>Ga0207892_1000002_pt1 | contig 1360790 bp, 1264 predicted proteins | sample LinPmetageLP54_FD_184063 | JGI IMG/M metagenome (GOLD analysis project Ga0207892, IMG submission 184063) | Marine viral communities from the Pacific Ocean - LP-54 (SPAdes) | ecosystem: Environmental > Aquatic > Marine > Oceanic | place: Pacific Ocean | collected 2010-02-09 | reverse complement strand
GGTCCCTAAAGATCGCGCCGTCACCTTTGAGGATGTTGCCTGCGGGCTACGCCCGCAGGCAACATCCTCAAAGGTGAGTTCTTATCCTGATTGACGGCGCTTTTTCACCTAGATTGTCGCGCGACACTTGATCATGAACCATTCAAACTCAAACCGCCTTCGGCTGACTGGCAAACTCATCAAAGGGGACCGCCGATATGTCCTGCAATGTGATGATAAAAGCGTTTGGAAACTGGATTTTCAAGACAATGAAGTTCCCGAAGATAATCACATGGTATTGGTTGAGGGTGTGAAAACTGGAGTTGACTCCATTGCGGTTGATTGGGTTGGTGAAACAAAATAACCTATTGTCGGCTGCAGTCACAGATACGAACAAGATCATCAGACCAAAGTTGCAACGCCTCGCGTTTTTCATTCATCCAGTTATATCGTTGGTAAACTTTGACGATACCAGCCTGAGAACCGCTAACGTGATTGAGAATTGCCTCAGTCACTTCCAACCTTACTCCCAGCCGCTGCAGGTTTGTAGCAACAGTCCGCCGGATGTCATGTAATGTCCAATGCAGAACGGGACGTTGCAAGTCAGATTGAACGTCGGCCCTCAACCGTCGCAACAATTTGGATATACCTGATGCACTAGTTTTTGGATTTGTCGCAGAAGGAAACAGCTTGCTGCTACCATCAGTAACCAGGCAACCTGAAACGACACGGCAAGCTTCTTCGGAAAGTGGAATGATAACAGCGTTGTTATTTTTTGCGCTCGACGCAGGTAAGTTCCAGACTTTTTCTTCTAAATCAAACTCCGCACGTTCAGCTCCAAATACTTCGCTTCGCCGTGCAGCGGTGAACAGCATGAGTTTCAAACTATGCTGCCAAGGAAACGGCTGATTTTCAACAGCCTTCCAAAGGCTTTTCAATTCTTCATTCGACAAAACCCTATCACGAGGTTTCGGTGCTGGTGGTCTGCTTGCTGCTGTTACTGGGTTGTACGCTAGAGTTTCTACTCGTGGTAAAACCCAATTGAAAAACACTGACATTTGCGCAGCAACAAGCCGGGCCATTACCGGCGCAGAACGCTCGCCATAAGCGATGCCATCAATTAACCGAGTAACATCCGTGCGCGTTATGGCGTCCACCGGACGACCGCCAAGCTCCGGTAAAACGTACTTTTTGAATATGCGCCGTATTTCTTTTGCAGATCGCTTGTTCTCAACGCGCTGCTGATCGTAAGTACTCCACAGTGCGGAAACCGTTTTGTTCGATCGTTTATCAGGCTTCGCCAGCTTCCGGCCGCTCTCAATGTCAGCACAAGCCTGGAGCGCTTTCTGCCTAGCCTTAGCCAGACCAATCCCGGGATAGTCTCCCAGAGTGATCTTTCTGAACTTTCCAGCAACCCGTTTTCGAACAATCCAACGACATTTACCTGTCGATCCTTTTACAAATCTCAACCCAACACAATCACTATCTGCGAGCTCCACTCGTCCTCGCAATGGTGTTTTCACCGCTTTTAATTTAGCATCAGTAAGCTTTATTTGATTTGGCATTTTGGCCTCTTAAAAACGTGCTACCCGGGTAGCGTTTCGAGAGGATACTATGGGATTGGCTGGAACATATCAAGAACATTATTTTTCTATTATCTAATTATTTCAGACGTTTAGGGAATATGTGGGATATCAAAATATCGGCTTAAAAAAACTTTTAATCAGTAGGTCGCTGGTTCGAACCCAGCAGGGCTCACCATAGTTTTCATTGGGATGGCGGTTACGCCGTTGGCATTAGAAGAATCCAGCACTCACATAGCACCCTCGCGAGCTGGTAATTTATGGTTAGTCATCGCACATTATGAACCGTTGTCTTGACAGGCATTGAGCCGCACAAACCAACCGTTCTATTTTTATTGGCTGTCAACCGGCCGCTTTCGGCCATTGCAGACGTTGACGATGGCCAAGCCGGACTTCCACGCCGGGCCAGAAAACCGACGATCGGGACTGCCTAACGGCAACGGAATTCGATCAGTCAACCTAGGTGATGCACACTCATATGAATTCATGTCTGCTTCGCGCCTCAGTATCGGACGTCAGAGTGGTGCACTCTTCAGCTTAAAAACAGAATGGCCGCCTTTGGCGAAGCGCAAGAAACGGCGGGATGTCTACTATTGGGTGGTAAACGGACGTCGTTACGAATATGCTCACAAGATGGAGACATCTTCCATTTTCCGGCCCGTGGCCGGGCTACTTCTTGCGCTTGCGACAGTGGCGTGTGGCAGCGCCACGACGAAGAAGCCGATAACCATCGAAGAATTTATTGCGCAGATCGATCAACTGAATGGTCAAACGGTCATGGTTACCGGCTATCTCGGCGAGTGTGGGGCGCTTAGCTGCATACTCTACCGGAACAAAGCGGAGTCTGATGACGTGGATCGCGTAATGTCAGATATACGCGCCGCGCTGGAGGAAGGCGCCACTGACGTGTCAGGCTTTCCATTTCCCGATCATCCGTCCGTTTCAATCGGCCCCGGATCACAGTCCTCATTCTTCGACTTACGTGCCTATTTTTACGCGAACGGTAATGTCGTGATTACGGGGGAGGCGACTAATCAATGTCGTTCAAAACGCGTAGCTTGTTTCGACAGGGTGGGGGATATTCTACCCACTTCCGTCCGTTCAGCACCCGCGCCATCCTAGCGGCAACTCCCACCACCTGATAGCAGGCAGCCCGCTCCCAGCCCAGCACAAGCCGTCTGGAAGCGCAATCCGCTGTGCGCAAATCGGGCAGCCGAGCAAACGGTAGCAATCAGGGTGCGAAGCGTATAAAAAATCTGCAGCTTCGCCGCTTACGCGCGTGCTGGTTGATGAAACTTCAAAAACTGGGACGATTGCCCATTGTTTCGCCGAGCCGTACCGATCTCTCAGGTGCCCAGTCGGCTGAAAAAGCGATGGTGTCCGGCCGGAACAGCATGACGACCGTGGATCCGAGCAGAAATCGTCCCATCTCCTCGCCCTTCTTGAGCGCGATATTCTGGTCGGTATAGGTCCACTGCTTAATCTTGTTAGCGGGCTTTGGCTTGATTAAGCCGTGCCAAACCGTTGCCATGCTACCGACAATTGTGGCGCCGACCAGGACCATCGCGAACATGCCATGTTCCGGTGATTCAAACACACATATGACCCGCTCGTTTCGCGCGAAAAGATTAGGCACGCCGCGCGCGGTAGCGGGATTAACGGAAAACAGCGCGCCTGGTACGTAGATCATCCGGACAAGCCGGCCGTCACAAGGCATATGGATGCGATGATAATCCCTGGGTGACAGATACACATTGGCAAAGCTGCCGTTCTGAAATTCTGCTGCCAGTGCTGTTTCGCCGCCCAGCAACTCGGTCGTGGTAAACAAATGGCCCTTTGCCTGAAGAATATGGTGGTCCTCAATAGCCCCGAGCTGGCTGATCGCGCCATCGACCGGACAGGCGAAATCCGCTTCCGTGATGGGACGCGCGCCGGCTTTGAGCGGGCGGGTGAAGAAGGCGTTGAAGCTGTTATAGCTGGCGATGTCGGGATTTCCGGCCTCGCCCATATCGACTGCATATTTGCCGACAAACCAGCGTATCAGCCGGGTCGTCAGCGCGCCGCGTTCCGCCGTAGCGATACGACCGGCGAAGGCGGTTAGGCCGCGCTTTGGCAGGATGTACTGGGACGCGACTTTCAAACGTTCGGACAATAATTTTCTCTCATCAATTGATCCACCAAATCTTAAACCGCGCTAGAATGCCGCTTCGGTATTTAGGGTGGATACACGATGTGTTCGAGCGATGTTTTAAATATTAGCACACTACAGATATTCCATGCTTCGTAAATGTCAATTACCGGTTCGGCCGCTTGCATCCGACGCTCCTCACCTCATAGAGCGTGATCGAGGGTCTTCCGCTCTTAGCACCCCAGAATTTGCGCCAGAATAACCGCTAATGGGTGGAAGGCAGACGGGCAACTTAGGCAACGGCTTGCCGATTAAAGGCTAAAACAGGTGCCCCCACAAGCAATTGCTAGAACAGCAGGGTCTAAAATCCGATTAGCGTTACGAATGGAGGCGAAGACTTGAAGCCCTGCGGCGAATAATTTCACATTCGTTATCGGGACCAAGTTGACCGTATCGGTTAAATCCTCCATCGATTGCTGGTAATACCGGAAAGGTACACGATGCCTGACATTCTGTTTCATCAATATGATAGTTCGCCATTTTCAGAGAAAGTGCGCGTTTGCCTTGGCATCAAGAGTCTCGCGTGGGCTGCTGTCGATCAACCGGTCATCATGCCCAAGCCCGAACTTGTTGCGCTGACCGGCGGATATCGCCGTATTCCGGTCATGCAGATCGGTGCAGATATTTACTGTGACAGCCAGCTGATCGTCCGGGAACTGGAACGACGTTTTCCTGAGCCAACCTTGTTTCCGCAGGGCGACTTTGGCTTGGCACACGCCAACGCGATGTGGTCCGACCGCGCGCTATTCCAGGCAGCGGTCGCGGTCATCTTCGGCGGGCTCGGCGACAAAGTCCCGGCCGCTTTCATAAAAGACCGCACAGCCCTTTCAGGGCGTTCGTTCGATCCGGCCGCCATGCAGGCGGCTGTGCCCCATATGGAAGCGCAATTGCGTGCACACATCGCTTTGCTATCCGACCAGCTTGCCGATGGACGCAAGTTCCTGACCGGTGACCGCGCCGGCTTGGTTGATGCGAACGGCTATTACAACCTGTGGTTCATCCGGTCTGCCTTTGCCCCGGCAGCAAGTCTGTTCGAGAGCTTGGCTCACGTGCCAGAATGGCTGGAGCGGGTAGAGGCGATCGGTCATGGCGAGAGATCAGAGATGAGCCGCGAGGACGCACTCGATATCGCACGGACAACCGAGCCGATGGCCGGCACGGTTGCGCCTCGGGACGCCGAACTCGAAGGCAAGCGGGTGACCGTTGCCGCGGACGACTATGGGCGCGACGCGGTCGATGGAGTGCTTGTCGGCTCGTCCGAACATCATGTCTCGATCAGCCGCGAAGATCCCCTGGCCGGCAAGGTCGTTGTTCATTTCCCGCGCATCGGTTTTTCCGTGCAAAATTAACGCAGCCTACAGCGTGACCTGCGACCAACTTGAGCAAAGGAAGAAGGCTGCATCCAGTCCCTCGCTCTCAACAAGTCTCTCGACGGCTTCGATCCAATAGAACGGGTAGCAAGGGCTCACTACCCCAAGCCGCTGAGTTACCATGCCGGTCGCGTTGTGATCAGGCGATGCCGGGACAGGCTGGAACGCCAACGCCGACGATAGCAGACAATCAAACTCCAGATGAACGCCCATACCGGCGCCAAGTGCTTCTACCTGGCTCCCTGTGCGCAACTACTTCTCGCAACGCTGCTCGCTGCCACCCTAGTTCGATACCAGATAATAGGTTACCGGCCGGCTCTCGCTGGTCCGGATATTTATCTTATATCTCTCGGTAAAAAGCGGCAGCCATTCGCAATTCGCCGGCTTTAAGGAAGTACGCCGGATGCAAATATTCTTGCCCTTACCATCGCTGATCTCGATCGACATCGGCTTGGGCGAAGCTGGCACCAGGGCCACCGATGCCTTTCTGCCGGCGAGAAAAATCTGGTCGATACTGACCCGCGACCTTGCCGAGACAATCCCCTTTTTATAGGATGGCCCGAGCGCCCGGCCGCGGTAGACCGGGGGCGTGGTCGACGGATCGAGCAGATCCGCCTGTTCGCTCCAGCTTTTCCAGAGATTGTTTTCCTGATCCCCGTCAGGCCTGGCGCCGAGGCTTTCGAGCGTTTGTGCAGCAGTGCGGAGCGCCTCGGCATCGGAATTTGTCGCGCCGACTTGCCCCGCCACGATTGCATCGGCCGTCCGCATCACCGCGCTAGCGTCAACCGCAGGCATGGCGATCTGACCGGGAGATGTCTGCGCAGCCGAGCCCGATGCGACGCCGGTGCATGCAGTCAGGATCGAAACCGATCCAGCAAGGGCAATTATCGAACAATATCGGTAGGTCAAATCAATCACTCCGTTCCGGTCTGATCTCGAACAACGCTCCGGGTTGCGCATCCCGGCAGTTGATGACCAACCCGTTCCGCTCGGCCAGTGCCTGAGACAGCGCAAGGCCAAGCCCATGTCCCCTCGCCCCGCTGACATCAACGCGGACAAAGCGTTCAAAAACCTTCTCTCGCATATTCTCCGGAATGCCGGGACCATTATCTCGCACTGTGATGACAGGCCCTGGCCGCAGGAAAAGTTCCACCTCACCCCCTTTTGGGGTGTATTTCAGAGCATTGTCGAGCAGGTTGGACAATATGCGCTGAATATGAGCGGGATTGGCCATCATATTAACCCCGGGGCTGATGTCGGTATTGAACCTTATCCCCAAATCCTCGGCGCTTTCAGCAAACAGCTCCGTGATCTCGGCTGCAATCTCCGAGACATCGCATTGTGACAATCCGCTGCGGTCGCCTTTTTGCGCACGGCTGGATGCTATGTCGAGCAGGGAGTCCAGCATGGTGATAATATCGCGAATATCCTGTCGTGCCCGTCCGAGTGTTTCGCCATGCAGCGGGTCTTTGCTCTGGCCCATCGCCGCTACCAGGCGATTGTCCAGATGCATAAGCGGCGTGCGCAGTTCATGCGCGGTATGGTCGGAAATATCCCGGTGCGCGGCGAGCAGCGAAGCCAGACGCGTGGTCATGGCATTGCTGTGTTGCGATAGCTGGTCAAGTTCGTCACCCCGTTTGTCGACCGGGACAGTGACGGCCAGGTTCCCTGCACCAATTTCGCGGAATGCATCATTTATGGTTCCGAGACGGTTCTTCAGCCGGCGTGTAGAATAGTGACCGATTATAAAAAAGACGAGGACCAGCAACAGGCCCGCAATGAGAAACGCGGTTCTGATCCGTCCGAGCAAAGCCGACTGGGCCGATGTGTCCCGGCCAACTAGCAGCTTCAGATCCGGGTTCAACTGCGTGGCACGAGCGAAGATTTGCGTGCCGTCTTCCAGTTGCACAAATCCTGCCTCGGAGTTTTCCGACGACAATTCCGGCCAGGATCCGACATTGCCGATGATTGCGAGGCCGCTTGGCGAAGCCAGTAGATAATAACGTTTGTCATCAGACGATTGCAATTGCAGCCGGTCCGTGATCCGCTGTCGCAGCTCAGCCGGACCGCTGGTTATGTAAATGTCAGCGAGACCGGCGATATCGGTGTCCACGCTGCGCGCCATCTGCTCTTGAGATTCCGTTTGCACGATCCATTCGGTCATCACAAACAAGGCGGCCGACGACAATATCGACACAATGACGACGATCAGACTCAAGCGCCCGAACAAGGAAGAGAAAATGCCCATGTTCAAACCGCGTGGAGCCGATAACCTGCACCCCAGATTGTCTCCAGTACCGGTTTGTCAAAATCTTCTTCCAGCTTGCGCCGAAGCCGTCCGACGTTGACGTCTATGACATTGGTCTGCGGGTCGAATTTCAGGTTCCAGACATTGAGTAGCAGCATTTCGCGGGTTACAATTTCCCCGGCATTCTGCATGAAATATCTGAACAGCTCGAACTCTTTGGGGCTGAGCGCAACATGCCTGCCCTGCCGGTGAGCGGTGCGCGCCTTGATATGGCATTCCATGTCACCGAAAATGATCACAGCGCTATGGGATTGCCCGCTTGCCCGCCGATGCAGAGCGCGGACCCGTGCGATCAGCTCTTCCTGTTCAAAGGGTTTGGCGAGATAGTCATCGACACCCGCATCCAGCCCTTCGATCCGGTTCTCCGTCCGACCCAGAGCCGAAAGCATCAACACCGGAACGTCAACGCCCGCCTCTCGCAATTTACCAATGATATCAATGCCACTCATATCCGGCAGCATCCGGTCGAGAATCACAAGATCGAATTTCGAACTGGCAGCAAGACGGAGGCCATCGCTCCCGTCGGCTGCCCAAGTGACATTGGCACCGGCCTTGGCCAACGCGACAGAAACCATCTCCGCCGTCTGCGCGTCATCCTCGATATGCAAAATATTAAGACCCGGCATGGATTTGCCTCGTTCTCGAGTAGGTGTGAATCATAGCTAGGCTCTTAGCATTATCATCTCAAGATAATGCAGTGACAAATGCTGTTAGAAAACAGGAAGCAACAGTTTGCAAACATGTAATTTCTTTCATAGGATTGGCATGGGCGCTAATAGGTTTGCACTTTGCCAGCAATGGCCAGGCGATAATCAGCAATGCTGGGATAGGTTGCACAAAATGGCATCTAGATTTTTGGGGCTCGCTTTTTTGCTCTTCTCCGGGTTTTCTCCCGTCCAGGCGGAACCCGAGAATGTCGAGACGTTAAACAACAGAATGATCGCATTGGCGGACCGCGATGTTTCCCGGGAACCGAAAGTTGCCATTGCAGAAATCCGGGCTATGCTCGAAGAAGCAACATCGGACGATGCGGTTGATATGCTCGGCAAAGCCACGGCATTGGGGGCGCTCGGCGGCGCCTATTTTTATCTTCAGGACTTTGATCAAAGCCTCGCAAATTTCCGTGCAGCAGAGACTGCATTGGACGCAGCGAATTTGAATAACCACAAGCAGATGATCTCGACACTGAACAACATCAGTGTTGTTCTGAGCATGACCGGAAAAGCGGAAGAGGCACTCGCAATCCAGCAGAAAGTTCTGGATATCCGGCGGGAAACCGATGGCACAGAAAGCTCAGGCTATGCGGCGGCATTGTTCAATATCGGCAGCACCAAGTTCCGGCTGGGCGATTATGAATCAGCAGTGGTAGAAATCCGGCAGGCGGTCGACATTGCCAGGGCCATTCAGGATCCCACCGATGCGGATAATACGCTGGCCGTGACATACTGGATGTCTCTCGCCGCCGTGGTCAATACCACAGGCAATACCGAACTGGCACTCAAAGAAAACCGGCTGGCCACCCAATATGCCGAAGATCGACTGGGAGACCAGCATTCGGTTTATGCCGGTGCATTGAATAATCTCGGCTCGGCCCTGAGCAGCGCTGGACGCTGCGGCGAGGCGATACCGCTGCTCCGCCGGGCGCTGGACCTGCGAACCGAAATCCTGGGTCGCGACAAGCGTGATACGGCGATCACGCTGACCAACCTTGCCGATTGCCTGTCAAAGTCCGAGCCCAGTCTGGACCAGGTGGCGATGTTTGACGAAGCAGCCCGGATTTTTGGCAGCAGCCCCGGCAACAGTCAAAGCCGCTTTACCGGCAATAGCCTTGCCAAGGCCGGACTGCTCAGCACCCGTCTGGGGAAGTTGCAGGAAGGCCAGGCCTATCTTGAAAAAGCGCTCAAACTGACCCTGTCCGCGCTCCCGGACAATCACCCGGCGGTCGCCGAATTGCGCCTGGAACTCGTAAACAATTACCTGTTGAACCAGAATTACGATTCAGCACAAAATATGATGACCGAGATCGAAGCACAAGCCGATGTGGTTGCCAAATTTCCGGTAGCGGAGAAATTCAAATTCGCAGTTATGAGAACCGAACTGGCAAATGCGTTCGAGCGCCCGGAAAACAAATCATCAGAGGCTATTGCCACATATCGCGACGTCCGTCGGAACATACTGGATCGCGCGGTGTCGATCGAAGAATATTTTGCCGATGACACAGGACTGACGGATCAATTTGCAAGATTTGCCGGTATCATGGCCAGCGAAGGAAATATGGCGGAGAGTTTCGACGCCATGCAACTCGCCCAGTTTGCCGATCTAAGCAGCGTTTCGGGCAGTTTGACAGCAAGATCAGTGGCGGAGAAAGCCGGTTTCGGGGACGAGGTCCGAATGCTTCAGGATCTGGTGCAAAACGGCAAGAAAATCGATGCCAGCTTCACTAGGGCAACGACGGAAGGCAACCAGCCGAAGCAAGCCGCTCTTCTTCTCGAACGCGAGCAAAACAGCAAAGCAATCACCGAGCTGTCAGCCAGGATCGAAACCGCACTCCCCCAATATTGGACTTTGGTAAAGCCAGAACCTGTCGCTCTGGAGAAGGTGCAAGCCGCGCTCAAATCCGCGCCATTGATGATGGTGACGCCCGCATTGGACGGAGTCTATGTCGCAGCTGTCACGCAGAATGATTATGTCTGGCAGAAAACCTCCGCCACTCCCGGGCAACTGAATCAGTGGGTGCGGGATATCCGGACAAGCGTGTCGCAAGATGTCGGGCAATCAACGCCATTTGCGATGGAAAGCGCGCACGCGCTATATCGATATTATTTTCCTCCCAAAGTCGAAAAACTTTTGCAGGACAAGAACGAGATACACCTGATCAGCGCGGGTATTCTGGCGGCGCTTCCGGCATCGCTGTTGATTATGGAACCGGTATCCGAGCAGACGGTCAACACTGATATCGCATGGCTTATAAAGCGCTTTGCTGTCAGCAATCCGATGAGTGTGAATGACCTCGTCCAGCCCCCGGTTTCCCGGCAACGAGAAATCCGTTTTGCAGGATTTGGCGCGCCTTCGCTTTCCGGCGTCAAAGATGGTCCGGTTGTCTTCGCCAATCTGTTGCGGAGCGGAAATGTCGATGTCAGCGAAGTGCGCGATCTTCCCAGCTTGCCCTCCGCAACGCTTGAACTGTCAAATATCAGCGAAGCGCTCGGTAGGGACGCGTCTCGAGTCATCACCGGTGATGAAGCGACCGAAAAGCTGATCAAATCAATGGACCTGCGTCCTTATTCTGTTCTCGCCTTTGCGACGCACGGGCTGGTGAATGGAGAGTTACGGGGATTGGGTGAGCCCGCTTTGGTATTCACGCCACCGCAAATGGACGACGGCGCCGATGATGGTCTGCTGACAGCATCGGAAATCGGACAATTGAGGCTGGACGCCGATTGGGTGATTTTGTCGGCCTGCAACTCGGCTTCCGGTTCCGGCGTTGGAACACCGACTTATTCGGGACTTGCCAAATCATTCGCCTATGCCGGGGCCAGATCATTGCTTCTTTCACACTGGCGCGTTCGTGACGATGCCGCGGCCAGGCTAACGGTGGGCACCGTGAAAAATGCTGCCGGAGGCATGGATCGCGCCGAAGCGCTGAGACAGGCGCAACTCGACTTGATGGATGATCCGAGCGTACCCGGCGCATCCCATCCCGCCGTCTGGGCACCGTTCATTCTGATCGGCGATTAGCGCCATGGTAAAAGGGCGCCCTCCGGGGTGGAGGACGCCCTTCCCAATCAGCGACGTTCCTGCGCTCGGGTCGCTTTAGCGCAGGTCTTCGACTGAAACCCATCCCTTGGTGCCGTAATTGTCGGTGACTTCGACAAACAATCCCGCTTTATTGCCGGTGGGAACCAGCTCTGTATCCGCGCGCAGAGCGCGAACCTCGGCGGCAGAGTCGGAAGCGCTAGCAAGCATCGTTGTCTCGACCGCCACGGTATAGCTAGTGTTAGCTGTCGCGGCTGGAGCAGCGGTTTGTTGTACCGCAGCAAGGGCTCCGGCCTGCGATGCCAAGCCATTGAATGCCTCGATAAAAGCACTGGTGACCATCTTGCCATCCTTCGAACTGCCATATTTTCCGAACTGGCCCTGGCTGGCAGACACCCAGTCGCTCCGGCCCAAAATCTTGATCGTCGATTTCTTGCTTTGTCCGCTCCCGGCGATCAGCGTTTGGCCATTCGCCGGATTCATCAGTCGCAGGCCGGCGGTGATCGTTTTCTTCTTGCCACCAAGACCGCCAAACATTCCGATCAGCGCGCCGCCCATCGGAACCTTGCTAAGAACCGTACTCGCAGCACCGGACCGGACGAGCCCCTCGGTCAGTGCAGTTTTTGCCACGTTCATTGTCTGATCTACTTCTTCCTGGGATCCGGCAATAGCGGACATCAGATAATTGGTAGGTTGGCCGTCAGTTCCGGTATGGAGAGTAAAACATCCTGACTCCTGAACGATTGCGCCCAACATGCCGCGCGGGCTGGACAGGCCGAATTTGCTCCAGCCCTGCGTATCGCCATCGGTGATTGCAATCGTGCCATAGGATGCATCGCATTTCACAACCTCGACGCTTTGTGCTTTCGCGGCGGCGGGTGCTGTTGAAACGGCGATGGATGCCATGGCAATTGCAGTGAGTGCAGTGGAAAATATTGGCTTCGTGGTCATGATGATAATCCCCTTCGCATTCTATCAAGAAAGTGAGCGGTGGTCCGCTCGATGCCCGATCAAAAATACGCAGAAGCACTGGATGTGCCAGTTACAGCTCCTGTTAAAGAGATGACAAAGGCTGTTAAGGACGCTTGGAAATTGGACCGGCCCGTCGAAATATCTCGCAATTTTTATCGACGGGCCGGTATCTGGGTCGCTGACACACGATTTATTTGAACGAGAAGTGCGAACCGAGGTTTTTCTTGATGTCCGCAATATCGGTCAGTCTCGCTGTGAGCGGATCGCCGAAATTGAAGTTGCGATCGATATTAGAGGCAGGATTGGCCCAGCCAGTCCAGTCCGCCTTGGTGCTGTTAACCGTTGCTGCTGCGCCTGGAGCCGCGAACGCCGCCACACCATCCACCTGCGAAAATGCCCCTCCGCCGCCGAAAGTATAGCTGAAGCCCGCGTGCTTGCCGCCCTCGCCGGCCAGAAACCCGGTTATGATCGCATTGCATTCACCATTGCAAATCGAACCCGCACCGGTCGCCTTCAAATCATAAGAAGAAAAGCGACCGATGGCGTCCGCATCCATGCCCACAACCATGCCGCCGTTTGTTGGGTCCGCGCTTCCTCCAGCAGTACCGAAGGTGTAGCTGCTGCCATGCATCTCTACTTGCGCGCTGACCCCGACCAGTGTTTCGGCACCGAAAGCGACGGATAGACTGCCTGCAAAGCTTCCCAGTCCCCCGGCGCGAACGCTTGGCTTGGTCGCGCCGATCAAACTGTAATCGACTTTTCCAGATGTGGGCAAATTGGTTGCTGGCGTTCCGGTTACGATGTGGAAGCCATTGCGGTCGATAAAATCGAGCCCGTCTTCGAACGCATAGAATTTTCCGCCGGTCTTGCCGTCTGCCCAGCGTGTCCAGCCAATAATGTCGCCTGCTGCACCCGATTCAAATTCTTGTGCAGTGCCAATGTCGGGATTTTCCTCGGCGCTGGAACTATATCCTATCGGGGCTCCGCTCGCGCCATAGATAACTTGGCCCAGCCGTCTGTCTATTCCGACTTTCTCGCCGGCTGCGTAAGAAATAAACTGGTTTTCGCGAACGGATCCCGCAGGCGGCGAAACACCCGTACCACTCCCGTCAAGCGCGAATATACCAAGGCCGATTGCCTGGATAAATCCGTCTGCAGAGCTGTCATTGACGTTGAATGCAAGTCCCGCATAAGCTCCGTCGGCCCCATAGAGCTGGCCGCTGACATTGCCGTTGCAAGTACCCTTGCAAGCATCGCCGCCAAATCCGGTGATCGCTACAGCCCCGCCAAAGGTCAAATCGGATTGGATAACATAGTTGGATTGAGTGGGGTCTGCTGCCCCGCCAACCGTAGAACTTTGCCACATATAGTTGCCGACATTCAGTTCCAGATCCCAGCCAATCGGATTTATACCTCCCGCCGATATCGCAAGCATTCCGGAGAATGTACCCGGTGCCGCGCTGCCGTCGGACAAGGTCACACGCGTCGACCCCACCAGGCCATATGTCAGAAGTCCAGAGCGGTTGAACGATGTTGACGCCGTACCCGACATGACATGAAAGCCCTGATTGGGACCATAAGCGATGCCGTTGATCGTGCCATTGGTCCAGCGGGCAAATGCTACATCATCGAAGGAACCAAATTCCGCGACTTCCGCGTTACCAATTGCTGTGGTGCCGTTAAAACTACTGGCAAATTTCTCGATCTTTCCTGCAGCCAGATCGACATCTCCCAGTCCGAAGTCAACCAGGCCGGTGGCCGCGAATGCGTAGGTCAGCTGATTGCTTCGCGTTTCCGTCGGCCCTGGTGTCGGGGTAGGGGTAGGTGTCGGAGTAGGGGTTGGAGTTGGCGTGGGGGTAGGTGTCGGAGAAGGCGTAGGAGTTCCACCGCCAGTACCGCCACCAAATTGCGGCGGAACAGTATAGCCTGCCAGACGGAACAACCGGGCAATTTCATCAACATCCAGGCCTGGAGGAAAGGCGTTGGCGAACAGCAGGTCCACCAATGACTGAACCGTCGCATCACCGAGCGGGATCATGCCACCCGATGACACCAGAGCCAGCAAATCGGCCAGCGATCCGAAGCTGGGACCGCTGCCGCTAATGCCGGTGACAGAATATCCGGCGGCGCCCAAAACGCGCAAGAATTCTTCCAGCTGAAACTGCGAGATACCGGATGGTGCGCCATAGCTCTGCAGATTGAACAACAACGCCTGGATTTGCGTTGGCGTCAGCCCGCTATAGGTTCCCAGATTACCATTGCTGGCGGCGGTTAAAATCTCAGTGATTAATTGCAAGGCAACTGCAGGATCGAGTGCGCCGGTCTGGGCTTGGACAATGGCCTGGAACTGAGCAGGCGTAGTCGCGGACTGTAACGTTCTCGGAGTGAAGGCCTGGGTTTGCGGCACGCCAGCAAAACCCAGCGACGTGGGCGTAGTTTGGCTGGCATTTGCAAGATATTGTGCCGCGGTCTGTTGCGCTTGCCGGACTTGCTGCAAAGCAGTCCGTCCGCCGCTGCGGTTGGGCTGTGCGCCTGCAGTCACTGCGGCCGATGGTCCCGAACCGGTGCTGGCACGGAAGGCATTCCCAGCGCTGAAATCGCGGCTCTCGCCATTACTGGCGATCTCCATCGATCCCGAAAGTGCAAAGCCGGAAAAGCTGCCATCCAACGCGATCTTCCCGCTGGCGCTGCTGCCGGCGCGCAGGGAAATCTGACTGCCATTGCCAGCCAATATCGGTTTGGGAGATCCGCCTTTCGGAGCAGACGCCGTAAAACTTCCACTGGCAACTTCAAGCTGACCATTTGCATCGATCGAATAACGCGCCGGCCCGACGATGCTTACCATTGTTCCGTCATCAAGCTTCAACTGCACCATACCCGACGAGATTTGCTGGTCACCCGTGCCATTTTGGGCGGACGGGTTTCCGGCATCGGCGGAGGCATAAACCATCTCGGCACCCCAAACCGGCGAACACGGGATAAGAAGGGCGGCGAGAGTGGTCACCAAGGCGCTCGCACCGGCCAGTTTTACGTCGGTCAGCAAGCTGGTATTTCTCTGGTTAATCTGGGTCATGGTTTGTCTCCCAATGAATATTCTGTTGAAACTAGAAGCTCAGGCGGACGCCGACCGAAGCGGTCCAGCGGTCGTAATCATAGAGGCCGATATTGCTGTCGTTGCGGGTATAGGTGACGCGTGGGCGGACGCTCAGGGCGTCAGTAAATTTGTACCGGACACCAAGCGACGCATCATATTGCGTGTCCTTGCGGCCTTTGAGAAAGAGCGGATCGCGTGCATCATAGTCACGATGCTCGACGCTGGCCCCGGCGATAATCGCCGCCTTGTCGCCCAGATCAAATTCACCGCCCAGTTGTGCATTAACAAAAGCATAGCTGAGCTGGTCGGCGCCGGGACGGCGGGTTTCTTCCTTGCCGCCGCCAATGCCTCCGTAAATCCTGTTGTCAGCATAAGTGATACTGCCGGAGAAACGTTCCGCATCCTGCAGCGGGTTGCCGTCATAGTTGAGCCGGAAATATTGCCCGCTGAACGACAAGGCGCGGTTGTCCGACAACCGCTTGGTATAACGTATATCGCCGCCGACGCTGGTCCGGTAGCCGCTATGACCCAGCCAGAATCTCTGGCCCTGTCCGGACAAGGAGATGACATCGCCATCGGCAAGCCTATGGGCAATCCCGATTGTACCGACGGCAGATGCCTGGTCGACAAAACGTGTGTCGACATTGTCTCGCCAGTTGCCCAGAACCGAACCGAATAGGCGCGTCTGGCGGCTAAGCGGTGTCGAGCCGGACAAGCCTCCCTGGACCTGGTAAAATCCGGCATCCTGTTCGCGTGCTGGCCCGTTGAGCGTGGCGGGCCCGAGAAATGCGAACAGCGGTAAAGTGATCGAAATCGCGTCGGTCGCGGTATTGATGTTGCTGTCAAACCCGCCTTCTACGTCGAGATAGCCGGTAATCTCCGATACCCCGCCGGCGATCTGCTGGTCCAATGTCCTGACCAGACCATCAATCCGGTTACGCACCGGATCAGGAATGGAAGGATCACCGCGAACTGTTGCGAATTCAGCGCGCGCCGTATCGATGTCACCGGCCACGGCGTAGGCCCGGGCCAGTTCGGCTTGCGCTCGTGCATTGTCTGGTTGCTGCGCCAATATCCGCTGGAACGCGATAATTGCTTCGCCAGGGCGGCCGCTCTCCAGTGCGGCCAGACCAAGTGCAAGATCATAATCCGGTCGCCCGGCGCGATTGGCTTCCCGGAGCTTGAGTGCGGAATAGGCCGCTTCGGCCTGCCCTGCACTCAGTTGATTCATGGCATTTTTGACATGCTGATCACCTTGCGCCGCTGCCGGCGCAGACGCGAGCGCGAGCAAGCAAGTGTTAAAGGCGATTGTCGACATCCCGACAACTTTGGAAAAGCGCATTCAGGCCCCCTGTAACTTCATTGAATATGAAAATTGGATAGGGCAGCCAGACGCCATAAGCTTGTTACAAGCGTCGATAGGAAGATGACAAAAACGGTTATTATGGCGAATGCCCGGATCAAGCTGCGGCTGGCCTCGCTTGGCGGCGGGCGCGTTAATCGGCGGCTCTACCGGACGCGAGCGCCAATACCCTGTTCATCAGGACAAGGACGATGCGCAATGGCGATGAATGTCACTCCGAGTACAGCTGATGGAATGGCTGCCCGGGCAACGCGCTAAAGGATCAGTACACCGATAGGCTCTTATCTCACGGCCTGAAGATGCCTCGACCGATTATAGATGCACCTATGCGGCACAATCCAGGCGGGGTTCGCTCTGCGCCAGTTTCAAACCATCCCTTTTATAAACGTCGGGGAAATAGCGTATAGTGCCGTCTTTCGCTCGCTCTGCCGTGAAATAGGCGATGTAGATCGGGATCGCTTTTGTCAGCGACAATCTGGTGGTTTTCCGACTGGCCAATATTTCGTCAATCTGCTCTGGCGTCGCCGCTCCTTCGAGCAACGTCTTATCCAGATCGATGGCGCCACCCACCCGGATACAGCCATGGCTGAAGGTCCGCACCGGTTCGGAAAACCGGCTCTTGTTCGGCGTGTCGTGCAAATATACGGCGTACGAGTTGGGCATGACGAGCTTCATTTGCCCGAGCGCATTATTGGGTCCGGGGCGCTGGCGATAGCGGCCGTTTTGCAAGACATAGCCTTTCCGCTGCGCCGCCGCCGGATTGTTGCGCACCATTGATCCGATGCCCTCCGCGACAATCGAGGTCGGGATTTCCCACCAGGGGTTCAGGATCACGCCGCTGACCGTCGCTTCAAAAATCGGCGTTGGCGACTTGGTCTTGCCGACGATAACCGGCCAGCTTTTGAGCTTCTGATCATTTTCCCACAAGCTCACTTCGAAACTGGCGGCGTTTACCAACAGATATTTCTGCCCCATGACCAGACGCATCCAGCGCCATCGTTCCATGTTCAATGCCAATGTCGCGCGCTTTTCTGCATCGATTTCTGTCTCATAGGCTTCGCGCAGCGCATGATAATGGGGATTGCGTGGCCGAAGCGCTTCAAAATAGCCGACAAGGTCATTGCGAACCAGTGCCTTCAACAACAATTGCTGCGTATCGATATAGCGGTCATCGCTACTGATATTCCATTTGGCTTTGGCCGAAGCCGGAGAACATCCCTCCAGATAAGCCATCATCAACTCGTTCGCAGCGACCGAAGCCAGCCTCGACCGTCGATAGGGATCGCTGGCTGAATTCGGCTGGCTGAAATCGCTGATGGTGCAGCTTTCCAGCCCCTCGGATGCACGTGCATCCACAAGTTGCTGCAATTGTGCGATTTGCGGTTCGGTCCAGATCAGATGATCCCGGATATCTTCATTTGCTTGATCTACTGGCTGCGCAAAGGCGGAGGTGGAAAGCAGAAATCCGCTCAATAATGTTATAAATATTCTCATCTGTTTTCTCTTCAGGCTCTTGGCAGACTCGGCAATAAGTATTGATACTTAATCCTGGGTACAGGAAAAATCTGCTATGGATGAATGATGAACAGAAGAAATTTTATCACCGCCAGTCTCGTTGGCCTTACCGGCGCGGCCTATGGGCTCAGTACCCGATCGCAAGCAGCAAGCAAGATTGTCACGCCGTTACCGGCCCGTCCAAAGACCGTTCCGCAACCCGGTGCGCTCGGCTTGATCGACCGCGCCAAGGCAGCAATAGCCTCCCATGAATCAACCTTGCTGCACACCGACAGGATCGGCATTGCCGACTATTCGTTGCACTCCGCCAAAGAGCGCTTCCATATTGTCGACATGACAAACGGAACTACCCAATCCTTTCTGGTAGCGCATGGCAAGGGTTCCGACCTTCGGCACACCGGCTGGCTGCAGGAATTTTCCAACGTGCCGGGATCCGAAGCCTCATCCGGCGGCAGCTATATGACCAGCGAGAGCTATGTTGGCAAGCACGGTACATCCCGCCGCCTGAAGGGCCTCGACCCAAGCAATAATATGGCCGAACCGCGCGCCATTGTAATCCACGGCGCTTGGTATGCTGAACCGGAAATGGTTGATGCACACGGCAAACTGGGCCGCAGCCAAGGCTGCTTCGCCTTTTCCGAAAGTGATCTCCCGGTCATATTGGAACGACTGGGACCAGGCCGGCTGCTCTACGCCGACAAGGTGTAACGGATAATTCGAGCCGGACTTTCCCGGACCTTGCTATAAAACTGATTGCACCCTTGGCAATTCCATAGCTCTCCCACCATAGGCTACCCTGCAACGCCACCTCGCTGCCCCCTGACCGCGCGTGCTCGTTACCGAGCATTTCCGCGCGGCCAGAAGCCTTCGTCTTTTCTATTTCTCTTCGGGCCATTTGATAGAGGGTCCGAGATCTTGCAGAACCTTGCGGGCATCAAACGCGCGCGAGGCGTCGGTGGGCATCGAACCGCGCCGCATCACAATATCCGCTTCGGCTTCGTACCGCTCGACAGTCCGGACATCGGTATCGAAGGACCAAAAGGGATCCCGGCCATAGGGATGCCATGTCGACCAGACGCCGCTGCGATAATAGCGCCAGTGCGGACGCCAGTTCAGATAGATCGACCCGTAATAGGGTTCGTAGCGTGGGGACCGTTCGATATAGGTTTGGCGATCGGTTTCGGTCGTATGGTCGGTGATCCGGAACCAGTCATATCCGTTCTGAACCGTCAGTTCCGCTGCCCGGTATAAGAGATAGCCTTCTACAGTATCACGCGAAGTCAGCGTATTTCCGGCAAAACGCACACGATAATGCGTATCGTCTATCCGATCTTCCGAATAGCCCCCAGAGACACGCTGTCCCGCAATTTGGGGCTGATAGGGTGTTGCCGTGGCACAGGCGAACAACAACAAAGTCATAAGCAGCGCGGTTGCTTTGGCAGTGGCTTTGGTAATCGTTGCATGATCCGTCACGGTCGCTTCTCCTGATGTGGCCGCTAAAGCGGCTGATATGATGCCATTCTCGGACTGGAACGTCCCTATGTCTTTACGTAATTATTCGTAAGGCCAGTCAGGCCGGTCCGTAACAATACCTATCGCCGCCTAACTCCCTCCATCCTAGAAAGTCTGCAGACAACAAGCTGATGGGAGAATGAAATGCTGGTGCGCAAAGATAGCAAGGTAATCGCAGTAGACGGTTCCCGCATGGCGATGTTCAAGAATATCGGGGAGGCTTTTGCCCCGGTGCTGGAACTGATCGAGGAGCATAAAAACCCCTCGCTGCGCACTTCGGAACTCGGCACGGACAGACCCGGACGGAGCTTTCAAAGCAAGTCTCCCAGTCGAGGCGCACATGAGCAGGTCGATCTGCAACAGCAAGAAGAAGACCGCTTCGTTCAGGAAATGACCCAGCGGATCGAACAAATCATGTCGGGATCAGACGCAGGCATCATATTGGTTGCCGCGCCGCGCGCATTGGGCGTTATCCGGAAGCATATGAGCACCGAAACGAGCGCGCGACTGCTGACGGAAATTCCCAAGGACTTTGGACCGGAAGACAAAGAACCGCTGGCAAAAATGCTCGCCAAACATGAAGCCTGACAGATATTTCGGCGTTGCCGGAATTCAGACCGAAAACCATTGATTGAATGACGCGTTCGCCAAATTTGGCAAGCTGGCAAGCGGGCGGAGACACTGATCTCCGCCCGTTTTATATCTAGCGATGTGTCCCGCGGTCAGGCTACGGCAGGAGATGCCGTAAGATCAAATTCCAGCAGCATGAGCGTGGGGTCGCCCGGGAAGCATCGCGTAGAAAAACCCATTTCCTTTTCAAGTTCGATCGCCGCATGATTTTCGCGGGCTTCGATTGACTGAAGTTTCTTGATTCCGCTCTTGCGCGACTGATCAATCACATATTTCAGGAAAGTCCAGCTCATCCCGCGATGTTTATAATCGCTGCGCACAGCGAGCGCCACTTCCGCCTCGGACTTGTCTGCGCTGGCGCCCACCATCGCGCTGGCGATGATGGTCTTGTCGTCTATGTCAAAGGCCAGATAATCTTCCTTGTGATCATGATCGACGTCCACCAGATCGTCGAGCAAGGCACCCTGAACTTCCGGGACCGCGGACAGAAAGCGGAACCGCAAATCATCTTTTGAAACATGGGTGAAAAATTCTGCCAAAGCTGCCTTGTCCGATGGCTCGACCGGCCGGACATGAAATTCGAAACCGGTACGGGTGGTCAGCGGCATGCTGTTGCTCGCGACTACCGCATGATCAGTGCGGATCGGTGCTGCGGATGCCGGTGGCGTGGAAGATGATTTTGCATCGGACATGGGATTTCCTTTCAAAGAACCAAGGGAAACTGAAATTTGATGATGCTAATCTAGCCGGTCCCGCGATAGGGTCGCCATCCGTAAACCAACGTATCTCTGCAAATATCCGTAATGCTCCCTATTGACTCCATTGGCGTTTGTCCGGTCTTTCATCGCCTGACCGTTCCAGCAATTTTCCTTCCATTCGAGGTGATGGCAATGACGCATATTGAAGCATATAAATCCCGGATACGGACTGCCGCCGAAGCCGTGCAAGGTTTAGAATCCGGCATGCATATGGCGATGGGCATGGCGACCGCTGAACCGCCGGCATTGCTAGCCGCAATTGGCGACATGGCGGCAAGCGGATCGGTTGACGATCTCAAGCTTTGGTATTTTCATTCTATGGATCATGCCGGTGAAACGGTGTTGCGGCCCGACCTGCTCGGACGAATCCGTCCGCGCTGCATGTTTCTGAGTTCTGTTGACCGCAAACTGCTCCGCGCAAAGCAGCCGGGCGAGAAAAGTCCACTCGAATTTGTTCCAGTCGCTTTCAGCGACTCCCCCCGGCTATTTGAGCAAGACGTGCCACTCGATCTTTTTGTGACGACCGTTTCACCGATGGACAAGCACGGCTGGTTCACCTTTGGCACCAGCAACGACTATTCCACCACCGCCGCTCGTAGCGCCAAAAAGCTGGTGGTCGAGGTCAATCCCAATATGCCGCGCGTGTTTGGCGCATCCCTGCTCCACGTTTCGGAAATCGATGCGATTGTTGAAAACAGTGCGCCGCTAACCGAGGACCAACCGCCAGAACCATCGGTGATAGATACAAAGGTCGCTGCCATTATTGCGGACATGATAGACGACAGAGCCTGCCTGCAAATGGGCATCGGGGCGCTTCCCGGCGCGGTTTGCGCCTTACTCCACGATCGCAAGGATCTTGGCATCCATACGGAGCTGATGACCCCTGCCCTGACCGATCTCATCCATTGCGGTGCGGTCACCAATCAGGCGAAAACGACCTATCGCGGCCGCAGCGTCTTCACCTTTGCCATGGGGGACCGGGCCTTTTATGACTTTCTCGATGATAATCCGGCGTTCCACAGCGCGCCGGTGAATATCGTCAACGACCCGCGCCATATTGCCAAGAACAGGAACGTCGTTTCGGTCAACGCCACGCTGCAGATCGATCTCGGTGGCGCGTGCAATTCGGAACATATGATGGGGCGGCAATATAGCGGGTCGGGCGGCCAGCTCGACTTTGTCCGCGGCGCGACTGCATCGAAAGGCGGCAAGTCGATCATTGCCTGCCGATCTACCGCCCGCAACGGTAGTGTCTCGCGCATCGTCCCCCGGCTGGACGGGCCGGTCACCACCCCCCGCAATGATACGCATATCGTAGTGACCGAATATGGATCGGCCGACCTGAAGGGCAAATCACTCCACCAGCGGGCAGATGCACTGATTGGCCTGGCCCATCCAAAGTTCAGGGACGAATTGGCCAATGGTTTGTAAGATTGATGCCTGTACGGAGAGTGCGGAAAAGCGGCCTGTCCCGCTTTGCCGCTATTCCATCGAAGGATACGTAATCTCCCTGATATGGTTACAACCCCTCGCCTCCTACCCTAACCGCTTTCCAACCGGGGCAATGCGAGCCATTGAAGCACATCATTCTACCACCTTTGCCACATTTTGCGGAAGCAGCAGCAGCGCTGGTAGGCACCGGATTATCGGTCGTCTCGCTTACGAAAAAATTCGCGAAAAAGACGGTACTGAACAATGTCTCAATCGAAGTCCGGCCATCGGAGGTTGTCGGCCTGCTAGGCCGCGATGGCGCGGGCAAGACCCTGACCTTCTATTCGATCCTCGGACTTTTGCGGATAGACTCGGGACATGTTTTTCTAAATGGTGAAGATATAACGAGATTGCCTCTCGATCAGCGTGCGCTTCGCGGTTTGGGATATTTGCCGCAGGAAGCCTCGATTTTCCGCGGCCTGACTGTAGAGCAGAATGTCGCGACTGTGCTCGAACTCTTCGAGCACGACCCGGTTTTGCGAGCGCAGAAACTGGATGCCCTGCTAGAGCAATTCCACATTGACTATGTTCGCTACACGCCGGCGCGGGCGCTGTCGGGTGGTGAGAGACGCCGCTGTGAAATTGCCCGGGCGATGGCGGCCAATCCGAGTATCATGCTGTTCGACGAACCCTTTGCTGGAATTGACCCAATGTCGGTGCGGGATATCAAGGCGATGATTGCCAATCTCGAAAGCCATGATGTCGGCATCTTGATCACCGATCAAAATGTGCGCGAGATGGTCGATATATTGGACCGGGTCTATGTCCTGCACGAAGGACAGATCGTGTTTGACGGCACACCGGAGGCGATGCTGGAGGACAAGCTCGTACGCCATTTATATCTCGGAGAGGAATTTCATGCCACCGCTAGGTAACACTACGGATAGTTTGCAGACCGCGTTTCCTGCATCCACGCCGATAGTGATTTAGCGATGGCTTTCAGAGGAGAAGTTACTTTTCCAGATAGCCTTCGCAGAAAAGATTATTGAATTAGGAGAAACAAAATGAAATCCGTTCTGCTTTTTGTAAATGATGATTCCGGACTTGATGCACGGTATCAGGCATCACTGGATTTGACCCGCGCTCTGGACGGACATCTGCATTGCCTGCGTGCAAATCCCTACAAACCGCAGATGGCATTCGATGGCGTTACCGGCATGTCGGTCATGTACGACATAAGCCGATATGCAGAGGAAGCAGATGCGCTACTCAAGGCGGAAATCGAAAAGCGGCTGGCGGGCGAAGATGTTCCGTGGGATTATCAGACAGCCAATGCAGAACCAGCCAGAGGGCTGTCACGACACTCGGCCCTGACCGATCTGATCGTGCTCAGTTCCTGCAGCGGCGTAAAAGACAATACCCAGCCCCTCGGCATATTGGGTGACGTAATTTTCAGCACCAATATTCCGGTCGTCGTCCAGCCGGACAGTGTGAAGAAATTTGACGCGGCCAGTCCGGTAGTGGTTGCATGGAATGGCAGTTTCGAGGCCGGAAACGCCCTGCGAGCGGCCGTTCCGCTGCTCAAACTGGCCAGTGATGTGCACATCGTCGTCGTCGAGGAAGAAAAGGACCACGATTTGCCGCCTCTGGAAGCGTCGGAATATCTGTCACGACATGGCATCAAGTCGAAGATTCACGAACTCGCGGCCGACAAATCTTCGGTACAGGCCGTCTTGCTATCCACCGTCGATACCCTCAACGCAGGTTACATGGTAATGGGTGCTTACGGCCACAGCCGGGCGCGCGAGTTTCTGTTTGGCGGCGTGACGCGCAATCTGTTCCGCGACTGCCCGATCCCGCTATTCGTCGCGCACTAATCTTGCAAACCGCTTTCCCAGAGGAATATCAAGATGAGTGGTGTAAAGGTTAAATTTCATGGTGCGGCGGGAACTGTTACCGGTTCCTGTTTCGAAGTCACCGGCGCCGGGAAGACCATATTGGTCGATTGCAGCATGTTTCAGGGCACCCGTTCGCTCGAAGCACTGAACCATGAGCCGCTTCCCTTTGATCCGGAAAAAATCGATGCGGTGCTGCTGACCCATGCACATCTCGATCACAGCGGCCGGCTGGCCTATCTCTACGCCAGTGGCTGCAAGGCGAAAACCTACTGCACAGCACCAAGCGCCGACATTCTAAAACCGCTTCTGCAGGACGCGGCCAAGTTGCAGGCCGCCGATGCCGAGCGTCGCAATCGCCGGGCGGACCGCGCCGGCCTGCCACCGTTCATCCCGCTCTATGATGGCAAGGACATCGCGAAACTGCACAAAAATGTTCGTGCGGTCACCTATTGCGCAGAAAATGACCTTGGCAACGGTGTGTCCTTTCGCTTCTGGGATGCGCGGCATATCGTCGGATCGGCTTCGATAGAGATCAACATCGCCGGACAGCGTTTGCTCTTCTCCGGCGATGTCGGGCCCGGTCGATCGATTAATTGTACAAGCTCGGAAATCGGTGGTTATGATCATGTAATCTGTGAATCGACTTATGGTGACCGGGACCGCAAACTCATATTGGTCAGCGAGCGGCGCGAAACGTTGGCGCGCCATGTCGAGGAAGTGATGGCGGCGGGTGGCAATGTGCTGATCCCGGCTTTCGCACTGGAACGGACGCAGGCGATACTCGAGGATTTCGATGCCCTGTTCGAATCCGGACGCCTGCCCCCGATAAATGTGTTTCTGGATTCCCCCCTGGCCCAGAAAGTCACGATGGCGGTGATGCGCTATAGAGACAGCGGTACCGATATGCTGAAACGGACCAACATCCGGTTCATCGAGAATACGGCGGAATCCAAGAAGCTCAACCGGATGACCGGGGTGGTCATCATCGCCGGATCAGGAATGTGTACCGGCGGCCGGATCAGGCATCACCTGATCCGCAACCTGCCGCGACGACAGTCCCGGCTGTTGCTCTCCGGTTTTCAAGTCGCCGGAACCTTGGGCGCGGTGCTCCGGGATGGAGCAAAGCGCGTCCGTATCTCCGGCAATGATGTCATTGTAAAGGCGCAGGTCGACATGCTTGACGGTTATTCCAACCATGCCGACCGTGGCGGTCTGGTGGAATGGATCAAGGATCGCACGCCGATCAGAGGATCGCTCTTTCTGGTCCATGGAGAACGGAGCGCTCTCGCGGGTTTCGCAGACGCTCTCGGCACCGTTCCGGATTTACCGCCAGCGATCATCCCGAATCTGGGCGAGACTTGGGAATTGCAGCCAAACAAATTGGCAACTCGCCTGACGGCCGGTCGCCCCGATGCTGCAGACGTTACTGCTTCGCGCGACTGGATCTCCAAACTTGCAGCGTTGCGTGAGGACATCGAAGAAAGACTATCCGAACAACGGACCAATAAGGACCGGGAAAAGATGCTAGCAGCACTCAAGCGGGCGCTGGAAAGCGTCTAGCTATCTGGGAACATCACCTATTATTTTCTTGCCAACATGACTTAGGTTTGCTCCTTAGCCTTTTAGTAAAGCGCAGCAATTCTGAAATCATCCTCCAGCTTTCGCAGAAGGTCCGGATCGGTGATCCACTTGCCCAAGACATCTCCCGGTTCGGCAGTTTCGGAAAAACCGGAACGCTCTGCCAACTGTCGCCAGACCTCTCGCGCATTCTCTTTTTCACCCAACATCGCCGAGGATAATATATAGCTGATCTCCAATCCAAATGCAGCGCCCGGTATCGAATCCAGATATCTAGATGACAAGTCTTGCGCTGCCTTGGCATCACCACGCCGCAATTTCTGCATCGCTACCGTTGCTGCAATGGCAAGTTCTGCGTTCGAGTCCATCTGCAAAGCCTTGATCGCATATGCTTCCCCTTCCGGCATATCGCAGGCCAGCATATACATACCCAGATATCCCATGATCCGGGAATTGAGAGGGTTGAGGCCGACCGCTCGCTCTCCCCACAAGGCCCCCCGGCGGCAATCCCCCTCGTAAAACGCGCTCTGGGCAACAGCGAATGTCGCCGAGGCACTATTATTATCAATTCTCGCAGCCCTCTCCGCGAACTCCTCGCGCGACCCGTCTATGGCACCAGCACGGTCGAATTTTTCTGATATATTCTTGGCCGTCGCCAACACGCTCATCAAATAGGAATCATTGGGAAATTCCTTTGCTGAGTCGTTCATACATTCCAGAACGCGGTTCAGGAGCGGTTGGTCGCGATAACGCATATATTGATGGAACTGGAGAAGGCACGGGTAACCCGGGGTAAAATCGACACGATATTTGGACAGTTCGTGTTGCGCAATTTTGCCGTAGGGACCGGCGATATTGATCACTGCCTGGTTGAGGCCTGCCTGCCGTTCCTGGCTGCCGGTGGTCTCAATTCTGCTTGACCAGATTACCTCTCTGGTGACGCTGTCGACAAGGCGAAGCTGAACGCGATCCCCCGCGTCATCCAAGCTCGAGGATTCGAGCAGATATTGCGATGAGTTGGAGGGATCAGAATTTTCATCAAAAACACGCACTTGATCGAACTTTTCCAGCGCTCCGACCAGATGGCTGTGAACGATTTCCGATGTAGCGCGGGATGCAGAATTGGTGATCCCTTCCGTCGCTTTCACAATGATCGCTGGATAGACAATGGAGACTTCCGGTTCGCTGTCGCTCTTTTGCAGATAGAAAATTGCCGCGGTGGTCAAGAGTAACAGGGCTGCACAAATCGTCAGGATATAAACGCGATTGATCGCAGCCAAACGCTCGGCAAAACTCCCGGTCGCAATATCGGGTTCGATCAACGGCTCGGCCGGTTTCTCGTCATTCAGATCCGGATCGACTGGCAAGGTTCCGGCCGACAGGCCTTCGGTTGGTGGAAGGTCGGGCGCTTTAACTGCCTCATTCGAACCGAGCATGATTTCGTAGTGTTGATAAGGGATGTAAAGCCGGTTTTCGCTTTTCTCACGCAGGTAAAAATGGTCGAGCATGCGGCGCAGCCGTCCGATCTGGACCCGCGGATAGCTATCAATTTGGGTATCGAAACTGTCATCGCGGCCAAGCGCATCGACAGCAACGGCATAAGCCGTCAAAGGCTTCCCTCCTTCCAGCAACTTGTGATCGACGAGAAAACGAAGCAGCTTGCTCATGGTCGGAGACCGCGCAAATTCCGAACTGCACAGCAGCCGATCGCGCTCCAAACAAAGTTGAAGCTTTTCCGCTTCGGTTAAAATTGGCAAAATTCCTCCATTTGATACGGCGACTTGCTTCTGGATAATCTTCAGGGGCTCGCGGGACGCTTCTGTTATATAGACCCGTATCCTATAAGATAGTTGCGAGTAGTTCGCAATTAAATGGCGGAAATCATTTAGGCTTTCGTTCCTCGGGGAAGCTTAGATCTACAAAGCAGCCAAATATGCCCAAAACCTCACCATCTCCGCCAATCTGACAGGTGCCTCTCGCCAGCACTGGAAGATCGTTGCCATTCTCGGTGAGAATCCGTGCGCGAAATTCAAAATCTGCGCCTTCATCCAGCGCGCGCGCGATTGCTTCCTGAACCATCGGACGATCATTTGGATGATAATAATGGATCGCATTTTCCAAGAGAGGGTGGCCGAGCGAATGGCGACGCTCATGCATGTCGAAAATATAGTCTGACCATTTTAGGTTATTTGTTCTCGCATCCAGATGCCAAGACCCAAAGCGCCCGACATCTTCCGAAATTTCAAGCGTTAGCTGACAACGGTCCAGTTCCATCTGGACGGCCTGTAAGTCATTGCGCAGTTTTCGCAGTCGAAAAAGCAGATAGACAATTGCCAATATTAGGAAAAATGCCAAAAAATAGGAAAAATACGTCAACAACATCCCCGGCATTACATCCCCTCCTCTCGTCAGGAACTGCATCCCTAAACGCATGCCAAATATTCTAAATTTGACGTGACGAAACTAGTAACAAATCGATCACATAATTTCGATTCATTTTTGCAGGGAGTTAATGAATAAATCGGGCTGCTCAGTAATGACAAAGTTTAATGATGGGTGCCCCGGCCAAAATGGTAACCTGTGGAAAGCGGCAACAGGCCGGAAAGGAAACACACTCGATGCAATCCATCACCGGGATTTCGGAAACTGGTCGACCGTTGTTACTTCTCAAACACGTCCGAGCGATTCATGATAATCATAATTTCATTGATCAGGGTCGGACTATCGATCCATCTCTCAAGCACTTCCCGCGGCGGGCTGTTTTCGGATAACCCATAGTCTGTTGCCATCTTTTTCCAGACGCGCCGCGCCTCATCCTTGTCGTTCAGCATCGCCGAAGACAGCATATAAGCTAACTCAAGTGCCGGTTCTTTTCTCGGCGATGATGCCAGATATTCTGTGGTCAGTGCGCGGGCGGCTGGTGCATCACCCCGCTTCAACATTTGCAGGGCTACAGCTGCAGCAATCGCCAGATCGGCATTGGGATCCAGTTCCAGCGCTTGCGCTGCATATTTTTCACCATCCGGATAATCGCAGCCGATCATGTAGAGACCGAGATATCCGCTTATCCGGGAATTGAGAGGATTTAAAGCAACGGCCTTCTTGCCCCAGGCTAGACCAGTCGGGCAATCTCCGGCGAAAAAGGCTGACTGGGCCACAGCAAAATTCGCGCCAGCGCTATTCTGATCCAGCGCTTCGGCCTGTCTGGCGAGCAGCATGCCGGCGCCTTTGCCGCCGATACCCGGGTTGGAACGTTCCGACATATTTCGCGCAAAGGCCGACACACTCAAAAGATGGGCATCAGCGGGGAAGCGCTCGACCGATTCCTGCAAACATTTTTTCAGAGGCTCCAGTTTGCCTGGTTCGCGATAGCGGATATATAGGTCGAACTGGAGCAGGCAGGGATATCCAGCGGAATAGTCATTTTCCAGTTTGGAAATCTCTGTCTGGGCGATTTCTCCATATGGCCCCGCCAATGCGATGATGGCCTTATCCAGTTCCAGCCTGAAGGCTGCATCATCCGCTGTATTCAATTCTCTCGACCACAATATTTCTCCGCTATGGCCATCCACCAGACGCAATTCTATTTTATCGGCGGTGGCCTCCAGAAAGCGCAGCCGCAGCACATAGTCTGATGTTTCCGTCTGGCCGGATTTGGCATCGAATATCCGCAACCCGCTAAACCCGTTCAAGCCACGGACCAGCTGGTTGCCGACAGATTCGGAGAGTCCCGCTGCACGCACACCGGAAGCCCCATCGGGCAAATCCAGTGCAATTTTTGGATAGGCGATCTCATCATCAACCTGAGCGGACCAAAGTAGATAACCCAGAACAGCGATCGCTACCAACAGGATGGAGGCGCCGAGGATGACAAAAAAGCCCCTGTACCAACCATGCTGACCTTCGATGCGCTTTTCAACCGGAGGACGCGTTTCGGTTTCAGGGCGTTTTGATTTGTTGATGTTCGGCGCGGACGAATCCGAACCCTGTCCGATCAGATTTCCCTCATGTCCCAAAGGTGCAACATTGGGCTCCAGAATGATTTCATATTTATTGGGAGCGATGGCAAGCCGGTTTTCGCCTCCTTTGCGCAAATAGAAATTGTCTAACATCCGGCGCAGCCGCCCCATCTGGACGCGCGGATAACTATCGGTCTGCGTATCAAAATCCGCATCACGGCCGAGTGCATCGGTTGCGATAGTATAGCTTTTTAGCGGGACGCTGTTTCCGGATAATTTATAGTCCACCAGAAACCGCAATAATTTGCACATACTCGGTGAGCGTGCAAACTCGGCATCGCTCAACAGCCGGTCGCGTTCCAGACATAATTGCAATGCGGCGGCATCATCCATAGGTTGATTATTGTCCTTACCTAGATCAGTCTATAGGCATCGGGTTATTATTGATGCAGAATTTCGTCCTCAAACTGAGCGTAACTTATTGTAACATAGCCTCAGATGGGGGATTATTCAAACCATCAAATCTGGGTAGAGTCTGGATTCTAGGATGGAAAAGGAAGTTTGAAGCAATGACATGAAATATCATTTCCTAGAATTCGAACTGGATACCGAGCGTTTCGACCTGCTCCGTAAAGGCGCGAAAATCGCTATTCAACCACAGACTCTGGCCATATTGTCCATGCTATTAAGCAATCACGACAAATTGATGCTGAAAGAGGAATTGGTCCGGCATTTGTGGAACGGCCGAACCATTTCGGACAGCGCCCTCTCCAGCCAAGTCAAGGTCCTGCGTCGAATTCTGGGCGATAACGGACAGGAGCAGCAGATAATCCAGACTGTCTATGGCCAGGGATTTCGTTTTGTTGCTCCCGTCGAAGCGGTCTCGTCCTCGACAAGTTCGCTTGTTGCACCAGCCCGGCCGAAAGTGAGTGATGCGCTGGTTGATCAAGCCGGAAAGCCGCCTGTCATCGCCGTGCTACCGTTTTACAAAATCGGTGAGATGGCAGAGCATAGTTGCTTACCCGAGGCCCTGCCCGCGGATATCACGACCGCGCTATCTCAGTTACGATGGCTGTTCGTGATCGCGCGCGCATCCAGCTTTCGCTTTGACGCCAATCTTCCTGATCTTGCGAAAATGCGCGAAGACCTTGGTGTCGACTATGTTCTTACGGGATGGGTTGAACTGGTCGGCGGTCAGATGCTGGTCGGCGTGGAGCTCATTGAAACCAGACAGCATCGGGTTGTCTGGGCGGAGCGCTATGATGCGCGGCTCACAAATATACATGATCTGCGGGCGCAAATGGTGCGTGATATCATTGCCGCGATCGATCTGTCGATTAGCGACACCGAAGCGGCATATGCGAAATTGACGGCTCCTGATCAGCTGACCGGATGGGAAGCCTATCATCTGGGGATGTCGACCGTAAACGGGGCCCGAATGGACTTGAAAATGGCACTGGACCATTTTGAATTTGCCCGCGCAAAAGCTCCCGCATTCTCACGCGCCCATGCCGGTACCGCCTATATTCACGGCCTGGGACTGTATCATCTTGCGCAAGGCGGGAACGAAAATGCTGCTATTCATAGCATGCTGATGCTCGGAGAGCAGGCATTGCGATGTGATCCCCTCGATCCCTTCGCCCATCTTGTAAGTGGCCGGGCCGAACGACTCCGCGGCAATATTGATGGCGCGCTAGACCATTATGCCAAGGCCATCGCATTTTGTCCGAACTACGCCGAAGCCTATAATTCACAGGCCGTCGTTCTATTGCTGGAAGGTAATTTTACCGCCGCTCATGATGCTGCAAAGCTTGCCACGAAGCTCAGTCCGAATTGCCCGATGCGTTTCGAAGCCGAGACCACTCAAACCTACGCGGCTTTTAATCTGGGCAAGGACGAAGAAGCGCTCGCGCTTTCGCGCAAGCTCACCGAATTTTCGCAACACAGCCCGCTGGCTTTGCTTGCAGCAATGACCGTGTTCCATCATCTGGGTTGCGAAGATGAAGCAAGGCTTGTGCGATCCCGCATTTTATCGACGGGCATCCAGCCGAGAACCAATATGCTTCGCACGTTCCCGGAAAGCGCAGCACAGATATCCGACCAGGTGACAGAAGCCGTCGCGCATTATTTCAGTTAGGACCCGGCCCGATCAATTAAGAGGCCATGCCGCTGTCCACTCCCCGCATTATCTGAGTTGGCTAAGCTTTTGCAGCCGCTCGCTCTTCATCAAAAGCGCGCAGAACAATAGTACCGATTGACAGTTCTTCATTGTCAGCATTTCTGATACTCACCCGGTAGAAAAATTTCGATGTCGCTTTGAACTGGGTGAGGGCTTCGGTCGCTGAATATAATGTATCGATCAATATCTCTTTCCCGAGATCATCGTGACCAATGACCTGGAAGGGAAGACAATCTACACCGGAATTCACCGAGCCGGCCGTATCGGAACCCTTGTTGAGCACCGCAAGTTCACCGGTATCGATACGTGCCGCGCGATAGAAGGTGGACAACCACACCATCAGGTCATCTAGAGGAAGCCGCTGCGAAAATACGATCCCGACACGCGCGCCTGATTGCCAGCGCACAGTGCCGCTTATGTCCAGCAGTTCGGGCACCGAAAGCCGAAGGTTTTTGCCGATTTCAAAAATATGATCTGTTCTGACGCAAATGCCTGCCGGGGAAATGTCACAAATATCGGCATGGATCAGGTGCGATCCCTGATAGATGTTGATCGGATGTTTCATCTCGATCCGCGGCAGGCGAGAAACCCGGCCTTGCTTTGCATCATTGGGTTTGGAAAGCACCTTGGCCATATCGATCGGCGTGGAAAATTCGATGCCCGCCAGCGCCTGTTTGCGCCACCGTACCGTGCCGGTCAGTTCCTGCTCCTCTGTCAAAAGAGCCGAGACCGTGTCACCGAGTTCAAAATTGGGATGAACCTCGACCATCATGCCGGTGGCCGAAAGGTTTTTGATGAAGCCCCAGCCTTCTCCCGATTCTGCCTTGATCTTGGCAAGCCTTAACATGGCAATATGCCGGTCTTGTTTTCTGCGGTCCTCGTCCACGACGATATTGTCCGATGGGGGAGCGGAGGAAGTACCAGATTCGATCATATTCGTCATTTACTTGACCTTCATTCGGTAACGTAGGGAAAACCGTTCGTATTTGCCAACCGTCGGCAGCAGAGCGCCATTCGGCCGGAGCTTGATATGCGTGACATTTGCATCAAATCCATCCGTATCGGCAACGGGAATATAATCGAACGTTTCGCCGCCATCGCTGGAAAATTCGACAGAATCTTTTGCGCTAGAAAGTCCGTCAAAGCTGAATTCCAGACCACTGTCATTGTCCTTAAACGCTGCAGGGCCAGCGCCACTGTGATCCAGATCACCGACAAACAGGGAAAGATGTTCGGGAACTTTATCGGTAACAGCAAAGGATGCGGCAGGAGATCCGCTCTTGCCGGGTCCGGTAACGGATACGAAGAACTCGACAACAGCGCCCGGAACCGTTGTAAGTGTCCCGCCATTTCCGGCAGGACCTTCAACAATGTCACTAGAAAGTGCGATGGCGATGTTCTCGCCCGGGTCAGCTTCGGCAAACGCCGGCAGAGGGATTGCGACAAGCGCCAATGCAATGGCGCACGACATGGCATCTGGCCTTGCGGTAGCGCGATGGGCCCGGCGGTCGTTTCGGACCGCAGAAGCCTCAAGTTTTGCATTGAATGTCTGCATTATCTTTTCCCGTTATAACCTGTTTACTGCAGTTCGACTTCAAAATTAAGGGCGCTATTTGTCATATTATCTACCGGCATAATCATTCGTGTCATTTGTCTACTCAATGCAATTCAATCAGGCGTAGTTCGCAAGATTCACCGGAGCCTCTATTCGCGTCAGCGCCCAGGAGAATTGCGCAATTACGAAACGTCGTGCGGCGCGAGACGGTGATCGCGGAAACCTGCGCTTTGGTTTCGCCTTGCACCATGGAGGTCATTTTGAACGGCTGGATCACTTGCGCACTGGCAACGGCCGTGGCGTGACTATTTTTTGGGGCTGCTGTTGGATCGGTCGCGAATGCTTCGGAAGCCAGCGCAGGCAATATGATGATTATCATGATGGCCAAGATGAAAAGTGGCACTATGCTGGAACAGCGGAGCAACCGAGAATAATCGGTTATCACTTTCCACAATATCGTACCAACTAACTGCATGACGCATCCCAACCACTAATTTGCAAGAGGGAAACCGCGAGGCGTTTGTCCGATAATGGAGCGGATAGAATATCTACCCGCTCCATCGGGAACAATCGATACGATATTGACCAGAATATCGTACCGATGCCAGGGCAACTGTGGCGCTTAATTGGGTTACCACAGGCAAAAGCCGTATTGCCCCACTTGCCTATCCTTTGTGGCGGAGCACGGCAGCAAAAGGCAGTTAGACACGGCTAATGTTACAGTATGTTACGGTTGCAGATTTTTAAGCTACTGTAGTTAAAGCATTTTTCCCAACCGCCCGCGATCGCAGGGCGGAAAGTTTAACTCTTTCTACATAATAGTTAACAAAATCCTTGCCAATTATCATGACGTGACACGGTAATTGAGGACGTAAAAAGGCGTATTTCACAGATTGGCAACCCTGTGACTCGCGATAGGGTCGAATATACAACATCAACAGCGTGGAGCAAAGTCCAATAGCTGCTGAGGCACGAAGACAGGCCATGTATTGCGCAACGATAGAACATTCAGCCGCGGGAATTGGCGATACGCCACCGGGATAATATCTTAAATCATTCTCACGCAGACCAGATCAATTCCATATATGGGACATCCATCGGCCTGCCAGTCAGATCAATCCCGGGCAATCGCAGCCAGAATCGACTCGGCAAAACCGTGCAACGTGTCGTCGCGGGCGCCCATGATGACGATTCGGTCACCCGATTTGGCGAGCTGCACCATTTTATCACCACAATCCGGCCGGGCTGGGATATATTCTGCTCTTCCACCGGCAGCATTTATTGCATCGACAATCGATTCGCTACCCAGCGACCGATCGACCGTGCCGCCGAAATAGACGGGATCACACAGAATGACGCGGTCATCACCGTCGAGATGCCCGGCAAAAACTGTAGACAGCTCTGCACCCATTTTTTGTATTGGTCCAAAACCATGCGGCTGGAAGAAGGCTATGACCCGGCCGGGGAAAGCCTTCAGGGTCCGGAGAGTGGCAGCGATTTTATCGGGATTGTGACCGAAATCGTCGATCACGGTAATATCGCCCGTGCTACCCACGATATCAAAACGTCGCGCCAGCCCCTGAAACGTCGCCATTGCCGTTATAGCGGCTTCGATCGGCACTCCGATTGTAGAACAGGCCGCAATCGCCGCCAGAGTGTTGGCAATATTATGCCTTCCGGGCACTTGCAGCGAAACCGGATATTCCTTGTCGCCGCAGCGCATCAAAAAAGCGCTGCCCAGCGACTTTTCCTCAACCTGCACAGCCTGATAATCCGCACCTTCGAGAAATCCAAAGCTGCTGGCTTTCGCCAGTTGGCACGCGTCAATCAGCGCGCGTGATTCTGCATCATCATGATTCCAGATCGCATGACGCGATTTCGCGACAAAGTCTCCGAACAATATTCTGAGCTCTTCCAGGCTCTTGTGATCGAGACTGACATTGTTGAGCACCGCAATTTCGGGGTCAAACAGAGCAATGGAACCATCGCTTTCGTCAACCTCGCTGACCATCAGCCCGCCGGCCCCGACACGGGAGCTGGCAAATGGCGCGTCGGCATTGACGAAATTTTTCATCACCGCACCGTTCATGATCGTCGGATCACGGCCGGCTTCGGTCAATATCCAGCCGATCATCCCGGTGACCGTCGATTTCCCGCTGGTACCGCCAACGGCGATGCTGCGCGGCACGGCGTTGAAATGCCCGGCCAGCAACTCGGCGCGGGTCATCCGCTCACAACCCAGAGCAATGGCACGCGCCACATCGGGTACGGTCTCTTCGATGGCGGCGGAAGCGATCAATATCTGGCTACCATCGACCAGGCCGCTGCCATCCTGCTGGAACAGTTTGATTCCCCTGTCCTGCAACCATTGAAACTTGTCTGCCAACCGGCCCTGGTCCAGCGCCCGGTCCGATCCTGCAACTTGCGCTCCAGCCGCTTTGACGATCATTGCCAGCGGCAGCATTCCGGAGCCGCCGATACCGCAAAAATAATAGGATTTGTCTTCGGTCATTTTTTCGCGCTATTGCTTCTCTCTCTATTTGGCAATGGCGCAAGGAACAAAATCAATCTCCTCACCAGTCCGCATCGGCATTTGTGCGCCGTCGACCCCGTTCACAAAGGAAGCTGCCAGTCGCGTCGTCGCGCTCGCGGCCCGGACCCATCCGAAGGCCGATCTGGTCTTTGACGAGCAATGTTTTTTTGAGCACGGCCATTTTGCCGGCAGCGACAAGCAACGCTGCGACCGTTTCGTCGCTCTGGCCAATGATCCGGAAATCGACGCAATATGGTTTGCCCGCGGCGGCTATGGCGCTGCCCGTATCGCGGAAGCCGCCGTCGATCGGCTGGACAGTGTCGCCAAGAACAAGCTCTATCTGGGATATAGCGATGCAGGCAATTTGCTTGGTGCACTTTACCGCGCTGGTATCGGGGAAGTTGCTCATGGCCCCATGCCTTCCGATATTGGCAGGCAAGATGGCCAGCAAGCCATAGCCAGAGCCTTGGACTGGATCGTGAACAGAAAGTCGGGTGCGCTCGAGCCAAGCCTGATCAATGGCCAGAAATACGCCGCTTTCAACTTAATGACGCTCGCCATGATGACCGGCACAAAGCTGCTACCGGATTTGCGCGATCATATTCTCATCGTCGAGGAGATATCCGAATATCTCTACGCCTTTGATCGCGCAATGTTTCACCTTTGCAGCAATCTGGCTGATATCGGCCTGACCGGCATTAAATTGGGCAGAGTCGGCGACATACCCGAAAACGACCGGCCATTCGGCGAGGATCCCGAGGCGATTATCAAGCGATGGGCCGGGGGCAATGCTATCGCCTATCTGGGCCGCGCGGAAATCGGACATGATGCCCAGAACCGGATTGTGCCGTTCGGGTTGTTAAAGACCTGATCTATCAACCGGAATAATCCGGCTCCGGCTCATCGCCGAGCCTGATGTCAGGAAGCCTCTTCCAGATTATCATGATTGTCCCGGCCGTGATCAAATTCCGGTACCAGCGACTTGAGCGTCGTGACGGCAAGCTTCGGATCGCGACAATCGAGCAGGCGCGCGATCAGGTCGTTCAATATATCTTCCGCAAGATAGGATTCATGAGCCTTCATTATCCGGGGGTGCAGGGTCTTTTGCGGATCATTGCCGATGATCAGTTCTTCATAAAGCTTCTCGCCCGCGCGCAGGCCGACCTCGACGATTTCGATATCGCCATCCGGGTTGGCGTCATTGCGGACGGTTAGTCCGGACAGCCGGACCAGTGTTTGAGCCAAGTCCTGGATTTTCACCGACTTGCCCATGTCCAAAACAAACACTTCACCGCCCTTGGCCATGCCGGCAGCCTGGATGACCAGTTGCGCCGCCTCGGGAATGGTCATGAAATAGCGCGTTACTTTGCGGTCCGTCAGAGTGATCGGGCCACCCTGCTCTATTTGTTTACGGAATAGCGGCACCACGGAACCACTGGACCCGAGGACGTTGCCAAATCGTACCATGGAGAATCTGGTCGCGCCGGCAGCATTTGCGAAATTCTGGATTATCTGTTCGGCAGCACGCTTGGTCGCGCCCATCACGTTGGTCGGGCGAACCGCCTTGTCTGTGCTGATCAGAATGAAATCTTTCACCTCTGCCGCGTGAGCAGCAGCAGCCAGCGTCTGCGTTCCCAATATATTGTTGCGGATGCCCTCTATCGGGTTGGCCTCGACAAGCGGCACATGCTTATAGGCAGCGGCGTGAAATACCGTGTCGGGATGCCAAGTTGCGAAAATCTCGTCCAGCCTTTCCACATCAACGACCGAGCCCAGAACCGGGATCAGTTCAAGCTGTGTTGTAGCCTGACTGGCGCCCGGTTTTTTCAGTTCTTTCTCAATTTCGTAAAGCGCATATTCTGAAATATCCAGCATCACCAGGCGATGGGCACCCGATTTTGCGATCTGCCGGCAAAGCTCTCCGCCGATCGATCCGCCGGCACCGGTCACCAATACGGTCTTGCCGACAATGGTCCTGCCAAACAGAAGCTCGTTCGGCTGTACCGGTTCACGTCCAAGCAAATCTTCAATCTCCAGCTCGCGAATATCGCTGAATGCGATTTTGCCGGAGATTATCTCCTGCATATTCGGCAATGTCTGAACATGCACCGTGAATTCGCGAACCTGCTCGACAATCGCTCGGCGTTTCCGGCGGTTGATTCGCGGCAGAGCCAACAGGATATCGGTGATTTTCTTTTTTCTGATCAGATCCGGCAGATGCCCGCTCCAGAAGACCTTGTCTCCGTCCAGGCGCTGGCCGTCCAACCGCTGATCATCATCAATATAGCCGCACAGACGCATGGCCGGTTCTGACCGCATCGACGCCGCGAGTTGTTGGCCTGCGCTGCCCGCACCATAGATCAGGACATTTTTTACCTCGCCTGCGAAACGGTTCCTGCCGAGAATATCGACCATCAGATAACGTCCGGACACTCTGGAAAAACCGACCAGAATGAAGAATACCACCGGTTGAATAAGCCCGATGGTCCGGGGCACGCCGTCGATACCCGCGACGGCGAAAGCGAAACCGGTCACCACCGAATAGATTGCGAAAGCACGCACCAGTGTTTTCATCATGCCGGTGCCAGCATAGCGGAAAATGGCGTTATATACTCCGCTCAGCATGAAAATGGGAATCATCAGCAACAGGCAAACCAACACGATTTTCTGGATGGCAATATCCCACAAGACCCAAACGCCGATACGCAGGGAATAAGCAATCCAGATCGACTGCACGCACAGCAGCACATCCAGTAGCAATACAATTGCTCTCTTTTTCCAGCGCGATAGCTGAGCAATTTTTTCTAGCAACGATGTGATGACGGCAGTGATATTCTCAATCATTTGGCTCTCAAAGCTGGCTCTAGATTCTCAAAGCTGCGACGCCGAATTAGGCATTTACCGAACAGAAACTGTTTAGCCAACCACTTTAAGATCGATTATCAATGTATACAGTCCCGAAACCGGTGACATCCAGACCAGAAACCCTAGATATGCGGCCCCTGTCGAATGATGAAAATTCAAGATCGATAGCATAGGATACATCGATATGGCGCATGTGATGCCAGCTTGACCTGTGCCGGACAACCGGCCACAAGCCGCAAGATTCTGCATGTTTTGACATAGAATATTCGAGGGTTTTAAAGGAAAATGGCATTGATGGATATTCGCCGTGTCAGCCCGCTAATTCGCGGAACATTTACAATCCGTCAGAAATTGCGCAGACAGGATTGTCATATACGAGTGTCAGGAAAAACCAGTGAGCCCTAATTTCAGACCATGAAGTTAAAGAGGAAATTCATAGAGAAACCCTGGGGGCAGGACGTTCTACCGGACATCTTTGATGGCGGAAGCGGAAAAAAAATCGGCGAAATCTGGTTTGAAGCGCCGAAGGGCATCAACCCGCAGCTCATGGTCAAATATCTTTTTACCAGTGAGAAGCTGTCCATCCAGGTCCATCCCAACGACCGGCAGGCGCGCAGGATTGGACTTCCCCATGGCAAGGACGAATCCTGGTATATACTTGATGCGGAACCGGATGCTGTTCTGGGTCTTGGCCTGAAAAAAACCGTCAGCGCCACGAAACTGAAAACCGCAGCGATATTGGGCGAAATTGAGCAGCTCATTGACTGGAAACCGGTCAAGAAGGGAGATTATTTTTACGTGCCCGCGGGAACAATTCATGCCATTGGCCCCGGTATATCGCTCATCGAAGTCCAGCGAAACGTCGATATCACCTACCGCATGTACGATTATGGCCGCCCACGCGAACTCCACCTCGAGGAAGCGATCGGGGTTGCCAAGCTGGTACCTTATGACATGAAATACGCGGGCGAGATTCCGCCGAACGAGACGACCAGCCTCTCCAGCACTTCTCCCTTTGGTCTGTTCCAGATTATCGGCACAGACGACGCGATCATTTCGAAGATCGCGAGCAAAGAATGGCAAGTCATCCCCCTGGAAGGGGCGGTCACTGTACGCGGCAAATTGATCAAGGCGGGGGAATGCGGGATCTGCCCGCGATTCTCCGATATCGATCTTGCCAAAAACGGAAGGTCGCTCATCGCCTGTACGATGACGTGAGATATTTAACATGCAGCAAAATCCGCTGATTACTCCCGTCATCCTGTCCGGTGGTTCCGGAACACGGTTATGGCCGCTTTCGACACCCGAAAAGCCCAAGCAGTTCCTAAATCTGCCTGGCCCGCTGAGCATGTTCCAGTTGACGCTGCAGCGCTGTGCGGACCAGAGCCTCTATCGCAAGCCGGTCATCGTAGGCTCCGCCAGACATATCGAGATCATGCAGGATCAGATGCAGGAAATCGGCGCAACAGGCGGCGAGATCATCCTGGAGCCCTGCCCTCGCAATACCGCTCCGGCAATCGCCTTGGCCGCGCTTGCTGCTAAAAAACCGACAGATTTGTTGCTGGTGATGCCCAGTGACCATATCATCAAGAATATCACGGCCTTCCAGAAATCCGTTCTGGCTTCGATACCGGTTGCACAATCCCGCTGGCTGGTGACATTCGGAATCGAACCCACCGGGCCGGCTACTGGATATGGATATATCCAGGAGGGAGATGCTATCGTCGGAAGCACCAGAAGCCTGTCGGCAAAAACATTTGTCGAGAAACCAAATCTGGAAAATGCGGAAAAAATGCTCGCCGTAGGTGGCTATCACTGGAATGCCGGAATATTCCTATTCCGGGCCGACAGCTATCTGGCGGCGATGGAACAATATTCACCCGAGATTCTTGTCGCCTGTCGGGCCGCCATGGATAGTCAACAGACGGATAGCGTAATTTGTCATCCTGACCCGGAGGCATTTGCATCGGCGCCTTCTGACTCGATCGATTATGCGATCATGGAACGATCGGACCGCGTCGCGGTGACACCCGTTAACCCCGGCTGGTCGGATGTCGGAAGCTGGGATGCCCTGTTCGAAATCTCCAGCAAGGATGAACATTCAAACGCAATAACCGGCAAAGCCATGACAATCGATTCCAGCAACAATCTGATCCACAGCGACGCGCTGGAAGTCGCGGTTCACGGCGTAGAAAACCTGATCATTGTTACTCATGAAAACAAAGTCATGATCTTGCCCCGCGGACAATCGCAAAATGTCAAAGAAATCGCACAGAGGCTTGAGGGTGAAGATTAACCAGGTGGACGGTCGCCGTCCGCGCTATCCGGCTTTCTATTCTTGGCAACGCTGCCAGTAAGCCAATTCGGCCAGATTCTGGCAATCACCAGGAACAATGTCGGCAGCAACAAGGTGTTCCAGATATCGCTGACGGCCTCGTCAAAATATACCGGCTCACGATTTTGAGGCGCTTGCACCACGCTATAGTCATAAAATTCATTGGCGAAGGCAGCGAATGCTACGAACAACCAGGGCACCGGGCTGGCCAATGAACGACGGAAAATAAGCGCAACAAACAGCTGAACACCTACGCCCGCATAAACGTGCAGAGAGTCGCGAGCCAGTCCGGTTGACAGTTCCAGCCAGTTTTTGATTTCAAACCAATCCATTAAAGTGCGATTGGGCTAGCAAAACGCAAGGGTCAACGCTTTTTGCGGATGATATCATTATGAAAATTTTAGCCAAAAGTGATTAAGCAGCCAAAATGACAAAAAAGACCGTGAACAAACCGAAAATCCTGACCATTTTTGGCACCAGACCGGAAGCGATCAAGCTGTTCCCGGTCGTCAAGGCGCTTTCAGAACGAACCAATCTGGAACCACTCACTTGCGTGACAGCCCAACACAGGGAAATGCTCGACCAGGTTCTGGATATTGCCGATATCCAGCCGGATTTCGATCTGGACCTGATGAAGACCAACCAGAACCTCGACGATCTGACCGCCAGGCTCCTGACCGGTATCGGCAAAATACTGGATGAAACTAAGCCGCGGCGGGTCGTGGTTCAGGGAGATACGGCTACCGCCATGTGCGGTGCGCTGGCAGCCTATTACCGTCAGATTCCTGTCAGTCATGTTGAAGCCGGTCTGCGCAGCTATAATATATATCATCCCTGGCCGGAAGAGGTGAACCGCAAGATCATCGGCACGATTGCCGATCAGCATTTTGCCCCGACCCAGACGTCTGCAGACGCTCTCAAAAAGGAAAATATTCCGGCGGAGCAGATATATACCACCGGCAATACGGTGATCGATGCTCTGCTGGCCACTGTAGATAAATTCAATGATCCAAGCCGCTTGGATGCCAAGCTCGCCGGATTATACGAGACGTTTTCTGATCGCAAAATCATCGGGGTTACCAGTCACAGGCGGGAAAATCTGGGTGACGGGCTGACCAATATTGCCAAGGCGCTCCGGACAATCGCCGAGCGGAAGGACGTCGCACTGATTTTCCCCGTTCATCTCAATCCCAAAGTACGGGCGATCATGCAGGATGCCTTGGGCAAGCTCGACAATGTCGCGATGATCGAGCCGCTGGATTATCCCAATTTCGTCAGTCTGCTCAACCATTGCCACTTCATGATGACTGACAGCGGTGGCGTACAGGAAGAGGCGCCAGCGCTTGGCAAGCCGGTGCTGGTGATGCGGGATACGACGGAGCGACCCGAAGGGGTGGAAGCCGGCACCGCAAAACTGGTCGGGACGGACAAAAACGTCATCTTGGCAGAAGCCACTCGGCTTCTGGACGATGAGGCGCATTATCTTGCCATGGCTCGCGCCCACAATCCCTTTGGCGACGGCACGGCCAGCCAACAAATCGCCGACATCATCGACAACAGTCTCTCCGCCTGAATATTTCGATACAAGCCACCATCTTACCAAAATATTTACGATGATCGGCTAATGAATCGGCAGGTAAACCGCGCCGGATTGGCGCACTGCGGAGTGGCTTGTCACATGTTATCGGAAGAAAAACCAAGCGTCTGCGTCATGGGTCTCGGCTATATCGGGCTGCCCACCGCGGCCGTGATTGCCCGTTCCGGATGCCCGGTGCTTGGCATCGACGTCAATCAGCAGGTCGTGGATACGATCAATTCGGGCCACATCCATATCGAAGAAGTCGATCTGGACGGACTGGTGCAAGGCGTTGTCTCCCGCGGGACGCTTCGGGCATCGCTGCTGGTCGAACCGTCCGATGTCTTTGTCATCGCGGTGCCGACTCCGTTTGGCGACAATCATATTCCCGACACCAGCTATGTCATGGAAGCGGCAACCAATATAGCTGCAGCGCTGAAAGCTGGCGACACTGTCATCCTCGAATCGACCTCCCCTGTCGGCACCACCGAAACGATGCGGGACCTGATCGCGAAATTGCGTCCGGACCTGAAGGTTCCGGGGCTGACCGGTGACATCCCGGACATTGCGATCGCTTATTGCCCGGAACGGGTGCTGCCGGGAAAAATCCTCGAGGAACTGATCCAGAATGACCGCAGCATCGGCGGCGTCACACCGCGTTGCGCGCGCAAGGCGCTCGGCTTTTACCGCCGCTTTGTTCGTGGTGAACTGGTGACGACCTCGGCACGCGCTGCGGAAATGACCAAATTGGTCGAAAATAGCTATCGCGACGTCAATATCGCTTTTGCGAACGAACTTTCGATCATCGCCGATCATATGGACCTCGACGTCTGGGAGGTTATCCGCCTTGCCAACCGGCATCCCCGCGTCAACATCCTGCAACCCGGCCCGGGTGTCGGCGGCCATTGTATTGCCGTCGACCCCTGGTTCATCATCCACAGCGCGCCAGAACAGTCACCCCTGATCCGCATCGCCCGCGAAGTGAATGACGGCAAGACCGGCCATGTGCTGGAACAGGCTTCGCTGATGATCGACGAGCTGCCCGGCGTATCGATCGCCTGCTTCGGTCTCGCGTTCAAAGCCAATATCGACGATTTCCGCGAGAGCCCCGCCCTCAAGATCGCCGCCAAGCTGGCGCGGCGCTATGGCGGACGGGTGAAAATTGTCGAGCCATATGCAAGTGAGCTTCCGGCAGCCTTCGAAGGCACCGGTGCCGATCTGATCGATATCGACCAGGCGCTCGAAACCTGCCCGATCATGATCACCCTCACCGATCACGACATGTTCAAATCCATCCCGCTCGATGAACGCGCGAGCAAGGTGGTCTATGACACACGCGGGATATGGCCGGATCAGCCGGATAATCGGGAAGCTTTACAGAACGTGCGTCTGGCGGGTTGAGCCGGATTATAATTTGCTCGAGCCGATATCGTCAAAAGACTGTATTTCTGGTTGACAGCAGCGAGCCAATCCCATCCCATAGCACGACGTGCGATGCGGTCTAACGGTGAATCATGGTCAGTGCGGACTCTACAAAGACGAAGAAGTCACTCCGGCCAATTTCCAGCGCGGCGAGAAAAGCATCGTGGAACGATTGTCCGGCGCGCCAGTGGCATCAGCGTAATCTGCTATCCCCGGCATCATCCTTTGGCACTCAACGCATGACGATCAGCTGCATCCACGACAAATTGGGCAAGATTGGGCATGGAACGCAGATAGGATCTCCGTTTTGCATCAACGGCTCGCTTCACGCTATCCTGAAGCAAATTATTGACTTCAGCCAACAAGCGCTCACCCCCGGGTTGCTTGAGCGCAACTATTAGCCCTTCTGATGCAAGCTCCCGCGTCGTTACCGGGTGATCTGCACCATCATATATTGACGAAACGCCCAACAAGCTGGCTTCGTGAGCCATAGTTGCGCTTTCACCGACGTATAGCTCGCATTTAGCCATTACATGATGGAGCTGGTTTTTGGCGCCTTGATAGCGGTGCATTTCCAGATCGCGAGGCAATGGCCGCTCGCTCGATATATGGACCTTGCCCCTTGCGGACAATTGCAGGACGAGTTTCCGAAGTGTTTCGTCGCTCCACCCGCTTTTGCCAAGGTCATGATTGGCTCGCCAACTTACCGTTCTGATAAAATAGTTTGGCACCTTATCATCCCAACCATTGGCCCGAGCTATTCCATCATCGATTTTGAAATTGTCGGGATGAAAATAGGAGAGCTCCTTGATCCCGGGAAAACGCGATGTCCTTTTCTCCGGAATATCACCGGAATATGCGTGCGGGACATAGAGATGGTCTATGAAAGGCCAGGTTATGCGGTTTTGCAATATAGCTGTGTCGGTATCATAGAAACTGACTGACGGGATCGAAAGAAGCTTGCCAACATGCGATATTGCTACTCCACCGAAACCCAGCATGACGTCCGGTCTGAATCGTCGAGCCTCTTGGAACAGACGGAAATCTCGAATAATAAGTTCTTTGGCCAATCCCATCTTGCCCTCGCCAGCCGTGGAAATCGGTTTATGATCCAAGCTAAAACCATCGAGCAAGTCGCAAGTGACATCTTTATGACGTGATACAATCATGATCTCGTTATTGCGCGCCTTCGTCATCGAGATCACGTTGCGAAAGAACAGAACATGCGCCGGATGCACTATGTCAAATAATATTCTCATCAGACATTTCCTACTAAAGTATGGGCCGGTTTTCCGGAAAACAGCAAAAGTGAAATCAACCCTGCTCCAGCAAGCCCCGTCAGGCGGTTCAGGGCTAGCGCCAGAAACGCCGCTGCGGCAACAGTACCCGATGCCGGAGCCAGAAGCGCACCCAATGACTCAGTCACACCAATACCGGCCGGGACAATGGCTGCTACATTGCCAACAATGCCTACGACTGAAAACACTGCTGTATCAATCAATCTAATTCCGGCGTTTATAGTCATAAAACACATAAACAATCGAAGCATAAGAAGCCCTATCATGACGGCCCTCACTACCACGAATTGTATGGATATCAGAAAATCGCTTTTCAGGGTGATCCAGACAATAAGAGCCGCACAGACACTCAATCCGCCGAAACAAAATAAAAGGCCAATAATACCCGGGAATATCGCAAGGGCTGTTATCGCGGATGCCATCGCGAGCCATAACAATCCCGCTGCAACGATTATCTTGCCCGATTCTGCAATCGATGCACCCGATTCGACTACGGCCGCTCCCCTGATCATGGTGCTCGCCGGAACCGGCAACACGTTAGCGATTGTTGCCGTCGAAGAATAACCTAACGCTCTGCGGAAAGATATTACGCCGCCCGAAGCTTTGACACATAATATGAGTTCATAGGCATTCAAAGTCATCGACAGCGGTAGCAAAAGAAAAATTGTGCCAAACGCACAATAGTCCAGGCTGCACCAATCCAGTTCGAGTGCTCCTGCCGACCAGACCATACCCGCAATGAAAAAAGCCGATGCAGCTGATATAATCCAGCCACGATAGGTTGAAGCCCATCGCTTCAATCCAGCGTATAAAGTTACAAAATTGTCGATCACAAGTTCACCAACGCCGTTCCGTCGCCGGGAGCCCGACCTCGAACTGCTATTGCCTCAAGAAACAGGGAATTATAATATTCGCGGAACATCATCTAAAAACCTCCGCCAATCGACCCCGACGGGAAATGCTCTGGCAAGACAGGGACATGATCAAGACCCCATAATTTGACGCATGCGCCCTGTTGATGATGTACTTTGAGCATTCCGGCTTTCAAATGCACGCTGGTCGCGTCACTCACGTCACGGCCGTTGATAACAAGGTCGCCCCCATCTAGCGAATATGGTCCGCTGCGAACAATCTGTATCGCCTGTTCTTTAGCATCCGGGCAGATTTCATGGCCCAAGATGAATATTGTATCACTATGTTCGAGAAAATTTGCTCTCAGAGCCGTCACATCACGTTTCGGTAGAAAAGCCGATGCTGCGGGCCCATTACTTTTGAAAACCGCGTTGAGCGCATCGTCCGTTACGATGACAAATGCGATGCGCCCGGAATCGATATCCTTGGCTATCTGGCCGCTGCTCAACTCCCAGTAATTTTTTAAACCCGGCCCTGACATGAGCGAGGGACCCAGGCGGGGATAGTGCGGAACATAGCTCGAGAAGGACACGTAGGCCGCAGGTTTCGGAAACAGACGTTCGACTTCATCTATAACGGCATGCTGCCTCTCCAACGTACCATATGGCTCATGCGCAATTAGAAAAGCCGGTCCTATCAAAGCAAAAATTATCAGCGGAATGACGCGATAGCGATCGACGAGCTTTGACAACGCCGGTGCAATAGCAACGCAAATAGGTGGCAAAAGAAAAGTGAAAAAATACGGGTAGGTGTTGCGGTAAAATAAAATGCAAAGCAGAGGGGCGCATAAGCCTATCAGCAAGATCTTGGTCTGCTTGGACAGTCCTTTTGATGCGAAGGGTAGCATCACCAGTCCGATGGACACCACGGGCGCGAACATAGCTTCAAGGAACACATAGCGAACTTGTTCAAACTGGAAGAAATTAAGAAAGTTTCCTAAACTTCTTGTCAGTCCGCTTGCAGGCGCCTCACTCGGCGGAAGTCCTGCGCGATGAAGAGCGATCAGCAGAAGGTAGGTAACAAGCGAGACCGCAACCACGCTAGAAAGCATCAAGACCGTTCGAAATTTCCGTCCGTCCGGACCATTCCAGCGAAGCCATGCAAACGCTGCGAAACAGGGTAGATAGAAAATGCTTTTTATGGTCATCGCTCCGGCAAAGCCCACGAGCATCCCTGCGAGGCCCATACGCATCCACGATATTTTGCCGAACGCTAGAACACATAGAGCGCTCATGAGCGCAGCTGCTGCCACCGGATCGGTCCGATAGGTAAACGCGTTGGTGAACACGAATCCTGCACTCAGATAGATGAATCCGCAGAGCAGCGCGATCTCTAAGCTGACCAGCCGGCGAGCCAAAATGGTCACGGCTCCGGTCGTGATGATCGCGCAGGCCAACATGACGAAACGTATGGACTGGATTTGCCCTATTACATCTTGCGGTATTGAAGTTGCCCAACCAAATAAGCGCGTATAAAATGTTTGAATGCCGCCGCGAAGCCGACCTTCCGCCAGTTCATAAGTGAAACCGAAGTGCAAGAACTCGTCCCAGTTAATCGCTTTCTCGAAAATAAGCCAACTCTGGCAAATGACGAGCAGGATAATGGCAGCAAGAATATAACGGGTTCGATCAACCGGGGCGCCTGCTCTGTATCCCGGTGTCGCATCCGACGAATGCGCGGCAGCCTTGAAAAGCTTACTCATGCCGACTTCCCCCTCAGCCATCCGTCCCGTCGCGCAATTTTTCAGTCTGTTGATTCGACAGAACGTCGCGGCCTGCGTCAGAACGGATCGTATCTTCCACTCGGTGCAACCGTTCCAGCGTCTGTTCCAGCAATTGCCGGTTGCGTCCGACCAGATCGGCAACCGCTCCGAACATGATCGCAACCACTCCGAGCGTCATCAGCGATCCGCCGATCACGATCGATTGCAGATGCCCCTGCCCTTCGCCGTTGATGAAGAACCACAGGAACCGCACGATCGGCATGGCACCGAGCAAGAATAGTCCCACCCCGGCCATCACAAACACCTTTAGCGGATTATACATCGCATAAGAGCGGATCATGGTCGCGCCGGTGTTGGTGATGAACTGCGGAACCGATTTGAACAAACGCGATGGCCGGATGGCTCCGTTGGTCCGGATCGGAACCGACACGATCGCCATCCGTTTGCGTCCCGCCTGGATCAGCATCTCCGTGGTGTAAGAAAAGCTGGAGGTAATATTGATCTTCTGCGCCGCTGCCCGGCTGATCGCCCGGAAGCCGCTGACCGCATCGGTGATATGGGTGTTGGATAATCTCTTGACCGTCGCGCTGCCGAACATCTGCAGAAGCCGTTTGAAAGGCCCGAAATGCGCATTGTCGCGTACGCCGCGGTCTCCCACGACGATATCGGCTTCACCGGCCAGAACTGGCGCAACCAGCTTGCAGATATCGCGGCCTTCATATTGATTGTCGGCATCGGTATTGACGATGATATCCGCGCCTTCGGCCAGCGCCTTGTTTATCCCGGACTGGAAAGCAGCCGCAAGACCGCGGTTGGTCCGGTGCCGGACGAGATGATGAACGCCGAACCGGCGTGCGACATCGCTGGTGTTATCCTTGCTGCCGTCGTCGATGACCAGAATTTCGATACTATCGATCCCGTCGATCTGGCGCGGCAAGGCGACCAGCGTTTCGGGCAGGCTTTCCGCTTCATTATAGCAGGGAATCTGGATAATCAGCTTCATGATATGCCCGTTCCTCTAGTCATCGCCGGTCTTGGCGGGCCTTCAAATTCGGTTAAAAATGTCCTAAAAGCCTATGGTTAACAAAGCGTATATATGCGCAGATTAACTAGCTTTGCGTTCGGTTGGCGAAATGATACGGATGTTCCATGTCCCAAATCAAATATCGCCCCCGCCGCTCCTGTCTCTACATGCCCGCATCCAATACGCGGGCGCTGGAAAAGGCGAAGAGCCTGGCCGCCGACACGATCATCTTTGATCTGGAAGATGCCGTGGCCCCCGATGCCAAGGAAAAGGCGCGCGCGAACGCCTGCGCCGCGCTGCAATCCGATGACTATGGCAAGCGGGAGTTGGTCGTCCGCATTAACGCAACGGACACGCCCTGGTTTGCCGAGGACCTCAAACAGGCCTGTCTTGCCAAGGCTGACGCCGTGCTCGTGCCCAAAATATTGGGCGCAGATGATATAATCCGGATCAGCGAATTGATGGACGACTGCGACGCTGACCGGAACACCAAATTATGGGCGATGATCGAAATGCCGCTGGCCATACTCAATCTCGCGGAAATTGCGGCACTTGGCACGCAGCAGCGGCTGACCGGCTTCGTCATGGGCTTCAACGATCTGGCAAAAGAAATGCACGCTGACCATGATCGTGCCGTTTTCGGCTCCGTCATGACCCAGACGGTTATTGCCGCGCGCGCTTATGGTCTCGATGTCATCGACAGTGTGTACAATGATTTCAATGATCCAGATGGTCTTGAGGCAGAATGTCTCGGAGCCAAGAAACTGGGCTTCGACGGCAAGTCGCTGATCCATCCGGCGCAGATTGAAACCGCCAACTGGGTTTTTGCCCCTCATGCAAAGGAAATTGCCGAAGCCGAGGCTATCATCGCGGCGTTCAAGGATCCGGTCAACGCCGGCAAGGGCGTGATCGTTGTCGACGGCAAGATGACCGAACTGCTGCACCTCAAACAGGCAAAACAGCTCGTGGAGACAGCAGCTGCAATAGACGCGCTAGCAAAATAGACGCTTCGCTCTCGACAAGCCGTCAAAAAAAAGTTTAAGTGGTCAATTGAAATGAATTGTGACGGGGCGTTGAAGCCCTGCCCTTTGGAGAGCAGATATGGAAGCATTGGAAGCAGCAGCAGGCGAAGTCAGCAAAGACGAGATCATGAAGCTTTTTCAGGCGCAGCGCGATGCGTTTCATGCCGAGTTGCCGGTGAGCTATGATTCCCGGATGGACCGGATCAACCGAACGGCCAAGATGATTATCGAAAATAAGGATGCGCTTTGCGAAGCCGTATCCAATGACTTCGGCCATCGCAGCAGCGTCCAGACCGTGATGACCGACCTGATGTCGATTGTCGGCCATGCCAAGGATCACAAGAAAAACCTGAAAAAATGGATGCGCCCCGAGAAACGCAAGATGGATTTCCCGCTCGGCCTGCTCGGCGCCAGCGGCCAGGTGGAATATCAGCCCAAGGGCGTCGTCGGCGTTATCGCGCCGTGGAATTTCCCGATCAATCTCGCCTTTGACCCGGCGATCGGTGCCTTTGGTGCCGGCAACCGGGTGATCATCAAATTTTCCGAATTCTGTCCCGAGACCGGTGAACTGGTCAAGAGGCTGGTCGCCGAATATTTCGCACCCGAGGAAATGACCGTGGTCACCGGTGGTCCGGAAACCGGCAAGGCCTTTTCCGAAATTCCGTGGGATCATCTGATCTTCACCGGCGGTGGCGGGATCGCCAAACATGTGATGGCGGCCGCTGCGCAAAATCTTACCCCGGTGACGCTGGAACTGGGCGGAAAGTCGCCGACGATCATCGGGCCGGATGCAGATATCCAGAAATCAACCCAGCGCATTGCCATGGGCAAGATGATGAATGCCGGCCAGATCTGTCTGGCACCGGACTATCTTCTGGTTCCACAGGACAAGGAAGATGCCGTTGTCGAAGGTATCGTATCAAATGTCGCGGAGCAATATCCGACCCTGATCGCCAATGACGATTATACGTCGGTGATCAACGGCCGGCACAAGGAGCGTCTTCAGGGCCTGATCGACGACGCGGTTCAGAAGGGCGCGAAACAGACCATCGTAAATCCCGGCGACGACGATTTCTCCAACACCAACAGCAACAAGATGCCGCTGACCGTGCTGCAGAACGTCAATGACGACATGCGGGTGATGCAGGAAGAGATTTTTGGCCCGGTGTTGCCGGTGAAGACCTATCGCAATCTCGACGAGGTGATCGACTATGTGAACGATCACGACCGGCCGCTCGGCCTCTATTATTTCGGCGAGACGGAAAGCGACAAGCGCAAGGTGCTCGACCGCACGATTTCCGGCGGTGTCACGGTCAATGATGTGATCTTCCATATCGCCCAGCACGACCTGCCGTTCGGCGGGGTCGGCCCTTCCGGCATGGGCGCCTATACCGGTCCAGACGGCTTCAAGGAATTCAGCCATGCCAAGGCCGTCTACCGTCAGCCGAAAATCAACATTGCCAAAATTGCCGGTTTCCTGCCCCCTTATGGCGCGGGTACGGAAAAGACCATGAAGCAGCAGATGAAACTCTAACGTCAGGCACATATGGCAGATTTTCCGTTAGCGGGACTCAAGGTCCTGGATTTTTCGCGCGTCGTGGCCGGCCCTTATGCCACGCGCATGCTCTCGGACCTCGGCGCGGAGGTGCTGAAGGTCGAACCGCCGGAAGGCGATGTGACCCGTAAACTCGCCAAACGCGAAAGCGGGGTTAGCGGCAATTATCTGCAACTCAACATCGGCAAGAAGAATATCTGCGTCGACCTGAAAGCAGAAGGCGCACGCGATCTGATCCACAAGCTGGCTGCCGAGGCGGATATTGTCGTCGAGAATTTCCGGCCCGGCGTCATGGACAAATTCGGCATCGGCTGGGACGACCTGTCAAAGGTCAATCCGCGGCTCGTGATGCTGTCGATATCCGGATATGGGCAAAATAGCCCCGAACGGGCGCGCGCCGCTTATGCTCCGGTACTGCATGCAGAAAGTGGCATAATCGCCCGGCAAGCGGAAATGAGCGGCGGCAAGCCGACGGACATGCAGTTTGCGATGGCAGATAGTTACAGCTCTCTGCACGGCATTATCGCAATATTGTCAGCCTTGCGCACGCTCGACCAGACCGGTGAAGGCCAATATATCGATCTTGCCATGGTCAACGTGCTGCACTCCGCCGATGACTATGCCCATTTCGCGCTGGACGATATCTGGCCGAAAGCGCCCGAGACTCTGGTCTGGGAAGCGCCTGAAGATCGCCAGATATTGATCACCGGCGACATGAAATGGCTTTGGATCATGTTTTCGACGAAAGACGGCTTGCAAGATCCCACGCCGAAAGGCGCAGACATTCCAACGAAAGTGCGGCTGCGCAATGAAGCGATGGAGAAGCACATCCTGTCCTATGACAGTTTCGATGCGCTAACCGCTGCCCTCGACCGGCTCAACTTAGCATGGGGTGAAGTCTTTCCCTTCGGTCCGGATATTTACGAACAGCCCAGCGTTAAAGCCAATGGCGTCGTGGTTGACGTGACCGATGACGAAGGCAATGCCCGCCGCACCATCCAGTCGCCCTATAGATTCTCGAAATTAAAAAGCGGCATCGACGCCGATGCCAAAACCGCAAAACGCGGCGAACATAATGTCGCCGCGCTTCGGGATTGGTTGGATATGGGCGATGAGGAAATCAACGCACTTGCCGAAAGCAAGGCGCTAATTGCCTGAAAGCCTATGCGTCGGCGTTACGCGCCTGGCGGCGTTTGAACGATTTCGCACCATTGTTCCAATGTTTCGGTCCGTCGCTCTTGGCGCCTGCGTTCGAGCCCGGCCCACCGCGTCCAGAACCGCCGCCGCCTGGACGACCTTTGCGCGAACTGTGCTTGTTCTTGGGCGAACCGTTACGGGTTGGCGTTGCGCCATATTTCTTTGGCTTCTGACCATAGATACGGGGTGCTACTTCTTCACGCGGCGGTTCGTCATACCCGTCCGGAAGCGCGATGACTTCGGGTTTCACACCGGTTAGCTTGACCACATCACGGAGGAACTGGCGCTCGTCCGGAGCCACCAGCGAGTAGGAAATACCGCTCGCCCCTGCCCGCGCTGTCCGGCCGATCCGGTGGACATATTGCTCTGACACATTGGGCATGTCGAAGTTGATGACATGGGTGATGCCATCGACATCGATACCGCGCGCCGCGATATCCGTGGCGACAAGAATGTTGATCTTGCCCTTCTTGAAGTCACCCAAAGCGCGTTCGCGCTGTGGCTGGCTCTTGTTGCCGTGGATGGCGGCGGAATGAATGCCAACAGCCATCAGGTTTTTCACAACCTTGTCGGCACCATGTTTGGTCTGGGTAAAGACCAGCATATGATCGGGATTTTCATTGTTGATGAAATCCTTCAGCAAGCGCTGCTTGTCGTCCTGATTGATATAGGTGACCTTCTGGTCGACCCGCTCGGCAGTCGACGATTGCGGTGCAACCGACACCTGGACCGGGTTGGTCAGGAACTGGTCGGCTAGCTGCGAGATAGTCTTCGGCATGGTTGCCGAAAAGAACAGGCTCTGGCGCTGCTTTGGCAGCATTGGAACGATTTTCTTCAGCGGAACGATGAAACCGAGGTCGAGCATCTGGTCGGCTTCGTCGAGCACCAGGATTTCGACCTTGGAAAGAGTCAGATAACGCTGATCAATCAGATCGAGCAAACGACCGGGGGTCGCGACCAATACGTCAACACCGCGTTCCAAAATGCGCTTCTGCCGGTTGATCGGTACGCCGCCAAAGGCAGAGGTCACGAACAGGCCGAGACCTTTGGAATAGCCGGTCATGCTGTCGGCAATCTGGCGAGCCAGTTCGCGCGTCGGCGCGAGTACCAGCATCCGGCACTCAAAGCGACCCGCGCGTTTCTTGTTGTTGAGCAGGTGGTGAATGGCAGGCAGCGAGAACGCAGCGGTCTTGCCGGTGCCCGTCTGTGCGATGCCGAGAATATCCTTGCCTTCAAGCGCCGGAGGGATTGCCTGCTGCTGGATAGGGGATGGAGTGGTGTAGCCGCCTTCGGCCACGCGTTTTTGAATAGGTTCCGCCAATGCGAAATCAGAAAATTTAGTCAATTTTTTATACCTTGTAATAGCAGCAAGTTTCCAGCGCACAGCATGGAAGCTATACGCGTGTTCGCCGTCTGTTAAGACGACCCGCGTGATCAGGCTGCCGGAAAGAAAGAAGCAATGAAGGCGATAGGTTCGAGATGATCTTGTCACCTCTCACGCAGAACTTCCGCCAGACGGTCAATCAATATTGCCGCCCTTGCTGCGATGCAACATAGGTGCTTCCAAGATTAAGTCAAGCGTAGTGATGGTTCGGTGATACCACAATGTTGGCTTGTGGTTGGTCCGTGCTTTTCTCGCCGAGAGCCTGCAATATGAATATCCGCTTCATCCCGACAGCGGACGCACATGATCCGTCACATTCTGAAGCAAGCAATGAGGTCGGGAGCGCCAGTCCGTTTCGGGGGTGTAAACCGGCGAGGTCGAACATGCGGCTGCCGATCCGGGAATGGAAGTTTGTCATCCCCGGATAGTTGTCGAAATCGCGTTCAACCTATTTCGGTGAAAAGGAAGCCAAGCTGTCTTTTGTTTATCCAATCACCGTGGCGGCTAATTCTATATTTATTTCAGTTTAACTCCTTAAGCTTATGACCGTACTTCCAGAAGAGGATTAGGCAGAAAGGGTTGAGTTGAATGGCGTTCGCCGTGACAAGGAAGCAGCAACGTAAACCCGGCCCGCTAACAGCAAGGGTTTGCGGCTTTTCTTCCAAAACAATCGCAAAGAGGTTGATTCCGACTGCAAAGCCATCTTCGACGGGATCGGGAAATATCCAGATCGCAGTTGACGAGAGCTTCCGGATCGTCGGGACGTCGGTCCGCCGCACGACAGTGATCGAAGGATCAGCCTGAGCGATGTTGCCCGCAACTGAAATCAAACAGATGCTGGATGCACTACCACTGCCAGTCTTCGCTAAGGCTGCTGACCATACATGGATATACGGCAACCAGGCTTTCGTCAGCCTGATCGGCATTACCGACTTCATCGGACGGGACGACACGAGTCTTTTTGATGAAGATCAAATCGATGTTTTCTGGAGAGAAGACGATCTCGTGTTCAGCGGTCAGACCAGCACGAGTTTCGAAGAAATTGGAGAAGGCACATTCGCCCTCACGCGAAAATTCCCTATCACGCTTGAAGATGGAAAGCCCGGTCTGATCGGGGTGATTATCGAAGCCGTGGCGAGCCCGGAAGATCTCAGAAAAGCGCGTTTAGAGCACAAGACGGCCCAGGAAACGAATAATCTCTTGCTGTCTCAATTGCAGAACAAGGCAGATGGCCACGCCAAGGAATATGAAAAACGACTGCGAGATCTGGAACGTGATCGTGAGAATGCCCAAAGCCTCGCCCAGACAGATCCGCTCACAAAAGTCGGAAATCGCCTCGGCTTCCAGGCCGACCTGCAGTTGCTGTCCAAGCGCAATGACGAGCGGTCCGGCTCATTTACGCTTGCCTATATCGATCTCGACGATTTCAAGCATATCAACGACACGTTCGGACACCGAATGGGCGACCGGGTGCTGTGCCAAGTGGCCGACAGGTTAAAATCCCTCGACTCGATTTTTTCTGTGTCCCGAATGGGTGGTGACGAGTTTGCAGTGCTGGTGGAGTGCGCCGGACTTTCAACACAGCAGATAGAAACACAGCTTCAGCAAGTGGCCGATCATGTCTTTCGGCCCGTCACTGAATTTAAACGAGAAGTAGCTGCATCTGGTTCGCTAGGCTTTACACGCTACCCGTTCGACACAAATAATCTCAGCCAGTTAAAGCATTATGCCGATCTTGCCTTAATGAAGGCCAAGGATGCCGGCAAAGGGCGTATTCGAATATTCCAAGCTTCGGACCATGCAGATGACTTGCGGTTGCGACAGCTTGAAGCCGGCCTGAGAACGGCAATCGAGCAATGCCAGATATCGGCTGTATACCAGCCGATTTTTGATGCTCGCGAAGGACGCATCCAGGGCGTAGAAGTTTTGGCACGCTGGACGCATCCCGAGCTGGGCCCTATCTCGCCGGACGAATTTATTTTGCTTGCCGGACGATTGGGCCTGTTGGTCCATCTGGACCAAATTGTGCTGAGACGGGCATGCACCGAACTCGCCGAGTTTTTGAAAAACGGGAGCATCGACTATTTCTCGGTAAATGCGAGTCCGAGTGATGTGGCTTCGCTTGGATATGCTAGGAATCTTCTTGATATTCTCGAGGAATATAAAATAGACCCCGGCGCAGTCCTGATCGAGATTATCGAGACTGCGGTCATGGAAAAGTCGCAGACTGCACGCAGCAACCTCGAAGAATTGAGCACAGCAGGCATAAAAATTGCGTTGGATGACTTTGGTAGTGGTTATGCAAATTACAGGACATTACTGGATCTTCCGGTGAATGTCCTGAAAGTAGATCGCTCTCTGATCAACACGATCAACGAGAAGCCGCACCTGATTGATTTTCTCGTCTCTATCATCCATATGGCCAAAGCTCTCGGCGCCAGCACGGTATGCGAGGGCATAGCAACCGAAGAGGAAAAGATCCTCGCCGGGACACTCGGATTCGATGCATTGCAGGGTTTTCTGCTCAGCAGACCCGTCAGCCTTGCTCCCTTGAGAAAAGCAATCCAGCTCCAAGACGAATATCCGGGCATTGATCAAGAGCGGATGCGCAAGACAGGCTGACCAGATTGTCCGAACCAGGCGCCTTCGTCTGGACTAGCCACTACAGACCAAGCATCGCTTTCCAGCTGACGACAGCTACCATCGACCGACGCCCGCAAATTCCCAAACCCACCGACCACCAAAAAACTATCAATCCTGACAGACTTATTTATGGCGTAGCACATGACCGATACAAAGCCCCACAACCGCGACAAGAACTACCGCATCAAAAGCGACAGCCCCTTTCTGCAGGCGCTGGGCGTTGCGAACGACGCTGGCGAGATCAAGCCCAATAAATATGCGAAATATCGACAGATATGCCGTTTTGTCGAGATTTTCATCGAGCGGATCGAACGGACCCAGGCGGTAAAACAGAAGCGGGTCAAGGTTCTGGATATTGGTTCGGGCAAGGGTTATCTGACCTTTGCGATGTATGACCAGCTCGCCCAGGCCGGGCTCAATCCAAAGATTGACGGTGTCGACACGCGCTCGGAAATGGTCGACCTCTGTAACAAGGCGGCGCGAACATCCGGCTTTGAAAATCTGGCGTTTCACAATATGAAGGCGGAGGATTTCGTTCAGGGCTATTATGATGCGATTGTCGCCCTGCACGCTTGCGACACGGCGACCGATGATGCCTTATTCTATGGCATCCGATCAAAATCCAAACTGATTGTCTGCGCGCCCTGCTGCCAGCACGAGGTTTTGGTGGACCTGCAGAAGAGCGAGACCGAGAACCGCAAGTTCATCTCGCACGGCCTGTTTCTGCAAAAACAGGCGGACCTGATCACCGACAACAGCCGGGTGATGCTGCTCCGATCACAGGGCTATCAGGTCGACGTCATCGATTTCGTCTCAACCGAGCACACACAAAAGAACACGCTGATTACAGCCATCAAGAAAAACAAGCCGTCGCCCAGATATCTCGAGCAATATGAAAACTATAAAAAGGCCTATGGATTTAGCGGCATAAAGCTGGAGACGCTGATGCGCGAGGCGGGGTTGATCCGTTCGGAGTAAAATCGCGCAGTTGCTTTCGCGCCGCTGCTTCAACCCTGAACCGGGATGTGCCTGACCGGTTGGAATCGCCGCTGAAAATGGACATCAGCTTTGATGGGGATTGACCTCAAGTGAGCGGAAAGCGGCCATTTACCGGGGAAAACCTTGGAAATGCTCTTCATCACATAGGCATATTAAACGGCCATCGGGCATGTCCTTCAAACATATCCGACGCTAGTGAAAAATACCGCACGCAAATAGAATGTGGGGTGGTGCTGGGCAAATGGGGCTCGTCGCGACGGCCAATTGCGTGAGACAATTAAAAATCCGTGGACGACGTAATGCTCCGAAACGCGTCATTAACCTTATTGGTCTAAGCCGCAGCGCAAGGAGCACGACGAGTCAATGCAAACGCAAATTCTTGGACTGGTAACACCGCTTATGGTGCTTTTTTTCGCGGCGACATTTGCGATGCTTTGGCGAGTAGGACGGATGAAACGTCACGTGCTCGGCTATGGTATCGCCTTTACCCTTTCTGCGGCGGGATTTCTGATCACCCATTTGCTGCCGGCTGACGCATTCTATCTCTTTCATACAACGCAGTTGTTCTACACTCTAGGCACGACAGTGATGCTGGCATCGGTCTGTGAGCGTGTCGGACAGCGGCTTCATCTCGGAAGCATGGCGGTCGTTTATCTGATTAGCGCCTTGGTGCTGACAGTAGCTGTAAGCTTTTCCAACGAAGTTGCTTCGCGGCTGGTCATCGTCAATATGGGCTACGGCGTAATGTTTGCCATGGGCGTAACGACGCTCCTCAGCGCGCGAGGCCGCAGCTTGATCGATGTCGCGATCATCGCGGTCATGGCGCTTCATGCCGTCGATTTCCTCGTTAGACCAACCTTGACCCTGTTGTTTGAGCAGGCGATTCCGGCTGAGATCTATCGGGACTCTATCTACTACTCTCTGATCGGACTCGTGCTCGGGGTGAAAGGCGTGACCACCGCGACGGTTCTAATTGGTGCAACAATCTCTGAATGGACGACCTCGCTGCGTGAAAGCAGTGAACGCGATGCTCTTAGCGGGCTGTGCAACCGTGGTGCGTTCGAAGACTCGATGCGAAATCTTCTGCCACGTGCGCAGACGGAAGGACGCCCGCTCAGCCTGGTGGTCGTCGATATCGACCACTTCAAGAAGGTAAACGACATCTGGGGGCACCAGGCGGGCGACCAGGCGATCGCGGGCATTGGCAAACTCATTCGAAAGATGGTGCGTGGATGCGACACGGCCGGCCGAATTGGCGGAGAGGAATTCTGCATTGCGATCTGGAATTGCCCTAACAACGCTGCTGAGCAGTTGGCCGACCGAATCCGGCAGGCATTCGAAGGTCTCGAGCATTCCGGCCTAAGCAACGACGTCCGTCTGACTGCGAGTTTTGGCGTGGCGACAGCGCGCGATGGAGAAACCTATGAGCAGATGTTCGGACGAGCCGATGCTGCGCTCTACAGGGCCAAGTCGAGTGGCCGAAACCGTGTCGAGAATGCCGAGGAACGCCATTTCGAAGAGGCACGCCATCCGGAAGTGGCCACGCCCCAACCAAAATCAGAACTGATCGAATTCAAGCGGGCCTTGAGCTGATAGATAGTCCGCCGGGCACTGCTCGACACGCTGCTTAGAAGGCTCCGCATATATAATATGTCCGCGCGCTGCAATGTCGCTCCGCGCCACTGCTCTGGCCAGCTTAGACCGGATCCATGGAAACCCTCTGCGCGCGAACGGTGCGCTGAGAAAGCTCGCGAAGGCGATATGAACGCATCGGATTTTATTGAAGTGTCTCTACCGAAGCGGTACCGCGTCAGCCGGTCTTACGGTCTGCTCCGGGTGTGGCCTGTTGATCAAGCCTTTCGAGTTCTTCCAGAATCCACGGGGTCACATCGCGATTTGCGTTCCTGCCGATGAACACATCCATATGGCCATAATCGGGAATGATCCGCTGGCGGTACAAGGATTTGTCGTTGTGCTTCGATAGCCAGGCCCGCGTGCGCTGTCCGCTCTCGGGATAGAAGATCTGGTTGGTAGCCCCCGAGAGGAAGCTTATTGGGAGGGCCAGACGGCGCGCGGCATCGTCATCGGTATAGACCGGCTTTCCATCCGCATCGACAGCCAATCCCTTGCGCATGATCTCCTGTAGCTGTTTGAATGGTGAAAGTGAGATGCGGCTGAACATGCTGCCTAGCGCCAGATGCGTATCATGGCCTAGCTGGCGATGGTCCCAGCTTGGGCCAAAGACACCAAAAACACGGCGACAGGTCGGGTTCTTGCATGCCTGGCCTTCAGGAACAGGCATCTGATAGGCGATCGCATCGATTTCATAGTCGGCCTCTGTGCCTTGGCTAACGAAATCGATATGCCCGTCCAACAGCGAGATCTGGCCGAGCATGCCCGCTACGCCCAGATCAGCTTTCATATAATTAAGCCAATCGGTCACAGGATGCAGGGTGAGCTGCGAGACGACGAGCGAGCGGACGTGCGTTACCCAGCCTGCGCCTATGCCCATCAACAGGCTCATTGAACCGACACAATGCGCCAATGCCTGAACGCTATCGGCCCCCGTCACCGAACGTATTTCCGCGATCGCCGCAGGCCAATCGTGGCGGGCTATATCGTCGATAGTGAACTCCGGAGGATGTTCGGGGTCGTTGCCCGAATCCGCGCTGGCGCGATAGTCGAACAGCCAAACATCGTAGCCTTGCGCAACAAGGCTCTCTGTGAGATTCTCATCAATCGTTGGGGTGGCGAAGCTTGATGCACGCACGGAAAATCCCGGTGCCAGCACCAGCGGACCTCGTGATCCACCGCGATAGCGGGTCAAGCCGATATTTACGCCGTCACCGGTTGCAACCACATGGCGCTCGGGTGGCGGCAGGTGCATGGTTCGCGGCAACAAGGATTCAGCGTCCTTGCTCGCAAAATCGTTGAGCGTCGCCAGCATCCCGCCATAGGCGCGGAATATGGTCATCGCGAAGAAACCCGCAAATTTGGCGACGAAATAGGCTTCTATCGCCTTGCGGGCGCGGGGGATGAGATTGATCACATGGCCGACCAGAGTGTCCGCATCATGGACAGTGATCGTGTTCAATTGCTGTATGAACTCGTCAATTCCGAGCTTCAATACGCCGCGCCCTATCAGCTCGCCACTCGCGTCGTCGCTGCGGCGAAGAGTGACAAACAGCGTCGTCAGGTCGGTCCAGGGATCCGACTTTCCGCGCTGCTCCAATGTCTTGAAACCGTGGAAATGGATCGGACCATCCGGTCCTTCGAGCACCATGTCATAGAGCATTTTCCAGCTCTCTGCCTTGTCCGGATTGGCAATGAGCAGGCGAAAAACACCTTCACGCACCGGCATCGGATCCGGCGAAATTGCACTAACCAGCACTTCTCCCGTTATCTGGGAACGGTGCTGCGGGTCGTCGATCATGCGATGGAGATTGTCAGTCGTGACCGTCAGTCGGAAGCTGCATGCACCGCTTTCCGCCTGCCCCCAGGCCGCTCCGTTGACGTAATCGTCGCGAATTCGTTCGGCGTGTCCGCAGGGCCGATGGTGACAGCCGGTGGCACTGATATGCCCCGCCATGGTCTCGGTGAAGGCCAGGCCCGGGCTCATGGCTTCAGGATGTTCCTTGACCAGCTTGCGGATAGCAGCCTTGCCGTCATCGATGGCGCCGCTTTCGAAATGCCTGGATGCTTCGGTAACCGCATCGGCGACCGGCCCGATGGCATAGCCACCCACCCATTTGGCGATGGACAGCTTCAGACCGTCACCATGCGCAATCAATTGCGGCTCGGCAGCCACCTCGGCTTCCGCAGGCAACTCCTGCGCCAGGGGTGTTTCGGCGTCCAGCGCATAGTCGATGGCCCAACCCTGGCGTAGAGCCAGCTTTTCCACCGCGCGTTCGGCCACGGCTGTGATCGTCAGCAATGGATTGACCCCAACTGCCGCAGGGAGCGCGGCACCGTCACAAACGTAGAGCCCCGGATGCACGTCAGCGCCGCTGGTGTCCGCGAAGACGCGGCAGCTGTCGTCGACAACTCCTGACCTGGCATCATCGCCCATGCCGCATCCGCCGATCGGATGCACTGTAATCAGCTTGTTGCCCATCGGTTCGGACCAGAGCGGGTCGGAGAAATATTGGGCCTCGATCGCCTCGGCCGCCTCGCGCATCTTGTCGTCGTCCCGGCGGAAGGTTCGCTGTTCGCCTGCCCGGGACCAATGGATGACAATGCGGTCATCCTCTAGGGCGAGGCCGCCACCGCTATCATCCACGCTCATCACCAGATAGGTCTGGGTACGCGCCATGGGACCGTTATAGGCCCACTCGGCGATACTGGCGGGATCCGTCTGAACCGCCTCGCCCATTGCCTTGGCGTCCAGCAGACGGGGTTTGATCTGGTCGAAGCCAAAACGGGTAAAACCGTCCGCCAGCGCTTCACCGAAGAAAAAAACCGGGCCCAATGCGGCTGCGAGAATGCCGGGGACCACGCCTTCCTCGATTACCAGCCCCTTGGCGGGATCGTCATTGTCCCGCATGTCGATGACACCGGTAATGCATGGGCCGGGATACGCCTCTGGTGCGGCATCTGATGTACCGACACCCATTGCGTAAATCGGGCCAGCGGTAATGCTATCGCCGTCCTTTTCAGACTTGAAGTAGCTGTCATAGGCGAAGCCGAGCGCATCACCGTTACCCGAAAAACCTGTTCCGAGCCGGTCGGAAAGAGACAGCCCCTTCGCTCGCGACCGCAAAAGGATTTCGGTCGAGCCGAGCGAACCTGCCCCAAGAACGACATGGTCGGCGGTAATGCTCAGTGGCGTACCAGCCATGTCCTCACCATTGTGCTCGACGTGCACGCGCCAGACATCTCCATCGCGCTCGATCCATAGCACCTTGGCCTGAGTGAAGACCTCCGCTCCATGATTGACGGCATCGGGCAGGTAATTCATCAGCGTGGTGTTTTTGGCGCCAACATTGCAGCCCGAAACACAGTCGCCACAATTGGTGCAGGCCGGCTGAGGCACGCCGAACCTGTTGGTCTTGTCCTCAAACGTCACGTTGATCGGGGTCTTGTAGAAACGCTGGCCCATGGCGCCAGCCGAATGTTCCAGTGCTTCCAGCTTGCCCAGTGTCGGGTGCGAGTCAGGATAGGCATTTGGCGAGAGCATCTCGCGCGCGCGCTCGTAATATGGATCGATTGCGTGGGGATTGTCGCGGAAGGCGGCCGGCCATTGCTCCTGATTGAGCAGACGCTTGTCCACTTCTAGCGATACGTTCGCGTTGATTAGCGATGTGCCACCAAGGCCGCATCCGACGAGCGCATATTGATCGTCGTTTACATGCACTTCGAACAGCGCATCCGGCGACCCGATCCGCCCGCCTTTGACGTTGAATTGCATGGCTCCCTGCGCATCCGACAATTTGTTCGGATATTCACCGGGAAGCATTTCCTTGCCGCGTTCCAGAATGCACACGTCCTGCCCTGCCCGCGCCAGCCGCGAGGCTGCGACACCGGCGCCATAACCCGAGCCGATGACGAGGACGGAATAATGCGACTTCGCCTGATCCAGGCTGCGTGCGATACGGTTCTGCATGGTCATTCTGCTGCCTCCTGCAATTCTTCATTGGATCGCACGAGCAACTGGCCGGCCCGATTGTCAGCCTCTTCAACAATGCGGGCGTGGACGATGCGGGAAAAGTCGGCCCAGTGTTCGGAAGCACGCTCCACCGCTGCGGCGGTGTCGTCTGCCAGATGATTCAGGCGGCCATTGCCTTCGACGCGCACCGGCACCATTTCACCGTCGGTTGGATCGTTGAACAGCCGCAGCGAAGCGACTTCCAGTTCGTCAGATACGAGCATTGCGGCACAGCCTTGCACGGGCATGAGGGTTGGTTCGTCCAACACCCAGCCGCCCGTATTGAAGATGCCGACTGGTACATTATAGCCGTCGACCAGCAATTCATCCTGAAACGGCTTGTGCGTGTGTCCGAATATGAACGAAAGTTCGTGTGGCATTTCCGGCAATTCTTGCTGCATTTCGGTCGCCAGCGGCGTGCCGAGATACCAGCCCAGATCATCAACCCCGGCTTCACCCAACACATTTCCGTAACCGTAGCGTTGCCGTTCAGCCGCACGACCTGCGGTCAGATCGACACCGGCACGGATCAAATTATCCAGCGTGACTCCATATTTCAGCGGCATTTTCGGGTTGAGACCCAGCTTTGCGTGCATACCTCCGGTGATCCGCCGCGCGATACTTTCGGCAAAATCATGGCTGGCGCCCGCACTCAGCATCACCTCGTAGAGTGAGCCCACGTCACTGCCGATTTCGCCTGCGCTGCCCAAATCGGACCACAGGAAGTCAATCCACGGTCCGTTCTCCTGCTCCAGCTGGCGCATCGTGGCAGGACGCGCCTCACCATCTCCAATGAACGCGCGCATATTCGAAAGCGCACGATACATCCCGTCGAGATAATGCCCGTGATGCATGACTACCGCCCGTTTGGTTCCGCTGTCCCAGAGCCCCCAATTCGGATAGGCTATTCTGACCGACGCATCATGCAAATGCGGCCGGTGCATGAACAGGGATTCCATCAAGCGGCAATGATGCGATGGCGTGCCAAAAATGCGAGTAACCGCTTCCAGATCGCCGGGCATTTCCCCGTTCTCCAGCGCGGAAATAAAGCTATTGTCCTGCGCAATACGCCACAGATGATGGTCATGATTGCCGGCGACATAAATGATTTCACGATCAAACAGATCGGGTCCGTCCGCAGGGTAAAAAGCGTCCAGAAGCTGCAGAAAACTCTTTGAAACGTCGCCAAAAGGCGACAGGCCGAGGTCAAGGGCATCGCCCAGCAGGACGAGCTGCGGCTTTTCCTGGTCACCCAGCGTTTCTCTGAGACCGTTGGCAAAGGCAGTCAGAACGTCCGATGGGCCTTCGGCAATGCCTCCGCTGTGATCGACATGCGTCAGCAAGCTGTCGCGCGCGCCAAGGTGAAGATCGGATAAAACGACGTGTCGAATGCTCATGAGCGGTTCTCCAAACAGGCGTAAAATGCATCCCTGACCATCTTCTCGCGGGGATCGTCCCATTTCCCGGTACCGAGCTTGTTGGTTATCCAGGCGTAGGCAACGCCGTCGTCGGGATCGCAAAAGGCAAGCGATCCGCCGACCGCGAAGCTACCGAAAGCGCTGCGAGTGCGCGCATATTCCCATTCCTTGAACGGTTTTTCGAAGCCATAGGAATAATACATGTCGGCGGTCAGCACCTGGTCCTTCAGCCCTTTGCGTGGAGGGCGATGGCCCTTGCCAAGCCTATCCATTACCTCGGGCGTGATGCCCAATTTTTCGCCGCCTTCAGCAAAGGCGTTGTACAGCGCGGCCAATCCGCGGGCCGAGGCCATGCCGCCGGCGGCCCCTTGTCCCACGCGCCAGAACGCCTCACAATCAAGGGCCCCCGGACCTTCAAGGATCAGAGGGTTATTCAGGGTACGGAATGCAAGCATACCCGGCACGCACATCTCGAAGGTGAGCGGCCAGGGCATGGTGGTGTGATGGATAAAAAGATCCTGCATGCCGAACCCTTCAATCCGGGCAATGCGACTGCGGTCGAAGCTATCGGGCAAGCCGAGGAAAACGTCCTCACCGAGCGCTCCGGCAATTTCCTCGGCGAAGAACCGGGGTAGGCGCCGTCCTTCGGGATCGCGGCGGTGGATCAGCTCGCTGCCGATCCAGCCGAGCGTATAAGCATGGTTCCCGGAATAATCACCCGGCGCCCAATTGGGTTTCTGGCGTGCGATGGCGGCGCAGATCGCGGCTTCATCGCCAATATTCTCGAGGCTGAGCTTGTAATCGATCGCGGCAAGCCCCGCCTGTTCGGACAGCGCTTCGCCCACCGTGACCGCCTCTTTGCCGTGGGCGGCAAACTCGGGCCAAATATCTGTGACAAGTTCATCGTAAGCGAAAAGCCCCCGCGAGACGGCAACTGCTGCGGCCATCCCGGTCAAGCCCTTGGTCAGCGAATAAACCATCGCGATATCATCGCTGCTCCATACCAGCTTTTGAGACCGGTCTTTCCAACCGCCATGCAGATCTACAACTTTTTCGCCTCTATGCATGATGGTGCACGCGGCGCCGAGCGCCTCGCCCGACCAGATCGATGCCTGAAAAGCATCGGCCACCGGTTCAAAGCCGTCAGCGACATAACCGCCTGTCCATGGGTTTGAGTCTGCGCTTTGCTTTCCATCATGATGAAGCAAACGATTCAATGGCTGCATTGTGAGGCCCCCCGCACGCGCACCGGCAAAAAGCCTCGCGCTCCGAGTGTAAGGGCTATCGGAATATGGTTAATAGTGCGTTACGGCGACTAGAATGAAGATGTGATCCACTTGCGCGGCAAAATGAGAGTGCGACTTTTACCCGTTTTTCACATCAATGCAGCTGGTTATGCGTGAGCTTCAGTAGAAGTGGCGGGCGATCGTCTACGTCCGCAAATGAGGCGGAAGCAGATATTCAAATTGAGATACTGGTGATCGTTCCTACTTGATGCGGCAAGCAGACTGGTTAGAGTGTGTATCTCATTGGCCTTGCACCGCGCAAGGCACATGCCTCTTCAAGACGGATAATAACATGCGCAACCTCCTTCTATCCACCATTGCCCTCGTTGCTTTCATAGTCAGTCCCGCCGCCGCGCAGGAAACAGCGGCTCCGGAGAAGCCGGCGCTTGATATCGGCGCAGGCGGCAGGCCGGTTGGTGAGGCCTGGTCGCACAGTCCGGTTCATGCCCAGCATGGCATGGCGGCGACTGCCCATCCGCTGGCCAGCCAGATCGCCATCGATATTCTCAAAAAAGGCGGCTCTGCGGTCGATGCTGCCATTGCCGCCAATGCGGCGCTGGGCCTGATGGAGCCGACCGGCAACGGCATTGGTGGCGATCTGTTTGCCATCATCTGGGACCCGAAGACGCAGAAATTATATGGCCTGAACGGGTCGGGCAAAAGCCCGATGGGAACCAGCTACAAGCAGTTCATCAAGCAGCTCAAGGGCAGCAAGACGATTCCGCCATTCGGCCCGATGCCGATCACCGTTCCCGGGACGGTCGACGCCTGGTTCGAAATGCACGGCAAGTTCGGCAAGCTGAGCATGGCCGATATCCTCGCGCCGACCATTTCCTACGCCAACGAAGGCCATCCGGTCGCGCCGGTGATCGGTCATTATCTTGAAAGAAATCTCGATCGGTTTGAACAGAGCCTCAATATGATCGGTGATTTCGACAATGCGCGGAACACCTATTTCAAAAATGGCGCACCGAAAGCGGGTGAGATTTTCAAAAACCCGGATCTGGGCAATACACTGAGCAAGATCGCCACCGGCGGCCGCGATGCCTTTTACAAGGGCGACATTGCCAAGACGATCGACAGCTACTTCAAACGGCTTGGCGGCAATCTGCGTTACGAGGACTTCGCCGCGCACAGCAGCCTGTGGGTCGAACCCGGCTGCGTCGACTATCGCAAAGGCTATGAACTGTGCGAACTGCCGCCAAACTCGCAGGGCTTCGCGGCTCTGCAGATGGCCAATATTCTCAAGAATGTCGATCTGACGCAATGGCCGCGGGGCAGTGCAGAGGTGCTGCATTATATTACCGAATCCAAACGCCTCGCTTTTGAGGATGTCGCGCGCTTCTACGCCGATCCGGAGGCGTCCCCTGCCCCGCTGGAATGGCTGTTGTCGGATGATTATGGCAGGGAGCGGTTCGCGCTGATCGATCCGGCGAGAGCCACACCGGAGTTCGGACCGGGCGAGCCCAAGCTGGAAGGTGAAGGCGACACCACTTATCTTACCGTAGCCGACAAGGATGGCATGATGGTCTCGCTGATCCAGTCCAATTATCGCGGCATGGGCAGTGGTCTGGTTGCCGATGGTCTCGGCTTCATGTTTCAGGATCGTGGCGAGCTCTATTCACTCGATGCCGATCATCCGAACGCTTATGCGCCCGGCAAGCGACCGTTCCAGACGATCATTCCCGCCTTCATGAAGAAAGACGGCAAGCCGTTCATGTCCTTTGGCCTAATGGGCGGCGGCATGCAGCCGCAGGGCCATGTCCAGGTGATGGTCAATCTGGTTGATTATAAGATGAATCTGCAGGAAGCCGGTGACGCCGCGCGACTGAATCATGACGGCGGCCGCCAGCCAACTGACGATCTGGCGGGAACCGGAGCCGATCTTCTGGGTATACTCTATGTCGAACCTGGCATATCGACCGAAACCGTCGAGCGGCTCAAGTCCATGGGTCATGTTGTGAAAATCGTTGACGACGGCATTATGTTTGGCGGCTATCAGGCCATCACCCGCGACGCAGAGACCGGCGTCTACACCGGCGCAACCGAAATGCGCAAAGATGGTCAGGCGATTGGCTACTGACGCGACGTCGAGATTGCCTCACATTCGGAATGAATAGGAACCAGAATGCAAATATCCCGCCTCGCCCTGTTGCCGCTATTGGCACTCGCCCAGCCCGCATCGGCCCAGATGGAAAATTTCAAGTCCGGACCGGTGTTCGCGGATTTCGGTCCGACCGCGCCTGTTCAGCAAAGCGAGCCGGTAGCGAAAGACGCGATATTCAAGATCAGTTTCGACGTTTCCACTGCTGCTGATCCGGACAAGATCAACCGCACGATCGAAAGCGCTGCCCGTTTCATCAACATGCACGTGGCTGCTGGCGTTCCGCAGGAGAATATCCATCTCGCTGTCGTCGTCCATGGCGGAGCTTCCGTCGACCTGACCAATCAGGAATTTTTTGCGGCGCATAAGGACGGCAGGGAGAATGCCAGTGCTGCCGCCATCGCGCAATTGCAGGAGCATGGCGTGGAATTTTACCTGTGCGGGCAAAGCGCGGCGGCCCATGGCATTAGCAATGCCGACCTGCTGCCGGGCGTCAAAATGTCCCTCTCCGCGATGACCGCCCATGCTTTGCTGCAACAGCAAGGCTTCACCGTCAATCCCTTCTGATCGGACAAGCAAGCCGAGATGTTGAAGGTCGCAAGTTACAATATTCACAAGGGCATAGGTACGGATCGAAGGCGCAACCCGGGCCGGATCATCGATGTGCTGAACGAAATCAATGCCGATATCGTCGCGCTGCAGGAGGCTGATCGCCGCTTTGGCGCGCGGGCAGCAGCCATTCCGACAAATTTGCTGGAAATGCACAGCGATTTTCGCGCCATTCCGCTCGACGTCCAGACCGATTCCATGGGCTGGCACGGCAATGCAATATTAGTGCGCAAATCTGCAACGGTGATCGCCCATGATATCATGCATATCCCCTGCCTGGAACCGCGCGGTGCGATCATGGCGCATTTCGAACTGGCAGGACAGCAATTGGCGGTTTTCGGCATGCATCTCGACCTGTCCGGCCTGTGGCGCCGGCGGCAGGCCGCTGCCATCATCAAGCTGGCGCAGGAAAAGGAAAAGGACGCGCCGGTGCTGCTGATGGGCGATCTTAATGAATGGAGCGCGGCGGGCGGTTGCCTGAAGGATTTTGGTAAGGTCTTCGAGATGGTCGATTGCGGCCGAAGCTTTCATTCGCGCAGCCCGATCGCCACCCTTGACAGGATCATGCATTCGGACGGCATCCGGCATATCGAAGCCGGAGTCCACGACAGTCCGGCGGCGCGCAAGGCTTCCGACCACCTGCCGGTTTGGGCGAAAATCGCACTCGACTAAAGGCCTGCCTCCGTCACCTGATCGCACTACGTAACTCTACCTATACTGCCCTCACCTTCACACTGCTAGCGACCGTCCTACACAACGTGGAAGGACGTTATGGACAATTTACTGGTGAAGGCTGGCGGATGGCTAGCGCTCGTGTTTTTGGCATTCATTGCTATGGTATTGGCTGTGGACGGTGGTTTTGCCGTGCACATGGGGATCATATTGGTCGCCTGTCTGATCGCGCTTTGGGTGACGATCAGCAAGGCGGATTACGCCGCCATCGGGCGCGGGATATTGAAAGCGCCCGCCGATCCGGGCAAATATGATGACGATCCGGTGCGCTGGGGGGTTATCGCCACATTATTCTGGGGCATGGCGGGCTTTGCCGTAGGACTGTTCATCGCTCTGCAGCTGGCCTTTCCCGTGCTCAATCTGGGTCTGGAATATACCACTTTCGGGCGCCTCCGCCCGCTTCACACTTCTGCCGTTATTTTTGCTTTCGGAGGCAATGCGCTGATCGCGACGAGCTTTTATGTCGTCCAGCGCACATGCAGGGCGAGGTTGGCCTTCCCCCGCCTCGCCCGTTTTGTTTTCTGGGGTTACCAGCTGTTCATCGTGCTGGCTGCCACCGGCTATCTGATGGGTGTGACCCAGTCGCGGGAATATGCCGAGCCCGAATGGTATGTCGATATCTGGCTGACCATCGTCTGGCTCAGCTATGCAGCCGTATTTATCGGTACGATCGTCAAACGGTCCGAGCCGCATATTTACGTCGCCAACTGGTTCTTTCTGGCGTTCATTCTGACCATAGCGATGCTGCATCTGGTCAATAACCTGGCCATGCCGGTCAGCCTGCTCGGCGGAAAAAGCTACAGCGCCTTTGCTGGTGTACAGGATGCACTGACCCAATGGTGGTACGGACATAACGCGGTTGGATTCTTCCTGACCGCTGGTTTCCTTGGCATGATGTATTATTTCGTGCCGAAACAGGCAGAGCGCCCGGTCTACAGCTATCGCCTGTCGATCATCCACTTCTGGTCGCTGATCTTCCTATATATCTGGGCCGGTCCGCATCACCTTCATTATACCGCACTGCCCGACTGGGCGCAGACGCTGGGCATGGTCTTCTCGATCGTCCTGTGGATGCCAAGCTGGGGCGGTATGATCAATGGTCTGATGACTCTGAACGGCGCGTGGGACAAGATCCGCACCGATCCAATCATCCGGATGATGGTCCTCGCCCTCGCCTTTTACGGCATGAGCACCTTTGAAGGTCCGATGATGTCGATCAAGTCGGTCAACAGCCTGTCGCATTATACCGACTGGACCATCGGCCATGTGCACAGCGGCGCGCTCGGCTGGAACGGCATGATCACCTTTGCCGCACTCTACTTCATGGTGCCGCGGCTCTGGGGTAAGCCAAGACTCTACAGCTTGCGGATGGTGAACTGGCATTTCTGGCTCGCGACTATCGGTATCGTACTCTACGTCGCTTCGATGTGGGTCGCCGGTATCATGCAGGGCCTGATGTGGCGCGAATATGGCGACGATGGCTATCTCGTCTACGCGTTCAGCGAAGTCGTCTCGGCAATGTTCCCGATGTATCTGATCCGCGCAGCGGGTGGCATACTCTATCTCGCCGGTGCTGCGGTGATGGTCTACAATGTCTGGATGACCATTGCCGGCAAGGTCCGCGATGAAAAATCGATGACCGAAACACCGTATGACCAATCCGCTGACAAGCCGCTCGTCGCGGCCCCGGCAGAGTGAGGGAGACAGAAACATGACCACACTCACGCAAAAGCATAAGAAAATCGAGCGCAGCATTACCTTGCTGGCAGTACTATCTCTGGTCACCGTCGCGATCGGTGGGATCGTGGAAATCGCACCGCTTTTCTGGATCGACAATACGGTCGAGAAAGTCGACGGCGTGAGGCCCTACACCCCGCTCGAACTGGCCGGACGCAACATCTATGTGCGCGAAGGATGCTATTCCTGCCACAGCCAGATGATCCGGCCGTTCCGGGACGAAGTGGAGCGCTATGGCCATTATTCGCTGGCGGCCGAATCGATGTATGACCATCCGTTCCAATGGGGTTCCAAACGCACAGGGCCGGATTTGGCCCGGGTGGGCGGTCGCTATTCGGATGAATGGCATGTCCAGCATCTGACCGACCCGCGCGCCGTTGTTCCGGAATCGATTATGCCGCCTTATGCCTTCCTTGCCGAAAAGAAGCTGAAAACCGGCGACATGAGCGACCATTTGCGCGCCATGAAACGGGTTGGCGTCCCTTATACCGAGGAAGCAATCGAAAAAGCGGACGAAGACCTGCAAACTCAGGCCGACCCGATGGCCAGTTCGACCGAACTCGAGAAACGCTATCCCAAGGTACAGGTGCGCGATTTTGATGGGGATCCTGACAAGTTGACCGAAATGGACGCTTTGGTCGCCTATTTGCAGATGATCGGCACATTGGTCGATTTCGAGGCGGGTGAAGCGCAGGAGCTGCCGCGATGAACTATGAAGCGCTACGCCATTTCGCCGATAGCTGGGGGCTCCTGTTCATGACGCTGGTTTTTCTGACCCTGGTCGGATGGACCTTTCGTCCCGGCGCCGGACGCAATCATGAAGAAGCCGCTCATATGATTTTTGACGAGGACAAGAATGATGTCGGATAAAAGACGCGTCGATCAACCGACCGGAACCGAAACCGTAGGTCATGAATGGGACGGCATCGAGGAACTCGACACGCCAATGCCACGCTGGTGGCTGCTGACGCTCTACGCCACGATCGTGTGGGCAATCGGCTATGTCATTCTTTACCCTGCGATACCGATGCTGAATTCGGCTACCGAAGGCGTGCTCGGCTGGAGCAGCCGCGGCGATTATGAAATGCAGGTAGCCGAGCGGCAAAAGCAGCTCGAACCAATCCGGCAGGCTCTGGTTTCCACCGATATCCGCAAACTGAATGGTAGTCCCGAATTGATGCAACAAGCGATTGAAGGCGGCCGGTCGGCGTTCAAGGTCCATTGCGTGCAATGCCACGGCTCCGGTGCCGCGGGTTCAAAGGGCTATCCCAATCTCAATGACGATGACTGGCTCTGGGGCGGCGACCTTGAAACGATCGAATATACCTTGATTCACGGTATCCGTAATCCGGATCACGACCAGACCCGCTTCTCGCAAATGCCGGCTTTTGGCCGCGACGGCATATTGCAATCGAATGAAATCCAGGATCTCGTTTCTTATGTCCGGCTATTGTCCGGTCGCGAGAAACAAAGCAAGGCGGCGACGCGCGGAGCGGCCTTGTTCGAGGCAAATTGCGCGGTCTGTCACGGCGCCGATGGCACTGGCGACCGCGTCCAGGGCGCGCCCAATCTCACCGATGCGATCAGCCTTTACGGCCTGGACCGCGCATCGTTGACCGACACGATCACCAACGCGCGATACGGCGTGATGCCGCGCTGGGGTCAAAGACTTGATCCGGCAACGATCCGCATGCTCGCCGCCTATGTCCATTCTCTGGGCGGTGGCGAGACGCTACCCGCGCTGGAAAGCATTCAACAGGATACGATCGAACAGGTCACAAGCAATGAGCAATCCTAAGGAAATTCTCGATCCCGAGCTGAAGCTCTATGAATCGCGCAAGAGTGTTTTTCCCAAGGCGGTCAACGGGACCTTCCGGCGGCTGAAGTGGGTGATCATGGCGATCACCCTCGCTATCTATTATGTCACACCATGGATCCGCTGGGATCGTGGGCCGTACGCACCGAACCAAGCCGTATTGGTCGATCTTGCCAACCGGCGCTTTTACATGTTTGGCATCGAAATCTGGCCGCATGAATTTTATTATGTCGCCGGCATGCTGGTCATGGCGGGGATCGGGCTGTTTCTGGTCACCTCGGCTGTCGGCCGGGCATGGTGCGGCTATTCCTGCCCGCAAACCGTATGGACCGACCTGTTCCAGCACGTCGAACGCGCCATCGACGGTGACCGTAACGCCCAGTTCCGGCTGCAGGACGCGCCCTGGGGACCAAAGAAAATAGGCAAGCGGCTACTGAAATGGTCGATCTGGCTGTTTATCGGCTTCTGGACCGGCGGCGCCTGGATCATGTATTTTGCCGATGCGCCCACTCTGGTTGTCGACTTCTGGTCCGGCGAGGCCGCCTTTGTCGCTTATGCCACGGTCGCTGTGCTCACCCTGACGACTTTCATTTTTGGTGGTTTCATGCGCGAGCAGGTGTGCATCTATATGTGCCCATGGCCGCGCATCCAGACCGCGATGATGGATGAGAAATCGCTGACTGTTACCTATAAGGACTGGCGCGGCGAACCGCGCGGCAGTGTGAAAAAAGCGGAAGCCCAGCCGGGCAGCTTTGGCGACTGCATCGACTGCAATCAATGTGTAGCGGTGTGCCCGACTGGCATTGATATCCGCGAAGGACCGCAAATCGGCTGCATCACTTGCGCTCTTTGCATTGATGCCTGCGACAAGGTGATGGACCAGGTCGGACGTCCGCGCGGACTGATCGACTATGCCACGCTGGAAGATGCCGAGCTGGAAAAGGCAGGCAAGCCGCATAATCCGATCCTGAAAACGCTGTTTCGTCCCCGTACCATTCTCTATTCAACGATCTGGGGTGCAATCGGGCTGGCAATGCTGTTTGCGGTGGGCAATCGCACCCGTATCGACATCAGCGCCAACCATGACCGCAACCCGGTCTATGTCCAGCTTGCCGACGGCCATGTTCGCAACAGCTACACGATCAATCTGCGCAATATGGAAGCCCGCCCGCGCGAAATGATCATTGGCATGACCGAACTTAAAGGTGCGGTGATGTGGTCCAACGCCGGATCGCGGCAAGGCGCGGGGCAGACTCTGATCACCAAAGTCGCGCCCGACAGCATTTCAAGATTGCGGCTTTACGTTGCAGCACCCGGCACAGGGCCGGTCCGCGAAGAATTCGCCCTGACGGTCACCGCTGCAGATAATCCCGAGGCGAAGGATGTCGACGAGGTATTTTTTGAAAGACCGGAGACAGGCGAATGAGCGAGAAAACTCCCGCAGTGAAAAAATTCACCGGCTATCATGCCACGGCGATCATCGTTGCGTTTTTCGCGGTGGTTGTCGTCGTCAATCTGGTCATGGCGCAATTTGCCCTGTCGACATTTAGCGGCACGGTCGTCGACAACAGCTATGTCGCGAGCCAGAAATATAATGACTGGCTGGAACAGGCCCGTAATCAGGAAGAGCACGGCTGGACTGTGTCTCCCGCCCTTCGCAAATCAGGCAAGGCGAGCATCGAGATCACGACCGGTGATGGCGCTTCGTTACAAGGGGCAACAATGGAGGCCATTGCAGAACATCCGATCGGTCAATCCGATCCGTTCGAGATCAGCTTCACCCAGACAGCCACAGGCGAATATCAGAGCGTGCAGCTCCTGCCCGAGGGCCGCTGGAAATTGAAGATCATCATCACCCAGGACGATAAGAACATGCGCGTGGTTCGGGACATCTGGTGAACGCCATCGCGCCTATTAGCGCGGGTCAATCCCAGTCGATTGTATCCCGCTTTGCCGTGCCGGCAATCCGCTGCGCCGGTTGCATCTCGAAAATCGAGAATGGCCTGAGCGGTGTGCCCGGCATAATCTCGTCGCGGGTCAATTTCTCGACCAAGCAGGTGGCGATAACCCATCTGCCGGAGCTGGATGACGACCAGCTCAAACGCACGATCGAGACACTCGGGTTCGAAGCCCAGATTCTCGCCGACAATCCCTTGTCCGAAGAAAAGGGCAGCACCGACAAGCTGATCCGCACGCTCGCGGTGGCCGGTTTCGGGATGATGAATATCATGCTGCTGTCGGTCAGCGTCTGGTCCGGCGCGACCGGCGTCACTCGCGATCTGTTCCATTGGCTTTCGGCGCTGATCGCGGTCCCGGTGATCGCTTATTCCGGGCGCCCGTTTTTTGCGTCTGCAGCGATGGCACTGCGTTACGGCCGAACCAACATGGATGTGCCGATCTCGATCGGCATATTGCTGGCAACCGGCCTCAGCCTATATGAAACCGCTACCGGTGGTGCCCATGCCTATTTTGACGGCGCGGTGATGCTGCTATTCTTCCTGCTTGCCGGGCGGGTGCTGGACGGCATGATGCGGGACCGCGCGCGCGAAGGCATTGGCGCGCTGCTCAAACAGACCGCGCCGGGCGCGATGGTACTGGACGATGATGACAAAACCCGCTGGGTCGCGGCCAAGGATCTGCTTCCCGATATGCGGATGATGGTTGCGGCCGGTGAGAGCCTCGCAGCAGACGGGGTTATAATATCGGGCACAAGCAGTTTCGACTGTTCACTGATGACCGGTGAAAGCGAACCGCAGCCCCGAGGCAAGGGTGATATGGCGCTCGCCGGAACGCTGAATCTGTCATCTCCCGTCATAGTGCAGGTCACCGCTACGGGTGAAGACACCAGTGTTTCTGACATCGCGCGGTTGATGGACGAGGCCGGACAGCATCGCTCTTTCTATGTCCGCGTCGCCGACCGGGCTGCCCGCTATTATGCGCCAGCGGTCCACAGCCTCGCGCTGCTGGCCTTTGCCTACTGGATGTTTGCCGGCGCAGGCTGGCACCAGTCCTTGCTGATCGCTGTGGCGGTGCTGATCATCACTTGCCCCTGTGCTCTGGGTCTTGCCGTACCGGCAGCGCAGGTTGTGGCCTCGGGCGCGCTGCTGCGCAAAGGCGTGATGGTCAAGGACGGCAGCGCTCTGGAACGTCTGGCAGACGTCGACTATGCGTTATTCGACAAGACCGGTACGCTTACCCTCGGCCGGCCGACACCGGTCAACCTTGACGACCTGAGCCTTAGCCAAAAGCAGATCACGCTGGCGCTGGCACAGGCCAGCCGCCATCCGATCAGCAAGGGTATCCGCTCCGGATTGCTGGCACTCGATATCGAACCCGCCGTTCTGGAGGACATTCAAGAATTGCCCGGCGAAGGCATGACCGCAAACTGGGATGGTGTGAAAGTGATGCTCGGCAAGCCCGAGAAGTCCGAGGATCATTTGTCCAGCCAACTGACCGTGGGGAGCGAAAGCGTAGTCCTGCAACTGCAGGACGAAATCCGGCCGGATGCTTTAGAATCAATCGCAAAATTGCAGGCACTGGGGCTGCCCGCGTCGATCATATCCGGCGACAATATCCGTTCGGTGTCGCTTGTTTCGCGCGCTCTGGATATTCCTGCCCAGGCCGGTGCCTCGCCGCAGGACAAGGTTGAAGCGATCACCCGTTTGACGACAAGCGGGCACAAGGTGCTGATGGTTGGCGATGGCCTCAACGACGGCCCTGCCCTTGCCGCGGCCCATGTCTCGATCGCGCCGGGTTCCGCCAGCGATGTCGGTCAACAAGCCGCCGATGCCGTCTTTACCAGTGAATCGCTGATGCCCGTGGCGCTGTCAATCAAAGTCGCGCGCCGCACCATGCAGATCGTCCATCAGAATTTCGCTCTCGCCATCGGCTATAATATCATAGCCGTACCGCTGGCGCTGACCGGTATGGTCACGCCGCTGATCGCAGCGATCGCCATGTCACTTTCTTCGCTGATCGTCGTCGGCAACGCCCTGCGCCTCAACGGAGCGGCCAATTGAGCGGCTTGGCCATTTTGATACCGGTGGCCCTGCTGATGGGGCTTAGCGGTCTGGTGTTCTTTTTCTGGGCGATCCGCAACAACCAGTTCGAAGATCTCGACGGCGCCGCCCAGCGGGTATTGATCGACGAGGAGGAGGACGAGCCATCATGATAGGCCGGATCAGAACTTCCAGGCTCAGCCAATATGCTATCGCGGTGATTGCTCTGCCGATGGCTGCTATGCCTTTGTCGGCAAGATCGGACGTGATGACGATCCAGCTATGCTCCGCCGATGGCGAGGTTCGAAATGTGTCGATTCCGGTCGAGCAGGAGGATGGCAAGAATGATTGCGCCAAGCCATGCCATGCCTGCCTGTCACGCAAGAAAGCCCCGAAAAGCTGACATCAGCTATTTTCCAGGGATTTCGTGGTTCTCGCCACTTTCTGCTGCAAAACCGATGCGCAAGGCCTCGGCCAGACTGCGCACACGCAATTTTTCCATCATATTCGCGCGATAAATCTCAACCGTACGCGGTGAAATACCGAGGTCATAGGCGATGGTCTTGTTGGGTAGTCCGGCCAAGAGGCCATCCAGCACATCCTGCTCCCTGCCGGTAAGACAGGCCAGCCGGACTTTCGCTTCGGAAGCAGCCATTTCTTTCAAATTGCTGTCTTCCAGCCGCACGAATGCCTCTTCCATGGCTGCGATCAGCGCTTCCTTTTCATAGGGCTTTTCGAGGAAGTTGACTGCCCCTGCCCGCATTGCCTGCACCGCGATTTCGATATCGCCATGGCCGGTCAGGATCACCACGGGCATATCGATGCCGTCCTTGATCATCTGCTGCTGCACCTGCAGACCGTCCATTTCCGGCATCCGCACGTCCAGCAACACACAGCCCCGCTCAGCACCTTTTGCCTGTTTGAGAAAGTCGACGCCGGACTCGACCGGTTCGACTTTAAATCCGGCGTGCCGCAACATGAATGCCGCTGATCGCCGGACGGAATCATCATCATCGACGATATAGACCAGCCGCTCACTGCTCATCATTCTGCTCCTGCTCCGCTTTCTCCAGGGTGATCCTAAAAATGGTGCCGCCCTCGGGATTGGGTTCGACACGAATTGTTCCGCCGTGGGATTCTATGATCGTCCGGCATATCGACAGGCCGAGCCCCATGCCATCGCCCTTGGTGCTGGCAAAGGGATCGAAAATCCGTTCTCCGAGTTCCTGGTCAATGCCCGTGCCGCTATCCGATACGGCGATTTCCAGTCGTTCGTCATCGATTGATGTCACGCCGATATGAAGCTTTTTCTCGGCGCTGTCGGCCATTGCCTCGATCCCGTTGCGCATCAGATTGACCATCACCTGCTGGATCTGCACGCGGTCGACGAAAACATGATCGGTATCGGGAGCGATATTGATCGAAAATTGAACGCCCCGTTCCTGCGCCCCGATCATCCCCAGCACGGTGGCATCTTCCACGACTTGAGCAATCGACAAAACCCGCCGGTTAATCTCGCCCCGTGAGACAAACTCTCTTAGCCGCCGAACGATTGTTCCTGCCCGCAAGCTCTCGGACACGCTTTCCTGCAGCGCTTCCCGGAAAAACTCTTGGTTCTCCGCAAGATCACTATCCATCATGTCCCGTGCCGCCGAGAGATAATTGGCAATCGCGGTCAGCGGCTGGTTGATTTCATGGGCGAGCGAAGAGGCCAGTGTGCCTACTGCGCTTAGCCGCGAGGCATGGGCCAGATCCGCCTGCAGCGACTGAAGCTCCGCTTCGGTCTGCTTTTTTTCGGTCAGATCGATGATGAAGCCGGTGAAATAGCGTTCCTCACCAATTTTTGCTTCGCCGACTTCCAGTTGCAGCGGGAAGGTTGTTCCATCTTTTCTGCACCCGACGACGGTCCGGCCAATGCCGATAATCCGCTTTTCATCGGTCCGTATATAGCGCTCGATATAACCATCATGCGCCGCTCGATAGGGCTCCGGCATCAAGACTTTCACATTCTGGCCGATTATCTCTTCTTGCTCATAGCCGAACATTTTTTCGGCCGTGGCGCTGAACGAGCTGACCAGACCGGCTTCATCAATCACCACCATCGCGTCGGGTATGGTCGTCAGGATAGATCTCAATATCGAATTGGCGCGATCCAGTTTGCCTTCAGTGTTTCTCAGCGCCGTTACGTCCTGAAAAGATACCATGACAGCATCGATATTGCCCTTAGGACAGGCCAAAGCAGCTATATTGCATTCGGCAAATATCAGCCGACCGTCCGGAAGCTGTAGGTGGACATCGAAAGGATCAATGGTGCTGTCTTCAAATGCACGATCCATTGTTTTTTCGAACAGCGGGCGATGGTCGGGTACCACACACGCCGCCGGCGCGCCTTCTGGCAGGTCTGCCAGACTGTTGACTCCGAATATCTTCAACCCGACCGCGCTGCAATTAATTGCCTGCAGATTGCGATCGACTATCATGACGCAATTCGGGAGGACGGATAGGACAGAATCCGGATGGAATGCCCGGTTCGTGCCATGAACGATCGTTTCGCGCACCTGTTCTGTCTATCCCTCGACTGTCCACTCGCAGCTTGCGAATGGACAGACCCTACACAAAATGCGTGGATTGCCATAAGGAATTTTGATCTGTCTCTGGCGGAGCGCGTTCTCATTCAGTGTGAAACAACAAGCGGAATATCACAATCTTTAAGCAGATTGCGCGTCACGCCACCGAAGAGAAATTCTCTCGCCCGGCTGTGCCCATAAGCGCCCATGACGATATATTCCGCTTTCACATTTTTCGCTTCCGACACAAGCGTGACGTCGACAGGGTCCTTGCCTGCCGACGGCGCGTGAATTTCAGATTTGATGCCGTGATAGGCGAGATATTCCGACGCGGCGAGCTGCGGCAGATCGTGATCCTTGTCTTCATCGACTGTCAATATGTGGACGTCGCTGGACATTTTCAGCAAAGGCACCGCGGCGCGCAAAGCGTTGCCGGATTCGAAACTGCCGTTCCAGGCAACCAGCGCAGGCCCGCAGGCATCAAATTTCTTCACATGGTCGGGCTGGACCACGACCGGAGCGGTCGCGTTGAACAATACGTCGCCCAATATTCCGAGCGGCAGCGCATTTTCTTTGTCGCCACCAGCCGAGCTGAGAACAATAATATCAACCAGCGCAGAGTTTTTCGACAGTCCGCGCGCGGGGTCGATATTTTCTTCACGATAATCCCAGGAAACATCTTCACCAGACAGCCGTTTTTCGATCTCGGTGCGCAGTTTCTTGTCCAGCTCGCGCGTCATTTCGGTGACATCATACATCACCGACATGCCGGTCACGCCGTCAAAAGCGACCTGCGAATTATATGGATTTGCGCGCAGGCAATGGAGATGGCCACCCAGCGAACGGGTCAGATCAAGCGCCGCCTGAAGCCGCGCCTCAAGGCCTGCATCATCGGCAATATATAGCAGCACGGATTTCATAAACTGTCTCCTGTTTCCAAATCAATCGCTTTGAAGAAATGTCGTTGGATGGAGCGTAGCGGGACCCAAACGTAGCCTGTATAAGGGATTATACGGATAGAAGGCGTTTGATCAGTTTCCGGCCGCACCATGGGCCGCGATTCTCTTCAGCCAGCGGGTGCGATGCTTGTCGCTGCTGTCCACATTTCCGATCAGGGATGTGGTGACCGGAGCAATTCCAGTGAGCTTCAAAATATTGCGCTCGAAACTGCGGACACTGTGCGAGGCGAAATAGGCGCGATAGAAAAGCGCTGGCATGCCCATGCTGACAATCAGACGCGCCGAGCGACCGCGCAGCAGCTTTTTGGGCATTTGCTTACTGCCCTCCTCGCCATAGTCGAGGGCAAAATTGGGACGGAAGGCCTGTTCGATAAATGCCTTGAGCATCGCCGGCATATCTCCCATCCAGAGCGGATAATAGAAGACAATATGCTCTGCCCATTTGATCGCATCCTGCCCCGGCCCGACGGCTTCGGGCACGTCCTCTTCAAGCCATTGCTTTCGGCTTTCGAGGATCGGGATATTCTGGCCGGCAAGCCGGATCACCCGCACATCATGACTGGCAGCGATGGCGGCGTCGGCATAAGCGGAAACGATAGCGTGACCGAAGCGGCTGGGGCTCGGATCGGGATGACCATCGATTACCGCGATGCGTGTCATGGCGCAGGTTCCTCGCTCTCTGCGGTGTCGGGAGTCTGCCATTGGAACGCGGTGATCAATTCCATGATCGCCTCTTGCGCTGCTGTGTCAATTTCCTGTGGATAGGAAGCTGTCAATCGCGCGTCCCAATAGCCATAGTCCAGCGCGGTGACGCTGAAATGCCAGGGCACGGAATCCTTGTCGCCGTCAAAAATGCCTTGATAACCGTCAATTTCAGGGCGACCCGAGAGGAAATATTCACCCTCCGAAACGACTGCCGCACTCGAATATTGGGCAAGCAGGTCAGGTTTGACGATCTGGTAATGATCTTCAGCGTTCAGCTCCTCGAGATGGATGATCGCGATTTTAATTTCGATTTCATGATCTTCAAAATCGCGCAGATAGCCAATCTCGAAATTATTGCCGGAGAAATCGGTTGTCATTTCACATTGGCGACGGAAGCCGGCGATGTCCGCCGGAAATATGAAGCCGCTTTCCTTGTGGATGATCGCCCCCGGCTCCTTATACGGCGCAAAAGGATCGAACAGCGGCGCAGAGCTGATCACACATTCCGCTGCGGCAGGACTGCTTGCCAGAGTCAGGGCCAGCGCAGTGGCTGACATAAATCCGATCAGTTTCAATTTCGTCAGCATATTATTTCCCCTACGATCGGATTTTTTCCGTCTATTCGTGACAACTGACGACGCGGAACGGCAACTCGCTACCATCGGTTTCCGTGATTGTCAGATATTCGCCGACTTTTAGCGGATGATCCTTGAGCCGGAAAATGCTTTCATCATCGTCATCGCCGACTTTGTATGAGAAGACCCATCCCTTTGAAGATGCAATCACCACGCCGCTCTGGTCCGCTTCGCCCGGCCAGAACCGCCGTACGACAGGTCGTTTTTCAGCCTGTTTGAGCGCCTCTGTATCAATGAAACCCTCGTTGTTCAACGGAACGCGAAAGACATATGCATGGGCTGACGAGCCATCGGGATGGTCAGCGGTTCTTGCCAGTTCAAGGCGGATTGTTTTCCAGGTCATGGGTCATGTCTGGACGAGTAAGATAGTCCGCGCGATACGCAATATTGCGTAGTCGGAGAAACGATTTACGCAAGAAGCGCGTGAATATGAACGTCGTGAGCGGAATGGGGAGATAGCAGTTCTACAGCCTTTGCCTCATCCTTCTGATCCCACATCCGTACCCCGAGCATCAGGCCGCCTTTTTCCACCTGATGAGGAATATAATCGGCATGGTGCCGCTTGATGAAACGCGCCAGAGCGACGGCAACCGCCGTACCTGATCCGCCCAGGGCGAGCGTAATCATTGCAATGTGTCCAACAATCACCCTTTTTGTATGTTTTGGCAAAAGCCGAATAACTCCGTAAATCTCCCCAAATCGGGTGATTGCAGGCTTTTAAGCCCATATGCTCTTGCAACAAAGATCGGAGAACGCCCCTTTCCTACAGCTAACCAAATAGGTTATATCATCTTTTTCACCCCGAAAGGAGATTCCCCCATGTCCAATGTTCACGATATCAACAGGCTGATCGACAAGGTCATCACGCTCGAAGGCGATTTTTCGGATCATCCCGCCGACCGCGGCGGCCCCACCCGATGGGGCGTAACCGAGGCAGTAGCACGAGCGCATGGCTACGCTGGCGATATGCGCCATTTTCCGCGCGCGCAGGCGGCAGAGATCTACAAGCGCAAATATTGGCATCGCCCCGGCTTTGACCAGATCGCGAGATATGCGCCGGATATCGCAGCCGAGCTGTTCGATACCGGGATCAATATGGGAACCGGAACGGCGAGCGGCTTTCTCCAGCGCGCACTGAATGCGCTGAACCGCAACGGAGGCGACTTTCGCGATATTGCGGTTGATCGCCTGATTGGCGCGAAGACCGTGGCTGCGCTGGACGCATTTCTCCGCAAGCGCGGCCCCCAGGGTGAGACCGTGCTGCTTAAGGCGATCGAGGCCCTGCAGGGCGCGCGTTATATTAAACTCGCGGAAAACCGTCCGGCCAATGAAGTGTTCCTGTACGGCTGGCTCGCCAACCGGATCGGCTGAATTCCGCCAGAGCTATCCTGTCTATAACAGTGTAAACTTTGTCAAGAACGTCCGGACTCTTCAGACTCTTTCTTAACTTCTCTTCCCCCGCGTAAAACCGTTCTTGGCCCCAACTTTGACAAAGTTTGAAATCCGACACACCGAAAGGAACCCTGAAAAATGTCCATTCTCTCGACACTCATCGGCCCCGTCACCAAGATTATCGACAAGATCATTCCCGATAAGGAAGCGCGTGACCGGGCCAAGCTCGAACTGCTGAAACTGGAAGGCAGTCAGGAACTGGAAGAAGTCCGGGTGCAAATGTCAGCGATACTGGCTGAGGCGCAATCAGCCGATCCCTGGACCAGCCGGGCACGTCCAAGCTTCCTCTACGTCATGTATTTTCTTTTGCTCTGGTCTATCCCGATGGGGCTGATCGCTGCATTCCGCCCAGAGGCGGCGCGCGACATTTCCGCCGGCATGAACGCCTATCTGTCCGGCATACCGGAACCGCTCTATGCGCTCTTCGGCACCGGTTATCTAGGCTATACCGTCGCCAGACAGTGGGGAAAGATTCGCGGTTCCGAAAACTGAGAGTCCGAAAACATCCTCTGGAAACAACGAATATCCAGCCTTTAATGCCCCGAAACCGGACAAATATCTCGGAATATACCAGATTAATGCAATATTTACGAAATAGGCTTGCCATGCCCGTATCTTTCCAGATAAAGGGGCAAGTCTAGTTCATCCAAAGGGGATATTTTAAATGACTACCGAAACAAACTTCCGCAAAATGCTCGCTGTAGCCGGCGGCCTCGCACTTGCTGTACCTGCTCTTTCTGCATGTGCAGAACAGGCTGACGATGCTGCTGTTGTAGCTGAAGATGCTGCTGAAGAAGCAACATGTGCCGCTGAAGAAGCAACATGTGCTGCTGAAGAAGCAACGGATGCTGCTATGGACGCGACTGTTGAAGCTGCTGACGATGCAGAAGCTGCTACCGAAGAAGTAGTCGCCGAGTAAGCCCAGCTTATTCAGCATTGGAAAATGCATTAGAAAGGCTGTTTGAGCTTACCGGCCAGATAGCTAAAGAGGGCGTCTCGCTAGTACCCAGAGTGGTACCGGCAGACGCCCCTTTCGTTCAATATCAGCATTACCCCAAGGGGGATTGCATCGCGCCCGGCAACAAGTCGCGCTGGTTCTACCATGCGCACAAGCCGGAAGAACGCGAAGACGGCGAACATGGCCATTTTCACATGTTCCTGCCACTCGACATATTCGACGATGTCGAACCTTATCATCAACCGCCCGCCAAATTGCCCAATGGCAAGAAGACGCAAGGCGTTGTCCATTTCGGAGCGTTAAATTTTGGGCTGGACGGCATGCCGATCAGCTGGTTCACCACCAACTATTGGGTTACCTATGAATATATGATGCCAGCCGAAGCCATTGCTTCGCGACTGCGCCATTTTGACATGAGCGGAGCACCGGGAGATCCGCTGCTTAACGACTGGCTCACCGCAGCCGTCCGCCATTTTCATGATCCGATTATCGAAATGACGCGCAAGCGCGATGTCGTCCTGAGGGATAAAAGGCAGGAACTGGGGTCCGCCGTTTTCACCGACAAAAAGATCGAGATACTCTCCCGCCTACCCTTTGGTCTATAAGGTCAGGACCTAGTGATCATGCCCCGGATTGGTGCGCTTCAACTTGCGCATCAGGCCCGGCCAGATCAGATTGTCGCCCAACCCTCTCTGAAATGCGGGAGACGCCTGCTGAAACACGCGATGCCCCATGTCTTCACTATCTTCGTGCAGATGCTCTTCCCCGCCAACCGATTGCGCCAATATCTGCGTCTTGCAGGCATTTTCGAGAATATACATGCGCAGAAAGGCGATCGCACAATTCTCGCCGACAGTTAAGGTACCGTGGTTACGCAGGATCAGCAGGTTATTTTCGCCAAGGTCATTGATCAACCGGTCCCGCTCGTCGAGATCGAGCGCGATGCCTTCATAATCGTGATAGGCGAGGTCATCATGGACCTGCATTGCAAATTGCGTGTAGCGGCGCAGGCCAGCCTTCTGCACCGATACGGCGATGCCATAAGGCGTGTGGACATGAATCACGCATCCCGCATCCTCGCGGGCGCTGTGGACCGCGCTGTGAATCGTGAAACCGGCGGGATTGATGAAATAGGGCGTGTCCTGCTTGATATTGCCCTCGAGATCGATCTTGACCAATGCCGACGCGGTCATTTCGTCAAACAGCACACCATAAGGATTGATCAGGAACCGCTCCTCGCCATCTTCATCAGGCAGCCGCGTGGAAATATGGGTGAACACCAGATCGGTCCAGGCGTGCATGGCACAGAGCCGATAGGTCGCCGCCAGATCGCAGCGCAGTTGCCATTCGGCATCGGAGACCTTGCCTTTCAGGCTGGGTATCTCGTGCGGGTCTGGAATCGAGAATCCGGGGCCAACGCCCATTGCGGATTCATTGGTTTGGATCGCGGTCGCCATGCTCAGTTCCTCTGCTTGCCTATTCGCCTTTGATGCAAATTGGCATGCATTGGCTGAATTGGCAACCAAACTATCGTTCGGAGATCAATGTCATATCTCCGGTGGAATGCCTGATCTCGCACAAGCTTTGCAGATGGCAACGCGCCGCTCCGCCCCGCCCGGTTTGCTAGATATCAGCTGGCGCCACCGGCCATATTATATTGCTTATCTGGTTCTTCGCAAATGACGCTGCCGGCCGCCTGCTTGTCGGCAAGAAGGTTGATGTTCGCCTGATCGAGCCAGTCGTCACAAACGCCCATGGCAGGATTTATTTCGCAGAAACCGACATCGAAATAGATTTCGGTATTGGTCTGCTCCATTTCTCTCCTGATTTTTTCCGTCGCTTGCCGGGCTTTCTCTTCGACAGTGCATGTCAGGAGCACGGCAAATTGCGTCCCACCCAGACGGCCGATATGGTCCGACCGCCGCAGCCGCCGGAGCAGAGGTTGGATGATCGATCTTAATAATGCGTTGCCCGAGGGACGTCCGAAGCGCTTGCTGACCATTTTATAAAGGTCCACGTCAAAGATCACGAGTGTGCTCTTTATCCCCTGCCTTTCGTACAGGGAAATTGCCTTTTGCACTTCTACCGAAAACCCGCTCCGTGTCAGAGCGCCAGTCAGCCGGTCCTTTTCCGCTTGTTGACGTAATTCCAGCTCGTGGATAACCAACTCTGCCAGCTGTTTCACCCGGTCCATCTTTTCGTCGCTATATTGTTTTGCGATAATATCGGCAGCACAAAGCGTTCCAATATTATATCCGTCCGGCGTGATTAGCGGGACGCCGATATAGCTACGGAAAAAGGGACTGTTGATAACAACAGGATTCTCGCTGAAACGTTCGTCCTGCAGCGTGTCCTCGACAATCGTCGCCCCCCGTTGAGCGATGGCAAAATCGCAAAAAGAAACATCTCGCGGGATTTCTGTTGTCGCCACGCCAGATTTGGATTTGAACCACAGTCGATCTCCATCCATGAACGAAATTCCGGCGAAGGGGACGTCTAGAACCAGTTTCATCGCCATCGTAATATGGTCGAAACTATCTTCTTCAGCCGTGTCCAGAATATCATATCGCTCCAAGGCGAATTGACGCGCAGCCTCAGCCTCGAACTGCGAGCGCTTTTCATTGCGCGATTTTCCATCCGATTTCGAGGCCATAAGTTGACAGACGGTTAATCCAGCAAAAAACTAAGGGATATCGTTGAATATTTCTCGCACAGGCGAATGACTGGGCGCGAAGGAGAATATACAGGTACGACAAATGTTCTCTCGCATGCAGGTTTAAGGGGAGCGCCGACCTGTTTTTGGGCTTTCCAGAACCTGGATCGGTCGCCGTTTATCGGCAATCGCTCGACGTCATTCGTCAACGGTGCAAATGCCGATCCATGCTAGGGAAACTTCGCCAAATTCCGAGAATGCAGCAGATGTAAAATAACGCGGCCCACCGAATTGTCCAAGTTGACATTCTGACTGCAGAGTGGATAAGCTACAAGACTACACTTCCTACCTCGGTGAATTAGCCAATTTTCACGATTATGAACGTGTAATGGCGAACAAGGGAAGAGACGAGTACGCCTGTTCTCTCTTCAGGTAGCCAAGACTGGAGGACCCTAAAATTGCAGCGTAATAGCAATGAATAGTGTTAAAGCCGAATTAGATGAGCTCCGCTTGACGATAAAGCAGGCAAACGAGAAATTCGAAATTCTCGATAAACGGATTTCAAACTCCGGCGATCAACCCGGCAAAAATCAATTCCTCACTGACAAAGATCTGGACAGTGCTGATTTGATCGATCGGGCTGAGAAATTTCTGGAATGGGGACGATTAAAGTCCGGCACGCTGGATACCGGGAACGGACTATTCACCGACTCTTGCTGGAATATGTGTCTCGACATATATATCTGCGGCCTCAAAGACCAGCAGGTTACGGTCTCGGCAATAGCGCATAGTTCCGGCATCCCGATGACGACGGCAATGCGGTATATCAACGTCATGGCCGAACAGGGTTTACTTCAGAAGTCTTCCAATCCGGCCGATCATCGTATGGTTTTTGTTGCGGTCTCGGAGGAATGCCAGGCCAAGATAGAAAAGCTGTTGTCCAACGCCCCATTCTGAGAATCGGGTGGACCATATCGGCAGCCCATACTTTCCAACTGCATAAATCGGACGACACTTTCGGTTTGACAGGAGGCCTTTGCTCTAACGCCAGGCCTCGATAAACGGTCGATTTGGGCGCCAACCGGCACCAATGCCGTTAATCCAGCAACGCTTCATTAACTTATATTTAACGTTCCCTGTCCATTTGGGACCTTACCAGGTGACGGTTCGACGATTGCGGGATCTTCGAACCACCCTTCTCCGGCGATTCGGAGATGTGTGTGTATTGTTATCTGGGTAGTTTAATGACCGATTCAAAAATAGAGACATTGCTTGCTGCAAAGCTGATCGGCGACAGTCCGAAAATGCAACAGTTGCGTTCAATCGTCAACTTTGCCGGACGCTGCAATAGTTCGATCATGATCACCGGACCTTCCGGTAGCGGCAAGGAAGTTGTTGCCGAAGCCATTCACGCCATTTCAGACCGCAAAAACGCCCCCAATATTGCCGTCAATTGCGGCGCCCTACCTGAACAGCTAATCGAGTCCGAGCTTTTCGGTCACGAAAAAGGCAGCTTCACCGGCGCAGTAAGCCGGCATGTCGGACTGTTTGAACAAGCCAGCAGCGGCACGATATTCCTTGACGAAATCGGCGACATGCCGATTGACATGCAGGTCAAACTGCTACGCGTACTGGAAACCCGGATAGTCAACCGGGTGGGCGGCAATCGCGACATAGCTGTCGACATCAGAGTGATCACTGCCACGCATAAAAATCTCGCTGATTGCATCAAAAGCAAAGCCTTCCGCGAAGATCTCTACTATCGTCTTTGCGTTGTTCCGATCGAAGTGCCGGCACTCAACGAGCGTTCGGAAGACATTCCTGCTCTAGTTGCCCATTTCCTGAAAAACCAGGATGACGGCCGCCCCCTCCCCATCTTTACCCCGGAAGCATTTGCCGCGATGCAAAATTATGACTGGCCGGGCAATGTGCGCGAATTGCGTAATGTCATTGAACGGGCCTGTGTTTTCTTTTCTGGAGAGCAGGTTGTCGCCGCGGACGTGGCCAAACTGATCCAATCCGATATAGCGCCGGCCATTACTGACGTTACCGACATGACAGCCGATCAGTCTGGCAGCAGCGAGCAAGAGCAACCTACCCCTTATCATGGCGTAGCGCCTTCCCCGATCTTTCCACCCCGCGGGAATATTGTCCGTGACCTGAATGTCCATCTTCAGCATGAAGAACGCCGAATTATAATGGAAGCACTGGACGGATCGCACGGCGTCGTTTCTCGAGCGGCACGCTCGATCAACATTAAAAGAACCACGCTCATCGACAAGATGCGCAAGCATAATATCCACCAGCGGACGGAAGATCCTGTCGATTGCCGGGTTGCAGTTTAGCTCGGCAGACTGCCCATCAGTTAAATGCGACGATTTTGGTCCAGGCTTTCTCGATTTCCAGGATCATCTCCCGCGCGGACTCGATACGCTCGACATATGCTTCCATTCCTTCCAGCTGAATGCGCATTGCCGCTTCCTTATACATGACGCGCAAGGTCTGCGAGAGATCTCCGGCGAGCTCGAAGTTCAATTCCTTGTCCAGACCGCTGAGAATGTGACGCGCGCTCGCACGATATTGGAAAACATGCATATCTTCGCCGCGTCGGGCGCTTTTGATGATCAGACCAAGCGTTTCACCGAGCTCTTCCAGTAGCCCCGCAACCCGACCATAAGGATCTGGCGCTGAAACATTGCCTGTCTTCACAAAATCTCTGGAATTCGTGGTTGGGTGATTGCGGCATGGGAACGTCATATTCGATTGCTTTCCAGATCAGTTTTCATGAGTGTCAGAAGAAGAAAAGTGCTGGTCCACTATTGAAATTATAACGCGTGGAGTCTCGAGGGGCCGACGACAAGCCGTTAGAGAAATTTGCGACATCAGCTTCCGAACCCAACAAAAGATCATCTGCAAATTCTCCGGACAAGATAAACGTCCTCTGGATATTTTACGGCGGATCTGGGTTTGAATTAAGAACTATGATCAGTTTGATTTCGCGCCATGCACGCACGGTCGGCGACGCCTCTAGGTTCATCAGATATCGCCAGATTCGCGGACGTTACCGATCCCGTCAATCGGAACGACATTGATGCCACTGCGCGCCAAGCGGGACGTATGTATGTATATATAGAAAGAGAGAGAGAGAGAGGTCTTTTCAACGGTACTGTCGGGCCCTAATTCACCCCGCATCTCATTCAGCAAAACAGGACAGGCCAAATTCTCTGTCTGTTTCGCCGAATACGATACGGGGTGACTAAGTAAGGGAAGCCGGAACGAAGGGAAATGGGCCATCACGGTAAACCGCGACGGTATCCAGAATGCCTTCAACCTCACCTTCTGCCTTGCTGATATCGGGGGATATTTGCATGGCAGAAGGCGAGCATTGAAGGTGGGAGCGAATCATATCATCACCCGCCAACAGATCAGAAAATTCCCGAAATCTAGTGACCAGACTAGAATTCAGTTGTTTACGGATCATTGCTATTCCCTCACGTTATCGGCTGAACAGCGGAACCGAAATCCCGCGCTCGCCTTATACCTAGCAAGGGACGTGCCAGTTTTAAGGACGACTATATCTGCCGGTTGCTGTCGACAGGGTCGTCGGAAATCCATCACATCTGTCGAAAAACCGACATTTTCGATATTCGCTGTCGGGAACCCGACATATCATGGCTCACAGGGTAGGTCTTGTGCTCTCGGCCAACACCACGTGCGATACTCAGGCTGCTGTCATTGAACCCTGTAGCTTCTCCAATGCGCGCTTTTTGATCTGGCAGATGCGTACGGCCGACACGTCAAGAATCGCCCCAATCTCGTCAAGCTGCAGTTCCTCGACGAAGTAGCAGTTGAGCACAAGTTGCTCGCGCTCGTTCAACTGCTTCAATTTCGAGGACAGCAATTTAGCCATTTGAGACTTTTCCAGTTTCTCATGCTGATCATCCTCTTCATCGGTAAACCAGCTGCTTGAATCGCAGTATATTTCATCGAGCGAGCCCACATGAACCGCGATCGCCCGGTCGGTATTCTTGCGGAATTCGCCCGGCTCCATATTCATCGCCATCGCCAGTTCTGAATCAGTCGGCTCATGGCCAAGTTCCTGCAAAAGCTTCGCCCGGGACCGCCGGACTTTCTTATGCCAGTCGACAGATGTTCTGCGCAAATTGCAGGTAGATCTCAGGTCATCAATCATCGCGCCGCGGACACGCACATAGAGATAGGTGCTGAAGCTATGCCCTTGATCTACATACTTTTTTGCAGCTTCTACCATTGCAACAAGACCAACCTGAATCAGGTCCTCAATCTCCATCTGATCGGGAGCGAATGATTTTACCTGCCAGGCAATTTTCGTGACCAAAGACTGATTTTCCTCGATCAGTCTATTCTCGTCGATTTGCATTGCCCCATAAGCTTGCAATGTGCGGCTTTCTGTTTTCAACATATCATGTTCCCGACTGGTCATTAAATTTGTTGTACATCTGTGGCAGCCATCGTCTGGCTGGATGACGGATTGCCGATGCTGGCGAGTAGTTCGATCGATTTGTCTTCGGGCAATTCCGCGTGAGACAATATGGACAGATCCGGGAACCGCTGCTTCAGCAAAGCGCTGAGCGGTTTCCGCACTATCGGTGAGCTAATCAGCGCGACGTTGCGGATCTCCGAAGGTAGGGAGCGCATGGCAATATGCACCGCTCCGATCATTTTCTGCGCCAGCAGCGGGTCGATAGGGTAGCTGGCACCCTCATCGGCCTGCAGCGCCTCGACGAGCAGTTTTTCAAGCGATGCGTCCAGCGTCATAACCGGCAGAGGCAGGCTGGCCGGCACCAGACTCTGGACGATCAAATCGCCAATGTGCGGCCGGAGAGCTTCTGCCATATCGGCGGGCTTATCGTGCAGGACGGAGACCTGCACGATAGCGAGGGAAATTCGGCCAAAGTCTTTGACCGGAACCTTTTCAGCGAGAAGTCCGCGACAAATGGCGGTAATGTCGTCTAGTGACACCCGTCCAGGGACGAGACTGTCTACGAGTTGCGGCGACGATTGCTTTAGAAAATCCAGCAGTTGCCGGGCGTCATCGTCACCAAATAGCTTCGCGGCGTTGCGCTGCGCGACATCGTTGAGATGAGTCGCAATCACAGTGGGTGCATCCACCACAATATAGCCCTTGGCGACCGCCAAAGCCCGTTGTCCCGCAGGCACCCAAGCCGCATTCAATCCGAATGTCGGGTCTTTGCAAGAACGGCCCGCGATTACTGAATCCACGTCGCCGTCATCAATCGCGAGTATATCATCAGGCCATGCCACGCCCTCGCCCAGCACCATGCCGCCCATTAGTACCCGGTAGCTGTTGGGTTCCAGAGACAGGTCTACTTTGATAGGAATATGCGGAACAACGAAGCCGAGTTGCTGGCAAACCTGATGCCTGATTTCGGTTACCCGGCTCATCAGCGGCGCACCCTTGCGATCTTCAACCAGCGGAAACAGTCCGTATCCGATTTTGATCGCCAGGCCCGGCCTTTGAGCGACTTCTTTCCGATCGATAGACACCGGATGTTCCTGCTCGTTCGCCTTGAAGACCGCTTCCGCAGATTTGGGCGCTCGGAACAGATGAAAGGCGTACCCGCCAGCGAAAGCCAATGCCGAAAGAATTGCGACATGCACCATGGCCGGCGCGACCAAGCAGATAAGCAGAAAAAGCGTTGCCAACGGCAGAACACCGGCTTTTGCGTGGACTGAAACTCTCTTCAGAGCGGAAATATTTGGTATGATGGTCATTTAAAATCCCAGCAGAACGACCGGCAAAGAGGCACACGCGACCGGCTGGCTAAGCGCGTCGGATTTTTCCGGATGGACTGGCCATTGACGCTCCTGGTTGTGATGATGAGGCAATTCGCTGGCGAAACACGCGAAAACAGATCTTGTGATTTCGGCAGGCCGTTGCCTGGCAGTTGCAGTCTTTTACCGCGCCCTGCCCGCGTGGATGCGCGCCCTGGTCGCGTCTGCAGCATTGCAAAACCGGAATCTTCTTCATTGTAGAGCGCAGATAGCCGCTTCACAGATCGTGAACTGCGCCATGCCTGGCTTCCTATGATTGATCGATGTGACATAAATTGCTCAAAATCTCCTTCTGGAGAGGCTAGCAATGATCGTGCCAACAATTTAGATTTCAGAATGTATCTGAATAAATATCCGATCCACAATCATGCGGCGGATGTCATTTTGAAGCCGTTGGCCGATTGGTTCGAATATTATCCAGTCGCCGAATGCCATTTGAACGAGATATGGTTCTGGAAGAAACTCGGGGACAAGATCGATGTCCGGATCAATTCACCAAATCCGGATTGGAATAAGCTTGGCATTGATTCATCGATCCTGGTCGCCCTCGGAGAACTATAACTTCAATACAGCTGTCCTCGAAGGACCGCTCGCCGGAGATTTCGCACCATTGGCACATCCATCCAATGCGGATGGCAGTCACTTTTGTAGATTTCCAAATATTACAAAGATCATTTTCGATTTGCGCAGACAATATTTTCATCAAGCAGCTTCGCAGCGAGCCTGTCCATGTCCATATGATAAATACCGAAGGCAAGTTGCAGTTTTATCCGGCTCACCTTCTGCGCGTCGAATGCCGGCCTTCCTCTCGATGGTCCTACGCGAGGCACCGGGTTGGTAGCCTTACCCGAACCATTGATCGCAGCTTCCCCGTCGGCACCGCCCTGGTGAGCAGCCTGTGTCAAACCCGAACGTTCCAGCCGTCTAATCATGACCGAATAGCTTTCATTTGGTTTCATATCATTCCATCGTTACTGCGCCAAAATAGCAATTTGCGTTCTGCTGTACCGTGCTCGGCGGCATGCATAACTTCTTTCACAGACATTTACGGCTCGTTAGGACAAAATTAAGGTCTCATTGCAGAGTTTTTTAGCTCATCGCCTGCGCCTCCCCCGTGCCGGAAAAGCTCGCTATTGGCTCGTGATCCGGGCCGGTCGGTTCGGACAACAAATGATGTTCGTTATCGCGTAGCGGTGCTCTGCTCGGCGACTGCAACGGCATAATAATTGCGACATCAAACCAGTAAAGCGATCCGCTCGACATGTGAGATAAAGCTGCGGAAAATGCCCTTACGATCCGTTTAAGACCAAGATGGGTAATGCACGGCGCGCCTATACTCTCACCACTTTGGATCTAATATCGCAGTATCCCCCCAAATCGGGAGGGATATCAATTGATCTATTGCGCTTCAATCCGGATAGATAATTTCAGGAAAGCTTGAACACTTTCCTCCGAGGTTGATCAGCCCCCGCAGGCCTCAATCTTGGTGAACGTAGTGCACCTGGTATGCGCTCTCAGTTTGGGTAGGACGATTTATCTCGTCCTACCCAATTGACTTTTGAGGCTCTCGTCGGCGATCGATACCGCTCTCTTACAGCTTGCCCCGTTGATTGGATTCGCGATGGTGGACAGCCGACCCCAGCTCTCGCCCTTCGATGGCAGCTTGATTTTCCCATATTCTGGGAACCATCACATCGGGACCAACAAATAGCATTTCGCATAGCTTGCCGATAATATTGTGTAGCCAATAGATTTGATCCGAATCTTGCCTGCAAATATTAATGCGTCCTATCGGATATTGGCAATAAATTACTTACGCTGCTTTGAAACAATCTAACAAGATTCTCTGGTTAGTATTGCTATCGTATAGTTTATATTGGACTTTTGGGCGCTTACTCCTAATATTTCACTTGAGTTTGCCGGCCAGCCAAATCTGTACCTAATGACTGATACTGGAAATATAATGTCGCACTCTAGCTTTCCAAGCGATCAATGTCGCGCGGCATAACAAATAGGAATATTGATGTGCATAGGCTTATTGAAAAGCTCCACGATGTGCTGAACTTTCTCGACGAGAATAATTTGGCAATTCCTGCGATAAAGGTTGAAGAAGCGATCAATGCTTTGAAAATGATAGAAACGGACGATCCGGAGTCAAGATCGGATCGATGACTTGAAAAAGCTTTGGGGCGCCTGCTGTTCGCAACACCGCCCAAACAAATCGTAACCAAACTTATTGAATTTCGTAAATCAGAAAGACGCATTTCGTTTCTTGCTGACGCAATTCAGCATCACATTCCTGCTCATTCATCTCCATCAGGTCGGAGCGTTGCAAATCGTCCGCCTTGATCGAACCATCTCGTCTGAGTTCAACCCTGCGACGGATCAGCACCTTGGCTTCGGTCATGACCACGGAAGCTGCGTTGGCTCTATCAATAGCAGATCCTCGCCCATTCAGGCCACAAGCGCCAATGATCACCGAACACCAGATGGCCAATGTCAATCTGAGTGCCGGAATAACCGCAAGTGATCCTAGATATTGTGCGATCGGTGTGCCCTCCTCCGGTCCCGACGAAATATCAGGAACTCAGGGAAGATGACGGTAAAAGCGGAGCACCTTTAACCTGGCATCACAGCCTCTAACGGCCAAGGCTTGGGAGCGCCCTGTTAAATGGAGATCGCAAAGACGGCACAAGCGGACAAACTGTTCCAAATCGTTGCTTCAAGGCCCGCCAATAGCGTCGCGGAAACTGTGGTGATGAGAATTCGTCACTTGAAAGTTTTTAACGCTGATCCGCTGGCATTAAGGTCCAGCACGTTTCAAGTCGAAGCATTGCTCGCACCAGGCAATGGCGTCATTTGTCAACTTCACATAGCCAGAACGCTGATTTTTGTGAGAACGGCATCGTTCCAAATAGCCTTCGGTTTCCAGAATCGCCGCCAATCTGGTTATAACCGAAACCGGCCTTCGCAGATCATGTTCCAGGTCAGATAGATCTACACACCGGTTTTCAGTGGTCGCGACATAGGCTTCCAGCATCAACTCCCAAGCCGGATCACCAAAAATTTGCGAATTCGAAAAGTATAAATTTCGCTGCCGATTTGCCTGAAGTTCGATTGTTGCAAGTGCAGTATAATCCGCTTTCCCTTCAAGGCTCATATTATTTTTAGCTTTCGAAAACTGGTCCAACGATCATTCGTGATAATAATATGATCGAGCAAACATATATCCAATTCCAGGCACAATGCTTTGATCGACCTTGTAAATTCTATATCTGAGTTACTTGGCGTCACGCTCCCGCCAGGGTGATTATGAGCGAGAATGATTCCGCTCGCATTGAGTTCCAAAGCACGTTTCAGAATAGTGCGGGGCTGTATATATATACTCTGCGGAGAACCTTCGCCAAACTCCTGATCGCTCAGCAAATGGTGTGAACTATCCAGAAACAATATGCGCATCAGCTCTGTCGTCCGCCCCCCCATGCGCGCCTGCAGATATTTCACCAGCCGCTGATCAGTGGCCGAAATGAGCCTGCGTGGCAATTCGCTGCGCAATCTGGCGAGCATGAATTCTTCGGTTGCCTTGAGCAGCTTCACCACGGCTTTATTGCTATCCAGAACCCGGTGCAGCGCGGCATCGGACTCGCCCAGCATACGTCCAATTGATCCGAATTCTTCCAGAAGCTCGCCCGATAGCCTGAAGGCCTGATCCGGCTCGATAATCTCGATCAGTTGCGCCAGGACCTGTCGGTCCCGATGGCTGTCAGTCTCCTCTGATGATAATACGTGCCGATCATCAGCAGAACCAACAAAGGATAGGAAGAAGCGATTTGCATGATCATATAGGCTTTCGGATGAATCGTCACATCGAGTAGCCTTGCGGCGTGGGCCACCAGCGCGATCGTCTGGAGTGAAACTACCCATAGCGGCCAGAACCGGTTTGCGCGAAGTGCAATCGCGAGCAGGCCGACCCACCCGGCGACATCAATAACCAGATGTCCCGGGTCCAGTGTGGCATATTCGAGCGGCGTGAAGATATGAACGGCCGGATCCAGTACAACCATGCCGACAACGATACAGGCGACCCAGCGCTCTGGCCCCCCTCCCCGATACAATGCGTAAATGCAGATTGCACCGAGGAAGAGTAAAAAAACAAGAGTTCGCATTCTCTAGATGGACCATTCCCAAGCATCCCAGTCAACCGTTGTTCGCTTACGCTGCAACAGGACGCAAATTACGGGGCTGGACAGCGCCTTGAACAGCTGGGCAGGATTCATGCACATCCATGCCGGCAAATTCTCTTCCGACCTTCTGCAATTCGCCATGTACGCGCAAAACGTCGCTGCTGGCTTCGACAAGCGCCATTTGTGCTTTTACCAACCGGCGAACGGCGACCTGCCCCGTTGCGGCTGGAACACCGGTATCCACCCGCGCTTGCACCAAAGTGGCCATCAAGCTGGATACTGAAATCAGGGCCTGATCAATGGAGGCCTCGGTGTGCGGCATATCTTGCTTGAGCTGATCGGTTGCGATTCTGATTTGATAAGACATAGCTTTTCCTTTCCGTAAAACACGGATTCTTGCTGTTTCAAAAAATGAGAGCCTAGTCGGTGGCTAGGCTGTCAACAGACTGGAAAGAGACTGGGAAACTGATAATCCGATCAACACAATCGCCAAAATTCCGATAGTCAAAATGACTATAATGGCTATTCTTTGGGCGGTTCCCCAATTACCTTCCGACTCCTTCAAGATTTGCGGCCAGACATTCAAATCATGCTCGGTATCAAACTCGTAAGGGATTGATACTTCTTCGAGCATGGATGAACTTGGTCGCTCGTCCTGGGATCCTTCTGGACCGAAATCGCCATCGAAGGGAACACCTACCGGATCATATAGTATCCGGTCATAGGTGCCGGAGGCCCTCGCGTATATTAATGCGGCCTCGTCCCGGGTAGCCGCACCGAGGACCCGTCGGGCGCTCACCAGGCGCTGGTCTACTGCCGGTTTGGAAATTTCGAGAATACGGGCGATTTCCTTGGAGGATTTTCGGAGCACCACAAGATGCAAGCATTCCCGCTGCTTTGCAGTTAAATTGGCCACGCGCGATGACTCTAGCTCGATATCGTCCAAGGTTAAGTCCCATTAATTCTGTTTCTTTCATACTGATTTGATCCATGTAACGCAACTGGCTCGGAGGGTACGAGAATGGCCGAAGCGCTCTGTTGGAAAGAATATCTTGGCAGATAAAAGACAATCGCAAGATCGGATATTCTGCACGGCGATCCGCCGACCAATGGCGACTATATCAATGAGGCACGGCGCTTGAGGGAATCCATTCATCAAGAAGCGCGAGAAGTTGAACGACATTAAGCGGCTTGGCCAAATGCGCTTGCATGCCTGCGGCTAATGCAGCTTGAATATCTTGATCATAGGCGTTGGCGGTCATCGCAATGATCGGCAGGCGGCTGAATGAAAAGCCCTTTGCGCGTATTTGTTTCGTTGTTTCGATGCCGTCCAGGTTCGGCATTTCGATGTCCATCAGCACAAGTTCAAACGGTTGCTCCGAATTTTGCGCTTTTTCCAGAGCCTCGATTGCTTCAAGTCCATCCTGCGTCACTAGATATTCATGGCCATGTTTTTCCAATACGGATTTTATGAACTGCTGATTTATCAGATTGTCTTCCACCACAAGAATCTTTCGCGCGCTTGAGGGCGCGGCTTTCTCAAATTGCTGATCGAGCTGCTTTTCGGCCATTGTTCCCTTATCGATTTCCAAGGACCGGAGCGGAAGCGTGATAAAAAAAGTGGTGCCTTTCCCGATTTCGCTCTGCAAACTGATCGTACCACCCATTAATTTCGCAAGTTGCCGGCTGATAGCCAAGCCCAGACCGGTGCCGCCGAATTTTCGAGCGGTGGACTCGTCTGCCTGGCTAAATTCCTCGAAGATTGCAGGTTGACGCTCTTGAGCAATCCCGATGCCCGTGTCGGAGATCGCAAATTCAATCAACTCGTGATTTCCAAGCCCTATTTTTCTGGCATGAACAGATATCCCGCCATCCTGTGTGAATTTGACCGCATTACCTATCAGATTCGAGAGAATCTGGCGGATTCTTAGTTGATCACCGAGGATTGTTTGAGGCAGTGATTCATCATATTGCGATTCAAGGTTGAGACCTTTTTGTGCTGCAGCGGCCTTCATCAAGCGCACAGAGCCTTCAATCGCATGCCGAATATCAATCGGATCGCTAGCCAGAGTCATCTGTCCAGCATCGATTTTCGATATATCCAGAATATCATTGATCAACGCTACCATCGAGTGGCCGGACTCCGAGATCAGTTCGGCATATTGACGTTGTTCTGCATCCAGATCGCTATCCAGCAGCAGCTGGGTAAATCCCATGACACCATTCATAGGCGTCCGTATCTCGTGGCTCATATTGGCGAGAAAATTGGATTTTGCCTTGATGGCGGCTTTCGATGAGGCCAGTCGCATACTGGTATCTATCTGCAGCCGCTCTGCGTGATTGTCGACGCGCGCATCGCGGATCGAAACGGCCGCCAGAAGCAACATCGTCACAACGGCCAGCAAACTCAGCTGGAAATTGGCGTCGAAAAGTTGGAGCTTAAGTCCCCAGTTCACCAACAGGCTCAGCAAAAACGGCACCCCAAGCAGAAATGGCATCATCCGCCGGGCACCGGCGCTGCCACGTCCGTCCGCAAGCAATATTGCGACCCAGCCACGATCGGGGCGAGCAAGTAAAACCATGGCAAAAAGTATCGCGAATGCGATCGTGGTGTGGATTGCCATCGTTGTGAACAAAGCCACCGCATAAAGAGAGGACGCGCCAAAAGCATAGGCAATCAATGCCAAAAGAGCGATCCCGGCCCCTAAGGTGGTCGAATAACTGAAAAGATGGTCCCTGCCACCCTGCTCCGGCACTCTGAGCAGCGCAATTCCCAAAAGGAAAAAGCAGAGCGATGTGGACACAGACATATGCTCTATCAGGAAAGACGGATTACCGGGCCATATGACGGCATCTATCCCGGAAGCCGTCGAGCCGATAATAATCCCGATGTTGATGGCAGCAACCGCCATCGACACAAGCGCAATAAGTCGCAACATGACCATTGCGAACCATTGTCCCGGGTAGATCGCCCAGAGTACAAGACAGGCAGAGGATAATGCGAACAGGATCGCAGTGCTGGGAACCATGGCTGCAAAGGAAGGATGAAGGCTCGTCAACTCCGCAATTCCAAGGCCCCAGCCAAAGACCAGAACCAGAAGAGCCGTCAGCAGCACCAACAAGGACGGCACCAGTTTCCAAATCATATTGGATTGGATGTTGCTGCGAAGGCCGGTGCCCCGAGCGGTTTCAAAACCGGTCTGTGAGAAAATAGCTTCACTATCGGCCGCATTGTCAAAAACGTGAGCCACCTATTCATCCTTTTTTGTGCGGGACCAAAAGGAATGACACCCAAATTGATCTGGTATGATTGTGTAACGGCCGGAATTTATTGTCATAAAAATCCGGTGCGACGCGAGCATGCTTTAATTATCGGAGAAACAGTATTGCTCCGGCTTAACCGTGCCCAAAATCTTCCTGCTAACCCGCATTACCGGGGTCTAAATTCTGGATCGTTTCGACATGAGCCATATCATCAGGCCGCCCAGTCGAGCACTGTCTTGCGCAACGCTTCGATAGCCAATGGTTTTGCAAGATGCGCTTGCATCCCAGCCTCGAAGCAACGTTCGATATCTTGCTCGAACGCATTTGCGGTCAGCGCAATGATCGGAAGCGTTTTTGCATCAATCCCCTGCTCTCGGACCATTCTTGTGGCCTTGAATCCATCCACATATGGCATCTGCAAATCCATCAATGCCAGATCATACTGGTTTTCTGCGAACTCGGCTTTTCTGATCATGGCAACCGCCTCGGCGCCATCGATTGCCAGTTCATATTCATAGCCAAGTCTCGTTAGCATTTCCCCGATCAGCACCTGATTTACATCGTGATCCTCCGCCACCAGGATACGCATTGCGTTCACGCCGTTTTTATATTCAGTTTCCGGTGATATCGGAAATTTGATCAGGTTTTTGGAGGCTTCCTGCTCAAGCCGCTCCACGGGTATTTGTATCGTGAATTTCGAACCGCGTCCGACATAGCTCTCCAGCAGGATTTCACCACCCATTAGCTCGACCAACTGCTTGCTGATCGTCAGACCCAATCCGCTGCCACCATGTTTCCTTGCGGTTGAATCATCCTCCTGGATGAACGGTTCGAAAATTGCTTCCCTCCGGTCAGGGGCAATACCTACTCCGGTATCGGCAACCGCTATAGCCAGTTCGGGTTTATCGGTTTCAGTGAACGAGGCAGATATTGTTATATATCCAGTTTCCGTAAATTTGATGGCATTGGCCAATAGATTCATCACTATCTGCCGCAGCCGGAAACCATCCACCTGGACCCATTGTGGCAGATCCTTGTCCACCTCGACCAGGATTGTCAGATGTTTCTCTTCTGCATTGGGTGAGAAAATCTTTACGCAACTGTTCAGTAGATGGCGGACATCGAAGGGCTCGGGTGCGATTGTCATCGCGCCGGAATCCACTTTCGAAATATCCAGAATATCATTCAGGAGTGTCATCATCGCCGAACCGGAATTGGATATCAGCTCGACATATTTCTTCTGCGTCTCGTTCAACGTACCATCGTCCAGCAATTGCGTAAAACCGATAACCCCATTCATCGGCGTTCGAATTTCGTGGCTCATATTGGCAAGAAATTTGGACTTGGCGCCCGTGGCGGCTTCGGCAGCTTCCAATGCGGTGACAATTTCTCTTTCCTTGTCGACCAGTATCTGGGTCTTGTTTTTGACCTCTTGCCTCACATAAGCTTCGCGACGAGCGTAGAACATCACAAGGGTGGCAAAGGCCAGAACCAGAGCCAACCCACCAATGAGAACGAATTTCGGCTCCTTTGTTCCAACATTTGCCTCAAATTCCGGCGTACTGTGCCATGCAACAGTCCATTGTTGCCCCATCATCGGCAACACTTTTGTCACCGAATATCGAGCCGGACGAGATCCGTTGGGTCCAGATTCGTTCCCGAATATCAATTCGGATTCATTAGTCGACTTTCCGTCATAAACCGTGATCCCGAAGTTGGTGCCCTGGCTTGCGGTCAGCCCTTTCATGAACCGCGACGCGATGAACGGTGCGTAAACCCAACCCCGAAACGCGGCGCGGCGTTGCGATACGGAATTCAGCGGACGTCCTTTTTCATATACCGGTCGTAGCAGCAAGAAACCTGCACTTTTCTCCTTGTCCTGCACTAAAAATATGCGCTTTGTGATTGTCGCTTTTCCCGTATCTCTTGCCTGATAAGCAGCAGAGCGGCGGTTGGCTTCGAAGCCGATATCCAGCCCCACCGCTTCTTTATTGGTGGACATTGGCTCGATATAGGTGATGGGCAAAATTTCAGACCATTGGGTCCGCGGATAGACCGCAAAACCGGTAACACCGCGAGCGGAAAGATCGCTTAAAAATGCGCTCTCCTGCGAACGCAAGACTTGCTCGATGTAACCGATTCCGTTGATACCTGGCAGCGTTTCTTCAATCTTCAAGATATCAACGAAAGTTTCCCAGTCTCTTTTCACTACCCGATCGGACGATGTGAACAAAGCTGCGCCACTATCCAGCGCCTGCCGGTAAGATTCTATTCTATGCGTGAGCGCGAGTTCGCTATCTTTGGACAGTGTCTCGAAGGCGGCAAGATTACGCTCATATGTTGTTGTCCTGGTCAGGTTCCATGCAAAAATTGTCACTCCCAACAACACAATGGTTCCGAACAATAATGTCGCACCAGTCGTGACGTTCAATGGAAATGTTTCATTGTCCCGCAATTTACGGGCTATTCGGTTTACAACAAATTTCATGAGCGTTGCCCAACCTGTTGCAGGAATTCCTGCGGACCCAATAATGAAGATATACGGTCGGCCAAATCTTGCGGTAGAAATGGCTTCGCCATATAGTCTGCAGCGCCTGCACGAAAAGCTTCGGCCATTACATTTTTACCCGTCTGGCTCGTCAAAACCAGCACCGGGATTGCCGCGGTTCTCGCCTGTCTCTTCAGAACGGGCAGGACCTCAGGGCCTCTCAGTCCGGGCATGCGGTTATCCAGAATGATGAGATCGGGCTGCGTTCGGAGCGCAGCGGACAGGACGCTATATCCATTGTCCACGACAACGACCCTATGACCGCAAGACTCGAGCTTATGATAAACCAAATCGCCCAGAAGCGCATCATCATCTGCAAACAGGATAGTCGCCAATTTCAGTTCCTTTGCCATTGAATTTCTCACCCAACCCGGCGCAAGAAATTGAAACAGATAGAGTTGGATCAACCCGATCCTGATCATGTCTCGATGTAATTACGGACCAACCAGTCGATAATTAACCATTGTACTTCGAACTAAAACATCGGCAGCAGCAATTACGGGCGGAATACCGAGGGATTTTTACCTCCCCTCTCCCGATAATTCCGCCAGCCAACCCCCGTTTTCGAGCCGCACTTCACCGCAGGTCATTGCCGGCAAAGCAGCAATCGTCGATCGGCGGAGGTACCATTGCCATTAACTGCCGTAAATTCTCGCACTTAACCACAGCTCACAATCACCGTCTTCTATTACGGGCCAGGTAACGTCCTGACAGACATGGGCGACCAATTGGCGAGAGCTCGGAAAGAAAGCAAAAAGCATGAAGCATGATCAGGACATCAGCCGAGCAACCGCATATGCGCCACTTCATCGCCAATCCAATGCTATCGAGTCATCTTCTGCGAAAACGCGCCTGCTATTGGTGGAAGATCATGATGTGAACCAGATCCTTATTCAGGCCATGACCAAGCGATTGGGCTATGAAACGGAACTGGCGTCGGATGGAACCGAAGCCGTCGCACAAATAACTCGGTCCATATCCGAAGGAAAACCGTTCGATCTCGTATTAATGGATATCCAGATGCCTTTTATGGACGGCTATGAAGCTACCCGAATAATCCGCGCAAGCGGCATATCTGCTAAAGTCCTGCCGATCGTTGCAATCACCGCCAACGCGTTTGGTGATGATATTCGAAATTGCCTGGAGGCTGGGATGCAGGCTCATATTTCGAAACCTGTCGATATCTCGAATCTTAAATCAGTTTTGCAGCAATGGCTTGCGCCCCAGCAGCCGGAGCAAGAAAAATCCCCGGCGAAAGAGCTCCAAAGCGAGATTTCCGATGACTTGTTCGAGCGCTACCGATTACGCCGGGAGGAAGCGATCAACAATGTCGTCAGTTTCGTCAAACGAGGCACCTTTTCCGATAGCGAAACCCGTCAAATTCGGGAACAGCTGCATCAGCTTGCAGGTACTGCTGCGATGTTCGGCGAACAGGAATTGGGCAATCACGCAAAACTGATCGAGGATGGCCTTGGGCAATGGAAAATGGAAGATCGGCCTCCGAAAATGCGGAATGCGCTGGAGCAGCTGCTCGAAGCAGCGTGAAAAGGCAATCGCGGACTGGGTTCGACTGGTCCATCACCGGGACGATGCAACGCCCGGATAGAACCCAATGAATGTGCGGCTAACGACAATCCCCTGAATCACCCTCAGCGACAAGTTCGTCTCAGGGATCTCCGGCTATCTCCAATTCAATTGTTCAGCGCTTCGAACACAGCCTCTGTCCATTCCTTCCTGCAGATCAGCAAGTCCGGCATATAGGTATCCTGCTGATTGTAGATCAGCGGCGAACCATCGATCCGCGAGCAGTGCAGACCATAGGCCGATGCGACTGCTACAGGCGCGCAACTATCCCATTCATACTGACCACCGGAATGAAGATATATCTCAGCTTCCCCCTGCACCACCGCCATGGCTTTCGCGCCGGCAGAACCCATCGGCACCAGCTCGCCACCCAATCGTTCTGCTACGGAAAGCGCTTCTGCTGCCGGACGAGTGCGGCTGACAACCAGTCGCGGCGGCCCATCATGCATGTTAAGGTCGCCAACCTTGCCACTGCGCAGCACAACGCCGCCATCCTGACCCGGTAACGCAACAGCGCCGATCGAGGCAACGCCGTCAACAGCGAGAGCGACATGCACAGCCCAGTCCGAGCGCGCCTCACCATATTCTCGCGTGCCATCGACCGGATCAATGATCCAGACGCGCGATTTACCGAGACGCTCTTCGGTATCCTTGCTCTCTTCCGAAAGCAGGCCGTCTTCGGGCCGCTGCTGACGCAAGGCATGGACGAGAAACTCGTTGGCGGTCTGGTCCCCGGCTTTGCCGAGTGCCTTTCCTTCGAACATTCCACTATTGCGAACTTCGAGCAGAATACGTCCCGCAACATGCGCAAGATGGGCGGCAAGATCGGCATCGGTCATAATTTTACTCATTTCAGCGGCATGATCTGGCGAACGATATATTCGGCAGCTTCTGTGGGAGTCATTTCAACGGTATTCACCCGAATTTCCGCGTTTTCAGGAGATTCATACGGGCTATCGATGCCGGTGAAGTTCTTCAGCGTGCCGCTGCGCGCTTTCTTGTACAGACCTTTCACGTCGCGCTTTTCGGCAACTTCGAGCGGGGTATCAACGAAAATCTCGACAAATTCTGCGTCGGGTAGCATTTCGCGCACCATTTGCCGTTCCGCGCGGAATGGACTGATAAAGGCAGTCAGCACGATCAGCCCGGCGTCGGTCATCAATTTGGCGACTTCGCCCACGCGCCGGATATTCTCGATCCGGTCCGCTTCGGTAAAGCCGAGATCCTTGTTCAGCCCATGCCGCACATTGTCCCCATCCAGCAAGAAAGTATGCCGGTTCATCAGGTTGAGACTTTTCTCGACCTCATTGGCTATCGTAGATTTTCCCGAGCCCGACAGGCCGGTAAACCACAATACGCGCGGCGTCTGGTTTTTGAGCAATGCATGCTCTTCCCGCGTAATTGTGGTCGGCTGCCAATGAACGTTATCGGCACGGCGCAGGCTGAAATGCAACATACCGGCGGCAACGGTTGCATTGGTAATCTTGTCGACCAGAATGAAGCCACCAAGCTGCCGGCTGTCGGCATATGCCTCAAATACAATCGGCTTGTCGGTATGGATTTCGGTTACGCCAATGCCGTTCAGTTCCAGAGTTTTTGCCGCAAGATGCTCCATCGTGTTGATGTTGATCTCATATTTCGGCTCCTGCACTGACACACTGACCGTTTGCGTCGCCAACTTAAGCCAGTAACCGCGACCGGGTTTCAGCGCTTCATCGCTCATCCACACGATTGTGGATTCAAACTGGTCGGACACTTCGGGCGGATCTCCGGCGGCGGCGATCACGTCTCCGCGCGAGCAGTCCACTTCGTCCTCCAGAGTGATCGTAACCGACTGGCCTGCCACCGCTTCGACGAGCTCACGATCCAGAGTTATTATGCTTTTTACCCGGCTGTTCTTGCCTGACGGCACGATACGCACCGGATCGCCAGGCTTGATAGTGCCGCCTGACACCAGTCCCGAGAAACCCCGGAAGTCTAGATTGGGACGATTGACCCATTGCACCGGCATCCGGAACGGTTTGTCCTGCGCTACGGTTGCCGTGATTTCGATATTCTCAAGATGGGCAATTAGCGCCGGTCCGTCGTACCAAGGGGTGTTTGCCGATGGCGCCTCGGTAATATTATCGCCCTTGAATCCGGAAATCGGAATCGGGGTGAAGCTATCTATGCCGATTTCGGCTGCAAATTCGCCATATTCCTTGACAATAGAGTCAAAAGTTTCCTGACTGAAGTCGACCAGGTCCATCTTGTTTACCGCGAGGATCAGATTTTTGATGCCAAGCATATGAGCCAGATAAGAATGGCGCCGTGTCTGGACCAATATTCCCTTCCGCGCGTCGACCAATATGACGGCGGCGTCGGCGGTCGATGCACCCGTGACCATGTTGCGGGTATATTGTTCATGCCCCGGCGTATCCGCGACGATAAATTTGCGTTTTTCGGTGGAGAAGAAACGATAGGCAACATCGATGGTGATGCCCTGCTCGCGCTCCGCAGCAAGACCATCGACCAGCAGGGCGAAATCGATCTCCTGCCCTTGCGTACCGGACTTCTTGCTATCCGCTTCCAGCGCCGCCAGCTGATCTTCAAAGATCATCTTGCTGTCGTACAGCAGCCGGCCAATCAGCGTGCTTTTGCCATCATCCACGCTGCCGCAGGTTATGAAACGTAGTAGTTCCTTGTTCTGATGCTGGGCAAGATAGGCGTCGATGTCCTCGGCGATAAGCGCATCGGTTTTATAAATCGGATCATTTCCGGTCTGTTCGGTCATCAGAAATAGCCCTCCTGCTTCTTCTTCTCCATGCCGGCACCGCCTTCATCCTTATCGATGACACGGCCCTGCCTTTCGCTGGTGGTTGTCAGCAGCATTTCCTGGATCACTTCCGAAAGGGTCGACGCCGTGCTCTCGACGGCACCGGTCAGCGGCGAACAGCCCAAAGTGCGAAAACGAACAGAACGGGTGGTAATCTCAGGCTTGTAGCCCATCACCTTTTCAAGCCGGTCCAGATCGTCCGCCATGAACAACCCGCCTTCATAAATGTAGGTCGGTCGCGGTTCTGCGAAGTACAGCGGAACGATTTCGATATTCTCGGCCATGATATATTGCCAGATATCCAGTTCGGTCCAATTGCTGATCGGGAAGACCCGGATGCTTTCTCCCTTGGCCTTTTTGGCATTGTAGAGATTCCACAATTCCGGACGCTGGTTTTTGGGATCCCATCCATGACTGGCCGTACGGAACGAGAAGATACGCTCTTTCGCGCGACTTTTTTCCTCGTCGCGGCGCGCGCCACCGAAGGCCACGTCAAATTCGTGCAGGTCGAGCGCCTGCTTCAATCCTTCGGTTTTCCACATGTCGGTGTGCAGCGGACCGTGGTCAAACGGGTTGATACCGCGTTCTTTCGCTTCTGCGTTGTGATGGACGATCAATTCCATCCCGGCGTCCTGGGCCGCCTTTTCGCGCAAGGCGTACATATCCTTGAATTTCCACGTCGTATCGACATGGAGCAGCGGAAAAGGAGGTGGAGACGGATAGAAGGCTTTCTTGGCGAGATGCAGCAATACCGCACTATCCTTGCCAACGCTGTACATCATCACCGGCTTTTGCGCGTCAGCCATCACTTCTCGCATGATGTGGATCGCTTCAGCCTCAAGCCGCTCCAAATGGGTTAAGATACGGGTCACTTGTCATTCCATCCTTGATCGTTCGCAGCCGTCATAGCCGCTTTCGACTGGCATGTAGTTCCCAAATGGGATATTAGCCGCATATGGCTATCATTCTCAGCGAAGAACATGACCTTATTGCAGCGCTGCATCGCGGGACGCTTGGCGCGCCGCCCTGGGAAGATTTTCTGGAGCAATTGCGCCGTCGAACCGGCGCTGAATATGCCCGACTGCTGTTTCAGGGCGACCATGACTGGCTGCAGTCTGTCCGGATTCCGGCGCTGCAAGGTGGTTCGGACGACATAAATGAAATCTACCGGCAGGAATTCGGAAATTCCCAGGCGCTCCCACATAAAGCCATGCGGCTCAATCGGGTCTATTCTCTGGAGGAATTTATAGACACGAACGATCCCCTTCAAAGCCGGTTCAAAACATTATTCATGCAGGATTCCGATATCCGTTTTGCTCGTAACATGCGGGTTGCAGAACCCAATGGTGGACAAATCTGGATTTCTCTTGGGCGGGCAAAGAGTGACTTTTCGCCGAGTGACGGGGCGCTGCTGGGCTCTCTCGCCAATCATCTGGCGATTGCGGCAGGCACGCATGCCGAGCTGGAACGACAACGGTTGAAGGCAGGAATTTCCGCCGATGCTATCATGCGGCTTAATTTCGGCTGGTTCATGCTCGACGCGTCCGGCCGGATCATTGACATGAGTGAGCAGGCAGAAGCCTTGGTGCAAGAAGCGCAAACCCTGCGCAAATCGCCCGACGGGCGCCTGATTGCCGAGCAGGCCGACGCGCAGGGCATCTTGCGCAAATTTCTGAAAATGAGGCAGGCGGGGGAAAGCGTTGTGCGGCCGGTGCATCTATCTGACGAACCGTGGCTGGATATGCTTCTCACCAACCCGCCAGCAGATTTGCCCGGCGCGCTCCAGCCCGTTGCCATTGCCTTTGTTCATGGCGAGCGATCAAGCAGCGCCGAACGCAGTCAGCATTTGGCCAACCTGTTTGGCCTTACACTGCAGGAAGCACGCCTGGCTTTGCATATCAGCCACGGCGTGACGATCAGGGAGGCGGCAACCCTGCTGGGCCTCACCCATGAGACCACCCGCCTTTATTCAAAGCGGATTTATGCCAAGACCGGAACCCGCGGCCAAGCAGATCTTGTTCGCCTCATACTGGCGAGCATCGTAGCACTGGCCTGAAGGTGAAGCGCAGCCTGTCCGTAATGAATAAGCTGCAACCTACGGCAAACAAAAACGGGCCTACACAGGAAAGACGGGCCTACACAAGGACGCCTGACAACGGTTCATCAAGGGAAAAATGCTAGTCCCTTCGCCCAAGCGACTCAATCTGCGTGTCCAAGGCCGCGATTACGAGTCCCGAATAATCTGCCTTACCTGCCGTACGCGCAATCACCGGCAATCCCGATAAAAAGCCTGTCAGGCTGGAGATCATCAGAACCGCCCGCACTTGAGCCTCTTTCTCGGAAAGCAGACCGTTCGATGCCTGAATGATCAGGTTCGTCACGAGTTCGATACCCGGACGCCATAGCTCCGCATAAAGAATCTCGAATGCCGGCCCTGGGCTCGCAATCTCGCGTTGGACAAACAATGCCGGGTTCTGGGCTCCAGAGGTGGAGAGAAGAAAGCGGGCCAACTCCGCGAACAGACGTTTCAATAATGTGCGGGCTTCATCTGGCACCAGCGGCGCGCGCAACGTTGCGTAATATACTTCCGCAACGGGGGCCATGCCGTTGCGATAGCTCGCGACGATCGCATGTGCACAGGCCAGATAGAGACCGCGCTTGTTTCCAAAATAATAGGTTAGCGCCGGCAGGTTGACCCCGGCCTTCTTCGCGATTTGCCGTGTTGTGACACTTGAGAAACCGCTGTTGCCGAATTCTGTGAGTGCAACATCGAGGATGCGCGCACGCGTTTTCTCCCCTTTGCGATAGCCATCGACGGCGGTGCGGACAGGTGGAGCCAAGGGCTTCGCTTTGGTCATCGAAAAATGCTCATCCGTTTTCCTTGAAATTATATCATTTGATATATATGGCAAAAATCATCAAGTCGAGAGAGGAAAAGTGTGATGACGCACGCGGGACAGGGTAGCCTTTGGACGAAAGTGGAATCGCAGCGGGAGCGCGCACCGGCCATGTATGGCAACATCGATTTCCATATTATACCCGAACGTTTTACCGCTACGGCTGGCGATCCGACAGCGCTTTCCGGAGAATATGACTCGGAGCGTGACGCGCTGCTTGCCGACGCAGAACGCTTGGATTTTATCCGTGCCTACACGATGACCGGAGATGCGGTCGCCGACGCCTATGCAAGCCTGATGCGCGATTATAGTTTTCGCACCTTGGTCGATATGCTGACCCTGGCCTGCGACAAGGGCGTAGAAAATGTGCCGAACGCGCCCTCCGAACTGGTCGAATTAATCCGCGAGATGGAGCGCACTCCCGACTGGGTGGATATGAAACTTGTCGAGGAAGGCGCGCGTATCGATCGCAACTCAGCCGCAAATTTCGGCCCATTCATCATTCGCGGCGCGTTCATTGCGACCTTCATGAATAAATATGCGGCCTTGCCGATGGCGATCACCGGCACGTTAACGACCCAGACGGCTGCCAGACGCGTCAAGGATACCGCGACCTTCTTCACCACTTCGTTGTTGCCAGGCGCGCTCGAACGTTTTGGCCCGGGCTTCAAAGCTGCCGCCATGGTGCGATTGATGCATTCGATGGTGCGTGCGAACGTCCTGCGCCGCCCCGGTGAATGGGATGTCAGCGTCTACGGCATACCCATTCCACAAGTTGATCAGATGCCCGCAGGGCTTATTTCGATCTTTCTCCTGTCGTATAAGATGATCGCGGAGGGTCGTGAGCAGTTCACCGACTCTGAACGTGCGATGGTAGAACTCGCGCGCTATCGATGTTTCCTGCTCGGCCTTCCGGAAGATCTGCTCGCCGACACGCCCCAGGGTATCGTCGACCTCATGAACGCGCGCAGCGGGACTTTGCTCAGCGGATATGATGATGACACATGTGGAGAATTGCTCCGGGCGACCATGGCCGCAGATTTACGACCGAATAATTCGTTTCGCGCACGCACCCACGAAACTTTCGAACGCGCTTTTGCGAAGCTGTTTTTCGTCAAGAGCTTCATGGGCAATGACAAGGAGAAAGCCGCGTCGATCGGGGTTGACCTCACGGCGCGGGATATCGCGCTGGCTGCCATTGCCGGTATATTCATTTATGCGAGAATTCGCCTCTATGCGCTTGCCGCGCATATTCCCGGCCTGCGCAAGATCGCTGATCGTCGACTGGTCGCCAAGCTTCAGGCCCAGCTGGCTGATTATGGTCACGCCGAGTTTACAACCGATGCGAGGCAATATCGCCCGACTTCTGCACCGGCGGCTGCGGATTGATCCGCAGCCGGACGGCTTCTTTCATTCAACCATTCTGATGGTCGGCAATCAACCGGCCGGCATAAGGGCATCCATCATCCGCATCGCGCTGCTTTCGATCGGATGAATCCCCATATCTGAACGAATTTTACTAATCGGATCGGCGATGCGCTCGTGCCATGGCTCCGCAATCAATTGTCTGGTGGCGCGGCCGTGACGCCAGCCATCGAAAGTTACGGCCAGCAACATCTCTATCACCGCCGGCGTGTGCACCGCAGCCTTGGTCGTCACCGTTGCCAAAAAGCGGGTTGAGTAATTTTGCCCGAACTGTGCCATCTGAAACCCGGAAATTGCCACTTCGCCAGCCGCTGTAAAGCCATATCCTGCCACCAGATGCCAAACGTCATGAAGCTGAAGAATACGCCGGTTGGTTCTGTTTTGTGCCGGATAGTTGCCCGGCAGAACCACGTTATCCGCATCAATAACCTCGATATCATATCCATTGGAATTCAACATCGTTAGCAGATCGGTCGCCAGAGTATCCGTCGGGTATTTTTCAAGATCGGCCGTAGTCAGTCGCACTTCGGGTTGCGCAATCAGGTCGTGCACACCTTCAAATTCCAACAATGCAGCCTCGCAGCAATCCACCATCCGATCGTCATAAAGATCACCCAGCGCCACAACTTGCAATGTTAAATCCAGCTCGCCACCGCTCATCGACGGAGGTTCCTGAACAACATTCCAGAACCCGTCCCACAATGGCCGGGGCAATGCTATACGCGGCTTGCCGGTTTTTATCCACGGCAGAGCCTCGGTAATTTGAGCTGCACGTTGTGCGCTGTCGTTGCTTGCCGAAGTCGCCGCGGCGATAGCATCGAAGATCGGCACCTGGGCGACCGGATCGACAAACGCAGCCGTCGTCATCAGCGCGGCTATTCCCAGTATCGGTTGCTCTTCGAGCGGCGGCTGACCCGTTTCAACCCACGTTTCGAATTCATTCCGCATCGCCAGATCCATCATCGCAATCACTCTCCAAAAATTGTTTTTTTAGAGATAACACTATAAAGATAGAATGATCAAGTTAGAACTGGCGCTTCCCTGTTTAATGACTATAATAGCCCCATGTCCGAACCAGCTAAAACCAGTTTCCCGAGGCGCACTGCGACAAAAGCGCGCACACGCCAACGTATTGTCGATGCCGCCCGGCGTCTTTTCGTTACCCACGGCTATGCCGACGCGACAATGGCGGCAATTTCCGAGGCTGCCGATATCCATATAACGACGCTGTTCACGCATTTTTCCTCCAAGCGCAAACTCGCAGCGGAGATCGCTGTCACAGCCGGCACACGGTTTGAAGCCGTAGTCAAAACGCAGCGCGAACAGGGGGTACCGGTGCTGGTATTCTGGCGGAACCAGGTCGCTCGAATTGCGCATGCTTATGAGCGCGATGGCGACGGACAGATTAATCTCGGGCGAGCCATTGCCGGTGAACCCGATCTCTTACCCGTTTGGTTCGATCATCAGCGACTGCAAATATCTTTGCTGACGGATTATATTGCGGACGAGCTTGGGATTGACCCCTTGGAGGATCGTCGTGCACAAATGGTTGCCGCGATGCTGGTCGCGGGTGGCCGTATGGCATTCGACAGCTGGATCGAAAGCGGCCGAGCCGGCGATCTCGTCGCGGAGAACGAGCGGTTGCTGGACGCTGCCGAAGCCGTGCTCGCCAACGGCTTGCCGTTGATCAAAGCCGACACCTCTGACTCTGTGGATCCGGCTTAACAGCACGAACCGAGGCGCTATCAGAGCCTTTTCTCGCTCAGTTGCCGGATATTCTCGATATGGCGCAGCCGGTTGATCGGGTAATAAGCAAGGCAGATGATCGCGAGCACCGTCGCTAGAGCTGTCGTGCCGATATAGATGCTGGCAAGTCTTTGCAGGACGTCACCGCTCACAAGTCCGGGTTGTGCCTTGTCGGGAAAGTTAACGAAAGCGAGCAAGAGCCCCGCTAGCAGAATTCCCATCCCAGAGACCGCCTTGTTGACCATCGTTGATGCGGAAAAGAGCAGCCCCTCGGACCGGTGCCCGGTCTCCAGCTGAATTTGGTCAGTCACGTCCGCGATCATCGACACCGCCAAGATTCCGCCTGCAATGGTTGTCATGATCGTAAACGCGAACTGGCCCATTAACAGCCATAATAGCATCGGCTCGCCATTTGCCGGAAACAGATCGGTCAGCCGCAAGACCAATGGCGTTACATTGGAAATCAACGCCAAGCTGAACATCATCAACGCAGACAATTTTTTGCCGAAGCGCGCGGACAGAGGCAAAACCACAACGAAAGCGAAGAATATGCCGACGACGCTAGTCGATGCGACCATGGCGATCTGGTTTGCGCTCAGTTCCCAGAAATAGGTTGAGAAGTACATTTGCAGAGCCATATTGATTCCGGAGGCGATGGCAAAAAACAGGCTGGCGAGAAGGACCGAAACATAAGATGGGTGCACCAATATGCCGAGCATTTCCTTCAGCATTTGTGACGTCGATATCGCTACACGAGGCGGCGGAGCCGGGCGCTTGAGCACTTCTTTTTGCGTGCCAAAAGACGATATGAGGACCGATGCCATCATGATGGCTGCCGCTACCCAGGCGTAGACTCCATAGCCCCCGGCGTTTAGATGGCCGACCGGTTGCTCTGGCGTCGGCTGGAGAAAATAGCCGAATGTCACGATTGTCATTCCAAGGCCGCCGCATACACCGAAGAAAAATCGCGCGGCGACGAGTTTTGTGCGTTCGTCATAGTCGCTGGTGAACTCGGCCAGCAGAGCCGTAGACGGGATTTCGTAGAGGCTGATAGAGAAGCGCACAAAAATTGCGGTCACTACCAGCCATGCAAATTGCACAGTGTCCGAGGCGTCGGGCGGCGACCAAAGCAACAAGTAGAAAATCCCGATAGGCAAAGCTGCGGCATACATGAAAGGGTGCCGCCGCCCCAGGCGGGAGCGGAAATTATCTGAATATTGTCCGAGCAAGGGATCGAAAAGCGCGTCTGCAATCATGGCGATCATGATCGCCGATCCTACCCAGGCAGCCGGGAGGCCGATGACCTGATTGTAGAATAGCATCAACAGAGCATTGAAGCCCTGGTCCTTGACGCCAAACGCTATGGTACCCGAGCCATAGAGAAGCCGTGTTTTAAATGACAGCTGCCTTTCGGCCGCCGATAGGGATTGCGACATGCGCCGCTACCTATCGGAAACGAATTTCGAACTGGACACCGAAAGTCCGGGGCGGGGTAAGCGAATATGACTGCGCCACCTCCAGCGTAGGCGAGGAAGCGAGAAGATCGCCCGTAGCGCTATCATAGCCCACGCTATCGAAAACATTCTTTACGAATGCAATAACCCGAAAACGGTCATTACGTTCGGTCCAGATCGCGCGCAGGTCAACCTGATCATAAGATGGCATACGGTTATATTCGCGGTTGAAAATGTTGCTATATGCCGCGCTGCGCCAAACATAATTGCCCGACAGAGATAATGTACCTGGATCGAAGTCGATATTATAGACAGCGTTTAGCGCAATCTTGTGACGCGGAGCATTGGGTAGTCGCGCGCCGTCAACACTTTGCGGTTGCTGTCCTGCCACAGCAGCGCCCGATGGCTGGGCTTCCGGCTGGAGAGCCAACGGATCTTCGCCATCGACAAAGCAGCATCCGCTGTCGACGCGCGAATGACCAAAGCCGTAATTGAACGCCATTTGCAGAGCATCCGTTGGCTGCCAGGCCAGTTCGGCCTCGACGCCGTAGCTTTTCGAACTTTCGAGATTGAAGAATTGGGTAAGCTGTGCGCCGCCCGGCTGTGATACCGTCAGTGGCACCTGAAGCCCCTGATAATCGTAATAGAAGCCGGCCAGATTAACCCGAAGTCTCGGCCCAAGTGTCCGTTTATACCCTATCTCGTAAGCATCCACATGCTCCGCTCCGGTCTGTGGTAGCGCCGAGATACCGCCCGCGTTGAAACCGCCGGATTTATATCCCCGGCTGTACCGCACGAATGCCAATTCATCTTCCGTCGGCTGCCATTGGGCCGCAACAGTGCCGGTTACGGCATCCCAACTGTTCGACAAGCCGCGGCTGGCGATACCTGTCGCCGGGTCGATGGTAGCGGCAGTCGCCACGCCCGGCGCTGCGGCTGTAGAAATTTGCGACGCAGTAATGTCGAGCGCCGGTGTCGCCGTGCCGTACAGATCGGGAGAGAATCCGCCGCATCCAAAACACAGGATCCGGAAGGATTCGTCTCCGCTTTTCTTGTCACGAGTATAGCGTAATCCGGCGGTCACTTTGAACTCGTCGGAGATTTGATAGTCGACCTGGCCAAACGCAGCCATCGACTTGGTGGTGAGCGTCGAAGCGGCATATACGAAATCGCTCGACGGGTTGGCGGGACCATTGGCCGGCGTTTGAAGTTGCAGTTGATCGGGAGCGCGGAAGCGCGTTTCTTGCGTCAACGTCTCCTGATAATAATAAACTCCGGCGACCCATTGCAGCGGTCCGTTGGTATTTGACGTCAGATTGATTTCGCCGCTACCGAAAGATTTGTCGGTGCCCAGGTCGACTTGTGAAGAAGGGAATACAGTCAAAGGACCACAGCCGGGAATGAAAGCGCATAGCCCTCCACCGGCAGCAAGCGGGAATGTGTAGGAAATCACGCTGGTATCATCGAGTTCAAAGGTGTTATCAACACGATATTGCTGATAGCCACCGAGCAGGCGAACATCGAATGTTGGCAATGTCCATTTGATGTCGCCGGTCACACCGAAATTGTCACGCATACGTTCGGTCTGGGTCGTGTCGGCACTGAAGTGTCTGATATCGGATGCACCGGGCGGTTGGGGATCCGGGTTCAGCGTAACCACTCCCGGGATCAAATAGCCAAAGGCAGCTCCCGGGATAATTGCTCCGAAGGGATAAGGCGCAAAATCATAGTCGCCGATACGATTAATAGTGCGAGGATTGAGATCGGTGCTGCCCGTTGATAATTTGAGCCAGCCAACCACGTCCGGCCCGAGATCGGCTTCCAGTTGCAACTCAAGGTACCGGCGCTCACCCCGCCCCCCTTCACTGCCCTTGCCAGCATCATTTTTGAAATAGCCGTTATCCTGATTATAATACGCGCCGGCCAGCCGTGCCCGAAGACCGTTCGCGACCTCGCCCGACGCTGAAGCTTCCAGACTATAGACGCCATAATTGCCCACCGTGCCGCGCAAATCTGCAGTCAGTTCTTTGGTCGGTCGCTTGGAGATCGCGTTAATGGCACCTCCGATTGAATTCCGCCCGTAAAGCGTGCCTTGAGGACCACGTAGCACTTCAATGCGCTCAATAAAGAAATCTGATGCGGCGATCGAGTTGGTCGAGGAATCATATATGCCGTCAGTGTAGGTGGAAACGCCAGGATCGCTGCCGTTGGTGTTCGTTTGGCGGCCAATGCCGCGGATGAAAACACGGTCGTTACTCGCTGAGTAGCTGAGGCCCGGCGTGAAATTCGCAAAATCCTGCAGCGTATTTATCCCCGCGATCTGCCGGACATCGGACGTATAGGCGGATATAGGTAACGGTACGTCCTGAAGATTCACACTGCGCTTTTCGGCCGTGACGACAATTTCGGCAAGTCCGGTATCGGCTTTCGCGCTAGGTGTCTGATCTGCCGCCGGCACCGAATCCTGAGTTTGTGCCGCAACCGGCGTCGCTATAAATGCAACGCTCGCAAGCATCCATGAAATGTTTCGCATACCCATCCTCTCCCGTCGCCAGCGATATGCTGGTCGATAATTAGAACAGTGATCCCGCTTATACGGGTCTCACATAATTAGTATCCGGAATGCCTTTTCAGCATCTCCTGGATCGGATGTTATAGGAGATTTATATATTAGTCTATAATGATATAATTATCAGTATAGATTATTATAAATATGGCGGAATGCAGCCAGATATCGACTATCGGATGAAAGCAAAAACCGCGGTTTCCCTGCATTGTCGCTCGTAGAATAGCATCACCGGGCTCCAGTTGATTGGGCGAGACAGGCTTCTCCCAGAGGCGCATATTCTTCGGTCGAAAAAGCGCCGGTGGTTTCAAATTCGAGCTACATAACAATTGTCTTATCGATTTTTCTATGCCAATAGAATAATGTATATCGACGTGTCTCGTCACGCCGACAACGATTAAGCCACCACGGAGATGGAGGCGGAAATGGGGAGGAAAATAATGGCTCGAGAATTGCGCCTGATGAACTGGCCAAATGTATCACTGAGAAGAAGAAACGGGCCGTCCGCCGCGCGCGAACTGAATTATTTGAAGAAAATATGGGGGGCCTTCAAATGAGTTCTTCCTCGACCCTTAAAGAACTTTCTCAACGCGATGTGCCTGACTGGTATGATGATGCCAAGTTTGGAATCTTCATCCATTGGGGAGCTTTCGCTATTCCCGGCTTTGCACCGCGCCTCGGTTCGATTGGCGAAGCTTTTGCCAAGGACTATGACAGGGCGGTTGCGATGGTGCCCTACACTGAGTGGTACTGGAATGCGACCAAGGTGGCGGGAACGCCCTCGGCCGAGTTTCATAAGGCGCATTACGATGACGCCCCTTATACAGATTTCAAACAACCTTTCGAAGAAGGGCTTAAGCAATGGGATCCGTCGGCCTGGGCCGAAGCTTTTCGCGATGCAGGCGCCCGCTATGTCGTGCTTGTGACAAAGCATCATGACGGACTTTCGCTTTGGCCGTCCGACATCGCCAACCCGCACGAAGAAAACTGGACCACCAGCCGTGATATTGTCGGCGAATTGGCGAAAGCCGTACGCGCGGCCGGAATGCGGTTCGGGGTCTATTATTCGGGAGGGATCGACTGGACCTTCAATCGTCGGCCGATGCGCACCCTTGGCGACTTCATTTCGTCAACGCCCGGCGGCGACTATCCAGCCTATGCTATGGCTCAGGTTCGCGAATTGATCGAGAAATACGAACCGTCGGTGCTCTGGAATGACATATCATGGCCAACCCGTTCCAAATCGCTCTATCAGCTATTTGCCGACTATTATTCTGCCGTGCCGGATGGCGTGGTCAACGACCGCTGGGTCGCGGCAAGCTTTCCACGAGAACTGCTTAAAATTCCGCTGGTCCGCAAATTTATTGATCGCAAGATCAAGGCATCATTGCGCAAACGCACTGGCAAGGAATCGGAAGGCATCATCCCGCCGCCAGTGCCGCACAGCGACTTCCGTACGCCCGAATATGCCGCCTTTGCCGAAATCCAGGTCAAGAAGTGGGAAGCCACGCGCGGCATGAGCCATTCATTCGGCTTCAACCGCAATGATACGGATGCTGATTATGAAAGCGCCGAAACCCTCATTCATGATTTTATCGATGCCGTTTCGCGCAATGGCAACCTTTTGCTAAATGTCGGCCCCCGCGGGACTGATGCCACCATCCCGGACGAACAATTGAAGCGACTGAAGCAATTTGGCACATGGTTGCGAGCCAATGGCGATGCAATTTATGGAACGCGACCGTGGACTCGCTCGGATGGCGAGACCAACGACGGCCAAGCCGTCCGCTTTACCGCCTCGCAGGGCCGGTTGAACCTGATTTTCAAGGGTCCGATTACGTCCAAACAATTGCTGGTAAAGGACCTATCCATTGTCGGCACTGCACGGCGCCTTGCCGACGACAGTCCAGTGACTTTGGAGGCCCAGGGAGCGGATTTGTTATTGACCTTTGCAAGCAGCGGTTCTGACCCCATCGGCACTGCAGTATCGATCAGCATCGCGGCAAACGATTAGCAAATATATTGATCCATCAATCGTAATCAATGAAATCATGGCGCGCCCGAGATGATAATCACGGGCACTCCAATCATTGGAAAATCTCAACCGATCTGACAGATTGATATTCAGAATTTATATTTCGCTGACAGCTGCACCTTTTGCAGATCACCCGCTGCGCCATTTTCCAGTTCACGATTGGCATACATATATTCAATTCCCAGATCGAGCGGCGGAACGGGCGAATAGATTATATTTGCGAAGCCGTTCCAGCTTTCATCCGTAACGACCCCGGTTGTGAGTGCCACTGGATTATCAGCTTTAAAATAGCTTCCAGAAATTGTGGATCGGACATTGTCCGTCCACGTATGACGATAGGCAAGAAATCCGGAGTAAGTGGCGATCGGATCAAGACTGCCATCGACGTGCAAAGCGGCATCATTGACGATATTAAGGCCGATATAGCGACCTAGCCCCTGCCCGGCTGTTGCCATGAAACGGATGTCATCATGCGAACCCAGATTCATTTTACCTGACAAGCTTAGGCCATAGCCAAGCGCACTGTCCGAAATCAGACCGAAATCATCGGGTTTCACGCGGAGTACCCGACCGATAGCCGCTGCTGTCAGATGACCGAAATCGCCGCTATGATTGTAGCGTAAAACGACATCCGGAATATTGTCATCACCGGCCACAACGCGCGCACCCGCAGCACTGGTAATGGTTGTTTCGGGCTGCTCGACAGCTAATTGAAGGCCCCCTCTCGTGTAACGGATCATTGGTTGCCGGACGAAAACGGTACCGGGCGTTGGTCCGATAAAGTCGAGCGCTTCGGGCAATGCACCTACATCCTGAAAGGTGGACCAGGCCTGACCGAATAGCCAGTTGTCGAACGTGATATAGGCCTGCCGCAGACGCGGTGTATAGCTATTGGAAACACGCTCGTCACCACCGCTGGTGACCATGAAATCCATCTCGATTTTCGAACCCAGCCTATGTCCATCGCCGACGTCGGTGCTGGTTTCAAGAATGAAGCGGCTTTGGCGCGCACTGAAATCAGTATCAAATCCGGAAGATGTTCCGCCAACGGGAATGGCTCCGGGAATCAGGAAGTCGCGCACGATGCTACCCGTTTCCACCTGACCGCCGCTGGTTCGTTGCGAGATCGCATCGAATTTTACATAACCGCCGTAAGTTACACGCGTTTTGCCGACATTGAAGCCATTCCCGTCAGACGATCGTTCGGCCACTTTGGTTTCTACCGCTGCCGTTCTTTCGGCGACGGCCCGCGTCTCCGAAATTGCTTGCCGGGCCTGTTGTGCAACGGCGACATCGCTTGCCGCCGGCGCCCCTTCTTTGGCATCCATGCGATTAATCAGGCTGGTTACCAAAGCTTCCAGCCGATCCAGGCGGGCATCGACATCGCTACTTTGAGCCCATGCAGTTGATGTGCTTGATGTGCTCAATATTGTCGCGGATAGTAACAGTCCCTTGATTAGAAATTTTGCAGCCTTGGCCATGTGCCATCCTCCCCTTCGCTTATATTTCAGCAGGAATGACAGACAAACCGGCCAAGCAAAATTAGCCAATGGTCTATACGACCAATGTCGCATTCAAAACTCATGCACCTTTCGGGTAGACGGGCTTTGATATTATAAGAGATAGGGAGATGATCATGTTGGATAGCTTGGATCTAAAAGCCAAGGCAGATAATAAGACTATCATTTCTTCACCCCAGGAAGCAGCGCCAACGCATTGCACTTCAGAGGATTATGATCGCCTATATGCAGAAAGCATATCCGATCCCGATGCATTCTGGGCGAAGCAAGCGGAGCGGCTGGACTGGATTGCCAAGCCTTCGAGGATATCCAATTGGTCCTTCGATCCTGTCGATATTAACTGGTATGAAGATGGCCGCCTGAACATTTGCCACAATGCGCTCGATCGCCACGTCGAGACGGGTAAGGGAGATGTGACGGCGCTGATTTTCGAACCGGATGATCCGCAGTCGGACGGACGCAAGCTGACCTATGCGGAGCTTCTGGCTGAAGTCATAAAAATGGCCAACGCCCTTAAAAAAATGGGCGCTAAAAAGGGTGACCGGGTCACAATCTATATGCCGATGATTGTCGAGGGCGCGGTTGCGATGCTGGCCTGCTCCCGGATCGGGGCCGTGCACTCCGTGGTGTTTGGCGGCTTCTCCCCGGAAGCGCTGGCGGGCCGGATCAAGGATTGCGAAAGCCATTTTGTGATTACGGCAGATGCAGGCCTGCGCGGAGGAAAGACCGTGCCCCTCAAGGCCAATGTCGATGCCGCTCTGGACCATGACGGTGTGGATGTTGATGCAGTACTGGTCGTGAACCATGCTGGCGTCGATGCGGTGATGAGCGAAGGCCGGGATCACTGGTATCACGAGATTGGCAAAGATGTGGACGCTGACTGTCCTTGCGAACCGATGGATGCCGAAGATCCGTTATTCATACTCTACACATCGGGATCAACAGGCACCCCGAAAGGTGTGTTGCACACTATCGGTGGCTATGCCGTCTGGGTGGCCACCACTTTTCATTATGTGTTTGATTATAGGCCGGGCGAAATATTCTGGTGCAGCGCCGACATCGGCTGGGTCACCGGGCATAGTTACATTGTCTATGGGCCGCTTATAAACGGGGCAACGGAAGTCATGTTCGAGGGCATTCCTAATTACCCCGACTTTGGCCGTTTCTGGGAGATAGTCGCCAAATATAAGGTCAATATTTTCTATACCGCACCTACCGCAATCCGTGCGCTGATGCGTGAAGGCGATGGGCCGGTGAAGGCGCATGACCGCTCGTCCATTCGCTTGCTTGGTACCGTTGGTGAACCGATCAACCCCGAAGCATGGCGTTGGTATTTTGACGTGGTTGGCGAAGGAAATTCACCCATTGTCGACACATGGTGGCAGACCGAAACCGGCGGCATCATGATCACCACTTTGCCAGGCGCGCATGCGATGAAACCCGGCAGTGCAGGAAAACCGTTTTTTGGCATTCAGCCACAACTGGTCGATAACGAGGGCGCGGTGCTCGAAGGCGCTACCAATGGGAATCTGTGCATCATTGCCAGCTGGCCCGGGCAAGCACGGTCAGTCTATGGCGATCATGAACGCTTCATCCAAACGTATTTTTCTACCTATAAGGGCAAATATTTCACGGGTGACGGCTGCAGGCGCGACGAGGATGATTATTACTGGATCACCGGTCGCGTGGACGATGTGATCAATGTCTCCGGCCATCGCATGGGCACGGCGGAGGTGGAATCGGCGCTGGTTTCCCATCCCAAGGTTGCCGAGGCGGCGGTGGTTGGCTATCCGCACGACATAAAGGGTCAGGGCATATATTGTTATGTCACCCTGAACACCGGAGTGGAATCATCGGACGAATTGACCGCAGAACTGCGCGGCCATGTCCGTCTGGAAATTGGTCCCATCGCCACGCCGGATCATCTCCACCTCACGCCGGCACTTCCCAAGACCCGCTCTGGCAAGATAATGCGGCGGATTTTGCGGAAGATCGCCGAGAATGACTATGCTGCGCTCGGTGACACTTCCACTCTTGCAGATCCCGGCGTTGTTGATAATCTGATCGAAGGAAGGTTGAACAGGTAAGCCATGGCCCGCATCATCATCGCTGATGACCACCCACTGTTCAGGGGTGCATTATGTCAGGCGGTGCAGAAAGTCTGGCCGAAAGCGGATATCGTGGAAACCGAGACTGTAGCGCAGGCCAATAGAGCTGCGGCGGCCGGCCCGGCCGATCTCTTGCTCCTCGATCTGCATATGAAGGACAGTGACGGGCTCACCGCGCTACTTGATTTTCGCCACGAATTTCCCGCGCTACCCGTCGTCGTGGTTTCTGCCAGTGAAGACGGCCGGGTGGTGCGAGCGTGTCAAAGTTTGGGCGCATCCGGTTTCATTCCCAAATCTGTCGATCTGGATGTCATGCGCCAGGCCCTCTCCCAAATTCGCGATGGCGACATATGGTTCGATATCAATGTCACGGAAAGCGAAGACGATACGGCGTTGTTCGACAAGCTGGCTAGTCTGACACCGGCGCAACGGCGTATATTGAATCTGGTTAGCCAGGGGATGCTCAACAAGCAGATCGCCTATCAAATGGAGATTAGCGAAGCGACGGTCAAAGCGCATATCACCGCCATTTTCCGCAAACTGGATGTCATCAGCCGTACGCAAGCGGTTTTGGTGGCAAAAAAGTTGGACGTCGATTTACCGGAAGTAAAATCAGCCTGACATCAGCTTTTTCGTAAAGTCTGGCTTACCAGCGCACGAAGCGCCGCAGGCGGCACGGGCTTGAGCAAACGCTCGACTGACAGTCGTGCTGCGGCATCTTTTGTCCGGCCAGAGTCCTCCGCGGTGACCAATATACCGGCCGGGCGCTGGCCCCAATTCTCACAAAGCTTTTCAAAAAGTTGGTCACCGGTCCAGCCATCATCCAGCTGATAATCAAAAATCACCAGTTCAGGCGGCTTTGAAAATGTGTCGCAGGCATGCTCAGGCGACAAGGCTGTCCTGATGTCGCATCCCCAGCCCGCCAACAGCGCGGAAAGACTGTCCAGAGCACTTTGATCGTTATCGACATAGAGGACTGTTTTGCCCTTCAGATCGGAAGCGCGCGATTGGCGTATTTTTGGCGCTTCTCTGTCACTGATTTTTGCTTTTCCTCGTTTCAGGGAGACTGAGAAGCTGCTCCCCTCGCCAGGTGTCGATGCCACAGCAATCTCTGTTTCGAGCAACCGCGCAATGCGCTGGGAAATGGACAAACCCAACCCGGCGCCTTCCCTATCGGCCTGCGTACCGACTTGCTGGAATTCCTCGAAAATACGTCGATGGTGTTCAGGATCAATGCCGGGTCCCGTATCGTCGATCCGGATTTTTACTTTGCCCGCCTTGTCTTCTACCCCCAGTGCAACCGATCCCGTTTCTGTATAGCGGACGGCATTGGAAATCAGATTCTGGAGAATGCTGAGCAGCAAATTACGGTCCGTTTGAACCCAGACATCCGTTTCTTGCACATTCAGAACCAACCCCTTCTTTTTTGCGGCCCGGTTAAATTCCGAACGCAGATCATCGAATATCGGTGCTAACGGGAATGTAGTAATCTCGGGCTGCAGACCGCCTCCATCCAGCTTGGATATATCGAGCAATGCGCGCAACAGGCGATCCGCCATTTCAATAGAACGGTCAATATCCTTCGCCAGCTTTCTCGCCTTGGGTTGCTCAAACCCAATTTCTTCATGAAGAGCCGAGGTGAATAGTCTCGCGGCGTTCAGTGGCTGTACAAGGTCATGACTGGCGGCTGCTAGAAAACGGGTTTTCGAACGGGTTGCCTTTTCCAACGCGATATTGACTTCGGTCAGTTGCCGGGTGCGTTCTGCAACCTTTGCCTCCAATGCCTGCCCTGACCGCCTGTCTGCGGTGATATCGGTATAGCTGGTCACATAACCGCCGGTCGCTGTCGGATTACCCAATATCCGCAATATTCGGCCGTCCGCCTGCTCGCGCTCTTGACCATGCTTACGACCGGCCCGCATATGATTGAGCCGCTTCGAAACTTCCGCTTCTATCTGACTTTCGTTCAAGCCGTTGCGGCGCAGATTGTTGCCTATCAGATCAGCAATCGGGCGCCCGACCACTATCAGGTCATCACCCAGGCCAAACATCTCAACATAGCGGCTATTCCAGGCCACCAGTTGCATTTCATTGTCGACAACAGCAACGCCCTGATCAATATTCTCAATCGCCGTTTGCAATAATTCTCCACTAAATTGCAAACGCTGTGAAGTTTCGTCAAACATGGCGACAACCTGTTCCAACGGTATCGGGTCACCCTCCATGGTGGAACCAATAATCGCCCTGGCCGACGATGCCCCAAGCACTCCGGAAAGCTGCCGCTCGACCATTTCAATCAGGGCGTCGTCGGCAACATCCAGATCGCTGTAGGTACGACCATCAACCTGCGCACCCAGCTGCTTCATCGCAGCACGACTGCGCTCATCCCCGACGAATTGCCGCAACAGCAGACGATAATCGGCCACGCGCATTTTCTCCAGCGTACGGCTACCACCCACTGTGTGGTATTCCATGCCGACAAAGGCTGCCGACTGCGCTTTATCGATGATATTTGCCTGTGTGTTCAGGGAGAATATGAGATACCCGGCAATGTTGAGCGAAAGACTGATAATCACCGCTGACACCAGCATATCGTCCGCAATCTGGAAAACCGGATTTGTGCCAAGATAGGTCGGTATTATCAATAATATCAACCAGGCGCCAAAGCCCAGTACCAGGCCTGCATTGACCCCCTTTCGATTGCCCTGCTTCCAGAACAGCCCCCCGATGAGCGCCGGAGCGAATTGCGAAACAGCTGCAAATGAAATTATTCCCACGCCTGCCAGTGTGGTGGCGCTATTGATCGTGCGGTAATATAGATAGGCGAGGAAGAGCAGGCCGATGATCGTCAGTCGCCTGATCCATAGCAGCGACTGGCTCAATATGGCGTGGTTGGTCCTGCGACGATAGAAAAGCGGGATGATCAGGTCGTTGGTAATCATACCGGAAAGCGCCACCGTTGTAACAATCACCATACCGGTGGCCGCCGAAAAGCCGCCAATGAACACCAGTATCGCGAGCCAATCCGCACCGGTGCTCAGCGGAAGGGCGAGCATCAGCATATCGGGATTTGTCTGGCCCGCCGGTAGCATCGATGTACCGATCATCGTTATCGGAAATACGACCAGTGCAATGACGACAAGATAAGCAGGAAAAACGAAGCGCATCAGCCTATCCGGGCGATCTTTCTGTGCCTCGACGATAGTCATATGAAATTGCCGCGGCAAACATAAGGCTGCGCACGCGGATATTAGAGTTAATATCAGAAAGCGGGCATCAAACTGGTCCATTTTGAAAATCTCGCCAAAATCACGTGCACTCTCGATTTGTTCCGCATTTGTCCCCGCAAGAAACAGAATCGCGAACAACGTCACCGCGAGCAGAGCGAATATTTTTACAACGGCTTCGACCGCAATAGTCAGCACCAATCCCCTGTTATGCTGGGTGAGATCGACCTGACGGGCGCCGAACAATATGGCGAACATCGCCATTACAGCGGCCACCCCCAACACGACATCCTCGGAATTGATCACTCCGCCAATATCGGGCGATAGCGCCGACAACGTCTGACCGACGGATTTTAATTGCAGAGCCACATAGGGCAATATCCCGATCGTGGCGATGATGGTAACCAGAGCGGCCACCGAACCGCTTTTACCATATCGGGTCGACAGAAAATCCGCGATCGAGGTGCTGTGTTGCGCTTTGCCCAGCTGCAAGGTGCGTGAAACCAAACCATAGCCGATGGTGAATAATAATATCGGCCCCAGATAGATTGGCAGAAAATGCCAGCCATTCGACACCGCCGTTCCAACCGCGCTGTAAAACGTCCAGCTAGTGCAATAAACAGCGAGGGAAAGCCCATAAACACAAGATTGCGCGCGTAGCCCCAGAGAAAAGCGCCCGCTGTCCCCCTTTAGCGCGAGCCAAAAGAGACCGGCGGCATAAAGCACCGAAGCGGCCAGCGCGATCCACAAGATCATTTTCTTCTCCTATTGCTCTTTAAGCAAAAAAAAGGGCAACGCCAAGCGCCGCCCTTTTAATTAAGATGGGAGGAGTTTAATGCACCGCCGCATCTCCAGCCCCGCGTGGTACGCGGATCGAGTCGATCATCTTGAGCACCTCCACCGGCGGCGAGGCGGTCATTTTCGATACTCCGATTGCGATGACGAAATTGATAATCATACCAACCACACCAATACCCTCTGGAGAGATGCCAAACAGCCAATTGGCGGCAATATTGGCTTCCGGAGCGATCAGCTTGAAATAGGCGATGTAGCTGAAGGTAAATACCAGTCCGCTTACCATCCCGGCAATCGCACCTTCTTTGTTCATGGATTTCCAGAAGATACCCATGAAAATGGCCGGGAATAGCGATGCTGCCGCCAGACCGAAGGCGAAAGCCACAACCTGCGCCACCCATCCCGGGGGAAAGATGCCGAGATATCCCGCCACTACGATCGCTGCAGTTGCCGCGATACGTGCTGCCATCAACTCGCCTTTCTCCGTAATTTGCGGACGGAAGGTTTGTTTCAGCAAGTCATGACTGATCGACGATGAAATCACCAGCAGCAAGCCCGCCGCCGTCGATAGCGCTGCGGCCAAGCCTCCCGCGGCCACCAAAGCAATCACCCAACCGGGAAGGTTTGCAATTTCCGGATTGGCGAGCACCATGATGTCCTTGTCGACATAGACCTCATTCTCGCTTTCGACATTAATCGTATTGGCAATCAGTCGTTCTCCACTTTTGCCGGTTTGACCGGTAAACTCGGGGCTGCCTGCAAAGGCATCACCGGACCGATATTCCATTTTGCCGTCACCATTTTTATCGGTCCAGGCAATCAGATCATTGGCTTCCCAATTTTTAAACCAGCCCGGTGCTTCCGCATATTCGGTCTGATCAACCGTTTCGATGAAGTTGATTCGCGCAAATGCGCCTATCGCAGGTGCCGTGGTATAAAGCAGCGCAATGAAGATCAGGGCCCAACCCGCCGATTTACGGGCATCGGATGCCTTTGGCACGGTGAAGAACCGCACGATCACATGCGGCAACCCAGCCGTACCGACCATCAACGCTGCGGTAATGCAAAACACGTCGATCATCGATTTTGACCCGTCGGTATAGGCACCAAAGCCCATATCCTGAAGCACCAGATCCAGTTTTTGCAGCACATATAATCCCGAGCCGTCATTGACCGTCGACCCTAACCCCAATTGCGGTATCGGATTGCCGGTCACCAGAAAGCTGATGAAGAATGCTGGCACCATATAAGCAAAGATCAGCACACAATATTGTGCGACCTGCGTATAGGTGACGCCTTTCATCCCGCCGAGCACAGCATAAAAGAACACAATGCCCATGCCGATAATCACGCCGAGCGTAATCGGAACGTCGAGGAAGCGGGAGAAAACAATACCCACTCCGCGCATCTGTCCGGCAATATAAGTGAAGCTGATGAAGATCAGACAGACCACCGCAACCACACGCGCTGTTTTGGAATAATAGCGGGTGCCGATGAAGTCGGGCACCGTAAATTGTCCAAATTTGCGCAGATAAGGCGCCAGCAATAACGCCAGCACCACATAGCCACCTGTCCAGCCCATCAGGTAGACCGAGCCATCATAGCCGGAAAAGGCGATAATACCCGCCATCGAGATAAAGCTCGCCGCCGACATCCAGTCAGCCGCCGTTGCCATGCCATTGACGACCGGGTGCACGCCTCCGCCAGCAATATAAAATTCCTTGGTCGATCCCGCCCGCGTCCATATCGCAATGCCGATATAGAGGGAGAAGGAGAGACCGACGAAAAGATAGATTAATGTTTGTGTATCCATGTCAACCTCCCTCAATCATCCAGATCATATTTGCGTTCGATCCTCTTCATCTTCCAAGTGTAGTAGAAGATGAGAAGAACGAAGACGTAGATCGAGCCTTGTTGTGCAAACCAGAAGCCCAACGGGTAACCGCCAAGCGAAAACTGGTCGAGAAAATCGCGGAACAGTATGCCTGCGCCGAATGACACGACGAACCAGACCACCATCAATGTCCAAAGCAGCCTGATATTTTCCGACCAATAGGCCTTTTCATTTGCGTTGGCTTCGCCCTCCGATTCCGGAACACCATTCGGCTCCGGAACGGATATGTCATTGTCCGTCATGCTATCCTCCCCTGTTTTTTTCACATCATGGCCGGTTTCTGACCATTATTTTGCAACGCTAAAGGGGATGGAGAAATTTGATAGAGAGACTTTCGTCTAATAGCCGCGCGAAGAAAGCCTAGCCCTTCATCAGAACGTCTTTAAGTAACAGATTTTCGGCTTTGCGGCGCGCGCATTGCGCCAGAAACAGTTCACCGCAGGCAATAGCATCGGTCAGACCATCATGCGCGCGATATGCGGGCAGGCCATATTGCGAGCGCAATTTGCCCAGCCGCAGACCATCTGCCGTCCGCTGTTTCGGGAACCATCGCTCCTCAAGTTGCATGGTACAAATAAATCTTCCGACAAAGGGAACGCCAAAACTGCGCAAGCAAGCGGTATTGAGAAATGAATGTTCAATCGCCGCGGCGTGCGCGACAATCGCAGCTCCCTTCAGTTCGTCGAGCAGCAAGGCCAGGACAGCTGGCTCCAGTTGCCCGCCTGCTGCGGCATCATCTGTAATGCGGTGTATGACTACAGCGGATTCCTGCAATCGGCTGCCTGCCCGAATGCGCCGTTTCTGTGCCGTTTCCAGTTTTACCGCCCGGTCGATAATACGCACCCAGCCGGCCTCCAGCAATTGGGCGTCTCTCTCCAGCCCGTCACTTTCAAAATCAAGCGCAACCAGTGGCGTGTCATCAAGCGTTTCCTCCTCTGGCAAGAGGACGTCATAATAAGCTTCCATCGGTGTAGACACGGCAGCCTTTTTTGCGCGTTCCCAATCCTGCGCATAGCTCCTTTTCTGGAACCAGTTCTGCCAATCGAGCTTCACTGGATCCCGCCGGCATATTTGCGGCTGATGATGTCCATGTGATTACGGATTATGTGGAAAGCATCTTTCAGATGCTCCCGCTCGAACCGGGACAGTGACTTGGGCGGGAGGTTATTGGTGGGCCCCTCCCCGCGTTTGACCTGATTGGACTGATGTCGGAATCGAACGCTGCGGATAAATTCAAAGCAATCGATAAGATCGGAGGCCTCTTCCTCACTCAGACATCTCAATTCAACCGCCATCTTCAGACGTTCTTTGCTGTTCACCTCTGCCAGACCAAGTGCGAGTGCATAGACGCGGGCGATGTCGACCACCGGTGCTATCGCCTGATGCTTCAGGTCAAGCACATCCCCCTCCTTTTCATCATGTTGCAGGAGAAAATTGCGGAAGAATCCCAATGGAACTTTTGTGTTCGATGCTGCCCGGGCGATGAAAGACAGTAAGATCCTGTTCGCGCTGCTCCATTCAAAAATCCGGGCACGGAGGGCTTCGACAAGGCCCTCTTCACCAGCGATGCATCGCATGTCGAAAAAAATCGTGGTGTTCAGGACATTCTCGGGATCGGGCGTTTCAATCCAGCCACGATAGCGTGCTTGCCAGACTGCCAGCGGTTGCCGCCACTTCTCGTTGGTCGCCATAATATCGCCAGGGCAATAGACATAGCCCGCACTGTTCAGCCCATCGCATAATAGCTTGGCAAGCTGCTCGAAATAGGTAGCGTGCTCGGCGGGGTCATAGCTGTCGTCAAGAATGAAGCCATTGTCCTGATCCGATCCGCCAGCCTGTTCCTGCCGGGCGAGTGATCCGAAGACTACGAGAGCGTAGGGCACCGGAGGCGGGCCCAATTGTTCTTCCGCCAATTTGAGCAACTGCCGATGGGTATTCTCTCCGATATTGGAAACAAAGCGCGCGATATGATCGGCGTCGACCCCCGACTCGATCATATTGCTCAAAACAGCCCCTACCCGCTGCGCCGCCGTGGCGACCGTCGCTGCATCAGGGGCTGCCTTGATCTCTGCCACCACCTGCAGGGCATTCATGCCGAAGCGATTGAGCAGGTCGCTGGAACTGACCACACCGACAATCCGGTTTGCGTCTTCAACAATCGGGAAGTGATGGATGTTTTTCTGGGACATCACGAGCATCGCGGACAGCAAATCGTCGTCCAACGACATGGTTATCGGTTCCGGAGTCATCACGCTGGAAACCGGCTCATCCGGAGAAACCCCCTCGCCCAATACCCGGCGCCGCAGATCCTTGTCGGTCAATATACCGATCAGTTTGCCCTGATCGGTTATAGGCAGAGTGGAAACATCAGCTTCAGTCATCAGCTTCGCCGCATCACGGATCGTGTCGCCAGGACTCGCGGTCACCACATCTTTGCGGCGCAATAGGGTTTTCAGTTTCACCGCGATCATTGCCGCATCGCCGTAGCCGTTTTCAGATCGGCGCAGACCCTCCACCGCCCGGCGTAACCGTTCGGCCTCGTCTTTGGCAAAAAATGCCTTCAATGCCTCATTCTGTGCGAGCATCCTGAGAAAAAACGCTTTGGGAAGCTGGTAGATCAGGCAATCTTCCAGCGCGACCACTTTGTTGCGGGTGACTTCATGATGCAGCAGCGATGGGTAACCATAGACACCGCCTTCACCCAACCGGTGGTTAAGTTCGGTGCCACCCAAGCGCAGTTCAACCGCGCCAGACCGAACGATACCCAATACGAAATTTTCCTTACCGGCATCAATAATCACCGTCCCGCGCGGAAAATACCGAATCTCAATCTTGCGCGCGAGGGAAGCAATTATATCCGCCGTCAGATTATCAAAGGGCGCATGTCGCTTCAGGAACCCAATGACTTCATCAATTTCCACGGAAACCTCCTTGCGCGACATTGCATAGCAGAGAGAAGCCGTCGGCCAAAGCTATGACCAAAATCAAAAAGAGATCAGCACCATATTCGCGGTTGAGACCTAATCAGTCATTGGATCCTGCCGCTGAACAGCCGCAACGGCCGCAACGGCCGCAGACATTACCGTTCAATCTCACGAATTCGTCCGCTTTGAGGCCATGACAGCGATCAGCCGAACGACAGGAACTCGACTCAGTAATAGAAAAATCTGTATTGGTGCGCCCGACAGGATTCGAACCTGTGGCCCCCAGATTAGGAATCTGATGCTCTATCCGACTGAGCTACGGGCGCTTGGTAGCGACGGGTTTAGCCACATCGGCGGGCGCATGCCACAGTCAATTTTTGGATTTGGGTGGCAAGACCGGTAAAGGCAGAGGAAGCGCCGCGATGCCCTCTTCCGCCAAATCGGCGACTTCTTCTTTTGACGCCGTGCCATGAATCGGCTTTTCGTCCGCATCGCCATAGTGGATGTCGCGAGCCCGATCGGCAAACTTATCGCCAACCCATTCGGAACTGGCCAGCATCTTTTCTTGCGCCTTGACCAGTTTGCCGATCATTTCATGATATTCCGCCGGCACGGCGACCTTGTTGGTGACCGGCTTTGCCACAGCGGGTGGCTCGGGTCTATTGTCCGCTGGTTTGGACGCGACGGGTTGCTGATTGCCTTTTCTTCCCAGGTTGGGAGCCATAACGGCCTTGGCAATATTGGTGCTGCCGCAAACAGGGCAGTCCAGCAATCCACGATCCTGTTGATCTGCATAGTCATTTGAGGATCCAAACCAGCCTTCAAATCTGTGCGCACCCTCGACGCAGATCAAGTCGAATATTATCATGACATTGTCACCGGCATTTCAAAATTCTTGCGATTGGCAACTGCGGGAATGCGCGAACGTATCTCTTGTACCTTTGCCATATCCAAATCGCAAAAGCCCAGTCCTGCCCCCTCTCCCATGTCGAGCAAGATTTCGCCCCAGGGATCGACTACCATCGAGTGGCCATAAGTCGCACGGCCGTCTTCATGCCTGCCATATTGCGCCGCCGCGACAACAAAGGCACCAGCCTCGATAGCGCGAGCCCGTAGCAATATCTCCCAATGTACCTTTCCGGTGGGAACGGTAAATGCCGCCGGAACCGACAATATGTCGGCGCCAGCATTGGTCAGGGCTTCGTAAAGCGCTGGAAAACGAAGATCATAGCAAACTGACAAGCCGAGCGTTGCGTCAGGGACCGGCGCCACCACTGCATTATGGCCGCCGGCATAGGCAGAGGATTCCCGCTGCGAGTCATCGGGTCCCAAGTCGACGTCAAACAGGTGAATCTTGTCGTAGCGCGCGGTAATGTCGCCCTGAGGGTTGATCAGAAAGGACCGGTTTTTCCATTTTGCGCCAGGATCTCCGAGATCGCTGATTGCCAGAGAGCCAAGCTGAACCCATATCCCGGCCTTTTTCGCTTCAGACCGGACTGCCGACAGAACGACATCATCCGGTTCACTGCGAATCGCTGTTGCCGCCCGTGAGCGGTCCCGATCGAGCAACCCGCTCATCTCGGGGGTAAAAACCGTTGTCGCCCCGCCCGCGGCAGCTTCAGCTATGAGCGAACGGAGCTGGCTGGCATTTTCCTCCGGAACAATGCCGCTGCTCATTTGGGCCAGCGCGATTTTCAAATCGAATCAACCCGCCAGGAGCGCGTCGAGTTCGCCCGACCGGTCCAGGGCAGCGAGGTCATCCGAACCGCCGATATGGCGGTCATCAATGAATATCTGCGGCACCGTCATCCTGCCACCGGAACGCTGGATCATCTCCTCGCGCTTTTCGCCGCCCATGGAGATGTCGGTTTCCTCGAAGCTGACATTTTTGCCTTCTAGCAAAGCTTTTGCCCGAAAGCAGAAGCCACAGGTAAATTTGGTGTATATTTCAACTTTCGACATATTTCACTCTTTCAGCTATCACTATACAAATGGGCGGTTAGAAGCAGATTTTCAAGCAATAGCGATCACTTCAAGACACTAGCCATTTTCGACGTCGCTTATAACCCGTGCCCAGCAGAAAACGAGCACTTGTTCGGCTCCCGCCTTTTTAAGGAGGCGCGCGCAGGCGTTGCTGGTCGAGCCGCTGGTGTAGACATCGTCGACCAACAAAATCAATCTACCGGCGAGACGCGATCGGGCGCCAGCGCGAAGTGCGAACGCCGAAGCAACAGTTTTTCGTCGCTGCTTTCCGGACATTCCCCGCAACGGCGGGGTTACCTTGCTACGAATAATCGAGCGACAATCCATTTCGATGCCAGTCCTTTCGGCCAGTTCTCTGCCAATTAGAACCGACTGATTGAAGCCACGCCGCCAAAGCCGCCATCGATGAAGCGGCACCGGCACGATAAGCATATTGCCTGCACATCCCGGAACGAATTTTTGCAAATGTTCAGCGATTAATCTGGCGAGCCCCAAACGAGTGCCATATTTCAGACGCATCGCGATCAACGAACTCTGATCATCATAACGCACCGCTGCCCTCACCCCGTCGTGGATCGATCGCTCTGCAAGACATTTGGTACAGAGACTATCGGTCGGGCGATCAAAAGCAAAGGGCAGGCCACAGCCAGCACACCAAGGCTTAGCCAGAAATTCCAGCTGCTGCCAGCAAGAAAGGCAAAAGCGGTTGTCCATCTCTACTGTAACACCACATATGGGGCATCTCGGCGGCAAAGCAAAATCGATCAGCGGCTTGAACATTGCTGGCAAGGTCATTTGATCTTTTTGTCCAGCGCCCCTAAAGCCACAAGACCCTATGACCGATACAGTCAATGTTCCCGAAGTTTTCGACCGCAAAAGAAGACGGCTTGTCCGTGACCGGGCCTATGGGCGCGCCGATGGTGAGGATTTCCTTTCTCAGATCATGGTCGAGGAGATCCTGGAACGACTGGATGTCGTCAAGCGCACATTTAGACGGGCGCTGGTACTCGGTTTACCGGCACACAGGCTCCGTGGAGAGCTTGAAACTCGCGGAATGACGGTAGTTATTGCTGATTCTGGTACTCGGATGGTTCAGGCGCTCGGCGGTGTGATATGTGACGATGACCGGCTGCCGTTCGCCGATCACAGCTTCGATCTGATTATCAATATAGGCTCGCTCGACACCGTCAACGACTTGCCGGGCGCACTGGTTTTATGTCGCAGAATATTGATTCCCGACGGGTTGCTGCTGGCCGCTTTGGTCAGCGCTGAAAGCTTCCCGTCGCTCAAGTCAGTCATCATGGAAGCCGAGGGAGACCGTGTATCTTCGCATATCCATCCGCAGATCGATGTGCGGACGGCTGGAGATCTCATGACTCGCGCTGGCTTGACCTTGCCGGTGGCTGACAGCGACAACTTGAATCTAAGATATTCAAGCCTCGAACGGTTGATTTCCGACATCAGAGATGTGGGCGGTAGCAATATCATGACCGGCGGCCTCTCCGCGATAAAGCGCGATATCTATCGTAACATTCAAATGTTATTCGACGCTCGAACAAGGGCCCACGGCAAATTCCCCGAAAGCGTCACGATTACCTATCTTTGCGCATGGGCGCCTCATCCAGACCAGCCAAAACCTGCGCGCCGGGGGAGTGGGCAGACATCCCTCGCTACGACACTGTCGACCAAAAGTGAGGACGAACCGGCGAATTAATCAGCTGCACTATAGGATATAGGACAGCTTTTGAACCAATGGTCCGTCCGCCGGTGGCATGGGAAGTTCTTTGATTGCATCGACCGGCAACCACTGGAGGTCCAGTGAATCGGTGCTGCTCACAGGCCCTCTCCATTTGCGACATATATAAAGGAGCAGGACCAGATGCTTGCTCCCGATTGCTTCGCTGGCAAAAGCAACAGACTCTATATCCGCCTCGTCGACATCAATTTCCAACTCTTCATTCAATTCGCGAACCAATGCTGTTTCCGGCGTTTCTCCTGCCTCAACCTTTCCTCCGGGGAACTCCCAGAGACCAGCCATAGGCTTGCCTTCAGGCCGCTTTTGCACCAGAATTCTGTCATTCTGATCGACTAGAGCAGCAGCTACGACAAACAGATATGTCGGATTTTTTTCCATTTTTTTGTGCGCTGTAAGGATTTTATTAATCCCTTTCTGTGAAACAAGTCATGTTCACGACTTAGCAGAACTTTACCCGCGTTGAGAGAGACATGATTGATCTTTTGAAAAAATTATATCTTTCTGACAAGGGCGCAACGGCTGTTGAATATGGTTTGATACTGGCTCTCATTGCACTCACAGTGCTTGTGGCGATTGCCGGTGTGGCCAATAAAACTGTCGGCATATGGGATGACGTTTCAAATCAGGTTACCGAAGTTTCATAAATAGCGCTATCGCACTTAAATGTTTTGGTAAGGTTTCTAGTCTAGGCTGTTGAACATTGGATGTAAATTGGATCCAATTGGGTAAGTGAAGTTTGTCAAATCTAGGAGACCAGACATGAAATTCGTACGTAAAATGTTCAAGAATGAAGAAGGCGCAACGGCTATTGAATATGGCCTTATTGCTGCTCTGATCGCTGTTGCAGCTATCGTTGCAATGGGTCAGCTGGGTAACACCCTCAGCAACACCTTCTCAGAAGTAGACAATTCAATGGCTGGCTAATCTTCGGATTATGCAAGTTAAGAAGACGGCAGCCTTACGGCTGCCGTCTTTTTTTGTGTCTGAATGAATCAATAAGTGATGATTTTCACTTTTTGACCGGCCCGTAGCCCGTCATTCGCGCTCAACCGGTTCAGCACCAGAAAGCGGTCCTGCTGATAGTTGCTATAGGCCATGCGCGACGAAAGACTGGAAATCGTATCTCCGCTTTTTACGGTTACGACATCGACCTTACGAGATTTGATAGCGGCTGCTTCTGTTGCCGAAAGCCTGGCGATGCTCTGATACATGGGCGAGAAAATATTAGCGCTCCCAGCCGTGGCTATTGTAGCGAAATGAAACGCGCTGCTATTCGAAAATTCATAAGCAAAAACAGTGACATCGACCGGACCATTGCTACTGTCTACCCGTGCCATCGCGTAAGATGCAGGTAGCCCGTTGACCGTTGTTCTTTCGATATTGCCATAAGCTATGGTTTTGCCATCGCCCGCCAGCCCCTTGAAGGCGGCATCGATATAGGTTGTCATATTTCCGTTATAAGCGCCGGTGGTAAACTGTCCCTGTCCGCCAGAGCCCGTGATAGAAACGGCACGCGCGCCATTTTGCATTGAGAAACCATTCGGGACGGTGAATTTCAGCTTCAGATCACGATGCAGAAATCTGTTCCCCTCGATTACCCCCTGTTTGGGATCATCGCCGTACAGGATACCGTCCAGATTCTGCAGGAACTGATCACGATTGCGGACGCCGCCGGTTCTGGTCAGCTTGCTCGCATTGGTGGCAGCCCGCGACACTCTGCGCGCTGGGTCGGGGTGTGTGCTGGCCCATTCGGGTGCGCTGCGCGCGTCGCGTCCCGCCGCGCGTACATCAATCGCAGATTGTGCCGCCAGCGAATATAGCATGGATGAAAGCGCCTGGGGATCATATCCCGCCGAAGCCAGATAACGAATACCCAGATCGTCGGCTTCATATTCCTGTTTGCGAGAATATTTCAGCGTCAGCAACTGGCTCCCGGTACCAAAAATTTCCTGACCAATTCGACCAAGAGAAGAATCCCCCAACAAAACCTGAGAGCCGATTTGGCCCAAGATCCCCAAAATGCTATTGCGCGTAGCCGCCTTCTGGCGCTTTTCACTATGCCGCGCGGCAACATGCCCAACTTCATGACCGAGAACGCCAGCCATTTCTGCTTCATCGTTCATCAACGCCATCAACTGGCGGGTGAGATAAACATATCCCCCAGGAATAGCGAAAGCGTTATTCACGGGACTGTTCAACAAGGTCACGGTAAAGTCACTGCGAGCGTTGCCAAGGCCAGATTGTACGGCAATATTCTGCCCCACTCCGACGACATAGGAAACCTGTGGGCCGGCATATGCACCGCCGAATTCCTCCAGCAATTGCGGATGGGCTTCCGCGCCTTTCTGTTTTTCAGCCGCTGATATCGAGCGGGCTTCACCAGCCTGACTTCCTGCAGAATTCACCGCACCGGCGTCGGCTCCACTGCCGGTACACGCTACCAAGGTAATAACTCCCGCGGCACTCATCAGTTTTGTTGAAAATTGTCTCATATCAAGCTCCTCATGGTCGCATGTTTATAAGAACTGACCATTCGGTAAAGAGTTCCGCATGTAAAATGGCGTTTCAGCAGCTTTGGTCGACGTAGAATCTACATTTACGCTTCTAAAGCGCGCCAATTTCCAGAAATTTTTCTCGACGCAATCGCCTCAGATCTTCGCGATCGAGTTTCTCGAGCTGTTCAAACTCTTCTTCGATCGCCATGCCCAAGGATGCAATAGCCAAAGCCGGATCGCGATGCGCACCACCCACAGGCTCCTGGATTATACGTTCAATAACGCCCAGTTTCTTGAGATTTTGGGCCGTAATCTGCATGGCATCTGCAGCGACATCGGCCTTGTCACCCGTGCGCCACAGAATCGATGCACAGCCTTCGGGAGAAATAACCGAATAGACAGCATGTTCAAACATTAACACGCGTTCTGCAGCGGCCAATGCCACTGCGCCACCCGATCCGCCTTCGCCTACAATTATCGCCACCATCGGAACACCGAGCGAAAGGCATTTTTCAGTCGAACGGGCGATTGCCTCAGCCTGCCCCCGTTCTTCTGCCGATACGCCTGGAAATGCGCCGGATGTATCAACAAGTGTCAAAACTGGCAGCGAAAACCGGTCGGCCATATCCATAAGGCGGATGGCTTTGCGATATCCTTCGGGCTTGCCCATCCCAAAATTGTGGCGCAAGCGGCTTTCCGTATCATCACCCTTTTCATGACCGATGACGATCAGTCGACGATCCCCGAGTTTCGCAAAACCGCCAATAATTGCCTTATCATCGCCAAAGTTCCGATCACCACCCAGAGGGATAAACTCGTCAAACAAGCCAGCGACAAAATCCTTAAAATGCGGACGCTCCGGATGACGGGCGACCTGTGTTTTTTGCCACGGCGACAATTTCCCATAAGTGTCGCTCAACATTTTGGCTGATTTGACCTGCAGTTTCTCGATTTCCGCTTCGATATCGAGTGAGCCTTCATCGGCTGTATCCCTTAGTTCCAGAATACGGGCTTCCAGGGCGGCAATTGGTTTTTCAAAATCAAGATAAGATGTCATAAAAACGAGTTAGAACCCGACAAGCTAAACGTCAACGCGCGAGATCCAGTTGGCTCAATGGATGACGATTATTCACGAGTTCGACTAGGCGGGCGCTGTCGATATGCGTATAGATTTGTGTGGTGCTAATATCGCTATGCCCCAGCAGAGTTTGTAACGCTCGCAAATCTGCACCGCCCTCAAGCAAATGGGTCGCGAAGGCATGTCGCAAGACATGTGGACTGATTTTTGCTGGGTTGATCCCTGCCCTGGCCGCATGTTCCTTGATGATCTGGAACAATCTGATGCGGCTAATGTGACCGGATCGCGAGGGAAAAAGCCATTTTTCCTGCGGATCAACAAATGCGCCCCACCGTCGAACGGCGCTGCGAGCCTGTTGGGAAATCGGCACCAGTCGTTCCTTTTCTCCCTTTCCCTTGATGATCAAATAGGGCTCATCGCTAGTAATTGATGAGCGCTGCAAACCGACAAGTTCACTCGCCCTGAGCCCGGAACCATAAAGCAATTCCATTATCGCAGAAAGCCTGACCACTGAAGGCTTCACCGGCTCACGCCCCAACCCCTCGGCGACCAACTGGAATAGAAGCCTGATTTCCGCGTGAGACAAGGTCTTGGGCAATGATCGAACTAGTCCCGGCTTTGGCAGAGCATCCGAAGGGTCATTCTCCCGAAACCCTTCTTCGACAAGAAAACCAAAAAACCGTCTCAAGCTGGAAGATTTTCGCGCTACCGTGCTATTTTGTAGCTTGCGCCAGTGAGAGGGCAATACTCTGATCATCTCCCGATCAGCGATGGACAATCGTCCTTCGGCAATTACCGACGCTTGTTCCAAATCTGTTCGGTAAGCCGACAAAGTATGCTGAGATGCACCGGCTTCTGCGACGAGCATCTCCAGAAAACGCTCGATCAGATTGGCATCGTCGCTCATATCATGCACGAATAGGCCTCATGGCGGTCGATGCAAAGCCTATGTACGCGTCAGGGCTTCGGCTGCGATCATGCGCGCTTCAGGCTCGAGACCTACTCGTTTGAAGCTTTGCATAATGTGAAACAGATGCAGAGGCGACATCGCCTTCCAGTTTCTGCCTTGCATACCGACAGCGGCGAGCAACGCCACGGTTCCTGGCTGGCCTCGTCGGGCAGCAGACTGTATTGCCCTTGTCCACTTTGTGGTGCGACCCAAGTTCAGGTCCAAATCATTCGCAAAATCAGCAATTGTCTGCTGGTCAGCTTTTCCCAGACCAGCAACTGCTGCCAGCAAAAATTTGCTGCGTAGCTGCTCTTCACTGCCATCATTTCCGCCAAAATCGTCCAGCGCGTCATAGGAGACCGGCACAGCATTGGTCGAGAAAGCCACCGCCAACAACGCCCAGCCATCACTGCCCTGTTCGACAATATCGGCCCATCTTACGGCGCTGCGATCAAGGCCAGCAGAAAGCATGGAAGCGATCAAATCTGCACTCTGATCGCGAAGGGCGGCTGACGGCGGAATTTTTGCCGCAGCACGAGCGGTCAATATCTTGGCCGAATATCGGGTAAGCGCGCCGTTGGACCGCCCCCAAAGATCGCGCATTGCCGCCAGCCGAGAGTCCGCTGTGTCGTTGGTATAAGCCTGACGCAGTACCGAAGCCAGCGCCTTCCGGTCATCACCTGTCTCGGGATCATCATATGCAACGGCATAAAGGTCGACCATCGCCTGATTGGACATTACGCCGATCGCGGCTGCGACATCAGCCGCTTTCATACGTGAGTCGATCGAAAGCATGGGAGCGCGAGCGCGCCAACCCTGCACATGGCGACCGGCTTGGGCATATAGTCGATCCGGAGCTTCGACTCCGGTCGCTGCACCCAAACCAAAACGCCAGTTATTAAAATATTCAATATCATCCCAAAGGATGGAAACAGCCCTTCGGCCTTCGAAACCGGCACCAATCGTCTTTTCTGCCAGCAAATAATCAATACCAGTGGCTATCTTGTCGCGCCTCACCTGCTGCAACAAGCTGGTCGCACGGCTTTGTTCACCGGTAAGAGATGCGCATATCGGCCGGAACATGGTCCATGTCGGTGCATCACTAACTTGCGCGCCGCCATCGACAAGGGGGCAGATTCCCGCTGGATCGGCAGTTGCCAGATGCGCCTGCATCGCAACTTCATAAAGTCGCGGCGTATAATTCCCGCCATCCACTTTCAAAACCAGGGAACGGGCAGCGTCGGCCTCACCCATGAGCAACAAGCGCCAGGCGCGTTCGGCAGCCCAATCTGCAGGATTTACATTTTCTGGGCTGAAAACCTTGCTCAGCAATGTACGACGGAGCAGTATCGAACCCCAGCGGGAAATGATGGGGCCGTTCAGGTTTCTGATCAAATTTATCAGATATTGCCCGCCCTCTTCACCGAAAGCATCCTTTGGCAGGCCATCATATTGCGGCGTCAAAACGCCGATTTCGACCATCGATCGACGCTCGCCTGCAGATAAAGTATATTGGGGCTGGAGGGCGTCATCCAGCGCGTCAAGATCGAGTTCTCCGTTTTCATCCAGCTTCAACAACGACATATCGGGGTCGGTCTCAGCGGCATTCTGGTCCTCTATAGCGTCGCTTGATGGATCACTTGCCTGTGGAGTGATTGGCCGCGCTGAAACCGGGCTCGGAGCAGCAGTTGGAACAGGTGCAGGCGCGGGTCTAGGCGCAGGCGTCGGAGCGGGCTCCCCAAATCCTGGTGGCAAAAGAGATTCCGGAGAATTCTGTCCCAGAACCGGAATCGCTACAAAAAGCGCGCCGAGGCTGACAGCGGCTAAAGATATATGCTTGATACGCATATGCATCTTATTGCAAATCGTCACCAATTACCGGCTTTTCAACCGGCTGCAGCGGCTGCTCAACATCCATCGAAGCCAAGGCAAGCGCCGCACCGATCAGGATTGCGACAAACAAAATTAGAAAAACCAACTGACGCGGCATCAATGTGACTCAATCTTCCAAACGGTTAAAAAAACTGGCTTAGTCAGCATTGGAATTTGCACCCTTAGCCAACCCTTGTATAGCCTTTGCCCCAATGGACAAAAACATAAAAGCCTCTTTCGACAAATCCGACGGAAATTCCGGTGAAACGCCAGATTTCGTGCCTGAACAATCGATTGTACTGGTCGGATTGATGGGAGTGGGCAAAACTACGGTTGGCCGGCGTCTGGCAAAACGGCTGGACCTTGGCTTTGTCGATGCCGACGAGGAGATCGAGCAGGCGGCTGGCCTGACAGTCGAAGAAATCTTCAGTCGCTTTGGCGAGGACTATTTCCGCGACGGAGAACGGCGCGTGATAGCGCGGCTGATGGACGGCGAACGCCAGATTATCGCGACCGGCGGCGGCGCGTTCATGAACGAGGAAACCCGGGCGCTGATCCTGAAAAAGGCCATCTCGATCTGGCTGGATGCCGATCTGGAGACCTTGGTGAAACGTGTTGCCCGGCGCAACACTAGGCCGCTGCTGAAATCCGGTGATCCGGCGAAGATACTGGCCGATCTGGCAGCTACCCGAAATCCGGTTTATGCCACTGCCCAAATCCATGTCATGGGCAATGATTCGCCGCATGAAATTACCGTTGAAAAGATAATCGAGGCATTACAGCGTTGACCCAGATCACAGTCGAACTCGGCGAACACAGCTATCCCATATTGGTTGCGCCAGGCGCTCTAGAACAGGCAGCGACCCATTTACAGAAATTTGCCAGCAATAGCCGACTTTTCATTTTGACCGACGAGAATGTGGAGGCCCATTTGCTGCCGAAATTGCGGCAGGCCTTCGCCGAACACAGAATCAATTTGATCGTCAAAATCCTGCCTGCAGGAGAATCGAGCAAAAGCTGGAGCCAACTCGAACTGGTCACCGACTGGTTGCTGGCCCAAGGCGTCGAGCGCTCCGATACGCTAGTGGCGCTCGGTGGAGGTGTTATCGGTGATCTCACCGGATTTGCGGCAGCGATTGTGAAGCGCGGCTGCGGATTTGTCCAGATACCCACCAGCCTTCTCGCACAGGTAGACAGCAGCGTCGGCGGCAAGACTGCGATCAACAGTTCTGCCGGCAAGAATCTGATCGGCAGTTTTAACCAGCCACGCTTTGTGCTGATCGATCCGCTCGTGCTGAACAGCCTGCCGGACCGGGAATTGCGCGCCGGTTATGCGGAGGTGATCAAATATGGGTTGATCAGCGACGCCAGTTTCTTCGCCTGGTGCGAAGCCAATGGCAGCAAGGTCCTGAACCGCGACGCTGAAGCCCTCAGCAAAGCAATCATCCACAGCGTGCGCGCCAAGGCCCTGATCGTCGGCGAAGACGAGAAAGAGCTCAGCGGACGACGCGCGTTGCTCAATCTCGGCCACACATTTGGCCACGCGCTCGAAGCGGAAACCGGCTTCTCCGACAAGCTGGTCCACGGTGAAGCGGTCGCTGCCGGCATGGCTTTGGCATTCGGATATTCGGTGCGTCGCGGCCATTGCGATGCAGCGGATGCCGAACGTGTGCGATCACATCTGCAGTCGGTTAACCTGCCCCATGATTTGACAACCGCTTCGGTTCGGGCTTCTGGCCAGCGTCTCGTAGATCATATGATGCACGACAAGAAAATGAGCGGTGGCACCCTGCCCTTCCTGCTTGCCAACGGCATCGGCCAGTCCTTTCTGGCGCAGGACGTTGATCTGAAAGACGTTGCTGCATTTCTGGACGCGTCGACCTAAGCAGATCTGTCAATATGAAGATCAGACTTTCTTGCCAGAGTTATTCTCGAACCTGAGTTCCGCACCGGCAAGCATGTCACCACCGGACTTCATTTGCGCTTCCAGCCGGTCGCAATCCCGCTGACGGAATTCGTCATCGACCTCCTCGATCAGGCTGCTGTCCAGATCGATCGCGAACATCGTCTGTCGTGCGAGATGGATCGCCGATTCAAACATTTCGCGCTTCATCCCGACAATACCGAGCCCCTTGAGTGCGATCAGCTGGCGGCGGTCATAGACCCTGACAAACATCTTGGTTTCCGGAAAGGATTGCACGATCGCGCGCGCTTGTTCGGGACCGAAGTCCGGATCGTTCATGCAGAAGACAATGGCGTCCGCTTCATGCGCTCCTGCGCGGCGCAAGAGATCGACACGGGTGCCGTCGCCATAAAAGACTTTGGCGCCGAATTGCTGGTGAACATCAATCTGGTCGGGCTTGATATCAATCAATGTCAGCGGTATTTTTGCCGCCATCAGCATTTGCGATACGGTCTGTCCGAAACGTCCCTGCCCCACAACGATGACCGAGGCGCGATCGGCATTGCTGGGATCTTCAAGATTGGTCGAGGACGTACTTCCGCCGTTGCTGAAGCGCCGCGCCACGAGCATCAGAAACGGAGTGGTTGCCATAGAAATGGTTATGATCGCACCAAACAGACTGCTTGCTTCCGGCTCGATCAACAGTGCTTTTTCGGCCTCGGAGAATAGCACAAAGCCAAATTCCCCGCCCTGGCTGAGCAGCATGCCCATCGCCAGAGCCGGATTGGTATCCATACCGAACAGCTTCCCCAGTCCGAAAATGATCGCGATCTTGACGGTTACCAGCGCGATGGCTGCGCCCACGATAAAGCCGGGGTTTTCCATTACCACATTGACGTCCAGCATCATGCCGACCGCGAGAAAGAAGAAGCCGAGCAATAGAGATCGAAAGGGATCAATGTCGGCTTCCAGCTCGTGCCGATAGGGAGAATTCGCCAACATAACCCCAGCGATAAAGGCCCCCAGAGCTGGTGACAGCCCGATAAATTCCATCAACGCAGCGCCGCCGAATACAGCTACAAGACCAGCGACAATGAACAGTTCACGTTCGGCAATTCTGCCAATCACCTTAAGCAACGGCTGCAACAGATATTTGCCGGCAAGGATCAGCCCACCGATAGCCAATATTGCGTAAAGCGCGGTCAGCCATCCTGATGGTCCGCCCTCGTCCTGCGGTGCTCGCGATAATGCCGCGATGATGGTGAGAAGCGGGATGATCGACAGGTCCTGAAACAGCAGGATGGAGAAGGCCTTCTCTCCCGTCGGCGTATTCAGTCTGCCGGACGACTGCAGCATCGGAAGCACCTGCGCCGTCGAGGAGAGCGCCAGCGGCAAGCCAATCGCGATCGAAGCGGCAAGCGTGAAGTTGGTTGTGGCCATGATCAGCAGGAACAGCGCGATCCCGCACAACACGACCTGGCTCATGCCGAGCCCGAAGATAGCCTGACGCAAGCGCATGAGCCGCGCCGGTGCCAGTTCCAGTCCGACGATGAAAAGCAGGAGTATGATTCCGATTTCGGAAAATTCGAGGATGGTCCCGGCGTTGTTGATCAACTGAAAGCCATGAGGGCCGATCAATACGCCGGCGATCAGATAGCCAAGAACCGCACCGATGCCGAACCGCCGGAAGATCAGCACCATCACCAAAGCAGCACCGAGCATGACAAAGCCGCCCAACAACAGGTCAGCCATATGCGTTTCAGGTTCCATCGATCAGACCGCCTTTTGCTTGGCAGCAGCGTCTGCGAATGCAGCGATCACTGCGTCATAGGGAAGTAATATTGCGGCATGGCGGCCGTTGTGGTCCCGGGCGGCCGCCAACTTGTCCATATCCGGCCATTCTCCGGGAGACTCGTCTGAGCCCTTCAGAAATGCTGCCAGATTGGTTCGGACGGCATCGATATCACCGGCTGATTTGCCGATCGCTTGCGCGCCCAATATGGCGGCGGATGCCTGTCCCAATGCGCATGCGCTTATTTCAAAACCGAGGTCTTTCAGACTACCGCTGTCTGTTACCATAACGTCTGCCGTCACCTTGCTGCCGCATGTTTTGGACCGCAGTTCTGCGGTGCCATCCGGATTATTCAGCCGTTGTTGATGCGGGATAGACACCGCAAGACGCAGAATTTCGCGCGTATAGAGCGCTCCGCTCATTGATGTTCTACCGCAGGCGCATCGCTCGATTTCCGCTGTTCCTCAACAAAATCGACCATCGATTTTCCGCTTGCGTTGAGTAGCGGATAGGTGCGGGATTCCGCAATCCATTCCGGTCGCGGTTCGTCGGCGCCATAGACGGTGTCATAAACCAGAACCACCAGCAGATAGAGCAAGGTCGCTCCAATCAGGCCCTTGATCATGCCGAAGCCGAACCCAAGCACCCGGTCGATCGGACCGAGAACAGATTTACGCGAGCGCGCACCAATCGACCGGGCGATCCAGCGACCCAACGCATAGGTAACGATGACGATCGATGCGAAAGCCAGAACAGAGGCCCCGCTTTCGCTGCCCACAGGGCTGATCAACCGCTCGTAGATCGGCGTGTGCAGCATCCGCACCCCGACCACGACCAATATCCAGACGAAGAGCGACAGCGCTTCCTGAACGAATCCTCTGAGGAAACCGAGGACCGCAGCCCCGCCCATTAAAATCAGTACAAATATGTCGAGACCGGTCATCGGCTCTAGCTAGTCACGCTCGAGCATATGGTCAACGAGATTGGCGAGTTTGGCAAATTGCAGCTTCTTCATGGTATCGCTGCTTTTTTCGCCGGAAGCGGGGATCAGCGCGCGGTCAAATCCCAATTTGGATGCTTCTTTCAGGCGAAGCGGCGTGCGTGAAACCGGACGTATTTCTCCGGAGAGCGCAATTTCGCCGAAAATAACGGCGTCGCTTGGCATCGGCCGTTCGGCATGGGCGGATATCAGCGCCGCTGCGACCGCCAGATCGGCGGCAGGATCCGTGAGCCGGTAGCCGCCCGCGACATTGAGGTAGACTTCTGCGCCCGAAAAGCTGAGCCCGCAGCGCGCTTCCAGCACTGCCAGAATCATCGCCAGCCGCGAACTGTCCCATCCAACCACGGAACGCCGCGGCGTTGCGCCGCTCGCCAGCCGCACCGTCAGCGCCTGGATCTCGACCAGCACCGGCCTTGTGCCTTCCATCGCCGGGAACACGGTGGCTCCGGTCACTTCTTCGCTGCGGTCGGTGAGGAACAAGGCGGATGGATTGGCCACTTCGGTGAGGCCTTTTTCTTCCATCGCGAACACGCCGATTTCGTCAGTACCGCCAAAGCGGTTCTTGATCGAGCGAAGGATACGATATTGATGGCTGCGCTCGCCCTCAAAGCTCATCACCGTATCGACCATATGTTCGAGCACACGCGGACCGGCGATATTGCCGTCCTTGGTAACATGGCCGACGAGCATCACCATCGTGCCATGTTCCTTGGCAAATTTGATAATTTCCTGCGCCGACGCCCGAACCTGGCTCACGGTTCCCGGCGCGCCTTCGATCAGATCGCTGTGCATGGTCTGGATGGAATCGATCACGACAAAGTCCGGGGCGTCTCGACCAAGGGTCGTCAAAATATCTCGAACCGATGTCGCAGAGGCCAGCTTTACCGGCGCCTTGCCCAGCCCCAGCCGCCGTGCCCGCAGCCGCACCTGATCCGCCGCTTCCTCGCCGGAGATATAAGCCACCGAAAGCCCCGCGCCGGCCAGCCGCGCAGAGACCTGAAGCAACAATGTCGATTTCCCGATTCCAGGATCGCCGCCCATGAGCGTCGCCGATCCGGCCACCAGCCCGCCACCTACGGCGCGATCAAATTCGGCGATGCCGGTCTTTCTCCGGTCCGGCAGCGCGATCTCGCTATCCAGCCCGACCAGCCGCACTTCGCGTCCACCGGTCTGCAGATTATGCTTGGAAGCGAATACCGTTTCGCCCGCTTCCTCGACGAGCGTATTCCACTCGCCACAATCACCGCACTGCCCTTCCCAGCGATGCGCGATCGAGCCACAATTCTGACAGACATATTTTTTCTTCGGTTTGGCCATGGGATTTATCTAGCAGAACAAATGTAGAACGCCAGTGGTTTTGCATCAAAAATTGAAACAGGGTCACACGGGTCACACCCCCTAAAGGAGAAAATGATTCTAGCTCGAAAAGGTACGCGGCAAGGCACAAGCTAGATTGCTCTTGCTTGTGTAATCAGGGTGCGGCCGATTCATGGTTGCAGTTTAGCAAAGGGACACTGGTGTAGGAAAGCCCGATTTGAGATGCAAAGGCGCGAAGTCATCGCACAACTTCACCTCCGATCACCAGCCAGCGTATTCGCGCTTGCGCCCTCCCCGCCATCCTGTAGTTAAAAGCCATGCGGCAGAAAGAACTCAGACTGGCCTTGATCTGCTATGGCGGCGTGAGTCTGGCCATCTATATGCACGGCATCACCAAGGAAATCTGGAAGCTGGCGCAGGCGAGCCGAGATTTTCACGATGGCGCGCGGGTCGACCAGTGCAGTCGCGGTATCTATTATGATATATTGCAATGGCTGGAACTGGAAACCGGCACGAGGCTCCGGATCTTGCCGGACATTATTTCCGGTGCCAGCGCTGGCGGGATCAACGGGATATTCCTGTCGCAAGCCATTCTGTCGGGCCAGTCGCTCGATCCGCTGACCGACTTGTGGCTCGACACCGCCGATGTCGACAAGCTGCTCGATCCCGACGCAAGGCCGCTGTCGCGCTTCTCCAAATTCTGGGCCGAACCGATTGCCTGGATGGCGCTGGGCCGGAAGGGCGGCGCGGTCGAACAGACCGTTTCGAAGGAAGCCCAAGAAGAGGTCAAGATGAAGCTCTCGCGCTTTGTCCGTGCGCGCTGGTTTGCGCCGCCCTTTGGTGGCAAGGTGTTCAGCGGCCTGATCTGGGATGCGCTTGCGGCGGTCCGGACGACCGAACGCGGTCCGCGTCTGCTGCCACCCGGCCAGCCGCTCGACCTGTTCGTCACAGTTACAGATTTCGTCGGCCATCCGGAAAAGCTGCAGCTGCACAGCCCGCCCGAAGCGCTCGAGATGGAACATCGGATCACCATCGGCTTTTCGACCCGGGGCAAAAGAGACGATGCAATTGCCGATCCGGCGGCGCTGACCTTTGCCGGACGCGCCACCGCCAGCTTCCCCGGCGCCTTTCCGCCGTTCACGGTGCGGGAACTGGACGGGCTGCTCACCGACCATGATTATGTCTGGGAAGGCCGTTCGGCCTTTCTCAAGCGGATATTGCCCAACCAGTTTCGGGCCGGAACAGCGGAGGATACAGTGCTGATCGATGGTTCAGTCCTCGCCAACGCGCCCTTTGCCCAGGCGATCGAGGCGTTGAAGAACCGGCCCGCGAAACGCGAGGTCGACCGGCGGTTCGTCTATATCGACCCGCGCCCCGATCTCGACGTAGCGAAAAGCGACAAGGCGACACAGCGGCTGCAGGCGGCGCAGGAGGCCGAGAATGAGGCGCTGCCCGGTTTCTTTTCTACCATTTTCGGCGCGATTTCGAACATTCCCCGTGAGCAGCCGATACGCGACAATCTCAATGCCATAGCGGGGCGCTCCAACCGGATCACACAGATGCGGCTGATCACCGAGAATCTGCGGGGCGAAGTCGAGCAGCATGTGGAGAGCCTGTTCGGGCGCACGTTTTTCCTCGACCGGCCCACGCCTGCGCGGGTGGCCGCCTGGCGCCGCAAGTCGCGGGACAAGGCGGCCAAGCTCTCCGGTTTTTCCTACAGCGCCTATGGCCATCTCAAGCTGGCCACGGTGATCGAGGATATTGCGCATACGGTGCGGCGGAGCAAATCCGATCCCAACGGACATAATCATCCCGGCTTGCGCAACGCATTATGGGCGGAGATACGCCGCCTTGGCCTTGACAATGTCGGGCAGAAGAGCGGCGGACCGACCAAACCGGCAGCCGAATTTTTCCGGCAGCATGATCTGGGCTTCCGGGTACGGCGGCTGCGCTTCATGGCGCGGCAGCTTGCCGAGGATCTCGATCGCGCCGATCCGGCCGCTGCCGAGGTAATGGAGGGTATGCATGATGTCATCTATGACTGCCTTTCCCTGTATATCGAGCGCGAGACGATCGACTATCTCGGCGACGATTTCGTCAGCCTTGCCGAACAGGCAGAGGAGCAGCCCGGGGCCATGCTGGATTCGCTGGCCAAGGCCCGCGACCTGACCGCGGCCGACGCGATTGTCGATGCCAAGCTGGCCGCAGCGCTGGCGGTGATACCCAAGGCGGAGAAGCGGTCGATGCTGCTCGCTTTCCTCGGATTCCCTTTTTACGACATCGCCACGCTGCCGCTGCTGCAGGGCGAAGGGCTCGACGAATTTGACCCGATCAAGGTCGACCGCATCTCCCCCGAAGACGCCAAGACGATCCGCAAGGGCGGCGTTGCGGCGACGTTAAAAGGCATTGAATTCAACAATTTCGGCGCCTTTTTCAGCCGCAGCTACCGCGAGAATGACTATCTCTGGGGCCGTCTGCACGGCGCCGACCGGATGATCGACATCATGCTGTCCACCCTGCCCGAGTCCAAACGCCCGGGCGGTGACACGATCCTCGGATTCAAGAAAACCATCTTCCGCAAGATCATCGATGAAGAGGAGCCTAGGCTAACCAAGGTCAAACCGCTGATTGCGGACTTGCGAAAAGAGATCGAGGCCGCGACTCTCTGACTAGTGGGCGTGGTCTTCCGCGTGGTCCGGCGTTTGCAAGCTCTTGTAGACCGCCTCGACAAAGGCATCGCCCTTGATGAAGGCATCGGGATTGATATCCCACTGCGCCGCCGGTTTCATAGCCTGCACCGCTTCCAGTGACTTGCCTTCGCCCTGTGCTTTTTCGACCGCGCCGATCACCGTTATCAGCATATCGCGATAGGCGGTCAGATCGGCTTTTGTGGCCATTGGTCCATGACCGGGAATGATTTTCGTCTCGTCATCCACCATGGTCAGTACCTTTTCTGCCGCCGCCAGCACGCCGCGAACATTGCCGCCGCTGTTGAGGTCAATGAAAGGCAGACTCATCTTGTGGAAGAACAAATCACCCATATGAACAACATTGGCTTTTTTCCAGAAGATGACGCTGTCGCCGTCGGTGTGGCCATGTTTCATATGTTTGACCTGCACTTCGTCACCATTCAGGTGAAGCTTTATCCCGTCATGGTAGGTCACTGTCGGCAAGGCTTCGACCGGTGACGCCGGATCGTTGCCGCGTCCCGACTTCTGGATACCCAGCATCCGCTCGCGGACATGGTCATGCGCCATGATCAGCGCGCCGGCCTTGCCGAAATTTTCATTCCCGCCACTATGGTCGCCATGCCAGTGGGTATTGATCAGATAGGTCACCGGCGACGCACCGAGCTCGGCGATCGCCGCCTGGATTTTTGGCGTCAGTGGCGCGAACTGGTCGTCGATCAACACGGTTCCGTCGGGCCCGTATGAGACGCCGACATTGCCACCTGCCCCGAATAGGACAGCAACTCCGTCAGCCAGGGGCTCGGCCTCGATCTCGACAGCGGCAAAACGGTCAGATTCCTGGGCATGACCCTCGCTGACAGCAAAGTTTGCCATTGGAGAGACCGCGAGTAAAAGAGCAGCGCAAGTTCTGGATATCGGCTTTGACATGTACGTGGTCTCCTGTTTTTTCTCGTCGGGTCGGTGGCTTCAGGTAGCTATAGCTAACCCCAACTCCATCGGTTTAGGCCCCAGCCTTCGCTCGGGTGACAATTTATAGTGGCAACTTAACAGCGATCCGCAGCCGCCGCTATCCCTTGGCAAAAAACATAAGATTGACCAGACGGCCATCCTGCGGCGTCTTGCCAAAGGCCATGCCGCTATTGTGGAACATCCACGGGCTGAACAGGATAAGCCGGTTGAAGCGCATCGGCACAGTCATAACCTTCGCCCAATTTGCCGGATGGTTGGTGTCCTTGTTGACCACATCTTCGATCAGCGCGTTTATATCGGAATAGCCGGCTTTCATGATCCCCGGCATATCGGTCGGAACCCGCTCAAGGCCGCTGCGTTTGTGGCGAAAGAACTCGGTGCCGCCTTTGCAATGTTCGGGCAGTGACAAATAGAGAATGCCCGAATAGAAAGCAGGATCAATATGCACGCCGCTGCGCCCCTTGTCACCTTTCAAGGTGATCCGGCAATGCAAATGACTGGTATCGGGCGCGGCCTTGACCGGTGCGTTGATGATGCCCGAGATCCGCTCGTTCAGGCCTTGAATGTCCAATGGTCTGGTCGAAATATGGCCCGGATAATTGCCGCGTTTGTTTTCGGGATCATAATCGAGCGCCAGAGCCGCGTTGCGCGCAACCACCGGGTCAGCGAGAAAATCGTCGAGAATGAGCAGCGACGGGAGCATCAAAAAGCTCTCTGACAGATCGATGAAACGAATATTTTGATGGCCGCACCGGCAAAATATGCTCCGCCACCGTTAAGGCTACGAGCCATTAGCCTGATGAACTTTACAAACTTTACAGTGTTAAAGAAAAGAAATCCTTCTTTTCTTTCAACATCAAAACCGTCCGCCAAACCATTGGCATAGTGAGATAAATAGCAAAGAGAAGAGCGACTAGCCATTTTGCAACCCTATCATAAATATTATGGTGTAGGACATTATTTTACTGCTCGACCCGTCCATTATATGCACAAAGACAGATACCGGAACAAATTCAGATCTGATCTTTTCGACCGGCAAAGCCAGCTTCGACAATAGCTCCGACTCTGCTCATGAATTCCATACCGTTTGCGATCTCCTCGTCGGTCAACTCGTCAGAGATGAGCTTGATGAAGGCCTCGGTCCGTTTCATCATTTCATTCACCGTTGTCTGTCCCTTTTTGGTCAGACGGATCACCTTCTCCCGCGCCGACGTCTTGCTTTCCTTGATCGAAATCAGATTAAGATCCCTTTCAGCCATGGCGCGCAAGACTTTGGAAATCGCCGGACTTCCCAGATCATACCATTCACCGATCAACCGCTCGATGGTCTTGCGATGGATCGTATTACCGTCGGTTCCCTTTGAATGGATAATCCAAAGGACCACTGTCTGGTGTCGGGTCAAATCGGATCCGCTCAGATGCTTTTCAACAGCCATACCGACCGAATAATGAAACGGATAGAATAGCTTGAGGAAGTTTTGCGGGGCAGTTTCCCTTTTTATGGGATAGTCTATGCCGAAATCGGACTGCTGCTTCACTCGATGCTCCATCATTAGGATACCCGCCAGATCTCCCTGGCCACGAATCAAATAGATGGATGAACGAATATCGGGTCAAAGTCTAATCATCCAGCGTTAAAAATATCGACCTGTCTGCACGATTGCTAATTTTTCAGCCATCAGACCATCTGCCATTCCGGGCATGAAGTCCGTTTTTATCCAAATTATTCAATATATTATGGTCATCGCTGACTCGAGTGATTCAGACAAGTTGACAAAGCCACTTTTGAATTCATATTATGTCGCACGGACACTATGTCCCTACGACATATTAATTGTGAGGATTGAGGATATATGAAACCCGCGTTCAGCGTCGACCAATTGAGCAACCCCGAGGTGATCAGGGATCCCTATCCTTATTATGATCTGCTGCGCGCCCGGTCGCCGGTTTTCGGCTATCGCGACTTCCCTCCCGGCACGATGCCGGGGGTGGACGATCCAAAACCAGCCTGGGTGGTGCTGAATTTTGACCATGTCGCCGCAGTGGCATGGGATCATGACAGTTTCTCTTCACGTGACAGCCTTCAGGAGGAATCCTCTGCGCCGTCGCTGATGCTGGTCAATCACGACCGCCCGGAACATACGCGCCTGCGAAAAATTGCAACCAAGGTTTTTCAGCCGGCGTCACTAAAATCACTGGCGCCGGCGGTGGACGCACTGGTCAGCAAAACCATGGACGATTTTTTTGTTACGGATCAGCCGGTTGACGTGATGGCCGACTATTGCGCGATGCTCCCGAGCAGGGTGATGGCCTATTTGTTCGGCATGCCAGACCAAATGGACCGGGACGTGCGCAACTGGGCGACCGCCTTCATGCTCTCCGCCGACATAAGCCCGCAAGAGCGGCAAGCTTATAATGAAGAAGCCATGGCCTTTTTTGCGCAGCATGTGAGAGAACATATGGAGCGGATTGCAAAAGGCGAGAATCCGCCCGGTCCCTTGCTCAACGCCTTCATTCGCACTGAAGTCGACGGGGACAGCCTGTCCTTTGAGGAAATAGTCCGTTTCTGCATGACCGCCACCGTGGCCGGAGCAGAGACGACTTCTTTCTATCTCGGCAATCTGATCGCCGTATTCGCCGACTTCAACGAGATCTGGCAAGGCTTTGCCAAGGATCCGGCGCAGTTTGATGCGATCTATAAGGAAACGCTGCGGTTTCACGGCCCGCCACAACGTCTGTTCCGGGTTGCGACCCGCGACATCACCATAGGCAATGCCGACATCAAGCGCGGTGACTGGGTAGCCTGCTTTTTCGGCGCGGCCAATTATGATCCGGAGACCTTTCCCGAACCGTATAAGTTCCAGCTGAACCGCAAGAATGCCAATCGTCATATGAGCTTCGGCTACGGTATCCATCGCTGTCTCGGTGCGCCGCTGGCGCAGCTGGAGGCGGAGTCCACCGCACGCATGCTGCGCGAACGATATAAGCAGGTTGAACGCGCGGGCGAAGCAGTGTGGCAGGATGTAAGCCTGCTCAACCACGGCCTGCACAGCAACCCGGTGATTTTTCAAGCCCGGGATTAACCGAACAAGATATTCAAAAACAACGGTGAGCAAAATCACCGAACGAGGGAGGAAGACATGAACATTCGGAACAACAAGAAGGCGGTGCTGGTAACAGCCAGCCTGCTCGCGATTGTGACAGCACCAGCGCCGCTTTACGCCCAGCAAGATACGAACGATGTAGCACAAGACAGCAGCAGCGATGTCATCATTGTCACCGCAAACCGCCGCGACCAGTCGCTTCAGGAAGTGCCCTTGTCGATTACCGCTTTTGGTGGCGACGAACTCGCCAACCGCTCGATCACCTCTATTGAACAAGTCGGGGCGATCGCGCCCGGCGTCCAGATTTCGACCTATCAGGGGGATACGTCGATCTTCATCCGCGGCATTGGCACGCCGTCAATCATCGCCGGCACGGACAGCTCTACCGCAACCTATATCGATGGTGTCTATATCAGCCGACCCGCGGCTATTGGTCCGCAATTTTTTGATGTCGAACGCATCGAGGTTCTGCGCGGACCGCAGGGTACCCTATATGGCCGCAACGCCACCGGGGGTGCAGTCAATATCGTCACCAATCGACCTACCGATTATCTGGAAGGCAATTTGCAGCTGACGGTTGGTAATTATGATCGCTATCGGCTCGCTGGCGCCTTGAGCGGACCGATCAGCGATGCAGTCCGCGCGCGACTTGCCTTCCAGTGGGAAGATCGCGACGGCTATGCGACCGTGACCCGGCCCGACGACAGTATCGAACGAGTGGAAGACAAAAAGGATTATTCCATCCGGCTCACCGTCGAGGCGGACCTTTCTCCCGATGCTACGCTGACGCTTAACGGCGACTATTACCGCGCAGATGACAAGGCCAATGCCTATTTCTATGCCAGCGCAGGCTATGCCGACGAGATCCCCGGCTGGTACAGCACCCGGGAGGGATCGCAGACCCTGCCCTATTTCGGGATGAAAAGTGCGGGTCGTGTGTCCGAAGCTGCTTCCCGCGATATTTTTGCTGATACGCCCTATTTCAACAAGGTCGAGAATTGGGGCCTGGGCGCAACGCTCGACTGGGATATCGCCGACTATAATTTGAAGGTAATCGGCAGCTATCGCGACACCAATCCAGTTTCACAGAATGAATTCGACCTATCGGATGCCTATGTCAATTATGTCGGCCGCGAGGAAGATCATTGGCAGTGGAGCAGCGAAGTGCAGTTGAGCTCGCCCAGCGACAAACCCTTCTCGTGGATTGCCGGCGCTTATTATTTCGAAGAACACAATATGATCGACAATGATATTTACGGCAATTTCTGGGAACCTATTCTCATTCAGGGCTTCACGGATCTGCAGGCGGCCGGTGTCCTGCCGCCCTTTCCTGTGGTCTTCCCGGAAAGCGATCTGTGCTGCGAACTGCATCTGAGCGGCGAACAGGAGACCACGGCCTGGGCCGCCTATCTCGATACGCAATGGGAAGTCTCGGACCGGGTAACCGTCCGGCTGGGCGGTCGCTATAGTGAAGAACGCCGCGACGGACGGCAGAATTTCGATCTGGTGATGCTTCCGGATATCCGCATCGCGCCGAACACGATCTTCTTCCCGAATGCGATCACCGAGGACCGCGATGCGGCGGAGCCCGATCCGTTCGGTTTCGTTATCGCTCCGGTCAACGGGCCGACCACCTTCAGCGCCTTCACGCCCAAGCTCGGCATCGATTTTAAACCGAGCGACGACGTGATGCTCTACGCCTCTATCCAGCGCGGCTTCAAGAGTGGCGGCTATAATATCGGCAGCAGCCAGCGCGACCCGTTCGAGCCCGAGAAAATCTGGTCCTATGAAATTGGCGCGCGCAGCGAGTTGCTCGACCGCGCCCTGCTGCTCAACGCCTCGGCTTTCTGGTATGATTATACCAATCTGCAGGCGCAGGACAGCGTCGGCAACCAGCCGATCATCCGCAATGTCGGCAAAGCACAGGTGCGCGGTTTTGAAGTCGAGACTGTGGCGCGACCGACCGACTTCTTCCGGCTGGAAGGCGCGCTGACTTATGTCGATGCGCAATTTACCGAGGGGCAACTGACCGAAGCCCTGCGCCCTGCACCGCTCAGTCAGGACCCGGGGACATTTGTTCGCGATCTTGACGGCCTGCGTCTACCGCGCGCGCCGCGCTGGAAATTCAGCATCGCTGGTCAGGTCGAACAGCCATTGGGAGACAGTGGCACAGTCACCGCTCGCGCCGAATATCACTGGCAGAGCAAAATCTACTTCACTGTGTTCAACATCGATGCCGCGTCACAGGAAAGTTACGGCCTGCTTCGCGCCAGCCTCGGCTTCACCAGCGCCGATGACAAATGGAGCGTCCACCTGTTTGGCGACAATCTGACCGGCGAGACCTATTTCACCAACCAGATACTCACCGGCACCGTCTATGGCGCGGAATTTGTCGGGCCGCTCGGTACGCCGGCGACCTATGGAGTCGACTTGCGGTTCAACTTCTGATGCGTGTCCCCACAAGCCTTTCCGAGGAGAATATCCATGATCGCCCCGATTGATGTAACCAAGAACGTCTTCACCGCCTTTGGCGCCGCCGATGTCGATACGATTGTCCAGTGGCTACACCCGGATGTCCGGATCGAATTCTATGGCCCGGACGTCATTCCCTATGCCGGAATCTACAACCGCCTCGAGCAGGCGCGCCGCTTTTTCGAAACGGTATTGTCCTCGGTTGATATCCACCAGTTTGATCCGGAGGAGTTCATCTGCGAGGGCGACAAGGTGGTGGTCACCGGCCATTTGCGCCTCACCGCCCGCTCTACCGGACGCCAGATCGAGTCAGACTTCGTCCATGTCATCACCGTGGCGGACGAGAAATGGCTGTTGTTCCGCGACTTCATGAACACGGTCGAAGCCGCCGGTGCTTTTTCTCCCTAGAAAAATCCTCCTGCGACCGGGCGACAGGCCACGATAGAACCGCCCGGCCAATTAATTTCGGCCTCACGGGTTAATTGTTCGCCTCGCTCGCCGTTCTTAGCTCAGATTGATGATGGAGCAGAACTATTCCCAATCGGTTGGCCCATTTCCCACCCAGGCCAATCGGGAGCGGTGAACATCTCTGCTACAGAAAATCAATTCAGCGGGTCGGGATGGCTGGTCCTGTCCTGACCCGCTTACTATCCCGCAAAATCTAGCGACCAGTGGCACTCGGCATCCGGCTTGGACATGCTTCCACCATCGCGACAGAACATGCCTCCCGATTAATCGACAGAGCCGGATCTTACATCAATTTGATCAGGGAATTGCTCAGTCCGACAATCACTGCGGATATGCGATCGTTGACTTGCAGCTTTTTGAACAGTCGCCGGATATAGGAATCCACCGTCGCCTGGGAAATATCCAAGATTATCGCCATGTCGGAATTCGATTTTCCGCGCGAAATCCAGTATAAAACCTGGCTTTCCCGTTCGGAAAGCGGCGGTTCGTCTTCACCGCTCTGATTGATAATGGCACAGATTCTTCTGTGGCAGGACTGTGCAATACTGACCAGTGGTGCGATGATCTGCTCATCATCCATCGTCATATGGCGGTCAAAATTCATGGAAAAATAGGAGTTTCTACTGTTTGGGCCGAACAGCGGAGCGGCAATCCCATCAACAAAGCCGAGGTCCTTCGCTCGTTTCAAAAAGCCCAGATGCTTGTCATTCAGCTTTTGATTTGCAACGGCCTGCCGCCATGTCAACGCATGACCAATCGACATAACATGGTCAGGAATGGGGTCGGTTTCCAGAAAATCCGGATCCAGATAGGTGGCGACGATTTCCTCCGGATAGCCAAAATGGAATACCGACGTGCGCTTGGACACCTGCGAGTAAAATGGCGGAGTGATGTGGTAGGACAAGGCCTTGACGTCTTTGGCCATCAATTGATGAGATAATTCATTCAATTGCGAAGAAACTGAAAACCCCTCCCGGAGCGGGCTGTAATTATAAACCATCGGCGTACCACACATTTCTCGTCGCTATGCTTTTCAGGAATCGCCAGCAAATCCTGAAAAAAACATTACGTCTCCATACCTATAAATAAGCCGTCGAAATTGAATAGGACAAAAAAGCCACTCGTGCGTGAATCTCGTGAATGAGGCAGAATAAGCGGCTTCTAGCGGATTTCTTATCTGTCACGTAGCAACGTGACGTGTGCGGATAAGAAATTCCCCGTAAGAAAATGTTCAAATAGCAGATCTAATAAAAAGAATTGAAATTATGCTTTCAGAAATTGAACGGATTTTCCCCAGTAATTATAATAATATGCAAATTGATATTGACGCAATTGTGTCGGTCAGAAAAAATCGTAGCGAATTATTCAACGAACAATATTTCACAAACAAGTTTTGGGATATAATATTGTTGTTGTACAGCCACGAGATCAACGACCTTCCCATAGATTCCAATGCGATCGCCCAGCATCTCGAACTCAGCAGAACTTCGGTTTTGCGGTATCTGACGGCGCTTTTGAACGACGACATCGTCTGCGCATATGATCTAAAGGAAGAAGATTGCTTCGACCTGGCGCGCGATAATCTGTCGCTTACCCGGCGCGGATTCGAAAATGCGGGGACCATCGTTCAACAGACCCACAAAATTTTCTCCTCGATTCCCGCGACGTAGCCAGCTTATCGGCCAGTTACGCACCGCGTTATTTGCGAGGGCCTGACGTCGGCCGGCGCGGATCGCGAACAAGGTTGACTGACAGACCCCGGGGCCGATTTGATATAAAGCCCTTATTCGGTCAAATCTTCCCAGGCATCTTTCAATTTGCCGAAAAATCCGGTCGAATTCGGCGTTTCGTCACCAGTTTCTGTTGCTTGGAAGTCGCGCAGGATCTGCCGCTGCTGCTTGGACAGTCTGGTCGGTGTTTCGACCTCGATCTGCACTACCATATCGCCATTGCCGCGCCCGCGCAGTACCGGCATGCCGGCACCGCGCTGGTGGATCTGTTTGCCGCTCTGGATCCCGGCTGGAATACGGATGGCATGTTTTTCACCGTCGAGGCCGGGAATGGTGATTTCACCACCCAGAGCTGCCAGCGTGAAGCTGATCGGCGCGCGGGTGAACAGAGTTGTTCCTTCACGCTCGAAAATATTGTGTCGGATCAGGTGAATGAAAATATATAGGTCGCCAGCCGGTGCTCCGCGTGCACCTGCTTCACCCTTACCGGTCAGGCGGATACGCGTGCCGGTATCGACACCCGCAGGGATATCGACTTCCAGCGTCTGCGGCTTGTCCACCCTGCCCTCGCCATAACAGACGTGGCACGGGCTTTCGATCACTTCGCCGCGACCCTGACAGCTGGTGCAGGTGCGCTCGACAACGAAAAAGCCTTGCTGAGCCCGAACCTTGCCGTGGCCATGACATGTGTCGCATCGTTTTACGCCGGTGCCCGGCTCCGCTCCGGAGCCGTCGCATTCGTCGCACCCTACCGACACATCTATTTCTATTTCGGTATGCTTGCCGTGATACGCATCTTCGAGCGTAATTTCCATATCATAGCGCAGGTCCGCGCCGCGCGCAGGACCGCGTTGTTGCTGCTGACCGCCAAAACCGCCGCCGCCACCACCGCCAAAAATAGTCTCGAAAATATCGCCGATATCATTGAAAGCCGCGCCGCCAAATCCGCCGCCACCACCAGCATTATTCCCGCCGCCATTGGTGAATGCAGCGTGACCATAGCGATCATAGGCCGCCCGTTTCTGCGGGTCCTTCAATACATCATAGGCTTCGCTGATCGTCTTGAACTTGGCTTCCGCTGCGTCGTCGCCGGGATTTTTGTCCGGGTGCCACTGCATTGCTAGTTTACGATAGGAAGATTTCAGCGTCGCGCCATCACAATCGCGCGACACATTCAGTTGCTCATAATAATCGATTTCGGATGCCATACTCATGCTTCCCCCAAAGCGGGAGGTCGGCCAACCCGCCACAAACCGAAACCGCCGGATTTATGTCCGGCGGCTCCATATTGCGCGCGGGCGGCGTTCCAGTCCTTATTCAGCCGCCTTGGCGTCATCTTTCTTGTCGCTGTCGTCAGAGTCATCCACTTCGGAGAACTCGGCGTCGACAACATCGTCGTCAGCCGCTTTGGCTGCCGCATCGGCGGCAGCAGCATCACCAGCGTCACCGCCAGCAGCCTGCTCGGCTTCGTAGATTTTCTGGCCCATTTGCATGGATACCTGCGCCAGCGCTTCAGACTTTGCCGTCATCGCATCGGGATCGCCACCTTCTATGGCTTCCTTGGTTTCCTTGACGGCTGCTTCGATCTGGCCCTTCAAGTCGGCGTCTATCTTGTCGCCATGCTCTTCAAGCTGCTTCTCTGTGGTGTGGACAAGGCTTTCCGCATTATTCTTGGCTTCCGCCTCGGCGCGCCGTTGCTTGTCTTCTTCCGCAAATTTCTCGGCATCCTGAACCATCTGATCGATATCGCTATCGCTCAAACCGCCGGAAGCCTGGATCTTGATCTGCTGTTCCTTGCCGGTGCCCTTGTCTTTCGCAGACACGTTCACAATGCCGTTGGCGTCGATGTCAAAAGTCACATCGATCTGCGGCACGCCGCGCGGTGCGGGGGGGATACCAACCAGATCGAACTGGCCGAGCATCTTGTTGTCCGCCGCCATTTCGCGCTCGCCCTGGAACACACGGATTGTCACAGCGCCCTGATTGTCGTCAGCAGTCGAGTAGACTTGCGATTTCTTCGTCGGGATCGTGGTATTGCGGTCGATCATGCGGGTAAACACGCCGCCGAGGGTTTCGATACCCAGCGACAATGGTGTCACGTCGAGCAGCAGAACGTCTTTCACGTCGCCCTGCAAAACGCCCGCCTGAATGGCAGCGCCCATGGCAACCACTTCGTCAGGGTTCACACCGGTATGTGGTTCCTTGCCGAAGAATTTCTGCACGGTTTCACGAACCATCGGCATGCGGGTCATGCCGCCAACCATCACGACATCATCAATGTCACTGGCTTCAACACCAGCGTCCTTTAGTGCCTTTTTACAAGGATCAAGGGTGCGCTTGACGAGATCACCGACCAGTTTCTCAAGATCCGAGCGGCTGATCGCCTTGACCAGATGCTTCGGACCGTTTTGATCTGCGGTAATAAACGGCAGGTTGATTTCAGTCGTCTGCGCGCTGGACAATTCGATTTTCGCCTTTTCAGCAGCTTCCTTGAGACGCTGCAGAGCAAGCTTGTCCTTAGTCAGGTCAATGCTTTCGGCTTTCTTGAAATCAGCGGCGAGAAACTCGACCAGCTTGGCGTCAAAATCTTCACCGCCGAGGAACGTGTCACCGTTGGTCGATTTCACTTCGAAGACGCCGTCGCCAATTTCGAGGATCGAAATATCGAACGTACCGCCGCCAAGGTCATAAACAGCAATGGTCTTGCCATCATTCTTGTCGAGTCCATAAGCCAACGCCGCAGCGGTTGGCTCGTTGATGATACGCAACACTTCGAGACCGGCAATCTTGCCCGCATCCTTAGTCGCCTGACGCTGGGCGTCGTTAAAATAGGCAGGCGTGGTAATCACGGCCTGGGTTACGGTTTCACCAAGATAGGCTTCTGCCGTCTCTTTCATCTTCTGCAAGGTATAAGCAGAAATCTGCGACGGGCTGTAATCTTCGCCGCCTGCTTTCACCCACGCATCGCCGTTTGAACCCTTGACGATTTCATAGGGAACAAGTTCCATGTCTTTCTTCGTCATCGGATCATCGAACCGGCGACCGATCAGACGTTTCACGGCAAAAATCGTGCTTTCCGGGTTGGTCACTGCCTGACGCTTGGCCGGCTGCCCAATCAGGCGTTCGCCGTCCTTGGTGAATGCGACGACAGACGGTGTGGTCCGTGCGCCTTCTGAATTTTCAATAACCTTTGGCTTTCCGCCATCCATAACGGCAACACAGCTGTTGGTGGTGCCCAGATCAATTCCGATTACTTTACCCATAAATCCCTCAATCAATTTTCTAACATTAGCAAAATTGCCGCCCGGCCCTAGTCAAGTGGCACCGTTACGGCTTCGCAATCGGATATAGGTGGCATTTTCCTTGGCACAAGACGTGAGACATCGTACATTTGAAAAATCAACGCAAAACACCCATATCGGGACAGAATTACAACGGTTTAACGAGGTATCATCATGAACAAAATCTCTATCATGCTAGCCGCTTCCGCGTCATTTTTAGTCGCTTCATGTGGTCAGGGAGACATTCTTTTTGCCGACAAAGCGGTCGTTAATCTGTCTCCGGTGGAAGGCAATCCGTCGGCAGGCTATATGGATCTGCACGGAGGCCGCGTAGATGTTGAGCTGGTCAGCGTGACCGCAGACGATGTATTGCGGATCGAGATGCACGAGACCACCGAGGAAAATGGCATGGCCAGTATGGCCAAGCTCAAGTCTATTCCGGTCCCGACCGGGAAAACGGTAAAGCTGGAGCCAGGCGGGAAGCATCTGATGATCTGGGGCGTGGGTGAAGGATCAAAAAAGCGCGGCTTGCTGACCATGACCCTGATCTATTCCAACGACGACCGGATCGAAATTGATGCCGTTGTCAAAAAAGTCGGCGATCCCGCGCCAGTTTCCGAAAAATAAGGCACCCAGGTGACAGGCCGTGCACTGACCCGACCCGAAGTCTCACTGTGCCTGTCCGTCTTTGGGCAGGCTATCGACTATGACAGGGTGACGGTCTTCAACCGCAAATGGTGGCTATTCCAGAACCCCAGGGTCACCATGGCTCCGGACGGCAATCTCTGGTTTCATCCGAAAAGCAATTTGTTCTGCAATGATTTCTGCGGATCGTCGCAAAACGTCCAGGCATTGTTCATTCACGAAATGGTACACGTCTGGCAGCATCAGCAAGGCATCTTCCTGCCCCTGGCGCGCCATCCCTTCTGCCGCTATGATTATGAATTGCTGCCGGGCAAGAGCTTCGCGCATTACGGCATCGAACAGCAGGCCGAGATCGTCAGCCACTATTATCTTCTCACGCTGGGTGCCCGTTTGAAAAACGGCTATCGCATAGCGGATTATCAAGGACTGTTGCCCTTCTAGATTGTCATTCCGGCACAAATATAAATGGCCAGAAAGCATTGCTTCCCGACCATTATGATCCCGATTAACTTGCGAGGCGTTCAGAAGCGATAGGCGAGACCGGCACTGATCACCCAGGGATCGATCTTGTGGCGCGTCCGCAAAACTTCGGTGTCGCCGGCATACCAGCGGGCGGTCGTGTTGACGAAATAGCGCTTGGCGTCGACGCTCAGGCCGAGCCCACGATCATTGATCGGCAGATCAAATCCGGCTTGCAAGGCAACACCGACCTTGTCGTTCATCTTCTGCCGTGTCGCGCCCAGCGCCTGGGCAGTGTCACCGGCTTTCTCGTCAATGAAAATGAAATAGGTCGGTCCGACGCCGACATAAGGTTTGAACCCGCTGCCCTCGCCGAAGTGATATTTCGCGGTGAGAGTCGCGGGTATGATATTGGCGTTGGAGACAAGTCCGGCGCCATCCAGAGGTCCGGTGCCGGTCACATCATGCTGGGTGACGCAGCAGATAGTCTCCAGAGAAATATTGGGCGTGAAAAAATATTCGGCGGCGATGGTCGGAACAAAATTGTCATCGGCCTTGGTCTGCGTGCCGGCAGGCAATCCGATATTGTCCAGTTCGATAGACGTAATCTTGCCGTCGGGGGCAACCAGCGTGGCCAGAGCCTTGATCTGGATCTTGCCATCGCTGGAACCGGCTATAGCGGTTCCACTCATGACCAGTGCCGCCGCTGCTACGGCCCATTTCAGTGTATGTTTCATATCATTTATTCCCTGTCCGATTTCTGACCGAGGCCATTAACGGGATGGAAAAAAGACCTACATACGCAATTCCCCTTAAGGGAGGCGAAAAAAGCTATTCCAATGATCCTGGATGGACTGCCGCCCGTGCCCTGTTTCGCTGTTTATGGCAACAAACCCAGCTTTTCCCGCATCATCCAGCGCGCCAGCATCAGCACGGCTACAACGCTCAGTCCTCCGGCCAGACCGGCCCAGATACCGACGCCTTCCCAGCCCTGCCAAAAGGCAAGACCGGCGCCCAGACCGATGCCGATGAACCAGTAGCCCATCAGTGCGAACAGCATCGGCATGGTCGTGTCGTGCAAGCCACGGAGCATTCCGGCGCCGACAACCTGGGCACCGTCGACGATCTGGAAAATGGCGGCAATGGCAAGGAAGCTGACGGCCAGCGCCGCGACCTCTCCATTACCGGGTGCGCTGGCATCAATGAACATCGAGATCAGAAAATCGGGGGCGAGCACAAACACCAGCGCCATCGCTGCCATGAAGGATGTGCCAAGAATGAAACTGACCCAACCCGCGCGCATGATCCCGGCGCGGTTTTGCCGGCCATATTGGATGCCGACACGCACCGTGGCCGCTTGCCCCAACCCCATGGGCACCATGAAGGTCAGCGCCGCGAGTTGCAGCGCAATCGCATGGGCGGCTACGGATTCGGCACTAATCAGCCCCATGAGCAAGGCGGCTACCCCGAAGACGGAGCCTTCCAATCCCATGGTGATCGCAATTGGCAGGCCGAGTTTCCACATTGCCCGGAAACGCTGCCAGTCGCTGCGCCAGAAGCGCCCGAACAGATGGTAGCGGCGGAAGCGCTTGTGCAGCAGCACAACCAGCACCATGCCCCCGAACATCAGTAGATTGGTCATCACGCTGCCAATACCTGCGCCGACGACGCCAAATTCGGGCACGCCAAATTGGCCAAAAATCAGCGCATAGTTGAACAGGGCGTTGGATAGCACCCCGACGACGCTAATGATCAGCGCCCACACCGGCTGTTCCAGCGCCGAAATGAAGTTACGCAGGATGATGAAGAACAGAAAGGGCAGGATCGACCACATATAGGCGCTGATGTACGTACCAGCGATGGCCGCCAGATCAGCCTCCTGACCGAATGTCAGCAGCAGGTTTTCGGTGTTCCAGAGCAATATCCAGAATGGTATCAGAACCGCGACAGCCGCCCACATGGCTTGACGAAACGTGCGGCGCACATCGCGAACACTATGCTGCATCCTGCCGATTTCCGTCGCCATCATCGGCGCCGAGGCGGTGATCAGGCCCATGCAGAAAATGGCAGCGGTCATCGCCAGATTAAAACCCAGCGTGGCGCCGGCGAGTTCGCGCGCTCCCAGCCAGCCGAGCATCAGCACGTCGGTAGCCCCGATCAGCGCCATCGTCAGGTTGGACAGGATTAGCGGCCAAGCAAGCGCAAGCGTGGCGCGCAGTTCATGCCGCCAAGGGTGTTGCTCTCGCAGATCGGGGGATGCGCCGTTCATCGGCGGGCGTTAGCCTAGAGCGCAGTCCCAAGCCAGTGAAACCGCGCTCCAGCCTAAAACTGTGTGATATTATCTAGGATCTCTTGGATAGCCACGCGTGCCGTAGCAATCGTCGTCCAGCTTGCCATTACGGTCATAGCCGTCGCAGCCATCATTTTTGTCAATAAAATAACCACCAGCCGCACCGGCTGCAGCGCCGATAGCAGCGCCTTCCAGTACATCACCACCGGTGATAGCGCCGATCGCCGCTCCTGCAGCGGCACCGGCTCCGGCACCTTCTGCCGCATAATTTTGCGCGCAGGCCGTCAGGCTGAATGCAGCGGTCGTAGCCAGTGTCAGTTGTTTTGCCCATGTCATCATCGTCAATCTCCATCAATTATCGTTCCGTGGTTATCAAACACGGCAGCCGACCTATGGTTCCTGAACAGATGAATTTTGCAAGGCAGGACGCTTCGTCGCCGCGACCAGTCGCATTAAGTCGCCCAGGTAAAAATTCGATTTGCCCGGTCTGATTTCATTTGATACCATCCCGCTGTTGCGCAAGCGGCCCAACCCGCGCTTGCCCAAGTGGTGACCCTATGAAATTGTCAGATTATGATATGTCCGCTTCGCGCGGATTTCTTTCGCATTTCGAAATTGTAGATATCGATCTTCCCGCAATTTTTGAGCCGATTATCAAGGCGGCAGACAATCTGTCCGGCCTGATGACCACGGGCCGGGTGCGGCACTGGCTGGACCAGTTGCCCGCCCTCGATCTGGCCGAATGGGCAGCCAATGCTCCAGAGGAACATATCCGCGTGGCGATGGTCCGCTATTCTTTCCTCGTGCAAGCCTATGTCTGGGGCGAAAGCGAAGCACCGAGCACCCTGCCCGCCAATCTGGCGCGGCCGACGGTCGCGCTGGCCGACCGTCTCGATCAGGCGCCATTGCTTCCTTACAGCGGCTATGTACTGGACAATTGGGCACGGCTGGACCGCCAGGGTCCAATCGATCTCGACAATGTCTATATGGTGCAGAATTTCTACGGCGGCGCGGACGAAAACTGGTTTGTGTTGATCCATGTCGCAATCGAGGCTGCGGCTGGCCCACTTCTCAATCTTGCCTGCGATCTTGTCGCAGCCGCACGGGCAGAAGACACCGCCAGAACAACAGCGCTGCTCGAGGAAATGGACGGCCATTGGGATAGGGTCAACGCGATTTTCGACCGGATGCCAGACCGCTGCGATCCCTATATCTATTATCAGCGGGTGCGGCCTTACATCCACGGCTGGGCCAATAATCCGGCGCTCCCTGATGGCCTGATCTATGAAGGCGTCGAGAAATATGACGGCGAGGGCCAATCGTTTCGCGGCCAGACCGGGTCGCAAAGCTCGATTGTACCGAGCATGGATGCCCTGTTCCAGGTCCGCCATGGAAATGATCCGCTGCGCGCCTTTCTCGACGAGCTGCACGCCTATCGTCCGGTCCAGCACCGGCGCTTCATCGAGGATTTGCGCGATCAGAGCAAATTACGGGAATTCGCCATTGCCAGCGGTGACGCGGCGCTTCGCAACGCGTTTAACGCCAGCGTGGAACAGGTTGCCCGTTTCCGAACGAGACATCTCGAATATGCGGCCAGCTATATCAACAAGCAAGCGGTCAGCGGTAAAGGCAATGACACCGAGGTTGGCACCGGTGGCACACCGTTTATGAAATATCTGAAAAAGCACCGCGACGAGAACCGGGCGCAGCTGATTTAGCCCTGTCACCGGGCCGCCCAGCGAATGACGGAATTAGCAGTTGCGCCTCCAGCTTGACCTCTGCCAATAGGCGGAGGTCAAGTTTTTCGGGGGACATTCATGCTATCGGCAATCGGATTAATCGGCGGGCTGGTGCTGCTCATCTGGATGACCGTACGCGGCGTGAATATCCTGATCGCGGGACCGGTTGCAGCAGCGGTCGTCGCGCTGACCAGCGGGATTGCCTGGTTGCCCCCGCTGGCCGCAGCAGGAGCCCCTGATTTCGCCACTGCCTATATGGAAGGCTTTGTCGGCTTCTTCAAAAGCTGGTTCTTCATGTTCCTGCTCGGCGCAATCTTCGGCGAGATCATGGGGGCCAGTGGCGCGGCTGCGAGCGTCGCCCACTGGGTGATTGACAAGATCGGCATCAAACATGCGGTGCTCGCCGTCGTCGCGGCCTGTGCAATCCTGACCTATGGCGGCGTCAGCGTTTTCATCGTGTCGTTCAGTGTCTATTCGCTGGCGGTGCATCTGTTCCGCGAAGCCGATTTACCACGCCGCTTCATCCCGGCAGCACTGGCTTTTGGTTCGGTAACCTTCACCATGACCAGCGCCGGCAGCCCGGAAATCCAGAATCTGATCCCGATGGAATTTCTCGGTACCAACGCTTATGCCGGCTGGCAGGTCAGCCTGGTGATCGCGCTGTTCATGGCCGTGACCGGACAATATTGGCTTAACCATATGGTCAAGCGCGCGGTTGCCAAGGGCGAGAATTTCGTCGGTCGCGAAACCGACGACAACAATATCGACTATAGCAACCTACCCGCACCTTTGCTCTGCATCCTGCCGCTGGTGGCGGTGCTGGCGGTCTTTCTGGTCTTTCAATATCCGCAGGATATGGGCGCGCTGTCGGCGATCCTTCCGCAGGAATCTCTGGATCAATGGGCGCTCGTGGCGGCGTTGGGATCGGGTGCGCTTGTCGCTTTGATCGTTGGCTATCAAAAGTTGAAATCCATGCCGGAAGCCTTTTCGCGCGGCGCGACCAGCGCGGTTGTCGCCATTACCAATACTTGCGCCGTGGTCGGGTTTGGCTCGGTCGCGAAGCTGTCACCCGCCTTTCAGGAAGCTTTGGTACTGGTTCAGAATATCCCCGGTAGTCCGCTAATCGGCGCGGCTATTGCGGTCACGGTCATTGCCGGTCTGACCGGCTCCGCGTCGGGCGGCCAGTCGATCGCCCTGCCGCTGATCGCGCCCCATTATATCGATGTCGGTGCGCAACCCGACGAACTGCACCGCGTGGTCGCCATCTCTTCCGGCGCGCTCGATAGCTTGCCGCATAACGGCTATGTCGTGACGACTATCCGTGCCGTATGCGGCGAAACCCACAAAGATGCTTATGGTGCCGTGGGCGCGCTAACGGTGGTTATACCGGTGGTCGGGACGATCGTGGCGGTCATATTATTCGGGATCTTTTAATGATAGTCACAACCCGCATCTACCAGGCCGCCGACCGGCAGACCTTCATCAAGCTCAACCGCGACTGGATCGAGGAATATTTCGTTCTCGAGGATAGCGACCGCGAGCAATTGGAAGAATTGGAAGCATCCATCCTGGCCAAGGGCGGGCAGATTATTGTTGCTTTGATCGACGATCAGGTTGTCGGATCTGGAGCGATCCTGCCGCCACATCATGATCCGGAAGATGGCCGAAAATGGCTGGAAATTATTAAGATGGCGGCCCAAAAAGATTTGCGTGGTCAGGGCATTGGCCGCACCGTCTTGGAAGCGCTGATTGGAGAAGCCCGGTCCATGGAGGCCGACGCCATCTGGCTCGAAACCAATGCAGACTTGAAAGCCGCAATCCGTCTTTACGAACGGTGCGGCTTTCAGCATTTATCCAGTGATGATCTGTGGCCCACGCCTTATGCGCGGTGCAATGTCCAGATGGTTTTAGAGATCTGACAGGGTTGAAATTCCGTTCGTACTGATCCTGTCGAAGCACATTTGGCGAACCAGACGCGCCCTTCAAGCAGCTCAGGGCTAACGGAACTCCCCAATCAATTTTCTATTTCAACCGTTCGATCTTGCTCGCGGCTTCGTCGATAATCGCGGCAACCTCCAGGATCTTGTCTGATCCTTTCTCCTGATCAGCCAGCCGGATGCGGACGGCACTTTTCAGGTTGTGGACGGCCCGGCGGATCGACGCACCATCGCTGGCCTCGTCCATCTTCGATACGCCTTCCAGCCGTGCCAATATTTCGGCGATATGCGCCTCGTCCTCGGCCAGCCGGGCGGACCCCGCTTCGGTGATCGAATAGATTTTCTTGCCGTCGGCATCGACCTTTTCGTCGATCAGGTCCATTTCCGCCATCAGGGTCAACGTCGGATAGACGATCCCCGGACTGGGCGCATAATGGCCGCCGGTCAGCTCTTCGATCTGGCGGATAAGATCATAGCCGTGCCGCGGTTCTTCGGCGATAAGATGCAACGTCAGGAGCTTCAGTTCGCCGCGCCGGAACATCCGCGCGCGCCTCTTGCCCTTGGCTCCTTCAAAAGCGGCTTGCGCGAAAGCCCGGGCGAATTTCTCGCCCGGCGCCCCGCCTCTGCCGCGGCCTCGGCCTCGGCCACGACCAGTTCCACATCCAGACCCCTCGGGGCCTCCGGATCCAAATTTCATTCCATGTCTCATGTTCTAATCTTTCTACATTAATAAGATATTCTTAAGATATATCTTTACCGTATCTTTACAAGAGCGCGCCATCGGAAAATTTGCAAGTCTCTGAAAAACTGTTCGAATATTCTACCCTAATTCGGTCCATCCAAGATGCCGGCCCGCTTTAAAGATATTGGACTCGCGCTGACAAACTGTTAATCGGGCAGTTAAAGTTTGGATGGAGAGAGCAATGACAATTCCGGTACACGGCACCTGCGACCCCCGCTTTACAGCGGTCAAGGCAGCGTTCGAGAATAATTTCAGCGAGCATGATGATCTCGGCGCGTCCGTTGCGATCACGCTGGATGGCGAATTTGTTGTCGACCTGTGGGGTGGCCATCTCGACGAGGACCGCACCCAGCCGTGGCAGGAGGATAGTCTGGTCAACGTCTGGTCGAGCACCAAGACGATGGCAGCGATGTCGCTGCTCTTGCTCGCCGATCGCGGCGAGGTCGATCTCCATGCACCGGCGAGCAAATATTGGCCGGAATTTGCCCAAAATGGTAAAAAATCTGTCGAAGTTCGACATTTTCTGAGCCACAATGCCGGCCTGTCCGGCATGGACAAGAAGGTCGATGGCGATGCGCTCTATGACTGGGAATGGATGACCACCGCTCTGGCAAAGCAGGAACCCTGGTGGGAACCGGGCACGCAATCGGGCTATCATGCCCTGACTCAGGGCCATTTGATCGGCGAAATCGTCCGCCGGGTGACCGGCCAGACGATCGGCAATTTCTTCCGTCAGCAAATCGCCGAGCCAACCGGCGCGGATTTCCATATAGGCGCGGATGAAGCGCTCGACGCGCGCATCGGCAATCTGGTCCCGCCGAAGAGCGGCCCTGCCCCCGATCCGGATTCCATCGCCGGGCGCACCTTTGCCAATCCCGGCGTCGATGCCACCGAACCGAGAAAGAGGCAGTGGCGCGCGGCGGAAATCCCCGCCGCCAATGGCCAGGGCAATGCCCGCAGCATCGTCCGCGCCCAGACCGCTATGGCCAATGGTGGCCAGGCATTCGGCAAGACGATCATGTCCGAAGCCGGAACGAAACGCATATTCGAGAAACAGAGCGAAGGCACCGATCTGGTGCTCGGCCTACCGCTGACCTTCGGCATGGGCTATGGACTGAACAATCCGGCCACTCCGATCAGCCCCAATGCCAATACTGCCTTCTGGGGCGGCTATGGCGGCTCGTCGGTGATTATCGATCAGGACGCCCGGCTCTGCTTTTCCTATGTGATGAACAAGATGGAATCCGGCCTGCTCGGCGATCCGAGAGGGTTCGGATTGGCGGCGGCGATGTATATGTCGATGGCCTAGACTGAGGCTGCGCCTTGTCCCACAATGGCTAGTCGGCACGGCGCGACGCTCTCGCTAGAACAGCCGTTCAACCTTTCAGGATAGAGGGCGATATGGATCTGGGAATTGCGGGAAGAATTGCGCTGGTCAATGGCGGTAGCGCCGGATTGGGTCGCGGGACCGCTCTGGCGCTAGCCAGGGAAAAGACCGAATTATACGTCACCGCGCGCGGCGAAGAGCGACTGCTCCAGACTTGCGAAGAGCTGGCGCGCGAAACCGGCGCGAATATCACGCCGATTGTCGCCGATCACAGCAGCGACGAGGGCCGCGAGACGATCCTGTCCATCTGTCCCAGTCCGGATATATTGGTCGCGACATGTTCCCCTCCCCCTTTCTCCGGCGATTTCCGCACCGTCGGACGCGCCGAATGGGAGGAAGCGCTGTCGCTCACCCTGCTCAGCCCGGTGGAATTTATCAAATCGGTGATCGACGGCATGGTCGAGCGCAAATGGGGCCGGATCGTCAATATCGCGACCGGAGCCGCCAAATATCCGGCCGCGATGCGGGTGCTATCCGGCCCGCCGCGCGCCGCTCTGGTCAACTATACGGTCGCAGTGGCAAAACAGGTCGCCAGCCATGGCGTGACGATCAACAATATCCTGCCCGGCATGCATCACACGGACGGGATCCGGGGCATGTTTGACAGCCAGGCCGAGGCCAATGGCACCAGCTATGACGAGGAAGTCGCGAAATTCGTCAAACAGGTGCGGATACCGGTCGGACGTTTCGGCGACGCGGAGGATATGGGCATGTTTGTCGCGATGTTCTGCAGCGAGATGGCCGGCTATGCCACCGGACAGAGCCTGGTGGTCGACGGCGGCATGGGCAATTCCATTTTCTAGCCGGGGCGCGCGCGCCTATTTCGGACGCACGCGCAAAATCTTGCTGGTCGGGCCGTCTGGCTCTTCGGTCAGCAGATAGAGAAATCCGTCAGGGCCGGTTCTGACATCGCGAAAGCGCGTGTCCAGCTCGCCGAACAGCTCCGCTTGTTTGCCTGGTGACCCGTCAGCATTCATATCCACATGGCGAACATGTTTGAGCGCCAGCGCCGAGAGGAACAGATCGCCCTGCCAGTCCGGAAAAGCCTCTCCCGCATATTGGGCAAAGCCTGACGGCGCGATCGACGGCGTGAAATGGACCAGCGACTGTTCGGTGCCGTCGAACGCTTCATAAGGCGAAATCCGGCCACCGGAATAATCCAGCCCGTAGGAAGCGGTCGGCCAGCCATAGTTCGCGCCCCGCTTGATCTCGTTGATTTCATCGCCACCCGCCGGGCCATGTTCATTTTCCAGCACGCGGCCGTCCGCCGCGAGAATGATCCCCTGCGGATTGCGATGACCAAAGCTCCAGATTTCCGGCAACGCGCCTTCTGTCCCGACGAAGGGATTGTCCTGTGGCACGCTGCCATCATCTTTCAGGCGGACGATCTTGCCGAAATGATTGTCCAGCTCTTGCGCCTGTTCGCGAAAATGGAAAGCATCGCCCACTGGCATCATCAAGGTGCCGTCGGGAAGGAAGATGATCCGCGCGCCATAGTGATTGCCCTGTATCCGGCTCGGCGAGGCCGCGAATATCTGCTGTCCGTTGCTGATCTGCGGTTTGCCGTCTGCATTGCCATATTCAAAGCGCATCAGCGACAGTGTGTTGGTGCCATCGCCCTGCTCGGCTGCATAGGAGATGTACGCAAGGCCGTTTTCTGCAAAACCGGGGTGCAATGCTACGTCGAACAAGCCAGCCTGCGCGCCCGAGGCAGTGTGCACCTTGGGATATTCCTCGCCGCTGGCGAAATCATAGAGAACCGTGGTCGTCCCGTCGGGGGCAATCTGTTTGAGCTTGCCGGTGCGTTCGGTCACCAGCATGTTGCCATCAGGCAGAAAGGCGAGTGACCAGGGATGATCGAGACCGTCGGCGACTGTTTCAAGCGTGTAATTGACCGGAGCCGGATCGACACGGCCAGCGGCTTCGCTGGTTTTCGTGCCGTTCGAAGAGGCCCCCTGGTTCGAACAGGCCGCCAGTGCGCCCATTGCGACAACGGAAAAGATGATCTTGAAGTTTCGCATATAGGCCCCCTGTTTGATCGCCCAGTCTACCAACTTTCTCCGGTCTGGCCAGCCTCTCTAATTCAACTCTTGCCAGTCCCGGCAAAGCCTTTAGGCTGGACCGCTGACAGGAGAATTTCATGGCGCGCGTTGTTCGTTGGATTTTGGGGCTGATTGCGGCGGCGCTGGCGACCTATGTCGTCGGGACCGCGCTGAACTCGCAAGCGGTCATTGCGATGCACGATATTGCGGTGAGCATCGGCGACCGGCTCAACATGACCCTGTTCGATATTTCCAACATGGTCGCCTATCTGGCAATCATCGCCATCGCATTGCTGCTCGGCTTTCTGATTGCCACCATATTGAAGCGCTTTTTGCCAAATCTAGCGCGTGTCGCCTATCCGATCGCCGGTGCCGCAGCGATCGCGGTCACGCTGGGCGCCATGTATATGGTGTTTCAGACCATTCCGATCAGCGGCGCGCGATCGACAATGGGCTTCCTGTCGCAGATGCTCGCAGGTGCGCTTGGCGGCTGGGTATTTGCGCGGATTGCGGTCCAACCCGTCACCCCAGCGAGGGCCGGGGTCTAAACCGGAGGTAGTGAGACTCACATAGGCGGGTTGGGCGCTAGCCTACGCTGGCATGACGGAGGCCTAAGTGCCTGCCGTCGTTTAGAATATATTCAATGGTTTGCGCTAGAGATGCGCGATGAACGATATGTCCACCCCTGTTGTAGCGATACAAGAACTTACCGGTGACCAAACATCGTTCACGATGGATGATGCGCATATTTTCCGCAGCGAACTAATTGATAAATTAGCCGAGATTGAAACTTGGATGAATCGGAAGTTTGCAAAGTTCGATTCAGATATCATGGGGAAACGACCTTTAGGACAGAAGCTAGCTTTAGTCCGAAAGCTCGCTGAGCAGGCTGAATCTAAATTAAAACACCCTGCCAAAGTGCTGAAACTGCTAGATCGTTTACAGCCCTTTGCGGATTTGCGTGCAGAACTCGCGCATTCGACGCTCACGATGCTCACCACCAAAGAGCGAGGGACTATTTTCCGCTATGATAATGCCAATGATGCTGGCCATCCGACTGTAAAAAAATCCGGCCAACTTACGTCAGGCCAGATGAAGCACTATCTCAAAAGGACCGAGCAAATTTGTGACCAGCTCAAATCGCTGGAAAACAAAAAATAGTACTGCCATTTTCTCGAGGCCGTCGTCATGCAATCAACCGTCACCCCAGCGAAGGCTGGGGTCTAAGCCAAAGGCGGTGAGACTTGCATAGGCGGGTTGGATGCCAGCCTTCGCTGGCATGACAGGTCAAGACTCGCGGATTGAATCCCTCACCCACTGCGACTAACCGCCTTCGCTGAAGCTTCGGCGCTAAGTCTCGTTGCCCTCTCCCTCTGGGAGAGGAAAGCAGAGCCAGCCAGACAAACGCGTTGCGAGTTTAATCTATTCAGTCGGAAGAGCCTATTCCTCCGGCTTCTTCGCCACCCCGACAAACGCAGGCCGCAGCAAGCGATCCTTGATCATATAACCAGCCTGCATTTCCTGCACGATCGTGCCGGGTTCTTCGTCATCGGTGGGGATTTCCACCATTGCCTGGTGCTGGTTGGGGTCGAGCGGCAGGCCGACCGAGGCGACGCGCTTGATGCCGTTTTTCTCGAACACGGATTGCAGCTCGCGGCCAGTGGCTTCGATGCCGCCGATCAGGCCTTTCCACTTTTCCTCGTCTTTCACTTCGGAGGGAATGGCTTCCAGCGCGCGGTTCATATTGTCCATCACCGACAGCATGTCGCGGGCGAAACCGGTGGCGGCGTAATTGCGGGCGTCCTGCGCGTCTTTTTCAAGACGGCGACGGACATTTTGCGTTTCCGCCTGCGCATAGAGAACCGCCTGCTGGGCTTCGGCCAGTTCATTCTGCAGCGCTTCGATCCGGTTGTCGGCATTTTCCGGCTGGCCAGCTTCATTGGCAGCTTCGCCTTCACCGCCTTCCTTCATGCTCTCCGGCACGCCGTCCAGTTCGGCAGCAGCGGCATCATCTTGTCCAGGCTTTTGTTCGGTATCGCTCATGTTCTAAATCACTCTATTTTATCATTTGGTCAACAAACGCGACAGGCTCTGCGCGGTAAAGTCTACCATGGGTACGACGCGCGCATAATTCAACCTTGTGGGGCCGATTACACCGACCACGCCGACCACCTGTCCGTCGCTGTCTTTGTAGGGCGCCGCTATCACAGATGAGCCGGAAAGGGAGAATAATTTATTCTCCGCGCCGATAAATATTTTCGCGGCTTCCGCATCGCGGGCATTGTCGAGCAGGCGGGCAATTTCCTGTTTGCCTTCCAGTTCGTCGAGCAGCCGCCGGACCCGATCAAGATCCTCGAGCGCGCTATTGTCCTGCAACAGATTCGCCTGCCCGCGCACGATCAGCACCGGCCGGTCCGACGGATCGCGGCTCCAGGTGACCATGCCGGCCTTGACCAGCTCTTCCGACGCCTTGTCGATCGCCAGCTCGCCGGCGCTGATTTCCCGGCCCACCGTCGCCAGCGCCTCGCTCAGCGTCTTGCCGCCATAGCGCGCGGTCAGATAGTTTCCCGCTTCCACCAGCACCGATTCCGACACGCCGGGCGGCAGGTCGAGCACGCGGTTTTCCACAACCCCGTCCTGCGATACCAGGATCGCCAGCCCCTGCCCTTCTGACAATTTCACGAAGCTGAATTGCTTGAGCAACGGCTCGCGCTTGGGCACCAGTACAAGGCCTGCGCAGGAGGACAGACCGGACAGGATCGAGGTCGTGGCGCGCAGGGCGTCCTCGACCGGGCCCTGTTCGGTGATCTGGCTTTCAATCGCCTCCCGCTCTTGCTGCGACGGCGCGGCTGCCTGCATCATTCCGTCGACAAACAGCCGCAGCCCGAGCTCGGTCGGCATCCGCCCGGCGCTGGTATGCGGCGCGGCGAGCAGGCCGAGTTCCTCGAGATCCTGCATGACATTGCGGATCGAGGCGGGCGAGAGTTCCAGACCGGGGGCTTTGGAAATGGTCCGCGACCCGACCGGCGCGCCGGTGTCGAGATAGGATTCCACGACCACACGGAAAATGTCCTGCGCGCGGGTCGTCATTTCGGTGATGGGTGTGGTCGTCATGATCATTAGATAGGATGAAACTCAACGGGTTTCCAGCGGGCAATTGAGCGTTACGGTGTTGAGCATATCCTTCGGGCCGTCATTGCGACCGGAGCGAAGGAATGACGGTGGCGGAATAGGGTGGCAACCACTTGCGTCTTTCTCTAAGCAACTTCCTTCAAAGCCACAGGAGAATCACAACATGCGACCATCGGGCCGTGCGCCGGACGAAATGCGCGCCATTTCTATTGAAACCGGATTTACCAAACATGCCGAAGGATCATGCCTGATCAGCTTCGGCGATACCAAGGTGATTTGCACCGCCAGTATCGAGGAACGGATTCCGCCATGGCTGCGCGGCAAGGGCGAAGGCTGGGTGACCGGCGAATATTCGATGCTGCCACGGGCGACCAATACCCGCAATTCACGCGAAGCGGCGCGCGGCAAGCAGAGCGGCCGGACGCAGGAAATCCAGCGGCTGATCGGGCGGTCTCTCCGTGCCGTGGTCGACATGAAGAAGCTTGGCGAACGCCAGATCACGGTCGACTGCGATGTCATTCAGGCCGATGGCGGCACCCGCACAGCTTCGATCAGCGGTGCCTGGGTTGCGCTGCGGCTCGCGGTCAACGGCTTGCTCGACATGAAGCTGATCAGCGAAGATCCGATCGAACAGAAAATCGCCGCGATCAGCTGCGGTATTTTCGAAGGTACACCGGTACTTGATCTCGACTATGACGAGGACAGCAACGCCGGCGCCGACGCCAATTTCGTGCTGACCGGCGATGGCAATATCGCTGAAGCGCAGGCAACTGCCGAGGGCCAGACCTTTGACGACGAAGGCCTGATGCGCCTGATGCGGCTTGCGAAAATCGGCTGCGGCCAGATTTTCGAAGCGCAGGACAAGGCGGTTGGTTAGAAAGTAGAGGAAAAGAAATCGTCATCCTGAACTTGTTTCAGGACCCCTTGAGAGCGCGCACAGCCTTTAGAGGTCCTGAAACGAGTTCAGGATGACGAAGATGTGAGAAAACCCATGACCCACCGCAAGCTCACTCCCGGGCGGCTCGTTATCGCCAGCCACAATCAGGGCAAGGTCCGCGAAATCCGGGCGTTGCTGGAGCCTTATGGTATCGAACCCGTGTCGGCGGGCGATTTGGATCTGCCCGAGCCGGAAGAAACCGGAACAACCTTCGCCGAAAACGCCCTACTAAAGGCACGGGCGAGCGCCGAGGGTTCGGGTTGCGTCGCGCTGGCGGATGACAGCGGGCTGTGCGTGGCCGCGCTGGACGGCAATCCGGGGGTCTACACCGCCGACTGGGCCGAGCGGCAATGGTTTGAAGGCGAGCCGGGCCGCGACTGGTATATGGCGATGGGCAAGGTCGAGGGAAAGCTGGCCGAGCAAGGCCCGGACGTCGACCGCAGCGCCTATTTTGCCTGCACACTGGCGCTGGCATGGCCCGATGGCCATTCCGAAGTGTTCGAAGGCCGCGTCCAGGGCAATCTGGTCTGGCCACCTCGCGGGACCTTGGGTTTCGGCTATGATCCGGTGTTCCAGCCGATCGGCTTTGCAGAGACTTTTGCAGAGCTTGATCCGGCGCAGAAACAGGCGATGAGCCACCGGGCAGATGCGTTTCGGAAACTGGTCGAGAGCTGTTTCTAGGGATTCCCGTTCGCCCTGAGTCTGTCGAAGGACAGCTATCCGCCGAGAGATGCACTTCGACAGACTCAGTGCGAACGGATTGGGGCAATCGTCTTAGCTCCGCATCGAGTGCGGAGTACATGGCCTCACCCCCGCAACGGATCCCTGCCCATCACATTACCCGCCGGGCTGTAGCGACAGACCAGATAATCCCATTGCCGGTTGCTCGCCAGGGCGCAGCCGACACGGCGGGTCGTCGGCCAGATGATCTGGGTATAATGACCTATATCGCTCCAGTTGCCGGTGGTGCTGTTTTCGGGAAAACGGCCTGGCTTGAAATAGCGATCTTCCTCCACCCATGAACTGATCATATCGACATGGTCATAAGCGTTGCGTGTGCCCATCCAGAGATTTTCGCCTTGCCGTTCCCGGCTGCCGGACTGGCTGTCGTGGCCGAACCTGCCGGTCCGCGCCATCAACTGCGCATAGACGGCGGCATCCAGCGCCAGCGCCTCGCTCCACTGCAAGGCCGGCGCGCCGACCCTTGCGCGGGTCTGGTTATGTGCCCCCATCATTGCGTTTTGCAGAGGACTGGCTGCCCGGAACCCGGGAACCGGCGTAGCGTACAACGGTTCATCCTTCCTGATATCCGGCTTTGTAGGAGCCGGCACCGACCGTTCCACGGTCGGGTCGTGATAGGGGATTTGCGGAGAGATAGCGGAACAGGCCGCTAATAGTGGAGAAATCGCAAAGATAGGGCTAAAGACGCGGAACTTATGCATGATCCGCACCATAGAAAGCCAGATGTTAACAAGTCTGTTACGGGACCGCTGGCGCTCTACGTCCATTGGCCGTTCTGCGTGTCTAAATGCCCTTATTGCGACTTCAACAGCCATGTTCGCGAACAGGTTGACGTCACGGTCTGGGAAACGGCCTTGCTCGCCGATATGGCGCATGAGGCAACGCTGGTGCCGGACCGCAAGCTGTCGAGCATATTCTTTGGCGGCGGCACACCCTCACTGATGCCACCGGCGCTGGTCGAAAAGCTCATCGCTGCGGCCGAGCGGCTCTGGGGCTTCGACGAGAATATCGAGATCACGCTGGAGGCCAACCCTTCCTCGGTCGAGGCGGCCAATTTCCATGATCTGGCCCGCGCAGGCGTAAACCGCGTGTCGCTTGGACTGCAATCTCTGGACGACCTGACTTTGCAGTTTCTGGGCCGGGCGCATGATGTCGATGAAGGGCTCGCCGCGCTCGATACCGCACAGCAGGCCTTTGACCGGGTCAGTTTTGATCTGATCTACGCTCGCCCCGGCCAGTCTCTCGAAGACTGGCAGAAAGAACTGGATCGGGCGCTAAGCTTCGGCACCGGCCATCTCTCGCTCTATCAGCTGACGATCGAACCGGGCACGCGGTTCGAGACATTGGTGCGCACTGGCCAACTGGTCCCGGCCGATAACGACCATTGCGCCGATTTGTTCGAACTGAATCGGAGCATCATGACGGCAGCCGGCCTGCCCGCTTACGAGATCAGCAATCACGCGAAGCCGGGTCAGGAAAGCCGTCACAATCTGACTTACTGGCGCTATCAGGATTATATCGGCATCGGCCCCGGCGCGCATGGGCGACGTCTCGACAGCGCAACCGAACGCCACAAGAAGCCGGAGAATTTTCTCTCCGCGGTAGAGCGCAACGGCAACGGGCTGAAGGTCGAACAGGCGCTTCCATCCGAGACACGGGCGATGGAAGCGCTGATGATGGGGCTACGATTGGCCGAGGGCGTCGATGTGGACGCGCTCGCCGAGAAGACCGGGCTGCAGGTGGCGCAAATGGTGGACCGGAAAGCCGTGGATCACCTCAGTGGACTGGGCCTGCTCAACGCAGCAGGCGGACGGCTGACGATTTCTCCCAGGGGCATGCCGCTGCTGGATGCGCTCTTGCCGAAGATTATCGCCGATATCTGAAGTCACACGCTATATTCTATCGTGCTACGGGCGTTGAATGTTATCAACTTACCTGTCACACTCGCTTCAGGTTTGAGGAGAGAGAGAGAAGCCATGGGAATATTCAGCGTCATCAAACGCGAGTTCCATTTCACACAGTCGCTCAAAAGCGTGATGGCACTGGTCAAGGATATTGACGCGGATGCCCCTGTCCTGATCACCGATGATATCGAAGCGACAATCGACCGCTATCCGGATAATGTAGCCTTTCATTTTGAAGGCGACACGGTCACCTATGCGGAGTTTGAGGCACGCGCCAATGCAATTGCGCATTGGGCGCTGGCGCAAGGCTATCGGGCGGGTGATACGGTCGCCCTGTTCATGGAAAACGCGCCCGATTTTGTCGCCACGTGGTTCGGCCTGTCCAAGGTCGGGATCGTCACGGCGCTGATCAACAGCAATCTCGAAGGCGCCGGCCTCGCCCATTGCCTGAACATTGTCGCGACCAAAGCGGTGATCACCACCGCCGATCTGGCGCCGCGCGTGTCGAAAATCGCCGCGCAGCTGGAGGGGTCGCCGGTACTGTGGGACTGGGACGGCGAGGTTGGTGAGGACCTCAACAGCGCCTTGGCCGCCCTGCCCGCCGATCGCCCGGACAAGAAACACCGCGCCCATATGACCGGCAGGGACCTGTTCCTCTATGTCTATACTTCGGGCACCACCGGCCTGCCCAAGGCGGCGCGCATCTCCCATGCTCGCGCCCGCCGCAGCTTCCGCATTGCTATCTCGACCTGTCCGCTGACGCCGGAGGATCGCATTTATATCACCCTGCCGCTCTATCATGTGACCGGTGGCTTTATCGGTATGGGCGGCGCTTTGCTGAGCGGCGCTTCGGTGATATTGCGGCGCAAATTTTCCGCGTCGCAATATTGGGACGATGCGGCCGACTATGGCGCGACAGTGGTCGTCTATATTGGCGAGCTATGCCGCTATCTGCTGAACCAGCCGGATCATCCCAAACAACGTGCCCATAAAGTCCGGGTCGGCATCGGCAACGGTCTGCGCGCGGATATCTGGCAGCAATTTGTCGACCGTTTCCAGGTGCCAAAGCTGCTTGAAATCTATGGCTCGACCGAGGGCAATATCTTCCTGATGAATTTTGACGGCAAAATCGGTGCGGTCGGCCGGATACCAAAATATCTTGAGAAACAGTTCGGCGACACCAGAATCGTGAAATTCGACATCGCCGAGGAACAGCCGGTGCGCGGCGAGGACGGATTCTGCATCAAGGCGGACTGGGACGAACCGGGCGAACTGATCGGCCGCATTTTCAAGGACAGCCCATCCGATTTTTCCGGCTATCAGGACAAGGAAGCGACCGAGAAGAAAATCCTGCGCGACGTGTTTGAAAAAGGCGACGCCTGGTTCCGCTCCGGCGACCTAATGAGCCGCGACCGTTCCGGCTATATCTATTTCAAGGACCGGATCGGCGATACATTCCGCTGGAAAGGCGAGAATGTCGCGACCAATGAAGTATCGGAAGTGCTGTCGCAATATCCCGGGATCAGGACCGCCAATGTCTATGGCGTCGAAGTCCCGGGCACCGACGGGCGAGCCGGCATGGCTTCACTGACCGTCGCCGATGATTTCGATATTTCCGGACTGCGCGCTTTTCTGGCTGCGGAGATGCCGCCTTATGCCGTGCCTCTGTTCATCCGCATCGAACCGGAGGCGCAAACCACCGGCACGTTCAAATATCGCAAGGTCGAACTGGTCGAGGAGGGCTTCGATGTTACTAGGATCAATGACCCGGTCTGGTTCTGCAAACCGGAGGTGGAAGGTTATGCCAAGCTGACCAAGGCGGAACATGCAAAGCTTTTGTCGGGTAAATATTGGTTGTAGGGCGCGTGCTCTGCACTTGATGCGGGGCACGTTAGCGGCGTGTTCTCTCCATGGGAGAGGATGTTTGGACTTTGATGCCGGGCCTGCTAGATTCACACGATGGATAGCACGCGCACCATCATCAGGGCCTTCTCCGCCTATCTCCGCGATGACCGGCGGCGGTCGCAGCATACGGTGCGCGCCTATGTAACCACGGCGGAGCGCTTTTGCGAATTTCTGATGGAGCATATCGGTAGCGGCGTCGGGGCGGAGGAAATCAAGGCGGTCAAACAGGCCGATATCCGCTCCTATCTCGCCTATCGCCGCGGAGACGGGTTAACGAACAACAGCGCCGCCCGGGAATTATCGGCCCTCCGCGCTTTCCTCAAATATGTCGGCGGCGACGAGGCGCAAATCCCCAAGATCAAGGGACCAAAAGTCAAGCGCGGCGTCCCGCGTCCGGCCTCGCCCGATGACATATTGGCACTGGCCGGCGACGCCCAGGACAGCGCCAGCGAGGACTGGATCGGCGCGCGCGACTGGGCGGTGTTGCTGCTGCTTTACGGCTCAGGCCTGCGGATCAGCGAGGCGCTGGATCTGACCGGCGAAATCCTCCCGCTTTCCGACACACTGCGGGTGACCGGCAAGCGCAGCAAGGTCCGGATCGTGCCGCTGCTCCCCAAGGTACGCGAGGCAATCGAACATTATATCGACCTATGCCCTTATCCCATTGCTCAGGATTTTGCGCGCTGCAAGAATGATAAAATCAGCGGATCACCGTTGTTCCGGGGCAAGCGCGGTGGGCCGCTATCGCCAAATATGATCCGTCGCGTGGTGCAGCAGGCACGAACCAGTCTTGGCATCTCCGATACAACAACCCCTCACGCCTTGCGGCACAGCTTTGCCACGCATTTGCTGGCGGGGGGCGCGGATTTACGGAGTCTTCAGGAATTACTCGGCCATGCCAGCCTGAGTTCGACACAAGTATACACCGCTGTCGATGCGGCGCATTTGCTGGATGTTTATCAGAATGCCCATCCCCGGGCCGGGTGATTTAAAGATGCAATGGCCAGGCCATCGGCACAGGCTGCAAACGGGTATTAACTAGCATCGTCGGACGTGTCATTCCGGGTTGCTAGCGTCAGAATATCGATCGCCTCGGCGACCTTTACCGCGGGAACACTCAATTGCAGCTCGTCGAGCTGTACCAGAAGCTCTTGAAGCAACTGGATGAAGCCGGATAATTTATCGTCGTTATTCATCCCGAACACTTCTGCAATTGATATGAATATCAATGGTGACGACTTTCAATGTCAAGCCATCACTTTCCCTAGCCATAGTGAAGCCGAAGCAACGAAAAGTCAAAATTTACCTGGAATATACTAGGAAAGTAACGGTATATTCTGCAGGCGCAATGTTACACCGCTTTGTCGCGAGCGTCATACTCAGCCGTCGGAGTAGCTGGCTCAGCCACAACATCCAACACCAGTTCAAGAGTCGAGATGGCCTTTCCGGTAATCTTGAAGCTCCGGTCCACTCCGGTCTCGGAAATATTCCCGGTTACCAGATCCTGTCTTGCCAGCACCGACAGGATGCGGTCCAGATTTGTCGGGAAGCGCATCACTTCCGTCAACAAGGATTCGCGAACAACGGGGACAGAATCCCGACAGGCATATAATTTCAGCATCACCAGCCAGGTGTCTTCCCCGAGGTCAGAGATTTCCTCACCAAATATCTGGTTCCGCTTTGCTGCAATGTCCAAGAGATCGTTTGCTTTTTCGGTAAAGTGCATATGCCCCCCAATTTCGTGATGAAACGAAGGGGACTTTTCAGCCAACCGGAACGTTCCGCTATCCTTGGTTAATAAATTTGGGACGCAAAAATCACAATATGTACCAAGGGACAGGGCGTGAGGTTAGGGATTGTGGTGGGCTAGCTGGGTGCGCAACAGAAAACAGATGCGATCCCTTTGCGCTATCAGCGCGGAACCGTTCCTTTGGCTTCATATCAGTGGCGCGAGAGAAGCGATGACCGAACTCAGCTTCGCGCGTTATTACGATGGGTCGCGGTGCCGAATTTCTATCAGCCCTGTCAGAATGACTAGCGCCAAATCACCCGAAAAGGGTCGTTTTCCGCGACGGCCTAATTCTTTAGTTAGTAGCGCATTCCGTAACGTCACTCATTATTGCCCGGCAGAGTAGGTCCCATAATTCCATCTAAAACGAGAATATGTGAACTGAAACGAGGACTGTTTTATCTGCGCCAGGGAGGAAGTCTGAAATGGATAAGGAAACGCAATACAACGCATCAATTTTTTCACGCAAATCAATCTTGACCGCACTCATGAGTTCAGCTGTAGCCATTGGCGCTGTTGGCTATAGCGATCCGGCCTTGGCGCAGGATTTGATCGAAGATGAGGCCGGCAGCGACATCATCATCGTCACTGCGCGCAAGCAAAATGAAACACTTCAGGAAACACCGGTCACGGTGACGTCCATAGGCGGTGATACGCTCGATAAATTCCAGGTCAATGAAGTCGCCGATGTGGTAAGCCGCATTCCAGCGCTGAACGTGCAAGTCGGTGGCTCGGGAGCTGGTGGCCAGATTAGCCTTCGCGGCGTCGGCACAACCAATATTTCCGCCGCCTTCGACTCTGCCGTGGCCTTTGATTTTGACGGCGTATCGATGAGCACCATGCGGCTGGTCCAGGCTTCATTCTTCGATGTTGAACAGATTGATGTACTCAAGGGACCGCAATCCCTCTTCTTCGGCAAGAGCGCCTCGGCGGGCGTCTTCTCCGTCCGCTCGGCCAATCCGACGGCCGATTGGGAAGTCGGCGGCAAGGCATCGTATGAGTTCGAGGAAGAAGGCTATACGGTTGGCGGCTATATTTCCGGTCCGGTGAGCGACACGCTCGGTATTCGCGTCGCGGCGCAATATCAGAATATCGACAAATATGTCGAACTGGAAGCCGGCACGCCTTCGGTTTTTGCCGACAGCGGCAAAGGTCTGAAGAATTTCGTCGGCCGGGTGACCCTGCAATGGGATCCCTCTGACAATTTTTCAGCCAATCTGAAGGTCAATTACAATCGCAATGAAGGGGACAGTCTTCTGGGTCATTCCGACATCAGTTGCGGTGCCAACGGTGTCGCTGATGACGTCTTCCTGGCAGTTCCCGGCGTGTCGATCGCGTCCAACGCCGCCTGTGATATTCAGGACGGGCTCTATCCCCATCCCGATGGCCACCCGGGCCTGCAGGTCATTGCGCCGGGCACGACCGGCGCGGATCGCTACAACGGGCAATCCTATAATGAAACCGACACCGTTTTTGTCCGTCTGGCAATGGACCTGCAACTCAGCGACACGCTGACCCTGTCGACCGTCAGCGGCTTTCTCGACCTCGATAACGAGCATGCCGATCACTTCAGCTATGTCGGCATATTGCCCAATGGCGATCCCGGCGGCCTGCCCGCACCTTTCACCGATTCACTCACCCAGCACACGCAGGAAATCCGCCTGACCAGCGATTTTGACGGCATGTTCAATTTCATGGTCGGCGGTTTCTGGGAAAGCCGCAGCCAGCCGTTACAGACCTCTCAAAACGCCTTTATCGGCTCGTTCATTTTCCCCGACTCCCGGGGAATCACCTATGACTGGGTGGCAGACCGCACAACGAAAAGCGAGGCCCTGTCCTTCTTTGGCAGCATGAGCCTGGATATTACCGACCAGCTGGAGCTGTCGGGCGGTGTCCGCTGGACCGACGAGCAGAAGACCCACAGAACATCCTTTCCGTTCGTGCATAATGCCCTGACATTTCTGAACGGTATTGTCGGCGGCATTGGTCTGGTGGTTCCCGAAGGATTCCAGACCGGTCCGGTCAAATTCTCCGACAGCAATATCTCGCCGGAAGTGACGCTGAAATATCAGGCGACCCCTGATCTCAACTTCTACGCGTCCTACAAGACCGGATTCAAGTCGGGCGGCGTCGACAACAGCAGCTTGCCAACCGCGTCAATCCAGCTTGTGGTTCCCGGTTTTGCCGAACAATATCCGGCGCTCTATCCCGATCCGGAAGCGGCCCGCGCAGCGGCGCTGAGTTCGCTTATCTACGACTCTGAAACAGCCAAGGGCGGCGAAATCGGCGTCAAGGCGATGCTCGGCAATGGCGCATTCCGGATCAACACGTCGGCCTTCTATTTCGTCTTCGATGATCTGCAGGTTCAGAATTTCGATGGCGCGGCTGTCCGCTTCCTGACGATCAACGCCGGTGAACTGACGACCAAAGGCTTTGACCTCGACTGGTCATGGCGCACCCCGGTAGAGGGGCTGAGCTTCTCCGGCGCGCTCGGCTATACCGATGCGAAGTTCACCGACACTTTCATATCACAGGACCCCGACGGCATCCCCGGAAACGCCGATGACGTCGACCTCGACGGCCGGACTGCGGCGCGAGCGCCACAATGGTCGGGAAATATCGCTTTCGACTGGACATTGCCGATGGGAGATTCGATCGAGTTCGGGCTGAACGGTAACGCCGCCTACAGCTCGTCCTATTTTGCCGGCAATAATAATTTCACCGATTATGTCCAGGACAGCTACGTCACCCTGGATGGCGCGGTGTCGGTCGGCCATCCCGACGGCAAGTGGAAATTGTCGCTGATCGGCGTCAACCTGACCAACGAGATCTGGGCCAACACCGTCGGTGACCGGCCGTTTCTGCCGGCTGGTGGCGACGACCGCGTGGTCACCCAGAACCGCGGCCGACAGTTGTTTGTGGAAGCCGCTTTCAAATTTTGATCAACACTCTCCCGTTGATCACATCAGGCCGGACCAGCACCTGCTGTCCGGCCTGATGCTGTTATGCAGGACGAGATGGTTATCGTCAGCGCAGACAGGCCGCTATCGCTGGTGCCCCGGGCATGGTCATTAGTGGATCGCCTTTACACCGATAACAGCAAGGTGATTTAAATCTCTTTCTCTGCCCTCGCCTTGACAACGTGCAGGATATTGTCCTGAATATCGCCGAGCAAAATCTCGCCCCACTGACTTAGATAAAAGTCCATATGGCTCCGCATCCGATACCGGGTGATCAGGACAAGCTGCACCCGACCCGCTCCGAGTGGCCTGAGCGTGTAATGTCCCGAGATGATTTTCAGCTTGTCTCCGTCCGGGGAAATATGTTTGTCGGTATGATTTTGTACGGAATCATCCGGAAACCGGAAATTCCATCCCAGACTTTTGCCTGACTGATAATCCGAGATCACTTCTTCAAACCGGATATTTTCACCCCATCGCGCTTTCCGAACCAGCCGCAACTGATCTCGTTCAATTCTGGCATCACTCGGACGGGGTACCATCAGGATATCCTGAGTCAGGTTAAATTTGCCCTCGTGCGTCGCAATCTCCGGTATATCGATCAACAGCGGCCACACCCTTTCCGCGTCCGCTTCAATTTCGATCTGGCGGGTCACGTCCCAGTTGCTCCATTCCGGTGGCACCATTTGCTCGGCCGCAAGCAGCGCGACGGGAATGGCCGCCCAGCCAACAGACATCAGCCGGTTATTTGCCTGATTCTTTGACGTTCTGGCATTCCAGCGGTTGACCAGCGCGCCGACTATGGCTGCCGGCAACCAAAATGGAAAAATCATCGCAATGCAGATCAAACCCTCGATTTCAGCCAAATAAGTCGATAAGAAAATGATGCCCAAACCGAGCGTCACGAAAGCGATACAGCCCAGCGCAGATTTGCTTCCCGTCGGGTCGGCAAATTGGATCGTCAGGCCGCCCAGCGCTGCGGGGATGACCAGCAGAGCAACCATCCCGGCATCGCTGCCAGCCCAGATATCGCCATAGAATAGCAGCAAGGTCACACCGAACAAGAGAGTGAGTAGGAACGCTGTCAAAAAATGGTCGGCTCGGCCGAATTTCCGTTCAGATTTAGACATCCCGCGATTATCCCTTCCACCGTTTGAAAAACTTGTTTTCCTCAGCCCCCATTCGGTCGCCAGAAAATAATTCGCCAGATGTAGACCGCAACAAGCAACCCGATCACGCCAAGCGACACCGGCCCAAGATATTGCCCGATATCATCGACATTCTGCTGCAATGTATAGCCCGCGTAGACCAGCGCGCTGTTCCAGACTGCCGCGCCGGCGCTGGTCGCGAGGATGAAGCGTTGGTGCGACATGCCGAACAGGCCGGCCGGCACGGAAATCATCGTCCGGATATTGGGAATGAAGCGGGCGAAAAATACCACCCATTGGCCATGGTTATCGAAAATACGATCAATCCGGTTCACGGAATCAACGTCGAGCGTCAGCCAGCGACCGTGTTTGCGGACGAATGCGCGGACATCATCCTCGTTCCAGTGGCGTCCAACCATGAACCAGACATAATTGCCGGCCAGCGAGCCGATCGTGCCGATCAGCACCAGCCATGCCGGATGGAATGTCCCCTGCCCGACGCCTACACCGCCCAGCCCCATGATCAGCTCGGACGGGATTGGCGGAAAGATATTCTCCAGCGCCATCAGCAGCGCGATGGCCCAATAGCCGCCCTGCTCGATCAGGTCTGTGACCCAGCTGCTCATCGCGCCAACCCTGTTGCTCGATTATTGATCGGCAAGCCGACGCTCGATTGCGTCCCAGATCATGCCGGAGGTATCGCTGCCGTTGAAATTGTCGATTGCGACAATCCCGGTCGGCGAGGTCACGTTGATCTCGGTTAGCCATTTGCCGCCAATTACGTCGATGCCGACGAAGATCAGGCCAAGCCGTTTCAGGTCAGGCCCCATCGCCGCGCAGATTTCCTTCTCGCGATCGGTCAGTTCCGCCGCCTCAGCATAGCCGCCTTGCGCCAGATTGCTGCGGAATTCGCCTTCGCCGGGTTTACGGTTGATCGCGCCGGCAACTTCGCCATCGATCAGGACGATGCGCTTGTCGCCCTGATGCACTTCGGGAAGGAAGGGCTGGACCATATGCGGTTCCGGCCAGGTCTGGTTAAACACCTCGAACAAGGCGCTGAGATTGCTGCCATCTTCCGGCACAAGAAAGATCGCCTTGCCGCCATTGCCGTGCAGCGGCTTGACGACGATGCCGCCATGTTCGGCTTGGAACGCGCGCACTTCGTCGAGGTCGCGGGTGATCAGGGTTGGCGGCATGAATTGCGCATAGTCGAGTACATAGACCTTCTCCGGCGCATTGCGGACGGAGACCGGGTTGTTGACCACCAGGGTCTCGCCCTCGATCCGCTCCAGCAAATGGGTCGCGGTGATATAGCCGACGTCAAAGGGTGGATCCTGTCGCATCAGCACGACATCGACATCGCTGCCGAGGTCGAGTTTGACCGGATCGCCGAATGTGAAATGATTGTCTTTTACGGGCTGCACCGTAACCGGATGGGCCGGCGTGGTCAGACGGCCATTGGCCTGCAGGGTCAGCCCCTTCACGTCATAATGGAACAGCTGATGCCCGCGTTTCTGGGCGGAGAGCATCAGCGCGAAGCTGCTGTCTCCGGCGATATTCACGCTTTCCATCGGGTCCATCTGTACGGCGATTTTCAGGGTCATAAATCTGCTTTCATTCACACTGTGCTCCGCACCTGATGCGGAGCTCTGGAGGTTACAGAACTGCCAGCCTTCCGGGCTCCGCATCAAGTACAGAGCACATGGCGCTGCGTTTCCCGATCCATAACCATTCCTCCCCGGCTTGTCGAAGGGCCTTTTTGTTTAGCGGGGCAAAGAGAAAGTTCGATCCGCTTTCCGTTCGTGCTGAGCCTGTCGAAGCATCTTGACCGTCAGACCGCCGAAAGTCCGATAGTGGTCCTTCGACAGGCTCAGGACGAACGGATGATTGGATATTAGAATCCGTGCCAGACATTGGGGAGATGGACCGGCAGGCGGCGCGGGGCGATCAGGATCACGTCGACGCGCATATCTTCGCCTTTGGTACAATAGCGCGGATAGAGGATTTCTGCGGCATCGGCGACGCGCTGGAGCCGTTTCAAGTCGATCGCCTGTTCCAGATCCTCCAGCTTCGTGCGCGCCTTCACCTCGACAAAGGCGACCAGTCCGCCGCGTTTGGCAACCAGATCGACTTCACCGCGCGGGGTGCGCACCCGTTCGTCCAATATCCGCCAGCCTTTCAGGCGCAGAAAACGGGCTGCGGTCTTTTCGGCCTGCCGGCCGCGTTTCTCCGCAGCCTCGCGTTTCATGTTCCAAAGACCGTTCGTGCTGAGCTGGTCGAAGCATCTCGACCGCCGATACACCGCGTGTCGGAGGGAGGCCCTTCGACAGGCTCAGGGCGAACGGTGCTCATTTTTCCGATTTCCAACGGTTCGCCAATTCGTAAAGCGCCTTGCGGTCGGTGTTAAAAGCCTTTGCCACTTCACCAGCCGCTTTCGATGCAGGCAAACGCTCAAGAGCTTCCCGCAGCGCCGCTTCGATATCCGCTTCACTCGCGGCTTCCGGTGCGCCGGGCGGGCCGATGATCACGACAATCTCGCCTTTCGGTTTTTCTGCACCGTAGCGTTCGGCCAGTTCGCTCAAGGAACCGGCCACGGCTTCCTCGAATCTCTTGGTGATTTCGCGGACCACCGCTGCCTTGCGGTCGCCCAATACGGCCAGCGAATCGGACAGCATCGCCCCCAGCCGTGAGCCATTTTCGTAGAAGATCAGGCTGGCGTTGAGCGTCTTTAAAGCAGCGAGTGATTCGGTTCGCGCCTTGGCCTTGCTCGGCAGAAATCCTTCGAAAAGAAACCGGTCGCTGGGCAATCCGGACAGGGTCAGAGCGGCGATCGCGGCGCTGGGCCCGGGAATTGTCGTAACATAGAGGCCCGCCGCCTGCGCATCGCGGACCAGTTTGTAGCCGGGATCGGAGATCAGCGGCGTTCCCGCATCGCTGACCAGTGCGACAATTTTGCACCGTATTGCATCCAAAATGCTCTCGCGATCGGCCGCAGACTTATGGTCATTATAAACCATCATCTTTGACTTTTTACCTATGTAATTCAAGAGCTTGCCGGTCACTCTTGTATCTTCGACGAGGATGGTATCGGCGGCGGCGAGCGTCTCTTCGGCTCGGCGCGACAAATCTCCGAGGTTGCCGATAGGGGTGGCAACGATATAGAGACCGGATTGGGCAGGAGCAGACATATGACGGTCATGGCAGACAAGGTACATCTAGGACAAGATCAAAGCAGACGACGCAGCATTTTGCAGTGGGCTGGCGTTTCCGCCTTTGTTCTGCTCGCCGGCTGTTCAACAGTCGTCCCGCGCGGCGCTGAGCCGGTCCGGACCGACGCCCCTGCACCGCCTCCGGTGACTGCGGGCTTGCCCGATGACCAGAAACATCACCGTATCGCCCTGCTGGTTCCATTGTCCGGCAAAAACGCCGGCGTGGGCCAATCACTTGCAAATGCCACGACCATGGCGCTGCTCGACACCAAGGCGGGCAATATCCGCATGACCAGCTATGATACGGCCAAAGGCGCTGCGGCAGCGGCCCAGGCAGCCATTCGCGATGGCAACAAATTAATTATCGGCCCCCTGCTCAGCGACAACGTCGTGGCCACCGCCAATATCGCCCGTCCCGCCGGCGTGCCGATCCTCAGCTTTTCCAACGATAGCGGCGCAGCCGGCAATAATGTGTTCATTTTGGGCCATATCCCGTCGCAGTCGATTAACCGGGTTGTCGAATATGCCAAATCCAAAGGCATGAAGCGCTTTGCGGCGCTGGTGCCCAACGGCGTCTACGGACAGCGCGCATCCTCGACCTTGCTGCGCAGCGTGAAAGATGCCGGCGGCACGGTGGTCTCGATCCAGACCTTCAACCGCGATTCCCAATCGATCGAGGCGGCGACAAAGAAACTGGGCGACAATGGCGATTTTGAAGCCGTCCTGCTCGCCGACAATGGCGACATGGCGATCAAGGCCGCGCCTTATATTCGCAAAAATGCCAGCGGCACCGCAAAAATCCTCGGCACCGATCTATGGAATACCAGCAGCAATCTGGCGGGTGCGCCGTCGATGCGCGGCGCCTGGTTCGCCAGCGTTTCCGATGGGCTGTACAAGCAATATGCCGACAAATATCGTGCCCGCTATGGCAAGGCCCCGTTCCGCCTGTCGAGCCTCGGCTATGATTCAGTGCTGCTGACGGTCAAGGTGGCCCGCAACTGGAAAGTGGGATCGCCCTTCCCGATCAATCAACTGACCGACAAGGGCGGCTTTATCGGACTGGACGGCGTTTTCCGGTTCAAGGCTGACGGCGTCTCGGAGCGCGCCCTGGAAGTTCAGGAAATTCGCAACGGCAGCTTTACCGTGGTCGATCCGGCGCCGAAGGGGTTCTGATCGATATCATTCCGGGATCTGCCAGTGCACCTTGTTGGTGTAGGACGAGCGGACCGGTTCGTCGCTGGCATTTCTGGCAGGATTGAACCGGGCACGGCGCATCAGCGCGCTGCAGGCGGCACCGTCGAGATCATCCCGCCCGCTTGACTCCGATATGTTGCAGGCGGTGACTTCGCCGGCCTCGCTGATTTGCAGCTGAAACCCGACGGTGCCGCTTCGTTCCTCTCGCAAAGCGGCTGTTGGGTAATCGCCGGGCGAAATCCATTCTCCCGGATTTCCGGCAGGCGTTGCGGGGACGATTGCGCCGCTGCGGGCAGCGGAATCAACGGCAACCGGCATCGAACTGCCCAGTGTTGATGGTTCAATTCCGGTTTCACGATCCGGCCAAAAACTGACCACGAGGGAAATGGCAAAAAAAATGGCCAGTCTGGGTAACGCTCTCCTGACCGGAGCGGGAATGTCCACCGAGGATCCAAAGAGATGGACCGTCAACTTCTCGTCCGGTAGATCATCTTCCCTGATCTCGTCGTCCGTGCGATATCCATTGCCTGGTTCGTAAGGCGCATCGGGATCATAGCCTTGCCCGCCGTCAGCCTCATAGACGTCGTTATCTTCCGGGCCCGCATGATAACCAACGCCGGGTTCACAGTCCTCCGCAGGGATTGCTTCTGCGGGGGCTTCGGCCAGATCTTCCCGTTTGCGGGTTGAAAGGCTGTCGCTTCCGGCCGCCTCGCTCGCGCTCGCATAGTCCAGCTGATAATTATACGGCGCCCCGATGATTGTGGATCGGCACCGCAGACACACCACCGTCTTGTCTCCGCGCCACAATTTCGAATTCTTCAGAAGATCATCCGCGCCAGCTTCTCTGGTGTGAATGAACGGGCGCGGTTCACCGCAATATCCGCATACCGGCGGCTTTTGTGATTTGCGTTTGAAAAATCCAAACACCCCCGTCCCCCATTCAGACTCAGCCGATATTTTGTCCGGTTGATTCCCAGTCCTTCAGGAAACCTTCGAGCCCCTTGTCGGTCAGCACATGTTTGAACAGGTTGCGGATCACGTTCGGCGGCATGGTGCCGACATCGGCGCCGATACGGGCGGATTCGAGCACGTGAATAGGGTGGCGGATCGAAGCGACCAGGATTTCTGTGTCGAAGGCGTAATTGTCGTAGATCAGCCGGATATCTTCGATCAGCGTCATGCCGTCGAGGCCGTTGTCATCATGGCGTCCGACAAACGGCGAGATGAAGCTTGCGCCGGCCTTGGCGGCGAGCAGCGCCTGATTGGCGGAGAAACACAAGGTGACATTGACCATCGTGCCTTCGCCAGTCAGTGCCTTGCAGGTCTTCAGCCCGTCAATCGTGAGCGGTACCTTGATGCAGACATTGTCGGCGATCTTGCGCAGCACCTCGGCTTCTTTCATCATTGTTTCGTGATCGAGGGCGATGACTTCGGCAGAAACCGGTCCGTCGGTCAGGCCGCAGATTTCCTTTGTCACTTCCATGATGTCGCGACCGGATTTCTTGATCAGCGAAGGGTTGGTGGTGACGCCATCAACCATGCCCGTCGCGGCGAGGTCGGCGATTTCCGCGGTATCGGCTGTGTCTACGAAAAATTTCATCGGTCTGGCTCCATAAATAGGAAAAATGCGGCTATTCCCCTTTGCCTATCCGCTTTCCGCGAGGCGTGAAACTGCCCCCCGGTCCTTGGTGGCAGAAAGCTGTGGATAGTTTGGGGGAAGATCGCGGGATAAAACGGGCTTAAAAAGCTTTCCCGACACTCAGAACAGCGATCAGCAGGGGATCATTGGTAGCGCGCGGATTGGCGCGGATCGATTCCTCCTGCGCGCCGATCGAACGATAGATGGCATCGCTGACCTTGTTGGTCACATCGCGGCTGATGCTGGAAAAATCGACATTGGTCGCTTGCGACAGCACGAGATTGATAATTTCATTGTCGAACAGCTTCAGACCATTCCCGACGCCCGGTAGCATCCGGTCGACCAATGTGTTGCCCAACTGGCCCTGCAACAGGCTCGTGGCCGCACGCGGTCCGCCATTGATGATCGAGGCAGCGTCAGCGATACTCATATCACGGATTGTCTCCGCAACAATCGGAGCGGCCAGTTCCGCGCCTGTTTCTGCCGCCCGGTTGACTTGCTTGAGCAAGCGGTCCTGGATCGGCTTGGAACGGAGCAAGGCGGTTGCGACGCTGGTCACGCGCGATCCGCCTAGAGAATCCGGCACGGAAATCCTGGCCACCTGGCTGTCGAAGAACCCATTGGGCTGGAGCAGTTCGGCAAAGGCATTCCGCGACGACAGCGTGAGTAGCCGTTTAACGGCTTCGGTCAGGCTGAGGCCCGGCAGGCTCGAACAGCCGGGAAGCGCCAACAATCCGGCGACAGCGCCAAAGCCCAGAACCGATCGACGATGATAGATCATTACTCTCTCCTGATTTCGTCAAAGCAAGAATGACGGATGATGATAAGCTGCCTATAGCATGAATATGAATCGCGTTCGTGTACTGCTCCTTAATGCCGCACTTGGTCCGCTCGATTACCGCGTGCCCGACGGCATGCAGGTTGAGCCGGGCTCGATTGTGATGGCGCCGCTTGGTCCTCGCAAGCTTCCAGGAGTGGTATGGGAGGCAGAAAGTTTTCCGACTGAGGAAATCGACCCGAAAAAGTTACGCCCCTTGCTCGCGGTGCGTGACGTTCCGCCGCTGCGCGCGCCATTGCGAAGACTGATCGAGTGGACCGCCGCTTATTATTTCGCCTCGCCGGCATCGGTTCTGCGTATGGTATTGTCGAGCGGCGCGGCCTTTGCCGACAATCGTCCGATCAGCGAATATCGCATGAATGGCACGCTACCGGGCCGCATGACGCCGCAGCGGGAACAGGCGCTCGAAAAACTGGCTGGCGTGCAAGGCACGATCAGCGAACTGGCGAACAAAGCCGGTGTCTCTATTGCGGTTATCCGGGGGTTGGAAAAACTGGGCGCATTTGATCGGGAAGAAGTTTCCCCCTTTGCTACCAGCGCCAGGCCCACGCCCGATTTCGATACGGTTGATCTCAGCGTAGATCAGCAGAATGTGAGCAATATATTGATCGAGGCGGTCCGCGCGTCGCAATTCAAACCCTTCTTGCTCGACGGCGTCACCGGTTCGGGCAAGACCGAAGTCTATTTCGAAGCGGTTGCCGAAGCCTTGCGTCAGGACAAACAAGTATTGGTCCTGCTGCCCGAAATCGCCCTGACCGAGCCGTTTCTCAACCGTTTCGAGGCGCGGTTCGGGGCCGAGCCACTGGCTTGGCACAGCGGCATGAAACAGTCGGAGCGGAAAAGAAACTGGCGGGCGCTGGCCGAGGGCAATGCCAAGGTGATCGTCGGCGCGCGCTCTGCCTTGTTCCTGCCTTATGCCAATCTCGGCCTGATCATTGTCGATGAAGCGCACGAGACCAGTTTCAAGCAGGAAGATGGCGTCCGTTATCACGCTCGCGATGTTGCGGTGATGCGCGGGCTCTACGAGCAGATACCAGTCATATTGGCGTCGGCCACGCCAGCGATTGAAACCCGCCATCAGGTCGAACAGGGCAATTATGAACTGCTCGAACTGCCGGCGCGTTTTGGCGGAGCAACCATGCCAGATATCGAAGCGCTCGATCTGACCGAGGATGTGCCGCCACGCGGAAGCTGGCTCGCCCCGACTCTGGTGAACGCACTGGAGGAAAACCTCGAGCGCGGCGAACAATCGCTTCTGTTCCTCAACCGGCGCGGTTTTGCACCGCTCACCCTGTGCCGGACCTGTGGCCACCGGATAGACTGCCCCAATTGCACCGCATGGATGGTCGAACATCGCTTGACCCGCCGCCTCGCCTGCCATCATTGCGGCCACGTCATGCCAATTCCGGAGAAATGCCCGGAATGCGGTGACGAGGACAGCCTCGTTGCTTGCGGCCCCGGTGTCGAGAGGATTTGCGACGAGGTCAAAATGCTGTTCCCGGCTGCACGTACGGCGATTGTCACCTCGGACACCATCTGGTCGCCCCAGAAGGCCGCCGATTTCGTCAACCAGATGGGGGCTGGAGCGATTGATATCGTCGTCGGCACGCAGCTGGTGACCAAAGGCTATCATTTTCCCAATTTGACTTTGGTCGGTGTAGTCGACGCGGATATCGGTTTGGAAGGCGGCGATTTGCGAGCAGCCGAACGGAGTTTCCAGCAGATTGCCCAGGTCGCGGGACGGGCAGGACGGGCGGAAAAGCCGGGACGCGTCTATGTCCAGACCCGCATGCCCAAAGCGCCGGTGATACAGGCTTTGATCAAGAATGACCGGGAAGGATTTTATGCTGCCGAGATTGAATCCCGCCGGCAGGCGCTAGCTCCGCCCTTCGCGCGCTGGGCAGCGATCATCGTGTCATCCGAGGATAATAAGGAAGCGATGGAAACAGCGCGGCTGATCGGACAGACCGCGCCCAAGCTAGACGGATTTTCGGTTTACGGTCCGGCCCCCGCTCCACTATCGATGCTGCGCGGACGCCACCGCCACCGTTTGCTCGTCCATGCGCTGCGGTCGGTGGATCTGCAGAACATCATGCGCGAATGGCTGGAAAAGCTGGAATGGCCGCGCGCAGTCCGCGTCGGGGTGGATATCGACCCTTATAGTTTTGTTTGATTTCCGATCATCCCTAGCTTTCAAGGCAGGAGAAGGCGTGAGATAGACACTAACAAGCTCCATGCCGGTTTGAGCCTCGATGTCGCGCAGCTCGCTTACGCTCGCAACCACCCCAACCCCTCCTGTGAAAAAGAGCGGCAAAGAGAAGTGCAAAAGTCCTTTGAAAGTTGCGTCTATTTGAAGCATGAGCCGAACTATGATTAAAAAACTATCCCTCATGTTCTCGATGCTCGTCGCCATCTTGCTAACCGGACCGGCCCAGGCCGACCCGGCCGACATCAGCGCCGCCAGCCGTTCGGTGGTCCGCGTGGTTCTGGCTGCGAAAGACGGCAGCAAAGTTGCCTTCGTCGGCCATGGCAGCGGCTTCGCGGTGGCACCGGACAAAATCGTGACCAACGCCCATGTCGTCGAGATCGCGCGACAGGAAAGCTCGGTCGTTATCGGCATCATTCCATCGCAGGGCGGTACCAGCTATGGCGGGAAAATCATCGCTTATTCACCCGAGAACGATCTTGCGCTCATCCAGGTGCTGGATGGCGGGCGCCTGCCGCCCATGACTGTCTTCGGCGGCCCGGTTGCCGATGGCGCGGATGTAGTAGCCATCGGTTATCCCGGTTCGGTAGACCGCGCTCAGGGGCTTGATCTGGACGATCTGATCAACCCGATGTCGCCGGTCAAGACCACCGGAACGGTTTCTGGTGGCCGCACGACCAAGCAATTTGACACGATCCTCCACACCGCACCGATAGCATCGGGCAATAGCGGCGGGCCACTGATCGACAATTGCGGCCGGGTGCTGGGCGTCAACAGCTTCGGTTCGATCAGCGAGGGCAATGATGCCGAATTCGGTTTTGCAGTATCGGCGCGGGAAATATTGAACTTCCTGCGCCAGACGGGCGTAAAAGTGGGCTCAACGGCGACGCCCTGTCGTTCGGCTGCTGAGATCAGCGAAAAAGAGCGGCTGCGTGAAGCGGCTGCCCGTGCCCAGGTGGCCGCGGCTAAGGAAGCCGAAGCCGAAAAGCGCGAACGGGCCGAAGCCAGATTGCGCACCAGCATAACACAGGACATTATCGCAGAGCGCGAAAACCGGATCGCAATAGCGGCGCTGATGCTGGCGCTGTCGCTGCTGGCAGCCGGTGGCGCGGCTATTCTGTTGAGTCAGGGCAAGCGCAACCCTGGCATTGGGGCAGCGGGCGGTGCGGCGGTTCTGCTGCTCGGCGCCGTCATCATCTTCTTGGCGCGCCCGGATTTTAGCGAAATCGACGACCGTGTTGCTGCCGCTTTACAGGAAAAGGCTGACAAGAGCGAGCCGCAGCAACCGAGCGTTGCGACATCGGGCAAATATCAATGCACGATCAATCCGCAGCGCAGCCGGATCACCGTCTCGCAGGAAAATGAACTGCCGCTCGAGTGGACCGATGGCGGCTGTGTCAACGGTCGCACCCAATATGGCCGCGACGGAGCCAAATGGTCGCGTATCTTCGTTCCCAATCAGGAGCAGACCGTCACCATCAGCAGCTTCCAGCCGGATCGCAGCGAGTTTACCGAGGAACGCTATCTGATGGGGCTGGACGCGATGACCAAAGCGCGGGCGATCCGCGCCGAATATGGCAACCGGGCCTGCACGACCGACGTGAAGGCGCTCGCCGACATCGAGGATATGGTGAAGGCAATCAGAGCGGAATTGCCGTCGCAGGCAAACGAGAGTTTGGTATACGAGTGTAGAAAGACTGATTAGCGCGAGAGGAAACACCCATGACCAGCAAAGATAACGTCAGCAAAAAACCCGATTATTCGGGCATGAAAGCGGTTTTCATCAATTGCACTTTGACGCCGTCACCCGCGTTCAGCCACACCGAGTGCCTGATGGACGTTGTCCGGGAAATCATGGAAGACGCCGGCATATTGGTCGAGACATTTCGCAGCGTCGATCATGATATCGCTCCGGGCGTTTATCCCGACATGACAGACCATGGGTTCGCCGCGGATGACTGGCCCGCGATTTCCCGAAAAGTGATGGAAGCCGAGATACTGGTCATTGGCACGCCGATCTGGCTCGGAGACGTGTCATCGGAATGCCGCAAGATCATCGAGCGGCTCTACGCCCATTCTGGCGAGACCAATGACAAGGGCCAGTATATATTTTATGGCAAGGCCGGTGGCTGTATCGTTACCGGCAATGAAGACGGCGTGAAGCACTGCGCTATGAGCACGCTCTATTCGCTGAGTCATATCGGCTATACTATTCCGCCACAGGCTGACGCCGGCTGGATCGGACCCATTGGACCCGGCCCATCTTACGGAGACAAGAAAGACGATGGCGGTCATGTCGGCTTCGACAGCGATTTCACACAGCGCAACGCAACATTTCTGGCCTGGAACCTGATGCACACCGCTCATATGCTCAAACAGGCGGGTGGTATGCCCGATTACGGCAATTCACGCGAAGCCTGGGATGACGGCACGCGGTATAACCATCCAAACCCGGAATATCGTTGAGTGCTTCGCATATATGACGAGTGATTGTGCCGAAGTGAACGGGCTAGCGGATGTCAGTTGCTGACTCGATGATCGGATTCCGCGCTTGATCCTACAACGCCCCGGCGGGCCATTCTATACGGCTAAGGCCTTCAGAAATGCGCGGGTCATTAACCGAAAATCCCGGATCGTCCAGACGCTCTTTTATATTGCTCACGCCCGATTGGCTCTCGGCTCATCGTCCTGTCGAACATAGGTTAGCAGATTGTTGGATAGCGTTCTTAAAACATCGACTGGTTTATCCTGTTTGATCGCGTCTTCCAGTTGCCTTGCCGCAACGGCCATTTCGCCTTCACCGAATGAGCCTGCGGACCCCACAAGCTTGTGCAACATACCAGCGATTTCTTCGCTTTGTTCCACCGACCAGTGATTGATTGTAGCCATTCCAGCCATCACGCGATCCAGTGTTCTGTTTCGAAATTCTTCATATTTCGGACGGAGCGTGGCTAAGGCCTCGTATTCCTCTACCACTTCGGCTGCCGGAGCCCGCTTTTTCGAAAGCGGCTCAAAATACCATTTGCACACAGCTTTGTAGAGGTCATTAAACTGGATCGGTTTGGAGACATGGTCCTGCATGCCCGCCGCCGCGCAAGCCGCCCGGTCTTCGGAAAAAGCATTGGCGGTCAGCGCGACAATTGGAAGCTGTTCGGCTGTGATGCCGGCTTGGCGGATCTTCCTTGTACATTCGATACCGTCCATGATCGGCATCTGCATATCCATCAGGACAAGGCCAAATTTAAGTCCCTGATCAGCATTGCCGGTCAGGATTTCCAGCGCGCGCACGCCATTGTCGGCGCAGATGACGCTGCAGCCCATGCGCTCGAGCATAGCTGTCGCAAGCAGCCGGTTGATTTCATGATCCTCGACCAGCAATATAGTACGACTGATGGCAGGTAACTTGGCCGGCTGGCTGTCGGTGTTGGCGCGCTTGGTTGCTTCTCCGCGGGGGTCGACACATTCATTCAACGGTATCTCGACACAAAAAGTGGACCCACAACCGGGTGTGCTTTGCAAGCTGATACTGCCACCCATCATTTCGACTAACTTTCGAGAAATTGCCAGCCCTAGACCTGTCCCGCCGTAGGAACGGTCCGTATCATGTTCTGCTTGTACGAATTCGTCGAATATCGAGCTTTGCCGTTCTTTGGCTATGCCGATGCCCGTATCGATAACGCTGATCCTGAACTTACCTTTGTCGTCATCTGACATTTCAGCCTTGACGGTTATCGATCCGGACTCGGTAAACTTGATCGCATTGCCGACCAGATTCGTCAGGATCTGACGGAGCCTCAGCTTGTCATGCTCAATAAATTTTGGCAAATCCTCTGTATAGTCCAGCTTGAGTGCGAGCCCGTGATTCCCGGCTGCGGTCAGCATCATGTTGCACGTGCTCTTGAGCAAATGGGCCAATTCAAACGGCTCCGGCGACAAAGCCAGTAATCCTGCATCAATTTTGGAAATATCGAGGATGTCGTTCAACAATGCCATCATGATCTTGCCGGATTCCTCGATCAACGCGACATATCCCGCCTGTTGTTCATCTAGTTCCGACTGGCTGAGCATCTCTGCGAAACCGAGCACACCGTTCATGGGCGTACGGATTTCGTGGCTCATATTCGCCAGGAATGAAGCCTTGGCTTCGGTTGCTGCTTCGGCGATGTCACGCGCTTCCCGCAATTCGCTCTGCCGGTGGCGCAATTCTGCAATCGCCCTGCGCTGTTCGGTGATCTCTACGATGACTCCGACATAGCCGATAATATTATTATCAATATCGAACTCGGCCTGGTTTACGGTGCGAACCCAGATCTCTTCCCCATCTTTCGTGGTATGACAGGCTTCCCGTTCGCATTTGTCTCCGGGCTTGTTAAATCCGGTAAACGCCTCGTCCATATCGTGGGAAGTTCTGTCTTTCAGCGCCCGCATCCATCCGTCGCCTTTGATCTCTTCCTCACTCAGGCCGACCCGTTCACGCCAAGCCTTGCTCACATAGAATATTTTGCCCTCGGCATCGGCCTGGAAAAACCCTACGGGCGCGGATTCCGCGAGCCTGCGGAACCGTTCCTCGCTCTTTTCCAGAGCGTGCCTGCTCGATATAGCCTCTGTAACGTCCCGGATATTCCCCGTCGCTCCTTCAAACCGTCCCCTCTCGTCAAGTACGGCCTCGAGGAATACTTCGACGCGACGTTCCTTTCCGTCAGCGCGAATGAAGGTCTGATTGAGTGTGAGAGTGTCCAGTTCTCCGCTTGCAAGCCGGAGATATTCCATCTCTGCTGTCTGCAAAGATTTTTTGGTCAATAATTTGGTTACGGACCAGCCCAGCGTCTGTTTCACGGAATAGCCCGTTATTGTCTCCCAGGCCGGATTGAGAAGGACCCAGCGCCCCAATTTGTCGGTGCGGAAAACAACGTCCCGCATATTGTCAAATATCGACTGGGTTTGATCGCGACTGACCCGCAATTCCCGCTGCAAAATGGTTTGCGCTTCAAGAAAACTGGCAAACGGGAGCGAGCTTGCGAAGGTGAATAGAAGAAAAATTTGAACGACGAGTATATTGTCGTGCAAATTTCCATCTATCAACTGCGCTGGCCCGGAACCGTTAAACGTACCGGCAATCGCAATGATTGCAATGACCGCGACAGACAAGGATGCACCGACAATTCCCTTACGGACCGCCGCAAAGAGTACGAACAGCGACGTCATGAACAGAAACGGATAGGAGGACTGGCTGAACACAAAGATGGTCAAAAGTCCGCCGAGCCCGAAGATGACCAGATACTCCAGGTCCATCGTCTTGTTCCACCGATGGATACCATTGCGATTTCCAAAAATAATCGAAAAAATCGGGGCAAAGATCAACATGCCAAGGCTATGCGCTATCAGCCAGTCAAGCCATCCAAGCAGCGACACATTTTCGCCGAATATCGAAAACAGTCCCATTGCCAGTCCGCTGGCGATCAGCGGTGCAACCAAACCACCAAGCATCGCGAACCAGATCAGCTTTCCGAAATCTACATAATTGGGATCTGTTCCGCACTTGCTGCGGATCAGAAAAATCGCGATGGCGACTTCAACAGCGTTGGCGGTCGCCATGGACAGCGCTTTCGTCCCACTATCGCCCACGCTGATTGCGACAACAAATCCAATTGCTGCGCATGCCAGGATATGCGGAACGGAAATTCTGCCATTATATCGCAGCAATGCCGCGACCAGGAATCCGTTCGATATCCACAATGCTGAAAAATCTGCTCCTCCGCGAGTCAGCAGGATCCCCGCAATTGACAACAGGCCATAAGCCGCCGTGATCCCCGCAAAGATGGAAATCCGTTTACCAATCGAAATTGGCGTATCGTCATCAATAGTCATCTGGTCACCGAATCCATCCTTAGTGAAAACAGGCTTCGCAAAGGACCACCTGCTCCACTTCCAATTTTCAAAACATTATTGACCAGGATATCGCTCTAACCTTTTGAAGGCCGTAAATGCCCCGTTTGAGTCTGCCACTCTCGACCATTCAGGTGGCAGGTTGGCTCAAACTATTTGCAGATTGATACCAGGTCATCTGCGACTGGTTACGGCAAATACAATATCAATTAAGGCCAAACGGATAGATCTGCTTTAACTTCGATTTGACTGCGGGTCTCTATTTTGACTGCAAAATTGAGATTTGCATGTGCGCTCATCCGTCTTCTCTCGACGCTGATCGCTGGCGAATCGATGAGCAAGTCGGTTTTGACCGGAGAACCACCTCAAGATATCAGCGATTTCGCAAGGCGTTAGCGACGAACGCTATTAAGAAACTCTTCAACTTCGCTCCTTCGCCAGCAGCATTTGCTTTATCTCCAGCCCATAAGCATAGCCGCCCATCGAGCCGTCGCTTCGCACCACCCGGTGGCAGGGAATCAGGACGGCGACATGGTTGGCGCCATTGGCGCTCCCCACCGCCCGTACGGCTTTGGGCTTGCCGATGGCTGCAGCGACATCCGCATAGCTGCGTGTTTCGCCTTCGGGGATTTTGCGCAATTCCTGCCAGACAGCTTCCTGAAAGGCGGTGCCCTGGACGTCGAGCGGGATATTATGCGGACGGCCCGGCGCTTCGACCTGTGCGATCACCTGCGCAAGCAGTTTCTGAAAATCGTCACCGCCCTGTTGCAGGTCCGCTTTCGGGAATCGACGGCATAGTTCTGCTTCGCCTTCGTTGAAAGACAGGCAGCACACGCCTTTATCGGTCGCCGCTACCAACATAACGCCCAGCGATGTCTCGACACCGGCCCAATAGATCGTCACCCCTGCCCCGCCATTTTTCCACACGCCCGGTTTCATTCCCATTTTCCGGCCCATTTTCTGTTCCTCGTAGAAGCGCGAAGCCGACCCGTAGCCAGCGTCGTAAATGGCTTCGGTTACCGATCTGCCGCCAGCCAGCGCGTCCTTGACCCGTTCTGAGCGTAAAGCCCGAGCATAAGCGGCTGGCGAAAGTCCGGTTTCGCGTTTGAATATCCGCTGGAGGTGAGTCGGCGAATAGCTTGTCAGTTGCCCCAGCTCGCCGAGCGTTGGTGCGGCCTCCGCCATTTGGATCGCGTCAATTACTGTCTTCACCGCCGCTTCGTCACGCGCCACGTCGTTGGGGAGACAGCGCAAGCAGGCGCGCAGACCTGCTGCTTCTGCCTGTTCGGCTTGCGCAAAGAAACGTACATTTTCGCGCTTGGGGTGACGCGCGGCGCAGGAGGGGCGGCAATAAATGCCGGTGCTCAGGACGCCAGTAACGAATTTTCCGTCGAAGCTGCGGTCGCGATCAGCCATTGCTTGCCATGCTGTTTTTTCGTCGATCATGCTTTGCCTCGAGATTCTTGATAATTGATGTAACCCATTTGGACGCATTCGCACAGGACCGCTTCCCGTATCTTGCGGTCAAAGCAATTTTTGCGTCGGGGATAAGCCAAAAGCACCGAAATCCGGTGTTTTATCCTTTCTGAAAAATGGTTCCGAAAGCCGCCTTGCATCGCAACAAAATGGTTGCTAAACGCCGCGCATCCGTGGGCGGAATCGCAGGATTTCCGGCCATCTAAGCGGACCATTTCATGAACGGATTTCAGACCATATAAACGGTCAGGGAGTAGCAAACGCGTGGATCAATCCAGCGGCATTAGAGCGAGTTTAGCGGGGCGTTACGCCACTGCTCTGTTCGCCCTCGCACAAGAAAATAACAGCATCGACGCGGTGCAGGCCAGCCTCGACACGTTGAGCGAAGCGCTCGCCGAATCGGATGACCTAAAGGAACTGACCAACAGTCCGGTTCTGTCGCGTGATGATGCCGGCAAGGCGATTGCCGCAACCGCAAAGACCCTCGGCGTCGACAAATTGACGACCAATGTGCTCGGCGTGCTGGCTGCCAATCGCCGCCTTGACCAGATCCCTGCCATCATTCGCGCCTTTTCCACGCTGGCTTCCAGCCATCGCGGTGAAATCACCGCCGAAGTGACCTCGGCCCATCCTCTGGATGACAAGCAGATTGATGCGCTGAAGGCGCAGCTCAAGAAACGCGTGGGAAGCGATGTTAGCGTTTCCACCGCAGTTGATCCGTCCATTTTGGGCGGGCTGGTCGTGAGAATCGGCAGCCAGATGATCGACAGCTCGATTAAAACCCGTTTGAACACCCTATCGCAGGCCATGAAGGGCTAAAGGAAGATACACATGGATATTCGCGCCGCAGAAATTTCAAAGGTCATCAAGGACCAGATCGCCAATTTTGGCAATGAAGCCCAGGTTTCCGAAGTCGGAACCGTGCTTGCAGTGGGTGATGGTATCGCCCGTATCCACGGTCTCGATCAGGTGCAAGCCGGCGAGATGGTTGAATTCTCGAACGGAATTCAGGGCATGGCGCTGAACCTCGAGGCGGACAATGTCGGCGTCGTGATCTTCGGCTCTGACGCTGAAATCAAAGAAGGCGACGTGGTTAAGCGGACCGGCACGATTGTGGACGTTCCGATCGGCAAGGAATTGCTCGGTCGCGTGGTCGACGGTCTCGGCAACCCGATTGACGGCAAGGGCCCGATCAAAACCACCCAGCGTAGCCGTGTGGAAGTCAAGGCGCCGGGCATCATCCCGCGTAAATCGGTTCACGAACCGGTCCAGACCGGCCTTAAGGCTCTCGACGCACTTGTACCTGTTGGCCGTGGCCAGCGCGAATTGATCATTGGTGACCGTCAGACCGGTAAGACCGCTGTCGCGATCGACACGTTCATCAACCAGAAGACAGTCAACGCCGGTGATGACGAAAGCAAGAAACTTTACTGCATCTATGTTGCGGTTGGCCAGAAGCGCTCGACGGTTGCACAGATTGTGAAGAGCCTCGAAGAAAATGGCGCGATGGAATATTCGATTGTTGTTGCTGCAACGGCTTCGGAACCTGCGCCGCTTCAGTATCTCGCACCCTATACCGGTGTGACGATGGGCGAATATTTTCGCGATAACGGAATGCACGCCTGTATCGTATATGACGATCTCTCCAAGCAGGCTGTGGCTTATCGTCAGATGTCCCTGCTGTTGCGTCGTCCTCCAGGACGTGAAGCTTATCCTGGTGACGTTTTCTATCTTCACAGCCGCTTGCTTGAGCGGGCCGCAAAGATGAACGAAGATAACGGTTCCGGTTCCTTGACCGCATTGCCGATCATCGAAACCCAGGCTGGTGACGTTTCGGCCTATATTCCGACCAACGTGATTTCGATCACCGACGGCCAGATCTTCCTCGAAACCGACCTGTTCAACCAGGGCATCCGTCCTGCGATTAACGTGGGTCTGTCGGTTTCCCGTGTTGGTTCCGCTGCACAGACAAAGGCGATGAAAAAGGTTTCGGGTTCGATCAAACTCGATCTGGCACAATATCGTGAAATGGCTGCATTTGCCCAGTTCGGTTCCGATCTCGACGCGTCGACGCAGAAATTGCTGGCCCGTGGCGAGCGCCTGACCCAGCTTCTGAAACAGGCCCAATTCTCGCCTCTTCCATTCGAAGAGCAGACGGCCTCGATCTACGCCGGTACCAACGGACACCTCGATCCTGTCGCGGTTAACGACGTTGTTCGCTACGAAGAAGCCATGCTGGCCTATTTGCGCAGCGAACATGCCGACATCCTGAAAACGATCCGTGAAAGCGGTGACTTGGCAGATGATACCAAGGCAGCTCTCGAAGCGGCTCTGGCAGATTTCGGCAAGACGTTTGCATAAGGCAATTGGATAAACACCGTTAGCCCTGCGCTTGGCGTAGAGCGCTTATCGAACAGAGACTTGGTTCGACAGGCTCACCACTAACGGCAGAACGGAGTAAGACAGGAAAACATGGCCAGTCTTAAAGAACTGAAAGATCGTATCGCGTCGGTTAAATCGACGCAGAAGATCACCAAGGCCAAGAAAATGGTGGCCGCTGCCAAATTGCGCCGTGCGCAAATGGCGGCTGAAGCTGCGCGGCCTTATGCCGAGCAGATGGAAAAGGTGATGACGGGTCTCGCCTCCAAGGTTTCGATTGACGAAAATTCGTCGAAGCTGTTGGCGGGAACCGGCAAGCGGGACACCCATTTGCTGGTCGTCGCCACATCGGATCGCGGCCTTTGCGGCGCGTTCAATGCCAATATCGTCAAGGAAGCACGCATCAAAGCGGAACAGCTTCTGGGCGAAGGCCATAAGGTGCTGTTCTATATGGTTGGTCGGAAGGGCATTCCGATCATCAAGCGCTTCTATCCCGGTCTAATTTTGAAGCATTTTGATACGTCCGACGTCAAGGCACCCGGATTTGAAGAAGCCAAGGCGATTGCCGAGGACCTGACCGCAATGGTCGAAGAGGGCAAATTTGACGTCGCCCATCTATTCTACGGCAAGTTCAGGTCTGCACTGGTTCAAGAGCCTACCGTTCAGCAAATCATCCCGATTGCAGTTGCAGAGGGCACGGTTGCCGAAACCAGCGGCGCGGTCGAATATGAGCCGGACGAGGAAGAAATTCTCGCCGAATTGCTGCCGCGCAATCTGACCACCCAGATTTTCGGCGCGTTGCTGGAAAACATGGCATCGGAACAGGGCGCATCGATGACCGCCATGGACAATGCGACCCGCAATGCCGGCGACCTGATCGACAACCTCACCATCGTTTACAACCGCAGCCGTCAGGCCGCGATTACCACCGAATTGATTGAAATCATCGCTGGCGCTGAAGCGCTCTAAAGCACGTACGCAAGGAAACGGAAAAATGGCAAAAACCAAAAATGTAGGCCGCATTTCACAGGTCATCGGCGCTGTCGTCGACGTAACCTTTGACGGCAAAATCCCGGCAATTCTCTCGGCTCTGGAAACCGACAACAACGGTAACCGGCTGGTTCTCGAAGTTGCACAGCATCTCGGCGAGAATACGGTTCGTACCATCGCCATGGATGCGACCGAAGGTCTGACGCGCGGCCAGGAAGTAACCGACACCGGTTCGCAGATCATGATGCCTGTTGGTCCTGAAACGCTTGGCCGGATCATGAACGTGATCGGTGAGCCAATCGACGAACGCGGCCCGATCGGCAACAAGACCACCGCTCCTATTCACGCAGAGGCCCCTGCTTTCGTCGACCAGTCGACCGAAAATGAGATTCTGGTCACCGGCATCAAGGTTGTCGATCTGCTCGCACCTTATGCAAAGGGCGGCAAAATTGGCCTGTTCGGCGGCGCCGGCGTGGGCAAGACCGTGCTTATTCAGGAACTGATCAACAACATCGCAAAAGGCCATGGCGGTACGTCCGTATTCGCCGGTGTTGGTGAGCGTACCCGCGAAGGTAACGATCTCTATCATGAATTTCTCGACGCGGGCGTTATCGCCAAGGATGCCGACGGCAATCCAAAGTCGGAAGGCTCCAAAGTGGCTCTCGTATTCGGCCAAATGAACGAACCTCCAGGAGCGCGTGCTCGTGTGGCTCTGTCCGGTCTGACCCAGGCGGAATATTTCCGCGACGTCGAAGGCCAGGACGTGTTGTTCTTCATCGACAACATCTTCCGCTTCACCCAGGCTGGTTCGGAAGTGTCCGCACTGCTCGGCCGTATTCCTTCGGCTGTGGGCTATCAGCCTACCCTGTCCACCGACATGGGCGCGCTGCAGGAACGCATTACCTCGACCAACAAAGGCTCGATTACATCGGTTCAGGCCATTTATGTTCCTGCCGATGACTTGACCGACCCTGCACCGGCAACCTCCTTTGCCCACTTGGACGCAACCACCGTTTTGAACCGTGCAATTTCGGAGTTGGGCATCTATCCTGCTGTTGATCCGCTCGATTCAACTTCGCGCGTTCTTGAGCCCCGCGTTGTTGGCCAGGAACATTATGATACGGCCCGTGCTGTTCAGGAAACTCTGCAGAAATATAAGTCTTTGCAGGACATCATCGCCATTCTCGGCATGGACGAGCTGTCTGAAGAAGATAAGCTGGTCGTTCAACGCGCCCGTAAGATCCAGAAGTTCCTGTCGCAACCATTCCACGTTGCTGAAGTCTTCACCGGCATCAAAGGCAAGTTCGTTGATCTCGAAGACACGATCAAATCGTTCAAGGCTGTTGTCGACGGTGAATATGACCACCTTCCAGAGAACGCTTTCTACATGGTCGGCGGCATCGAAGAAGCGATTGAAAAAGGCAAAAAAATGGCTGCTGAAGCGGCCTAATCATGAGTGTGGGCGCTGCTATTGCTAACTTGCTACTTCTGGCAAGTTCGGCTGGCAGCGCCGCCAATGAGTTTTCTAACGAACCATTTGATGCTCAGCCTGCCGAATACACAGCTATGACCCCCGCTGAAAATTTCGGAAAGGCGATAATAGAAGCGTGCCCTCTTATCATTGAAGACAAGGTTCCGCTTGAACTATCAGGGGATTCCAACCTTGCCGTAGTGCAATCCTTGCCTTCCTACCTAGCAAACTATCCAACTAACAAATGGTATGCGTTCAAAAAATCGCCTCGAAATGTTTTCGTTAGCGCCGATGGTTACGATGGACCTAGACGCTGTAGAGTTATTCTCGCAAACAATATGAATAGTTCATCTGCAAACTTGTTTTTGGCTGGTGAACTTCAAAAGCAAGGCGCCCAATCTGTTGAATTTATGTCCTTCAACCAGAAGACAAAATTGAATGAAAGTGTTTTGTACCGCGACATGGGTGATCATTTTGTTGTATATCTAATTCAGAATATGCCCGTCGTTTGGAACGGGGGCAAGGGACAACAGGCTATGGCGACAACGATGAAGATGTCGCGAGAACAGATATCTAAATTTTTCAAAGGCATAAAATAAAATGGCAGATCTGCATTTCGAACTCGTAACCCCTGAAAAGCTCGTCCGTTCGGATGATGTGTTCATGGTGGTGGTGCCCGGTACCGAGGGTGATTTTGGCGTGCTCGCCAATCATGCTCCGGTGATGTCGACGATCCGCGATGCCGATCTGCTTGTCTACACCAGCGAAGGCGGGACACCCGAGACGATTTCCGTTCAGGGCGGCTTTGCTCAGGTTGATGAAAAGGGCCTGACGGTTCTGGCCGAAGCGATTAGCTGATCTGGTCTCAGATCATCCGCTATCTGTCTGAATAGCGCGTAAAAATCCACAACGCCATGTTCGCCAGAAGGCTATAGGCCAATATCGCATAGGCCGCGCCGAGGCCGCCCTGCCCCGGTATCAGAACTGCCATCAGGCCCAGCAAAACCACCACAGCACCGGTACGGATCCAGAGAATGGCCTTCGGGCGGCCAGCGGCCATCAGATTGGGTTCGAAATTCACGCCCCATAATTCGACCGCAGCCGCCAGGGACAGGATCAGAAGTATCGGATAGGCCGGCAGAAACGCATCGCCGGCAATCAGCTGCAACGCCGGTTTTCCGAGCAGCAGCGCAATCACCACCAGCAGCAGCGAACCGACCGCGGATATGCGGCTGGTCTGCGCAAACAGCGTCTTGCGGGCGTCGCCGCCCTCGTGCGAATCCACCGCGCTCAGTTCGGCATAAACTGCCCGGCCGAGCATATCGGCTAGCCGGGCGACCGCATCTTTCAACTGATAGGCCAATCGAAACAGACCGGCGGCGGCCGGGCCGACAAAAAAGCCGACGACCAGCAGCGGCACCTGCTGCGCAATAGCTCTTACTGTCGTGCCGAGATTGGTGATCCAGAGAAAGCTGAAAAACTGCGAGAAGCTTCTTGGTGTCGCAAGTATCTCTGAGAACCTAAGGCCGGTGAACCGGACGGGCGTGACCAGCCGCACAGTCACCCAATAGGCGATGCAAGTCAGTATTTCCGCAACAGCCCAGGCGATCAAAAAACCCTTTATATCGGGCGAAAATGACCAAGCCAGCAAGGCACCGCCAAACCGGGCCAGCGGGGTCATGGCCGCAGCCAGTGCGCCATCACGGAAACGGTCGAACAAGCGCAATATACCGATGGCCGACGAACGCACGCTGAGCAGGCTAACAACCGCAAACAGGATTGCCATCTGGATCATCTCTGCTTGCCAGCCAAACTGGTGCGCGAAAATCACGGTCAGGCCGGTAACCAGCAATATACCGAGCAATGCCGAGCCGATATCCAGCAACAGACAGAATGCAGCAAGCCTGTTGACATCGTCATCCGCTTTTCTGGCCTGCAACTGGCTGCCGAAGCGGATCACCAGTTGCCAGCTTTCAAAGGACACAAAGGCGGAAGCCACCTGCGCCGTCACCAGTATCAGCGTGAAATATCCAAATCCCGCAGGCCCGAGCAGCCTGGTGACCAGTGCGAGATAGAATAGACTCAGAACCGCGCCGAAACCTTTGCCGGCCAGCAGCCAGCCAAGGTTTTTGACAACGCGACTAAGGGAACTGTTGGCCTCGAAAAAAGATCGAACCCCGACAAAAATCTTGTTATTCAACAGCACACCTGCAATCCGACCAACAGAAATTCATGTTCGACACCCCCCGTCAGACATACTGGATCCATTTGTATGAAGATTGCATTCCTGTTCATTGCAGAAGCGTATCAAACTTATCATGGCTACACCATAGCTCTGGAGCTTGCCAAACGCGATGGGTGTGACGTGATCGCATATTATAATGATCCGACGGTGCCGGAACATTTGCAGCGTATAGCAACTGCAAATGGTGTCAAACCCGTGCCTGTTAAGCGCCTGAAGCGCGGTTTTCTGGGCTGGATGATCCAATCCGTGCGCATTTTGGGTATGGCAAAAAACCAGGTCATGCGCGCGAATATGCGGGAACTATTATCCTATGATGTGATCGTTTCGGTCGAGAATACGGTCGCTTGGCTCGCCAAAATGCGCAAATCCGATCGTCCTGTTTTCGTGTTCAAAAGCCATGGCGCGGGCGACAGGGATGTCGCCTGGCATCCCCGCATCGCAGAGTTCGATCTGCTCCTGCCACACGGATCCAAGACAGCGGAACGATATCTGGAACAGGGACTTGGGCAACCGACCGGGATTGTAACAACCGGCTATCTGAAAACTGAGGTCACGGAGCGGCTGCGTAAAGGCAAGCAGGCGTTGTTTGAAAATGATCGGCCGACGGTCATCTACAATCCGCATAAAGACCGGAAGCAGTCATCCTGGCGTCAGGCAATCGAGCCAATGCTGGACCAGTTTGCCAGCCAGGATATATTCAACCTGATAGTAGCGCCCCATATCAAGATGTTTCGCCGACGGTCGGCAAGCGTTAGACAGAAGTGGGAAAACCGCAGCACCGAAAATATCCTCATCGACACATGCTCGGACCGCCTGCTTGATAACAGCTATACTGTCGCGGCGGATATTTATATCGGCGATGTCAGCAGTCAGGTCTATGAGTTTACAGCCCGGCCCAGACCCTGTGTATTCCTGAATTTCAACAAGATAGACTGGCGGGACAACCCCAATTATCTGTTCTGGCAAATGGGTGAAGTTATCGACGACCCGGCCGAGATATTCGCCGCAGTGGCCCGCGCACGCGAATTGCACCCGCAATATATCGAGATACAGAAGAAGCTGACCAGAGACGCGCTGGGCGATGACATCAAGAATGGCGCCCAAATTGCGGCAGATGCGATTATGGACTATTATCACTACGGCAAGACGCAGCGTAAATAGGGAAAGCAAACGTCCCTGATTTGCCGTTTTCAAGGAATAAACAACTGATCATGTAGGAGTTGGCGATATCGGACAGACCGGCATCTCGCATTGCTCCGGCAAGTTTCCCACCAGGCTAGGCTTCCAACACTGTCGTCGTGTTCCGGGAACTCCGCCAAAGCAGTAAATCGCTGAAAATTATCAACAGGCCGCCAAACATTGCGGTCCGGTCAATCGGATCATCAAAGACAAAGACGCTGATTGCGGTTGCGATCAGCAACTGGATATAGACAATCGGCGCGATCGCCGCCGCGGTCGTTCGCATCGTGGCCATGAACAGCAGAAAATGGCAGCCTGTTGCGGTTAGTGCTACCAGCACGCAGCGCAGCACAACGTCCCAGTCCGGTGGGCCGGGGACAGCCATGACAGGGACCAGCCAGTGCCCGATCAGCGAAGCAATGATCAGGAATATAGCCGCCCAGAAAGCAATATAGAATTGCGCCGCAAAGATCGACCGCTGGGTCGATACCATGCGGTTGAGAATCAGCATGGTCGACATGGCAAAGGCGGAAATCAGCGGCAAAATAGCCACCCATCCAAAAGCGGCAACATTGGGTCGCAGCATGATCAGCACCCCGGTAAATGCAATGATCGTCGCGACCCATGTCCGCGGCGGCATCTTTTCTTTCAGAAACCAGCCGAAAAATAAGGCTGTGAGGATCGGGCTGACAAAGGATATCGTCACCGCGTCAGCCAGTGGCATGATATAAATGGCGGAAAAGAAGCAGACGGTCCCGACAAACAGCGCAAATCCGCGGGTGACGTGAAGCCATGGCCGCTTGACCTGAAAGCCGATACGGCCCTCCCGCATGAACAGGATTACCGCGAGAGCCAGCGCACCGATCGCAAAGCGAAGCGCCGCCACCGCCGGTGCCGGCCAGTCTCCGGCCATCGACTTGATAACCGCATCACCGAGCGGGAAGCCGGCAAAGGCCACCAGCGCAAGCGTGATGCCTCCGGCAGCCGCCCGGTCACGAGAATGGTCAGCAGTCAAAATTTTGGTCATTGCGCATATTGAGGACCTAGCGGCTGGTTTATGCGGAGCAAGTCACAAAAACGCATGAACAACCATCCTGCTGAAATCAGACAGATTTACCAGTTTATTAACCATTTTCGGGGAAAGAGGGCATTGATCGTGTGACATTAGACATATCGGACAGAATAGCATGAGCGCATTTGGCAAGAAAAATGGACTGGGCGGCGGTAAACCGTCCTTTGGCGTAGCAAAGCCAATGACCGGCGGCGGCAAGAAGATTACCGAGTCAGAAAATCGCGACGACAATCTGGGTGGCAATCAGTTTCCTCCGCTAGAATCCATTCCGCTCGCCGATGACGAAACGCCGTCAGCACCAGCCCCTGCACAAAGCGACGCAATGGCGCGTCTTTCCGAGCGTTCGCAGCCATTGGCGGATGGCGGCGACAAGGAAGAAGGCTTCGGTGCCTCGGTCCACAAGATCAAGGAACAGGTGCTACCGCGCCTGCTCGAGCGCGTCGACCCGGAAGCCGCCGCTACCCTGAACAAGGAAGAACTGACCGAAGAATTCCGCCCGATCATCATGGAAGTGCTGACCGAGCTGAAGCTGACACTGAACCGGCGCGAACAATTTGCGCTGGAAAAAGTTCTGGTCGACGAACTGCTCGGCTTTGGGCCGCTCGAAGAGCTGCTGAGCAATCCGGACATCTCGGATATCATGGTCAACGGTCCCGAACAGACCTATATCGAAATCAAGGGCAAGCTCGAAATCGCACCGATCCAGTTCCGGGACGAGGAACATCTGTTCCAGATCGCCCAGCGGATCGTCAACCAGGTCGGTCGCCGTGTCGATCAGACAACACCCCTAGCCGATGCGCGTCTGAAGGACGGTTCGCGTGTAAACGTAATCGTGCCGCCGCTGAGCCTCAAAGGCACCGCGATCTCGATTCGTAAATTTTCCGAGAAACCGATCACACTCGACATGATGAAGGGCTTCGGCTCCATGTCCGATGACATGTGTACGGCGCTCAAAATTGCCGGCGCATGCCGCTTCAACGTCGTTATCTCGGGCGGTACCGGTTCCGGTAAGACGACCATGCTCAACGCCATGTCGAAAATGATCGATCCGGGTGAACGCGTGCTGACGATCGAGGATGCCGCCGAGCTTCGTCTGCAGCAGCCGCACTGGCTACCCCTCGAAACCCGTCCCCCCAACCTCGAAGGCGAAGGCGCGATCACCATCGGCGATCTCGTGAAGAACGCCCTGCGTATGCGGCCTGACCGGATTATCCTTGGTGAGATTCGTGGCGCGGAATGTTTCGACCTTCTGGCCGCCATGAACACCGGCCATGACGGCTCCATGTGTACGCTTCACGCCAACAGCCCGCGCGAATGTCTCGGCCGTATGGAGAATATGATCCTGATGGGCGATATCAAGATTCCGAAGGAAGCCATTTCCCGCCAGATCGCAGAATCGGTCGACCTGATCGTGCAGGTGAAGCGTCTGCGCGATGGTTCACGCCGTACCACCAATATTACCGAGGTGATCGGGATGGAGGGCGACGTGATCGTCACCCAGGAACTGTTCAAATATCAATATCTCGACGAGGATGCAGACGGCAAGATTATCGGCGAATATCAATCAGCCGGCCTGCGCCCCTATACGCTCGACAAGGCGCGGCAATATGGCTTTGACCAACCGTTACTCGAAGCCTGCCTGTAAGCTTAAAACCGGTCGGTGGATAATATCCCCAGACCGAAAGCGATCGAAATTCCGAAGGTCAGCAGCGCCAGCGCGGTGATTGTTGACCACGGCATGAAACCGACATCTTCAATATCACGGCGATTGCTCCGGCGGCGGTTGCCGATCTCCGAAATCACGGCAACCGTACCCGACAGCCCGCAGATCACCATCCACAGCGGTGGCATGTGAGCTTAGCCCTTGTCCAGCATGGCAATGATGCCGGAAAAATCCTTGCCGCCCTGCCCCTGTTCCTCGGCATATTTCTCATAAAGTTTCGCAGCCTCTGCGCCCATCGGTACATCAGCGCCAGCGCTTTGTGCAGCCTCCATCGCCAGACGCAGATCCTTGAGCATCAACGCGGCGGCAAATCCGCCTTCATAGCCGTTATCTGCCGGGCTTTGCGGGCCGACACCGGGTACCGGGCAATAGCTCGTCATTGACCAGTTCTGCCCCGAAGCTTTCGAGGAAATATCGTAGAAATTCTGCAGGTCGAGACCCAGTTTCTCCGCCATTTTAAAGGTCTCGCAGGTCGCGATCATCGACGCGCCAAGCAGCATGTTGTTGCAGATTTTCGCGGCCTGCCCCGCACCATTGCCGCCAGCATGAATAACCGCCTTGCCCATGTCGGACAGGATCGGTTCGGCCCGCTTGAAACCTTCATCTCTGCCGCCGACCATGAAGGTGAGCGTGCCGCCATTGGCTGCCGCAATACCGCCGGATACCGGAGCATCCACGGGGACGAGGCCCTTGGCCTCCGCCATGGTCGCTACATCACGCGCGCTGTCGACGTCGATGGTGGAGCAGTCAATCACTAGCGTGCCGGGGTTTGCGTTGATGATGATCTCATATTCATAGACCTTGCGGACATGGGTACCTGCGGGAAGCATGGTGACCACGGCTTCCATATTCTGGACAGCCTCGGCCGCGTCGCTGACCGGATGGCAGCCGGCTTCGCCAGCCTTGGCGAGCGCCTCGCCGGACAGGTCAAAGGCATGCACCTCATGCCCCGCTTTTGCGAGATTGGCAGCCATGCCGCCCCCCATATTGCCAAGGCCGATAAATCCGATTTTCATTATAGTCTCCAGTGATTGTCAGCGGAGCAAAGCGATGCAGCTTTGCGAGGTAAAAGCAGCGAGCTCTAGCGCCCCTTCCATTGGCCTTCGCGTTTCTCGATGAAGGCGGCCATGCCCTCTTTCTTGTCTTCTGTTGCTGTCAGAATCTGGAACAGACGCCGTTCGTGTACCAGACCTTGTTCAAGATTATTCTCGAACGCCGCATTGACCATTTCCTTGTTCACCTGAATCGCCATTGGCGGCATCGATGCAATGATAGCGGCAGATTTCAGCGCCTCGTCGAGCAATTCTTCATGCGGCACAACGCGCGCCACCAAACCGGAGCGCTCGGCTTCCTCGGCGTCCATCATCCGGCCGGTCAGGCACATGTCCATCGATTTGGCCTTGCCGACCGCCCGGGTCAGCCGCTGCGATCCGCCCATGCCGGGCGCTACGCCGAGCTTGATTTCCGGCTGGCCGAACTTCGCCTTGTCGCTGGCAATGAGGATATCCGCCATCATCGCCAGTTCACAGCCGCCGCCGAGAGCGAAACCGTTCACCGCAGCGATCCACGGCTTGCGGGTCGCCTTGACGATATGACTGGTCCACTTGGCGAAAAAATCCTCGAGATAGAAATCGGCTGCGGACTTGTCGTACATTTCCTTGATGTCCGCACCGGCGGCAAAAGCCTTGTCGCCGGAACCGGTCAGGACGGCGCAATTTTGCGTATCGTCCGTCTGAAACGCGGCAAATGCGTCAATCAATTCATCGAGCACCTGGCTGTTCAGTGCATTCAGGGATTTCGGCCGGTTGAGGGTAATCAGGGTGACCGCGCCCTTTTTCTCGGTGAGAATTGTTTCGTAAGTCATAGGGGCTTCCATTCTTCTTTTGCTGGCAGGGGTGCGAAAATCGCATCAATCCATTCGTCGGTGACCTCTTCGGGCGTCGGCGGATTCCATTTCGGATCATTATCCTTGTCGACAATCAGGGCCCGCACGCCTTCCAGAAAGTCGTGCATCACCAGCACATGATAGCCGATGCGATATTCGTTGCGCATTTCGTCGGCAAAGCTTTCCATCGCCGCGCCTTCTTTCAACTGGCGCAAGGCGACCTTGCAGGTCTGTGGGCTTTTGGTGCCCAGCGCACCACGTTCCTTGGCCGCCCAATCGCTGTCATCGGCATCAAGCGCAGCCAATATGTCTTCATAACGATCCGAGGCGAAAAACTTGTCGATCTTGTCGAGATTGCTGGCGATCCGTGCCTCCGGAATATTGGCAGAAAGCTGCCCCAATATACCTTCGATCCGATCCGGGTTCTCGCCAATTCTCTGCTTGGCTTCATCCAGAGACTCTGATGGCAAATAATGGGTCACAAGTCCCACTTCCTTGCATTCCGCGCCATCCAAACGTGCGCCGGTCAGCGCCAGAAATTGACCCAAACGTCCGCCCAATCGAGACAGATACCAGCCACCGCCAACATCCGGGAACAGGCCAATGCCAGTTTCCGGCATGGCAAAGCGTGTATTCTCGGTTGCGACGCGATAGGGCGCAGGCTGGGATATGCCCACGCCGCCACCCATCGTGATGCCGTCCATGAAAGCGATCAGAGGCTTGGGATATTCGAACATCAGATGATTGAGCTGATATTCCTTGTAGAAAAAATCCCGCCCCTCTTTGCCGTCTTTCATGCCGGAGTCGCGCAGCATGGCGATGTCGCCACCAGCGCAAAAGCCCCTGCCTTCGCTATGATCGATGATCACCGCTTCGACTTCGTCATCGTCTCGCCATTCGAGCAGCGTGTCGATCATCCCCAAACACATGTCGAGATTGAGCGAATGGATGACTTTGGGCCGGTTCAGGCTGATATGGCCAACCCGCCCGGTTTTCGTGATAATGAGATCTTCTGTCATAATGTACCTTATTGCCGAAGCAGTTCGCGCGAAACGATCATCCGCATAACCTGATTAGTGCCCTCGAGAATGCTATGCACGCGCAGATCGCGCCAGAAACGTTCGATCGGATAATCCTGTAAATAGCCATAACCACCAAAGAGTTGCAGCGCATCGTTGACGATCTTGCTGCCATTGTCGGTCGCCAGTCGCTTGGCCATGGCGGCGAATTTGGTCTTGTCCGGCGCGCCTTCGGTCACCTTTGCGGCGGCGAGATAGAGCAGCGCCCGCGATGCTTCAAGATCAGTTGCCATATCCGCGAGCAAGAACTGGGTGTTCTGGAAATCGCTGATCGCCTTGCCAAATTGCTTGCGCTCCTTGGTATAGGCCACCGCTTCATCGAGACAGCGCTGGGCTCCGCCGAGCGAACAGGCGCCAATGTTCAATCGCCCTCCGTCGAGGCCCGCCATGGCGATGCGAAAACCTTCGCCTTCATCACCGACTCGGTTTTCAACGGGAACCCGGACATTATCGAAATTCACCTGAGCGGTTGGCTGCGAATGCCAGCCGAGTTTCTTTTCGTTTGCGCCAAAGCTGACGCCTTCCATGTCCTTTTCGATGACAAGGCAGGTAACGCCCTTCGCGCCATCATCAGACGTGCGTGTCATGGTGACGTAAATTTCGTTCTCGCCACCACCGGAAATGAACTGCTTGGAACCGTTGACGATATAATCGTCGCCATCCCGCACGGCTTTTGTCTTCAGCGAGGCCGCGTCGGATCCCGCGCCTGCTTCGGTCAGGCAATAGCTGGAAATTTTCTCCATGGGCACGAGATCGGGAAGATATTTGTCCTTCACCGCCTGCGAACCAAATGTATCGATCATCCAGCTGGCCATATTGTGGATCGAGATGAAAGCGCTGGTCGAGGGACAACCATAAGCCATCGCTTCCATGATGATCGCCGATTCGAGCCGTCCCAGTCCAATGCCACCCGATTCCTCGGACACATAAATACCGCCGAAGCCGAGATCAGCCGCTTGTTTGATTGTGTCGCGCGGGAAGATATGCTTCTCGTCCCATTCGGCAGCAAAAGGCGTGATCGCGTCGGCGGTAAATTTCTGCGCCATTTCCTGAATGGCAAGCTGGTCTTCGGTCAATGAAAATTGGGTCATATCTATATCTTGTTTCTGGCCACGGAAGCGGCAGTTGATTCTGTATTTCGCTATACCAGCAATATGTAGCCGTAGGCGACATTTGCAAGGTTGGTAGATCGTCCCGGTTTTGATGACTCATTTAAGGAGACAACAGGCCCAGCGATATCACGCAGGAAACGGATGGTTTTCATGCACCGGGGTCTAGTCGCGCAGGACCCGCTCCGCAAATAGCTTTTTTGCTACTTTTTGATCATTGCGCTCATACCAGCGGTTTCCGATATTGCGCTCTGCCGCCAGCATTTGTGTGCGGGTGCCGTCGGCAAAATCAATGTCTGGCTCCATATAGGCTATCGGGTCGCGGTAGGCCTCGTCGGCGGTGACGATTGTCCAGCTATCCGCCTTTAACGCCGCCGCCAGGTCATCGACAAACATCGCTGCGAGATCGGTTTCGTGCAGCAATATCATCTGTACCGGCGCGCGGCCCAATGTCCGACGTGCCAGATCATCCGAGAAATTGGCGGATTGCACATAGGATTCGACAAACAGGTCGCACAAGCCATTCCAGTCCATGATCTTTCCCGCTCTGGCCGCCGAGATCGCCATATCCTCTAGATACCAGTCGGACGCATCAACCGTCACATAGCCGTTCATCAGACCGCGCTTTTTCAGACCGGTTCGCACCGCATCGCGCTTCGCCCTGTTTTTCCGTCCTTCATCAAGGAACGGGAAGCGGAACCACGGGCGGTAATTGGGCTTGCCCTTCAGCCAGACCTCCGCTGCATCGATGTCGGCCAGGAATGCATTGACCGATACAAAGGAAAGCTTGCTGTGGCTGGCAGTGTGATTGGCCACAACATGCCCCGCCTGAGCATAAGCGGCAATATCCGCAGCGTCATCGTCGTAAGTGGTAATCCGCCCCGTGTTAATGAAGAAGGCAGCTTGTTCGATACCCGCTGTTTTCAGCGCCTCGATCAGCAGCCGCGGTCGTTCGATCGGCTCCAGAAACGCGCCTTTGCCGCGCGGTACATCATCGAAACTGAAGGCGATGCGTTTGTCGGACATTGCAACCGGCGCAGGCAGGGCCATCGTCTCGCTTGCAACATTGTCCGGACGCCAGAAGGCAAACAGAGTGATCGCCAGCAATAGCGATGGCAGAAACAGCCTTGGCGACAGCGCTAGCAACGCGGCACCGGGATCAATTTCGAATGGACAGTCATGCAGATCATGTCCGCCCGAATTGCCGGATTTTCCAGCATTTCGGGCGGCTTGTCCTGATTTGAAACTCTACAGCGCCAAAGCCTTACCGGGCTATTAGCCCATGGTAGGGATGACGAAGGCATCCTTGTTGCCGCCATCGGCGGTGCCATCGGGCCAGCGCTGGGTGATCGTCTTGACCTTGGTCCAGAATTTCACGCCTTCCATGCCGTGCTGGTTGGTGTCGCCGAATGCCGAGCGCTTCCATCCGCCGAAGCTGTGATAGGCGACCGGCACCGGGATCGGCACGTTGATGCCGACCATGCCGACATTGACGCGGCTGGCAAATTCACGGGCTGCGTGGCCGTTGCGGGTGAAGATCGCGACGCCATTGCCATATTGATGCTGGCTGGGCAGCGCGAGGGCTTCCTCGAAATTCTTGGCGCGGACGATCTGCAAGACGGGTCCGAAAATCTCTTCCTTGTAGCTTTCCATCTCCGGTTTGACATGATCGAACAGGGATGGCCCGATGAAGCAGCCGTCTTCATGGCCCTGCAGCGAGAAGCCGCGGCCGTCGACGACCAGTTCCGCACCTTCGTCGACCCCTTTCTGAATCCAGCCTTCGACCCTTGCCTTTTGCGCCGGATTGACCATCGGGCCGTAATGCGCTTCCTCATCGGTCGAAACACCCACACGGAGCGCGTCCATTGCCGGGATCATCTTTTCGCGCAGACGGTCGGCCGTTTCGTCGCCCACCGGAACAACCACCGGAAGCGCCATGCAACGTTCACCAGCCGAGCCAAAGGCAGCGCCGGACAGATCATTCACAACCTGATCGAGATCGGCGTCTGGAAGTACAATCCCGTGGTTCTTCGCGCCGCCCATCGCCTGAACTCGCTTGCCCGCGGCAACGCCGCGTTGGTAGACATAATGGGCGATATCGGACGAACCGACGAAGCTGATCCCGCCAATGGCCGGATGATCGAGAATCGCATCGACCATTTCCTTGTCCCCTTGCAGGCATTGCAAAATGCCCTCCGGCAGACCAGCTTCGAGCATCAGTTCGACCAGCCGTACAGGTACCGAGGGATCACGCTCGGATGGTTTCAGGATGAACGCGTTGCCGGTGGCGATCGCCGGGCCGAACATCCACATCGGAATCATCGCAGGAAAGTTGAACGGGGTAATGCCAGCGCCGATGCCGATCGGCTGACGCATCGAATAGACATCGATGCCGGGGCCGGCGCCCTGGGTATATTCGCCCTTGAGGATATGCGGGATACCGCAACAGAATTCGATGACTTCCAGACCGCGCTGGATATCGCCCTTGGAGTCGGCAATCACCTTGCCATGTTCGATCGACAGCAGATTGGCCAGTTCGTCCATATGGGCTTCGACCAGTTCCTTGAACTTGAACATCACCCGCGCACGCCGCTGCGGATTGGTCGCTGCCCATGCCGGCTGGGCCGCGAGCGCTGCGTCTACCGCCTTATCGAGCACCGCTGCGTCGCCGAGATCCACCTTGCCCTGGATGCCGCCATTATTGGGATCAAAAATATCGCTCTGGCGGGACGCTGCTGCGGTTCCTCCGGAGGCCAAGACATGGGTGACAGTGCGCATTGAAAGACTCCTGATTGCTTTTGCGGGCTATATGCTATTTACCGCGGCAATGCACAACCGCTGTCACCCTATCTTTTATGGCAATATCGCATGAGCAATGACGGTGCCGCCGGACAGAACCGGCCGATGGCAGGAATTCTCACGCGTCTGGCAGCGATGCTCTCGCTCGCGGTCATGTTTGCCTTTGTCAAACTGGCCGGTGAGCAAGGCGTGCATGTCACCGAAAGCCTGTTCTACCGCCAGTTGATTGCCATGCCGCTGATCTGCTTCCTGATCATGCGAAGCCGGGAGGGCTGGCCTTCGATCATCTCGAACAAGCATAAATTGCACATTTTGCGCTCCTGTCTCGGCATTTTTGCGATGGGGCTCAATTTCTGGGCGATGACCTTGCTGCCACTAGCCGATGCCACAACTATCAGCTTCACCGTGCCTATTTTCGCCACCCTGTTCGCCGCCATATTCCTGCGGGAAAAGGTCGGCATCAGGCGCTGGTCGGCAATACTGATCGGCTTTGTCGGCGTGCTGATCGTGGTCCAGCCGGGCGGATCGCTGATACCCGCCTTTGGCGCAGCGGTTGCCCTTGGCGGCGCGCTGGTCACGGCGGCGGTCACCATGGTGATCCGCATGCTCGGTCGCACCGAAACCAGCGTCGTTACCATCTTCTGGTTCTCGGTCTACACCCTGCCCGCACTCACCGTCTGCGCCTTCATCTACGGTGGCGGCCATGATGCGCAGACCTGGGGCTATCTGCTCGGCATCGGCATATTCGGCGCGCTCGGCCAGCTGTGCATCACCCAGTCGCTGCGCTATGCGCCGGTCTCGACGATTGTGCCGATGGACTATAGCGCGCTGATCTGGGCAAGCTTCTTCGGCATCGTCATCTTCGACCAGTATCCCGGCCTGTCGATCTGGCTGGGTGCACCGATCATTATCGGCTCCGGCCTGTTCATCGCCTGGCGCGAACATGTCAAGGCAAGCAAGCTGACGGTTGCCAAGGCGGAGCCGAGCGCATAATCATTCCCTCAACAGGGAGAGAGACATGCTGAAATTCATATCGTCCATCGGGGCGGCGCTGGCGCTTCTGTTGGCAAGTGGCGCGCAGGCCGAAGAGGCGCCCGTGGCCCTCCCCTATCCCGAAGTAACCATCTTCGAAGCCGCGAAGATCATCACCATGGAGCCGGGCTATCCCGAAGCCCGCTATGTCGCCACGTCCGACGGTATCATCCTTGGGCTGGGCCAGACATTGGAAGATCTGGAAGCATGGACACGGGATCGCGAGGTCACCGTCGACCGGCAGTTTGCGAAGCAGGTCCTGATGCCCGGCTTTGTCGAGCCGCATGTCCATCCGATGCAGACGATCATGATGCTGCCGATCCCGTTCATCAGTCCCGAGGAGTGGAAGCTCCCCGGCAAGACCTATCCGGCGGCGCGCGGCAAGGCGCAATATGAACAGCGGCTGCGCGCGGAAATGGCCAGGAGCGAGGATGCCTTGTTCATCACCTGGGGCCATCACAAGCTGTTCCACGGCGACATGGACCGCGCCGAGCTCGACCGCATTGCGCCCGACCGGCCGGTGGTGATCTGGCAGCGCAGCTTCCACGAGATCATCGCCAACAGCAAGGCGCTGACTCTGCTCGGCATCGGCGACGAAGCGGCCTTCACCGCCGCGTTCAGCAAGCCCAATATCGATCCCGGCCATGCCGACTTCGCCAGCGGCATCATCCACGAGACCGCCTTGTTCAACGGCATCGAAATGCTCCGCCCCTATCTCTTCTCGCCAGCCAAGGTGCAGCAGGGCCTGACCGACATGCGCCAGATGATGCTGGAGAATGGCGTCACCACCAGCGCCGATCTGGCATTCGGCGGCTTTGGCGGACCGGAGATGGAGTCGGCTTTGTTCAAGAGCCTCTACGACCAGTCGACCACGCCATCCCGGATTCTCGCCATCCCCGTTGCGCCGCTGGTGACCGGTGATCCCAATGTCTGGCTCAAGGACATGAAAGCCAAATATGACAGCAGCAAATTCTTCTTCTCCAACCGGGTGAAGCTGTTCGCCGACGGCGCTTTCTTCGCCCAATATATGCAGATGAACCCGCCCGGTTACAGCGACGGTCACGAGGGCAAATGGCTGACCGAGCCGGAGGAATTGCTCAAGCAGACCGAACGTTTCTGGGACGCCGGCTGGAACCTGCACACCCATGTCAACGGCGATAAGGGACTCGATGTCGTACTCGATATCAGCGAGAAGCTCGCCCTCCGCAACGGCCAGAATATCGTCATGGAGCATCTCGGCTATTCGACCGAGGCGCAGAACCGGCGGATCGGCGCAATGGGCCTCTATGTCTCCGCCCAGCCCAACTATATCCGCATCCTCGGCGATGCTTACGCGAAGACCGGCATGGGCCCCGACCGCGCCGCGCAGATGAGCCGGCTCGGTTCGCTGGAGCGCAAGGGTGTGCCGCTCGGCCTGCACAGCGACTTCAACATGGCGCCGATCGACCCGCTCTATCTTGCCTGGGTGGCGAGCAACCGGATCACCCTCGACGGCACTGTGAAAGCACCGAAAGAGCGGCTCTCGCTCGACAAGGCCTTGCGCGCGATCACCGTCGAGGCGGCGCAGGTGATCGGGCTGGACGCGATGGTCGGCAGTATTGCGACCGGCAAGAGGGCCGATTTCACCGTGCTCGACCGTGATCCCTATGCCGGCGGTGCCGCGAAGCTGCGCGAGGTCGGGATCAAGGGCGTGATATTCGAGGGGCGCTGGTTCCCGGCAGAATAGGGCGTTGTGCTCCTGCGCAGGCAGGAACCCATCTCCTGATATTGCGTCGATCTGCAATGGTCAGTGTTTAGACCTGCTTGCGCCGATAAATCTTGGCCATTGTGTTCAGCTGATCGTTTCCGAGATGGGCCGTGAAACGAGTCACGCGCCTCGCTTCACCCTTCGCAGGGGCACCAGCCCCAAAGTTCGTCAAAGTTAGGGCCAAGAACGGTTTTTCGCGACCGGCATCACGAACCATTTTTCTCGCACAAAGCCACAAAGTCACAAAGGCTTATCATGCCTTCCTAACACCCTTTATACCTTTATGTCTTAGTGTGAGCCCACAAAGAACCCCGTTCGTCCTGAGCCTGTCGAAGGACCGTATCACTACGAACTGGCCTCAACCGCGCTCACAATTAAAACCTTACACAAACGTGCCCTTTTGTTTTCCGTAAACTTCGCCCGAGACCCGCAGTTTTCCGGTCTTTTCTCTCAGCCACCATGGCGCCGAGTGTAACCTTTAGCCGAACCGGGCAATCTGGTCCGGTCGGTTCAGGCGGGCGAGCGCTTTCGCCGTCATCTTATCAAAATTGTCAAAGAGCCGATACCAAGATAAGTGATTGGGGTGGGTGTAGGAAAGACCAATATGCAATGCCGTCATGTACAGCAAAGCAGCTCAATTGGTGTCTGTCGTTGGGAACAAGCAACGATCAAATTGTAGTGGCCGCTAAAGGGGACATTGGCTTTGGTCGCTTTTACCGACACCAATTGGGTGGAAAGCGGACAGCGAACTGCAATGATTCTAACGGCAACTTCATCATGAAAACGGACGTCAGAGCTTTCTTGCGCGTGACATATTCAAAGCATAGATCAATGCTAGGCGCCTACTGGAAATCCACCCAATGTCTTCACTTTGAGGGGTCCGAATTATCGGTTAATAAGCGCTTGAATTCGTTGTTGCGTTCGAGATGCTCGAGGAGGTCTGCGGGATTAACTCCAAGCCTCTCTAGGAATAGCATAGTTAAAAGTAATATAATTCTGCGGGTTGCCCAATGCATTCCGGCGCCGTCCAATTTGGTCTTCTCCAGCTCCTCAGAAAAGTGGGTGTAGTAATTTCTCGTTTCGACCAATTTTCGAATGTAAGCCTTGTCAAATGCTGGAGGATGGGTTCCGAATTTTGAATCAAGGTCTGAGATAATCGCTTTCAACCGTTGACCAAGACTTGGTTCGTTGAGGTACTTGTAAAGCCCTTTCATTTTTTCTCGCATGTTTGACTTTGTTCTAGACGGAATTGCTTCGACTAGAGACTTCTGCAAAATTTCAAAATCCTTGGTCGGCAAAATAGTGTCATCCGAAGTTCTTCGATGAAAAACTTCAATCGCTTGCATGGCGAGCGAGAAGCGCACGTTTGAATATAAGCTACTTTCGCTTACGACGGTAGCTAAGAGGGCAATCGCTGAACTTAGGTTTTCGTAATCATCAAACCATTTTTGAAGAGCTAAGTCGTTAAACTTTATCAATTCTGCGACTGAAACAACTGGAATATGGTTTTTTGGAGGCGGACCGACATCCGAATGCATCATTCTCGCATAGACTTGAACTTGTGCATGAACTAGGTTGTCTCCAATCTTACGCTCTCCGGGGCCTTTAAGCTCCAGCTTCGTCATTGCGAGAGGATGTCCGCTGCAAATGGTTGCAAGCTCAATTATCTTTGATGCTCTGGAAAGGTGCCAGTCGAGAGATTGAGGTTGGCTCGGAATAATCGCAAGGTCACAAGGCGCACTTACGGAATAGTTGGTCTCTGGGCTGTTCTCGGTATAGAGGCTACCCACCTTTACAAGTTTGAAATCATCATGAGTCGCCAGCTCAACTTCTTTTAATTTCTCAACGCGCAGATTGATGACTTTCTTGTCGTCGTCAAAACTATAATCAAACGGATTATAGCCAATCCATCTTTCAATTCCGGTGAATTGAAAAAAGGACTTCGAGAACAGTTTGTCCATTTTGTCGCTCTTCAGATGAATTCCAATCACCACCAGATTCGCGATCCACTTCTCATTTGGAATTCCGGGTAAATTCATTTGCCGTTGAGAGTTGATTGTTCGCATTAATGTAACCGGCTTACCTTTTACCGTAACGCCATATATGGTTGGCGAGTCGAAAGTGCCTCGTTTAAAAGAAGCATTCATAGAGGTTGCAAAATCTCGAAGCATCCCGAGCAACTTAAGCTCCGCACCATTATTAGGATCGAAGGTTAAAGTGCCTCCAACTTGGTTTTCTTCGTTGCCTTCGATCCACCAAAGACCTTCCTCCGAGAATGTGTCGTTAAGTCCGGGTGCGGCAGCCATAAATTTTCTCCTCGCTTCCCCATGAACAAATGAAATAGCCCTGGCAATATGATCCTTATTTGTTCTTTGGTGCCGTAAATACGTTCGGCGTTGTTGCCCATGAACACGGAGGGGTGGCGTTCTTACAGCTCATTGGCCTCAAAACTATATGTCTATGACTGCTATTGGGTCGTTAGCCGCCATTCAGTCTCTATATCCGCAATGTCCGCTTTTCCGCCCAAAGCGCAATTGGCTCCCCTCCGCTCCACCCTCCCCGAGACCAATTCACCCAAAACAACCACTAGTTAATAGTCGCACCCTACAACCCTGTGATAGAAGGGCCGGATTACAGCATTTGCGCCGCACGGTTTTCCGGCCGGCGACCGTTTCATCCGGGGGGATATATATGGCATTTATCAATCATTTTGCCGAGGCCGAAGACGAGCTGAACTATGTGCATGACGAGCGCGCGTCGCGGCTCAAGGCGACCCGGGCGGTGCTCATTCTCGGACCGCTGATTTTCCTTGGCTTCTTCATGCTGACCCCGGTGTTTACGTCTAACGAGGCCTTTGCGACGTTCAATATTACGACGATGGTGATTGTCGGCTTTTTTGCGCTGGCGATCTTTGCCACGACCAATCGCCATTATATCGAATGGGTCTGGCTGGATATTCTGCCGTTCGTGGCCATGACGGTCGCCGCGGCGGTGCTGATGGCGGTATTGTTGCGCACCACCGCTGCCAATGATCTGGATATCACCAAGATTGCCGTGGTCTTCTTTGGTCTGATCTATTTCATCGCCAGCGTCGCCTTTGTCGCCAATGTGCGGCTGTTCATGATCTGGGCAGTCGGCACGCTGGGCGTGTTCATCGCTTATATGGACAGCCATGGCATCGATGTTGACGAAATGTATCATACCATCGTCAACATCAGCTTCTTCCTGCTGTTCGCGATCTTTTCCAATTGGGAAGCCGATCGCCGGGCGCGAGCGATGTATGTCGCGCGTCAGGAGCTTAATCAGGAACGCAAGAAGACCGAGAAACTGCTCTATAATGTCTTGCCGCAAGCGGTTGCCACACGGCTGCGCGCCGGCGAAGTGGTGGCCGATTCCTTTTCCGATATCTCGGTGGTATTCATCGATATTGTCGGCTTCTCGAAACTGTCCAAACAGCTGTCGCCGGGCCATCTGGTCGAGCAGCTGAACGGATTTTTCCTGATCGCCGACCAATGCGCGAGCCGCTATGGCATCGAGAAAGTGAAGACCATCGGCGATTGCTATCTAGCTGTTTCCGGCGGCACCGCGTCGACGGGACCGGGCGCGAAGGACGCGGTCAGTTTCGCCAAGGATGTGATCGCCGAGATGCAGAGCCGGGCCAAGGCGGGCGGGATCGACATCCAGTTGCGGGTCGGGATCCATAGCGGTCCGGTGGTTGGCGGAGTCGTCGGGACCAGCCGGCTGGCCTATGATTATTGGGGCGATACGATGAATATTGCCAGCCGGATCGAAGGCGCGGCCGAACCAAACGGGATCGCCGTGTCGGCCGCGACCTATTTTCAATGTACCGAGGCCCATGATTTTGACGCGCCCGAAACCATCGCGCTGAAAGGCGTTGGCGAAACGGTGATTTACCGGATCAAACCGGAGATTGCGGAGTGAGCTAGCGGCGGGGCACGCCGGTTGGTGGTCCGACTGCTACCGTTTCATTTTCTCGAACAGGTCAACCAGTTCGTCGAATTTCTCGCGCTGTTCTTCGGGATCGCCGGTGGCGATCGCTTCGCTGACGCAACAGGCGGCGTGGTCCTTGAGGATCTGGCTCTCGACCTTGGCGAGCGCAGATTTCACCGCCTGCATCTGGTGCAATATGTCCATGCAATAGCGGTCTTCCTCGACCATTTTCGCGATGCCGCGGACCTGCCCCTCGATGCGCTTCAGCCGGTTCAGCTTCGCGCTGATATTGTCTTCTGTCATTGTCCCGTCCTTATCACGCTGCGAATAGCTTGTAGCTCATCCACAGCGCCATGCCGACCATGAAAATATTCTCGGTCAGCGAGATGAAGCCGAGCGGCACGTTGCTGTCGCCGCCGACGCACGCACATTTCAGTTCGCGCTTCTGGATATAGACGGCGTAGAAGACCGAGACCCCGCCGATCATTCCGATGAACAGCGCCACCGGAATGGCCAGCCACAGCACCACGCCGGCGATCATCAGCACACCGGCCAGGCCTTCGCCAAACGGGTAGAGATAGGAATAGCGCACCCAGCGTTTCGCGAGCAGATCATAATTGAGGAACATGGTCGAAAAGCTCTCGATATCGCGCAGCTTCAGATAAGCGAGACCGCACATCGAGAAAGCGACGAACCATTCGGCGGTCAATATCGAAAACCAGACACCGGTGGCGACAAAGGCGGCGCCGAGCGCCATCAGAAAGGTCATGATGAACAGCGCTATGACCGGCTGATAGCTGGTGTCGCTGCGCTCGTCATTCGGCTTGTCCTTGCCGAGAGCGACGCGCAGTTCGTCATAGCCGCCGACCCGCCCGCCATCGATGAAAGTCTGCGGCGTCGTTTCGACATCATGCTCGGCCTTGAACGCGTCGGTTTGCGCGCGCGTGGTCAGAGGATGGTCCTCGACCGTGAAGCCCTCGCGCTCGAGCAGGTCTTTCGATTTCAGCCCATAGGGACAGATATGCTGTTCCATGACCATGCGATAGAGTGTGGCTTGCTTGATCATATTTCACCCTCAAAATCCGGCACCGGCCGCGCGATCGCTTCGGCCTCGGTCGTCGCCTTGCCATTTGCCTCGATATCACGGATCAGCCATTGCATCTCCTTGATCTCGCGGCGCTGTGCCTCGATGATATTATCAGCCAGATCGCGTACGCGCCTGTCTTCAATTTGAGCGCGTTCACTGGTCAGGATGGCGATGCTGTGATGGGGAATCATCGCTTTTTGCCAAGCCTGATCTGAGATCGTATCCTGCGAGCGGACCAAATAAAGTGAGCCTGCGAAGATCACCGCGGCCCCGCCGAGAATCAGCGCGTTCTTCCTTTTGTCATCGTACATGCCGAGCATGAACAACAGCATGACAATGGCCATTGCGCCGCCCATATAGAGTGCCATCCAGGTTCGCGTTTCGCTGAAATGGACATGATCGAGCGAGTAAGTGTTGAGATACATCAGGCCAAACATCACCAGCGTCGAGGTGGCAATCATCACGATAAATCTTGTGTATTTCGACATCGTCTGTGTGCTCCTTTCTTTCTTCCCGAGCGGCTATTGCAATGACGCATGAAGCGCCGCGTTGTTCCGCAAGAGTTTGTCCTTGCCGCTGCCAGGCGACCGCGCGCAGCTTAGGTATCACCGCCGCTATCGACTCTTGCAAAATACCTATGGGGGGTATATAGACTTTCTCATGACAAAAAGCAATCTTCCCCTGTCGCGGCGCCGGATGATCGGCTCTCTTGCTGCGCTTTCCAGTGCCGCCGCCCTGCCCCTGCCCGCTTGGGCTACTGGAAAAATGGGGGGTCAGATGGGTGGCGCGGTGCGCAAGGGCATCCATGAGCTTTCTGGCGCACAGATCGATCTGCATATTGCGGATGGCAGCTTTGCCACCGGCGGCCGGTCGAGCCATGCGATTGCGGTCAATGGCACGGTTCCGGGACCGCTGATCCGACTGAAGGAGGGCGAGCAGACCCTGCTTTCGGTGCACAATATGCTTGATGTTGACAGCTCGGTCCACTGGCATGGCCTGTTGCTGCCGTTCCAGTTTGACGGTGTGCCGGGGATCAGCTTTCCGGGGATCAAACCCGGCGCGCGTTTCGACGTACCTTTGACGCCGCGGCAGTCGGGCACGTACTGGTGGCACAGCCATAGCGGGCTGCAGGAACAGGTCGGTCATTATGGGCCGATCATTATCGATCCGGCCGGCCCCGATCCGGTGCAATATGACCGCGAGCATATCATATTGCTGAGCGAATTCACGCCGATACACCCGCATTCGATCATGAAGAAGCTGAAGGTATCGGAAGGCTATTTCAGCATGCAGAAGACCAGCGCGACGGACGACTATCCGCTAAGCGCGGAACAGCGGCGGATGTGGGGACGGATGCGGATGATGCCGACCGATATCGCCGATGTCTCTGCGCCGACCTACAGCTATCTGATCAACGGCCACGGGCCGGAAGACGGACTGGAGCTTCCCTACGAGCCGGGCGAGCGGGTCAGGCTGCGGATCATCAACGGCAGCGCGATGACCTTCTTCAATGTGCGATTGCCCGGCCTGCCGATGACGGTGGTGCAGGCGGATGGCCAGAATGTGCAGCCTGTCGAAGTCGACGAACTGCAGATCGGTGTTGCCGAGACTTATGATGTGATTGTCACTCCGACCGAAACGGGCGCATTTGCGATTGCGGCGGAGAGCATGGATCGCAGCGGCATGGCACAGGCATCCCTCACCTCGCGACCGGGACGCAAGGCCGCCTTCCCTGCCCTGCGCGACCCGCCTTTGCTGTCGATGGCGGACATGGGAATGGATCACGGTGGCGGTGGCGGTGGTGCTGAGCCAGCCGAGCCGATGGATCACAGCAAGATGGACCACGCGGCCATGGGCCATGCCTTGCCGGAAGCCGCGTCTGCCGACGCGCATAGCGGGCATGATATGGCAGCTATGGATATGAGCGACGGCATGGCGATGCGCGACACGTCGCTGTTGCCCGCCAGTGTCAAGGTCGGCCCCGGCATTGATATGGTGGCGATAAGCCCGCAGGACCGGACCGGCTATCCCGGCCTCGGTCTGGATGATGCGCCGCACCGGGTGCTCAACTATCGACTGCTCAAGTCGCTCGAGATGGATCATGGGAAACGCGCGCCGGACCGCGAGATGGAATTGCACCTGACCGGCAATATGGAACGCTATATGTGGTCGTTCGATGGCAAGAAGTTCAGCGCGGTCGGCGATGACCCGATCCGCTTTGGGCATGACGAGCGGGTGCGGATGAAGCTGGTCAATGACACGATGATGGCCCACCCGATCCACTTGCACGGGATGTTTTTCGAGCTGGTCAACGGTCAGGGACATCATCAGCCGAAAAAGCACACAGTGATTGTCCAGCCGGGCAGCAGCGCTACTTTTGATTTGACCACCGACGAGCCGGGCGACTGGGCGTTTCACTGCCACCTGCTCTACCATATGCACGCCGGGATGATGCAGACGGTCAGCGTCGCCTTCCCCGAAGGAGCGGCGTGATGCGGCTATTTTCAGCAAGTCTGGCGGCGATGATCGCGGCTACGCCGGCACTGGCGCAGGATCACAACCAGATGGACCATGGCGCCAGCAAGATGCTGGCAGCGCCCGAAGCGGAGCCAGCGGTGGACCATTCAAAAATGGATCACGACGCGATGGGCCATGGTCCGCCAGCCCGCCCGCAAGCATCCTCGACGAACAACCTGACCGGTCCGCCCGATGCGGCGGACGCGATCTGGGGTGCAGAGGCTATGCGAGCCTCCCGCAAGGCGCTCTATCAGGACCATGGCGACATCCAGATCTTCTGGGTCCAGGGCGACCGGCTGGAATATCGCGCGCGCCAGGGAAATGACGGCTATCTCTGGGATGTGCAGGGCTATTATGGCGGCGACATCAACAAATTCTGGTTCAAGAGCGAGGGCGAAGGCAGTTTTGGCGAACCGGTTGAAAGCGCAGAAGCACAAGCTTTATACAGCCGCGCCATCGCGCCTTTTTTCGACTTGCAGGCCGGTATCCGGCAGGACCTGGCCGGCCCGGAACGCACCCATGCAGTGATTGGCGTCCAGGGGCTGATGCCCTATATGTTCGAAGTCGATGCCGCGGCCTTCCTCTCCACCAAGGGCGATCTGACCGCGCGCATCGAAGCCGAATATGACCAGCGCCTAAGTCAGCGCTTGACCCTGCAGCCCCGCGCCGAGATCAATCTGTCGGCTCAGGAGATTCCCGAACTGGGAATCGGCTCCGGAATCGACAATATCGAACTAGGCCTTCGGCTCCGCTACGAGATCGCCCGCGAATTTGCGCCTTATGTGGGGATCGAGCAGGAATGGAAACTCGGCGGCAGCGGCGATTTTGCGCGATTGGCCGGTGAGGATGCAAGCGTCACCAATTATGTGGTGGGAGTGCGTTTCTGGTTTTGATCAGGTGGCAGAGTGGATGATCTTGTAGCAAATGCAAAGCTGCCGGCCACATATCTGCGGAACCCGAGGCAGGCTTCCGTGTAATTTGATCAACGCGAGGAAAAATCATGTTGTTGAAGAAAATCAAGACACAAGGTCTCTCCCATCTTTCCTATCTGGTCGGTTCCGGCGGCAAGGCAGCTGTCATCGATCCGAGACGGGACTGCGACATCTATCTCGAGACCGCGCGCGCCGAAGGGCTCGAGATCACCCATATCTTCGAGACCCATCGCAACGAAGATCTGGTTTCCGGCGCGCCGATATTGGCAAGCATGACAGGCGCCACAATATATCATGGTCCCAATCCGGCGGGTGACGTTGTTTATGCGAAGACCGCCCGTGAAGGCGACAGGTTCGACATCGGGCAGTTGGCGATCGAGATCATCGAAACGCCCGGGCATACGGACGATCATATCGCCTTCGCGCTCTACGACAGCGAATATCCTGACGGTGCTGTCGGCGTGTTCACCGGAGACGCGCTGTTCGTGGGAGATGTCGGCCGCACCGATTTCTATCCGGACCGCAAACGGGAAGTCGCCGGGCTGCTATTCGATTCCCTGCACAAAATTCTGGCGCTCGGTGATCAGACGATCGTCTATCCGGCCCATGGCGCCGGATCGGTCTGCGGATCGGGCATGGCGGAACGGGAATTTTCCACGGTCGGCCACGAACGCAAGAACAATCCCCGACTGCAAATCGGAGACCGCGACGCGTTTATCGAGGCCAAGATCAGCGAAAACCATTATCAGCCACCCTATTTCCGGTTGATGGAACAGCTCAATCTGGAAGGCGGAGACCCGGCACCACGGGTGCTAAAGCCGAAAAACCTGAGCCTGTCCGAACTCGACGACTGTGCCGCCACCCACTGGATCGACGTGCGCGAGCCGATGGCCTATGCTTCGGGTCATTTCCCCGGATCAATGAGCCTGCCGGTCGGCATGGTGTCTGCTTTTGCCGGATGGTATATCGGCGAGGAAGACAGCATATTGCTGATCGGTGCGGACGAAAGCGAACTTGCCGGTGCCACAGAGCATCTCGTTCGTATCGCACTCGACAATATCGTTGGCGGATATACCGGCGTTGTCGCGGCAGCGGCATCGGGGAAAAGCATGGCACAAATCCCGATGATCGAGACGCACGAAGTGAAGATGCGGCTGGAAGAGGAACGCGACAACTGGACCTTGCTCGACGTGCGCGATGCGGATGAACGCAGCGAGTTAGCGATCGACGGCTCGCAGCATATCTATGTTGGCGAATTGAACGAGCGGTGGAAAGAGCTCGACAAGGAGCGTCACTATACATTGATGTGCGCCAGCGGCATGCGGGCGACCGTGGCAGCCGGCTGGCTGGCCAGTCGGGGATTCGAAAAACTCGACATTTACCTGGGGTCGATGGGAGCCTGGAAAGCCTCTCGGACAGCGAGTTAGGGAAGCATATTTGCGGTCAGCAATTCCCGCCATTATTGTTCTATGGAACGCTCGCCGCTCCTGCTGAAGAATAATTGCCCAGCCAACATGGCAAGCACCATGGCGGCAGGGTCGGCAGCTTGATCACGGGCTGGCACTATCGATGAGCCGCGAGTTGAACGGCCAACTCGCGATAAGGCTGGACTATGCTCTGTCCAACAATATACGTGGACAGGAACGGATATGAGCAAAATGCAATGGCATCAGCCGTTGCTGGCCACAAAAATCCGACGACCGGTCATGGGAGATCATATTGTGAAAAACACACTGGCAGTCATATTGGCTTTATCCGCGCTCGGCACGGGTGCCACGCAAGCAGCCGCACAGGATGATCCGGCTCCGGGCTCCAGCGACCTGGACACGGTCTCGATCAAAAGCGCGAGCGGCGACACTTTATCGCTGCAGCAGAAATCAACCCAGACCAAAGCCCTGGAGATCACCGATGGCGTATATCAGGCCACTGGTTTTGGTAACAGCTTTCTGGTCGTGACCGATGCAGGCAATGTGGTCATCGACACCTCATTGCCGCAAAATGCCGCGGGTCACAAGAAGCTGCTCGATGCGGTTAGCAACAAAGTGCCTGAATATATTATCGCAACCCATGGTCATGGCGATCATGTCGGTGGCATAGCGCTCTGGCGCGGCACAGACACGCAGGTCATCGCACAGGAGAACTCGGTCGAGTTTCTCCATTACCAAACCCGCCTTGCTGGCTTTTTCGCATTGCGTAACTCGGCCCAGTTCGGGCTTGATATCGCGAGGCCGGATGCCGGGACTGCGCACCCGGGAAATTATGACGCAGATATTCCCGCGACGATATTATTCGATGACAAATATGAGTTTCGCCTCGGCGGACTGACCTTCGTCGTCTCCGCCGCTCCGGCAGAAACGCTGGATGCCCTTACGGTCTGGATTCCGGAAAAGAATACGGTGTTCGTTGGCGACCTGATTTATGAATCCTTCCCCAATATTTACACCTTGCGTGGCACAAAACCACGCTGGGCGCTTGATTATGTCCAGTCGATCGACGACGTGCTCGCGCTGGATGCCGAGATCATGATCCCGAGCCACGGCGAAGCGATCAAGGGCGCTGATGCGGTCCGCGCGGCACTGACCAGATATCGCGATGCTATTCTCTATGTCCACGATGCGACCGTTGCCGGAATGAACGCCGGCAAAGACGTCCACAGCCTGATGGAAGAGATACAGCCGCCCGCAGAACTGGCCCTGCCTGAACAATATGGAACTGTGAAATGGACGGTCCGCGGCATATATGACGGCTATGCCGGCTGGTTCGACGGCAACCCCTCTTCGATACTCTCGATAAAGCCGAGTGCATCCAATATCAGTCTGGTGAAGATGGCTGGCGGTCCCGATGCCGTGGTGGCAGAGGCGGAGGCGCTCTTCGGCAAGGGCGAGGACCTGTCCGCCTTGTCACTGGCGGAAAGCGTGCTGTCGGTTGAACCCAAGCACAAGCCCGCCTGGGCCGTCCGTTTGAGAATATTGCAGAAACTGCACAAGAACTCTGCCAATTTCAATGAAGCGGGCTGGTTGGGATATGGCATCCGGCAATCGAAGAAAGCGATCGAGGAATAAGCGGGCGTTTCTGCTTTTACACAATTGGGTCGTCCATGCCAAAGCCTGTCAACGGTCGGGCCAAACCAGCTTGTTTAGCCCCTGGGCGCTCTTGATATCTTACTCACCGTACTGGCTGTCGCCGTCAGCACATTATCTTCGTTGTAAACATGGCCTTCCATGAAGACGATCTTATAGCCTTGCTTGATCGCCCATCCTTCAACCCGCAGCTTTCCAGCGCGGGTTGGTTCCAGATATGTGGTCTTTATTTCCAACGATGACAGACCGACAATATCCGGATCGTTTAGAAACAGGGCATGGCTCATGGCCGCATCCAGCATGGCGGTAACAAAGCCGCCCTGGACGATGTCTATCGAATGGCAATAGTCTTTGCCGATATCAAATTCGAACGTGCAAGCGCATTTTTCAGTATCGACATCCACCAACTTCCCGCCCATCATACTGATGAACTTGGGGCCGTTTCGATTGCTTTCTTCTAATATTTTGTCTTTGTTTTTCATAAATATATCCCTCGTCGACCGTTTATGGCGACGCTCCGTTGTCCCGAACAAGATTGAGTTATGGAGTCGAATAACTGAGAGCGTTTTCCCGAAGGAGACATTGACTGCCGCTCTGTTTGGACGCGCCCCCTCAGTTCACTCCGCGATCATTGCCTTCCCAATAAGGCGCCCGCAATTCCCGCCGCAGGATCTTGCCGCTGGCGTTTCTCGGCAATTCCGGGATCACGTCGACGGTCTTCGGTACCTTGAACCCGGCAATGCGTTCCTTGGCCCAGGCGATGATGCTGGCGGTATCGACCTCGCCAGCGTCGGCTTTGGGTGAGACCACCGCTTTGACCGCTTCGCCCCATTTCGCATCGGGAATGCCGATCACCGCGACTTCGTTGACCTGCGGGTGGCCGAAAATCGCATTCTCGACTTCTGCCGGATAGACATTCTCGCCGCCGGAGATGATCATGTCCTTGACCCGGTCCTTGATGTAGAAATAGCCGTCTTCATCCATCACCGCCGCGTCGCCGGTGTAGAGCCAGCCGTCGGCGTCGACCGTTTCGGCGGTTTTCTCCGGATTATCGTAATAATGCAGCATGTTGAGGCCGGATCGTGTGGCGATTTCTCCGATCGTACCGGGCGGAACTTCCCGCCGGTTCTCGTCGACAATCTTCAACTCCACGCTCGGCAACGCGATGCCGATGCCGCGCATCCTTTCGTTGCCATCGGGATCATGGTCCTCCGGCGGCAGAATGCAGATGGTGCCAGTGGTTTCGGTCATTCCATATTGCTGACAGAACAGCGCCTGTGGCATGGTCTGGATGCACTGACGCAGCAGTTCCAGCGGGATCGGTGCCGCGCCATAGGTGACGCTGCGGACGCAGGAGAAATCCGTATCTTTCGCGCGCGGCCAGTTGACCAGCATCTGTAGCGCCGTAGGCACGAGGAAAAACTGGTTGAGCCCCTTGTCGATACAGTCGAGCACACTGTCGGGATGGAATTCGGGAATGACCATCATCGTCGCGCCATTATAGAAAGCGATCGGGCCGATACCGGAGCCGGCGATGTGCGCGCAGGGCATGACCGCAAGCGTGCTGTCGCCCGGTTTCAGATCGATCCATTTATGATCGGGATGATCTTCGACCAGTGGTCGCAACTTGAACAGATTGTCGCTCGTCAGCACCGCGCCCTTGGGATTGCCGGTGGTGCCGGAGGTGTAAAGTTGCAGCACGCCTTCCGCCGAATCGCACTGAGGCAGATCACCAGGCACGGTGTTGGCTACAAATTCGGCCAGTGTTGGCAGATCGGTGCCGGGCTTTGTGCAGATTATCGTCTTGGTATCGGGTGAATCCTTCGCTGCATTTTTCGCGATGTCGGCAAAATCCGGTTCGCAGATCAGCAACGGTGCCCTTGTGTCTTTCAGGACATAGGCGACTTCCGGTGCGGCAAGACGCCAGTTAATCGGAGCAATAACCATACCGGCACGACTGGCGGCAGCGAACAGGGTGAAATAGAGCCCGCTATTCTTGCCCAGCCAGCAGATCCGGTCGCCACGGGAAAGGCCCGCGCCGGCAAAGGCCTGCGCGTAGCAAGTGACGCGTTTGTCGAGTTGGACATAGCTGACGAGACCGTCGGGATCATCAATCGCGATATTGTCCGGCGTGCTCGCAGCCCAGTGGGCAATGGAAGACCCCATGCAGCGTCGTGTCTCTGTCATTTACCCGCTCCTTGTTACTTTACGCCCCTGTTAATCGGGCGATTAAGTCATGGCAAGGGGAAGAAACGAAAGCTCATCCTCTTTAGATGAAGGATTAATCCTGCTTTCTATACACCAGAGAGATATTATTCGCGGGCATCTCGATCAGGCTATTGCGAACGAAGCCATTGGCCTCGGCCAGCGCGTCCATATCGGCGACATCGCGCAGGCCCCAGCGCAGATTGCGGCTCTTCAGACTGCGTTCGAAGGCGAGATTGCCCGGAGCGGTCTCGACATCCTCGCGCAGATAGGGACCATAGAGATAGAAAGGCGCGCCGGGAGCGAGCAGCTTGCCAGCCTTTTCAAACAGGCCAATGCTCGATTCCCACGGGCTGATATGGACCATGTTGATGCACAATATTGCCGCCGGTTTCGCTATCTTCCAATCCGTAGCCTGCGCGTCTAACGATTTCGGCGGCAGAATATTTGGCACCGCTTCGCGCTTCGTCCACGCGGCGATCGATTCACAGCATGCAGGATCGGGGTCGCTGGGCTGGAATGTCAGGTTGGGAAAAGTCCGGGCAAAATAGACGGCATGCTCGCCGGTGCCGCTGGCGATTTCCAATATATTACCCTGACTGGGCAGGATATCGCGCAAGACTTCGACAATCGCATCGCGGTTGCGGAGCGTTGCCGGAGCGTGGCGCTGTTCATTCGAGCCAGCATCGTCAATGGTCCAGGGTTTTGGGTCGGTCATTGCTAGAACCTGCTATTTCTCGTCATTTGCCAAACGGAACTGCGTCATAATCTGCCTTCACCGCTGCATAGCGCATGTCGATGCCGGCTGCGAACTCGGGATGGGAGAAGATATAGAGCCGATTGTCCTCGACGCAGGTCGCCGTCCACTCGCCAAGATCGGCAGGATCGAGACCGCCATCGATCACCTTGCTCATTTCCTTAAACTGCGGATCTTCTTCACTGCCTCCGCCGGTCGGCTTGTTAAAGCCACTACGGTGGATATTGGTTTTGACCCATGCGGGGCACAATACGCTGACGCCGATATCGGCGGGAGCCAGTTCCTGCTGCATGGCTTCGGAATAGCCGACGACCGCGAATTTCGTCGCATGATAGGGCGCCATGCCCGGGCCCGCGATGTGGCCCGCCAGCGATGCGGTGTTGACGATATGACCGCCCTCACCGTGGCTCTTGATAAGCGGCGTGAATATTTCCACGCTGTGCGCCACGCCCATCAGATTGATATCGACGATCCAGCGCCAGTCTTTCAGGTCAATCTCGCCGGTCATGCCGCCCAGCGCGACTCCGGCATTATTGACGACGATATGGACTTTGCCAAAACGATCGATGGTCGCCTGCGCCGCCGCTCGCATTTGCGCTTCGTCCCCAACATCGCAGACCACGGTTGCCACATCAGCGCCTTCAGCGATCAGCATTTCTGCGGCAGCGTCGAGCGTCGATTGATCGATATCGGCGAGCATCAATTTCGCGCCACGCTTGGCAAAGGCCTGAGCGATGCCAAGTCCGATACCGGCGGCTCCGCCAGTGATGAAGGCTACGCTGCTGCTGTCGATTTTCATAATATATGCTTTCGAAAGGATATTGGCGGATGGAATTTGCGAGCTTATTGCCGACGATGGAGCGGTAATGCCAGCCTTATGGTCCGGATTGGCGAGATTATATGGCTCAGAATTTCACCATCACATTTTTCGCACCGGCAGTTTTGAGCGCGCAGTCGCTACAACCGAGAGTTTGCCTGTCCGGCGGTTTTGCGATATTATCCAGGCTGATGATGAAATTTTTCCGCCCCGAAGAAGACAGTGCGCAAGTCAGCTTTCCACCGCCGCTGGTCTATATCGGTTTTCTGCTGACCGGATTGGTGCTCGACCGTCTGAGCGACCGGCTACCGGACTTCATTCCGGTTTCTCCCCTGATCATGGCGGCCGGAGGCATTGCCCTCTTGTCCGGTATCTTCGTGATGCTCGCCGGAACCAGCCGTTTCAGGAAACTGGGCAATAATCTAGAGCCGTGGAAACACAGCAACCAGATCGTCAGTACCGGCATCTACCGCTACACCCGCAATCCGATGTATCTGGGCATGGCGCTCTTCTATATCGGCCTAGCCTTGTGGTTCCGCAGCAGCTGGGCGATGATCCTGTTGCCGGTCGCACTCATCGTCATCCGTACACAGGTGATCGCGCGGGAAGAACGCTATCTGGCTACGAAATTTGGTGAGGAATATCTCGCCTATAAAAACAAGGTCCGACGCTGGCTCTAGAACAAGCTCGCTGGCCTTTATCCGGCACCTGGACAACCGCCTGAAAAAGCGAGATGTTCTTTCCGAAACATGCCGGTTTCTGTAGGCTGGAACCATGCCGAATGATTCTCTCGATCCGCTAATCCGTGACGCCTATGCTATCGCGGCCCAGCCGGAACGGTTGATTAAATTATTGACGGTGTTGCAGGAGCCGGGTGCCGAGGATGAAGGCGCGCTTCAGCCGCATTTTGCCAATGTCACCGCGTTGCTGACCGAAATTGATCCCAGTGTCGGGGATGATTTTGCCACCTATGCCCCGGGCGTGGAAGGGGTCGGCGGTGAATTGACGCCAGCGGACCTGAAACTGGGTCCGTCTATGACCGTGTTGCGCGCCGACGAGCAGATTTTTCGAAGCGTGGAAATCGTCCGGGGGCAATCGATACCCGACTGGCTTTTCGACGTCGATGGCGAGACCATTGCCCAGGTCCAAAGGCTTTTGGCTGGCGGAAGCAAGGCTGGACCGGCGATCGTTCGTCTATATATGGATCCCGAGGATGACAGAGGCGTACTGTTCGCCGCGCAGGCATCCGGCGCCGACAGTGCGCAACTTGATTTCCGGGTGATGCGACTGCGCTGGAATTCTGTCAGTGGCGATGCGTTCGCGCGGTCGCTAGGGCTTACCGCCACAGAGAAAAAGCTGACGGAATATCTGGTCAATGGCCTGTCTGTCCTGGAATTTGCGTCCGATCGCCAGCGCGCTGTGGGGACCGCGAGAAACCAGCTCAAGGGTCTGCTTCGCAAGCTGGCCATCGGTTCGCAGACCGATCTGATTGCCCTCTATGCCGGTTTTAGCAACGCCTTCGCGACAGCTGAGGCAAAGGCCCCCAATCTGGACCCTGCCTGTTCCAGTCACAAACTGACATTGCAGGATGGCAGCCATCTGCCGGTTGAGATATATGGAAATCCAGACGCCAGGCCGGTCCTCTATCTGCACGCCACAATCGACGGTGCCTATCTGACGGCCAGACAACAGGACGCCGCGACGCAGCAGAATTTGCGCATCATTGCGCCCTGGCTGCCCTTTTATGCCGGCAGCAAGATGGCGAACACGGGTCTCGCGGTAGTGGACGAATTTGTCGAACGGCTTGTACACTTGCTGGATCAGTTGAAGATAGCGCGCTGTTCGGTGGTTTCGGCGAGAGTCGCCGCGCCTTACGGGATGGCCGCCATTCGCAGCCACCCGGATCGCTTCTGCGGACTCGTTATGGCGGGGACGATTTTGCCGGCAGCCGATGCCAATGATTTCTCGCATCTCGCCATGGGCTATCGGGCACCGCTGCGGCTGGCGCGGATCGCGCCGTCCTTCGTTCGGTTATATTTCGCGGCCATCTCGACGATGGTCCGGCGCGGCAAGAGCATGGCCTATTTCAAAAGTATTTACGGCGAAAGCGCTGCCGATATGAAAACGCTCAGCCGGCCCGATGTCACGGAATTGATGCAACGCTCGATGAAGCGGACGTTTGAAGATGGCTATGAATCGACTGCGCAACAGGCAATCCTGACGGCGAGCGACTGGTCTAAATGGTGTCGCGATCTGCAAGTGCCGGTCACTGTCATTTGCGGAGCGGAGGACCGGCTGGCGCCGCCTGACATGGTCGCAAATTTTTGCAACCGCTATGGCTTCAACCTGATCGGTCCCTTGCCCGATGTCGGCAGTCTGGCGATTCAGCAGGTGCCGCACAGGATCTTCGAGGAAGCCGCCAAAAGCCATCCGGATTGAACCGCTTCCGGCAGGCCTCGTCGCCAGCCAGATTATCTGCCCGTCTATACCATATGGTATATTCTAAAGCCCGCATGGCTTCCCTAGTTCCGCTGCCGAACCCAATGGAGGCCAATGATGAATTTTTCAAAACCAGCTATCGCGGCAATATTTGCCATTTCCCTGCTCGGCAGCGGCACGGCGCAGGCCCAATTTGGCGGCTTGAGCAAGGCGATCAAAAAAGAAGCGAAAAAGACCCAGCGCGATGCGGAGGAACAGGCCGCAGACGAAGCCTCCGCTGCGATTGATAACGCGATACGCGGGAAAAAAGGCAAAAAGATCAAGATCGGGAAAAGCAGTGGCCGCAGCGGTTCTGTGGCCCTCGGTACGCCATCTGCCAATCTCACATCGCAAACCCAGTGTGCGGGCCTTGCGCTTTCCAATGTGACGGTCGGCAATCTCGGGCAATATACATTCCAGCAGGGCTTCAGCAAAGAAAAGCGCACCGGCTTCATTAACCGCAAGCCCGGCACAGTGAGCGGTTCGTGCATTGCGCCATCTCTGCAACCGCAGGAAATTCTCTATTTTGAAGTCGACGAGAAAAAATACAAGGCGATGGACAAGGGCAATGACTTTACCTGGCAATGCGTGAAATCGGATGACCCCGGTGCCGGTACGGTAAATTACTGGACATGGCATAGCGATCAGTATCTGGGCGATTCACACATGAAATTGCATTGTGGCAATGACCAGGGTGTCAGCGATTGCGCGACCGGCACCAACTCGTCCCGTGCCTCTGCTTATTCCGCCGACCGGAAAAAGCGCGGCAAATATGGCATCAGCTTTCTCGCTCGCCTGAACGAGCACAGCCGGGCGAAAACGGAAAAGCTCTACTGCCAATATTATAACAAGAGAACCGGTAAGAGCCTGGTCGCATTCGAATATCTGAGCGCACCAGCTCGATAGTTTCAAACCCGCTACAGACTATCCCAATTTCCAAAAGGAACCACAATATGCGTTACGCAATCGCCTTATCATCGCTGATCATTTCCAGCCTCGCTGTTCCGGCGGCTTTCGCCCAGTCGAGCGGGACCACTGTGGCGAAGGATGGCAGCTGCCCTAGCGGCTTCAAATCGTCGGGGAGTTCGTGCAAATCCAGCTCTGGCGCAGTTGCCATTACCAAAATCGGCTCTTGCCCCACAGGCTTCAAATCCTCCGCCAATTATTGCGTCGGTGATAAAGGCGATCATGCCGAAATCAGAAGCGGCAGCTGCTCGAGTGGATTAAAAACTTCCGGCAAATATTGCGTAAAATAATCAAGCGCGGGTGATTGCCTGCTATCAGGCAGCGCAATCACTCAGCCGCTTCGGCAAAATTCTCCGGTTCCGTCCACACCAAAATCGGTTTGCGCGCGGCCTGCGTTTCATCGAGACGGCGCCGCGGAGCGAAATAGGGTGCGGATTTCAGCATTTCGTCACCGGCCTTGGCGCGCTCGGCCACCGAGCGAAAAGCCCCGATAAACTGGTCAATCGCCGCCTTGCTCTCGGTCTCGGTCGGCTCGACCAGCATCGCGCCGTGGACCACCAACGGGAAATACATGGTCATCGGGTGATAGCCCTCGTCGATCATGCCCTTGGCTAAGTCGAGCGTCGACAGGCCATTGCTGAAGCCTTTGTCCGAAAACAGAGCCTCGTGCATGCAGGGGCCACTCTTCGCAAAAGGCGCTTCGAGCACGCCTTCGAGACTGCGCAGAATGTAATTGGCGTTGAGCACGGCATCTTCCGAAACCTGCTTCAGGCCATCCGCACCATGGCTGAGTATATAGGCCAGCGCGCGGGTGAACATGCCCATCTGGCCGTGGAAGGCGACCATCCGGCCAAAGCTGCTGCTGTGATGGTCTTCGGCGGTTTCTTCCTCGACCAGACGGAAATGACCATTGTCCATTTTCTCGACAATCGGCAGCGGCGCGAAGGGCGCCAGCGCTTCGGAGAAGACCACCGGACCGGAACCGGGACCGCCGCCACCATGCGGGGTGGAGAAGGTTTTGTGCAGGTTGATATGCATCGCATCGACGCCGAGATCGCCGGGCCGCACGCGGCCGACAATCGCGTTGAAATTGGCACCATCGCAATAGACCAGTCCGCCGGCCGCGTGCACCGCGTCGGAAATCGCCTTCATATCCGGTTCGAACAGGCCGCAGGTATTGGGATTGGTGATCATCACACCGGCTACGTCGGGGCCCAATCGCGCCTTGAGCGCCTCGAGATCAACCCGGCCATCTTCATTGGCTGGAATATCTTCAACCTTGTAGCCGGCAAAGGCGGCGGTTGCCGGATTGGTGCCATGGGCGCTTTCCGGCACCAGGATCACTTCGCGGGCATCGCCGCGCGCTTCCAGCGCAGAACGGATCGCCAATATGCCGCAGAGTTCGCCATGGGCGCCCGCCTTGGGGCTCATCGCGACGGCCGGCATGCCGGTCAGGGCCTTGAGCCACTCAGCCAGTTCGTGGATCAGTTCCAGCGCGCCCTGCACGCTGTCGATCGGCTGCATCGGATGGATATCGGCAAAGCCCTTGAGCCGCGCCATTTTCTCGTTGAGCCGCGGATTATGTTTCATCGTGCAGCTGCCAAGCGGGAACAGGCCCACATCAATGGCGTAATTCTGGCGGCTGAGGCGGGTGTAGTGACGGACCATCTCGCCTTCGGACAGACCGGGAATGGCAATAGGCGCTTCGCGCTCGAGGCCGCCGAGACGGCTCTCGACTTGTGGTGCCTCGGGCAGATCAACACCGCTGCGATCCGCCGAGCCGATTTCGAAGATCAGCGGTTCGTCAACCATCAGGGCGCGATTGCCGGTGTGGGTGGTGATGGAGCCATCATCGGTCATCTGCAAATTTTCTTCCTGCCTGGTCGGGCGTCCTTCGGAGAGCATGCTCATGACAGAGCTCCTTCCAGAGCCGTCGCAAATTGCTCGATCTCTCCATCATTTGATGTTTCTGTAACGGCGACAAGCAGTCCATGCGCAAGCGCTGCCTCCTCCGGGTAGAGACGACCGAGAGAAACACCGGCCAGAATCCGCTGGTCGGCAAGCTGCCGCACAACTTGCCGCGCATCCTTCTCAAGAACCAGCGTGAACTCGTTGAAAAAGCTTTCATTCAATAGTTTCACGCCGTTGATTTTCGACAACCGGTCCGCTGCCTGTACCGCCCTTTTATGATTGAGCATCGCCAGTTCGCGCAGCCCCTTCTCGCCAAGCAAGGTCATGTGCGCCGAGAAAGCCAGAGCGCAGAGTCCGCTATTGGTGCAGATATTGGACGTCGCTTTCTCGCGGCGGATATGCTGTTCGCGGGTGGAAAGCGTCAGGACGAAACCCCGCTTGCCTTCGGCATCAACGGTTTCGCCGCACAGGCGGCCGGGCATTTGCCGGACATATTTCTGTTTGCAGCCAAACAGCCCGACATAGGGACCGCCAAATTGCAGCCCGACACCGATCGACTGGCCTTCGCCAACGACGATATCCGCATCCATTTCACCCGGCGATTTGATCGCGCCGAGAGCGACAGGCTCGGTAACCACAGCGATCAGCAAGGCTTTATGCTGGTGCGCTTTTTCCGCGATGGCAGAGAGGTCGCCGATGCGGCCCAGTATATCGGGATATTGTACGACCACACAGCTGGTCTCGTCGTCAATCTGGTCGAGCATGTTCTGGCCATCGGTGGCGGCATCGAGCGTGGGCGCCTGATAGGACAGATTGTCTTTGGTGAAGCGGGCCATGGTTTTGGCGACCGAAACATAATGGGGATGCAGGGCGGACGACAGAATCGCCTTGCCGCGCTTGGTGATCCGGCGGGCCATTGTGATCGCTTCCCAGCAGGCGGTCGAACCGTCGTACATCGAGGCATTGGCGACATCGACACCGAACAGGCGAGCGACCTGGGTCTGGAACTCAAACAGGGTCTGCAGCGTGCCCTGCGCGATTTCCGGCTGATAAGGCGTGTAAGCGGTCAGAAACTCTCCGCGCTGGATGATATGGTCGACGCTGGCCGGAACATGATGACGATAGGCCCCTGCCCCGAGGAAGAACGGCATGTCGCCGGCAGCGTGGTTTTTCTTCGCCAGCGCCTTCATATGCGCTTCCACCGCCATCTCGCCCGCGTGCATTGGCAGGCCGTGGATCGGCCCGTTCAGCCGGGCTTCCTCGGGCACATCGACAAACAGATCGTCGACCGATTGCGCGCCGATGGTCGCCAGCATCGATTGCCGGTCGTCGGGGGTCAGCGGGAGATAACGCATTATATTCTTCCTTCCAATCGCCCCTCCCTTTCAAGGGAGGGGAAAGGGCTGGGTTATGAGGAGGCTGGCTCGATGCCAGCATCCAAATTTGCGAGTGAGGACAGGCCCCACCCCAACCCCTCCCCTGAAGGGGAGTGGCCATCTAATCCTACAGTTCGTCGACAAAGGCGCGATAGGCCTTCTCGTCCATCAGATCATCCAGTTCACTCTTGTCAGACAGAGTCAGGCGGAAAAACCAGCCGTCTTCCTCTGCCGATGAATTGACCAGTGCCGGTTCTTCTTCCAGCATCTCGTTCACTTCGATCACTTCGCCGGAGACCGCCGCATAGACGTCAGACGCGGCCTTCACCGATTCCACCACCGCCGCATCGTCGCCCTGGCCCAATTGGGCGCCGACTTCGGGTGTTTCGACAAACACGATGTCGCCCAGCTGTTCCTGCGCATAGTCGGTAATCCCAACGGTTGCCGTGTCGCCTTCGACATCGACCCATTCATGTTCATCTGTAAAATATCGGCTCATTCTCGTATCCTCTTGCTGTCAATCTATGGCTTGGGTTTGCGGTGATAGTTATGCGGTACAAAGGGCATATCGGCCACTGTGCAAGCAATTTTTTTGCCGCGCTGTTCGACGGTGATCGCGGTGCCGGTTGGCGACAGGTCCATCGGTACATAAGCCATGGCGATCGGGCGCTGTAATGTCGGCGAGAAACCGCCGCTGGTCACATTGCCGATTGCTGCGCCTCCGGCATCAACCACCGCAGCGCCTTCCCGAACCGGTTGGCGGCCATCGACAAACAGTCCAACGCGTTTTTTCGCGGCCTTGTCCGGATATTGCGCAAGCACGCGCTCCGCCCCGGCAAAATTGCCCTCCTCGCGGCGCGCCTTGGACAGCGCAAAGTTCAGATTGGCTTCAACCGGCAAAAGACTAGCATCCATGTCATGGCCATAGAGCGGCAAGCCGGCTTCCAGGCGAAGACTGTCACGGGCCCCAAGACCGATCGGACGCACTTCTTCCAACTCCATCAGTGCTGCGGCCAAGGTCACCGCATGGTCCGCCGGCACGCTGATTTCAAAACCGTCCTCGCCGGTATAGCCCGAACGGCTGATACCCAGCGGAATGCCATTCCAGAGAAACGGCCCTGCTTCCATGAAATGGAGATCGGTTGGCAGTGGCCAGTCCGGTTCGAGCGGATCGATACCGAGCTTGCCAAGCACTTCCGCGGCCTTGGGCCCCTGCAACGCCAAAAGCGCCGCATCTTCCAGATGCTCGAGGGTCAGGCTGTCCGGCAATTGTTCGCGCAAATAGGCGATATCATCATGCTTGGTCGCGCCATTGACCACCAGATAGAGATGGTGACCGGTGTTGGTCACCATCAGATCGTCCAATATCCCGCCATCCTGGGCGAGCAGCAGAGTGTAGCGAATTTTACCCGCAGCCAGAGCCGACAGATTGCCCGGCGTGATCCGCTCCAGCGCATCGGCTGCGCCCTCGCCGGTCAGCTGCAACTGCCCCATGTGCGACACATCGAACAGGCCCGCTTCCGTCCGGGTCCAGATATGCTCGGCCATCACGCCTTCATATTGCACCGGCATTTCATAGCCCGCAAAGGGCACCATTCGCGCGCCGAGGCCGCGATGCCAGTCGCCTAAAGGAAGTTGTTTCAGATTTTCGCTATTATCACTCATATCTATTCCGCATCAAGAAGACAGCCCGCAGCAAAGCCCTGCAAAACTGCCCCCTCTGTCACGGAACCTGAGAGTTTCATCCTCCTTCGCCAGGGCTTCGGCGGACAAGCCCGCCGTCGCTGAAGCGACAAAGATTTACCCCTTCGGTGGCCCGCCGTCACTAAAGCTATGGCGGACTCTTTCCAGAGTGCTTGTGAGACAATTGCGGTCCAGGGGCCTGAGAGTTTCCGGGGCGGTTGCTCCTTCGGCGGCCTTGCAGTCCTGTGAGACAGCAAAACGCTCTCCCGCAACGCCTCATGAACCTTGCCCGAAAGCGCCGATCAAAAAGCAGTCGTATGAGTGGATCAGCGGATGGATGGAGTCAATGATTCTGTTGTGCAGTGCGGAAAATTATTGGCAAGTCTGTCTTAGCCACATCAGCCGGATAATTACCCGCGCCGCTGATCGTAGCTAATGCCATCGCTACAGACATATTTCAGCGCAAAACGGCGGTTCGCGTAAACAAGACGACCAACGGCCGCCGATCCCAGGGCGACAGGGTGACCTGCCGTTTGATGTCTATCTGGCTGGCATGCGCAGCCTGCCGATTCCTTAGATGTTGCATCCCGGCCTTTCCGATCAACAGATCGATAAATTCCTCAACGAACTGGATAGCCGCGATCCGTCTCCTGCGACGATCCTGTGCCGAAAATTGACTGGCGGACGGAAACTGACTAGCCTGAAAAACGTTCAGGGGTATCAAGGAGGCATGCAGGCTGCCATGAGAAAACTCGCTACATTGATTTGCGTCGTTCATTTTGCAGGATATCCTGTCCATGCCGCAAACCTGGAGACTATCGGCGAACCGGACACGGAAGCGCTTCAAGATGACCAGATTGTGGTGACCGGACAAGATGTCAGAAAAGCCACTAAATCATTCGTCGACAGACTGGATATCCCGGAATTCAGCGGCCAATATGCACGGTGGGATGTACCGGTGTGCCTCGAAATGACCGGATGGCAGCCGGAACATGCCGACCGGGTCAGGAAAATCATCGATTCCACAACGATCGTGATCGGCCATAAAGTTGCTGCGGACGGCTGCAAGCCCAATATGGCGGTTGTGCTGACCGCCGACCCCGATGCATTTGTTACGAAGTTGAAGAATGCGGCACCGTCGCTATTTTCCCGCTTTGAGAAAGATCAACGGGAAGCAGTCCAGAACAGCGACCAACCCGTCCGGATGTTGCTTGGCGCCCGTTTATTGAACAGCGATGGAAGAACCATCAGCCTCGATGGCGCACTGCGCCCGCCCCCCGGGCTTGCCGACTTGAGGCCATATAGCGACCGGATTGTACAAGGAACCGGGGTTGGTGACTCCCGCATCGAAACATCGGTCAAATATGACTTTGTTTCCGGGGTTGCGATAGTGGACGTCAACAAAATCGACGGTCTCACTTTCGAAGGCCTCGCTTCTTATATTGCGATGCGCTTTCTCTCGGGCATTCCTGATCGCGGCGCTCCGGTCGAAGGGCAATCCATTCTCAATCTATTTCAATCAGTCAGAGACACGGCAGTGACGGAAAATGGACTATCGCAATGGGACACGGCATTTCTTAAAGGCCTCTACACCGGCAAACTTGCCATGCAATCCAGACGGAAGCGATATGAGATTGCCAAAACCATGACCAAGGTCCTGGACGAAGAATAAGCGAATAAAAATTGCGCGCAGAGTTGAGTCCAGAAACGGGGCTGGCACTTCAGCATCACCTATTCTCTGTTTCCCTACGCCCCTCCAGAACCTTTCGGTATGGCGATATTCAAACCATCGCCCAGACGTCGTCATTTTCATGGATATGTTCGCCGGGCGATTTCTCCGCCGTCAGCTTCACGATCGCGGCGGCCACGTCGCTGGCCAAAATCGAACGGAAGCGGCGCAATTTCCCGTGCAACAACATATCCATGACCGGGCTGGCGGCAATGGCGAGGCTTTCGCCGAGCCGGTTATCGCCAGCTCTTTCCCCGCGCAGCAGGCCGGGGCGAATGATATCGAGACGGTCAAATTTTTCGGCGCGCATCAGGTCCTCCGCCTCACCCTTGGTCTTCAGATAGAAGCTCGAAGCATTGCTGTCGGCCATGGTCGAGGATATGGCAATGAACTGTTTCGCGCCCGCTGCCTTGGCCGCCGCGGCCACCGCCCCGACCAGATCGCGATCGACCGCTGCAAATTCTGCTTTCGATCCGGCCTTTTTCATCGTCGATCCCAGGCAGGATATCACGATGTCGGGCCTGATCTTCGCGATGGTCGCGGGCCAGTTTTCCTGCAACTGGACATGGATTTTCACCTTGCCGACATCCTCGCGATAGGGCCTGCGCAGCAGCAGATGAAGTGTCTTGTCCCTGCCCTGTTCGACCAGTTGGCGGGTCAGCAGCCCGCCGATCAGGCCGGTGGCGCCGACGATCAGGATTTTTTCGGCCATGGTCAGGGTTCCCGCATATTGTCTGTTGATAAGCTGTCATAGCAGCGAAGGCTGCTATCCAAACCAATTTTTACGAGACTCACCCGATTGGGTTGGGCCCGGGCCTTCGCTGAGGTGACGGGATCAGTTTCGGCCAGCGCGCTCGCCAAAAATCTCATGGTGCCGGTGGCGGGCGTAGCGGTCGGTCATCCCGGCGAGAAAATCCGCAATATGGCGGATGCGCTCAGGTTCTTCCTCGGGCAAGGCTGCAGCCCAGCTTTCCGGCAACAGATCGGGCTGTTCGCGATAGGCTTGCACCAGGTCGCCTACCATCATCTTGCCGTCCTCCGCCGCCGCCATCTGCTTGGGATGATGATAGAGATTTTCGTACATGAAGCGCTTCAGCGTGCGTTCCTTTTCCGCCATGGCATCAGAGAACCCGCCAATCATTTGCCCCGCGTCTCGCACGTCCTGGGGCGATGTTACGCCAAGCCGGTCGATCCGAGCCTGAGTGGTTTCCAGCACGTCATTGGCCATCAGACCGATCTGGTCGCGGATCAGTTCGGGCAACAACCGCTCTTGCGGCACATTATCAAAACGGTCGCAAATCACCCGCCACCGCTCGGCAATGAACGGCAGTTCGAGCAACTGCTCGAGCGTCAGCAGACCTGCCCGCATGCCGTCGTCAATATCATGATTGTCATAGGCAATATCGTCGGCAATCGCGGCAATTTGCGCCTCCAGCGAAGGCCAGCTATTCAGTTCCAGGTCCCTCGCCGCGTTGGCCTCGGCCAGCGCCCAGGTCGGCTGTGCCACCGGCCCGTTATGCTTGGCCAGCCCCTCCAGCATTTCCCATGTCAGGTTCAGGCCGTTCCAGCGCGGATAGGGTGTTTCCAGCTTGGTCAGTGTCCGGATGGTCTGGGCGTTATGATCGAAACCGCCGAAATCCGCCAAGGCTTCTTCCAGCGCGTCTTCCCCAGCGTGACCGAACGGCGGATGGCCGATATCGTGGGCAAGACAGAGCGCCTCGGTCAGATCCTCGTTCAGACCCAGAGCCCGCGCCATCGTCCGGCCGATCTGAGCAACCTCGAGGCTGTGGGTTAGCCGGACACGGTAATGATCCCCATCGGGTGCGACAAAAACCTGGGTCTTGTGGCGCAGGCGGCGGAAGGAGATGCTGTGGATGATCCGGTCGCGGTCGCGCTGGAAATCATCGCGGGGGCCGCGTGTAACAGCGCGTTTTTCATCGTGCAGCCGCCCCCGGCTGTTGACCGGGTCGCTGGCGTAAATTTTCAACTGGGTCATTTTCCGAGCTCGTTGACCTCGACACCATCGGCGCTGGCCCAGGCAAAGCCGTCGCCGCCATCCTTGCGATAATCCGCTTCAAAGGCCTTGGCTGCCTTGAAATCGTCAAATGGTCCGACCACAAGTCGCCGGGTCTTGCCCCAGGGCGACGTCCAAGCCTTCTGGCTCTTGAATATATCCGGCTGTTTTTTAGTCATCCGGCGATAGTCGAATTTCAGCGCGTCGAGATTTGAACCTGTTGCAATCTGCACCCAATAGCGTTTGGGATGGGCCGGTTCTTTCGGCTTGACCGGGGTTTTCTCAACCGGCTTTGCAACGATCTTCGGCTGTGGTTTGGCCGGTTCGATCTCGTCGAGATCGACCGGAACAACCGCGCTTCTGGTTTCCCGGTCCGGTATATCGATGCCGCTGATAATGTCGGCCAGCGGCCGCGACACCGGAACTGCTGCTGCCATCTCGGTAGAGGCAGGTCGCTGTTGTGCGAGATCAAAATTAATCAGATTGACCGGTCCGCCCGTCTTGGCTTCCTCTGCGGAAGGGCCTTGCGCCGACCCCTGGACGGCTGACGCGGAATCGGGCTGACGCCCTGCGATTTCAACTTTGCGCTCCAGGGTTTGCGATAGCAGCACGGGTGTCTGGCTGACGCCAAGCGTGGTAGCAAAGCCGGGTGCAGCCGCCTTTCTTTCGGGCTGGATTTCAACGGTGTTGATTGGTTGCGGCTCTGTCGTCTGAGGCGGTGCAGGTTGCGGTGCCGGAAGCGGCTTGCTGCTCGCAAGGGTCGTCGACCGCGATAAGCTGCCTGTTGACGGCGCTGGCAATCTTGTCTGCGATAACGCCTGAGCTTCCTTTTTCTTCGCCGCCCGCCTGATCTCGCGATCAGAAGGTTTCCGCTCCGTTGTTCCGGGGCGACGGCGCGGCGACTTGTCGGGCATGGCCAGCACGCGGGGCCGCTTGGCGTCTGTGCCCAGTGCCTCGCCGACCGGAATTAGACCGGCATCCGCTCCGTTACCATTTCGGGCAGCCTGGCTGGAAGCCAGTTGAACCGCCGCCACATCGACACCGATATTTTCGCTCGCGGGAAAATGACCAAAATGAACGGCAGCCGCTTTCTGGGCTGCGGTCAGCTTGGGCATGCGATCAAAAAAAGGCTTGATCGCTTTCGCCATTCGCCGTTCCATGGTTTGTTCGACGATATTCTCGGCGTCTTTCTTCCTGCCGTTCATGGCGTAGATGAAGGCCCGGTTGCGCCAGGCGTCCCGGTCGCTTTTCTGCAGCAACGGATTGAGCTGGGCATTGGCGCGGTCGACGTCGCCACTAATTCCCAGCGATACCGCATAGCGTCCGATCAACTCGTCACTGCTGCCATAGAGCATCGCCAGCTCATAATCTTTCTGGGCATCCCGGTTCCGTCCGATCAGGTCATAGGCAAGACCACGATCCGCCGCGATTTCGCGCGGGGCGATGCCATTTTCCACCGCCTGGTCAAAATAGCGGATCGCACCAAATGGGTTTTCCTCTGCCAGCAGCGCTCGTGCGAGACCGACTTTCACCCGGCCGCTGGTCGAATATATCTGGTCTGCCTTCGCCAGGAATCCGATCGCTGCGCGCATATCGCCCAGTTCGAGGGCCGCCAGACCGGCGTCGGCCAACGCCGAGGAATCGTTGGAGTTAATCGCGATCCGGCGCAACGCATCCTGTAAATTGTCGCTGTTGGACTGGACGCTGGACTGGGCAACGGCGGGCAGCTGCGGCACAACAACGCCGGCAAGCGCCGCCGATACGACTAGCAATATTTTCAATTTTTGGTTCACAAGATACATAAAGGAATGATCGCGCCTGAAATCAATCGTTCCCGCAATCCGGCAAGGCCAATGGTGGCACGCGAAAGACAAACTCCCTCGCGCCGCCCCATCAGCCGATCAAACCGCTTGGCCGAAACCGGAATTTACTGATTATTCTGACGGTTCAGAAAACGCGGGATATCAAGCGGATCGCGGGATTTATCTTCCTCGCCATCCTCGGCTTCCTCGCCTTTTGATCCACCACGAGTCAGATTGGACATCCGTTCGAACAGCGTCCCGCCACCGGTAGCAACGCGCGGTGCCGGCGGTGCCTGGCTGGCCGCAGGAGCCGCCGCTTCTTCAGGCTGGATGGCATCATCGCCGAGAATCAGTTCATCCTCTTCCGGCGCGGAACTGGTTGCCGCAATCCCGGGCGTCAGCGATGCGAAGGACGGCGTTGCGCCCAGATCATCGTCATCACCATAGGTCGCGACAGGAGCGGGAGAGCGTTCTGGCTCGGCTTCGGTTTCGACTTCCGCTTCTTGCTCAATATCGGGAACCGGTGCGGATGCGATTTCAGCTTCCTGGGCGGCTTCCTCTACATTCTCGTCGCTGGCTATGGACGAGGCGAAAGTGGATGGAGCCGGCGTGTCTTCCGATTTGCTAACCGGACTGCTCATGGCGAAAGACGCCGATGGCGCGGATGACGAACGGCTGCCTTCGCTATCGATGCCGGTGGCGACAACCGAAACGCGGATGCGCCCGTCGAGATTCGGGTTAAACGCACTGCCCCAGATGATATTGGCGTCCGGATCGACCAGCTCGCGAATATGATTGGCGGCTTCGTCAACTTCCATCAGGCGCATATCTTCGCCGCCGGTGATCGAGACAATGACGCCCTTGGCACCCTGCATCGACACACCGTCGAGCAAAGGATTGGCAATGGCTTTTTCAGCCGCTTCCAGCGCACGTCCGTCGCCTTCCGCTTCGCCTGTGCCCATCATCGCCTGGCCCATTTCGTGCATCACGCTGCGTACGTCGGCAAAGTCGAGATTAATCAGTCCCGGCATGACCATCAGATCGGTAATGCCGCGAACGCCCTGCTGCAGCACTTCGTCAGCGAGCAGGAAAGCTTCTTTAAAGGTCGTGTTCGGATTGGCGACGAGGAACAGATTCTGGTTCGGAATGACGATCAATGTATCAACATTCTTTTGCAGTTCTTCGATGCCGGCTTCGGCTGCTTTCATCCGGCGTGTGCCTTCGAAAGTGAATGGTTTGGTCACCACGCCGACAGTCAGTATGCCGCGGTCGCGTGCCGCTTTTGCGATCACAGGGGCTGCACCGGTACCGGTACCGCCGCCCATGCCGGCAGCGATGAAGCACATATGCGTGCCTTCCAGAGCCTGCTCGACCAGGTCAATGGTTTCCTCGGCGGCTGCACGACCGACTTCGGGACGCGATCCCGCACCAAGTCCCTGCGTAATATCGGGTCCGAGCTGGATACGCCGTTCGGCGGTAGAACTGTTCAGCGATTGCGCATCGGTGTTGCTGACGATGAAATCAACGCCCTCGACCTGTGCGGCAATCATGTTGGCAATAGCGTTGCCCCCTGCGCCGCCGACACCGATAACCGCGATTTTCGGCTTCAGTTCTTCGACTTCCGGTGGGCCAATATTGATACTCATCTCACTGTCTCCCGAGACATTTTATCGTGCTGTAATATTTGTTTAACGCTTTGCACAAATTTCCCGCCGGAATCACCCGAAAAGTTAATTTTTTTTCGTCAATTTACTAAAAATTTCCGCGGATCGCCGACATCAGCCGTCCGATTACTGCCGATCCGCCATATTTGTGAACATTCTGGTGGCTTCTTGACATGAAGCGCAGATCAACCGGTTCCTGTGATGCATAGAGCGCCAGTCCGGCGAGACCGGCAAAGGCCGGACCGCTGTGCGCTTCCGGGAGCGCGCTCAGCCCCGTAGGGCGACCGATGCGCACCGTGCGTCCCAGCGCCGACTGGGCATAGTCGGCAATACCCTTGAGCTCCGCTCCGCCGCCGGTCAGTACCACCTGCCGGCCCACCGGACCGGTAAAGCCCAGTTCCTTGAGAGACCGGCCGATTTCACCGATCAGATGGTCGAGCCGTTGCCGGATAACGGCGATTAGCTGCGCCCGGGTGATCCGGCCGTCTTCCTCGTTGACTTCGGCATTATTGTCGAGATCCTGATTGATCACATCATGATTGTCACGCGGGCTGGTGGTCGCGGAACCATAGAAACATTTGATCCGTTCGGCTTGTGCGCGCCGCAAACCGAAGGATGAGGCAATATCGTCAGTAATGTCGGCGGCACCGTAAGGCAGTGTCTTCAAACCGACCAGCATGCCACCGGCAAAGAGCGAGACATTGGTCACTTCCGCGCCCATTTCGACCAGCGCTACGCCAAGCTCGCGCTCTTCTCTGGACAGGCAGGCGTTGCCGACAGCGATCGGCGAGGCGACGATCGATCTGACATTGAGATGCGCGCCGCGCACGCTCATCTCGATATTGCGGACCGGCGAGGCTTCGGCGAGAATGACATGGATATCCACGCCGAGACGATCGGCGTGCAATCCCTTCGGTTTCTTCACGCCGTTCAGCCCATCCAGCGTATAGAGCGCCGGTTGTGCGTGCAGCACCATTTTACCCTTGGGGTCGATGCTGTTGCGGCCCGCGTCGAGCAGCAGATCGATATCTTCCTGTTCGATGCGATGACCGCCCAGTTCGGTTTCTACCGAGGTCAGCATGCTCTGCAGTCCACCAGCCGAGAAGCTGACCCAGACATCGTCAATATTGGTACCGGCAATGCGCTCGGCCTGCTCCACCGCCGCGCGGACGTCCGTCTCGGTTGTCTCGGTATCGGCGATATAGCCCCGTTTCACGCCCTTGCTGGCGTGATGGCCGGTACCCAATACGGTCAGCTCGCCATTGTCCATCCGCCCGGCTATCATCGCCGAAATTTTCGACGAACCGATATCCAGCGATGTGAAGATTTTTTCTACCCGTGCTGCCATGAGCCTATTCCTTCACCTCGATCATTATCATCACCACATTATCAATCATTCAGACGATCAGCTATCCGGATCGACAGATTCCTGTTTCGGCGGCATCCGCAAATAGGCGCGCTCCGCATCGCGCAGGTCGAAATGGACGACCCCGCGGCCAAGCAGTCGGTTGATGCCGTCCATCCGTGCGAAATTCAGAAGAGCCGCTGACGCCGTCTCCTCCCCTTCAGGAAGCGCCAGCGTTTCGCCGCTATCAAATTCCAGATCCCAGCGGCGGTTTCCGATCCAGGTTGCTCCGGTCACCATCGGCCGCAGAGCCGGAGCGACATCAAGCAGCGAATCCAGCTGGGAAAATTTCAGATTGGCTTTCTTGCCGACAATCACCGGCAAATCCGGAATTTCTTCCCTGACGATTTCTTCCAGCGGATAGCCGGTCTGGTCGATCAGCGAGAGCTTGCCCTGGTTCTGCCAGACGGCGACCGGCTCGCGTTCGATAATGTCGACGATCAGCGTATCGGGCAGCCGCCGCGAAATCCGGGCGTCCTTGATCCAGCCATTGGACAGCAAATCCTCGCGCACTTCGTCAATATCGACCAGCAACATCGAGCGGTCTTTCTGCGCGAGGGTAATTTCATAGACCTTCAACTCGTCGATGCGGTTTACACCGGTAACCTCGACCCGTTTCACCTCAAAGCCGGCATTGCCAACCATCTCGGCAACTTCGGTCTTGATCCGTTCGTTGATGCCGGAATAATGCGCCACACTATAGGCACCGAGAATGAACACGGCCACCAGCCCCCAGGTCAGGCCCTTTTGCACCTGCTCTTCGGTGACCGGCATGGCGCGCAATATCTTGTCGAAAACCGAGACTTCCCGCACCTTGCGTTTCGCCTGTTTCCGCGGCTTACCCCTGGCCGGCCGATTGGTGCGTTTCCGGGTAGCTGTCATAGCGCTTCTCTCACGATTATCTCGACCAGCTGTTCATAGCTGATTCCGGCTTGATTTGCCTGCTCGGGTACCAGGCTGAGAGGTGTCATACCGGGCTGGGTGTTGGTTTCCAGCACAAACAGGCCGGCTGCCCCCTGCTCATCGTCCCAGCGAAAATCGGTGCGGGACGTGCCTTTGCAACCCAAAATCTTGTGGGCCCGCAGAGCATAGTCGAGGCATAGTTTCCCGATCTCGGCAGGGATTTCGGCGGGACAGACATGTTGCGTCAGGCCCTCTGTATATTTGGCGGCATAATCGTAAAAGCCTTGCGCGGTCCGCAACTCGGTCACGCAAAGCGCCTTGTCACCCAGAACAGCCGCGGTCAGTTCGCGGCCCTTGATGAAGGGTTCGGCGAGCAGTTCGTCGAATTCCTGCCAAGGCCCCGCAACGTCGCGGCCGATCGGGCTGCCGTAATTGCTGTCTTCGGTCACGATCGCGACGCCGACGGAGGAGCCTTCGTTGACCGGTTTCAGGACATAAGGACGAGGCAGCGGATCGGCCTCGTACAGGCTGGCGCTGGATACGATCCTGCCCTTGGGCATCGGGATGCCGGCGGGTACAAGCTGCTGCTTGGTCAGTTCCTTGTCGATCGCGATCACCGAGGTGGCGAGCCCGCTATGGGTATAGGGAATCTGCATCAGATCGAGCATGCCCTGTACGCTGCCATCTTCGCCCGGCACGCCGTGCAGCGCGTTGAACACCACATCGGGCCGGATAGCGGCCAGCACCTGCGCAATATTGCGATCCATATCGACGCGGGTCACCTTATGACCGTTTTTCTCCAGCGCATCGGCGATACCATTGCCGCTGCTCAGCGATACTTCGCGTTCGGCGGACCAGCCGCCCATAAGGACTGCTATGTGGAGGCTTTTTTCATTCTTGCCAGTCATGCTTCATCCCCCACCCGCTGAATTTCCCATTGCAGTTCGACGCCGCTATGCGCCTTGACCCGTTTGCGCACCTCGTCACCGAGCGCCTCGATTTCGGCAGACGTTGCGCTGCCGAGATTGAGTAGAAAGTTGCAGTGCTTTTCGGACACTTGCGCCTGGCCGATCTGCAGGCCGCGACATCCGGCTTCGTCGACCAGCTGCCAGGCCTTGTGCCCCACGGGATTTTTGAACGTCGAGCCGCCTGTCTTCGACCGCAGCGGTTGCGAAGCCTCGCGCTCGTCGGCAATCCGCTTCATCTCGGCACCGATGATTTCGGGATCGCCAGCCTCCCCGACAAAAGTGGCGCTGACAACAATCGATCCGTCCGGGAGACCAGAATGGCGGTAGCTAAACCCCATGTCGGCGAGTGGGATGGTCACCAGATCGCCGTTGCGCAGTATCACGTCGGCACTCTGCAATATGTCGCAGACTTCGCGGCCATAAGCACCGGCGTTCATGCGGACCGCGCCGCCGATCGTGCCGGGTATACCGCGTAAAAATTCCAACCCGGCAATGCCATGGTCGCGGGCCTTGCTCGCCGCCGAAATCCCGGGAGCACCGGCGCCGCACCGCAAAGTCAGTTCGTCTGCTTCGATAGCAGCGAAGGCCTTGCCCAATCTGATCACGACGCCGCTGATACCGCCGTCGCGAATGATCAGATTGGAACCGAGGCCAAGCGGCCAGACCGCGATCGCCGGATCAAGTTCGCGGAGGAACTGTTGCAAATCGTCAATATCTTTCGGCTCAAACAGCCACTCTGCCGTTCCGCCGCTCTTGAACCAGACGAGCGGGGCCAGAGCAGCGCCTTCGGTCAGCTTGCCGCGGGCTTCGGGTATGGTGGCGACCGCGCTCATCAAACCAGCTCCCGGCGGGATGATCCGTTCGCACTGAGCTTCTCGAAGTGCACCGCAACAGGAGAATTTTCCTTCGACAGGCTCAGGACGAACGGCAAGCTGCTGAGGACTATTGGCAAAAATTTCATTTGCGCGCCTCCGCAATACCATCCGCAAGTGCCGCGGCCCATTTGGTAATATCCCCTGCGCCGAGACAGATGATCATGTCCATAGGCTGCGCTTCTGTGGACAGTCGCTGCGCCAGATGTTGCTGGTCCGCGACCGTCTCCGCCAGACGATGGCCACGGGTCTTCAGGCCCTCGACCAGAGCGTCGCTGTCAATGCCTTCGATCGGATCCTCTCCGGCGACATAGACCGGGGTCACGAACACCATATCGGCATCGTTGAAGGCACCCTGAAACTCTTCCATATGGTCGCGCAGACGAGTGAAGCGGTGCGGCTGGACCACGGCGATGACGCGGCCTTGCGCGCCTTCGCGGGCTGCCGACAGCACGGCCTGTATCTCGACCGGGTGATGGCCATAATCGTCGATAATGGTCACACCGTCGACTTCGCCGACCTTGGTGAAGCGCCGCTTGACGCCGCCGAAATGGTCGAAGCCCTTGGCGATCTGCTCGTCGCTGATGCCCATTTCCAGTCCGACTGCCACTGCAGCAATCGCGTTCTGGACATTGTGACGGCCCGGCATCGGCAGCTCGATGCCGGTGATCCGCCGGGTCTCGCCATCGCGGTCGCGGACATCGACGTCGAAACGGTTGCCGCCCGGAACCGGCGTGACATTGATCCCCTTGACGTCAGCCTGAGCGGAGAAACCATAAGTGATGATCCGCCGGTCGCGGATGCGCGGCAGCAGAGCCTGGACCTCGGGATGGTCGATGCACAGGATCGCGGCGCCGTAAAAGGGCACATTTTCGACAAATTCGAGGAAGCTGTCCTTGATCTTGTCGAAGCTGCCATAATGATCGAGATGCTCGGCATCGATATTGGTTACCACCGCAATCGTGCCATCGAGCCGCAGAAAACTGCCGTCGCTTTCGTCCGCCTCGATCACCATCCACTCGCCGGCGCCGAGCCGGGCGTTGGAGCCATATTGGTTGATGATCCCGCCGTTGATCACGGTCGGATCAATGCCACCCGCATCCAGCATGGCCGCGACCATCGAAGTGGTGGTCGTCTTGCCATGGGTACCGGCAATCGCAATGGTTGATTTCAGCCGCATCAGCTCGGCCAGCATTTCAGCCCGGCGGACCAATGGTATCCGGCTGGCCAGCGCCGCCTCGACTTCCGGATTGCCGCGCTTCACTGCCGTCGACGTGACCACCACGGCGGTGCCCTCGACATTGCCAGCATTATGACCGATCTTCACATCAATACCCTTGGCGCGCAGCCCTTCGACGACATAACCTTCAGCAATGTCGCTGCCCTGCACCTTATAGCCCATATTGTGCATCACTTCGGCTATCCCGGACATGCCGATGCCGCCGATGCCGACGAAATGGATTGTCCCGATATCTGTGCCGACACCCTTCACTGGACAGCATCCTTGGCCAGTGCTTCGTTGCGCGCGGTCAGCCTTTGCGGTGTTTCTTTTTCTGCTTTCATCGCCTTTCCAAGTGGCGATGTGCCGATGCTTTCGACAAGATCGGCGAGATCATTGACCGCTTCCGGCCGCCCACATTTCGCTGCGAAACGCGCGGCGTTTTCCAGTGCACCGGGCTGCAGCGCCATTTTCTGCATCTGCTTGGCGAGCTCCTTGGACGAGAAACGGGACTGCGGGATCGACCGCGCACCGCCCGCAGCGACCATTTCCTTGACGTTGTAAGTCTGATGATCATCCATCGCGCTGGGAAGCGGGATCAGGATCGCAGGACGGCCCGCGGTGGTCAGCTCGGCAATGGTCGAAGCCCCTGCCCGGCCAATCACCAGATGCGCCCAGCCGAGCCGCTCGGGCAAGTCCGGCAGATAGGTGGCCAGTTCGGCGGGAATATCATGTTCGGCATATTTCGTCCGCACCCGCTCGATATCATCTTCGCGGCATTGCTGGGTAATCTGCAGACGACGGCGCAAATGCATCGGCAACATCGCCATGGCGTCGGGCACGACATCGGAAAGAATGGAAGCACCCTGGCTGCCGCCGGTCACCAGCACCCGGAAGATGCCGTCTTCGGACAATATGGGATAAAGTTCGTCGCGCAGCGCAACGACTTCCTCGCGCACCGGATTGCCGACCAGATGAACCTTGTCCTGATATTTAGGCTTTATCCGCAATACATCGGGATAGGCGGTGGCAATGGCGTTGACCGAGCGCGCAGCCAGCCGGTTGACCCGGCCAAGAACGGCATTTTGCTCGTGCACGATTGTCGGTATGTTTTTGCTGTTTGCCGCAAGCAAAGCGGGATAGGCGGGGTAGCCGCCAAAGCCGACAATCGCCGATGGCTGGAATGTGTCGTACAGCTGCATAGCCATCCGGCGCCCCTTCAGAATAGCCCTGGCTCCGCCGACCCAGCTGCGCGGGTCCTTGGTTATCCGCCCGGCCGGCAGGACATGAACCTGCGCTTCCTCCACCATTCCGGGTATTTTTGCGCCCCGTTCATCAGTAATCATTGCCACCCGATGGCCGCGCAGGACCAGCTCCTTTGCCAGCGCATAAGCCGGGATCATGTGACCGCCGGTGCCGCCAGCGGCCAGAACATAATGTTTCGAAAAACTCATACCGCTATCCGTCCTTGCTCGGGCCATGCCGAGACATATTGTGAACGGTCAAGATACGGGTTTCGACGCGTAAATGCGAGCAAAAGTCCGATACCGATACACAGCGCGATTATGGACGAGCCGCCGTAGCTGATGAACGGCAGAGTCATGCCCTTGGACGGGAATAGCTGGAGATTGACCGCCATGTTGATCAGCGCCTGTCCGCCAAATTGGGCGGTCAGGCCGGTTACCGCGAGAATGATGAAATTATCCTCTTCGTCGAGCAGGCGAAGAAAAACGCGGACGAGGATAGCGAGATAGACGAGCGCGATCGCCATACACGCAAGCAGGCCGAATTCCTCGCCAATCACGGAGAAAATATAGTCGGTATGCGCCTCGGGCAATTTGAACTTGGCCGTGCCCAGTCCAGGTCCGGTGCCAAGCAGGCCGCCGCCCGTAAGAGCCTTGTGAGCGAACATCACCTGATCGAATTCACCGCCGCCGAACAACCACGCGTTGATCCGCTGAGTGGCGACGGGATAGAGGAAATAGGCTCCGACCAGCCCGCCAACGCCGCCAATACCGATCCCCGCGATCAGGCGGGCCGAAAGTCCGGATACGGTCATCACCGCGAACCAGATACCGCAGATCAGGATGGTCTCGCCGAGATTGGGTTGCATCATCATCAATATGGCGATGATCGCCGTGAGGATAACGGACAGTGAAATCACCGGCAGGGCCGGATCCTTGATCCTGAGCGATAGCAGCCAGGCCAGCGTCACCGCGTAAAGCGGCTTGAGAAACTCGCCGGGCTGGATCGTGGCAAAACTATAGCCGATCCAGCGCTGGGCCCCGTTGACGGATTTCCCGAAAACCGGGACGAGAAACAGCAACACGACGGCCGCGACCGCCGCCAGAATAGCGAAGCGCCGGGCCTGTTCTTTCGGCAGCATCGAGACCACCAGCATCACCGGAACGCCGACAACCACCCAGCCAAGCTGGCGATAAAAATAATAGAGCGGTTCGATCGTGACCGCTGCAGTGCTCTGTTTCAGCGCGGTGACCGGTGACGCCGCGGCGACTGCGATCAGACCAATGGCAACCAGCGTCAGGATCAGCCCGAGAAGCACCCGGTCGAGTTCCCAGAACCAGATCGCGAGCGGCGAACGGTCGCTGCGTCCGAACCGCGATTGCAACTGGAAGCGCTTCTTCTTGAGCGCAGCGGAAATTTCGGGAAGCGGATGTGCCGGTCCAGTGTCTTTTTCAGATGCGCTCATCTTGTTGCCTCCCCGGTCGCTGTTCCGATCAGATCACTCTCGATCACCGAATTGACGGCGCTGCGGAAACAATTGCCGCGCGCTTCAAAATCGCGAAACTGGTCAAACGAAGCGCAGGCTGGCGACAATAATATCACTTCGCCGGGTTGCGCATTGGCAGCGGCCCTTTGCACGGCGGTGAGGATCATTTCGCACGGCTCAACCGGAACATGGCCGGCCAGCAATTTCCCGAACAACGGTCCGGCTTCGCCAATCGTATAGGCCTGGACGATATTATTGTAGAAGGGCTCGCATTCGGTCAGCGTGTCGCTTTTTGGAAGACCGCCGAGAATCCAGTGGATTTTTGGATAAGCGCCGAGCGCCGGACCGGTAGACGCCGGGTTGGTCGCCTTGCTGTCGTTGACAAACAATACACCTCTGGCCTCGGCGATGCGCTCCATGCGGTGCGGGAGGCCGGTAAAGGCGGCCAGTGCCGGGCGCCATTGATCCTCGGTCAAGCCGAGAGCCTCGACCGTTGCGACCGCGGCAATGGCATTCTGCAGATTATGCGGCCCTTGCAGCGATGGCCAATCCGGTTGCCCGGCAAGCGCGACGGCACTGGTATCGAAGATATTCTGCACCTGGCCAAGGTCGCGTAAGCCGCGCAAGGCCAATCGGGTTTTTTCGTCATTGCTTGCGAAGATTGCGCTGTGATCGGATCCCATCATGTCGAACAGCCGCGCTTTGGCAGCGGCATAAGCATCAAAACCGTCATAGCGATCGAGATGGTCCGGGCTGATATTGAGCAGCAGCGCGACATCGCAGTCGAGACTGTTGGTCAAATCGATCTGGTAGCTCGACAGTTCCAGCACATAGACGCCGCCCTCGGGCAGAGGTTCCTGCGACAGGATCGGTACGCCGATATTGCCGCCCATCACCGAAGGTACACCAGCATATTCCAATATATGGTGGACCAGAGCGGTCGTCGTCGATTTGCCGTTGGTACCCGTAATGCCGACCACCCGGTGCGCCGGCAGTTCTGACCGCGCCTGGGCGAATAATTCGATATCACCGATGATCGGGATGCCGTCGGCCTTCGCCTTTTGCGCGATCGGGTGACTGTTGAGCGGCACGCCGGGAGATACGACAATCGCCTCATAGTCGGTCAGATCACTTTCCAGCGGATCGGCGATGAGCGCCTTGTCGGCAACGCTGTCGCGCAACTCTTCGCGATTGTCCCAGGCAAGCAATTGCGCTCCGCTGGCGTGCAGACTTTCCAGCACCGCCATGCCGGACCGGGCCAGTCCAAGAATGGCATAGCGCTTTCCGGCAAAGGCGGATGAGACGATCATCTCAGTTTCAACGTCGCCAATCCGGCAAGCGCGAGCACCAGAGAGATGATCCAGAAGCGGATCACGATGGTGGATTCGGACCAGCCAAGCTGCTCAAAATGGTGATGGATCGGTGCCATGCGAAACACGCGGCGGCCGGTGCGTTTGAAGAAAAACACCTGGACGATCACCGATACAGCTTCGAGCACGAACAAGCCGCCAACCAGTGCCAGAACAATTTCATGATGGATGGAGACGGCAATCGCGCCAAGCGCGCCGCCGAGAGCCAGGCTGCCGGTATCGCCCATGAACACCGCAGCGGGCGGCGCATTGAACCACAGGAAGGCCAGACAGGCTCCAATCACGCAGGCGCAGAAAATCGCCAGTTCACCGGCTCCGCGAACGAAGGGAATGCCGAGATATTCGGAGAAAACCGCGTTACCGGACAGATAGACGAGAACCAGAAAAGTGGCGCTGGCGATCACGACCGGCATGGTGGCAAGGCCGTCGAGACCATCGGTCAGATTGACCGCATTGCCGGCGCCAACAATCACGAACATCGCGAAAGGAATATAAAAATAGCCGAGGTCTATCTGCACATCGTTGAAGAACGGCACATAGAGGCTGGTGCCGATTTGCTGAACGATCAGCCATGTGGCGAAACCGGCAATGATGAATTCCAGCAACAGCCGGACCCGGCCCGGAATGCCTTTGTGGCTTGCCTTACGGACCTTGTCATAATCATCCATGAAGCCGATGGCGCCAAAGCCGAGCGTCACGAAAATACAGGCCCAGACGAACATATTGCTGAGATCCATCCACAACAGCAGCGAAGTCACCACCGAAATAAGGATCATCAAGCCACCCATGGTCGGCGTTCCGGCTTTTTTGAGATGGGTGATCGGACCGTCCTCGCGGATCGGCTGTCCCTTGCCCTGCCGCATGCGCAGCATGTTGATAAACTTGGGACCGATCAGGAGGCCGATGAACAAAGATGTCGATATGGCAGCGCCCGAGCGAAAGCTCAGATACCGGAAAACGTTGAAAATACCTTCGAATTCAAGCCATTGGGCCAGTAAATAAAACATCAACACTCCCCGCTTGCCAACGCGGAAACCGCGGAGGAAAGCCCCAGATAATTTGAACCCTTGACCAGAAGGATATCCCCGTCGCTGAGCAATTTTGCGACCTCGGTCAGCGCGTCCGAAGCACTTGCCGCATGTGACATTTTCACGCCCTGATCAAGGCCATGTTCGAGTTTCGCGGCAGTATGTGCCATATCCTCGCCAACCAAGATGATCGCTTTGGCCCCGGAGAGCAGGATATCGTCTGCCAAGGCCGTGTGATAACGGGCAGATTGCTCGCCCAGTTCGCCCATCGCGCCCAATATGACGATTTTTTGTCCGGTGCAGGCTTCGCTTGCAAAATGTTGTAATGTCGCTTTCATCGAAGCGGGATTGGCATTGTAGCTCTCGTCGATAACCGTCGCTGTGCCGCCGGATTTTAACGAGACAAGGTGGCGACGCCCGCGACCATCGATCCCGCTCATTTCGGCGAGCGCCAGACCGGCAGTCGCGAGATCACCGCCGACCGCACGCACCGCCGCCAATATGGCCAGTGAATTGGAGACCCAGTGCCGTCCCGCTTCGGCTATCGTGAAGCAGAGGCTCTGCTCACCAAGCTTCGCCGTGACCAGCGAGCCGCCGCGGGGCGCTGGAACCACATCAATCGCGCGGACGTCGGCTCCGGCTTCAAATCCAAACGATATCACATGTTCTGCGTGCCGTTCCGCCTTTTTCCACAGCTGCTGACAATGCGGGCTGTCGTGCGGAATGATGGCTGTGCCACCGGGCATCAGGCCTTCGAATATCTCAGCCTTGGCATCGACAATGCCGGCCTCGCCATTGGAAAAATTGCCGATATGGGCTGGCGCTATAGCCGTGATTATGGCGGCATGCGGCCGCACCAGTCGGGTGAGCGCCGACAGTTCGTGGGCGTGGTTCATGCCCATTTCGAAAATGCCATATTTCGTATCTTCCGGCATCCGCGACAGGCTGAGCGGAACCCCGACATGATTATTATAGCTTTTGACCGACCGGTGCGCCTTTCCGAAAGAACAGCGATCGAGCGCGGCATATAGAGCCTCTTTGGTGCCAGTCTTGCCGACTGAGCCGGTCACACCGATAATTTTCGCATCAGTGCGGCTGCGCGAGGCCTTGCCCAAAGCGTCGAGAGCACGAGCCGTGTCGGCTACCAAGATATGTGGCCCGTCAGCCGGCTGGCTGACAATCGCGCCAGCAGCACCGGAGGAAAAGGCCTGGTCAACGTGCAGATGGCCATCGCTATGTTCGCCCTTGAGCGCCACGAACAGGTCGCCCGGTCCGATTTCTCGCGAGTCAAAGGCGACGCCGCTTACGGAAAAGTCAGCGCTGGCTTTGCCTGATGTGGCTTTCGCGATCGCCTCGGATGTCCATAATATGGTCATAGCGGCTGCGCTCCGGCACATTCTCTGGCCACTTCGACGTCGTCAAAGGGAATGATGCGGTCGCCAACGATCTGGCCCTGTTCATGGCCTTTTCCGGCAAGCAGGATGATGTCCTGCGGACCGGCCAGCTCAATCGCCTTGGTAATCGCCGCACGGCGATCAGCCACTTCCTCGGCGCCGATAGCACCGGTCATGATTTCGGCGCGGATGACAGCCGGATCTTCACTGCGAGGATTGTCGTCGGTGACGATCACATGATCGGACTTTTCAACGGCAATCTTGCCCATTTCCGGACGCTTGCCCTTGTCGCGATCTCCGCCGGCACCGAAAATAGTGACGAGATTTCCCGTAACATGGGGCCGCAGCGCCTCGATCGCGGCGCGCAACGCATCCGGCGTATGGGCATAATCGACGTAAACCGGTGCACCGGCGCGGGTGATCACCGCCCGCTCCATCCGGCCACGGACCGGCTGCACCCGCTGCATATGGTCAAATATATTCTGCAACTGTCCGCCGGTTGCCAGCACAATGGCAGCCGCGCAAAGGATATTGGCGGCCTGGTAGGCACCGATTAGCGGCAACGAAATACGGTGGGTATTGCCCTGTGCCCGGATCACCAGGACCTGGCCTAGATGAGTTGGCGTTTGCGACACCAGCTGAAGCGTCTCACCCTGTTCTCCAACTGAGAACAGTTCAAGCCCGCGGTCCTTTGCCCGCTGGATCGCTTTACCGGACCAGGGCTCGTCGTCAGCCCAGATAACAGCGGTGCCGTCGCTTTCCACAACTTCATCGAACAGCCGCATCTTGGCTTCGAAATAGCTATCCATATCGCCGTGATAATCGAGGTGGTCGCGGCTCAGATTGGTGAAGGCGGCAACATTGACCGGCAATCCTTCGGTGCGATATTGCGACAGGCCGTGGCTCGACGCTTCAAAAATCGCGTGGCTGACTCCTTCGCGCGCCAGGCCGGACATGTTCGAGAGAAAGGTGACAATGTCCGGGGTGGTGAGACCGGTCTTGACCTGCTCATCGGCCGTTGTAACGCCGAGCGTTCCGATCGATGCGCTACTATAGCCATCCATCCGCCACAGCTGACGGGTCAGTTCCGCGATTGATGTCTTGCCGTTGGTACCGGTCACCGCCGCCACATGGGCTGGTGTCGGCGTGAAGTAGCGTGCGGCCATCCGGGCAAACAGTCGTCGTGGCTCTTCGTCGGAAATATGGACGGCGCCTTCGACCGGGGTCTCGGGAAGCGCGACCACGGCAATCGCGCCGGCAGCGACTGCAGCCTCGATAAAATCTTCACCGTTGAACCGGGCACCCCGGAATGCGCCGAAAATATTGCCGGGTGCGATCTTGCGATGATCGATGGCAAAGCCGGTGACTGCCTGCTCGCCGGCGGCGCCTTCCGCTCGTGGTACCAGATTATTCAATCGCATCATTCTGCTCTCTGGCTGTGGTTTTGGGCTTCCAGAGAAGCGGCGTCAATTCGGATACGTCGACATCGCGATGTTCATCGGGGATCACGCCGAGCATCGGACCGACGCGCGACACAACTTTCTGAACAATCGGCGCGGCGGTCCAGCCGGCCGTACGCTGGAACGAGGTTGCAGCGGTACCCTTGGGCTCATCCAGCATGGCAATGACGACATAGCGCGGATTGTCCATCGGAAAGGCCGCAGAAAAGGTGGAAACCAGCGATGTCTTGTTATAGCCGCCCTCAGAAGGCTTTTCCGCCGAGCCGGTCTTCCCGCCAATCCGGTAGCCCGGCGCATCGGCCTTGCGACCGGTTCCGTCCGAAACAATCATCCGTAATAACTGCCGCATGCGGGCGCTGGTCGCGGCCTTGAACACGCGGCGGCCTTTTGCCTCCTTGCCCGGTTCCACTTTCATCAAGGTCGCCGGACGCCAGATGCCGCCATTAACCATGGCCGCATAGGCGCTGGCGAGATGGAGCGGGGTGACGGCAATACCATGACCATAAGCAACGGTCATATTGGTGACCCTGCCCCAGTTGCGTGGCCACAGCGGGTGGCCTCTTTCGAACAGCTCGATATGCGGGCGTTCGTCAAAACCGAGACGCCGGAACATATTTTCCATCGCTTGCTGCCCCAGATTGTCGGCGATACGCGCGGTGACGATATTCGAACTGTGCACCAGCGTCTCCGGAACGTTCAGATAGCGCCCCTGGCTATGATCATCCTTGATCGTGAAGCCGCCAACCTTGATCGGTTCCATCGCATTATAGCGCACCGCCAGATCGGTAACGGTACCGGCGTCGAGCGCAGCAGCAATGGTCAGTGGTTTGAACGTCGACCCCAGTTCGAACACGCTCTGGGTCACTTCATTATTCTGATGCTTCATCGATGCCCTGCGGATCTTGTTTGGATCAAACAGCGGTAGCGAGGCAAGCGCCATGACTTCGCCGGTCTGGACATCCAGGATAATTCCCGCTGCGCCGCGCGCTTCGGTCATGACCATGGCATCCTGAAGCTCGCTTTCGAGCGCAGCCTGGGCCCGGCTGTCGATCGACAATATTGACGGCGTGCCGCGCAATTTCTCATCGAGAAGGCGGTCGTTGAGCGCCCGCTCCATGCCCATCACACCTTTGCCGTCAGCATCGACATAGCCCAGCACATGGGCCGCCAGTTCACGCTGCGGATAGAGTCGCTCGTCCTCGCGGGGAAATTCTATACCGATTTCACCCAGCGCATGGATCTGCTTCACTTCTTCAGGCAGCGCCCGGCGGCGCAAATAGGTTGGATGGGGGCCGCTCAGTTTCTCGAGAAAATAGGCTGCGCTGGTATCCGGAAAAATCGAGGATAGTTGCCGTGCCAACGTCTTTTTGTCACCCAACACCCGGGCCGGTACCACGCGAACCGCATAGCCCAATATCGTCCGTGCCAGCGGCACGCCGTTGCGATCAACAATATCGCCACGCGGTGGAATGAAAGCACTGCTTGATACGCGATAGGGTGTCGCATCTTCCAATATCGTCAGGCTGACCAGCCGTCCGACTATGATCGTGAAGGCAGCCAGAAACACCAGCAGCAATATCATCAGCCGAAAATGAGCACTCGCGGTTATTTCCTTGGCTTTTCCCGAAAACTGCACCTTCTTGCTGTTGGCCAGAAGTGTAGTCATTCGGCCATGCTTTCTATTTTTTCAGCAATTGCCTTTCGTCCGAGATCGCGGACAAGCCCGTCGTCGAGCAGTTTTTCTTCCATATGCGCGACGCGAGTGGTGCGAGCCTGCGCTCCTCCAAGACCCTTGGCGGATCCGGAATCCCTTACGGCGGTGACGAGACCGGGATTGCTACCAATCGCGCTGCCGTCGGCATTGCGGTCTTGCGCTTTGGCGGTTCCGAAGACCGAACCGATAATGCCAGCCGGTCTGATGCCTTCCATCGAACTGATCACGGCGACCTGAACCGGTTTGCGCAAATCCTTGCCGCCGAGATTGGCCAAAGCTCTCTCGCCATCAAGATATTGCGAGGCCTGCGGCGAGGCATAGCCAAATTCAAGCTTGTTCCAGTCCTCCAGCTGACGCAGATTGGCACGGGCGCTAAATTCCGTTTCCAGATAGCGAATGTCCTTCTTGATCTCGACGATCTTGCGATCGGTGCGCGCGAGGTCGCTGCGCAAGGTCGCGACGCTGAGCGAGAGCGGATACAGCAAAATCGCCACCAGAAAAACCAGCGCCAGCCATCCCATGCCTTCGAGGCGCTTGATCGCCAGCTTCACTGTCCGCCACCGTCGCCGGCGGGCGCGTCTGTGCGCACTGCCGATCTCAGGGTGGCGGAGCGGGCCCGGGGATTGAGAGCCTGCTCCGCCCCGGCCGGACGCACCGCTTTGGCTGGTTTATGAAAGGTGGGTGCCGGCCGTGTCTCGTTAACCTGGGGTAGATGACGGGAACCGGCAGACTTCTGTCCGCTGCGGTCCCGCAAGAAATTTTTGACAATGCGATCTTCAAGGCTGTGGAATGTGACCACCGCGAGACGGCCACCAGGCTGCAACATTTTTTCTGCCGCAGCCAGTCCGTCTTCGAGTTCACCCAGTTCACGATTGATATGAATACGGATTGCCTGAAAAGTACGGGTGGCCGGATCCTTCTTGTCACCCGCGCGAAAACCCAGAGCCTTGCGGACGACCTGCGCGAGTTCCGACGTACGGGTCAGCGGACGCGCTTCCACGATCGCCTTGGCGATCCGCCGTGACCGGCGTTCCTCACCATAGCGATAGATAACATCGGCGATCATCTCTTCTTCGGCTTCATTGAGAAAATCGGCTGCGCTCTCGCCATCGCGGGCCATGCGCATATCGAGCGGACCATCTTTCTGAAAAGAAAAGCCGCGCTCGCCCTGATCCAGCTGCATCGAGGAAACGCCGATATCCAGCGTGACACCGTCGATATCATCATCCACCAATATCTCGGCCATTTCGGAATAGCGGGCATGGTGGAGGGTCAGCTTGCCCTTGGCATCCTCGACCATTTTCTGTCCGCTGGCTATCGCATCGGGATCTTGGTCAAAGGCATGCACATGCGCGCCAGCTTCCAGCATCGCGGCGCTATAACCGCCGGCACCGAACGTACCATCAACATGCGTCTCGCCGGGAATGATGGCGAGCGCGTCGATCACTTCGTCGATGAGGACGGGAACATGGCGTGCGGCTGCAGTGGAGGTCACTTCTGTTTCCCTCCGCTTTTTTCGCCAGCTTCTTTCAGATGAAATTCGACCAGGCGGCGGTCGACAGGCACATCATCTGTGGTGTCGAGCAATGTCTGCGGGTTCCACAGACAGAAAGTCGTGCCAATGCCGTGAAACAGGACATTGCCGTCAAGATTGCCGATATCGCGCAACTGCGGTGGCAGGATGAAGCGGCCGCTGGCGTCAAAGCTCAGGTCCTGCAACGAGGAGAATTTCCGGGCACCGGCAGCATCCTTGTCGAAGCTTTCGCCGCGCGCGATTGCCGCTTCCCACTGCTTGTCGATTTCGGAAAGCATATCGGATTTGCGACTGAGGCCGAAGCCGACCAGACAATCCCACTTTTCATGGGTGCCGAGGCAGAGCGTCCGGCCGTCACTGCTTTCCACGAGATTTTTGCGCAGAAATGCGGGGACTGAAAGACGACCCTTGTCGTCTATCGCCGATATTGCAGAGCCTGAATATGCATATGCAACTGACACCGTGGAAATCCCTTATCCGAACCGGGGCCAATGCTCTTCCCGCTCCAGAAGTGCGTTTTCCAGCGCCTTTCCGAAAATTAGAATCCGGACAGGAAGAATACCCCGATAACAAATAATTGCTAACAGGGGTGAGCTTGGGATAAAAGGGTTTTTTACGGGATATTATGGGAAGCATCGACTAAGATACTGTAATTCCAACATTTAAATTTCCGCCAATCTGACCACCAATCTGGGCATCCGCACCTCCTGTCTGGAATCGCTCGCCATATCTCTATTTCCCGCGATCATCAGCATCGATTTGCTCCTTCACCAGAGAATCAATGAAGCGCACAGCGCCGCTTTTCCGCGGTGACTGGCGGGCCGCTTCCGGCCAGAGCGCCGCATTGAGAAAATCTGCGTCGGCAATAATTGTTGCCCGCCCCTGCCCAACCGAACATTGCACGATAAAATCAGCGGCGCTCCGATCGCAGTTCACGCCAGACGTCTCGCTCGCCTCGGCCGGCTCGAGCTTGCCCACTCCCGCGCTGGCAAAAACATTGTCACCAAAGCGAAGGCCTACGACTTCTGTGCTATTTCCGGCGACGCCGACAAGTGCCAGACCCCAGTGGCCGAGCAAAGGTGACAGGAATCCGCTGGCCAGCGGTCTGCGTGGATCGCCGAGCGGCAGCCGGGACGGCCATACCAGATCGGGGTCGGTCAGAATGATGACGGCACCACCCGCGCGGACCCACGCGTCGAGATCGGTCAGATCGGCAGGATCCATGGCGCGCGGCTGGGCGAGGATGACGATGTCGGGATCTTGCACGGCAAGGTTTTCCAGGCTGTCGACCGCCGCAATCTCATATTGCCGCTGCCAATGGCGGTAGATCGGCGCTGGTTCCGACCCACCGGAGAGAATCGATTCCATCGAGGCCCCGTCGCCCCAAACCAGAGGCAGGCTTGTCATGAGCTGGATACGGGGTTTGACCTGTTGTGGATCAGGTGGCGATTCCCCGACGCTGCATTGCGAAAAAGCCAGTAAGGCCAACAAGGCCGATGGGAGCGTCTGCCATACACGCGCCAACTAGCGCCGCTCCCGGTCCATCGGCGCGTCCAGATTAGGATCGGGCTGCAAATCCGGTACGGTTTGTCCCGGCAAATTCGCCGCAGGCTTTTGCGCTTCCGGCTTCCCGGTATCCGGTGCCGGAGTGAGGCCCAGTTCTGCCAGCGGTTCGGCAGGCTTTTCCTCAGGAGTGCTGGCGAGCGGAGCCGCGCTGCCGGCTGCTTCGGCCTGCATTTCCTCGATCACCGTCTGTTCATGACTGGCGCGCTGAATGACGAAATTGGCGACACTGACCAGCAGCAGCACCGCTGCCAGACCGACGACACCGACCTGGATGCGCTGCATCGTGTCCTGACGGCCGGTAGTTTGCGCCTTCCTACCCATCATTGTCGAGCCACGGGAATACCGGCAGCCCCTTTTCCCTAAGCCATGCAGCATTGTAGAGCGAAGACAGATAGCGGAAACCGGTATCGCAGAGGATCGTTGCAACCCGGCTGCCAGGGCCCAGTTCCTTCCCCAGCGCAATTGCGCCGGCGACATTGATGCCCGATGACATGCCGAGGCAGAGCCCTTCATCCATCAGCAGTCGTTCGACCCAGACCAGTGCTTCTTCGTCAGAAATGCGATATTGCTTGTCGATCGGCGCATCTTCCAGATTACCGGTAATCCGACCCTGGCCAATGCCTTCGGCAACACTATTGCCCTCGGACTTGAGCTCACCATGGGCATAATATTCGTAGAGCGCCGCACCATGCGGGTCGGACAACGCGATCGTAATATTTTCATCTTTCGCCTTCAGCCCCATGCCGACGCCGGCCAGCGTGCCGCCAGTACCGACAGCGCAGGTAAAGCCGTCAATCTTGCCGTCCATCTGGTTCCAGATTTCTTCCGCCGTCGTCTCGATATGGGCGCGGCGGTTGGCTACATTGTCAAACTGGTTGGCCCAGACAGCGCCCTCGGTTTCTTCCGCAATGCGCCGTGATTGATGGACGAAATGACACTGGCTGGAATAAGGCGCAGCCGGCACGGTAATCAGCTCGGCGCCCAGTGCACGCAGCGTATCCATCTTTTCCCGGCTCTGGGTTTCCGGCATCACGATGGTCGATTTATAGCCCTTGGCATTGGCGACCAAAGCGATACCGATACCGGTATTGCCCGCAGTCCCCTCGACAATCCGCCCGCCGGGCTTGAGTTGCCCGCGTTCCTCGGCGTCCTGAATGATGAACAGCGCCGCACGGTCTTTCACCGAAGCGCCGGGATTGGCAAATTCGCACTTGCCGTAAATGTCGCAACCGGCAGCTTCGCTGGGTCCGGAGAGGCGGACAAGCGGCGTGTTGCCGATCAATTCGAGTGTGTTTGGAATGATGCTCATAGACCAATACATAGTGCGGGCGATTTCGCGCCGCAAGCTTGAAGCCTTTTCAGGGGTAATAGCAGTGCTTTAGTCGCGCGCCGACAGCGCCGATTCTGCAAAATTGCCGGTACGCAGGACAAGATTATCATGCTAGGCCACTGGAAACTTCTGGCCTGAAACAAGGAATAACCACCACATGCTCGAGAAAAAATACGAATGTTTCGATGTCGAAATAGACAATGGCGTCGCCCATATCCGGATGAACCGTCCGGAAAAACTCAACAGCATGAACCGGGCTTTCTGGAATGATCTGCCGGAAATCGTCGAAGACATTGATATCAATGCCCGCGCCCGAGTCATTGTAATCAGTTCCACCGGCAAGCATTTTTCTGCCGGCATGGATCTTTCCGTTTTCGCACCGCAACCCGATAACAAGATCGACGGCGCGGACAAGCATGTGCTCGCGGAAATGTTCCGCTCCAATGTCAAACGTATACAGCATAGTTTCAACGCGCTGGAAGAAGCGCGTATCCCGGTCCTATTCGCGCTGCATGGCGGCGTCATCGGCGGTGCGATCGACATGATCAGCGCCGGTGACATCCGCTGGTGCAGCAAGGACGCGATATTCTGCATCCAGGAAACCAATATCGGCATGACCGCCGATGTTGGCACCTTCCCGCGCCTTCAGCGCTATATTCCCGAAGGCTGGGTCAAGGAAATGGCCTATACCGGACGCCGGATTGATGCCGCCAAGGCAAAGGAAATCGGACTGGTCAACGACGTGTTCGAAACGCAGGAGGAATGCCTGGCCCATGTGATGGAAGCCGCCAAGGAAATCGCCTCCAAATCACCGCTGGCTGTCACCGGCTGCAAGGTCCTGATCAACTATGGCCGCGATCATAACACAGCGGATACGCTTGACTATATCGGCGTCTGGAACGCAGGCATGTTCCCGCCTTCGCATATTCAGGAGGCTGTCGCCGCAATGGGCGAGAAGCGCGAACCGGACTTCCCCGATCTGTTGCCGCTCAGAACCACACCGATGTAATCTCGCACGCGCGATCCATCGATGATAAATTTTATCTATGCCCTGCTGCCGGTGGTCCTGATCAGCGCACTGGGATGGCTGCTGGCGCGGCGCAACTTCCTGCCCGCCGATGGATGGCGCGCAATCGAACGACTGGTCTATTTCATCTTTTTCCCGGCGCTGATCATCAATGTTCTGGCCAGCGCATCTTTCGAGGTCGTGCCGTGGTCGATGGTGCTGACGCTAATCGGTTCGCAAGTGACGCTGGCGATCATGGGCCTATTCGCGAAACGGGCTAATGACGGACCGCGCAAAGGATCGATCATCCAGTCCAATGTCCGCTGGAACACCTTTGTCGGTCTTTCCATTGCCAGCGCGTTGTTCGGCGAGCCGGGGCTGGCCCTGATGGCGATCGCGGTTGCGGCCCTGACACCGACGGCCAATGTCATCTCGGTGCTGGCTCTGACTCATTTTGCAAAAGACAGAGGTGAACAGAAACCGCATGTCGTGATGGATATGGTGCGCAATCCGCTGATCATCGGCTGCGTGATCGGTATCGCACTGAATATGCTGGGTATGGCGCCCACCGGCATCGCCGAGAAAACCCTCGACATATTGGGTCAGGCGACGCTCGCACTTGGCCTGCTCGTGGTCGGCGCGGCGGTTGACTTGGACGCCTTCAAACGGGCGGGGCACACCACGTTGACATGGTCCGCCGTCCGCCTGCTCGGCTTTCCGCTTGTCGCTCTGGCTGCCGGGTTGCTTCTCAGCCTTCCGGCAGACAGTCTCGCAATCGTTATGATTGCCGCTGCCACGCCAACTGCGAGCAGCGGCTACATATTGGCTAGGCAACTGGGCGGAGATGCCACCCTGTCGGCCAATCTGGTCGCGGTGCAGACGATATTCTCGGTCCTGACCATGCCGGCAATTTATGCGCTTTATCTGCTGGTACAGGCTTGAGAAACCCGCTTCGCCGCGCCTAGCTCAGGTCAAATTTTTCCGGCACGATCTTCGCCAAAATCTTGCCGCATCCCGCATTGTTGCGCTGAAAACAGTCATGCGCCTTCATCGCTTCGAAATGGGCGACCAGCGACGGCCAGCGCGCCTTGTCCGGCAATCCGGCGAGCATTTCGGTCTGGGCGATCTGCGACGCGACGGATATGTCGGCAATGGTGATGCTCTCGCCGATGAAATAGGCACCGCCATCGAGATAGTGTTCAAGATAATCCCACAGCGGCGGCAGCTTCTCGTTCCAGGTCTTGCGCGCGGTTTCGATATCCGGCTCCTTGCGCTGGAACAGATTGAAAATGATCGGACGAAACAGCCCCAGCCCGCCGGCCATCGCCAGTCCGGTATCGGCATATTCCTCCAGCCACAGCGCCCGGCCATGGTCGAAGGCATCGGCGGGATAGACCGCCGGTTCCGGCTGCCGTTTTTCCAGATAGCCGCAAATCGCCGAGCTGTCGGTGATCGTTCCGGCGGGGCCTTCTTCGGCAATGTCCCGGTCCCGCAGCGACGGAATGCGACCGAGCGGACTGATTTCCTTATACCAGTCCGGCATGCCCATGACATTGACGTCCTCGCAGTCATAATCGAGCCCCTTGAGCGCCATCACCGCCTCGACCTTGCGCTGGAAGGGGGATAGAGGCGAGCCGTAGAGGACGAGAGATGCGGTCATGGGTGTTTTCTCCTAATGTTTGAACGGTCTTTGGCGGATTGAGGAGAGATTGAAAACCCCCTCTCCCGTCAGGGAGAGGGTTGTGCAGACTTGGCAGCTTGCTGCCTAGTCGGAGTTGGATGAGGGTGTACTCCTCATCTACAGCAGTACACCCTCTTCCAACTGCGGCTAATCCTGACGGATCAACCTGCGTATCTTTCTCCCTGAAGGGAGAAGGTAGAGCAAATCTATCGCACAAAAACACGGAAACACGATCGAATCTCAGGTTATTTTTGTTCGCAAACGATCTGCACAGCATCCGCCGCCTTCTTCGCCAATACCCTCGCCGCATCCGTATCCAATCCGGTTGCCAGCGCCACAGCCATCCGCCGATAGGGCCGCGTCACCGGCTTGCCGAATATCCGGACGTCGGTTTCCGCACCTGCGCTGCCCAAGGCCAACGCTTCCGCGACACCGGTAAATTCAAACTGCTCGCTTTCCCGGTCGGCCAATATCACCGCGCTGGCGCTGGCTGGCGCGGTGAGCGCAATATGCGGGACCGGCAGCCCCATGATGGCGCGGGCGTGGAGGTCAAACTCGCTGAGATTCTGGCCGATCGAAGTCACCATGCCGGTATCATGGGGTCGCGGACTGAGTTCGGAGAAGATCACTTCGCCTTGCTTAGTCACGAAAAACTCCACCCCGAACAGGCCCCAGCCTTTGCCATCGCCACCGAGATTTTCGACCACTTTGCGCGCCATGTCCTGGGCCGAGGCGAGCGCCGCATCGGTCATCGCGGCGGGTTGCCAGCTTTCCTGATAGTCGCCGCGCTCCTGACGATGACCGATCGGCGGGCAGAAGAGCACGCCGTCCCTGGTTCGCACGGTCAGCAGGGTGATCTCGTAATCGAAATCGATAAATTGCTCGACAATCACCCGGGCCCGGTCGCCGCGCATATTGGCAACGGCATAATTCCAAGCCTCTTCCAGCGTGTCGGCGCTGTCGACCTTGCTCTGCCCCTTGCCGGAGGAAGACATTACCGGCTTGATCACCAAAGGCAGACCGATATCATCGGCGGCGCTGGCGACCTCGGCAAAGCTTTCGGCATAATGATAGCGTGAGGTGGTCAGGCCCAGTTCCTGCGCTGCGACATCACGGATCGCGTCGCGGTTCATCGTTAACTGGGTGGCACGGGCCGAGGGCACTACATGGAAACCCTCGGCCTCCATATCCGCCAATATCTCGGTCCGGATCGCTTCAACCTCGGGAACAATCAGGTCGGGCTGGTGCTTTTCAATCGCCGCACGCAGCCTGTCACCGTCCAGCATCGAGAAGATTTCGCGAGCATCGGCCACCTGCATCGCTGGCGCGTCGTCGTAGGCGTCGCAGGCGATGACATAGGCACCGAGCCGCTTGGCCGAGATGGTGAATTCTCTGCCGAGTTCGCCAGAGCCGAGGAGGAGGATTTTTTTGGTGAAGGTCATGGGCTTGCTATAGCCAACACCAACAGACTCGTCATCCTGAACTTGTTTCAGGACCTCGGGCGGTTGAACCGGAAGTCGGCGGCAAGATTGTGCAGGTCCTGAAACAAGTTCAGGATGACGAAAGCGACCTACGCCCCCTCGCCCGTCATCATCTCTGCCATCCGGCGGCCCATTTCTTCTTCCGACACATCTTCTACATGAGTCGACAAGGTCCACTCGTGCCCGAACGGACCTTTTAGCCAGCCGGACCGGTCGCCGTAAAACTGATCTTCCACCGGACGCACGATTTCAGCCCCGGCGGCGACCGCTTTTGTAAAGGCTGCATCCACATCGGGCACATAGATCATCAAGCTCGCGGTCGAACCGCCCCGCTTGTTAGGACCCAGCTTGTCCATTTCAGGAAATTCGTCCGACAGCATGACATGGCTGTCCCCGATCAGCAGATCGGCATGACCGATCTTGTCGCCCATCGGCAGGCGCATATGTTCGGTAGCGCCGAACGCCTGCTTGTAAAAATTGATCGCCGCCCCGGCATCATCAACCGTGATATAAGGGGTTACGCTGTGATATCCGTGTTCTTTCCACTTCGTCATCTGCTTGCCTCTCCCGCGTGAGCGCAAATCATAGCAAATTTTGCTCGCTTTGCCGACTCTGTGCAATTTAGGAATTGATATATTATATCATAACCTCTATCTAGCTGCTACATTCCATCCCTCACAGCAAAAGAGAAACTTGTGTCGCACAGAAAATTCCTGATTTCCGCAGCCATGATTGCATTGCCCGTAACGCCAGCCCTCGCCCAGGAGGCTGAAACGCCGTCACAGCGGGAACGCGGACTTTCCGATGATTTCCACAATGACGACATGATTATCGTCACGGCGCCCTACGTCGATCAGCTCGACTTGCTCGCCGGCACTTCGGCGCTGTCGGGCGATGACCTGGCACAAGACCTGCGCGGCCAGATTGGTGATAGCCTGACCAGCCTGCCCGGCGTGTCGTCCACCTCTTTTGCTCCCGGCTCCTCGCGGCCCGTCCTGCGCGGCTTTCAGGGCCCGCGGGTGCGCGTCCTCACCGACGGTATCGGCTCGCTTGATGCCTCCAACACATCCGTTGATCATGCCGTAACAATCGATCCGCTGACCGCGCAACGAGTCGAAATCCTGCGCGGCCCTGCGGTCCTGCTGTTTGGCGGCGACGCGATCGGTGGCGCGGTGAATGTCATCGACAAGCGTATCCCCCGCGACATTCCCGATGATGCCGTGCATGTCGATGCGATTGGCGGCTATGGCAGCGCCGCCGAAGACTGGAGCCTCGCCGGGTCGGTCGACGTTCCGCTGACGTCAAAACTGGTGATCCATGCCGACGGCAGCTACCGTGACACTGCTGACGTCCGGGTTCCCGGCTATGTCTTGTCACCCGATTTGCGCGCTGATCTGCTAGCCGATGCCGCAGAAGAAACCGAAGAAGGCCATCTCGAGGAAGCAGAGGAGCTGACCGAGGCCGCCAACCAGTCCGGTCGGATCGCCAATACCGCGAGCCGCACCCAGACCGCCGGTGCCGGCATTGCCTTTATCGACGATGGTGGCAATCTGGGCTTTTCCGTCAGCTATTATGACACCGACTATGGGGTCCCGTCCCGCCCGGGTACCGAGCATGCGCACGGAGAAGAGGAAGAAGACGAGGATCACGAGGAAGAAGAAGGCCATGAGGAAGAAGGTCCGGTAACCATCGGCCTGAAGCAATATCGCGCCGACTTGCGCGGCGGCGTAAACATTGGCGGTTTCTTCGAAGCCCTGAATTTCCGTGCCGGCTATTCCGACTATGAACATACCGAATTTGAAGGCGACGAAATTGGCACGGTATTTTCCGTGTCCGGGATTGAAGCGCGCGCCGAGCTGGTTCAGGCCGACCATGACGGCTGGCGCGGGGTGATCGGGACGCAAGTCCTCGTCCGCGATTTCAACGCCATCGGTGCGGAAGCCTTCGTGCCGAAAAACAGTCTGGAAAGCTGGGCCCTGTTCACGATACAGGAAGTCGATCTGGGCGACATTGAAGTGGAAGGCGCATTGCGCTTCGACCAGACGGATATTTCCGCTAATGACATCAGTTTCGACCGCAGCTTCAACACGGTGTCGGGTGCCTTCGGCCTCGCTTACGCACCGGATGATGCAGCGTTCAAGGTCGGCGCGAATATCTCCCGCTCCGAACGGGCGCCGTCGGCCGAGGAACTGCTCTCCAACGGTCCGCATATCGCGACCCAGGCCTTTGAAATCGGCAACCCTAATTTTACCACCGAGAAAAGCTGGGGCGGCGAGCTCTATGCCCGTTGGGAAAGCGACGCAGTGAAAATCAGCGCTACCGCCTATGCCAACTTCTTCGATGACTATATTTTCGAGGCGGAAACCGGCGCGGAAGAAGACGGCCTGCCGGTCTTCCAATATTTCCAGCGCGATGCAACCTATTATGGGTTCGAAGCCTCAGCATCTGCGGTTGTCGCGCAGACCGGTGCTTTCGACCTGATCATCGATGGCGTAGCCGACTATGTCCGGGCGAAGATCGACAATGGCGGCGGCTCGGTACCCCGTATCCCTCCCTTGCGTTTGCTTGGCGGAATCAAGGCGCATAGCGACAATCTCGACCTGCGCGCCGAAGTCGAATGGTCTGCCAGCCAGAACAAGGTAGCAGAGTTTGAAACCCCGACCGATAGCTTCACCATGGTCAATGCTTCGGCTGCATGGCGTCCGTTCGGCAAGGATGGCGGGATTACCCTCCTCGCTTCGGCCAATAATATTTTCGACGTAAATGCACGCCGTCATGCGTCGTTCACTAAAGACTATGTACCTCTGTCCGGTCGTGATATTCGCGTCAGTGCAAAGTTCAGTTTTTAGGATATTTTGAAATGCAGAAAATCACCGTAGCAATCCTGGTTTCCTCCATGCTCCTGCTTAGCGCCTGCGCCACCGTCAAAGGCGTTGGCAAAGATATTGAGTCAGTGGGTGAAGCGGGACAGGACGCAATCGACTGAATATATTGAACAGAGAGCCTGTCGACCATATCGGTGTGGCAGGCTCTCTACCGATATTCAGGACGCCGTAATTTCTTTGCTCTTCTTCCGCTCGGTGATCCACATGATCAGGAGCGAGATTTCATAAAGCAGGATCAGCGGAATACCGAGCATCAGCTGCGACACCACATCCGGTGGCGTCAGAATGGCGGCTAGAGCGAAAGCCCCCACAATCATATAGCGGCGAACACCCTTTAACTGCTGGCGGCTTACGATACCCGCCCGGTTGAGCAGCAACAGCAGCACCGGCAACTGGAAACACACGCCAAAAGCCAGGATGAACTGCATCACCAGCGATAGATAGTCACCCATCGCCGGCAAGGCTTCCTGCTGCAGGCCGCCAACTGGCCCTTCAAATCCCAAAAAGAATTTGAACGCGGTCGGCATGACGATGAAATAGGCCAGCGATGCGCCCGCCATGAACAAAAGTGGCGTGGCAATCAGAAAGGGCAGAAATGCCTTTTTCTCTTTTGCGTAGAGCCCCGGCGCGACAAAGGCCCACAGCTGGTTGGAAATGATCGGAAAGGCCAGAAAGAATGCCGCAAACATCGCCACCTTGATCTCGACAAAAAAGGCTTCGTAAAGCTTGGTATAAATGATCTTGCCTTCGCCGGCGGGGAACGCATCGGTCAGCGGCTGCACCAATATCCCGAAAATCTCGTCGGCGAAAAATATGCTGACCAGAAACGCCACGACCAGCGCTGCCACCGACCAGAGCAGGCGTTGGCGCAGCTCGATCAGATGTTCGATCAGCGGTGCCTTGCTTTCATCCAGATCCGGCTTGCTGTGATCATTCATGGCTTGGCATCGCCAACCGGCGGCAGATCGGGCCGGCTGTCTGCCGGATCGACCGGTTCCGGTCCATCCGCAGGCGGACCATCAAGCGGTTCCATCATCGGCTCGTCGACTATATTTCCGTCAGAGAGCGCCGGATGTTCGGCCATGATCCGCTCGTTTTCGGACGCCCATTTCTTTTCCATTTCCTGAAGCTCGGCTTCGCGCACCATGGCGTCCAGCCCGGTGCGGAAATTGGCCATCACGCCACGCCCTTTCGCCATCCACTTGCCAGCCGTCGCCAGGGCGCGCGGCAATTCCTTGGGCCCGATGACCACAACGGCAATGATCGCGATAATCGCGATTTCGGAGATGGAAAGGTCAAACATATATTATGTGGCCCTCAATCCAGAGGCCGACGATCAACCAGCCGTCTTGTCAGCAGATTTGCTGGTCTCGGCCGATGTATCGGCTGATTTGCTGTCAATCTTGGGGGCGGGGTTCGCAGCATTGGCTTCTTCTTCGGTAATGCCCTTTTTGAAAGAACGAATGCCCTTGCCGACATCACCCATCATCTCGGAAATCCGGCCGCGGCCAAACAGAATCAGAACCAGCGCCGCTACAATTAAAATCTGCCAAACACTCGGTTGCATGCGATATTCTCCTTAAGCGCCCTATTTAAGCACTTTCAATCTCGTTTTCCAGCAAAACACCGTCATCATCTACGAATTCTCGCTCTACGGACTCTTCAGCGGCCTGATCAACTTCCGATTCTGCTTCCGCGTCAAGTTCCATTTGCTCCAGCACGAGGTCGACGGGATCCAGCAAACCTGCGGCCTTCAGGTCCTCTATACCCGGCAGATCCTTGCGACTTTGCAGGCCGAAATGAGTGAGGAATTCTGCTGTGGTAGCGTAAATCAATGGCCGCCCCGGCACTTCGCGGCGACCGGCCGGGCGCACCCATCCTGCTTCCATCAGTACATCGAGCGTACCTTTGGCGACCTGAACGCCCCTTATCGCCTCGATTTCAGCGCGGCTGACCGGTTCATGATAAGCGATGATCGCCAACGTCTCCATGCCGGCACGGCTGAGCTTGCGCATTTCCGCCCGTTCGCGACGCAGAAGATGCGAAAGATCCTGCGCGGTCTGGAAATGCCAGCGGTCGCCGGTTTTGATCAGGACGATACCGCGATGCTGAAAATCCTGCTGCAGGTCGGCCAATATCTGGCGGATATCCAGCTCTTCGCCGACATAGGTCTTGATATCGGCGATCGTCATTGGCTTTTCGGAAGCAAAAAGCGTCGCCTCGACCGCACGCTTGCCGATATCCATGGCCTCGGGCATCGGATCGATCAGGCTGGTGTCTTCGCTGTCATGTTCACCCATGGGTCGTCGCCTTTATTCTGAGCGGTGAAAAACTTTCTTCCTGCTGCAATATCAGCTTCCCTTGCCGGGCCAGTTCCAGTGTCGCCAGAAAACTGGACGCTAGCGCCGATTTGCGCAATTCGCGCGGCGCGCCGGGGGGCAGAAAATGCCGGATATCCATCCAGTCGATTGCTTCTCCGAGCATCAGCGACACACGGGTCAGCGCATCCTCCAGCGTCATCACCATCCGCTGCCTGACGATGTGAATCGCTGGCGCTCCGCGGACTTTCACGCGGGAATATGCGGCAATCAGATCATAATATTCCGCCTGCCACTGCCGTTCCTTCACGACCCGCAGCCCTTCCGGCGCGCCGCGCATGAATACGTCGCGACCGATCCGGTCCCGTGCCAGCAGACGGGCGCCCGATTCCCGCATCGCGTTCAACCGCTCCAGCCGCATCTGCAACCGCAGCGCCAGTTCTTCCGGCGACGGTTCGATTTCCGGATCGCGGGGCAAGAGCAAACCCGATTTCAAATAGGTCAGCCAGGCCGCCATCACCAGATAATCGGCCGCCAGTTCGAGACGCAGCGTCTGGGCGCTGGCGATATATTTGAGATATTCCTGGACCAGCTCGAGGATCGATATCTCGCGCAGATCGACTTTCTGGTTGCGAGCCAGCGCGAGCAGCAGATCGAGCGGCCCTTCCCAGCCGTCGATATTGAGGGTCAGCGATCCTTCGTCGGAGGCAGCCGGTTCGGGCGGGAAAAAGAACCCTTCATCCTGGGGTTCGTCGCTCATGCTACCGCCGCCATCAGTCCGTCGCGCCGGGCAAGCAAGCTGGCCAGCTCATCCGAGTGGTCGGTAACGGTGATGCCGGCAATGGTCGCCATCGCGTCATCCAACCTTTGCTGCGTTTTTTCGGACATCGGTGCCAGCCGTTCGGCAATCCCGGTCATATCATCCATCTTGGCCCAGCAATTGAGCGCGATATCGCAGCCCGCAGCCTGGGCCCGTTCAGCCCGCTCCGGCACGGTGCCGGAGAGCGCTTCCATGTCGAGATCATCGGTGAACAGCAGGCCGTCAAAACCGATCCGGTCGCGGATGATATCCTGCACAATGGTTTTCGACAGGGTCGACGGTGTCCCTGCATCCCACGCCTTAAAAAGCAAATGGCCGGTCATACCCATTGGCGCCTTGTTCAGCGTTTTGAACGGAGCGAGATCAAGCTCGAGCTCTTCGTCGCTGGCGGTCACGGTCGGCAAAGCCTTGTGCGTGTCGACGCTGGTGCGGCCATGGCCTGGCAGATGCTTGACCACCCCGACCACGCCGCCGCGCTGCAGACCGTCCAGAATTGCCCGTCCGAGTGCGGCAACCCGCATCGGTTCGCTGCCCAGAGCGCGATCGCCGATGACGTTATTGGCATCCGGCTGGCGGACATCCAGCAACGGATGGCAATCGATGGTGATTCCCACCTCGGCGAGGGTGACGGCAATCGCCTGGGCATTGAGCCGGGCCGCTTCTATCGCGGTCGCCGGTGCAATGTCATAAAGCTTGTCGAAAACTTCGCCGGCCGGGAACTTGGGCCAGAGCGGCTCCTGCATCCGAGCAACACGCCCCCCTTCCTGATCAATCAGGATTGCCAGATCATCGCGGCCATGGATCGCCCGCAGCTCGTCGGTTAGCGCCCTGAGCTGCGCCTTGCTTTCAATATTGCGACCGAAAATGATATAACCCGCAGGATCGCTATCGCGGAAAAATGATTTTTCAGCAGGAGTCAGGGTCAGGCCCGAAATGCCGAATACCGCCGGTGTCATAGCCATGATGAACTCTTCTCACGCAACATGTCTTATACTCGCGCCGTTTCGCAGCCGCGTAAAGGCGAAAGCGCCGTTATCCACAGCGCTTCAACCATCTATTGCGGCAATATCAGCGAACGACGAGGCAGCTTTCGCCAGCGGCCTTAAGATTATTGCAAATCTCCTGGGCCGCCTCACGACTTGGTGCGACCGCGTTCAGCCGGTAAATCGTGCCACCATCCAGCTTTCCGGGGATGATCTTCTTCGGCAGCGAGCCGATCGATTCAAAGCGGCGGGCATAGCCGGACCAGCTGCTATCCGCGAGGCTGGCAGAGCTGAACGCACCAAGCTGGATCAGGGCGGTTCCAGCTGCGTCTGCGGCTGGTGCCGCGTCGGATTTGCGGATCGGTGCCTCGGTAGTGACCGGATCGCCCAGTTGGGCGGGTGTTTCCTGACCTTCGCTGGCGGCGAAGCTGGCATCGCCCTCGCCTTCAAATTTCCTTGCCTGCGGATCATCAGGACGGACCTTGTAATCGCCTTCTTGCGCTGCGATCAATTCGCCGCTGCCATCGAGGCCGCCACCATCGCGATTCTGCAACCAGTAAATGCCGCCAACAATCGCTGCCAGCAGAAGCAAGCCTATACCAACGAACAAAGCCACCCGGACCGGCGAATATTCACCTTCGTCGTCATAATCTTCTGCCGATTCCAGCCAGGGCAGACGATCTTCGTCGTCGAGATCAAGATTATCGCGGGTGGTGTCTGACATGTTATGCTCCGTTAGCCAAAGGGCTGATCACATCGATTCGGCGGCCTCTACGCCCATCAATGCAAGGCCATTCTTCACAGTCTGCCCTATATTCTTGGCTAAGAAAAGCCTCGCAGAAGTCATTTCCGGGTCGTTAACCATTATGATCCGCTTGTCAGGCCGATCATTGCCCAGATTATAATAAGCGTGAAATGCGGCTGCGAGGTCGTTCAGATAGAATGCGACTCGGTGGGGTTCACGCGATGCCGCCGCCGATTCGATGATCCGCGGGAATTGCGCCGCCAGTTTAATGAGGTCCATTTCCTCCTCGCCGAGACGATCCAGATGTTCGGCCGAAGGGGTTACGCCGTCTTCTGCCGCCTTGCGCAGCATCGACTGGATTCGGGCATGCGCATATTGCACGTAGAAGACCGGATTGTCGCGCGAGGCCTCCATCACCTTGGCAAAATCAAAGTCCATCTGCGCATCTGCCTTGCGCGTCAGCATGGTGAAACGCACGGCATCCTTGCCGACCTCATCGACCATATCGGCGATAGTAACAAAATTGCCCGAGCGTTTGGACATTTTTTCGGGTTCGCCGTTGCGCAGCAGGCGCACCATCTGCACCAGCTTAACATCGAATTTGGTCTTGCCGCCGGTCAGTGCCGCGACCGCAGCCTTGATCCGCTTGACCGTACCGCTGTGATCCGCGCCCCAGATATCGATCAATTCGTCTGCCGATTGTGCCTTCTGGTAATGATAGGCCAGATCGCCGCCGAAATAGGTCCAGCGCCCGTTCGATTTCTTGATCGGACGATCCTGGTCATCGCCAAATTGCGTTGAGCGGAACAGCGGCAGTTCGACCGCTTCCCAATCCTCGATCACCTTGCCCTTGGGCTGTTCCAGCACTCCGTCATAGACGAGATCGCGGGAGCGCAGCTCAGCTTCGGCAATATCCGCCTTGCCCGCTTCGTGCAGTTCGGCTTCGGAAGAGAAGACATCGTGCCGGATACCCAGCATCGCGAGATCAGAGCGGATCATGTCCATCATCTTGGCAACCGCCGCCTTGCGAAAGATCAGCAGCCAGTCGGCTTCTGCCGCACCTGTATATTTGTCGCCAAATTCGGCAGCCAGGGCTTCGCCAACCGGTTTCAGATAATCGCCCGGGTAGAGGCCTTCGGGAATCGTGCCGATATCTTCGCCCAGCGCCTCAAGATAGCGCAGATGCGCCGAGCGGGCGAGCGTGTCGACCTGCGATCCGGCATCATTGACATAATATTCGCGGATCACCTTGTTACCGACGGCCTCGAGAAGATCGGCCAGCGCGTCGCCGACCACCGCGCCACGGCAATGGCCCATGTGCATTGGGCCGGTCGGGTTGGCCGAGACATATTCTATATTGACGGTCACGCCCTTGCCCTTGTCGGAGCGGCCATATTCCGCGCCCAGCTGCTCGATTTCGAGCAATTCGCCGCGCAATACCGGTGCTGCAACCCGCAGGTTGATAAATCCGGGACCAGCGATGTCCACCGAATGCACATCGTCCAGCCCATCCAGCTTTTCCGCAATTTTCTCAGCGAGATCGCGCGGCTTCATGCCCGCTGCCTTTGACAGAACCATCGCCGCATTGGTCGACAGGTCACCGTGCGAGGGATCGCGTGGCGGCTCCAGCGTGACATTCGACCGGTCGATCCCGGCCGGCACAATTTCCGCGTCGGTCAGTTCATCCAGTATCGCATCAATATGCTTTTGAAAAATGTGGAACAGCATGATGGGCTCAATTCGTCATAGGAAAAAGGGCCCGACAGGATCAGGCGCGAACATTCGTCAATTGAGGCAACCCTATCGGGTAGCGTTATATTGTAGCTGCGCCTGGCTCAGTTGAAAACCGACAAGCATTTCGAACGAAGACCGCGCAACCGCGGCCTTGATCGTCGGATCAGCGAGCGGATCAAGCGCGGCGTCGGCATCACCGGCCTTGCGGCGGCGAGTCAGGCGCTCGATCACTTCGTCCGGCAAGCGCGCGGCAGAAGCGTCAACATAGGAACCGGCCTTGGCCGATGCCGTCGCCCGATAGGCACCATCGGCAAATTGCAGCGTCACATTGCCGACCCGCTTGGCGACCACGGCGGTACCGCCCTGAACGACCGTCGAGAAATAGGGAATGGTTACGGTGCGGGCGCCGGTCGGATTCATCCGCGACGCATGGACGTCAAATGCCGCTTCGCTGTAAATCCGCGCGCTTTCGCTGTTACAGGTCGATCGGACATTGGTGATATAGGCAACCACGTCAATGGCGGTGGCGTCGGTGCTGCTAGCAGGGTTGAAGATAGTGATATCGCCAGTGTGATCGGGGATCGCAATCGCCGGACAACCGCTGCGGATAACCGAAATACCCACGCCCGAGCTCAGGTCGATCGCGCCTTCTTTGGCACATCCGGCAACGGCCAAAACCGCAACCCCTGCCAAAACCATATTTTTCAACCGGCCATTCGCCATCATTTTCAATCCTTGCCTTTGATCACGGGCAACACACATAGGCTCCATGCGCTCCGATAAAAATTTCGCAACCCTTATCTGGGCCTTTAATGCGGTGCAACCGTCCATAAGATGAACAGACGGGCTTTTCGCCGGTGAACTTATTCCCTAAGAGCTAAAAACATGATTCATTCCGATAAGCAGAAACGGCAGATAGACTTGCTTGTGGCCGCACCTCGCGGCTTTTGTGCAGGCGTCGACAGGGCGATAAAAATCGTTGAGCTGGCGATAAAAAAATATGGCGCGCCGGTCTACGTGCGGCATGAAATCGTGCACAATCGCTATGTCGTCGATGAATTGAAGAAACTGGGCGCGATATTTGTCGAGGAACTGGACGAAGTCCCAGACGGCGTCCCGGTGGTATTTTCTGCGCATGGCGTGCCCAAGGCGGTACCCCATAAAGCGGAAGAGCGCGGACTGGAATATCTCGACGCGACCTGTCCGCTGGTGTCCAAAGTGCATCGTCAGGCGGAACGGCAGACCGAAGCCGGCCGGCATATCATCTTTGTCGGTCACGCCAATCATCCCGAGGTTATCGGCACTTTCGGCCAGGTCGATGAAGGCCAGATGACCCTGGTCGAGACCCTGGCCGATGTTGCAGCTTTGAATCCCCGAGATCCGGACGCCTTGGCCTTTCTGACCCAGACCACATTATCCGTCGATGACACCCACGCAATTGTAGAGGCGCTGCAAAACCGTTTTCCCAATATTGTCGGACCCAAGGGAGAGGATATTTGCTACGCCACCTCCAATCGTCAGGATGCGGTGAAAAAAATCGCCGACAGCTGTCAGCTTGTTCTGGTCATCGGCGCACCCAACAGTTCCAATAGTCTCCGCCTGGTCGAAGTCGCCGAACGGGGAGGCGCAACCGCGAAATTGATTCAGCGGGCCGATGAGATAGACCTCGCCTGGCTGGACGGCGTCAGCAAACTGGGATTGACCGCCGGCGCGTCAGCACCGGAAATATTGGTGCGCGAAGTCATAAGCCTGCTCGAGGAGCATTTCGATATCCGCCAGGAAAAAGTCGAGACCACCAAGGAAAATATGGTCTTCAAACTGCCGCGCGGACTCGAACCGGCCTGATGGCGGTCTATACGAAGGTCAGCGCAGAGGAAATCGACCGGTTCTTGACCCGTTTCGATGTCGGCACTCTGGTGTCCGTCAAGGGCATCGCAGAAGGCGTGGAGAACAGCAATTATCTGCTCGAAACAACGCAAGACAAGTTCATCCTGACATTATATGAAAAACGGGTCGATCCTGCGGACTTGCCGTTTTTCATCGAACTGCTCGACCATCTGGCGCAACATGGCTGCCTGGTGCCACCGATGATTGCCGACCGCGAAGGCACTAAGATACAGCAGCTCTGCGGGCGCAGCGCTTGCCTGATCACCTTTCTCTCAGGTGTGTCGGTAAGTCACCCGACAGCCGCCCAGGCCGGAGCAACCGGGAAAGCCTTGGGGGACATGCATCAGGCCCTTGTGGATTTTAAACCAGAGCGCCGTAACAGCATGGATCATGATGGCTGGCGGACACTGGCCGAACAATGTGGTCCCGCACAGCTCGATGAAATAGCGCCAGGCCTGGCAGATGCGGTTTCGCAAGAACTCGACCATCTCGACAAACATTGGCCGCATGACCTGCCCCGATCGGCCATCCATGCCGACCTGTTCCCCGACAATGTGTTGATGCTGGATGACCGGGTGACCGGGCTGATCGACTTTTATTTTTCCTGCACCGATATCCGCGCCTATGATCTCGCGGTGACCCATGCGGCCTGGTGTTTCTCCGAGGATGGCGCGGATTTCCACGAACCGATATCCCGCGCGCTGATCGAGGGCTATATATCGGCCTTTCCGATCAGTGACGCCGAACGGCGGGCACTTCCATTGCTGGCCCGCGGTGCAACCCTGCGCTTTTTGCTGACCCGGGCCTATGACTGGATCAACACACCGGCAGGCGCGCTGGTGACGCGCAAAGACCCGCAGGCCTTTCTCAACCGGCTGCAATATTACCAGACGAACAAGGATATTTTCACCGCATGACCGAGACGAAAATTGTCGAAATCGCCACCGATGGCGCATGCAAGGGCAATCCCGGGCCGGGTGGCTGGGGCGCGTTGATCCGTCATGGCGACGCAGAGAAGGAAATTTCCGGTGGTGAGCCGGATACGACAAACAACCGCATGGAATTGCGCGCCGCGATCGAAGCGCTCAACGCGCTGAAGCGCCCGTGCAAGGTAAAGCTCTCGATCGACAGCACCTATGTCAAAGACGGCATTACCAAGTGGATTTTCGGCTGGCAGAAGAACGGCTGGCGGACAGCCGCGAGAAAGCCGGTCAAAAATGCCGATCTCTGGCAGGATCTGTTAAAGGCGGTCGAGCCGCACCAGATCGAATGGCACTGGGTCAAGGGTCACGCCGGCGACGCTGACAATGAGCGCGCGGACCAATTGGCCAGCGACGCTGCCATGAACGTCGCGGCCAATCGCCGTAGTTTTTAGGGTCAGCCCCTAGCTATTGTCTTCAATCTCGGCATTCGGTCCGTTTTTCTGGATCGAACTGATCGCATTTTTGGCGCTCGCCTTGCTGGAATAGCCTTCGGTCGCAAAAATGATCTCGCTATTATATTTGAAGCGAACGCGAAACTCGCCCTTCTTGTCTTTCCAGATTTCAAATTTATGCGCCATTGCCATCCTCTCCTTCTGTTGGATGGGCAAACTATTGCGCAATCCACATGCCCGCGCAACCGGCCCTTTGTAAAACGATGTTTCCTAGGAAAAGCGCGCAGCTGCATAAAGGCTGGCATCAACAGCATAAAGGCTCTCGTCGGGATCCTGCCCCAGCAGCACGGATCGGGCCAGTTTTGCTGCTGCGGGTGCCGTCTGGATGCCAAAGCCGCCCTGCCCCGCGAACCAGAAAAAATCATCGACTGCGGCATCAAATCCGATCACCGGCAACCGGTCCGGTGCGAAGCTGCGCAAGCCGGCCCATTTCCGGCTGACACGCTTGACCTCTACGTTCATCGCTTTTTCGAACCGGTCGATGGCAATGGCAACGCTCATCTCGTCCGGCGCAACGTCGCCCGGTGCGGAGGGAATTTCGTCGTGCGGACTGAGCCAATAGCCGCCACCGGCTTCGGGCTTGAAGTAAAAACTGCCGTCCAGTCCGACCACCAGCGGCATCGCCTGCGTCGAAGGCGGGTCGGTTTCAATCTGTACCATATTGCGGATCATAGGCTGGATACCGACCGGTTTCACATCGGCCATCCGCGCTATGTCATCGGCCCAGGCACCGGCCGCGTTGACCAGCACAGGCGCACGATAGGATTCACCTCCGGCGATCAATTCCCATATCCCGTCCTTCTTCCGGACCTGGCTTACCGGCGCCCGGCAGATCAGCTCGACAGATTTGCGTCTCGCATCTCTCAGATAGGCCGCATGCAGCGCAGCCACATCGATATCACGGCAATCCGGCTCATGAACCGCATATTTCCATATCGGCTTCAGGTTCGGAACCAGGGCAACGGCCTGTTCCCGGGACCACCGCTCCATATTGAGCCCGCTGTCGGCGAAATCGGCCAGAAACTGGTCGGCGAGGTGTTGCTCGTCGTCCCGGCCGATGTTGACCGCGCCGCGCGGACCGAGAAAAGCGAATTCTGAAAATTCTGCCGGCGGGTTGTCCAGAAAGGCTTGCGAAGCCGATGTCAGGGGCTGCACCAGCGGACCGCCATAGCTTTCCGTCCAGAAGGCTGCTGAACGACCGGTCGCATGATAGCCGGGATGATCCTCGGCTTCGAGCAGCAGAACCGAACGATCCGCACCGATTTCGGAGGCAATGCTGGCGCCGGCGATACCGGCCCCGATTATGATGACGTCAAATTGCTTCATTTTTTTGGGGCCACACGGTCGAGAAAAGAAAAACAGCTGTCGAGTGCATCGTTACGCACTTCATCAACTTCGCGAAAAATTTCGTGCGCGGATTCCGCACCGAAGAGCTTCATCTCCGCCTTCGGCATCAGATGCACGGCGCGTTCGATGGTCGGATGATCGACCAGCTCGTCGGTCGATGTCGCCAGCACCAGAACCGGTATCTCCATTTGCATCAGCCTTTTGCGGTTGCGCAAGGATCTGGTCGAGGAATAGGCGCGTTCCACCCATCGCCAGCTCGCCGGTCCCAGACGGACGAAGGGACGTTCGCGGAACCAGAAAAACTCGTCCGAATAGCGGTCGGCATCATGGGTCAGCAGAGCCTGGCGCGGCACATAGGGCTCCAGCGGGTTTTCGATCGGTTTCCAGGCACGTCGTTCGCCGCGACCGATGAGGCACATGATCCTGGCGGCCAGTTGCGCTGCCCATTCCGGCATGCCGCCGCCTGCCGGAGCTAGCATCGGCGCGCTCAATATCGCCGCATCGGGACGGATGCGCTGCTCGGTCATCGCCCGCAACACCAGATGCCCGCCCATGCTGTGGCCCAGCACAATATGCGGCCCGGGATGAGTGGCGCGCCAGTCGTCAAACACCGCCACCAGATCAGTCACCCAGGTCGCGAAATCGTCGATATGGCCGACATGCGGGTGCGGCCCGCGACGGCCCGATCCGCCCTGTCCGCGCCAGTCGACCGAAGTGACATTCCAGCCGTGCGCGTGGAAATCGTGAAATGTTTCGAGATATTTTTCGTAGAAATCCGCCCGGCCGGTCATGAACAGAATGGAACCTCTCGGGCCGCCCGGCCGATCATCCTGCAGCCAGTCCAGTTTCCGGAACTCCCAGCCATCCGGACCAATCCATGTCTCTTCCGCGGCGTCTTTTGGAACCGACCGCCGATCAAAGCGCTCGTCTATCAAGTCTGTCATATCACGCTTTATCGTTGTCACAGGGTCGGACACAAACCGTTCCGGAAATCATGGTTACTATTTGGTAAGGCAAATTAACTAGACGGTCTGTCCATGGATAGCGAAACCTTCATCTACTTGCTCTGGGGCGGATTGGCAATTGCACTGATTGCAGCCGCGATTACCGATCTCAAAAGCCGCCATATATCGAACTGGCTGAATCTCGGCATTGCTCTGGGAGCGCCGGTCTTCTGGATATCCAGCGGCATGACCGTCTGGCCGGATATGATCGGGCAATTAGGTCTGGCTGTTATCATATTCACCATATTTGCCGGAATGTTCGCGGTCGGCGCAATGGGCGGGGGTGATGTCAAACTGCTGACGGCCCTGTCTTTGTGGATGCACTGGCTGACGTTTCTGGAACTGCTGGTGATCATGTCGATCGCGGGCGGTCTGCTGACGCTGTTAATGATGATCAGCAAAACAATTCGAAAGACCGAAGGTCCAATAAAGGTTCCTTACGGGGTCGCCATCGCTTTTTCCGGGCTCTGGATGATCTGGGGCATCACGGGACATAGTTCACAAACGATATTTTAACCATTTTACTCGAAAGAGGCAATGACCGCCAATGGAACCATTTGGGCGGGGGCATTCAGGAGGCGTTAGACGTCATGGACAAGAAGAAAATCATTTTGCTGGTTGGCGCACTGATCGTGGCTGCGGTTACGGCGTTGCTCGCAAAGAATATGTTTGATGGTGCCTCCGCGCCCCAAGTAGCTGCCAAGAAAGCCGAAGTGGTAGGGGAAGAAGTCCTCGTCGCAACCCGCGCGCTTCCCGTTGGCACGATCATCACACCAGACAGTTTCCGGTTCCAGCCATGGCCGAAGGATTTGATCGAAGCCGCTTATTTCATGAAGGAAAGCACCGACGTGGAAACGCTTGCCGGCACAGTTGTCCGCAATCCGGTGACCGCCGGCCAGCCGCTTACCAAAGGCTCTCTCGTAGCGCCGGGTGATCGCGGCTTCCTCGCTGCTGCGCTCGGCCCCGGCATGCGCGCAGTCACTATTCCCGTATCGGGTCTGACCGGCGTCGCCGGTTTTGTATTCCCGGGTGACCGTGTCGACCTGATGCTGACCCAGTCGGTGCAGGGAGAAGGTCCCGAACTCAAGGTTTCCGAAACCGTGATCCGCAACCTGCGGGTCCTGGCCACCGACAACCGGGTGACCGCATCCACCAATGAAGAGGGACAACAGATTGCCAAGAAGGCAAAGCTGGTCACGCTCGAAGCCACGCCGAAAATTGCCGAACAGATCTCGGTTGCCCAGACGCTGGGTACATTGAGCCTGTCGCTACGTTCGCTCGCCGACAGCGCTGCTGAACTGGAAGAAGCCATTGCATCCGGCGCAATCAAGCTGCCGAAAACGGATGATCCGGTTGTTGAAGCCGACATGATCCGTTCGCTGGCGGCGCGCCCAACCAGCACTAAATCAACCTTCTCGACCGGAGGCGACGTGTCGCGCTTTGAAACGCGCTCGCCACCGCCACTGGCCGAAAAGGAAAAACCAAGAGGTCCGGTCGTCCGCGTCGCGCGTGGCAATACGGTCAATGACATCGAATTTGGAGACAAATAATGGCCGTAGTATATGCACAGCATAGCCGTTCGGCGAAAAAGGCAATTGGCGCTACAATCGTTGCCGCCCTCGCCTTGGCCCTGGCTGCCAACAGCACCACTGCGCTTAACGCCCAGTCGGTCAACGTATCCCAGCCGGATTCCCGGATCACGCTATCGGTCGGCCGTGGCAAGCTGATCACCCTGCCCGCTTCGATCGAAGATATTTTCATCGCTGAAAATGCTATCGCCGATGTTCAGGTGCGGTCACCGCGTCAAATCTATATTTTCGGCAAAAAAGGTGGCCAGACCAGCTTTTACGCAACGAGCGCCTCCGGCAAGGTTATCTACTCGGCCGAAGTCTCGGTCGGCGCGGAAATCTCCTCGATCGACCAGATGCTCAATCTTGCCATGCCGGACGCAAATATCGCGGTAAGCACGACCAATAATTTTGTGCTTCTCACAGGAACGATCGCCGATCCGGACGATGCCGAAGAGGCGGAAAATCTCGTACAGGCATTTGTCGGCGATGCCACCCGCGTGGTCAGCCGTTTGAAAACCGCTACACCGATGCAAGTCAATCTGAAGGTCCGTTTTGCCGAAGTCAGCCGTTCACTGGCGAAAGAAATCAACGGTAATCTACTGACCCGGGACACAACCGGTGGCTTCCAGTTTGGCGTATCGCGCGGTCGCAGTTTCGGCTCGATCACCGATTTCGACACCTCCGCATTCCCCAATCTGGATGCCTCAAGTCTGTTTGGCTTGCCCGCAGGTTCGGTTTCGCTTCCGTTCAATACCGCAACCGGCCAGTTCGTGACCGCGGGCGGGACCGCTTTCAACTATAACGCCGGTTCAGAGCTCAATACAATCCAGGCAGCAGGCCGCCTTTTCGGTATCGACATTGCCACTGCCCTAGACGTGTCCGAGCGCGTTGGTCTTGTCAGCACGTTGGCGTCGCCAAACCTGACCGCCATTTCGGGAGAAACCGCAACCTTCCTGGCCGGCGGCGAGTTTCCCATTCCTATTTCAACCGGTCTGGGTGAAGTCTCCGTTCAGTATAAGAATTACGGGGTAAGCCTGTCTTATACGCCTACGGTGCTCTCTAACGGCCGAATTTCCATTCGCGTTGCACCAGAAGTGTCGGAAATAACCACCAACGGCGCCGTCATCATTAACGGTTTCAGCATACCTGCGGTATCCACGCGACGGGCAGAGACCACAGTCGAGCTGGGATCTGGTGAAAGCTTCATGATCGCCGGTCTGATGCAGAATAGCTATAACTCGGCAATCGCGAAAACTCCGGGTCTGGCCGATGTCCCCATCCTTGGCGCCTTGTTCAAGTCAGATGGCTATAGTCGCAATGAAACGGAACTGATGATCGTGGTTACGCCATATCTGGTAAAACCGGTCAGCGACAGCGAGATTGTTTTGCCGACCGACGGCTTCAAGGCCGCCAATGACGCAGAACGGTTCCTGATGAACCGTAACCATAGCGGTTCCGGTGGCGACCGGCCCCAACCGAGCGTGGCTCCGGCAACCCCGGAAAGCCAGAGCTTTGGCAGCCTGGAGGGCCCCGCTGCGGTCCAATCGGCTAAAAAATCCAAGAAGTCCGGCGGCACTGCTCCCGGTTTCAGTTTCGACAAATAAGCTCGGTCAGGAGAATAGTTCATGCGCATCGTTTCAATGGCACTCATCACCGCCCTCGGGCTCTCGGTTACCGCTTGTGGCAGCAACACCGCGAACCGCAGCGTCTATAGCGAACGCCAGCCAGTCGTTTCCAAATCGAATTTCGTGCTCGATCTGAGTGCCGGCCACGGCGGACTGTCGACGGCGGAGCAAAATCGCCTGTCCGGCTGGTTCGACGCGCTTGAACTTGGTTATGGCGACCGCGTTTCGATCGATGATCCGAGCTATTCTGCCAGCGCCGTGGCGAAGGCTGCCGTCGAAAATATCGTGGCCAGCTACGGATTGCTGATCAGCGAGAACGCACCCGTGACCGAAGGCCATATTGCCTCGGGCCTGATGCGGGTTGTGGTGACGCGCACCACTGCTTCGGTGCCGGGATGCCCTGATTACAGCCATCGCAGCCACACAGACTTTCAGGCGCGCACGAGCGCCAACTATGGTTGCGGCACGAACAGTACGCTCTCTGCCATGATTGCCAATCCGGAAGATCTCGTCCGCGGCCAAAATGCCGATGGCGAGGATCAGGCGCAGGCTTCCAAGGCCATCCGTGCCTATCGTGACAAGAAAGTTGGAGGACAATAATGAACGCTCCCTGGAAACCAGGCTCGGCCAACGGACGTGAACCATTTGCCGCTTTCGTCTGCGATGATGACACGCTGCAAATGCTCCGTTCGGTTGCCGAAGAAATGGGCTGGTCGGTCGACAAATGTAGCAAGGGTGGACTGCGCAACGCCGTCCAGACCCTTTCCGTTTCTGCCAGTCCCAATATATTGCTGGTAGATCTGTCGGAATCCGGGGATCCGCTGAACGACATCAACTCGCTGGCCGAAGTCTGCGAACCGGGCACCGTTGTGATCGCCATGGGTCAGGTCAACGATGTTCGCCTCTATCGCGATTTAATCGTCAGCGGCTTGCAGGACTATCTGCTAAAACCGTTTAGTCCGGATCAGTTGCGTGACGTATTGTCGCAGGCGCAAGCGGTCATCAACGCACCGAAAATGGACGATCCGCTTGCCGAAAAACCGCATATTTCCACTGCCGTAATTGGCACTCGTGGCGGTGTCGGCGCTTCGACCATAGCCACTTCTCTGGCCTGGCTGCTCAGCCACGACCGGGAACGCCTGACCGCGCTGCTCGATCTGGATGTCCATTTCGGAACCGGTGCGCTGTCACTGGATCTGGAGCCCGGTCGCGGTCTTACCGATGCGATCGACAATCCAAGCCGCATTGACGGACTGTTTATCGAGCGCGCAATGATCAAGGCCAATGAAAAGCTGTCGCTCCTGTCCGCAGAAGCGCCGATCAACTCGCCGATCCTGACCGATGGCACCGCGTTTTTCCAGTTACAGGAAGAATTTCGCGCCGCCTTCGACTGCACGGTAATCGATTTACCGCGCGACATGCTGATCAACTATCCCCATCTTCTGGGCGATGTGAATGCGACCGTCATTGTGACGGAACTGACGCTGGCTTCGGCGCGAGACTGCATTCGTTTGCTGTCCTGGCTGAAATCCCACGCTGCACAAAGCAAGGTCTATGTCGTTGCCAACAAGGTGCAGACCACCAATCTGGAAATCGGCCGTCAGGATTTTGAAAGCTCCATCGAGCGCAAGATCGACATCATGATTCCCTATGATGCGAAGACCGCAGCACAGGCTGCGAAATTGGGGCAGGCAATGGTGGAGGCAGGCAAATCCAGTAAAGCCTCGGCAAAAATCATCGAGCTGACAAGCCTGGTGCTCGGATCCGTAAGTGGCGGGGAAGACCCCGAAGACGCGGACAACAAGAAATCCTTCATGGATAAATTTGGCGATTTCAAATCATTTCTGCCGTCAAAAAAAGCCAAAGAGGATGCTCCTAAAGTCTGAAGCGGGTGCAGATATTCTTCAGCTTCAAAGGGATTAGACAATGGGTATAATGCAAACTGCAATTTTGGGTGCTGGCGTTCTAGCGGTTCTGCTGCTGCTCATCTTTGCCTATGCCGGCCCATCGCAATCCAAGGCCACAGCCCGACGGCTCGACAAAGTCAAATATCGCCATTCCGACAGCGCGAATGTGCAGGTTGAAGCGCAAATGAAAAAGGCGCTTTCGGCGCGTCGCAAAACCACTCGTCCCAAGGGCGAGAACATGACCAAGATGGAAATTCTGGCGATCCGGCTGGAGAAAACCGGCAAGCGCTGGCCGCTTTCCTATTTCTTCTATGTCGCGGGCGGCCTGTTCGTGGTCGTATCCGGTCTGCTGCTGCTCAAGGGCGCTCCGCTTCTGCTATGCCTGTTTATCGGGCTTCTGGTCGGTGCCGGAATACCGCATTTTGCCGTCAGCTTCCTGATAAACCGGCGTATCGCCAAGTTCACGTCTACCTTTCCCGACGCCATCGAGCTGCTCGTTCGTGGTCTTCGCTCGGGTCTTCCGGTCACCGAAACAATTGGAGTGGTAGCCAAGGAAATTGACGGTCCCGTTGGCGAGGAATTCCAGAAAGTGGTCGATCGCATCAAGATCGGTCAGACAATGGAAGATGCGCTACAGGAAAGCGCAAAACGGATGGACACGCCCGAATTCCAGTTCTTCTGCATCACCTTGGCGATCCAGCGCGAAACCGGCGGCAACTTGGCAGAAACGCTGTTCAACCTTGCCGATGTGCTGCGCAAGCGTAGCCAGATGAAGCTCAAGATCAAGGCGATGTCCTCGGAATCCAAAGCTTCGGCCTATATCGTGGGCTCGCTGCCGTTCATCGTGTTCGCTCTGGTTTACAGCGTGAACCCGACCTACCTGGCCGGATTCTTCTATGAAGAACGGCTGATCATCGCTGGCCTCGGCGGGCTGTGCTGGATGAGCATCGGCGTATTCATCATGGCCAAGATGGTCAATTTCGAGATTTAAGGATGAAGGTACAAGGCAAATGACAAGCGGCGGACCAACATTATTTGGCGTGGACGTGCTCTGGGTGGCGACAATATTGTCTGCCGTCGCGGCGGCGGCTGTGTTCTTCGCAATATATACCGCCGTGACGGTCCGCGACCCTATGGCAAAACGCGTCAAGGCTCTCAACGAGCGCCGCGAACAGCTGAAGGCCGGTATCACCGCCTCAACCACCAAGAAACGCGCAAAGCTGGTCCAGCAGAATGATACCACCGACCGCATGCGCAACATATTGTCGTCGATGCAGGTGTTGCAGGACACACAGGTCAAGGAGGCGCAGCAGAAGCTGGCACAGGCCGGTATTCGGTCAAAGGATCTGGCCTTCCTCATCATCTTCAGCCGGCTCGTCTTGCCGATCCTGTTGGGCGGCGGCGCGGCTCTGGCGATATATGGCTTCAACTATCTGGCCGAATGGTCCGATATCAAGCGGTTCGGCGTCTTTGCCGGCGCGGCGATCCTGGGGTATAAAGGTGCTGATATCTACATCAACAACCTAATCGCCAAGCGGACCGATCTGGTCCGCAAGGGACTGCCCGATGCCATCGATCTTCTCGTCATTTGTGCGGAAGCCGGTCTGACAGTCGATGCGGCCTTTGCCCGGGTTTCAAAAGAGCTCGGCACCGCCTATCCGGAACTGGCAGATGAATTTTCGCTGACCTCGATTGAGCTGGGCTTTCTGACCGAGCGGCGGCAGGCGTTTGAAAATCTCGCCTATCGCGTCGCGCTCGACCATATCAAGGGCGTGGTGACAACGATGATCCAGACCGAGAAATACGGTACGCCGCTGGCTTCTTCGCTGCGGGTGCTCTCGGCGGAATTCCGGAATGACCGGATGATGCGGGCCGAAGAAAAGGCTGCACGTTTGCCGGCTATCATGACGATACCGCTGATCATGTTCATCCTGCCGACCCTGTTCATCGTGATCCTCGGTCCTGCAGCCTGCTCGATCTCTGATGCGATGTTATAGCGGGAAAATAATTCCGGACTTCAAGAGAGCGGCAGTTACATGCCGCTCTTTTTCATTCCGCCGCGATCGTATCCGCCGATTCTTTTATCCGAGCCAGCATAGCGGATAGCTCGGCTTTCTCTTCCGCGCTGAGCACCGACATGATCTTCTTGTCCATTGCCTGGGCGGCGGGCAGGATCTTGCCGTAGAGTTCGCGCCCTGTGTTGCTCAGCAGCAAATGATGCGAACGGCCATCGGCGGTGTTGGGACTGCGATCAAGCAAGGCGCGATCGACGAGATTCTTCACCGCGCGGTTGACGGTCACCTTGTCCATCAACGTCGCCTCCACCAGATGCCGCTGGGTCGAGGCGCCGCGCGTGCCAAGCACCGACATCACCCTCCACTCGGGGATCTTAAGGCCAAAGAGGCTCTTATACTCGCCCGCAATCACGTCGCTGACGACGTTGGAGGTCGTCGAGAGCTGGTAGGGCAGATAATCATCAAGCTTGAAGTTCATAAGTAATATTTATTCAATTTTTGCGCGAAGTCCAACCCAAAATGTCCGGGGGAACGCGCGTTCTATTATTCCATTGCTACTGACCGCAGCCTCTACGCGGGCATCAAGCAAATTTTCAACCCGGGTTTCGACCAGCAGTCGATCATTGACGGCCAGCGCCATCCGGCCGTCGATCGTGAAAGCATCCGCGAGACTGAGGATATTCACGTCATCCTCATATTGTTGCCCGACATAGCGGGCCGAAAGGCTGGCACCGGTGCCATTGTCTTTTTCCCATCGGATCGAGCCGGACGCATTGTGCCGAGGCACCTGGGCCGGACGGAAACCGTCGACCGCCGCCGCGTCGCCGGAGCCTTCAACCTCCGCATCGACAAAAGCATAAGCTGCGCGGACGGTCAGGCCGTCGACCAGTTCGCCGAGATCAAACGCGGCATCGATTTCAATGCCCCTGGATTTGATCGCTTCGAGATTCTGACGCTGGCTGTAGGTGCCATCCGCCGCGACAAAACCGACGCCGGGAAAGACGCCGGGACCATTGGCCAGTGTCACATTTGCAACAGCATTATCAAGTTGATTGTAAAAGGCGGTAATAGCCAGCGTTACAACGCCGCTCTCCCAGTCCAGCCCCAGTTCGGCTCCCTTGACCCGTTCGGGCTCCAGCAGTTCATTGGCCGCCGTCGCATCGGAGCCGACCCGGAAAGGCCGGAACAATTCGTTCAAGGTCGGCAAGCGCCAGCCGAGATAGGCGGCGCCGCGCAGGGTAAGCGCATCACTTGCGTCAAAAGAAAATCCGCCGCGACCGGTAAATTCGGTGTCGCTGCGATTGGCAAATTGCGCATCGGTGCGAACCGATCCGGGAAAGGGACTGATCAGTTCGATCTCTTTGCGGAACCCATCGTCGATCGACCAGAAATCGACGCGTCCACCACCGGTCAGAACCAGCGCATCGCTGGCCTGCAGACTGGCTTCGACAAAGCCGCCATAGGTTGCCGTGCTGCCGCCAGCTCTGCGACTGCGCTGCGGCGTATCATCGTCGAGGAAGAAGAAATTCTCGTTGGTGGTACCTTCGGTACGACGCCAGTCGCCGCCGATGCGCAGCTCTACACTGTCACCCACGGGCGGCCGCACTTCGAAGCGGGCACCGAGACCTGTCGAAGGCACGTTATATTGTTCAAACACGCGATTGACCGAATTGCGGTCATCCGCAACCCCGCCGAAACTGACATCAAAATTGCGGATCTGGACATAGGCCAGCGCCGACCATTGCCAGTCAGACGTGCGATCGACCAGCCGAATGCTGGCGTCTGCACCATCATTGTGATTGTCACTGAAAGCAAAACCGCGCTCGCGATCATCGGTGAAGGCGCGGACATTACTCTGCAGCTCAACATTGTCGGACAGGGGCGCGACAAAGCGCACCGCAATACCGGCTTGTTCATATTCTGCCGGACGATCCACGGTTCCGCGCTGACCTTCGATGATCGGAATGAAACCGTCGCCGCGTGCATAATTGGCGGAGATGGTCAGCTGCCCCTGCCCCAGCTCGCGACCGAACAGCAGATCAGCATCGACGCTGTTGCGGCTGCCATAAGCGGCGCCCAGTTCGATCAAGTCCCCGACATTGTCGCTGAACAATTCGATGGTACCGGAGATAGCGCCCTGGCCGTCAGTCACGCTGCCCCCGCCGCGTGTAATTCTGGCGCTGTTCAAGGCAAGGGCATCATAGCCGGGCCACGCAACCCAACCACCGAAAGGGTCAGCCTGCGGTACACCGTCCAGGATCAGCAACGCACGGGAAGAAGCATTGCCGCCCAGCCCGCGCAGCGTGACGCCCTGACTGGTCGGGTTGGCGGAACGCGCATCCGAGCGACGAAATTGCTGGAGACCGGGAACATCGCGCAGCGTATTTTCGACCGTCTGCGACAAATCGATCGACACATTCGTCGCACTATAGGCGGCATCGCCTCGCGAAACCGGCAAGCCGGTCACGACGATCTCTGGCAAGCGCATGCATGCGATTACGATTTGATTCTCATCATTACCAGCTTGATCTTGCCCCCACGCAGGAACAGACATCGACGCCATTGATGCCAATAGCGGATAGGCTATTACTGATTTTTTCATGACCTAGCTATGCATCCACTTCTGATGAACCGGCATATCGTCCGGCAGCCGGTGATAGTCCTGCGCGTCGCATGTAAAGTTCGCGCTGTCCGCTTTACCGAAAATAGCCGGATCATCCAGCGTTCCGACTTTCAAGATCACGCCCGCTTCAAACCCGGGCGCACGGGTCGTCAGGTGCGTGCCGCAATCCGCGCAGAATTCCCGCGTCACGCCCTTTTCAAGATCGTCCCGCTTGAAGCCTTTCACCGCCCCCTTGGTAATCTGGTAGCCGTCCGCCGGCATCGCCATCAGCAACAGACTGTTGCCGCCGGTCGTATATTGGCATTCGCGGCAGAAACACTCTGCCTTCAGCATCGGTTCGCCTTCGGCTTTATAGCGCACCGCTCCGCAATAGCATCCGCCTTCGATTGTCATGTCATTGATCCTTCACTGCTTCGGGAGCGGCTTTCTGAAAAGCCTCGAGTCGATTGCATGCGGCATCGATCCGCACAAGTTTGGGGAACGCGTTCAAATCCACATTGAACCGCCGCGCATTGTACATTTGCGGGGCGAGGCAGACATCAGCAAGATTGGGTTTGTCACCACCGAAAAAACCGGTGTCCGGTGTCATGGCTTCGAGCGCGACAAAGCCTTCTTCGATCCAGTGGCGATACCATGTGTCGACGGCGTCCTGATCCTGCCCCAGTTCCTTCTTGAGATATTTCAATATCCGCAGATTGTTCACCGGATGTATATCGGCGGCGATGACCAGCGCCTGGCCGAGCGTCTTGGCCCGCTCTGCCGGATCGCTTGAGACCATCGGAGGGGCGTCATAATTTGCATCAAGATAGTCGATGATCGCCAGCGACTGGGTCAGGTCATGACTGTCAATCGACAGCATCGGCACAAAGCCTTGCGGATTGCGCGCGACATAATCCGGAGCTTTCTGGTCGCCGTCGAGCAGGCTGGTGTTGACCGCTTTGTAAGAAACGCCCTTGAGATTGAGCGCGATGCGCACCCGGTAGCTCGCCGAGCTGCGCCAATAATCATAAAGAATGATATCTGTCATGCGCAGGCTTTGAAGATTGACTGGCGGAATTGCAAGCATGGCTGCAATTATCCTGTCGAGCCGCCCTCGATCGAGATTTCGCCGCGCGGTTCAACAGACACCGAGCGCCCGGTCCGCCTGGCCAGTTCTTCCAGCAGCGGCGCATGCAACTTCTTCGCCACAGCCGGATGCACCGCCAGTTGAAGTGCGCCCGCACTGCGATCCCGCTCCGCTTGCCGCAACAATTTCAGCGCCGCATTGACCGCGCGATTGGTTTGCATGATTTCCAGCACCGAAGGCCGGGTCTTGCGGCTGACGATCTGCATGAAACCGAAACCGTTGATCGCCGTGCGCTCGCAATTGGCGGTCATATGTTCATCAAAGATAGCCGTGACGGCGGCGCGCTCTGCCTTGGCTTGCAATGTGGGGAAATCGACGCCGATATTTCCGGTTATGTCAAAGCGCACCAGCGCCAGAGCGATCTCTTTCGCCGCCCGCTTCGCCAGCTCGAACGCTGCCAGCGGTCCGTCGACGTCGAACAATGTCATGGCCGGGGTCAGCGAAACAAGCAGACTGCCGCCCTCGAAATCGATCCGTCCGCTTTCGGCCTGCTCGACGGCTTCGTGCCAGTCGTGCCGGGCAAAGATATCTGCATCATGGGCATGAAGTTTCCTGACGGGTAGTCCAGTCGCGCTGATCTCTGCCAGCAGCTCGGGGCCATCGCGCAAAGGGCTGTCCGGATCGGCCGGCTTCGCCCTGGCGCGCTTGGCCTGACCACCGCGTTCGATCATCGCGGCGCGGACAATCTCCACCCGGACCATCGACCCTTCGGTCAGTCCTCGTGGAAGTGGCTGCAGCAGCGCTTCCTGCCCGTCGGAAAAAGTCACGATCCCGGACCTACCAGCAACCCATTGCCGGGTGAATTTTGCATCGATGACTCCACCCGCTCCGACACTGCCATTGGCCCGCTCGACGCGTATCTGCAAGAGTTCGCCATTTTCCAGCCGCAACGCCCGGTTTTCACCGATCCCGGCTTCATAAAGCCAGCCATGGGCAAGATCAGCCAAGGGGATAGCCGGCGCTGATCAGAAGATTCCTGGTTTCGTAGAGCGGCAGCCCCATGATCCCGCTGTAGCTGCCCGACATCCAGGTGACGAACGCTTCCGCCGTTCCCTGTATCGCATAGCCGCCCGCTTTGCCCTGCCCTTCGCCGGTGGCGATATAGGCTTCGATCTCGTGAGATTCGAAGCGCTTGAATTTCACGATGCTGTCGGACAATTTCGTCCGCGCCGTGCCGTCAGCCGCGATCACGCAGACCGCCGACATCACATGATGCCGCCGCCCGCTAACAAGTTCCAGAAATTTGCGCTGCTCCGCCGCATTTGCGGCCTGCCCCAATATCCGGCGACCGACCGCGACCGTCGTATCGCCGGCGATCAGGACTTCCTGATCTTGCCGTTCGACAGCAACAGCCTTTTCCTGCGCCATGCGCAAGACATAGTCGCGTGGCAGCTCACCCTTGTGCGGAGCTTCGTCGATATCGGGAGAGATGATCCGGTCCGGCGTGACGCCGAGACGGCCGAGTAGTTCCAGCCGACGCGGACTGGAGGAGGCTAGGACCAGTTTCATGTCAGTAAACACCCTCTGAACCGTTCGGGCTGAGCCTGTCGAAGCCGCTTACGCGAATGCAATGTCTGCCGATAGCCGTCCTTCGACAAGTTCAGGATGAACGGCATACCGTCACTTGAAACGATAGGTGATACGACCCTTGGTCAAATCATAGGGCGTGAGTTCAACCAGCACTTCGTCGCCGACCAGCACACGAATACGATTCTTGCGCATCTTGCCGGCGGTGTGGCCGAGAATTTCGTGACCATTTTCCAGTTCGACCCGGAACATGGCGTTGGGGAGCAGTTCGCGAACCATTCCCTTCATTTCTAGCAGTTCTTCTTTTGCCATATGGCGATGCATTTTCCCTGATATTGCGGCAAATCCGCGTGTTGCAGTGCGCCATAACGCCAAAAGCGCAAAAAGGGAAGGATTAGCTGCATCAACCAAAATGATAATATCTGTCGTCGCCACAGTAATTTCCCTGCGACAATTTAATACAAAGAAATTATACCATTAGCGCGATTCACATGGCACTTCGGACATCTTCTCTCCCCCTATTCAAGAGCTAATGAACCAAATCATGATTTCTTCCCCAAAATCCCTGCTCACCGCCTCCCCCGTCATCTTGGCAACGATACTGATCGCGGCTCCCATCAGCGCGCAAATCACCGAAACGGATTCGGAATATGCCGATGAAGAAATCATCGTAACCGCAGCGCGTCCGCGCGGCGCGGTAGTCACCGAGATCCCGCCCGTCGTCGAACTGAGCGAAGAAGATATCGCCAGCTACGGTGCTTCATCAGTCCAGGACCTGCTCGAGGCAATTTCGTCCCAGACCACGTCTAGCCGGGGTCGTGGCAGCGGCCGACCGATTGTGCTGATCAACGGCCAGCGAACCTCCGGCTTCCGCGAAATTCGCGATCTGCCACCCGAAGCCATCCGCACCGTCCAGGTATTCCCCGAAGAACTCGCCCTGCAATATGGCTATCGTCCGGACGAGCGGGTGATTAACTTCATTCTGAAAGACAAATATACCGGGTTCAGTGCATCGACGGAATACGGCGTTCCGACAAGTGGCGGACAGGGACGGTCCGAAGTTGAAGTCAATGCCACCCATATCGGCAAGAATGACCGGATCAACATCAATCTGGAATGGCAGAACAATACCGCGATCACCGAAAGCGAGCGCAACATCATTCAAGATGCGGCGGGTGATCTGGTTAACCTCGGCGAATATCGTACATTGGTGGCGCCCTCGGACAACGTCGAACTGAACGCCAATTACAGCCGGACGTTCGACAATGGCATGTCGCTCTCGCTGAACGGCGGCTATGTTTACGACAAGTCCCGCGGTCTACAGGGCCTGCCCAGCGGTACACTGGAGGTCGCCGGCGATCCGCTATTCCGCTATTTCACCGAATATGGCCCGCTGAACCGGGTGCAGGAAACCAATACCGCACAGGCGGGGCTGACACTGAACGGCACGCTCAGCGACTGGCGCTGGTCGCTGACCAGCGACTATACCCGCACACAGGTCAACACCGACACAGACCGGTCCGGCGACACCGGCGCCCTGCAAGCGGCAATAGATGCCGGCACGGTTGATCCGCTGGCGGTCAGCTTCGGCCCCTTGCTCGGTGCCCCCCGTACCGACAGCGCCAAGGTTGTCGATCAGACGATCAATAATCTTGCAACGCTCTCGGGCACTTTATTGGTCCTCCCATCCGGCGCCGTCACCACCACCCTCCGTGCCGGCTATAATCGCGAAGATCTTGATAGCCGGGAAACGAGCGCCGGAATTCTCACCACCACCGACCTCAGCCGCGATGAATTCAGCACCGGGATCAACATCGACATTCCCCTCGCTGACGAAAATATCGACGTCGTAGAAGCGATCGGCAAATTGTCGATAAACGGCAATCTGGGCTATTCCGAACTGTCCGACTTTGGCGGTCTGGTCGAATTCGGCTTTGGTCTGAACTGGGAACCGCTGGATGGCTTGGTCTTCTCGGCCTCCGCCATCGGCGAAGACGCTGCACCCAGCATCGCCCAGCTTGGCAATCCGCTGATCATCACTCCCGATGTCACGGTTTACGATTTCACCAATGGCGAAAGCGTGCTCGCTGCGATCACCACCGGCGGCAATCTGGCGCTGCCGGCGGAAAAGCAGCGGGATATCAAACTGGCGGTCAATTATCGCCCGGAATGGCTCGACGGCTTCACCTTCCTCGGCGAATATTTCCGCAACAACAGCGACAATGTCGCTTCCAGCTTCCCGCTGCTGACGGCGGAAATCGAGGCTGCCTTTCCGGACCGTGTAACCCGTGATACCAACGGCCGTCTGATCGCAATCGACCAGCGGCCGGTGAACTATGCCAATGTCTACAGCGAGCGCATCCGCTACGGCATCGATTTTTCCAAACGGTTCGGCCAGCAGCGCGGCGGCGGATCGGGCAGGCCCGACCGGGCGGCGCGACCGGCTGGCGGAGGATCGCCTGACGGTGCACCGCAGGGCGAGAAACCGGCCGATGGCACGGCTCCCGAAGGCAGCGCCGAAGCGCGGCCAGCATCGCCACGCGGTGGCCCCGGCGCGGGTGGCCGCCCGAGCGGCGGACGCTGGCAGCTTTCGGCCTTTCACACCATCCGGCTGGAGGATAGGATCAAGATTCGCGACGGCGTCGAGGAACTGGATCTGCTGAACGGCTCCGCCACCGGTTCAACCGGCGGCAGCCCGCGCCACGAATTCGAGATCAACGGCGGCTGGTTCAACAATGGCATCGGCTTCCGGCTCGACGCCAAGCACCAGACCGCGACCCGCGTTAACGGTGGGCTGACTGGCTCCGACCTGCGCTTTTCCGATCTGACCACGGTCAACATGCGGATGTTCATCAACCTGGATGATCGCGGCAATCTGACCGAGAAAGTCCCGTTCCTGAAAAACAGCCGGATCGCGTTGAAAGTGGATAACATCTTCAATGACATCCAGACCGTCCGCGACGGCAGCGGCCTGATCCCGCTCAGCTACCAGCAGGGTTATCTTGATCCGGTCGGGCGCTATGTCGAGATTGATTTCCGCAAACGGTTTTAGGAACATGTTGAAGCACCGTTAGGTTGCGCCGTTGGTGGTGAGCCTGTCGAACCGCGCCTCTCGGCGACAGGTGCCCTTCGACAGGCTCAGGGCGAACGGCTTGCAACTAGCTAAGCTCTGCCATCGACACTGACTCTGCCCGGTAAATTTGGATTGCGGGCCGCTCGCCGACCAGCGCCGTCAATCGCTTCACAAACTCCCCCGATTCCGGAACCGCGAAATGCGCGGCGACGGCGGCTTCATCCTGCCATATTTCGTGAAAGAACAGGCGCGACGGGTCTTCGCAATCGGCATGGATATTGTGCGAAATACAGCCCGGTTCGGCGCGGGATCGGGCGCTATGCTCGCTGCACAGCGCGATGATCTCGTCCGGGCTGGCCGCGAACGCGGTGGAGATGCTGGCGGTGATGATGATCATAGCGTCAGCGTCGCTCGCGTCGTGCTTTTCGACATGAAATAGGCCAGCACCGCCGCGATGATCGTGACAATCACCGTAAAGGCCAGCGGCGTGAAACGCAGCGCCGGCCCCGCACCCTGCAAGATCATCACGATCAGAAAGGCGGGAATCAATGTCATCGCAAGATGTTTGAACGCCAGAACAAATGGCGCAAAACCGACCCGCGTGTCGGCGGCGAGCCCGGGCGTGACCTTGCCCGATTTGCGCTGCGACACCGTGATCGCGTAGACGATCAAAGTCAGCATCAGGCTCATCAGCACCGCAATGGCAATGAGGGTACCGCCGAGATTGGGAGCGGAATCGCCGAAGGGCAGCGTAGCAGGCACAAAAGCCAGATCGCGGGTCAGCCAGTAATTGATCCCGCCCGCCAGCACAATATTCACCACCGCATCCGCCCGCGCCTGTTTCTTGATAAAGGCGTCCATGGTGGCTGGTGCTGCGGTTACAACAGTGGCCATATTCTCTCTCCCTGTTTTGCGGGAGAGTGACGGTGGTGGGGGGAATGTCAAGTGGGGTTGGTTTTTGAACACAGTGACGGGGACGATTAAAATTCGACGCCTATTCTTTCTGACCCAGCGTTTGTTGGCACTGTACGTTAGTTGGAACTGAGTTACGATCTTCGAAGCGGCGCATTTGAAAGTCGCAAAGCAAGACATAATATTGGAAAAGAGGAACATATTTGGGGCCACGAGAAAATGATGCCCAAAAACTATTCGTCCTTAAATGAAATAGGTCAGTGTCAGGCAAATCCAAGGCTCCGTTATACCCTTTGGCAAAAAGCCCTAGTCTGTACAGACATTTGACATACTGCTCATTTGAAGCACCATTATCGATCATAAAGATATGGCTGATCGATTTCTCAACTTTCTCGAAATGGAAATGACAGCCATGTTTTTCAATTTTTGTAGAAGCTGGAACGTCGAGGATATCTTTTACGATTGTCACTTGGCAGTCGCCATCGTGCCCAAGAGGAAACAATTCTGGCTCACCCAGAACTATGTTTAGTAAGGTCCCCCCTTTAAAAGGCCTCGGATTGTTGTCCCGGCAAAGCGTCCACTTTAACTGATGTTCGTCAAAATAGTGACGTTCAAGACTGGTGGAAAAAATGAACTGATTAGAACTCATTTTCACAAAGGGAATTTCAAACCCGCTTTTTTCTCGTGTCCCGCATGATGCCAGCAATAATATGGATAGTATAGCTACCAATCCGGCCAATGATCGTCCGATACCAAGTTTCGGGTGTACCATATAAATATTGGGTTCCCCCGCATTGCGCGTGTCGGTGTGAAATAAGAAATCACAGACTGCTTAAACCAAAGCATCACAGTTCTAAAGCCGCTCATCTTTAGAGGAGGGGTTGGGGTGGTGGTGGTGCGATAGCATCGCTCGCGCAGCGACAAGCGGCACGGAACCACCCCAACCCCTCCTTTGAAAAGGAGGGGCTATCCCTGCTCTTATTGCCTGGATATCTTCCGCAAAACCCGCCACGCCAGCGCCTTCACCCGGCTCCGCGCCGGAAAGCGCCCCGGTGCCCTTGGCGTCACGCCGCGCCTGCGCAGCCAGCCGTTGTACGCCCGCGCGTCCGCCTCTTCAAAGCTCCAGTCCGATCGCCAGGTGATCGAGAGCGAGATGCTCGGCTCCGGTCCGTTCTGGACAAAATGCGGGGCCATGACGGGCACGAAAATCGCCTTGCCGGGCGTCAGATGGTGGCGCGTCCCCTCGGCCTCGAAATCATCCTGCCAGACCAGATTGCGGGGCCCTCCCAAGTGATAGCCTTCGTGGATTTCGTCAGCGGCAAAGCGGGCGTCGCCGGCGGGGAATGTGGTCATCCACTTCTCGCCGCGCAGCTGCAGCAGGATATTATGTTCCGGATCGAAATGATAAGGCGTCACCGCATTGGGCGAGGAGACGAAGATGAACCCCTGAGGTTTCAACATCTCGCCAGTCTTGGCTTCCAGTATCGGACGAATTTCCGCGAGAAGCGAGAGCAGCAGCGCCTCATATTCCGGTATCTGCTCGATATTCTTAAGCACAGCCCAGCTGGCCGACTGGTCGATCATCCGGATCGTGTCGCCAATGCTCAGGACATTGCCGGGCACATCCTCGGGCCGGATACCAACCGGCAGGTTACCGGGATTATATTCGACGCTGGTTTCCGGCAGCGCCGTGCCCAGCTCCGCCAGCGCGTCGAGCGTCAGCAATTCGTGTGCCTGCATCGCATGGTCGAGCAGTTGCGGCTGTTCGGGATAGCAGGCGTCAAATTTCCGCCGCATATCCTCGCCAAAAACCTGCTGCCGAAAGGTCTCCTTGCTGCTCATCCGGTTCATGGCTGCACCTCCGTCGGATCAAATATCGTGCGCCCCCTGATCTTGCCCATCAAAGCCTCGCCAAATCTGGCACCGCGAAAGATTGCGCTGCGTGACAGGCCTTTCAGTTCGATAGAAAACCGCCCGATATGCCGCCGGTCAGTCCACAAGCCGTCGATCATCGGATGGCCTTCGGATGCGCAGCTATCGATCCAGTCCACCGTCTCGCTGTTGAGGCAATCTAGATTTTCAATCTGCAGCAAGACACCGGGAGAATAGCGCGAATAATCTTCGTCGAAAGCGGTCTTGAAGCCGAAACCGCCGCGACCGGACAGAAAATTGACAAGCATCGTAATCGGCTGACCGTCGAGACGCAGGGTCCGTCGCTCCAGCTGGCCGCTTTGTGCCGCGCCGTGGATCGCGCTGCGGAAAAATTCGCGGGTGGCATCGGTGCAATCCAGCGCAGAGCCTTCCTGCCCCTTCCATCCCTTGCGTTCGAGCGCCAGGAATTCATCGATCCAGCTATCCAGATTCTCGCGATCCCGCTGGCACGAAAACAGGAGTTCGCCGGTTTCGCCCAGACGCCTTTGTTTGCGGAGCAGCTCCTTGCGTTTTTTCTTGCGGATTTTCGTCCGGTAATATTCGTCCGCCGTGCATTGCCCCTCAAGCAACGCCCGTGCCTCGCTGTGCACCAGCTCGCAACGCCGCTTGCGGTCGCCGCAAACCTTCCGCAATGCCTGATCCAGCGGGCCATTTATGGTCATGCCATTGATATGCAGGAAGCCCGGCCAGTTGCTCGTATCAAGGGCGATCAGCAGCTTTTCCCAGAACATCGATTCAAAGCCCTTACGGACCAGCGGTGTGCCAAGAAAGCAATTGTGATGCATCCAGTTCTGCATATAGGAAACCCGCCAGCGGCCATATCGATTTTCCGGACCGAGCGGCAGCAGACCCAGCAATTGGGAATGGCGGGGTTCTCCCGCCCAGAGCAGAAACAGCTTCAGATCGCGATGATGATCGAGTTGCGCCAATGCCGGACGCAGAAACCAATGCTCGTAGAATATATTCGGTTCGCTCGCTTGTTCTGCGAGTTCGCTCCACGCTTCGACGAGACTGGCATCGAGTTCCACTACCGGATGGAACTCCGCCTCGAATTCGGGTGCGGGCCAGCATTCACGAAACCGGTTAGCCCGGATATCCTTGCCCTCCATTTTGTGAAGTCCGCTCAGATCCATTGATATCGTCCCACCCGCATTATTGTCCCTTTCGCCGTTCTGGCTAAAGGAAAAGGGGTAAAATCTTATTAACGCTGTCCAGACGGCAATCGGCGGGTCCCGGCCATGAAAAAGCCCCGCCGGAATCGCTTCCGGCGGGGCCTTGTTTCAAACCAATGAGAGCGGTGTCGCGTTACACGCCGCCCTGCGCCGCATAGAGCGCTGCGAGCAGCAGCAATGCGACGATATTGGTGATCTTGATCATCGGGTTGACGGCCGGACCCGCGGTATCCTTGTAAGGATCACCCACGGTATCGCCGGTCACCGCTGCATGGTGGGCGTCGGAGCCCTTGCCGCCGTGATTGCCGTCCTCGATATATTTCTTGGCATTGTCCCAAGCGCCGCCGCCTGCTGTCATCGACAGGGCAACGAACAGACCGGAGACGATCACGCCGAGCAACAAGGCACCGAGAGCCGCAAAGCCATTGGCCTGACCGGCAACCGCAGTGATCACGAAATAGACTACAATCGGTGCAAGAACCGGCAACAGCGATGGCAGGATCATTTCCTTGATCGCCGCCTTGGTCACCAGATCGACGGTCCGCGCATAGTTGGGACGCGAGGTGCCCGCCATGATGCCAGGATCAGCAGCAAATTGCTCGCGAACGTCTTTGACAACGTCGCCAGCAGCACGGCCAACAGCGGTCATGCCCATCGAACCGAACAGATAGGGCAATAATGCACCCAGCAGCAGGCCAACGATCACATAGGGATTTTCAAGACTGAAGCTGACTTCAAGGTTCGGGAAGAACTCCTTGAGGTCGGCCGTGTAAGCCGAGAAAAGCACCAGTGCAGCGAGACCGGCTGAACCAATGGCATAGCCCTTGGTTACAGCCTTTGTGGTGTTGCCCACAGCGTCGAGCGCATCGGTCTTGTTCCGGACACTTTCGTCTAGACCAGCCATTTCAGCGATACCGCCAGCATTATCCGTGACCGGACCATAAGCATCGAGCGCCACAACCATTCCGGCGAGCGCCAGCATGGCCGTTGCCGCAAAGGCGATGCCGATCAGACCAGCGAGCTGGAACGCGATAACGATGCCGACAACGATGACCAGCGTCGGCAAGGCCGTTGCTTCCATCGAAATCGCCAGTCCCTGGATCACATTGGTGCCGTGGCCGGTTTCCGATGATTTGGCGATCGACCGCACCGGACGATATTCCGTACCGGTATAATATTCGGTGATCCAGATGATCAGGCCGGTAACAGCCAGACCAACCATCATCGACCAGAATAGGGCCATTCCGGTAAAGCCGCCGGAGCCATCAAGCGCGGTGCCGATGGGCGTATCCATGTCACCCAGCGTGCGCATGGTGACATAATAGATGGCCGGGATCGAAAGCACGGCGGTGGTCAGGAAGCCCTTGTACAAAGCGCCCATGATGTTCGTGCTTTTACCCAGACGAACCATATACGTGCCGATGATCGAAGTCAGGATGCAGACACCGCCAACGATCAGAGGCAGGGACATAAGGTCGTAGAGCATTGCGCTACCGACAAGATCGCCGAACAACAGCGCCAGCAGCACCATGGTTGCGCCAACGGTCACAACATAGGTTTCGAACAGGTCAGCCGCCATGCCAGCGCAATCGCCGACATTATCACCGACATTATCCGCGATCGTCGCAGGGTTGCGTGGATCATCCTCGGGGATGCCCGCTTCAACCTTGCCGACCAGATCGGCGCCAACGTCAGCGGCCTTGGTAAAGATACCGCCGCCGAGCCGCGCAAAGATCGAGATCAGCGAAGCGCCGAAGGCCAGAGCGACCAGAGCGTCAATCACCGTACGGTCATTGGCTGCCATGCCCATCTGGGTGGTCAGCACATAGAAGAAAATCGCGATTGCCAGCAACGCGAGGCCAGCAACCAGCATACCCGTCACCGCACCGGCGCGGAAGGCGACGGTGAGACCGGTTTGCAGGCTTTCGCTGGCACCCTGTGCGGTACGGACATTGGCGCGAACCGAGATGTTCATGCCGATATAGCCCGCCACGCCGGAAAGGATCGCGCCGAGCAGGAAGCCTACTGTCGAGATTGCGTCGAGGAAGACGAAGACAAGAACCGCGACCACGATTCCGACGAGGCCGATCGCGCGATATTGGCGGTTCAGATAGGCTTGTGCGCCTTCCTGGATAGCGCCGGCAATGGATTGCATTTTCTCGTTACCGGCCGGTGCATTGAGCACCTGGCGGCTGGTTATAAAGCCGTATAATATGGCTATGAAACCACATAAAATTGAAATGGTGACTACAGTCATTACTGAGCATCCCCCCCTATTTTTTAACGAGCACCCCATTGATCAGGGCGCTTTCGCGACAGGTATAGTGCGGGAAACGCGAACGGTGCAAGCCCTGATTTAACGGCCCAATTGAATGGCTTTTGATGCTATTCAATTTGATAGAATCCGCCCGGATCAGGCGTGCACAAACCCCAAATTGTCGGGCAGTTCCAATCGCTCGCCATGGCTGTGCAACGTGATGCCTGATCCCGGACGACAGATGCCCACGCAAGTCAGCGGCACCGAGAGGACGGTTTCGGGGCTCGCGGTCAGTAGCAATTGATAATCGTCACCGCCGGTCGCCGCCTTCATCCGCGCGTCGCTGTCGTCACCGACCAGGGTCTGGAATTGTTTGGAGAGCGGCAGTTCCGCAAGATCGATTTCGATCTTTATGTCGCTGGCCGCAGCGATCCGCGACGCATCCAGCAACAGGCCGTCCGAGACATCCATCATGCTGCTGACCAGATTGGACAAAATCCGGCCCTCTTCCAGCTTTGGCATCGGGCGAGTGTGCGCCTTGAGCAACGATGCAGTGGTGTCGATGTCCGTGGAACGCAGCTTTCCCGATGCGATTTGCAGCCCCGCCCAGGCGTCGCCGATGGTTCCGGTAACATAGACGGCATGGCCCGGCTTGGCATTGCTGCGCGAAGGCACGATATGCCCCTTGGCCTCGCCTATGGCAGTCAGTCCGAATGTGCGTGGTGCATTTTCGCCCATCGCCACCGTATCACCGCCGAGCAATGGCACGGAAAAGCAGTCGATCGCCTGCTTCAGTCCTTCGACAAAGGCTGCGTCCCACTCATCACCGGCGGTCCGGCCATAGCCGAGCAACAAGCCGAGCGGCTTCGCACCTTTGGCCGCCAGATCCGAAAGATTCACCGCGACAAGCTTCCAAGCGACATCGCCGGGATCGGCGTCGCGGAGAAAATGCACGCCTTCGACCATCATGTCATGAGTCATCACGAGCTTGTGCCGTCCGAACGGCATCATCGCCACATCGTCGGCCAGTCCGCGTGCTGCCGGATGGGTAGTAATGGCTTTTAGACGGTCAATAAATTGCAATTCGTTCAAGAGAGGGCGTGCTCCAGTGCCATTCTGATGGAAGCGTTGGCGCGCTTGCTGACCGCTGCCTGAGGGGCAAATCCGTTAAATCCGTGCGGCGCGCCGGGGTAGATAGCAAGTTCAACCGGAACACCCGATGAACGAAGCCGGTTTGCATAGGCAATATCTTCGTCGAGAAACAGGTCGAGATCACCGCACATGATATAGGCGGGCGGCAAGCCGGCGAGATCGGTTGCCCGCGCCGCTGCTGCATAAGCGCTGGCGCCATTTTCCTCGGCATAAAGCGACCAGGCATGGAGCGAGGTTTCGCGGGTCCAGGTCGATGGCGGAATATCCATCTGTCCGGACGGTGTGTCGTGCTGATCATCAAGCATCGGGTAGATCAGCAGCTGGAAGGCGATTTCCGGGCCGCCCCGGTCCCGGTTTAGCAGCGCGGCGCTCGCCGCCAGGCCACCGCCCGCGCTCGGGCCAGCTAAGATGATCTTGCGCGGATTGCGGTTTGCCGCCACTCGCTCGATTACCGCGCAAACGTCCCGGGCCGCCGCCGGCGCGCGATGTTCCGGCGCCATGCGGTAGTCGACGGACACTACCGGAGCGAGAGAGGAATAGCCTTGCGCCGAAAGATCATTGGCGCTGCCCATCATGTAGCCGCCGCCGTGCAGCCAGATGATCGTGCAATCGGGATAGAGAACATCCCGTGCGCGATATTCGATCACCGCGACATCGGGATCGCCTGCCAGCCCCGGCATATGATATTCGTCTTTCTGGCCTTCATATTCGGGAAGATCGACCGCCATTTGCGCAAACAGCGCATCCAGCGCGGCACGGGCAGCAGCCACGTCGCTTTTCAATATCTCGAAAAGATACGGTCCATCCGCTTCGATCATGTCGCGGAACGCAGGGTCCAGGCGGTCTAGAAAGTCGGACAATGTTCTTCCCCCAGTGGCAGCCGGGGGAATTGTTCAGCCCCGTACCTGTTTTGCGATGCTGTCCAGAAGCCCGTTCACAAAACCGGCATCCTTCTTGTTGAAGAAGGCATGGGCCACGTCCAGATATTCGTCAATTACCGTTGCGATCGGTACGTCTTCCTGTGCGACCAGTTCAAATGTACCGCAGCGCAGAATTTGCACCATCGTCTTGTCGAGACGCCCGAGCGTCCAGCCGGCAGCCAGTTTTGAAGCCACGAGCTGGTCAATTTCTTCCATGCGCGATGTCACGCCGATGACCAGATCATCAAAAAAATCGCGCTCGGCCGGATGATATTGATCATCCTCGATTTCCTGGCCGAGCCGGTGGTCATGAAATTCCTTGATCAGTTTCGGCACCGGCGTCTTTTCCATCTGGTGCTGGAACAAAGCCTGGACGGCGGCCAGGCGCGCAGCGGATCGGGATGTAGATTTGGCGGTCATGCTCTTTTCATCCGTGGCATACCGAGAAAGTCGCCCTTGCCAATCTTGAAACCACGTTCGCGCAGCACGTCATAGGCGGTGGTGGCATGGAAATAGAAATTCGGCTGGGCAAAGCTCAGCAGGAAATTCTCGGCGGTGAACGGCATCACCGTTTCGTTGAAACGGAATTCCATATGCTGGCCGATAAAGCCTTCCATCTCGTCTTCGCTAATCGCTTCCAGTCCGGACTTTGCTTCGTCGAGCTTTTCATACAGGCCCGCCCAGTCTTCGGGTGGCGGAGCCAAGCTTGGCGAAAACACGCCCTCTCTCACCGCTTCGATCGCACCGAGCGAATGCTCGCGACAGCATTTCACCTGATAGGAAAAGGGCAGCATGTCCTCAATCAGCCGCGCGCCGATAACCTCTTCCGGCGCCGTGCCCGCTTCCTCGCAATGGGCTTTTGCCTTGTCGACCAGCTTGCGGACCGCGGCGATGATCTGCAGCTGGCTCGGGATTACGGCATCATATAGGGAAATCGTCATGGACTTTATCTTTCTCTTGATTGTCAGCGCCGGTCGAGCCGCTTCTGTACGCTGGCGGCATGGGCGGGCAAGCCCTCCGCTTCTGCCAGAGCGACCGCGGCCGGACCAATATTGCGCAAAGCCTGTTCATCACAACGGATGAAGCTCGTGCGTTTCATGAAGTCGGTCACCGACAGCCCGGACGAGAAACGCGCCCGTCGTCCTGTCGGCAATACATGGTTGGGGCCGGCGACATAGTCCCCGACGGCTTCGGGTGTGTGGCGACCCAGAAACACCGATCCGGCGTGGCGGATTTTGCGGAACATGCCGTCCGGTTCATCGATCGCGAGCTCGAGATGTTCGGCGGCCAGCCGGTCAACCAACGGAATAGCCTGTTCCAGCCGCTCGACGACAATGATCGCGCCATTGTCATTCCAGCTTGTTGTAGCGGTTGCTGATGTTGTCAGAACGCCCAATTGTTCTGTTATTTTCTCAGAAACTTGATCGGCAAACTTCGCATCATCTGTGAACAATATCGATTGGCTGGTCGGGTCATGTTCCGCCTGGCTGAGCAGATCGGCGGCGATCCAGTCGGGGTCATTTTTGCCATCAGCAACCACGACGATTTCCGACGGGCCAGCAACCATATCGATACCGACGACACCGAACAGCTGTCGCTTGGCTTCGGCGACCCAGGCATTGCCGGGACCGGTAATAACATCGACAGATTTGATCTTTTTTGTACCATAAGCGAGCGCTGCCACCGCCTGTGCGCCGCCAATGCGCCAGATTTCGTCAACGCCGGCAAGTTCGGCCGCCGCCAGCACCAGCGGATTGATATAGCCGCCAGGCGCGGGCGTCACCATTATGATTCGCTCGACGCCGGCAACCTTCGCCGGAATGGCGTTCATCAGCACCGAAGAAGGATAGGCCGCGCGGCCGCCCGGAATATAGATGCCTGCGCGCTCGACCGCACCCCAGCGCGCGCCGATGCGCACACCGGCGTCGTCCATATAATCCCTGTTATCAGGGAGTTGTCCGTCATGATAATCACGAATTCTCAAGGCCGCCAGCTCCAGCGCCACGCGCAAAGATGCTTCCAAACCTTCCAATGCCGCTTCGGACTCGGCCTGGTCCACACGCCAGCCGGTTTGCTCCAGATCATGCTGGTCAAACTTGCTGGTCAGCCGCGCAACAGCGTCATCGCCATGATCCCGGACATCCTGAATAATCGCCCGCACATCGGCCGACACATCATCATCCGCCTCGCGCCGGGCATTGACCAGCGCGTCAAAGGCTTCGGAAAAACCGGTATCGGTGATGGCCACCCGCATCGGCATCAAACCTGCCCCGCCAGCTCGCGAAATTTCTGCACCAGCGGCGTCAATTCAGCGCTGCGCATCTTGAACGCCGCGCGGTTAACGACCAGCCGCCCGGAAATATCCAGTATCCGGTCGGTTTCGACCAGATTATTGGCTTTCAGCGTGCTGCCGGATTCGACCAGATCGACGATATGCCGCGACAGGCCGAGCGAAGGCGCAAGCTCCATCGCGCCATTGAGCTTCACGCATTCTGCCTGAATGCCCTTGCTCTCGAAATAGCGGCTGGTCAGATTGGGATATTTGGTGGCGACCCGCAGATGGGAGATATTGCCGACCTCCTCCGCATCATCCTTCGGCTGGGCCAGCGACAGGCGGCAGCGGCCGATGCCGAGGTCTACCGGCGCGTAAAGCTCGCTATAGCCGAATTCCTCGATCACGTCGGAGCCGACGATACCGATCTGCGCCGCGCCGTGGGCAACGAACGTTGCCACGTCGAACGCCCGGACCCGGATGATCGACATATGCGGCAGATTCGTCGCGAATTGCAGACTGCGGTTGGACTTGTCAAAAAAGGCGTCTTCTGGCACAATTCCCGCCTGCTCCAGGAGCGGCAAGGCATCGTCAAGAATCCTCCCTTTCGGAATTGCAAAGATTAGTGGTTTGGCCATGATGGCCGCGGCTTTACGGCTTCGCAGATGAAAGGGCAACGAGTTATGGATATTTTGGACGTGGAAGATATCGCTGAGGGAATGCGCGGTCAGGCGGAACATTGCCGGCGCAACGACGCACCGGTCACAGCCTCTGTCATCATCGCCCAATTGCCGCTGATGGACGGCCCGACAGCCTGCGGCCAGAAAATCGCGCACTGGCCGGGAAAACCGCTGGAAGACGCGATGCCGCTGCGGCTCACCGGCGGCTTGCACCATCTCTATCTCAGCGGCAAGGAACCGCGTCTGGCCGACGTTTACGAGGGCCGACTGACCGATCAGAATGCTATTGATCGCCTGGTCGGACAGGTTGTCGCGGACCATGATGAGCAATTGCTCCCTTGGTTCGACAATCCACCCCAGACCAACGAATCCGGTCGCTCGGCCAGTTTCATGGCCGGCCTGCTTTGGTTGTCAGGAAGGGTCGGGCCGCGATTCGAATTGCTTGAACTCGGCGCCAGTGCCGGTGTGAATACGATGATGGACCGCTATCATTACGATCTGAACGGGGTTCAGGCCGGACCGGAAGATTCGCCGATGCGGATCAAGCCCGAGTGGCGCGGCCCGCCTCCCCCGCAGGCCCCGGTCAAGATTGTCAGCACCCGGGGTTGCGACCAGAACCCGATTGACCTCACCGACGACGAAACCGCCGCGCGGCTCAAGGGCTATATCTGGCCGGAAATGCCCGCGCGTTTCGAACGGATGGAAGCGTCGATCGCCTTGGCCAAGCAAAACCCGCCCGATGTCGCGAAAGCCGATGCTGCCGACTGGACCGAACAGCAACTGACCCAGCCCCAAGAAAGCGGTGTGACCCGGGTGCTGATGCATTCGATCGTCTGGCAATATCTGCCGCAGCCGACCAAGGACCGGATCACGGCATCGATGGAAACGGCGGGCACAGCGGCGACTGTGGATAAGCCCCTCGCCTGGATGTCGCTGGAAACCAACCGCAAGACCTTCAGCCACGAACTGATCATCCGCTACTGGCCGGGCGGTGAGGAGCCGGCGCTGCTGGGCCGGGCGCACGCCCATGGTGCCTGGGTCGAGTGGTTTGAGGATTAGCGGGAAAGCGTAAATTGCCCTCTCCCATAGGGAGAGGCAAGTGTAGCTTGTCAGCTTGCTGACTAGCGAAACTCGGTGAGGGGTTCGACTGTCGAGAAGGCGAAACCCCTCACCGACTGCGCCTAAGGCATTAAATTGCCAAGGCTTGTTGCCTCTCCCTATGGGAGAGGGCAATTCAATCCGTAACCGTATTCGGCTTGCCCTCTGGCAACGGAATATATTCATCCGGATCGCCGGGAACCAGAGGAAAGCGCCCTTCATACCAGTCCGCCTTGGCCTGCTCGATCCGCGCCTTGCTCGACGAGACAAAATTCCACCAGACATGCCGTTCCGTAGCAAAAGCCTCGCCGCCAAGCAGCATCGCCCGCCCGCCTGAGAGGGGCGAAAGCGAGACCTTCGCCCCGGGCGCAATCACATAGAGCAGATATTTTTCCAGCGGCACGCCATCCAGCGCGCCATCGCCATCGACCAGCATCACCGCCCGTTCGTCGGCCTCCGCATCAATCGGGATCGCGCCACCGGCATAGAGCAGGATATCGGCATAAATCGTCTCGGCGTGACAGGTCGTCGGAGCCGTCTGTCCCCAGAGATTCCCCATAATGACCCGCGCCTCAACGCCATTACCCTCGATCAATGGCAAATCACCCGCGCCGACATTCTCGAACGCCGGGCCCATCTCTTCCTTACCATCGGGCAAAGCCAGCCAGGTCTGCATCCCGAACATCGGTTTTGTTTCGCTCTGAGTTTCCATCGGCGAGCGCTCGGAATGGACGATCCCCCTGCCCGCCGTCATCAGGTTGACTTCACCCGGCCGGATCGTCTGGTGCGAACCGAGACTGTCGCGATGATCAATCGCGCCTTCGAACAAATAGGTCACCGTCGCCAGATTGATATGCGGGTGCGGTCGCACACCCATGCCTGGTCCTTCCGGCAATACCGCCGGTCCGAATTCATCGACAAAGATGAATGGCCCCACCATCCGGCGGTGGCGCGATGGCAGCACCCGGCGGACCTGAAACTTGCCAAGGTCGTGGGTGGTCGGCGTGATGGCTTGCGCGATAATGGTCATATAGGATCCAGTTCTCTGACGGTTTTTTCGGTGATCACATTTCCCGTGTTAAGAATCGTTTTGGGTTCGAGCAGCAGCACATGACATTCTTCGCCCAAAGCTTCGGGACAATGTTCGACGCCCTTGGGAATGATGAGAAACTCCCCTTCCCCGACATCAATATCGCCGTCGCGCAGCCCCATTCGCATTGTACCTTTGACCACGAGAAACAACTCGTCTTCCTCGTCATGATGATGCCAGTCAAACTTGCCCTCAAATTTGGCCAGCTTCACCTGCGCGTCGTTGATATCGCCCGCGATTTTCGGGGACCAGTGGTCGGAGAAGCTGGCAAAGGCGTCGGCCAGATTGACTTTGCGGATCATGTTCGACCTCTCCCCTATTTCTGCAACGCTTTTACCTTCTCCCGTGTGGGAGAAGGATGCGGGGACTTGGCAGCTGGCTGCCTAGTCATAGCTGGATGAGGACGTACTATCTCGAATTTTGCACACCCTCATCCAACTTCGCCTAATCCTTCGGATAAGGCTTCGTATCCTTCTCCCTCACGGGAGAAGGGCATATTCACTCCCCCGGCGCCCTTGCCTTGATCACCATCGCGTGCACCTTGTCCCGCATCATGTCGCCCAGCGCCTTGTTCACCATCCGCTGCCTGTTGAGCCGGGACTGACCCGCAAATTCCGGGCATTCTATGTCGACCGAAAAATGCGATTCCCCGCTGCCGTCGTCACCGGCATGGCCGTGATGGCTGGCGCTGTCGTTGGTCACGACGAGCGATATCGGCGAGAGTTCGGCGGTAAGCCGCTTTTCAATCTCGCTGTGGACTGGACCTTTGGGCATCGAATCTCCATATTGCTTTTTCACTCACCATAATAGCCGTTTGCACCGCCCTTGTCGAAGCGCGTTTGCGGCTTTCAGACCGTCCCGCTAATCGCGCGGGACCAACGGAGCAATATTGACCGTTTCCCCCAAGAGAAAAGCCAACCGCTTTCACGGACGCGTGGAAACCGAAGGCCAGCCCTGCGCGATTGACGGCTGCGAGGAAAGCGGCGAATTTCGCGCACCCCCTATCTATGGTTCCGGCCGCAGCTATGACGGCCCCGGCGAATATCGCTGGCTCTGCCTCGACCATGTCCGCGAGTTCAACCAGGGCTATGACTATTTCGCCGGTATGGACGCCGAAGAGATTTTCGATGCACAGCATCCGGTCCGAGGATGGGATTCGTCCCGCCGAATCTATGACGGCGGAGCCGGCGCGCAACCGGCCTGGAGCGATTTTACCGACCCGCTGGATGCAATCGGCGCGCGATTTGCCGGTGGCATCAACCGCCGCCAGACGTCCGGCCCGCCTATCTCCGGCGCTGACCAGAAAGCGCTCAAGACGCTAGGGCTAGGCGACAGTGACGCCAAATCCATCGTCCGCAGCGATATCCGCCGCGCCTATTCCGCACTGGTCCGCAAATATCATCCAGACCGCAACGGCGGTGATCGCAGCCACGAGAAACAGTTGGCAAAAGTGATCGAGGCCTATACGCAGCTTAAGGAATCACCAGATTTTAGATAGTGGCTCGCCCCTTTTGCATTTCCTAGGGCAGCAGAGATTTTTCGAAGGACTATGATGACCGACATACCCGATATCAACCCAGACGCCAGCGACGAAACTGTAATGGATGCACCGGACATAACCGTCGATGCCCGCGAGGTTTTCGGTGTGGATGTCGATATGCAGGTCCCTGCGTTCAGCATCAAAGACGAACGGGTTCCGGACCTTGATCCGTCCTATGTTTTTGATCCGGAAACGACGATCGCGATCCTTGCCGGTTTCGCCTTCAATCGCCGGGTGATGGTGCAAGGCTATCACGGCACCGGGAAATCGACCCATATCGAACAGATTGCCGCGCGCCTCAACTGGCCTTGTATCCGGATTAACCTTGATGCGCATATCAGCCGGATCGATCTGGTCGGACGCGATGCGATTGTCCTGAAGGATGGCCAGCAGGTCACCGAATTCCGCGAAGGCCTGCTCCCCTGGGCATTGCAGACACCAACCGCACTGGTGTTCGACGAATATGACGCCGGTCGCCCAGATGTGATGTTCGTGATCCAGCGCATATTGGAAGCCGAAGGCAAGCTGACGCTGCTCGACCAGAACCGGGTGATCCGCCCCAACCCCTATTTCCGCCTGTTCGCCACCGCCAACACGGTCGGCCTCGGCGACACCAGCGGGCTTTATCATGGCACGCAACAGATCAACCAGGGCCAGATGGACCGCTGGAATATCGTCGTGACGTTGAACTATCTGCCGGCTGAAACCGAATCCAAGGTGATCCTGTCGAAAGTGCCGGATGCCGGCGACAAGACGGTCGAAAACATGATCAAGGTCGCCGACCTGACCCGTCAGGGTTTCATCAACGGTGACATTTCCACGGTGATGAGCCCGCGGACCGTGATCAGCTGGGCGCAAAATGCCGCGATTTTCAAGAATATTGGCTTCGCCTTCCGCCTGTCCTTCCTCAACAAATGCGACGAAGCGGAGCGGATGCTGGTAGCGGAATATTATCAGCGGGTATTTGGCGAAGATCTGCCGGAAAGCGTGATGGGCGGCTAGGCTTACGGTCAGGCATGCTTGATTGCGTCCGAACTATATATGCTGAGAACTAACTCTCCCGGTGCTGCCATGCTACCGGCTATTTGATGCCGATTGCGTTCATTCCGTGCTTTCGTTATAACGCCTGTATGAACAAGATGCCCCCACTTCCCGCTGGCCATGCGCTCAAACTGGTCAAAATCGGCAACTCCACTGGTGTAATCCTGCCAAAGGATTTGCTCGACCGGATGGGCGTGCAGCAAGGGGATAGCCTGACCATCGTTCCGGATGGCATTGGTTTCGCCCTAAAACCGCATGACCCTGAATTCGAGAAGCAAATGGCAGCGGCACGCGAAGTTATGAAACGGCGCAAAAAGGCGCTGCGCGAACTTGCCAAATAGACATGGCTGGCTGGATCTGGATTCAGTCAGTAATAGCGCTCATTGCTCATGAGGAGCAGTTGCGCGATCATGGCGGGCCTCAAGGTGTGCGCGATGTAACTTTGCTTGAAAGCGCTTTGGCGCGGCCACAAAATCTGGCGAGCTATGGTGAACCAGATGCCGCAGCGCTAGCAGCATCCTATGCCTTTGGTATTGCGCGCAATCATCCCTTTGTCGACGGCAACAAACGCACCGCAGCGGTGGTTAGTGAAACCTTTCTCAACATGAACGGATATTCTTTGGGCGCGAGCGATCCTGAACTTGTGGCCGCAATCGAAACCCTCGCTGCTGGCGAATTCCCGGAAGACGATCTCGCTGTCTGGTTTCGTGAACATATCACCAAAGATTGATGTTCATTGGCGAGCAATTGCTATTCGACTATTTCCTCTCGCCAATAACGTATCGCTGTCTCAGCATAGTGATTGACGCGCAGCTAATCAGACTTCAGTCTTCGTCAGATTTGGGATCCTCAGCACGATCCGAAAATTCGGTCATCACAGCCAATGCAGCCCACACGGTGAGCGTCGGTAAAACGCGCTCGGGGAAATCGATGACAGCGCCGCTGCTATCGCTTTCCGCATACCAAGCTGCCAGCAACACGCCCGTCAGCATGACGCTGTTCCAGATTCTTCTATGGGTATAGGTCACAAGCAGGATGCTGCTCACTATCGCCGAGATAATGACCAGCAATATAACATAGTCATCCATCGGGATTTCGGCAATATTGCCCAGGCTGACACCGATGATCGCACCGAAGAATATGTTCAGCGCGTTGATCGTCGCTTCATATTCGCGCTGGGTCAGTCTAAACGGATTTCCGATTTTCAACAATTTGCTCACCATGATAATTTCCCGAAAGTGCCCCGTTGACTAGCAAATCACACATGCTTTCCAAACTTCTTTCTCGCCAAAGGCGTATTATTATGGCAACACAGTGTGCACATGCTTGAGCGAACCCCTGATTCTTCTGTCAAACGGCGCTGGTTTTGGCCGTTTCGAAGCAGGCCGAAAGCCGACACGGTATTTTACGAACCTTATGGCGATGTCATCCCGCCTTTCATTGACGAGCCGGTCGAACCGCTCAAAAAGCCGCGTGGAAAATGGTGGTGGTTCAGCCGCACTCTGGCTGCCGGGCTGTTCATATTCATCCTGCTGGTTGCCTATCTCGCGATCACCGCGCCTTTGTCCAAATCCCTGCAACCGATTGTTCCGCCGCAAATCACGCTGCTGACCTCCGACGGACAGCCGTTCGCGCGCAATGGCGCCGTTGTCGATGACCCCGTACAGGTGGCCGAATTGCCCGATCATGTGATGCAGGCCTTCATGTCGATCGAGGACCGACGCTTCTATTCGCACTGGGGCGTCGATCCGCGCGGCTTCGCTCGCGCTTTGCTGAGCAATATTGCCGGCAGCGGCATGACCCAGGGCGGCAGCACGATCACCCAGCAACTGGCCAAGACCACATTCCTGACCCCGGAACGCAGCCTGACCCGCAAGGCGCGGGAAATGCTGATCGCTTTCTGGCTGGAGGCCTGGCTGACCAAGGACGAGATACTCGAACGCTATTTGTCCAACGTCTATTTCGGCGACAATGTCTACGGATTGCGCGCTGCATCGCTCCATTATTATTATCGCCAGCCTGAAAATCTCAAGCTGGAACAGGCGATCATGCTCGCTGGACTGGTTCAGGCCCCGTCCCGGCTCGCCCCGACCCGCAACCCGGAACTGGCCGCAAAACGCGCCAATCTGGTCAAGGCGGCAATGGTCAGCACTGGCTATCTCAGCCAGCAGGAAGCCGACCGCCTCGGCACCGCCAGACTGGACGTTCGCGCCAAAAATGCCCTGCCCACCGGCACTTATTTTGCCGACTGGGCGATGCCGCAGGCGCGGGAACTGACTGACCTCAGCTACGAGAAGCTCAACTTGACCACAACGCTCGATGCCCGGATGCAGGAAATTGCGCGACGCGCGGTGGCCCGCGCACCGCTCGGGCCGGCGCAGGTAGCTTTGGTCGCGATGCGCCCGGACGGGGAAGTCGTCGCCATGATCGGCGGGAAGGATTATGCAAAATCTTCCTTCAACCGGGTTACCCAGGCCCAGCGCCAACCCGGTTCGACCTTCAAACTGTTTGTCTATATGGCCGCACTGCGCGCGGGCATGAGCCCGGATGACATGATAGACGACACGCCAATCACAAAAGGCGGTTATCTCCCCAAGAATGCCGGCGAAAAATATCATGGCTCGCTCAGTCTGAAAGACGCTTTTGCCAAGTCGAGCAACGTCGCAGCGGTGCGCCTTTTTGGCCAAGTTGGTGACAAGGCTGTAATCCGCGAAGCCCGTAATCTGGGGGTCAAGTCCAGGCTGGCCGAAGATGATCCCAGCCTGGCGCTCGGCACCTCGACGATGAACCTGATGGAACTGACCGCTGCTTATGCAGGAGTTGCCGGCAACAGCTGGCCGGTGGTGCCTTATGCTTTCAAGAAAGAAAAACAGAGTTGGAGCCAATGGCTGTTCGACTGGCCGGGACGTTATGAGTCTAGAACCCATGCCAATATGGAAGCGCTGCTTCGGTCGGCGGTCAACGACGGCACCGGACGCCGGGCGATGCTGACGATACCCAATTACGGCAAAACCGGCACCAGCCAGAATAATCGCGATGCGCTGTTCGTCGGATATGCTGGCGACGGCGATGACCGGCTGGTGGTCGGCGTCTGGATCGGCAATGATGACAATACACCGCTAAAGGGCGTGAGTGGCGGTAGCCTGCCGGCGCGTATCTGGAAAGACTTCATGCAGCAAGCCGTCCAGTCCAAAAAGCCAGCAGGCGCCGCCAAGCCGGCCAGCAAGCCGGATCCGGAAGGCCCGGTCATTCCACTCGATCTGCCAGACATTCCTGATGTTCCGGGCGAACCCGGCGATATCGATATCAGGATTAATGGCGATTCCGCTGTCCGGGTGGGTACGGAAATAGGTGGCGTGCCGGTGGATTTGAGGGTCGATGGCGATGGCATCGCGATCGAACGGCGGCAGGTGGAAACCCCACCGGGACAGTAAACCCGGTCGCAAGATCCTGCCTAACAAAAAAGCAGGAAATTAGGCCTTTGATTCCCCTCGACTTTCCGCTTAAAGCTGTTCGCTTCTATGGCCGATCGTTCCAAACTTGATGACCTTAAAGACGTGCTTGGTGGCGCGGCGCGCGCTATTGCCGGGGATCCGGACCTGGAGCTTGCCTATACCGCAGAAGCCCCTTCGCAAGCCGGCCAGCATCTCAAGGTGCCAATGCCGGCGCGCGACCTGCCACCGGTGCAAGTCGCCGAAGCACGCGGCTTTGCGGACAGTTTTTCGCTGAGATTGCGTCATCACAACGAAGCGACGCACCGGAAAAACGCCCCGCAGGAAGCGGTCGCACGCGCGTGCTTCGATGCGCTCGAACAGGTCCGCACCGACGCGCTGGGATCGCGCGTCATGTCCGGCGCCAAGGATAATCTGAACGCAGCGCTGGAAATGCGGATGCGCTCCGACCCTATTGCACGGGCACAGAATCGTGATGAAGTTCCCATTTCCACTGCCCTGGCTCTGCTCGCGCGGGAAAAACTGACCGGACAGGCACCACCAGCCGGCACGATCAAGGGCCTCGACATGCTCCGCGAGTGGATCGAGGAAAGTGCGGGCGCCGATCTCGACGGGCTCAACCTGACGCTCGACGACCAGAATAGTTTTGCCAAACTGTCGACCCAGCTGCTCCAGCATCTCGATCTGATTCAGAGCGATGATCAATCCGAGGCCGACGACAGCGACGACGATGACAGCGATGAAGACAGCGACGACAGCCAGGATGACGGCGCTGACGAAGAGGCGACCGGCGATCAGGGCGAGTCCGAAATGCGCTCGGAACCCTCGGATGATGATAGCCAGAACGGCGAAAGCGACCAGAATGCCGAGGAGCTGGAAGAAGGCGCAGAAGAGGAAATGGGAGACGCCGGTGACGATGGCATGATGCCGGTCCGTCCCAATCGGGCGATGTCCGACCTGCCCCCGGGTTTCAACTATGCGCCATGGACCGAGAAATATGACGAGGTCGTCAGCGCCACCGAACTATGCGACGAAGAGGAACTGACGCGGCTCCGCGCCTTCCTTGATCAGCAGCTGACCAATTTGCAGGGCGCGGTGACCAAGCTTGCCAACCGCCTGCAACGCCGTTTGATGGCGCAGCAAAACCGCAGCTGGGATTTCGATCAGGAAGAAGGTATGCTGGATGCCGCCCGGCTCGCCCGCGTGGTCAGCAACCCGTCACACAGCCTGTCCTACAAGATCGAGCGCGAGACCGATTTCCGCGACACGGTCGTGACTCTGCTGATCGATAACAGCGGGTCGATGCGCGGCAGACCGATTTCCATTGCCGCCATTTCTGCCGATATCATGGCCCGTACGCTGGAACGCTGCGGCGTTAAAACGGAAATTCTCGGTTTCACGACCCGCGCCTGGAAAGGCGGCCAGACCCGCGAAGACTGGCTCGCGGCGGACCGGCCGGCCAATCCCGGACGCCTCAACGACCTGCGCCATATCGTCTACAAAAAAGCCGACGAGCCGTGGCGTCATGCCAAGAAAAATCTCGGCCTGATGATGCGCGAAGGCCTGCTCAAGGAAAATATCGACGGCGAGGCCCTGCTCTGGGCGCACAGCCGGCTGATAGCCCGCCCCGAGGAACGCCGCATTTTGATGGTGATCTCCGACGGCGCGCCGGTCGACGACAGCACGCTGTCAGTCAACCATGGCGCCTATCTGGAAAACCATCTGCGCAAGGTGATCGAATGGATCGAAAGCCGCTCACCGGTGCAGCTCGTGGCCATCGGCATCGGCCATGACGTGACCCGCTATTACAAGAGAGCCGTGACGATCATGGACGCCGAGCAACTCGGCGGGACCATGGTCGAGCAACTGGCCGGCCTGTTTGACGAAGAGGGATCAAAATGAACGTAACCGAAGCCGTCACTTCCCGTCGCTCCGTGCGCCAGTTTCTCGACAAGCCGGTCGACCAGGCGACGCTCGAACGCGTTCTCGAAGCCGCCCAGCGCTCTCCGTCCGGTGGCAATACCCAGCCATGGAGCGCTGTTGTCGTTGGCGGCGATGCACTCAAGGACATTACCGCCAAGATCAAGGAAAAGGCCAAAGCCGCGCCGATGGGCGAAGGCATGGAATATGCCATCTATCCCAAGGATCTTGACGGTCGCTATGAAGAACAGCGCCGCGCGGTTGGCAAGGGCATGTTCGACGCCGTTGGTCTGGAACGGGGCGACGCTGCAGGAAGAGTCGCCCAAATGGCAAAAAACTGGGACAGTTTCGGCGCGCCGGTCCAGTTGTTTACTTATACAAAAAAATACATGGGCCCTCCGCAATGGTCGGACATGGGCATGTGGCTGCAGACGGTTATGCTGCTGCTGCGCGAAGAAGGCCTCGACAGCTGCCCACAGGAAATCTGGGCGATGTACGGTACCCATATGCGCGAATTGCTCGGCATTGATGATGGCCATATCTTCTTTTGCGGCATGGCGATCGGCTATCGCGATCCCGACGCGCCGATCAACAACTTTGATGTGCCCCGTGTTTCGATCAGCGATGCAATAGAGTTTCGCGGCCTTTAACCACTACAGGCTTTGGTCTTCGGGCAATATTCGGGACGAAAACGTCCCGCAATGTGACGATCGTCACTCAATCCATCACCGGTGTCGATATTCTACTATCCGAGACTCGGCTTTATCAGCTAACTAGTGTAGTTATAAGAATATTCTGGGTCGCAATCGACATTGCCTAAGTCTGAGGGGGCTGGGCGATGCACAAAAATTGTGGGGAGAATAGCGTGCACCGGATGAGGATCGGTACAATAATATTAACGATGGGTTTGATATCAAGCCCGATGGCGGCCTTTGCCCAAGGCACGCCGGTTTCACTGCGCGACAGTTTCCCGATCGGAAGCAGCGAAGGCATTTTGTGCCAGGTGCAGGATCGCAGCATCGAGAACAAAGCCAAAACCAACATGTTCGACCGGAGCTGGGCCGTAGTTTGCCGCGATTCGGCAAGACCGGTCGGCTTTGTCTATTCCTCCCGATCCACAGAGCAGGAGATGCTGGCCCGCATCGCACCTAATCGCAACGAACCGGTGACCTGCGCCGATGACCAGTCACAAGCGACACTCGGCGGCTTTCGTCACACCGCATGCCAGCTTGCAGCAGAACCGGTTGCCTATTCTCTGATCACCGGCCGGCAAGGTGGCACCAGCTATGTCGCCGAAGGTCTGTCCGCCTATGACAGCGCGACCTTGCTGGCGCTCAAGTCGATTTTGAATGACTCGATTACTACCGGCAAAATCGATGTCGCATCCACGTCGATCGAAGATCCGTTCGCCTTTGCCCGGGTACAGGCCGCAACGCTCAAGCCCTATCAGGCATTGGCAGAAGGTTATCGCAGAAATCTGAGCGGTGATTATGCGGAAGCCGCTGCCTTTTTCGAAACTTTGCAGCAACGCACTTCCGGCCTTGAGGGGGAGGATATCAATCCCCGCGAATATCTGATCAACCGGGCGTTGCAGAAATCCAATCTTGGTGAATTTGCCGAAGCCGATGATCTGTTCGAGCAAGCCAGCGAAACAACCGGCGACGACCCGATAACCGAACGGCTGCAGCGCAATTTCGAAACCATCCATTTGCTCAACCAGGGCCGGGTTATTGCGGCGATTGCACGGATCAAAACTCCGCTAAAAACAACCATGGAGGAGCAGTCTGCTCTTTCAGAACGGCTCGAAATTACCTCCAGGATTTCCAGTCGGATCAATGGCAGCGTGCAAAGCCGCAGCCTGCTAGGCTTTATCGACGAAACAAAATTGAGCTCGCAGGAGCGCAGTGAGATTATCGATGCACAGGCCTTGCAGCTTCTCGGTACGGCGCAGCGGTTGAATGGCGATCGCGATGCCGCCCGGAATTCGTTCATCTCGGCTTACAACCGCGCTATCGCCGTGCGCGATGGCCGGGTCACCTCTATTACCCGCCTGAGAGCGCAGACACTCGCCGAACTGTCGCTACTCGCGGAAGCGGATGGCAATATCGGCGAGGCCCGAGAATATCTCCGCGACGGCCTCGATTTGCTGAGCATCCAATATCCGGAAACAAGAGCGGTCAACGGCGCCAAGGCACGCCTCGCTGCGTTTCTGTTGCGCAATGGACAGGAAGCAGAGGCACGCAAATTATATGCGGAAGTTGTGGACAGTTCGCTCGGCAAGCAAAGCGCGATTACCGGCATGACCAACCAGCTGGCCCCCTATTTTGCTCTACTGGCCGCTGACCCAATGGCAACCGACCAGTTTTTCAAAGCGTCGCAGATTTTGGTTCGCCCCGGTGTGGCCGAAACCCAAGCCGTTCTCTCGCGCGAACTGAGTGGAGGTACGGACGAAGCTGCCCGGCTGTTCAGGCAGTCGATCAATCTGACACGCAATATCGAAAGATTGCGGATCCGTTTCTCCGCACTGGGTAGAGTTGAGCAGACCGCGCTGGTCCTCATACAAAGAGACGGTCTCGCTGCCGAAATCGAGGCGCTGGAACGCAGCCAGCAACTCACCCAGGTCAGGCTCTCCGAATTTCCGCAATATCGCGCGGTTACCGACCGTTTCCTGAGCCTCGACGAGCTGCGCGCCACCATGCAGCCTTCCGAAGCCTATATGCGCATGTCGATCATCGGCGGCGGAATATTCATGTTCTACACCGATCAGTCAGCGGCAAAAATTTACCGGGTGCCGCTCGACGAGGCTGCGCTCGACGGAAAGGTCGACACGATCCGCGCCTCGATCTCGGTGTTCGAAAATGGCCAATATGTAACCTATCCTTTCGATATCGAGGCGGCTCGCGCCCTGTATTCCGATCTATTCGGACCGGTTTCCGACAAGTTTGCCGGAAAGAAACATCTGATCTTCGAACCCGACGGCGCCATGCTCCGCTTGCCGATCAATTTGCTGGTCGCCGATGATGCGTCCGTCGCGGAATATCTTGTCAGAACCGAAGCGATTGACGGCGATCCCTTCGATTTTGCCGGTGTCCGCTGGCTCGGCAAAGATCTGGATATCAGCACCGCGGTTTCCGCACGGTCATTCGCCGATGCGCGCAAGGCACCGCAATCCGATGCGACGCGTCAATATCTGGGCATGGGCAGGAACGAGCCGGTACTGGCCAATACCAAAATGGCGGCCATCCGTGGCGGCGAGCAAAATGATAGTGCCCAGTGCCAATGGCCTCTGAGCCAGTGGAACAGCCCGATATCCGATCGCGAGCTTATGGAGGCCCGGACCTTGATCGGCGCAGCAAATTCCGAACTCCTGACCGGCGCGGCATTTACCGACAGCGCCGTATTGTCGAATGACGATATCAGCGATTACCGTATCCTGCATTTTGCCACCCATGGCCTGGTCACCGCGCCCAGCCCGTCTTGCCCGGCAAAACCGGCATTATTGACATCCTTTGGCGGCAAGGGATCCGACGGCCTTCTGGCCTTTGACGAAATTTTCGATCTGAAACTGGATGCGGATATCATCATCCTTTCGGCCTGCGATACCGCCGGTAAAGCCAGCATAGCGGTGACCCGCGAGGCTGGTGTCAGCAGCGGCGGCGGAACGGCTCTGGATGGTCTGGTCCGGTCGTTCATCGGTGCCGGTGGCCGTTCGGTGCTCGCCAGCCACTGGCCTGCCCCGGATGACTTCCGGGCTACGGAGAGGCTGATCAACGGTCTGTTCACTGACGGTCAGGGCCGCTCGATTACCGAAGCGCTCAGATTGTCCCAGCTGGAGCTGATGAACGATCCGGTCACATCCCATCCCTTTTACTGGGCGGGATTTGCCCTGATTGGTGACGGTGCCCGTCCGTTTTTGCCGGACGCCGTGAATGGCTCCGCCAGTCTTGCAGCACCTGCAAACACAGCGAAAGCCGCTCTGAAATAATGACCGCCACCGCCGCGCCAACGGACCCGGTTGCCAATAACCGCGACGTCAAAGAAGGAGCCAAGGGCATATTGCAATCCCTGCGCCGTCTTTTTGACCAGTTGGGCCCGATCCGCCTGGCATCGACCATATTGTTCATGGTGCTTGCGCTGCTGGTCGCCCGCTACAGCTGGACGACGCCTCTGATCCAGGAAGCGGAGCGTGCGTTATATGATTTGCGTGCATCGGTGTTCGCGCCGGAGATCGAGAAAGACGAGAATATCGTCATGGTCGTCTATAATGAGGACACGCTGAAATTGACCGGCCAGCGTTCTCCGGTCGACCGGACAATCCTGGCCCAGGCGCTGGAAACCATTGATGCCGCCAATCCCAAATCGATCGGCATAGATATTCTTTTCACCATGCCGCAGGATGATGACGCGCTGCTGATCTCGGCCTTCAAGAATATGAAAACGCCGACCTTCCTCGCTTATGCCGATCCAAAAGAAAATCCGGAAATCGCCTTCGCCGAGCATGAATTTCTGCAGCAGTTTTTCGAAGAAGCCCGCACGGAGAATGTCCGGCCCACCGATATCAAGCTGGAAACCGACAGCGACGGCGTCCAGCGCCGGTGGACCCCGCACCGGCCCGGTGCTCCCCCGTTCATGGCCATTGCCCTCACCGGACCGAACCCGAAATTTGCCAAAAATAACGGCGCCATCCGCTATCATGTGCCGACAACGACCGATGTTCCGGTGTTTGACAAATTCCCAATCGAAAGCTTTGCCGATCCGGCGATTGCCGAGATGCTCGGATCGTTTATCGCCGGCAAACATGTGCTGATAGGCGGCGACTTTGTCGATCGCGACCGGTTCGAAACCCCGGTCGGCGGACTAGCCGATATTAAGGGCGATGACGGCAAGATGATCGGGCTGGAAGTCCATGCCCATATGCTCGCCCAGTTGCTTAACGATGATCTGCCCACACCGATCCCGACATGGACCCTGTGGCTTGGCGCGCTGATCGTAGCGATTTGCGGAGGGCTCTCCGCCCTGATCGTCGGCAATGCGCTCAAGGTCGGCTTCATCCTGCTCGGACAGTTCGCCTTTTTCCTGATCTTTCCGTTCATATTGCAAAATGTCGGAATTGACACGCTTTCGCTGCCGGCCTTTGGCTGGGGTGTCGGATGGCTGTTCGGCTATGCGTCGGTCGGCTCCGCCGCCCGGACGATCAATTCCAAGCAGCGGGCCTTTGCGCAAAGCGCCTTGGGCAAATATCTGCCAAAATCAATCGCCAACGAGATATTGAAGGACCCCGAGAAACTCGCATTGCATGGCGAGAAGCGGAAAATATTCGCGGTGTTCACCGATCTCGAGGGTTTTACCAAATTGACCCATGCAATCGAACCCGAGATGGTTGCCTATTTGCTCAATGACTATCTCGACCGGCTGAGCGAAGTAGCGCTGGAATATGGTGGCACGATCGACAAGTTCGTCGGGGACGCGCTGGTCACTTTCTGGGGCGCCCCCATCGCCTATCCCGATGACGGCGAACGGGCTGCCAAGGCGGCTTATGCTCTCTATCTGGCGGGCGAGGAATTTCGCAAAAATGTCCCAGAAGGCGTGCCGCCGATTGGCAGAACCCGGGTCGGCATGCATTATGGCGATGCGATTGTCGGCAATTTCGGTGGCGAAGGCCGGATTCAATATACCGCACTGGGCGACGCGATGAACACCGCTGCCCGGCTGGAAGCGGCCAATAAGACGCTGGAGACCAAGGTCCTGCTGAGCCGGGAAGCAATGGAACGGACCGGTCTCGACTGGTATCGTCCGATGGGCAGGATCACGCTCCGCGGCCGATCGACGCCCGTCGACGTTTTCGAACCGGTTCCCGAGTGGGAAGAAAAAGATCGCGCGGCAGTGACCGCAATCATAGCGGCCCACGAAATCGGTGATAGTGGTTCTATTCAGGCACTGGGTGCCGTGATCAAGCAATATGGCGAGGATTTGGGCCTCGCCAATCTGCTCAAACGATTGAAAAAGACTAAAAATGGAGAAAGCTATGCACTTGGATAAAAACTCTCTGGCACGGTCCGGACGAATTCTTCCCGGCTTTGCGAAGGCAGCTCTCGGAACGTTTCTGCTGTTCGGCGCCGGTAGCGTCGCACTGGCACAAAATATGGTCGTGCGTTCGACCGGTCCGTCGGCCAGTAGCTACCCGGCCGGCAAGAAAATGGGCAATGATGCGAAAATCACGCTCAAGGCCCAGGACAAGGTCACAATCCTGACCAAGTCGGGCACACGCGTTCTGTCCGGTCCGGGAACCTATTCGCTTGCGCAGGGCAGCGGCTCGGCTTCGAGCGCATCGGGCCGCTTGTCGAGCTTCATCAACAATCGTGGCAGCAGCCGGGCCAGAACCGGAGCGGTGCGCGGCGATACCAGCGCAGCGGCCGTTACACCGAACAATCCCAACCTCTGGTTTCTCGACGTGACCAAAGGCGGCAAATTCTGTGTCAGCAATCCGAAGGGGCTGGTGGTCTGGCGGCCGGATTACACCGGATCGGCGACGGCCTCCATTGTTGAACCGACGACTGGCAATGTCACCGAAATCGCATGGCGGAAAGGCAATCCGCTGAAGGCATGGCCGAAGAATGTCCTGCCGGTAACCGATGGCGCGAACTATCGACTGCTCGGCTCGAGTGTAGAGCAATCGGTAGAGGTGAATTTTGTCGTCCTGGACAGCGAACCGGCCGACCTTGATGCGACCGCCGCCGTGCTGATCGAGAACGGCTGTCAGGGCCAGCTGGATTTGCTGGTCGAGACACTTAACGCGAATAACGAAGAACCGGGTGACCAGGGCTAGTCTCTGATTGAATTCTGCCGTTCCGGTCAATCGCCGGACGGCAGAGCCGGTATGGTGGTTCCCTGTGTCGCGCCGGAATCACCGCAAAACGGGGATGTATATGACGCGCTCGCGAACTACGCTTAAAACGACTGCCCTGGCGGCAGGTTTCGCCATTTTCCTGTCCGGCGTGCCTGCCTGGGGACAATCTTCCGCCGCGGCGCCGACCAGGGAGGAAATCCAGCGCGGAGTCATCGATGAAGCGCTGAAGGGCCAGGCCCAGCCGCTTTCCTTTGACGGAGACGTAGAGCGATCCGCCTGCCCGCTCGCCGGACCGGAATTTTCCGACGTCCGGTTCACGCTGAAGTCGGTTGATTTTACCGGACTGATTTCTGTTGATGCTGCGTCACTGAGTTCTTCCTACACAGATTATATCGGTCAGGACGTCCCGGTTTCGGTGGTTTGCGATATCCGTGACCGCGCGGCAACCATCCTCCGCAGCGACGGCTATCTGGCGGCCGTGCAAGTGCCACCGCAGACAATCGATTCCGGCAACGTCCGGTTCGATGTGCTGATGGCACGAATGACCGCGGTGCAGGTCCGGGGCGATGCCGGGCCATCCGAGGCCCTGCTGCAAAAATATATCGAGAAGCTCGCCGCGCAACCGGTGTTCAATATCAATACGGCGGACCGCTATCTGCTGCTCGCCCGTGACATACCGGGGCTGGACGTACGGCTTTCGCTGCGTCCGGTTTCGACGGAATCCGGCGGCCGGCCAGGCGAAGTCGTCGGCGAGTTCAACGTCGTCCGCACACCGGTATATGCCGACATCAATGTCCAGAATTTCGGGTCCAAAGCGGTCGGCCGTTTCGGCGGACTGGCCCGGGTCCGGGTCAACGGACTGACCGGATTGGGCGATGAAACCGTGATCAGCGGCTATTCGACAGCCGATTTCAAGGAGCAGCAGGTTCTGCAAGTCGGCCATGAATTCACGGTCGGCGGCGAAGGCCTTAAATTTGGCGGAAATTTCACCTATGCCTGGACCAGACCCGAGCTGTCCGGCGGACTTGACGTTGATTCACAGACATTGGTGGCAAGTGCCTATGCAAGCTATCCTTTCATTCGCAAGCAGTCGCACAATATTTTCGGCACGGTCGGTCTCGACTATATTGACCAGCGCACCGACCTGCTGGGTGTCCGCACCAATGAAGACCGCCTGAGCGTTGCTTTTGCCCGGCTGGACTTCAACCAGATCGAAGCGGGCAGCATTTCCGGACGAGGCGGCTATTCCGCCTTCGAACCCAAATGGGGCATCGGCGGATCGCTGGAAATCCGGCAGGGACTGGACATATTGGGCGCCAGCGAGGGTTGCGGTCCGGCTTTTGTCAACTGCATTGGCAAGACCGTCTTCCCAACCCGCGCCGATGGCGATCCGACAGCCTTTGTCGTCAGGGGCCAGGCCAAGATCGACTTTCGTCCGACACCTCTGCTGGCAGTGACGCTTAAACCGCGACTGCAATATTCTCCTGATGCGCTGTTCTCCTATGAAGAAATGTCGGGCGGCAATTATACCACGGGCCGCGGCTATGATCCGGGAACGATCATCGGCGACAGCGGCTATGGCCTGCAGACGGAAATCAGCTACGGCTCGCTGGTCCCCGAGACACCCGAGAGCATCGCGCTTCAACCCTATGCGTTTTTTGACATCATGGGGGTCTGGAACAAGAATGTTCCGGGGGATCCCCAGAAGCTCTATTCCGCCGGTGGCGGGCTACGCATGACGATCGGCCAGCAGGCCAGTCTGGACCTGACCGCGGTTGTACCGCTGAAACGGGCGCCGTTCGAATCCCGCCGCCAGGACGCGCGGGCACTGCTGACGCTGACCGTCCAACTGGCGCCCTGGAAGCGCAGATGAAACCGATTTTCGACGATAGACCAGCCGCAGTTCAACCGAGGACAGGATCATGAGCAAACGATCAAAGAGCAAAAGCCACACCGGCGCGCCCCGACTAGAACGGAGAATGCGCTGGCTGTCGGGAAGCTCGATGGCTGCAGCAGCATTCCTGCTGGCGTCTGCTCCGCAAGCAGCGCAGGCGCAGACCCAGTCGATGCTGCGCGCGCCCGATTTCTCTCCGCGGGACATCCGGATTTCGGCGCCTCTGTCACCACTTCCGGTCAATGATGTCAGGATCAGTGCGCCAATCGCACGACTGCCCGACACAAATATCCGGATTTCCACGCCGCTATCGCCGCTTCCGGTCAATGATATCAGGATCAGCGCGCCAGTCTCACGACTGCCCGACGCCGATATCCGGATTTCGGCACCGATTGCGCGACCACCTGTTGCGGATGTACGGATTTCCGCGCCCGCACCGGCCAATTTCGACCCGATCAGAATATCCGTACCAGTTCCGGGACTGGTCCAGGCACAGGCCGGTGCAACGGCCAGTGGCCATGCTGTAAACGGCAACCCGGTTTTCACCTCCGGCGCCGGCGCCTTTACGCCCGGAACAGTGACGAATAACATTACAGGGCTAACCGGCCAGACAATCATTGACTGGACTCTTGTTGATCAAAGCGGAACGGGCGCCATTTCGTTCCTTCCCGATGGCAACACTTTGGCATTTTCTGGCAACGCTGATTACACAGTGCTCAACCGGATAGTACCGACTGATCTGACTCGCGGAATCCGTTTTGACGGCAATGTAACCAGCCGCATATTGAGTAACGCCGGTGCTCAACAAGGCGGAAACCTCTGGTTCTACAGTCCTGGCGGTATTGTCGTGGGCGGCAACGCACGTTTTGATGTCGGCAGCCTTTTGCTGACGACCAATGCCATTGACACTACTGGCGGACTATTCGGCTCGGCGGGCGAAATACGGTTCAGGGGCGACGCCTCTAGTGGTGCCATCACCATAGAACCGTTTTTGAACGATAGCCCGGGCACAGATCAGATAACCGCCAATAAATTCTTCGGCGGAGACACCTATGTCGCCATGGTAGCGCCGCGTGTCGTGCAAGCCGGCAATGTCCTCGTCGATGGTTCCGTCGCTTATGTGGCTGCGGAACAAGCGGATCTGACCATCAACAACGGGCTATTTGACATTTCGATCGGCGTTGGAACATCCGATGCCAATGGTATTGTTCATACCGGATCGACGATCGGTCTCGCGTCGACCCCGACTTCGAACGGCTCCGGCCAGATAACGGATGCCGATGCCCGCGCCATTTACATGGTCGCAGTGCCCAAGAATGATGCCGTTACTATGCTTGTCGGTGGTACAGTGGGCTATCTTGCCGCTTCCTCCGCCACGATAGACAATGGCAAAATCATCCTCAGCGCTGGCGGGAATGTCACGGCGTCCGGATCGCCTGCCGCACCGGTAAATGTAATCGAAGAAAATACCACGTCAACCGCGGCCACCAATGTGCAGATTGGCGGCACTGGCGTGACTGCATTCGGTTCGACGCTCGACATATCTGCATCAAACGACATCACAATTTCTTCGCAGTCAGCAGCCGATCGAATTTTTATCAATAACGCCGTCGGAGCCCAGGATTTAAATTTGACAGCGGGCAATCAGATCAATCTGAACACATCAGCCGGTGGCCAGATACTGGTCAACGGCGATGTGAATTTGACAGCCGGAACCGGCGCCACCGGCGGTACCATCAATATCGATATAGATCGGACCGGCTTCGGGACAGAGGCCGATACCGGTCTTCGGGTAAGCGGCAACCTGACCGCAGACAGCAGCGCAACCGGGGCAGATGATTTCTTCATCGTAAGAAACAATGGCAACACCGGGATCGGAGAGGATGCTACCGGCGGTGATATTACGATCAATATCACCGATGGAGGCGTATTGGTTGTCGGTGGAAATGCAAGATTCCTGACCAGCGCCCAGGGTGGCAAAGGCGAAGTGCAAAACGGCTTTGGTCAGGCCGGCAATATCGCGTTCAACATGGACAGCGGTACTGCACGATTTGGCGGCAATGCAGATTTCGACGCGAGGGTTCGAAATGCCAGTGACGGGAAAATAGGTGGAAATGGTGTGGGCCTGCTGGGCAGCAGCAGCACCGCCGGCGATATCGACCTGAACCTGAGCGGTGGCCAGATGACCGTGGATCGGCTCGGGTTAACGGCCTATGCGATTGGATCCAGCGGATCGGACAGCGCGACCGCCCAGAATAATGCCGCCACGGCCGGGGATATCGATCTCGTTATTTCGGCGGGCGATCACAATATTGGAAGCTTGGATTTCTCCGCCTTTGCAAGTGGCGGAAGTTCATTCGATGCAGCCGGCAACAACATGGTCGGCGATGTCACTCGCGCGTCGGTCAATTTCGCTATCAGCAACAGCGGTACAAATGTGTCCATTACGGACACTATTGTCATCGACGCCACGACAAATGGTAATGTTCTAAACGATCCGGCCGCAGACGCCGTGACTCTCAGTGTTTTCAACACCGGAGGGGAAACAGGGCTGTTCGTGTCCAATGCAGTCGACATTTACACCTCTGCATCCAGCGGTGGCGTCGGCGGCGCTCTGACCGCCGGATCGGTTTCCATAGTTGCTGACAATGGAGTGGTCAATTTTGACAATTTATCAATCGATACCAGCATAGACCTCTTTTCCATCGGCGAAATGAGCGCGCTCGCGACCGCGGGCAACATCGATTTGATCGCGCAAAATGGCGGAGGGATTTCCGGCAACTCTGTAAACTTCAATGCCTATTCCAATACCGAAAGCACTTTTGGCATCAACGCGGTTGGCGGCGATGTGCTGCTTCACGCCAACGATGGTTCCATTATTCTGTCAGGAAATCTTAGTGTAGATACAAATGCACGAGGAGGCGTGAAAGACCCTGCGGTTTCGACGACAACCAACGCCCAGGGGGGATCCGTCAGAATCCTGGTGGAGGGCACGTCTTCGACCAGCAGCCGCATGAGTTTTGCCGACATTGATTTGATTGCCGATGGTTCGATTGCTGCCGGCGTAGAAACGACGCCATTCTTTGAAGGCGGCGGCGGCAGCGGTTTTGGTGGCAGCATAACCTTTGACCTTCTTGGTGGTACATTTACGGCAGGCGATATCTTCGCCAGTGCTAGTGGCGCAGGCGGACAAGGCGGATCAGAAGTGACATTGCCGAACGGCAACGGCAATGAACCGACACCTGACCTGTCCGCTTTGGCCGAGCCATTGGATCTTAGCGTGGTCGAAGCCCCTATGGCAGGCGGCATTTCTGCGGGTGATGGCGGCGACGGTCAGGGCGGCGATGTAACGTTCAATCTCAATGGCGGAAATGCAACCGTCACCAATTTGACGATCAGCGCAAACGGGTTTGGCGGCAATGGTGCTGATGGCTATATCTACAGCGGAACCGCCGGTGGCGACGGCGGTCGAGGTATCGGCGGCAATGCGACGTTCAACGCCATATCTGGCGACCTGACTATCACCAGCACCCTGTCCGTGTCCGCGGAAGCCAACGGCGCAAGTGCTCTCTATGGAGCATATTCCGCAGGTGGTTACGGCTTTGGCACCGACGGCGGTGACGGCGGCGACGGCATTGGCGGGACCGCGACATTCAACATGACAGGAACGGCGACCATCAATGCCGGAGACATACAGGTTAGCACCTCCGCAACCGGCGGCTATGGCGGGACTACCTTTGATCAATTTTTCGTCGACACCACTATCATCGGCGGACCAGCCGGATCAGGCGGCGACGCAACCGGCGGCGATACCCTGCTGAGCGATACGTCCGGTACCTTGACCTTTGGCTCGGCGAGCGTCGAGTCACTGGGCAGGGGCGGCGCGGGCGGCGACAATTTGGGCAGCTACTCGGGCAACGCGGACAGCCCCGGCGGGAATGGCGGTATCGGCAGAGGCGGCAATGCTACAATTGACCTCAATCAGGACGATCCGAACAGCCGGGTTGTGACTGTCGACGCCAGCGCCACAGGCGGACAGGGCGGTTACGGCTCGATCGGCGGCAACGGAGGCAGCGCCTATGGCGGCGTCGCCGCGATCAATGTCAACGATGCGGCCGTCGATCTGGACGATCCGACGATATTGGCGAATGCGACCGGCGGAAACGGCGGTCAGGGCAGAATTGACCCGACGAACGATGCTGGCAACAGCGGCAATGGTGGCGATGCGACCGCAGGCACAGCAAGATTACAGGTCACAGATGCAGGCGGCAATATCGATCTCGGCTTCGCCATATTGGAAGCCAATGCTACCGGCGGAAACGGGGCGCAGGGTTACTATCGCTTCGGCGGCGGCATAAACGGCGGCGACGGCGGGTCGGGCGGTGACGCGACAGGCGGGACGGTCGAACTGATCGCGCGCACGGGGGGAAGGATTAACTTAACTTCCGGCGATTTTACCATGACCAGCACTGGTACCGGCGGCATCGGCGGTGATGGCGGATATTCCTATGACAGCGCGGCCGGCGACGGCGGTAACGGCGGCGACGGCACCGGCGGCACCGGTCGCCTGCTCGCGCAGGGCGGTACGATTTCCGGAAATGATCTCAATATAACGACTGCCGGCCTGGGTGGCGATGGTGGGAGCCGTGGCTATTACGGCGCCTTCGGAACCGATGGTGCCGTCGGCGTCGGCGGCATCGGTACCGGCGGCACCGGCATAGTGGAGGTTCAGGAAGGCAGTCCCGGCATCCTGACCTTTGCCAATGTCACCATGGATTCCAGCGGCACCGGCGGCGGTGGCCCCGTTTCCGGGTTCGGCGCTGGCGGCCGCATCGAAATTACCGACAGCTCTACCGATCCCGCGGGCCTGATCAGCTTCGACAGCCTGACAGCCACCGCCATCGATAGCGCGATCGGCACCGGAATCGGCTCGGCGTCGGCCCTTTCCGGCGGCTTCTTCATGACCGGTAACAGCGGAGCTGTATCGATTCTTGGCGATCTGGTCGTCGACGTTGCGGGTAACATCCAATATGATCTCGACGGCGACGCTCAGATGACGGTTGGCGGCAATGCCACTCTGACCAGTGGTCAGGATATCCTTATCGATCACAGCAACAATCTGACTGCGGTGAATAGCATAGACGTGTCCGGAGACTTCTCTGCGACAGCGCAAGCGGATTTCACCAGCACATCCGGCTCGCGGATCAATGCCGCTGGCACAGCTTCGGTTCGTACGGGACAAAATGCCATGGTAGCCGATATTGCCGGCGTCGGACTGGTTGACATTTCCGCCATGTGGAATGCCAATGTCACCAATGCGGCTGTGACCGGAACAGCGACGACCATCACCCTGGGAGCAGGAACCTTGGTGCTCGGACCGCAAATGCTGATCCAAGCCGGGCATGATCCGATGGGCACGCCTAGCGCGACCTTTGATCCGAGCTATGATGCCACCATAGATGGTGCCGTCACATCGACTGGATTTATCACGGTCAACGCTGGCGGAAGCGCGCTATTCTCAGACGGAAACAGTACGGTTTCGGACAATGGCCTGACCGTCCGGACTGGGGATGACATCATCATCCAGACCGGCGCGAGCCTGGTTGCGGGCAACAATGCCGCAACGTCGCCAAATATTGCCAACCCCTTCCCCGACACTAATAACCTGATTCTGCAAGCCGGTGCGCTCACACCCCTGAGCAGTACGACGCTAACGCCAATCGCCTCGATTGTGGCTGCCGGTGATATCGATGCGAATGATTTCGCTGTGGTGATGTCGGCCAACGCGATTGACGGCCTGGGTGGTACGATCACCGCCAGTTCGGTCTCGGCAGATATCAATGATGCACCTTCCAACGCCGTAATCGCCTCGATCGGGCAATCCGATGACAATGGCCTGCTCAGCGGACAATGTGTCGAAGGCAATATCTGCCTGGGCACGCTCAACGCCGACAATTTCGTCTATATCGGCCAGGCGAGCAACAATGATGTGGTTCAGGGTATCATCGAGTCCGGCACGGTCTCCGCCAATGACATATTGGTCACGACCCGTCGCGATATCATCATGGGCACCGATGGCATCGCTACGGTCCTTGACGCATCGAACCAATTCCTTGTGGAAAGCACCGAAGGCGACGTTGACCTGCGCGATGCGTCGGTCGGTAGCGCGAACATCATGGTCAGCGCGGTGAACGGCAGCCTCCTCGGCTCCGCATCCCTGAACAGCATCAATGATATCGGCATCACGGTCGGTGCTGACATCACGGCCGCATCGGTCGCGACCGGCGGTCAATTGACCACCGTTGCGCTGGTCGGCGGCGGATCGGAAAGCCTCTATACCGTCCCCGGCAGCATCAAGGTCGATTCCTATACACAGGGCACCGCCCAGCGCTTCCGCGTCGAAGCCGGCAATGATATCGACTTCGGCCAGATTACGGTTCCTGATCGCGCGATCGAACTGATTGCCGCGCAAAGCGGGCCGGGTGACGTGTTTCTGGGCACCACCAGCGGTGCCAGCAGCATCATCCTGCAAGGCGAAAACGTCGGCTATATCGATCTCGATTCCACCGTCTCTGCGATCAGCGGCATTACGATATTGGCGACCAACGGTGATATTACCGGCGGCAATGCCGTGGCCAATTTCACCACCGATCTGGAAGCGATTGGCGGGGACATCAATATCGGCGACCTCACCGGAGGCGCCAGCGGCGGCACCAATCTTGACGCCAGTGGTTCGATCACAGTGGGTGCACTGGATGGTGGCGTGGTCATCAACGTCAATGCTGGCGGCGATTTCAACTTTGACACAGCCGAAGCATTCCGAACCAATGTCAACGCCACCAATATCACCGGAAACACCATCCGGACATTGGGCGTCACCGGCGGCGCTCCCAATACATTGGCGATGACCGCCAGCGGAGATGTTACCCTGGGCACAGCAACCGCGACCGACAGCCTCGATCTGACGGTGGGCGGAATATTGGCCGCCGATTTGCTGGACGGGAATTTCCTGGTCGACATCACCGCTGGCGCGGTCGACGTTACCACGCTCAACGCGGCGCAAATCGGGAATGTCGCCGCGACCACGGGTGATCTGGATATCGGCGCCATCGTCGGCGGCAGCTCGATGCGTCTGGAATCGCAGACCGGCGATGTGATCCTCGGAACGGCAAGCACGACCAATGGATTTACAGCGGTGGCCAATAACGGTTCGATCGGCTTTACCGATATTACAGCACAAGGCATCGGCCTGACCGCGGGCGGTGATATCAGCGGCACATCGCTGTCGGCTATCAACGCGGGTGCCAATCAGACCATTGATCTAAATGCGGGTGGAACCGCGTCCGTCGGCACCCTGTTCGCAAATGATATCGTTGATGTCGACGCGACGATCGCCGATTTCGGAACAGTCACCGGAACCCTGCTGGTGCGCATCGAAGCAGATGATATCACCACCGGCAACGCGTCATCCGATGGCCAGGTCCTGCTGACGGCTGCAAACGGCAATATTTCCAGCGGCAATCTGTCCGGTACTGCGGTTCAAACACAGGCAACCGGAGGCAACATCTCGACCGGCGACATTGACGGCACCTCCATTCTGGTGCGCGCGCTCAATGGCAATATCTCGACCGGTAATCTGACAGCTACCGGCGGAGGCGCGAACGACATCAACGTAAACGCAGGCGGAACCGCTGCCGTGGGATCGGTCACGGCAGACCGTCTGGTGAATATCATCGGCACGGCCATTACCGGCGGCGCCATCGACGCGGGGGCTTTCGTCGATATCGACGGCACCGATATCAGCGTGGGAGATGTCGCAGCAGGCGATAATCTGACCATCGATGCAACCGCGGGCAACGTGACGACCGGCGCGCTTGATGCCGGCCTGAGCATTGTCGTGAACGCGAGCGACAGTTTCGACATCGCATCCGCCACCAATGGCAACACGACGGCTCTGCGTCTCACTGCAACCAATGGTTCGGGCACGCTCGGAAACGTCACCTCGCTGGGTTCCATAGCCATTGCGACGGGTACTGACCTTGTGGCCGGCATTCTTGACGCAGCAACAGACATCACCGTCATCTCAGGCGGCACCCCCGCTATTGCCAGTGTCATCAGCGGCAATGACACGACCATCACCGGCCAGTCGGTCACGCTGAACAATGGCACCATCGGCGGTGATCTGACACTCGATGCAAGCGCCGGCGATATCGACGGGACGGGTACGGTCACGGTTGGCGGTGGCATTGATCTCGATGCCACCGGTAACGTCGGATTTGGCGACCTCGATGCGCAGGGCGGCACGTTCACTGTCGATGCCGGCAGCGACATCAACTTCACCGGCGCGACCAGCAGCGATGCGATCAACATGACCGCAGGCGGCGGAATCTTCGGCGGCGACCTGACGGCGACCAATGCGCTCAATCTGGACGGCGGCACGATTGCAATCGGCGATGCGAACGCCGGTTCGATCAACTTCTCGAGCGCGACCGACATATTGTTCGACTCGATCATGTCGCCGGCTTCGATCACCCTGACCGCAACCAGCGGCACTATTGGCGCAAACAGCGGCCCAGGCGACATCACGGCAACCGATGTTGGGGCGGGCGTCAATCTGTACGCAAATGATGTGGCTGTCGGCACGCTTACCACCAATAGCGGCGACATACTGGTTTCCGCGGCGCAAGATATTGCGCTCGCCGCCGCTGCTACCGGAACCGGCGTTCCGACCGCTGGTTCGGTCGGCTTGCTGGCGGGAGGCAATATTGCCGCCACGGGTTCGCTTAGCGCTGGCGAGGATGTGTCGATCCGTGCGCTGGGCAATGTTGCGCTGGCAACTGTCGCTGCGGGTGACGATTTCATCGTCGGGTCTGACGGTATGATCTCGCTGGACAGCGCGACCACCAGCGGCGCAGGTATCGATCTGTTCGCCCTGTCGTTCGACACCGCCAATGCGGGTCAGACCGGGTCCATTGTCTTTTCCTCGGAGACCTCTACAGGCTCCAATATCTTGCTCGACGGCGGCGGCGATATCGGGGTTTCCGGGACGCTTGACGCAAATAATGATATCTTCGTGACGGCACTCGGCACACCTTCCATAGCCAATGTCGTCAGCGGCAATGACACCAGCATTACCGGATCATTTGTCACATTAAGCAGCGGCAGCATCGGCGGCGATCTGACGCTTAGCGCTCTGGCCGGCGATGTCGACGGCAGCGGTTCGGTCACGGTCGGCGGCGGCATTGATCTCGATGCGGCCGGTGATGTCGGATTTGGCGACCTCGTTGCGCAGGGCGGCACGTTCACCGTCGATGCTGGCGGCAATATCAATTTCACCAGCGCCGCGAGTAACAGTGGCACGACTCTGGATGCCGGCGGCGACATCATCGGCGGCGACATGACTTCCGATGGCGATATTGCGATCAATGGCGGCGGTGACGCCAGCTTCGGCACCGTTAACAGCGGCGCAAATGTCAGAGCCCGGTTGCAGGGCGCCTTTACTGCAAGCGACGTGAATGCGGCGACAACGAGCCAGGGCGAAGACGAAGTCGACATCAGCGCCGACAATGGCATCGACATCGCCAATGTCGCGGGTAACAGCATTTTTCTGACGGCTGCAAACGGCCTGGTCAATGTCACCAATAATGTCGATGTATCCAACAGCATTGTCGCGTCGGGCGAAGCGGTCTCTATTGTGACGCAACAAAATATGAGAGTCCGCGCCGACGCTACCAATGGCAATATCGACCTGTCCTCGGCAGCGGGCCTGGAAGTCGACGCAGCGCAAGCGACGGGTGACATCACCATGGGCGCCGAAGATAATGTTCTGATCAACGGTACGGTCAGCGCGGCCAATGATCTGCAGATCTCCGCCGGCGGCACGATCGACATCCAGGCAGCAACGATAGGCAGCACTATCCAGACGCTCAGCGCCGATATGAATATCGGATCAGCAGGCAGCCTTGGCCAGAGAGATTTGACCAGCGATATCTTTATTTCCACCGACGGCACCACGCAAATGAGGCTCGGCGACGAAACCGATTTGGGAGGGGTATTCTCTCTTACAAATGACGAATTCAGCCGGATCCATTCGGGCGGTGACCTGACAATCAACGTTGCAGAAACGGGGCTCAGCGGATTTGATCTAACCATCGAGACCCTGACGGCGAGCGCCTTTTCTAATGGCAATTTCGGAGCAGATGGAAACTTCAATATTTCCGCAGATCAGTCAATAAATGTGATCGGCAGCCTGTCTGTTCAGGGCGACTTTAATTCAAGCCTCAATCTCGCCGCTGGCGAAGATCTGTTCGTCAACGCCACGACCGGCTCGATCGGGATGAGGAGTGACAACAGCATTTCGGGGAACTTGTCTCTCACCGCACGCAATATTTACGCAATGACCGATCAGGCTTTCACCGACATTCAAGGCATGAGCACCGCCGAAATTGATGAGCGCCTTGCCCAGAATGACGGCAACATCAGGGATGACGGCTTCATTGTAGCCGACGCAATCAGCGTCACTCTACTTGCCAGCCAATTCTATGTTCAGAACACAGGCAATGGCACTGATTTCGATGCCCGGCGAGGCTTTGTTGCCGGCACTGGCGGACTTTCCATCGATGCTGGTCCCAGTGGTGTCACGCCCATCGTCATCAATGGCACGGTCAATGGCGCGACGGGCATTGACGCTATTCCGGTCACAACGATAACCGGTGCCGGTTTCGATCAGCAGTCGACCATCAACGGCTGTGTTATCGCCAATCCGACGAGTTGTGCGCCTGCGCCAACACCGACCCCGACACCCACTCCAACGGCAGACACGCCCACATTGACGGACCCAGTTCAGGATGTGATCGAGGAAGAGGTAACTCCGGAAGAATCTGTAGCAGACCCGCTTGCAACCAATCTGATCGAGATCAGGGAGATTGAAGATCTGGCCGAGGAGCCGTTGATCGACGAACCGGTGACCGGAGCGGGCAATGACGACCTTTGGGTTGGCGGCGCTGAATGCGAGCGCGATGATGGCAGGAAGTGTCTCGTTGACGATGAAGCGGAAGAGCTCGAACCGGCGGAATGACGCCGCCGGTCAATTGATCTGTTGACCTTTTGCGCGGAAAGCCATTAGGCGAAAGACGATGACTGATATTGCCGAACATCCGCTGAAACTGTTCAACAGCCTGACTCGCCAGTTGGAAGAGTTCGTGCCCGTCCATCAAGGCGAAGCACGCGTCTACACCTGCGGGCCCACGGTCTATAATTATCAGCATATCGGCAATATGCGCGCCTATATTTTTGCCGATCTGCTCGGCCGTACGCTCAGCTGGAAGGGCTATAAGCTCACCCATATCATCAATATCACCGATGTCGGCCATCTGACGTCCGACGCCGATGCCGGCGATGACAAGATGGAAAAGGCCGCTGCGCAATCCGGAAAGTCCGCCTGGGACATCGCCAAATATTATACCGATGCCTATTGGCAGGATATCGATCGCCTCAACATCCGGCAGCCAGCAAAATGGGCGATTGCCACAGATCATGTCGAGGAGATGATCGCCTTCGCCAAAAGCATCGCAGACAAACATTGCTACGAACTGGAAAGCGGGCTTTACTTCGACACGTCCACTGTGCCGCATTATGGCCAATTGGCGCGCGCCAATACCGACGAAGGCGAAAGCCGGATCGACCCGGTTGCGGGCAAGCGCAACCAGACCGATTTTGCGATCTGGCGCAAGACACCAGCGGGCGAGACCCGGCAGATGGAATGGGATAGCCCCTGGGGCAAGGGCGCGCCGGGCTGGCATCTCGAATGTTCGCAGATGAGCAACAAATATCTCGGCGAACAATTTGATATCCACACCGGCGGGATCGACCATCGCGAGATACATCATCCCAATGAAATCGCGCAAAACCAGGCGCACAATTGCTCCGAACATAGCGGCGCCAATATCTGGATGCACAATAATTTCCTGATCGACAGAGCGGGCAAGATGTCGAAATCGAGCGGCGACTTTCTGCGGCTGCAGGTGCTGATTGACCGGGGTTTTCATCCCCTCGCCTATCGCCTGCTATGCCTCCAGGCCCATTATCGCAGCGAGCTGGAATTCAGCTGGGACAATCTTGCGGCGGCGCTGACCCGGTTGAAACGGATATTGATGGGCGTCGAGCGGCTGTTGGAAAAAGCGGACGGACAGACAGCGGCGATAGAACATCCTGCCCTCGTTCAATTGCGGGACAAGTTCGATGCAGCGCTGAGCGAAGATTTGAACAGCTCGAAAGGTCTGCCGCTGCTCGAGGAATTGCTGACCCTGAAAAAAATGCCCGCCGATCAAAGGATGATGCTGCTGTCCGAGATAGACTCAGTTTTGGGATTGGAGCTTGCTACGCTGAAACGCGATCAATTGCGGATGAGTCCCGCTGATGCGAAACTGGACGAAAACAGCATCGAGGCGAAACTAGACCAGCGCCAGCAGGCGAAGGCAGCGAAAGATTTCGCAACCGCCGATGCGATCCGCGATGAATTGACCGCAAAGGGCGTGGAGCTAATGGACGGCGATCCGCTGCGCTGGGACTGGAAGTTAGAGATTTAGGTTTTTCGCTGCCTGTTATCCCGCAAAGACAAGGAGGCCGGCCGGACAATGCTTGAACAGAAATGCAGATTCCCGTCAAAAAAGGGAACGCCGATTTTTAGGAGAATGAGTTTATGACCGCCAAACCAAAAGCCGCTATGGCATCCCTCGTCCGTCCCATGGTTGAACAATATTGCGGGGACCTTGATGTCACATGGTTCACCAGCACTGAGGAAGCAATGGAGGTTGCGCCGCATGCCGAGATCGGCTGGTTCGACATGTACGACAAGGACAAGATGGCGGAAATCATCTCAGCCGCGACCAACCTCAAATGGCTCAACAGCATTTACGCCGGCGTCGAGCATTTTCCGCTCGAGCAGCTCAAGGCGCAGGGCACGAAGCTGACCAATGGCGCTGGCCTGAACAGCGCGCCGATCGCCGAATTTGCAGTGATGATGATGCTCGCCGCCGCCAAGCGCAGCGATATCATCCTCGACAATCAGCGCCAGCACAAATGGCTCGAAACCCCGCCGGGTACCGCAGAGATCGACGACAGCAAGGCGCTGATTATCGGCTATGGCGGCATCGGCCAGCAGATCGCCAAGAAGCTTTCCGGTTTTGACGTCGACGTGACCGCTGTGCGCCGCACCGCGACCGGCGAGCCCAATGTTATCGGTCTCGACGACTGGCGCGACCGGCTCGGCGAGTTCGACTGGGTTTTCGTCTCCGCCCCCGCCACCAGCGACACCAAACATATGTTTGGCGCAGACGAGTTCGCGGCGATGAAACCCTCCGCCTGGCTGGTCAATGTCGCGCGCGGATCGCTGGTCGATCAGGATGCCTTGCTGGCAGCGCTCAATGAAAAGGCGATTGGCGGGGCTGCGCTCGACGTCGCCGACCCCGAACCGCTACCCGCCGACCACCCGTTGTGGGACGCGCCCAACTGCATCATCACCATCCATTTGTCGGGGCAAGCGCAAACCCGGATGTTCCAGCGTGCCGCTGCCCGCTTCGTCGAAAATCTGAAACGCTATAAAAATGGCGATGATATGATTGCCGTGGCCGACTTTGACCGCGGATATTGAGGGGTGACTTCGCAGCTATTTTGACTTACCATCCAAGAACATAGGGGTAGAGTGAGTCTCGTTTCTGAGGGGGATTGAGGGTCATTGGGGTCGTTACCGATTACTCGCACCAGTACTGGTCATCGCGGCCAGGGAAGGACCCACATGACCAAAGCATCCGATCTGTTCGTAGAATGTCTCGAGAATGAAGGCGTTGAATATCTGTTCGGCGTTCCTGGCGAAGAAAATCTCGACATGCTCGACAGCCTGTCGCGCTCGAAAAAAATCAAGCTCATTCTCACCCGCCACGAACAGGGCGCCGGCTTCATGGCCGCAACCTATGGCCGCCATACCGGCAAGACCGGCGTGTGCATGGCAACGCTCGGCCCCGGGGCGACCAATCTGGTCACCGCAGCCGCCTATGCGCAACTCGGCGGCATGCCGATCCTGATGGTCACCGGCCAGAAGCCGATCAAGAAATCCAAACAGGGCCGGTTCCAGATCCTCGACGTCGTCGACATGATGGGTCCGATTACCAAATTCACCCATCAGCTGGCGTCGGCCGACAATATCCCGAGCCGCGTGCGTGAGGCGATCCGTCTGGCCGAGGAAGAAAAGCCCGGTGCTACCCATATCGAATTTCCGGAAGATATTGCCGACGAGGACACGGATTCCACCCCGATCATACCGAGCCTGGCCCGGCGGCCGGTTGCCGAAGCAAAGGCCGTGCGCGCCGCAACCAAGAAAATCGAGAATGCCAAATCTCCGATCATCGTCGTCGGTGGCGGCGCCAACCGGACCACCACCGGCCGCATGCTCACACAGTTTATCGAGAAGACCGGCATACCCTTTGTCACCACCCAGCTCGGCAAGGGCGTGGTCGATGAAACCCACAAGGAATTCATGGGCTGCGCGGCGCTATCGGCCAATGACTTCGTCCATCGCGCGATTGAATCCGCCGACCTGATCATCAATGTCGGCCATGATGTGATCGAAAAACCGCCCTTTTTCATGGCGACGGGCAGCACCGAGGTCATCCATGTGTCGATGAACAGCGCGGAAGTCGATCCGGTCTATTTCCCGCAAATCGAGGTGATCGGCGATATCGGCAACGCAATCTGGCAGATGAAGGAAGATATCGTCCCTTCCGGCAGCTGGAATTTCGACGCGATGTACAGGGCGCGCCGGGCCGAGGAAGAGCATACGGATTCGATGGATGACGATGTCCGTTGCCCGATCTATCCGCCGCATCTGGTAAAGGTCGTGCGTGAAGCGATGCCGGCAGACGGCATCATCTGTCTCGACAATGGCGTCTATAAAATCTGGTTCGCGCGCAACTATAAAGCGCGCCAGGCCAACACCGTCTTGCTCGACAATGCGCTGGCGACAATGGGTGCCGGCCTGCCCTCGGCTATGGCTTCGGCGATGGTCTATCCCGACCGCAAGGTCATGGCGATCTGCGGAGATGGCGGGTTCATGATGAACAGCCAGGAAATGGAAACCGCCGTCCGGTTGAAACTTAACATCACCGTGCTGGTGCTGAACGATAACAGCTATGGCATGATCCGCTGGAAACAGGCCAACATGGGCTTCAAGGACTGGGGTCTGACTTATGGCAACCCCGATTTCGTGAAATATGCAGAGGCTTATGGCGCCAACGGCTACCGGATCACCAGCGCTCAGGATTTGCAGGAAACAATCGACAAATGTCTGAACAGCGAAGGCGTGCATCTGATCGAAGTTCCGGTTGATTATTCCGACAATGATCGCATCTTGAATCACGAGATCAAGGAACTCAGCGCGAAGGTTTGAACGAGACACTTATGACAAAGTTAAAAGAAGTCTATCCGCTCTATCTCAACAATGAAGCGGTACAGCCCAATACCGATCTGGAAGTTACCGACAAATATACCAACGAAGTGGCTTTCCGGACGGCATTGGCGACACCCGATGTCATTGAAGAGGCTATTGCCGGGGCGGTATCGGCCAGCGAACCGATGGCCAGAATGGCGAGCTATGAGCGGCAGAATGTGCTGCAGCATTGCGTCGACCGGTTCAAGGAACGCTATGACGAACTGGCTTATTCCCTGTGCGTGGAAGCGGGCAAACCGATCAAGGATGCAGAGGGCGAAGTGGGCCGTCTGATCGACACCTTCCGTATTGCCGCCGAAGAATCCGTGCGCAATTATGGCGAGGTCCAGCCACTGGATATATCCGCACGGGCCAAAGGCTATATGGGCATGTGGAAACGCGTGCCAATCGGCCCCTGCAGCTTTATTTCACCGTTCAACTTCCCGCTCAATCTGGCGGCGCACAAGATCGCACCGGCGATTGCCGTGGGCTGTCCATTCGTGATGAAACCGGCCAGCAAAACACCGCTGGGCGCGATCATCATGGGCGAAATACTGGCAGAGACCGATCTGCCGAAAGGCGCTTTCTCGATTCTGCCCGCTAGTCGGGACGGCGCCGATTTATTCACCACCGACGAGCGTCTGAAGCTGCTCTCTTTCACCGGTTCGCCCGGTGTCGGCTGGGATCTGAAAGCCAAGGCTGGCAAGAAGCCGGTCATCCTGGAACTGGGCGGCAATGCCGCCGTGGTCGTCGACCATGACGCCGATCTCGACGATGCGCTCGAAAGGATCGTCTTCGGTGCCTTTTACCAGTCCGGCCAGAGCTGTATCGGCGTGCAGCGGATCATCATCCACGAAAGCATCTACGATCAGTTCAGGGACATGCTGGTTGCCAAGACCAAAACACTGGTCTCCGGCGATCCGAAAGACCGCGACACATTCATCGGCCCGATGATTTCCGAAGGCGAAGCCAGCCGCCTGCATGGCTGGATCGAAAGCGCTGTCGCCGGTGGCGCGACGCTGCTGTGCGGTGGCAATCGTGAAGGCAATATGCTCGAAGCGACGCTGTTGGAAAATGTCGACACCAGCGCTGACGCCTATCGCGAGGAGGCCTTTGGGCCGCTCGCCTTGCTCTCAAAATTCAGCGACTTCGGCGCCGCGATGGACGAAGTCAACGACAGCAAATTCGGGCTGCAGGCGGGCATCTTCACCCGCGATCTGTTCAAGTCGCTCGATGCCTGGGATTATCTCGATGTCGGCGGTGTCGTGATCAATGATGTGCCGTCCTATCGGGTCGACAATATGCCTTATGGCGGGGTCAAGGACAGTGGTCTGGGCCGCGAAGGTATCAGATTTGCCATGGAGGACATGACCGAAATACGTAATCTGGTGATTCGCCGCAAACCCGGCTAGCCAGCCGGATTTGGGCGTGGCCGTGGAGCCACACCAAGTTTCCATTGCTGCACGATACAGTCGTCAACGCCCTAAAAAATAAAAGAAATCGGGCGATTTTCGTTTGCATTGAGCATCACTTGGGGGATAGGTAACCTGATCGTTATATTAAACGGCAAGGGTCGCTTCGTGCTGAATAAGGGGACCGGTTTCAAAACCGGATTGGGCAACGATGCAAACGAGGGCAAATTTTTCACGAGTACCAGGCTGGTCCGTACTGGCCGCTGGCCTGTTCTGCTCGGCACTGGTCGCAGCGGCATTGTTCGTCTCGACCATGGCAAGCCCGGAACCGGTGGAAGCCGCCACTGATATCGCCAGAGGCACCCATCTCGGTGTGGCGACCTGCGGCGGATCAACCTGCCATGGGCGTCAGGAAGCCGATGGCGAAATTGTCCGGCAGGACGAGATCATGCGTTGGCAGGAAGAATCCACCCCCGGCGGCGCGCATAGCCGTGCTTTCCGTGTGCTCCGCGAACCGCGCAGCATCGCGATCGCAAAACGGCTCGGCATCAGGGACGCGGCCTCCGCATCCGAATGCCTCGGCTGCCACAGCACCGCGGCCGCGAGCAAGGGGCCACGGTTCCAGCTGAACGATGGCGTAGGCTGCGAATCCTGTCACGGTGCATCTTCCGGCTGGCTTTCCAGCCATTATGCCGTGGGCGCGAGCCACGCCCGCAATGTTTCGCAGGGCCTTGTGCCACTCGACAACCCCAAGGCGCGCGCCAGCGTCTGTCTCGACTGTCATTTCGGCAGCGCCAAAAAAGGCCAGTTTGTCGATCATAGAATCATGGCCGCCGGTCACCCGCGCATCTCGTTCGAGATGGACCTGTTCTCGACCCTGCAGCAACATCATGACGAGGATGTCGATTATATCCGCCGCAAGGGCCGGACCAACAGCGTCCGGTTCTGGGCCGTCGGTCAGGCGATGGCGCTGGAACGCTCGCTCAATCTGTTCAGCAAACCGGCTCTCGCCACCGAAGGCATCTTCCCGGAATTCTACTTCTACGACTGCCATAGCTGTCACCGCCGGATTTATGACAATGCCTCGGCGCGCCCGACATCGGTCGACAATCCCGGGCGTCCGATCCCCGAAGGCATGCCACCCTATAATGACGAGAATATGATCATGCTCAGCGCGGCGATCAAAGTGGCAGCGCCGGATATTGCTGCTGATTTCGACAGCCGCTCGAAAGCCTTTCACGCCGCCATGGCGCAGGGCCGCGGTCCCGCCGTCGAGGAAGCCGCCCGCTTGCGGCAATATGCGGCGCAGCTCGCCGACCGCTTCTCCCGCGCCAACTTTGGCCGCGACCAGACCTTCCGGATCATGGAGACCATTGCCGGGCAGGCAATCTCGCCCCGCTTCACCGATTATGAGGGCAGCGTACAGGCGGTGATGGCGATCGACACCTTGCTCAATGGTCTGGTCAACAGCGGTCAGGTCAGCGAGTCCGCCGCGTCGAGCCTGCGCGGACAGATCAATATCGCTTATGCTGCGGTTGCCGAACCCAATAGTTACGAGCCGCTGAAATTCCGGCGCGCGCTGGGCAGCGCGGTCCGCACGATCCGGTCGCTGAGATAGGAAATCCGGTGATGCGCAAACCCTTTTTCACCTCTGCCCTTTCGGCCGCAGCCCTAGTTCTGACCTCCTGTGGCGGTGGCGGCGACAGCAATGATTTCGGTGGCACCCCGTCACCCTCGCCTGCTCCGACACCCGCGCCCACACCGCCCCCGACGGGAACCGGCGGCCTGTTCGCGGCACCGGCGCAAAGGTCGCTGACCGTTACCGATGTGCAGACAATAATCGCCCAGGCCGTTGGCGAAGCGCAGGCCCGTAACCTGCCCTCGGTGATCGCCGTGGTCGACCGGGTCGGCAATGTGCTGGCTGTGTTTGACATGCAGGGTTCGAACGGCGGATCATCGGAGATCACGATCAGCAACCAGCAGATTGGCGGCCTTGCCGGTCCGGCCGACCTGGTCGGGCTGCAGGGCCAGCAGGTCCCGGCGGCCGCCGCAGCCATCGCCAAGGCGGTAACCGGCGCCTATCTGTCGAGCAGCGGCAACGCCTTTTCCTCGCGGACCGCCAGCCAGATCGCCCAGGAACATTTTCCGCCTGCACCGACCACCGTCGGTCTGGAAAGCGGGCCTTTGTTCGGTGTCCAGTTCAGCCAGCTGCCCTGCTCCGACCTCTCCCAGCGTTTCAACGCAATGGGCGGCACAGGTGCGCTGATCGGTCCGAAACGGTCGCCGCTCGGCCTCGCTGCCGACCCCGGCGGGATGCCGCTCTACAAGGACGGTGTCGTTGTCGGCGGGATCGGCGTCATGGGCGACGGCGACTATGGGTTCGACCCCAATATTCTCGACGTCGACGTCGATGACGAGGAAGCTGTTGCACTGGCCGGCATTCAGGGATTTGCTCCGCCCGCATCCATTGCCGCAAACCGGATTTCGGTTGATGGCACATCCTTGCGGTTCAGCGATATGGTGGTCTCCGATCTGTCGCCGTTGCAGAATAATTTTGCCGCTATCAACAATGTTGCCGGCGCGCTTCTGACCGTCAAAGGCTATAGCAATGGCTCGATCATCGCCGGCACCGCTTACGGAACGGAAGCCTCTGGCATCCGGGCGTCGACCGCAACCGAGTTCAAGAACAGCGACGCCTTTGTTCTCACCGACGGAACCGGCACCAATCGCTATCCGATCCGCGGCGGCACCGATGCTGCGGTGGTGCCCACACCGCTGTCTGCGTCAGAAGTGCGCGCCATTCTCGAAGAAGCGTTCATCGTCATCAGCCGGGCTCGAGCGCAAATTCGCCAGCCGCTGGACAGCCGGATGCAGGCGACGGTCAGCGTGGTTGATACCCGTGGCCAGATCTTGGGCATCGTGCGCACGCCAGACGGCCCGATTTTCGGCACCGACGTCTCACTGCAAAAAGCAAGGACGGCGGCATTCTTCTCTAGCGCGATCGCAGCCCAGGAGTTGCTTGCAACACCGGTATTTGCGCCCTTCGCCAATGTCCCGGTCCATGTGCAGCGCGTGCGCAATTTTCTCGGCGATCCCAATGCCCTGACCGGCAGCGTAGCCTTTGCCGATCGTTCAGGCGGCAACCTCGCCCGGCCTTATTTCCCCGACGGTGAAATCGGACGTCCTCCCGGACCGCTGTCGATCGAACAGTCGGCAAAATTCAGCCCGTTCGCGGTTGGCTTGCAGCTTGATCTGGTCTTTCCGAATATCGTGCAGCATGTCGGCTTCGTCCGGTCCAACGGTGCCAGCCCCGACACAGATCAGCGCTGCACGCAATTACCGACTATAGCCGGAACCGGCGGACAAAACCGTCTTTCCAACGGCATGCAGATTTTTCCGGGCAGCGTGCCAATCTATCGCGGTGACAGACTCATCGGCGGTATCGGCGTCTCCGGCGATGGTATTGACCAGGACGATATGGCCAGCTTTCTCGGCCTTCACAACGCGGGCGTGCGACTGGGCACGATCAGCAACGCACCGAAAGCTATCCGGGCCGACAATGTCGTTGTCGACCTGGGCAATGCCAATGTCCGCTTGCGCTATGTGAACTGCCCCTTCGCTCCGTTCCTGGACAGCAATGAACAAAATGTCTGCGAGGGACTGTAGGACTGATGTCAGGACTCTCAGCCTCCTTTGTGCCGATCCTGGCAGTGATGTCGGGCCAAGCCGAGCAGATGGAGACCCAGCGTGCTTCTGACAACGACATGGAAGCCTCGTTGACAGCTTTGCTGGCCGGGGAAAAATTTGACTGGATACGCACAGAAACTGTCAATTTTGGTATAGAAACGGGCATGGGCGGACCAGATCCGGACGAAAAAGAGGCAGAAAAGGACGAAAAATCCACAGCTGATCCCGCGACCGGAAAAGATGCTTCCAATTCTTCCATTTTGGAGCAATCCGAAACCCCGGATCCGCTGGAAATGGACGTCAACAGCCTGACCGCCGATGACGCGCTGATCGACGGCCGACGCCGGCCCGGCGTCCAGCAGAGCCTGCCCGATCGGGTGACCCAGAACAATCCCGGCGCGATCAATGCTCCGCCACCCGAAGCCTTTCCAACCGACGAATTTCCGGTTCCCGACCGCTGGCGGATCATGCAAAGCCTGTGCCCGGCCAAGGGCAGCGACGAAGCGATCTACACATTGTTCGGAGCGCTGCGCAACAACTGCCACAGCACGTTAAATCCCTATCATCAGAATGTGCTGAAGGGTGACAAGCCCATTCCGGCCGATAAGAAACCGGGCTTTCTCAAGGGAGACGACTGGTTCTTCGTCGCCAATGTGATTTCCGACACGGTCGTCGAACCCCGCAGCTTCCCTATCCCTGTCGGCGTCCAGACCACCGAACGGCCAAACAGCATCGATGTATTCGGGCGGTCCGGTTCGGAAGTCTATGCCCAGACGTTCATTACCGGCTTTGCCCTGATCAAGGGCTCCACCGCCTACAAGCCACCTGACGTGGAATATCGCCTGACGCTGGCGACTCAGGTCAATCATGTGAACGTGCCGGAACGCCGGGTCCTGTTCGTCGAGCCGTCCAAATCCTCGCATCGCACCGACTGGTTTGTCGGCGTGCAGGAAGCGTTTTTCGACTATCATATCCGCAACACTTCGGCGCGCTATGACTTCGACAGTTTCCGGATCGGCATCCAGCCGATGCAAGCGGATTTCCGCGGTTTTCTGTTTCAGGACAACCAGCTCGGTTTCCGCCTGTTCGGGACCCGCGACAACAACCGGATCCAGTATAATCTGGGGGCATTCGTCCAGCTGGAAAAAGACACCAATTCCGGCCTCAACGATATCACCCAGACCCCGCGCGAGAGCTATATATTCTTCGCCAATCTCTACCGGCAGGATCTGCCGTTTGTCGGCCTGACCAGCCAGTTCAGTCTGACCTATAATATGAATCGCGAAAAGTCCGATGTCCAGATTGACGACAACGGCTTTCCGGTCCGTCCAGCACTGCTCGGCGACCTCAGGGGCCGGGCCTATGATGTCGTCTATCCGGGCTATGCCTTTGACGGCCGGATCGGACGGATCAACCTCACCGGGCAGGTCTACGGCGCCTTTGGCGAGGACCGGAACAGTTTCTTCACCAGCGAACCGGCAAAAATCGAAGCCTATTTCGGGGCTTTGGAAGCCAGCTATGACGTCGACTTCCTGCGCTTCCGCGCCTCGGGCCTGTTCGCCAGCGGCGACGGCAATCCTTATAATAATACCGAAGCCGGTTTTGATGCGATCTTCGAAAATCCGATTTTCGCCGGGGCTGACACCAGCTACTGGATTCGCCAGACCATCCCCTTCGCCGGCGGCGGCCGGGTGATCTCGATCAACGGACGCAATGGTATCCTAAATTCGCTTCGTTCGTCCAAGGAGCAGGGACAGAGCAATTTCAACAACCCCGGGACGATATTGGCCGGCGTCGGCGTCGACGCTGATCTGACGCCCGATTTCCGGCTCTCCGGCAATGCCAATCATCTCTGGTTCCACAAGACTGAAAGCCTCGAAGCTCTGCGCGTCGAAGGATCGATTCCAAGGGATATCGGATGGGACCTCTCGCTGGCCGCCATCTACCGCCCGAAAGCCACGCAGAATATGGTATTCCGCCTCTCGGGCGCTGCTTTGATACCCGGAAAAGGATTCAAGGATTTGTTCGATCAGACCGACAAACGTGACTTCCACTATTCGATTTTGCTCAACGCGATATTGGCTTTCTGATGCGCTGGCGGAACCTCTTGACTGGCAACAGCAAATTATTCCTTGCGGGACTGGGCGCTTTGGCGCTGACCGTCACTCCGACATCATTATTGCTCGCTGCTGGCAAGGAAAAGGCGCAAAAGATCGATTACAGCTTCACGCCCCCTGCCCCGCAGAACCAGACCTGGGATGAAGCGCAGGTCAAGAGCAACGGCTGCCAGACCTGCCACACCGACAGCGACCAGAAAACCATGCACGAAACCCCGGCCGTGGTGCTCGGCTGTGTCGATTGTCACGGCGGCGATGCGTCGGTTGTCGGCGACAACAAATGGGGCAAGAACAGCCTCGCCTATATGGATGCGCTCACCAAGGCGCATGTTCTGCCGAAATATCCGGAAAGCTGGCACTGGCCGTCTTCCGCCAATCCCAAGCGCAGCTATGGCCTGCTGAACAAGGAATCGCCCGAATTTGTGCGTTTCGTCAATCCGTCGGACTATCGCGTCGCGCGGGAATCCTGCGGTGCCTGTCATATGGAAATCATCGAGGCATCGGAACGGTCGCTAATGGCAACAGGCGCGATGCTATGGGGGGGAGCGGCCTATAATAACGGCATTGTGCCCTTCAAAAACTATGTGTTCGGCGAGGCCTATACTCGCAAGGGCGAACCGGCGACGATCAAGTCCCCCGGCAATCCGCACGGCACGGTGACCGAGGCTGAGAAGAAACGCGGCGCACTGCCTATTCTCTATCCGCTACCCACGTGGCACACCGTTCCGCCGGGCGATATTTTCCGCGTGTTCGAGCGCGGTGGTCGCAATATCAACACCCAATTCCCGGAAATCGGACTGCCCAATATCGGCGGTATAATCCAGCGGTTGGAAGAGCCTGGACGTCCCGACCTCAAACAATCTAATCGCGGCCCGGGAACCGGGCTGCGCGTCGCCATCCCGGTGCTGAATATCCACAAGACCCGGCTCAACGATCCGTTCATGTGGTTCATGGGAACCAACGACCAGCCGGGCGACTATCGCCAGTCCGGCTGCGCCGGTTGCCACGTCGTCTACGCCAATGACCGCGAACCGCGGCACAGCTCGATCTGGGCCAAATATGGCCGCGACGGACAGACCCAGACGGTCGACCCTACAATCCGCAATTTGAAAGAGGGCGAACATCGCTTCGGCAGCTTTGGCACCTATGATGCCGCCCACGTCGCCAAAGGCTATCACGGGGAAGACGCCGATCATGGCGATGATCACGGCGGCGACACGGATCCTGCCAAGCGCGAAAAAGGCCATCCGATACAACATGCCTTCACCCGGGCTATCCCGACCGCACAATGCATGAACTGCCATATGCATCAGCCGAATATCTTCCTGAACAGCTATCTTGGCTACACGATGTGGGACTATGAATCCGATGCGCCCTATATGTGGCCTGGTCCAGACAACAAGACGCCCAAACCGGAAGGCATGAGCGACGCGGAATATCAGGCAAAATACAAGCAGCAGAAATATCCCGATGCCGAGGAAGTCCGCAAGGTGCTGGACCGCAATCCCGAAGGCGCCGCGCCCAAAGGGCTCTGGGCCGACATAGATTTCCTGCGCAACGTCTATGACCTCAACAGCGAAGCCAAGGATACTCAATTTGCCGACTATCACGGCCATGGCTGGAATTTCCGTGCGGTCCTGAAGCGCGATCGCGATGGCAATCTGCTTGATGCCGAGGGTAATCAGGCCAGCTATAGCACCGAGACCGACAATATCGTCGCCAATGATGATCCGGAAAAATTCCGCAAGGAAGACGAAGGAAAATTTGTCGACGCCGGTATAAATCCGGGTAAATCGGTCCATATGATGAGCATTCATGCCGAAGTCGGCATGCAGTGCGCCGACTGCCATTTTTCACAGGACGGCCACGGCAACGGCCTGATCTACGGCGAGGTTGCCAATGCCGTCGAGATCAGCTGCAAGGATTGCCACGGTACCGCTGATGCCTATCCCACTCTGCTGACGAGCAATCTCGCAGCACGCCCCAAAGGCAGCAATCTCGGTCTGCTGCGCAATGCCAATGGCGAGCGACGCTTCGAATGGTTCAAGAACCCCGAGGGCAAGCGCGTGCTGATCCAGCGCTCGATCGTCGATCCCGAACTCAGCTGGCAGGTCAGCCTCGTCAAGAATAGCGTCGATCGTTCGCATCCAGACTTCAACCTGAAGGCGGCACGGGCGAAGCTTATGTCAAAAAGCGGAGCAGAAACGGGAAAATATGCCTTCGGTAGCGGCGTTCCGAAAGAAGAACGGGCGCATAAAGACGAAAATATGGTCTGTTTCACCTGCCATCTGAGCTGGACGACAAGCTGCGGCGGCTGCCATTTGCCGATCGAAGCCAACTGGCAGGCCGACAATCACAAATATGAAGGTGGTACAACGCGGAACTACGCGACCTACAACCCGCAAGTCGCCCGCGACCAGATGTTCCAGCTCGGCCGGCACCAGACCAGCAAGGGCAATGTTATCGCTCCAGTGCGTTCCACTTCGGCGCTGATCCTGTCCTCGACCAACATCAACCGCGAACGCATTTACGTCCAGCAGCCGCCGATTTCCGGCATCGGCTTCTCGTCACAAGCATTCGCACCGCATTTCCCCCACACCGTGCGCAAGACCGAGACCAAGCAATGCTCTGACTGTCACGTCAGCGAGGCCAATGACAACAACGCGATCATGGCGCAAACACTGCTGCAGGGAACAAATTTCGTGAACTTCATCGGCCTCCATGCCTGGGTTGGCTTGGAAAAAGGCTTTGAAGCGGTCCGCGTCACGGAATGGGATGAACCACAGGCGGTGATTGGCTCCTACCTCCAGAAATATGCTTATCCCGACTATTGGCGAATGCACGTCGAGGACAATGATCGCGAACTGATTGACTGGGTCCGCGGCGAACGGCTCGACAAGAATTTTTCGGGCGAAACCAAGGCGCTCGAAGAATTCAAGAATGTCGTTCAGGGAACCGGCGATGCCGTTCGCTGTCTACAATTGCGCGGCGAATATATGTTTGTAGCGGAAGGCAAAGGCGGTTTCCGCGCCTATGATGTAGCCTCGATCGGGAACAAGGGTTTCTCGGAACGTATCGTCAAGGCACCCTTTTCGTCACTGGGCCATGACACCCATGTCGACACCAAAAACGCGACCTGCATGGCGCTAGCCACCAACCAGCCGATTGCACCAACCCGTAACACTAAGGAACTGCGGGAAGTCAACGAGGAACAGGCATTCCATCCGATCTACAACTATGCCGTGATTACCGATAGCGAAGAAGGCCTGATTTTGGTCGATATCAACACATTGGCCGATGGTGAATTCCGCAACAATTTTTTCAAGCGCAGCCTGACATGGAACGAAGGCGGGGTGCTTGACGGAGCGAAGCATATCACGCTGGCGGGTCATTATGCCTATATCACGACGGCCGCAGGATTGACCCTGATTGATCTCGACGATCCGCTAGAACCACGCCATGTGACCACCATTTCGATGACCGATGCCCGGGCATCAGCGCTGCAATTCCGCTATCTGTGGGTAACCGATGCCGACGGCGTGAAACTGTTCGATGTCACCGATATGGAAAACCCCGTTGCAGTGTCATCGGGAACAATTCCGCTGCGCAACGCCCGCCGGCTCTACCTCGCCCGCACCTATGCCTATATCGCGGCCAAAGACGAAGGCCTGGTAATCGTGAATATTACACGACCGGAAGCGCCGACTGTCTACGTGAAGGAAACACTCAGCGGCACGATGAATGATGCGGAGGATGTGATCGTCGGATCAACAAACGCCACGCTGTTTGCCTATGTCGCCGATGGTCGCAACGGGCTGAAGGTGATTCAGTTGACAACGCCGGATAGCCAGAAAAATTACTATGGTTTCTCGCCTGCTCCGAAGCCGGAACTCATCGCATTTGCCCGTACGCCCAAACCGGCACTGGCCTTGTCCAAGGGCTTGGACCGCGACCGGGCGGTGGACGAGACCGGCGGACAGATGGCGGTGTTCGGACGGCTGGGCTCCCGGCCCTTCACCCGCAGCGAGATGCAGCGCTTCTACCTGAACAGCAAGGGCGAGCCCTATTTCGTCAAAGACGAGCCGGATCTGGCGGACTGGATCGGACCGGTTCCGGCTATGCTTGCCAAGCAATAGAAATGATCGGGGGCCGGGGCTATTGAACAGCACCGGCCCCCTCTCCCCCAATACGCCACTCGAGGGAAACAATGACCCTGCGCACTATGGCGCAGGGTTTAGCTCAGTAAGTTGAAACGCGAACAGTTCAGCAGTTGCCGTCGATCGCCCGTCCCGCCAATGCACCAACTGCACCGCCGATAATCGTACCTTCGGTCTTGTCACCGCGACCAGCGACTTCGTTACCGAGGAGGCCACCGGCTATCGCACCGATAATCGTGCCTCCGGTACCGCGGTCACAGCCCCGATAGCGACTGTTGCTGGAATGGCGGTTATCGCGGTAGCGGCGCTGGTCACGGTAATTACGACGATCCCGATAGCGATTGCCGCGATAGGTATCGCCACGCCGATATTCACGATATCCGTTGCCGCGGACCTGTTCATAGGATCCGCCATTATAATAGCCGCCACGCGCTTCGGCAGGCGAAGCGAAAGCCATTGTGGCAATGGCTGCGGTTGAAATTGCTAGACTTCCCAGAATCTTGTTGATCATTTTCTTCACTCCAAAAGGGTTTTCTGGAACCCGAATCAATTGCTGTCTGACAAATGAAGTTCTAACGGCGTGGCCTTGACCAGTTGCTGAATGCTGACTTTATCTAAGGTTCATATTAGAAGCTGTTTAAATGAACGGATTGGGCAGGAGCAACGGCACTAGCTTTTTAATCCATTGTCGATTGTCACCCCGTCCGATAGCAATTGGCCGATATTGAAAAGAGGAAGAGCGATGAAATTGAACGGCAAGACAGCAGCGATTACGGGCGGCACGGCGGGTATTGGTCGGGGGATTGCCGAGGCGTTTCTGGCGGAGGGGGCGAATGTTGCGCTTTTTGCGCGCAATCCGGAAAAAGGTGCTGAAGTTGTCGCGGAACTGGATGTCGGGGACCGGGCGATATTCATTGCCGGCGATGTGATGGAGCAGGATCAGGTTGAGGGTTTTATTGACGAGACCGCCGCGCATTTCGGCGCTATTGACATTCTTGTTAATAACGCCGGCGGCGCTGGCGATCTCGCGCCCCTGGTCGATCTGACTGACGAAGCCTTTGATATTGCTATGAAATGGAACATCTATTCGACCTTCTGGGCAACCCGACGGGCGCTGAAACCGATGATCGCGCAGCAATGGGGCCGCATCATCAACATCAGTTCGACCGAAGGCAAGATGGGCAAGCCGACCTTCGCGCCCTACACGATTGCCAAGCACGGCATCAACGGCATGACCAAGGCGGTGGCCCAGGAAGTTGGCACATCGGGTGTTACCATCAACGCCATCTGCCCTGGCCTGATCCTGACCGACCTGATCATGCAAGGCGGCCCCGCCACAGCGGAAGGGCTCGGCATGAGTTTTGACGAGATGATCGACATGTTCTCGCAGGAAAGCGCGCTCAAACGGCCGGGCAAGGTCGAAGAGGTCGCGGCGATGGCGGTGCTGCTGGCATCGGAAGCCGGCGGCGGGATTACCGGCGGGACGCTGAGCGTCGATGGCGGCACTGCGCAATATTGAAGCTGCCTGCCTGAACCGGCACCCCCAACTTTAGACATCACGGCAGCAGTTCTTTGCGCTTCCGAGCGACATTTTCCATGTCGCCCCAGGGATCGCCCTGCCCGTCATGCGCCTTTGCCTCGGCCGCATCCGGCCCTGACGCCACTTCGGCTTGCGGATCGGCGGCGACGCAATAGGCGGTGACCAGCACCATCGCCGACCACCACAAGGCGTGACCACGGCTGGCAAAGACTCGGGAGAGGCGGGGTCCGAACATGGCCTGCGCATAGCATCGCAAGCTTAACAGAAGCTCGACACCGCCGCCGGATTTACAGATACTAAATATTGGCAAATTTCCCCATTATTCAGTTTCGGTTCATATTGCCCATTACGGCAAATTCCACTAACCTACTGTTATATATTGTTTTTCCTAAACTGGCACGGCCTGTGCAAAGCTATTGGCAACTTCGCAAGATAATTTGTGAAGCAACCATTTAAACCAAAAGGAAATTCAACATGACCAACGCAAACATCCAGAACCAGGTCGCCGCCGCTTTTGCCGCAATTTTCACCGCCGCAATTTTCGTCAGCGCCTCGATCGCCCCCGCCATGAACAACGCCGCCGCCCTGGTCGCCTAACCCACTCGTAAAGGAACCCCGAATATGTTGTCCTCCAAGCTTCAAACCCGTCTCGCCGCAGCTTTTGCCTCTTTCGTTTCGGCTGCCATCCTGCTCAGCGCCTCGATCGGCCCTGCGGTCAACAACAGCGCATCTTTGGTGATCTGATCACCGAAGATCGCGACCGCGGCCCGAGCGGGCGCCGCTGGTTGCCACACGCCCGCCGACTCCCAACCCCGCGCTTTCAGACACTGCCATTTAATCTCTTTTAACATCTCCCCGCTATTTTTGAGCCGGTGAACGACATCCGCTGGCCCACCTTCATCATCATCACCGTTGCTCTGTGCACGGCGCTGTTTCTCGCCATTTTCCTCAGCGGGGGCCCGGCCACCAGCACAGCAGCCGTCGGCATCGATCCGCACCGCGCCAGCTTCGGCATCTGCTTTGGCCCCGACCGCACCACCTGCGTCGTCGACGGCGACACGATCTGGTACGAGGGCCGCAAGATCCGCATTGCCGATATCAACACCCCGGAAGTCTCCAGTCCCGGCTGCGCCTCCGAAAAACGACTCGGCCAGCGCGCCAAGATGCGCCTGCTGGCCCTGCTCAACCAGGGTAGCTTTTCCCTGCAATCCATCGACCGCGATCAGGACCAATATGGCCGCGATCTGCGGATCATCACCCGCGATGGCCAGAGCCTGGGCGAGATACTCGTTACCGAGGGGCTGGCCGAACGCTGGCAAGGCTATCGCCGCAACTGGTGCTAGGCCGCTTGTGCGGCCCATCGAGGTCACACACTCGGGAACCATCACTTTTCCCTCTCCCTCTGGGAGAGGAAAAGCACCGATCCGGGAAATCGCAACAAAACATGGAAAATACGGCCAGTCGTGATATCCGGCGCGAATGGAACAATATCGTCATATCATCGGCTGGGGCGCGATCGCCGTCGCGGCGCTCAACTTTCTCCCCCTGCCCCTGCCCGCGCTGCCGCCGATGCTGACCGCATCGATGATGCTGCTGTTGCCCGGCCTTGGTGCGATATTGATGATGCTCTCGCCAATGCTGCTCTTTGCGGCCGGCATTGGCCTGGTCAAAGGCTGGGATGGCGGGCGGAAGCTGTTCCTCGTCTGGGCGGTGATCGGCGGATTGTCGGCGCTGGCGGGTTTGGAATATGCGCCGGTCGCGGCGGTGGTTGATCTGGTGGTGATCGGGGTGTCGCTGGCGGTGGTGCTTTGGGGGGATTGGCGGCGGTTGTTGCCGGGTTGAGGGAGCTGGTGCGTAGTGAGGATCGTCATCCTGAACTCGTTTCAGGACCTCCCGAGAGTGCGCGCTCTGCCGGTGGAGGTCCATCACTCGTCATCCTGAACTAGTTTCAGGATCCCCCGAAGTTCGCGCGCTGCCGGTAGAGGTCCTGAAACTAGTTCAGGATGACGAGGTGGTGGCAGATTGCTCTGGGAACCAAATGCCCGACATTCAGCGTGTCGACCAATAGATGAGTGCAAAGATACCGGCAAACAGGTGCAGGATTGCAACGCATTTCAGATATTCCCCAAAAGGCTGCTTTCGGGTTTTATGGCGGAAAAACAATCTCGCCAGATAGGCACCTGGTGTTCCACCAAGAAATGACCAGCCGATCAGCGTAGCCTCCGGCACGCGCCAGCGACCGGATTCCGAGCAATATTTATCCCAGCCGAATAAGGCGAACGTCCAAGCGTTGACGAAGAAGAAAGCCAGCAGGATATTGGTTGCGGTCAGCATGGGGAGGGATTAGCCGAACAGGCTTAAAAACTGGTGAAAAGTGCGCGCCAGAAAGAAAGAATAATCGTCATCCTGAACCAGTTTCAGGACCTCCCGAGAGTGCGCGCTCTGCCGATGGATATCCTGAAACTAGTTCAGGATGACGACTCTCTCTGCAAAGAGAGCGCTTTGACGGAAGTGGCCCGCACTTGACAGTTTCGCCCCCTGCCCCTGTTAACAGCCCCGCCCCGGCGATAAGCCGTCCCCATGTCTTTCCAGCCCTACGTCTATATCATGACCAACAAGCCGCGCGGCCTGCCCTATATCGGCGTTACCTCCGACCTGATGCAGCGCATCTATCAACATCGCGACGGCAGCGCCGACGGATTTGCCAAGCGCTATAATCTGAACAAGCTGGTGCTGCTCGAACAATATGGCACGATGGAACTGGCGATCACGCGCGAGAAGCAATTGAAGCGCTGGCACCGGCAGTGGAAGCTGAACCTGATCGAGGAGAGCAATCCGCAGTGGCGAGATCTGGCGGAGGATTTGGGGTTTGGGCCCGTGCGGTAGCGTCCGCGGCTGCTTTAAAATGAGCTAGTCGTCATCCTGAACTCGTTTCAGGACCTCCATCGGCAGCGCGTGAACCTTGGGGGATCCTGAAACGAGTTCAGGATGACGAAGGGATGGTGCTGGATGACGCCCCGCACGGAACAATCCCGCCCCGCGCGCGTTGGTCGGATAACAGAAAGAGGAACAGCATGACCGACAATCAGAACAGCAACCAGTCCCAGCGCGACGACGCGCAGGCGCAGAAATTTGCCGAGAAGGCGCAGCAGCATACCAAGGCCAAGCGCGAGGATATCGCCGACAGCACCCATGGCGGCCACACCGACCCCGCGCAGCTTATCCCCGATGACACCCAGGATACGGTCGATCATATGAAACAGATGGTCGAAAGCGGACGCATCGAAGGCGGCGCCTTTGCCGGCGAGCGCAATGATGATGACGAGGAAAGCGATCTCGGCATACTGGACAAGGCCGAGGATGACGCCCCGCTCAGCGAGAAGGGCGGCGCGGATTTTGGTAATTCGGGCTGAGGGTTGAGCCGGTAAATAAACTCGTCATCCTGAACTCGTTTCAGGACCCCCATCGGCAGAGCGCAAACTCTCGGGAGGTCCTGAACCAAGTTCAGGATGACGATGCGTTATATTAAGCTTCAGCCCTCTTCCCATCCACACTCCACATACCGGCACCGTGCGCGGCGATGAACAGGAAGATGAAGCAGTAGAGTGCGACAATTTCGCCGCCATTGGTGATCGGGTAGAGCCCGGACGAGCCATGCGCCATCCAGTAGGCCGCGGCGCTCATGCCGCTGGCGATGAAGGCGACGGGACGGGTGAACAACCCCAGCGCAATCGCCGCGCCGCCGATCAGCTCGATACCGGCAGCGGCGTAGAGCATCGGGTTGAGCGGATATTCAAAGGCGACCGGAAAGTTGAAAAGCTTTTGCACGCCATGCGCCATGAACAACAGCCCCGCGACGATCCGTAGCAGCGCGTAAGTGTGTTCTTTATATCCATCCAGAAATTTCATGATTGTTCCTCCCCGTTGATTGGTGGGAGAAACCTAGGGCGGGCTTGCCCTAGCGTCAACGCGGGAGGTGGTGGGCGCGGGGCAACAGTGTGTTGCCGATTTTGCTGTTGTGGGGAGGGATCGGCGGCTGAGAGGAGAATTGGACCAAGCCAGTCGTCATCCTGAACTTGGTTCAGGACCTCCACCGTCAGAGCGTGAACCACGGGGGGTCCTGAAACGAGTTCAGGATGACGAGGGAGGGGGTTGGCGCGCCGACGCCGTGTTTCGAATCCGCTCCTATTCAGCCGCCACATCCGTCGCACGGGTCACGTCGCCGCGACCGGCCAGCAGGCCAGCCACCGATATATCCTCGTCAATCTCTTCCCAGTGCAGGCCCGAGCGGCTGAGTTCGACCTGCTCGCGCTGCCGGGGCGTTGCATGCAACAGGCGCGGAAACCAGGCCAGCGGAATGCCGAGCGTACGACCGTCTTCCAGATCGACCCAGAAACTATTCTCGTCAAACCGGATCGCAAGCGGTTCAGGGGGAAAAGAAGTCATGCCATTGTCTTTCAATTTCTTCGCCTCCCCCTCTATAACCGCAATTAGTCCACCAAAATACGTTCACCGTCGGGACTAGGAGAGAGGCCGGATCAGATGATCAGCGCTTTGAGCCAATGACCGGAACTATCAATTGGCCCCGATCAGAGGGATATTACCGCTCTGAGAAAGATGTTTGTTGGGATGATGAATGGTGTATTGAGTGAGCTGTCACTGTAATTGTATATTAGTTATCGTAATTTATTCTTGTTCAGTTATGTTATAGAGTCAACTCGCAGCACTATCCTCTGTTCTACATCAGGACATTCCAATTTGGAGATGATCCTTGTTCCTGCATCGATCATTATGCCGGACAAATCAAAAGGTGTGATTACCAACCATTCATCTTCGTCTACAAAGTCTGATGGCTTAGTAAATATTTTCGAAGCAATTTTTGGAAAAATATCATCGTGTTGCTCCACTCCATTTTCGATGGATATATACAGTTTTGCCTCAAACTCATCTATTTCATTCGAAACATAAAACATATTCAGAAGCATCAAGCTGGGCATCTCTAATGGAAGGTCTTCAACTTCCAATGCCGGAGGAAATACTCCTATAAACATTGGTTGACCGGTGTTCTCTATGCGAAAGTCTTCACAGTAAAAAGAATTGACCCTTATCTTATTCATCGTCAATCGCACCCATCAGACAATTGTAATCGACACCCAGAGCTACAGCCATTTTTTTCAAGTTATCAAATGATGGTTTATCCAAACCGGCTTCCCATAATGACAATCGCGGTTGAGAGGTTCCAATGAATTTTGCCAACTGGGCTTGAGTAAGACCAGCCGCTAGTCTCAAATCTGATAAGCGTTCAACCGAGTTACTGCCGGACCTTCGATTTTCCGAAAAGTGTTTTCGAGCAGTGGGCAGGCGCGTTTCGGTGTCAGCATCAACTACATCTGAGATAAAATCCTGTAAGGTCGAGAAGCCACTGGGCAAAGCGTGGAATTGTGACAATTCTAGGTTTGAAGTTGAAAGTCGCAAGTTTCCGCGCCTTGGCCTACTCCTTCTTCTGAAAGGTCTATCCTCCCAATTCTGTAAAGCCAAGTCTCTCATACGCCTCTTCTAAACGCGAAATTAATTCCGCGTCTCTTTCATAATTTTGATCTCTGTGCATGATTGCCAATATAGCGACTTCGCGGCGTTTATGATCGCCGGCAGTAAGGATACGCCATTTTCCAAGATTGTATAATTTGACACGATATACATTTAATCGTGCATTCTGCATCGCCCAAAATGGGCTGATACTTTCAACTGAAAAATCTGAAAAATGCTCATCGATTAGATTTTCGCAAAGACGTCTATCACCAATAAGCTCTTCAAAAAAGACGATGAGTTGGTCGTGTGCATATTGATCTTCCTTTTTCACCCTAGCAAAATCGTTTGCAACTTGCTGATCGACGATCAGTCTAAAACGTCGATTAACTTGGCTCATATATCGCTACCGGTATATTTTCAATCAGAAAGATTATTTGTACACTGAATTAAATTTCTTTTGAAGGCTTCCTCCCCCTACTCCGCAGCAACCCCGGCTTCCGCAAACATATCCGGCCCGTCATCCGCGGCCACTTCATCCTCGTTCGCGACCTTGCCCTTGCGCTGGTCGAAGCTCGACCAGACGTCGTTCCACTCGCCCTTGGTCGCGCCTTTGGAATATTCGGTGGCGCGGGCTTCGAAGAAATTGGCGTGCTCGACGCCGTTGAGCAATGGCGCCAGCCATGGCAGCGGGTGGTCTTCGACCATGTAGATCGGCTGGAAGCCGAGCTGTCCCAGACGCCAGTCGGCGATATAGCGGATATATTTCTTGATTTCCTTGGCGGTCATGCCGGTGACCGGGCCGTCGCTGAACGCGAGGTCGATGAACGCATCTTCCAGGCGCACGGTTTTCTGGCAGCAGTCGATAATGTCGTCCTTGACCGATTTGGTCAGGCAGTCGCGTTCCTGCACGAAGGTGTGGAACATCTTGATAATGCCTTCGCAGTGCAGGCTTTCGTCGCGGATCGACCAGGTGACGATCTGGCCCATGCCCTTCATCTTGTTGAAGCGCGGGAAGTTCATCAGCATGGCGAAGCTGGCGAACAGCTGCAGCCCTTCGGTGAAGCCGCCGAACATTGCCAGCGTCTTGGCGATATCCTCGTCATTGTCGACGCCGAATGTGCCCATATAGTCGTGCTTGTCCTTCATCGCTTCATATTCGAGGAACATCGAATATTCGCTTTCCGGCATGCCGATCGTGTCGAGCAGATGCGAGTAGGCGGCGATATGGACGGTTTCCATGTTGCTGAACGCGGTCAGCATCATCTTGACTTCCGTCGGTTTGAACACCCGGCCATATTTGTCGTGATAGCAATCCTGCACCTCGACATCGGCCTGGGTGAAGAAGCGGAAGATTTGCGTGAGCAGATTGCGTTCGTGATCGGTGAGCTTCTGCGCCCAGTCGCGGCAATCCTCGCCGAGCGGCACTTCTTCCGGCATCCAGTGGATCTGCTGCTGCCGTTTCCAGAATTCATAGGCCCAGGGATATTCAAAGGGCTTGTAGGTTTTGCGTGCTTCCAGAAGTGACATGGTTACTCAATCTCCGCTTTATACTCGTCACCCCAGCGTCGGCTGGGGCCTAAATTAATCCAGCTTCACATACCGTAGCTCGGGTTTGCCCCCGGCCTGCGCCGGGGCGACGGTTGTGTGCTGCGCGCTACTTTACCTTGAAGAAAACAGCCCCCTCCCGAAAGGAGCAAAAAGGGAGGGGGCAGTAGGCAAACTGCCTATATTATTGACCAAATCCCATTACTGACACGCCAGACATTCGTCATAATCCGTGCTGCCGGCGGTGGTCATCAGTTCGACGGTTTTCGGATCGAGCGTATTGTCCGCCTCGACGCCGCCAGCACCTGCCGGCTCGCTCATCATCGTTTCGCCACCGGCAAAACCGGCGCGCTGGATTGATTTCGAGCGCAGATAGTAGAGCGACTTGATGCCCAGTTCCCACGCGCGGAAGTGGAGCATCAGCAGGTCCCACTTGTCGACATCGGCCGGAATGAACAGGTTCAGCGACTGCGCCTGATCGATATAGGGCGTGCGGTCGGCGGCGAGTTCGAGCAGCCAGCGCTGGTCGATCTCGAAGCTGGTCTTGTACGCGTCCTTTTCTTCCGGGCTGAGGAAATCGAGATGCTGGACGCTGCCACCCTTTTCGAGGATCGAATTCCAGACATTGGTCGAATCCTTGCTCTTCTCCTGCAGCAATTTCAGCAGATGCGGGTTCTTCACGATGAAGCTGCCCGAGAGCGTCTTGTGGGTGTAGATATTCGCCGGGATCGGCTCGATACAGGCCGAGGCGCCGCCGCAGATGATGCTGATCGACGCGGTTGGCGCGATCGCCATCTTGCAGGAGAAGCGCTCCATCACGCCCTGATCAGCGGCATCGGGACACGGTCCGCGTTCCTTGGCGAGCATCATGCTGGCCTCGGACGCTTTGGCCGAAACATGCTTGAAGATCTTGAGATTCCACGATTTTGCCAGCGCGCTTTCGAAGCCGAGGCCGCGGGCCTGCAAAAAGCTGTGATAGCCCATCACGCCGAGACCGACGCTGCGTTCGCGCATCGCGCTATATTTTGCCCGCGCCATTTCTTCCGGCGCGCGGTCTATGTAATCCTGCAGCACATTGTCGAGGAAGCGCATGACATCCTCGATGAAGCCCTTCTCGACCGACCATTCATCCCATTTTTCGAGATTGAGCGAGGACAGGCAGCATACGGCGGTCCGGTCTTCGCCGAGATGATCGCGGCCCGTCGGCAACGTGATCTCTGAACAAAGATTGGAGGTGGAAACCTTGAGACCCAGATCGCGGTGATGCTTGGGCATCATCCGGTTCACCGTGTCGCTGAAGATGATATAGGGCTCGCCGGTGGCCAGCCGCGTCTCGACCAGCTTCTGGAACAGGCTGCGCGCATCAACGGTGCCGCGAACCGAACCGTCTTTCGGCGACTTGAGATCAAAATCCGAGCCGTCGCGGACCGCTTCCATGAATTCGTCAGTCAGCAAAACGCCGTGATGGAGGTTCAGAGCTTTCCGGTTAAAGTCGCCGGAAGGCTTTCTGATTTCAAGAAATTCTTCAATTTCCGGATGGTTGACGTCGAGATAGCAAGCGGCGGAACCGCGACGCAACGAACCCTGAGAAATCGCCAGAGTCAGGCTGTCCATGACACGGACGAACGGGATGATGCCCGATGTCTTGCCGTTCAGGCCGACCGGTTCGCCGATACCGCGAACGCTGCCCCAATAGGTGCCGATGCCGCCGCCGCGCGAAGCGAGCCAGACATTCTCGTTCCAGGTGTTGACGATGCCGCCGAGACTGTCGTCGACACTGTTGAGATAGCAGCTGATCGGCAGGCCGCGTCCGGTGCCGCCGTTGGACAATACGGGCGTCGCCGGCATGAACCAGAGTTTTGAAATCGCGTCATAGAGCCGCTGGGCGTGCGCTTCGTCGTCCGCATAAGCATCGGCAACGCGGGCAAACAGATCCTGATAGGATTCGCCCGGCAACAAATAGCGGTCGTTGAGTGTTTCCTTGCCAAAGTCGGTCAGCAGATCATCGCGGCTTTCGTCCTGCGTGATCTTGAAGCGGCGCTTTTCAACACTGTGGCTGTCGCGCTCGGCCTTCAATTCCATCTCGTCATTGGCTTTGGTCGCGGCCGCTTCTGCAGCAGCCTTCTTGCTGACTTCAGGTTCGCTGGTCGGCGCAGCTTTTTCGGCCTTGCTTTCTGGTTTATCCAATACTTCCGCGCCCATTTCACTCTCACTCACATCTGTTCCCGACACATTTTCACTGTCGCGGTTGTCTCTAAAATCCATCAAAGCCCCCTCAAGTCACTCTACTAAATTTACGATCGAGGCGGCGTTTCGACCGATCGACCACCGGGATCATATCCGGGCATTTGTTCCTGTCTTGTTCGACTCACGCCGAAGCATTCACTCTAACAGTATTCACGCCCCGGCGGGCATTTTTTTCTTACCCAAATCCGGTATTTCTCGCTGTACATTTGGCACAAAGGGAGCCCCCCACCGAGTCGGTGTGAAAGACGGCTAATACTATCAGTTGGTGTGCCCCCTAGGCCGAACCACAACCTATAGTGGCTGAATCGAAATTTTATGCAAGGGGGTAAATGACAAATTAACGACTCCGTTCGTCGTATAAATGAATCGCTTCGTCGAGCGGCGATTCATGGTGCAATGCAGCGACGCGTGGACCTTCTAAGCCTGGCGCGTTGTGCAAGAGCAGATGCCAGTATTTACAAAAATTTCTTTCCACAGATCATCCACAAGGGGTGATGTCAGAATTGTGACACCATATCTGGTAGACCACATGTGGGTTCCGATCTTGCCGGGCAGTGCTTTTGACACTTTCACATTAACCATAATGGCGACAATGAGCAGACTAGAAGACAGTCTAATCGTCTGTGCGCATTACGCTCACGCTCCTCCCCGACCGCAAGCCGTGAATCCATTCGCTACCTCACATCACATGATCGGTCAGATATTATTGCTGATCGGCCGTAGGGCAATCTCTAGTGGCGAAATTAGCCCGATGTCTTCCAGAACCTCTAACGCTGCTCGCGATCAACAAGAAGTGCTGTGGCTGGTTTGCGACGAAGCGCCACGATAAGCACGCCCCCTATCGCCAACGACGCGCCCAGCGCCATCCGCAAATCGAAATTATCATTCGTGATCCAGACGCCCAACCCAATCGTCGCCAGCGGCGTTATCAGCGTGAGCGGTGCCAGAAGATTGGCCTCGTAATGACGGATAAGATGATAATAAGCCGAATGGGCACCCACCGAAACGATCAATGCGGTGAACAGCACGGCGGCAAAAAGCGGCCACCCTGCGGCGATCGCGGCGGACCATTGCCCTTGTTCGAAAAGTGCCGAGCATAATGTCAACGAGATCACAGAGACAAGACCGACCCAGGCCTGAAAACGGAACGGCGTGACATTATCCACGCGCTTCATCAACACAGCGCCAGCCGAACCCGCGAAAGCTGCCGCTGCAACAAACCAAAGACCTGCCGTCAGGGTCACTCCTTCGGGACGCCAGATCACCAGCAACACCCCGAGCAAAGTCATTCCGATTCCAACACCGCGGCGCCAGTGCACGCGCTCGTCGAGCATGAGCACCGACAGCAATATCGTAAAGGGAACCCCGAGCTGCAATATAATGGCAGCCGAGGACGGCGATGTCGTTTTCAAACCGATGAACAACAGCGCGAAATTCCCGCCGCCCATCAGCAAGCCGATCAATAGGATCCGCCAGGCCGGGCGCGGCATGGGCAGAAGCCACGGCAGCATCACCAGCGCTACCACCGCAAAGCGAAGCGCCGCGTAAAAAATCGGCGGAACCGCCCAATCGTCAACGATGATCTTGCTCAGGACATTGTTCGAGGCCCAGATCAGGCATATCAGAACGAGAAGCAGGAAATCACGCGCGCGCATAGCTTTGGGGTCCCTTGATGTGCCTGTGGCATTTCCCTTTCCGACGTTCGTATCGTTTCGCCGCCCCGTTCGCAATCGCAGCGTGAAGCGAAAGCCGATTTATATTCTGCACGATATTGATAGCCGCGTTGCACCGACCGACGATGTTATCAGTGTAGAAATTCATGGGGAACGAAGCGCGACAAAAACTTGCCCGGTCCGGTCATATCGGCCTAAAGGCAATCCAACCGTATTCCGCCGATATTCTGGAGCATTCATGACCACGACCATCAAGACCGCAGACCTGATCGAAAGCGTTGCCGACGCATTGCAATTCATCTCTTACTATCATCCGATGGATTATATCCGGGCGCTCGGCAAAGCCTATGAAGCGGAAAAATCGCCTGCAGCCAAGGATGCGATTGCGCAGATCCTGACCAATTCGAAAATGTGCGCCGAGGGCCACCGGCCGATTTGTCAGGATACCGGTATCGTCAATGTCTTCGTCAAATGGGGAATGGATTGCCGGCTCGATGACACGTCGCAATCGATGCAGGAAATTGTCGATGAAGGCGTCCGCCGTGCCTATCTCCATCCCGAAAACAAACTGCGCGCCTCGATCCTTGCCGACCCCGCCTTCACCCGGCGCAACACCAAGGACAATACCCCGAGTGTCTTGCATGTCGAGATGGTGCCTGGCGACAAAGTCTCCGTCGATGTCGCGGCCAAGGGTGGCGGGTCGGAGAATAAATCCAAATTCAAGATGATGAACCCGAGCGACAATATCGTTGACTGGGTTCTGGAAATGGTTCCGCAAATGGGCGCGGGCTGGTGCCCCCCCGGGATGCTCGGCATCGGCATTGGTGGCACCGCCGAACGCGCCGTGCTGCTCGCCAAGCAGAGCCTGATGGACCCGATCGACATGGGCCAGCTCAAAGAACGCGGCCCGCGCAATGATATCGAGGAAATGCGGATCGAGATTTTCGACAAGGTCAACGCACTGGGCATTGGCGCGCAGGGACTGGGCGGACTATCGACGATACTGGACGTCAAGATCAACGACTGGCCCTGCCACGCTGCTGGCAAGCCGGTCGCCATGATCCCCAATTGCGCTGCCACCCGCCACGCTCATTTCACGCTCGATGGCAGCGGTCCTGCCTATCTCGAGGCGCCGAAGCTCGAAGAATGGCCGGACGTCAACTGGACGCCCTCATCGGAAGCCAAGCGCGTGCATCTCGACCAGCTGGATGCGGCAGAAGTGGCGACCTGGAAACATGGCGACCGCCTGCTGCTCAACGGCAAGATGCTGACTGGCCGCGATGCCGCGCACAAGAAGATCAAGGACATGCTGGAAGCGGGCGAGGAATTGCCGGTCGAATTCAGAGGCCGCGTCATCTATTATGTCGGCCCGGTCGATCCGGTCGGCGAGGAAGTGGTTGGCCCCGCCGGTCCGACCACCGCGACGCGGATGGACAAATTTACCGATATGATGCTCGAACAGGGCCTACTCGCGATGGTCGGCAAAGCCGAGCGCGGGCTGGATACGGTCGGCTCGATCAAGAAACACAAAAGTGCCTATCTGATGGCGGTTGGCGGCAGTGCCTATCTGGTATCGCGCGCGATCAAGGGATCGAAAGTGGTCGGCTTTGAGGAGCTGGGCATGGAAGCGATTTACGAGTTCGAGGTGCAGGACATGCCGGTCACAGTCGCGGTCGACGCCGAAGGGCAGAGCGTGCACCATCTGGCGCCGCTGGTCTGGCAAGAGAAGATTAGGAAAGAAGGGCTGCTCGAAAGGGTTTGAATTTTATAATGTCATTATCATAGCCAGCCGCCGCCCCTGCGCAGGCAGGGGCCTGTCTCGTCTGCAGCGCATGGCGCGGCGGATGCTTTTGGAAGGCACCGTAAACCTCGGCCCAGCGCTATTCCATGCGCACGACATTATAGGAATGGCTGACCAGATAATTCCTGTCCGTGACTGAAGGAATGTTTTGTCCGCCAATGACAATGGCGGCAAATCGGCCTATAATGAAGCCATGTATATTTTTATCATCTTCCTGTGCGGTGTCGCCAATTTCGCGATGCACAAGGCCATGCTCGAGAGCAACCATCCGATCATGGCCGAAGCGCGCGGCAGTTTCCGGAAAATCCTTGGTCCTCACGGCAGTTATTTTCTGGAATTCTTCATGCTCGTCGCTGCGATGATTTTTGCCAATATGGGCATGCTCACCGCGGTGATTTTCTATTTTGTCTACACGCTCGCCAATTGTGCGGCAGCCTGGGTACTTTTTTTCCATAAACCATAGGATTAGAATGACTTATTGTCCGGGATCGAGAAAGCTGTTTGTCCGATTACCAATGTAGTTTATCGAAAGCCGGTATCGGCTGTAACCAATCAGCCATAGCAGCGCCCCATTCGAAGCTGATGGTCCGGGGGATAAGGTGAACGACAGAAAACGGTTCTTGACTGGTATCGCCATGGCTGTGGTGACCGCATCGTCGCTCTTCCCCGTTGCGGCACAAGCCCAGACGGCCAGTCTCTCCTCCCTGCAGCCGCGCACCGAAAGCGGTCGGCAGATATATGATGCGGATCAGTTTTCGCGGTTCAATCCCCGCACGGCGCTCGACATGGTCCGTCAGGTGCCCGGCTTCACCATCGACACCGGTGACAGCGATGAACGTGGTCTTGGCCAGGCCGATGAAAATGTCCTGATCAATGGCGCGCGCATCTCGGGCAAGAATATCGACGCCTTCACATTCCTCGGTCGGATTTCCGCCGCCAATGTTTTGAGGATCGAGATTGTCGACGGGGCGACGCTTAGCATCTCCGGCCTTTCCGGCCAGGTGCTCAATCTCGTCACCAATGTGAACGAGAGCAGCGGCCTCAGCGGCAATTTCAAATGGGAGCCGCAATGGCGGCGCGCGGGCAACAACTGGTTCGCCGGCGAAGCGTCGATCAGCGGCAAGCTGGGCAAAGGCGATTTCACATTGTCGCTGGAAAACGACGCCGCGCGCAACGGCGTTGAAGGCCCGGAACAGGTCACCGACCGTTTGGGAAATCTGCTGTTCGAGCGCGACGAGATTGCCCGCTATCGTCAGGACCAACCCAAGCTGAGTGGGTCGTATAACCGCATGGGTGACGGCGGATCCGTTTTCAATGCCAATGCCGCCTATCAGCTATACCGGCGCCGGGAGAGCGTCACCACGGATCGCACACAGGTCGCACAACCCGATATTCTCGAGCTTTATGCCAGCCGCGAGAATGAATGGAACGCCGAATTCAGTGCGGATTATGAATTCGGTCTTGGTGGCGGCCGCCTGAAACTGATCGGTTTGCAGCGATTCGAACATAGTCCGGTCAGTGACTTTTTCGGCCGGACATTTACCGACGACGTCACCCCCGCCAACGGCAGCCGTTTTGACACGGTAACCGATGAGGGCGAGTCAATCCTGCGCGCCGAATATGGCTGGAAGACCGCTGGCGGAACCGACTGGGGCGTCAGCGTCGAAGGCGCCTATAATTTTCTCGACAATGAAGGCGCGTTGGCGGTGCTCGACACACAGGGAATATTCCAGCCGGTCGCGCTGACCAATGCCGATAGCAAAGTCACCGAATATCGTGGTGAAGTCGTCGGCTCCTATGGGCGCCCTTTGACTGAAAAAATAACGCTGCAGGCAACATTGGGCGGCGAATATAGCAAGATCAGCCAAAGCGGCGCCGCCGGCCAGAGCCGGTCTTTCATCCGCCCGAAAGGCTCGCTCTCGCTGGCGTGGAGACCGCAGCCAGATCTCGACATCAGCCTGAAAGTCGAACGATCCGTTGGGCAGCTCAACTTCTTTGATTTCGTCCAGTCGGTCGATGTGTCGCAGGATAACGGTAATGCCGGCAATCCCGAACTGGTACCGCCGCAAAGCTGGCGCGCGGAACTGGAGGCCACACAGAAACTGGGTCCCTGGGGGTCGCTGACCGTCAACATATATGGCGAGAAATTCAGCGACATCGTCGATTCCATTCCGATCACGGCAACCACCGAGGCGCGCGGCAATCTCGACAGCGCGACCAGCTATGGCGTGGAAATAGTGACCAGCATATTATTCGATCCGATCGGCTGGACCGGAGCAAAGCTCGACATCGAAGGCGAGCTTCGCAACAGTTCGTTACGCGATCCTCTGACCGGAATTTCCCGGCGGATCGGCGACGACGAAATATTCTCCTATGAGGCCACGTTGCGTCATGATGTTCCCGGTAGCCATTGGGCATGGGGCGTCGGCCTGGAGGATTTCCGCAATGCGAAATTCCTGCGTCTCGATCAGACCACCCGTTTCCGCACCGGTGCGCCCTATAGCTGGATATTTGTCGAACATAAGAATGTGTTCGGGCTTACCGTGCAAGCCAATCTGGGAAATCTGTTCGGTCGCAGCGAGAATTTTACCCGGACGGCTTATGGCGACCTTCTGGGTCAACCCGGGGATCTGGATCGCGACTTTATCAGAGGTCGTCGCAACGGTCCGATCGCCTTTGTCGAGGATCGCAGCCGCGAGTTCGGACTGATTTACCGTTTGACCGTCAGCGGCAGCTTCTGACGCACCGCGCCGGTGAATCTTTAGCCGGATAGACTTTCGGTGCGGGCAGTCCTACATCCGCACCCATGCCACCTGATTATGCTACCCAGGGTCAGATCGACCCGCCGATGATCCCCACGCTCAAGCGGTTCCTGCCCTATCTCTGGCCCAAGGGTGAGCCGGGGTTACGGCTGCGGATCATCATCGCGGGTTTTCTGGTATTATGCGCCAAGGCCGCCATTCTCACGATGCCGTTCATCTACAAGGCGGTTATCGACGGCATGTCTGACGACACCCTGGGCACCGAGCTGACGGTATTGCTCGCGCTTGTCGCTGCTTATGGTCTGGCGCGGTTCGGGCAGGTGATGTTCGACAATTTGCGCAACATTGTTTTTGAAAAGGTCGGCCAGCAGGCCGCGCGTCGGCTCGCCACAAATGTGTTCACGCACCTCCACAGCCTGTCGCTGCGCTTTCATCTCGGTCGGCGCACCGGCGAAGTCACCAAGATTATCGAACGTGGTACCAAGAGCATCGATATCATGCTCTATTTTCTGCTGTTCAACATCGCGCCGACGGTGGTCGAACTGACCGCTGTATTGATAATCTTCCAGATCAAATTCGGCTTCGGGCTGGTCGCCGCAACGATGGCAATGGTCGCCATCTACATCACCTTCACCCGCAAGGTTACTGACTGGCGCAATGCGCTGCGGGCGAAGATGAACGATATGGACACAAGAGTGATCGGTCGCTCCGTCGATGCCCTGCTGAACTACGAGACGGTCAAATATTTCACCGCCGAACAGCGTGAGGCCGACCGCTATGACAAGGCGATGCGGGACTGGGCCAATGCCGCGGTCAAATCGGAAAACTCGCTTGGCATGCTCAATATCGGCCAATCGATCATCACCAACCTGACGATGATCGGCGCCATGGCATTCAGTGTGTACGGCTGGAAACAGGGCAACCTGACGGTGGGTGACCTGGTGCTGGTCAACGCACTGCTGATGCAGCTGTTCCGCCCGCTCGATCTGCTCGGCATGGTCTATCGCACCATCCGTCAGGGGCTGGTCGACATGGACGCGATGTTCAAGCTGATCGACACCGAACAGGAAGTGGTCGACAAGCCGGGCGCGCAGCCGCTGCAGGTTTCCGATGGCACCGTGCACTTTGAGAATGTCGTATTCAACTATGATGGTGATCGCCAGATATTGCACGGCCTCGATTTCGAAGTGCCGCCCGACGGGACGCTTGCCATTGTCGGGCCTTCCGGGGCCGGCAAGTCGACGATCGCGCGGCTGTTGTTCCGTTTCTATGATCCGCAAGCGGGTCGGATACTGATCGATGGTCAGGATATATCCGAAGTCACCCAGCATAGCCTGCGCGGCGCGATCGGTATCGTCCCGCAGGATAGCGTATTGTTCAACGACAGCATCGGCTATAATATCGGCTATGGCCGCGAAGGTGCAACCCAGACCGAGATCGAGGAAGCCGCGCGCGGAGCAGCGCTGGATGGCTTTATCGCCAAGCTGCCCGACGGCTATGACACGCAAGTCGGCGAGCGTGGGCTCAAATTGTCCGGCGGCGAGAAACAGCGTGTTGCCATCGCCCGCACATTGCTGAAAAACCCGCCAATCCTGATCCTCGACGAAGCCACGTCGGCGCTCGACAGCCGCACAGAGGATGAAATCCAGGCAACGCTTGCCAAGATATCGGAACGGCGGACGACATTGATCATCGCCCATAGACTATCGACGATCACCCATGCCGACGAGATTATCGTACTCAATGAAGGACGGATCGCCGAACGCGGCAGCCACCGGCAGTTGCTGGTCAAACGCGGACTCTATGCGGACATGTGGAAGCGGCAGGCCGAGGACCAGCGGGAACCGGCCTGACCGCAAGTCCGGACTACATTTTCGGTCATTTTCGTTTTTGCGGTTCCCCATGATGCCCTCTCTGGCTAGGGAATAGTCTATGACCGAAGCCCTTCTTCCCCTGCTCAAATCGACCTTTGGCTATAGCAGCTTTCGCGGCATGCAGGACCAGGTGATGCAACGGGTTATGGCGAAGCAGAATACGCTCGCCGTCATGCCGACCGGTTCCGGCAAATCGCTCTGCTATCAATTGCCCGCGATCGCCAACAAGGGCACGACCATCGTGATTTCCCCGTTGATCGCGTTGATGCACGATCAGTTGCGCAGCGCCGAAGCGGTCGGGATCAGGGCGGCCACCCTCACCTCCGCCGATGAAAACCGCGCGGAGACGATTGCCCGTCTCAAGGCGGGCGAGCTGGACCTGCTATACGCCGCGCCGGAACGCGCATCGCAATCACATTTTCGTGAATTGCTCGAACAGGCCGATATATCGCTCTTTGCCATCGATGAAGCACATTGCGTGTCCGAATGGGGTCATGATTTCCGTCCCGACTATCGGCTGCTCCGCCCCCTGCTCGACCATTTCGGTTCTGTGCCGCGACTGGCGCTCACCGCCACCGCCGACGCGCATACCCGCGACGATATTTTGGTGCAGTTGGGCATCGAGCAAGACGGCCTGATCCTCGCCGGCTTTGACCGGCCGAACATCCGTTACAGCATGAGCCCGCGCGCCGGACTGGCGCGGCAGATCGGCGATCTGGTCGAGCGCACGCCGGGACCGGGCATTGTCTATGCGCAAACCCGGGCTGCGACCGAAAAAATGGCCAGCCAGATCGCCGCCACCGGACGCAGCGCCCGCGCCTATCACGCTGGACTGCCGCCGGAAGTCCGCCAGCAGAACCAGCATGATTTCGTCGCTTCGGAAGATATGGTGATGGTCGCCACCATCGCCTTCGGCATGGGGATCGATAAACCCGATGTACGCTTTGTCGCCCATGCAGGATTGCCCAAGTCGATCGAGGCTTATTATCAGGAAACCGGACGTGCCGGCCGCGACGGCGATCCCGCCGAAGCACATATGTTCTGGGGCGCGGAAGATTTCGCCAGGGCGCGACAGCGGCTCGGCGAAATCGACGAGGCCCGGCTGGAGAGCGAACGGACACGGCTAGCGGCTTTGGGCGGTCTGGTCGAAACCGCCGGCTGTCGGCGCGCGATTTTGCTGCGGCATTTTGGCGAGCATCCCGCCGATCAATGCGGCAATTGCGACAATTGTCTGAACGCGCCAAAAACCCGCAACGTCACCGAGCTTGCGCGCAAATTTCTGTCCGCCGTCTATCGCACCGGACAGAGTTTCGGCGTCACCCATCTCGAAGCGGTCCTAACCGGACGGCAGGATGAGAAAATTCTCTCGCGCGGTCATGACCAGCTTTCGGTGTTCGACATTGTCGGAGAAGAGGAATCCACTTTAATCAAGCCGGTATCCAGATCGCTGTTGCTCCGCGATGCGCTGCGCAACACCGAACATGGCGGCCTGATGTTCGGTCCCGAAGCGCGCAAGATTCTCAAGGGCGAACAGGAGATCGCGATTGTCGAACCGCCCAAGCGGACATCGCGCAAACGGCGCGGCAACAGCGCCTCTCCGAACCCGTTTGGCGATCCTTTGTTCGAGGCGCTCCGTGCAAAACGTATGGAACTGGCCAAAGAACTAGGCGTCCCGCCTTATGTGATCTTTCACGACAGCGTCCTGCGTGATATGACCGGCCTGAAGCCGGGCAGCCTGTCGGCACTCAGTGAGCTTCCCGGTGTCGGCGCGGCGAAACTGGAGAAACATGGCGAAGCCTTTCTTGCCGTCATCCGCGACATGACCGAAGCAGCATAGGCCGATATATGAAGATCATACCCGCTTTATTGCCCATCGCCCTGATCAGCTGCAGCGCGGCTACCGCAACCGACACACAATTTTCGACAGAGGAGACCCAGAACATGTTCCGGAAAATCAACGATAATATTAGCGTCTCGCCGCAAATCACGCTGGAAGATGTCCCCGCAGCCAAGGCTGAAGGAGTGAGCCTGATCATCAATAACCGCCCCGATGGCGAAGACCCGACCGCGCCGCAAAGCGCAGATATCGAAGCGGCTGCGCGGGAAGCCGGGATGAAATATATCGCGATCCCGATTACCCATAGCGGTTTTTCCGGCCCGCAGGTTGAAGCGATGATCGCCGCACTTGCTGATGGAGACAAGACCCTCGCCTATTGCCGCTCCGGCACGCGCTCCACTTTGCTATGGGCGCTGGCGCAGGCGAAGCAGGGTGTCGAAGCAGACGAAATCTCCCGGCTTGCTGGCAATGCGGGCTATGACATCACCCCGGTACGCGCGATGGTGGACGCCCTCGCTTCGGGAAGCTAACGGGAGAGGCTAGACAGCCACTAACATTGGTGTAAATAGGCGAACTATGGAGAGTTTGCCATCACCGACGGATTGGGCCGTACCCTTGTTCATCATCACGGTGGCGATGGAATGGTTGTGGAGCCGCAAAAACAAGAAGATCCGTTATGAAACCCGGGATGCGCTCACGTCCCTGGCCCTTGGCACCGGCAGCGTTGTCGCCGGCATCCTGACCGGCGGCTTTGTCCTCGCACTCAGCCTGTGGATCTATCAATATCGCTTCATCGACATCGAGATAAGCTGGCCGAGCGCGCTCTGGATCGTGCCACTGGCCTTCGTGCTTGATGATCTGGCTTATTACTGGTTCCACCGCACCGCGCACCGGGTCAGATGGTTCTGGGCCGCACATGTCATCCATCACAGCAGCCAGCACTACAACCTCACCACGGCGCTGCGTCAGACCTGGACCGGCTTTTTTGCGCTCAGCTTCCTGTTCCGCATGCCGCTGTTCCTGATCGGCTTTCCGCCGGCGCTGATATTCTTCCTGGCGGGGCTGAACCTGATCTATCAATATTGGATCCACACCGAAGCAATCGATCGGATGCCGCGCTGGTTCGAGGCGATAATGAACACACCGTCGCATCACCGCGTTCACCATGCAACCAACCCGCGCTATCTCGACCGGAATTATGCCGGTGTTTTCATCATCTGGGACAAGATGTTCGGGACCTACGAACCGGAGACCGATGCCGAAAAAATCCAATATGGCATCGTCAAGAATCTGACCAATTACAATCTGTTCTGGGCCGCCTTTCATGAATGGATCGGCATTGCGAAGGATCTGTGGGGCGCCCCGTGGCGCTACAAAATCAACTATTTGATAAAACCGCCCGGGTGGAGCCATGACGGCTCCCGGGAAAGCAGCGAGACCATAAAGGCGCGCTGGGCAGAACAGGAGAGAAATACATGCCAGAATTTGACTATATCGTCATCGGCGGCGGTTCCGCCGGCAGTGCCGTCGCGGGACGGCTGAGCGAAGATGGCAAGCGCACGGTTTGCTTGATCGAAGCGGGCGGACGCAATAATAATTTTCTTGTAAAGACGCCGGGAATGCTGCCCTTTCTACCGAAAGGCACCAACTGGAAATTCGATACGGTTCCACAAAAGGGTCTCAATGGCCGGACCGGCTATCAACCACGCGGACGCGGTCTGGGCGGATCGAGCGCGATCAACGCAATGCTCTATATCCGCGGCAATAAGTGGGATTATGACAATTGGGCAGACAAGGGCTGTGCCGGCTGGTCCTATGATGATGTCCTGCCCTATTTCAAAAAATCCGAAAGCAACGAACGCGGCGGCGACGATTATCATGGCGGCGACGGTCCGCTTTCGGTGTCCGATCAGAAATGGCTGAATCCGGGAAGCCTGGCCTTTGTCGAAGCGGCACGCAATCTGCAGATACCCATTCTCGATGATTTCAATGGCGAGAAACAGGAGGGCATGGGCATTTATCAGGTCACGCAGAAAGGCGGCGAACGCTGGACTGCGGCGCGTGCCTACGTCGACCCTGCTCGTTCTCGCTCCAATCTGACAATCAAGACCAAATCGCTGGTCGAACAACTGACTATCAAGGACGGGCGCGTAACCGGTGTGCAGATCAAACGCGGCTCCGGCAGCGAAACGATCAACGCGCGTGCGGCTGTGGTCCTGTCTGCCGGTGCCTTCGGATCGCCGCATATCCTGCAATTGTCCGGCATTGGTCCGGCGGCGCATCTTAAGGACAAGGGTGTCGATGTCGTGGTCGACAAGCCCGAAGTTGGCGCCAATCTGAAGGATCATATCGATTTTGTCTCCGGATATCAGACCGAATCGAAAGAGCTGGTCGGCGACTCGCTTGCTGGCACCGTGCGCATGGCCAAGGCTATCTTCCAGCACCGTTTCAAGCGGACCGGCATCATGACCACGCCTTATGCCGAAGCCGGCGGTTTCTGGAGCAGCGGTCCGGACGTCCCGGCCCCGGATATCCAGTATCATTTCGTTCCGGCGATGCTCGAGGATCACGGGCGCGAGGCCGTCAAGGGTCATGGTTTCAGCTGTCACGCCTGCGTGCTGCGCCCGCATAGCAAGGGAACGGTCAGGCTGAACGATCAGGATCCGGAGTCCCATCCAGCCATTGACCCGAATTTTCTCGATGATGACCGGGATATCGATACGCTGCGCAAGGGCGTCCGGCACATGAAGCGGATATTGGAAACACCTCCGCTGACGGAATTTTCTCCAACCGACAGGCACCCGATAGACATCAATAATGATGCGGCGCTGGACAAGCTGATCCGCGACCGTGCCGATACCGTCTATCACCCGGTCGGCACCTGCCGGATGGGCGGAGATGATGAAGCGGTTGTCGATGCACGCCTGAAATTCCGCGGACTGGAAGGTCTCTATATTGCCGACGCCTCGATCATGCCGGAAATCATCAGCGGCAACACCAATGCGCCGAGCATCATGATCGGTGAACGGGCGGCGGAGTTCATCAAGGCTGATCTGGGTTAGTCGGGCTCGGCTCGCCCGCCTATAACCTCTCGATGGAGAGGGAAACGAGGATGATCGCCAAGGTAAACAACACCAGACCGGCGATGGTCATGACTCGCTGCGAAGCCGTGGTACCGTCCGGACACGTAACATCTCCCCGCACCGCGAGCGGCATCTTGCCGCTCGCCAGCGAAAGCAAAATCGCGACTGCCAGCGTGACCAGCAATCCGATCAGGTTCCACCACATCCAGAACAGACCGGGCTGATACTGCCAGAAATACAGGTTGAGAAGAACGCCGGACAGAAATCCGATATTAGTGCTCAATATCGTGCGGCGCTTCCACAGAATAGCAATCAGAAAAACAGCCATCACCGGTCCGTACAAAGCCGAGCCGATCTTGTTGACGGCCTCTATCACCGTGGCGGCGATATCGCCGGCATAAGCGGAACAAACAAGAATTACCGCGCCCCAGACCAATGCAATCAAGCGAGCGAACACGACTTCCTGTCCTTTGCTTTGGGCCTTTAAGCCGAAACTGGCGAGATCCTCCATGGTCACGGCGGAAAGAGAGTTAACCGCTGAACTGAGCGTTGACATCGCGGCTGACAGGATCGCGACCAGCAGCAGGCCGAGTACGCCATGCGGCAAATATTCCAGTATGAAAAGCGGCATCAGATAGTCCGGATGCTCTTTCGGAATTTGCGTCAACAATTCACTATCGCCTGCCACCACGATACCAACCGCCAAGCCGGTCAGACAGTAAAGAAGCGTGATCGGAAACCGCAGTAGAGCATTGGCCATGAGCAATTTCCGGATGTCGCCTAACCCCTTGGCGGACAGCGATCTTTGCGCCTGAGTCTGGTCGCAGGCATAATAGGAAACATAGAGGACAAAGCCTCCGAACAACATCGGCAACAGCGCGAATTCATCTGTGACCAAGCCGGCGTAGCTCCAGTCTACCACGCGCAACCGCTGCGGATCGATGGCCGACCAGAAGGGCTCGACACCGCCAATCGCTGATAGGGCGAAAAACAAACAGGTCAGCAGACCCAAAACAATGAGCACCATCTGGATCGCATCGGCATAGACCACGGCCCTGATCCCGCCGAGAAATGAATAGATTATGGTAATGAGGCTGATCACCAATACCGACTGGATGAATGGTATACCAAGAACCGCGTTGATGATCAGGCCTGTGGCATAGACCATGATTCCGGTGCCGAAAGCGCGGACGATCTGGAAGGAAAAGCTGATAATGAAGCGCGTCGAACGACCGATACGCTGATCCAGAAAATCGTAAATGCTGACCACGCCGGATCGGTAGAGCGCCGGCATGATCACGAACATGACCAGCAACATCGCCAACGGCAGAGCAAATTCGAACGTCAGCCATTTCAGACCACCGCCTTCCCTGAGACCGACGAAAGCCGGCGCGGAGATGAAGCTGATTGCCGACAACTGGGTGGCCATTGCCGACAGCGCAAGGGGAAACCACGCAATTGACTTGTTACCAAGAAAATAGTCGCCTTGATCGGATTGCTTGCTCAGAAAAACTCCGAAGGCGAGCATCGCGGCAAGATAGGCGATAACAACGAAATAATCCAAGCTGTTCATGCGTCCAACTTACATGGTCAGAGGTGACTTGCCGGTCCGACAAAAAAATGGCCGGGATGTTTTCACATCACCGGCCATAAAGTTATTTGTTCGCAGGAGGAACAATGTGAGGCGCCGACCCAATTATTTGGGAGGAGAAGGCCGGCGCCAAACTGGTTAACCTTTGGCAAACTCCGGATAGGCTTCGACGCCCACTTCGGAGATATCCATTCCGAGCATTTCCTGCTCTTCGGTCGGACGGACACCAAGGGTGAATTTCAGAGCGAACCAGACAATCGAGCTGGTGATCAGCACAAAGGCACCGGTTGCGACCACACCGGTCAGCTGCGCCGTGAAAGGCACTTCGGTGTTGGTCAAAGGAACGATCAGCGTGCCCCAGATACCGGCCATAAGGTGGACGGGAATGGCGCCGACAACATCATCGATCTTCAGCTTGTCCAGCATAGGAACCGCGAAGACCACGATCGCACCGCCGATACCGCCAATGAACAAGGCTGCCGGGACGGAAGGGGTCAGTGGTTCAGCCGTAATCGATACCAGGCCAGCCAGAGCACCATTGAGCGCCATCGTGACGTCCATCTTTTTGTAGATGACCTGGGTCAGGATGATCGCGACTACCACACCGCCAGCTGCGGCCATGTTGGTGTTCACGAAGATCTTGGAAACATCGCTGACATCACCGATCGTGCCCATGGCAAGCTGCGATGCGCCGTTGAAGCCGAACCAGCCAAGCCACAGGATGAAGGTACCCAGGGTAGCAAGCGGAATGCTCGAACCGGGCATGACGGTGATCTTGCCATCAACATAGCGTCCCAGACGGGGGCCAATGATCAAGGCACCGGCGAGAGCAGCCCAGCCACCGGTCGAGTGGACCAGCGTGGAACCGGCAAAGTCACTGAAGCCCATAGCGTCGAGCCAGCCTGCGCCCCATTCCCAGCTTACGATGACGGGATAGATGAACCCGGTCAGCACGAATACGAAGATGAAGAAAGGAATGACCTTCACACGCTCTGCAACGGTACCGGAAACAATCGATGCCGTGGTAGCGCAGAACACCATCTGGAAGAACCAGTCTGACGCCACCGAATAGCCGGTGTCGACATCTGCTTCGCCCACGCCCTGCATGGAATAAGGGAAGTCGGCAATGCCGATGAAGCCGCCTTCAAAGCCGGGATAGGCAATCGAGTAGCCGATGACCCAGAACATGATACCGGCGATCGAATAGAGTCCGATGTTTTTCAGACATTGCATCGACACGTTCTTGGAACGCACCAGGCCGGCTTCAAGCATCGCGAAACCGGCGGCCATCCACATGACAAGAAACCCGCCTAGCAGGAACAACAGGGTGTTGAAGATATAGGCTGTATTGGCACTGGGGTCGGCCACTTCAGCCGCCTCCTGTGCCAGCGCGGGCGCGGCCGCAGCCATCACCGCCAGCCCTGCGGAAATTGTCAGAAATTTTCTCATTATCATGCTTCCCCGATTAAATTGCTGTGTCGCCGGTTTCGCCCGTGCGAATGCGCACGGCGTCTTCCAGACCAATTGTGAAAATTTTGCCGTCGCCGATCGATTCCGTCCCTGCGGCAGTCTGGATCGCCTCGACCGCCTGGGCCGCGACAGCGCTGCTGCAGGCAACCTCGATTTTCAGCTTCGGAACCATGTTGGTGGTATATTCCGCGCCGCGATAGACTTCCGTCTGGCCCTTTTGCCGACCGAAGCCTTTGACTTCGGTTACGGTCATGCCGGTCACACCGACACCGGTCAGCGCTTCACGAACATCGTCAAGCTTGAACGGTTTGATTATGGCTATGATAAATTTCATTACGCCCCCTATTGTTGTTGCGGGGGACTCTTCGCAAAGCCCGTGCCAGAATCGGAAGGCTTTGGATTCAAAGGATTTTCATAAATTTGGGACTCTTAAGGAAGAGTAAATATTGTGCATTGCAGCACGAGTGCACAAATTTTAGGCAGACCGCTCTGCCAGTTTCGCGATTATCGCGGGGATGACCTTTTCGGTCTCGCGACGGCCGATATCGATCAGTTCATCGGCGCGGAAGAAGTTCTGAATGTCGATATGGCCGACCGGCGGCGACATGGCGAAATCGGGCGGGTCGAGCGCCAGCGAATAGCGGCCGAGGTTGCGCAGCGACAGTCCGACCGACGCCTTGATGATCGCGATGCTATTGGGCTCCTTGGCGCTGTTCTCCGTAATGCCTGCGGCGATAGAGCGATTGATGAAATCATCCTGCAGGTTGACCGACAGGCACAGGGCTTCTGGCGCGAGTGCCCGCACCGGTGAGACCGGAACCGGCAGAGCCGCGCCGCCGTCTACGAGCAAGCGGCCCTCATGTTCGACCGGCTTGAAGATACCGGGTAGCGACATCGAGGCCCGGACCGCGGGCACCAGCTTGCCGGATTTCATCACGATCGTATCGCCGGTGCGCAAATCGGCAGCAACCGCCGCGACCGGAAAGGGCAGATCCTTGAAGTCGAGATGGCCGAGTTCGGTCTCCAGCTCTTTTTCGATATTGCGCGCGCCCATGACCGCGCCGCGCTTGAAATAGGGATCCATGAAGCGGAGCATATTGCGGAAATTGACGTTGCGGGCCATGTCCTCGAGATAATCGAGCTTGCCCACGGCATAGCTCGCGCCGATAATAGCGCCCATCGAGGTGCCGGCAATGGCGGCGATTTCCAGCGGACTATCGTCGATCGCCCGCAGCACGCCGATATGGGTCCAGCCGAGACCGGCGCCGCCGCCCAGGGCCAGGGACAGTTTGCCGGCGCCGCTCATAGCGAAACATCCTCCGCCAATATCGCCCTGGCTTCCGCCAGATCCTCGGCCAGCACCATCACCCGAGCCGGCAAGGCTATGCCCGCGCCTTCGGCAATATTGACATTGCTGTCGAAACAGACCGCGCCGATGCCTGCGGCTTCCAGCCGTCCGCGGATGATCTCCGCTTCGACGCCGTGCATATGCCGGGACAGTTCGACCAGACTCATGATCTATTGCTCGCCAAAATAACGGTTGGATGCCCGCGTTGGCAGGCCGTCAATACTTTTGATCCGGCCGGCGGTTTTCGCGACCCAGACTTCCGGATCGGCCTGCCGGTGATATTTGACCAGTGTCTCGCGCTCGGCCTTCAAATCCATCTGCGGCACGCCCCAGCCGCAACTGGTCTGGATGCTGTCGATCTCTATGTCGAAAATCTGGCGGGTGCCGGGAAGAATATCGAAATGCGCAGCCAGTTCATCCCAGCCGGCATCCTGCGGCAGCACCGGTTTTCCGTTACCGTAGAGCCGCATGATCAGCGCGGGATTGGCAAAATTATTGAACATGATGGTGATCCGGCCGTCGGCGACCAGATGGGCGTGGGTCTCGTTCCCCGAGCCGCCCAAATCCAGATAGGCAACGCGGTCGGGGCCAAGCACCCGGAACGCATCATAGCCCTTGGGCGAGAGATTGATCCGGCCGTCCGCCGCAGCGGTCGCGACGAAGAAGATCGGCTGCTTGGCGATGAAAGCAATATGATCATCATTCAGCGCATCAAAAAATTCCGCCATCTTTCACCCTTTTCAGTAAAATGGTCCGCCAAACAGAAGCTTCCAGGCCAGTACCAACAGCCAGTGGATCACTATCGCAGGCCACAGGGACTGCGAAACGATCCGGATATGGGTCAATACTATGCCGAGGATGAACGTAGCAAACAGAAACGAGGGCTGCAGGAATATTGCCGACCATGGCGGCCCGAAGGTCAGTGCTTGCACCGGATGCCAGAGCACGAACAGACCTATCGAAAGCCAGTTGCCCCAGCGTTGCGAGACGGTGGCGAACCAGGACAGCAGCACGCCGCGAAAGACCAGCTCTTCGACAAGGGCGGGGACGACGAACAGGATGGCAGCGGCGATCAGCCAAGACCGGAGATCGGTTGCGGGATCGAAGCGGAGCCAGCCGCCCAGAAATCCTGATAATGCGATAATCGCAGTGGCTGGGAGCGCAATGCCCAGAGCGGTTTTCCAGCGACCGGCGGCGGGCCAGACTTTTAGCGCACGCCAAGTCTGTTTGACGGCGGCGGCCGGCACCGCGGCTACCAACTCGCCCCGGCGTCAATGGCGGCCTGTTCCTCGTCCCGGGTTTGCCGCCCGAGAACTTTGTTGCGGTGCGGGAAGCGGCCGAATTTCGCGATCACGTCGCGATGTTCATTGGCAAATTTCTGGTTGCTGCCGAGTTTGGTGAACAGGGTGACGGACCTGTTCTGCAGCTGGACATCCTCTGCGTGCATGAACGGCATATAGAGGAAAGCGCGCTGATCCTCGGGCAATTGCGCGTCGAGTTCCAGATCAACCGCCTTTTCGGCAATCTGCTGCGCCAGATGATCGGTAGAAAAAGCGTCGGCGCTATTGCGGAACATATTGCGCGGGAACTGGTCGAACAGGATGACGGCTGCCAGCGCGGTTTCCGGCGAAGTCAGGAAAGCATCCGCGGTTTTCGATTTCTGCTCTTCCCAGAGCTCCAGAAAACGCTCCCTGATCTGATCATCGGTGGCATCGCTCTTGGTCCACCAGTCCTTGGGGGCAAGCTCCTGAAACCAGAAGGACAATATCTCGGCAGGCCAGTTCATCGCAGCGCAATCCCTCCGGTTATCAAGCCGTCCCCCCGACGGTCAGCCCTTCCACGAGCAGGGTCGGCTGGCCGACGCCGGCGGGCACAGACTGTCCGCCCTTGCCACACATGCCGACACCTTCGTCGAGCGCCATATCATTGCCGATACCGGCTACCTTGGTCAGCACGGTCGGGCCGTCACCGATCAGCGTCGCGCCCTTGATCGGCGCGCCAAGCTTGCCATTTTCGATCTTGTAAGCCTCGGTACAGGAGAATACGAATTTGCCCGAGACAATGTCGACCTGCCCGCCGCCGAAGCTTTTGGCGTAGATGCCGTTTTTCACCCGGCTCATCAACTCGGCCGGATCATCCTTGCCGCCGCGCATGAATGTGTTGGTCATCCGGGGCATCGGCGCATGGGCATAGCTTTCGCGGCGGCCGTTGCCGGTCGCTGGAACGCCCATCAGGCGCGCGTTGAGCCGGTCCTGCATATAGCATTTCAATATGCCATCCTCGATCAGGACATTTTCCTGCGTTGGCGTGCCTTCGTCGTCGATGCTGAGCGAACCGCGCCGCTCCCGGATCGAACCATCGTCGACCACGGTAACACCGGGCGCCGCCACGCGCTGGCCGATCTTGCCTGAAAAGGCGCTGGTGCCCTTGCGGTTGAAGTCACCCTCGAGGCCATGGCCGATCGCTTCGTGGAGAATGATGCCGGGCCAGCCGGGGCCAAGCAACACGGTCTGTTCGCCCGCTGGCGCATCGACGCTTTCGAGATTGACCAGCGCCTGCGCGAGAGCCTCGTCGACCGCGCGGTTCCAGCGCGCTTCCTCGAACAGATCGTCGTACAGGTAACGCCCGCCCATGCCGAAGCTGCCGCTTTCACGGCGGCCATTTTGTTCGGCGACGATTGATACATTGAGCCGCACCAGAGGCCGGACATCGGTCGCGACAAAGCCGTCGGGGCGAACGATTTCGACAACGCTCCAGCTGCCGGACAGGCCGACGGAAACCTGGGCAACGCGGGGATCCCGCGCCCGCGCTGCGGCGTCAATCTGCTGGCAAAGCGCTACTTTCTTCGCGAAGGGTATCGCCTCCAGCGGATTGGCTTCGCCGTAAAGATGCCGGTTGTTGCCGCGCGGAGGCGGAGCTTTTTCACCCTTGGCCGGATCGAGCAATTGCAGGGTCTGAGCTGCGCGCTTGATCGCCGCCTCGCTGGTTTCGTTGCTGAAGGAGAAACCGGTCATCTCGCCCGACACACCGCGCAGGCCAAAGCCGCTGTCGGTGCTATAGTCAGCGGTCTTCAGGCGACCATCGTCAAAGCCGAAGCTCTCAACCGCGCTATATTGCAGATAAAGTTCGCCATCGTCACAAGCGGAAAGGCTATCGGCAACAAGCGCTTTGGCGCGCTCCGGGTCGAGGCCGTCGGGACGATATAGAAACGAGCGGGGATCAAGGTTTTCTGTCATCCTCTATATATAGAAATATATTGGGGACCTTGCACCCCCTATGTCGGATTATTCTTCGGACAGCGCCGGAGAGATATCCGCGGGACCACCGGTAAGAACGAATCGCCGGTCACAATAGCCGCACTCGACATAGCCTTTTTCGTCGATTTCCAACCAGACACGGGGGTGGCCCAAGGCCGCACCGCCCGCAATATCGGTTGATCCGTCGCAGGATACGCGCTTCTTGGCGGTTTTGACGATTTCGGGAATTTCGATCATGTCGGGGAATTAGCAACAGATTTGCGGGGGCGCAATATTTTCTGACGCCTGCCGGTCATGATCCGGCATCATTGATAGTCGACGGTCATGATGAAGGACCCGCTATAGGCCCCTGTCTGCTGGTTGCCATTGAAGCGCAGCCGCCCGCCAACCGTCAGATCATAAATGCCCAGCGTTCCCAGCAAACCACGTACAAAGGTGCTGAAATCCCGGTTTCCGTTGCCGATCGACAGTCGATCAATCCGCATCTGGTCGGTGCCGTTTGTGTGGGTCACGAACAAGGATCCGGGAATCGAAATTTCGACAATTTGATTCGGTCCGCCATAAATTATGAAATTCGCCGGAGTGGCCACTCCGCCGGCACGGATGGCGCCGCCGGTCATCGATATATCACCGTTGCGGGGATCAATCGACATCGTACCACTGCCGGTGCCGGGAATGATGTTGCCATATTGCAGATCCCTGGTCTTGACCACGGAAAGCGGACCTATGGTCACAGCTCTGGCGTCAGTATCCGTAGCTTGGGCGAAGGCAGCCGGTGCCCCTGTCAAAACGACAAGCACGACAAAAAGGCCACCAATCAGGCGTGGTAAGATTTGTTCTCTGGTCATCACAAAATCTGTCCTATATCGGTTGTTAACTGTCTTATATCGATAGTTGTAATTTTACCTTTACCCGCATGGTTAAATTCACGGTAACCTTTGACAATAAGGATACAAAGCATTGATATTTATCGGTAATACCACTACTGTCAGGATAGGCGGCCAGCCGTTGGTCACTGAAAATCGGCAGCAAAATCAAGTTCCTCCACATAGACGCCCGGCATCTGCCCGACAGCCATGACGAGATCGCCCGAGACGTGCATTTTGCAGCGCGCCCGGAATATCGACAGCCGACTGGATGTTCATTGTCCCACATTCCCGGCGGACTAGCGGTGAGGCGTGAAGCAATTGGGTCCGCAACATGGTTAATGTTGCAATTACTTTATTGGTACCGGCCTGCATCGGGGTCGCACGATAGCAATTGTCCGGGGCCTGCCCCCGGCTCGGGCAAATGTTGTTCGCCTCGCTATGACGCCTCTGCCAAAGCCTTTGATTATGAGAATTAATATGGGTATGCCGCCCGAATGACTGATGCAGCGATTTCGATTAAAAACCTCTCCAAAACCTACGCCGGCGGCAAACAGGCACTCGACGATGTCAGTTTCGACGTGCCGCGCGGCTCGATTTTCGGGCTTCTCGGCCCCAATGGTGCCGGCAAGTCGACGCTGATCAACATTCTTTCCGGTATGGTCCGCAAGACCGGCGGCAGCGCCAGTATCTGGGACTTTGATATTGATGACAGCCCGCGCAACGCCAAGGCCTCGATCGGGATTGTACCGCAGGAAATTATTTTCGATCCCTTCTTTACGCCGTCGGAAGCGCTGGAGGTGCAAGCCGGGCTCTACGGCGTCCCGAAAGCAAAGCGCCGGACGATGGAATTGCTGCGCGCGGTGCATCTCGAAGACAAGGCCGATGCCTATGCCCGGACCCTTTCCGGCGGAATGAAGCGGCGGCTGCTGGTCGCCAAGGCGATGGTCCATTCGCCGCCGATTCTGGTACTCGACGAACCAACCGCGGGCGTCGATATCGACCTGCGGCAACAACTATGGGAATATGTCGTCGGTCTCAACAAAGCCGGCGTGACCATCGTGCTGACGACCCATTATCTCGAAGAAGCGGAAAATCTGTGCGACCGCATTGCGATTATCAACCACGGCAAGCTGATTGCCAACAAGCCGACCCCCGAACTGGTCGATATGGCGCGCGAAAAACTGGTCGAGCTGACGCTCGACCGCGATATTAGCGAGGCGCAGGACGCAGTTTCCTTTGCAAATGAACTGTTCGAAAAAGCCGAGATCATCGGACCACGAACAGTCGCGGTCACCTATAACAAGGACCGGACCAACGCCGGCGGCGTGATGGCGGCGATACAGGAACGCGGCTTTGCGATTGTCGAGGTCACCACGAAAGAAGCGGATCTCGAGGATGTATTTCTCAATCTGACCCGCGCCAAAGCTGCGTGACGATGATGCGCGAGCCTCTTACCCCCAATGGTGAACCTGTCGAACCACGGCACCCGGCGAAGAGCGGTGCTTTGACAAGGTTCAGGACGAACGGAATTTTGAATTGAACCATGACGTTATCATTGTCGGATCGGGCGCGGCCGGACTGAGCGCAGCAATCACGCTGGCCCGCACCCACAAGGTGCTGGTGCTTGCCAAGGGTGAACTGACCGGCGGCTCTACAGCTTGGGCCCAGGGCGGGATAGCCGCCGTTCTCGACGCGGGAGATACGTTTGAAAATCACATCAACGACACGATGGTCGCAGGGGCCGGCCTGAACCGCCGCGAGACCGTTGAATTTGTGGTTGAAAATGCACCAGCCGCTATTGAGCGCCTGGAAGATATGGGCGTGCCCTTCAACAAGGAAGCGGAAGTCCTCCACCTTACGCGGGAAGGCGGACACAGCCATAGGCGCATCGTCCATGTCGATGATGCAACCGGCTGGGCCGTGCAGGAAGCACTGCAGAATACCGCCGCGGCCCATCCGAATATTACACTGAGACCACATATGGTGGCTATTGACCTGATCGTCGATCGCCATGCGGAAGCTCCGACCGGTGCCAAGAATGTCTGGGGCGTCTATGCGCTCAACAATGAAACCGGCCATGTCGAGACGCTGACTTCGCGCGCGACGATCATGGCCAGCGGCGGCGCTGGACGAACCTATCTTTTCTCCACCGCACCACGCGGTGCGACCGGCGATGGCATCGCCATGGCTTGGCGGGCCGGTGCAAGAGTTTCGAATATGGAAATGATGCAGTTCCACCCGACCTGCCTTTATAATCTCGAGGTCAAGAATTTCCTGATCACCGAAGCGGTGCGCGGCGAAGGCGGGCATCTGAAGCTGCCGGACGACGCAGGCGATGAAGCTGGCGATCGCTATATGAATCGCTTCGATCCCGAGCGGACGGAACTGGCCCCGCGCGATATCGTTGCGCGCGCCAATGACCACGAGATCAAGCGGCTCGGGCTGGACTATGTCCATCTCGACATCTCACACCGCGATCCTGAATTTGTGAAGGGCCATTTCCCCAATATCTACGAAAAGCTGATCGGACTCGGCATCGATATGACCACGGGACCGATTCCCGTTGTGCCGGCACAACATTATACCTGCGGCGGGATATTGATCGATCTAAACGGCCGCACCGATCTGCCCGGCCTCTATGGGGCGGGCGAATCCAGCGAGAGCGGCCTGCACGGTGCCAACCGTCTGGCCTCCAACAGCCTGCTCGAATGTTTCGTCTTCGGCGATGCCGCTGCCCGGGACATCGCCGCGCACTGGGACGAGCTCCCTGCCCCGCCCGCGATCCGGCCATGGGATGAAAGCCGCGTCACCGACAGCGACGAGGAAGTGGTGATCAAGCAGACCTGGACCGAAATCCGCCGCTTCATGTGGAATTATGTCGGCATCGTCCGCACGACCAAACGCCTCGAACGCGCCCAGAACCGCATCAACCTGCTGCGCGGTGAAGTCGAAGAATATTACGGCAATTTCCGCGTCACCCAGGATCTGATCGAACTGCGCAATCTGATCGAGGTCGCGGATTTGATCGTGCAGTCAGCATTGGCGCGGAAGGAGAGCCGGGGACTACATTATATTACCGATTATCCGGATCTGTTGCCGGAGGCGATGGATACGGTTTTGGTGCCTTAGGAGGACAATGTCGCTGATATGCCCATGTGTTGCGATGCAATTTGCATCAGCAATAGAAGCGCTAGCTTGATGTAGATGACACGTTCATCAATGCGGTGCAAACAAGCCGTCAGTCCAACTCGTTGATGATCAATTCCATCGCGGCCACGACCGTAGCAATTGTCTTTTCGCCCAACAGCGCATCAACCTGCATGCTGGCTTGATCACCGGCTGCGCCGGCTCTTTCCACGGTCTCCGTACCCGATTTGGTCAGTTTTAACAGCCATGCCCGGCCATCCTGATCATCTCGCACCCGTTCGACCAGATCAAGATCAATCAGCCGACGCATCATCGCGGTGATCGCGCTATCATTCAGACCAAGCCTTTTTGCCAACAAAGTCTGGGTGGATGCTTCATTGGAAGCGATTAACGCCAGAGCCGACATTTGGGCGGTCGTAACGCCTGCGACGTCGAGCAACTGGCGATCAGAAATTTTCTTGAGCGCGTGGGCGGCTAGCTGGAGCCGCGAATAGAATCTCTGATTTCTTGCCGACATCCCCTCTTATTACCGCATCTCTGGACAAATGCGAACCATTTATAAGTTCAATAGTGAATTATAATCTTTCAGCAGACTGGAACAGCAGAAACGATCAATCCCTGTTATCGCCGCACAAATCGTGATATTGTCATCCACAATGACTGTGATATAGTTTAATACTGAAATAAATAACGACTCGCGCTTTCACCTCCGGCAATTCGGATGTGACCGCCCAGACAGACTAGAAAAGGAACGATAATGACCCATGATCCCAATGATTCAGAAATGAATGACCTGAGAATGTCAGACAGCGGCCGGATATTATATGACAAGGTGAAGCGCTTTGTTGCCGAAGAAGTAGATCCGATAACCGAAAAATTTTACGCGATGGGCGAAAATCGCGAAGAACGCTGGAGCTATGCGCCCGGACAGCTGGAATTGCTGGAAGGTGTGAAAGACAAGGCGCGCGCACAAGGGCTCTGGAATTTCTTCCTGCCCGACGCAGAATCGGGCGAAGGCCTCAAGAACCTCGACTATGCGTTTATTGCCGGGATCCTGGGCCAAAACTCACTGGCATCCGAATGTATGAACTGCAGCGCGCCCGATACCGGCAATATGGAGGTGCTCGAACGCGTCGGCACAACCGCACAAAAACAGGAATGGCTCGTTCCCCTGCTCGAAGGAAAAATCCGCTCTGCTTTCGCAATGACCGAACCAGGACATCCTTCTTCTGATGCGCGGAATATTCGTACCGAGGCAGTTCTTGAAAAAGGCGAATGGGTGATCAACGGAGAGAAATTCTACATCTCGGGCGCTGGCGATCCACGTTGCAAAATCATGATCACCATGGTCCGGACCAACCCGGACGGTCCATCGCACTCGCAACAGTCACAAATTCTTGTGCCCATTGATACGCCGGGCGTCGAGATCATCGGGCCGATGCATGTTTTTGGCGACGACGACGCACCACACGGTCATATGCACATCAAGTTCAACAATGTTCGCGTGCCCGAAGAGAATATCCTGCTGGGCGAAGGCCGCGGTTTTGAAATCTCTCAGCTGCGCCTCGGCCCCGGACGCATCCACCACTGCATGCGTAGTGTTGGCGTCGCAGAAAGGGCACTGGACCTGATGGTCCATCGCGGCGGAAGCCGGGAAGCCTTTGGCCAGCCTCTGGCTTTGCTCGGCAAAAACCTTGAAGTTATTTCTCGCGCCCGCATCGATATCGAAGCGATGCGTCTGATGGTTCTAAAAGCCGCCAAGGCAATGGACGTCATGGGCAACAAGCAAGCTCGTGTCTGGGTTTCCATGGTCAAAGCCTATGTTCCTGAAATCACATGCCGGATCATCGATGAGGCGATTCAGATCCACGGTGCAGCCGGTGTATCACAATGGACACCACTTTCCCGCATGTATGCCAACCAGAGAACATTGCGCCTCGCCGATGGTCCGGATGAAGTCCACCATATGGTCGTCGGCCGCAACGAGATGGGCAATGCAGGCTACAAGCCACAGCGTTAAGTTCATCACCACATGATACAAGAAAGGCCGGACATCATGTCCGGCCTTTCTGCTGTGTGGGTTATTGACTTCTCGATCCTAGCGGACAGCCGTACCGACCATCTTGTCACTCGTCTTGTGCTTCTCCAGATCCTTCGGATCAAACCATACCGGCTTCAGCTTCTTGTCGACGAACAATTGCATCTGGTCGGTATAATGCGGCGAGTCCGGCCGCGTGGTCGCAGCGCCGAATGGCTGGATAGAGCGGGAGTGGACTTTGCCGTCCTTGGCCCATTCCATGAACATGATGTAGCTGTCGCCGTGGCGCACCGATAGCCGCCCGTCTTCCTCGACATCCCACAGGGTCGACGCGCGGATCGTGTCGTTGCCGCCGTCCACCGGCAAATCGACATTGCCCTGCCGCATTCGCAGCACATCCATCATCGGCGGATCGATCTTGCCGAAATATTTCGTCAGATGGTCGACGGTTTCCTCCAATATCTGTCGCGGGTCCGGCATTTCACCCCGGTTATAATGCGACTTGTTGGCCGGACGCAGCACCATCAGCGCAAGCGCGTCTGTCGGGCCCTTGCCATCCAGATTCCAGTCCCACTGGCCAAGCAATTGCTGCGCCTTGAGCAATTTCGCGCTGCCTTTCAGGTCGAGCGCGGCAATCCGGTCCAGCCAGTTTTTCGCATAGCCCGCTTTCTCATAACCGGTGTCATATTTGATGGCCCACAATTCGGCGTCGGTAATCTTGCCATCATCATTGGCCCGTTCGAGCAAAGCGATCGAACGACGCGACCGGTTGGTCTGGTCGTCCTCAATCCCGAGCAAAGGCGAGAAATTGTCCGGTTTGAGTTCGTCGCCAGGCCCCGCCGCAATATAGGGCGTGTTGTTGGCGTTCATGATGTAACCCGAAGCAGGATTGACCAGTGCGGGAACGCGGGTGAACGGCAGGGTTTTCTGCCACAGCGCCTTGGAACTGTCGCCGGGCAATATCCCGCGCCAGTCATAGCCTTCGGGCCGGTCGGGGAACATCGCGTTATAGTACATCCCGATATTACCCTCGGCATCGGCATAAATGAAATTGGTCGCGGGCACACCCTGCCCCGCCATAGCCGCTTGCCATTCGTCGAAATTTCTGGCCTTGTTGATCCGGTAATATTGAGTCAGCATATCCAGTTCGTCGATACCGGCATAGCGCAGCGCATAGGCGCCGCTGTCGTTCATGATCACCGGCCCGTGAATCGAGCGATAGGCGACCTGCGGATAGGGAATGACGAACGGACCATATTTGATCTTCAGCCAGACACGTTTCTTTTCAAGAGGCTTCCACTCCCCGTCAAAGCGATAGGCGTCTTTCTTGTCGTTCAACGTGAGTTTGTAGATATCGATCAGGTCTGGCCGGTTGACCGTGTTAGTCCAGCCCAGATATTCATTGTGCCCGAGAAACGGAAACGGCGATCCCGGGAAGTTGGCACCGGCAAAATTCCAGCCTTCTTCGCTGTGCACGACCAGTTCGTACCACGCGACATTGCCGCGCAACGGCTGGTGCGAATTGGAGATCAGGCGGGTCTTGCCTTCGGGCGAGCGGTCCGGCGCAAGCGCATAAGCGTTGGAACCATTTTCGTCGGGGTCTGGTCCGACGGGTGTTGCCGAATCATCCTCAATCAGCTTGTCAGGGCTCAGCGGATGGACCGATGTTCTGACAGGTTCATCGGACAGACGCGGGCCGCCCTCGCGCGGCAGCGGCTTGTTCTGGACCAAAGCTTCAATCGGATTGTTCAAGCCAAAGAAAAATGGTGAGCGCAATACGAAACCCGCGGCAATATCCTGACCATTGACCGGGAATAATTTGGACAGCTTCACTTCGTCGGGATGATCGGCAGCATAAGCGTTGAGACCGGACGCATAGCCTGCCAGCACAGCACGGACATCCTGCGGCAGATCATCATATTTCCGGTTCACTGTGCCGCGCACATCGAGCAAAGCGGCGATATAGTCGATCGGCGCGCTCTCCGCCCCGTTGAGCGTGGCCATCCGGCCCCGCGTCATGGCAGTCACTTCCTGCAGCGTCGAGAAATCATCTTCGGAATGCGCATAAGCAACACCATAAGCAACATCAGCATCGGTCTTGCCGAATATATGCGGCACACCAAATTCATCACGGACAATCCGCGCTTCATAAGTGCCATTTGGTGGCGCAGCAGATTCTTTAACGCTCAGCGGCTCCCAGACCGAGAGACCGATTGCCAACAGCACTACAATGATGAGCAGCCCGATGCCCACACGCTTAAGTGTTTTCACGTATTTGTTCCTCTTCGGTGGCACCATAAACTGCGTGCTCTTTTACATGCTGGATCGCTTACCATATAAATCAGAATGAAAAAGTGTTGAATGAGCTTGTGTTGCCCGTCTGCAACACCATATTTATGACAAGACACTGAGATTGAACAGGATGAACCGATGAACCTTGAGAAATTCACTGACCGCGCCAAGGGCTTTTTGCAATCCGCACAGACCGTGGCGATCCGGATGAACCATCAGCAGATTACCGCTGCCCATCTGGCCAAGGCATTGCTCGAAGACGATCAGGGCATGGCAGCGGGGCTGATCAACAAGGCTGGCGGCGATGCGAAAAAGGCTCATCAGGCCATTGATGAAGCTCTGGAAAAAATTCCGGCGGTTTCGGGCAGCGGCGCGCAGCAGACACCGGGCCTCAATAATGACGCGGTCCGCGTACTCGATCAGGCCGAGCAGATCGCTGAAAAAGCTGGCGACAGCTACGTTACAGTCGAACGGTTGTTACTCGCACTGCTATTGTCCAAGGATACGGCAGCCGGCAAAGCGCTGCAATCCTCCGGCGTTACTGCCGAAGCGCTGAACAGCGCGATCAACGATTTGCGAGGCGGCCGTTCGGCGGACACTGCATCTGCCGAGGACGCCTATGAAGCGATGGAAAAATACACCCGCGACCTGACTCAAGCGGCACGCGATGGCAAGCTCGATCCGGTCATCGGCCGCGACGAGGAAATCCGCCGCACGATCCAGATATTGGCGCGCCGGACCAAGAATAATCCCGTCCTGATCGGTGAACCCGGCGTCGGCAAGACCGCCATCGCCGAAGGCATGGCGCTGCGCATTGCCAATGGCGATGTGCCGGACAGTCTGAAAGATCGCCGTCTTATGGCATTGGACATGGGGTCGCTGATCGCCGGCGCGAAATATCGCGGCGAATTTGAAGAACGGCTCAAGAGCGTGCTCGACGAAGTGCGCGGAGCCGAAGGCGAAATCATCCTGTTCATTGATGAAATGCATACATTGGTTGGCGCTGGCGCATCGGAAGGCTCGATGGACGCCTCAAACCTGCTCAAGCCGGCATTGGCGCGCGGTGAGCTTCACTGTATCGGGGCCACTACGCTCAACGAATATCAAAAATATGTCGAAAAAGATGCTGCCCTGCAACGGCGGTTCCAGCCCGTGTTCATAGGCGAGCCAACCGTCGAGGACACGGTTTCGATCCTGCGCGGACTCAAGGAGAAATACGAGCTGCACCATGGCGTGCGGATTACCGACGCCGCTCTGGTGAGCGCAGCCACTCTCTCCAATCGCTATATCTCGGACCGGTTTCTCCCCGACAAAGCCATCGACCTGATGGATGAAGCGGCGTCGCACATTCGTATGGAAGTGGAATCAAAACCCGCAGAAATCGAAACGCTCGACCGGCGCATCATCCAGCTCAAGATCGAGCGCGAAGCGCTATCGAAGGAAACCGATGACGCGTCCAAGGACCGGCTCAAAAATCTCGAAAAGGAACTGGCCGAGCTAGAGCAGCACAGCGCAGAACTAACCACTCGCTGGCAGGGTGAAAAAGACAAGATCAACGCCGAGGCCCAGCTCAAGGAGCAACTGGACCACGCGCGGCTTGAGCTGGAACAGGCCCAGCGTGCTGGCGATCTCGCCAAGGCAGGAGAGCTGAGCTACGGCACCATTCCCAATCTGGAAAAAGCGGTCGAAGATGCCGCCGACGATACCGTGGGCGCGATGTTGCGCGAAGAAGTCACACCCGCAGATATTGCTGCAGTGGTCTCGAAATGGACCGGCATCCCGGTCGACAAGATGCTCGAAGGCGAGCGCGAAAAGCTACTGGCGATGGAAGAAATCATCGGCAAGCGGGTGATTGGCCAGAAGGACGCAGTCGCCGCAGTGTCAGCCGCAGTCCGTCGCAGCCGTGCCGGCTTGCAGGATCCGAACAGGCCATTGGGCAGTTTCCTGTTCCTCGGCCCCACCGGCGTCGGCAAGACCGAATTGACCAAGGCACTAGCCGGGTTCCTGTTCGACGATGATCAGGCGATGGTCCGGATCGACATGTCCGAATTCATGGAGAAGCACAGCGTATCCCGCCTGATCGGCGCCCCTCCGGGCTATGTCGGCTATGATGAAGGCGGCGTGCTGACCGAGGCGGTTCGCCGGCGTCCCTATCAGGTGATCCTGTTTGACGAAGTCGAAAAGGCGCATAGCGATGTGTTCAATGTCCTGCTGCAGGTTCTGGACGACGGTCGCCTGACCGATGGTCAGGGCCGGGTGGTGGATTTCTCCAACACGCTGATTATCCTGACCTCCAACCTCGGTAGCCAATATATGGCCAACATGAAGGATGGCGAGACCGTTCAGGATGTCGAGCCGCAGGTGATGGAAGTCGTCCGCGCGCATTTTCGTCCGGAATTCCTCAACCGGCTGGATGAAATCATCCTGTTCCACCGGCTTGCCGAAGAACATATGGCGCCGATTGTCGATATCCAGGTCTTGCGGGTGCAGAAATTGCTCAAGGACCGTAAGATCGAACTGGAACTCACCGACGCCGCCCGGCGCTGGCTGGGACGGGTCGGCTATGATCCGGTCTATGGCGCACGGCCGCTGAAACGGGCGATCCAGAAATATCTTCAGGATCCGCTGGCTGACATGATCCTGCGCGGCGAAGTGCCGGATGGATCCACGGTCAAGATCGACGAAGGCGACGGCGCGCTCAAGATGGAAACTGCATGACAATCAACGGCTGAGCTTCCATATTGCAGGCATGAAAAACCTGAAATCAATTTCGCGGAGATCTTTTGTCGGCGGCACTGCATTGTCCGCTTTGGCGGGCAGTGGCGGGATCGCGGTGGCGCGGAACCTGACCGGTGCCGTTCGACCCGCTCCGGTGATAGACGGATTGAGTTTCCTTCCTGATAATCTGGAGGAAATCCGCCAGGCCGGACTGACCGCGATGATCTGCGACGTCTCGAAAGTCGAGGAAGTCCGGGATGCGGACGGGACGCCGCGTTACCAGCGGAATTTCGGCGTTAATGACAAGTCGCTGGATGCCGCTATCAACCGGATAGACGATAGCGACCAGGTCTTCGTCGCCAAACGCGGCAGCGACATCGGTTCGAGACCCGGCTGCGCTGCATTTCTGCAATTCCAGTCTTGTGAAACTATTGGCGATGACCTTCGCCGGATCGCCTATTTCAGGACGAAGGGGCTCAGCGTTCTGCAGTTGACCCACCACAACAACAATCTTTTCGCCGGCGGCGCGATCGAAACGGAACAGAGTGGACTGACGGAACTGGGCCGCGCAGGGATTGCCGAGATGAACCGGGTCGGCCTGTTGCCAGACGTCTCCCATGGATCAGTGCCAACCATATTGGAAGCTGCGCAGGCGAGCCAGTCGCCTGTCGTCTACTCCCACGGTGCATGCCGAGCGATTGTCGATCACCCTCGCTGTATTACCGACGAAGGCATCCGTGCAGTCGCCGAACAAGGCGGCGTGATCGGTATTTTCATGATGAGTTTCTGGCTGACGACCGACAGCCAGCCCAATATCGACCATCTGATCGCGCATATCCGGCATGCGGTAAACGTTGGTGGCATTGACGCGGTCGGCATCTCAAATGATTTTCCGATGGCGGGGCAGGAAAATCTGCGCAAGTTGAACAATGACAATGCCGAGGGCGTCAAAGAATATCTCGGCTGGTGGCAGGCGATGCGAAAGCGGGGTATCCCAGGATATGAAGTTGATCCGCAACATGTCGTAATTCCGGAACTCAACAATCTGTCCCGCATGATGACGATCCGTCATGCCTTGCTGGACGATGGTTTCAGCCAGACAGAGGTATCAAAAATCATGGGTGGCAACTGGCAGAATCTTCTCGTCGAAGTTCTGGGATAGACCGAACCCCTTATTTGGGTAAATCCGCCTATTGTACGATCAGCCATTTCCCCGCATTATGGACCACGATGACTTCAACCAAAGAAATGACCGGAAACGCCGAGTTTCTCGCCCATCGTTACGATGAAAACAGCAATGCGTTTCAATTCGTTGCATTGACCCGCGAGCAACATCGTCGCTGCACCTTCCTGACCGACGAATATATTCCAGAGGCGTCCCGGCGGGTGATGATCAGGTCGGAAGACCTCAATCCGGATCGTGCCCAACCAGATCCGGTAGATTTCATCTTCCATTCGGCATTCGCCTGCTCGACAATGCTGGCCCGGGCGCTGGATATCGAAGGCATTTCCATGGGATTGAAGGAACCGATCGTCCTGAACGATCTGGTCGGCATGAAACGGCGCGGCACCGCCCCAGCAAAACTCGCTACGGCTCTCGATCAGTCCATTGACCTTCTTGCGCGTCCCTTCTCCAATGCCGAGAAGATCATCGTCAAGCCATCCAATATCGTTAATTGCCTGGCGCCTTCGATCCTGGATATGCGACCGAATTCCAAAGCATTGCTGCTGCATGCCCCGCTCAAATCCTTTTTGCGCTCGCTGACGGCGAAAAATATGTGGGGAAGAATTTGGGCCCGGGATAATGTCATCGGTATCATGGACGATCAGGACCTGATCAGCGGCTTCACCTCCGCAGATTTGTTGCGTTTAACCGATATCCAGATCGCGGCAGTGGGGTGGCTCTGCGAACATGCGCGATTTGCCAAAATTGTACAGAAATATGGCAGTGATCGTATAAAGACCCTGGATAGCGAAGTATTTTTGAGCAACAAGCGGGACACAATTGCCAGTCTCGCGTCGTTCTTCGAACTGGGCCTAGATAGCGATCGACTTTCAGAAGTCCTTACTGGCCCCGCCTTCACCCAACATTCGAAAGATTTTTCGAAATTTGACACGGATGCCCGTCTGGATCAGCATTCAGGCGTCGATGAAGCTCATGGCGAGGAGATCGATATGGTCGTGCAATGGTCTGCCGCCGTCGCACAAAGCCAGAATATCGCGCTTGAACTCCCATCACCGTTGCTTTGACAACAGGAATAGAGGCCGAAACAGAAAATGAACTTCGATCAAAACGCTGGTTTTCAGTTGAACGCAGATCTTGATCTAGCGGATCTGGCAAAACAATTCGAAGCACAGGGCCGTATTCAGATACGCAATGCGCTGAACATCGATACGGCGGAATATTACCGGTCGGTTCTGCAGACGAAAACAGATTGGGGGCTGGCGTGGCAGATCGGCGCGGAAGGACCGCGGGCGTTGCGATCTGCGGAAACGCAAGCGCTGTCCGACAGTCAAAGGCAGATGATCTATGACAAGGCCGGCGAAGCAGTTGGCAACGGGGAATATGGATTTCTCTATAACCAATATGCCATGTTGACCGCCTATCTCGAGCAATGGGACCCGGCGCATCCGCTCAATCGCTTGCTGGAACATCTCAACGATCAGCCATTTCTCAATCTGATCCGGCAAGTCACCGGCGTGCAGTCGGTGATCAAGGCGGAGGCACAGGCTACCTGCTTCCGGCCGGGCCATTTCCTGACTGAACATGATGACTTGCACAGCAGAGACCCGAGACGCGTTGCCTACGTGCTCAATCTAACAGTCCCGGACTGGAAGTCGGAATGGGGCGGGTTTCTAAACTTTTTCGACGAATATGGAAATATCGAAGCGGGGTTCAGACCCATTTTCAACAGCCTCAACCTGTTCTTGGTGCCACAGCGCCACTCAGTTTCCTATGTCGCACCATTTGCCCCGGTCGGTCGCTATGCGATCACCGGTTGGGCGATGGCCCCCTGATCGGCCGGTTCGATCTAAAAATTTTGTTCAGGCAATAAAAAAGGCGGGCTCGAAAGCCCGCCTTCTTTTTATCCGACTGGGTCGGCTGCGATTAGAAGCGCAGACGAACACCGGTGTAATAACGGCGACCAAAGACGTCATAAACGTCAGCGGCTGTATCCGAACCGGTCACGTTGAACGGAGTTCCGGTCAAAATATTCGGTGCAGCTTTGTCGAGAAGGTTATCAACACCAAAGTAGAACTCGAACTTTTCAGACACATAGAAGGATGTGTTCATGTCCAGCAGGAAGTAAGCTGGAATTGCATGAGCCTTGGGCCCATCGAACTGGTCATCTTCGTAGGATTTGCCGATGAACGTACCGGTAAAGCCGACTTTGAAGTCGTCGTTCGAATAGGAAGCGTTCGCGGTGAAGCGATCCTTAGCCGTACCGATTTCACCAGCAGAAGGATCTGCAGGCGCATCAGGCAGAGAGAAGAAATCGTTCTTGATCACGTGCGTGTAGGCACCGCGAAGAGAGAGACGATCGCCTTCAGTCAAACCAAGTGGAGTGCTCCAAGACGCTGTAACGTCGACACCCGAAGTCTTCAGAACAGCAGCGTTGACCTGCAACTGGTTGATCAGATCGATCGAACCTGCGCTGTTAACAGCCGTTGCAGTCTGACGACGGACAATCAGATCACAGAATGTCGGATTTCCTTCATCATAGCACTGCTGAAGCGAGAACTGCCGCGGGAAGCCCGAAATCACGTCGGTGATCTTGATGTTGTAGTAATCGGCAGTGATCGTCAGGTTACCCAATGCAGGGATCGAACGTGGCGACAGAACCGCACCAACTGTCCAAGAGTCAGCGGTTTCTTCGAACAGGTCGGGGTTTCCGCCGTTGAAGCCCGAGATACCCTGAATGTCAGGCTGGCTGAGCGTGAAGACACCGTTTGCAGCGATGTTGGTAGCAACACCCGCATCAGCGCGGCAATTGTCGCCAGTTGCGCCGCCACCGGTTGCGCCAATACCTTCACAAGGATCTGTCAAGCCCGATGGGAAAGTCTGCGAAAGACCCGCAAACAATTCACCGATGTTCGGAGCACGAACAGCACGAGCATAGGTACCGCGGATCCGGAGATCATCAACAGGCTGCCATGTACCGGTCACGTTGTAGCTCACAACCGAACCCACAGTGGAATAATCGGAGACACGAACCGCGCCGCCAACTTCCAGCAACTGGAAGAACGGAGTGTCGGCCAAAATCGGAACCTTGATTTCAGCGAACGCTTCTTTCACATCAAACGAACCGCTGGTGTCCGGCAGTTTGTTACCTGCGTTCAGACCCTGGTTCGTCAGAGCATCATTATCCGAGAAAGATGTTTCTTTCCGATATTCAACGCCGAGAGCGATGCCGAGCGGACCAGCAGGCAGATCGAACAGGCTACCGGAAAGGTTACCCTGAAGAACCTGTTGTTTCAGGCCAGTCTGATAGGTGCCCTGTGCCTGGATATAGTCAACTGCACCCTGCGAAATCGAGCCGGCACCGAAAATATTGGCAGCGACACAGTCGTTTGCACGTGCTTCAGCACTGATACAAATTGCATCGGTTGTTGAACCGTTGCCATTGAGGTCATTGACATCCTGCATGACGGCAAGCGCATCACGGAAGTTGACAACATTGACCTGACCCGATGAAGTCTGGTTTTCGTTAACCTGGCCGTAGTTATAGCTGACGTCCCAACGGAAACGATCATCGAACAGGCCGCCGTCAAAACCGACTACGAAGCGATAGAAATCGCGTTCCGTCTTGCCTGACCGTGGACCGAATTCTGCAAGACGACGGACGAAGCCGATATCGCGCAGGCCGTCACCATTGGTATCCGTTGCCGCGTTCAGGATTTCGGTTGGAACGAACGGGTTGGCTACAATAGTTGAGGTGCCGGGCATATAGTTTTCGACATTATACCCACCATCGGTTGGGAAAACTCCGTTGGAACCACCTGATTCGAGAGGAAACGGTTCAATGATACGCGACGAAGACGTTTTATTGAATGTGCCCTCGAAGAAGAAGTTTATGTCGTCGCTCAGCGCATATTCACCAGCTGCAGCGAAAGAATAACGCTGGACAGGAACGGCGAGTGTACGGAATTGCTGACGGTTAAACCCGTTGGGGCCGGTGCCTGAACCGATAGTTGCAGTACAGGTAGGTCCGTTTGTCGTGAAACAATCCTGCAGTGCGCCTTGTGGATCGTAGGTGAAGGTCGCGCCTGGGGTAATGAAACGGCCCTGAGGCGGGAAGCTGGAGAAGAACGGCTCGGTATCGACGCCATATTCGCCACCAAAGTAGATCGAGTCTAGAGCATCGATCTGGGTGTTCGAACGCTGCTTGGACAGCAGGCCTTCTTCGTTCGAATAGCCGAAGTGGACCATGATGTTGCCGTCACCGTCCGCGAAGTTTGTACCAGCAGTTACGTTCATCTGGTAGCGGGCGTCATCGCCCTGCTCGGTGATGCCGTATTGGCCGTTGGCTTCGATGCCTTCAAAGTTCTTCTTGTAAACAAAGTTCACAACACCTGCGACAGCGTCCGAACCGTAAAGCGAAGAAGCGCCACCGGTAAGAATGTCGATGCGATCAACAAACTGGGTCGGGATGACGTTAAGATCGACGGTTGCCGAACCGGCCAGCGACGAAACGACGCGGCGACCGTTGACGAGAACCAATGTACGGTCAGAACCAAGGTCACGAAGATCGACCGTTGCAACACCAGTACCTGAAGTCAGGAACGCGGAGTTTGTACGGCTAAGACCAGGTGTACCGAAAACTGGGTTTTCAAGGAGAAGTTCCTGAACGTTGGTAACACCGGCGTCATCGATCGATTCAGCGGTGACTACCTGCAGCGGAGCAGCAGATTCGACCGTTGCCGACGCGATGCGCGAACCGGTAACAACAATCAATTCGCCAGGTTGTTCATCAGCGGCGCCTGCTTCCTGCGCGAAGGCAGGTACAGATACCATAGCGATTCCCAGCACCATGGGTGCTACGGTCGCTTTTAGCTTCGTAAATTTTGTCATTATATTCCAGTCCCTTATTCTGGAGAAACAAACCACCATGGCTTGCCCCGGTTGTTGACCGACGGTAATCTATGCGCCCCAAACGCAATGATTAATCCGTCGAATTGCCGTTCCGATGCAACATCGATGGCGGTGCTGTAAAGCTTCTGTTCAGCAACCAGAGCGGATTTTGTAGACAATGTAACTATTTTGCCACAGTTTGAACGTAGGCCTAAAAGCCGTTTTCCGGCGATTATTCGGTTGTGGATTTTCACACCGATGTTTAATTCATATCCAATATGCGGCATAGATCGCTATCATTTCAGCTCATCAGAAGAGGATGGAGATCATCATGAACGATATTATTGGCAAAACCGCGTTGGCGTGCAGCGCAGCCTTGCTCACGGCTTTGCCCGCATCGGCGCTGGCTAAGGATGATAATGAGAATACGCCGCCACCGGCAATTTTTCAGGACGTTATTGATTGCCAGAAGATGACCGATACGACGGCTCGCCTTGCCTGTTATGACCAGAAAGTATCGACACTGGCTGCTGCACAGGAAAGCCGGGAAGTGGTTATCGCCGATCGCGAACAGATCAAGGAAGCGCGCCGTGGCCTCTTCGGATTCTCGCTTCCCAAAATCCGGCTATTTGGCGGCGGATCGGACGAGAAAGACAAGGAAGAGCGGATTGAGCAACTGGAAACCACGATCACATCCGCTCGTGAATTCGGTTACGGCAAGTGGATTTTGACGCTGGAAGAAGGCGGCCGCTGGCAGCAGACCGACAGCATCCGACTCAACGCCGAGCCACGAAGCGGCGACACGATATTGATCAAGACCGCTGCCATGGGCAGCTATCTTGCCAAAATCAACGGCCAGCGCGCTATCCGGGTAAAGCGGGTTGAATGATCCGCAACTGACCTCAGCTAAGCGTCAGTAGAAATCAGTCCATCGGCCCGGTCAGCAGGATCGGGTCGATCCGGGCAGCATTCCATTTCATCGACCAGTGCAGATGCGGGCCGGTGGCGCTGCCGGTTGAGCCGATTCGGCCAATCGGTTCACCGCGCTTCACTTCCTGACCTTCTTCAACCAATATCTCCGACCCGTGCAGAAAGGCGCTGTTTAAGCCCATACCGTGGTCGATCATCAGCAGATTGCCCTCCAGCGTGAACGGGCTGGATGCTGCCAGCGTCACGACGCCATCAGCGGGGGCGACATAATAGGTGCCGGTCGGAGACGCGATATCGATACCGCTATGATAGCTACCGGGATCACCATTATAGACACGCTGATTGCCGAACATGCCCGAGATGCGGCCCTTGACCGGCCATATGAACGTTTGCCGCCAGCCGTCACTGTCATGCGTGGCGCTACGCGCAGCATAGATTTGGGCGAGTTCGGGGGCGCGTCGCCGTTTAAATGATTCGCTGGCCGTCCGCGCACGGCGATTGATATTTACATGTTCGATCTTCCATTTGCGCGGTGCGACATTGATGAATTTCCTCACCGTCTCGCCATTGTCCAGCGTCGCCACCAGTTCCGCGGCCTGCCCAGCATCGCGGTTGAAGGCGATAATGAACTTGCCATCCTCGTCGAACGGGACCGGCTCGCCGTCAAAAGCCAGGCTACGGGCTCCGGCGGGCGCGTCGCCGATCATCACGCCGCCCTGGATCGCTTCGCCGCTAAAGCCGAATTTTACCGCTTCGCGGAAGGCCGACTGTTCGGTGCCGTCGGCCTCAGCGGTTTCGGTGGCCTCGGCGTACGCGATTGCCGCCGGCGCAGCGGCAGCCGAGATCGTCAAAAGACACAATGCGGTTCTAAACCGTCTGATCACTTTTCGCTTTCCGGCAGATGGGCGTGGGCCGAAATCTGCGCGGTGGCATAAGGCTCCTGCTTTTCAACGCTCCAGTAGCGGAGTTCGTCAAGCGGAATGGCTTCTCCGGTTACAGCGCACAGGACATGGTCGCCTGCTGACATTGGCCGGAAGCCGTTCGGCATATAGTGCAGCTTTGCCACCTTGTTGCGATTGGACATTAACATAGGACGCTTATACTCCCTCGATCCTTTACCTGCGATTTACGGTCATGATCGCCACAGCGGGCCGATCCTACCGCAAATCCCCCTAGAATAAATCCTGCTGCCTGTCATCCGCCGGTTTTTTGATTCGGCTGGACGACGATTGAGCGGGCTTTGGCTTGGCGGATGATTTGGCTGGCGCCTTGTCCGTCACGGTCGCGCCAACAGTCCCGTCCTGGAAATGCAGATCCAGATCGCCCGCTTTTATCGCGGCGGCGCGGTTGGCGATCAGATTGCCGTCCGGGCCGGACACGCGGGCATAACCCCGCTTCAACGGACCATCGGGAGAGACTTGCTGCGCCAGCCGCCACAGGCTCTCCAGCCGCTGCTGCGCATCGGCCAATGGCCGTTGCACCAGACTGACCGGTAGATCGAGCCGCTTATACTGTTCCTGCGAGCGCGCCAGCCGCTGCTTCAATATAGAGGGTCGCAGCGCACCCGCACTGTTCGCGAAGCGGCTGCGCGCATGGGCGATATTCTGGCTCATGCCATATTTCATCCGCTCGGACGTCTCATCCACCCGCTGCTGATGGGGGCGGAGCAGATCGGTCAGCGCCGGCATCAAGCGCCGCTGCGCTTCCAGCCGTTCGTGCGCCGTGTTCAGGCTGCGCTGCACGCTGCGCGCCATCCGCGCCTTGGCCTCCAACAGCGTGGCGAGCCATTCCGCCCGCACCGGTACCGCCATTTCCGCCGCTGCCGTCGGTGTCGGTGCGCGCAGATCGGCGGCGAAATCGCAGAGCGTTGTATCGGTCTCATGGCCCACGGCCGAGATGATCGGGATCGTACAATCCGCCACCGCGCGGACCACCGTTTCCTCGTTGAAGCTCCACAGATCCTCGATCGATCCCCCACCGCGCGCGACGATCACCAGATCGGGCCGGGCGACGGGGCCATCCGGCGCCATCTCGGAGAAACCGCGAATCGCGTGGGAAATCTGCTTTGCCGCGCCCTCGCCCTGGACCAGCACGGGCCAGACAATGACATGGCTGGGGCAGCGGTCCGCCAGCCGGTGGAGGATATCGCGGATCACCGCGCCAGTCGGCGATGTCACGATGCCGATGGTCTTCGGCAAAAATGGAATCGGCTTCTTGCGGTCCTGATCAAACAACCCCTCGCCGAGCAGCTTCGCCTTGAGCTTCTCAAACAAGGCCATCAGCGCGCCCTCGCCCGCCAGCTCCATCTTGTCGATCACGACCTGATATTTCGAGCGCCCCGGATAGGTGGTCAGCTTGCCCGAGACCACGACCTCGATCCCGTCCTCGGGCCGGAACGGTAGCCGGCCGGCATTGCCCTTCCACATCACCCCGTCGATCACCGCCTTGTCATCTTTCAGCGCGAGATAGACATGGCCGGATGCGGCGCGCTTGAAGCCCGAGATTTCGCCGCGAATCCGGACATAGCCGAAGCGATCCTCGACCACGCGCTTGAGCGCACCGGATATTTCCGAAACCGACAAAGGCGGGGCGTTGTCACCCTGACCACTCTCGGCTAACAGCTTCGCGTCTAATGAAAGGGAATCGTCCATGAATATCCTGTTGATTGGCTCCGGCGGCCGCGAACATGCCTTGGCCTGGAAGCTGGCGCAATCCCCTTCTCTCGAGAAACTCTATGCGACGCCCGGCAATCCCGGCATCGCGCAGCACGCCGATCTGGTCACGCTCGACATCACAGACCATGGCGAAGTCGTCCTGTTCTGCGGCGAGCATGACATCGACCTGGTCGTCGTTGGCCCGGAAGCGCCGCTGGTCGACGGCCTCGCCGAAAGCCTGCGCACCGCCGATATTTTCGTCTTCGGCCCCGACAAAGCGGCGGCACAGCTGGAAGGTTCGAAAGGCTTTACCAAGGACCTGTGCGCCCGCGCCAATATTCCCACCGCCGGCTATGTCCGCGCCACCAGCACCGCCGATGCCCTCAAGGCGCTGAACGATTTCACCATTCCCGTCGTGATCAAGGCCGATGGCCTCGCCGCCGGCAAGGGCGTGATCATCGCCGAGACCCGCGAGCAGGCCGAAGCCGCGATCACCGACATGTTCGACGGCAGCTTCGGTGAAGCCGGCGCGGAAGTGGTGATCGAGGAATTTCTGACCGGCGAGGAAGCCAGCTTCTTCGCGATCACCGACGGCGAGAATGTCGTCCCCTTTGGCAGCGCGCAGGACCATAAGCGCGTCGGCGAAGGCGATGTCGGCCCGAACACCGGCGGCATGGGCGCCTATAGCCCCGCCCCCGTCCTCACCCCCGCCCTGCAACAACAGGTGATGGAAAAAATCATCCAGCCGACCGTCGATACCTTGGCCGCCGAGGGCACGCCCTATAGCGGCGTCCTGTTCGCCGGTCTGATGCTGACCGACACCGGCCCGCAGCTGATCGAATATAACGCCCGCTTCGGTGACCCGGAATGCCAGGTGCTGATGATGCGGCTGAAAGATGATCTCGCCAAGCTGATGATGCGCACCGCCAAGGGCGACCTTGCCCAGACCAGCGCCCCGGCCTTTGCCCCCGAAACCGCGCTCACCGTGGTGATGGCCGCCAACGGCTATCCCGCCACGCCGGACAAGGGCGGCAAGATCCAGAATCTTGCCAGAGCCGAACGCGGGGGCGCCAAGATATTCCATGCCGGCACCGCGGAAGTCGACGGTGCTTTGGTTGCTAGCGGCGGCCGCGTGCTGAGTGTCACCGCCGTGGGATCAAACGCCACCGAAGCGCAGGCCAAGGCTTATGCTGCGGTCGACCAGATTGATTTCGAGAGCGGCTTTTGCCGCCGCGATATCGGCTGGCGCGAGGTTGCTCGGGAGGCCGGGGAGTAGGTTTTTCAAAGCATTTGAATTCCAAAGTTCGTCAAAGTTAGGGCCTATGAGCGGTTCTCGCATGTCCGTTCGCGGGGAGCTGCATGATGGGACTCACGCGAAGCCGCGAAGGCGCTAAGAGATTGCGCTTTGTGGCTTCGTGCGAGCCTGGCCATTTTTGCGTCGAGCCGTGAACTTTACACAAACGAACTGTTTTATTTTCTGTGACCTTTGCCCCCAGGCCGCAGAATTACAGCATTTGTAGGAAACCAACCGGCCGTCGAGTGTGACCTTTGAAATGGCCGCCCGAACCGGTCCACTGGAAACAAGCCCCCAGCCGCCAGCGCCCAGCGCCCAGCGCCATTATCCTATCCAGATTGTCAAAGAGCCCGTCCCGCGCATGGCGCGGAGCGGGGGCGATCATAACGGATTGGGCGGAGTGTAGGACAGCGCTTTTTCCACCTTCTCCCGTGCGGGAGAAGGATACGAAATCTTGCCGCCGAAGCGTCAGCGCAGACGGCTAGATGCAGTTGGACAGGACTGTTCCGCTAGTGGGATGCTGTGTCATCATCGTCCGGCAAACTCGCACCCCGTTCCCTCAAGGCAGCGGGAATAAAATGAGTGAATTCACCCCCGCCGTCTACCGCGCCACCGCAAGACACCGGTGACGAGCAGCACCGCCGGCAGCAATCCGCACAGGGCGACCAATAGGCGTCCGGCGAGCCCGCCCGCCGACCCGTCGTGCAGAGGATGCAGCCAGTTGTTGATCGTGCTGCCGGCCTGGGCCTGTCGCGCGTCATGGACCGCCGCGACCTTGGCGCTGTTACTATCCACCCAGACATAGCTGTGCGGGAAGCGGAAACTGGGGTCACCGGGGACCTGCATTCTCAGGCGAAAATAGCCACCCTGCTCCGGTGGCGTTTCGATCCAGGCGAGCCGGGCTTGCGGCAGCGCCGCGCGGCCTGCGCGGACGATTTGCGCGACGCTTGCGGAATCCGCAGACCGGTCCGCGACCGGATGCACTTGGGGCATCGGATCGACCGGCAAGCCGACTGCACCCAGCGCCGTATCGCTCTCCTGCGGCAGCGCCAGCATGATCCCGGTCACCGTCAGGATCACCAGGAACAGCAGACCCGCCAGACCGGTCAGCTTGTGCCAGTCACGCAGGCTACGGTGCGGATGCGCGCCGCGTTTGAACCGCAAAGCCTTGGCCCAGGAGCCCTTCGGCCACCAGGCCCACAAGCCGCTCAGCAGCAGCGCCAGCAGCACAAAGCCAAGCCAGCCGAGCACGTCGCCGCCGGTCTCTCCGAGCAGCAGACTGTAATGCAGATCGTAGATAAAGGTCATAGCATATTCGCCCCAGTAGTCGCGGCGCAGCACCCGCCCGCCATCGGGGGATATCCAGACCATCATTGGGCGGAATCCGTAGCCAGCCCGTTCGGGCGGATTGTAATAGCGCGCAGGGATCGCGCCCGCTTCGCCGGTCCACTCGAAACGCCAGGAACCGGCCTTGTCGGGATAGGCCCGGCGCACGGTGGCGAGAGTCCGGTCCCAGTCGGGTTCGTGCGCGGCCGGGGCGCTCGCCACCCCCCGGATTTCCGGATGCAGCAGCGCATCCAGTTCCGGGTAGAAGACGAGGACCGAACCGGTCAGGCCAAGCAAGACCAGCAGGCCGCCGATGCCCAGCCCCAGCCACAGATGGAGCGTGCGCACCGCGCGGCGCAGCCGGTCTCCCCTGACCTGCATCAGAAGCGCAGCCGGGCGCTGGCGGTGACATTGCGGCCATTGGCCGGGCTGTGCAGCGTCTGAGATCCGTCCCACCAGACATATTCATAATAGCTGTCAGCCAGATTCTTGACCGCCAGCCCGAGTTCAAAATTCTCGGTCACCCGGTAGGCAAAACTGGCGTCGAACACTTCCAAGTCACCCCATTTGCCCTCCGCATTGGCGGTCGTGAGATAGTAGGAAGATTGTCCCCGTCCGGTCAGCGACAGGGTCAGCATTTCCATCGGAGAATATTCAATTCCGCCGGACCACAGCCAGCGCGGCGTATGGTTGATCTCATTTCCTGCCAGTTCCGGTGTCGCCGGCGATGGCACTGATATGACAGCTTTCTGCCATGACAGAGCGCCCCATAAGGACAGACCTTCCATCGGCTTGACGCTCAACTGCACATCAAAGCCATTGCGATCGGTGCCGCCGACATTTTCAAAATCACCGAGCGGATCGTTGAGCTTGCGCGCGATTTCTCCGGTTGCGCTCTGCTCCCAATATGCGACCCGTGCTTCGACCAAGTCGCCAAGCTGATATTTTGCGCCGAGCTCCCAGCCGGTGTTGATCGACGGGGACAGGTCGATCTGGCGCGGCGGGATCAGATAGGCGCCCGACCCGAGACCGATCTGGAAGGTCTTGCCCCAGTTGCCGTAAAGCGTGACGCCGTCGGTAGGAAAAACCGCGATCGAAAGCTTGGGCTGGTCGATGCTGCCGTAATCGTTGATCGGAGCAGACGTGTCATTGAGCAAATTGTCGAAGTCACCGCCGACCCAGTCAATCCGGTAGGCCGGGGTAATCCGCAACCAGCTCGCCGGTTCGATGATTGCCTGCACATAGGCGCCGCCAACCGAAAGATCATATTGCTGGTCGCGGGTCTGGCTGGTCGGCACACGCTCGACCGAGAGCCAGCGAGCCGAGCGATTGTCCTGCCATTCGATATTGCCACCGGCCTCCAGCATCAGGGGCATGCCGGCCAGATCGCCGTGCCAGTGAAGCGCCGTCGATACGCCATATTGGTCTTCCTGCGTCAGGCGGCGTTGCTGCGAGGCTCCGGCGGAGAATTTGACAAAACGGTCATCGCGAAAACGATTGTAATATGCCAGGCTCGACCAGTCGAGCCGGTCGGACAAGGCAGCATCAAGCGTCAACGCATATTGCTGAAGCCCTCGGGAATCGCCGTCGGACTCGTTATAGTCGTTGGTCATCCGGGGAGTGGCGCGGCTGTCGGCGAAGGTCAGATAGCCGGGCTCTTCGGCATCGGCGTCATAATAGCGCGCGATGGCGCCCAGCTTCACGTCTTCACCCAGTGCCAGTCCCCATTTGCCGGAGAGGCTGAACCGCTGGCTGTCGCTGTGATCGCGATAACCATCGCTTTCGCGGTAGGCGATCTGGTAATTTTGCGTGATCGCGCCGCTTTCCAATCCTGCGACCAGTTGCCCCTCAAAGCTGTTATAACTGCCGACGGATCCGCGCGCTTCGACATAGTTGCCGCCGGAGCGGGTGATGATATTGGCGCTGCCGGCGATGGCGTGCAGGCCATAGCGCGGATCCGAGGTGCCGCGGACCACCTCGATACCGGCAATGTTCAGCGGAAAGGCCATATCGATATAGGGCATATTGCCGTCATTGCTGTTCGACGGGATGCCGTCGATCAGCAGCTTGACCGCGTTGATATTCCCTTCGCCATTGAAGCCGCGCATCGAAAATTTGCCGCTGGTCGTGCCCTGGTTGAAGTCGGTTACCAATATGCCCGGCATCCGGCCGATCAGTTCGTAGACATTGTCGACATCGGCATTCTGCGCGACATCGCCGCCCAGCCGGTCGACCGACGTCAGAACATTATCGGTGCTCCCGGCCATGCCGCGCGCGGTGACGATAATTTCACCGACCGAGAAACTGGTGTCGGGCTTGCTTGTGGCTGCCTGCCCGTTGTTAACGGGCACCGTCGAGGCGTCACCGGCCGCCCCTGCAACCTCGGCTGATACCGAAACAGGATTGACGGAGAATATTAGGCCTGCGGCGAGCGCAAGATAGGAAGTCTTCATGATGGATAATCCGATACTGACGGGAATTTAAACGGGATGTGGCGGTTTAAACGCAGCCGGATCAGGTTGGATATATGGCGTGGGTCGATACAGATCTTGCCGATCCGCAGTCGATTTTGCATGATATGTTTTACCAGATAGCTGCGTCAGCCAGCCAGTGGTGGACCTCTCGAGGGTGGCCGCAGGCGCGGTGTGTCACGAACATTCGTCGCCGTCTGGGGCGCAAAGCCGAGCGCCAGAACAAAGGCAATGGCCGAAGCCAGCAGCGCCAGGTCAGCGCCAGCGACCGCACTTTTCGTCAGTCCGGTATAAGGGCATTTGCTCTTGCCTTCCTCATGCCCGGCGCCAGTAGATCCTTTCATCGGGATCGATATCTGCCGGGTCAGCTGCTCGCCGGTAGAATCCGAACAGATGATGACGGTAAGAACCATATTGTCGCTCGACACCATATAGCCTGCCGGAACGAGCAGCTTGAACAGTAACGTCGCTGCGAGCAGACAAGCTGCCAGCGTACCGTTGCGGCGGATCAAGATGCGGATCGAATCCATCGGCGCCTGTTAATTGCTTCGATCCAGCTTGTCATCAGCGAAAGACGCCCCAATCCCGCCAAGCTAAGCTACGCCACCGGCAACCAATGCTTACTTGCTGCCCAGGGCTCTCGATCGCTAGGGACGCGCTCCGGCAAACACCCTCTCCCGTTTTGTCGGCGCACCAACAGAAAGACGTTTAGTCATGTCCCGTTTCTCAACCCGTACCGTAAATCGCCCGGCTTCCTCTCTGGCCAGCCTCCTGCTCGCCGGTGCAGCGCTTTGCATGCCGGGTACAGCGCAGGCGACCGACGGCTATTTCGTCAACGGTGTCGGCGCCAAGTCCAAAGGCGCTGGCGGCGTGGCCATCGCGATGCCGCAGGATGCGTTCGGGATTGCCACCAACCCGGCTTCGGCGACCGCCATCGAGCACCGGCTGGATGTCGGCTTCGAGATTTTCATTCCCGACCGTGGCTCCGAGATTATCGGCAACCAGGCGGGACTGGATGGTGTCTATTCGGGCAATGATGCCAATCCCTTCATCTTGCCGGAATTTGCCTATGTCCGCCCGCTGTCCGACACCGTCTCGATTGGCATTGCGGTCAACGGCAATGGCGGTATGAATACCGATTACAAGACAAATCCCTTCGCCAGCTTTGGCGCCACCGGATCCGCAGGCGTGAACCTGCGGCAGATTTCAATTGCGCCGACCATTGCGGTCGAGGTTGCCGAGGGGCAGAGCCTCGGCCTGTCGCCGCATTTCGTTGTCCAAAGCTTCGAAGCCAACGGCATCCAGCCGTTCGCCGCCAATTCGCAAGACCCTACGAATTTCACCAACCGCGGCGAGGACTGGGCCTTTGGTGTGGGTTTCCGCGTCGGCTATCTCGGCTCTTTTGGTGATAATTTCCGCGTTGGCGCTTTCTACCAGTCGAAAGTCTGGACCACCGAGTTCGACCACTATGCCGGACTGTTCGCCGAACAGGGCGGTTTCAACATGCCCGCATCCTGGGGCGTGGGCGTTTCGGTCGACGCTACGCCGAAGCTGACGCTGGGCGCGGACTTCAAGCATATCGAATATTCGGACGTCAATTCGGTCGGCAACCCGATTGCCTCGCTGCTGCAGGGCGTCCCTTTCGGCGCGGATGATGGCCCCGGCTTCGGCTGGAACGATATCGACGTGTGGAAATTCGGCGCGGTCTATCAGGCCAGCGAGAAGATCGCCCTGCGCGCCGGCTATGGTCGCTCCGCCAACCCTATCCCGCAGTCGGAAACCTTGCTCAACATATTGGCACCCGGCGTCGTCCGCGATCATTTCACAGTCGGTGCGACATACAAGGCATCTGAGAAATTCGAAATCACCGGCTATGCGATGCGCGCACCACGGCAGACGGTGAACGGTTCCGGATCAATCCCCGAACCCTTTGGCGGCGGCGAAGCGAATATCCATCTGGCCGAGACGGCTTTCGGCTTTTCGCTGGGCTTTGGTTTCTAGACAGGCCTCACCGATGACAGGCTCTGGCGGTTGTCCTCACTCATGGGGATGATCGCCGGAGCTTCGGTCACAGACCGGATCAGCTTCTGACGCCCAGCCGGTCGGCGGCCCATTTGATCGTCGGCCCCTGGATGATGCTCGACAGCAGCACGACGAAAAAGACGACATTGAAGATCGCGAAGGCCCCCGGAACACCGGCGACCATCGGGAAGGTCGCAAGGACAATCGGCACCGCCCCGCGCAACCCTGCCCATGACACGAACAGCTTCGATCGCCAGTCAAACTGGCGGAACGGTGCGAGGCAGATGAAGACGCTCAGCGGCCGGGCGACAAACATAAGGATGAAGGTGATCGAAAGCCCCGGGATGATGACCGGAGCCAGATTGGACGGCGTGACCAATAGGCCGAGGGTGAAGAACATCACCACCTGCGACAGCCAGGCCATGCCGTCCTGAAAGCCGGACACAGTGTCTCTGGCGGTGTACGCTCTGTTCCCTGCCACGATGCCAGCCAGATAGCTGGCCAGAAAGCCGTTACCCGCCAGCACTTCGGCAAGGCCGAAGGCGATCAGGGCGGCTGCTATGGAGATAACAAAAGCCAGTCCCCCTTGCTGATAGCCGCCGCGTTTCAGGATTTCGGGCATGGCAAAGCCGATGCCGACACCGACGATCGCCCCCATCACCATCTGGATGACGAAATCGGGCGCGAGCTGGAGGGGCGACGCAGACGGGCTTTCGATCAGGAACAGCAACGCACCGACAAGAAAGATCGCCATCGGATCGTTCGACCCGGATTCGGTCTCGATCAGCGCCGGAACATCGCCGTGGAGATCGAGACCCGAGCTACGCAAAACGGCAAAGACGGCCGCCGCATCGGTCGAGGCAATGACCGCACCGAGTAACGCACCCTGCAGCGGGCCGAAGCCCAATATGAAAATCGCGGAGAGCGCGACAATGGCTGCACTGATCATGACGCCGATGGTGGCTAGGAGCAAAGCCGGTGCCGCCATCCGCCGGACGTCGCGCCAGTCGGTGCCCATGCCGCCGGAAAACAGGATGAACAGCAGACAGGCGATGCCGATACCCTGGGTCAGTTCGAAATTCTCAAAATAGAAACCGCCCGGCCCTTCGACGCCAGCCAATATGCCGAGACCGATAAATCCGATCAGAGCGGGAAAGCCGAACCGGCTGGACAATGTCCCGGCCAGCACGGTTGTGAACAATATCACGCCCAGAATCAGCAAGGTCAGTTCGGTGTTGAAGAAAGTCATGTATCTCCTGACCATCGGGGGTTTATCAATATATCTAATAGCACAGCGAGCGAGAAGTCGAGAGTGAAACCGTTTCGTTCGCTTCGGTTGACACTGCCAGTGCCGCCGGTCATAATTCGCCCTCGCCTCACATCCCCCAAAAGCGGAGACAGAGCCCGTCATCCGGCGGGCATGACGCCATGCAGCAGTTCCAGAGCGAAAGCCTATCCGTCATAGATAGCATTCCCTTCCTTCCCAACCTCGCGCCCTCGGGCCAGACGCTCGTCGGGATATGTATACTTCTTGCCATAGCGTGGGTCGGCAATTTCATCATCAAGCATATCGTGCTGCGTATCGTCACGCGCTGGATGCCCTATGAAGACCTCACGCCCTTGCCTGTGGCGGCGCGGCTGGCCAATATCGTGCCGGCGCTTATCATCTCGAACGGCATCGGCGCGGTTCCGCACTTGACGACGCCGGTTGTGACCCTTGTCAGCAATGTGGTGTCCGCCTCAATCATCCTGTTCATCGGCATGGCACTAAGCAAGGCGCTCAGCCTCGCAAACGACATTTACGAACATCGGCCGAACTCCGCGACCCGGCCGATCAAGGGCTATATCCAGCTGCTCAAGATCATTCTTTATGTTGGCGCCACCATCCTGATCATCGCGGCGCTGATGGATGAATCGCCATTGCTTCTCCTATCCGGTCTCGGCGCGATGGCCGCAGTCGTCCTGCTGGTATTCAAGGACACGCTGCTTTCACTGGTCGCTTCGGTGCAACTGACCTCGAACGACATGCTGCGCGTCGGTGACTGGATCGAGATGCCGGCGCTGAATGCCGACGGCGATGTCATCGATATCGCGCTGCACACGGTCAAGGTGCAGAACTGGGACAAGACGATCACCACCATTCCCACCCATCGTCTGATCTCGGAGAGTTTCAAGAATTGGCGCGGCATGTCCGAAGCGGGCGGAAGGCGGATCAAGCGGTCGATCTTCATCGACCAGAACGGCATCCGTTTTCTGACGCACGAGGAAAAGGAAGCGTTTCGCCGCTTCCAGCTGCTCGACGAATATCTCGGCCACAAGCAGGCCGAACTGGGCGAATGGAATGCCGCTATCGAAAAAGCCGGGCGTGACGAGGTTAACGCCCGCCGTGTCACCAATATCGGTACGTTCCGCGCCTATGTTGTCGAATATTTGCGGGCGAACAGCCAGATCGCCGACGGGATGACGCTGCTTGTGCGCCAGCTCGACCCGACGCCAAAAGGCCTGCCGATAGAGATTTACTGTTTCACGAATACGACCGACTGGAACGCCTATGAGGATATCCAGTCGGACATTTTCGATCATATGCTCGCTATCCTGCCCGAATTCGGACTGCGCCCCTTCCAGGAACCAAGCGGTCTGGATTTGCAGCGCGGTCTGGCGGCGTAACAGCACAAGTCGCAAAAACTCCCGCTTGTCTCAGCGCACAAAATTGTCCGCCAGTTGCAGGTCCCGGATGAATTTTGCATATTCGACCTGTCGCCCCTGCTCGTCGGGAATGCGCAGCAGATAGGACGGGTGCACCGTTATCAGGATCGACCGGCCATCCGCGCCGGGCAATATTTCCCCGCGGTGGCGCGAGATTGTGACAGCCTTCCCGGTCAGGCTGCGCGCGGCGGTTGCGCCGAGCGCCACCACCAGTTTCGGGTCGACCAGCCGTATCTCCTGTTCGACCCACCAGCGGTAATAGTTGATCTCGCCGACATTGGGCGTCTCGTGAATGCGCCGCTTGCCGCGCGGGGTATATTTGAAGCGCTTGACGGCGTTGGTGAGAAATGTCTGTTGCCGGTCGATATGGGCCTGTTCCAGCGCGCGGCCGAGCAATTGACCGGCCGGCCCGACAAACGGCCGGCCCTCCCTGTCCTCCTGATCACCGGGCTGCTCGCCAATGATCATAAGAGCGGCATGATCCGGCCCGCTACCGCGGATCAACTTGTCGGAGAATTTCTCCATCGGAGCGTCGGTCTGCTGTTCCAGCAGCGCGTAAAGCTGATCCAGCGAATCCGGCAGATTGGCAACCGGTTTGTCCATGCTGTGATCAAATAGCATATCCTCTTGCCCGCGCGCCACCATCGCATCGACGCGGCTCCCGGCCTGCTCCAACAGCGACGGGATAAGCTCTGCTTCCGGCAGGTTTTTCCAGTATTTCATCGGCATTTCGGACTTCATCGCACTGATCTTGACCCGGGCGGGGTTGAAGATATTGGCATAATAGGTCCGCCATTCGGCCTCGACCACATCTTCATGCGGCACGTCTTCCTTGCAGCCGCCGGGACCGGCCGACAGCTTTTGCCCGTCCCAGGCAATGCTCGCGCTGGGGGTGACGATCAGCCAGTCCATGCCGGTGAAGCGGTTGCGGAAAAAGGGGGCGACCGCCGCGGTGGTATGATGGTCCGGCTCGAACCACGCGACAAATTGCTCGCGGCCCTCTGACGCGCCGATTTTACGGAAGCGGACGAAGGCGTGCATCTTGTGAATGTCGCGGCGGATCGCCTTGGCGTAGCGGTTCAGCTTCAGCACATCGGCATCGGCGGGATTGCGGTGCAGAGCGGGGATTGATTGCGAACGGTAGAGCAGACGATAGGCTAGATCGAAACGATCTTCGTTGCTGTGCAGCAGCGCGGTGTTGATCAGCGAGAGCAGCGTCTTCGATATGCGAACAGGGCGCGCGATCTGGCCGCTGCTTTGTTCCGGCAAGGCGGCTGGTGGCGACAGATCGAGTTCGCCGCTTTTGCCACGCCCTTCGACTGTCCAGGTCACCTGGTCCGGGGCGATACCCGCTTGCAAAAGCCGCCGCGCATGGTCACGCCAACCTAGCAGATCGACTTCGCTGGCAAGCGATATCCGGTACATGCTTTTCGCGGGAGCATGGCGGTTGATATCGGCTGGCATCATGTTCACGGCAATCAGACTCCAAACAGACTGAGCTGTTCGGGTGGCGGTTTCAGCCGGTCATAGAGATTCACCGAATCCAGCTGCTTGCCCGGATGCCAGTCCGCCGTGGTGATGAACGGTAATATCTTCTTCACCGACTGGCAAATGCGTTCAAGGTCGGTCAGGCGCAAGGCGGTAAACCGGCGGGCCTGCAAAATCTTGCCGACGCCTTTGCCGCCTAGCCCGGGAATGCGCAGCAGGCTCTCCTGATCGGCGAGATTGATATTGACCGGAAAACGTGCGCGGTTCTGCAGCGCCCAGGCCAGTTTCGGATCGATCGTCAGATCAAGCTGGCCCGCCGTGCCACCCTGCATGATTTCCGCGACGGAAAAGCCGTAGAAGCGCAACAGCCAGTCGGCTTGATAGAGCCGGTGCTCTCTCAACAGCGGTGGCGCCTGCACCGGCAAATTGCTGCTGGCATCGGGGATCGGGCTGAATGCGGAATAATAGACCCGCTTCAGACCATAGCTGCCGTAGAGCCCGTTGCTGGTGGTCAGTATTTTTGCATCATCGGACGCGTCGGCACCGATGATCATCTGAGTGCTGTGGCCGCCCGGAGCGAATAGCGGCGCTTTGCGCGAAGTTTTGCGTTCCGCCTTGGCCTCGCGCACTTTTTTGCCGAGATTGTCCATGGTGCGGCGGATCAGCTTGCCATCCTTCTCCGGTGCCAGCCGAGCGATCGATTCATCGTCGGGCAATTCAATATTGATCGACAGCCGGTCGGCATATTGACCCGCCTGTTTCAAAAGCTCCGGATCGGCCTCGGGGATAGTTTTCAAATGGATATAGCCGCCGAATTTGTGCACGACCCGCAATCGGCGGGCGACTTCGACCAGCTGCTCCATCGTATAGTCCGGACTGCGGATGATCCCGGAGGACAGGAACAGGCCCTCGATATAGTTGCGTTTGTAGAAATCCAGCGTCAGGTCGACGATTTCCTGCACCGTGAAGGCCGCGCGGCGCACGTTGCTGGACGAGCGGTTGATGCAATAGAGACAGTCGAACATGCAATAGTTGGTCATCAGGATTTTCAGCAGCGAAATACAGCGCCCGTCTGGCGCATAGCTGTGACAAATGCCCATGCCGCCGGTCGAGCCGATACCGCCCGATTTCGCCGAATTGCGCTTCACCGACCCGCTTGACGCGCAGGACGCATCATATTTCGCGGCGTCTGCGAGAATCGCCAGTTTTTCGGAACGGTCGAGTTTGGACATGGCCTGACAGTAGGCCTTGTTCTTGCTTTGTTCAATAACCTAGATCAAGCTCAATGGCGATTTATTGAGCCTTGTGATCCTGCCTCCATCGCGGGGGGAGCAGCAAGCTTGCAAACGCCCTTCTTAATACTCTCTTATTCTGCCAGCTTTTTCAGGATCCAGTACCAGTGATCCAGCCCGCCATAAAAAGACGCAACCGGTAGGCGTTCGTTCAGGCCATGGGCGAACATGTCGGAGGCTTTCATCGCGGCACCGGAGATCGCGACAGTGTCATAGCCCAGCGCGCGGTAATGCATGCCGTCGGTTCCGCCCGACTCCATATAGGGCAGGATAGGCAGTCCTGGATAGCGCTTGTCGATACTGTAGCGGATCGCCGCTTTGACATCGTCGCGGAGTTTGGATTCGGGACTTTCGGTGACGTCGGTGACCAGTTTGAAGCCGACATTGGCATTATCGATAATGTCTTTCAGCTTCGCCTCTGTTGCAGCAGCCCCCACTCCCGGGAAAATCCGGCAATTGACGGTCGCCGTCGCGGATTGCGGCAGGGCATTTTCGGCATGGCCGGCTTGCAGCATGGTCGCGACACAGGTTGTACCGAGCGTGCCGACGGTTTCAGGGTTGGCTTGCAAAGCGGCGACGGCTGATTCATCAGACGGGTCCTCGGCAAAGCGCAGCATCGCGTGCCCCATCTCGCCGGGCGTCAGTTTGCCAGCGGTGGCAAAATAGCTTCTGGTCAAATCCGTCGCCTGGACCGGAAATTTATAGGCCGCGATCTTCCCCAATGCCCCGGCCAGTTCGTAGATCGCATTGTCGGTGCGCGGGCGGGAGGAATGACCACCGGGGTTATTCACGGTCAGTTCGTAGGTAGCGTAGGTCTTCTCTGCAGACTGCACCTGAAACGCAATCGGCGTTCCATCTTCCGCCAGCGCGATCCCGCCGGCATCGCTGTTCAGGATGAAGGCCGGATCGATATTTTCTGCCACATATTTCGCCTGCGCCTCGGTCGAGACCATGCCGGTTTCCTCGTCGCCCGAAAAGACCAGAACCAGATCGCGCGACGGTTGCCAGCCCTCCGCCTTGAGCCGCAGGAAGGTCGAGGTGAGATTGGTGATGCCATATTTATTGTCCATCGTGGCACGGCCAAAGAAATAGCCCTCCTCTTCGGTAAGCATGAACGGCGGCCGTAACCAGTCCTTGACCAGTGCGTCGACCACGTCCATATGACCCAGCAGAACAATCGGTTTCTCGGTACTGCCCGCTTTTGCGGGATAGGTGACCATCAGTCCCTGGGTTTTTTCGCCATTACTGTCATAATCGGTGACGCGGATATCATCATCGCTGAAACCCGCTTTTTTGAACCGGTCGACGAGATAGGAAACCATCACAGGGACCTGTTCCTGACCACGCGCCGTCCGGAAGGCAATCAGATCGCTATAAATGTCGCGCGCCAGCTGCTGGTGCGGTGTCAGCGCGGCGGCGTCTTGCGCGAGGACAGGCTGGGCAGAAAATATTCCCGCCGACAGCAGGAGCGCCGTCCGGCCAATCCATTTTTGCATTTTTTGCTGAAGCTTATCTGCAGTCATCACCGGTCCCCCCAAAAATCATATCCTATCCACTCGATTAGAAATGTAAATCGTTCCGTCGAGTCGGTCGGGGACGACAAGCCTTGCCAAATGTCCGCGGAACAATCCGGGGCGAGCTTGTCCGCCCGGCGGAAGGACCGAGCAAGTTCATCGATTGCGGCTTCTGGTCGGGTGGTACGGCCGTGACAAAATGAAGAAAATTAACCATTTCTCTTAATCTTGTGTTTCATAGAGGGACAGTTTCAGCCTCGATGGCTTCGGGCATTGCGGCTACCAACTGGACTCGGGCGGCGATATCCGGCATTTTGAACAATCATTGCCAGAAGTTGCAATCCGGCAGGAAAAGGACTGAGGTTAACGAATGGAAATCGGAAGCAAGATATTGACCGGTGCAGCGGCGACCGTGATCCTGGCGCTAGTCGGCCATGCCGTAACCGGCGACAATTTCATCACCGGCCTGCAACAAAAAGCGCAGACCGAACTAGACGCACGCGGACTGGAAAGTGCCAGCGTCAGCTTCGGTCGTGATCCACTGTCCCGCGCTGCTGTTCTGGACGGCGAAGGGGACGACAAAGAAAAACAGGAAGCCCTCTCCGTGGTCATGTCGATCCCCGGTGTTGCCAGTGCAAGCTGGAAAGGCGAGCATGTGATCGTAGCAGCCGAAGACGGCGCGGCCGGCACAGCAGCCTCGCCCACTGCCGATCAGGACAAAATTGCCAAATGCCAAAGCGATGTCGACAAAATCATGGCAGCCGACAATATCAGCTTCCGCTCGGGCAGCGCTTATGTGTCGCTCGACACAAAGAAAGTTCTGGACCAGATCGCTGCCGCCTTGCAGAGTTGTGACGGGCTGTCGGTAGCGGTCGAAGGCCATACGGATGACAACGGCAACAAGGACGTCAACCGGAATATGTCGCAAGAACGGGCCGACCGGATCAAGGCCGGGCTCGTCGAACGCGGCATTGCGGAAACTCTGATCAGCGCCAAAGGCTATGGCTCGACCCGGCCGCGCGCGAAGGGTTCGGGTGCGGCGGCCGATGCGCAAAATCGCCGGATCGAGTTCCGGATCGGCGCCGTCGACGGGCCATCGCAAAATGATGCCAAAGCGCAACAGGAGGGTTGATCGATGCCACTTTTACTTGAAAATCTGTTGCTCCTGCTGGTTACTTTTGCAATTGGCCTCGCTATCGGCTGGTTTATCTGGGGCCGGAACACAGAAGAATATTAGCCGAGACCGGCTAGCAACGATATTCAAAACGGGGTTTTGAGACAATGATTACGCTGATTACCGCCAATTGGCTTCTATATCTGGTTGCACTGCTTATCGGTGTGGTGACGGCTTTCTGGGTCTGGGCTGCAACCGGCCGCGAAGCTTCTGCTGTCGACAATTTCAATGCCGATGACGGGCTGCTGGAAAAAGCTGGCGAACCGGTGCAACCGGCGGACGTCGAGTCCGAACCTGTAGCAGTTTCCGCACCGCCACCGGAAGCGGCCGCACCGCCGCCGCCTAAGCCGGTTGTTGCACCCGTTGCCCCTGCTCCAACGCCTCAGCCAGAGCCAGCAGCGGCCACCGAAGGCGCGCCCAAGATTGCGCCAGCGGTTGGCGAGCCCGACAATCTGCGTCTGATCAAGGGCGTCGGTCCGAAGCTGAACACATTGCTGATCAGCCTTGGCGTGACCCGGTTCGACCAGATCGCTGGCTGGAAAGAAGCGGAAATCAACGAGGTGGATCAATATCTGGGTACGTTCAGCGGACGGATCACAAGAGACGCGTGGATCGACCAGGCCAAATTCCTTGCCAAGGATGATATTGCCGGCTTCGAGAAGAAATACGGCAAGCTCTAGGATCAGCCTTCCGGCCGCGTCCTGATCAGTCCAGATCGGGATTGCTCGCGCGGATGATCAGCTTGTCTATCTTGCGGCCATCCATGTCGACAATTTCGAAGACCCAGTCCTGATCTTCAAAGCTTTCGCCTTCTTCGGGCAGATGTCGCAGTTGCGCCAGTGCGTGGCCGGCAACGGTCGCATAGTCGCGGTCTTCCGATAGCCTGATCCCCAGCCGTTCGGCCAGCGCGTCAATCGCCATGGCACCGGAAACCAGATAGCTGCCGTCGGCCCGTTCGATCAGACTGCGCTGGGTTTTCTCGTCCTGATCGGAGACAAATTCGCCGGCAATTGAGCTAAGCAGGTCATTGGGCGTGACGATGCCTTCGAAATGGCCATATTCGTCGTGCACCAGGATCATCGGAACTTCGGTTTCCCGCAATATTTCCAGCACATCGAGCGCGTCAAGCTGGTCCGGCACCTTTTCCAGCGGGCGCATCAACTTGCGCAAATCCAGCTTCTCCCCACCGAGTTGCGCGGCAACGATATCGCGGGCCTGAACCACCCCGCGGATTTCATCGACCGAATGTTCGGCGACGGGGAAGCGACTATGCTGGGATTCCATCAGCAACTTGTGAATATCCTCGCGCTTCGCATCGATGTCGAGCCAGTCGATCTCGGTGCGCGGGGTCATAACCTCGCGAATGGGGCGGTCGGCCAAGCGTACGACCCCGGCCATCACGGCACGTTCATGCTCCTCGATAACGCCGGACCGCGTCGCATCGGCGAAGACCATCTGCAATTCTTCTGCAGTGACATGATTGACCTGCTCGCGCTTCATCCGCATCAGGCGGAAAATCATGGCGCTGCTATTGTCGAGCAGCCAGACCAGCGGTGCGGATATGCGGGCCAGCAATTCCATCGGCTGGGCCATGATCAGGGCGATGCGTTCGGCGGATCGCAAAGCAATCTGCTTCGGTACCAGCTCTCCAATCACCAGCGAGGCATAGGTGGTCAGGCCGATCACCAGAACAAAGCCGACGGTGCCCGACAGCTCCTGCCCCATCCCGAGCACCTGCAAACGCTCCGCTACCGGACCGCCTAGGCTGGCTCCGGAATAGGCGCCGGCAATAATACCGATCAGCGTGATCCCAATTTGTACGGTGGAGAGAAATTTTCCCGGGTCGCTGGCAAGGCGGAGAGCCGCCTTCGCGCGCTTGCTCCCACGGTCCGCCAGGCCGTGCAACTGCGCTTTGCGCGCAGAGACAATAGCCAGTTCCGACATGGCAAATACGCCATTGATCAGCACCAGCACAATTATGATCGCAACATCAAACCAGGGAAAGGGTGTCATAAAGTCCATTAAAAGGGCGAAATGCCATAAGCCCTTTAGCAGCAAGTTTTACAAAATCTCAAGTTCACTGTCAGTTACCGTTCATTTATCCTGCGTTAGACGGAACCTTCTGGTCGGCGGGGCGTAATGCTGACGAGACAAAAAGACCTATAAGGGAAAAGAAAATGCGGATGAACAGATCAATAATTTCAGCGGTTTCGCTTGGCGCTTTGGCACTGACCAGCGGCTGTGTAACCAATCCCGAAACCGGCAACCGTACTATTTCCAAAGCTGCCATTGGCGGCATAGGCGGCGTAGTTGGCGGCTATCTGCTCGGCGACGTGCTGGGCGGCAAGAACGATCGCACCGCCAAGATCGTCGGCGCGGGCCTCGGTGGTCTCGCTGGTGCAGGTGTCGGCTATTACATGGACGAGCAGGAAAAGAAACTGCGTCAGCAAACTGCCGGTACCGGTATCGATGTCACCCGCGAGGGCGACAATCTGATTCTCAACATGCCATCGAGCGTCACATTTGCCGTCGATAGCAGCGCCATCAGTCCGGCATTTCAGACCACATTGGGCAATGTCGCAAACACGCTGTCGCAATATGAGAAAAGCTACGTCGATGTTCTCGGTCATACCGACAGCACTGGCAGCGACGCCTATAACCAGGCTCTGTCCGAACGACGTGCTGAAGCGGTTGCCAATTTCCTCGCCAACAGCGGCGTCCAGCGCGCACGCCTGGCGACCAGAGGCTATGGTGAAAGCCAGCCGGTTGCGACCAACAGCACCGAAGAAGGCCGGGCGGCCAACCGCCGGGTCGAGATCAAGATCGTTCCGATCGAACAGGATGATCTGAACAACTAAATTAGCGCTTGGCTTATCCCATGATCATGGGCATCCTCCGCAAAAATTTGCAGAGGATGCCCATATATGACCACAGTCAATTTCTCCATCGACCTTACTGGACGGACCGCTATCGTAACCGGTGCATCCGCCGGCCTGGGCCGCCGATTCGCCAAAGTGCTGGCCGCCTGTGGAGCAAAAGTCGCCTGTACGGCACGCCGCAAGGACAAGCTGGACGATCTCGTTAACGAGATCAGCGCTGAGGGCGGCACAGCCCAAGCGTTTGCGCTGGATGTGCGCGACGCCGCACAACTGCAGGCCATTATCCCGGCTGTCACAGAAGCGCTGGGTCAGCCCGATATACTCGTCAACAACGCCGGGATCGTCGATGCCGAACATGCGACCCGGATGTCGATCGATCTGATCGACGATGTTCTAGATACAAATCTGCGCAGTGTATTTATCCTGTCGAACGAATTTGCCCGTCCGCTGATCGCCCAGAAAACGCCCGGGCGGATCGTCAATGTCGCGTCCATCGCGGCCACCAGCTACAGCGGTGGCGGGGCCGCCCTCTATTCGACCACCAAGGCCGGAGTCGTGCGCATCACCGAAACGCTGGCGGTTGAATGGTCAAAATTTCATATCAATGTGAATGGCATTGCGCCCGGCCTGTTCGCCACCGACATGGCCGACGGCATGATCGAGCGCGCCGGCGATTTTTCTGTCCATTTCCCTCGCAAGCGCGTGGCCCAGCCGGAGCAGATGGATAGCACCCTGCTCTATCTGGTATCGCCCTCGTCAGACGCGGTAACGGGAACGGTGATCAAGCTCGATGATGGCCAAGGGGGGCGTTAGGACAGGTGCCTAGACCAGTTCGCCTTTAAGCAATTTGGGCAGGTCGCCGGTCTCGCCCTTTGCCTCGGCCATGAACTGTGCTTTGAGCGGCGGAATCCGCTGGACCAGTCCGATGCCCATACGGCGGATCTTCGAGGATGTTTTGCCCGGCAGGCCAAACAGCCGGGTCAGCAGATCGGTCGCTGCCGACACCATCATATTGTCGAGGCTGCGCCAGCGGTCATAACGCGCGAGAATTTGGGAATCGCCCAGATCGAGACCGGTGCGGGCACCCTCGACCAGACATTCGGTCAGCGCTGCCACATCGCGCAGGCCGAGATTGAGCCCCTGCCCCGCGATCGGATGGATGCCATGACCGGCATCGCCGATCAGCACCAGCCGATTGGCGGTCAGATGCGAACTATGGTGAAAACCCAGCGGGTAAGTCTGGCGGTCGGTGAGCAGCTCGAGTTCGCCAAGAAACCCGCCCGTCTTCTTCATCATCTCGGCGATAAAGGCGCGCTTGTTGATCTTTGCATAAGCAGGCCCGTCTTTTCTCGAGACCGTCCAGACGACCGCTGAGCGATGCTTGCCATCTGTATCGTCCAGCATTGGCAGGATGGCGAAGGGGCCGGACGGGAAGAATAATTCATAGGCAGTGTTGCCATGCGGCTTTTCGTGCGCAATCTTGCAGACGATCGCGCTGTGATCATATTGCCAGTGCGCCATGATGATCCCGGCTTCCTCTCGCATCCGGCTGCCGCGACCATCGGCAGCGATCAGCAGCGGCGCGGAGAGATGTTCGCCGTTATCGAGCGTGATATCGACAAGATGCTCCCCGCGTTCGCAGGATGCGACCTGCGTCGACAGATGCAGTGATATGCCGTCATGGACCTGAACCGCCTCGAACAACAGCCGGCGGAGCACGGCATTTTCAACCATGATGCCCATCGGGCCTTCATCTTCAGACGGAACAAAGTCGAGCGTGCCGGGCTTGAGCCCGTCATTGACCAGGATTTTTGCAATATCACAGCCATGCGGTCGAAGCTTGTTGGCCAGTCCAATGGCATCGAACATATTCCAGCTGGCGCTGTTAATCGCGGAGACCCTGGCGTCATTCTGCGGGTTCAGCAAGTCGGCGGGATCAGCCCGGTCGATGATTGATACCCGCAGTCCATGGGCGGCCAGCGTCAGCGCCTGGGTCAGACCGATCATGCCTGCACCCAATATGATTATATCGCTTTGCCGAGAATCAATTGCCATGGAGATGCCTTTCCGAGCCCGAATATGGGATATAGTTAGGCATCGATGATCGGGAAAGAAAGGCAAATCCGGTAAAATAAAGCCAAGAAACTTGACGGAGAGTCCCCGATTCGCGCAAAGGAGCAGTTCGTTAACGCGCGCCTTCGGCTGGGGTGACGCACGGGAGTATATGATGGCGGAAAAAGCCAAAGAAGCGAACTGGCGCGAAATCATGCGCCTCAGTCTGTTGCGCAGTGGTGCCCTGATCGGAGCCATCGCGATTGTTCTGACGACCATATTCCTGTTTCTGGCGCTGGTCAGCTATTCACCCAGCGATCCGGCCTTCAACACATCTGCGGCTAGCGTCGAACATAACTGGATGGGAATTTTCGGCTCCTATATTTCCGATCTGTTGCTTTTGCTGATCGGACTACCGGTCCTGCTCTTTCTGCCGCTGCTACTCGTGCTGGCCAACCGGCTGTGGCGAGACATTCCCCAGCCCAGCTGGAAACAGCAACTGTTTTGGTGCCTGGTGGCAACACTGCTGGTCGGCACCGCCCTCGCCTTGTGGTTTCCGGAACCGGAAATGGAGTTGCCTTCCGGTCTCGGCGGCCTCGCCGGCATGCTGATCGCCAACGGCACCAGCGCCGGCCTCAACGCTATTTCTGCCAGCTGGAGCGGTCTGGTCTCCGGTCTATTGATCGCCCTGACCCTGACCGGTGGCGTCGTCCTCGGCTATTTTAGCCTGAGACTGGACAAGCCGCTATTTTCCGGAACATCTTTCAAAATCCCGACCATCCAAAATCCGTTTGCCGAGAAAGACGAAGGCCTGGTCATCGAGCCGGATCGTTCGGGCACTGCCAAGCCGAAGGCCAAGAAAGAACCCGCGCCGCGCAAAGAAGTCAAACCCGACAACCGGCCACCGCCGGAAATCAGCGAACGGGCATTGCCGCCGAAAAAGGCGGGCGTCAGCAAAGGCAAGCAAGGCGATTTCTTCGGGCCCTATGTACTGCCGTCGCTCGACCTGCTGACTCCTGCCCCGGAACAGAATAATAACGTGATCGACAAAGCCGGTCTCGAACGCAACGCGAGACTGCTGGAATCCGTGCTCGACGATTTTCACGTCAAGGGGACGATCAACGCGGTTCGGCCCGGTCCGGTGGTTACGATGTACGAACTGGAACCCGCTCCCGGCATCAAGGCAAGCCGCGTTATCCAGCTGGCCGAGGATATCGCCCGCAATATGTCGGCGCTGTCGGCGCGCGTCGCCGCCATTCCCGGGCGCACGGTCATGGGCATCGAACTGCCCAACGCCAATCGCGAAATGGTCGTGCTACACGAGATGGTCGGTAGCGACAGTTTCGCCGAACAGACCGGCAAACTGCCGATCATTTTGGGCAAGAATATCTCCGGAGATCCGGTCATCGCCGATCTGGCACCGATGCCGCATCTGCTCGTTGCCGGTACCACCGGTTCGGGTAAATCGGTTGGCCTGAACTGCATGATCCTTTCGCTGCTTTACCGGCTCACGCCAGACGAGTGCAAAATGATCATGATCGATCCGAAGATGCTGGAACTCAGCACTTATGACGATATTCCGCATTTGCTGTCGCCGGTTGTTACCGAACCCGCCAAGGCCATCCGCGCGCTGAAATGGGCGGTCGAACAGATGGAAGAGCGCTACCGGATGATGTCGTCGATTTCGGTCCGGAATCTCGCCAATTATAACGAGAAGGTCAAGGCCGCCAAGGCCAAGGGCCAGCCGCTCGGCCGCCGTGTCCAGACCGGCTATGACCCGGAAACATCGCGCCCCATTTACGAGGAAGAGCAACTCGACTTTGAAGTGTTGCCGCAGATCGTGATCATCGTCGACGAGCTGGCCGACCTGATGATGACCGCCGGCAAGGAAGTCGAATTTCTCATCCAGCGGCTGGCGCAAAAGGCGCGTGCGGCAGGTATTCATCTGATCATGGCAACCCAGCGCCCCTCGGTCGATGTCATCACCGGCGTCATCAAGGCCAACCTGCCGACCCGGATCAGTTTCCACGTCACCTCGAAAATCGACTCGCGCACCATTTTGGGCGAACAGGGCGCAGAACAGCTGCTCGGCAAGGGCGACATGCTGTACATGCCCGGCGGCAAGCAGTTGACCCGGCTTCACGGGCCGTTTGTCTCCGATGACGAAGTCCGCCGCGTTGCCGATCACTGGCGCTCGCAGGGAGCGCCGGATTATATCCAAGCTGTGACCGAAGAGCCCGAGGATGGCAGCTTTGCCCTCGACGGCGCCGACCTGAGCGACAGCAAGGAAGACCGGCAATATACGCAGGCCTGCCAGATCGTCTTCGAGAGCCAGAAAGTGTCGACCAGCTGGCTGCAGCGGCAGTTGCGGATCGGCTATAATACCGCCGCACGAATTATCGACCGGATGGAAGAGGATGAAATGATCAGCCCGCCCAACCATATCGGGCGCCGCGAAGTGCTGCGCGACCAGCACGGCGAACCGCTCTAGCCTTCTGATTGCAACCTTTTGCTGACGAAGTGATTAAGCCATTGTTCAATCGCCATTGGCTAGGCGGATGTCTAGATAATCTGGAGTTTTTGTAATGTTGAAATATGGTTTCGCCTTGATCGCTGCGCCTTTGGCCCTGACAGCCAGCCTGCCCGCCACTGCGCAGCAAACCCGTGCCGATGATCTGTCAAAAGTTCAGGCCCATTTGCGCGCCATGACGACAATGACCGCGAATTTCAGCCAGACCGATCGCGGCGGCCAGCTGCTGACCGGGAAGCTCATATTGAAGCAACCCGGCAAGATCCGCTTTCAATATCAGAAAGACGCCAATCTGCTGATCGTCGGCGACGGCAAGGCCCTGACCTTGATCGACTATGAGGTGAATCAGGTTCAGCGCTGGCCGATCAGCAACAGCCCGCTCGCGGCGTTGCTCAATCCGGAACGCGACCTGTCAAAATATGGCAAAATCATCCCGACTCGTAATCCCGGGGTGCTGAGCGTCGAGGTCCGCGACCCGAAACGTCCGGAATATGGCGTGATCACAATGGTATTCACGAAAAAGACCGGTGCGCCCGGTGGATTGAGTCTGGATGGCTGGGTGTCGCTCGACTCGAAAAATAATCGCACATCGATCCGCCTGTCGAACCAGAAGTTCGGCGCTGCGGTCTCGAACAGCAGCTTCAACTGGGATGATCCGCGTCGGAAAAGCCGCACCAAGCGGTGAACCGAGACGGGCTGCCGATCAGCAGAAAATGATCTTTCTTTTGTTCATATTCCCGACAGAAACACGCGACTATAACCAAATACAGGATGAGAAGAGACAGTCAGGTTTTCCCCCTGTTACCTGACGAAACAATACTCGACCCATCCTATGCGTGACGAACGCGAGTTTGCCCCCACCTCCTTAATGCCCCCGGAGGTGGGGGTTTTCCTTTCCCCGCTCGGCAAAATTACCGAACATACCTATTGCCTTTGGGCTTGGGTTTCTGCGCGAGCGTGGCTATCAGGCTCGGCATGAGTGATAGTCTGAAAATCGTCAGCTGGAATATTAACAGCATCCGCGCCCGCCTCGATATCGTCGAGCGTTTCCTGACCGAAGAAGCCCCCGATGTCCTGTGCCTGCAGGAAACCAAGGTGCGCAACGAACAATTCCCCGAAGGGATGTTCCGGCGCCTCGGCTATAATCACATGATATTGCACGGCCAGCCGATGCACCATGGTGTCGCGATCATCAGCCGGGTGCCGCTGCACAAGGACGAGCGGTTCGACTGGCAGAATAATGGCGAGGCCCGTCATGTCGGCGCGGTGCTGCAGAATGGCGTCCGCATCGAGAATGTCTATATTCCGGCCGGTGGTGAAATCGCCGACCGCGAGATCAATCCGAAATTTGGCCAGAAGCTCGATTTCTTCGGACGGATGACGGAATGGTCGACCAATCTCAAGGAACCGACGATCCTGATGGGTGACTTCAACGTCGCGCCCCTGGCTTCCGATGTCTGGAGCCACAAGGCATTGCTGAAAGTCGTCAGCCATACCCAGATCGAGATCGATCATCTTTACGCGATGCGCGATGCTCATGGATGGGTCGACATTGGCCGCAAGCTGATCCCCGATCCCGAACGGCTGTTCACCTGGTGGAGCTACCGCGCCAAGGACTGGCGCGCATCAGACAAGGGCCGGCGGCTGGACCATGTCTGGGTCAGCCCGGAACTGGAAGACAAGGCCGTCAGCCATTCGGTGCTCGAAGACGCGCGCAGCTGGGGCAAGCCATCGGATCACGCGCCGCTGATCACGGAATTCGAATTTTGAGCGCAGCGCCTCCCGACGGAACCAGAAAGGCTGCCGCCCGCCGCGCGGCGCGCGCGATTGATGCGCTTCGCCGGGGCTGGTCGATTGGCGTGGAGGCGGATGGGGACCGGTTGAATCTGCTCCCTGTCGAAACGGGGAATTTGCAAGACGCCCTGCCCGAAACCGGCACGATCTCCCTGCTTATTTCCGCCAGCCGCGCCGCGACGCTCAAACTGCACAATCAATTGTCTGCGGGCGACCCGAGTCTGCCAATCCAGATCAGCCTTCCGGCTCCTGTCACCGCGGCGGAGATCATAGCCATTGTCGATCCGGTGCTCGACATGCAATATCCGTTAAAAGGCCCGTTCCGCAGCGAACCACTGGCCAATACCGAAGCGGCCGAAGCCGCAATGGAACTGGCCCGGCAGGGTGGCCTGCTACCGGCCTTTGTCGTTGTGGATGCGACAGAAGACCCTGTACAGGCTGACGATGCCGCCGCTTACGCCGATTCAGGGGCGTTGACGATCAGCGCCCATGCAAAGCTTCCGGTCGCTGCCAATAGCAATGCCCATATCTTTGGCTTCCGCAGTGATGCCGACGCCACCGACCATGTCGCGCTGGTGGTTGGCCAGCGCGACGGGACCACGCCGGTCGTGCGTCTGCACAGCGAATGTCTGACCGGCGATGTCCTCGGCAGCCTGAAATGCGATTGCGGCCCGCAACTGCACGCCGCGCTTGGGCAGATGACCGAAGCAAACTGGGGTGTGCTCCTATATTTGCGCCAGGAAGGCCGCGGCATCGGCCTGATCAACAAACTGCGCGCTTATGCGCTGCAGGATCAGGGCTTTGACACGGTGGATGCCAACCAGCGGCTGGGCTTTGCCATCGACGCGCGTGATTTTTCGATTGCGGCGCGGATGCTGGAGCTTCTCAACATTCCCAAAGTCAAATTGCTGACCAACAATCCGGAGAAAGTGGAAGGGTTGGAAGCATGTGGCGTGACGGTAGAAGAACGCCTGCCGGTCAAGATTGCCGCCAATCCGCACAATGAATTTTATCTCGATACCAAGCGGGATCGTACCGGGCATAAATTATAATATTCGGTGCCTGCCTGCCGGAGCAATAGAGAAGAGTTTTTCATGACCGAGCTCAAGCACCAGCATCTGATGACTATGACCCTGACGGTCGACTTCGCGGGGATGTTGATGGTCGGCAAGACACCGGCAGGATTGCGCCGTATCGCGCCCGTAACCGGCGGCCGCTTTTCGGGCGAGCGCCTGAATGGCAAAGTCCTGCCCGGCGCCGACTGGGTGATCAACCGTCCCGATAGCGTCATGGACATCGACGTACGCCTGCCGCTCCAGACCGATGACGGGGCGATGATCTATCTCAATTATCAGGGCCGCTTTCTCGCCGAACCGGAAACCATGACACGCTTTGCCAAAGGCGCGCTGCTGAAGCCGGAAGAATATTCGCTGGCGGTGACGGCAAAATTCGAAGCCGGCGCAGAGCAATATCTGTGGCTCAACAATGTCGTGGCCGCCGGGACTGGCGAACAGACGGCGGATGGGCCGGTCTATTCGTTTTTCGAGATCGGTTGAGCAAGATCAATTGGAGCAACGCATGTTCCATACGCGATCCTGGGGAGCCGTGCCTCATCGTGATTTCGTGCGGATGAAAGCGTTGGTCAAAAGTCAGTCCTGATCGCCAAAACATCCGGCAATCCCACAATGAAAAACCGGCAATATCCGCTTTCGGGATATTGCCGGCTTATCGTCGATTAGATTAGCGCGAAAAACCTAGAACGGAACGTCGTCGTCCAGATCGCTGTCAAAGGCGCCGCCGCCCTGACCGCCGCCACCACCGGTCTGGCCCCAGCCGCCACCGGAACCCCCACCTGAGCCGCCACCGGAAGGTGCGCCGCCGCCTTGCCCGCCGCCCCAGCCGTCATTGGAGCCGCCACCCTGGCCACCGCCGCCTGACTTGCTGTCGAGCATTTCCATTTTCGCGTCAAAGCCCTGCAGAACGACATCGGTCGAATAGCGGTCATTGCCGGACTGGTCCTGCCATTTGCGGGTTTGCAGCTTGCCTTCGAGATAGACTTTGCTGCCTTTGCGCAAATATCTTTCGGCAACGCCGGCAAGGCCCTCGTTATAGATCGAGATATTATGCCACTCGGTCTTTTCCTTGCGCTCGCCGGTCTGCTTGTCTTTCCAGCTTTCCGAGGTGGCAACGCTGAAATTGCAGACTTTGCCGCCATTGGCAAAGGTACGCACTTCCGGATCCTTGCCCAGATTGCCTACGATGATGACTTTGTTGATGCCGCCGGCCATTTCAAATTCCCCAAAAAAATAACGTGATTAACGATTCTTGGGAGACTCTATAGACCGAGCGCGACGGCACTCCAATATGTAATACCGGCCGCGACGTAGGCGAGCGCAAAAAGATAGACGAGCATGAACGTCGGCCATTTCCAGCCGTTGGTTTCCCGCTTGGTCACAGCGATGGTCGAGATACATTGCGGGGCAAAGACGAACCATGCGAGAAAGGCCAAAGCGGTAGGCAGGGACCAACGGCTTTGCAACCGCTCGGTCAGCGACTTGGCTTCCGCCTCTTCGTCTGTCGCATCTATCGCATAGGTCGTGGCCAGCGCCGCCACCGCCACTTCGCGCGCGGCCATGGCCGGGATCAGGGCGAGCGCGATATCGCGGTTGAAACCGATCGGCTTGACGACCGGCGCGATGACATTGGCGATTCGTCCCGCGACGCTATAGTCGACCTGGCTCATGCCACTATCTTCGGGCACCTTCGGGAAGGTGAGCAACAGCCACAATACCACGGTGGCGGCGAAGATGATCGTACCGGCACGGCGCAGGAAAATCCACGCACGCTGCCACAGGCCGATCAATATGTCGCGCAAGCTCGGCAGCTGATATTTCGGCATTTCCATCAGGAAGCCGCTGTTCGGCCCCTTGGTCACCGTAGACCGCAGCACCAGCGCGACGATCATCGCACCGACGATCCCGAAAACATAGAGGCCGAACAATACCAGACCCTGCAGCCCGATGCCGGGGCCCACGCTGGTCGGCGGAATGAATGCGCCGATGATGATCGCGTACACCGGAAGCCGCGCCGCGCAGGTCATCAAGGGCGCTACCAATATCGTGGTCAACCGATCCCTCGGGTCGGAAATACTACGTGTCGCCATGATGCCGGGAATGGCGCAGGCAAACGAGGACAGCAGTGGAATGAAGCTCCGGCCCGACAGACCGACGCTCGCCATCAACCGGTCCATGATGAAGGCGGCGCGGGTCATATAACCGCTCGCTTCGAGCAAGAGGATGAACAGAAACAGGATCAGAATCTGCGGCAGGAACACCACAACCGAACCGACACCTGCGATGGCGCCCTCGATAATGAAATCGCGTATGAAGCCAGGTGCCATATTCGATTCAACGGCGGTACCGACCCATTCGCTGGCGCTTTCAATCCAGCCGATCGGCGCCTCTGACCAGGCGAACACCGCCTGAAACATGATGAACAGCACCGAGAGCAGAATCAACGGCCCCAAAAAGGGATGGAGAAACAGATTGTCGGCCCGCTCGGACCAGCGTCGACCGGCGGTTTCGGAGACAATCGCCTGATTGGCAATCCGCTTCGCTTGTTGACGCAAACCGTGATCGCGTTCTTGCGCGACGATCGGTCCAGTGCTTTCCTGCTTGAGCTTGAGACGGTTTTCCACAGCAGCAGATAGCTCTTCCAGCCCGCGCCGGCGTACCGCGACGGTTGGAACCACCGGAACTCCGAGGGCTTTTTCGAGCTTCGCCGGGTCGAGGGTCAAGCCGTCCCGCTCCGCTAGATCCATCATGTTCAGTGCCACAACGACCGGGTGACCGAGCGCGATCACCTCGAGCGCGAAGCGCAGATGATTGTCGAGGTTGGCGGCATCGAGCACCAGCACGATGATATCGGGCCGTCGCTCGCCCTTTTGCAGCCCCATGATCACGCCGCGCGTCACTTCTTCATCGGGACTGGTCGGATCGAGACTGTAGCTGCCGGGCAAGTCGACCAGTTCGGCCGGACGACCGTCGGCGAAAGCGAAATGGCCGGATTTGCGCTCGACTGTCACGCCCGGATAATTGGCAATTTTTTGTCGTGCACCGGTCAGCGCGTTGAACAGGGCGCTTTTGCCAGAATTGGGGTTGCCCGCGAGGACAATGAGGGGAGCAGCTTCAGTCATTGGTCAGGCCGCTAACGTTACTGCTACCGGCTGGACCGAGATCGCCTGCGCATGGGATTTGCGGATGGCTATCATCATCCGTCCGACTTTCAGTGCAATCGGATCATTCAGACCGAACATCCCCTTGTGCAGTTTCTCAACCGAAACGCCCTCATCGATGCCAAGTGCGCGCAGACGGCGACCCTCTGTTTCGGAAATGGCAGCCCAGTCGACTGACACGATTTCCGCATTTTGCCTGAGTGACAGCTGGTCAAGGGTTGTGGGAGTCTGCATATATCGCAACAAGGCCTTTCTAATTGCGACTGATTATCAATATTGATTACGCTTGGCGAGTCTTTTTGTGCGAATTTGTATCGAACCGCGGCACATTATGATTTGCATCAGCGGCAGAGCAGCATTTGTTGCTCAGGTTCCCCGATAACGCAACCGCCCGATAAAGCGCGCCATGCTGAACCGGTCGCCGCCCCGGCCGGTGACCTTGGCCTTGACCTTCTCGAACTGCATGACATTTTCGATCCGCCGATCCAGAAACGCTCTGGCTTCGGCATATCCTTCGCTGCCATCATCCAGAAAGACGCTGATTGTGCTACCGTAAACGCCCGACAACAGGGTGCGTTTGGTGTAATGATTATAGTCGGTCGCGGTATCACCGGCGAGCCGCCACATCTTGTCGGCTGCGCGCCAGCCCATTTTCGCGGCTCTGCGCAAATGCGGTGGTGCAGCCAGTATCGCCAGCGCGCGCCGCAGTCCTTCGCGGTCCGGCTCAAGCGCTTCCAGACGGGCTTCGACCAGCGCCTTGATCCGTTCCCGTATTTTCATCGCGGCCAGATCATCGGCGCTATATTTCGCCGCCATTTTCTCGTCCACCGCCTGGAACCAGGCGTCGATCATGTCGACTGGGCCTTCGTTAAAAGCGAGTCTGGCAAGGTCGGCATCGACGCCGGCGAGGTCGGCAGCGGCGATCACAGCTTTCTCGTTCCAGCCGTCGAATGCCGCCTGCGCGGCCAGTGCGGGCGCAAGAAAGGCGCGCACCTCGTCCAGGGTGGGATCTTCGGGAAGCGATGCCGACATGGGAGTTCCTTTGAAATCAGAGCTATCAATATAAACAGAAATTGCTTCGTTTCAAACCATTGCATTCGGATGTGCGGCCTCTTAACTGTCTGGTTAACAATTCACGCCTCTTGATTCAGGGAATTTCATCTTGACCACATTGTTCGATCCGATCACCGTTGGCGCCATCGAGGCCCAGAACCGCATGTTCATGGCCCCGCTCACGCGTTGCCGCTCGACTGTCGATTTTGTGCCAACGCCGATCATGGGCGAATATTATGCCCAGCGCTCCGGTGCCGGTGTGATCATCTCCGAAGCAACCGGCATCAGCCAGCAGGGCCTCGGCACTCCATTTGCGCCGGGCATCTGGAATGACGCGCAGACCGAAGCATGGAAACCGGTCATCGAACGGGTTCACAAAGCCGGAGGCAAGATCATCTGCCAGCTCTGGCATATGGGTCGCATCGTTCATCCCGATTTTCTTGATGGCGAAAAGCCGGTGTCCGCTTCCGCGACAACCGCGCCGGGCAGTGTCCGTACCTATCAGGGCAAAAGAGATTATGCAGAAGCGCGGCCGCTGGAAATCTCTGAAATCCCTGCTCTTCTCGATGATTATCAAAATGCCGCTGAAAATGCCAAGAAAGCCGGATTTGACGGTGTCCAGTTGCACGCCGCCAATGGCTATCTGATCGACCAGTTCATCCGTTCCGGCACCAATTTGCGGACCGACGAATATGGTGGACCAATTGAAAATCGTATCCGTTTGCTCGGCGAAGTGACGCAGCGGCTGGTTGATGTCTGGGGCAGCGACCGGGTCGCCGTCCGCCTGTCGCCCAATGGCGATTCGCAGGGTGCAGACGATGCAACGCCGATCGAAACATTCACCGCAGCGGCCAAACTGCTCGACAATATCGGCATTGCCTTTCTCGAGCTGCGCGAACCCCCTGCCCATGGCACTTATGGCAATACCGATGTACCGCCCGTCAGCCCGAACATTCGCCCGGTATTTAAGGGTCCGCTTGTGCTCAACAGCGACTATTTTTATGACAATGCGACCGCAGCGCTGGATGAGAAAAAGGCCGACGCTATCAGCTTTGGCCGGACCTTCATGACGAATCCCGATTTGCCCGAACGCTTCCGGGCCGGCGCTGAGCTCAACCCGATCGACTTCACCCCGACATGGTATAGTCAGGGTCCTGAGGGATATATCGATTATCCGACGATGAAGCAGAAGGAAGGCGCGACCGCCTGAACGGACCGCGTTCGGTTAAAAGCTGCTCTGGAGTCGGCGGAACATATCCTGGACCGCTGACTCCGCTTCCATTTCCTGGTCCATGCGGGCCGACAGGCGCCGCAGGCGCTGGAACAATTCTTCGCTAGCCATGATAATCTGGCGCGCTTCTTCCGGAAAGCGATTTACCAACGACTGATCGGTAAAGGGTGCCTGACCAAGCGAGCGATCACGGTTCCACGCTTCGCCTTCGGACAATTCGCCGCTTTGAAGGGCTTTCTGGTTCAGAAGCCAGGCGATGCAATGCATCAGCCTTGTGGTGACCTTTAACGATTCACAGGAAAAAGAGACGGCAAGAAGATTGTCCGGGTCACATTCTTCATGGAAACGCCCCGATTCAAAATAGGATCGTGACTCGTCCGCCAGAAGCATTGCCTCGGTATATAGCGCATCCATCAGTCTCGGCGCCAAAAGGGATTCACGGTCCTGCATATTTGCTCCGTAGCAACTTATACGTGCTCGTTGACAGTTAATTTTACATCTCAGGCGCCCCAGTAAGGCGTCTGTTTCAAACTGACACGCGGGAGATTGCGGGGTTAACGGGTGGACAGTTTTGGTTAACGGCCAGGAATGCCGCAGACAGCCACGACCTCAGGCAATAATGTCGGGAATCAGCTGGTTCTCGATCACGAGAATACGATCGCGCAATTGCAATTTTCTTTTCTTGAGTCGCGCCGTCCGGAGTTGATCCGCATTGCCCGATTCAACCAGCGCGGCAATCGCTTCGTCGAGATCGCGATGCTCGATTTTCAGCATTTCGAGCCGCATTTGCAACTCTTCATCGCTCATCCCCATTCCGGACCAATCTCCCCCTTGCGTCGGTGCAGCAATTTTGCAATCCTGATCCTATTCATGGTTCAAGTCGAAACCAAGACATTTAAATCATGAAGCCGGAGGCCATGGCCGATTGGCCGGTACAACAGAAAGGAAGCTTCCACCGTCTTTCATTTTCAAAAACAACATTTTTTGAGGAGACTTTAATGATTCAGGATCACATGTCAGCATTGCGCAAAAAACATGAAGCGCTGGACCGCAAGATCAACGAAGAGGAAACCCGCCCGCTTCCCGACACGATTCGAATTCATAGTCTGAAGAAAGAGAAGCTCCGCCTGAAAGAAGAATTGCTGGATTAACCGGAATTCGACGACGCTGATCGGACTAGGCGGACAAAATATCAGTCCGCTTGGTCCGAAGGGCCGTTTTCTACATCGCACTCATCTGGCGTTTCTGCTAGGCAAAAGATCATGCCCGCATCTGATCCCTCCAGTACCAAGACAGCCCGCAATATCCTGACCGGCCTCCGGTCGATAATGGCGTCGCGCGGCAACGCCCAGGCGAAGTTAAACCAGGTTGTTGAAACGATCGCTGGCGCGGTGAGCAGCGAGGTTTGTTCGATCTATCTGCGCCGCGACGGCTTGCTGGAACTGTTCGCGACCCGCGGCCTTAATGCAGAGGCGGTTCACGTCACGAAGCTCGCGATGGGCGAAGGTCTGACCGGCTATATCGCGAAAAATGTGGAGACGCTGAACCTCGACGAGGCCGCGAGCCATCCCGATTTCCAGTACCGTCCCGAAACCGGTGAAGAAAAATTCCATAGCTTTGCCGGGGTGCCGATCATCCGCAACCAGCAATCTATCGGCGTATTATGCGCCCAGCATGTCGAGCCGCGCCGCTATTCGGAAGTCGAGATCGAAGCCTTTCAAACGGCAGCAATGGTCTTGTCCGAACTGATCATCAGCGCCGAACTGGTTGACGACAATTTCGCCGAAGAAACGGTAACGATCGACGTTGGCGCCAACCGGCTGAGCGGGTTGCAACTGGTTAAGGGCAAGGCCCGCGGCCATGCGGTTTTTCATCAGCCGCGGGTAAAAATCGAGCATACGGTTGCCGAAGATACCGAGGCCGAACGGCACCGGGTCTATTCGGCATTCGACAAGATGCGCGACCAGATCGATCTGATGACCAGCCAGGCAGAATTCGGCGTTGGCGGCGAGCATGAGGAAGTGCTCGAGACGTACAAGATGTTCGCTTATGACGAGGGCTGGAGCCGGCGCATCAACGAGGCCATCGACAGCGGCCTGACCGCCGAAGCGGCGATCGAGCGGGTGCAGCAGCATACCAGGATGCGGATGCGGCAAATTGACGATCCGCTGCTTGCGGAACGCATGCACGATCTGGAAGATCTCGCCAACCGGCTGCTGCGCACGGTTTCTGGACAGATGGGAACCGCTGCCAAAATGGGTTTGCGGCATGACACGATCCTGATTGCGCGCAATCTGGGACCGGCCGAACTGCTCGAATATGACCGCCGCAAGCTGAAGGGTGTCATTCTCGAGGAAGGCTCTCTGACCGCCCATGTCACGATCATCGCGCGCGCGATGGGCATTCCGATCCTCGGCCAGGTCAAGAATATCCGGCAAGTCGTCCGCGAAGACGACCCTCTGCTGCTTAACGTCGACGAAAAGACCGTGTTTGTCCGCCCCAGCCCCTCGATGGAGGAGGCGTTTGAAGCACAGCTGGAGCTCAGCCAGAAAAAGCGCGCCGCTTATTCCGAACTGCGTGACAAGGAAGCCGTAACAAAAGACGGCGTGCGCATCACCGTCAATATCAATGCCGGCTTGCGGGACGATCTGGCTTTGCTCAATCTGACCGGGGCGGACGGAATCGGATTGTTCCGGACCGAATTCCAGTTCCTGGTCGCCGCAACCATGCCCGGCAAAGCGGGCCAGACGCGCTTCTACCGGGATGTACTGGATGCCGCCGGAGAAAAGCCGGTCATCTTCCGCACGGTCGACATTGGCGGTGACAAGCCTCTTCCCTATTTCCAGGCCAGCGAGATCAAGGAAGACAATCCGGCAATGGGCTGGCGGGCGATCCGCATCGGCCTTGAACGGGACGCGCTGATGAAGGTCCAGGCGCGCGCCCTTATCGAAGCGGCAGCGGGACGGAAACTGAATGTCATGTTCCCGATGGTTGCAGAACCGTGGGAATTTGATGAAGCCAAGGCGGTATTCGAGAATCAGCGAACCTATCTGAAAAACCAGAAGAAGCGTCTGCCAACGCAAATTCGCTACGGCGCCATGCTCGAGGTCCCTGCTCTGGCAGAGTGTCTGGACCTGATGGCGGACCGGCTCGACTTTCTGTCGATCGGGACCAATGATCTTACCCAGTTTCTGTTTGCCGCGGACCGCAGCAATCCCAAGCTCGCCGAACGGTTTGACTGGATGAGCCCAGCCATTCTCAGATTCCTTCGCCGCGCTTCCGACAACGCCGCGCGGTTCAATATTCCGCTCGGCATATGCGGAGAAATGGGTGGCCGCCCAATTGATGCTCTGGCTCTACTGGGTCTGGGCATTCGCAATCTGTCGATCACCCCCGCTTCGGTCGGCCCGATCAAGGCAATGGTGCGGTCGCTCGATCTCGGTCAGGCCACGTTGGAAATCGAAGCGATTTTGAAGGAGGCGCCAGCCGAACCGAGATTGCGTCTCGAACAATGGGCAAACCAGAGCAATGTTGATCTCGACTGATCGGTTTTTCCACGATCTACCGGCAATTTTTCTGTCGAGTGACCAAAAATATGAAAATCCAGTGTCTAAAGCATGATAGTCATTGACTTTTGCTGCTCAAACTGGCTTTTTTCGTCGAATATCCGGGAAGTGCGAAAAGGGTCGCAAAATGATCCGGCCAAGGGAGTTTTGTGTGGCCGAAGAAACCAATGATGAAGAAAATGCCGAGCTGCATCTGCACAGCACCGGTGAATTATTGCGCCGAGCGCGGGAGCAGAAAAATCTCTCGCTCGAAGATGTCGCCAAAAAAACCCGAATCCCGCAACGCCATCTGGAATCGATCGAAAGCGGCGATTTCGACGCTCTGCCCGGACGAACATATGCGATCGGCTTTGCCAAATCCTATGCCCGAACCGTCGGCCTGGTCGACGCTTCCATCGGTAGCCAGTTGCGCGCCGAAATGGATGAACAGGGTCACGGAGCCTACCAGGCTGAAGTCAGCGGCTATGCGCCGGCCAACCCGTCCAGCATTCCGCCCCGCTATCTGGCGTGGACAGCTGGCGGCATAGGGGCATTGGTGCTGATCGGCTATCTGGTCTGGCGCACGTTGATCCTCAATCCCGGTGATCTGGAGCAAATTGCGGAAAGCGAAACCGCAACGCCGACCGAGACCACAGCGGCAAGTTCCAGTGACCAGAATGTTGCGGATAGTGGCCCGGCACCGTCAAGCCAGGGAACCGTGGTGCTGACCGCGACCGAACCGGTCTGGATGAAAATCTATGATGCGGAAGGCGAGCGCCTATTCGAAAATGAAATGGCCGCCGGAGAGACTTTCACAGTACCGGCTGATGCCAATGACCCGCAGATTCTGACCGGGCGTCCCGCTGCTCTGACCGTCACCATCGACGGCCAGGTTGTCCCGCAACTGGGATCGGCCGAGCGAACCATCAAGGATGTCGGCGTCAGCGCGAAGGCTTTGCTGGCAAGGGAAGAGGCCGGCAATCCAGCCGCCGACTTGTCGTCTGAATAAGGACCATCGGGGCCGTCACGATAGCGACAAGCCGCCGGAACAAGCCTGCTTCGGGACATAATATTCTTTACTTTTCAGCGTAGTATATGGTTAATATACGAGAAATCAGCGGAGGCCTCGATGAAGACATTCGGTATCACAATTCTGCTCACCAGCTTGCTTGTCAGCACACCTGTATCGGCTCAGAACGCAGAGGTAGACAAGCGCGTGGACCGGCTGGAGCAGGAAATGCGTGCGGTTCAGCGCAAAATATTCCCTGGCGGCTCAACCCGCTATTTTGAACCCGAAATCACGGCAGAAAGTGGCCCGGCATCGCCCGCGGCAGCGGTCACGACTTCGGCCGTCAGCGACCTGATCGCCCGGGTGGACACGCTGGAGCGTAGTCTGGCCAACCTGACCGGTCAGGTTGAGGAAAACGGCTTTCGCCTCAAAAAAATCGAGGACCGGTTGGCTGCCGCCGCTGCACCAGTAGAGAGTCTGCCGGCTAGCAGTGTTACCGGAACTGCGCCAAAAGCGGCTCCGAAACCGGCCGCAGAAGCTGCTCCTGACCCCAAGCGGGTTGTCGGCGTAGCCGCAATCGTCATGCCGGAAACCGGCGATGCCGCCGAAGATGCCTATATTTACGGATATCGGCTGTGGGACGCAAAATTCTACCCCGAAGCGCAAACCCAGCTGAAGAAAATGGTCGAAGATCATCCGACCCATCGGCGCGCGAGCTTCGCCCAGAATTTGCTCGGCCGCGCCTATCTAGACGACAGCAAGCCGGCTCTGGCTTCGGTCGCTCTCTATGAAAATTACCAGAAAAGACCACGCGGCGAACGCGCACCGGACAGCCTCTATTTCCTGAGCACCGCGCTGGTGCAACTTGGCAAGAAGACTGATGCCTGCCGGGTATTGGCGGAAATGCAGGATGTCTATCCCGAAGTCGCCAATGGCCGGCTTGCCGATCGCGTGACATCGGGCAAGGCCGCCGCCAACTGCAAATAGATCATGGGTGGTGCAGCCGACTCGCTCGACACACGCTTTGTGGCGGCGCTTGACCGGCTGGTTCCCGCATTTGCCGAGAATGAACAGAAGCTCGGGCTCGCCGTTTCCGGCGGCCCCGACAGTCTGGCCCTGTTGCTGCTGGCGTCTCAGGCCTGTCCGGGCAGGATTGCCGCGGCGACCGTGGATCACGGCCTGCGTCCGGCCGCGCGCACTGAAGCGGAATTCGTAGCGGCAATTTGCCGCGAACGCGGCATTCCGCACGAAATATTGCGACCCGTCATTCCGATTCGCGGTAGTATCCAGAGCGCGGCCCGGCACGCCCGTTATGGACTGCTGCACGACTGGATGAAGGAAAACCAGATCCACTGGCTGGCGACCGCCCATCATGCCGATGACCAGCTGGAGACCATGATCATGCGCATCTTGCGCGGCAGTGGTATCGACGGCATGTCGGGAATAAGAGAAAAGCGTACCAATATCATCCGGCCGCTGCTCCATTTTCAAAAGTCGGAACTGATCGCCTATGTCGCGGACCAGGGCCTGGACGCCGTCGACGATCCTTCCAATCGCGATCAGGGCTTCGACCGCGTGCGGGTTCGCAAAGCGCTTCAGGACCTCGAAGGATTTGACACCGGTCTTGCGAGCCAGAGCGCAAGCGCCCTGGGGGCCGCACGCGAGGCGATCGAGTGGATGGTGGAGCGGCTTGCCGCGGACCATCTCGCAATCACGGACCTCGGTTGCACTCTCTCGGACATCGACTTTCCTCACGAGCTTCAACGGCGGCTGTTGCTCAAATGCCTGCACATTTGTGATCCTGCGTTATCCCCGCGCGGCAACCAGATTGACCAGACTATCGTCGCTCTGGAAAAGGGTGAAACCGTCACGCTGGGCGACATATTGTGCCGGGGCGGAGCGACCTGGCGCTTCCAGCCCGCACCGAAGCGTCGCAATAGCTGATTTTTTGCCGCAACCGTCCTGCCAAGCCGCTCCGATCACACTGATCGGTAAAAACATTGGCCTTCATATTGTCATCCGCCGCAAAAGGACTATCTTTACAGCATAGATAAAATTGCGGGGTGATGCCGTTCATCCGCTGCAACCATGATTACAGGACAAGATGTGCAATGAATGACGAACAGGATCCCAAAGACAATCCTTGGATGAAAAGCATGTTCATCTGGGCTGGCGTCATCGTAGCGCTTCTGCTCACCGTTTCGATGTTTGGTGCGGGAGCCTCCAGCGAGGGGGCGACGGGCATCAGCTATTCTTCCTTCCGCAACAAGGTCGAGGAAGGCAGCGTGAAAAGCGTTGCCATCGCGCCGGACAAGATCACCGGTGAACTCACCAATGGCGACATGTTCTCAACCACGCCGGTCGGCAGCGATCCTTCGCTGGTGAACCTGCTGGATGAGAAAGGCGTCGAATATAGCGGCAAGGCACAGGAACAGGCCAGCATCTGGCAGATCATCCTCGTGCAGTCCCTGCCCTTCCTGCTGATTCTCGGCATCGCCTTCTTTGTGCTGCGCCAGATGCAAAAAGGCAGCGGTTCCGGAGCCATGGGCTTTGGCAAATCCAAGGCCAAGCTACTGACCGAAAAACAGGGCAAGGTTACCTTTGCCGATGTCGCCGGCATTGATGAAGCTCGCGAAGAGCTGGAAGAGATTGTCGAATTTCTGAAAAATCCCGGACGTTTTGCCAAGCTTGGCGGCCAGATTCCGAAAGGTGCGCTGCTTGTCGGTTCGCCTGGTACCGGTAAAACGCTCTTGGCACGCGCGATTGCGGGCGAAGCGGGTGTTCCGTTTTTCTCCATCTCCGGTTCCGATTTTGTCGAAATGTTTGTTGGTGTCGGCGCAAGCCGTGTCCGCGACATGTTCGAACAGGCGAAGAAAAACGCGCCGTGCATCGTCTTTATCGATGAAATTGACGCGGTCGGCCGCCATCGTGGTGCCGGCCTCGGCAATGGCAATGACGAACGCGAGCAGACGCTGAACCAGTTGCTGGTCGAGATGGACGGTTTCGAGGCGAATGAAGGTATCATCATCATCGCCGCAACCAACCGCCCCGACGTGCTCGACCCTGCTCTGCTGCGTCCCGGCCGCTTTGACCGGCAGGTTGTCGTTCCACGTCCCGATATCGAAGGGCGCGAAAAGATCCTCGCCGTGCATATGAAGAAAGTGCCGCTGGCTCCCGATGTCGATCCGCGCACGATTGCGCGCGGCACTCCGGGCTTCTCCGGTGCAGATCTGGCGAACCTCGTCAATGAGGCAGCGCTGATGGCGGCTCGCCGTGGCAAGCGTATGGTCGCAATGAGCGAGTTCGAGGATGCCAAGGACAAGGTCATGATGGGCACAGAGCGCAAGTCCATGGTGATGACCGACGACGAGAAGAAGATGACCGCTTATCATGAAGCGGGCCATGCTATTGTCTCGGTGCACGAGGAAGCGTCCGATCCGATCCACAAGGCGACGATCATTCCGCGCGGTCGTGCCCTGGGCATGGTCATGCGTCTGCCCGAGCGCGACAACTACAGCTATCACCGCGACAAGATGCATGCCAATATGGCGGTATCCATGGGTGGTCGTGTCGCCGAGGAAATTATCTTCGGCTATGACAAAGTGTCTTCGGGCGCTTCCAGCGATATCCAATATGCCACGAAGCTGGCTCGTGACATGGTCACCCAATGGGGCATGTCGGACGAGATGGGGCCGCTGCAATATGAAGAGGAACAGGGTGAAACCTTCCTCGGTTATTCGCAATCGCAACGGGTGCATATGTCAGACGAGACTGCGAAAAAGATCGACATGGAAATTCGCAAGCTGATCGATGACAGCTATGACCGGGCGAAACATCTGCTGACCAAGCATAATGACCAGCTCCACGCGCTGGCCAATGCATTGCTCGAATATGAGACGCTGTCCGGTGAGGAAATTGACGAACTGGTCAAGAACGGCAAGTTCGAGCGTCCGGATGGTGGTGTTATCAAGCCGGCTGCTGTCCCGTCGATTGGAACATCGATCCCGAAATCGGGACGGAAGAAAAAGGGTCCGTTTGGCGATCCCGAACCACAAGGCGCTTGATCGCCGTCCGGCAACGGAACAAGAAACAAAAAAGGCCGCTGGGGATATTCCCGGCGGCCTTTTCTTTTGTCTCAATAATATTTGCGGAAAACCGCAGAGCGTTTAGCGGCGACCATAGTCTCCGGCGACACCGGCGCTGCGTGGTGGTGCAGCTGCCGTGAGGCGAAGCGCTTCTGCCGACTGGCTGATCGAACCGATTTCATCCGGCGTATCATCATCGTCGATGAGAACCTTCTGCAGCGACTGAATCAGGCTTTCCTGCAGATCCTTCGGCTTGACCGTTTCTTCCGCGATTTCGCGCAGGGCGACAACCGGGTTTTTATCGCGATCGCGATCAACTGTCAGCTCTGCGCCGCCGGAAATCTCACGTGCGCGCTGGGCAGCAAACAACACCAGATCAAACCGGTTTGTGACTTTATCAACGCAATCTTCAACCGTAACGCGAGCCATAAGGCGCTCCTGATTCTGCAAACTATAGGAAAAGAGGCCTGCATCTAGGGCGATGCGGGGAATTTGTCAACAAATCCGGACTCTCGCTGCGATTGGTCAGGAAACCAATCGGCAATCTAATGGTTTGTCGGTGTACCAATGATAATCTATGCCCTGAGACCATGGAGAACACCCCCGTGAACAACCTGCTATGGCACCCCGAACAACCGCAGTGGTTTGATGTCGGCGGGAACCGTTTGCGGCTGGTCCGCGCGGCAGATGAGCGACTTTCGGCACTGGTGCACATGCTGGAAAGGGCCGACGAAAGCCTCAAGCTGTTCTTCTACATGTTTGAAGACGATCTGATCGGAAGAAAGATTCTCGGCATCCTGATTGCGGCTTGTGAACGAGGCGTGGCGGTCGAAATGATGGTCGACAGTTTCGGGTCCAATGGCGCCCCGCGCAGTTTTTTCGATCCGCTGGTCCAGGCGGGCGGAAAATTCAAGATTTTCAGTCCGCGCTTTTCCACAAGCTATTTTGTCCGCAATCATCAGAAGATGATCATCGCGGATGATTGCTGCGCCCTCATCGGTGGGTTCAACATTGCCGACGAATATTTCGCGGTTCACCAGCAGTCCGGGGACAGCGCACAAAGCGACGAAAGCTGGGAAGATCTGGGCCTCGAAATCAAGGGCCCCGAGGTTACCAGTCTTGCCAGCTATTTTCGGCTTTTGTCCAACTGGGTTTATCAAGACAATGGCAATATGCGCTCGCTGCGGAAGATGGTGCGTTACTGGGAGGCCGGGAATGGCCAGTTCCAGTGGCTTCTCGGCGGTCCGAGCAATCGCCTGAGCCGCTGGGCGCGGGCGATCAAGAATGATCTGGAGAATGGCAGCAGGCTCGATCTCGTCACCGCCTATTTTTCTCCGGGACAAGGGCTTCTGCGGCGGATCGGCGGATTGTCAAAGCGCGGCGGGAAGAGCCGGATCATATTGCCGGGAAAGACCGACAATGGCGCGACCATGGGGGCTAGCCGGTTGCTATACGGCTATTTGCTGAGGCGCCACGCATGCCTGTTCGAATTCCAGCCCAGACGCCTCCATACGAAATTGGTGGTCGTCGATGATGCCGTCTATATCGGTTCGGCGAATTTCGATTTGCGGAGCCTGTTCATCAATGTGGAAATGATGTTGCGGATCGACGATGCCGGCTTTGCCGGCCATGCGCGTAGCGTGATCGATATCCTGCATGAAAATAGCGAAACCATCACGCCGGCGCTGCACAAATCCCGCCGCACGTTTCTCAATCGACTGCGCTGGACAATATCCTATTTTGTCGTGAATACGCTGGACTACCGAGTCACTCGCAGATTCAACTTCGGTATCTTGAAATAGACGGTTTTGCCGGGATTGAGTGGTTTGCGAGCCCGCTAGGAGCAATCTGTCGCAGCAGGAGAATCATTCACCGCAATAGGCAGTTTTGCCTCTGTTCAGACAGGGCCGCGTAGTTAGAAGGGTCTATGAACATTCCAACAGCAGATGATCGCCAGCTCATGAGACATTTTCGGCATTTACTGACATTGATGCTGACCGTCACACTGGCTGCCTGCGTGTCTGCCTCAAACCCGCCGGCGGCAAGGACGGATAACGCCCCGCCACCGATCTATCAGAATCGGGCACCGTCAGCGCCACCAAGCACCGACACTGCACGCGAACAGCCCAACCCTGCGCTGGTGCGGGATATAGAGCAGTTGTGGCGGACATTTCCCGGAAAGACTGGGATTGCCATAAAAAGGATTGATGGCGAATGGGAATTCGGCCACCGGATCGATGAATATTTTCCGCAGCAAAGCGTTTCCAAGCTCTGGGTGGCGATGACCATGCTCGACAAGATTGACCAGGGCCGCGCGTCCCTCTCCGACCCGATCCGCATCGGGAAAGAGGACCTGACCGTCTTCCATCAGCCGATGGCGGTTGAAGTGGAGCGGGAAGGCGCGGTTGTGAAATCCGTCTACACCCTGCTCGAAAAAGCACTGGCAAGCAGCGACAACACTGCAAACGACTCCCTGCTTCGGCATGCCGGAGGGCCTGAGGCCGTCCGCAAGTTCATCGCCAAAAACGATCTCGGGAAAATTCGTTTCGGTCCGGGCGAGCGGCTTTTACAGAGCGGGATTGCCGGGATGGAATGGAAGCAGAATCTGTCCTACCGCCGGACATTCTATGCGGCCCGCGCCAAAATACCGGTCGAACAGCGGCGGCAGTCTCTCGACGCCTATCTGGCCGATCCTGTTGATGGAGCCAGTCCGCTTGCCATCGTCCGCGCGCTCGACAAACTGGCCCGCGGCGAACTGCTCTCGGCCAATTCGACCAAATTGCTGCAGTCGATATTGAAACGGACGAGAAGCGGCCCGAACCGGCTGAAGGCCGGCGTGCCTGCTGGGTGGGAATTTTTGCATAAAACCGGCACCGGACAGGTTCTCGGTTCAGTCGCAACCGGATATAATGATATCGGTATCATGACCGCGCCCGACGGAACCCGCTATGCCGTGGTGGTTATGCTGGGCGATACAACCGCTTCGATCCCCGAACGTATGCGCCTGATGCAGGCGGTGACGCGGGCCGTGGGCCGCTATCACCCGGGCTGAAGCTATTCGCCTTCAGTCCCGCTGACAGTATCGTTTTCCGTCAAGTCAGGCGGCGCGTTGCGCTCGTCGAGCATTTCCGCTGCTTCATCCAGCGCTTTTGCTTCGCCGACGGTCACACCGCCGGGGCCGGGATCATTTTGTGCCGGGCCGCAGGCGACCAGTCCGGCCAATATCATGACGCTGAAAATGCTTTTCATACCATCTCCATAAACCCTGTTCGGGCTGGACCAAAGACAAAAAAAGGGCCGTCCGAAGACAGCCCTTTTCTGTTAAATTCTAAAAAGCTTAGTTGACCGCGTCTTTTGCAGCAGCGGCAGCTTTGTCTACTGCGTTGTTTGCAGCATCCTTGGCAGCAGCGCCGGCCGTTTTAGCAGCTTCGCCAGCGGCTACAGCAGCTTCACCAGCGGCATCAGCAGCTTCGGCAGTTGCTTCAGCGGCGGCTTCGCCCATGGCGTCAGCTTCGCCTTCAGCAGCATCCATGGCATCAGCAGCAGCTTCTTCAGCCGTCGCTTCCGTGCCTTCTACTGCTTCTTCAGCACCGGTTTCGGCATTGTCTGCGCCGGAGCAAGCAGCCAGGCCAAGTGCAGCGGCCAGAACGATTGATGTTGTAACTTTTTTCATTGGGGTAACCCTCTATTTTAATCCTCAAAAACCAAGCCGGCGGGGAGTTGTTTTATCTCCTATGGCCTGCGGGGCCTATCATTAGCGTTATGACCGAATGAACGCAATGAAGAACCTGATTCGGCGATTTCCCGCTTGTAAATTCTCCTAGACTTGTAACCGGGAATAAAAGCCAAAGGCAGAAGATCAAGCCGATTGACCAGATATAAAGATTTCTTTATATAGCTATTCGACATGGATCATATTTTGAACATTTTTAGAGCACTCGCTGACCCTACGCGGTTACGAATCATGCTGTTGCTGCAAAAGATGGAACTGGCCGTCGGCGAACTGGCACAAATTCTCGACCAGAGTCAGCCGCGCATTTCCCGGCACATCAGAATATTGGATGAAGCGGGACTAGCGGAACGCCGGAAAGAAGGCAGCTGGGTGTTCCTGAAACCCGGACCGGCGTCCGAACTGCAAATATTGGGACGCATTTTTCGGTCGGGCAAGGTCGCGAAGTCCGAGCAGGCGATGCAGGATCAGGCACAGCTGTCTCTGGTACGCAAGGCGCGCGCCGAAATGGCCGAGCGCTATTTCTCCGCTCACGCCGAAGAATGGGATGCCATCCGCTCGCTGCATTTGCCCGAAGAGGAAGTCGAGCGCGCAATGCTGGCCTTGCTGCGAGATGCACCGCTGGGCAAGTTGCTGGACATCGGAACCGGGACGGGGCGAATGGTCGAACTGTTCGGCGCCTCGGCGCAATCGATCGTAGCGATCGACAATAGTCCTGAAATGCTGCGGCTGGCGCGGGCCAAATTGCTCGAGAGCGAAACCGTTAGCGGATCCAATCTGGTGCAGAAAACAGAGTTGAAACAAGGCGATTTCAACAATCTCCCGCTGGCAAATGGCGCGGTTGACAGTGTCATTCTCCACCAGGTTCTGCATTATGCGCAACATCCGGAAGCGGTATTGGTCGAAGTGTCGCGGGTTCTGAAGCCAGATGGTATCGTCCTGATCGCGGATTTTGCTGCCCATGACCGGGAAGACTTGCGCACCGAACATGCGCACGCACGGCTCGGCTTTAGCGATGACAGCATGAGACACTGGCTCTCTGCGTCGAAGCTGGAACTGGTGCAGACCAGAACGCTTGATGGCGGTGAACTGACAGTAAAGATATGGATCGCCAAAAAAGCTACCGTCCCAAGCCTGCATTCCGATTCTGACAAATTGGCCCCGCGAAACGAAAATTTGAAAAGAGCATCAGCATGAACAATCCAACCCGGCCGATGGGCCTGATCGAACTGGAAGAGGCTAAACGGGCGCTTGATACACCCCTCTTCGCCGGATTGAGCGGCGATGCCGATGTTTCATTCGAGTTTTTTCCTCCGAAATCGGACAAGATGGAAAAGACCCTGTGGGATAGCGTTGTCACGCTGGAACCGCTGAGCCCGCGATTTGTTTCGGTGACCTATGGTGCTGGTGGGACCACTCGTGAACGCACCCATGCGACGGTAGCCAGAATTGCCAGGGAAACCAACATCCCCGCCGCTGCGCATCTGACCTGTGTCGGCGCCAGCAAGACGGAGATCGCAGAAGTTGCGCGATCCTATTGGGATGCGGGCGTCCGGCATATCGTCGCGTTGCGCGGCGATCCCCCGGCAGAAGGCCAGGCGTTCGAACCACATCCGCAAGGCTATGCGAGCGCCGCCGAGCTGGTGAAGGGCCTGACGGATATTGCCCCGTTTGAAATCTCTGTGGCCGCCTATCCCGAAACCCATCCGGAAGCCGACTGCCCGCAGAGCGACCTTGATAATCTGAAGCGCAAACTGGACTCGGGTGCGACCCGGGCGATCACCCAGTTTTTCTTCACTGCAGAAGCTTTTTTCCGTTTTCGCGATGCAGCGGCGGCAGCCGGTATCGATGCAGAGCTGGTGCCCGGCATATTGCCGGTGTCCAACGTCGCCCAGACGCGGAAATTTGCCGGCATGTGCGGCGCGGAGATCCCGCCGTGGATGAATGACTTGTTCGAAGGACTGGATGACCATCCCTCTGCCCGGCAATTGATCGCGGCCACGGTGGCGGCGGAACTCTGCCGCAAACTTTATGCTGGCGGCGTCCGCCAGTTCCATTTTTATACGCTTAACCGGGCGGAGCTGAGCTACGCTATTTGCCATTTGCTCGGCAAACGCCCCGGCGGCGCGCAACAGGAGAAAGCGGCATGACCAGCCCGCGCGAACAATTGACGAAACTGGCCGCCGAACGCATTTTGGTGTTCGACGGCGGCTATGGCACGGCGATCCAGAATTATCGGCTCGGCGAAGATGATTATCGCGGCAGTCTTGACCTGACCGATGACCAGAAGGGCAATAATGACCTGCTCAGCCTGACCCGGCCGGACATTATCGAGGCGATCCACACCGCCTATCTTGACGCAGGTGCGGACATAATCGAAACCAACACGTTCAGCTCAACCGAGATCAGCCAGGCCGATTATGGTTGCGAGCATCTGGTCCGCGATCTGAACGTCAAGTCGGCAGAAATTGCGCGCGCCGCTTGTGATAAGGCCGAAGCCAGGGATGGTCGCCCCCGCTTTGTTGCCGGTTCTGTCGGTCCAACCAACAAAACGCTGTCCCTTTCGCCTGACGTTAATGATCCAGGCTTCCGCGAGATTGAATATGACTATCTGAAAGGCGTCTACCGCGCGCAATGCGATGCGCTGATCGAAGGTGGGGTCGATTTTCTACTGATCGAGACAATCTTCGACACGCTCAACGCCAAATGCGCCGGCATGGCGGCGATGGAAGCCGCCGCAGCGTGTGGCCGGGACGTGCCGTTGATGATATCGATGACCCTGACCGATCTGTCCGGCCGCAATCTGTCCGGCCACACGGTCGAGGCATTCTGGCACGCCGTGCGCCATCTCAAGCCGCTGACCATCGGTCTCAACTGCTCGTTCGGGGCAGACCAGCTCAGACCGCACCTCGCGATGCTGTCGAAAGAGGCGGACTGCCTGATCATGGCCTATCCCAATGCCGGCCTGCCCAACGATCTCGGTGAATATGACGAAATGCCGGATGAAACGGCGGAGTTGATCGGCGACTGGCTGAAAGACGGGCTGGTCAATATCGTCGGCGGATGTTGCGGCACGACGCCGGAGCATATCGCTGCAATCGCAAAGGCCGTGGCCGATCAGGAACCGCGCAAGATACCGACAATTGGCGTGCACACTCGCCTCTCTGGACTGGAACCGTTCAATATGGCGGCTTGATCGACTGGTCTTCGCTTCGCGTGGCGCGAAGCTGAGGCGCGTACAGCATCATTATAATTGTCTCTCGGCTGCGGTCGGGACAAACGGATAACATCACAAGATTATGACCACATCCTCTTCTACCAATTTCGTCAACATCGGCGAACGCACCAATGTTACCGGGTCGGCGCGCTTCAAGAAACTCGTCCTCAATGATGATTATGAAGCAGCGGTCGAGGTCGCTCGCCAGCAGGTCGAGAACGGCGCGCAGGTAATCGACATAAATATGGACGAGGGCCTGCTCGACGCGCATCATGCTATGACCACCTTTCTCAAGCTGATCTCCGCCGAACCCGACATCGCGCGGGTGCCGGTGATGATCGACAGCTCGAAATGGTCGGTGATCGAGGCGGGGCTGAAATGCGTGTCCGGCAAGCCGATCGTCAACAGCATCTCGATGAAGGAAGGCGAGGAGGAATTTCTCAACCATGCGCGTAAATGCATGGCTTATGGCGCCGCGGTTGTTGTCATGGCCTTTGACGAAACCGGTCAGGCCGACACGAAAGATCGCAAGGTCGAGATTTGTGAACGCGCCTATAAGCTGCTGACTGGCATCGGATTTCCGCCGGAAGATATTATCTTCGATCCCAATGTCTTCGCGATCGCGACCGGGATTGACGAGCATCGCCGCTATGGGCTCGATTTTATCGAGGCAACCCGGGAGATCAAGGAACGCTGCCCGCACGTCCATATTTCCGGCGGCCTCTCGAACCTGTCATTCAGCTTCCGCGGTAACGAACCGGTGCGCAAAGCTATGCACAGCGTCTTTCTCTATCATGCGATCCCTGCCGGCATGGACATGGCGATCGTCAACGCTGGTCAGCTGGATATCTATGACGACATCGATCCCGAACTACGCGAGCTTTGTGAAGATGTCATATTCGACCGCCGCGACGATGCCACCGACCGGCTGATCGCCCTTGCCGAGAAATTCCGCGGCACCGATGAAGTGGCGGAAAAAGCAGCGGCAGAATGGCGCGGCTATGAAGTCAACAAACGCCTCGAGCATGCGCTGGTCAAGGGCATAGACGCCCATATCATTGAAGATACCGAGGAAATGCGCCTTGCGGTCAAGGAGCGCAAAGGCCGCCCGATCGAAGTGATCGAAGGGCCGTTGATGGACGGCATGAATGTCGTCGGCGACCTGTTCGGATCGGGCAAGATGTTCCTGCCGCAAGTGGTAAAATCTGCCCGCGTCATGAAAAAGGCCGTCGCTCACCTCTTTCCTTATATCGAGGCTGAAAAAGACGAAAAAGCCAAGGGCAAGGGCAAGATCATCATGGCCACCGTCAAAGGCGACGTGCATGATATCGGCAAGAATATCGTCGGCGTGGTGCTGCAGTGCAACGGTTTTGAGGTCATCGATCTTGGCGTGATGGTGGCCTGGACGGACATATTGAAAGCCGCCAATGAAAATGACGCAGACATCATCGGTCTGTCAGGCCTGATTACTCCCTCGCTCGATGAAATGGTGACTGTCGCCGAAGAAATGGAACGGGCGAAGATGACAATGCCGCTGATGATCGGCGGCGCAACCACCTCCAAGACCCACACGGCGCTGCGCATTGAACCCGCCTATAGCGGACCGACTGTCTATGTACTCGATGCCAGCCGCGCAGTGGGCGTCGCTTCGCAACTGGTCAGTGATACCCAGGCAGAAGGCTTCATCGCTGCGACCCGGGAAGATTATGAACAGGTCCGTATCGCTCGCGCGGGAAAAACCGGGAAGAAACTCGCATCGCTCGAGGAAGCCCGCGCCAATGCCGCTGTCGTCGACATGAGCCTCAAAGCCTCGGCACCGGCGAAACCCGGCCTGCATGTTTATGACGACTGGGACCTCGCAGAGCTGCGCGACTATATCGACTGGACTCCCTTTTTCCGCGCATGGGAACTGGCCGGAAATTATCCGGCAATCCTGACCGACAAGATCGTCGGCGAAAGTGCGACCGACCTGTTCCGCGATGCGCAGGCGATGCTCGACCAGATCATCGGGGAAAAATGGCTGACCGCAAAAGGCGTCGCCGGCATCTGGCGGGCCCGGCGGGAAGAGGATGATATTCTCGTCTCACCGGAAAATGCGGAATATACTTTGCCGATGTTGAGACAGCAGGTTGTCAAACGCGGCGGCAAGCCAAACAATTGCCTCGCCGATTTCATCGACAGCAGCGATGACTGGATCGGCGGCTTTGCTGTCACCGCTGGTCATGGCATTGAGGAACATGTTCAGCGCTTCGAGATGGACAAGGATGACTATAACAGCATTCTTTTGAAGGCGCTGGCCGACCGGCTGGCAGAAGCCTTTGCCGAGCGCATGCACGAGCATGTCCGCAAGGATCTGTGGGGCTATGCAGCCGATGAAAGCCTGAACAACAAGGATCTGATTCGGGAAAAATATCAGGGCATCCGCCCTGCCCCCGGCTACCCGGCCTGCCCGGACCACAGCCTGAAACCGATATTGTTCGACATGCTGGACGCGACAAAAAACACCGGCATTGAACTGACCAGCGGCTTTGCGATGACGCCAACGGCGGCCGTTTCCGGTTTCTATTTTGCGCATCCGCAAGCCGACTATTTCGGTGTGGCGCGGATCAGCGAAGACCAGGTGGAAGAATATGCGACAAGGCGCGGCGTATCCGTCGATCAGGCGCGGCAATGGCTGCGGCCGAATCTCAACGAATGAGGCAGCCGGGTTAACCCTTTAACCTCTCATACTCAGCCTGAATTCATCTGGGACGGCCGATGGTTTTATATTGTTTGCCGTCACGGCAAGCGATACTGAAAATGCCCTATTCTCCCGAGTCAGGATGACCGACATGAAATTCAAGGCCCCGTTGCTAGCCGCAACCATAATCGCCTCTATCGCCGGGACCGCATTACAGGCCCAGCGCGATACACCCTTTACCGTCTCGGAAACCGGAGAAAGCTATCAGCGGCTGGCCGACGCGGTCGCCGCAATCGGCGGCAATAATGCGACCATCGTCATCGCACCCGGCGCTTACGGAGATTGCGCCGTTCAGAAGGCCGGTCGGATCACTTATAAGGCATCCATCCCCGGCCAGACAATCCTCGATGGCGGCGTCTGTGAGGGCAAAGCCAGTCTTGTCCTGCGCGGCAAAGCGGCCACCATCAACGGCATCATATTCCAGAACCAGCGCGTTCCGGACGGCAATGGTGCCGGCATCCGGATCGAGCGCGGCGATCTCTATGTCTATAACGCCATGTTCCGCAATGCCGAGCAAGGCATATTGAGCGCCGATGATCCCAGCGCGGAAATCGTCATCGACCGGTCAACCTTCCAGCGCCTCGGCCGCTGTGATCGGGGTCTGTCCTGCGCGCACAGCATCTATATCGGCGATTTCGGATCGCTGAAAGTGACCAACAGCCGCTTCGAAAAAGGCAGCGGTGGCCATTATGTCAAAAGCCGCGCGCCAAAGGCGACGATCAACAATAACAGCTTTGATGACACACAGGGTCGCAGCACCAATTATATGATCGACCTGCCGGCGGGCGCTACCGGGGTGATCAGCGGCAACGTTTTCGTCCAGGGGCAGAACAAGGAAAATTGGAGCGCCTTTATCGCCATCGCGGCTGAAGACCGGGACCATAGTTCAGAAGGTCTCAACATCCATTCCAATAGCGCGTCATTGGCCAAGGGCGTGAAACGCAACACATGGTTTGTCGCTGACTGGAGCGGCGACCAGCTGCGCATTGCCAACAACAGCCTCGGTCAGGGCCTGACCCGCTACCAGCGGCGCTAGGACCAGGCCCCTAGCTCATTCGCAGCTGTTCGACGGACCGCCATCAAGATCGAGACATTTACCATCGGTTTCCTCTGCCGGAATGTCCACACCGATAAGCGCACCGAGTGTCGGAGCGATATCGACGGTCATCACCGACAATGGCTGCTCAAAATGCTGGATGCCCGACCGCCAGAACAGCATCGGAACGCGGCGGTCATAATCCCACGGGCTGCCATGGGTTGCGACATATCCGCGTGCGGTTGTCGCAATCGGGGTGATTGCTTTCTTCAGCAACACGACAAAATCGCCGGACCGGTCAGGGTGAAACGACGCGCGGGCGCGCTGCAACAAGGTCCATTCTTCGGGCGCTTCGCTCGAAATTGCGGTCGCCAATATGTCGTCGCGATCGAGCACCAATTCTACCTGAGGATGCGCCGCGATTAGCGCCATCGCGCTTTCCTTGACTTCAGCCCGTTGATCTTCGGAAAGGGCTAGGCTGACATAATAATCGCCAAACGGGCTGTCGGCATAGAGGACGGGCTTGTCGCCTTCGATATTCAATTGCCTGGCTACGGCTGCGCCAATCGCCTTGGCATTGAGTTCGCTGTCGATCCGTTGCGCCGCGGGAACGCCTTGCAGGCTCATCCGCTCCGGCAGATCGAGGCCGCCATGATCGGCGGTGAGCATGACGACATAATCAATGCCTTCACCGTCCAGCACGTTAAAAAACTCTCCAAGCGAACGGTCCAACTCCCCCATCTGGATGCACATTTCGAGGCCTTCGGTGCCAAAGGCATGACCGATATAGTCGGTCGCGGACAATCCGATGGATATAACGTCGGTGGCGTCGCCCTGCCCCAGTTCGAGATCATTCAGCAGCACCGTTGCCGCCGCTATTACCGAACCGTCAAAGTCGGGAGAGCCCCGGTAGATGCTGGCCGCGCCTTCGGGCCGCTGGAAGGCATAGTCACCGACGGATTTATCATCGCCATGCATGATCCTGCCGCTGCGCGCGACGCACTGGGCCGGCGTTGCATAAGCAGGACGGGCCTTGTCGATTTGGTCGCCGATCGTCTTGTTCAGCGCAGCCACCGAAGGCAATATCGTGCGACCCTGAAGGGTAGAAAAACCTTTGCCCTTCCACCAGTAGATTTCGTCGACATCATGGCCGCCCATCATCAGTGCGGCCCGGTCCTTGCCCGCCACCGCGACGTTGCGCGATTCGGGCGAGACTTTCTTCAGCCGATCGCCCAGGGTCGGCACCAGCAGATGCCAGACCGAGGCGATATAGTCGCCCTGCGTCGCTGCAGTAATATCTCCAAAGCTGGTGCCTTCAATTCGTTCGTCTTCGGCGCAATAGACGGTCTTGTCATCGCGCTCGATCGACTGGTCGATCCAGTTATTAGCGATAATTCCGGCGCGCCCCGAATGGACACCAGTCATGATCGTGCTATGCCCCGGGCAGGTTTCGGTCGCCGCGTGCGACTGGTAGCCCGACGGGAACACGGCGCCGTTTGCCAGCCGTTTCAGGCCGCCGGTGAAGCTGCTGCGATATTCGCTGAACAGATCGGCTGAAAACTGATCGACTGATATGGCGACAACCAATTTCGGAGGGGCTTTGTCGCCGCCGCTGTGATCTTCGGCATTTGCTGTGCCTGTAAACAGGATAGATGCGCTCAGGGCTGTAACTATGGTCAATTTTCGCACGAATGGTCCTCACTGTTAAATGCCGCTATAGAAAGCTGCCTCCCAATAGACTAAATGCGTTTAAACAGGAAATAGTGAGTTTATATGACATTTGATTTTCGCATTTTCTCGATAATGCTGGCGTTCGTAGCTCTGGCCATTGCGCCGGCGGCGGATGCGCAAAACCGGCTGGGCAATAGCGAGCTGAATGTTCCCGCCACATTGATTGCCGAATCGCAACAAGTGAAGGCAGGAGAAACCGTTACCGTTGCCTTTGTCATGGAGCCCAAACCGACATGGCACGGATATTGGGAAAATCCCGGGGACGCAGGCATCGGCATGAGCTTTGACTGGACTCTCCCTGCGGGTGTAACCGCTGGAAAGGCGCAGTTTCAGGTTCCCGATACGCTGCTGATCTCCGGCATCATGAACTATATCTACAAGGGTGATTACGCGGTTCTGGTCAATCTGGTCCTGTCCAACGATGTCCGCCCCGGTCCCTTGCCGATATCGGTAAAATCCGAATGGCTGTCCTGCACCGACGAGATTTGCGTGCCCGAACAGGATGAACTGTCGATCACATTGCAGGTCGTCGGTAAGGATGCATCGGTATCATTTGACAAGAGATTCGATGGTTTCCGCGCGGCCCTGCCCCGGCCCCTCGGCAGCGAAGCCAGCTTTTCCGTCAGCGATGATCTGTTCCGGCTTTCGATCCCGCTGCCCGCCAATATCGAAATTGATCAGCCCTATTTCTTCATCCTGGAAGACGGCCTTGTCGACTATGCTGCGCCCCAGACATTCAATCGCGATGGCGACCGCCTGATCCTCGAAACCGGCGCGCGCGGCGATGGCTTCGACACCATCACCGGCATACTGAAAATCGGTAATCATGAAGGCTTCCTGATTACCGCTACCAAGGGCGAAGTCGCGATGACCGGCATGCCTCTGGCTGGTGACAGCCCAAAGCTAGAAGGTAGCGCCTCGCTACTGTTCCTGGCTCTGGGCGGCGCGATATTGGGCGGCTTGCTGCTCAACCTGATGCCCTGTGTGTTCCCGATTCTTAGCCTGAAAGCGATCAGTCTCGCCAAGGCCGGCGGCAATGAAGCCGTCGTCCGACGTGATGCGCTGGCCTATACCGCCGGCGTGGTGCTGGTTGCCACGGCTCTTGGCGCAGTGCTGCTCGGTCTGCGGGCCAGTGGAGCTGCGGTCGGCTGGGCGTTCCAGCTACAGGATCCGCGGATCATCTTTGTTCTGCTGGCACTGGTGACCGCCATCGGCCTCAACCTCGCTGGGCTGTTCGAGCTGCCCAATAACAATTTCGGCAACAAGCTGACCAAGAAAGACGGCGCTGCGGGGTCTTTCTGGACCGGCGCGCTGGCCGCCTTTGTCGCTACGCCCTGCACCGGGCCGTTCATGGCCGCAGCTTTGGGAGCAACCATTGTTCTGCCACCAATCGCCGCATTGATAATTTTTGCCGGGCTCGGCGTTGGTCTCGCCCTGCCGTTTCTGCTGATCGCCTTCGTACCGGCGATCCGCAGCCGTTTGCCCAAACCCGGCCCGTGGCTGGACAGTTTTCGCAAGATCATGGCGATCCCGATGTTTCTCACCAGCATCGGTTTGATCTGGCTGCTCGGCCGTCAGATCGGCACCGATGCGCTGGGTCTGTCGCTGGTCTTCCTACTGACGGTCAGCCTGATCCTGTGGTGGTTCGGCGGCGGGCAGATGAAAGGCATGTCGCGCGGCGCGCTGACCAGCGCTGCCATGGTTGCCGCCATATCAGGCGGTATCATCGCCCTCCCCGGCGAAGAAGCAATGAAGAACCAGAAGCTGGCCCACTCCGCCGGAGAGACCCTGCCCAGCGAAGCGTTTAGCGAGGTCCGCCTGTCCGAACTGCGCGCATCCGGACAGCCGGTTTTCGCCTATTTTACCGCCGACTGGTGTATCACATGCAAGGCGAACGAAGCCGCAGCCATCCAGCGCACCGAAACCGCCGAAGCGTTTGCAGCCGCCAAGGTCGCCGTGCTAATGGGTGACTGGACCAGACCCGATCCGGTAATCAGCAGATTTCTGGAAAAACACGGCCGCGCCGGTGTCCCGCTCTATCTATATTATGCGCCCGGCGAGGAGCCGGTAATCCTTCCGCAGATTCTAACGGTCGCGACATTGACAGAACTGGTCAGCAAACCAGTATAAAGCGGGTCACTCTATCCCATCCCTCAACGAACGGAGATAATACGTGCGAAACCTTCCCTCTTTTGCAACAGCGACCATCGCCGCGATCGCGCTGGCAAGCCCTTTGGCAGCAGCCCAGAAAAACGGCGCCATTGCCCAGGATTTCAAGCTCACCGATGTGAATGGAAAGACGGTTCAGCTGTCACAGTTCCGCGGCAAGACCGTGGTGCTCGAATGGCACAATCCCGGCTGCCCCTTTGTCGCAAAACACTATAACAGCGGCAATATGCAGGCGACGCAAAAGGCTGCGCGGCAGCAGGGCGCGGTGTGGCTGACCATCAACAGCGGCGCGAAAGGCAAACAGGGTCATATGACCGGTGCCGAGGCGAAGGCGCTGGTTGCCGAACAGAAAATCCAGTCCACCAACTATCTGTTCGACACCAAAGGTCTGGTCGGCAAAGCCTATGGCGCGAAAACCACACCGCATATGTATATTATCGATGGCACGGGAACATTGGTCTATCAGGGCGGTATTGACGACAAGCCGACCGCGAATATCGCAGACATCAAAAATGCACGCAATCATGTGCTTGCTGCACTGAGCGAGATTAAAGCCGGAGACAAAGTGAGCATAGCACAAGCGCGGCCTTACGGCTGCTCGGTCAAATATGCGTCCTGAATAGAAGGAAAAATGCAGGACTGGCGCGCAACTCTACGCGCGTGCCAGCCCTGCGCCCCAGGATCTGGGAATAGGACCACAGCCTGCGAGCCCCCGAAGGCCGTTCGTCAACAGGTCCCCGGACCCAATTGCGAAGCAGATGCTGCTCATTTCATTTTAGAGGGTCGGGAGACAGATCCATTACACAACTCGGATCTGCCTCCCCCTCTGTTCCGACAGCGTGCGACCCTGATTACAGGCGCCGCCGGTCAAACTCTACCAGTCCGCCAGCCAGCTTGTGCCGGCGGAAAAGGAAAAACCATGCTTGTTGATGCTGACCTCGTTTATTCCTGGGGGTTCGGAATATTATTGCCGGGTCAGTTCTTTTCACTGCAATCTCTATGGCGGTCCTCTAGCTAACCTGACCTGAACGGTCATGTAAACTATAGTAACAATCGGTAAACCATTGAAATAATATTACAAATTTGTGTAATTAATGCATAATCTCACGTTGTGCGATTTGCTCGCAACGGCGGTTTTCCGGGGGAAACTGGAAAAAGCCTTATTTTCCATGTGGTTACAATTGCGACTGATTCGGATATTGGAATTCCGCCGGAAACGGCCTCTGCAATATCAGTCCGGCTTGCGGAATCGCATGACAAAGCGGCTGGTTCTGCCGCGCACCGCCGGGTCAAACACATTCTTTTCCAGATCATCCCCCGGGTCGACAAACATCCCGCTTTCCCCGTCGAGCACGAATCCGGCCCTCAGGAAATCAGCCCGTGCGGTGGCCGGATCGATTCGGTGTGTTTTGTCGACCACGGTGCGTGTATCGCCCGGCGGACCGACATGGTCGATCACAGCAACGATGCCGCCGGGCTTCATGCCCGCGTAGAGATTGGCGAGCACGGCAGCCGGGTCCATTTGCTCGAACTTGAACCTTTCACTCTGCCAGTAGAAATCATGATAGATAAGGTGAAGCATGGCGAAATCAATGCTGTTCGCAACCGGCTTATAGTCCGGCAATTGCGACGGCACCATGGTCACATTGGGTTGCCGCGTGGTGACGCTGGCCCATTTTGCTTTGGATTGTTCACTGGAAACAAATTGCGGCGGATTGACCGCGACAACCGTGCCGTCGGGGCCGACAGCGCGACCCAGGATTTCGCTGTAATAGCCACCGCCTGCGAAGATATCGAGCACGGCATCACCGGTTTCGAGACCCATGAATGCCAGCACTTCTGACGGACTGCGGCTCTCATCGAGCGCGACGTCCGCTTCATCGCGACCGGCGTCGGACACAGCTGCTTGATAATCCGGCACCATTGCCTTGGCGCTGGATGGCGGGGAAATAAGGGTTGAGGTGCCCGGCCCTGCATAGACCGGAACCGCGATCGCCAATGCAGAAGTTGCCAATGTCAAAAATATCGATGCACGCATGATCGCTCTCCCCGAAATTATTGGCAGCAATATGAACCTGCAGAGACAGTCGCACAAGCTATTGCCGAGTCATTAGTCTAGCTTCGCATGCCGTTTATCGAAACAACAGACCAATCACATCACTTCCGCTGCACCTTCCCATAGCCCATTTTTCGCGTCCCCGGCCGTCCTTCGGTCGACCGGCCTTTCGGCTGCGCAACCTGCAGGTCGGCAGGCAAGCCCAGTTCCTCCGCTTCCAGCTTTCGGATTTCGTCGCGCAGGCGGCCCGCGGTTTCGAACTCAAGATCAGCAGCCGCATCGCGCATCTGTTTCTCGAGGCTTTCGATATGGGCGCGCAGATTATGCCCGGCCATAGGTTTGCTGTCGTCATCGACCGCACCGGTAACCATATCCTTCGCTGTGGCATGGGCAACGATATCGCCGATATTCTTCCTGATCGATTGCGGGGTAATGCCGTGCTCCAGATTATATTCGACCTGCTTCTCGCGGCGGCGATCGGTCTCGCTGATCGCGCGTTCCATCGAGCCGGTCATCCGGTCGGCATAGAGAATGACCCGCCCATCAACATTACGCGCGGCGCGCCCGATCGTCTGGATCAAGGACGTTTCGCTGCGCAGGAAGCCTTCCTTGTCTGCGTCCAGTATCGCAACCAGCCCGCATTCCGGAATATCGAGACCTTCGCGGAGCAGGTTGATGCCAACCAGCACGTCATAGACGCCCAGCCGCAAATCACGGATCAACTCGATTCGCTCCAGCGTCTCGACATCGCTGTGCATATAGCGGACCTTGATCCCGGCCTCGTGCATGAATTCGGTGAGATCTTCAGCCATTCGTTTGGTCAGCGTCGTGATCAGCGTGCGATAGCCCTTCTCCGCCACCTTGCGGCATTCGTTGATCACATCATCGACCTGATCCTCGACCGGCCTGATCTCGACCGGCGGATCGATGAGGCCGGTGGGGCGGATCACCTGTTCGGAGAACACGCCGCCGGTCTGTTCCATTTCCCATTTGCCCGGCGTCGCCGACACGCTGACCGTCTGCGGCCGCATCGCGTCCCACTCGTTGAAACGCAGCGGGCGGTTGTCGATACAGCTGGGCAAGCGGAAACCATATTCCGCCAGATTGATCTTGCGTCGGTGATCGCCCTTGGACATGGCGCCGATTTGCGGCACCGTCTGGTGGCTTTCGTCGACGAACAGCAGCGCATTGTCCGGAAGATATTCGAACAGGGTCGGCGGCGGCTCGCCCGGCAGCCGGCCGGTCAGGAAGCGCGAGTAATTTTCGATGCCGGCACAGCTGCCGGTTGCCGCGATCATCTCGAGGTCGAAATTGGTCCTTTGTTCCAGCCGCTGATGCTCGATCAGCTTGCCTTCTGCTTCCAGCTCCTTGAGCCGTTCGGAAAGCTCGAATTTGATCGCTTCCATCGCCTGCTTCATCGTCGGCCCCGGCGTCACATGGTGCGAATTGGCGTAGACCCGCACCTTGTTCAGGCTCGCGCCCTTCTTGCCGGTCAGCGGATCAAATTCGACAATTTCTTCAATCTCGTCACCGAAAAAGCTGATCCGCCAAGCCATGTCCTCATAATGCGACGGGAATATTTCAAGATTGTCTCCCCGCACGCGGAAATTGCCACGCGCGAACGCCATGTCATTGCGCTTATACTGCAACGCCACCAGCTTGCGGATGATATCACGCTGGTCGACCGATTGTTCCTTGGTGAGATCAAAGATCATCGCCGAATAGGTTTCGACCGAACCGATACCGTAAAGACAGGAGACCGACGCGACGATGATCACGTCATCGCGCTCGAGCAGCGAACGGGTCGCGCTGTGCCGCATCCGGTCGATTGCCTCGTTTACAGAGCTTTCCTTCTCGATATAGGTATCCGACCGCGCGACATAGGCTTCGGGCTGGTAATAGTCATAATAAGAGACAAAATATTCGACGGCATTGTCCGGAAAGAAATTCTTGAACTCGCCGTAAAGCTGCGCCGCCAGGATCTTGTTGGGCGCCAGGATCAGGGCGGGCCTTTGCAGATCTTCAATCATCTTGGCCATAGTGAACGTCTTGCCCGAGCCGGTTACCCCGAGCAGCACCTGATCGCGCTCGTCATCGCGCGTCCCGGCAACCAGTTCCATGATCGCAGCCGGCTGATCGCCGGCCGGCTCGAAATCGCTGACCAGCTTGAACGGTCTTCCGCCCTCCGATTTGGCCGGACGATTGGGCTTGTGCGGAACGAAATCCTCGCCGGTTTCCGGTTCCGCAAGGCCTCTTCTGATTACCAATTCTGTCATTGGGTCAATATGGAACAAAAAGGGTCCAATGTCATCCCCGTTCTCTAGTTTTCAGATGAAAGGAATGATAGAAAATTTACTTCGCGGATACATCGGTTTATGGCGCGTAGCGGGGCACATTAATTGAGGGAATATCTTGTGAAAAAATTACTAGTTTCGGTTGCAGCGCTAAGCCTGATAGCCGGCTGTTCAGACAAGGGTGCGGATCAGGATGGCGACGGGAAAATCACGTCTGAGGAAGTCGCCAAGGAAATGAACAAAGTCACTCTCGAACCGGGCGAGTGGGAAAATACCGTCGAAATCGTTGACGTGGAAATTGAAGGCCTGCCCGAAGGTATGCCGGCCGGCGTCATGGACAGCATGAAGGGCAAGGTCACCACCACCAAGTCCTGCATCACCAAGGAACAGGCCGAAAATCCGGGCGCGCAATTTTTTGCCGCGCAGGAAGAAACCAATTGCGAGGTCAAGAAATTCGATATGAGCGGCGGTGCCGTATCATCCGAAATGTCCTGCAGCAATATGGGCGGCGCTCCCGGCAACATGACCATGGCGATGGACGGTCAATATGGGCCGAGCAGCTATGACATGACGATGAACATGACGGGCGGCGCAGGCGGCATGAAGATGAACATTACCGCAAAGAGCAATGGCAAACGAATCGGTAATTGTCCGGCTGGCTAATTACCGGCAGACCTGCCAGATAAGAGTGGCCAAACAAGAGTGGCCAAGCAAGATTTGGCAGAACAGACAGGAAGGCAGGAGCATTTCGCTTCTGCCTTTTTGTTTTTGCACTGGATGGCGCGCGCTCTAGCGCACGGAAGAAATATGATCCCGCAGGTCATTGCATCTGGCTCTGCGACTGATAGGTTTCGCTCCGACGCCACATCAATCGCCCCGATTGATAATCAGGAGAAAGACCATGATTGGATATGTCACGCTCGGCACCAATGATCTCGACAAGGCGCGGACCTATTATGATGCGCTGCTGGGGGAGCTCGGCGCGAAGCACTTAATGGAGTTGGAGGAGAACGGCTTCACGCTCTACGGAATCGATATGGCGACTCCTGCGATCGCGATCACAAAGCCTGACAAGGGCCAAGCGGGAGAGCATGGCAATGGCAATATGATTGCGCTGCAGATGCAGGAACGCGGGCAAGACGACAGACGCTACGAAAAGGCCCTCGAAATGGGCGGTAGCGACGAAGGCGCGCCAGGCCTTCGCGGCGATGAAGGCCCGATGGCCTTCTACGCTGCCTATTTCCGGGATCCGGACGGCAACAAGCTTTGCGCATTTCGTATGGGCGCTGCATAAGGCTACAAAATACAGGGAGAAAAACATGAAGCATCTTTTGGCTCTGGCTGCGACTACAGCCTTGATCTGGACCACGCCTGTCATGGCGCAGAACGGTTCGGCGTCACCCGATCTGGCAGCCGCCATCGCAGCGGATTATGACAATAGGCTGGAAACCCTGTTTCTGGATTTCCACCGCAACCCCGAACTATCCTATAAGGAAACCCGAACCGCCGCGATCATCGCGACGAAATGGCGCGATGCGGGTTTCACCGTCACCGAGAAGGTCGGCGGTACCGGCGTCGTCGCGGTCATGAAAAATGGTAAAGGCCCTACCCTGATGCTGCGCGCGGACATGGACGGCCTGCCGCTCGTCGAGAACAGCGGGCTGGACTATATGTCGACCGCGAAACAGGTCAGCATTGATGGCGAGGAAAAGCCGGTGATGCACGCCTGCGGTCATGATGTGCATATCACTTCGCTAATCGGCACCGCGCACCAGATGGCGGCCCGGAAGGATCAGTGGGCCGGCACTTTGGTGCTGATCGCGCAACCAGCCGAAGAGCGTATCGGCGGCGCCAAGCTGATGATGGACGACGGTCTCTATACCCGTTTCCCCAAACCCGATTTCGCCATGGCCTTCCACGTTTCGGCTGGCACGCCGACTGGCAAATTGGCGCTAAGCGAGGGAATCACCTATAGCTCGTCCGACAGCGTCGATATCATCATCCACGGCGTTGGCGCGCATGGCGCGTCCCCGCATCGCGGCAAGGACCCGATCGTGATGGGCGCGGAAATCATCATGGCGCTGCAGACCATCGTCAGCCGGGAAATCGCGCCGCTCAAGCCGGCTGTAGTGACGGTCGGTTCCTTTCACAGTGGCTTCAAGCACAATATCATCTCCGACAAGGCGACCATGCAATTGACAGTCCGCTCGGATGATGCGGAAACGCGGGCAAAACTGCTCGAGGGGATCAAGCGGATCGCGACCAATGTCGGCCGTATGAACGGCATGCCGGAGGACAGGCTGCCCGAAGTTCTGGTGTCTCATGAATCCACTCCGGCCAATTATAATGATGTTGAACTGACCAAAAGGGTGACCGGTGTATTTGCCAGCCGGTTCGGCGAAGACGTGTTCGACAACCAGCCGCGCGAAGGCATGGGCGCAGAAGATTTCGCGTATTTTGTCGAGCCGAACACCGATGTGCCCGGCGTCTATTTTGCCGTCGGCGGGACACCCCAGGCCGATTTTGATCGCGAAGAAGCAGGCGGTGCGCCGGTACCTTCGCACCACTCACCCTTCTTCAAGGTTGCGCCGAGAGAGTCCGTGACACTGGGAATTGAAGCGATGACCGCTGCGGCACTGGACCTGCTGGCACCGAAGTCGGATTAACCGTGGCCGATGGGCTTTCCTCTTCTCAGCTCAAGAGCCTGAAAAAGCTGCTGCTCGAGCGGCAAGCGGAACTGAAAACACGCGACGAGGATGGCGCCAGCTGGCGCGGGCCGGTCGAGCTCGACCAGCAAAGCGTCGGCCGCCTGTCGCGGATGGATGCGATGCAGCAGCAGGAAATGGCCCAGGCGGAAGCGCGCCGCCGAACCAGCGATCTGGCGCGAATTGAGATCGCCCTGAACCGAGTAGACGAAGGGGAATATGGCTGGTGCGCCGAGTGCGGCGAAACTATTGCCTACAAGCGCCTCGGAATCGATCCCGCCACCCATTTGTGCATCAGCTGCGCGCACTGATCTGCACCAAAGTTCGTCAAAGTTAGGGCCACGGAAGCCTTTTGCAAGCTTGACATGCAACCATATAGTTGCATATAGAGAGGCATGTCCGATGTCTTTGCCGCCCTTGCCGATGAAACCCGCCGCGCCCTGCTGGACCGGCTGTTTGTTAAAAATGGCCAGAGCCTGACCGACCTTCACGGCGGCATGGTCATGTCGCGGCAGGCGGTGGCCAAACATCTGCATATTCTCGAGACAGCCAATCTTGTCTCGGTCCACTGGCAGGGCAGGGAAAAGCTGCACTATCTCAACCCCGTTCCGCTCGGCGACATCGTCCACCGCTGGGTCGGCAAGTTCGAGAATGCCCGGATCGAAGCGCTGACCGATTTCAAACAGCAGATCGAAAGTGCTTCCAACCCTTCCAATGCCATCACGCCAGAGGAGAAACGTCGTGCCTGATAATGGAACTGCCAATATCAAGACCCGTGCATCGACCGGAGAAATGTGCGCGCCGGATTTTGTCTATACGATCTTCATCAAGGCCACTGCCGAACAGGTCTGGAACGGCCTGATCGATCGGGATCTGACCAAAGCTTATTGGGGCCATTATAACGAATCCGACTGGCAGCCGGGCTCGCGGTGGAACCATGCCCGCAGCGATGGCAGCGGAAAAATCGATACGCGCGGCCATATTGTCGAAATCGATCCACCCCGTAAAATGGCCTGGACCTGGGCCTTCGATACGGAAGCAGATCAGCCCGGGAAACTGTCCCGCGTAACTTACGAACTGACCAGCCTGGGTCCCGATACCAAATTGACAGTTACCCATAGCGAACTCGAACCGGGATCGCGGATGGATATCGGCGTGCGCGAAGGATGGCCAGCAGTGCTCAGCAATCTCAAATCGATATTGGAAACCGGCACGGTACTGTCCGAAGAGCTTTGGCCGAAAACCTAACGTCAGCGCAAAAGCGGACTGCGCCGGATCAATCGAGTCATATTTGCGTTCGGTGAACCGCCGCTGCGCTTTTCACCCTTTCCCGCTGCGACACTTCGCTCTAATATGCGACCGATGGAAATCCCCGCTGATATCAAGCCATTTGATGGCCGTTTTGTTGACGGCAAACATTATTTCGCCTGTCGCGTCTATTTTGAAGACACGGATTTTTCCGGCATTGTCTATCATGCCAATTATCTTCGCTATATGGAGCGGGCCCGTTCGGACATGCTGCGCCAGCTCGATATGGACCAGGGCGCGGCCTATGACAGCGGCGAAGGCGTCTATGCTGTGGTCGATCTGACGATGAAATATCAGTTGCCGGCGAAACTAAATGATGATCTGGTCGTTATCAGTACGGTCGAGACGCTGCGTGCCGCCAGCGTGATCATCGACCAGAAAATTATGCGCGGTACAGACCATATTACGTCAGCTTCCGTTCACGCAGCCTTTCTTACTCCCGCCGGACGTCCCAGACGACAACCGAAGGCGTGGACAAAGGCATTTGCCAGCGTCATGGATCAGGCCGATATGAAATGAAGGATTATAAATCTTGCTAGACCAACTTTCCCTGGGGGCGACTGCCGGAAATTTCTCTCCCTTCATGCTGTTCATGGAAGCCGATATTGTCGTCAAGGCGGTGATGATCGGCCTGCTGCTGGCCAGCGTCTGGACGTGGATGATCATTGTCAGTTTCGGCATGAACATTGCGCAAATATCGCGTAAATCGGATAAGTTCGAACGGTCTTTCGACAAGACCGAGAATCTCGACCGCTTCTATGACGAATATGGCCAGTCCTCCCTGCCCAGCGCCAAGGTGCTGGCAGCCGGAGTCAAGGAATGGCGCCGTTCGACCGCAAAGGCTCCGATCGACCGCGAAGGCACCCGCCAGCGGCTGGCCAGCGCGATGAACACGACCATCGCCCGTGAAGTCGACCGGATTGCCGACCGGCTCAATTTTCTCGCGACCGTGGGCAGCGTCGCCCCCTTTGTCGGCCTTTTCGGCACGGTCTGGGGCATCATGCGCAGTTTCTCGGCCATTGCCGCAGAACAGAATAGCTCGCTCGCCGTGGTCGCGCCAGGCATTGCCGAAGCCCTATTCGCCACCGCCATTGGCCTGTTTGCCGCGATCCCCGCCGTGATTGCCTATAACCGCTTCTCCCATCGCCTGAACAAGCTGGAAGCCCGGATGGGCCGCTTCGCCGATGGCTTCCACGCTACGCTCAGCCGCGAACTGGAGCTGGGAGACTGAGCATGGGCATGAATATGGGATCCGGAATTGGCAGGCGCGGCGGAGGCCGCGGCCGCGCGCCGATGGCCGAGATCAATGTCACGCCGTTTGTCGACGTGATGCTGGTGCTACTGATCATATTCATGGTGACCGCGCCGCTGCTGGTCACCGGCGTCCCTGTCGACCTGCCGGAAAGCCGCGCCAATGCGCTGGAACAGGAGCAGGAACCGGTCCAGATTTCGATCGACAACGACGGCCGCATTTTCATTGATGACGAAGAACTCAGCCGGGGCGCGCTCGAGACCCGGCTGCGCGAAATCGCCGCCGACCAGAATCCGGAAGACCCGCGACAAATCATGCTGCGCGGTGACAAGACGCTCGACTACGGGCTTATCATGGGTGTGATGGGCGAACTTAACCGCGCAGGACTGAACCGCGTGTCGCTGGTCACTACAGGTTCATCCGAGACTCCATAGTAATGGACCGCTGATATGAAGAAAGCTGAAAAAATTGGCTTGGGAATAGCGGCTGCGGGTCATGTGGCCCTGTTCGGCGCGCTCTCCTTAAGCATATTGAGCAGCACGAACGACGCGTTTCGCAACAAGCCGATTGAGGTTATGATTGCCGATGAAGTGGGGCTCGAAAGCGCCGCTCCCGATCCATCCATGATCACGCCTGCGACCAGCGTTGCACCGGAGCTCGGCGCGCCGGAAGAGAGCAGCTTTGTCGAACCGGAGCCGCTGCCCGAACCACCGAAAGCCGAAGCAAAACCGACGCCAGCAAGCAAACCCGCCCCCGTTTCCCGCGAACCCCGACGGCGACCGGACAAGCCCGCCAGTACCACGGCCAAGGCAGAAACAAAGCCGGTTCCCAAACCGAAACCCCGCGGTTCGCGACTGGGTGATGATTTCCTCAAAGGCGTCACCGATGCGCCATCGGTCAGCCGCAACCAGAATATCGCGGCGGAGAGAGCTTCGCCGGCTGCTGTCGCTTCACTGGAACGCGAGCTGTACCGGCTGATCAAACAGAAATGGCGTCCCCCGACAGGCGCCGATGCGGAGCTGTTGCGCACCAAGGTGACCGCGCGCCTCGATAGCAGCGGTCAGATTATCGGCAGACCGACAGCCACGACGACCGGCATCACGCCAAGCAATCGGTCGCAGGTCGACATCCATCAGGAACGGGCGATCGCCGCGATCCAGCTTGCCGCGCCTTTTACGACTTTCCCGGAAAAATATTATGACGAGTGGAAGGTTATCGAACCTGTCCTCTATCTTGGCGTCTAGGAGACCACCCATGCAATCACCCGCCCTCTTTGTCCGCACAGCGATGCTCGGCATCATCGCCAGCATCGGCATGACCACGACCGCGCACGCCCAACTGACAGTCGATGTCGACAATAGCGCATCGGAAGAACTGGTCATTGCCGTGCCCGGACTCCCGACCCAACAGAGCGTCGACACGGCCGCTGGCAGCACTAGCGAGCTGGGCGCAAAAATCAGCGATGTCATCGTCACCGACCTGCGATCCAGCGGCCTGTTCAAGCCGGTCGGGCGAAACCAGGTCCGGTCGATCAGCTACTCCGAAGTCACCGCCCCCCAATTCCCCTATTGGAGCGGCACCAGTGCCGCTGCGCTGATCCAGGGCTTCGTGCGGGCCAATCCCGACGGCAAGCTGACGGTCGGTTGCTATCTCTACGATGTCGCGCTGGAAACCGAACTCACTCGCCAGGGCTTTGTTGTCGAACCACGTGACTGGCGCAGAGCCGCGCATAAATGCGCCGATTCCATCTATTCACGCCTGAGCGGAGAATCGCCCTTTTTCGACAGCCGGATCGCCTATATCGCGGAGACCGGCCCCAAGGGGAACCGGGTCAAAAGACTGGCAATCATGGACAGCGACGGCGCCAACCACCGGTTCATCACCAACGGCCAGGCCACTGCCCTCACCCCGCGCTTTTCACCTGATTACAAGAGCATTGTCTATCTGAGCTTTCTCGACGGAAACCCGCGCATCTATGTCTATGACATCGGCACCGGACGCCAGCGGCTGATCACCCAGAGCACCAACCCGACCTTTGCGCCGCGCTGGTCACCCGATGGCAAGTGGATACTCTATTCCATGGCGATTGCCGGCAACACCGATATCTACAAGGTTTCGGCAGCGGGCGGCGGCAAACCGCAGCAGCTGACCTTCTCCCCCGGCATCGATATCGGCGGCAGCTTTTCTCCCGACGGCAGCCGGATCGTCTTTGAAAGCGATCGTTCGGGCAGTCAGCAACTCTATGTGATGAACGCCGATGGCGGTAATGAACGGCGGATCAGCTTTGGCGGCGGCCGCTTTGCGACACCGGAATGGAGCCCGCGCGGCGACCTGATTGCCTTCACCAAAATGGCCGGCAATTTCCGTATCGGCGTGATGACACCCAGCGGCGGTGGCGAGCGTCTGCTCACCAACAGCTGGCAGGATGAAGCCCCGACATGGGCGCCCAATGGCCGGGTGATCCAGTTTTTCCGGACGACCAAGGGAAGCGGCGGCACCGGGATCTGGCAAGTCGACCTGACCGGTCGAAACGAACGGCAGTTACCGACGCCGGTCAACGGCTCGGATCCGGCCTGGGGTCCGCTGCTGCCGTAAATTCAAATCAAGACAAGTCACTGGAAAATGACTATATAAAGCCCAAGGGCAAATTCAAATAGGAGCAGAATTATGATCAAATATGCAACTCCCCTCCTGATTACCGCAAGCCTGGTTTTGGCTGGCTGTTCGAAAAAAGCACCGGAAGAACTACCGCCGCCACCGCTCGGCACGACGACATCGACTCCGGAACCGACCGGTCCCGTTGGCCCCGGCTACGCTCCGGGTTCGCAGGGCGATTTCCTGGCCAATACGATGTCCGACCGGGTATTGTTCGACACCGATCGCTTCAATATCGACTCACAGGATCAGCTTATCTTGCAGAGTCAGGCGCAATGGCTGGCGCAAAACCCCAATGCACGGGTCACTATCGAGGGGCATGCCGATGAGCGTGGCACCCGCGACTACAACCTGGCGCTCGGCGAGCGTCGTGCCAATGCCGCGAAAAACTATCTCGCCTCGCTGGGCGTCAGCCCAGCTCGGATGACCACGGTCAGCTATGGCAAGGAGCGCCCCGAAGCGCTGGCGTCCAATGAAAGCGCATGGGCACAGAACCGCCGCGCCGTGAGCGTCGTCATCCGCTAAACCGGACGGACACAAGAGACAAAAAAAAGGGCCGCTACCTGAACAGGTAGCGGCCCTTTTTTGTCGCTCAAAAAGCGCTTATTTCTTGGTGCCGGTCATTGCCATTTCACCGAAAGCGCCCGCTTTAACCGAACCGGCCAGCTGACCATCGGTGATTGTCGCGTCGCCTTCCAGCTTCATCGGCATGGGAACGGTCATGTTCATTTCCCAGGTGATGTGATTGCCATCGACCTTGCCGTTTTCCACGTCCATCGCGCCCATCGCACCGGCATTGGTGCCAGTGAATGTGTCACCGTCGGTGACAATGGTGAATTCCGACGTCTGGTCTCCCATCGGGGATTTGGTTACGCAAGTATAGGTTCCATCAATAGACATTCCATTCTCCTTTTAATATCTAAGCCCTGATCCCGCTCAAGCCAGCAATCACTCGCCGCCTTCTGCCGAATCATTCGAACTGCTATCACTATTAACAGCAGTGTCATTAACTTCATAGCCGCGATATTCGACCGGCATATCCAGCGCGTCCAGCTGGGTTTTGATCTTGGACAGGTCGCCGACGATCACCCAGGTAAATTTGTCCGGGTCGACAGCCTCGGCCATGGCGTTGTCGAGATCGTCTTCAGTCAGCGCCTTGTAACGGTCGGCTACGGTTTCCGCATAGTTGGATGGCCTGCCCAACATCACGTCGCCCTGCATCTGGGACAAAATGCTTGCGGTCCGTTCAAATTGACCGGGCAATTCCCGGACATTCCCGTTGACCGTGCGCTCCAGCTCGGCCGGCGTGACGCCATTTTCGTTCAGAAAATCGCGAACCTGGGCATCTATCGCCGCAACGGCGGGACCGGTCTGGTTGGTCTGGACCGGCGCACGCATCGTGTACATGACCCGGTCTTCGCCGCGCAACAGACTGTTGCGGGTGCCGTAACTCCAGCCCTTGGTCTCGCGCAGGTCCATGTTGATCCGCGAGAGAAAATTGCCACCCAATATTTCATTGGCCGCGTTGAGGGTCAGCAGGTCATCCGATCCCTTATACGGCAGGACCTGTCCCGCCAGAATCATAGATTGCGGAGAATTGGGGCGGTGGATGGCAATGATCCGCCCCTCTCCTTCGGGAATGACCGCGTCAAAATTCTTCGCCGGCGCGGCTTTCCCCGAACCCTTCCACTTGCCGAAGCGCATCTCCAGCTTGTCGACCAGCTCCTGCTTGTCGATTCTACCCGCGGCGAAAATCGTCGCCTTGGCCGGATGCATCCACTGTTGGTGAAAAGCCGACAGATCATCGCGGGTGATTGCCGAGACTGTTTCTTTCGTACCATTGCCCGACAGACCGCGGCCATAGGGATGGTCGGCACCGAAGAGCAGCGGCGGCAGCGTGTTGCTGGCGATGCTCAGCGGGTCGCTTTCTTCGCGTTCGATCGCAGTCAGCTGCCGGATCCGAATACGTTCGACATCGTCGGTATTGAACGCCGGGTTCTTGACGATATCCGCCATCAGGTCAAGCGAGGCATCAAGATTGGGATTCACTGTGCTCAAATCGACATCGGTGCGATCGCGCCCGCCGCCGACGCTGATATTGGCGCCCAGCCGTTCCTGCTGCTCGGCGATTTCGACCGAAGTCAGGCTGGTGGTGCCTTCTTCCATGACCGAGGTCACGAAATTCTGCAGCCCGAGCTTGTCGGTGGAATCCGCGCTGGTGCCTGCGTTAAAGGAAAGGGTTACGCGCGTCATCGGCACCGCATCACGGCGAGCGAAATAGACTTTGATGCCGTTGGACAGGGTCGCGGTCTCGACATCCGGAAAGTCGACATTCAGAATCTCGCCCACCGGCGGCAAGGCCGACCGGTCGGGCGCGGTTACGGTTCCGGCTTGACCATCCTGCATGTAAAAAGCGGGGGCGGTCAGAACGCCGGTGCGCGCGCCTTTGCCAGCGCCCACTTCCTGATATTCTTCGCGCTCGCCAGGCACCACCGTGATGCCAAGCACAGGACGGGTCAGCCATTTCTGCATTGCTGCCTTGACCGCTGCCGGTGTCGTTGCCGCCAGCCGGCCGAGTTCTTTCTTGTAGAATTCCGGATCATCGGAATAGAGCTTGCCCTGTGCCAGGGCGACGGCCTTGCCGCTAAAGCCGCCAACCTGCTCCAGCCCGGCAATCCGAGCCGCAGCATTGCGTGTCGCCACCCGCTGCACTTCGTCTTGGGTCGGGCCATTGGCGATGAAATCGGCGATAATCTCGTCCAGCCGCTTGGCCACGGCATCCGCATCCTCGCCCGGCTTCACGTCGGCCTGGATATTCACGAAACTGCTGTGCACGAACGGAATGACATAGGCGGAAACGGAAACCGCGTTTTTCTCGTCCCGGACCATGATATTGTCGAGCCGCGAACTGGCCAGGCCGCCGAGCACGGTCAGACCGACATCAAGCGGCGTATAGTCTGGATCGTTCAGACCCGGCACCACCCAGTTGCGGTAGATGCGCGTGGTCGCGACCTTGTCCTTCATCACCTCATAGATCGGGGCTTCGAGCGTCGGCAAAGCAGGGTTGAGTTCCGGGATAGGCTTCCCAGCCGGTATCGCGCCGAACCATTTACTGACCTTGGACCGCGCGGTCGCGACGTCAATATCGCCGGCCAGCACCAATATGGAATTATTGGGGCCATAATGATCGGTGAACCATGACTTCATGTCGCCGAGCGAAGCTGCTTCGAGATCTTCGAGCGATCCGATCGTGTCGTGACCATAAGGATGATCTGCAGGAAAGAGCAATTCGGTCTGGCGATAGCCGACCAGCCCGTAAGGCTGATTGTCACCCTGGCGTTTTTCGTTCGACACAACGCCGATCTGGTTGTCGAGCTTCTCCTGCGTCACAGCGCCCAGCAGATAGCCCATCCGGTCGCTTTCGAGGAACAGGGCAACATCAAGCGCGGAGGTCGGGACGGTCTGGAAATAATTGGTCCGGTCGAGCCAGGTTGTGCCGTTAAGATCGGTTGCACCAATCTGCCGCAGCGGTTCGAAAAAATCTCCCGGTGCATTTTCCGACCCGTTGAACATGATATGTTCGAACAGATGCGCATAGCCGGTCTTGCCCTCGGGCTCGTTGGCCGAACCGACACCATACCAGATCGAGACCGCGACAACCGGCGCCTTGCGGTCGGTGTGGACGAGGACTTTCAACCCGTTGTCGAGGGTGAATTCTTCATAGGGAATATCAACCGCGGCAACCAGCTCGCTGACCGGTGCCGGTTCGGCGGATTGATGGTGCTTGGCCAGCGCGGGCGCAGTGACCGTCAACGCCGTGGTGGTCAGCGCCAGCAACAGGGAACGGGACAAACGGGACATCGGGATATTCCTCTCAATCAGCATGAAATTTTTCAACTTCGAACATGGCGCTAAACCGGACATGGTCTATTGCCGGCTTCGACGAACGCCATTCAGCCGTCGACCAACGGCTATTTTGCCTTCCACCCCCAGAACAGATGGCAGGGCAGAATATTCCAGAAGGAATAGCCGCTGTCGATATGGTCGAAATGGGGTGTCATGAAATCGCGTGCTTTTTTGACGAACTGGTAAACCAGAAAGGCGCCGCCCGGACGGATGACATCATAGGTCTCTTTGGCAATTTTCGGACCGAGTTGATCGGGCAATGTCGAAAAAGGCAGACCGGACAGGACATAGTCGGCTTTCTCGTGCCCGAGTTCTCTTATGATCTTTTGCACATCGGCAGCGGACCCGTGAATCGGGTAGAATCGGCTGTCGCGGATTGACTTGCCCAGATAGTCGATGAAATCTTCATTCAGGTCGATCACGATCAAAGTCGCCTCGGGCTTCATCCGTTCGAGCACCGGGCGGCAGAATGTGCCCACGCCCGGACCATATTCGACGAACAGGTCGCACTCGTTCCATTTCACTGGTTCAAGCATCTTCTTGATCGTGATGTCGGACGACGGCATGATGGAACCCACCATCACCGGATGCTTCAGAAAGCCCTTGAAGAATACGCCCCAGGGACCGAGGCGGCGCTCCAGTCGCGACTTGATACGGTCCATAATTTTTGTTTTGGCGACACTATTTGACAAACCATTCCTCCGGCAACAGATCAAACTGTAATAGTAGAGCGTTACAGCGCCGGTGACAAATATAATAGCGGTTGCCCGGTGCAATCCACCGGTTAAAAGATAGCCATGCAGCTTCATCCAAACGACTCCATCGCGGTGATTTTTTGCGCACAACGCACCGACACCGGTGAAGAGGCCTATCAGGCCGCTGCGGCGGCGATGGGGGCGCTCGCCGCTCAGCAACCCGGCTATCTTGGCCAAGATCATGCCCGGTCCGCGGATGGTTTCGGAATTACCATCAGCTATTGGCACGATGACGCCAGCGCCCAGGCTTGGCGCAACAACCCGGAACATGCCCGGATCCGCGATCAGGGCCGCGACAAATGGTATAGTGCCTACAGTCTTCATGTCACCCGCGTTGAACGTGGCTATGACTGGCAGAAATAGCATGGCATAGGGACGACCATGGCCGATTCTCCCGACCTTGAACCGCTGAACCGCAAGCTATCCTATCCGGATGCCAAGCCGATAGACAGCACGCGTATGGCTGTCTTGTTCTCGGTCATGCTGGTCACCGCGTCGGGCAACACGGCCATGCAGTCGATTTTGCCGACCATCGGCACCCAGCTCAATATTCCCGATTTCTGGGTCAGCGCGGCATTCAGCTGGTCGGCTCTGCTCTGGGTCTATACCGCGCCGAAATGGGCACGCCAGTCCGACCATCGCGGCCGCAAGGCGCTGATGCGTCTGGGCATGATCGGCTTTACCACGTCCTTCGCGCTAGCCGGCCTGGCGCTTTTTCTGGGACTGCTCGGCTGGTATAGCGCACTCTGGACCTTCATCCTGTTCGCCTGTTTCCGCAGCCTGTACGGCGGCCTTGGTTCGGCTGCGCCGCCCGCGGTGCAAGCCTATGTGGCGGCCCGCACTCCGCGTGCCGACCGGACCAAGGCGCTGTCGCTGATTTCATCCTCTTTCGGCCTTGGTACGATTGTCGGCCCGGCGATTGCGCCATTGCTGATCATACCGGCGCTCGGCCTGTCCAGCCCGATGTTCGCCTTTGCCGCAATCGGGATATTGGTGATGATCGCGCTGGCGCTGAAACTGCCCAATGACAATCCCGGCTATCAAGCTCGCGGTGTGGTGACGTCGGAACCCTATAGTTCTGCGCCTTCTTCCGGCAGCCTGAAAGAAGAGGATGACAATAGCGAGGAGGAAAACGGCGTACCGCCGCGACTGCGCTGGGGTGACGAGCGGGTCAAGCCATGGCTGATCACCGGCATATTGGGCGGCAATGCCCATGCTCTGATATTGGGCGTGGTTGGCTTTCTTGTCCTCGACCGGTTGGGCTTGCGCGGCGATCCGGAGATGGGGATTCAGATGACCGGAATCGTGCTGATGTCCGGCGCGGCGGCGACTTTGCTGGCGCAATGGGGGTTGATCCCGCTACTCCAAATGGGGCCGCGATCTTCGATATTATGGGGCATGGTCCTGGGTGCCGGCGGCTGTCTGTTAATCGGATTTTCTCACGACTTGCACGGCATCATCATCGGGTTCGCAGTGGCATCGCTCGGCTTTGGCCTGTTCCGTCCCGGCTTTACCGCCGGCGCCTCCCTCGCCGTCAAACGATCCGAGCAGAACGGTGTCGCCGGCATTGTCGCGTCGGTGAACGGCATGGCGTTCATCGCCTCCCCGGCCTTTGGCGTGCTGCTTTACACTTATGCCGGTCCCCTGCCATTCTGGCTGGCGACCGGCATTTGTGTGTTCCTGTTCGCCTGGGGCTTCAAAACCCTCAAGCTCGACGACCGGATCATGACCGACAACTAGCCGTTTATCAGTGTTTGCTGTCCTTCACCGGAGTCAGCATTCCCGGCGAGACAAAACCGATCGGTTCGGCCCGCATCGCGTTCTGCTTCAGCTGTGATTCCATCTTGGAATATTCTTCCTCCATATCCTCGGTGACCGAAGCCCGGCTGTCTTCCAGCGCCTTTTCGAAATGTTTCATCTGGACGGTTTCAACAAGGCCGCCAAATTCCCGCAGCGCATAAAGCCCGGCCCGGCGGACAAGGTCCTCCAGATCGGCACCGGAATAGCGGTCGGTGCGCTCGGCCATATCGTCGAGGTCGACATCCTTGCCCAGCGGCATTTTCGATGTGTGAATTGCCAATATGCGGCGTCGGCCAGCCTTGCCCGGAACCGGCACGTAGATCAGCTCGTCAAAGCGTCCCGGCCGCAGCAATGCTGGATCAACCAGACCCGGGCGATTGGTCGCGCCGATCAGGATCACCGACTGCATTTCTTCCAGGCCATCCATTTCGGCGAGGAGCGTATTGACCACACGCTCGGTTACCTGGGGTTCGCCCATGCCGCGACCGCGTGCCGGCACGAGACTGTCAATCTCGTCGATGAACAGGATCGTAGGCGCGACTTGCCTTGCCCGCGCGAACAGCCGTGCAATCTGTTGCTCGCTCTCGCCATACCATTTGGAGAGCAGGTCGCTTGATTTGACTGCGATGAAATTGGCTTCGGCTTCGCGCGCAACCGCCTTGGCCAGCAAGGTCTTGCCGGTTCCAGGCGGGCCGTAGAGCAGAAAACCCTTGGCAGGACGAATGCCCAGACGTGTAAAGGCTTCCGGGTTTTTCAGCGGCAGCTCGATACCTTCCTTCAACCGCATCTGCGCATCGTCTAGACCGCCAATATCTTCCCAGCGGACATCCGGTGCCTGGACCATGACTTCGCGCATCGCGGAAGGCTGGACCCGCTTCAGGGCTTCAATGAAATCATGCCGGTAAACGACCAGTTCCTCGAGCACTTCCGGTGGCACGGTTTCCGACTCCAGATCCAGCTTGGGCATGATCCGGCGGACAGCTTCAATCGCGGCCTCGCGAGTCAATGCCGCCAGATCGGCTCCGACAAAACCGTAGGTTGTGCGGGCAAGCTCTTTTAAATCAACATTTTTGCCGAGCGGCATGCCGCGTGTGTGGATGCCCAATATCTCGCGCCTTCCGGCAAAGTCCGGAACGCCGACGATAATTTCCCGATCAAAGCGACCCGGACGACGCAGCGCCTCGTCAATCGCTTCGGGACGGTTGGTCGCGGCAATGACCACCAGGTTGAGCCGTGATTCCAGACCATCCATCAGGGTGAGCAGCTGTGCCACCAGGCGTTTCTCGGTTTCGCCCTGCACCTGGCCACGTTTTGGCGCGATCGAATCGATCTCGTCGATAAACAGGATTGATGGCGCGGCCTTGGTGGCGGCTTCGAATATTTCGCGCAGCTTCTTTTCAGACTCGCCATAGGCAGAGCCCATGATTTCCGGCCCGTTGATCAAAAAGAACTCGGCTTCGCTTTCATTGGCGACCGCCCGGGCAAGCCGAGTCTTGCCGGTCCCCGGAGGGCCATGCAGCAGCACGCCGCGTGGCGGATCGACGCCAAGCCGGGTGAACAGTTGCGGATAGCGCAACGGCAGTTCAACCATTTCACGAAGCTGGTCGATCGTTTCGTGCAAGCCCCCGATATCGTCATAGGTGACATCGGCGCGGCGATGCTCGGTCGACTCCTCATATTCCGGACGCAGCTCGACCTCGGTCTCATCGTCAATGTGAACAATCCCCTTGGGAGTGGTCGCGATGACGTTGAGCCTTATCTGGGTCAGCGAAAAAGCCGGCGCTGCCAGCATCTCCCGCAATTGTGGTGGCATATCGCCGCGATCAACCTGTTGCTGACCATGGGTGGCGACAAAATCTCCCGCTTTCAATGGCCGTCCCATGAAGCTGCGCTTCAGGCCGCCGCCATTGCCTTGCAATCGCAGGTCTTTTTGCGCCGGGCCGAATACCACCTTCTTGGCCGGTTTCGATTCGACCTTGCGAATTTCGACAAAATCGCCGGCACCGACTCCGGCATTGGCGCGCTGCAGACCGTCAAGACGGACAAAGTCGAGTCCCTCATCTTCCGGATAGGGCAGGACCGCTCGCGCTGGCGTTGTCTGTTTGCCGACGATTTCAACAACGTCGCCTTCGATCAATCCCAATTTACCGAGATTATCGCGGGACAGGCGGGCCAGCCCGCGACCACTGTCCTCGGGCCGGGCATTGGCAACTTGTAATTTCAGAAGGCTGCTATCGTCTTCGGGCTTGTCTTTATTGGGCACTGGATCGGACACTGGGGCGTATCTCCTCGATAATCGTTTTGGTTCTTTCCAATAAGATAGGGATCGCCAGGCCGATATGCGACTCGGATTTTCAGATGAAGTATCGCATGGCCGAATTCTGCCAAAAAAAAAGGCCAGTTCCGAAGAACTGGCCTGAAAAGTTTTTAGGAGAGGATGCCTGAAAGGCCCATTCTGAATGCAGCAGAACAGATTATTGTGCAAGTGCGAAAAGAACATTGAAGGTTGCATAACTTGCAACTTATCAATAATGCTAGTGACAGTTTTCCGCCATTCCCCTTGATTCGGTCCTAATTTTGCGTTGCACAAAGCTCATTTAGCCACAATATCGGTCATCTTATGCGTCGTCTTCCTCCCCTTCGCGCCCTCGAGGCCTTCATTCGCGTAGCCCGTCTGGGCTCTTCCAAGGCAGCAGCCGCCGAACTGGCGCTGTCTGCGCCGGCGCTCAGCCGGCGAATCAAATCGCTGGAGGACCATATCGGCAAGCCCTTGTTCGAACGGCGGAACCAGTCGATGGTATTGAACGGCGATGGCCAGGCCTTGCTGAAAGCGGTGGCCCCGGCGCTGGAGGTCATCGGCGAAGCGGTTGACCAGATGACGGTCACCGGCGGTGACATGCGTTTGCGTCTTGGCGTACTGCCCTTGTTCGGTGCAACCCGTCTGCTGCCGCGCCTGCCGGAACTGAAAAAGCTTTACCCGAAGCTGCACATCAATGTGGACACCTCGTCCCATGCCGAAAATATGCTGGGGGATGCCGTCGATGCGGCGATCATCATCAGCGACGATGTCGATCCCAATCTCTATTCGGTAAAACTGGACAGCAACAAGGTTTACGCGATTGCATCGGCCGAACTGACCAGGGGTCCCAATGCGATCAACAAGCCGGAGGATCTGCAGAACCATAATATCCTGATCCACAGCAATATGACCCGGGCGTTTGACCAGTGGAAGGAAGCGGTCGGACTACCCGATTTGCAACCGGCGGGTATCGACCATCTCGACAGCGGTCCGTTGATGCTGGAAGCGGCAGCGCAGGGTCTCGGCATCGCGATCATGCACGGCGGCCATTTTTCGGATGCCCATGATTCGCGGCTGGTCCGGTTGTTCGACCATCAGGTCGACAGCCCCTACAGCTACTGGTTCGTATGCCGCAAACGCGACATGAAGAATCGCGCGGTGCGGATTTTCCATGACTGGGTTGTAAAAGCAGGCCTCTAGAGCCGAGACGCTAGGCTTTGAGATCGGGATCCAGTTCCAGATCGTCATCAAGCTGCACGCCAAAGCTGTTCAGCAGCATCGATACCTGGCTATATTGACCGACGGTCATGACCAGATCCATCCGCTGCTTTTCGGTCAGCTCCGTAAGGGCCGCCCAGGTAGCGTCAGCAACATGCCCGTCGCCGGTCAGTTCGTCGGTGGCTTGAAGCATTGCACGTTCGATAGACGTCCAGCCCGGAGCATCCGGTCCGGCCTTGATCCGCTCGATCTCTTCGTCGGTCAGACCACAATCCTTGCCGATGCGCACATGCTGCGCCCATTCATAGCCGGATTTCCAGTTGAAGCCGGTCCGCAATATGATGATCTCGCGGTCGCGCGCCGGCAGGTCATTATGGTCGGACAAGATATAGCCGCCCCACCACATGAAAGCCTTATAGGCTTTCGGCGCCTTGAGCAGCGTCCGGAAGATATTGAGTATCTTGCCGGTCTTGAAGCGCTCACCCAGCATCGCCCGCTGCTCGGCACCGAGTTCTGACTCGGCGAGCGGGTCGATCCTGGGTTTATCGAGACGCATTTCGGATGATTAAGCCAGAGTAACCGACTTGATCGCACCAGGCTTCGCTGGTGGTTCGCCTTTTGGCAGTGCGTGAACCGCTTCCATGCCGGAAGTCACTTCGCCCCAGACGGTATATTGCCCATCAAGGAAGCCTGCGTCGTCGAGGCAGATGAAAAACTGGCTGTTGGCGCTGTTCGGGTCCATCGTGCGGGCCATCGAGCATGTGCCTTCGACATGTGGTTCCTTGGAAAATTCTTGCGCAATATCGGGCTTGTCGCTGCCGGACATGCCGGTGCCGGTCGGATCGCCGCCTTGCGCCATGAAACCGTTGATGACGCGGTGAAAGACAACACCATCATAAAAGCCTTCGGATGCCAGCTCGGTAATCCGAGCAACATGGTTCGGCGCGAGATCAGGGCGAAGCTTGATTTCAACATCGCCTGTATCGAGGTGGAAAGTCATTTTTTCGTGAGACATCGGGTCTATTCCTTTTCGTTCATTGAATCGGTCTTGCGCCGCATATAGGCAACGCGTCTGGAAAAATCACCCTGTGTGGCGATAATTGTCACAAAAGATTGCAATTGCAACGTTGCAGCGACTAATAAGCAGCCGAACGCGCAGACAAGGGGAGCATCGCGGTGACCGATATCAACGATCCCCAGCACGCCACCATCGAACGTGAAGAAGTTCTGGACATTGACAACCGGCTAACCGACGAATTTGTCCGTTCGGTATCCGACGCTGTCGAGAATAATGATTCCACTCTGGCGCAGGAACTGGTCAATCCGCTCCACAATGCCGATATCGCCGATCTGTTCGAGCTGATCGATGCCGATGAACGCGCACCACTCGCCAGCGCACTTGGCGATCTGGTAAGCGCCGACGTGCTTGCCGAGATGAACGAACATGTTCGCGAAGATCTGATTGAAGTGCTCGATGCCGGCCAGATTGCCGACCTGACCGAACAGCTGGATACCGATGACGCGGTCGCTATCATCGAAGATCTGGACGAAGGCGAGCAACAGGCGGTTCTGGCCGAGCTCGACGCCGAAGACCGCGCTGCGATCGAAAGCGCCCTCACCTATGAGGAGGAAACCGCCGGTCGGATCATGCAGCGCGAATTTGTCGCGGTGCCCGAGCATATGCGGGTCGGCGATCTGATCGACTATCTCCGCAAGAGTGATGACCTGACCACCGAATTCTGGGAAATCTATGTTGTCGATCCGGCGTTCCGCCCGATTGGCACCTGCCAACTCAGCTGGATCCTCAGAACCCCGCGCGACATCGCTATCGCCGATGTGATGAAGCGCGAGCAGACCCTGATCCCTGTCGACATGGACCAGGAAGAAGTGGCGCTGCGCTTCCAGAAATATAATCTGATTTCGGCGGCCGTCGTCAATGAGGACGGGCGCCTGATCGGGATGATCACCGTCGATGATATTCTGCATATTGTCGAAGACGAAGCCAGCGAAGACGTGCTGCTGCTCTCCGGTGCCGGCGACGGCGACATTAACGAACCGATCCGCGATAGTTACAAGGCCCGTGTGCGCTGGCTGATCACCAATCTGGCGACTGCATTGGTGGCCAGTTTCGTTATCTCGATCTTCGGAGCGGCAATCGAACAGATGGTCGCGCTCGCCGTGCTTATGCCGATCGTGGCCTCGATCGGCGGCAATGCCGGAACCCAGACGATGGCTGTCTCTGTCCGCGCACTGGCGATGAACGAACTGACCCGCTCCAACACCCGCCGGATTATCGGGCGAGAATTCCGCATAGCCTTGCTCAACGGCGCCACGATTGCCGTACTGGTCGGGATCGGCACCGGTCTGGTCTTCGCCAATCCCGTGCTCGGCGGGGTTATCGGGGTCGCCATGCTGATCAATATCGTGATCGCCGGTTTCGCCGGCATATTCGTGCCCGTCATGCTCGACCGGATCGATCAGGATCCGGCGCTCGCCTCATCGGTATTTGTCACCATGATCACCGACACCATGGGTTTTCTCGCTTTCCTCAGCCTCGCCGTCGGCAGCGGTATGGTTAGCCTTTAGGGCCAGTATAGGCGGCAACGAAATTGCTCAGGTCCTGATATATCCGTTCGCGCTCGCAATCGCCGAGCATTTCGCGGCTGAGTGAATCAAAGCCGGGGCGGTTTTCGCCAGCCGCCAGTCGAATGGCTGCGACCAGCCATATTTCATCCGGTGTGGTCAGCGAAGAACAGGGGCGTCCGATCTGGAACGGCTCCTGCCAGGCGGATCCGATGGTCTCGGCCAATATCAATATCCGCGTTGCTGCGCGCCTCCCGCCCAGACGGTCGGACAGATGGTCCAGACAGTCAAAGCTATTTTGGCTCGCGACCACGGCCAGGCGAAAGGCGATGATCAGTTTTGCCTCGACTGATGGCAGCGTCCGAATGTCCGGAAGTGGTAGTAAAAGCTTCTCCAATATCTCGCCCAATCTGTCTCTCCTCGATGTCCGATTCCCCGCATAATATGATATTGATAATCATTTGCAATTAGATTCTCGCCAGAAGCAGATTTTGACATGACTGATTTGGTTGATCGGCTGCGGGAACATGCTTGACTAAAGCGGTCGTGCACCACAGATAATCCTCATGCCACTGAACATGACAAAGATTGCCTATCGCAGCGAAAGCCCGGCAACACTGCGACAATGGCTCGAATCTCATCAGGATAATAAAGCAACCGGCGGCGAAGCGCGGCTGACCACACGCTATCTGCCGAAGCGCCACGAAGAAATGGTCGGCGGCTCGCTCTACTGGATTCATGCGAAGAAAATTGTCGGCCGTTCGCCGATCATCGGTTTCATGGACAATGGTGAGGGCCGCCAGTGGATCCGGCTGGAACCCCGGCTTATCGCCGTCCAGCCGATACCCAAGCGCGCCCATCAGGGCTGGCGCTATCTTGAGGAACAGGATGCCCCGGCGGATCTCGGCGAAGGCGCCGAAGGGGCAGAAGAAATGCCCGCCGAGATGCTCGGCGAACTGGCTAGCCTCGGGCTGGTCTAGACGACCACAAACAGGGCCTCACACCCCGTTCCTGCCAGCAGGCTGTCAATCTGTGCACGACTCTCGTCGGAGAGCGCACCATAAGCCTCGCGTAGCGCAAGCAGACATTTCGCCTGATAGGCGAATGGCGGTTGCTGCCATTTCCGGCCATCGATTTCGGCCTCTACATTGTCGCCACCGGACTGGACGGCTTCGGCATTGGCAATCAGAAACGGCGCATAGGTCCGGCCGATTTCCGACAGCAGGCCCTGAAGCGAGCCAAGCTGATCGCTCGCCAACCAATCACCATGTTTGTGCCCGGAGAGATCCTCCATCCGGTCAACCCACGCGCGCACTCTTTGCGCATATTTGTTGGTCAGCGCCATCGACGTCGGTTCGACCTGGGTGAGCTGGGTCAATTGGCCATGGAGCGCGAAGTCGCAGGCAGAGGGCCGGCTTCCCAGAATGAAGCCCTGCTCCCGGATCAGACTGTCGAGGATACCCAGCAACCGGACGTAGCTGTCCTCGATGGTTTTCGCCGTGATCTCGTTCGATCCAACAACGTAGAGCCGGTCAATCTGCCGGTTGGCGAATTGCGCCGCCATTTCGCTGGCCTGCTCGTCCGGCAGATTGGGATTGGCCCAGTGGATCAGCAGCGGCGCGACATGGTCGGCATCTGCCTGAAAGGCCCAGCGAAAGTGAAACATCGCCTTGGTCAGCCATTCGTCGGCATAATCCTCGATCAGCAGGTCAAGAAAGCGCAGCGATTCATTCTTGGGGATGACCGAACGCCCGTTATAGTCCTGCTCCAGCCGCCGAATAATCGGCGTGCTATCCACCACCGCTTCCAGATCGCCATAGCTGTCGCGGAAGTAAAAGGTCGGTAGCAACGCAACCTTGGGCTTTGGATAGCCCTCCGGAGCGCCCGTCGGTCCGCCCCATATGACATTATAAGCGATGTGCCGGTAGCGCAGCAGCGCCAGCATCTTGCGCGTATAGGGCGACCCCGGCGCGCCCATCAGTTCGAGCCGGTCGGTCATGTCAGCCCTTTCCGTCGACCCAGTGTTTGAGCAGATTATAGGCAATCGCAAAAGGCGGCGGCGCGACGAACAGGGCGCCCGGGTCACCGGCCATAGCGGCCTTGACCTCGTCGAGCGAGAACCATGCCGCTTCCTCGATCTCCTCTTCATCAAGCGTCAGCGTCGGATCGTCGGTGACACTGGTGCAGGCGATCATCAGTGACGAAGGGAACGGCCACGGCTGGCTCGCAACATAGCGAACGTCATGTACATGGATTCCGGCTTCCTCGAACAATTCGCGTTTCACGCAACCTTCGATACTTTCGCCCGGCTCCAGAAAGCCGGCAAGCGCCGAAAAGCTTTTCGGCGGAAAGCGCGGCTGACGCCCGAGCAAAACCTTACCCTCGCATTCCGACAGCATGATCGCTACCGGATCGGTGCGTGGAAAATGTTCCGCTCCGCAACCGTCTTTCTCTTTATCACAAAGACGCGCCCAGCCGCCTTTACGCGACTCGGTCGGATTGCCGCATTGCGCACAAAATTTATGCCGTGCGTGCCAGTCGACAAGACTCCGCGCAGTCGCATAGATTGCGGCCTGATCGGAGGGCAATCCGCCCAGTGTCTGCCAAAGCGCTCGATTTGCCGCCGGTCCGGCGTCCCCCGCCCCGTTCAGCTCCGCGAAGAAAGGCGTATCATCTTCTATACCGAGTAAAAGCAGGTCATTGTCTGGCGAAGCTTCATAGGCTGCTCCCCAGGCGAGCTCGCCGCGACCGTCAAAAACCGGATTGAGGCCATCCAGCTTGAGCAGCTTTGCGCGCGGGTTCATCATCGCGGCGCGCAACTTGTCCGGATTGACCCGAACCTGATCGGCGCGGTCCAGCGTCCCGCCAGCAAAGGTCGGCACTATCGTATTTTCGGTAATCGGCATCTTGTCTCCCGGACATTTTATTTTTTGCTCCCCTGCATAAAGGAGAGAATTTTTTGGTTTCAAGGACTGGTTTTACCCGCTCCCGCCTGCACTGCGCCGGTCAGGTCGGCATAGACATATTTCGGGAAGTCTGACTGGAACGGATAGCTGTTCGACGGAATATACTGGGTATAGCCACCTGCCCGCAGTCCGCGCGCCGTGTCGACAAAGGCGGATGTGCCTGCGGCGCCGCCCCATCCGAATGTGCCCGCCGGACTGACCGCAGTACCGAGACCGGACCGTCCGCCCGCACCAAAGCCGTGATTGGCCACCCATGTGCCCGCCGTGCTGGCCGTTTCCGGCAACAGGTTGGATATGCCCAGCTTTACGGTTTCCGGCTTCATCACCTGGACGCCTCCGACTGTGCCCAACCCGAGAATCATCTGCAGGAATTTGTCATAATCGCCGGCGGTTCCGACCAGACCGGTGCTGCCAAAGGCAAAAGCCGGCTTGTCGAGATAGATGCTGGTCGCACCCGGATCGACTGGAATCAGCGACCCGGCGAAGGGCGCATAATTGTCGGCAAGGTCCGCCGCGCGGTCGGCGGGAACCTGATAGAATATGCTGGCCATTCCCAGGGGGCCGAACATCCGCTGCTGCAGGAACTGGTCGAGCGGTTTGCCGGAAACCTTTTCGATCACCGCACTCAACACATCATGGCTGAGCGAATAGCTCCACTGCGTGCCGGGCTGATAGACCAGCGGCAGTTCCGACAAGCGTTTGACGAAAGTCATGATGTCGGGCGTTGGCGCGCCGGTATCGACACCGGGAATCGGGCTGCGGCTGATCCGTCCCGGCGTGATGCCGGCAGCCAGATAGGCCTTCTGGATCGGACCTTTCGATATGATCGAATAGCCCAGTCCGGCGGTATGGGTTTGCAGCTGGCGGATGGTAATCGGTCTCTTGGCTGGCTCGACATTGTCAAGCGCGCCTTCCGGATCAACCAGAACCTGCATATCGGCAAATTCAGGGAAGAAGTCGGATAAAGGCTGATCGAGAGAAATCAGGCCATCCTCGACCAGCATCATCGTCGCCATGCCGGTAACCGGCTTGGTCTGTGAATACATCCGCCACAAGGTATCGGTACCGACCATCGTGTCGCCGCCCAGTTTCAGCGAACCGGCGGCAATGACTTCCGGCGCATTCTGACCAAAGCCGATCATCGCCATCATGCCGGCGACTTTCTTTTCCGCGACATATTGGTTGATGATCTTGGTCAGCCCCGGGAAGTTATTTGCCGCTCCCCTGGCAAAAACAGTACCGGGCATGCCGGCAAGAAAGGCCCCTGCCCCGATACCGCCGAGCACGGAGCGCCGCGAAAATGATGGTCCAAGCGAAGCTGTAGCAAGTCTGTCAGCGGTCATTTTTCTTCCTTCATTTTCCATTTCACGGCTTTGGCATAAAGGGTCGGCAATCCTGCTTCCGCAAGATCATCCAGCGCCCACCAGATATTGTCATCGTTGTTAGTAACGATTTTCTCGCCCTGATAAACTGCCAAATCCACTTCGAGCGAAAAATGGGTGAAGCTGTGCTGAACGATATTGTCATGCACCTGCCATTCACCCGCCAAAGGTGGCATGGCATGCCCGTCATTTCCTGCAGCCCAGCCATCATCCGGCAGCGACCGCATCCCGCCAAGCATGCCTTTCGGCGGCCGGGTGGCCAGCAAGATTTGGTCCTGCTGCTCGATCCAGAAAAACCGGGCGCGCCGAACCGGCTTGGCTTTCTTCGGGGGTTTGACTGGAAAGGCCTCCATATTGCCCAAACTATGGGCGGTGCACTGCTCTCGCACGGGACAGATATCGCATTTCGCGTTTTTCGATGTGCAGATGGTCGCACCAATATCCATGCAGGCCTGGGCAAAATCACCGGCACCGTGCTGCGGGGTGATCGCATCCATCGCGGTGCGGATTTCGGCCTTGCCTTTGGGAAGCGGCACACCGATGGCGAACAATCGCGCCACCAGCCGCTCGACATTGGCATCGACCACCACCGCGCGTTCACCAAAGGCAATGGCCGCGATCGCCGCTGCCGTATAGGCACCCACTCCCGGCAACTGAAGTAGTTCAGACTCTTTCCGAGGAAAGATTCCATTCAGTTTCTCAGTGACATGCACTGCACATTTACGAAGATTTCGCGCGCGGGCATAATAGCCAAGGCCTGCCCATGCCGCCATGACATCCGCCTCATCGGCACGCGCCAGATCCTGAACCGTCGGCCAGCGCCGGGTGAATTTCTCGAAATAGCTTTTGACCGCACCGACCGTGGTCTGCTGCAGCATGACTTCCGACAACCAGACATGATAGGGATCGGGCAAATTGCTGCCCGGCGGCGAACGCCAGGGCAGTTTTCGCGCGTTATCCACATAATGTGCACCGATATTGGCAGAAATTTTACGGGCTTTGGCGGAGAAGCTATCGACGGCCATGGCCGCGCCATGCCATAAAAGGACATAATGGCGAAGAAAATTGGCAATATTGGTGATGAAAAGGCGAAAACCGTCGAAAACGGGAAGCCTGTGTCTAAAAAACCCCCGGTAAAAGCCGCGAAAAAAACAACCGCCAAAAGATATCAGAAATACCAGCGTCCGCGCGGCGGTCCGGCGAAAAGCATCTCCGACCTGATGCCCGAAATCGGCCGCGCCGCTTTCCGCCGCTATGGTTTCATCCAGAGTTCCGTGGTCAGCCGCTGGACGGAGATTGTCGGCGAACGCTATGCCGCCGTGTCCCTGCCCGAATCGATCCGCTTTCCGCGCGGTGAAAAAGAGGGCGGCACGCTGCATCTACTGGTCGGCGGTGCCTATGCGACGATGATGCAGCATATCGCTCCCGATATCATCGAGCGGGTAAATCGCTTCTTCGGCTATGGTGCCGTCAGTCAGATTAGATTCAGACAGGGCACCGTAACGCCCAAGAAAGACAAGGAAAAAAGGGTCTCCCTTCCTGCTTCGCTCAAGCCCGCGCCAATCCAGCTGGGCGAAAATTTGCGCGACATTGGCGACGCCGAGTTGAACCGGGTACTGGAATCGCTCGCATCGGCAGTTGCAAAGGCGGAAGCGGACCCTAAGAAAGATGCTCAGCACAGTATAAAGATCATCGGCAAGATCGGTGGCGGTGACAAGAAGAAGAAGGACCGGACATGAAGTACAGAGGCGCGTATTTTGCTTCGGCATTGGTAGCAACAACGGTGATAATCTCGCCGGTATCGGCAGAGCAGACCGACTGGACCAAGCGAGTAACCCAGTCGAGCATGGGCGGCCATGTCATGGGCAATCCCCTGGCCCAGCACAAGCTGACCGAATATATGAGCTACACATGCAACCATTGTGCGGCCTTTGAAAAGGAATCTCACAGCGATCTGACCGCCAAACATATCAAGAAGGGCCATATCAGCTTCGAGGTCCGCAACCTGATCCTCAATCCGATTGATCTGACCGCAGCAATGCTCGCGCGTTGCGGCGGCCGCACCAAATTTTTCGGAAATCACCGGGCCTTGCTGCTGCAGCAATCGACATGGCTGACGAAATTCCAGGCCGCTTCGCCCGCAGTGATGAAGACTCTCAACGATGGCACAGTTCCGCAGCGGCTGAAGAAAATCGCAAAAACTGCAGGTCTCGACACATTGATGAAAGGCCGCGGCTTTACCCCGGCTGCCATTGACGCCTGCCTGTCCGACAAGGGTGAGCAAGACAAGATATTGGCGATGACAGAATATGCAACGGCCACACTCAAGCTGAGCGGTACGCCGAGCTTTACGCTTGCCGATCAACCGCTTGACAAAGTCCATAGCTGGACGGCGTTACAACCCAGATTGGCGAGCCTTCCACAATAGACATTCGATCATTTCAAAAAGCAGGAACAGAATATGCGCACATTCAACTATATTGCACCCTTGGCTTTTGCTCTGGCGCTGACCGCTTGTGGCGAAGCAGGTGAAGGCGAAGCCGGAGCAAGCTCTGCCGCTTCGGTCGATGCCGTCGAGGCTCCCGCCGGACAGAAATGGTCGGAGACCGTATCGAAAACCGAGGCTGGCGGCATCGTCATGGGCAACCCCGATGCGCCAATCAAGCTGGTCGAATATATGTCGATCACCTGCTCGCATTGTAAAGACTTCGGCGAACAGGCCTTTGCACCGCTGCGCGACAATTATGTCGAAAGCGGCAAAGTCAGCTTTGAGATCCGCAATTTCGTCCGCGATCCGCTGGATCTTTCGGCAGCCATTCTTTCGCGTTGCGGCGGCGAAACTCCGTTTTTCCCGCTGACCGAGCAGGCGCTGAGCTATCAGGGCACGATGTTTGAAAAAGCACAGGCCATGGGCGAAGCAACCTATGGCAGCATATTGAATTCCGCGCCAGAAACGCGATTTGTCCGCCTTGCCGAACAGCTGGGCCTGATCGCTTTCTTCCAGCAGCGCGGGATTTCCGAAGACCAGGCCAAAGCATGTCTCGCAGACACAGCTACGGCCGAAACGCTGATGGGCGACACCCAGAAAGCGGTCGAGGAATTTGATATTCAGGGAACGCCGACATTCCTGCTCAACGGGCAGAAATTTGACGGCACCAACTGGGCCATGGTCGAAGCAAAATTGAAGGAAGCCGGCGCGAAATAGGCGCGGGTTTCATCGCTGCAGGGGGCGCGATTTGAATTCGGGGACTGACAAAGCCGGCGCGGGGGCCATCCCGTGCAGATAAAGAAGCTCAGACTTTCGGGCTTCAAAAGCTTTGTCGACCCCACAGAGCTGCGCATCGAAAAAGGGCTGACCGGCGTGGTCGGCCCCAATGGCTGCGGCAAATCGAACCTTCTGGAAGCCATCCGCTGGGTGATGGGCGAAAATAGCGCCAAATCGATGCGCGGCGGCGGCATGGAAGATGTCATCTTCGCCGGCACCCAGGACCGGCCCGAACGGCAATTTGCCGAAGTCGCGCTAACCGCCGAACGCGAGACCAACGATGTCTCATCGCTCCACGTCGGCGATAACGATAGTGAACTGGAGATTGTCCGCCGGATCGAGCGCGGTGCCGGCTCGGCCTATCGCGCCAATGGCACCGATGTCCGCGCCAAGGATATTGCTCTGATCTTCGCCGACGCCGCCACTGGCGCGCACAGCCCTGCCCTGGTCAGCCAGGGCAAGATATCCAACATCATTTCATCAAAGCCGGAAGCGCGGCGGGAAATGCTGGAGGAAGCGGCGGGCATCTCCGGCCTGCATGTCCGGCGCAAGGATGCCGAGCAGAAACTGCGCGCAGCGGAGAAGAACCTTTCCCGCCTCGACGATATTCTTGGCGATATGGAACAGCGCGCCGCCAATCTCCGCCGGCAGGCGAAACAGGCAGAACGCTATAGAAAATTGAGCGGCGAAATCACTATTGTCGAGGGTCGGCTGATCTACGCGCGCTGGAAAGAGGCGGCGGCGGCATCAGACGCGGCCAAAGCCGAAGCGGAAACGGCAGAAGCCAAGGTCCTCGCCGCGCAGAATGAACAGCAGGCGGCTGTGTCCGCTCAAAATGAAAGCGCCAAAGCGCTCGGCATCCTCCGGGCCGAAGTCCAGCGGGCGCGCGAACAAGCCAGCGAGTCCAGCCACCGCCTGCTGACCCTGACCAACGAACGCGACAATCTGAAATCGCGGCTGCTCGACCTGCAGGCGCAGGCCCAGCGCATCCATGATGACAATGCCCGCGAAGACCAGCTGACCCGCGATGCGATGGAGGCGCTCGCTCGCCTCGAACAGGACGAGAAGCGGCTGTCGACGGAATTGGCCGGCCTGACAAAAGAGCGTCCGGATCTGGAGCGCGCGGCTGAGCGGTCCGAACGCGCTGCCAGCGAGGCGGAAGTCGAACTGGCCAAGGCGGTAGCCGAAGAAGCGCGAATTCAGGCGGAAATCAAGGTCGCCAACGCCGCCGTCGATGCAGCGCAGGCCCGCCATGACCGGTTGGCGGTGGAATTGGGCCGGCTGAACGCAGAACGCGCCGAAATGGGCGATGAGGAAGAGCTGCAAGCGGCTCTGGCCGAAGCGATTGCAACGCGGGAAGCGGCACAGCAAGCTGCAGACGGCAGCGGCGGCAAGATTGCCTCGCTCGAGGAGCAGCGGGTCCAGGCCACAGCGGCCCGCGATGCCGCGCAGTCCGGTCTTGCCACGCTAAAGGCGGAACTGGCCGGACTGAAATCCGAACATGATGCGTTGAACCGCGAACTGTCGAGGACCGCAAGCACCAACAAGGCGATCGATCAGATCAAGCCGGCCCCCGGTTATGAACGCGCTTTGGCGGCGGCACTGGGCGATGATCTGCTGGCGTCAGTCGGCGAAGACGGTGATCGCTTCTGGGGCGGCGGCGATATAGCGGCATCCGCCGACACGCCCGGCGGAACCGAGACCCTGCTTGACCGGGTTCAAGCGCCAACCGAATTACACAATCGGCTGTCACAGATTTTTGTCGCGGAGAGCGATGAGGGCCAATCGCTGGCGGTCGGCCAGCGGCTGGTCACAAAATCCGGCGCGCTTCGCCGCTGGGATGGCTTTGTCGCCCGCGATGACGGCAATGCCAGCGCCGAACGGCTGGTCCGCGCCAATCGGCTGCGCGAATTGCAGCAATTGCTGCTCCCAGCTCAGGACAAGGTTACGGAGGCTGAAGCGACGCTAGTCGCGGGGCGCGAAGCCATGTCGGCAATCGAAACCCGGCTTGGCGAAGCACGCACGGCGCGACGCGATGCCGAGGAAGCGCTGCGCCAAGCCCTGCGGGAGGCCGATCAGGCAGAAGAAGCGCTCGCCTGGCTGCAGAAACGCACCGCCAGCCTCGCCGAACGGGACGCCGCTCTTCAGGCGGAAAATGCCACCGCCCTTGCAGAGCTGGAAGCGGCGCAAAAGGAACGTGCGAACCAGCCGGATGGCGCAGCACAGGAGAGCGCGCGGTCGGCCCTGCAAGACCAGCGCGACAGTGCGCGGCAGCAGGTCATGTCCTCGCAGGCAGCACTCTCCGGAATCGATCAGAAACTGGCGCAGGTGAAGGAACAGAAAGCCGTCGCCAGCGCCCAGATCCGCTCCTGGCAAGACCGCTCCGGCGAGGCCGAAGAGCGGATGAAGGAAATGGCCAAGCGCGGCAAGATGATCGAGGTCGAAGTCGAAAAGCTCGCCGATCGGCCTCGCGTGATCGAGGTCGAAGTCACCAGACTGGCTGACCATCAGGATGCGCTCAACGCGAAGGTGGAAGAGAAGGACGCCGAGCTACAGGCCGCGGAACTGGCCCAGCGCGACCATGAGGACCGGCTCAATCAGGCCAGCGAAATGCTCAGCCAGGCACGCGAACTGCGCGCCGGCGCCAAGGCCCGCGCCGAAAACCAGGATTTGCGCCGGATGGAAATGGGCCGGATTTCGTCCGAGAAATTTGAATGTCCCGCTGTTATATTGCCGAAAAAGCTTGAGTTTGACGAAGAGACTGTTGGCGATGCATCGGCGGAATCGACGGAACTCGAACGCCTCACCCTCAGCCGCGAGCGTATCGGTCCGGTCAATCTGGTCGCCGCCGACGAGCTTGCCGAACTGGAAGGCGAATGGGAAAAATCGACCAAGGAAAGCCAGGATCTGAACGAGGCAATCCACCAATTGCGCGGATCAATCGGCAGCCTGAATCGCGAGGGCCGCCAGCGCCTGCTCGCCGCATTCGAGGAAGTCGACCAGCATTTCCAGCGGCTGTTCGCGACCCTGTTCGACGGCGGCAAGGCCCATCTGGAAATGATCAATAGCGACGACCCGCTGGAAGCCGGTCTGGAAATCATGGCCCAGCCGCCGGGCAAGAAACTGACGTCGCTGACCTTGCTATCCGGCGGCGAACAGGCATTAACCGCTGTGGCACTTATATTCGGGTTGTTTTTAACCAATCCAGCACCAATCTGCGTCCTCGATGAGGTCGATGCCCCGCTGGACGACGCCAATATTGAACGGTTCTGCGACCTGCTCGACAAAATGGTCGCCGAAACCAACACCCGCTATCTGATCGTCACCCATAACGCCGTGACCATGAGCCGTATGCACCGCCTGTTCGGCGTGACCATGGTCGAACGCGGAATTTCGCAACTGGTGTCGGTGGATCTCAATGCGGCGGAAGAATTGCTGGCAGCGGAATGAAAAAGTCTCCGCGTGCCAGACAACAGGTTATCGATCGGCTGGGCTCCTACTGGAGAATGGAAGCCGGCACAGCGGTCATGATTCCGGCAGTCATGATCCTGTTGAGCGAGGGCCAGCTGGGCCCGGCAAGCTATGCGGCGATGGTCCCGATGGTCCTGCTGCTGGCCATTGGCGGTGCCTATTGGCGAACCAAATATCTGCGACTCACCGAGCCGCATCATGATCCGCTACCGCTATTCAGGCTGCTCCGGCGATTACGGCCCTTCATATTGGCGCTGACCATCGCTGCGCTTGCCTATACCATTCTAATCTGGCTCAAGCCCGATCTGAGCGCGGGATTTAACGACCGTGTAACCGCCACTGTCGCAGCCACTTTGGCCCTGGCCGAATATATAAATTATTATCACCGGCAGCTGCAGCATTTTGACAATATGGCGGATTTCAAACGGTTGCTGACCGGCAAAGGGTTTCGGCGTTCGCAAATGGCGGTCGACCTTCAGGCGGTTGAGACATCGCCGGCGGCGAAGTGAATTCGCTTCCACAATAAATGCAATTACATAAATTATTCTATCTGGCAGTATAGGCCAGAATTGTAGTCATCGCAGGCGCTTCGGATGATATCTATGAGGAAATGCAAAACCCTACACAGCAGGTGACTTTTCGCCTGGATAAAATCGTCTTGGAGACATTCAAAGCGTCAGGCGTGGGATGGCAGACGCGGATTAACGAGGAATTGCCCAAGGCGTCAAACCTCTAACCCCGCAAAGCGAGCTACGCCCCTTCCTGCGACACCCTATAATCGATCGGTTTGAAGGTCCCGCCGTTTGATGCATAGGCCGAGCAAGCCGTGAGTCCGATCACCAGATCCATTTCCGCGCGCAGTCGCAGCCGGTCGCCGGCCTTGCTGGTTGGCGGAAGGACTTCCAGCTTGCCGGTGGCCTGCTCGACCGGAACATTCATGAACACGTTGAACGCGCACGGGATAGCATCCGGTTCAATGCCAAAAGGTGCCAGCGCTTCAGCCAGATTGCCGAAACACCCACGGTGCACGGGCTTGTCGGGATAAAAATGTTTGAACGTATCTTCGCTGCACGGCGTGAGCAGAAAATCATGCGACCCGACCGTGTCCTCGACGATAGTCAGCATCGGGTTGGAACGGTTGGACCACAGGCGATTGCCCTCGCTCAGCCGGATGGTTTCTTCATAATCAAATGTCCGGCCGTTCGACAGGACCTCCCGGACGTCATCGGCGCTATAGGCAAGCAAGTCGGAGACCTGACCGCCGTCTGGATCAATCACCTCGAGATACTCGCCTTTTGCCAGACGGAATGCCGCACCCGAGCGCGGAGCAATGCGCACCCCGATCATGTACTCCTCCGGTCCTGAAACGGGCATTGCCAGTCATCACCGACCTGACGGCCGCTATATTGGCGAGCCTCGCTGCTTTCGCCATATTTCGCCAGCATCGGGTTGATGTCGCCGGCTAGCTTTTCATCGCGCGCCAAAATCGTTTTGCGCATCTTGTCATAGCTGCCATGCTGTCGCAGCTGTTCGAACTGGTCATGCAGATTGAACACCAGCACCGGATGGGCAAAGCGGCGAGCGGGGCGCGATGCATTGGGATGCAGGCCGATTACAAAAAAGGCTTCGCCGCCGAAGCTGAGCGAGAAATGCGGATCATCGGGATCGGCACTGACCCGCTCGTCATAGCTCTGGCCCCGCCAGGCATCCTTGTCCGCCATTGACTGGATCCGTTCCCATAATAATTTTTCAAATTCGACTTCGCTCATATCCACCGGCCCGTCGAATATCACCGCAAGGCTTCTTAGTCCCTCGGACGAATTGCGATATTCCCGCGCCCAGGCGAGTAGTTCGCGGTGGATCTGCAGATCATCCCAATTGCTGTCGAGACTATGCCCGGCAATCACCTTTAGATTGTCCCGCGCCAAAGCCGATTTTGCTCCGACACAGGGGAATTCCGGCTGGTTAATCATCGATGCGATGGCGCCTTGCAGCTCTTCCTGTCGCTTGGCTCGACCCTTCTGGTCAAGCAATTTTGAGTGTTTCATGACCATAGTTACGCGTTACACCCCGAAGCGTTCCAGACCATAATCCGGCCGGCAGCAAAAAATATTGAGTTCGCCCGCACATTGAAAATTCCTGACCGGAGTTTCAATCACCCAGCACCAGCTGCGGCCCCGGCCCCTTCAATCCGGCCCGGTCCTCCGGATTATAAAGCCCGCATTTCTTCAGACTGAGGCAGCCGCAGCCGATGCAGCCATCGAGCCGGTCGCGGGTGCGTTCCAGTTCGGCGATCCGCGCATCAATCACCCCGCGCATAGCTTTGCTGATCCGGGTCCAGTCGGCCTGGGTCGGTGTGCGGCCGTGGGGTAATCCGGCAAGCTGACGCTGGATTTCACCGATGCTCAGGCCCAGTTGCTGGGCAATCAACACGAAGCTCAGACGGCGGATGTCTGAGCGCAGAAAGCGACGCTGGCCGCCAGTGGACCGGAACGGTTCGACCAGTCCCTTTTCCTCGTAGAATCGGATCGCGGAGACCGAGAGGCCGGTGCGTCGGGCAAGGTCACCGATGGTGAGGGCTTTGGTCGCGGGCATGTTCGTCTCCGTTCTTTCCTCCCTGTGCGCAGCATGGGGAGGAAATAAATATAGCTTGACCTAAACTTAACTTGAGGTTGTACGAATCGCAAGCATGGAGAATTGGCCGGCTCGAACAGCCGCCGCCAGAGCGGCAAACATGCTTCCAATTCTTCCAATGATACGATGCCAATCATGCGAGGAAAACAGGCAATGAAACTTAACCAGATCACCGTAGGATGTATCGATTATGACCGGTCGGTGGCATTTTACCGCCAGTTCGGTCTCAGCCAGATCGTCGACGCCCGCCCCCGTTACGCGCGGTTCGAAACTGCCACCGGCGAGACATTCTCTATCCACGCGGTGGAGAAAATCGGTGCGCCAACCACCATGATCTACTTCGAATGTGACGAACTCGATGAAACCGTTGCAGCTCTGCAATCCACAGGCATCACCTTCGACAGCGGGCCCACCGATCGAAGCTGGGGCTGGCGAGAAGCGCGGCTTCGCGATCCGGCGGGCAATCCCGTCTGCCTGTTTTACGGCGGCGACAACCGCCGCTTCCCGCCCTGGCGGATCGACAATTCAACCAAGGAGAAAGGAAATGAAAAATGAACAACGGAAAACTGGAGCACGTCAACATAACGGTCAGCGACCCGCAAGGGAGCACCGCCCTGCTGCACGATCTTTTTGGCTGGCATATCCGGTGGGAGGGGCCATCAATGTTGGGTGGCCACACGATCCATATCGGCACGGATGACTGCTATATCGCGCTCTACACCAATCCGAACGTTCAGGCTGCCGACCCGCAATTCAACAAGGGCGAGCCGATGAACCATATCGGTGTGACTGTCGATGATCTGGATGCGGTAGAGTCGAAAGTCGTCGCAGCGGGGCTAAAACCGTTTAGCCATGGTGATTATGATCCCGGTCGGCGCTTTTACTTCTTCGACTGGAACAGGATCGAATGGGAAGTGGTGAGCTACGCCTAACTCATTTCTTCACCCGCCAGTCCTTCGCATAGGTCGATTCTTCTGTATATTTGCGATGGCTGGCGGCTTGCTGTTCGGCCAGTTCCGCTTCGGTTGCGGCGCGCGCCACGCTTCGCTTGACCATCGTATCGCGGCGGATCGGCAGCAGCTGGGCAATCGGGGTTCCGGCGGGCAGGAAATGGTCGCCCGTCGGCCCGGTCCAGGCAAAGGGCAGGTTCACCAGCGCGTCGAACCGGTCGCAATCGACAAAGCCGGAAAAGCAGGTGAACGGCAGGTCCGGACGGCTGAGCGGCTGGGTGAACAGCACCGAATAGCCATCGGGCACGTTGATCCGCCAGGGATTGATGAATTTCAGCGGCATGACGCTTTCGAACGGCGGTTCCGGCGCCCCGATCTGCGCCGGGTGATGCTGTTCAATCGGCTGGAACGGCACATCTTCAGCCCATCCCATCTGGATCGACACCCGGTCTTCGGGCACGCGCAACTGCACATCGAACGGCAGCGGCAGGACAAAGCCGAGCGAGAAGGCATCGGTCATCGGCAGGCAGGCCTTGGCGGTCAGCCCCGGCAGGCCCTGCGCATCCGGCACGCCCATCTCCCTCTCCAGCCGCCTGAACCAGCCCGGCGCAAAACGGATCGCCCGCTCCGGCTGCGGGATGCGATTCTTGAGCGCCGGATCACAGAGAAATTCTATCACCGGGTTTTCCGTCGACGAGCCAGTAGTCGCGGTTGGCGTACCGGTGGATTGCTGATAGTTGAAGCTGACTTTATAGTCGGTCAATTGCTCGCCCTCGCTCTGGTTCGCGATGATATTGGCACAATCAATCGTGCAATCCAAATGTTGCAGGATAATCTCGTTTGGGATGATGAGTGCCTATTCCCTTCCCCTCAAGCGAGCAGGGTACTTAGCCTGTCAAGCATAGCCCGAGACAAGGGTGCTCCGAGACAGATTGGTGCGCCAACTAAACCCCCAAAGCAAACGCCCCTCTCCTTGAAAGAAAAGGGGCGTCGATATTCTATATTGTGCAAAATCGCTCGAGGTCCTGAAACAAGTTCAGGATGACGATCGCAATGCTGCTATGCGCTAGAGGCTAGGATTAACCAGCACCTTCTCGCCCGTGGCTTTCCTGTCATAACCCTTGGCGATATCCGGATTGATCATGTCCGTCAGGCTGATCTCGCTGGAATAGTCGCTGTGAAAAATGCCGTTGCGCTCTTCGACGGTATACATGCGCATTTCCATCATCCGCTCCATGCCGACCTTTTCGAGATGCGGGGTGAGCAGCCAGCCGCCGACGCCCCAGTAGAGGCCGAGACCGCCGCCGAGGATGGTTTCGCCGGTGTCGAGACGGCCATAGATATAGACCTGCTTGTTGACGGTGGAGCCATATACGCTGAATTCCGCGCCACGCACCGCCGCCGCTTTTTCCATCGCGGTGAGGATGTAGCTTGCCATCTTGCCGCCGCCAATTGCGTCAAAGCCGAGCGTCGCGCCGGTTTCGGCGAGAGCAGCAATCAGCTGCTCCATGAAGTCATCCTTGGTGCTGTCGATCACGTGGGTCAGGCCGATGTCGGTGAGGATCTTCTTCTGTGCATCGGAACGAACGATCGCTACCAGCGGTACGCCTTCCTTGAGGCAAAGCTTGGCAAGCATCTGACCTAGATTGGAAGCTGCTGCGGTATGGACCAGAGCTTCATGTCCTTCAGCCCGCATAGTGTTGACAAAACCCTGCGCGGTCATCGGATTGACGAACAAGGAAGCGCCTTCCTTCGCCGGAGCGCCTTCGGGAAGTGGCACGCACATCGCCGCCGGCATCACCCGGTGGGTGCGATACATTTCGCCGCCAACGATGGTGACGGTCTTGCCCATCAACGCCTGCGCCGCATCGGATGATCCGGCTGCAACAACGGTACCGGCGCCTTCGTTACCGGCAGCCAGTTTCTTGCCCGCGCGGCCTTTGAAGAAAGGCTGCATCGCCGGTTCCACATCGGCAACCAATGCCGGGTGGCCGTCGACGGTTTCGCTACGCGCCGTATCCATGCTGGCAGCAGCGGTCAAAAGTCCGAGATCGGACGGATTGATCGGCACCGCTTCCATCTGCACGATGACTTCATGCTCTTTTGGCTCCGGCACGTCATAGGGTTCGATCGACAGGATCGATTTGCCGTCTTCGGTCACCGTGGTGAACAGTTGCTTTGCGTCGGGAAACTGGCTCATTGGAAATTCCTCTCTCTTGTGTTTCTAGAAATTTTTGGCGGCCGCTAGCGCGCCCAATCTTGCGGTGATTTCGAAAAATTCGGTCACCGTTTCGTCGATAATCTGCTTGGCAGTTTTTACCTCGTCAATCAAACCGGAAGATTGTCCGGCTAAACCAACGGAAGCCTCCATATCGCCACCGAAATAGACGTCCATGATGCCCTTGAACGTGTCCGCCGGCATCAGGCCGTCTTCGTGGATTTTCGTCGTCCGCTCGGTCTTCAGCGCGCGGATGCGGGGCGAGGCCTTCTTGTTCAGCACATAGGTACCGGTTTCCTTGGCATCCAGTATCGCCTGCTTGTAATTATGGTGCACCGGACTTTCGGCGCTCGAGACAAAGCGCGTGCCCATCTGGACGCCTTCTGCACCCAGAGCAAAGGCAGCAGCCATGGCGGCGCCGTCAACGATCCCGCCAGCCGCAACCATCGGGATATCGGTCTGCCGACGGATTGCCTGCAGCAGGACCAGAGTCGAAACTTCTTCGGGGTTCTTAAACCCGCCGCCTTCAGCGCCTTCGACGATCAGGCCATCAACGCCCGCTTCGACACAGCCCATTGCCGCAGCGACGGTCGGCACAGCGTGATAAACAACTATGCCCGCCTCCTGCAGCGGCCCGACAAATTTGCGCGGGCTGCCGGCAGACGTCGTCACAAATTTCACACCGGATTCGCAAACACGGGTCAGGATCGCCGGATCCTTGAGGAACATGATCGGCAGGTTCACGCCAAAAGGCGCGTCGGTGAGATCTTTCATCTTCTCGATCTCGGCCATACAATTTTCGGTTTCTCCCGAACTGGTCTCTATAATGCCAAGCCCGCCGGCGTTGCACACGGCCGAAGCGAGCTGCGAGCGGGCGATCCAGCCCATCGGTGCCTGGACGATCGGATATTGCGCGCCGCAATGTGCGAGGAAACGGTTCATAAGGGTGTCTTTCTTCAATATCATCGGCGGATCAGCCCATCGGGTACATGATTTCCCGGCTGATCTTGTAGATGCGCTTCATCATCTCGTCGCTGAGCACCAGATCGGCGGCGGCGAAAATCTCGGGCAGCTGATCGGTGTGGGTCGCGCCGACAATGGTCGAAGCGACAAAATCATGCTGCTTCGACCAGGCGGTCGCTAAAGTCACCGGCGCAACGCCCAGTTCCTCGGCAATGGCCATGAACCGCTTGGTCGATTCCTCGGACTTGGGATTGACGAAACGTTCCGCCATTTTCTTCTGCCGTCCGCCTAGGTTGAGATAGGCCGAAAACCGGGCCCCTTCCGGCGTCGCACCATCATTATATTTGCCCGAGAGGGCACCACCGGCGAGCGGTGAATAAGGGATCAGGCTGACCCCTTCCTGGCGACAGACCTGCGCCAGTTCATCCTCGAACCGGCGGTTGTTCATGCTGAAATTATTCTGGATCGTGCAATATCGGGTGACACCCAGCCGTTCAGAGGCTTCGAGCGATTTCATCAGGCCCCAGCTGGTTTCATTGGAACAGCCGATGGTGCGGATCTTCCCCTTGCGGATTTCCTCGTCGAGCACTTCCATCGTTTCGTCATAGGCGGTGCCATGATCGGGCCAGTGGGTCTGGTAGAGGTCGATATAGTCGGTCTGCAGCCGCTTGAGGCTTTCATCCAGCGCCTTGACGATATTGTGGCGATCCATCGCGGTCATGCCAGCGCGTTGGGAAGAGGCGATCCATCCGTGGCTCGGCCCGGAGACCTTGGTCGCGATGATCAGGCTGTCGCGATCCTTGCCCTTCATCCAGCGGCCGACGATATTTTCCGTCTCGCCGGCCCATTCCGGCTTAGGTGGTACGGGATAATTTTCCGCCGTGTCGAAAAAGTTGATTCCGGCCTCGACCGATTCGTCCATGATCCGGTGCGACATTGCTTCGTCCGCACCGCTGCCGAAGGTCATCGTTCCCATGCAGATTTCAGATACATATATCGGGCTTCTACCCAGGCGGCGTTTTTTCATGCAAAAGTCTCCGGGAGGCAGGACGTTGGATTAACTGTGCGGTTAAGTAACATAGCTTGGACGGGTTGCGAAACGCAATCCAATTTCTTTAAAGCCTAGCCGGCCTGCCCGAGAACCAGACAGGCAAGAAACATCAGCAGACCGGCAAAGCGATTGGACCGGAATTTGCCCAGCGCGTCATCACCATCGCTGCTTTTCAGCGTCGTTACCTGCCACAGAAAATGCAGTGCGACCGGCAGAATAGCGACAAGCCCAAGCCATTGCGGGCGCAGCATCCAGAATGCGGTCGCCCAGCTAGTGAGCGCTATCAGATAGAAGACCAGCACGCCGAAACGCACATTTTCGCCTAGTCGCAACGCGCTCGACCGTATCCCGACCAAAGTGTCATCTTCTTTGTCCTGCAGCGCATAAATCGTGTCGAAACCGATAACCCAGAAAATCGATCCGAGATAGAGCAACAACATCGCCCAGTGAAACGCGGGGTCTATCGCCAGCCAGCCAACCAGCGCGCCCCAGCTGAACACCAGACCAAGCCAAGCCTGCGGCCACCAGGTGACGCGCTTCATGAACGGATAGGCCGCGACCAGGGCAAGACTGCCCAGCGCCACCAGCTTGGCGGTCCCGTTGATCTGCAACCAGACAGTCAGTCCAATCAGGCATAATATCCCTAGCCATATCCACGCCGCCTTCAGCGATGTCGCGCCGCTGGCCAAGGGCCGCGAGCGGGTCCGCTCCACCTGACGGTCAAGATCGCGGTCGACAATATCATTATAGACACAGCCCGCACCGCGCATCGCGACTGACCCGAGCAGCAGCCAGAGCAACAAGTCCCAGCGCTCGATTGCACCGCCGGCGAGGGCAATGCCCCAGGCGCAGGGCCAATAGAGCAGCCACCAGCCGATCGGGCGGTCAAAGCGGGCAAGCAGGGCAAAGGGCCGGGCCGCGCTGGGCAGCAGGCCGATGATGCCCTTATGTTCGGAATCGGGGACGATCTGTTCTGAAGGGTTCGACATGATCATCGCTTATCGCCATTTCCACAACTCGTCATCCTGAACTTGTTTCAGGATCACCCTCGGACAAGAACTTGCTCCCGCAAGAGATGCTGCAATAAATTCAGCATGACGAGAATGAAAGCGGCCGCTAAACACTATCCCATGCCAGCCACACCCGCTTATCCTCCGCACAGCGCGCCGCGTCTCTACGTCGATGTCGAATTGTCCGACGGCGCTGAAATCCGGCTCGACGGCAGCCACGCCCATTATTTGCTCAAGGTCATGCGGACCAAACAGGGCGATCCCATCAAGCTGTTCGATGATCGCACTGGCGAATATCTCGCCCATGTGACGGCGCTTGGCAAACGCGATCTGATCCTGACGATCGATGGCAAGACCCGTGAACGCGAGAACGTCCCTGATCTCTGGCTGTGCACCGCGCCGATCAAAAAAGACCGCTTCAACTGGATCGCCGAGAAAGCCACCGAACTCGGGGTCGACAAGATCCTGCCGGTACAGACCGACCGCACCCAGAGTCATAATATCAAGATGGAGAAGCTGCGCGCCCATATGATCGAGGCAGCGGAACAATGCGAACGCACTGCCCTGCCTTCGCTCGATCCGATCACAAAATTGACCGATATGTTCGATCAATGGCCCGCAGACCGCCATCTGTTCTTTGCCGACGAGCGCATCCATTCAACCGGCGAAGGCAGTTTCCGCAAGGCATTGGTCGCCAATGCTGGTCCGGCGGCGATCCTGATCGGTCCCGAAGGCGGCTTTTCCGACGCGGAAAACGAGATGATCCGCGCCCTGCCCCAGTCGGTGCCGGTATCGCTTGGCCCCAGAATATTGCGCGCCGACACGGCGGCGCTAGCGGCGATCAGTCTGTGGATGGCGGGCCGGGGCGACTGGAATCCGGCCTAGTTAGCGGTGTTATTGCGCGCACCGGCGCCGTAACCGTCCTGAAATCCTTGTAAAATCCCATCATCCTTGTCGCGTGGTTAACCAATAATTAGCCCATAGCGGATAGGGAAAGCCCATGTTTTTGGGGAAATCTATCGGGGGCCAGAGCCGATTGACCATCCACACATTGGTGTGGGGATTGCTTTGCCTGTGCACCATCGCGCTCTTTCCGGCCGGAAAAGCCGCGGCTCAGACGGTAAACACCTATTCAAACAGCAGCATCGCTTCGATACCGGACAACGCGTGTCCGGCGACGGTCAACCGGACTTTCAGTGTCGGTACGAATTATATCGTCAGTGATGTGGATATCGGCGTCCTGCTTGATCACACCTATCGCCGCGATCTGGAAATCACATTGACCTCGCCAAGCGGCACCACCGTCACGCTGATGGATTATGTCGGCGGCAGCGCCAATAATCTCAACGTCGAATTTGACGATGAAGGCACCGACGGAACCATCGCCGCTCACACCTCCAACGACTCGTTGACCCCGGTTTATGCAAGCACGAGAACGCCGCAGAGCAGCCTGTCCGCTTTCGATGGCCAAAACGCACAGGGGACATGGACGCTCAAAATCTGCGATCAGCAAGGCGTAGACATCGGATCATTCCGCCGCGGAGACCTGTATATAACCGAGCGACCGACAAATTTTGCCGACCTTTCTCTAACCAAGACAGTCAGCAATTCGAGTCCAGTCAATGGCGCCAATATAACCTATACGCTATCGCTGGCCAATTCCTCTTCGTCGAACCAGACAGCTGCCGTCACCGTCAATGACCTGCTCCCGCTGGGTCTCTCATTCGTCAGCTCGTCCGGTTACGGCAGCTATAACAGTGGCACCGGTATATGGACCATAGCATCGATAGCACCAGGGCAGACGCGCAGTTTGAGCATCGTTGCCACGGTCACGGCAACATCGGCCGCCACCGTCACCAATATTGCCGAGGTGGCATCATCCAGCCGCGTCGATCCGGATTCAACGCCGAATAACAGCAGCGCTAGCGAAGACGATTATGCCAGCAGAAGCATCACTGTTTCCGGTGCAAGAACGGCGGGTACAGCGCCGAGCCTGACCAGCGTCTGTCCGATCTCGAATCAGATATTGTTCGACTGGAATGGCAAGGCGTGGGCTGGCGGTTCAACCAATAACAGCTATAATCTGACCGGGATCGGCTCGATTAATTTCGCCATCACCAAGACCGGCGGATCCTATGACGATGGCTCACCGGCGGTAAACAATAACAATTATGCGAACCTCTCGAACAGCGAGCAGTCGCTCTATCAAAATCTGGAATTCACCAACAAGGATCAGACGGCGACAACCGTGCTAACCCTGCCAACGGCGGTGCCAGGCCTGCAATTCACGGTATTCGATATCGACTATGCCAATAATGACTTCTCCGACAAGCTGACGGTTGTCGGCAGCTACAATGGCGTGACCGTCCTGCCGACACTCACCAACGGCGTCGCCAATTATGTCATCGGCAATGTCGCGATTGGTGATACCGGTTCGAACTCCAATTCCGCCAATGGCAATGTCGTGGTGACCTTCTCCTCACCGGTGGACAAGGTCGAAATTGTCTACGGCAACCACATAACTGCCCCTGACAATCCAGACGGACAGGCCATTTCAATCCACGACATCAACTTTTGCCGCCCGGCGACCACGCTGAGTGTCACAAAGATTAGCTCGATCATGAGCGATCCCGTCAACGGCACCACCAATCCGAAACGCATCCCGGATGCTGTCGTCCAATATTGTATACTGATCAGCAACGGCGGGTCAGCGACAGCGAATGCAGTTACTGCCACCGACACGCTAAGCGGACCCTTCACCTACACTCCGGGCAGCATGAGAAGCGGCAGCAATTGTGGATCTGCTTCCACGGAGGAAGATGATAACGCAACGGGTGCGGACGAGAGCAACCCATATGGCGCATCGATCGCCGGATCAACCATCACGGCGACGGCAGCAACCTTGGATCCGGCGAGCAGTTTTGCGCTCACCTTTCAGGTTACGATAGACTAGCCAAGGCGCTTTAACCGCACCAGTATTTCATCGAGAGACGATAGGAAGCGGGAGCGATCCGCTTTGCTGAACGGCGGCGGACCACCTATATTCTCGGTGCCCATACCGGCGCGCAAGTCGGCCATGATCGCGCGCGTGGCCACTGCGGCTCCGATCGAATCCGCGGTAAACCGCTTGCCATTCGATCCGACCACCGCAGCACCCGCTTTCACACAACGATCTGCCAGCAATATATCGGACGTGACCACGACGGTGCGCGAGCCGGTTCGTTCGGCAATATAGTCATCGGCCGCATCAAAGGCGTCGCTGACCACCACGCGGCTGATCAGTGGGTGATCCGGCACTCGAAACGGACTGTTGCTGACGATCAGCACCCCCACTTGATGGCGTTCCGCCACCCGGTATATTTCTTCCTTTACCGGGCAGGCGTCCGCATCAACCAATATCTGAATGGCGCCGCTCATTAACTGGTTCAGTCGGCTTTGGGTCCGCGAGGTTTTCCGCCTTCAAAAGGGCGTTTTCCGCGATGTGGCTTCTTGTCGCCGCCGCCGAAATTGCCACCGGAACCGGATTTGCGATCGCCCTTAAAGTCGGATTTCTTTTTGAAACCGCCGCCAAATTCGCGCTTTGGTCCGCCATCGCCAGAACCGCCTTCGCCTTCCGGCTTGCGCTTCTGATAAGGCTTGCCGCCACCCGATTTGTCACCGAATTTCTTGTCGCCGAACTTCTTGTCACCAAATTTGTTCTTGCCGAATTTCTTGCCACCATGTTTCTTGCTGGCGTTGCTGTAATCGCGCTGGCCGCCGGCATTGTCGCCGCGTCCGCCCTTGCGGTTGCGCTTGGCTTCATCGCGTGGCTTGCCTTCAAACTGGGTGATCACGATATCATCGGTATCATCCCCGCCGGATTCTCGTTTTTCAGCGATGGCAGCGGTAAATTTGTCGACCACCCGACGCGGAATTTCGAACAATGTGTCGTCACCGTTGATCCGGATCGCGCCGATCTCATTCTTTGTGATATGACCACGGCGGCACAATACCGGCAGCAACCAGCGAGCGTCAGCGCGCTGGTTATGTCCGACGTTCATCTTGAACCAGACCGTATCTTCAAACCCCGGACGCGGACCGCCTGGAGCGGGTTGCGACTGCGCACCACGATCGAGCATCTGTTCCGGCGCCGGCATTTTCGCGCGGTGCGATTGTACCAGCATCGCCGCGATTTCTTCCGGCGTTTTTTCTGCCATCAGACGTTTCGCCAATGCCAGATCATCTTCGTCAATCTCGACCGGCCGCAACAATGTCTCGATCAGCCGCTCGGCGTCATTCTTGCGAATGTCCGCGCGCGTCGGAGCATCTTTCCACTCGGCATTGATCTTCGCGCCGCGCAGCATGGATTCAACGCGCTTGCGCCGCTGGTAAGGTACGATGATAACCGCCGTACCCTTTTTGCCGGCACGGCCTGTACGACCGGAGCGATGCTGCAAAGTTTCTGCATCGCGCGGCATGTCGACATGCACAACAAGGCTCAGGGTTGGCAGATCGAGGCCACGGGCAGCAACATCGGTTGCCACACAGACACGGGCGCGCTTGCTGCGCAAGGCCTGCATCGCCTGGTTGCGTTCGCTCTGCGTATGTTCACCCGATAGCGCCACAGCACTGAAGCCGCGATCCACTAGACTGGCGTGCAAACGGCGAACCGCTTCTCGCGTGCCGCAGAACAGCATCGCCGATTCCGCTTCATGGAAACGCAGCAGATTGACCACCGCATTTTCGGTATCGGCAGGAGCCACCGTAATCGCCTGATAGGCGATATCGCCATGGCCGCGATCTTCGCCGACCGTGGAAATGCGCAGCGCGTTGGTCTGATAGCGCTTGGCAAGACTAACAATCGACTTGGGCATGGTTGCCGAGAACAGCAATGTTCTGCGCTGTTCGCCGGTTGCATCGAGAATTTCTTCGAGATCTTCGCGAAAGCCCATATCGAGCATTTCATCCGCTTCATCGAGGACCACAGCGCGAAGGTTTTTAAGGTCGAGCGCACCGCGTTCGAGATGGTCGCGCAAACGGCCCGGCGTACCGACAATGACATGCGCGCCGCGGCGGAGGGTCCGGCGCTCTTTCGACGCATCCATCCCGCCGACACAAGTCGCGATTTGCGCTCCGGCTGGTTGAAATAGCCAAGTCAGTTCGCGGCTTACTTGAAGCGCAAGCTCGCGGGTTGGCGCAATAACCAAAGCCAGCGGTTCGACCAGAAACGGGAAACGCCCGTTGTCATCGAGCAATTGTGGCGCCATTGCCAGACCAAAGGCTACGGTCTTTCCGGAGCCGGTCTGGGCGGACACAATAAGATCGCGACCATCCGCTTCTGGTTCGAGCACAGCGGCCTGTACCGGCGTGGGCTTGTCATATTCGTGCGCCGCAAGCGCCTCGGCGAGAAGCGCGGATAATTTCGAGAAAGGCATAATATCTGTATTCCGTGGCAAATGTGAAAGCCGCGCGGAACTGCCAGTCGCCTGCGGTTTATGAAGAATATGTTGTTATTAAACGGTCTGCACTGGGGATCATATTGCCTTGCCGGCAGCATGGCCACTCGCCCAAGCCCATTGAAAATTATAGCCACCGAGCCAGCCGGTAACATCAACAGCTTCCCCAATAGCATAAAAACCGGGCACTTGCCTAGCTTCCATATTTTTCGACGAAAGTTCAGCCGTGCTGATCCCCCCAGCGGTGACTTCTGCCTTGGCAAAACCCTCGCTCCCATTCGGCATGAAGCGCCAATGGGAAAGGTGTCGCGCCGCCTCATCCAGCTTTTTGTCGGTCAGACTACCGAGTTCGCCGTCTAGGGAGATCCGTTCAATCAATGTCTCGGTCAACCGGGCAGGAAGATGAGCGTTGATGGCCTTTTTCAGCGACAGTCGGGGCAATTGCTTCTTCACCTGACTGAGCCAATCGCCTGCCAAATCGGGCAGAAAATCAATCTCAACCGATTCGCCATGCTGCCAATAAGATGAAATCTGGAGAATCGCAGGCCCGGACAATCCTTTATGGGTAAACAGCGCAGCTTCCCGAAAAGCGGTTTTCCCGCATCGAGCGATCACCGGTGCCGACACACCGGATAGCTCACGGAACAGGGTTTCTTCCCCACCCAGGGTCAGCGGCACCAGCGCCGGTCGTGGCTCGACAATCTTCAGTCCGAACTGCCGCGCCAGATCATAAGCGAAGCCGGTTGCCCCCATTTTCGGGATAGAGGGACCGCCGGTAGCGACGACAAGCGAAGGCGCAAACGCGGTCTCTCCGCCATATTCGACCCGATAGCGGCCTTCGCCATGGCTAATATTGCTGATCGACGTCCCGAGCGACAGGCTGACCGCATCAGCCGGGCACTCGTCCATCAGCATCGCGACAATCTGCTTGGCGGACCCATCACAGAATAGCTGTCCCAGAGTTTTTTCATGCCAGTCGATACCGTAGCGATCGACCAGCGCAATAAAGTCACTGGCAGAATAGCGGCTCAGAGCCGATTTCGCGAAATGTTTGTTTTGCGACAGATAACGATCGGGCGCGGTGCCGATATTGGTAAAATTGCAGCGTCCGCCGCCAGAAATAAGGATTTTCTTACCCGGTTCATCGGCATGATCAATCAGGAGAACCTTCCGCCCACGCTGGCCAGCAACAGCAGCGCACATCAGACCAGCGCCCCCAGCGCCAAGAATTATTGCATCATAATGGGTCGGGATTTTGGACATCGGATTATCGAAAACTTTCTAATATTCAGCAGATTTGCGACTGCCGTCCGCGCAGGGCCTTTGGCAATCGCCAAGGCGAACAATGGCCGAGCTTACCAAATTATCCTGGTTTGAAAATCAGCCTGTCCCGCGAGCAACCGCTCAAGCGAAGCCGAGACTGCGCAGCCGCGCGTTTAACAGTGATAGGGAGTGTTGGCAACGGCTGGCAGGCGGACGCATTACTGTGCTCCCCCCAAGCCCCTACTGTCCACCGTCATTACTCCCAAACCCCGCCGGATCCCGACAGATTGCGCTCCGCTCACGCTTCGATCAGCTCACTCGTCGCAACCTTTTAAGAATGTCTGCGTTTTCAAACCAAGTGCAATAACAAAGTCGATGGAGCCGGAAATGATCAGCAGCCTTGCTTACGCAATCATCTTGATGGGATGTTCGGACGACATGGCCATGTGCAAAGATATGGTCAGAGACGAGCGCGTATTCGCTACGCTGCAAGAATGCGAGAGAACAGAGGCCAAGGCCCTGCAATCCGATGTGGCGCTGGAAATTGATTATCCGGTCGTAGCGTCCAAATGCGCTGCAGGTGCACAGAAATTCGCGCAGAAGGGCACGTCAGATATTGAAGGATGATGATCTCGTAAGCGGAGAGACTGGGCTAACGCTCAGCACCAATCAGCAGATCCGCGAAGCAACGCCCACCAAAAGACAGCTTTCAACAGCAATTTTTCTTTTGTCGCTCGGTGTTTTTCTGGCTCTACCTTTTGTCCTGTCGGCGGGCGCTGTTTTCTTCAGACCCTTATTTGCTGCCATGGTCATCATGCTGATGCTGTTGCCATTGACCGGCGCGCTGACGAAGCTGGGACTGCCCAACGCTATTGCCGCCTTCCTGTCCGTGCTCTGCTTCATTCTCTTTCTGGCCTTCGGATTTCTGTTGATCCTGCAACCGGCTCTGGAACTGGCCGAGCGATTTCCCGATATCACCAATATCTTGCAGGAACGGCTGGTTGATATTCGTCAGTTCACCGCCTCGGTTTCGCAAATGGGCACCGAATTCTCTTCGACAATCGGTGAAGCCAAGGGACGCGAAGTGGTGCTGGCGAGCCCTACGGTCATGGAAGAGGCCGCCTACGCCACGCCTGCTGTCCTACTCGAACTTCTGCTGGTGATTCTGCTGGTCTATTTCATGCTGGAATCCCGCCTCCGGCTAAAGCGGATCATATTATCCAAACGGTCGACCTTGGCCACCAGTCTGAAAGCGGCCCGTGCCGGGCGCAGCATTACGGGAGATCTGTCCCACTATATCGGCGCCGTAACCGCGATCAACATCGCGGTCGGGGTGATCGTCGCGTTCGGCGCATGGGCGCTCGATATAGAATCGCCTCTGATGTGGGGTGGCCTCGCGGCGATATTGAATTTCATTCCCTATCTCGGGCCCATGCTGATGGCGGTGCTTCTATTCGGCTTCGGTGCGGCCTCGACCGGCGATCTGGGAGGCGGACTGGTCCCCACGGCAGCCTATATCGGCCTGCAGGCGATCGAAGCCAACCTGATCACGCCGTCGATTCTTGGTCGGCGCTTTTCCATGAACCCGGTCGTCATCCTGCTGGCGATCAGCTATTTTACCTGGATATGGGGATTGGGTGGAGCCTTGATAGCGGTCCCCTTGCTGATTGTCGGCAAAGCCCTGCTCACTCAAACGGGCAGTCCGAACATAATTGGCTTCATTCTGGGAGAACCGTTGTTCGATTCTCCGGGAAACAACCAAGGCGAATCACACGGACGCTAAAACTGTTCAAACGACAGCTTGGTTGTCTCGCTCGATTGCAGTGGATGTCTGCCGCTTGACAGTCGCCACAGCGGGTCGGATGTTGGGAGATTGTGGAAAATGGTGGAGCCTAGCGGGATCGAACCGCTGACCTCTTCGCTGCCAGCGAAGCGCTCTCCCAGCTGAGCTAAGGCCCCATTTGAAGAGCGCCTTTAATCCAGACGCCCTTCAGAAAGCAAATCAAAAATTAGGTGTCGTCGGGTTCGTCGTCACCTTTGCCCTTGCTGACGCCCAAATCGTCGTCGCCACCAAGGTCAACTTCATTGTCCGGGGATGGTTCATCATCGTCGATGTTGATGTCCAAATCATCGTCGTCAACCGTATCCTCTTCCTTCTTGACGGCCTTCTTTGGCGCTTCAAAAGGCATAGGCTGTTTGGATTTGAGCACGGCTTCCGGCACGAAGCTTTCCCCGCATTCAATGCAGGTTGCCGGGTCTTCTTTGCCCAGATCGTAAAAGCGCGTTCCACATTTCGGGCATGTGCGTTTTGTGCCCCATTCCGGTTTAACCATGGCTGGTGTCCAAATCCTGTCTAAATCAATTCGTTGATAGGTAAGTCCGCTATACGGCGATTCAAGTTTTATCTAAATCAGCCGCGAAATCCGGCGCGCCTTGCCATAGCTTTGCTGCGCTGTCAAAAGCCGTTTGATATTCCTGCACGAATCATTGGTGCGCTCCGCTAGCAAAGCTCTGACATGACCAGCAACACTCCACACCCAGTAACGTTCAAACCGTCTGGCCCGCTTTCCGGTAAAATTTCGGTTCCCGGAGACAAATCCATTTCGCATCGCGCGCTGATATTATCGGCGCTCGCCGTCGGGAAAAGCCGGATCTCCGGCCTGCTCGAAGGCGAAGATGTGCTTGCCACCGCTGCGGCCTTGCGTGCCATGGGCGCAAGAATCGAAAAAAAGGACAACGTCTGGACTGTTCACGGCGTAGGCGCCGGCGGCCTGATGCAGCCCGGTAATGCGCTCGACATGGGCAATAGCGGCACATCGACACGATTGCTGATGGGGCTGGTCGCCTCTCACGGGATCAGCGCAACCTTCATCGGTGATGCGAGCCTGTCGAAACGTCCGATGGGCCGGGTGATCGACCCGCTCTCGGAAATGGGCGCGGAGATCCAGGCGCGCGAAACTTCCGACCACAAATCCTGTTTGCCGCTGACGGTGCGCGGGCTTTGTCCGGCCATTCCGATTGAATATCGCCTGCCGGTCGCGTCTGCGCAGGTCAAATCCGCGATCCTGCTCGCCGGCCTCAACACGCCCGGTATCAGCCGCATCATCGAACCCGTGCTCACTCGCGATCATAGCGAGACGATGCTGAAGGGCTTTGGCGCGGATATCAGAGTGGAAACAGACACCGAAGGGTGTCGCATTATTTCACTGACTGGCGAAGCGGAGCTGCAACCGCAGAAGATCAAGGTTCCGGGCGACCCGTCCTCTGCTGCCTTCATGGTGGTTGCAGCCCTGATCGTTCCCGGGTCGGATATCATCATCGAGAATGTCGGGATCAATCCGACCCGGGCCGGCCTGTTTGAAGTGCTGCGGAATATGGGCGGCGACATCCGCTTGAAAAAACAGCGGACAGTCGGCGGCGAACCGGTCGCCGACATCCACGTCAAACATAGCCCGCTCACCGGCATCGACGTGCCAGCCAATATTGCGCCGAGTATGATCGACGAATTTCCTATCCTGTTTGTAGCCGCTGCCATGGCGAACGGCGAAACAACCACCCGGGGTCTGCACGAACTGCGGGTCAAGGAATCCGACCGGCTCTCTCAAATGGCGAAGGGTCTTGAACTGCTCGGCGTGAAGCTCAGCGAAAAGGACGATGGCTTGGTGATCGAAGGCAGCGGCGGCAAACCGCTGCCCGGCGGACGCAACAAACCGGTGATCGAAACCGCGCTTGATCACCGCATCGCGATGAGCTTTGCCGTCGCTGCCATGGTGACCAGGGCCGGTATTTCGATTGATGATATCAGCCCCGTCGAAACCAGCTTCCCGGGGTTCCAAGACCTCATGACGTCGCTCGCATCGCAATGATCGACGGTTTTTCCGCCAATGTGATCGGCATATTGGGCAGCATATCGGTTGTTCTCGCCTATGCCTATAACGTCTACGCCGATGCGGTGAATGCATTTGTCTATAATGGGGCCAATCTGGTTGGCGCTCTTTTGCTCACCATCTCTTTGATGGTGCATTTCAATCTCGCATCATTTCTGCTCGAAATGGTATGGATTACCATCGCGCTTGGCGGCCTGTGGAAGGCTTATCGGAACCATGCGAGGCAAAGCCCATGATCATCGCCGTCGATGGCCCGACCGCCTCCGGCAAGGGCACGATCTCCAAGCGTCTGGCGAAACATTTTGCCCTGCCCTTTCTCGACACCGGCTTGCTCTATCGCGCGGTCGGATGGACGCTGCGGGAGCAGGGCGGCAATGCCGATGATGCGGCCGATGCGCAGGCGGCCTGCGTGTTTGACGGCGCTTTGCTCGACAATCCGGAACTGCGCAGCGAAACAGTCGGGGGACTAGCGAGCCGGGTCTCCGTCCATCCGGACGTGAGGAAAGCACTGGACAAACGGCAAAAGGACTTTGCCTATCAGCCTGCGGGTGCCGTTCTGGACGGCCGCGATATTGGTACGGTCATAGCGCCGGATGCCGACGTAAAACTGTTTGTGACCGCATCATCCGAGGCGCGCGCGGTGCGGCGGTTCGAGGAAATGAAGCGACGCGGCGAGCCGGCCAATTTCGATGATATTCTTGCCGACATATTGAGACGCGACGAACGCGACAAGAACCGGATCACGGCACCGCTCAAGCCCGCGGAAGATGCAGACTTGCTTGATACCACCAATTTGACTATAGACGCCGCCGTTCAGCAGGCAATTGCTATGGTGAATGCGAAGACAAGCGGCCGGCACGATAAAGATCCGGCATAGCAGACAAATGATGTGCAAGACGGGCTAGGAATTAACCGGCCTGACTTTAGCGCAGCTTTTGGCATTTGCACTTAGCCTCGCATACATCAACATTGGCAGTTTTCTGACGGATGCGGCGATCACATGAGGTGGTCGTGGCAATTTTGGTCCAAGACCAGCGGAACCAACCGCTTGGCCCGAAAAAACGAATACCAAGGAATAAACCATATGGCCTCAACGGCATTTCCAACCCGCGACGATTTCGCGGCAATGTTAAACGAATCACTCGGTGGCGAAGACCAGGGCTTTGAAGGCCGCGTCGTCAAAGGCACCGTAACCGGCATCGAAAACGACATGGCTGTCATCGATGTAGGATTGAAATCAGAGGGCCGTGTAGCGCTGCGCGAATTCGCCGCTCCCGGTCAAAAAGCCGACATTTCCATTGGTGACGAAGTCGAAGTCTATGTCGACCGCATCGAAAATGTAAACGGCGAAGCCATGCTGTCCCGCGATCGCGCCCGTCGCGAAGCAAGCTGGGACAAACTTGAAAAAGAATATGACGAAGGCAATCGCGTTGAAGGCATTATCTTCGGCCGCGTCAAAGGCGGCTTCACGGTTGACCTCGACGGCGCCGTAGCCTTCCTGCCCGGCAGCCAGGTCGACGTCCGTCCGGTACGCGACGTAACCCCGCTGATGGACATCACCCAGCCCTTCCAGATTCTCAAGATGGATCGCAAGCGCGGAAACATAGTTGTTTCGCGTCGCGCGATTCTCGAAGAAACTCGCGCCGAACAGCGTTCGGGTCTCATTGAGTCGCTGGCTGAAGGTCAGGTCACCGAAGGCGTCGTCAAGAATATCACCGATTATGGTGCGTTCGTTGACCTCGGCGGTATTGACGGACTGCTCCATGTTACCGATCTCAGCTACAAACGGGTCAATCACCCGAACGAGATGATCAACATCGGCGACACGCTGAAAGTCCAGATCATCAAGATCAACAAAGACACCCAGCGTATCTCGCTTGGCATGAAACAACTCGAAAGCGATCCTTGGGATAGCGCTACCGAAAAATATGCGGTTGGCACGAAACTCAATGGCTCGGTCACGAACATCACCGAATATGGTGCATTTGTCGAACTGGAACCAGGCATCGAAGGCCTCGTCCACGTTTCCGAAATGAGCTGGACCAAGAAGAACGTCCATCCCGGCAAGATTGTTTCGACCTCACAGGAAGTCGAAGTCATCGTTCTGGAAGTCGACACCGAGAAGCGTCGCATCTCGCTGGGTCTGAAACAGGCTCAGTCCAACCCATGGACCGATTTTGCTGACACCCATCCAGTTGGCGCCACCGTCGAAGGCGAAGTGAAGAACGCGACCGAATTCGGTCTGTTCATTGGCCTTGAAGGCGACGTGGACGGCATGGTTCACATGTCCGACATCGCTTGGGGCATTTCCGGCGAAGACGCGCTCAACCTGCATCACAAGGGTGAACAGGTTAAAGCGATCGTTCTCGACATCGATGTTGACAAGGAGCGTATTTCGCTTGGCATGAAGCAGCTTGAAAAAGGTGCTCCTGCAATGGGCGGCGCGGATACCGGCGGTCTCAAAAAAGGCGCTGTGGCAACCGTCACCGTATTGGAAGTCCGCGACGGCGGCCTCGAAGTCCAGATGGGCGACGATGGCGCAACCGGCTTCATCAAGCGCAACGATCTGGGCCGCGATCGCGACGAGCAACGTCCTGACCGCTTCCAGGTCGGCCAGAAGCTCGACGCAATGATCACCGGCTTCGACCGTTCGAAGAAACCGAACTTCTCGATCAAGGCGCATCAGCTGGCAGAAGAGAAGCAGGCTGTGGAACAATTCGGTTCAACCGATTCCGGTGCAAGCCTCGGCGACATCCTCGGCGCTGCGCTGAAGAAGAAAGAAGAATAGTTCTTCAACCACAAGAAACTTATTGCGGAAAAGCCCGCCCCTTGATCGGGGCGGGCTTTTTCTTTGGCATATCCCATTTCACACCATTTTTTCACAAAACTGCCAAGACCATTGAAAATAGACATAATTTCTGGCATCTACGGGAGTCTAGAAAATGACCGACCGCCAGATACCGAAAGTTTCTTGCAAGAGAACCCACTGGATCGACCGGGAATCGGAAAGGTGCACCGATGATACGTTCTGAACTATTGGAAAAACTTGCCGAAGAGAATCCGGAATTGAAACCGGATGAAATCGAAAAAATCGTCGACCTGTTTTTCAATCAGATCAGCCAGAAACTGGCTGAAGGTGGCCGTGTGGAGCTGCGCGGATTTGGCGCATTCTCGACCCGTCAGCGCAAACCACGCACCGGTCGCAACCCGCGCACGGGTGAATCGGTAGAGGTGCCGGCGAAAAGAGTGCCCTATTTCAAGCCCGGCAAGGAAATCCGCGAGCGTCTGAACAAGGACTGATCGCCCCGATTGCGCATTTTTATTTGCCTACCCACTTGACCACAGCCCCGCAATAATGCTTGTCGCTAGGCTCCGGCGAAAGTTGGACCTACCGGTGCGGACGTGGCGAAATGGTAGACGCAGCAGACTTAAAATCTGCTATCCGAAATGGGTGTGCGGGTTCGAGTCCCGCCGTCCGCACCAGTTTTAAAGCGTGCCAGTGCGCCGCTCTTACAGCATCGCCATATCCACCGGCTGATCCAGCAAGACCCGTCCAGCCAGTTCGAATACCGCCGGTGCGGTAGCGATATGCTGGGTGGCGACATGGGCGTCGCGGAAGCGCCGTTGCAGGCTGCTGCTGGAATAGACCGCACCACCGCCGCCCAATGTATAAGCGATTTTGCAGACTTCAGCCGAAATCTCGGTGGCATGGGCGCAGGCGAGGCGCAGATTGGCCCGGCCTTTGGCAGGAATTTCTGCATTGCCCTGCGCTTCTGTCCAGCATTCACTGATCGCAGTCTCAAGATAGGCGAAGGCACCGCCGAGCAGAGCCGTTGCTCGAGCCAGTTCAGCCTGCACAGTCGCCCGCTGCGCCATCGACCGACCGCCGCCAGGCGTCTTCTTGTTGACCGCGATAGTGCTAATTTCTTCCAACGCAGCCCGCGCATTTCCGAGAGCAACCGAAGATACACCCAGCGCAAGCAGGCCGAAGAGCGGAAATTTGTACAACGCGCCCGGATCGCGCGGCTGGTCGCGGACGAAGGAAACGCTGCGGTCCTTGGGCACCTTCACATTTTTTACCGAAAAATCTCCGGACCCGGTGCCCTTTAAACCCGCAACGTGCCAGCTATCGATGAACGACACGTCCTTAGCCGGAAAGAACAGCATCCGGTGATAAGGCGCACCGTTTTCGAATTTCTGCAACTCGCCATCCTTGAAGATCATTGCGCCGCCGCCAAGCCAAGAACAATTGGCCGAGCCCGATCCCCATTGCCATTGACCGCTGAGCAGATAATGATCGCCCTTGTCTTCGGCCTTGCCCATCGGCGCGAAAACCCCGCCGGTGATGACATCGTCCGCACCAAATATTTTCTGCGCCACCGGTTCCGGCATATAGGCCGCGCCCAGAGTGGAGGTCACCGCGATCATCACGCACCAGCCGGCGCTGGCATCCGCTTCGGCAACCGTGGCGACGATTTTCATAAAATCGAGTGGTGCCAGCTCCAGCCCGCCGAGCGATGCCGGTTTGGAAAGATTGAACGCGCCCGCATCAGCAAGCTTTGCGGCGAGATCGGCGGGCAAACGCCGCGCCTTTTCGGTTTCCTCCGCGCGCGCCGCAATTTCCGGCAGCAAGGCCAATATCCGGGGGCCGACCTCACCGATCGTGGAAATATCATATTGTAAACCAGTCATGCGGCAATTCTCCTCAGCAAAGGAAACAGCACAAGAGTTCCGCTTTGTCGAGCCGAGAAAAACATCTAGACGGATGAGATGCGCTATATCGCCCTTCTCTGTGCCTGCCTGTTGCTGCTATCCTGCGACAGCGATCCGGTGCCCGACACCGCGCCTGGCCCGGCGCAAATTGTCCGCTTGTCCGATTCGGAGATCAAGGGTCTCGACCCGCAAAAAATCTCCGACCTGTCTTCGCTGCGGGTCGCCGCCGACCAGTTCGAGGGTCTTACCCGTCTCGATGCCAACGGAAACGCGGAGCCGGGACTGGCCCATGATTGGACAATCTCGCCGGATGGGCTAATCTGGACTTTTGCTTTGCGGGAAAATTTGCGCTTCTCTGACGGCACAGGTTTTGATGCGTCCCTTTTCCCCGCCCTGCTGCACCGTCTGCGCACTAAGGAAACGGCTGCGGCGGCGAAGGCTCTGTTCGGTAATATCGTGGCTGTGGAAGCGCCCAGCGGCAACAGGGTGATTATCACCCTCGCCTCCCCGGATCCGTCCCTGCCCGCCTTGCTGGCCCATCCGGCCATGGCCGCCCTCCCCCTCCACCGGATCAGCGACGCCGGAGACAAGTGGACTTCCGACCGGCCGATGATCGCCAGCGGACCCTACCGGTTGTCCGCATGGAAACTGAATGATCACGCCCGGCTCGAGCGCAACCCCCTCTGGCATGATGGATCCGCACCCACAGCCACCATCATCTGGAAGCCGATGGACGACAGCCTCGCGGCAATGCGACTGTTTCTCTCCGGTGGCGCGGATATTGCCGCCGATTATCCGGCAAGCCGCCATCAATGGCTGAAAGAGAAACACCCCGACCTAGCCCATAGCGTGCCCTATCTCGGCAGCTATTATTTCGCCTTCAACACCCGCTCGCCAACCTTTGATGACCGCAGGGTGCGGACCGCTCTGTCGATGGCGATCGAACGCGAGTGGATTGCCGACCAGGTCATCGGTATCGGCAATATCCCGGCCTGGAGTTTGTTGCCGCCGAGGCTGGTTGACGCGCAAGCTGCAAAGCCCGAATGGGCTGATTGGCCGCGGGAAAAGCGGCTGCAGGCCGCGCGCGCATTACTCGACGCTGCCGGCTTTGGTTCGGACAATCCCTTGCGCTTCGAAATCCGCTTCAACAGTTCCCCCGAACATCGCCGGGTGGCCGTCGCAATGGCGGCTATGTGGAAACCGCTGGGCGTGGAAGCCAGCCTGTTCAACAGCGAGGCAGCGCTGCATTTTGCCGCGCTGCGCCGGCATGAGTTCGCACTGGCCCGCTCCGGCTGGATCGCCGATCTGCCGACGCCGGAAAATTTCCTGCTGGTTCACCAGCAGGCCAATGGCGGCGGCAATTATTCGGGCTATGACAATCCGGATTATGACCGGATCTTGGCGCTGGCGATTGCCGAACCGGACCCGCGCAAACGCCAGTTCTTGATGCGACAGGCCGAAGCAATTCTGATCGCCGACACACCAATCCTGCCGCTCTATTTCTATGTGACCCGCAGTCTGGTAGCTGAGCGGATCGCGGGATGGAAAGATAATATTTCCAATGTGCATCCCAGCCGCACTCTGCGTATAAGGCCATGATGGATTTCCGTTCGACATTCTGGCGAAACAGTATTTTTGCGGCTCTTGCCGTTACAATGTTGGGCGCCTGCGGCTTTGCCGAGGATGAGGATCAGGTCAGAGTGACCGTGGTCGAAGATGGCTCCAGCCAGATCAATCCGGTCGGGACGCGGCTGAATTTCGCTTCCGCGACGATGCGCGCAGCGATGGCCAAGGGTCTCGTCGGGCTGGATGAAGAGGGCCGGGTCGTGCCGGCGCTAGCCGCGCGCTGGATCGTTTCCGACGATGGTCTGAGCTATATTTTCCGGCTGTTCGATGCAAAATGGGATGATGGCAGGCAGATTACTGCCGAGCGCGTTGCCCGCCTGCTGCGCGAGCGTTTTGCCGAATTGCGCAACAGCCGCCTGCAATATGACGTCTCGGTGGTCGACGAAGTGGTATCGATGACCGGTCGGGTTATCGAGATCAAGCTGGATTCGCCACACCCCAATTTCCTTCAGTTGCTCGCCCAGCCGGAAATGGGCCTGTTCCGCGCCGGACATGGCGCCGGGCCGATGCGCTTGCTGAGCGAGGACAATGGCATCAAACTGACCCAATTTGACGAACCGTCGCAGGAAGAAACGAACGCGGAGGATGAAGACGAGCGCTGGGTATCCCTCCGCAGCGAACCCGCCGCAACCGCAATAGCTCGCTATCGGGCCGGAAGCGCTCAAATCGTGCTGAACGGCAAATATCATCACCTTCCGCTTGTCGATGCAGCAGATATCGGCAGCGGCGACTTACGCCTCGACCCGGTCGCCGGCCTGTTCGGACTGCGTTTCATCCGCGCCGATGGTTTCTGGGCGGTTCCCGGCAACCGCGAAATATTGGCGATGGCGATCAACCGCCCGGCTTTGCTGACCTCCTTTCCCGGTGTCAGCGCCTGGCAGAGCCGGCTCAAGATCATCCCCGAAGCGCTCGATGTTGAGGGGATCAACGCTTATCCCGACTGGGTCGGCATGGCCATGCCGGACCGGATAGCGTTTGCCAGAGACCATGTCAGCCGCTGGAAAGCCTCGGAAGGGCCGGTCGTGCCGCTGGCCATCGCCCTGCCCGACGCAGCGGGCGCTACCATATTGTTCAAGCGTATCCAGTCTGACCTCAGAAGAGTAGGTCTGGACGCGCGAAAGGTCGCGATGAATCAGAAAGCGGATGTCCAGTTGATGGACGAGATCGCACCCTATGACAGTGCCCAATGGTTCCTGAAGCAGTTCACCTGCTTCAAAACCACGGTCTGCCTGAATGATGCCGATTCAAAAATCACGGTAGCGGATGCGGCGACCAATTTGCAGATCAAGGCCCGGCTCTATGCCGAGATCGAGCAAATGTTGGTCCAGCATTATAATTTCATTCCGATCGCTGTTCCGATTCGCTGGTCCATCGCGCGGCAGGGCCAGCGCGGTTTTGCCGTCAACCCGCGCGGCTGGCATCCATTGAACCCGCTGGTCGGCATACCTATATCCTGACCGTGTTGACAGCATATGACAGGGATATCTGATGGCCATTTTCGAAGAAAAGTTAAAGCGACTGGCAGAACAATTGCCCGACGCCAGCCGCGATCCGCAAGCCGTACGGGCCCGCGTCGAAGCGATGGAAAAAATGCTGGAACGGGCATTTGTGATCCCCGGCATCAATCGACCGATAGGCGCCGATTCGATCGTCGGTCTGGTTCCGGTTGTTGGCGATATCGTCACCGCGCTGATGTCTGCCTATATCGTCTGGGAAGCCCGCAATCTCGGCATGTCGAAGCTGCAGCTTACTCGTATGGCGGCCAATGTCGGCATTGATACGGCGTTCGGCGCAATCCCGCTCGTCGGCGATGTTTTCGACTTTTTCTGGCGCTCGAACAGCAAAAATTTAAAGATAATACACAAGCATCTCGACAAGCACCACCCGGGCACGCGCACGATTGATGGTTAGAATTGTGCTCCCGCGCAGGCGGGAGTCCATCTCATGAACCATGTTAAACATACTTTGGAAAAGATGGGAAGCGGCCTCACGGCAAGCGATCCTTGCTCCCGTTACACAGTTATTCGAGAGCAGGAGATCGGCCCCTGCCTGCGCAGGGGTACTAACCGCCTCGCCAGATTTTTACCGGCAGGCCGTCTTTCTCCGCCCGCATATATGACGGACAGCGCTGCGGGCGAAAACTCTTGCCGAGACAGAGCTTCACCTCCTGCAACCAGCCCCGCGCATTCACCTTCAACCGCAGCATATCGGGCATCACCCCATCATTTGCCGCTGCGAAAGCATTTCGGAATTGTCCCGCCGTCAAAGGCTTGCGCGACAGCCGGTCCATGTCCGGAAAACGCACCGCGTCGAACATGATCCGCGACACCCGAAAATAGGTTTCGGGGCGACTGGTCATGCAGGTTCCATGCTTCGCCCATTCATGCGCCATCATTCTGGTGGTCGGCATCATGCAGAAATTGCGCTTTACCACAGCCGGCGGCAGCGCCCTGGTCGGTGCACACCACTGTGGATAGGCGGGACCGCGCGTGTCGGGCCACAGGCCGTGGAGAATGAACCCGAAGCTGCCGTCATCTCCGCTACACTGGGTCTTGTCGCGGCGGCTATCCTTGCGCTTGTTGCAATATTCCGGCGACCAGCTGAGCGCCAGTGTGTAGGCGGTAATAGGTTTAATACGGCGCGGTTCGGAGGCTGGCTTGCGCTCGGCGGGAGCGCTGAGCCCGGATGGTGGGCTGCATTGGTAGGATTGGGCTTGGGCTGCGGCCGGAAGCATAAAAAGCAATACCGTTCCGGTAATTTTCATCGGAATATATCCTTCAAATTGTCGACGTCCGATTGGGCAACCCGGCCTTTTGTTTCGAACCATATTCGAGAATCCGTCAGGAACAGCAATATGACCGACCCAAGAGCCATCGCGTGTGTGATCACTGCAAATACAATCTCGCTGATCGTGAGCTCCGTCAGCATTCTTACCATTGAAACCAGCCCCCCCCCCACAGACACAGTATATACCCATTTTGCAATGCCACTCGCTCGACGAGCAATAAAATACCAAAGCAATGGTGGTATAGCAAAGCTGATAGTCAAAACCGCAACCAGCACGAGCGTCATTTCCGTTGCCCAACTTACGAGGCCTCCCATGTCGCCGAAAATCTGTTCGCGATGATAAACGATATCCACGAGAGGAACTGCAAGGGAACCCCAGAAAAGTCTTTCGAACCATATTATGGATAGCGGCCGGTTTTGTTTCACAACTCGATCAGCTTCCACTCTCTTCGTCAGGCTGAATTTGTTCCAGCACCCAGAATAGTCTCAAACAAGCATTTCACCTTAACACTCTAGATCCCGAATCAAGTCCGGAATGACATAATCAATCGCAATCTCAGTCGAACACATCGCCGGCATCCGTTGGATCTCCATCGAACCAGGCAATCGCGTCAGGGCGAAACAGGAAAGAAATCGCGATGCCCTGCGCCAGATTGGTCAATAAAGTAAAAACCAGGACGGAATTTGGCACCGAACTGGCGGAAGACAAAGTGCTTAACAGCCCCAAAACAAAGAACACCGTCAATATCCACTTGGCAGCCTTGCTTGCACGAACGGCTATAAAATACCAGAACAGCAAGACTATCAACGCCCCTACGGCAGTTCCAAAGATCAGGAACTCGAACGCAGATGCTGCCAATGGTCCGCCAGATTGCTGGATCATTCGCATGCTCGTTGAAAAATTAAAAATGAGGCTCACCAAGCCAATTAAAAAGCCAGCGATGTAAAACTTCTCAAAATTGAAAATTGATCTCGGTTTTTCCATATTCGCTTTTCCATATTGGCAATGAGCTTAAAGCTTCTTCGCTAAACCTGTTCAAAATCCAAACCAATATCCGCAGCCGGCGCCGATTGTGTCAAACGCCCGACCGAAATAAAATCAACGCCAGTCTCCGCCTTGTCGCGGATCGTCTCCAGCGTCACGCCGCCACTGGCCTCGGTCGGGACGCGGCCACCGATCAAAGTCACTGCGCCGCGCAGGGTTGCCGGCTCCATGTTATCGAGCAGCAAGTGGGTCGCCCCTGCCGCCAAGGCCGGTTCGATCTGGTCGACCCGATCAACTTCGCAGATGATATTTTCGACGCCCGCTTCCTTGGCGCGCCGCACCGCTTCACCAACCGACCCTGCGACCGCGACATGATTATCCTTGATCATCGCCGCGTCCCACAGGCCCATGCGGTGATTCTGCGCCCCGCCCATCCGCGTCGCATATTTCTCCAGCACCCGCAGGCCAGGAATGGTCTTGCGCGTATCCAGAAGGGTGCAGCCCGTGTCCGCGATCCGCCGTACATATTCATTGGTCATGCTCGCAATGCCGGTAAGATGCTGGACCGTATTGAGCGCGCTGCGCTCCGCAGTCAGCATCGCCCGGCCCTTGCCCTTCAGCCGCATGATATCGGTGCCAGCTGCAACAGCCTGGCCTTCCGCGGCGAGGATTTCAATCTCTACATCGGGATCGAGATAGCGGAAAAACGCCTCTGCAATCGGCAGCCCGGCGATCACCGCATCATGGCGGCTGTCCATCACACCGGAGAATATCGAATCAGCGGGAATGACCGCTTCGGAGGTGACATCGCGGCCCCCTGCTCCATAAGGCGCGCCGAGGTCTTCGGTGAAAGTAGCAGCGACGAAAGCGTCGAGATCGAAACGGTCGAGGGTGAAGGTCATGTAAATGACCTAACCCAATCGACTGTCTGGTGAAAGCGCGAATCTGCCTTCCTTCAGACCGATCGACGGCGAAGACCGGTACAAGGCGGTTGGCATGGTAGATGGCAAGCTGTTTACCGCCATTTATGTGGAGCGGAATCCCCGCTGATCCCAATGATCCGGAAGATTTCGACGTCAGCGTCGCCGGTCTGGAGCGCGCGCATATGGGCCGCTTCATCCGGGTGCTCCGTTATAACCTCGGCATGACGCAGGAGGAATTTTCCAAAACCTATGGCATCCCGCTCGCCAATATCCGCCAATATGAAATCGGCCGCCACATGCCCCCGCCCGCGGTCCGCGCCTATCTCAAGGTGATCCGGGCCGAACCGGAAGTGGTGAAGCGGGTGATGGCAGGGTAGTTTTTTCCCTCTCCGTCAAGGGAGAGGGTTTTGATGGCCCGACGGAGAACAGAGACGTTCAGTAAGGCAGACGCCTGAACATCACGTCCGTGCGCATGACGTATTTTTGTCCGTTGTCGACCGTATCGCCTTTGTGCAACAAGCGGTGCAAGAACATGAGAGCGGTGCCCGTTTTCGGCCTCACTCTTCGTACAACCTCATAGGCTGTGTCATTCCTCTGACCGAAAAGAGTTTCCCCGCCTTCACACTCTTCGTTCAAATAGACCATGAAGGTAAGCAGACTTCGCTCATTCTCGTCGCGCGCAAAATGACCATCACGATGCCAGTCAAATTTTTGACCTGGGTCATAGCGATAGAAACGCAGCCTTTCGTTGAGCCCAAGTGGTTCCCACCGATTGTGATAAGGGTTTTCGATGAGGTGCGACATCCTCTGCCACAACAGTGCGGCAATATTTTTGTCATCAAGAATGTAGCGATCATTGTTGCGCACTTCGGGACGCAGCACCCCTCCGCTCTCGGTCGTTATCGTCGCTCCGTCATAGCCCCCTTGTTCGCTTAAACCGATATAATGTTGGCATTCTTCAGCCGTCAGAAAATCGTCAATCGTTGCGATATTCTCGGTATGCCAACTGGCAAAAAGGTCTTGTTTCGAACTCATCTCAGCTACCGGATTTTGAACCGGGTATGGCTAGGAGTGCGCCAGATCAGTCGGCCCCAGGTCCCCCTGCCCGACCGTCGCGCTCGCCATTTCCATCATCCGGTCAATCGACTTGCGGGCCTGCAGGCGCAGTTCTTCGTCCATCTCGATGCGTGGTTCGAGGTCACGCAGAGCCACATAGAGTTTCTCCATCGTGTTGAGCGCCATATAGGGGCAGATATTGCAATTGCAGTTGCCGTCCGCGCCGGGCGCGCCGATGAAATTCTTTTCCGGCACCGCTTTTTCCATCTGGTGGATGATATGTGGTTCGGTGGCGATTATGATCGTGTCGCCGTCAAATTCCTTCGCATATTTCAGGATCGCGCTGGTCGAGCCGACCATGTCCGCATGATCGAGAATATAGGCGGGGCATTCGGGATGCGCGGCAACGGGCGCGCCGGGATGCTGGGTCTGCAGTTTGAGCAACTCGGTCTCGCTAAACGCTTCGTGGACGATGCAAACACCGGGCCAGAGCAGCATGTCGCGGCCGGTTTTCTTGGCGATATAGCCGCCGAGATGCTTGTCCGGGCCAAAGATGATCTTTTGCTCGAGCGGGATTTGCGAGAGAATATGTTCGGCAGACGAGCTCGTGACGATGATGTCGCTGAGCGCCTTCACCTCGGCCGAGCAGTTGATATAGGTCAGCGCGATATGGTCGGGATGTTCGTCGCGGAACGCCTTGAACTTGTCCGGTGGGCAGCTGTCTTCCAGTGAGCAGCCGGCATCCATGTCCGGCAGCACCACAATCTTCTCCGGCGACAGGATTTTCGCGGTTTCGGCCATGAACTTCACGCCGCAAAAGGCGATCACATCGGCATCGGTCTCCGCCGCCATTTTGGAAAGCTCGAGACTGTCACCGACAAAATCGGCAATATCCTGGATTTCCGGCTTCTGGTAATAATGGGCGAGGATGATCGCGTTGCGCTCCTTGCGCAGTTTGTTGATTTCCTCGACAATATCGACTCCGGCCAAGCTGCCGCCAATTCCACCACGTGCGTCCATTTTACTCTTCCTGTTTCCTGTTCCGTTCCTGTTGAGCTTGCCGAAACAAGCTCTTGCCACCCTTCGACAAGCTCAGGGCGAACGGAGTTTCTGATTCCCGACTAGTTTAGGGCAAGTCACCGTCCAAAGGAAATCAATTGCTGATACGGAATTTGACAATCCGGTCGGTCACTTTCTGCTCCGCATCCATGCCGCCCAAGATATAATAGTCCGTGCCAGCTTTCGCGAGAGCGCGATGGTCCATGCTCGGTTCGGCGAGGCGCCCCAGTTCGATCCAGCTATCGCTTTTCAAATCGTAGGCAAAAAAGCCGCCCGATTGTTTGGCCGGCACGCCGTCATAGCCGATACCGTCATAATTATAGGGATTGTCGCCACCACCGGCAAAGATGATCCGCTGACCAGCCTCGTCGCCAATCGCCGCCATCCGGTATTTCGCCGAACCGGAATGGGCGTCGACCCCGCGCCACGTGATCTGCGTCGGATTTTTCGGGTCGATATCGCCGCGCCAAGTCAGCTTCGCCGCGACGAACTTACGCTTGCCATCGGCAAACACGGACGCCACCCCGTCGCTAACAATGATGCTGTCGCCCGCTATGCCGCCGCTATGACCGAAGACCGGCGTACCGGGGAAAGGAGTCGCCTCGGTCCAGGCGCCTGTCTGCGTATCGAACATCTGCACGACGCTGACATTGCCCTCGTCATGCCAGCCGGAAATCAGATAGATGAAACGGTTCTGGTAAGGCACGGCCAGTGCGTCGTCGACCGGTGTCGGCATATCGGCCTTTTGTTCGTAACGCCCGGTTGCGGGATCAAAAGCAAATACCTCCGGGGTGGAGATCTCGTCACCATTGGGTGCGACGGTATAGCCGCCGAAAATATAGATTTTTCCAGCCACGGTAACCGCCGCGCTGGCCAGTCGCCCTTCCGGCACCGGCACCGAAGCAATCGTCTTGCAAGACTCCGACGCGATCACGCAGGCATAAGCGGCATTGCTTGTGTCTTTCCACGTTTTGCCAGCTTTCAGGCCGTTGAAACTGTACAATGTCGGGCCTTCCGGGCCATCAGCCACGGCCACCGCATTATTGGAAATCGGCTCTGGCAGGGTAAAACCAGCGGTTTCCGACAGCGGTTCAGGCTGCGGAGTCCGTTCGCAGCCTGCTAAGGCCAGTCCGGCAACCAGCATTGTTGCCGCAGTCATGATCGGCAATCTCATTGCGCCTCTTCCCTCTTATTCTGCTGTTCCGCCAGCACATCCCTGATCGGCCGCGAATAATCCCACCGTTTCTTGTAGCGGCTGCGTTCATAAGGGAAGAAGGCGTCAATCTTGGCTTCCACGCCTGCGGCCTGCAGCGGCACAGCGAAATTGTGACGCACTGCCCGGCGCGCGGCCTCCCGCGCCAGACGAACCTGAACCGGATTTTGCGCCTGCTTGGCCAGTTCCGCGACGCCCTTTTTGCGATTGGCCTGATCGAGAACATTTTCGGCATCGGTCAGAGCCATCAGTATGCCGCCATCATCATAGGTCTGGATCCGTTCGATATGCACTTCTGGCCGGGCAATCTCGATCGCCGGAATTTCGACATAGAGCGTATTATCGCGCGCGTCCCAGCGGACATCATCCGCGCCGAGTTTGGACAGGTCGAGTTCGTAGCGTACCGTGCCGGGCATGATCAAAGTCTTGCGCGCTGACAGACCGAGCTTGGTTAGAGTGGTAGTGACGGTCGCATTATAGCTCGCGGAAAAAACCGTCAGCCGGTTCTGCTCCTGCATGTTGGTCAGACTGACATTGGCTATCGATACCGGGTCGGGGCTGATGCTGTTTTCGACGCGAGCAAAAAGCAACCAGGCCAGCGCGCCAAGAATGATGAAAATCACGCCGGTGACGGCAACCGGAACCCACAGGCGGCGCAGCTTCTCGCTGGTCATCCGGTCATCGCCCACACGTCACCCGATTGCGTCACCCGCTGCTTGTTCTCCAGGTCAATAAGATGCGCGCGCACCGACTGGCCAGCTGCGCCTTTCAGTCTTGGATCCAGCCCCTTGTACATGCGCGGCACCATATCGATGATCGCGGCGGGGCCTTCCTCGAGCAGCTTCAGTATCTGCCGCTCGCGCTGCTTGCGATGGCCCATCATCCCGCGCACCAACTGGCGCGTGTTGGTGATCTTCTTGCCATGGGCGGGATAATAGACCTTGTCTTCGCGCTCATAAAGCTTCTGCAGGCTCGCCATATAATCGGCCATATCGCCGTCCGGCGGGACAATGACGCTAGTCGACCAGGCCATGACATGATCGCCGGTAAACATCGCACCGGATTCCTGAACCGCGAGGCAAAGATGATTGGATGTGTGCCCCGGCGTCGCCACCGCTTCGATGGTCCAGCCGTCACCGGACACCGTTTCGCCGTCAAGGAGCACCCGATCCGGCTTATATTCCTTGTCAAAACTCTCGTCGGCCCTTGGTCCGTCGTCCGCCAGTACCAGCGGCGCACAGCCAATGATCGGCGCGCCGGTGCGCGCAGCCAGCGGTGCAGCGGCGGGGCTATGATCGCGGTGAGTGTGGGTGCACATGATCGCGCTGATCCCGGCATCACCAACCGCTGCGATAATCGCATCGATATGGGCATCTATCGCCGGACCGGGGTCAATCACCGCCCGGTCGGTCTTGTTGCCGACAATATAGGTCTGGGTGCCGGTATAGGTATAGGGGCTGGGGTTACCTGCCAGCACACGTGCGACAAGCGGTTCCATCTGTTCGCACAGGCCGGTGGGGAAATTCGCTGGGTCAAAGTCCATGGACCTGATGTGGCATATCCCGCCCATAAAACAACCAAGAAAAAAGGCGGTCCGCAAAACGAACCGCCTTTATGCCGCGTCATAAACGCTTTCCCCGGCTTATGTCATGGAAAGTTGAGCCTTCACTGTGGCGATTCTGTGATCAATTTCCTTGATCTTCCTGGCGCGATCGACCGTGTCATCCTTGCATTCTACCGCGTCGGCCCGCTCTTTTTTTAGCCCTTTCAACGCCGCGCCAAGTATCGCCGTCTTGTCGATTTTGACTTCAAACCCGCCGCAACCGGCCACGACGGCCCAAGCCTGACTGGCCAGACCATTCTCGCCGCCAATCGCAATTTGCTTGTTCATCGCAATACAGTCGGGACCGTTTACCGTGTTATTAAGGGAACCGGACCTGTCACGACCAGATTTGGATGTCGCACCGGCTGTGGCGTTACGGATCGTATAAAATATGGAGGATATCCGTGCGGCCGGCTCGGCTTCCTCTGCTGCTTCCCGCTGCGCTTGCCATGCTTCCCGCTGCGCCTCTTTGGCCTCGCTCATAGCCTCGCGCTTGGCTTCACGCGCTTCCTGCTTCGCCTCACGAACCTCTTGATCCGCTTCCCGCAACTCTTGTTCCATTTCTCTTTTGGCCTGGGCCAGTTCCTGCTCGACCTCGCGCATGATCGAATGCCTGTCCTTGCGACCCAATCCGCTTGTGCGCAGCGCCTCGTCTGCCGCGAGCCGTGATTTCTCGGCTTCAGCAACCATTTTCCGAATTTCTTTTTCGCTCAATTTCTTGTCCGTGCGCAAAATGATGGTCCTGCCATCATGCTTGATCTTGTGCACATAGTCTTTTGACAGATCGGCATTTTTGCGACCGTTGAGCATCGTGATGTTGATTACGTCGCTATCTGCGGCTGGAGCGGTCGGAACCATTGGCGCGACCGGAGCAATCGGTGCAGCAGGCGCTACCGGCGCAAGTAGTCCAGCGGGAGCAGCAGGCGCGAGCGGTGCCGACAGGTCCTGCGGATCAACAGCCTCGGCATATGTGATTGTCGCGGTGAGCGGGAGCGTGACGACCGTACCAACAGCAACCAGACCAGCGCCCAGACGGCGGCGAAGCGAAGATTTTTCCGATCGTCCCAGCATTTTGAGACGCCCCTTGATCTTGTCTTTCTGGTTCAGCGGACTGGCGAGACCCAGACGGTGACCGGAGGCTGACTTGGCAATGGTCCGGCCATAGACAGCGCGGACTTCACGGCCGCTTTGTGCCAATATCCGCGCATCGCAAGCGGTTTCCTGGTCCTGCCGGAACGCGATCCAGGCAAACCAGGCAATCGGGTTGAACCAGTGCAGCGATAAAATCGTGAGGCCGACAAAATTGGCGGCCAGGTCACCCGATTCATGATGGGCAATTTCATGTTCCAGCGCCAGTTCCCGTTCGCGCGGCGCATAGTCGCGGAAAAAATTGGTCGGAACGGCGATATATTTTTCGAACAGACCGAAGGCTAGCGGGCCGCTAATGGCCGCCGTTTCCAGAATCTTGATATTCTCGTGGCGACCGATCAAGCGGCCGTCAGACACAATATCTTCCCGGAATTGCAGGTAGGAGGCCAACTTGCTGATAAACAGCAGGCCCGCTCCGCCGAGCCAGAGGATGATCGCGATCATTGTCCAGTCGAGTGATGCCAGCGTGCTGAATGCGGTCGATTGTACAGGCACTGTAGCGACTATTTCCGAACCGAGCCCCATGGGAGCGAAAGTAGCAACAGGTTCCGTGACGGCGGGAGCCTCGAGCGTGAGCGTCGGCATAAACAGTCGGGCCAGCGGCAAAATCCACAGCAGATAGGCGATGCGCGCGCCGAAAAAATGGCTGACCGATTTGCGGACCATCAATACCAGCACCATCAGCAAGGTCATCGATAACATGGTGTCCCAGATCCATTGGTTCAATTCGCCGCTCATTTTTTCAACTCCCTCAAAAGCTCTTCGATTTCGCGGATATCATCAGCGCTCAGTTCATCGGCCTCGGCCAGATGCGCAACCAATGGCGTGACTTTCCCCCCGAAAAGCCGATCCACAAAATTTCTTGATACGCCGGTGAGATAATCATCTCGTTCGACCAGCGGAGAATAGAGAAAACGACGACCGTCGCGCTCGGTGCCGACCACTGCTTTCGCAGCCAGCCGGGACAACAGGGTCTTGACCGTCTGAAGCGACCAGTCCTTCTCCCGGACAACCTGCTCCGCCACTTCGGTAGCGGTCATGGGTGCGCGTCTCCAGAGGACTTCCATGACGGCATGCTCGGCATCGCTAATGCGCTCGGTCACGATATTGGTCCCTCCCTTGAGAATCGTCAGTGACTACATAAGTAGTTTCATTGACTACAGATGTAAACAGTCAATCAGCCTGTCGATGTCGTTGGTGGACGGTAAGCAGTCGTTTGTCGAAAAGCGGGCCATTGTCGAAATATCTTACAATTTTACAGCTGTTAACAACGGCTAAACCATCCAAGTAGTTGAGATGCATGGATATTGCTAAATTGGCACGACCGATGCACCGTGTTTCGTATCGTTAGAACTTCACACCCAAATCCTCCTTGCAGGAGGTGCAAATGAGGGGGTCAACTTACTGGTCTTCGTTGTCCCCTCTCATTAAAAGTTTCGACAAAGCTTACCCAAGCTTATCCCAAATAAAAACGGCCCGGTCCTCCTAGACCGAGCCGTTTTTTGATTCTTGTCCTGTTATCCTATCAGGGAAAGCGTCAGGCCTCCGCCGGGGCGACCTTTTTCTCGGCCATCAATTCACCGAGTTCGCCCGCTTCATACATCTCCATCATGATGTCGCTGCCGCCGACAAATTCGCCTTTGACATAGAGCTGCGGGATCGTCGGCCAGTCGGAATAGTCCTTGATAGCCTGACGGACTTCCATATCCTGAAGCACATCAAAAGAGTCGAAACCGACCCCGAGATGCTCGAGAATGGCAACCGCACGGCTTGAAAATCCGCATTGCGGAAAAAGCGGGGTGCCCTTCATGAACAGCACAACGTCATTGCTGTTCACCACGGTTTTGATTTTTGCGTTTACATCGGTCATAAATATTCTCCTAGTCGGGAACCGCAGTGGTCAGCTGCAGCGCGTGCAATTCTCCACCCATTTTTCCCTTCAGCGCAGCGTAGACCGCCTGATGCTGTTTAACCCGGTTCATACCCGCGAATGCAGCGGACGTCACCTTTGCGGCATAATGATCGCCATCGCCTGCCAGATCGGTAATCTCTACCGAAGCATCGGGAAAGGCTGCCAGGATCATGGCCTCGATATCTTCACTCGCCATCGGCATCCGGGTTACTTGGCCTCTTCAATAAACTGACGCCGTGCTTCCACCATCTTGTCGGACAGAGCCGAACGAATGGCAGCATCGTCAATGTCGATGCCGGCCGAGGTCAGATCACCCAAAAGCTTGCGAATCACATCTTCATCGCCCGCTTCTTCAAAATCAGCCGCTACAACTTCTTTTGCATAGGCATCGGTTTCTTCAGAAGTCAGACCCATTTTCTCTGCCGCCCATTGACCGAGCAGACGATTACGCCGCGCGGTAACCCTGAACAACATCTCTTCATCGCGCGCAAATTTCGCTTCAAATGCTTGTTCGCGATCTTTAAAATCTGTCATGAGCTTCCCTTGAACTATGTTGATATAAAAATAGGCATCATCAGAGGCTGCCGCAAGTGCCGAAGGGCAATCAATCGGCGACTTTTACCACCAATTTGCCGATAGCGCCACGATCCGCCATTTTTTGTATGGCCTTGCCGGCATCTTCAAAGGCGAAGACTTCCGACACACGCGGCTGGATCTTGCCCTGATCCCAGAGCTTGAACAGCCGGTCGATATGGGCACGATTGCCTTTCGGATCGCGCATCGCATAGGCACCCCAGAAGACGCCGCAGACATCACAGGATTTGAGCAAAGTCAGATTGAGCGGCAATTTCGCAATGCCGGCCGGAAATCCGACCACCAGAAAGCGGCCTTCCCAGGCAATCGAACGGACCGCAGGTTCGCTATAGTCGCCACCGACAGCATCATAGATGACATCCGCGCCTCCCGGACCAACGGCAGCCTTGAACTGCGCCGCCAATGCCTTCGATTGGTCCTTGTCAAACGGAGCCCGCTCGTAAATCACGGTTTCGTCGGCGCCCGCAGTTTTCGCAAATGCCGCTTTTTCTTCGGAAGACACAGCCGCCACAACGCGCGCGCCAAAGGCCTTGCCCAATTCGACGGCTGCGATACCGACGCCGCCGGAAGCACCGAGCACCAGCAGGGTTTCACCCTCCTTGATATGGCCGCGATCGACCAAAGCATGGATCGATGTGCCATAGGTCAGCAGCAGCGCTGACGCGTCTTCAAAACCAACGCTATCGGGAATTTTGAATACGCTATTCTGGTCGACAGCAACCTTCTCGACCAGACCGCCGTGGCCGGTTGTCGAAGCAACGCGGTCGCCGACTTTCAGATCTTCAACGCCTTCGCCGACAGCGGCAATGACACCGGAAACTTCTCCGCCCGGCGCGAATGGCCGTGGTGGCTTGAACTGGTACATGTCCTGGATGATCAGGACGTCAGGATAATTGATCGAGCAGGCTTTGACATCGATCAATACCTGTCCCTTGCCTGCAACCGGATCAGCAACATCGAGCATCTCCAGTGTATCCGGTCCGCCCACTTTGGTTGACATCAAAGCCTTCATATCATTCCCTTCCTCGGATTATTTTTTGGATTCTATGCCGCGACCGGTGTGAGCCAGGGCTGTCCAGAATCAATTTTTGTCTCGTGCCGTTCTATGGCATCGGATTTCGCCATTGTCAGGTCAATTTCGTCCAGCCCTTCGACCAGGCACTGCCGCCGGAAAGGGTCCATCTCGAAAGCGAAGCGATCCTGAAAAGGCGTGGTCACGCTCATGCTTTCCATATCAATGGTGACCGGATCGGTTTTGGCAACCTCCATCAGCCGGTTGATCGCTTCCTGCGGCAAGGCAATGGCCAGCAAGCCATTTTTAAACGCGTTGCCGGCAAATATGTCCGAAAAGCTCGGCGCGATCACCGCCTTGATGCCCATGTCATCCAGCGCCCATGCCGCATGTTCACGGCTCGAGCCGCAACCAAAATTGTCACCGGCGATAAGGATCGAGGCGCCGGCATATTCCGGATCGTCGAAAATATTGCCTTCCTGCGCCCGGATCGACTCAAACGCTCCTTCCCCGAGCCCTTCCCGAGAAATTGTTTTCAGCCATTTGGCCGAAATAATGACATCAGTATCGACGTTCTTCTGACCAAAAGGGATAGCGCGACCTTCAACGCGATTGACAGGCTTCATCTATTCTTCCTCACCGTCGTCGTCATAATCGGGTTCATTTTCATATTTTGGCAACGGCTTGCCCTTGGCCGGCTTGAAATCATCATGTTTTTTCATCTGGTGCCGTCCGGCATACATCAATGCCGCGGCTATCGCAGCGGAGCCGATGGCAGCACCGACCTTGGCACCTGTCGACCATTTTCCGGATTCACCATCCCCGGAAGCCTCTTTCTTGATCGGCCTTGCTTCAGACGGTTTGTCATTCTTGTTGTCGTCGCTCATTTCAACCTCTCATCTCGTCAGTTCGCGCACATCGGTGAGCTTACCGGTTACTGCTGCGGCCGCAGCCATTGCGGGGGACATCAGATGGGTTCTAGCACCGGGGCCCTGCCGTCCAACAAAATTGCGATTGGAAGTGGATGCACAGCGTTCGCCCGCTGGCACCTTGTCGGGATTCATGCCGAGACAGGCTGAACAGCCCGGCTCGCGCCATTCAAAACCGGCATCGGTGAAAATCCGGTCGAGTCCCTCGGCTTCGGCTTGCGCCTTCACCAGACCGGAACCCGGAACCACGATCGCCCATTTGACATTGCCGGCTTTCTTGCGGCCTTCCAATATTGAAGCAGCAGCCCGCAAATCCTCGATCCGGCTGTTCGTGCAACTGCCGATGAAGATATTTTCCACGGCCACATCGTGCAACGCCTGCCCTGCTTCGAGCCCCATATAATCCAGCGACTTGCGCGCGGCATCCTGTTTGGACGGATCGGCGAAGCTTTCCGGCGCCGGCACGTTACCGTTTACCGGGACCACATCCTCCGGGCTGGTACCCCAGGTCACGGTCGGCGATACATCGGCGGCGTTGATTGTGACACTCTTGTCAAAAGTAGCGCCTTCGTCGGTCGGCAGCGTCTTCCAATAAGCCACGGCCGCATCCCAGTCCGCGCCCTTGGGTGCCATCGGACGACCCTTCAGATAGGCAAATGTCTTTTCATCCGGCGCAATCAGGCCCGCGCGCGCGCCGCCCTCGATCGACATGTTGGAAACGGTCAGGCGCCCCTCGATCGACATTTTCTCGAACACTTCACCGCGATATTCAATGACATGGCCGGTACCACCGGCCGTGCCGATCACACCGATGATATGAAGGATCAGGTCTTTCGGACTGATGCCGGGACCGAGCAGTCCGTCCACGCGGATTTCCATCGATTTCGAGCGGGTCAGCTGCAGCGTCTGCGTCGCCAGCACATGCTCGACTTCGCTGGTGCCGATACCGAAGGCCAGCGCGCCCAGAGCACCGTGTGCCGCCGTATGGCTGTCACCGCAGACCATGGTCGTGCCTGGCAGGGTGAAGCCCTGCTCCGGGCCGATGACATGGACAATGCCCTGCTCGCGGTCGCTGGCACCAATATATTTGATGCCGAATGCCGGTGCATTGGCTTCCAGCGCTTCAAGCTGCGCCGCGCTCTGCGGATCGGCGATAGGGATTTTATTGCCCTGCGCATCGAGCCGCGCCGTGGTCGGAAGATTATGGTCGGGAACCGCCAGAGTTAGATCCGGCCGCCGGACCTTGCGTCCCGCCTTGCGCAAACCTTCAAAGGCTTGCGGGCTGGTCACCTCGTGCACCAGATGCCGGTCGATGTAGATCAGCGCCGTGCCGTCATCACGCTGGTCCACAACATGGGCGTCCCAGATTTTCTCGTAGAGGGTTCTTGCTTTGGTCATAAGTTCCTGTTTTCCCGATATGGGGTTTCGTTTAACCAGATCAATTGTCCGCGCAAGTCAGAACTGGCTTCAAAAGCTCGTCGATAGCGCCTATCTTCGCTCTATGAGCATTTTTGCGATCCTGGCCACTATCATTGCTTCCGTCATCGCGATGGAATTGATCGCCTGGGCGAGCCATAAATATATCATGCACGGCTTCGGCTGGGGCTGGCACCGCGACCATCACGAGCCGCATGACAAGGCGCTGGAAAAAAATGACCTTTACGGCATCGCCGGCGCGGTGATGAGCATTTCGATGTTCGCCGTCGGCAGCCCGCTTGTTCTGGGCGCAAATGCCTGGGAGCCGGGCACTTGGATCGGTCTCGGCATATTATTCTACGGCATCATCTACACGCTGGTGCACGACGGGCTGGTCCACCAGCGCTATTTCAAATATGTGCCGCGGGGCGGCTACGCCAAAAGGCTGGTACAGGCGCACAAGCTGCACCATGCGACCATCGGCAAGGAAGGCGGGGTTAGTTTCGGCTTTGTCTTCGCCCGCGATCCGGCGAAGCTGAAGGCAGAGTTGAAGAAGCAGCGGGAAGCCGGCGTTGCGGTGGTCCGGGATGCCGTCGGCTAGTTTCGGCTGGCTCTGATCGACGCCCAGCTGGTCAGTCCGATACCGGCAAAGATGATCAGCCCTCCGATCAGCAGTCGCGTCGTCAATATTTCGCCCAGCAATAACACCCCTCCGATCGCGGCAATGGCCGGAACGGACAATTGCGACACTGCAGCGCTGGTAATCGATATCCGGGCCAGCATATTATACCACAGGACATAACCCAGAGCCGACGTCACGCCGCCCGAAATTACCGCCATGATGACACCCGGCCAGGTGAATATGGACCAGTCAACGAACGGAAGCAGCATCAGTGTCAACAGACTGGCGCCGACAAAATAGCGGGCCGTGGTTAGCGACGGGTCGGCGACCGTCTTGCCGGCCCAGCTGGATACACCCCAGGCTATTCCGGCGCAGATCATCGCTATCGTGCTCAGCAGCGGCGGCGCCGTTGTCCCCGGGGCCATAAGATAGATCAGACCAATCAGGGCGATGGCTGCCCCGGCCAATTGCCCCTTTGACGGCACAATTTTCCGGGTCAGGCCGATGACCTGCATGGTGATCTGCCCGGCGGGAAACAGGATCAGCGCACCGATCCCGGCGTCCAGACCGATATAGGCCCAGGAAAAAGCCCCGGCATAGACGAACAGGGACAAGGCACCGACCAGATCGCTGCGCTGCGGCAGGGCCGAGCGCCCTTTCCGCATTCCGATCAAGAGCGAAAGGACAAGGGCACCCGCGGCCAGCCGTACGATCGTGTAGCCGGCCCAGTCAATTTGCCCGTCGGCAAGAGCGGCCCGTGCCAATAGCGAATTGCCGGCAAAGGCGGAAAGGGTAATGGCCAGCAGGCAGGCTGTTGCCAACCTGTCCTCAAATTTCACCACAGATCAGCTGGGACGCGGCAACAACACCGGCCCGCCCAGTTCCACCGTCTTGTGATAGCCCGGCCGCGCAACCAGCGCTTCGAAATAGCGGCTGCAATTCGGACGGCTGTCGAGCTGTCCCAGCGCCGCACGCCCTTCGAGCATATAGTGCAGGTTGATATCCGCACCGGTAAACTTGCCGGCGACGAGGAAATCCTTGCCTTCCAGCTCGATCTCGACATGGTCGAGCAGCTTTTCCACTTCGGCGTTCAGAAATCCGCCCATGACATCGGGAAGACCGCCAAGCATCGGCGCGATGCCGGTGATGATGAAGCTCATCCCCATCGTGCCCTCTGCAAAATGCAGCCATTCGAGATATTTGGCCCGCTCCGGATGGTCGACCGCCACGCCGAGCGCGCCGTCGCTGTGCCGCTCGACCAGATATTCGATAATCGCCGCGGATTCGACCATCACATGGCCGTCCACTTCCACCGTCGGGGCCTTGGCCAGCCGGTGCACGTTCCCCAGTTCCGGCGGTGACCGCCGGGTCATCGGGTCGCGGTCATAGCTGATCATCTCATAGGGAATATTGCCCTCCTCGCACAGCCAGATGATGCGGGACGAACGGGAAAATTTAAGGTGGTGCAACTTGATCATGGGGGCTCTCCTTTGCGCCCCCCTATAGCGTTCGCCCCAAGCTTGTCGAAGGAGATTTTGACAGCCGCTGGCATCACAGCCTCAGCACGAACGGGAGACCGGATACGACCTCAGCCAGAGCGCATTCCCCGGCGAAGGGCGGGGCCCAGAATATTCCGGCGCAATCGTCTGGACTCCGGCCTGCGCCGGAGCACAATCAATGCCCGACGACACCCAGGCTTTCGAACGGCTTGTCATTCTCGCTATATTTCTCGACCAAAGTGGCGCTCGCCAAGTTCAGGCCGATGACCTCGACCTTCTTGCCCTCGTTTTTCAGACGATCGACAATCTTGTCCAAGATACCCGTGGCACTGATGTCCCAGAAATGCGCGTCATGAACATCGATGATCACGCTATCGATGCCTTCCTCGTTAAACTCGATCGCTTCGTAGAGCATGTCCACCGAGCCGAAGAAGACTTCACCGGCAAAAACATAGCGGTGCGTGGTGACTTCGACGAAATCCTGAATGGTGACCAGCTGCCGCACTTTCCACGCGAAGAATATCCCGGAAAGCAGGACGCCGGTGAGCACGCCGATCGACAGATCATGCGTTGCGACAACCATCACCACAGTCGCGATCATCACGACATTGGACGGCCACGGATGATGGGTGATTTCGGTAAAGCTCTGCCAGCGGAAGGTGCTGATCGAGACGAAGATCATCACCGCGACCAGAGCCGGCATCGGAATTTGCGCGACCCATTGACCAAGACCGACGATCAATATCAGCAACATGACGCCTGCGACAAAGGTGGACAGCCGCCGCCGGCCGCCGGATTTGATATTGATCACCGATTGCCCGATCATCGCACAGCCGCCCATGCCGCCGATCCAGCCGGTGACAAAATTGGCAATGCCCTGCCCGTAGGTTTCGCGCTTCTTGTCGCTGCGGGTTTCAGTCAGGTCATCGACAATTGATGCCGTAAGCAAGGATTCGAGCAGGCCGACCGCCGCCATCGCCAGCGAATAGGGCGCGATGATCCGCAAGGTTTCCCAAGTGATCGGGATTTCCGGGACATGCAGCCATGGCAGGCTGTCCGGCAATTCGCCCATATCGCCAACCGTGAACACATCCGCTCTGAAAGCGATGCTGAGGCCGGCAAGCACGATGATCGCGGCAAGCGGCGAAGGCACAAGCGTGGTAATGCGCGGCAAGCCATAGATAATCGCCAGACCGCCGGCGATCATCGCGTAGGTCTGCCAAGTAAAGGCTTCGCCGGTCATCTGCGGGATTTGCGCCATGAAAATCAGGATCGCCAGCGCGTTAACAAAGCCGGTAATCACCGAACGTGAGACAAAACGCATCAGCAGGTCGAGCCGCAGCAGCGCCGCTATCGCCTGGAATATGCCCATCAATATCGTCGCAGCGAACAGATATTCGACGCCGTGATCGCGGACCAGCGGAACCACAAGCACCGCTACCGCAGCGGTTGCCGCGCTGATCATCCCCGGACGCCCACCGACCATCGAGATGATCACGGCAATAGAGAAGCTCGCATAAAGCCCGACCCGTGGATCAACACCGGCGATAATCGAGAAGCCGATGGCCTCCGGGATAAGCGCAAGCGCGACAACCAGTCCGGCCAGAAACTCGGTTTTGGGATTCGACAGCCAGTCGCGCCGAAAATCACTGTGAATCGCCATGGGCAGCCTCCATCGATAGAACAAATGCTGCGGCGCAACATTGAAAAGATGCGCCTTTGCCGGAAGCGCGGGATTCAGTCAAGTTTAGCGGCCGGAGCACGGACGTTGTTCCCTGCCGAAGGGCAGGGCCCAGAATGATCCTGCCCGATCGTCCGGACTCCGGCCTGCGCCAGAGGACGTCAACGCTTGCGCCAGGGACCTAACTCGCCCGAAAATCCGCTGTTACTGCAGCCACCGCCGCAATCTCTTCTTCATGAGCGATTTCCCGTTGCGGTTCGGCCAGTGCCTGCCGTTCCCATTCCTGCATTGCCGGATGCGCGATGACATGATCGACCCACGCTCGCGCTTTCGCTCCAACATCGAGATCGAAGCTGCGCACCCTAAAGGCCACCGGCGCGTAAAAGGCGTCAACGATGGAGAACCGGTCGCCGGCCAGCCATGGTCCGCCGAAATCATCCAGCCCCTGCGCAAAGAGCTCGCCGATCCGGTCCAGATTGCGCTGTAAGCCAAACTCGATTTCATGCAACTCCGCCCGCACCCCGACATTCATCGGACAGATATTCCGCAGCGCTGCAAAGCCGCCGTGCATCTCGGCGGTGGCACAGCGCGCCCATGCCCGGGCATCGCCATCTTCAGGCCAGCACCCCGCGTGCCGCTCCGCCAGATATTCCATGATCGCAAGCGAATCCCAGATGGTGGCCGCATCATCCTTCAGACACGGCACCTGCGCATTCGGCGCAAACGCCCGGAACCGCTCGTAATTATCTGCCTCGAAATAAATGACCTGCTCGGCAAAGGGGATATCCAGCGCCTTCATCAGCACCCACGGCCGCAACGACCAGCTGGAATAGTTGCGATTGGCGGTGATCAGCGTGTAGGTCATAAATCTGTTTTCTTTTATAGGTAAGGGCCAAGGTCATTCGCACTGGTCTATGGTAGCACCGACAACGGGAAGATTGAACGATGACATTATCCAGAAGAGATTTTATCCGCTCCGCACAGGCCGTGGGCTTATTCTATGCCTCCGTCTCGATCGCCGGATGCGCCCGGGCGCATAGTGCCAATCGCTCATTTGCCCTGATCCCGGACCCGGCCAAACGGCTCGATCTGCCGAAAGGTTTTTCCTATACATTGGTCAGCGAGACCGGTGGGATGATGTCGGATGGATTCTTCCGTCCCGGTCGGCCCGACGGCATGGCCTGCTTCGCCCATCCCGATAGTGCCGACAAATGCATATTGATGCGCAATCACGAGAATTGGAACAGCATCCCGCTCGGAAGCCCGTTCGGCAAGGGGAACGAACTGCTCGACCGGGTTTCCGAAAGCCAGCTTTACGACCGCAAGGAAGATGGCTCGCCGTTTTTTGGCGGCGTGACCAAGGTCGTTTATGATCTGAAAAACAAACGCATGGAGAAAGATTTTCTGGTGCTGACCGGTACCGCTGCAAATTGTGCGGGTGGCCCAACCCCTTGGGGGAGTTGGCTCAGCTGCGAAGAGGAAATGCTCAAGCCCTCGGAAGGTCCGGGCAAATATCACGGGTTCGTGTTCGAAACCCCCGCGAGTGCCACCGGCCTGATCGACGCCATACCGCTGAAAGACATGGGCCGCTTCACCCACGAAGCGGCTTCCGTCGATCCGAAAACCGGGATCGTCTATATGACCGAAGATTCCCGAACAGGATTATTCTACCGTTTCATCCCGAAGGTGCCGGGTAAATTGCAGGAAGGCGGCCGCTTGCAGGCACTGGTAATATCCGCAAAAAAATCCGCGATCACATCCAACTGGCCCGAGGACTGGAAGGGCAATGGTGCCGATCGATTTGTGGTGGGAGAAGACCACGCTGCCGATTGGATTGATCTCGACGATGTCGAAGCGCCCGATGGTGATCTCGCCCATCGCGGCCATGCCGCAGGCGCGGCGCAGTTCATGCGCGGGGAAGGACTGGATTACGCCGTTCGAATGGATGGCGAAACCGGCGACTTTTACTTCACCTGCACCGAAGGCGGCGTCCAGCGCGTTGGCCAGATCTGGCGTTATACGCCCGACGCGGGCGGGTCAGAGGCTGGCGGCTCCTTGCAGCTATTCTATGAATCAACCAACGCCGACTCCCTCGACATGTGCGACAATCTTGTGGTTGCGCCGTGGAACGACATCATCCTCTGCGAAGACGGCCGCGGCGATCAATATCTGCGCGGCCTGACGCCCGGCGGCAAAATCTACGATCTCGCCCGCAACGCCCACAAGGACCAAAGCGAATTCTGCGGCGCCTGCTTCTCGCCCGACGGAACAACGATGTTCGTCAACGTGCAGGAGCCGGGCTATACCTATGCGATCACCGGTCCCTGGGAAACGTTGCGGGCCTAGCCCGCCCCGATCAGTTCCCGGCCGATCAGCATCCGGCGGATTTCGTTGGTACCTGCGCCGATGTCGAGCAGCTTGCTGTCGCGCCAGTAACGCTCGACCGGCCAGTCGGTGGTATAGCCTGCGCCGCCCAGCGCCTGGATCGATTCCTCTGCCACCCGCACGCTGTTCTCGCTCGCCAGCATCACCGCGCCAGCGGCGTCGAACCGCGTGGTCTGTCCGGCGTCGCAGGCTTTGTTGACATTATAGACATAGCTGCGGGCGCTGTTCAGGCGGACATACATGTCGGCGATCTTGCCCTGCATCAATTGAAAGCTGCCAATCGGCTTGCCGAACTGCTTGCGCTCGCGAACATAGGGGATGACCGTGTCGATACAGGCCTGCATCAGCCCGAGCGGGATCGCTGCCAGCACCGCGCGCTCATAATCAAGGCCGGACATCAAGACCCCAACACCGCCGTTGAGCGGTCCCATGACATTTTCCTCCGGCACTTCGCAATCATCGAACACCAGTTCGGCGGTCGGGCTGCCCTTCATGCCGACTTTCTCGATCTTCTGGCCGATGGAGAAACCCTTCATGCCTTTCTCGATCAGGAAGGCGGTAATCCCGCCCGATCCGGCCTCGGGCCGGGTTTTCGCATAGACGACCAATGTGTCGGCGTCGGTTGAATTGGTAATCCAGAATTTGGTCCCGTTGAGAATATAACCGCCCTGCACCGCGTCGGCCTTAAGCTTCATCGAGACGACATCGCTACCCGCTCCGGCTTCCGACATCGCCAGCGATCCGACATGTTCACCGGAAATCAGCTTGGGCAGATATTTGGCTTTCTGTTCCGGACTGGCCCAGCGGCGGATCTGGTTGACGCACAGATTGCTGTGCGCGCCATAGCTCAGGCCAAGCGCCGCGCTGCCGCGACTGACTTCCTCGACCGCAATCGCATGTTCGAGATAGCCGAGCCCCAGCCCGCCGTCTGCTTCGTCCACCGTGATCCCGTGCAGGCCAAGATCGCCCATCTGCGTCCACAGCTCGCGCGGAAACCAGTCTTCGCGGTCCATTTTCTGGGCCAGCGGCATGATCTTCTCTTCGGCAAAACGCCGGGTCGTATCGCGGATCTGGTCCGCCATTTCGCCGAGCTGGAAATCAAATTGTGGGGTGGCAATCATTGTCTGTTCCTCAAAAATTTGCCCTGCTTTAGCAGATTGGAAAGCGGTTTCCAGTGCTTGTGCTTCAGGAGTGCTACCGAGCCCCATTGCGCCGTGGTTTATCCAGTGCCATAGCGCGGCGATGCTTTATTCTCTTGCCAAACCGCTGCTCTTCCAACTGGAAGCGGAACGCGCGCACAGCCTGACCATCGCTGGTCTGAAGACCGTTCCGATGGGCCCCGCCCCGAAATGCGACCCGGTTCTGGCCACCACCGTGGCGGGTCTCGAGTTCGTCAATCCAATAGGCATGGCCCCCGGTTTCGACAAAAATGGCGAAGTGCCCGATGCGCTGATCCGCATGGGCTTTGGATTTGCCGAAGTCGGCACTCTGACCCCGTTGCCGCAAGCGGGTAATCCGAAACCGCGCATTTTCCGGCTGGTCGAGGACAAGGCAGTGATCAACCGGCTCGGATTCAACAATCGCGGTCAGCAGGAAGCCCTGCCCCTGCTCAAACGAATGCGCGGACGGATGGGCAAGGGCGTGCTCGGCATCAACATTGGTGCCAACAAAAACAGCGACGACCGGATCGCTGACTATGTTATCGGCGCCAAGAATATGGCTCCGCTCGCCGACTATCTGACGGTCAACATCAGCTCGCCGAATACCCCCGGCTTGCGCGCCTTGCAGGACAAGGCTGCGCTGGCCGATCTGCTGGCGGCGGTGATGGATGCGATGGGTCAGTTCGACACGCCCGTTTTCCTGAAGGTCGCGCCTGATCTGGAACCGGCAGATATCGACGATATTGTCGATGTCGCCATGAGCCAGAAAATCGCAGCGCTGATCATTTCTAACACTACCATCACCCGGCCCGACCTGCTGTCCGCCAATCAATCCGAGACCGGCGGCCTCTCCGGAGCGCCGCTCAAGGATCTTGCCCTGCAAAGACTTAAGGATTTCCGCAAGACTAGCGGCGGTCAAATCCCGTTGATCGGAGTTGGCGGTATTGCGACTGCGGAAGATGCCTATGAACGCATTCGCGCCGGAGCCTCGCTGGTTCAGCTCTACACCGCGATGATCTACGAAGGACCGATGATTGCTGCCTCAATGGCCTGCGGACTGGCGAAGCTGGTCAAGCGCGACGGATTTGCCAATGTAGCCGAGGCTGTCGGCACCGCATAAAGCGGCTCAACTCGCTATTCTCCGGTGCCGATCAACACAACACCTTCGCGACGCGGATCGAAACCGCCGTCGACCCGTCCATCGCGGATCATGACAGCGTGCACGCCGCTATCTTCGCCCTGACCCGGTTTCAATTCGATTCCGCGCGTTGCCAGCCCGGCCAACACTGCCGCGTCGAATTTTTCGACCTCACCGCCAAATCTCGGTCCACGAGCGACGAGATTGGGCAAGGCCAGCGCCTGCTGCATCGACAAATCCCAGTCGATCGCGCCGACCAGTGACTTTGCCACATAGGCCAGGATGCTGTTGCCGCCTGCTGAACCGATGGCACCGGCAAATTTACCGTCCTTATCTAGCAGGATGGTTGGTGTCATCGACGAGCGCGGCCGCTTGCCCGGCGCAACCGCATTGGCCGCAGGACGCCCTTTGTCATCGACCGGACTGAACGAGAAATCCGTCAGCTGATTGTTGAGGAAAAAGCCGTCGACCATCCGACCGCTGCCGAAGATCGATTCGACCGTCGTCGTGATCGACACCACATTGCCCTTGGCATCGCGCACAATGAAATGCGAGGTGCCGGCGGGTTCCAGCGTTTGATCTGCCGCCGCCTGTACCGCGCCGGCGGGGCTTCCGGCCTGCGGTTGCGGATCCATGGCCTTTTCGCCGATCAGAGCCGCGCGCGAAGCAACATAAGATGGTTCCAGCAGACCTTTCACCGGAACGGAAGCAAAAGCGGGGTCACCGACATATTGATCGCGGTCCGCGTACATCAGCCGGCTGGCTTCGGCGAACAGGAACCAGGCCTGCGCATCGTCCGGGCCGCGCTCGTCAATATCCGTCCGCTCCAGCATCGCAAGCAGCTGCAGCAACGCGACTCCGCTCGATGGTGGTGGCGGCACACAGACGCGATAGCCGTGATAGGGATTGCAGAGAGCATCCCGCTGGATCGGCTTGTAGGCGGCAAGATCGGTCAGCGTCATCCGGCCCTCCAGCGGAGCAGTCCGGGTCTTGCTGACAATGCGGGCGGCTGTTTCGCCGCGATAGAGCGCATCCGGGCCATGGGCCGCAAGACGCTTCAGGAAAGCGGCATATTCAGGATTTGTCAGCCTGTCTCCGGTGGTCAGGCGTTTACCATCGGGACCGCTGAAATAGGCGCTTGCATCCGGAGTGCCGAGCTGGGGAAACGGATATCCAAGAAAGCGACCTAGCCGCGGGCTGATGACAAAACCCTCTGTCGCGGTCTGTTCTGCCGCGGAGAAAAGCCCGCTCCAGTCCAGCACGCCATGGTCTTGGTGAACCAACGCGAGCATGGCTACGGCACCGGGCACGCCAGTGGCGCGTCCGCTCGTTACCGCGTCGCGATAGCCGAGCGGCGATCCGTCCGGCCCCAGAAACATCGTCGGACTGGCCTGCACCGGTGCGGTTTCCCGGCCATCATAAATGGTCAGCTTGCCCGTTTGTCCATCGAGATAGGTGAGGAACGCGCCGCCGCCCACGCCAGAGCTTTGCGGCTCGACCAGCGACAACATTGCCTGCACCGCAATCGCCGCGTCGATCGCGCTGCCACCGCGTCTTAAAACGTCTTGCCCGGCCTTGGCGGCCAGCGGATTGGCGGCGATGACGAACGGCTCCGACTGCTGGTCTACGGCGGCCTCCGGAACGGCAGCCGGTCTAGCTTCATACGAACCGGTCGGGGCGCAGGAGGCGGTGAGCAAAGCTGCTGCTGCAGCAAAAAGATGGATTATTTTCATATTGTTCCGGGCTATAGACCAGGTAGAACGGCGATGTCTATCGACAGCGAAACAGCCGCAGAGGATCTCGAAATGACGGCCTGCTGCACCTAAATATTTGCCGAGCGGTTTCAACCGCGCTAGTCCATGGCAAAATGATCCAGGTCCGGAGCCCTTCCGGAGCATGAGAGAGGAAAATTGCGTGGTCCGGAAAAAGGCAGAAAACCGTTATCTTGAAATCGATCAATATCCCAATCTGGTATCGATGTTTTTCGATCGCGCCGAACAGGGTGACGACAAGCCGTTTCTAAGCGCCAAAATCGACGGCGAGTGGCAAGCGACCAGCTGGACCGAGGCCGCCCGGCAGGTCGCAGCGCTGGCAAAGTCGCTGAAACGCATTGGTCTGAAAAAGGGCGACCGGGTGATGCTGGTCTCCGAAAATCGCCCCGAATGGTGCATTGCCGATCTCGGTATTATGGCAGCCGGCTGCATCACCGTCCCGACCTACACCACCAACACCCCGTCCGATCACCAGCATATCCTCGACAATAGCGGCGCCCACGCGGTGATCGTCTCCGACATCAAGCTGGCGAAAAACCTGCTCCCCTCCGTGATCAGTTCTGCCGACGCCAATATCATCATCGGCATCAACGATCTGCGGATCGGCCAGTCCGGTGATTTCGACCTGTATAGCTGGGACAAGCTTGTCCAGGGCAGCGATGACGATGTTGCCGAAGTCACGGAACAAGCCGCGAGGATCACCCGCGACGAAACCGCCTGCATCATCTACACCAGCGGCACCGGTGGCAAGCCGCGCGGCGTGATGCAGCATCATGGCGCGATCCTGCATAACACCAAAGGGCCGACCGAGGTTATCGAGAATGATTTTGGCTGGGATGACGAAGTCTTCCTGTCCTTCCTGCCACTCAGCCACGCCTATGAACATAGCGCCGGACAGTTTTTCCCGATCGGTCTCGGCGCCCAGATCTTCTATTCCGAAGGGCTGGAAAAACTGGCTTCCAATATCGAGGAAGTGCGCCCGACGATCATGGTCGTCGTCCCGCGCCTGTTCGAAGTGCTGCGCACGAAGCTGATGAAAGCCGTCGAAAAACAAGGAAAAATGCCCAATTACCTGCTCGGCAAAGCGCTTGCTATTGGCGACCGCGAAGCCAGCGGAGAAGGCCGCAAGCGCGACAAGCTGATGGACATGTTGCTCAACAAGACCTTGCGACCCAAAGTGCAAAAGCGTTTTGGTGGCCGCATGAAGGCGATGGTCTCCGGTGGCGCGCCGCTGAATCCACAAATTGGCACCTTTTTCCAGTCACTCGGCCTCACGGTGCTGCAAGGCTATGGCCAGACTGAATCCGGCCCGATCATCGCCTGCAACCGCCCGCGCACCGGCCTGAAAATGGACACGGTCGGCCCGCCGATGGTCGATACCGAGGTGAAGATTGCCGAGGATGGCGAAATTCTCGTCCGCGGCGAGCTGGTCATGCACGGATACTGGCGCAACCAGGAAGAGACCGACAAAGTGCTCAAGGACGGCTGGCTGCACACCGGCGATATCGGCCATATCGACGAAGCCGGACGAGTCGCGATCACCGACCGCAAGAAGGACCTGATCGTCAACGACAAGGGCGACAATATCGCCCCGCAAAAGGTCGAGGGCATGCTAACCATCCAGCCGGAAATCCTGCAGGCAATGATCAGCGGCGACAAGAAACCCTATATGGTCGGCCTGATCGTCCCCGACCCCGAATGGGCGCTGGAATGGTCCCGCGAAGAGGGCATGGCCTATGATTTCATCGCCCTGCAGGCCAACCCGGCGTTCAAATCCGCCGTCCGCGAAGCGGTAGACCGGGTCAACAAGGACCTCTCCGTCGTCGAAAAAGTCCGGCGGTTTGAGTTCGCCGATGAGCCGTTTGCGATAGAGAATGAAGAACTGACGCCGAGCATGAAGATAAGGCGGCATGTGATCCGGGAGCGCTATCAGGAGCGGATGGACGGGTTGTATAAGAAGTGAGGATATCTAGTAAACCCACCGATTATTTGGTGTAATCAGTAAACTGTCACCACAGCCCATTATCTATAAGAAAAGACTCCTCATTTAGAGGTGATAGTGTCATTGATGTATTCATGTGGGAGAAAATTCAAAAGTTCGTTGATCGCGTCGAGTCTAGAATTGCTCTTTGGCAAATTATTCAGGGTGGCGGCGTTTTAGGCTCTGGGTTAATATCTGGATGGCTTTCTTCCGGCATTGCGGAAATCGATCAATTTGGTGCTTTTGGTTGGTGGACTGCGTTTTTAGTCGGTAGCGTGTTAGCCTCATTAGTTCTCGTTTTATATGGTTCGTTTAAAGTAAAATACGCGGAAGCAAAGCTGTAAAATCGCGCAGCAATTGACGAAAAGTCTGATCCTATCAACCCACTAGACGAAGCATTCCACAAAAAGAGAATAGACGTTCGAGATCTGGTCCATCCAGTAAAAAGGTCAATACAAAATAAGAGATTCACTGACTGTGAGATTGTAGGTCCAGCAATCTTGTTTTTACGAAGCGATTGCGATCTTACAAATGTCGGATTGGGCAATTGCGAGTTCGTTCTTACCAAACGAGAATTTTATACATACAGCGCAATACCTCTCGATGATGTCAGAATTACTGGCGGCGACCTCCTAAATGTGACTATTTACGTGCATCCTGACATTCTGGATGAAGTGGTAAAAATGGATGGAATTACCTTTATTAATCACATTGGAATTGCAGAGATCGACAATCGACAGCCAAAATCTCGGTGACAGTTAGCTAGATGCGTTTATCCCCTCTCCCTCAAGGGAGAGGGTTGTGCAGACTTGGCAGCTTGCTGCCTAGTCGGAGCTGGGTGAGGGTTTACCGGACCCTGTTTGCACAGCAACCCACCAGCGGAACACCCTCATCCAACTGCGCCTAATCCTTCGGATAAGGCTTCGTGTCCTTCTCCCTCACGGGAGAAGGGGAAGCTCGCTTTGCGTCTTCGCGGCTTTGCGTGAGTCCAATAGACACAATGTCCCGGCGGACAGGCGCCAGCGGAACTTTTCCCGGTCGCGGCGGTTGAACTGATATGCACCCCGCAAGAAAACACAGCAGCGATAGCGCGCAACGTCCCTCGCGGTCGCCCAAAACTCCCTCGCGCAAGGCCAGCGCGATCAGCTTTTTCGCGCGGCGCAAACCGCGGTGCCTCCTGCGATCCACGCCAGCGCAACGGGACCACTGAATATTTCGTTCCGGACGATCCTTCTTGTCATTTTCATCGCGCTGGCTCTGCGCGGATATGAATGGGTCGCGCACGACTACCGGATGCCGTGGACGCCGCTGTCGCTGGCTGCGCCGATCGGGCCGTTTACCACCCGCAAAATCGACACGCTCGCCGACGATACGCCGCAGTGTCACGGCCTGCTCGAAGCCGCATCCATCGGCTATTCCCCCCTGCCCCCGGTCAGCGCCGGTCCGCAATGCGGTTATGACAACGGGGTCACTCTCACCCGGGATCAGCCACAATCCATCGCCTACAGCCCGGCGGCCAAAACGACCTGTCCGATGGCGGTCAGCCTGGTGCTGTGGGAGAAGCAGATCGTGGCTGCCGCCGCGCGTCAACATCTTGGCACCACGGTCGAGTCTATCACCACTTACGGAAGCTACAGCTGCCGCCGGATCGGGGGCGGGCAGACCGGCAATTACAGCGAACATGCAACCGCCAACGCGATCGACATCGCTGCTTTCCGTCTAGCCGACGGACGCACGGTCTCGGTCGCCGGACACTGGAACGCGGATGACGAGCGGTCGCGTTTCCTGAAAGCGGTGCGCGACGGCGCCTGCGCAATTTTCGGGACGACCCTGTCGCCGGATTATAACAAAGCGCACGCCGATCATCTGCATTTCGACCAGGCCCGGCGCGGCGGCTATCAATATTGCCGTTAGCGAACGGCAGGCACAGAGGAGAAGGACCGATGTTTGTTGCAGCTTACTGGTGGAAAGTTCATCCGGGCAAGGAGGAGCAGTTCCGCAAGGCCTGGCGGCGCGGGACGCAGCTTATCCGGGAGAAATATGGCAGCCTCGGCTCTCGTCTGCACCGCGACGAGGACGGGCGCTTCATCGGCGTTGCCGAATGGCCGGACGAAGCGACCTGGCAAAAGGCGTTTGATGCCAAGATGGTCTATGACGAGCCGGAAACCCGCGCGGCTTTTTCCGATGCGGTCGCCGATACCGCCGATGAGCCGCTGCTGCTGATGGAGGTCACAGACGATCTGCTGGATCGCGACTAGCACCAATTTGTCGAGCCTTATCTAGATTTTTCTGGAACAGGATCGCCTCCCGCACGTTGATTGACCTGAACCGAAACAGAAAAGGAAATTCCCATGGTAGATAAGAGCCAGATCAAGGAACATATGGAAGTCATCGGCGCAGACGGCGTGCACGTCGGCATTGTTGACCATCTTGACGACAGCGGCGAGCGCATCAAGCTGACCAAGAAAGACAGCCCGCAGACCGAAGGCGGCAAAGGCGCATCGCACCACTATATGCCCGTCGGCCTGATTGCCGAGTTCGAAGGCGACAAGATCCGCCTCTCGGCGACCGGCGAAAATGCCGTGAATATGTTTGAAGAAGACAAATAGACTGACTGAATTAGCGAGAACATTTGCCGACGATTCTGCCCCCTCTCCCGTGCGGGAGAGGGTTGCGCAGACTTGGCAGCTTGCTGCCTGATCGAAGCTGGGTGAGGGTTTACTGCACCTTAGTTGCACAGCAGCCAACCAGCGGAACACCCTCTTCCAACTGCGCCTAGCCGCCTGCGCTGACGCTTCAGCGACAAGGCTTCGTATCCTTCTCCCTCACGCGAGAAGGTTCAGTCAAGCTCCGCCTCCACGTCTCCCCAACGCACAACACTAAGTAGCTATACGGATTGGCTCCCTCCCAAAATCTGACGATTGGAGACGGTCAGCGAGTCAACAGGGGAAACGTGCCGATGACCAGCAAGGCAAGCGCAATCGTCGATCGCATCCGCGCGCTCGAAGCGGAACTTGAAATCCAGGTCGCCGAGGAACGCAGAGCGATTAGCGAACGGCTGGGCAAAGACCGCGCAGAGCTTGATCGGGATGTCGCCGCGATGCACAGGTCCCTGCGGATTGGTGTGCTGCGCTATATATCGGAAGCGCAGATTTCCGTGATCCTGACCGCGCCGTTCATCTATGCACTGCTGCTTCCCTTTGCCTGGCTCGACCTGTCGGTTTCGATTTATCAGTCGATATGCTTTCGCGCCTACAGGATCCAGCGCGTCAGGCGGCGCGACTATATTGTCTATGACCGCGGGCGGCTATCCTATCTGAACGCCATCGAGAAAATCAACTGCACCTATTGTAGCTATGCCAATGGCGTCATCGCCTATGTCCGGGAAGTCTCCGCCCGCACCGAGCAATATTGGTGCCCGATCAAGCATGCACTGAAAGTGCGCGCCCCCCATAGTCGGCAGCGCCTGTTTGAAGAATATGGCGATGGCGCGCAATATCAAGAACGCCTGAAAACGCACCGCAATGCGTTGAAGCCAGACAACAAGCCGGAGAAACGGGACATCGACTAAAAAGCTGTGCGGCCCGCCAGCCGATCGCTTATTATCATCACCGCTTTCGCAACAGTTGCGCGACAGACTCATCGACAATTTTGATAAAAGGGCGGGCAGACTGGAAGGTCACACTCGGTAACAGGCCGAGAGCGCACAACGGCAGGGAATCTGCAGCTTGCAGACAAAGGTCACGGAAAACAAACCGGTGCTTTTCTGTCTAGTTTGCCGCGACATTCAGCAACGACAGGATTCGCACAAAACCACCGAGGGCGGAGCAAAACCGCTCTGCATCTTCCTGTCTTCGCGCGAGTCCGTTTTATAGGCTCCGTCCGCACCAGCGGACAGCTATTTGGAATTCAATTCGAGGTCTTTGGTATAAGGCACAAAATCACCAAAGGCGCAGCTGCCCATGGTCGCGCCGCTTGCATTGTCGATCAGCTGGATGATTTCACCCTGGCAGAGCGAGCTGCTCGTGCGCCGGTAGGACAATATATAGCGATCGGCGTGGGGGCATCCGCCGCGCGGCTTGTTGACGTAGATGGTCCTGGCTCTGCGGCTCGAGGAGAATATCAATATGTCGTCGCTGATCACTGTCATATTGCGCTGATCGTTGCGGTTGATGCAGGATCTGGCTTTGCCGGCGGTCCGGCCATCAAGCTGTTTGTCGAGCTTCGCCTGCTGTTTCTCGGTGAGTTCGATTTTCTCCCCGCCGATCGCGGGTGCAGCGAGCAGCATCGCCGCAGGAATGGCTAAAAGCAGTTTTCTCATCATCTGTCTCCTGTTGTCGATCCCCATTGAACCACCTCATAGCAGGATTCGGACTGAACCAGGGATGAAACAGACAAGGGTTCAGAAATTGTCCTTGGCTGTCCGCCGTTCGCCCAGTTCCGCCGCCGAGGCCGCGCGCATGAACGGATTGGTGGCACGCTCTTGGCGAATAGTCGTCGGAACGGTGGCCTCGCCGCGGGAGCGCAGGGTCAGCACCTCGGCCATCCGTTCTTTCAGCGCGAGATTGTCCGGTTCCGCGACCAGTGCATATTCACCGTTGCTCTGGGTATATTCATGGGCGCAGTAAATTTGTGTGTTATCCGGCAGCGCCTCGAGCTTGCGCATATTGTCGTACATTTGCTCGGCCGTCCCTTCGAACAGCCGCCCGCAACCCATGGCGAAGAGCGTATCGCCGACGAAAGCCACATTCTCGGACGGGATGTAAAAGGCGATATGGCCAGCGGTATGGGCGGGTACGTCGATGACATTAGCGCTGACGTCACCGAGTTTCACGGTGTCGCCTTCCTTCACCAACGTGTCGAGAGTCGGAATGCGCTCCCGCTCCGCTTCAGGGCCAGTAATATGGCAACCGGTGGCTTCCTTGATCGCCGCATTGCCGCCTGTGTGATCGGGATGCCAGTGAGTGTTCCAGATCTGGGTGATGGTCCAGCCGCGCTTTGCGGCCTCGGCCAATACCGGCTCTGCCACAGCCGGATCGACGACCATTGTCTCGCCGGATTCGGGTTCGTGGACGAGCCAGACATAATTATCGGACAATACGGCTATTCGGATGATTTCTAACATGGTTGGCAAATTACCCCGCAAATTTAATGCTGTCGATGCTTAACCGCAAAATAAGAGTTTTACAGTACGTGACAGGGCTTCTGCAGCAGCGGTTTGGCAAAGGAGTATGAATTGCGCCTGATTATCGTGTTTCTGGCGTATTTATGCCTCTGTTCCCCCGCTCTTGCCGAGGTTCCGATGTCGGACAGGCTGTGCACGCAAAGCAGCGCGATGGATGTCACGGCCCCGGCATTGCTGCAATCCGGCAAGGCCTTTGATTGCTCCGAGAATAAATATGCCGTCAAAGGTCCCAGAGTCTGGGTCAAGATCCCGTTTCTCGCTGATACGCTTCCGGCTGGAACAGTTGAGGTCCAGGGCGACAGTAATGGCCTGACCACGATGCAGGTCCATGCGGTGCTAGACGATGGCACTATCCTGTCATCGATTTTCCCGGAGCAGGCAGTGGCGGATAGCTGGCGACCGAAAGGCCAATATGGACTGCCCGTTCCCGGCACCGAATATCAAGAAATACGGAGCCGCATCCAGCAAGTCTATCTTGCGATCGATAATCCGAAGGTGGTCAGCTCGATTTCGTTGATCCAGCTGGCCTCGAAGGCGAGATGGGATAATCTGACACTGCCGCTGTCGATCATGTTTGCGGCGCTCTGCGGGATGGCGATCATGCCGCTGCTCTATAACGTGTTTTTCTACGGCGCCCTGCGTTACAGCTTCATGCTTTGGCACAGCCTGATGATCAGCGCGACCGTCGTCTATACGTTCAGCTCTTCGGGCCTGATCTTCATCGCTTTTCCCGACATCAGCCTGACCACAAAAATGCTGCTCAATTACTGGACCCTGGCAATCGGGGTGGGGGCCGGCGGCTTTTTTCTCGTCCGCTTTGTCGAACCGGGGAAGATCGCGCCCTGGCTGCAAGCCCTTATCACCACGTTCGCCATGTTGCCGGTTTTCGTCACATTGTTGGTGTTCCGGATTGACGAAGGCTATAGCATGGATGCGCGCAACTATTATCACGCGTCCTTTCTGCCGATTTTCTTCATCGTGCTTTACGCCATGGGGCACGCATTGCGCCGCGGCAGCACCGCCATCTGGTTCCAGATCGCCGGCTGGACGCCGATTATCATGTTCGGTCTTGACCGGGTGGCGCGCGGCATGGACCTTTATATCGGCTGGCCGATCCTCGACTACGGTCTCTATTTCACGCTGGTGCTGGAAACCATCATCCTGGCGCTCGGTGTGGCCAATCGCATTCTGCGGCTGCGACAACGGCATGAACTATCGATGCGCAAGCAGGTGGAACTGACTCTGCTCGCCGATACCGACGGGTTGACGATGATGCACAATCGCCGTTCCTTCGAGCGGGAATTCCGGGAAAACCAGCACCAGTATCGCTACAGTCACCTGGCGATTTTTGACATTGATTTCTTCAAGCGGGTCAATGACCGTTACGGCCACGAAGTCGGCGATGCGGTCTTGCGGGTGGTTGGCAGAGAACTGGACGCGACGCCGCATTTCGCAGCCCGCATCGGCGGCGAAGAATTCACCCTGCTGATGCAGGACAGCGGCCGCGACAAGCGGCGCAGCTATCCGGCCAACGCGCTGACCGAAATTTGCGAGACATTGATCAGGACGGTAAATGAGGAAGTGCCCGAAATCCTCGAGCCGGTAACATTCTCCGTCGGCGTTGCGTCGATTAGCAGACGCGCGTCGCTGCGCAGCGTGATGTCGACCGCCGACCGGCGCCTGTATGACGCCAAGAATAATGGCCGAAACCAGATTGTCTGGATCGATGTTTCAGCGAGCAGACCGGCCAGGCCGGCCGGGACCGCTTCGGTGTAATCGCCGTCAGGCGCCTACCACTCGCCGATATTTTCCATACTCGCCCAGGGTTCCTGCACCGAGAGCCTCTCGCCCTTCTGCAGCAGCTCCACGGAAATATTGTCGGGCGAGCGGACGAAAGCCATATGACCGTCGCGCGGCGGACGGTTGATCGTAATCCCGGCGTCCATCAGGCTCTGGCAAAGGGCATAAATATCATCGACCGCATAAGCGAGATGGCCGAAATTGCGGCCGCCGTCATATTGTTCGGCCGGACTGCCGTCTTCCGCAGGCCAGTTATTAGGTCAGCTCGACTTCGGCGACATCCTTCTGTCCCGGAGCGGCTAGGAAAATCAGCGTGAAACGCCCCTGCTCGCTGTCATAACGGCGAACTTCCTCCAGACCAAGATGCCCGAAAAAGGCCACGGTTGCCTCCGGATCGCTGACCCTGAGCATGGTGTGCAGATATTTTATGGTCAAAGAGAATCTCCATTCATCGCTATTCAGAAACGGTTCATCGCAGCTATCGCAAAGCCGAACCGGGTCATTTGATATAGCCTAAGCGGCTTTTATTCTGAGGGAAAGAGTGATGAGCGAGAAATTTATCGAGAGCAAGAACAAGGTCTGGCTGGCGAGCGCCGGTCTGTTGACCGTTGGCCTGATCATCGGCGGCTATTTGCTCGGCGACGGCCTGTTGCGCGCCAAAATGGCGGATCGCAGCGTCACCGTCCGCGGCCTTGCCGAGCGCGAAGTCACAGCCGATCTTGCCACCTGGACGGTTGCCTATAGTGCCCAATCCACCGATCTGCAGAGCGCGCAAACCGATATCGACCGCGACACCACTGCGATCACCACATTTTTCAAGGAACTCGGCTTCAAGGCCGACGCCCTCAAACCGACCGGCGCCAACGTGAACCAGTATAGCAACAACGGCATCCCCCAATATACCATTCGCCAGCGGCTCAGCCTGCGCACCGATGATATCGACAAGGCCCAGGCTGCGGTCGCCCGGCAATTCGATCTGGTCCGTCGCGGCGTCGTGCTCGAAGACGGATCGGGGATGAGCTACACATTTACCAAGCTTGACGAGATCAAGCCGGAGATGGTCGCCGAAGCGACAAAGGATGCCCGAAAATCAGCCGAACAATTTGCCGAGGATAGCGGCACCGATGTTGGCGGCATCAAATCCGCGACGCAGGGCTATTTCAGCATCAACAGCCGCGACGGTGATGGTGGCGGCTATGGCGTAACCGACACGCCTTACAAGAAAGTCCGCGTGGTCACGACGGTGAATTTCTATCTGGACTAGAAGCGCGTTGCGCGCTGCGCCAGCCGGGAGCCAGCGTTGAGAGGACCTTATTCCTCGACGCTGGCCGCCAGTTGTTCGATATAGCGGGTTGCGGCCTTCGCGGACGGGCTGTCGGGTCCGAATTTGACAGCCTGTTCCCAATTGATTTTCGCGTTTGCAAAATCGCCAGCTTCATAGGCGATATTGCCTGCTTCGAGCGCAATCGCCGGATCGGTAATCGCAAGCTTTGCGGCCACTGCGATATCGGACTTTGCCAAGGCAAAATCACCCATCCGCCGCGCCAATGTCGCCGACAGCAACCAGCCGAGGGGGTCCTCCGGGACGAGTTCGTGCACCAGAACAAATTGAGCTTTCGCCTGATCATATTGATTCATGGCAACATATACGCGGGCCATATCAAGGTGCACTTCACCCTTTAACAGACCATCGAGCGTATCTTGCGCCAGCGCAGAGCCGAAATATTTCAATGCTGAGGCATGATCGCCGCCAGCGAAGGCCGCATTGCCAGCCTGCGACCAGAAAATGGCCGCGCGCTCGTCGTCTGCAGCTTCCGCTCCTTCAGCCGCCAGCACGAACGCCGGAATAGCCTTTGGCCATTCCTCGAGTTCGGCATAAGCGAAGCCGAGACAATTGCGCGCCAGATATGTGCCGCCCTCGATCTGCCATTTATTGGCAGCGAGCAAACCATTGTCCGGATCGTCCGCCGCTTGGTCGATGCATTGATTGAAGCGGATATCAACCGGGCTTTTTGCTTTGACCACCGGCGGACTGACGGGTGCCTCTGGCCTCGCCTCCGATGGCCGGAGCACGGGATCGATCGGGGAACCATAAGGCGTCGCCGATTGCATCAACAGCGGCAGAATTAGCGAAGAAATCATGGATATCATGCCTGTTAAAGGATTGTTCTAGAGCAAAAAATCATCACAGTCGCGAAACCACATCAATCAGCAAGGCGATATCCTGATCCCGCGAAAGCCGGTGATCGCCGTCCTTTACCAGATGCACCTGCACATCATCTGAACGGATTTTCCTGGCTGTCTCGAGACTATATTCCCATGGCACATCACTGTCTTTTTGGCCGTGCAGAAGCCGCACCGCACCATCAAAGCCGATTTCCTTGTGGAGTAGGCGGTTGGTATCACCGGACTGCCAGAAGGTGCGGGTGGTGACAAAGGGCTCGTCGGAATATTCACTGTCTTCCTCAAGCTTGCCGTCGCGCAGGATGGTCATTTTCTGTTCCTGGGTAAAGCCCCAGTCGGTGAAGTCCGGTGCTGCCGCGATACCGACCAGATTTTTCACCCGCATTGGTCGCGATAACGCGACCAGCAGCATCAGCCAGCCGCCCATCGACGACCCGATCAGGGTGATCGAACCCGACGTGACCTTGTCGATCAGAAACAGCACATCCTCGCGCCAGTCGATCAGGCTTTGGTCCGCAAAATCGCCACCACTCGCGCCGCACCCGGCATAGTCGAGCCGCAGCATCGCCCTGCCCTGTTGCTTCGCCCAGGCGTCGAGCGCCAGCGCCTTGCCGCCTTCCATGTCCGACATATAGCCGGGCAGGAACACCAGGGTTGTGCCCTTTACGCCGGGTTTCGGCGCGGTGTAGCAATAAGCCAGAGAAGCGCCGCCGGGACGGTCGAGATACAAGATTTCGTCTTCCATATAGTCACCCAATAAGTGCCCCCGCGAAGGCGGGGGTTCATCTCCTGTCCTATAGTTCAAAAACGATGAATGAGAAGGCACGTTGACGCGCGTTCATTCGCTCAAGAGCATCTGTCTTTGGAATATGGTTCAGGAGATGGACACCTGCCTGCGCAGGTGCACAGCAAATCGCGTCTGCGATCAGTTGGCCGCGAAATAGACAATTCCCAGACAGAGAAACGCGATGACCAGCATGCCGATATTGGACAATAACGGCTGCTTCGGACTTGGCAGCAATGCCGTCAGTTCCGCCGGAATCCCACCCTTGAAACCGAGCTTCCATTTCGGGCGATCCTTGATGCCATCCTCGAGGCCGAAGACATGGGAGTCCCCTTCTTTGCCGCGATAGACCAGATCACCGAAAAAATAGGCGTCGCTGCGCCATTGCTGCTCATAAAGCGCGAAGGTCTTGCCGATTACCTCGATCCGCACTCGCCGCTTCAGCGCACTGTCGCTATCGATAAGCCAGACTTGTTGAGGACCAGACATGGGCGGAGCTTAAGACAAGATGCATGACAGCGCATCAATATTCTTCGGTCCGTCAATCAAGCAGGAAAATCTCCTCGATCGGCATGGCGAAAAGATCGGCAATCCGGAACGCCAGCGGCAATGACGGATCATATTTTCCGGTTTCGATCGCGTTGACGCTTTGCCGGGAAACCTTGAGCCGCTCGGCCAGATCGGCCTGCGACCAGTCGCGCTCTGCGCGGAGAACCTTGAGACGGTTCTTCATGTGTTGAGCCCGCGAAAGCGATAGATGAAATAGCCAAAGCCCCACGCAGTTATCAATATAGCTACGAGATTGTCCGCGCTCATCGTGCCCAGCTGCTTTTCGAAAACAAGCCAGACCATATTGGCAAAAATCGCGGTGATGATGGCGATAATGGCGCCATTGGCCATCATCTGGAAAAAATAATCCTCGAGCTTGCGGCGATCCAGAGCGGCTGCGTAGGTCGCGATATAGGATATCAGCAGAACCAGCAGCGCCGCGCCGATGATCTTGGCTAGCGGCGTAACATTGCCCGGCCGCACCTCGTTCGGGTCAAATATCGAAACCGCGAGCAGGCCGAGACCTACCAGCAGGACGAAGCCGAACATCCAGTCCGGTTTCAGCAGGCGGCAGAATCGCTGCCAGATGCCGGGGGAACCGGTGCCGGTCATCACATCGCCCCCAGAAACAGGATCACCAGCGCCGCCCAGATCGCGATATTTTCGTTCGGGGTCATAGCGCGCCCCTGGCATTTTCTAATTCTCATCGTCAGCCTCCATCAAGTTCCATGGACATTATGTCATGCTTCCTTGACCTAAATGACCGATTCGCCTCGAAATGTCAAGCTACCATGACATAATGTCCATGGTGATTGATATTCCGATCGACACTTCTGCGATCCCATTGCCGATGATTGTTGATTTTCCGGCCTGCCGGCACTAGATCAGCCCCATGGTTCCGATGATGATCACAACCACCACCACTATCACCTCCCATATCGGGGGACGGATGGTCGCGGCCTGATCGCATCCACCGCCACCCGGTTTCGGGTGGACGGTGTCTCTTCCTGAAATCGCGGATAAAACAACAGACACCATCTTTCGGCGCGCCGTTTTCTGTGCCATGGCGCTCCACGATGAATATTGAGATAATGCGATGACCGAGATGATCAAAATCACCCTTCCCGACGGCAGTGCGCGTGAAGTGGCCATGGGCACTACCCCCGCGCAGATTGCTGCCGACATCGGGCCCGGCCTTGCCAAAGCAGCGCTTGCCGCGAAGATTGACGGCGAGTTGCGCGATATTATGCGGCCGCTCGAGGAAGATACCGAACTGGCGCTGGTCACCTCGCGCGACGAGGAAGATGCGCTGGAACTGGCGCGCCACGACTATGCCCATGTGCTGGCAGAGGCGGTGCAAAACCTGTTTCCGGGCACCCAGATCACCTTTGGCCCCTCCACTGACGACGGCTTCTATTATGACTTCGCGCCCGCCGGTGACCCGTTCACCGACGAGGACCTGCCGAAGATCGAAGAGGAAATGAAGCGGATCATCGCCGCGGACAAGCCGCTGCGCCGGGAAGTCTGGGAACGGGATGACCTGATCGCCCGCTGGCAGAAAGACGGCGAGGCTTTCAAGGCGGAATGGGCGGCAGAGCTGCCCGAAGGTGACGAAATCACGGTTTACTGGTCCGGAGACAACTGGATGGACATGTGCCGCGGGCCGCATCTGGCCTCGACCGGCAAGCTAGATCCAAAAGCATTCAAATTGATGCGCGTATCGGGCGCTTATTGGCGCGGCGACCAGCGCAACCCGCAATTGTCGCGTATCTATGGCACCGGCTGGCTCAACAAGAAGCAGCTCAACGCCCATCTCGTACGGCTCGAGGAAGCGGCCAAGCGCGATCACCGCAAGCTTGGTCAGGAGATGGATCTTTATCATATCCAGTCCGAAGCACAGGGTAGCATTTTCTGGCATCCCAAAGGCTATGTGATCTGGCAGGCGCTCGAACAATATATGCGCCGCCGCCAGATCGAGGCCGGCTATGAAGAGGTCAAGACGCCGCAATTGATGGACGTCAAGCAGTGGGAACAGTCCGGTCACTGGGGAAAATATAGCGAGAATATGTTCGCCGTCCCCGACGAGGTTCCCGATGCCGAAAGCGATGGTCCAGTCGTCACCGGCACCGCTGACATGATGGCGATCAAGCCGATGAACTGCCCGGCCCATGTTCTGGTCTTTCGTCAGGGTATCAAAAGCTACCGCGACCTACCAATCCGCATGGCCGAATTCGGCTGCTGCCACCGCAACGAGCCCCATGGCGCACTGCACGGACTGATGCGGGTTCGGCAATTTACCCAGGATGACGCGCATATCTTCTGCACCAAAGAGCAGCTGATCGAGGAAGTCGGCCTGTTTTGCGACATGCTCGACCGGTGCTATCGCGACCTGGGCTTTGAAAATTATGCAATCAAGCTGGCGCTGCGACCCGACAAGCGGATCGGTAGCGACGAAATGTGGGATTGGTCGGAACAGTCCCTGCGCGACGCGGTAAAAGCGACCGGACGCGACACCGAAGAATATGGCTGGGAAGAACTGCCCGGCGAAGGCGCATTCTATGCGCCCAAACTGGAATTCCACCTAACGGACGCAATTGGCCGGACGTGGCAAGTCGGCACGATCCAGACCGACACCGTCCTGCCCGAACGTCTGGATGCGACCTATGTCGGAGAGGATGGCGAGCGCCATCAGCCGATCATGCTACACCGCGCGATTCTCGGATCGTTCGAGCGGTTTATCGGTATTCTCATCGAGCATTATGCCGGCAAGCTGCCGCTCTGGCTCGCGCCGACCCAGGCCGTGGTGGCGACGATTGTGACCGACGCCAATCCTTATGCCGAGCAGGTTGTTGCCAAATTGAAAGCCGCCGGCATCCGGGTCGAGGCCGATCTGCGCAACGAGAAGATCAACTATAAGGTCCGCGAGCATTCAGTCGGCAAAGTGCCCAATATACTGGTGGTCGGCATGCGCGAAGCCGAAGAAGGCAAGGTTGCCCTACGTCGGCTTGGCCAGAAGGAACAGGAATTCCTGTCGCTCGACGAGGTCGTGACCATGCTGAAGGAAGAGGCGCTGGCACCGGACTTGAAATCGATAACCAAATAGCGATATACCCATCAAAGCTGTTGCATTCAAACAACGGCTTTGATGGCTAATATGTCTTTAGCGATCAAGAAGGCTTTATTCCGATAAGCTTTGCGGCTAATGAGCCACCATAGACAACCACTCAGGAGTATTTAACATAGCTGCACCCCCTCGCCGCCCAACGCCGCCCGTCAAAGGCGGACCGCGCTTTAACGATCTGATCAATTCCGACACCGTCAGGGTGATTGACGACAAGGGCGAAAACCTTGGCGTGATGAATACGCGCGAAGCGATCGAGCGTGCAGCAGAAGTTGGACTCGACCTTGTAGAGGTTTCTCCGAACGCGCAGCCACCGGTTGCGAAATATCTCGACGTCGGCAAATTCAAATATGAGGCCCAGAAAAAGGCCAATGCCGCGCGCAAGACGCAGAAGGTTCAGGACGTCAAGGAAATCAAGATGCGTCCGAATATCGACGATCATGATTATGACGTCAAAATGCGCAACGTGAACAAATTCATCGACAATGGCGACAAGGTGAAGGTCACCCTTCGTTTTCGTGGTCGTGAAATGTCGCACCAGCAACTCGGGATGGCCTTGCTCGTCCGGGTGCAGAACGACATGAAAGAGACCGCGAAGGTCGAGGCCTATCCTAAACTAGAAGGCCGGCAGATGCTGATGGTACTCAGCCCCAAATGAACATCAAGGCCTCCGGAAACGGGGGCCTTTTTTTTGATCTGCAATATCGACGACCGGCCAACCAGCTCAGTCCGGCTGGCTCCGCGCTAGCCAGAGCATGCCGACACCAACCAATATGGCGGCGAATGCGAGCACAATTTCAAATTCCTGATTGACCATTTTTCCCTCTGCGGCTGCCCTGTCCTATAACAGCGCTAAGCTAACAGCCGGTTAAATACCCTCCTGCGTCAGCTTACCGGCTTTGCCCGAAAGTGCGCCGGGAAATGCCGTTTCAGATTGGCCACCTTGGGCTTGTCCCAACGCACGATATAGGCCTGACGCGGATTTTTCTGCATGAAATTCTGGTGATAGGATTCAGCCGGATAAAATGCCTTATAGGCTTCGACCTTGGTGACGATCGGTCGTTTCCAGTAGCGTCCCTTTTCAAGCTGCGCGATATAGGCGCTGGCCGCTTTCGCCTGGCTGGCATTCACCGGCACCAGCGCGCTGCGATAATGTTTGCCGCGATCGGGTCCCTGTGCGTTGAGCATCGTCGGATCGGCCACGACCGAGAAGAAAATTTGCATCAGCTTGCCATAGCTGACCTTGCCGGGATCATAGACCACCCGCACCGCTTCGGCATGACCCGACAGGCCGGCGCTCACCAGCTTGTAGGACGCACTGCGTTTGCTGCCGCCATGATAGCCGGAGGAGACGCTGATCACGCCCTTTGTATGTTCGAACACGCCTTCGACGCCCCAGAAGCAACCGCCGGCGAAAATCGCCACGGCGCGCTTGCCGGTCTCGCCAGCGCCAACACGCGGCATCGGGATGATCGTGGCTTTTTCGGCGGCATGCGCCTCTCCGATCAGTCCCGGGGAGGAAGCCTGGTCGACCGGCAAAGCGGTTTGCACACCGGCCCACATCGCACCGAAGCAAGCGATGCTGATACCGAACATGATCGTTCGGGAGAGGGACGGTCCGATCGGCATTTAGCTCAGAAGCTGGGAAGCCGAACTGACGGTGGGCGAAAGATTTTCGCCGAAGTCGCTCGGCTGCTCGGCGGGCTGCATGAAGAACAGCATCAACGCGCCTGCGATAAAGCCGCCGCCGAGGCTATAGGTCAGATCGGATTTGAATAATTTCATCATGGTCGGTTCCTTGGGGGTCATCCTCTGGTTCGAGTCGTCCCGCCTGTTGGTTACAGTTTCTAATATAGTTTTCCTGTCGCCGCTGTGAACCTGATCACAAGGTCATATTCAGTTTGCCAGCGGGAAGATTTTCTATTCAGGATGGCGTTATTATTAAACCTTAAGCGCCGGGCGGAGGTGTACCCTTTGTCTCGCGGCAGTTCACTGCGCGAACGCCTCCGACGGGGTGTTTTTTACAAACCTCAAACGCCGGACGGGCGCATCCGCGCCCTTGGCTTTCCTCGCATACGCTCGGGCGCGCAGTCGCGCTTGCCTCCGCTTCGCGTCGGTTCGGTTTTTCAGTCTTGGAAAGTTTCTCACCGAGGCGCAGCCGAGGCAAGGCCGACCAGCCGCCGCGCCTTATGGCGCGATAGCCAAGGGCGCGGATGCGCCCGCCCGGCACCTGAGGTCTTAAATTAACGCCGCACAGGCCCGCTGGATCCGGGTGCAGGCTTCGGTCAAGACCTCTTCCGACGTCGCATAGCTGATCCGGAACGCAGGCGAGAGGCCGAAAGCCGCTCCGTGAACGGCGGCAACCTCTGCTTCTTCCAGAAAATAAGCGATCAGATCTTCATCTGTCTTGATCACTGCGCCCTTGGGCGTGGTCTTGCCCATCAGCTCGCTGGCATCAGGATAGACGTAGAATGCGCCTTCCGGAGTCGGGCACTGAAGGCCCGGCGTATCATTGATCATCGACACCACGAGATCGCGGCGTTTCTCGAACGCGGCATTGCGCTCGACCAGAAAATCCTGCGGACCATTGAGCGCGGCAACCGCGGCAGCCTGCGAAATCGAGCAGGGGTTTGAGGTCGACTGCGACTGCAATTTGGCCATCGCCTTGATCAGCCATTCCGGGCCACCGGCAAAACCGATCCGCCAGCCGGTCATCGCATAGGCCTTGGAAACGCCGTTGACCGTCAAAGTACGGTCGAACAGCTCCGGACATATCTGAGCGATGGTCGAAAAGGCGAAATCGGCATACCAGATATGCTCGTACATATCGTCGGTCATCACCATCACCTGCTCGTGCGGCAATATGACTGCGCCCAACGCTTTCAGTTCGTCTGCGCTATAGGCGGCGCCGCTTGGGTTGGACGGGGAATTGAGCAACACCCATTTGGTCTTCGGCGTGATCGCAGCTTCCAGCTGTTCCGGCGTGATCTTGTAGCCCTGATCCGCTCCTGCTTCGATGAACACCGGTGTGCCACCGGCAAAATTGACGATATCGGGATAGCTGACCCAATAAGGCGCGGGGATGATCACTTCGTCGCCTTCGTCGAGCGTCGCCACCAGCGCGTTGAACAATGTGTGCTTGCCGCCGCTGTTCGCAGTGATCTGCTTCGTCGTATAGGTCAGGCCATTGTCGCGCGCAAACTTGTCCACAATTGCCTGCTTCAGCGCAGCAGTGCCGTCGACCACGGTATAATTTGTGTCACCGTCCCGGATCGCCTGGATCGCCGCGTCCTTGACAAAGTCGGGTGTGTCGAAATCGGGTTCGCCTGCAGACAGGCCGATCACGTCGATACCCTGCGCCTTCAGCTCGGTAACCTTTGCGGTCATCGCTAGCGTGGCAGAGGGTTGGATACGTCCGAGAGCTTTTGAGATTATGGTCATGGGAGGTCCTGTCGCAAGGAATGAGCCTGATTAGGAATGAACGTGATTGCCTAATATCATTGCTGCTGCACTGCAACAGGGAGAATGGGTCAGCTGCGCTTTTTCACAAACTCTGCTCGCAGGACGAGACCTTTTATGCCTTCGTGCCGGCAATCAATCTCCTGATCGTCCCCGGTCAGGCGGATTGACTTGATCAAAGTCCCGCGTTTCAGCGTCTGTCCGGCACCCTTGACCTTGAGGTCCTTGATCAGCGTGACGGCATCGCCATCGGCCAGGACATTGCCGACCGCATCAACGACTTCCGGACCCGCTGACTTGGCCGCGGCATCTTCGGGGCTCAACCATTCACCGGTCTCTTCGTCATAAACATAATCGCCTGAACCATCACTCATCACAATGACTCCAGTGCTTGCTGCATGTCGGCGATAATATCGTCGATATGCTCGATGCCGACAGAAATGCGAACGACATCCGGACCGGCGCCCGCAGCGACCAGTTCCTCGCCGGACAATTGGCTATGTGTGGTCGAGGCCGGGTGGATGATCAGCGATCTTGTATCGCCGATATTGGCAAGATGGCTGAACAGCTTGACCGCCGACACCAGCTTGGTGCCTGCTTCAAATCCGCCCTTCAGGCCGAAGGTGAACACCGCGCCGCCCTTACCGCCAAGATATTTCTGCGCCAGCGCGTGATAGTCATTGTCGGGCAAACCGGCATAAGACACCCAGCTGACTTCGTCGCGCTCCTGCAGCCACTCAGCCATTTTCAGGGCGTTCTCGCAATGGCGCTCCATGCGCAGCGCCAGCGTTTCCATCCCGGTCAATATGTAGAAGGCGTTCTGCGGGGCCAGCGCCGGTCCCAGATCCCGCAGCGACAAGGCGCGCGCCGCGAGGATGAAGGCCATCGGGCCAAAGGCATCGGTAAAGACCTTGCCGTGATAAGACGGATTCGGCTGGTTGAGGAACGCGTATTTTTCGCTCTTGGTCCAGTCGAACTTGCCGCTGTCAACGATGAGGCCGGCAACGCTGTTGCCGTGCCCGCCGAGAAATTTGGTACCGCTTTCGACGACAATATCCGCACCATGTTCGATCGGACGGCAGAGCATCGGCGAGGCCATCGTATTGTCGACAACCAGCGGGATACCGGCTTCGTGGGCGATATCAGCGATCGCCTCGATATCCTGCACGACGCCACCGGGATTGGCGAGGCTTTCGATAAACACGCAGCGCGTGTCATCCGTAATCGCGCCCTTGACCTCGTCCATATTGTCAGCGTCGACAAAGGTGACGTTCCAGCCGAATTTCTTGACCGAATGAGCGAGCTGGTTGAGCGAGCCGCCATAGAGTTTCTTCGCGGCGACAATATGCGCGCCGGGGTCCATCAGCACATGGAAGACAATGATCTGCGCGGCATGGCCCGAAGCCACCGCCAGCGCGCCAACGCCGCCCTCCATCGCCGCAATCTTGCCTTCCAGCGCGCCGTTGGTCGGGTTCATGATGCGTGTATAGATGTTACCGAACGCATCGAGATTGAACAGATCGGCGGCATGATCGACATCATCAAACACATAGGACGCCGTCTGGTAGATCGGCGTGATCCGCGCATTGGTCGTCGGATCGGGCTCGGTCCCGGCGTGTACTGCCATGGTCTCGAGATGTGGGGTTTCCAGATGATCGGTCATGATGCGTCCTTGTGCAAAGAAGTAAGCAGCGTGCCTAATATCAATGCGCCCGCACCGCAACTAGGCTTATGATGGGGTGACGCGGATGAACCGCAATATTGCCAGTTTTCGATTGCTCCCGGCAAAAACCTGCGAAATTTTTGAAACTTTATCTGCTCTGCGCGTTGGTTGGATGAAACCGGAAAAGGAGACCGACCATGAGCAACAAAGATATGAACGATACAACCGACCGCGACGAAATCCGCGAGGAATTCTGGGAATCGATTGCCGACAGTCCGTTCGTGATGATGGCGCTCGACAGCGGCCGCGAGCATAGCATCCCGATGCGCGCGCAACTCGACAAGGACGCCAATAGTTCGATCTGGTTCTACACCTCCCGCGACAACCGGCTGGCCAAAGGCGGCCCGGCGATGATGCAATTTATCTCCAAGGGCCATGATCTTTTCGCCTGCGTGTCCGGCAATCTGACCGAGGAAACCGACCCGGCGATCATTGACAAGCACTGGAGCAAACCGGTTGAAGCATGGTATGAACAGGGCCGTCAGGACCCGAGCCTGCTGATGCTGCGCCTTGATCTTGGTGACGCGGAAATCTGGGAAGCCGATCCCGGCGTTGTCGGGATGTTCAAGATGATGACCGGCATGACGATGGACGGCGACGAAATGGGCGACCACGCCCGGGTCCCGCTCTAGGCGCGACCACTGCCGTCTGAACGCAGTCCACAGGGGCCGCAGAAGAACGGAACAAAGCGGAGGCCGGCCATTGAGCTGGGCAAATGCCCGTTTTGATCCTGCTTCGGCGGCCCCTTATTTTTTCTCGCGGCAACCCTGCAACAAATGTCCGGTCCGCGCGTTCTTTTGCCATGACGGATATACTTGCCGGACCCGATACGATTGCCTGGTCAGAAGCGCTGTGGCGGCTTGGTGCCGCCACCCTCCTCCCCTTCCTGATCGGCTTGGAGCGGTTCATCCGCCGCAAGCCGATCGACTTCCGGCCCTTCGTGATCATCTCAATCGCCGCCTGCGCGCTGGCGATCGGCGCGATGGAATTGCTTGAATCCACCCGCGATCCCCGAAGCGATATCGACCCCAGCCGCGTCTTCGAGGGCGTGATCACCGGTATCGGTTTTCTCGGCGCCGGCGCGATGTTTCGCGAGGGCAGCTTCGTTCAGGGAGCGGGCTCGGCCGCGTCAATATGGGCGGCGGGCGCAATCGGCCTAATCTGCGGCTTCGGCGAAATCTGGCTAGCGGTGATCATCACCGTTGTCATCCTGACGGTTCTGATCACCAGCGCGCCCTTCACCTCCCACTGGGACCCGGGAGAACAAGACGGGAAGCCGCCGTCCTGAAAGGGCCCCTCACAGCATCAACCATCAGCAAGCAAAGGAGACTATCATGCCAGCCCAATCGAAAGCCCAGCAACGCGCCGCCGGAGCGGCCCTGTCCGCCAAGCGCGGCGAAACCAAGGTCGGCGACCTCAAGGGCGCGTCGAAGGACATGTACGACAGCATGACCGAGAAGGAGCTGGAAGATTATGCCGGCACCGATCACGACGACCTGCCGGAAAAGGCTGAAGATGACGACTAGCCTGCGGCAATAGGCCGGGACACGACCCACCGATCATCTGCGGCCAAAGCAGATATCAAATGGCGCTTTCAACCTTGGTAAGCGGCCGTTTCTACTGCATCCAGGACCTTGATCGCGCTTTTGTCACCGAACGGGAAAAATTGCATGAGAACCAGACCTGCGATCCCGCTGGCGGGATCAATCCAGTAATAGCAGTTTGCAAGCCCGGCCCAGGAAAGACTGCCCGCCGCGCGACCGGCAGGTCCTTTTTCGGGATTGATCAGAAAGCCCAGCCCCCATTGTGTTTTCATGTCCGGAAAAGGATCGAAGGTTTCTGCCAGAAACGGGACCACGCTTTCCATCCGACCGACATTCATCGACCCGACATGGTTGCGCGACATTGTCGCGACCGTCTCTGCGTCGAGAATTCTGGCGCCATCCAGCGCACCCTGATTCAGGATCATGCGCATGAACTGCATATAATCCGCGGCAGTGGAATACAGACCACCGCCGCCGGACTGAAATTCCGCGCCGTCACCACCGCCTATCTCAATCGATATCGGAACGAAGCCATCCTCTGTGCGGGAAAGCAGGGACACTCTGCGATCAGCCTTTTCCGACGGCACCGAGAAGCCTGTGTCATGCATCGATAAGGGAGCGAGAATATGCTCTTCCATATAGTCGCCGAGCGTCTGCCCGCTGACCGATTCCACCGCGCGACCGACCCAATCGGTACTAACGCCATATAACCAGTCCGAGCCCGGCTCGAAGATAAGCGGAGAAGAGATGCTGGCAATCGATCCGGGGGCGACCTTGCCTTGCGCTTTTGCCATTTTGCCGCTGGTGAAGGAATAGCCCAGACCGGACGTGTGGGTCAGCAGATGTCGCAGCGTGATCGGCGTCTTTGCCGGGCTCAGCCGGGCATTGCCGTCCTCGTCAAAGCCTTCGAGCAGATCGGGATGGGCAAGCTCGGGAAGAATAGGACCAATCGGTTCGTCCAGCGTCAGCAAACCGCGTTCGACCAGCTGCATCGCCGCTACCGACGTGATCGCCTTGGTCATCGATGCGACGCTGAATATGTCATCCAGTGCCATGGTCCGACCCGTAGCGGGATCAGAAACACCGGCGGCGGCCGAGGCCAAAAGCCCGTCACGATTGCCAATCATCGCCACCGCTCCGGCGAGCGCGTTATCTTCGAGGGCGTCTTCCAGGGCTTTTTGCAAATTAGTCATGGAACAGTGATTAGCAACCCTTGCTGGCAGGTCCACTCTCAAATATTCATTTTCACCGCCACTGAGGAAACGGATTTCGTTGCTTATTTAACAGATTGATTAATGTGCTTGCGAGAAAATGCTGCTAGAGCAGCGTGATGAACTATCCAAAATTATTAGAGCCGCTCGATCTGGGCTTCACCACCATCAAAAATCGATCGATCATGGGTTCCATGCACACCGGCCTCGAGGAGATGGACGGTGGCTTCGAGCGGATGGCCGCTTATTTTGCCGAACGCGCCGCCAATAATATCGGCATGATCATCACCGGCGGGATCGCGCCCAATGCCGAAGCCTCCATGGGCGGCGCCATGATGTCCAGCGATGAAGAAGCCGCCAAGCATAGAATGGTAACGGATGCCGTCCACGGCGCTGCCGACGATGTGAAGATATGCATGCAGATCCTGCACCCCGGCCCGCTGGCCAACAACAGGGACATGGTCGCGCCGTCGGCCGTACGCTCCCGGATCGCCAGGCATCCGCCCAACGAACTGGACAAAGCCGGCATCCAGAAGCAGATCGACGATCATGTGAACTGCGCACTGATGGCGCAGAAAGCGGGCTATGACGGCGTCGAGATCATCGGCTCCGCCGGCTATCTGATATCGACTTTTCTGGTGCGCAAAACCAATTTGCGCGAAGATGAATATGGTGGCTCGTTCGAAAATATGATGCGCTTCGCCATCGAGATTGTCGAACAGACGCGGGCCGCGGTCGGCCCCGAATTCATTCTCATATTCCGGATCGCGGCGATGGATATGCTCGACGGCGGAATGAGCTGGGAAGAAATCGTCGCTCTGGGCAAGGCGCTGGAGAAAGCCGGCGTCACGATTATTTCCACCCATTTCACCTGGCACGAGAGCGCCGTCCCGACGATCGCGACCATGGTGCCCCGGGCCGCCTTCACCTCGGTGACCGGTCGGTTGCGCAAGGAACTCGGCGTGCCGATGATCACCTCCAACCGCATCAATATGCCCGATGTCGCGGAAGAAGTTCTGGCCCGCGGCGATGCCGATCTGGTCTCCATGGCCCGGCCGCTGCTCGCCGATAGCGAATTCATGCGCAAGGCAGTCGAAGGCCGCGAGGACGAGATCAACACTTGTATTGCCTGCAATCAGGCCTGCCTCGATCATACGTTCATGGGCAAATTGACGACCTGCCTGGTCAATCCCCGCGCCTGCCACGAAACCATCCTGAATTACGAGCCGGTCACAGAAGCCAAACGAATCGCGGTTGTCGGTGCCGGACCGGCTGGCCTTGCCTATGCCACGATCGCGGCCCAGCGCGGCCATGCGGTCACTTTATTCGAAGCTGCTTCTGAAATTGGTGGTCAGTTCAATCTGGCGAAAACCATTCCGGGCAAAGAGGAATTTTACGAGACACTACGCTATTATAACCGGATGATCGCGGTGCATGGCATCGACCTGCGGCTCAACACCAAAGCAGACGTCGCTGGACTGAAGGCCGAGGGCTTTGATCATATCATTGTCTCAACCGGTATCAAGCCGCGCACGCCCGATATCGAGGGCATCGATCACGAAAAGGTCGTGAGCTATATCGACGTGATCAAGGGAAACAAGACGGTCGGCAAAAAGGTCGCCATCATCGGCGCCGGCGGCATCGGTTTTGATGTCTCCGAACTGATCAGCCATGCCGGCGTTTCCAGCGCTATCGACCGCGATGTCTTTGCCGCAGAATGGGGCGTCGATTTCGAAAACCACCCCCGCGGCGGCGTCACCGGCGTAGAGCCAAAGGTGGTGAAATCCGATCGCGAAATCACCCTGTTGCAACGCAAGGATAGCCGGGTCGGCGCCGGTCTCGGCAAGACCACCGGCTGGACCCACCGCATCACACTGACAAGGCGCGGTGTCGGCATGATGAACGGCGTCGAATATGTGAAAATCGACGATCAGGGACTACATGTCCTGCAGGGCGGCCAGCCGGAACTGCTGGAGGCCGACACCATCATCATCTGCGCCGGTCAGGATCCGCTGCGCGAACTGCACGACGATCTCCAGAACGCGGGCCTTTCGTCCGAACTGGTCGGCGGCGCCTTTGAAGCGATGGAACTGGACGCGAAAGCGGCGATCAATCAGGCCAGCTATATGGCCGCCGCGATCTAACCGGCCGGCGGTCCGGTCAGAGACCTTCTGAGAGCAGGCTGGTGATATTCTGCTCATATCCAGCGAGATCAAAAAAGCCGGGCGAAATCACTTTCGCCCGGCCTTTTGTGTGGCACAACGGTTAACCGCTGCTTACCAGTAAGGATTGACCGTCCAGTAGTTATAGACGCTCGACTGATATTCGCGGTCATAGGCACGATCCGGCTCGTTGGCCGCAAAGCGAGGCGCGTCCATCAGTTGCTCCTTGGTCACATCGATCCGGTAACCGTCCAGATCGGTGTCATAGTCAAGCTTTGACCACGGGATACTGTGCTTCTCGTCACCAATGCCGAGAAAGCCGCCAGCGGAAATCACCACGTCAGTTACATTGCCGCCGCGTTTGTCGATCAGCAGCTTGTCGACAGAGCCGATCTTGCCCTGGTCCGGACCATAGACGGCGGTGCCGTCGACGCGGTCGCTGCCAATCACACTGTGGTTTTTTTCATCCTGTAACATTATTTTCTCTCCTCTAGGTTTCAGGGCCCCATGTCGGGGATAGCCGCGCGGCAGCCCGTTAAGGGGGAGGGCCAGTGCCTTGCGGTTACAGGGAATCTACGGGCGACCCCGGCGATCGTTCCGAAAAATCTCGAGATTTTTGCACGGTTGGTCGACGCAAACGCGAGCGGCCAAACCGGATGGTTCAGCGCTCATGACCAATCAGGCCGGCAAAGCGGTTCTCTGCCACCCTCAGGCCGGAGATCGTCGCGTTGTCGTTCTCGATCATCGCCAGCCGCTCGTCGGGCTTCATCTCGATCAGGTCAAACACCATGGGATGGACATAGCTCTTGCGGCAAATCGCCGGCGTGTTGCGCAGGGTCGCGGCGGCGGCTTCGCACGCCAGCTTGATCGTCGGCTTCTCCTCCGACGCGACCGCGTCCAGCGCGGCCACGCTGCCATGCCATGTGCGGAACATCTTGGCGCTGAGGCTGTCCATGCCGGATGCCTCCTTCAGCCAGTCATTGACATCGCCGCTGTCGAGCGGATGCACCTCTCCGTCGCTGCCGATATATTGGAACAATCTTTTGCCGGGCAGATCATCAATCTGCTCCAGGATTTTCTGCAGCCGCGTGTCGCGCAGACTGCAGCTGACTTTCTTGCCGCCCTTGGCGCGGTAGCGCAGACGCAGAACATCATCGTCATAGCTGACATTCTTCATATCCAAAGTCGTCGCCCCCTTGCTCATCTTCGAGCTGCCGCCGACCCGGATCGCCGTGCGGTCGATCAACCGGACCAGCGCTGCTATCGCGACATCCTTGCTCGGCCTATCGCCCTCGCTCTCGGGATTGAGCAGCGCGTGCACCTTGCGCCGGATGCGAGGCAGAGTGGTGGCAAATTCCGCAAGCTGGTCGAACTTCTGCTGATCACGAAACACCCGCCACTGGTCGTGATAGCGATATTGCTTGCGCGTCGCGGCATCATAGCCGGTCGCCTGGATATGGCCATTGGCCTGCACGCAAATCCACACATCGCGATAGGCGGGCGGAATGCCCAGCTTCTTGATCCGCGCGAGTTCTATGCGGCATTTCAGATGGCTTTTGTCGGGCAGCAAATATTGAAACCCCCGCCCCCGCCGCACCCGCGATATGCCGGGCTCTTCGTCGCTGGTGTAGACGAGACTGGGGATGCGGAGCGAGGGTTCGTGGATCATGAGCGAAAAACGCTGGCCGCGATGTTCGGTTCCCGCATGAATAGCGAATTATCCGTGGTCCGTCCGCCCTACCGCCCCGCTCAATACATTTCGATCAGATGACCCGGTTCAACACGATCAGATATAACGCCGACAGCACAATCCACATCCCGTCCAGCGTCTTCAGCCGTCGCGCACCCAGCCACAGAGCAATCGGGCGGGCGAGAAAGGCGCCGAGCACCGCGCCCGGTCCGGCCAGCAGCACGATCTCCCACGCCACCGTGTCCATCTCGATATGCCAGACGATCCCGACCAGCACGCTGACCGAGGAAATGACGCAGGCGGTGCCGGTGCACAGCAGCACCGGATAGTGGCGGATGAACAGATAGAGCGCGACCAGCTCCCCCACGCCGACCGAGAACAACGCGGTGAGCGCGCCGCCGGGGATCGCGATCAGCATCAGGATCAGCAGGTCGATTTTCTCCAGCCGCGCCCGCTCCGCCCTTTTGTGGTTGATCGTCCAGGTGGTGATGATCAGCGCGAGGCCGAGAAAGATCGAAAAAATCTTGTAGCCGAGCAGGATCATCTGCCCGTCGACCACGGTCAGCCGCTGCATCGCCAGCAGCGCCGGCAGCCCCAAGGCGAGCACCGCCCCGATCACCAGGGCAAAATCGCGCGGCCGGACCCGGACATAGCCCGCGCCAGCCGCGCCCGCCTCCGCAGCCGGCTGGTGCAGCAAACGGTCGGTCCAGCGCAGCCCGCCCATGGTCATGCCGAAACATTGAATCGCCATCGATGCGGCGGTGACCCGCAGCGGATCGAGCGCCATGACCCCGTGCTCGCGCAGCCCGTTGAACACCGGCACAAACACCACCCCGCCCCCGGTCCCCGACGTATTGGCAATCACCGCCGCCAGCGCGCCCACGCCAGGCACAAACCAGAGCTGGCCCAGCAGAGCGGGATCATAAGAGGCGAACAGCAAGATACCAGCATAAAGCGCGAGCAGCACGGCAGCGCCCCAGATTACCAGGCGGCCTTGCGCCGGTGCTGTGAATGTAGGGCGGGGAGCGGTCATGCGGTGGCGTTGGCCAAAGGCGGGGGGCGATGCAAGGGGTGATCGGGTGGGGGTGGAGAGGTTTCCCGATTGGGAACAGTGGGTTGTGGGGTGTTTGGGAGCGGGCTTTGCCGTTGCTTTTTTGGGTGATCGTAAGCTGGGGACAGCGCGCGATAAAGCGTCATCCCGGCGAAGGCCGGGATCCATACCAAAATTTGCTGCGCGCGGGATGGTCGGGCTAGGCCCCAGCCTGCGCTGGGGCGACAGGGATGGCATCTTTCAGATTTAGGAGCAAATTTCGAATGTTCACACAGTGATCCAGAAAAGAATGAGCTCAAACAGCTTCAATTCCGTCAACCTCAACTGCAGCGAACCATATTAAAAATAGATTCACTTTTTGTTCTTGTAAGCTGGGACGCATATTGTCATAACGATAAAAAATGACCCAGAGGAGTGCTCGTGCCCAATAATCCTTCGTTTTCCGAACTCAGACAGCGCGCCGGTTTAAGCGTAGAAAATGCAGCGATAGAACTCGGATATTCTGTTGCGACAGTTTATCGGTGGGAGCGCGAAGAAACGATCCCAAAAATCGCTGTTTGTCGTGCATTGCAAACTCTGGGTGAGTTTAGCACCCCCTCGCCGGTTCCTGCACAGAGTCAAGTTGGCTTTAGGTTTGTTGATCTTTTCGCGGGCATTGGTGGCCTCCGGATTGGATTTCAAGGTATTGGTGGACATTGCGTTTTCACCTCTGAATGGGACAAATATGCTCAAACGACATATCAGGATAATTTTAGAGACAATCATCCCCTTCATGGTGACGTCAGGGAATTTTCGGAATCACCGGAAAAAATTCCTGCCCATGACGTGTTACTTGGCGGGTTTCCATGCCAGCCATTCTCAATTGCAGGGGTCTCAAAAAAGAACTCGCTTGGACGACCTCATGGATTCTTGTGTGACACCCAAGGCACTTTATTTTTTGATACAGCTCAAATTATCGCACATCATAAGCCGGCAGCTTTTGTTCTAGAAAATGTAAAGAATCTAGAGAGACATGATGGCGGCCGGACCTTTCGAACGATTAAAAATGTCTTGGAAAATGAACTCGGCTACCATGTCCAGTCACGTGTGATCAGTTCACACCATTGGGTACCTCAAAAACGTGAGCGCGTTTTCATTGTAGGTTTTCGCAATAAGACTGATTTCGATCTTCAGAAGTTGGAACTGCCGACCCCAGACCATATGCCAAGACTGGGAGATATATTGGAGCGCCATGAGGACGTAGACCCCAAATACACTCTTACGCCTCGGCTTTGGGAATATTTGCAGGGATACAAGGCAAAACATGCAGCAAAAGGGAACGGTTTTGGCTTCAGTTTGTTCGGCCCGAATGACGTCGCCAGAACTTTGTCAGCTCGCTACTATAAGGACGGATCGGAAATCCTTATCGATCAACCTGGTAAAAGGCCCCGACGACTTACCCCCCTCGAATGCGCTAGGTTGATGGGTTTCGACCGTGGTGACCGGCGTTGGATGATATCGGTATCGGATACTCAGGCATATCGGCAGTTCGGGAATGCTGTAGTGGTTCCGGTTGTAGAATTTCTTGCCGAGGCCATGAAACCCCATTTGCATTCGGCGATTACCTCGGAGGCAATTGTTCACGAAGCAGCATAGTGGCAGATATTGTTTCACCCAAGGTTCGCAGCCGAATGATGGCCGGAATCAGATCCAAAAACACAAAGCCCGAGTTAATCATACGAAAAGGGCTTCATCGGAAGGGTTTCCGATTTAGGTTACATGACAAGGGACTTCTTGGGAAACCCGACTTGGTATTGCCCCGGTATCAGGCGGTAGTCTTTGTAAACGGTTGCTTTTGGCATGGTCACGATTGCCATCTCTTTCGTGTTCCCGCGACGCGAACGGACTTTTGGAAGCAGAAGATATCTAAAAATAAAGAGAATGACAAAATTGCAACTGCATCGCTATCCGATGATGGCTGGAGAATAGCGACCGTGTGGGAATGCGCCCTCAAGGGAAAGGGCAAAATAAAAGAAGACGATGTCATTGAGATGTTAAGTTCATGGTTAAAATCAGAAGAATGCACGATTTCCATCCGTGGAAATAATTTAAGTTAAAGTCACTTCTCTTTTTCTTCGATGCACACCTTTAACACCTCTCTTTTTTCAAATCGCTTCGCGCCATAGTGGAGCTCTCGATGGCACATGGGACAAAGTGCCGCAGCGTTGATCAACGTGTCATCACCATCCTCAGCCAGAGGAATAATGTGATGAACTTCCAAGAATGTTGAGCCGTCATCCTTCTTAAAAAGCTCCGAAGTACAATTTGGCATCTCGCAATTACCATTTCCCCGACTCAATGCACCAACAACTACAGCTGCATTCCGTTTAAAATCGTTCAATGTTTTCGCTTGTCGTTCGGGCTTGCCTTTCACCTGCTTAGCCCGTGCTATTAGAAGTTCCCGGTCTGCCTTTTTAGCAACTCTGCTGGCTATGTTTTCGAAGGAACGGTTCGATGGCCCATTTTTCCATGCGAAGACTTTTCCTCCAATATGGGCTAATGATATGCTGTCATCTCGCTCCATCCAACGGACAAAATCTCTTCCCATTCGGGACTCAGGAATACGGCTTGGGTCTTGGCGCATTGAACTATAATAAGACGTTTCCAATTCAATCTCGCTCGCCTCGAACAGAACTGTGATATGAATTGTCGTAGCATTTTCACCACCTTGCCCCGGTTCGAATCCTGCTGCAGTCAGTACATCCTTTTGGTCCGCATTCGGAACAAAGGCACCTTTGTCCTTATCGGTTTTAGTGACAGCTTTAGTGCCGATGTTTTCAAACAATTCTGTCAGTATCTCAGTCATACTCTCCCACCTCACCTGCAACCAACCCCCGCACACTATTCCCCACAAAAAACCCGCCCGCCAGATCCTCCGCACGCAAATCAGCCTCGACCGCCTGCCCGCTTGCGATCAGCTCCGCACGCAGCACGCCCGGCAACACGCCGCGCGACAATGGCGGCGTCAGCAACACGCCGTCGCGCTCGACAAACACATTCCAGATCGCGCCTTCGGTGACAAAGCCCTCGCGATCGACGAAGATCGGGTGGACGACCTCGCCCGGTGCGCCGTCTTCGCTGGCGACCTGATAGACCCGCCGGTCGCTGGTCTTGTGGTGCAGGCGGAAGTCCGCCTTGTCGGCCTGCATCGGGACCAGCCGGCATGACACCGGGCCGTCCTGCGGGGCGGGCATCGGCTTTAGCTCGATCGCCAGCGCGCCGGACTGGCCGAGGTGCAGGCGGACCATCGCGGGACTGTCCTGGTGAAAGGTGATCGCCTGGATCGCGTTGCGCGCGGCGTGGCGGTCGAATTCGAAATCCAGGGTGGCGGCGCTGGTCTTCATCCGTTCGAGATGCGGTTCCAGCCGCTTGATGCCGCTGGCCGGATCAAAGGCCATGGTTTCGATCAGGTCGACCTTATGGCCTCCTTCCGCATTGGCATCCACTTTCGCAAATCTCCCCTTGGCGAGGCATTCCCGCCACTCGTCTTCCCCGTCCGAGTCCGCCACTATGCCAGAGCCGAGGCCGATGGAAAGCGTTTCTTTGCCCTCCCCCTTGTGCGGGGCGATGAAGAGGGTGCGGATCGCGACATTGAAGGCGGCGTCGGAGCGGCCCTGCGCGTCGGCGGCGTCGATCCGGCCGATCGAGCCGCAATAGATGCCGCGCGGGCCAGGGTCGCTGCGGGTGCCGCCGGGTGCGGGATCGGCGGGGGACCCTTCGGGCGCGTTTTCCAGCTCGTCGATAATCTCCATCGCGCGGATTTTCGGGGCGCCGGTGATCGAGCCGCAGGGGAAAATCTGCCGGATCACATCGACCGCGTCGAGCCCGTCCTGCAATTGCGCGGTGACGGTCGAGGTCATCTGGTGGATGGTTGGATAGCTTTCGACATGGAACAGCTCCGGCACATCCACGCTGCCGCGCTGCGCCACCCGCGACAGGTCATTGCGCAGCAGGTCGACGATCATCAGATTTTCCGCGCGCTGCTTCGGGTCGCTCTGCAATTGCGCCTGCACGTCTGCGTCCGCTTCCGGATCGGCAACCCGCGCCGCCGTGCCCTTCATCGGCCTGGCGGTGATCCGGCCGTCTTTCAGCGCGAAGAACAGTTCCGGCGAGAAAGACAGCATCCAGTTGGTCCCGTCATGGACTACGCCGCCATAGCCGGCCTGCGCCCGGTCCCGGATCGCGGCGTAAAGGGCCAAGGGATGGCCAGAAAAGTCCATTTCCGCGCGAAAAGTGAGATTGGCCTGATAAATATCGCCATTATTGATATAATTTTGTACGGTTTTGAACGCTTTTTCATACGCATCGCGGGATATCGCGGGTTTCAGCGGCCCGAGCCACGCGCCATGGCGGTCGGGCAGCGCATCGGCCACGCTTTCAGGACTTAACTCACTGTAATCCTTAAATATTCCAAACCAAGCCAGCGGTGCCGGTAAATCCGCGGGCATTTTACTCCGCAACCGTTCCTCCAGCCCCAGCCCCGCCTCATAGGAGAGATAGCCAGCCACATGATACCCCGCCAATCGCGCCCGGGTCAGAGAGGCAAAACATGCTTCCAAATCTTCCATTCTGTCAGCCCGGATGATCTCCACCGGATCGCAGTAAAGCCGCGCTGGCGCTGCGCCGGAGGCCCGCACATCATCAAGCAGAACAAAGGGTTGGTCAGCACAAAACATGGTCCCCTCTAATTGCTTTTGCTACGCTTCGTCCATAAACATCGCACAACGAAACAGCAGGAACAGTTTATGACGGGCAAATGGTTGATCAGCATGGTGGTGGCGGCGGCGGCGACGATTGCATGGCAAGGATCGGCGCTGGCGCAGGATGTGGCGCCGAAGCCCGCCGCGCTGGTCGCCGACCAGGTCCCTGATATTCCTCGGGAAATCGTCGACCAGACTCGTGCCTATATGGAATATCGGACTGCCAGTTTTATCGACTGGGACCCGCAGAGCAGAGCGATGCTGATCTCGACTCGCTTTGCCGACACCAGCCAGCTGCACCGCGTTGCCGCCCCGATGGGACAGCGCGAGCAGCTGACCTTCGCCGGCGAACCGGTCTATTCCGCCCGCTATGCGCCAGACGGCTCGGCTTTGCTGTTCGAAAAAGACAGCGGCGGCAACGAGGTCAACCAGATTTACGCCCTGACCAAAGGCGGTCCCGAACTGCTCACCGACGGTATGAGCCGCAATAATCTGGGGCCCTGGTCGAGCAGCGGCAAGCTGGTCGCCTTTGGCTCGAACAAGCGCACCGGGCTGTATAATGACATTTATCTGATGGACCCCACCCACCCGGAAAGCGCCCGGATGCTGATAGCCTCGACCGGTGGCGGCTGGTTTCCGATCGATTTCTCGCCGGATGACAAGCAATTACTGGTGTTCAACTATGTCTCGGTTTCCGACAATCAACTCTACCTGATCGACATTGCGCAGGGCACGTCGCGCAAGCTGACCGACAGCAGCAAACCGGTTGGCTATGACGGGCTGAAATTCGCGCCTGACGGCCGACTCTGGGCGGCGTCCGATGATGGCAGCGACGTCAAACGGCTCGGCTTCGTCGATCTGGAAACCGCTTTGTTCGAACCGGTGATCGACGAGAAAATCTGGGATATCACCGATTTCGATATCAGTCAGGATGGCCGCTGGATCGCCTTTGAGGTCAATCATGCCGGCCGCTCCGTGCTCAAATTCTATGACATGCAAAGCGGCGAGGTCCGCGTCGTTGACGGCCTGTCGGACGGCGTGATCAGCGGAGTCAAATTCGCGCCCTGGGGAGATCTTGGCATCACGCTGAACAGCAACCGCACCGGCACCGATGCCTATAGCGTCAACCCGGAAACTCTGGCGATCACCCGCTGGACCAGAAGCGAGACCGGCGGGCTGGACAGCGCCGATAATGTCGCGCCGGAACTGGTCGCAATTGAAAGTTTCGATGGCGTGCAAATGTCCGGATTTCTCTACCGTCCCGATCCCGCCCGGCACAAAGGCAGGCGACCGCTGATCATCAACATCCACGGCGGCCCGGAAGGTCAGGCCACACCGCGTTTTCTGGGCCGCAATAACTATCTGATCAATGAACTGGGAATCGCGATATTCTATCCCAACGTGCGGGGATCAACCGGCTTTGGCAAGAGATTCGTCGCGCTCGATAACGGCCCATGGCAACGAGAGAACAGCGTGCTGGATATCGGTGCCTTCCTCGATCACCTGCGCAAGGACCGGCATATCGACCGCAAGCGCATCGCTGTGACCGGCGGCAGCTATGGCGGCTATATGACGCTGGCGTCGATGCTGCGCTATGGCAAAAAACTGAAAGCCGGGCTCGAAGTCGTCGGCATTTCCAATTTCGTCACATTCCTGGAAAATACGCAAGCGTACCGCCGCGATCTCAGGCGGGTCGAATATGGCGACGAGCGCATTCCCGAACAGCGCAGCAAACTGGAAGAAATCAGCCCGCTACTCCGCGCCAGCGAGATCAATATCCCGCTGATGGTCGTCACCGGCGCCAATGATCCGCGCGTCCCGGCAAGCGAAGCCGACCAGATCGTCGCCGCCGTCCGCGCCAACGACCGGCCCGCCTGGCATTTGCTGGCCGAGAATGAAGGCCATGGATTCCGAAAGAAGGCCAATGCCGACTATCAATTCTGGGCGAGCCTGATTTTCTGGCAGAAATATCTGTTGGGCACGAAATAGACAATGCTAGATTTTTTTGCCTGGGTCGGACTGATAGTCCTTTTCGTTCTATTTTCCGGATTGCGGAAAACCATCGCATCGCTGCAGGCAGAAATATCCGATCTCGACTACCAACTTACCGAGCTACGCGATCAGGCTGCAACCAAGGCTAACGTCCGGGAAGAACCGGCCGCAGCAGAGCTACGCGGCGAGGCGACCAAGCAGGCACAGCCTGAACCAACGCGGGTTGAACCGGTAACCCACATACCATCAGAGCCGGAAACCGCCTACCGATCACAATCTGGCGCAGCCGATCAGATATTGCCGCCTCCGCTGGCTGCAGAGCCCGAAGAATATGATGAGGAAAATTACGCCGGCAGCCCCAGCGCCGCCAAGCGTTTTGAAGATCTGATCGGCGGCAAGTTGCCGATCTGGATTGGCGGCATTGCGCTGATTTTTGCCGGATTTTTCCTGGTGCGATTCTCGATCGAGTCGGGGCTGTTCGGCCCGGCTGCGCGCTGCGTCACGGCAGCGCTGTTTGGCCTGCTGCTGATCAGCCTCAGTGAATTTGGCAGCCGTATACCAAGATTTGGGCAGATATTTTCTGACGATGTCCGCATCGGCCATTCGATCAGCGGCGCAGGTATCGCAGTGCTATACGCCACCCTCTATATGGCTAGCGAACTCTATGGTTTGCTCTCATTGAACGGCGCGCTGATCGGTATGGTTTCGGTGACACTTCTGGCATTCTTCCTCTCCCAGAAGCACGGTCCACCCACCGCAATCATGGCGCTCTTGGGCGGGTTTTCGGCCCCCTATGTCGCTGGACTTGGCCCCGAATCCGTCACACCATTGCTCATTTATCTGACGGTTTTTATGGCGGGCGTGTTCGGTCTGGCTATCCACCGGGGCTGGGCGTGGCTGGCGTTGCTCGCGACCGCTGGCGCCGCGATCTGGACCACGGCCTTGTTGATGCTCGGTGTAGCAGGCGACGCTGGTCCGGTAGGTCTGTTCATCACCATACTGGCGATCGCCGGTGTCCTGACTATCGGCCGGACCGGCACCAGCTTCGGCCTGCCAAAGCCGATTATCCAGTCGATCCCCCTCGGGATCGGCCTTATCCAGTTGATGATGCTGCTACCGCTAATTGAATTTTCCCTGGTGGGCTGGATCTTCTTCGCAATTTTGTCTTTGTTCAGCATCGCGCTGGCGTGGCGCGATAGCAATATGACACCGTCAGTGCCGGGTGCCCTGGCGCTATCGGTAGTGATGGTCGCAGTGGCCTTCACCACGGGCAAGACCGGAATGATCGAAGGAACGGCGGCAATCGGATTTGCGCTGCTCTTCACCATTGCCGGTCATGTCTGGGCGCTACGAAAAGAGGATGGCTGGCTCTGGGCCATTTGTGCGATCGCGGCGCCGACCGCAATGATGGCGGTAACAACTACGGGCAATTTTGACTGGAGCGACAGCAGATGGGCTGCGCTGTGCCTCATCGTCGCCATTCCCAATGGCCTTATGGCCTGGCGGACAAAGAACGGACCGCATGGCCTGCTCATGCCGCTGGCCACCGCCGTGACGGCAACCCTTGTTCTGCTGGCGCTCTGGCTGTGGACGACAGATGCCTATGCCGCAATCATGGCAGGGCTAGTAGCCGCTACGCTGGCCGTTTGGGCGCGATATACCGGACGGGCGATGATTGCCGCACAATCGGTTATGGCCGGCTTGCTGAGTGGTCTGCTGATGCTGGTTTCCGCCTATCAGCTCGTCATGACGCTGCTGGCCTCCCTAGCGGGTGAAACCGATCTTTACAGCGGATTGCCAGCTGTCTCCGACATGATAGCCGAACTGCTGGTCCCGACCTTGATCCTGCTCGGTAACGTGGCGATCTTCCGCGATATTTTCGAGAGCAAATCCCTGCGTTTGCTGATGATCTTCGGGATAACGGGATTCGGCGGTTTTCTCTATCTATTGGCAAAACAGCCTCTCGCCATTGGCCCGATCCAGGATTTTGTCACCTATGGTTTTGCCGAACGGGCGGTCTTTACCCATGCCCTGGCATTGGGCGCTTGGCTGCTGCTGTGGCGCAACTGGCCGGACGATAAAATAGTGGTACTCCGGTCACTCGGCCTGGCACTGGCGGGGTTGGCATTATTCCGGTTTCTCTATTTTGACATTTTTCTGCTGAGCCCGACTGCGTTAAAACAACTGCTCGGCACTGCGCCGATCGCCAATCTCGGAACCTTGCATTATGCCGGTGCAGCCGTCTGGCTATGGCTGTTTTCACGGATTGATCCAGTCGGCACGCGCTTCGCCAATCTGCCGCGCCTTTTGGCAGCCGGCAGCCTTTTGGCATCGATCGCCGCTGTCATGATAACCGTCCGGCAAATGGTCCACGGCAGCGATATTGCAACGCCGCCGTTCACGTCTTCCGAAACCTATCTCTACAGTGCCGGCTTGCTGATCCTGGCGATCGTCTGGCTGGCACGCGGCATCCAGTCCGGAAACGCATTGCTGCGAATTGGCGGCCTGTTGCTGCTCACCGTCGTTACGCTCAAGGTGTTCCTGTTTGATGCCAATCAACTTGACGGGATATTGCGGATCATTTCCTTCCTCGGACTTGGCATCGCATTGATCGGGATCGGCTGGATTTACGGGAAGGTCATGAAAAACGGAGAGCCACAGCCGGCAGAGACTTGAACGGGTTAAGTCTTCACATTCCCGACGCGCAGCCCGTCACCAATATTAGGGAGAATGATCATGAAACTTGGAGCCTTTTCCATCAGCCTGTCTGTCAAGGACGTCGCCGCTTCCAAAGCTTTTTACGAAAAGCTCGGCTTTGCCAAATTTGGCGGCGACGAAAACCAGAAATGGCTAATCCTGAAGAATGGAGAGACCACGCTCGGCCTGTTCGAGGGAATGTTTCCCAGGAATATGTTAACGTTTAACCCCGGATGGGATCGGAATGCACAGAATTTGGATGATTTTGACGATGTCCGGACGATTGAAAAATCATTGCTGGCAGCGGGTGTAAAGCTCGACAGTCACACCGATGGCAGCAAGGGTCCGGCCAGCATCATGCTGACCGATCCCGATGGCAACCCGGTCCTGATCGATCAACATCGCTAAAGCCTAAGGATTAGTGCCTATTTCCGCAGATTGGGATGATTGCCGATGCTTGCCCGGATTGCGTCCAGCGCCGGCTTGCGCATCGCCGATTTCTGATAGGCATAGGCATAGCCCGGCAACTTCCCGAGCTGACCAGCAATCGCGGTAGCCTGACTCACGACTTTATCCGGCTCGACCAGCATATCGAGATAGCCGGCCTCGACTGCGCCTTTCGGATCATAGATAAACGCCTGGATCATCGCGCGGGTCTGGTGCAGCGGGCTGAGCCGGTCCCGCGCCAGTTCGACAGCAAAGACCGGCAGCGTCATGCCGGTAATCGATTCATTCGCGCCCAGTTTGAAATCGCCTGCCGCTCCAATCCGCGTGTCGCAGGACATAAGCAGGAATACGCCCATGGCAATGGCATGGCCGGTACAAGCTGCTACGACGGGAACCGGCCCACCATAGAGACGGAGCACCAGCTCCGAGGCACGGTCTAACAGTCGGACGGAATCTTCGCGGGTGAAGCTGCCCATCATGCCAAGATCGAAACCGCCTGAAAAGCGCCCTTCACGCCCGGCCAGGACGATCGCCTTGGCATCCGCTTCGGCTTCGTCCAGCGCCTCGCTAAGCGCCTCCATCAGCTCGAAATTGACAGCATTGGCCTTGCCATCATCCAAGGTGATGAGCGCCACATCATTCTGGATATCGACAGAAATGCTCATAGTGTATCCTTTTCAAGCTGCTTTTAACTGATCGGTTAAGCCTATGGCTGAAAATGCTAAGGTCAATGAAAATATCACTCAGAAAATCTCCGAAATCTACTGAATAGCGGACAAACGCCGACAGTCCGTAACGGCAAATGGTTCAGACCAACTGCCCTATTATTTTTAGCAACCGGGCTACATCTTCCCGATCTTGATATAGCGCGAAGCCAATCCGCAGGACATCGCCGCGAACATCAGTCACGACATTTTGCTCGGCTAGCCTGTCATGGAGCGCGGACGCTGTTTGCCCGCGGAAAGCGAGAAAGCGCGCGTGCTGCGGGTCGCCAAGCGGATTGAGCAGTTCTAAGTCTGGCAACGGGTTGCTCTCCAGAAACTGAGCCTGCAGAGCCGCGACATGGCTTGAAATCACTGCCGTCGTCAGCCCTTCGCTGTTCAGCATATTCTGCACAGCGTTATAGCGATAGAGGCCCGAGGGATCGAAAGTACTGCCAAGGAATCGCCGTCCATCCGGAGCATAGCCCACATCTCCAGGTGCCAGGGCGAGATCGTCAAAAGCTGCGTACCAACCGGTCACTGCGGGCCGTTCGCCATAGCCCGGAGGGGCGTGGAGGAAGCAGGCCCCCTCCCCCGCCATCGCATATTTATAGCCGCCCGAGAGGTAAAACACCCGGTCCGCCATTTGCGACAGATCGGTCTCGATCGCCATGAAGCCGTGGTAGCCATCGAGCACCACCCAGGGCCCCTCGGGACGCGCCAGCGCCGCAAGTTCATCCAGCTCGGAGATGATGGTGCCGGAATTGTACAGGACATGGCTGGCAAATATCAGATCAAAAGGAGCGGAACGTGCGGTGTCTAGCAGGCCATCCGGCGATGCTGTTTCGAGAACCACCTCTCCCGCCTCAACCCAGCGCGTCATCTGTCGGCAAAAGCTGTGAAACTCGCCATCAGTGGCGAGCACCCTAACCGGCCGCACAGGAATGGCTGACATCAGACGAACAATGAAGTCGTGCGAATTTGGCGCGAAGCAAAGTGTCGCGGGATCGGGTAGCTTCAGCTCATCAGCAACATGCTGCTGCGCCTCGGACCAGACCGGCCCCATGATCTTGTCCCATTTGTGATCGGCCAGCGCCGCTGCATCCTGCCAGGCAGCCATATGGCCGTCATAGCTCGCATCGGGCCAGAGATGGTGGCTGTGCGCGGCGAAATGCAGGCGCTCCGGGTTTGCGGCGAGGGATTTTGAAAACAGATGTTTCCAGCTCATAATTGCGTACGCAGCGACCAAAGTTCGGGAAAGGCGCGCTTGCCGACCGTGCTCTGCAGATAGGAAACGCCCGCCGTCCCGCCGGTGCCCATTTTCCCGCCAATTATCCGCTCGACCGTCAGCACGTGTTTGTGCCGCCAGGTCGCCATCGCGTCGTCAAGATCAACCAATTTTTCCGCCAGTTGATAGAGTTCCCAATATTTTTCGGGATTGCGATAGACTTCCAGAAATGCGGCTTCGACCTGTTCCGACGCTTGATGCGAAACGGAAAAGTCGCGGGTCAGCAAGTCTGGAGCAATATCAAAGCCGGCCCGTGCCAGCGCCGCTATCGCATCATCCCAGATACTCGGTTGATTGAGCGCAGCCTGCATCGCCGCTTGCGCTTCCGGCCTATCCTCCTGATATTTCAGGAATGCCTTGTCCTTGAGGCCGAGCATATACTCCACGGTGCGGAACTGGTCGGACTGGAAGCCGGAGCTCGGCCCCAATACATGACGAAAGCGTGTATAGTCGCTGGGCGTCATGGTGGACAAAACATCCCAGCTCAGCGTCATCACGGCCTGTATCCGGCTGACCCGCGCCAGCGCCTTATAGGCAGGAACCAGCGCGTCGGCGGCAATCTGCTGCTTGGCAAAACGCATCTCGCGGATGATCTGCTTGAGCCAGAGTTCCTTGGTCTGATGGATGATGATGAACAGCATCTCGTCGTCCAGATCCGAACGGGGATGCTGCGCGTCGAGCAGGGTGTCGAGCGCCAGATAGCGGGCATAGGTCATTGTCGATTGATCGGTCATGCGAGATAGTAACGCCGCAACACGCTTATGGGAAGAGCCAGCCTAACCGACAGTCTCGCTTTCTCGGCGGGATATTCTGATGCCTTCCTCGGCGGTGGTAAGGCCTTTTCGGACGAGGGCTCTGGCGGCGGATCCGAGATTCGGCTGGCGCAAAAACGCGTGGGCAGCGATGCGCGCTTCGTCACCACCATCGTTGATCAGCTTTCTGAGCGTGTCATCAACGCGGATCGCCTCGAAAACCCCGATCAGACCCTGAAAGCCGGTCTGGTTGCACTGCTCGCAGCCGGTCTCGCGGTAGACGACGGTGCCATTGTCAAAACCGAGCAGCGAGGCAAGGCTGCCATCGGCCTGTATCGGCGTGCGGCAATGTCCGCAGAGTTTTCTGACCAGACGCTGGGACACTACCGCGCGTAATGTCGAGGCAAGCAGGAACGGCTCCACCTTCATGTCCCGCATCCGTGTGATCGCGCCGACCGCATCATTGGCGTGCACCGTGGACAGAACGAGGTGGCCGGTCAGGCTGGCCTGCACTGTAATTTCTGCGGTCTCCCGGTCACGTATCTCACCAATCATTACCACATCCGGATCTTGTCTTAGAATGGCGCGCAGTCCGGCAGAAAAGGTAAGTCCGACTTTCGTCTTCACCTCGGTCTGACCGATGCCCTCGATCGCATATTCGACCGGATCCTCGATCGTCAGAATATTGCGGCTGCCGTCGTTGAGCTGCTTGAGACCGGCGTAAAGCGTGGTGGACTTGCCCGAACCCGTTGGTCCGGTGACGAGAATAATGCCATCGGGTTCGCTAAGCGCATCAGTCAGGATTGCATGGGTGCTATCCGACATGCCGAGCAGATCGAGCGAGATGCCGGCGCTTGCCTTATCAAGTATCCGCATCACCACGCGCTCGCTCGCCCGGTTCGGCAGCGTTGAAACACGCACGTCGAACAGCTTGACACCCAATGTCAGGCTGATCCGGCCATCCTGCGGCACCCGCCGCTCAGCAACATCCAGCCGCGCCATTACCTTGATCCGGTTGACAATCACGTCCGCGACATGCGGCGGCATTCTGAGCTTTTCGGACAGCACGCCGTCGACCCGCATGCGGACAACAAGTCCGGCCTCATAGGGCTCGATATGGATGTCCGAGGCACCCTGCCTTGCGGCCTCTTCAATGATCCCGTTGATCAACCGGATCGTCGGAACATCATCGGCGCTGTCTAGCAAATCTTCTGCGCTCGGGATATCAGCGGCAATATCGTCCAGCCCCTTGCCAGCCAGCACCATATCGTCGGCCGTGGCGGCATCGGAGACATCCATCGAATAATGGGCGCTGAGCAGCTTCTCGAATTCCGGAACGTCCACCATATCCACATCGAAAGGCAACGCCAGATAGCGCCGCACTTCCAGCAATGCGGATGGGTCGGATCCCGTGCGTATCGCGATCGCAGCGCGATCGCCGGCCATCGAACAGATTAACACGCCTTGATCACGGGCATAAATGTAAGGAAGGTCGAGCAGCGGCGCTTCACTGCCATGAATCGACCGGGACGATTGACCGATGGCCGCCCCCTTGGCCAGACCAAAAACATTCATGCGATGAATGCGCAACTGGATCGAGTGCAACGCCCGATCTGTTCTGACATATTCTCACCGCCTAATATCAAAAATACAAATATCACGAAGTCCCCGTCCTGTCTTGCCCGTTACACTGGCTAGATCGCTATGGTGACGCCTCCGCGACTCTTAGGTGACAGATAGGTTACGTTCACACCGCAATCTAGAATTTCGCCTTGATGCCGAGAGAAAAGCTGCGACCCAGATCATATTGCTGGTTGATAATAAGGACGTTCCCGGACTGGGTTTCCCGGAAGTTTTCATTGGTCAGATTGCGGGCCTCGAATTTGATTTCCAGCTCCTGACCAGCAATGGTGACAGCCTCCCTCGCGACAAAGTCGAGCTTGAGACTGGCGTCCTGCACCAGATCAGGGTCAGGCTGGCCGCCGGTGATCGGACCACGCGTGGTCACCCGGTCACTCGCATAGCTGAGCAGGAAGGTATATTGCGAAAGCCGTTCGGTATTTTCTATACCGAATTGAAAGTTCGCCAGATGCTTTGATTGGCCGGTCAAGGGCGCGCCGTCAATGAAGACCTGTTCCGCCGGGCGAACGCCAAGCGTGTCATCCAATATGGTGGTATCATTCGCCCCGACTTTCAGCTTCGAGTCGGTATAGGTATAGTTGGCAATCGCAACGAACCTTCTATCAGCAAAAAAGTCTGAATCGCCCAAGCCATCCATCGGGAAATATTTCAGCAGCTCGATTTCAGCACCATAAAGCTGGGCTTCGGGAGCGTTGGCAAATGTCGTCTGGAAATCAGAACTACCGGCGGGAATAAACGCAACGGGTTCGATCGGATTGTCGATCTTCTTGTAGAAACCTGCCAGCAACACACGTTCACCGTCGCCGAAATAATATTCTACGCGGGCTTCGGCATTGAACAGCTCGCTATCCTCGAGGAACGGGTTGCCCGAGAAAACCCGACCGGAATCCGGGTCGAGATATTGCGGGCGGGCCAATTCACGAAATTGCGGACGAGCAATGGTTTTCGAAGCGCTGGCCCGGAACTGCATATCATCTGCAAAATTCCACGTCAGCGTGCCAGCGGGCAGCCAATAGTCATTTTCGAGCGGCGCCGTCTGCAGCAGCGTGCCGTCGTTGTAGATATCCAGCGCCGTTATCGACTGCTCCGCCGATTCATAGCGAACACCCAATTCGGCCTGAACGAAGTCAAGCAGTTCTACATCCGCTTTTGCATAAGCGCCGTGAACCGTCAGCTCCGCATCATAGGCCTGCGATCCCGCATTGGTCTGGTCTTCCTGAAGGAAAATCCCGTCCGTGGTGATGCCCTGCGTGTATCCGCCGTAGACATTGAAGTCGGAAACAAGATAATCGGGCCGCTCCTGGCTCACCGCGAATGGCAAGTTACTAGTCGGGAAATAGCGAAAATCGCGCCGAAATGCATTCCGGCTCGTGTTCACATAGCTATAACCGGTTGATAATGTTATGTTGCGCGATGTCGGAAGAGCGTAAGCAAGATCGACGCCACCATTCCAGACGTCTTCGTTCAGATCGCTGAAGGCGATAGTGGCCGACTGCGGGTTGGTCAGCAGGTTGTTCACATAATCTTCGGCAACCGGGTCATAGAAATAGGTGAACGAGCGTTCGTACGGCGCTTCGCGCTGCGAGTTCGCATACCCGCCACGGACATCAAGCGATACATCGCCGAATTTGAACTCGCCGACCAGCACGGTGTCAATCAGTTGACGCTCGATCCAATTGGTTCGCTGACGGATTTCATCAGCCGGCGTAGTCGGATCAATTTCGCCGGTATTGATATTATCCGCCGCCTTGAGGCTTGTCTGTTTGAGAGTGTCCCGGATGTAAAGATTGGTCCAGCGGATTGTATGCTCGTCCATTTCAAGGCCGAGACCAAGCAGGCCGCTCACCACGATATTGTGATCTGTACGGACATTCCGACCGTCGTCGGCAACGATGCTGGTGGTGCCGCCCTGCTCGATTGAATCGCGGGTGAAAAACTTATTGCTGTAGGACGCGTTAAAAATCACGCCCAGACGGCTGGCACCGATATCCTGAACAAGACCGGCGCTCATATCGGCGCTCCAGTTTACCGGAATTTCGTTGTTGCGCTGAACCAATGTGGTCGGCGCGTTAACCAGGCTAGCGGTAAAGTCCTGCAATTGCTCTGGGGTGAAATCAGGCCCCAGTTCGATGCGAGACCCCGCTTTAAACGCCGCAGCCAGCCCGGCCGGCACATCGCGAGTACCATCATCAAAACCGGTCCAGTCGCTATCGCTGCCAAAGTGGGTATAGCCCAGCTTTCCAGTTGTTTCACTATTCATGCCGATGCCCATTCCGAATTCGAAATAGCTTTCATCGGGAATGGCGGCGGTGGTCAGGTTGATCAGACCACCACCGAACTCTCCGGGATAATTTACCGAATAGCTCTTTTGGACCGTAGCGCTGGCAAGCACTGACGCCGGGAAAATATCGAGAGGCACGACGCGTTTGAGCGGTTCGGGTGAGGGAATGGGGGTGCCGTTCAGCAAAGCCTGGGAATAACGGTCGCCAAGACCGCGAACATAAACAAAACCGCCGCTGTCCACCGAGAGGCCGGTCACCCGCTCCAGGGCGCCAGCGATATCGCCATCGCCCGATCGGGCAATATCTTCTGTAGAAAGAACGGAAATCACGCTCGAGTTATTGCGTATGGTATCGGGAATATAGCGGCCGCGAACGATAATCTCGCCACTAAAACTGCCGCCAGGAGCGGAAATGTCGACGTCGCTACCGGATTGCGTATCGTCAGCGGGCTCCACGTCGGGAAGCTCCCCGACTTCAGCCGGGCTCGCTTGCGCCAGAGCCGGTAGAGGGCTCAGAGCTGTGGAAAGAAGTAGAATGCTAGCGAGTGGGGCAGGTTTCGACATTTACGGTCCCTCGAAAAAAAGAAACGGAGGTGGCGACACGGGCCGCCACCTCCTGAACTGGTTGTGGCGATCAGGAGACCGGCGACGCAGCGCAAGTCTGCAGAGAACCGAAATCGGCATAGCTCGCGTTGCACGACCAGCTCTGGTACCAGAGATCATTGATGTCGCGTACGGCACCGATATAATCGACCTGCACAAATTCAGGGCTGAAGCTGATGATATTTGCGACAGGTGTTACGGCCGTTTCATTTGATCCGTTGATGAACAGTGAAACCAGGCTGGATACGAAATTGAAGTCATTGTTCGCATTGCCCGCAGCGTTGAACGCGGTGGCTTCGAACGTGTCGGCGTCGGCATCAAAATCGCCCGTCGCACAGCTGCCAACCACAGACTGAATCCGCGGGGGCCCGAGTTCGTCCTTGCTAGCATCGGCGGCCTGAACCGTTTCGGCCTGATCGATGTCGAGACACGTTCCCGGTCCAACCAGAATGCCGTTGAGGATTGCTGCGTCCGGTCCGCCGCGAAGGTGAATGACCTTGTCGCCTGTTTTCCGCTGGATGAAGGTGAAGTTGGCCAGTTTGACGTCCTGACGCGGCGTGAAATCGAAGCCGCTGTCATCATCGGAGTCTACTTCCCACAAGGTGTCGCCACCCGAGGTGTTCTGAACGCCGATAACGAACTGGATAGCACCTTTGTAGCCTACATCGGTGTCAAGCGAGTCATCGTCAGCACCCGTGATGATCAAGTGGTTCAGATTAACCGTACCGCCAAAGATTTCCACACCGTCATCGCCACTATTGTGGATCTGCACATAGGAAATATTCGTACCCGAGCCCACGCCGCCCAGCGTCAGACCCTGTAGTTCCTGATTGGCCGATGCCGCTCTTCCGGTATAGCGAACCTGCAGGTAGCTGATGGTGCCGCTGTTGTCGGCAGCCTGGTTTCCGCCGTAGAAATCGGATGGTCCCGCACCCTCGGCCAGCTGCTGGCATCCGGCCGTTCCGCCTGCGACTGCACCGATACAGTTGCTGATTGGCGCACGACCAAGAACGAGTATGCCGCCCCATTGGTTCGAGTCGGCATCAGTAGTTGTGCCTTCGATATTCTGGCGCGAGGTGAAAATCACCGGGCTGCTTGCGGTACCGGGCGCATTAAAGGTCGAACCGCGGTTGACAATCAGGAAGGTTGTCGCACTCTGGGCAAAGACAACAACGCCTGGCTCCACAGTCAGGTTGCTGGATACGCCACCGGCCGCAGCTCCATCACCGCCGACATCGCTGCCGACTTCCACCCGTCCGCTCATCGAATAGATCGTTCCGTCACGCTGCGGGACTGTCAAAGCCGTCTGAATGCTGTTCGGAATCTGGCAAACCCTGTTGTTCGCGAGGACACCAGCATTGGTGAACCCGGTCGGACAGTCTGCAGCTGGAGTGCCGGGGGTTGGCGTCGGAGTTGGCGTCGGAGCAGGCGTTGGTGTCGGTGCCGGCAGCACGACAATATTGCCTTCTCCCGGCGATGCGACATCGTCGGCGCCACAAGCGGATACCGCGACAGCTGCTGCGCCTGCAAACAGAAAGGAACGAAATTGCTTATTCAACATGGGATTGGTCTCCGCAAAAAACTGATTTGATACTTTCGAATCAAACGATGCGGTTCGAATCAACCGGCCCCCATCGCCCTCAGGGAAGGGCACTAGGGACAGGAAATGACCCGGCGATGCTGTTTGCATGACGGTTTGGAGACTCAATTATGACGAATATTTTTCAACGGCTCCGGGTCAGCGGATTTGCACGGATTGCCCGGAGTTTAAACCCAACCAATTCACAGGATTATAAAAAAGATGGCCGCAAAAACGGCCACCTTCCAAAATCTCAAGCGTGCGGGAATAGTTCCCCGAACCTGCTTACAGTTAGCGGGTTGCAATCCGATGGTTCAGGTTCTGCAAAGCCAGTTCAGCGGCATCGCGGGAATTGATTACTTTGCCATTGGCGAGCACCAGATCAAAATCGCGGTTGCTTTGAATGACAGCCGTGAACATCCGCGCGGCAGCGCCGGTACGGCCTAACCGGGCATAGGTCTGGCCAAGATTGATCAGGCGGGCAGGATCCACTGCGTGATCCTTTTCGGCAGCCTCAAGCTGGCGCAACGCGAGTTGATTATTGCCGGCAATCAGCGCGTCGTAACCTAATGCGCCTTGCGCATAGCCAATTTCGCCAGAAGTTTGTGCGGTGGCTGTGCTGCCCATCAAGAAGAACGCAGCTCCAGAAGCCAGCATTTTAGCGGATATCATAACATTTCCTCCTCTACCTTTTGAGCTTTGTTACACTTATGTGACATCAAATGCAATATAACTGCAACAAAACTGTAATATTTATCGGCAGTGGCGCCACCCTGCTATTGTCCGACGATTTCAATATGGTCCGGAACGGGTGCTGACACGCCGAACCATCGCACATGCTCTGAAAGCGCGCGACTCGTTGGCCATTGAATCGATGACAAAGGATTGGGATAGTCTCTGGAGGCCCGACCCGGAATCGAACCGGGGTGCGCGGATTTGCAATCCGCTGCGTCACCACTCCGCCATCGGGCCGGAGAGAGGGCGCGAATTGCTTCGCTTTGCGGCGAAAGTCAACCCAAAGTTGCGTCCTCTTTTTCAAATGCCATAGATGGGGCGAAAATGCCCGTATGTCGCGCAAAAGACGCAGTCAGCAGAAAATCACCGGAATCCATCTTGGCGCAAAGCGCAAGGCGGTCTAGAAGCGACAAAAATCTCAGCCATAGTGTATTGTATTCATAATACAGAAATGGCATGGACGCACACTATTCATTGCGAGGATCGACGCTTGGGCCAGGAAAATTTCAAACAAATGCGCAAAGCCATGGTTGTCAGCCAGTTGCGCACAACCGAAGTTAGCGATCCTCGGGTTATCGCGGCGATGAGCCATATCGCCCGGGAAGATTTTGTCCCCGCTGCACAACGCAGCTTCGCTTATGCCGACCGCGGCGTGCAGATTGGCGAAGGCCGGGCCCTGAACCCGCCGCTTACCACCGGACGACTGCTGAATGTCGCGCATGCGACGAAGGAGGACAATGTCCTGCTAATCGGCGCGGCCACCGGTTATACGGCAGCGGCGCTGGCGCAACTCGCCGGGGCTGTTGTGGCGGTCGAACAAAATGCAAAGCTGGCAGCCACTGCTGTTAAAAATCTGGCAGAGTTTGACAATGTCCAGGTTGAAACCGGCAATCATGCGGACGGCTGGGTGCAATCAGCACCTTATTCCGTGATCGTTATCGACGGGCTGGTCGACGAGATTCCACAAGCTCTGGTTGATCAACTCGCGCCCGATGGCCGCATTGTCGCAGCCGTCATGAATGACGGCGTGTCCCGCCTTGCACTGGGCCGCACGGCCGGGGGACATATTGGCTATCAATATTTTGCCGATTGCGGGGCCTGTCCGCTGCCCGGCTTTGAAAAAGCAAAAAGCTTCAAATTTTAAGGCGTCCGGGAGAGTGATGAGATGAGTAGACGCCGCCTTTTCCTCGGAACAGCTATCGTGGCGTTGCTGTCTGCACCGGTGCAAGCTGACACGCTGCGCGATGCGCTGGAAGCCGCTTATCAGACAAATCCGACCCTGTCCGGCGCGCGGGCAGCGCAGCGGGCAACCGACGAAACCGTCGCGATTGCCAAAGCCGACGGACGCCCCAGTGCCACCACCGATTTCGGCTTTCAGGAAAATTTCCTGCGCAGCGCCAACAGTTTTACCGCACCGCTCCGCCAGTCTACGGCGGGAGGCTCGGTAGATGTTCCGATCTATTCCGGCGGAGCTGTAAAAAATGCTATCCGTGCCGCTCGCACCAGAGTGGAAGCAGGCCAGTATGACCTCCGTGCGACCGAGGCGAGCATCTTCAGCAATGTCGTTGCCACGTATATGGACGTCATTCGCGACGCAGCGATTGTCAAACTGAACCGCGCCAATGTCGGCGTTCTGTCGGTCAATCTGGAAGCAACCGGTGACCGGTTCGAAATCGGCGATTTGACGCGGACCGACGTTGCCCAGTCCGAATCCCGGCTGGAAGTTGCCAAGGGCGATCTGGAAACCGTCCGCGCGAGCCTGATCCGAAGCAAGGAAAATTATATCGCTCTCGTCGGACACGAACCCGGTGACCTGGAGCCGCCTCCGCCTTTGCCGAACTTGCCGGAAACACCGGATCAGGCCGTTGATCTGGCGCTGACCTATAATCCGGATTTGCTCGCCGCCAAGGAACGCAGCGATGCTGCAGAATTTGATATCAAGACAGCGCGGGCGGGCAACAAGCCCAAGGTCAGCACTTACGCCCAGGGGCGTTATCTAAATTACCATGGCACGCTGGGCGGGAATGTCCCGGGCAGCGTTTTCATTCAGGAACAATCCACTGCCGAAGTCGGCATTCGGGCGAGCATGCCGATTTATCAGGGCGGCCGGCCGGCTGCGCAAATTCGTCAGGCACAGGCACGTTCTGGCCAGGCATACGAGCAGATGATCGCGGTAGAGCGCGATGTGATCTCGCAAACCCGAGCGGCTTATTCCAGCTGGCGCGCGTCGGAGCGGGTGATCCAGTCTTCCGAGCGGGCTGTGGCTGCCGCAAGCCTGTCGCTGGAAGGTGTGCGCGCGGAGAATTCCGTCGGCAACCGCACGATCCTGGACATTTTGAACGCCGAGCAGGAATTGCTCAACGCCCAGGTGCAGCTGGTGACCGCTCGCCGCAATAGCTATGTCGCGGGCTTCTCCCTGCTCGCCGCCATGGGCCGGGCGGAAGCGCGCGATCTGGGGCTGGACGGCGGACCGCTTTATGATCCCGACCTCAATTATGATCGGGTCGATGATATATTCTACGACTATCAGAGTGATCCCAATCCGGAACCACAAGCTACCAGAACCGTTGACACTCAAGCGCAAAAAGCGGAGATAGAGCCGTTGCCCGAGACACCGACGCGCAATTAGAATGAATGGCGTCGATCAGTTCCGGCAACCGAGTATAAGTTTGGGGGGTTTCGCACATGGCTGAACAGAACAGGGAATCATCGATGGAGGAAATCCTCTCCTCGATCAAACGCATCATCGCCGAAGACAAGGCGATCGATGAGGATCGCCCCTTGCCTCGCCGTAAAACCCCTTTGAAACCGGCTCTGCAGGCCGTTCCCGACATAACGCCGGCAGACCGGAATGAAGAAATACTAGAACTGACCGACGAATTGCCGGAGCATCAACATTCATCCGCGAGTGGCGTGTTCGGCGACCGCCGCAAGGAAGAACGGCTGATTGACGACAACAAGCTGGACAGCATGCGCCAGTCACTCTCGGCTCTGGTCGAGAAAGAAGCCATCGAGCGTCGTCCAGCAGCACTCACAAGCAGCGGCACTTCGCTGGAGGACATGACCCGTGATTTGATGCGGCCGATGATCAAGCAATGGCTGGATGCGAATTTGCCAGATCTGGTTGAAGAACTGGTGGCGCGCGAAATCCAGCGGCTGAACGAGAAATAAGCCCGCCGACTTAATCCCAATTGCCTTGTCGGACAGCCGTGCTAGACTGCTGACCATGACAAAATTTTTCAAAACATTCACCGCCGCGCTGCTCGTTACGGGCACCATATTTCCCGCAATGGCTTCGGCAAAGCCGATGACAGTGGAAGACCTCGCCACGCTGAAACGGATGGGATCGGTTGCGGTTTCTCCGGACGAGAAATGGGCTGCTTTCGACGTCACGGAAACCGATCCGGATAGCTACGAGCGGTCTAGCGCACTCTATCTATTGGACGTCCATACAGACAATGCCGTTCCCCGTCGGATTGTCGACAAGGCCGGAAAAAGCGAACACAGCCCGGCGTTCGCGCCGGATGGCAGCCTCTATTATCTGAGCGATGCCAGCGGCTCGGAACAGCTTTGGCATGCGGATGTAAAATCCGGTGATGATATCGGAGCGCCCGTGCAGGCTAGCGATTTGAAAGCTGATATTGCCGGCTTCAAGCTGTCGCCGACCAGCGAGCAGATTGCCCTCTGGGGAGACATTGCCAGAGACTGCCCAACTTTTGGTTGTGAGACCGATGGGAATCGGGCCGAGCCCGGACCGGGAACCGGCCGCGAATATGACGAGCTTTTCATCCGCCACTGGTCGAGTTGGGAAACACCTGGAAATTACAGCCGGATATTCGCCTTTGATCTGAAGGACGGTAAAATCGCTGGCGACGGCGCGGCACTGGACGGCGATCTGATCGGCGACAGTCCCTCCAAACCATTTGGCGGTGGTGAGGAAATTACCTGGGTACCCGGAGAAGACGGCGTGTTCTTCGCGCTCAGAATTGCGGACCGCAATGAGCCCAAGTCGACCAATATCGATATTTACGGCGCCAAGGTCGATGGCAAGGAAACCGTGAATTTCACCAGCGAAAACAAGGCTACAGACACGTTGCCCGCCTTCTCGTCCGATGGCGAATGGCTGGCTTGGGCGGCCATGAAGCGGCCGGGCTATGAGGCCGACCGGCTTGTCGTAAAATTGCGCAAGCAGGGCAGCGATGAGAGCGAAGCCATTGCATTGACCGATGACTGGGATCGCTCGGTCGGATCGATCGTCTGGACGCCTGACGATAAATATCTCATCGTAACCGCACAGGACGTGCTCGATCATCCGGCCTACGCGGTGGAAGTCGAGACAGGCAAGGTCACGCGACTGACGGCGGGCGGTAATGTCGGGACTACCATTCCGTTGCGCGACGGCTCGCTGATTTACACGCTGAATAGCCTGCAGGCGCCGACAGATCTGTATCGCCGCGCGGCGGATGGCACGGTCACGCAGCTGACCAACATCAATGGCCGCGAACTGGCTGCGATAGACAAGGTCGACATCCGACGTTTCAACTTTGCCGGAGCGAATGGCGAGACAGTTTGGGGACAGATCATCAAACCGGAAGGCGCAACCGGCAAGCTGCCTATGGCTTTTCTGGTGCACGGCGGACCACAGGGCAGTTTCGGCAATAGCTGGTCAACCCGCTGGAACCCCAAAGTCATGGCGGCGCAAGGCTATGCTGTGGTCACCGTCGATTTTCACGGCTCGGCCGGCTACGGACAAGAATTCACCGACAGCATTAATCAGGACTGGGGCGGCAAACCGCTAGAAGACCTGAAGCTCGGCTATGCCGCGGCGCTCAGGGTAGACCAGCAGATTGACGGCGAACGTTCCTGTGCTCTTGGCGGCTCCTACGGCGGCTATATGATGAACTGGATTGCGGGCAACTGGCCCGAGCGGTTCGATTGCCTGATCAACCATGCCGGTGTTTTTGACCTGCGCGCGATGGCGCTGAGCACCGAAGAACTCTGGTTCGACCAATGGGACCACGGCGGCAACTGGTGGACACGGCCCAATCCGGAAAAATGGAACCCGGTAAACAAGATCACCAACTGGAAGACTCCGACGCTGTTCATCCACGGCGAGAAGGATTTCCGCATCCCCTATACCCAGAGCATCATGCCGTTCACGGTTGCGCAGGAAATGGAGATTCCTTCCAAATTGCTGATTTTCCCCGATGAAAACCACTGGGTGCTGAAAGGCAAAAATAGCGTGCAATGGTATCGGACGGTGTTTGACTGGATGGGCAAATGGACAGCGTCTGTCGAGCAGGAAGGCGAATGAGCTTTTTCCCAACCGAAAATCGCGATGGCACAATCATCATCACGCTGACCAACGGCGAACGCAACACGCTCCATCCGGAACTGCTGGAAGAAGGGATTGCGGCGTTGCAGGCGTTGACCAAGTACCCACCGAATAACGGCATTGTTCTGACTGGCGCCGGCGAACATTTTACTTGCGGCATGGATACAAAAATCGCGGCGACGCTGGACAAAACGGGCCAGATACAGGCAGCAGCAGCAATCGACGCCTTTGCGGCGGCGCTGCATCGCCTGCCCTGCGCGGTGGTGGTTGCGCTGAACGGAAACACGATTGGCGCCGGCGGCATCATGGCGCTCGCAGCAGACTGGATCGTCGCGGCGCAAGGCGATTACAAGATCGGACTGCCGGAGGCAAAGGCTGGCTTGCCCTTCCCACCGGTCCCGCAGGCGATCCTCGATCACTGGCTCGATCCAGTCTGGCGGCGGCGCCTCGCTCTGTCTTCGCATTTGCTGACACCAATAGAAGCCTTAAGCGCCGGACTGGCCGATGAGCTCGCTGATCCAACTCAATTGCTGGACAAGGCCGTCGCATGTGCCCAGGAGCTGGCCGCACAACCGGGCTTCAAGGCCTGCAAACGGCAATTGCGGGCGAAGGCCAATGCCGAGATTGACGCTATATTGGGAACCTAATTTTCCGCCGTCATTGCGAGAAACGAAGCGAGGCAATCCAGAGCCGCGCGTACCACCCTGGATTGCTTCCCTACGCTCGCAATGACGATTAGACTGTTGTCTCGCACCAAATCCAATGCCAAAGACCCCGTCATGACCTTAGATAAAAATTTCGACCCCGCCGCCATCGAAACACGCTGGTATGAGCATTGGGAAACCAAGGGCCTGTTCCGTCCCGAGCGCGACGACCGTGAACCCTTCACGATTGTCAACCCGCCACCCAATGTTACTGGTAGCCTGCATATCGGCCACGCGCTGGACAATACGCTGCAGGACATCATCATCCGCCACGAACGGCTGAAGGGCAAGGATGCGCTGTGGGTCGTCGGCATGGATCATGCCGGCATCGCCACCCAGATGGTGGTCGAGCGCCAGATGAACGAGCGCCAGCAAAAGCGCACCGACTTTACGCGCGAGGAATTTGTCGAGAAAGTCTGGGCGTGGAAAGAGGAAAGCGGCGGCACGATTACCGGACAACTCCGTCGTCTCGGTTGTTCGATGGACTGGTCGAACGAACGCTTCACCATGGACGAGGGCATGAACGAAGCCGTGCTCAAGGTCTTCGTCGATCTCTATAATGACGGCCTGATCTATCGCGACAAGCGTCTGGTGAACTGGGACCCGGCGCTGAAAACCGCGATCTCCGATCTCGAGGTCGAGACGGTCGATACCAAGGGCAGCTTCTGGCATTTCAAATATCCGCTGGCCGATGGCGTCACGCTGGATAACGGGCAGGACTATATCGAAGTCGCGACGACCCGGCCCGAGACGATGCTGGCCGATATGGCGGTGGCCGTGCATCCATCAGACGAGCGCTACAAAAGCGTTATCGGCAAGGAAATCGAGCAACCGATTACCAGCCGCCGGTTCAAGATTGTCGCAGACGAGCACGCCGATCCCGAACTGGGTTCCGGCGCGGTCAAGATCACTCCGGGCCATGACTTTAACGATTTCGAGGTTGGCAAGCGCGCGGGCTTTGCGGCCAGCGAGATGCTCAATATGCTCGATGGTGAAGCCAATGTCTGCCAGACCGCCGACGGGTTGGTGCCGGAAGAATATATCGGGCTACACCGGTTCAGGAAAGATGGCGTGAATGGCGCCCGCGAACTGGTCGTGCAGCATCTGAAGGAACAGGGCTTCCTGATACCGCATATCTCGAAAAACAAGGATGGCGAAGAGGTCGCGCATGACGCCGAACCGCGCACCATTGCAACCCCGTTCGGGGATCGTGGCGGCGTAGTGATCGAGCCATGGCTGACCGATCAATGGTATGTCGATGCAGAAACCCTCGCGCAGCCTGCAATCGAGGCGGTGAAGTCGGGCGCGATCGAGATCGTTCCGAAAAGCTGGGAAAAAACCTATTTCAACTGGATGGAAAATATCCAGCCCTGGTGTGTTTCGCGGCAACTTTGGTGGGGACACCGGATTCCAGCCTGGTTTGACGAAAATGGCAAAATCTATGTGGCGATGGACGAAGCATCAGCACAGGCGCAAGCTGGCGCTGATGTTGCGCTCACTCGTGACCCTGACGTTCTCGACACATGGTTTTCCTCCGCCCTCTGGCCCTTCGGAACGCTGGGCTGGCCCGAGAACACCAAAGACCTCGAACGCCATTACCCCAACGACCTGCTGATCTCCGGATTCGACATTCTGTTCTTCTGGGACGCCCGAATGGCGATGCAGGGCATTCAGTTCATGAAGGAAGTGCCGTGGAAGCGGCTCTATCTGCACGGGCTGGTACGGGCCGAAGATGGTTCCAAGATGTCCAAGTCCAAGGGCAATGTTGTCGATCCGCTCGGCCTGATCGATCAATATGGCGCCGATGCGCTGCGCTTCTTCATGGCGGCGATGGAAAGCCAGGGCCGCGACATCAAGATGGATGACAAGCGCGTCGAAGGCTATCGCAACTTTGCCACCAAGCTGTGGAATGCCTCGCGCTTCTGTGAAGCCAATAATATTGGCGCAAGCAAGACGCTTGCTGCACCCGAAGCCGCCCTGCCCGTTAACCGCTGGATCATAAGCGAAGTGGTCGAAACGCAACAAGCGCTCGACAAGGCGCTGACCGACCTGCGCTTTGATGCGGCAGCCAATACCATCTATCACTTTACCTGGGACCGGTTTTGCGACTGGTATCTCGAACTGATCAAGCCGGTATTGCAGGGCGAGGATGCCAGCGCGGCGAGGGAAACCCGCGCGGTCGCTGGCTGGGTACTCGACCAGATCATCGTCATGCTGCACCCGTTCATGCCGTTCATCACCGAAGAATTATGGCATGCGATGGGCGACAGAAAATATGATTTGATCGTCGCGCAATGGCCTGCGCCGAAAGCGGCCGTTGATACAGACGCGAAGTCAGAGGTCGACTGGTTGATAAAATTGATATCCGAAGTACGCTCCACCAAAGTCGAACTCAATATCGCTCCCGGCACCAAGATGACCGCGCATGTTCGTGATAGTGACGACAGCCTGCAGGCCAAGATCGACCGTCAGCACGCCGCTTTGGATCGCGTCGGGCGTCTGGAGGCGATCTCCTTCGATCCGGCCCCTGAAGGCGCTTCGGCTCAGATTGTCGTCGACGGCGCGACCTATGTGTTGCCACTCGCCGGAGCGATCGACATTGATGCCGAAAAAGGCCGCCTGACTAAAGCGCTGGAAGCCGCACAAAAAGAGGCCAAATCACTCAGTGGCCGTCTCGGCAATCCCAATTTTGTCGAAAAAGCCAAACCGGAGGCAGTCGAAAAAGCTCGCGCCGATCTGGCGGACAAAGAGGCCGAAGCAGGACGACTACAGGCGGCTATCGATCGGCTGGGCTGACAGGGCTCGGCGCAGGCCGAATCCTGTATTTGGCGCGCCATATCCGTAAACTCCAGAATGGGCTCTCCGCCCTTGCGGTGACGCCAGCTTTCGACATCCTGCTTAACGTGCGCCGATGCGCGTATTATTTCTATACTGTCTTTCAGGCAGGCTTATGATTACCGGCCCTGCGATCTCCAGCGCTTGATAACCCTCTGGATGATCTCTTCCTCGCCACCATGTTCACGCCACAGGTCGGAAAATATCGGATCTTCCGAAGCCGGACGACGTTCCTCGACGAGCGTATCCAGCGAAACGCGGATCGGTATCGCAACGCCTTCACCGCAGCAGATCACTTCGCGATTGCGCAAGGCGGGGATAGAGTCGAGAAATCCGCGCGCACCTTCCGGCATTGCCGCCTTCACGAAGGCCTGATCGCGGTCGTTGTTGAGACGCATCGACAGAATTGTACCGCATTGCGATAGCACACCTTCGGCAAGATCGGATGGTCGTTGCGTGATCAGACCCAGCGAAACGCCATATTTCCGGCCTTCCTTGGCGATCCGGCTTAGGATATCGCGGACGGCGCTTTCCTCGGCGACATCATCATTGGGGATATACCGATGCGCTTCCTCGCAAACCAGAAGCATAGGCCGTTGCGGTTCGTTGCGAGCCCAGATTGCATAATCAAACACCAGCCGACTGAGTACGGAAACCACGGTCGGCGTGATCTCTGACGGCATCGCCGAGACATCAATGATCGAAATCGGCTTGCCCTCGGATGGCAGTCGGAATATCTTGGCAAGAAATGTCGCCATCGTGTCACCGACGAGCATGCCGGAGAACATAAAGCTGTACCGCGGATCAGCCTTGATCTCGTCAATTTTCGATTTCAACCGCTGATAAGGCGCGCTGTTGGTCGCCTTGTCGAGCTTGCCCATTTCATTCTGCAGGATCGTTGTCAGATCGGACAGCAAGTAGGGAACCGGCGAATCCACGGTGAGCTTGGTGATGCTGGCAGCCCCCTGATTCTTGGCTTTTGCCGCAAGCAGACATTTGGCGAGAATATCGCAGTCCATCTGCTTGGCATCGCCCTTGGATTGGACAAACACTTCGCAATGCTCGCGAAAATTCATCAGCCAATACGGCAGGTTGAGATTATTCACGTCGAACAATTTGCCATTATCCTTGAAGGCAGCGGAATATTCACCGTGCGGATCGATCATCAGGATATGGCCTTCGGGCGCAAGATCGCAGATTTTATGGAGAATCAACGCTGCTGCGGTCGACTTACCGGTACCGGTCGATCCCAAAAGAGCGAAATGCTTGCCGAGCATCGCATCGACATAAAGTGCACCGCGAATATCGTCGGTTGGATAGACTGTACCGACTTCGACATTGGCGCGACCGTCCGAAGCGTAAATTTGTTTGAGATCGGCTGTCGTCACGGCATAGACTACCGATGCCGGGGTCGGATAACGGGTCACGCCACGGCGGAAATTGTAAATCTGGCCAGTCAGTTTTTCCTCGTCGCCTTCGCCGAGAAAATCGATCTCGGCGATCACGAGTCCGGACTGACCTTCATAAAGCCGCTGGGTTCGGATATTGGCCAGCAACCAGGTTTGGCCAACACGGATTTTAACCTGACTGCCCACTTGGCCGGCCATTTTGACAGTCGGGTCGACATGGTCGAGTAGTGCCCCAAGAATTGCCGTGTCCATGACAATCTTTGAACCGGAACCCGCAATCTCTATGACTTCGCCAATTTTGTGGCCTTCGCTACGCCGTGAAACGGCCCCGCGGTTCTCATCCTCTTGCGGCTCAATTTCAGAATCCGCGAGAGGCCTTGCGGCGGGGAAATCATGAGAACCCATATCGGACATTGGCGTTTTTCCTGTTTTGCTGGTCAGGGCACCGGACTAGTCGATCATGGTTAAGGAAGATTTACTGGGGCTGCAGAAAGCCAAGCCGAAGCTGCTCGCATTCTATCAGCGTCACATTTTTCGGAACAGGTAACCCGCTGACCAACCCAGGAATACTGAAATAAGCACAGCGATAAGGCCATATAGAAAGCCGTTATTCTGCGAAAGATTTGTAATGAACCGTCCCATTCCGGTCTTTTCGATGGTGATCTCCTTGACCTCGGCAGCCTCTACCCGGCCATCGATAACAAGAAAGGTTTCTGCGGTATAATCCCCAACGGGTACGCTAGCCGGCAGGTTGATCCGCGCTTGATACAGCACGCTATTGGTGATCTTGACGCTATTGGGCAGGTTCTTGAACAGATCTCCCCGGGAGTTCAGGTCGACCAGTCCGTCAACGAAACGATCGAGTTCTCGGCTGTCAATCGCACCGGCTGGAGAAAGCTGCAAATGGTGCAGCCCCAATTCGTAAATATCTGCAGTCTTGCCATCGACGATCTCGTCAATCGGCTTGGAGGACGCAATCGCGTAAAAGCCAGGGGCGGAGCGAAATTCGCTACTCGCCGCGTTGATCCAGATACCGGCGATCTGCTGCTTCTCGCGCACGACTATCGATTCAACCGGCCCTTTCAGTACAACCACGATATCCGCCTGATCGGTATTGCGGGTACCCGGTGGATAGGTGATAGCACCAAAAAGCAGCAATTGAGCACCGTTAAAATCGCCTTTGATACTGATCCGATCCTGCGATACTTCAGGAACCAGCACCGGTGTAGCAGCCACCGTCAGCAGAGCGATGCCGAAAACTGCTAGCAAGCGGGTCAAAAGGCTGTGACCCTGCCTCACAGAAGTTGCACCGTGTAAATTTCGGCTGGCTGGAACCCCAGACCTAACGCCATGCGTATCGCAACCAGAAGCACCATTGATGCCAGTGCCAGCCGCAGATATTCTGGTCGCATCCGCTGCGCGAATTTTGCGCCGAGTTGAGCTCCGGTGACGCTGCCAAGCAGCAACAGCGAAGCCAGAACGATATCAACCGCTCGCGTGGTCATGCTGTGCATCATCGTCGATGCAATGGTGACGAACAGAATCTGGAATAACGAGGTTCCGACCACCACCTGCGCGCCCATGCCGAGCAGATATAACATCGCCGGAACCATGATGAAGCCGCCACCGACACCTAGCAACATGGTCAATATACCGGTGAGCAGGCCGAGGATGAAGGGAGCAATCGGTGAAATATACAGACCGGAACGGTAGAAGCGCCAGCGAAAGGGTAGATTGGCGACCAGCGGATGATGACGCCTTTTGCGGGCAGGCATCGGCTTGCCGGCGCGGAGCGCGCGGACGCTCTGCAGGGATTCCTTGAACATCAAGCCACCGATGCTGGACAGCATCAGGACATATAGAACATTGATGACGGTATCAATCTGACCCCAGGTTTGCAGAATCTGGAAGAGCCCGGTGCCGATTATCGTGCCGACAATGCCACCGGCCACTAGTATCGCGCCCATCCGGAAATCGACTCCCTTGCGGCGCATATGGGCGGCGACACCCGAAATACTGGCTCCGGTAACCTGGGTAGATGCTGATGCGGCGGCGACGGTTGGTGGTATTCCGTAAAAAATCAGCAGCGGCGTCGTCAGGAATCCGCCGCCGACGCCGAACATACCGGATAATATGCCCACCAGCCCGCCAAGAAGGATGATGACAAACGCATTAACCGATAGATTGGCGATTGGCAGGTATATGTCCATATAGCCAACGGACTAATCTCTTTTTGTTACGGGATAAAGGGCGTTGCTGTTTCTAAGCTACGAAATAATTCCGGCCAGCGGACCGGATCAAATCTCCGTACCCTCAAAAGCCGGTAGAAACGGTTATGGCTGCTCCGTTTCCGGGCCTTGCGTCACCAGCCACCCGCAGCCGCCAGTCAAGGGCGATGCGCGCTGAGATAGTGCCTAGCGGAACACTCAAATCTGCCCGCGGACCGACATCCAGCCGGCTGACCTTGCGTTGGCCGCCGGCCCAAACCCCCGGACCGACGGAGAGTTTGGTTCGCCCAATTTCCGCTATCGGGCGCTGCAAAGTCGCTGACCCGTCAAAGAAATAGGTTTCATTCTGACCAAGAACATAGCCCCCCTGCGCATAAGTCTCGAGTTTGAATTTTTCCACGATCTGATCCGGGCCGGTCCCGCCAGTCGCATAGAAAGCCGTTGCGGAAGCATCTCCCGGGCTGATATCAAACCGTTGTTCCGCGTGCAGAGCGAGAGGAATATCCCGAACCGGCTGGATACGGGTACCCAATGCGATCTCCCTTTGGCTCCACGGATCCAGCGCGGTTGAGAGACGGCCATAAACCGAAATCTCCGGTGCCGGCCTGTCGAATATTCTATAGGATAATATTGCTCCAGCCTGACTGCCACCATATTGGCCGTTGGACACCGATCGCCCTCCGTCATTCCGAGCCCCTGTATTGGCGCGGGAATTTTGCCGTGCAAAAATCCAGAAATAGGCGGCTAGCCTTTTGCTGTTGTAAAAGCCGGGTTGAATTGGAACAGGCGGAGCTGTTCTGGCATCATCATTTGGAATAGCGCCGGATCGGGTGAAGGATGTCTGCAGAAAAAAGCTGCGAACCTCGGCGGAGTCCTGCCACTGCATTCGGGACCGATCGGGCACCATTGCTGCTAGGTTTTCCGCAATGGATACGTGGCCCGCTCTGCGCTCTACAATACGGACAAATTGATATCGGTGCTTTTCTCCTACGTCCTGCCGCTCTTCGAGTGGGGCAAACAAGGACCGGCCGAGAGGTACTTGCACTTGGTCGTTCACAACTTGATGCGCCGTGTTGAAAACGACCGGATCCGGCGGTCCCGGCATAATATCTGGCGAGCTGTGCCATGAAATAACGCGGACCAATATCCATATCGCCCCCACACTGGCCATTGCCCGTAACGGCGCACCTGCGGCAGTCGTCAGCAACTGCTCAGCCTCCGCTGCCCGCGGTACTTTGCGGCCTGAGTTGCTTGATATTCCGGGCGTCCGGATAAAAATGGCTGGTCTTTTCCCAATGGGCAGGTTGCCCGGCCAACTGACCAATATATTGGCTGAGGGCGCGCCAGACCGCCATGATGTTGATCAGATTGGCGACGACTGTCCGGGGTATCGACAATGATGCTTCGCGCAGGCCGTATAGAGCAAAAACGAAATAAAATTTCATCAACAGCCGCCACGCCAGAAACCCGCCGTTGAGGAACAGCAATAGCTTGAGAAAACGAGGAACCGGCTGGGCACGATAAATCCCGATCAAGTCAGCAAGAAGCAATATGCCCATCAAAATGACGGCTATATAGGCGATAGCCACTACAATGGCGGCGAAGCTGGCTTTGCGATCACGCAGGCGCATCCAGTTCTCGCGCCAGCTGTTCTTCCAGCCCAGCCGGTCCCATCCCGACAAGGAAATACCGGCCATCCACCGGCTTTTCTGACGAATGGCATCTTCCAGTTTGTCCGGGAAAAATTCCTGGGTTGCAACCAGTTGCCCGTACTGGTCTCGCAACCGGGCAAAAATGCCACGAGCCTCTCCGCCAGTCAGATGGAGCCCCAGTTCATAATCTTCGGTCAAACTGCCGGCATCGAACGGTTTCCCCTGGGTTTTGGCCGACAGCTTCTGCAGACCATCCCGGGCGAAGGCACAGCCGACGCCGGCAGAGGGTATGGACGCGCCGAGCGCCTCTCGCAGCACCATTTGCTTGCCATGCAATTCGGCAAACTCATCGCCATAATGGCCAGCGATCCAGCGCGATCCTTTTGCCCGTCGGGGGATGACCGGCAATTGAACCAATGCAGCGCGTCCAATCAGATGTTTGAAAAGTCTCAATGCTTGGGGATGCACAATATCCTCTGCATCGTGCAATATGATTGCAGCATAATTACTATTTTCCTCGACTTCGTCGCGACAGAGGGCGTCCCAGAGATGATTGAGGCAATCCGCCTTGGTGGTCGGTCCGTCTCGCTGACATATAACGAGCCTGATTTTCGCGCTACCCGCGGATGCCGCTGCCACAGCTTCAATCGTATCGGCATCGTTGGGGTAACAACCCACGTAAATTCGGTATTCGCTCGCGGTCCATTGCCGTAAACAGCGCTGCAGCATCGCGCCAATGACAGCAGCCTCTTTCCAGGCCGGTACGAATATCGCCATACGGCATTCGGGTGCCGGACTTTCGAGGCTTTCGACGGTCGCCCGTTCATAGCGGGAATACACAAACAGTTTGCGTTTCAGGCGGTGGAAAAGCCACAACCCGTCGAACAACAGATCGTCGGCTGACCCGATCAGAAAGGACAGGCTGGCGAACAGCAGCAATTCCTTCTGGATGAAGTCGAGAAACGGCAAAATTTGATCGCTCGCCATGAACATACTCCGGGTGTGCGCAGAAGCGGACTTCTGCGAAATATTTTCTAGAACGACTAAAATACAAATGGTTGGCTGCGCGCCGACGCTAACCAGACTTTATTTTGCGCTCCGTTAGCAACGGTTGTCTTTCACGGGATCCGATCGCCAGCGCCAACAGCATTGGATAGGCCCAGAACACCGCTCCTGTGCCAAATGCCCATGGAGTTATTTGCGGTGCCACCATCATCGCGGTATGAATGGTTACTGCAAGCAGATGAAAGGCGGTTGCCCATATCGGCCAGAAACGATCGGATTTGAGCGAAAGCCAAATCAACGCCAGAAGCGCAACAATATCGATGGCAAAAATGCCTACTTCCAACCTTGTCCACGAGGTTCCGAACAAACGGGCAACCGTCAGAGTAGATAACGAACCAATTATCATAACTGTCGCTCCGAAATATTCCGAACGCCCGCCGCGCAAAATTGCATATCCGCAACAAACAAACAGAAAAATATAGTAGAGATAGGCCCAGACCGTGTGGAAGATCACCGCATCATCCCTAATTCTGCCCTAGGTTCATTCGTGGTCCCAATGATCAAGCTCGCTAGAAATTAGGCCGCATGATCAACCATATTGACTATGGTCTCATCATTCTGCCGCGCAATTTCAGATGGCTTTAAGCCAGTGCTCCCCATTGCCATTGCCTGCAGACCAATCTGGTCGCGCGTTACTGCCAGATGGTTATGGGTTGCGACCAGATGTCCTCTGGCCGCAACCAATGCAGATAATGTTTCCGATGCCTGAACAATCGCGTCCTGGCCGACAACAGCCGAGAGTTTGGCGTTCGTCCGTGCAATCGGCATATATCCTGCCAAATCAGACACTTTATATATTGCATCATCAATTGCCTGTTCTGCCGCCAACAGTCTCTTCGCCACATTCTCGGCTGCGTCTCGTCGTTGCTTTAGCATCATCGTTCCTTTCCTAAGACTGCGACATCACACGTCCATTCGTATAATGTCGTAAACGGGCGAATGCGTTGGCCGGAGGGGGTGTCGCTTATCCTTTTAGCCGGGAAAGCGCTTCCAGTCCTGCTACAAGTCCGCCGAAAGACAAAGCGGACCCGATCGCAATAGCCAATATCCACGCCAACCGCTCGACCGTAGCAAGACTGTTTTTCTCGCCACGAAAGCGTGGAACGGGAAGCGGCTGATGCCGGATTTCGGATTGCTCCAAAGCCATGATAGCACTGCTGCTATCCGCATTCGCACCATCATCCGTTTTGCCGGTTCTTTTGTTTCTGGTTCTCCCGGATGACGGTTCCTGTTCCCTGTTTTCCCGGGCTAGCTCAACGGTCGACGGTTGATATATCAATGGCTGATACGCTTGTTGCTGATCTGCAGCGGCGAATTTTCGTGCCGCCTCAAAACGCGACTGCGCATTCAAAATGCGCATGGCCGTGCGCAGTCTCTGATCCACAGTGTGTGGAGACACGCCGAGTTCGCGCGCAATTTCCTTGGAATTCAGATGCGCCAGCACAAACCGCAAACAATCGCGCTGCCCATCATTCAACTTGTCAATATTGCCTGCCGTCATCGCGAAAAAAACCAATCGAATCGGCATTGGGGAAACCCGTAAGTTCCCAAACACGAATAACAACATAAACAGTCTTGTTCGAATATGGTCGGAATTGACCACCCTATTGCCATTGAGGCCCCCTAATTTTTCAATTAGCTCCATGGTTTTCTGCAGGACCATTAACAGATACTTCGACAATTTTGAAATATTATTGAAAGCTGGGCCAACAGCTTGGCACCAGAGAAAATTTTTGTATCGCGGAGCATGGTTTGAAACACAAAGTCTGCTGGACTTGACCACAGGTTCAGGCCATCAATCAAAGAAAACGATGGAGAGAGCATGACCGCGACACAGGCAGGGCCGCTGACGAATACCGGACTGGCATATCGATCCGATGGGTATCGGAACTATGTAATAATCTCGTTGATGCTTCTATACACCTTGAACTTCATCGATCGCATATTGATCGGCGTCGTCGCACAGCCGATCATCGAAGAATTCAAACTGCAGGACTGGCAATTTGGCTTGCTGTCCGGCTTCGGCTTTGCCCTGATGTACACGGTAATGGGTATACCGATCGCCCGGCTTGCCGAGCGCATGAACCGTGTCAAAATCATCGCCGCCAGTGTCATCCTGTGGTCACTCATGACCGCATTGTGCGGGATAGCTGGCAGCTTCATCGCGCTGCTGGTTTTCCGCATCGGTGTCGGCATCGGGGAAGCGGGCCTAACACCCGCAGCCAATTCGATCATTTCTGATTATTTTCCGCCGCGCAGCCGCGCCAGGGCAATCGCCATCTACACTATGGGTATCACACTGGGCGGCGTTCTGGCCAATGCCTTTGGCGGGCCCATTACCGAATTATTTTCCTGGCGTGAGGCGTTTCTGGCGCTCGGTGTGCCCGGCGTTATTTTCGGCCTGATTTTCCTCTTCACCGTCGAGGAACCGCCACGCGGCTATGCTGACCCGCCGACCGCGACCAAACCGAAGAAAATGGGCATTGCGGAGACCGTCAGGGAGTTGTCGGCCAAGCGCAGCTTCTGGATCAACATGATTGCCGCCGCTCTGGTAGCCTTTGTCGGCTATGGCGTCAGCAATTTTCAGGTCGCGTTTTTCCAGCGCGTGCACGAAATGTCCATCTCGGAAGTGACGCTGCAGATTGCCGTCCCGCTAGGTCTGGCCGCATCTTTCGGCGCTTTCTTCACGGGATATCTGACCGAGAAGATGAGTGGCCGCCATCCCAATGTAGTCGCCTGGTTACCGGGCGTCATGCTGATCATTTGCGTGCCGCTTTACTGGCTGGGCTTCACCACCGATAGCGTCCCCTTCGCCTTGACGGCGTTGCTGTTCGCTGCCGTCCTTCACTATGGATATCTTGGTGCGCAATATACAATCTGCCAAGGCGTTGCGAGCCCGCAGTCGAGGGCGACCGCCGTTGCCCTGTTTCTGTTCATCGTCAACCTCGTCGGCTATGGATGCGGTCCACTGGTAATGGGCATTGCCAGCGACATGCTGATGAACGCCAACCTTGCTGGCTCGCAGTTCGCCGCAGAGCTGACCGGCCAGATCTGCAAAGGCAGGCCAGAAGACCTGATAGCAACCCTTGGTGCAGCAAAGGCCGGGGCCTGCCTGACGGCAAGCGCTGAAGGGCTGCGCTGGTCGATGATCTACATCGTCGGCATCTTCTTCATCGCGGGCGGCCTCTATATATTTGCCTGCAAGACGCTGCAAAAAGACCTTGTCGCGAAAATGAGCTGAAGCAATATGGCCCGTCCTGAACCATGGCAGCTGCTTGCCGAAAATTATCCCGTATCCGTCGTCATGCAGACACGCTTTCAGGATATTGATCCCAACCGGCATCTCAACAATGTTGCCTTTGCAGCAATGTTCGAGAATGCGAGGGTTCGGCTGAACCGTGCCCTAAGGCCTTGGGGCGATCGGCCCAAAAATGAGCGGAGCATGGTCGCGGCGGTGACGATCAATTATCTCCGCGAAGGCCAATATCCCGACGATGTCGAGATCAGCTCCGGCGTCAGTACGATCGGCAGATCAAGCTATGTGATCGCGCAGGCGATGTTCCAGAACGGTCACTGTATCGCCACCTGCGATTCCATCATCGTCTGCCGCACCGATGGCGAAGGCAAACCGCTGCGTCGGGCAGTGGTCGATGAGCTCGAGAAGATGCGGACCACTGGCTAACTTCGCGTCGGCCTTGCCGTTGGGCGAAGTCTTTGGAAGATTTGGAAAGGTTCTGCAACAAGCTCAGGACGAACGGAGCTAATCCAAAAGCAGCGAATTAGTCTGTGAAATTAGCTTCCCGTTTCTGCATGAACGCCATGACCGCCTCGACCTGATTGGGTGTCCGACTGACCTTGTCCTGACCGACTGATTCCATCATCAGTATCTCGTCTTCGTTCATGTCGGGCAGCTTGTTGATCAGATCTTTGGCGATCTGCACCGCTTGCGGATGTTTGCTTGCAATTTCGGCGGCGATTTCCATGGCTTTAGCGTGCGGGTCGTCGGACAAGTGGGTAACAAAGCCCAGCTCCTTGCCTTCTTCACCGGTAAAAATGCGGTTGGTATAGGTGAGTTCCCGCAAGATATCGTCGCGGACAAAGCTGCGCCAGGTGGTGTAGCTGCCCATATCCGGAATCAGGCCCCAGCGCATTTCCATGATCGACATTTTCGCATCCGGCGCAACCACCCGAATGTCGGCGGCGCTGGCAAATTGCAAGCCACCGCCAATGCACGGACCGTGGATAGCGGCGATTACCGGTGCTTTCAGTCTCCGCCAGAGCAGCACGATATGTTGATATTTGTTGGCATTGCCAAAAGTGCGATCGGTCAGGGTGTTGGCCAGTGGCGATTTCTCACCATCCTTGCCTGACTCCGATGCCGAAGCGGCCGATGCGGCAAAGCTGCCCATATCAAGGCCTGCGCAAAAGGCTTTGCCTTCTCCCGACAGGACAATGGCTCTTATACCCTCCATAGCCGCCAGCTGTTCGCCAGCTTCAACAATCGCGTCTATCTGTTCGCCATCAAGCGCGTTCATCTTCTCCGGCCGGTTGAAGCGGACATCGGCAATATGATCTTTGACAGTAATGGTGACGCGTTCTGACATGACAAGGCTCCGGTTTGCTGGATTCGATAGGTGTTTATGAACTCTGTTTAATCGCCCAGTTAACCAGCGGCAACTGGTCATTACCGAAATACATTCTTTCACCCTCTCCAAAAGGAACGAAAATGCTGGGAGACCCATAAGCACCGCGGGCGATGGCCTCTTCGGTATTGGCGCGTAGCCGGTCTTTGATTGGTTGCTCCTGTGTTTTTGCGGCCAGAGCGGCACCATCCAGGCCGACCTCGTTGGCAATCGCTATCAACACTTGCGGATCATCCAGATTGCGCTGCTCTCCATAATAAGCGTTGAAGGCAGCGGTCGCGAACTTGTGCAATGCCGCCTGATCATCCTCCAGCGCACAACAGACCCGCATCGCATGCACCGACTTTACCGGATGATGGTCGCTCGGAAAATTCATCGGCAGCCCGGCCAGTTTTGCCCAGTCCTTGAGCACGCGGAAACTGTGGACGAATTTGCGATTGTCGGGATTTTCCCGCGCCGCGTAGACGTCCTGATTGACCGCGTTGAACACACCTCCAACGAGAAAAGGCTTCCAGATGATTGCGGCGCCATTCTCTTTGATGATCGGCTGGATATTGTGGAAGGCGAGACAGGTCCATGGTGACGAAAGATCGAAGTAGAAGTCCACTGTAGTCATTTGTCAACTCCCTATGTCATTGCTGTGCTCCGTACTTGATGCGGAACCCCGGCAGTCGGCGCTTGCTATTCAGAGCCCCACATCAAGCGTGGAGCACGTCGCGATCGCCCTATTCCTTCAGCCCGAACAACGTCTTGCGCACCTGCGCGTCATCCTGCGGGTTGCGATTGATTTTGTCGCGGCCGACCGCCATCCCGCGCCGGAGACCTGCGCGCTGCTTGAGCGTCTCGTACCAGCGCTTCACATGCACGAAATCCTCGAGGTTAATTTCCTGACGTTTGTAGGTCTGCACCCATGGGAAACATGACATATCGGCAATGCTGTAAACTTCACCCGCGAGATACGCATGATCCGCCAGCCGCCGATCCATTACCCCGAACAGCCGCAACACCTCCCTGCGATAGCGCTCGGTGGCATATTCGATCCGTTCAGGTGCATAGAGTTTGAAATGACCATGCTGGCCCATCATCGGCCCCAATCCGCCCATCTGCCACATCAGCCATTCGGTCGCGGCAATCTGGCCGCGCAGGTCAGGCGGCAAAAATTGCTCCGCCTTGTCCGCTAGATAAAGCAGGATCGCACCGGTCTCGAAGACAGACACCGGTTTGCCGCAATCTGCAGGATCATGATCAACGATCGCGGGAATCCGGTTGTTCGGACTGATAGCGAGAAAATCCGGCTCGAACTGCTCCCCTGCCCCGATGTTCACCCATTTGATATCATAGTCGAGCCCGCTCTCTTCGAGCATCACCGATATTTTCCACCCGTTCGGTGTCGGAGCAAAATAGAGATCGATCAAATTGCTTCGCTCTGTCCCGGCGTATTGACACCCATTTTCTGGAGATATTTCTTCACGTTGCGCGCCGCCTGGCGAATGCGTTGCTCGTTCTCGACCATTGCGATGCGGACAAAGCCCTCACCGTCCTCGCCATAGCCAACACCGGGCGCGACCGCGACACCGGCCTGGGTCAGCAATTGCTTGGAAAATTCGAGACTGCCCATGTGAGCCAGTTGCGGCGGCAACGGGGCCCAGGCAAACATCGACGCGGCGGGTGGCGGGACTTCCCAACCCGCCCGGCCAAAGCTTTCGACCAGCACATCACGGCGCTTGTGATAGAGTTCACGGTTCTTGGCAACCTGGTCCTGCGGACCATTGAGCGCCGCACAGGCAGCTGCCTGAATCGGGGTAAAACCGCCGTAATCGATATAGCTTTTCACTCGGGTCAGGGCTCCAATCAGCGTCTTGTTGCCGACCGCGAAACCGACCCGCCAGCCGGCCATGGAATAGGTTTTGCTGAGCGAGGTAAATTCTACCGCGACATCTTTTGCGCCCGGCACCTGCAATATCGAAGGGGTCGGGTTGCCGTCATAATAGAGTTCGGAATAGGCAAGATCGGACAATAGCCAAACCTTGTTTTCTTTCGCCCAGGCGACCAGCCGTTCGTAGAAAGCGAGATCGACGACTTCAGCGGTCGGGTTAGACGGATAGTTGACCACCAGAAGCGTCGGGCGCGGCACGGTGAACGCCATCGCCCGTTCCAGCGATTCCCAATAATGTTCATCGGGCGTCGTCGGCACGCTGCGGATCGTCGCACCGGCAATTATGAAGCCAAACGTGTGAATCGGATAGCTCGGATTGGGCGCCAGAATACAGTCGCCCGGCGCAGTGATCGCCGTCGCCAGACTGGCCAAGCCTTCCTTTGACCCGAGTGTAACCACGACTTCCGTTTCAGGGTCGACATCGACACCAAAGCGGCGGCCATAATAATTGGCCTGTGCCTTGCGCAAACCAGGGATACCCTTGGATGCCGAATAGCCATGCGCATCGGGTTTTTGCGCCACTTCGCACAGCTTGTCGATGACATGCTGTGGCGGTGGCAGATCGGGATTGCCCATGCCGAGATCGATAATGTCTTCACCGGCCGCTCGCGCCGCTGCCCGCATGTTATTGACTTCGGCAATCACATAAGGTGGCAGGCGCTTGATACGGTAAAACTCTTCGGACATTATGGGTCGTTTCTTGCATTAAATGTTAAGGGGGCTTCGCTTTGCGTAATTTTATCATCAATGTCGAGAGCTAGCAGGTGGTTTTCGCAAATTGTGTGCAGCACGTGTCGCGGAGCGATGATAGCAATCCTGCCCGCTCTCCGCCGGCAGTGCCAATTAGCACGAAGCCGCTAAGCTTGAAGCCGGTTCAGCCCTCGGAAGACCGTCTGGCTCTTACTGCCAGTCATCGCAATAGACTTCTTCCGGATCGTATCCAGAAAATGCCAGGTCGAAGTCGCTTTTTCGGGGGTGAGCGCCACGGTCATATAGCCGCGATGCTCCGTGTCCGCCCATTGCAGTTGCTTGTTGGCATTGAGGACAGCCTTGGCGACAAGGTCGGGGCTGACACCCTTGGTATAAGCTTCAAAGCCCGGCGAGCTAACGCTATGTCCGGCAAACTCAACGCCGGCGGCGCCGTCCTGCGTCTCGAGGTCGAAAGCCCAGGCATTGTGACTGTCGCCCGACAGGACGATCAGATCCGCATCGACCTGCTGCGCGGCAGCCAGCGAGCGGGCACGGGCCTGAGGATAGCCATCCCAGCTGTCAAAATTGATCGGCAGCCCGATCTGGGCTGCCAAAGCACCGACAGCTACTCGCGCCTGCGCAATTGGAGGGGCATCTTCCGGCACCCAGTTTTTGGCATCCTGTGGCAGCACCAGTTCCCCCATCACGCATTGCTGTGACCAGACTTGCCACTTGGTGCCAGAGGCTTTGGATTTCTGCAGCGCATCCGCGAACCATCGTTCCTGGACATTGCCCAGCATCGAGCGGTCCGGGTCCTGCCAGACATCGTCGCGAAACGCCTTGAGCGCCGCGGCGACATCTTGCCGCCCCTCGATCGCCTCTGCCAGATCCACCGGCTTGTCGCGGCCGCCAATCCGGCTTTCGGTAAAGAATAGAGTCGCCAGATCGCCAATCTGATATTCCCGCCAGCGCGGGCTCCCGAATTCCATATCCCGAACCGGCATCCACTCCCGATAGACGCGCTCGGCTACACGCTTGCGCACTTCCCAGTCGCCCTCACTCGGATCATGGTTCTGCGCGCCATCCTTATAGGCGTCATTGGCAAATTCATGATCATCCCATGACGGTATCATCGGCAAAACCTGATGGATGCGCTGCAGGTCGGGATCGCTGCGATAGGCGGCGTAGCGGAGCCGGTAATCGGCGAGCTGGACCATCTCGTGCGCAGGATCGATTTTCCGGCCGGCCAGTGCCTCCTCCTTGGAAGGATAAGTGCCGATTGGATATTCGTAGAGATAATCGCCGGTGTGGATGATCAGGTCGAGTTCTTTATTTTGCGCGGCATGGGCATAGGCGTTGAAATAGCCGAACGGCATGTTGGAACATCCGACAACGCCGATATTGAAATTCTGGACCGGTCCCTGCGGTAAGGTCCGCGTGCGACCCGTAACCGATTTGGAGCCATCCGGCCCGACGAAGCGGAAGAAATACCAATTGTCGGGGGCCAGCCCCTGCACCGTGATTTTGGCGGTAAAGTCCCGCTCGGCTTTTGCCTGCACTTGGCCAACCATTTTTGCGCCGGTGAAATCGGCATTATCCGCTATCTCTGCAGTTAGACTGGCGTCTCCGCTGCCGACATAGCGGGTCCATAGCAGCACGGAATCCTGTCCCGGTTCGCCGCTGGCGACGCCATGGGTAAATCCTTTTCCGCCCATCAGCGATGCCGAGGCTGGCACGCTGAGCGCTCCCAGGCCAAAAGTTCCCAGCGCCATCAACTGGCGGCGATCGATATTCATGGTCATGCTTTTATCCCAAAATGCCTAGTGCGAGCAAAATAGCGAAGAATAGAGACAGGCTGATGACAGTGAAGATGAGCAGGAACGACACCCGGAGCAGAGCTTCGGGGCGGGACATCTTGTACGCATGCCTGAGTTGCCGATAGATGTGGAAAGGCGGATAGAATATCAGCAACGTCCCCCAGACGGACGCGGGAGCCCCAATGGCAGCCAATATGGCGCAAGTCACAAACAACAGAGACATGAAGGCGATGGAATAGGTCGCGAAAACCGCGTGGTCAAAAAAGTGAAGACCGCGTCGGCCGATCAGTGTCAGCCAAACGAAAGGGATAGAAATCGGAATCAGGAGCCAAGCAAATTTATAGCCATTGGCTTTCAGTTTGTAGAGAAGCAGAGAGGGGTTTTCGGTAGCACGTTCGAGACCGCCCTTCAGCATCTTGCCGATCGAACTATCCTTGAAATCGTCCCAAATCTCGACTTGATTGCCGTTGCTGCCACTGATATTTCCTGCACCCGCAGCGCTTTCCGTGTTTGAGACCAGCGCCTCATCGCTTCCGAATTCTCCGATCACTGCGCCATTCTCACCCAATCCGGCTTCCGGATAGGGAATTTCGCTCATCGCCATGGTTGCCATGATATTGCGGGCCCGTTTTATATCGAGAATTTGTTCTCGAACTTCCGTCTTGTCTTCCTCTCTCGTCGTTTCCAGTTCCTTGACCTTGTCCTGCAAGCGCTTTTCAAGCTCTTGTGTTTCTGCCGCTATCGCACTGTTGAATTCGACGCCTGCGGTAGCACCACCCTCTGTCGAAAACGGGTCTGCGATGAAGGAAAATACCGCAAACATCATGAATACCGAAAAGAGGAACAGGGCCATCGGAGAGATGAATTTGGCGCGTTCGCCTTGCACGTAGCGACGCGTCAGATCACCCGGCTTCCAGACCAGCAGTGGCAATGTCCGCCAGAATTTTCCCTCAAAATGCAGCACGCCATGCAATATATCGTGCCAGAAGGCGCCGATCGAACGGTGGACATGCAGAGGCTGGCCGCAATCTGCGCAATAATGACTGGTCACCAGCGCGTTGCAGTTAAGGCATGTTCCGCCCTTGCCCCCCGATGCGCGGGTGTTTTCATCTTCCACCGCCTTGGCTATCAAGCCGCCTTCGATGGCGGTTCCCATGGCTTCCAGTTCTTCCGACATACGCCGCAGTTTTGGCCCATTTGGCTAATAAGGCAAGCGGCTTTTTGTAAGCCGGTCGACGTTGTCGATATATGTTATATTGTATCATAAAGTAGGAGAGACAAAATGCGCAGCAGGAAGCACTTTCTTCGTCAAAAAGCCTCCGCCGTCACCGCAGACAAGCCATTTGCGGAACTCAACATCACGCCGCTGATAGATGTATTGCTGGTTCTTCTGGTGATGCTGATGCTGTCGATCCCGGCGGTAACCCACAAAGTCGCAGTGGATCTGCCAAATGGGACTCCGGGAACCAACACTCCTATAGTCAACAAACTGTTTCTGAATGCGGCTGGCACGGCGATTTGGAACGGCATTCCAATGGACAGCGACCGTTTGCGCGGCCGGCTGGAAATAATGGCAAAGGATCCGGCAAAGCCGCAACTACATTTCGAAAGCGATGCCCGGGCGCGGTATGAACGATTTGATCAGCTCGTGGCTATGATCAAACCAGCCGGCGTTGAAGAAGTCGGTTTCGTGGGCAACAAACAATACGCAAGTTGGGACAGCCCTTGAATCTCAGATTTACCCCATGATTTGGCGAAAGCAGGCAGCGGACTGAATGGATCAGATATATTGGTCATTGATGGGAATGGATAGTCTGATCGGATAATCAGGCGCATTGCCAAACACTGTCTGGCTTCGTGACCAAGTTTGATTGGTAACCGAAACGAAAATTCCGCCCATGAGCCAGTTTTTTCTTAGTTAATCAGGCTTTGCTCCGTTCACGCTAAGATGAACAAACTAATTTGCTTCGTTTCCCTATGACAGCCCGAATAGCCCGGCATAGGCGCTTCCCTTCCGTACCGGCCACTCTTCTGGCGTCGGCAATTTTCGGGCTTCTTGCTTGGGGTGGCGTCAGTCTCACGCAGGACGAAAGCAGGATTGCGGTCGTCTGGCTGGCCAATGCCTTTCTGGTAGCCGTCATTCTGCGGTCAGCCAAAAGGCATGTACCTTATTATCTCGCTGGCGCGTTTCTCGCGAATATTGCCGCAAATCTCCTGACAGGAGACACGGTGATCCGTGGGACAACATTGGCCGCCATCAACCAGTTCGAGATGATCCTGATCTGGCTCCTCATGCAACGGCTCGGCGCAGCCAAACCGGACATGCAGAGGATTTGGGACCTGGGCAAATTCTGTCTGGTGGGCGGGCTTGTGGCTCCACTGGCATCCGGGCTGCTAGCCGGACTGGTATTTTCTGCTGGGACACTGCAGTTATTTTTGATGTCGTGGCTTCAGTGGACCGCGACCAACGGTCTTGGTATGATTCTGCTCGGTCCGGCGATCATGGTGGCGATAGATGCGATCAAGCCCACAGACAGGCCAGGTGGTCGGCGAAGCGTTTTGCTGTTTAACACCAACCGATGGGAGTGGCTGGCAATTCAGGCTTTTACCTTGGCTGCCGCAGCTACAATTTTTTGGCTTCTCAGTTTTCCGGTTTTCTTTCTGGTCGCGCCTTTGGTGCTACTCAATGCCTTTAGACTGGGGACGCCCGGAACCTCGGTTTCCATCGTATTGATTGCTATCGTTGTGGTTATCTGCGCGGCCTTCGAAACAGGTCCATTCTATTCCGTCGACCTGACTTTGACCGCGAAATTGTTCATCCTGCAATTTTTCCTGCTGAGTTGTTTTGCAGTGGGGATGCCCACAGCGGCAATGCTGACAGAGAAGGCGTCGATCCGGCGTTCCCTAAGCATCCATCGAGAAGTCTCCAACTCCATGCTGGAGAATATGACGGAGGTTCTTTTTCGGACAAATAGCGATTTGCAATGGCTGTTTCTAAACCCCGCCTGGCAGAAGCTAACGGGCCGCTCGATCGAAGACAGTTTGGGACGGGATATGGGCGAGATATTTGCTGTCGGCGATTTTGAGGCTCTTAAAATGCAGCTCGAGCCAGTCCAGTCCGGCGCAATCCAGCGCGCTCATTTCGAGGGGTCTGTCTCCCACGAAAACGGTACTATCCTTGCTGTCGAGTTGAGCTTTTCCAGATTGGCTGGAAAAAATGGAGGCTTCCTCGGCATTGTCGGGAGCATCACGGACATAACCGAACGCAAGCGAATGGAACAAAATCTGGTTGCCGCCAGAGTAGGAGCTGAAGAGGCTGCAGATGCCAAAACGCGCTTTCTCGCCAATATGAGCCACGAAATCCGGACGCCGATGAACGGAGTATTGGGGTTCACGCAGTTGTTGCTCGACGCTGATCTCCCTCCGGAGCAGAACAGTCACGCCAAGATGATATTGGATTCCGGCAAAGCCATGATGCGGCTGCTCAACGATATTCTTGATATTTCCAAGGTCGAGGCTGGTAAGGAGAATAGCAACATTGCCCCCATGTCTACGCGACATGTGCTGCAGAGTTGTGTGTATCTGATGGCCCCGATCGCCGATCAGAAACGGCTCGACCTCAAGCTGGAAGTGGAGGATAATATACCCGCAATGGTAATGGCAGACGCAAATCATTTGCGTCAGATCATATTAAACCTTCTGGGCAATGCCGTCAAATTCACCAGCAGCGGTGCGGTCACGGTTTCCGCCAGCGCCAGCTTGGCCGGTGCCGAGACAATTCAGATGCAGGTAATGGTGAAGGATACCGGAATCGGCATTCCATCCAATCGTCTTGAGGCCATATTTTCTCCGTTTGAACAAGCGTATCCGCAAACGTCGACAATGTTCGGGGGAAGCGGCTTGGGATTGACGATCAGCAAACAACTGGCCTCCCTCATGGGCGGAACGATCGAAGTCGAGAGTATTGAAGGGGAAGGCACCACATTCTCCATCGAATTCCCGGCAGGAATAGTAGCAGCCCTTTCGGAGGAAACCGAAAAAGCAACAGGAACACAACCAATGCCCTCTATAAATAGTCCGATCGAGACACCCTTAGCTCAAGCCAACAACGGCAAGATTTTAATCGCCGAAGACCATGACATCAATCAGATCCTGATAGCCGAGATGATTAAAAAGCTTGGTTATCAGCCGGTACTGGCGGTTAACGGTGAGGACGCCATTGCAAAGGTGGAAGCCGCCACCGAAGGAAATACGCCTTTTGATCTGGTGCTTATGGATGTTCAAATGCCGGTTATGGGCGGGTATGAAGCGACGGAATCTATCCGGAAGAAGGGCTATCCGAAGGAACAGCTACCGATATTGGCAATAACGGCAAATGCATATCCGGAAGATATCGCACGTTGCCTGCAAGCTGGCATGCAGGGTCATATCGCAAAACCGGTGCTGTTCGACAATTTGAGAACTTCGCTGCAGAATTGGGCGATGTCGCACCAAACAGCATCGACTGGAATCGGTGCGATTGATTGATCAGCGCGATCCAAAGCACCAAGCGACCTTGCTTTCTTCGTAAAACAGCCAGGGCATATAGCAGCTTTGTATAGTTACTTGTTTACCAACAGCTTGAAATAGTGGGACAGACCTATTCCATTCCTCAGATCAACAGACTAGGTTCAGCCTTCAAGCCGCTATAAATTCGAACCGGCTATAAAGAAGTCGAACAATTCGAATAGAAGATTGGAAATTTGCATGTGGAAAGTCCTGATTCCTACAATATTGGTACTTGGCATTGCAAACATAACACCGCTTGCCGCGCAGCCATTACCGGATCAAACCATTGATTCAGCAAAAATCCTTCCCCATTTCAATGCGGACACGGTCGATGCAACGCTCAAAACCGTCACCGGCAATCATCTTGCTACGGTCATGCCCTCAGGCGAAAATATCATAACCGCCTTCGCGCCAAATGGTCTACAATTCACCATCCATTTTCGTCAATGTGTCGAACAAGAACTTTTTCAATGCAAAGCGCTGCAACTTTTGACCAGCTGGAGTCTGGAACGCCGGAAAGTAGATTTGCAGAATATAATGCCGCAGTTCCAGCGCAGTCATTTATTTGTAAATAGTGGAATTTCGGAAGATGGTCGTCCCTACATGACGCGGATCATCGTTGCTGAACAAGGCCTTGCGCAAGGCAATCTTGCGGCAGAAGTCCGCAATTTTATCAGCGATGCTACCGACTTTAACGGCCTATTGACCGCAGCGACCCGCTAAGGCTGCCGACAGCAATCGGCGCGCCCCAGCGCTTACCTTGAAGGCTAGTATAGCCAGATGGCGACACTTTCAGGACTAGGGCGCCTGTCACCAAGCGTATCTTCTACAGAATAAATACGGCGCTAAACGGGCCGCCAAAATCCCCAAGCTTCTCCGAGCAAAATAGCCCAATATTTATCCATCTGATATATAGGCTTACAACATCCCAATGCGATAAATCATTGTAAACAATGCGCCTATATTAATGTAAATAGACTTATACTCATGTAAATATGTATCTCCTATATTTGGAGAATCTTCCAATATACTATATCCATCCCAATGGGGTCGCATTGTTGTCAACAGACTATTGGAGGGGTTAATCATGAAAAGATTGAAACTATTAGCAGCAAGCGCGGTCGCCATAGCAACCACATTCACCGTTTCGGCTCCGGCTCACGCACAAGCCGACCCGTTGCTTGGCCAGATGATGCTTTTTGGCGGAAATTTCTGTCCACGCGGTTGGGGAGATGCTTCCGGCACTTTGCTTGCCATCAGCCAATATTCAGCATTATTTTCATTGCTGGGCACCATGTATGGCGGAGACGGACGTACCACATTCGCGTTGCCTGATCTGCGCGGACGCGCGCCAATCAGCATGGGCGCGGGGCCAGGCTTGCCAGCCTATCCCACGCAGGGTGCAAAAGGTGGTTCCACGAGTTTTACATTGACCAATGCTACGATGCCGAGCCACACGCATGTCGGCACGATGAGAGCCAGCAATCTGCCGGGAGATACGGCAAATCCAAACGACAATAGCCTGGCAACAACCGCAGGTGAAAATATATATCATACCGGTGCTCCGGCGGTAAATATGGATGTCGGCACCGTTGTTCTTGGCAACACTGGCGGTAATATTCCGGTTAACAAGCTCTCACCTTATTTGGTGATGCGCTGGTGCGTAGCCATGCAAGGTGTGTTCCCTTCACGCAACTAATACAGAAGGTTTTGATGACCTTATGTTTTTTTCGAGTGAAAGGAAATTCCTCATGAATTTATACAAAAGAATCTCGGTCGCTTTGACAATTGGCGGGATATCGCTGGTATCATCAGCGCCTGCCAACGCCCAAGCGGACACCCAATATGTTGGACAAGTATCCGCCTTTGCAGGCAATTTTTGTCCGCGAGGCTGGATGGGGGCGGACGGTACTTTGCTGCCGATCAGTCAAAACACCGCACTATTCTCGCTATATGGCACATATTATGGAGGCGATGGGCGCGTTAGTTTTGGATTGCCTGATCTGCGCGGACGGCGTCCGGTTGGTTTCGGCAATGGCCCTGGAATTGGTGCTTATACTATGGGCGAAAAAGCCGGTACGGCCGAATTTACGCTACTCGTCAATAATTTGCCCAATCATAATCACATCGGTGCGTCGAGAGCCAGCAATTTGGCGGGCGACACAGCAAATCCGAATGACAATAGTTTGGCAACAACAGGCACCGAAAAGATATATCATAGCGGATCTCCGGCGGTGAATATGGATGTCGGCACGGTTACCGTAAACAACACCGGCGGCAGTCAGATGGTCCAAAAGCAATCACCCTATCAGGTGATCCGCTGGTGCGTCGCAACGGTCGGAATATATCCATCGCGTAACTAGATTGGTTTGGCTCAATGCCAAAGCTGCTATGGCTATGCCAGAATTCACTCTATCCTTACAGAAAGTGAATTCTGGCAAATGCGGCAGGCACGCGCGTCATTATTCGTGCCTGGAATGGTCAAATCGCGATCGCTGATGCGCCGACATCCCGTATCGTCTAGCTTCAATGATAGTATACATCTGCGCTTCTATCGGCCACATACGCGCGATGGAACTGAAACTCGAAAACAAGAATGTGCTGGTTACGGCCGGCAGCAAGGGCATCGGACTGGCAACCGCGTCGGGATTCCAAAAATGCGGCGCGAAGGTCACCATTTGTGGAAGAACGCAGGACGCACTCGACGCCGCTGCTGCGCAAATGCCGGGATGTCTCGCGCTGATCGGAGATGTATCCAGAGCAGAGGACATCGAACGGGTCGTTGCAGCAGCGACTCAAAAATTTGGCGGTATCGACATATTGGTGAACAATGCCGGTGGACCGCCGCCCGGCCTGTTTGTCGACCTGTCGGACGAGGACTGGGACAAGGCCGTCGAGTTGACGCTAAAATCCGTCATCCGCGCTACCCGGTTGGTACTGCCCCATATGCGGGCCCAGAAATGGGGCCGGATCATCAATATCTCGTCGACTGGCGTGAAGCAGCCTGTTCCCGGGCTGACCCTTTCCAATAGCATCCGGATGGCGGTGCTGGGATGGGCCAAGACACTCGCCAATCAGGTGGCGGCTGACAATGTGCTGGTGAATACGGTGTGCCCGGGATTTACCCAGACCGATCGCATTGCGCAGATTTTCAAGCAGCAATCCGCAGCCTCCGGCAAGAGCATTGAGGAAATTTCCGCTACCCTGGCCGCGCAAATCCCCATGCAACGGATCGGCCAGCCCGAAGAGATTGCCAATCTGGCGGTCTTTTTGGGATCGGAAGCTGCCAGCTACATGACGGGAACGTCGATTCAGGTCGATGGAGGCTCGGTACAAGGTTTCTGAAACTCGCATATTCCCGGTCAATTACAGGCGAGTTGCACAACAATTGTTTCCCAAGATTTAAAAGCCCGCTAATGGGCGCGGATGACCGCAGAAAAACCAAAGCTCATCATCCGCATGGCGGAACTGGAAGACGCCAGAAAAATATCGACCCTTTCACGTAAAGTATATGGCAAGGACGAAGGCTATACCGCCGAGGAAGTACGCGGCCAGATCAATAATTTCGCCGATGGTCAGCTAGTCGCGGAATATGAAGGCAAGATTGTCGGCCATTGCGCGACATTCCAGATTTCCGAAAAGACGGCCCGCAGGGCGCATAGCTGGTCGGAGATTACCGGCGGCGGTTTTGCCGCGCGACACGATCCGAACGGAGAAATTCTCTATGGCATGGAGGTCAGCGTCGATCCGGATTATCGGCGGCTGCGGATCGGGTTGCGCTTCTACAAGGTCCGCCGCGAGCTTTGTCAGCATCTCGGACTGAAAGGAATCATCTTTGGCGGGCGGCTGCCCGGCTATGCTCGGCGCAAGCGCAAATATCCTGACCCCGCAGATTATCTAGCGGCGGTAGTCGACAAGCAGTTCCGCGACCCGGTGATCAACTTTCAGCTTAATCAGGGCTTTGTGCCATTGGGAATCTTGAAAGACTATATGCCGACCGACAAGGCGTCTGCCGGCAACGCGGTGCATATGTTCTGGGAAAACCCGCTGGCGGCCGAAGCCAAGCTGGTGACGCAAACACCGCATGACCGCCTGCCCCAGTCGGTGCGACTCGCGACCGTGCAGTTCCAGATGCGCAAGATTGCCTCACAGACAGAATTTGAAGAACAGGTCGAATATTTTGTCGATGTCGCCGCCGACTATGGCGCGGACTTCGTAACCTTCCCGGAATTGTTCACACTGCAATTGCTGTCGCTTGAGGGCGAAAAACTGGATCCCGCGCAGGCGATCGAGAAAATCGCCGAATATACCGACCGGTTCAAGGAAGTGATGGAGAATCTCGCGGTCTCCTATCATATAAACATCATCGGCGGCTCCCACCCGACGCGCATGGAAAATGGCGATATTCGCAACATATCCTACGTCTTCCTGCGCAACGGCGCGATCTATACGCAGGACAAGCTGCACCCCACACCCAGCGAAGTGCGCTGGTGGAATATCAAAGGCGGCTTTGGGGCAGAAGCCATTCCGACCGATTGCGGACCAATCGGCGTGATGATTTGCTATGATAGCGAATTCCCGGAAATGGCGCGCCATCTGGTCGATCAGGGCGCGATGATCCTGTTCGTTCCCTTCTGCACCGATGAACGGCGCGGCTATTTGCGGGTGCGCTATTGCTGTCAGGCGCGAGCGGTCGAGAACCAGTGCTATGTTGTGATGTCGGGCGTGGTCGGGAACCTGCCCAATGTCGAGAATATGGACATACACTATGCCGAAAGCGCAATCCTGACGCCGTCGGATTTCCCGTTCGCCCGGGACGGCGTCGCGGCTGACACGGCGCCGAACACCGAAACCATCGCGCTTGCCGATCTGTCGATGACCAGCCTGCTGACCAGCCGGCAATCCGGCGCGGTGCAGAATTTGAAAGACCGGCGCTTCGATCTCTATCGGGTGCTCTGGAAGGGCTAGATTCTTTTGGGAGCGAAATTGAATGGCTTAGCGTTCGCCGGGCTTTAACCGTTGGTGTCCATGATATCCGCCCATTTTCCAGCTTTTTTGACGCGCCCCTCTTCCAATATGATCAGCTGATCGGAATTTTCCAACGTCGGTAACCGGTGGCCGATTACGATGACAGTGATGGCATCGTGAAGTTTGTCAATCGTATCGCGGATGCGCGCCTCATTCTCGATATCGAGCGCGCTGGTTGCCTCGTCTAGAATGATGAGCTCCGGCTTCTGGATCATTGCCCTCGCCAAGGCAATTCTCTGTTTTTCGCCACCAGACAAGCGTTGTCCGGCATCGCCGACCACAGTATCAAGCTGTTCGGGCAAGTTGAAAACGAAATCTGCAGATGCAAATTTCAACGCCTTTTCAAGTTCCTCATCCGTAGCATTCTCGTCTGCCCACAGAAGATTATTGCGGATCGTGTCGTGAAACAGGAACACATCTTGCGGCATATAGGCGATGGATTTGCGCCAGTTCAGGCGGTTTTCCTCGTCGAGCAAAACACCGTCAACCTCGATGGTGCCCGCGTCCGGGGTCAGCAGCCCCATGATCAGATCGGCCAAGGTCGATTTCCCTGATCCCGATGTCCCCATAATTGCAGTGGTTTGCCGGCTCGGGATCTCGATTTCGATGTCACGGAGCGAAGGTATGCCGCGCGTCCTGTAACTGAATGAGACGCCGGACAATTTGATCGACTTGTTGAACTGGATTTTCTCGCCCAAATTCTGGGATAGCGTTTCTTCTCGCGCGGCACCGGCGTCACGCATCAAATTCATATAATTTGACAAGACGGAATCCGAATGGAGGATATTGTTGATCTGGGTCTGAACCTCCCGAATCTGGGGGGATAACCGCGAAAATATCAGAACCAGAATAAGCAAGGTGGGCAATGTCAGATCGAATGATGTAACCCCGATATAGAGAAGCGTCACCATGAACAGAGCGACCAGAACCTGGAAAATAAAGGTCATCGCCGCGTTCAAATGGGTGAATTGCAATGACCGTTTGCGCAAGAGGCTGCGTATTTCCAGCATCAGCTGACTCTGGCGGTTCTCGCTTCTGAGAATCTTGATCAGCTTGATCCCGGCCAGGCCTTCCTCAACGGTCTGTTGCACCTGTCGGTTGGCGATGCTCAAAAGCTTCCCCTGATCATGGGCAAGCTTATGTTGTCGCCGCATGGCGAAGAACAGGCCGCCGCCAAGAACCATTGCGGCAAGCGTGAGCGGAAAAGAGAGGCTGAAGGCGACAATGATATAGGCTGCGATCGAAAAGGCGGACACGATGAAGCGAACGGAAAATAGCAAGGCGCTTCCCAATCGACCGATTTCGGTTACCAGCAAATTGGACATGTCGGACTTTTTCTGGGTCGTCAGCCATTCCCAGCGCGCCTCGAGCATCGCATTAAAGCTTTGCGTGCGAAGATCGTCCAGCAACTCCAGTCGGAAACGTTCGGAAACGATCGTTTGGGTATAATTTATCAGCGCACGGAAAATATTCAGTGCAAGGAATGTGCTCAACAGTCCGATAAGGGTGATGGGAATACCGACGAAGGATAGAGCGTCGATGATCATACCGACGACGCCCGACGCTTCAGTCTGGGACTTCTGCAGCGCTGCCAAAAGGGGGACCAAGAGTACCAGCCCGATGCTTTGGGTCACGCTCGACAGAACCAAAAGTCCCGCAAAAAGCAGCGAGCGCGACCGCGAAAATCGCCACATCATTTTCAGATAAGTCAGAATCAGCATGATGACCGTTTAGTAGAAGTCCTAAACTAATCAATCGAAAGGCGTCTGGCGCTTGCCAGCTCTGGCAATTGCCATTCGATCGCAAATTGGTTCGGTGCCAGGGCAGTTATATTCGGTATCAACAAAACAAAAATGGCGAGCCGGTTATGATTCCCGGAACGAAGGTGGCGCTGCTCGAGTCGATCGATTTCAACCGATGATAATTATCATATCCGAACGAATACAGAGTTCAGGAAACGCGCAAGCACGATGTCAATCATACCTATTTTTCCTGAAAACACGATATCCGCAGAACCCGAGAGTATGAAACTCTTCAACGGCAAAGAAGGTCTGCCATTGGCGTTAGCAGTCAGAGTTTCGTAGAACAGGGCTGCCATCTCTTTCACCGACCTGCCTGTTCGATAGCGATTGAGCAGGAGATGCCATTCATCATCTAGGCTGTCAGGAAAGACTTCTTCGGTCATCAGCAAACTCGCGGCGACCGCCGCGTCACAGCCGTATAATGTAGCGATGTCCATCATTTCCAGTCGAATATGCGCAGGCATATGTCTTGCCATGACCGACAAATCGACCACCCATTTCAATCTCGGCCACATTGCAAGAGCACCGTGCAAGACAAGGTAGAGGCAATAGAAGCTGTTAGAAAGCGAAGGGGTCGCATGGAATTTGATGGACTTGTTAAAATCAGTTGTCAGAGTTTTTGGTTCAAATTTGAACAATCTATGATGCAATTCTATCGGCACCGAATAGGCCGGATCAACAAATGTAATGTCCTTGAAACGCTTTAGCTCCATATCTTGACGCGCCAGCTCAGGCTTCTCTCTGCGTTTTACCGTGTTTGCCTTGAAGATATAGCCTTCCCGATTCATTAGCTCTATGGCTTGCCGAGATTGAGCCGTCGGGATGAGGATATCGACATCTTTGGATTGCCGGACTGTTGAATCATCGTGTAATTGTTCCGCCAGCCCTCGCCCCTTCAGAAATGAGAAAGGGACAGAATGGGTTGTCAGCAAAGTCGATATTCTTTTTTCGGCAGCCTTTTGCCTCAGGCCGGCATATATATTTTGCTGATATGAAGACTCTAATATCGAAGAAGCATCAGGTTCTGCCGTTATATCGGCGCAGCTTTGCCTCGCTATATGTAACAACGGCCCTACCCGATGTCGGCTATCTGCAAAAGTTGCGAGTTCCTCGCTGATCGGTTCGGAACCGCCCATCAGCGGCAATGATATGGCAGGACGCAAATATCTGCTCAGAGATATTAGAAGTGCCTCGCTATTCCCATTCATGGATTACGCTTAGAATGTTACGCCTGCTTAGGCGAGAGCAGAATGGTTCCAGCGCCAGATTTTGATTGCGATCGTCAGTTTTCCAGCTTGCAATACGGCAGCGTTGCCGCATGATATGGAAAGAATAGCATAGACTTACTCTTCTGGATTCGAGCCGATGTGAATTGCGACAGGCAAGCTCTGATCTTTCAATATTAACGATCTTGGTGGCATATATGCAAAACGGGAACTCTCATGCCAATATCCAGCCACACAAGCCGGGTTTAATATTGCCTTCGGACCGAAAATTCGGCACCATATTTGCCGGCTTGTTTGCACTCGTTGCCATCATTGCTTTTTACCGGGCACAAAACCTGACCCCGACAGCATATATTTTCGCGTCGCTAGCGCTGCTCATGATCGGCCTGGCCTGGCTATACCCACAAGCGTTGCGACCGTTTAACGTGGCATGGATGACGCTTGGCCTGTGGCTCGGTAAAATTGTCAGCCCGATTGTGCTGGGTCTAATATTCCTGTTGATTTTCACTCCCCTTGCCCTCGTTTTGCGACTATTCGGACGTGACGAACTATTGTTGAAGGGATCGCCTTCATCCTCAACCTATTGGAAACCGCGCAGTCCGGAAGATCTGGATATGCACGGGTTCAAAAACCAGTTTTAGGCCCGAACATGGATTTTTTGAAAGAGCTTTGGACGTTTCTGAAGGTACGGAAAAAACTGTGGCTGGTGCCAATCATACTGGTGATGGTCATTCTGGGTGGGCTGATGAATCTGGCCCAGGGCTCTGTGATTGCTCCATTGATCTACACGCTATTTTAGCCGCACATGTATTCTCTGGGAATATCTGCTTTTTATCACGACAGCGCGGCCTGCCTGCTGAAAGACGGAGAGATTGTAGCCGCAGCACAGGAAGAGCGTTTCACGCGGATCAAACATGACGACGCTTTCCCGCAGAATGCTGTCCGATATTGCCTCGCCGAGGCAGGCATATCACCCTCACAGATTGATCATGTCACTTTCTATGAAAAACCGTTTTTGAAATTTGAACGGCTTGTCGAAACCTATTTGGCCTTCGCACCGCGGGGATTTAAGAGCTTCGCGGCCTCCATGCCGCTCTGGGTCAAAGACAAATTATTCCAGAAAAAAATACTGTGTGAGGCTTTGGCCGAGATTCTAACGTCTGAAATTTGCTGGCGGGACAGGCTTTTGTTTTCGGAGCATCATCTGAGCCACGCCGCCAGTGCTTTCTTCCCCTCCCCGTTTGAAGAAGCCGCTATTTTGACGATGGACGGAGTCGGCGAATGGGCCACCAGTTCGCTCGCAATCGGGCGGGGCGCATCGGTCTCGGTCGAAAAGGAACTCCACTTCCCGCATTCCCTGGGCTTACTCTATTCCGCATTCACCAGCTATGCGGGCTTCAAGGTCAATTCGGGAGAGTATAAATTAATGGGTCTCGCACCTTATGGCGAGCCGAGATTTGCCGAGCTTATCAAATCCACACTGGTCGACATCAAGGACGACGGCTCTTTCCGGCTGAATATGAAATATTTTTCATATTGCACAGGGATGACCATGACCAACCGGCACTTCCATACCCTGTTTGGCGGACCGCCGAGCAAGGCGGAAAGCGAACCAAGCCAACGCGACATGGACATTGCCGCCTCTATTCAGTCGGTGACCGAAGAGATCGTCCTCAAAATCTGTACCGAAATCGCTCGTGAGACAGGCCAAAAGAACCTCTGCCTCGCCGGGGGCGTTGCTTTGAACTGTGTAGCCAATGGCAAATTGCGCGAAGCGGGGCTGTTTGAAAATATCTGGGTGCAGCCCGCTGCAGGCGACGCTGGCGGCGCACTGGGGGCCGCGCTCGTCTGCCATCACATGCATTTGCAGAATCCGCGCGCAGTTACGCTCGGGCAGGACAGCATGTCGGGTGCATATCTTGGGCCCGACTTTACAGATCAAGATGCAGCCTCACGACTGCAGGCCATAGGTGCGGAATATGAAATCCTTTCGCCGGAAAAGCGGATCACGCGCACGGCACAGGCGCTGTCAGAGGGCCAATGCATTGGTTGGATGAACGGGCGTATGGAATTTGGTCCAAGAGCCTTGGGCGCGCGCAGCATATTGGCCGACCCGAGCCGTCCCGAGATGCAGAAGCAGCTCAATCTGAAAGTCAAATTCCGCGAATCCTTTCGACCCTTTGCCCCCAGTGTGCTGGCCGAACACGCTCAGGACTATTTCGATCTGGATGGCGAAAGTCCCTATATGCTGTTTACCGCAGATGTTACGAAAGCGCGGCGGCATGAACCGGAGAAGAAAAGCGGGAACGACTCTGGCCTGGCGAGATTATATGCGAAACGCTCGGATATCCCGGCGGTCACCCATATTGACTATAGCGCCCGCGTCCAGACTGTAGACGCACGATCCAACCCAGATTTCCACGCCCTTTTGTCTGCTTTCCATGATTTGACCGGCTGTCCTGTTCTGATCAACACCTCTTTCAACGTGCGCGGTGAGCCGATCGTCTGCACTCCGGAAGATGCGTTCTTCTGTTTCATGGGCACGGATCTGGACATGCTGGTAATCGGCAATCTTGTCCTGATCAAAGATCAGCAAAACAAGGCGCTCGTCAGGGACTATACAGACAGATACGAGCTTGACTGAATATACCCGTCGTCCGGCGGCCACTCATTCGCTCTTAAGATTTTCGGAAACGGATTGAAAGAGTTTTGCGATGCGCACAACTCGAGCGGGTAGCATACGACCTCGTCGGGAAATCATCCATAGATCGTGATGCAGCCCTTGGCGAAGCGGAGCAACGCGAAGCTTGTCATTGTCAGGATAGCTGTCAACGCCGCTACGCGGCAGCAAAGTATATCCGATACCATGTGCCACCGGCGAAGGGATCTGGCTGATCTGGTTGACAAAACTACGGATGCGCAGATGATCGGATCCGCGGAATTCTTCCGGAAAATTCATCGAGAACAGATCATCAGCATAAGCAAATCCGTCGGGATGCGCGATGAAGCCGAGCTCTTCGAGCCCCTGGAAGCTGATCGGCAATGTCATCGCCCCCTCCGGCAACACGAGGCAGAGTTCCTCTCGTCCCAAATGCGCTGCTTCAAGCCGTGGATGGCGCGGATCATGATCAGCAACACCAAGATCAAAGCGTCCCTCCAGTACACCGACCAGAACCTTGTCCTGCGGGGCTGCCTCAAGCCTGATGGTCAGGTTAGGGGAGGTCTGCATCGCCGACAGGATGTGGGGGTATAGCAGCATCGCGAAACTGCCGGAGCATGCAATGCTCACCTCCCCGACTCCAGGATCGTCGCGCAGGACCGTTTCGTGCAGCAACTGTTCCTCGTCCCGCCTTGCACGTCCGACGGCAAGAACAGCTTCGCCTGCCGGCGTGAGGTTAAAGCGCTTGCCCTGGCGCGAAATCAGCGGTTGACCGACTTGCGCCTCAAGCTTCCGCAGATGCTGCGAAACGCCCGGCTGAGTCATGTTCAGCAGGCTCGCGGCCTTGGTAAAATGACCGGTTTCACAAAGTACGACGAAGCTTTCCAGCCATCGAGAATTCAACATGGTTGATTACTATATGTTATGATTAAATATTGGAATCATTATTTCATATAATGGAATGATCGCCCTATTTTCATCACCACAGAGAATGAAAGGAACCCCACCATGCTGCCTACACCCCGCGCTTTTTCCCATATTGGCCTATCCGTCCCCGACCTTGATGCCGCAGTTAAATTCTACACCGAGGTACTCGGTCTCTACACAATAATGCAACCGACCGATGTCACCGAAGACGACAGTGCCGTCGGCGTGATGTGCACCGATGTTTTCGGTCCCGGATGGGGTAGCCTGCGCATCGCTCACCTCGCCACCGCCGATCGTGTTGGAATCGAGATATTCGAATTTCCGGAAAACCACGCGCCTGACAATAATTTGAATCACAAGCGCCACGGAACCTTCCATTTTTGCATTCAGGATCCGGACGTTGAAGGATTGATCGAGAAGATTGTAGCCGCCGGAGGAAAGCAACGCATGCCGGTTCGCGAATATTTTCCCGGAGAGAAACCTTATCGCATGTGCTATGTCGAGGACCCGTTCGGTATCGTGTTCGAAATTTACAGCCACAGCTATGAACTGACCTATTCAGACGGCGCTTATTCGTAATAGACCGGTGCGATATTATGCGCGGTTTCGGGCATGGAAATGGTCACCAAAATCCCGGCCGCGCAACTTAACCGCTAGAAGTGCGTTGTCTGCCAGAAGGGCGATCAAAACAAAAAATAAGGCACAAAAAAACATGAAAATCTTAATGGTCCTCACATCGCACGATCAGCTTGGCGACACCGGCAAAAAAACCGGCTTCTGGCTCGAGGAATTTGCCGCGCCATATTATGTGTTCAAGGATGCCGGCGCCGATGTCACACTGGCCTCTCCCAAGGGTGGCCAGCCGCCGCTCGATCCGTCCAGCGACACAGACGACGCCCAGACCGACGACACAAAACGGTTCAAATCGGACGAAGCCGCGCAGGAAGAACTTGCCAATACAGCAGTGTTGTCCGCTGTTTCTGCTGACGGATTTGACGCACTATTCTATCCCGGCGGTCACGGACCGCTCTGGGACCTGGCGGAAGATGAAGACAGCAAGGCGCTGATCGAGGCATTTGCCGAAAGTGACCGTCCGTTCGGTGCGGTCTGCCATGCACCGGCGATTTTCAAACATACTAAAAATGCAGATGGCAAGCCGCTGGTCTCCGGTAAGAAAGTCACCGGCTTTAGCAATACCGAAGAAGAAGGCGTGGGTCTGACCGATGTCGTGCCATTTCTGGTCGAGGACATGCTGAAAGAAAATGGCGGAGACTATCGCAAGGGCGACGACTGGGCCTCTTTCGTTGTCGTCGATGGCAAGATAGTGACTGGCCAGAACCCGGCATCGTCGGCAGAAGCCGCGCGCAAGCTACTGGACCTGCTATAAACCGAAATAAACGGAGCGATTTATGAATATTCTTATCGCCGGTGCGACCGGCAACACCGGGCTGCGGCTCGTCGAACAATTGCAAGCCAAGGGCCATTCCCCAATCGCGCTGGTCCGCGAATCCTCGGACACCAGCTCGCTGCCTGCGGACGTAAAGCAACGCCAGGGCGACCTGACCGACCTGCAAAGCGGCGTCTGCGATGGTTGTGACGCGGTGATTTTTGCTGCCGGCTCCGGCGGTTCCACCGGCCCTGAAATGACCGACAAGGTCGACCGCGATGGAGCCAAACGGCTTGTGGACCTGGCCGCAAAGGCGGGTCTGTCGCGTTTTGTCATGCTCAGCAGCGCTGGCGCGGATGATCCGGATCCCGAGAGCGATCTTGCCCATTATCTGCAAGCCAAGTACGAGGCAGACGAGCATCTGAAAGCCTCCGGCCTGAGCTATGCCATTATTCGCCCGGTCAGCCTGACCGACGATGACGGCAACCGCAACATGCTGTTTGGCGACGATGTCGATCCAAAAGGCAAAGCGGCGCGCGGCGATGTCGCCGCTGTGCTGGCCAATGCGGTGGACGACAGTGAATGGACCGGCAAGGCACTGCTGATGCAGTCTGTCTAGGCGGGTGTCTGACAACCCGGGCCTGACCGACGATAGTGCAGGCTATAAGTTCAAGCAGCACGAATTGCCGATCTTGCCCGGGTCGCCGGCCAACCCGGACCACCCAGCACGCCGCAAACTGGCTTATCTGGTCATAGGGCTGTTTCTGGGGCTCGTCGGAGGCGCCCAGAATGGATTCCTGCTGGCCAACACCGCTGCTCTTCAAGGCGGAATGGCGCTGACCCCGGTCCAGGCGGGGTGGATCAGTGTCGCCTTTTACTCGACATATGCCTGCATGAGCATGTTGCTGTTCCGCGTCCGGCAGGAATTCGGCATCCAGCCGTTTGTCAAATATGCCATGATCGGTTTGGTCGCGGCCAATTTTGTCCAAATGCTTGAACTCGGCTATTATCCCGAAATTGGCGCAAGAGCGATGGCCGGGATCGCCGCCAGCGGCCTGTCGGCGCTTTCAATCTATTATCTGATGCAGGGACTGCCGGCATCGGCCCGGATCGGCGCGCTCATCCTCGGTATCGGACTTGTCCAGACCGCCTTCCCGCTAGCGCGCGCGATATCTCCCTATCTGCTGGTAGACGGCAATATCAGCCGCGCGTTCCAGCTGCAATTTGGCCTGTCGATAATTTCGCTTGGCGCGGTTTATCTGTTGCGCCTTCCGATTGGTTTCCGGAAGCAGACATTCGAGAAGCTTGATTTTCCCAGCATCACATTATTCTTGATCGGCGTGGCGGCATTGCTGGCCTTCCTGATCCAGGGACGCATTCAATGGTGGGATGCCAGCTGGCTGGGTTGGGCACTGGCGCTCGCTATCCTGTGTCTGGGCGGCTGTCTGCTGATCGAGATGAACCGGAGAAGCCCAATGCTCAACACGAGCTGGCTTTCAAGCCGGGCGATCCTGTCCCTCGCGATCACCGGGGCGGGAGTGCGGGTCCTCGTCGCCGAACAAAGCTTTGGCGCGAGCGGCCTTTTCTCGGCTCTCGGCTACGGCAATGAACAATTGACCGGCTATTATTTTGTGCTGGCTGGAGCAACCGTTGCCGGCAGTATCCTTTCGCTCGTCCGCCTGGACCCGAAAGACCTGACCCGGCCGATTCTGTTTGCCATAATGGTCATCGCGATCGCCGCATTTGCGGATACGCGGACCGGCATCATGTCCCGTCCCAGCGACCTTTACTGGACTCAGGCTGCGATCGGTTTCGCTGCGGTTTTCGCCATGGGTCCGGTGATGATGGAAGGCATGTTGCGCGCCCTTGCAGCGGGCCCGGCCTATGTGATCAGCTTTATCGCGGTCTTTTCCCTCTCCCAGACACTCGGCGGCCTGGCGGGCGTATCTGCGCTCTCCGCTTTTCATACGATCCGGCTCAAAACACATCTGATCGACGCAGGAGCCACGCTTACCGCTACCAACCAGCAGCTTGCCAGCGAGATTGGACAGATTTCGACGGATTTTGCGGCGACTATTTCCGATCCGGTGCTACAGCAACAGGCGGCGGCGGCGCGCATCTCTCAGGAAGTCGGCCGAGAGGCGGCGGTGCTGGCGTTTAACGATGTTTTTTTCCTGATCGGGTCGCTTGCTTCCATCGCCTTTGTTGTGGTGCTAGTGCCCTGGGTGATTAATCGCGTCCGGGGACGCAACCCACTGAGCAAGGAACTGGTCTTTCTCGAGAATATGACCGCCAGGAGCAAGCGATGAATCAGCAGAAGATTGATAACAAGCCCGCCCCCGGGAACCCGGAGACAGACGCTGGTTCCGATCCTGAACCGGTGCCGGAGGCCGCTGTCGAAGATGAACGCGGCTGGAAGCCCAATGTTTCCCGTAAAAAGCTTGTTTTCGGCATATTCGTGATATTCGCCGGCGTATTGATAGCACTTTTTGCCTGGGGACTGACCCCGTTCAACAGCGGCAATCAAACGACCAATAACGCCTATGTCCGCGGGATGACGACTGTGATCAGTCCGCAAGTCTCCGGCTATCTGACCGAAGTACCGGTGAAGGATTTTCAGCGCGTGAAGAAAGGCCAGTTGCTCGCCCGGATCGACCCCGCGCCCTATCGTCAGCGTCTGCAACAGGGGCGAGCGAATACCGCAGCCCAGACCGCCAATCTCGCGAACAGCCAGCAGAGCCTGCGCTCGGGTCAAGCACAGATGCGTCTGCAAGATGCCTCTGTTGCCGCGGCCCAGGCGGGTCTGCAGAAAGCGCAGGCCGATATGCGGCGGATCGAAGAACTGGTTGGTGAAGGATCAGTGTCGCTCCGCGAACGGGATCAGGCGCGAGCAGCGCTGAAACAGGCAGAAGCGGGCGTTCTCCAAGCAAAAGCACAGCGCGCAATTGCGGCCGAGCAGGTGCGATCGGTTCAGGTCGGACGCGGCGCGCTTGAAGCCCAGGTTCAAGGCGCTGATGCCTCGGTCGAGCTGGCGGAAATCGAACTGTCCCGCACTAATATCCGGGCACCCCGCGATGGGAGACTGAGCGAAATTTCGGCCCGCTTGGGCCAGTTGGTAACCGGCGGCACCCAGTTGATGTACCTCGTCCCCGACGATCTCTGGGTCACCGCCAATTTCAAGGAAACCCAGACCGCCAAAATGGCTGTCGGCCAGCGGGCCACATTGACGGTCGATGCGCTCGGCGGAGAGGAACTGACCGGGACGGTGCAAAGCATCGCGCCCGCCGCGGGCAGCGAGTTCAGCCTAGTCAAGCCGGACACCGGTGCCGGCAATTTCGTCAAGGTCCCGCAGCGTATTGCAGTGCGGATAAAGTTCGATCCTGATCAGGATCTGGTCAAGCGACTGGGGCCGGGCATGTCGGTTATCGCCACAGTGCATACGACCGAGGGGCGGTAAACAGATGATCCTGCCATCCCGCCTTGTTCTTGTTGCAGCTACATTGGCTGGTACCACCGTTCTAAGCGGCTGCGCGCCGACACTGCGGGCGCTACCCTCGTCGGCCGCCGTACAACCCTCGCTCGAATGGCGGACTGTGCTACCGGCAACGGAAAAGCTAGAGAAGAGCTGGTGGCAAAGATTTGGTGATGCCCGGATGGTCGCGTTGGTCGAGAAGGCGCGCCAGAATAACCCCGACATTTTACGGGCTGCTGCGAGGGTAGAAGAAGCCCGGGCGACGGAAGCCGTATCACGCTCGCTGCTATTTCCGACCATCGAAGCCGGGGTGGCGGGAGGCGCGCGGCGCGAAGTGTCACCCTTTGGCCAAGGGCAGAATTCACTCGTCGCAGAACCGGCCTTCCGCGCGTCCTATGAAGTGGATCTTTTCGGCAAGAACCGGTCGAATATCGATGCGGCGCAAGCGGGTGTCGCGGCGAGCGAGGCGAGTCAGGAAGCCGCATTACTATCGGTCAGCGCCGCGACCGCGAGCGGCTATGTCAGCTTGCTGGCGCTCGACACCCGGCGCAAGGTCCTGAGCGACACGCTAAAATTGCGCGCGCAGGCCCTGAAATTCGCCCGCGACCGGGCGGAGGTCGGCTATACATCGCAGCTGGAATGGCGCCAGGCGCAGGCGGAATATCAGGCGACCGCGCAGTTGGTACCGCAGATCGAGGCGCAAATCGCGCGGCAGGAAAATGCCCTGTCCGTGCTGACCGGCGAGATGCCCGGTGACGTCATTCGCGGCGGCTCGCTCGCAGACTTGCAGCAGCCACCGGCTCCCGAAGTCGTCCCATCACAACTCCTGCGGCTGCGCCCCGATATCGCCGCAGCAGAATATCGACTGGCGGCATCCGACGCACAGATGCGGGCTGCACGGGCAGGCTTCATGCCGAGCCTGGGGATCAGCGCCTCCACGGGCGCAGCAATCTCCGATTTGCTGGCCGACCCGATCTCCATATGGTCGATCGGTGGCAGCCTGCTCGCGCCAATCTTCAATGGCGGCCGGCTGCAGGGACAGTTTGACGCCGCTACCGCCCGGCGCGATCAAGCCGCCTTCGCCTATCGCTCAACCGTGCTGAACGCCTTCCGCGAAGTAGAGGACCGGCTGGCGGTCGTGGCGCACCTTGATGAGCAGAAGCGCGCTCTGCAAGCCCAGCGCGCAGCCGTGGCGGATGCTCTGCGGCACGCGCGGAACCGCTACCGCGCCGGTTACACGCCCTATATCGAGCAAGTCGATGCGCAGCGCAGCCTGCTTGGCGTCGAACTGTCTCTGGTTCAACTGGAAGCCGATCAGATCAACGCGATCATCGGCCTGTATCAGGCAGTCGGCGGCGCGCCCGATACTCGAACAACGGTCGATTGAGCCGTGCCAGAATCTGAGGCAGTCAGACTTTACGCAACCTTTGCCTGTTCAAGACGTAATTCAGACAATGCGGGACTATTTGCCAATGATCGGACATAGATGCTGGCATCAAACGGGTGGGCATGAAGCATATGAAATCCATTTCGCGAACGTCGGACGCACCGGGAAACAATGCTACAGTCGCGAACTATTGCTGCCGTGCAAAATCGGCGGATCTTTAATCCATGAACGATACAGCACAAGGATCTCCCGCATTCCCCTATCGGCGAATGCGCAATATTGTCGCAGTAATTCTCGCCATTCTGATCTTCGCAACATTGCTGCTGGGCGCCGTTCCAGCGAGCATATTCAAAACCGTGATCAGCGAAAAACTGCAGGGCGCCTCGGATCGTGAGGTGACAATCGGCTCTGTCAGCCGGAACAGTTTCTTCTCTTATTCCCCCGTCATCACCATTCACGATTTGCGGGTCGCGCAACCAGCCTGGGCCGGAGAAGGCGATTTTCTCAAACTAGAATCAATATCCGCGCGCGTTTCCGTGCTGGATATTATCTCCGGTAGCGCAAGACCTGATCGTGTCGAGGTCGACGGGCTCGACATAAAATTGATCCGCGACAAGGACGGCCGAAGCAATTGGGACGATGATCGTGATGATGAAGAAAATGATCGCGGCCCCGTCTTAACCGATCTCGATGTCACCAATTCCCATTTCAGTTTTACAGACCACAAACGCGACCTTTCGCTTGATGGTCCGATCTCCGTCAGTTCAAAAGACGGCCTTCGCGCCGAGGGTAGCGGCACATTTTTGGAATCCAAAGCGACCATGTTGTTTACCGGTGGCGCCATTGCCGGGATTGATCCCGAGGCTGGTTATCCCTTTACGGTTTCACTGCAATCGCCAGCCTTGGAACTGTCAGCCAAAGGAAACATGCAGGGCGTATTGAACACAGACCGTTTCACCGCTTCGCTTTCCGCCCGAGCGCCAACGCTCAAAAATCTGGACCGGATTATTGAAGCAGGCCTGTTCGGTACCCAAAGGATCGATCTGCGCGCCGATATCCGTCACAAAGACAAAGACTGGTTTGTCGATAGATTGAACGGGTCGATCGGGCGATCGAACCTGTCGGGCAAAGCAGATATTCTCAAACGCGATGGCCGGACCAAGATTGATGCCAACATAAAATTCGCCACGCTGGATTTCGACGATCTGGCCGATGATGCTGGCCGGGCAAAAGCGGCGGCTCTGACCCGGCGTATCGGTCCCCGGGTGCTTCCCAACACCCGTATCAATCTGTCCAAAATGGGACCGACCGACGGACAGATGATCTTCGCCGTCGACCGCCTGCTCTCCCGGAGAGATACTGTATTTCGGCGCGTGCAGGGCAAATTGACGCTGGATCACAAGCTCATAAACATCACAAATTTGGTTATCGGGTTGAAAAGCGGTCGAATGACCGGCAGCGTCCAGGTCGATCACCGCAGCGGTGCACCGAAATTGTCGACAGATCTGACACTGACGGGCGCTTCCATCTCCGACCTTATCGGCAATGGCGACATCGTAACGGCAACCATGCGGGGCCGGATCAAATTATCCGGTACCGGCGACACCTTCAGGGAGGCTTTGGAAAAAGCCAATGGCAAAGCCGCAATGGTCGCCTCGGACGGCAGTGTCCGCGCAACTGTCGCGCATGTCCTCGGACAAAATCTCGGAGGTGCCGTCGAGGAAATCATCGGCAATCCGAAAGCAAGGGTTCCGCTGCGCTGTCTGGTTGCCAATTTCAGCGCGCGTAATGGAGTTTTGACTCCGTCACCACTGGCCGTTGATACGAAAGTTTCGATCGGACGCGGCGAAGGCCGGATCACCCTGAAGGGTGAAACAATTTCCCTTGTTCTCCGCGGCGGCGCAAAAGGCAAAAGCGCATTGCGCATTGTCGACCCTATCAAAATCTCCGGGACGCTCAACGCTCCGGACGTGTCGGTAGCAGGACTTGGCAAGGCCAAGGATGCGGAGAAGCCATCTCTCGGCGATGTCCTGAAAGTCGCGACAAAATCTATCGGCAGCGCCCTCGGGATCGGCGACAGCGACGAACAGAAAAAAGCTTTCATTCAAAAACCGAAGTCTCTGAACTGCGATGCTATAGTTGCCGCAGCGATGCGCTGAGGTCCGACGGGCACCCAGTCAAAGAAGCGTCCTGAGCTCTCGGGCCATCGGCGCGTCGAACAGGTAAGTAATATCTGCTAAACCAAAAAATCGTCAGCTCGGCCAAGGCTGAGGCAGAGTGACTCCGTCTTGTGTTTGTACAGGGAAATTCGTCCCGATAATCGCAAGAGGATCTATATGCGTAAATATCTACTCGCGTCGACCTGCCTGGTCGGTGTCATCGCCATCCCCGCGCAGGCGGAAACAACCATCGGGACGGCTACTACCGCACCTGTCCGCACTTCGACGATCAATGCCGGGGCTGCCGATGACATCAAGATCACGTCGGCCGGATCGGTCAAGCCGACATCGGGTGTTGCCGTTACCGTCGACAGCGACAATACGCTGATCAACGAGGGTACGATAGAGATCAGCAACGTCGACAACGCGACCGGTATTCTCGCAGATGCCGGCGTCACCGGTACGATTACCAACAGCGCGAGCGGCGAGATCATTCTGGATGAGCCCTACGCACCTACCGATTCCGACAATGACGGTGATATTGATGGCGCTTTCGCGATTGGAACTGGCCGCACGGGCATTGCAACCGCTGGCGCTTTTACCGGCAATATCACGAATAGCGGCGCGATCACTATCGAAGGCAATGACTCGGCCGGCATCCGCCTCGGCGGCACATTGACCGGCAATTTCGTGCATGACGGAACCACAAGCGTGCTGGGTGACAATGCACTGGGCGTCAGTTTGCAGGATGTTGACGGCGATGTTCGGCTCGCCGGAACAGTCAGCGCACAGGGCGTTGATGCTGTGGCGGCGCGTATCGACGGAAATATTGACGGCGCGCTGGTTGTACAAGGCAAGCTCGAATCCACTGGCTATCGCTACGTCACAGCGCCCGCAGATAGCTCCAAGCTGGACGCCGACGACTTGCTGCAGGGCGGTCCCGCACTGTCGATTGCAGGTGATGTCACTGGCGGCATCATTCTCGCGGTACCACCAAAGGATAACAGCACGACCGACAATGATGAAGATGATGACGGCATAGAAGATTCCAAGGAAGGCTCCGCACTCGTCCGCTCCTTTGGTGCGGCACCGGCGATGCGTATCGGCGATAGCAACAACGCCGTGACCATTGGTGCAGTTGCCGGAACCGGTACAGGCTTTGGCCTCGTCATCGATGGCGGCATTTTGGGCAGCGGCGTCTACTCCGGCATCAACGCCAGCGGTCTGCAAGTCGGTGGGCTTGGCAGTGCGGTCACTATAGAGGGCGGCATCGGCATCGGCGCAACTGGCTCGGTCAAGGCTGTGTCAAATGGTGGATCGGCAACTGCTATTCAACTCGGTTCCGGCGCGACTACACCGGAAATCCGCAATGCCGGCACCGTCGAGGCGACCGGTGGCAGCAGCGCAGCATCCATCAGCACGGCGCTTTCGATCGACGCTAGCGCAGACGTCCAGACCCTTCGCAACAGCGGAACCATTGGTGCGAAGGCGGGCGGCGATGACGCAACAGCGATTGCGATTCTCGATATGTCCGGCACCGTGGGCCTCATCGAAAATAGCGGTACAATCACTGCCACCGGCGCGCTCGCAGCATCGGATCGCAATATTGCGATCGATCTGTCGGCAAATGGCTCCGGTGCTACCGTGCGTCAAACCGCTGTAGCCGCTTCAGCCAAAGCCCCCTCCATTACTGGCGACGTTCGCTTCGGCGGCGGAAACGACATATTCGATATCGCCGATGGCAGTGTGAAGGGCAACAGCAGCTTCGGCACGGGTGACAACCAACTCAATTTGTCGGGTGATGCCGTGTATGCCGGCAATGCTGGCTTTGGCGCTGGCGCGGACATATTGGCGCTTGCGGGCACATCTGTGTTCACCGGCAACGCCGATTTTGGCGGCGGCGCAGATATTCTGACACTGTCCGGCACTTCGCGCTTTTCCGGCTCGCTTACCAATGCGCAAGGCCTCGCTGCGACGATAGCGGGCGGTACGTTAGACGTGATCGGCTCTGCCCAAATCGCTTCACTTGCCGTTACCGACAATGGCGTGCTCGGCGTGACTCTGGGTGGCAGCAACGACACAGCTCTGCAGGTGTCCGGGGACGCGAGCTTTGATACGGGATCGAAACTCGCGATCAAGCTGTCCAACGTTCAAAGCGCCGAGGGCGACCATGTTGTCATTCAGGCCGGGACACTCACCGGAGTAGACAATCTGACCGCTTCAACCACGCTTCTGCCTTTCCTCTATACAGGTTCGCTCAGTTCTAACGCCAATCAGGTGATCGTCAGTGTGGCTCGCAAGAATGCGACCGAACTCGGCCTTAACCGGTCCGAGGCAAGCGGCTTTGCAGCGGTATATGCAGCATTGGCTGACGATGAAGATGTCGAAGGCATTTTTCTTGCGATCGCCGATCAGACACAGTTCCGTAATCAGTTGCAGCAGATGTTGCCCGAGCACGAAGGCGGCATTTTTGAAAACGTCACCTTGGGATCGCGTGCGATGGCGAGATTCCTCGCCGATCCCAAAGGCCCGTTCAAGGATGAAGGCAAATGGGGCTATTGGGTTGCCCAGGTTGGCTGGGGCAGTTCGAAAAATGTTGGCGACACGGCTGGCTATGACGTCGGTGGCTGGGGCATATCCGCCGGTGCCGAGCACAAAACCGATATCGGCAATTTCGGTGCTTCTGTCGGCTATATACACGGCAAAAACGATAACGAGAGCAACGGCAACGAAGTCTGGTCCGAACAACTGGAACTGGCGGGCTACTGGCGCCTTACCTCGGAAAACTGGCTTGCTCACGCGCGCATATCCGGCGCCAAAATCGATTTTGACGGCAATCGCTTTTTCACCGGACAGCTTGGTGGTGAAGACATCAACAAGACCATGACATCGAATTGGGATGGGACATTATGGTCGGCATCCGGTGCGCTCGCCCGTGACATGCGTTCCGGCAATTTCTCGATCCGTCCGACAGTTGCCGTAGACTATTTCAAACTGAGCGAAGACGGCTATGCCGAAACCGGGGGCGGTGAAGCGCTCGACCTGACCGTCGCCGACCGCGAGAGTGACGAACTCGCAGTTTCCGGTACAATAGCGCTGGGACTCGATCTTGGCGGGTTGGACCAATATGATGGTTGGTATCGCTTCGAGCTGGAGGCCGGTCGCCGTGAAATTGTTGGTGGTTCGCTCGGTGTGACCGTCGCCCAGTTCGAAAATGGCTCGCCCTTCACTCTGGTGCCTGAAGAACGCAAGAGCGGCTGGATCGGCCGGCTGCGCGCAGTTGCCGGAAATTCGGGCTTCCAAATTGGTGGAGAAATATCCGTCGAGGAACAGCAAAGCCATGCCGCCGTTGCGGTGCGCGCCAGTCTGCGAGTCGGGCTATAACCAAGCCGCGTCCGCGAAACCGCAAGGGGGGAAGGGCCGATCCCCATTTCCCGTTCCTCCCTTACCTTCCGAATAAGAAACAGATGGAGAAAGATATTTTTGCTGCCCCCGCCTTGACCTCCGCTCACCCGGTTATGCTGCTATTGCATGACGCAATGCGGTTGCTATATATCGCGCCGGCGGAGGACGCGCACGATGGCCGAATCAGAAATCGGTACATCACGCAGAACGAGCACCAGGGCCAAAGCGAATATTTCATGAGCATGGCGGAGAGAAAAGTTGAGACAGCGCGTGGCATCGAGACCGTGCTGCTGGCCAATCGCGAAAAGCTGATCCGCTTTCTGCTCGCCCGTGGTGCCGGAGACAGCGCCGAAGACCTGTTTCAGGAATTGTGGGTGCAGATCGCACGGTCGCAAACCGGGCCGGTGGCACAACCGCTTTCCTATCTCTACCGGGCCGCCAACAACCTGATGCTTGACCGCTACCGGTCCGCACGGGCTGCGGAGATAAGGGAGAAGGCCTGGGGTGAACAGGATAGCGCACGGGTCCATCCATCGGCAGAACAATCGATTATTTCGCGGGAGGAGCTAGCCCGCGTGGACGCAACCATTAACAAGCTTGGCGAACGTCCCGCAACCGCCTTCCGCTATTTCCGCATAGAGGGCATAAGCCAGCGTGACATCGCGGTCCGGCTTGGCGTCAGCCTGAGCACGGTGGAAGCAGATTTGCGCAAAGTCTATCAAGCACTTGCTGCAATGAAAGGGCAAATCGATGAGTGATCACACGCCTTTCGCTGTTGAAGCGCAAGCGCTGGACTGGATAATCCGGCAACGCGATCCTGCCTTTGACGATTGGGAAGATTTTACCACGTGGCTGGAACTGGGCACGGACCATGCCGCGATCTATGACCGGCTGGCCAGCATCGACGCGGGTCCCGGCGATGTGGCCGAACCTGCCGAGGAAATTGCAGTTGCCAAGCGACCAATCATCGCCAACCGCCGGACATGGCTTGGCGGCGCCATGGCAGCTGCGCTGGTCGGGATTATTGGCATTTCCATGTTCGACAATAGCGCCACGCACATCGAAACCGCTGCCGGAGAGCATCGGACGTTGGCGCTCGCAGATGGTTCACGGATCGAGATCAATGGCGGAACCGTCATTGAACTGGACGAGGACCGGCCACGCTTCGCCCGGCTCGAAAGCGGTGAAGCGATGTTTCATGTCGTTCACCGCGAGGGCGATCCGTTTCTGGTGGAGGCTGGCAAGGCAAGGCTTGTCGACATGGGGACGGCCTTCAATGTCATTCGCCGGCGTGATGCGCTGAGTGTCGATGTTTCGGAAGGTCTGGTCCTCTATAATCCAGAGCGGGAGAATATCCGGCTGGATGCCGGATTTGGTATCGAAACGTCGGATGCAGGCGGCCCTCCGCAGGTACAGGCAATCGACACTCTCAGCGTCGGTAGCTGGCGCAAAGGGCAGCTTGTCTATAATGGTACGTCCATCGCACAAGTCGCAGAGGATCTTGGCAGGACGGCAGGTTTGACTATCATTGTATCGACCGACGTCGCATCTCTGCCGTTCCGCGGCGCACTGCTGATCAGCGATGACCAGCAGCGGGTGATTGACGATCTGACGGCGCTCGCCGGCATAAGCGCAGAAAAACAAACTGAAGGATGGTTGCTGACCCGCTAAAATGAACGCCCGCCTGTTTTCCGCTCTGTTGTTGCTTTTGTTCGCGATGCCCGTCGCGGCGCGCGATGAAGCGCGCTTGATTGAATTGCCGAGCGGCACATTGCTGCAAAGCCTGCCGCTGTTGGGGCGCCAGGCTGGTATCAGCATCAGCGTCGCCGACGCGAAGCTGTGGCAAAGTGCGGTAAAGCCGGTACGCGGACGGATGAGCGTGCAATCGGCTCTGGATCGCATGCTTTCCGGTACCGATGCCCATGCCGTAAAAGTCGGCGTGACCAGCTGGCGCATCGAACGGCTTCCGTCCCGCGCACAGCTTGCCAGACGGAAGACCAAATCGCCCCGAAAAATGTCCAAGCCCAACGCGAAATCTCGCTCGAAGTCTGACGAGATGCGTCCGGTTGAAGAAATCATCGTCAATGCCAGCAAAATCAGCATGCCCTATGTCAACTATGCGGGGGTTGTCACCATATTGGACGGCGCCGACCTGCAATTTGGCGGAGAGCGGGGCATGGATTCGATATTGTCGCGTATGGCGACCATATCATCCACTCATCTTGGCAGCGGCCGTAACAAACTGTTCATAAGAGGTATCGCCGATTCCAGCTTTACCGGACCGACACAGGCGACGGTCGGTCAATATCTCGGCGACATCCGTCTCAGCTATAACGCTCCCGATCCCGACTTGCGGCTTTACGATATCGACCGGGTCGAGATCCTCGAAGGACCGCAGGGCACATTATATGGCGCCGGATCGCTGGGCGGTATCATCCGGATGATACCGGAGACTCCCGATCCCACGGATACCACGTTGATAGCTTCGGCGGGTGTTTCGCTGGTCCAGCATGGCGCGCCCGGCGGCGATATATCGGCGACAGCCAATATTCCGATCGGCGAAAGCGGTCATGCACTGCGGCTGGTAGGCTATGCCATCAGCGACGGCGGCTATATCGATAATCCGCTGCTTGGAATGAATGATGTGAACCGCACCAATATCCGCGGCGGTCGCGGCACGCTCCGCCTCGATCTGGGCAGCAGCTGGACGGTGGACCTTGGCGGCATCTATCAGACGATAAGGGCCGAAGACGCACAATATGCAGACAAAAATGCACCGCCGCTGACCCGCAGCAGCCTTGTCGAACAAGGCGCAAAGGCGCGCTACGGATCGGCTATGGTGGTGATCATGAAAGACTGGGATGACCTTCATTTCCAGTCGTCCAACGCCTATGTCGATCACAATCTCGAAGAGCGGTTCGACGCCAGCGTGGTCAGCGATACACCCCGTATCTTCGACCAGCAGAATGATACGCGGATGTTGACTAGCGAGACACGTTTGTCCCGCCCCTATCGGAACGGGCTGGGCTGGGTGATCGGCACCAGCTTCGTCGACAACCGGACGCGCCAGACAAGGGACTTTGGCGGAGAGAACATGCGCGCGGCGATTGTCGGCGTCACCAACCGGATCACCGAATATACCGCATACGGCGAGGCGTCATTCGAACTGTGGCCAGATATCGTCGCAACCGGAGGCCTGCGCTATACCCATGCGCGCCTCGGCGGCGATGGCGAGGATGTAAATAGAACATTGGCTCTCACGCAAGTCGGTCGCGCGATAACCGCCAAGCGTAAGGAGGAAGACCTCTTGCCTTCCGCGTCTTTGCTCGCGACTTTAGGCAAAAATGCGACATTCTATGCCCGCTATCAGGAAGGCTTTCGCCCCGGCGGATTGTCGATTGACGGCAGCTTTGTCCAGCGCTTCCGCAACGATCATGTGTCCACTTATGATGCTGGCATGCGCTTCGGCCGCAAGGGCATCACGCCGTTCGATGCCACGATCTCCATCTCGCACAGCCGCTGGCGAGATATTCAGGCAGACTATATCGATGCCAACGGCTTCCCGACCACAGCCAATATCGGGAATGGCAAAATCACCAGTATTTCGGGTTCTATTGCTGCCAGACCCGTGACCGGACTTTCGCTGGAACTGGGCGCGGTATATAACAAGAGTCGCGTCACCCAGCTATCGGCAGGGCTACAACTGGCTCAGGCGACATTTGCCGGTCCGCCTGCTGATTTCCTGTCGCCAGTTTCCGTTCCCGCTGTCGGGCGACTGGGACGTATTCCCAATGTCGCCAGTCACGCCGTGCGCGGATCGGCCAATTATGAAACCGTCATTGGCGACGAGGATTTGCGCATTCAGGGATGGGCCAGCTATGTCGGTCCGTCCCGCGTCGGTATCGGCCCGCAACTGGGCGAAGGACAGGGAGATTATGTCGACAGCGGTATTGCCGCGCGTATCGGCAATGATGCGCGAGGGCTGACCCTGACGATGACCAACCTGCTGGATTCGCGTGGTAACCGCTTTGCCCTGGGAACGCCCTTCGTTCCGGGCAGCGATGGCTATCTGACCCCGCTCCGCCCGCGAACAATCCGGATTGCCGTCGATGTCGCTTACTAGATCACTGGGCTTGCGACATTAATTTGATTGTTATCAGGTGTGATTGCCGATCTCCCACTTCCGTCCGCAAACGATATTTGACGACAAAGCCGGCGATGCAGGCTGGGACATGGAAATACTCAAGCTGGAGCTGGCCGATCTTTCCCTGCCAGAATTAGACATTGATCTGGGCCTGTCCATGATCGCCAGAACATGCTCATCTTCGTGAACAACATGCGGAGGAATTTTTCCCGAGGCAATTTGGCAAAATACACAGGCCATGCGTCATCTTTGCTTTGCAGAGCAGGTTTGCGCATAGTATCTTGGTTTGACCCGACTGCGTTTTTGTCGAAATACGACCTCCTTCGGGCATCTGGCACATAAGCCTGAGCGTGACGTTGTATAGGGGGCAGGTCGACGTTGCATTTGTCGAGGGAGTTCGGCAAGAGGCTAGGCATTTACGGAACGGTTTCCAAATGCATAGTTCAGGACATAAACTAACCTATCGCCCGGAAATCGACGGTATGCGCTGCATAGCGGTGGCGGCTGTTTTGATTTATCACCTGAAGATCACAGTCGCAGGAACCTCTATTCTGCCAGGGGGCTTTCTTGGCGTTGATTTGTTCTTCGTTCTGTCTGGCTTCCTGATTACCAAAATCCTCTTAGAGGAATTGCAAACGCAGGGCAGCATCGGCTTTGGCCGGTTCTATGCACGGCGTGCGCGACGTATTATACCCCCCCTGCTATTGGTCATGCTGGTCAGCATTCCTGTGGCCTTGGCCGTTTTGCTTCCGAGCGAGCTAAGCCGTTTTGGTATGTCGCTGCTGACCAATCTATTTTTCGTGAGCAACCTTTTCTGGGCAGATCAGCTTGGTAGCTACGGAGCGCAGTCTAGTCTGCTGCAACCGTTTCTCCATACTTGGAGCCTTGCGATCGAAGAGCAGTTCTACCTTCTTTTCCCTCTGGCTCTGATTGGTTTGTTCAAAATCGGTGCGCGAAATGCGATCTGGATCGGAATCGTTGCCTTGGCCCTTATCAGTCTTGTGATCGCTCATTTGACCACGCTCCATCGGGCAGACCTTTCCTTTTTCTCGCCCGCTAGTCGGGCGTGGGAATTGCTAGCTGGCTCCGGGCTTGCATATCTGTCTCAAAAACGTCCGGATGCTCTGCGCACGGGGCGGTTCGCGGGCTTTGTTCCCCTAATTTCTCTTATCGTTATCGTCGGCTATTTCGTCGCCTTTCACTTTGGCCAACACACACATCCTGGTCTACCCACTTTGCCTTTCATCTTGGCATGCTGTGGGCTTTTGTGGTTTGCTCAGCCGGGTGAGCCGGTGACGAAAATTCTGTCCACCTCTCCCTTTGTGTTCATTGGAAAGCTCTCTTATTCAATTTATCTGTGGCACTTTCCGGTATTTGCCTTCGGTCGACTGACCAACTTGGACGGCGTGACCGCAGCGGACCATGCGCTTTGGATTGTTGTCACCCTCGCCCTCTCGGCTGCGGGCTACTACGCGGTCGAAAAGCCGTTTCGCTTTCGCATACCGGGCCGGGCCTTTGCGGCGACGACATTTATCGCCACTCTCGCAATCGTGATTTTTGCCGGGCTAAGCAGCTTCACCGATGTGCTGTCGCAGCATCGGCTTGCCAAGCTCGAAGCGCTCTATCAGGGCAACAATTACGACAATGAACTGCTGCGTAAGCAATCTTGGTCCATCCTGAAGGATTTAAATCCAGATTCCAAAGAAGGTGAACCGCAGGCCCATGTGGCGTCACGCCACGAGAAAGAAGATCTTTGGTTCAGAGATACAGGCGGTCCGAAGATATTGGTCGTAGGAAATTCCCACAGCAAAGATTTCTTCAATGGGCTCCATCTGAACGCGGATGAGTATGAAGTCGCGCGCTATGGTCTTCGCAGCGAGTTTGCCAAGTCCGAAGTTGATGCACTTTTCGCCTCGCCGAACTTTGCCGCAGCCGATCTTGTCATGGTTGCGACAAAATATGATTCCACCAAGATGGCAAACCTGAGCGCCGCCCTTCAAGGCATGCGCGCGCGCGAAAAAAAGGTCTTGCTGATTGGGAACACGGCAGAGTTTGAATCACCCGGCGTGCTGCCAATATTCGATTGGTACTTGCGGCGTTCCGGGGATCCCGCAAGCCTTGAAAAACTGAATGCGCTTGCTCCGCGCTATGAGGTTGCCAGCGTCGCGCCGCTCAACCTGGCTTTGCATGATCTTGCTGACCAACTGGATATCCGGTTTGTTTCGCGTAGGGATTTGGTGTGTGACGATGCGGTCGGGTCTTGTCGTTTGATGACGCCTGATGGGAAGAAGGCGATGTTTGACGGGCACCACTGGACGTTGGACGGTGCGCGCTACTTTGTGCGGCGCGCCCTTGAACAAGGCCTTTTAGAGTAGCGCGCTAGCGTTCTGCGTTGTCGCCCGGGACGGGGTATTTGTGCTGGCCTGCGACCTATGAATGAGTGCCGGCGAGCATGGCGCATGATCCAGAGAAACGTATCCTCTCCGCCAAATGGTCTCTGGCTTCGAAATCGGGGACAAGGTATCGCCTGAACGCGCGCATTTCAGCCACGAATTCCGAGCAACATATCTGAGTTAAGTAGTTGTAATAAAGGGAAAATGAAAATGGTGCCCGAGGGCGGATTCGAACCACCGACACAGCGATTTTCAGTCGCTTGCTCTACCAACTGAGCTACTCGGGCATCTCGGCCTGCGTGATGCGCTGGCCGCGTTAGGAAGCGACGCTATAGGCGGGGCTATTGCTGCTTGTCCAGCCTAAAAATAGCGGTTTTGTTGCGGCTGTTCAGTCCTCTCCATTTCGGCCTGAACCGCGGGTGACATGTTCGGCGAGTTCATCCGGCGAAACCGCTTGTCCGGGGATTTTATAACCGTCGCCCAACCATTGTAGCAGATCGCGATCCTTGCACCCGGCGCTGCAGAAAGGTGCCCATTTTTCTGCTGCGGGATTGCGGCAAACCGGACATTTCGGAGGTTTTGATCCGGCCATCTGCTATCCTTGAGCCAGAATTCCGGGAAACAGGCCGGAGATCAGGATCGCTGTTATGACCAGCGGGCAAAGCCAGCGCACCAGGAAAAGCCAGATGCGTTGCAAATTTCCGTCCAGCCCGTTTTCACTGTCAATCAGTCGCCGGTCGGCGATCCAGCCGATAAAAATCGAGACGAGAAGCGCAGATGCCGGCAGCAGTATTTTTGCGGTCAGTTCGTCGATGATTCCGAAGACCGGCTGTCCGGAAAAGATCATGAAGTCGAACGGCTGGAAATCTGCCTGGCTGTTGAACGAGAAACTTGCCCAGGCACCGATAAGAAACGCAAGTCCGCCCAATATGATGGTAACCAGCCAGCGGGGCTTTTTGAAACGCCCGATGGCCCAGCTGACGGATGCCTCAAGAAGGGCGACCGAACTGGTCAGCGCGGCAAAAAATACCATGATGAAGAACAGCAAGCCGATCAGTGACCCGGCCGGCATTGTCTGGAACGCGACCGGCAGATTGACGAACAACAATCCAAGACCGCCCTGCACCTGTTCCTGACCGTCCAATATCGCCGTCAGGCTGGCGGGAGCCAGCACTGCGAAGGTGATCGGAAAGATCGCCAGCCCGGCGATGATGGCAACCGATGTATCAGCAGTGGCAATCTGCGCTGAGGTCTTCGCGAGATTTATGTCCCGCGAAGCATAGGCACCATAAGTGATCATCAGCGCGGACCCCAGCGAAAGGGAGAACAAAGCCTGCCCGAGTGCTGATAGCTGGACCGACGGGTCAAGCAATCGTGCCGGCTCAAAATCAAACAGAAAGGCAAGCGCAGCGCCGAAGGATCCGGTAAACGCGCCGTAGATCGTGATCGCGATCAACAGCAGGAAGAAAATCGGCATCAGCCAGACGGCGACTTTCTCAATGCCGTTGCTGACACCGCGACCGACAGCAAATATCGTGAGCGCCATGAAGATGGCGTGCATCGCCAGCATCTCGTTGCTGTTCGCCTGCAAAGCGGGCAATATCCCCTGCACTTCGTCAACCGAACTGCCTTGTAGCGCGCCTTGGCCTATGTTGCCCGATCCGATAGCACCGGCGAAATCTCCTGCGAACACGCCGATGAAATGAACGATCCACCCCGCCAACACGCTATAATAGGTGAGGATAAGGAAGGCACCGACCATTCCGATAGCGGCACCGGCCGACCACCAGCTCGACGCGCGCGATTCACGCGCAACCCGCTTCATGCTTTCGATAGCAGAGCCCTGGCCGTGGCGACCTATGAGCGTCTCGGAAAGCAAGATCGGCAGCCCGATCAGCAAAACGCAAAAAATGTAGAAGATGACAAAGGCACCGCCGCCGTTCGCTCCGGCTTCAGCCGGAAACCGGACCAGATTGCCAAGCCCGACTGCCGAACCAATAGCGGCCAATACAAATGCGGTTCGCGAGGACCAACCCTCTTTCCCCGGTGCTACTGCGCCTGCCATTTATGATTCTCCCCGTTTACTCGAGCCGGTTGCGGCCTTGTTGCTTTTGTTACTAGCTGCGCATCAACATCGGGCCAAGCGGTTTTCCGGCAAAAATATGAACGTGCAGATGAGCCACTTCCTGATGGCCGTGTTTGCCGATATTGGCGAGCAGGCGATAGCCCGGTTCGACCATCCCGGCTTCGCGCGCAACATGACCTACAGCGCGTACGAATCCGGCGATTTCGGCCTCACTCGCTGTTGCCGAGAAATCATCCCAGCTGACATAGCGGCCCTTCGGGATCACCAGGATATGCTCGGGGGCCTGCGGATTGATATCGTGAAAGGCTAGCACCCATTCGTCTTCATAGACGGTTTTATTGGGAATTTCGCCGCGCAGAATTTTGGCGAAAATATTATCGTTGTCATAGGGCTCGGTCGGGTCGATCGCCATCAGCTTGCTCCTCTTGCGGCTTTTTCTTCCAGACCGGACAAGCCCTCGCGGCGCCCAAGTTCGGCGATCACATCGTCAAGCGACAGGTCCATGTCGGCGAGCAGCACCATCAGGTGAAACAATAGGTCGGCCGCCTCTCCGGTCATCCCCGCCTTGTCATCAAGCACGGCGGCAATTACCGCTTCGGTCGCCTCTTCGCCAAGCTTTTCAGCCATTTTGGCGCGGCCCTTGGCCCGCAGGCTGGCAACATAGCTTGTTTCGGGCTCCGCTTCGCGGCGGGCCAAAATCGTCTGTTCGAGAGATTTGAGAATATCGGTCATCTTGGGCGGTTTGCGCGACCTGCCGCCTGTTCGTCAAGCCCTAGCAGCACAAGTTTGCCCGTCCGCAGAAAAAGAGCCGCCTGATCCCCTGCCGCACCGCAACAGGGATGGCAGGAAGCGCCCGAATCACGGACTTCAGGCTTTTTTCCTGCGCTTGGCAACCAGGCGGCCGACAACCAGACCAAGCACGCCAAGACCGAGCATCAAGAGATTGGATGGTTCGGGCACCTGGGTTCTGCCGCTGGCCGTTCCGTGCAAGCTGCTTGATTTGACCGCAGATGCTTTCAGCGTTCCGGAGACACTGCCATTTCCCGGCGACGCCCAGCCGGTGCCTCCGAGGTCATGCACCGCTCCTTGATTGTCCGAATGCCCAGCTCCTTCGGCGGGAACCCCGTTGACCACAGCCATTGCGGCAGCGCTTAGTAAAATTGTACTTTTCAAGAACGTCACGACCGTTTTCCATTTTCATGCCCGAAAGCCGATGAATATGATTAAGCAATATTCCGGCCAGATCGACAAAGGCCGCGGTTTCGAACGGGCAGTTTGGTTAACGGCTTGTCATAAATTTTCAGAATGTAAAGGAACCCGACATTATCCGTCGGCAGCATAGGCCAGATTCAGGCTGTTCTTACAGTTCCGGTCAGGGTCAGACCCGGGCCGGAAGCTTCGCCGCCCTCAGCGCGGCATGGGCGTCGGCTATTGTATGTTCGCCGAAGTGGAATATCGAGGCCGCCAGCACCGCATTGGCATGGCCTTTGGTTACCCCTTCTACGAGATGGTCGAGATTTCCGACGCCGCCGCTGGCCACGACCGGAATGGATACGGCGTCGGCAAGAGCGCGGGTCAGCTCCAGATCATAGCCGTCGCGGGTGCCGTCGCGGTCCATCGAGGTGACCAGCAACTCCCCTGCCCCCAGATCGGCCATCCGGACAGCGTGCTCGAGCGCATCGATGCCGGTAGGCGTGCGACCGCCATGGGTGAAAATTTCCCATCGGCCATCGGCCACGCGGCGGGCATCGATAGAGGCAACCATGCATTGGCTGCCGAAGCGGGTAGCAATATCGCTGACCACTTCGGGACGGGTTACAGCCGCGCTATTCACCGCCACCTTGTCCGCTCCAGCCATAAGCAGTGCCCGCGCATCATCCGCCGTGCGCACACCGCCGCCGACAGTCACCGGCATGAAGCAGACCTCGGCCGTGCGCCGGACGACATCGATGATCGTATCCCGATTTTCGTGGGATGCGGTGATGTCGAGGAAACAGAGCTCATCAGCCCCTGCGGCATCATAAGCCTGAGCCTGCTCGACCGGATCACCGGCGTCCTGCAGATCAACGAAATTGACGCCCTTGACCACGCGGCCATTGGCAACATCGAGACAGGGAATGACGCGGATACGAACGGTCATGCGCTTAAAACCGTTCGTCTCGAGTGAAGTCGAGAGACGCTGTGCTGCATTTCCAAAATGTCTCGACTGCGCTCGACACGAACGGATAGCACCCGATCAACCACGATTGGCCATCGCAATCGCGGTCGCCAGGTCCAGCCGGCCATCATACAGCGCCCGGCCGGTAATCACGCCTTCCACGCCGTCCTTGGCAAACTGGCTGAGCATATGGATATCATCCAGCCCCTTGACGCCGCCGCTGGCGATCACCGGAATTTCGACGCCGCGCGCCAAATCCACGGTAGCTTCGATATTGCAGCCGGTCAGCATGCCGTCGCGGCCGACATCGGTAAACAGGATCGAGGCGACGCCTGCGTCCTCAAAGCGCCGTGCAAGATCGCGCACGCTGACATCCGACACATCAGCCCAGCCTTCGGTCGCGACCATGCCGTCGCGCGCGTCGACAGCAACAACGATGCCGCCTTCATATTCTTTCGCCATATCCTTGACGAAATCCGGATCCTTGAGCGCCGCTGTGCCAATCACCAGCCGCGCCACGCCCAGTCCGAACCAGCGTTCGACCGTCTCGCGATTGCGGATCCCGCCACCCAATTGCACATAGCCAGGAAAGCTGGCGATAATGGCTTCGACCGCTTCGGCATTTTTGGGTGAGCCGGCAAAGGCGCCATCGAGATCGACGACGTGAATATGCTCGGCACCGGCAGCGGCAAATAGCCCCGCCTGCTCCGCCGGATTGTCGCCGTAAACCGTAGCGCGATCCATATCGCCTTCTGCCAGACGCACGACTTCGCCGGATTTGAGATCAATTGCAGGAAATACGATCATTTCGAAAATTCCGTTCGTAGTGCGCGTGTCGAACCATGGCGATCTGACGAGAAAGGTCCTTCGACAGGCTCAGGACGAACGGCATTCAGCATTGTCATGGTTTCCACTCCAGAAAACGGTTGAGAAAGGCCAGTCCGTAAGCCTGGCTTTTCTCCGGATGAAATTGCACACCGACAATATTGTCGCGGCCAACCGCCGATACCAGTGGCCCGCCGTGGCTGGTCTTGGCCAAGATATCCGCCTCTTGCGCGGTATCAAAATGATAGCCGTGCAGATAATAAGCTTCGCCGGGCTCGAGCAGATCGTGCCCTTCAGTCGGAGTCACGTCATTCCAGCCCATATGCGGGATTTTTATAGCATCGCTTGCGGGTTCAATTGCTTTTACGGTGCCGCCAATCCAGCCGAGACCGTCATGCTCGCCAAATTCTATCCCTTTGTCCGCGAGCATCTGCATCCCGACACAAATGCCGAGAAAAGGCACGCCTTCCTTTCGGATCCGCGCTTCAAGAGCATCAATCATTCCGTCGATGGCAAATAGAGCGTCGCGGCAAGCACCGAAGGCGCCAACACCCGGCAATATGATCCGGTCCGCGCGCGCCACCAGTTCAGGGTCTTCGGTGACAGAGACGTTCCCCGCCCCTGCGGCCATCAATGCATTATGGACACTATGCAAATTGCCTGCGCCGAAATCTATGAGAGCGATGGTTTCAGACATAGCGCCCATCAACCGCCGAAGGCGCTCACATTGGAAAGCCCTCGATTGTTTTCACGCAAAGCCGCGAAGGCGCAAAGAATCTGCGGCTCGCGGATAATCTTCGCGCCTTCGCGGCTTCGCGTGATAAATTCATGAGAAAAAGCCCGCCGGCGCGGGAAGGACAACTCAGCCACCCAATTGCCCCTTGGTCGAAGGAATCGCGTCGCCCTTGCGCGGGTCGCGTTCGACTGCCTGGCGCATCGCCCGGGCGAAACCCTTGAAAATGCTTTCCGCAATATGATGGTTATTCTCGCCATAGAGCAGTTCGATATGCAGCGTGATACCCGCAGCATCAGCGACGCTGTGGAACCAGTGTTTGAACAATTCGGTGTCCATCTCGCCGAGCCGTTCCTGGGTAAAGCCGGCATTCCAGACAAAATAGGGCCGGCCGGAAATATCCAGCGCGACCCGGCTCAGAGTTTCGTCCATCGGTGAATAGGCGCTGCCGTAGCGCACGATACCCGCTTTGTCGCCGAGCGCCTGGTTGATCGCCTGGCCCAGCGCGATGGCGCTGTCTTCGGTGGTGTGATGCTGATCGACATGGAGATCGCCCTTGATCCGCAAACTCAGGTCTATCAGCGAATGGCGCGAAAATTGTTCGATCATATGGTCGAGAAAACCGATGCCGGTGGACACGTCATATTGACCGGTCCCGTCGAGGTTCAACTCGACAAATATCTCGGTTTCCTTGGTGTTTCGTTCAATTGTCGCTGTTCGCATGCAACAGGCCTATAATGGCTTGGACAAATCAGGCAAGAATTTCGCGGTCTTTGGTCAACGCAAAATTCATTTTACGCTCTTGACCCGATGCCCGCTACGCGCCACCTAGTGCAAATGAGTGATGATGCACCCGATAGCCTGATTCCATATGATGAAATCGTACAGGAGGCCCTGCGCGCAGTCGTAGGCCGGGTGCTGGGAGAAGTTGTCAGAGATGGCCTTCCCGGCGAGCATCATTTTTACATCACTTTCAAGACCCGTGCGCCCGGCGTGGATATTCCCGATCATCTGATCGCGCGTTTCCCGGACGAGATGACGATCGTTATCCAGAACCGCTATTGGGACCTGAAGGTCGACGAGGACCGTTTCGAAGTCGGCCTGAGCTTCAACCAGATCAGTTCGATGCTGCATATCCCGTTTGCAGCGATCACCTCCTTTGTCGATCCGGCGGTGGATTTTGCCCTGCAATTCCACGTCGACGAGGTCGAAGGCGATATAAATGGCCACGACCCCGCCGAGAATGATGGCGAGACAGAAGCGGTCGAGATAGTCGATGATGGATCCAACGTGGTAACGGTGGACTTCGGCAAGAAAAAGTGAGCGGGACCCGCACAGAGACCGACTCTCTTGGCGAGATACAGGTTCCCTCCGATGCCTATTGGGGCGCACAGACCCAGCGCAGTATCGAGAACTTCCCCTTTCCGCGACAAGAACGCATGCCGATCCGGCTGATCCACGCTCTTGCTGCGGTCAAACAGGCGGCAGCCCGGGTCAATGGCATCCATGGCTTGGAACCGGAAATCGCCGCCGCCATCGAAAAAGCGGCGAATGCCGTACGTACCGGCGAATATGACAACCAGTTTCCCCTGACGATCTGGCAGACCGGGTCCGGTACCCAGTCGAACATGAACGTCAATGAAGTGATCGCCGGCGTTGCCAACGAGGCAATATACGGCACAAGAGGCGGAAAATATCCGGTCCATCCCAACGACCATGTCAATCGCGGGCAATCGTCCAATGACAGCTTCCCCACCGCGATGCATGTTGCGGCGGCGCGGGCGCTTGAAGTCGAATTGTTCCCGGCGCTCGAACAATTGCACGATGCGCTGGCGGAAAAGGCGCGGCAGTGGAAATCCATCGTCAAGATCGGCCGCACCCATTTGCAGGACGCGACCCCGCTCACCCTGGGGCAGGAATTTTCCGGCTATGCGACGCAACTGGTCGCGGCGCGCGACCGGATCGAGTCCGTATTGCCGCGACTATTGCAACTGGCGCAGGGCGGCACGGCGGTCGGAACCGGTCTCAATGCACCGGAAAATTTCGGCGAGAATATCGCCAAGGAAATCTCCAAGATCACCGGCATGAAGTTCACCTCCGCCCCGAACAAGTTCGCCGAACTGGCCGCGCATGACACGATGGTCGAATTGTCCGGCACGCTCAACACGCTGGCGGTCTCGCTGACCAAGATCGCCAATGATATCCGCCTGCTCGGCTCCGGCCCGCGCTCCGGCCTCGGCGAGCTCGACCTGCCGGCCAATGAACCGGGCAGTTCGATCATGCCGGGCAAGGTCAATCCGACCCAGTGCGAGATGCTGACCATGGTCGCCGCGCAGGTTATTGGCAATAATCAGGCGGTGACCGTTGGAGGTCTGCAAGGGCATCTGGAACTCAATGTATTCAAGCCCCTGATCGCCGCCAATGTGCTGCGTTCGATCGAGATAATTTCCATCGGCATGTCGAGCTTTTCCGAACGCTGCGTGGAAGGTCTGGAGGCTAATGAAGCGCGGATCAAAGAACTGGTCGACAATTCGCTCATGCTAGTCACCGCCCTTGCCCCGGTGATCGGCTATGACAAGGCTGCGGCAATTGCCAAATATGCCCATAAAACCGGCCAGACCCTGCGCTCATCCGCGCTGGAGCTCGGTCTGGTTGACGCAGAAACCTACGATACCCATGTAAGACCAGAGAATATGGTCGGAAATCATTCCTGATCCGGGAACAAGAACATGTCGCTAATCAGAAACATCTTCACCACCGCAGTGGGCTACGAAGCGCGCAAGCATACCAAGGGTCATGGCTTGCGGAATTTCGGCCTCGGCATGCTCGCCGCCCGCATAGCGACCCGGTCCGTCCCCGGCGCGCTGCTGGTCGGCGGAGCATTGATCGCGAAAAAGCTCTATGATGACAAGAAAGAGGCAGAAGCCCTACCCGCATCCGAGGCGGTGATTGATATTGAGGGCAAGCCGGTTCCGGAGAAAAGCGCCGGTTGAAGCGGGGCGTTTGGTGCATTTGGAAAAATGTCGTCGCTGTCTGCGAGCGGAATAAGAAGAGGATAGAATAAGTGCACTGTTGGCACCGTAATTCTAATTCAATTATATACGCAACCGGGGACTATGAGAACATCATCCCGACAGGACAGCTGGCACTGCGACCTTCGTAAACAAAAGCACCTTGCCAGTTACGGTCACAGATCGGGGATTGTTGCAACTGTCACGGTAATTTCCCGCTGCGCGGTCGATGTGGGTCGCGCCCGCTTTCATATGCACGCGCTTGTACCAACCGGTGCGGCACAGCTGCGCCAGGCTCTCGGCATCATGGACATCGCTCTTGTTGACTCTGGCCGACAAGGCCTTCCTGGCATGGCGCGCGCAGATGCAGGTCACTGGCACATCGCGCTCGGCCAGACCGTGATAGAGAAATGTCGACAGCGGCCCCGTCTCCAGCACCACCCGGGTCAGGCCTGCGCAGTGCTTCAACAGCCACTTTGCCAGCACATCAGGGTCACTCGCCACCACATCCCGGCGGATCACCGAGCCTGCATCATCGACTACACAAATATGTGTGGTCTTGTCAGATACATCTAATCCTGCATAAATAGTCATCGGTCACTCTCCTTCTTTGGAACCCCTCGCGGGTGATTCCATATCAAGCAGGAGAGTGGCTACATCAATTACGCAACGTCACCGGAATTTGTCACCGGAATTGCGCGGCAATAATAAATTGGGAAATTCTCAGAGCGTAACTTTACCTTGAGATAATTTGACTGCAAAGTCATAAAAATTGTTGGAAACAATTTTCTTTACACCTGGACCAATGGCCCAAATCTCAACATTGGGCGACGCCTCTGTATTTATGAAAAAGTAAACGCCTGTGCCATCTTCGGATATTGGAATGAAAGATTCCTGTTCTGCTCCATCTTGCTTGAAATTGCGAAGTTGTTTGGTCACAGAAACAACATCTTGCCACAATGGAGGACCCACGCCATCAGTTTCCAAAAGGCCATAAATTTCGATCCCATGGGCAATCACGGCTCCAAACTCTTCTAGGAATGTCTTGTACTCTGTTGGGAATACCACGCCTAGCTCCTCCTGCGCTTGATTAATCGCAACCCCACTAGCTGGACCCGCGACCTCACCTGACGCACAGAGTGTATCAAAATTGCTGTTCATCCTCTTTGGGCCTCTTTCACTATTCAACAATTCGGCCAGATCTTATATAGCTTTGGTAACGGTCCTGCCAATAGGTTTCCGAATATCTAGTTTGACGTACTGGGCCACCCGGACCCGGTATGTGTAGCGGACCACCAGTTGAGGGATTGTAACGGTTTTGAGTGCGGGTGACCTCAATGAGCCGGCCCGTTTCTCGGCCCACGTGGTGCAATTGAAGGGGCTCCCCTTCACCTCTTGAGTTTCTTACGAATGGGGCCTGACCATTTTTCATACGAATGATGTTCTGCGAGCTCAGGTCAATATCAGAGCGCTGTATAACCAATTCGCCACGATGGCGCGTAATACCAGTCCAAGTCTTACTATTCGAATTACCGTGGTGGAATTACCGTGACAGTTGCAACAATCCCCGAACTTTGGTTTTCGGACCAGGTTTTTCGACTATCAATCTTTGTCCGATCTTCCCCTGCATATCTTCAAGCCATCGCGTCACAGATCGGGGATTGTTCCAACTGTCACGGTAATTCCACAAACGCACGGTTTCGTGACAGATATCGATGCCGCGCTCGAACAGTAGGTCCTCGACGTTCCGCAAACTCAGCGGAAAACGAACGTACAGCATAACAACAAGGCGGATCACCTCAGGAGATGAATTGAAGTAGCAGAATGGGTTATCGGACTTGCTCATCCAGGTCATTTAGCAGCGCCTCTACTAATCAGCCACTTTGCTTTGACAGCACCGTACATGAAATGAGGATGGCTACTTCAATTAGGCAACGTCATCGTAATTCTATCGGATTCTACAACGAATCCCCATAAATCTAAGCGCTTCTGCCATATTTTCGCCAATACGCTTCCCTTCTGGTTGGTCTAAGGGACCAACGGCATCAGAAACGAAGATATCATCCAACCCAGAACCTTGTTCTGTTACAATCTTGATGCTCTTCCCTTCTTCTCCATATTCGTAATGAAATCTGTCGGTTCGTTGGACAAAGAATTCTCCGACCTTTTCCACGCCTTGCTTATTTATCCACTGAAACATAGATCACCTGACGATAATTGGATGGGTCACTGCTGGGTTAGCAGCAAGTTTTCGAATCTCAAGACCGTAAAATGTCTTGCTGCGATCGAACTGGATGGATTACCGTGACAGTTGCAACAATCCCTGAGCCTTGGATTTAGGGCCAGGTTTTTCAGCTATCAATCTTTGTCCGATTTTCTCCTGCATATCTTCAAGCCATCGGATTGATCCTATCGGGCGACCGGTGAATTACCGGAATTACCGTGACAGTTTACCTAATGCACTAAATAGAGATCGCGCTGATCCGTCCATCCTTCAACCCTAAAACGGCGCGAAACAAAATTTCCTACATCGGCAACAATCTATCCAACATCACGCAAAATAGCGCCTCCTTGGCCCGAACTTTGACAAACTTTGGAGCAGATTCTGCATTGAAGGCATGGTTTCCAGCCTCTCCGCAATCCACCCGCAATTGCTCACAACCCGAATTTCGGTGAGCAGAACCCATCCTCCCAATTGCAATATTGATTGCAACTGACATTGCTGTAAGCTGTGTGAGAACCGCCAATATGAAGCGGCACAGGAGAGCATATTGGCAACCACCGCGCAAATGGGGCATTCCCCCCGCAAATTCTTTGGCTGGACCAATGTCGGGCTGTTCTTCTTCATCCAGTTTGCCGCATCCGGCTTCGTCTATTTCGCCTATTCGGTGGTCTTTCCGGTGATGGTCGAGACCATGAACTGGAACCGCGGCTCCGCCTCCATTGCCCAGTCGGTCGCGCTGATAACGCTCGGCTTGTCTTATCCGCTGACCGGCTATTTGCTGAGCCGGTCGGGTGTCCGCAGGACCGTCACCATCGGACTGCTGGTGATGCTGGCCGGCCTTCTGCTGCTGGTCTTCGGCGTCACCGAATTATGGCACTGGATCCTGGTCTGGGGCGTGGTCATGGGGCTGTCTTTCAGTCTGACCGGCCCGATCTGCGCGCAGACCGCCATGATCAGCTGGTTCAGCATCAAGCGATCGACGACAATCGGCATAGTCATGACCGGTGGCGCACTCGGCGGCGCGATGGCCCAGCCGGCGCTGGCCGAGATCATGGATCGGCTTGACAGCTGGCGGGCCGCCTGGACCATTGCCGCCGCGATGGTCGTCATTGCGCTGGTCGCGACGCGGTTCATCATCAATCGGCCGGGCGATATCGGTCAATTCGCCGATAATATCGATCCCGCATGCGCAGTCAGTGACCAGCAGGCTCATCACACACGTCCCAAAACCTACCGCACTGCGCATGAATGGACGGTCCGGGAGATCATACGCAAACCGACTCTCTATCTGATGATGGTGATTTCCATCGGGTATCTCGGGACATTTTTCGCGATGCTCAACCACGGTGTGCTCCACCTGACCGACAACGGTCTGACCAAGATCGAAGCGGCGGCGATATTCGGTCTTCTGATTCTGGGCAGCGGGCTGGCACGGATTCCGGCTGGCTGGCTTGGCGACCAGATCGAGCTGCGCTGGACGATATTCGGATCAACCGCGCTGATGGCGCTCGCTCTTGCGGGCTTCTGGCTGGGCCACGGGATCTTGCTGCTATCGGTGACGGGCATGTTGTTCGGCGCCGGCTATGGCGGCCTGCTGGTCTTGCTCCCCGCCGCTATCGGCAATTATTTCGGCGAACGCGCCTTCCCGATCATCAATTCATTTTTCGCGCCTGTGGTTCTGCCCTTCGCAGCCGCCGCTCCCGCCGGAGCCGGCTTTGTCTTCGAGGCAACCGGCAGCTACGACTTCGCATTTGCCGGGGCGATCATCCTGCTCGCCGCCGGAATGCTCGCCGCCTTTTGCCTGAAGCCACCGGCGACGCCCGCCTAGATATTGCCGTCGCTGGAGAGCAGTGCGGCAATCGGTCTTGTGCCAGGACGGCGCGCCAGCACAATCATCAATATGGTCGTGAACGGCACCGCCAATATGGCACCGGGGATACCCCACAGACTGCTCCAGATGGCCAACGAAACCAGCACCACCATCGGGCTGAGATTCACCGATTTGCTGAGCATCTTTGGCTCCACGACATTGCCGATAATCACCTGGGCGGTGGTCATCAGGCCGGTGGCGATCAACGGTATGGTCAGCGTCCCGAACTGGGCCACAGCGAAAAGCGCGGGAAAGGCCACGCCGACGAAGGAACCGATATAGGGAATATAGTTGAGCAGCCCGATGATGATCGCCCACAGGGCGGCATATTCCACGCCCAATATCAGCAAGATCACCCAGCAGATGACACCGAGGATGATGTTGATCAGCGTCTTGGTCGCCAGATAGCTACCGATATCATGGTTGATCCGGGTGATCATGTTGAGCGTGTCGGTGGAATCGCTATCCGAGCCGAACGCACGGCGCACTTTTTCCGGAAAGCCGGTGATCTCGCTAAGCAGGAACGAAGCATATAATATTGTGATGAAGACAAATCCGCCGAAGCTGGTCAGCGAGGACAGGACCGACTGGGCCAGCGCTGCAATATCGATCTCGGTGAAGAATCGCGTCGCAAATTCGCTGACCGCCTTGGCCACAGCTTCCGTGCCCCGGTCAAATATCGCCGCCGGAGAAGCCATAAGCTCCGAAATCTCGGGCCGGCCGACGGTTTCATTCCCCGGCATCGGGAACCATGCTGCGAACAGATTCTCCAGATTACGCTGGTATACGGGCAGCGATGGCACCAGATTCTGCAAGCTGGCCACCAACATCCGGGTCATGGCAAAAAGCAGTGCCAATACCCCCACCAGTGCGAGCGTCGCCCGCAGCCACAACGGCGTTTGGCCCAGCCCCGGAATACGGGCAACCGTGGCGCTCGCGGCATACAGAATCTGTAACAATATGATCGCGGTCACGATCGGCAATATGATATCCTTGCCGACGTAAAACAGCCAGCCGACCATAATCGTAATGCCGATCGCAAAAAATATGGTGCTGATGCGTCCCTGAATCATGGTTTCGGGATAGCCGGAATATAGCGGACTGTCATCAGCATGATTGCATCATGCAGCCGCTGTGCAAAAACATCGGGACAAGCATCTTGACGCGATGCGCCCTTCTCGGCCAATAGCCGCTATGGCCGACAATATAGCTTCCCAGAATATCGACAATGATCACCGCGAACTGAACCGCAGGGGCCTGCTGTTCGTGCTGTCGTCTCCGTCGGGGGCCGGCAAATCGACATTGGCGAAGATGTTGCTGGAAGCCGACGACGAGATCGCCATGTCGGTCTCCGTCACGACCCGCCCGAAGCGCCCCGGCGAGCAACATGGCAAGGACTATTATTTTGTCAGCGGCGACGAGTTCGAAGAGATGGTAGCCGATCATAGCTTCCTCGAATATGCCACCGTATTCGGCAACCGCTATGGCACGCCATCGGTTCCGGTTAACCAGAGCCTCGAGGAAGGGCAGGATGTCCTGTTCGACATCGACTGGCAGGGCACGCAGCAATTATACCAGCGCGCCGGCCAGGACGTAGTGCGGGTCTTCATTCTGCCCCCTTCGCTTGGCGAGTTGCGCAACCGTCTCGAAAGTCGCAACACCGACGCATCGGACGTCATCGAAAGCCGCATGCAGCGCGCCGCCAGCGAGATCAGCCACTGGGACGGCTATGACTATGTCCTGATCAATGACGATCTCGAAGCCTGCTTTGCCAAGGTGAAGCAGATTCTCGCTACCGAGCGCATGCGCCGTGCGCGGCAAACCGGTCTAATCGGGTTTGTCCGGGATCTGATGGCCGAGTGATCAGACGCGCAAAGCTAAAGAACTTTTTGCGCTAGAATATATTGGGGCATGATATGAAGAGATTGTTACCTGGCAGTGCTGCTATCGGCGCGATGCTTGCACTTTCGGCTTGTGGTGGCGGGACTGTTGCATCGACACCCGCCCCTCCTGTCTCGACTCCCGGCCCGGCACCCGCCCCAACCTATACCAGAATTGATGACCTTGCCGGAAACCAGACATTTCAAACTGCAACGCTGACATTTACCGTTAGCGAAGACTTGAAACTGGCTAACCACACTACCAATAATTTTGGCTCCGGTTCTGTAATCACCTATAACGCGACGAACGATAGCTATACATTTACCAGTACCGGGGGAACGGCACAGACCTTCTTCCCCAGCGATTCTGATCAGGTCAATTCTGATAGCAGCACCATGCATTGGGACAAGTCCGTCAACGGCTCTAGCCATAACGCGACACTGACCAGACCGGTGAGCACGACCGACATCGAATTATCCTATACCCGATTGGGTACCTGGAAACAGATCGATACAAATAGCCGCGTGCAACAGATCGAATATTTTATCACAGGCGTACCGACCGTGACCAGCGATGTCCCGAAAACGGGAACCGCAAATTACAACGCACGGATATATGGCTACGTAATGGTGGGAGATACAGCATCTAGCCTGTCTTTTCTGGATTCCAGCATGGATTTTGATGTCGACTTTGCGTCAGGTGGCATAAGCACCGCGCTCACTTTCATAGGCGCTCGGGCCTTCGACCCGAACAGTGGCACCAATTTCGGCACTGCAAACGGCACCGGAATGATTACAGCTGGCGGACCCGGCTTTTCCGGCACATTCAATGGTGGCATAGCAACGGGCGGGACTTTTTCAGGTGCTTTCTTCGGTCCACAGGCAGCGGAATTCGGACTTGCCTATTTCGTGACCGGCGATGATTTTCTGTCTCAGGGTTTGGCAGCCGGTATCAAAACAGAACTCCTGCCATGAGCCAGTCCAATGGCAGCGGTCACTGACCGGAAAATTGTGGGATATCGGACGGAATCAAAACCCGTTCCGGCCTGGAGAGCTAACCAATAAGGGTCGGTAGCCTGCAACACATGAGCTGGCGCAATAAAAAGGGATGGCATCAGAAGCATTGCATTGGCCGCGCCCAATAGGGGGCGGGCGCGAGGCCTGCTTTTCCGGGAATCGGAGCTTGCCCATGCGGTAGGCAATATATCCCGGACGAGCATTTGCCGATCCGCATCCTGACACCATCCCCCCGATTGAGCTCCGATGCGACCCGATAGCTTATGCTGCTATTCAGGATCATCACCCAGCTGTTGACCGGATAGCATATCGGCGCGGTGCGGCGTTTTCCGTTCGACCAACGGCGATTGGCCATCGATGAAAAGGCGAGTTCGTTGCGTTCTGTGCACCTACCCGAAGGACCTGCTCGTTCATTCCCGACCATCGCCGGCAAAAGAGCGTTGGTTTTGCAGCCCCGACCGGTTACCAAAGGCTGCAACGGCGGATCGCAACAAGGGGCAATATGACAGAAATACGGGAAATTGATGTCCTGATCGTCGGCGGTGGCTTTTCGACCATGCCGCTGATCCGCGAACTGGACGCAAGCGGCATCGGCTGGCTGATGGTTTCGCCAATGGCTCCGATCTGGCAGCAGCTGGAAGCGGCTGATGCCCTGGATTTCGACCTGGTGAGTTCGCTGCAGAGCAGCGTCTACTCCTTCGAGTTGGTCGAGATGCTCAGGGAACAGGGAGAGGATTTTACAGACAACTTCCCAACCGCCCGCGAATTTTACGATATCCACAAGAAATATGCCGAGCGCTACGCCGACCGCATCCACAATGGTCGTGTGGACAGTATCGATAATCACACCGATCACAGCATCGTCCATCTCGAAAGCGGCGAGCAGTTCCGCGCCAATCATGTCGTCGTCGCCACCGCTTTCAGGCGGAAGATGAATGCCAACCTGAAGCAAATCAGCATCGACGGAAGCTTTGCCGGCAAAAGCGTGGCGATCACCTCTACTGGGGACAGCTCGAACCTGCTGATCGCCAAGCTGGTTGCTTATGGCGCGAAAGTGCACCTGGTCACCAATGGCTTCATCATGCTCGACAAGATGTTCGCGACCTTCTCGCCGTTCGACGACGGTCCGCGCTTCGTGCCGCTGGATCAGCTGGAATGTCACAATTTTACCGAGGTCAGCAAATGGAGCTACCGCGCCTTCATCGACGGCGGCTATATCCACGGCCTGATTCACCATCGCTTTGCCAAGCTGTTCGACCGCAACAGCCTCGGCGTACGCCACCCCAAGAGCATCCGGCCGCACAAGGATATCCGCAGCTTCTTCAAAGCCAAAGCACCGGTCGAGAACGGCCATATCGCGATCAAATATTGGCCGATTGATGTCTATAAACTCTATTGCGAGGAGACGCTGGAGCAGAAGATCAGCGCCGGCTATCTGATCAACGACCTGCCGTTTTTCCTGGAACATGGACATGTAAAGCTGTGGGACAAATCAGCGGCCACCATCGACCATGAAGCGAAGACGATCAGCGAAGGCAGCGAGAGCGCGGCCTTCGATATGATCATCGATGGAGATCAGGAAGAGCCGGCTATTCCCGAGATCCGAGTGCATGGTGATGGCGAACCCGCAGCGTTCAGCTATAAAACCCGCGAGCAGTTCATGGGCGTTGTCTCACCCAGGCTCGACAATATCTACACCATCGGCTTCACCCGTCCGTTCACCGGCGGGCTCAACAATATCAGCGAGATGCAATGCCTGCTGGTCCACCGGATGATCGCCGAACCGGAATTCCGCGACAGTATCAAAGCCAATATCGAACAGCGTATCGCCGACTATAACGCGACCTATTATGCGAACCGCCCGGCGAAAAAGACCGACCATCTGGTCTGGTACGGCACCTATACCGATGAAGTCGCCAAGTTGCTCGATATCCGGCCAAGACGCAGCGATACGCCCGGCATGAAGGGGCTGATGAAATATTATATGCACCCCAATAATGTGTTCCGCTTTCGCGAGACCGGCCGCTATGCGGTCGAGGGCGTTGGCGAATTGATTACCCATACCGCGAAACAATATCACGACTATAAAGTGCTGGCGTTACTGGTCATCCGCTACCCGTTTTTCGAGCTGCTGGCGCTTGCCACAATATTGCTCGCGCCGGTCCCCTGGTGGGTCAAGATTCCGGCAGCGATCATCCACAACCGCCTGCCCTTCACGTCGACCTTGGTCGGAAAATTCGGCCTGCCGACAAGAGAGAGCAAAGCCATTTTCAATTACCGCAAGGCGATCAGCTTTCCGGTACTGGCTTATCCGTTGGTGGCGGCAGTCGTGTGGGCGGCGGCGGGTATGGGAGCCGCCTTCGGGTTCTCCGCGGGGTTGCTAGCCTATGTCTACGCGATGATCCATCTGGGTACCGCCAAGGGATGGAACCGCAAGTTTTTCTGCGACATGAAGAGCAAGCGGTCGCCCGAGATGGTCGGGTTTTTTGAGCGGTACCGGAAGGCTTTTGGGCGGGTTAACGGTGGTGGTTAGAGAGAGAATTCGTATGTGGTACTGAGTGCAGACATCTCGAAAACCAAAAAATTCTTGTGCGCCTGCATCATAAGCGCCCAACTCGCTTAGTTGATCTCGATCACTGCCCGGTGACGTATCGCATCAATGAACGCTGTTCAGCTGATTTTAGGACGAGTCTGGGCAGTTACGCAGAGGGTACGTTTTTGACGAACGGGATTGGGGTTCGATTCAGAAGCCAAAGATATAGCACAATTGTATTTCTGAGAGGCGACTCAAATATAAATTAGTCACTTCTGGCGATACGATCTTCATGTTTCTCTTTGTCTGGAAATACAACCTCCAAATCCACTGTATCGCCTTCATCTTTGATCACTTTGCAAGACGTTGCACCGAATGCTTTTGCACGTCGACATTCCTTATCTTTCGCATCTTTCGGTACATCCTCGATAATAATGATAGCCATATTTCTTCTCCTATTTGTTAAGTATCTCAGCAATCTTTTTGGTTGCCACGATATCTGGATCAGCGTTCACTAGTAATTGCCCCAGTTTTCGTTGAGCGGCTGGATTGGCGTTACTTCGAGCCAACAAAAACGCGTAAGACTGTGGAGATTGACCGGCTGGGATCGGGAGATTAGCCGCTACAAAATTTGAGTTTGTCAGAAATCCTACTCTTGAAGCAATGGCAGGAGAAGCTGGGTCGAAATACTCGTCCAGGGCATCCGCCAAATCCCCTATATCAAAGGAGCCTGTGTTTTTGCCAAATCCTTGATCAACCAATGTCGAAACAGCGTTTGCTGTTTCTGGGGCATTTTCAGCAGCCTTTTCTGCAGCATCTCCTACCGCTACAACTGACGCTCCACCCATAAGCGCCAATATCTGTGCAGCCATACCTGTTGCAAAATATTGCGCCAATCCAACCTGCGCTTCTGGTCCTGCACCATTGCCTTCAATTTGGGCTCCAAAGCTGGCAAGCACAGAGTAGCTATCTTCGGCATATTTGTTATTGCCATCTTGCCTACTCGCGACAAACGCACATGGATGAGGGCCTTTGCCATATTCCTCGTCATCTATCGAACATGGTGATAGCAGATTACCATCTTTCTCATCTTCCGTATTTGCCCAAAGCGGCATAATCACCGCCTCTTGCCGGTCATATCCAATCAATATCTCAGGCACTTGGTTTACATTCTGACCAACCTTGACCCCTACATTGGTACTCGTGCCAAACACCATCACATTGCTATGCCGCGTCGCTTGCACACACCCCGCCGTCAGCGCAATCAGGCCCAACAACCCTATTTTCTTGTATAATCGACTATGCATGGATCCTGCCCCTCTAGTGATGAAATGACTTTGGCGGCGTTTTCCGCCTGCGCGGCTGACCGAACCACGATCAGCAATTGGCATTCAGATGGATCAGCCGTCACCCAATTACTCGCATTCCAACCAATAAATGGGCCAGATTGCCAGCCTACTCCCAGTGTTTTGATATCTGCGGCCTGCACACTGCCTTGGCTCGCTGGCAATCGCAGGCGCGTTACGCCGATATGTGTGCTCTGCTTATATGGGGTGGTTACGACGCCATCCTGCGGCACCATATTGATCGTTGTGCAGCCAGCCAGCGCGCCGGATGAAAACATCAGTAGAATCGGGAAATTCATAAAACGAGTCATCGTGCCCCACGACAAATGATCAGCAATGCGACTCGTTTTCTTCTGATGATATGCGAATTTCATAGCCTTGTAAAATATCGACACAGCTCGCCAACACCCGTGACCCCCATCACGCTCCCCCAAAAACTCCCCCTTGAAAACAGAACAAACATTGAACATATAACGCGGACCACCCTGTTCTTTTGGCCCGCTGGACTCTGTTCGGCATCTTCTGCAAAGCACCCGCATGAGTCTGACCCACATCAAAGTAAAAGGCGCCCGCGAGCATAATCTCAAGGGCGTGGATATCGAGCTTCCGCGCGAGAAGCTGATCGTGATCACCGGCCTGTCCGGCTCCGGCAAATCGAGCCTTGCGTTCGATACCATCTATGCCGAGGGGCAGCGGCGCTATGTCGAGAGCCTCAGCGCTTATGCGCGGCAGTTTCTGGAGATGATGCAGAAGCCGGATGTCGAGCATATCGAGGGTCTGTCGCCCGCGATCTCGATCGAACAGAAGACCACCAGCCGCAATCCGCGCTCGACCGTTGCGACGGTGACCGAGATTTACGACTATATGCGCCTGCTCTGGGCACGTGCCGGCGTGCCTTATTCGCCGGCGACCGGCCTGCCGATCACCGCGCAGACGGTGTCACAAATGGTCGACCGGGTGATGACTTTGCCCGAGAAAACCCGCTTCTTCCTGCTCGCGCCCGTGGTCCGTGGCCGCAAGGGCGAGTATCGCAAGGAATTGCTCGAGTGGCAGAAGGCTGGTTTCACCCGCGTCCGGGTCGATGGCGAATTTTACGACATCGAGGAAACGCCGAAGCTCGACAAGAAATACAAGCATGACATCGAGGTGGTCGTTGACCGTCTTGTAGTGCGTGAAGGCATGGAACAGCGGCTTGCTGACAGTTTCGAGACTGCATTGCGGCTGGCGGATGGCCTAGCTTTTGTGGATTTGGCCGATGGAACTGTTGAGGAAGCTCTCGCTAATCGTACTTCGACAAGCTCAGCACGAACGGAGAGTGTGGCAGAAGCCAGCGCGACGTTCACACCGGAACAGAATGACTCCCCCTCCCGCTTGCGGGAGGGGCCAGGGGTGGGCCAGCCGGACACACAGAATATCCCCACCCCCGACCCCTCCCGCAAGCGGGAGGGGAGCATGAAAGGCACCGGCCTCCCGCCAAACCGGATCGTCTTTTCCGAACGTTTCGCCTGCCCGGTCAGCGGTTTCACCATCGAGGAAATCGCGCCGCGGCTGTTCTCGTTCAATGCCCCGCAAGGCGCCTGCCCGTCGTGCGACGGTCTTGGCGAGAAGCTGCATTTCGACACCCAGTTGATCGTCCCCAATCCGGCGCTCAGCATCAAAAAAGGCGCGGTCGTGCCCTGGGCGAAATCCAACCCACCCTCACCTTATTATATGCAGGTGCTGGGCAGTCTCGCACGGCATTTTGAATTTGATCTCGACACGCCGTGGAACGAGCTGAGCGACCATCACCAGGATGTAATCCTCAACGGCACACAAGGCATTCCCGTCACGCTGCGTTTCCAGGACGGGCGCAAATCCTATGAAGTGAAAAAGCCGTTCGAGGGCGTCGTCGGCAATCTTAACCGGCGCATGCTGCAAACCGAAAGCGCCTGGATGCAGGAAGAGCTGGCCAAATTCCAGGCGGCCGCCCCCTGCGAGACCTGTCACGGCGCGCGGCTCAAGCCGGAAGCGCTGGCGGTCAAGATCGCCGGCGAGGATATTTCGATATCGACCCGGCGCAGCGTTGGCGATGCCCTGGAATTTTTTGAAGCCCTCGGCGCCAAACTGAACAAGACGCAGAGCCAGATCGCCGAACCGATCCTTAAGGAGATTATCGAGCGACTGGGATTCCTCAACAATGTCGGGCTCGACTATCTCAATCTCGACCGGACCAGCGGTACATTGTCCGGCGGCGAGAGCCAGCGTATCCGCCTCGCCAGCCAGATTGGTTCTGGGCTGAGCGGCGTGCTCTATGTCCTCGACGAACCGAGCATCGGCCTGCACCAGCGGGATAATGATCGCTTGCTGACCACACTCAAACGTCTGCGCGATCTCGGCAACACCGTGATCGTGGTCGAGCATGACGAGGACGCGATCCGCACCGCTGACTGGGTCGTCGACATGGGACCGGGCGCCGGCGTTCACGGCGGCGAGGTTGTGGCCGAAGGGACCCTCAAGCAGATCTTGAAATCGAAGAAATCGCTGACGGCCGCCTATCTCAATGGCACGCGCGAGATCGAGGTTCCAGAGACACGGCGCAAGGGCAATGGCAAGAAGCTGACCGTGCACGGCGCCACCGCCAATAACTTGCAGGATGTCACCGTATCCTTTCCGCTTGGTACATTCACCTGCGTCACCGGCCTGAGCGGCTCGGGCAAAAGCTCCCTGACCATCGACACGCTTTATGCGTCGGCGGCGCGGACGCTTAATGGCGCGCGCGTGATTGCAGGCGCGCATGACAAGATCACCGGCCTGGAATATTGCGACAAGGTCATTGATATCGACCAGTCACCAATTGGTCGAACTCCGCGCTCAAACCCGGCGACTTATACCGGCGCGTTTACCAATATCCGCGACTGGTTTGCCGGTCTGCCCGAGGCGCAGGTGCGCGGTTACAAGCCGGGCCGGTTCAGCTTCAACGTCAAGGGCGGCCGCTGCGAAGTGTGCCGCGGTGACGGGCTGATCAAGATCGAGATGCATTTCCTGCCTGACGTTTATGTCACTTGTGAGGAATGCGGTGGTAAACGATACAATCGCGAGACGCTCGAGGTAAAGTTCAAGGGTAAGTCGATCGCCGATATCCTCGACATGACGGTCGAGGATGCGGTCAGCTTCTTCAAGGCGGTCCCGCCGATCCGCGACAAGATGGCGATGCTTTATGAAGTGGGCCTAGGATATGTGAAGGTCGGCCAGCAGGCGACGACTTTGTCCGGCGGCGAGGCGCAGCGGGTCAAACTGGCCAAGGAACTGTCGAAACGGTCAACCGGACAGACGCTCTATATTCTCGACGAGCCAACCACCGGCCTGCATTTCGAGGATGTCCGCAAGCTGTTGCAAGTACTGCAACGGCTGGTTGAACAGGGCAATAGCGTGATCGTGATCGAGCATAATCTCGACGTCATCAAGACCGCCGATCATATCATCGACCTCGGCCCCGAAGGCGGCGTGCGCGGCGGTGAAATTGTCGCGCAAGGAACGCCGGAAGAGGTTGCGAAGGTCAAGGGCAGTTTCACCGGCGGCTATCTGAAGGATATGCTGGCGAAGTGAGCGGCGAGCCAACAAAGCTCCTGTTTGTCTGTTCCCGCAATCGATTGCGCAGCCCGACCGCCGAAGCGGTCCTAAATGGTGTGGAAACAGTGACCGCCATTTCCGCAGGCACGAATAACGACGCTGAAACGCCGCTATCTGGCGATCTGGTTGAATGGGCGGATATAATCTATGCGATGGAGACCGCCCACAAGAAGAAGATCACCCGGAAATTTGGCGCACAACTAAGATATACGCCTGTGCGCAATCTCGCCATAGCGGACAATTACAAATTTATGGAACCTGATCTGGTGGCAATCATCAAAGCCAGGTTTCCGGAATATTTCTCTTAGCGCCTCAAAACCCGCTTCTGCCACAAGAGCAGCAAGACCGGCACCACCAGTTCGACGGCCGTGCCGCTGACTTGCCAGCTCGCAGGTTCGCCGACGGTCAGCCATGAGACCACCCGACCAAGTCCGCCGATGAACCAGCCAAGCATAGCAAAGCGCAGAAAGCCCGCGCGCGCCCTGATATCGCCTGCTGACCAGAGGGTCATCAAACCGACCGCAACATAGACCCCGGCAAGATAGCGATACTGGCTGTCGAGCGCGCTATTCACCGCTTCCCCGCCACTATGTTCCGCTGCACCGAAAAGGATGCCGGTGATACCCAGAAATAGCGGGACCAACCCGACCAATATGGTAACGATGCGTAAGATATTCATGCTTATCCCCCCTATTCATCCGCTCTCTCCAAAGCGAAAACATCCTATATCATAGAGACTTGAAGTCCCAAGAACGCATATCGTCTAGCTCGACGACTAAATGGGCTCAAGTCTTATCGGCAGTCCGTCCTTGGGTTGCGGGATCGGAAAGACTTGCCATTTTGGTTCGTAATCCGGTCCACCCTGCAGGACGACGCGGTTCTGGGTCAGCATCGCGTGCATCAATATCTTGATCTGCATATAGGCGAAATGCAGCCCGAGGCACATATGCGCGCCGCCGCCGAAGGGCACCCAGGCATATTTATGACGACCGACCGAATTTTCCGGCGTGAAACGCAGCGGATCAAATTTGTCCGGGTTGGGCCAGTGCTTTTCCATTTTGTGGACGAAGCTGGGGCTAACCCCGACCGATGTACCGGCTGGAATCGTGTAATTGCGGAACGTGAAGTCCTTGACCGCACGGCGTGGCATCGATGGAACCGGCGGGATCAGCCGCAGCGCTTCCTTGAAGGCCATTTCGGTCAGTTTCAGCTCGCCCAACTGTTCCATCGATAGTGCCGTTCCGGCAGGCGCCACCGACAGACATTCCTCACGGACCTTTTCCTGCCACTCGGGATGTTTGGCGAGCAAATAGATCAGGCTGGTTGCCGACGAAGTGATCGTATCGTGCGCCGCCATCATCAGGAAGTTCATATGATCGATAACTTCACCCTCGGTCAGCAATTCACCATTTTCGTGAGTCGCCAGACAGATTTGGGTGAAGATATCTTCGCCGCCCTTGGCGCGACGCTCTTTCACCTGGGGAGTGAAATATTCGAGCAGATATTCACGCGCCTTCACACCCTTCCACATTTTGGTAAAAGGAATGGGCTTGCGCGCCACGCCGACCGATGCCTGCACTTCATCGACAAAGGCTTTGTTGATCTTGTCCGCTTCCGGTCCCCAGGGGATGCCGAGAATCGCGCTGGCAGCGGTATCCAGCGACAAGGATTTAATCGCCGGGTAAAAATTGAATTCAGTCCCGCCCCAATCGGCAACCCGATCCAAGATACCCTCGCCCAGCACCTGACAATGATGCTTCATCGGTCCCGGCTTGAACGCCACCGATAGCGCCTTGCGATCCGCCCGATGGCGTTCGAAATCCATCAACATCAAGCCGCGCGGAAAAAGATTGTTGAGTATCGGTCCCCAACCCTGCTCACTCGAGAATATCTTGTCCTTGTTGAACAAGATCAGTTCAGCCGCGTCAGCACCGAGCATGTTGACCGACCATCCGCCGAAACTGAAGGTACGGTATACCGAACCATATTGCTCGAACATCCGGCGGCCAAAGCCAGCCGGGTTCTTGAGCAAGTCCAGTGTGCAACCGAGAACCGGCAAGCCTTTCTCCCCTGGAATATGCGCCAGATCTTCCTCGCTTGGCCGCTTCACCCAATGCGGGTTAGCAGATTCCTGAAAGGGATAGCCATGCGGTTTTGCTGCGATTGTAGCCACGGGAGCGCTCCTGAACTGTTATTTAATCAACTCATTAACTACTTTCATCAGTGTCAGCAAGTGCCTCCATTCATAAGCTATTCAATCGCGATGAATTAGGTCTTGCAGCTATATAATGATCGAACCCTCGCATAGCTGCTGCCACCGGGTCGATTTCAAGGAAATGAGCATGATTAAATTTTCAACTCCCCACCTTCTGAAGTCTGCTGTTGCGGCTGGCACGCTATTATCCTTGGGCGGCTGCATGTATGGCGGCTCCGGCTATTATGGCGACGGCTATGTCAACAATCGCGGATATGATTGCGATCCCTATGCGCCGTTCGACGATTATTATGCCTGCGACTATGGCTATGGCTTTGCCAACATCGGCTATGGCGGCGGCTGGTATGATCAATATTATTATCCCGGCTATGGTATCTATATCTTCGACCGGGGGGGCAAGCGCCACGCGATGCGCGACAATCACCGCCGTCACTGGGCCCGGCAACGCGCCGAATATGGCGGGCATCACGCCAGAGATCGCAGAGACCGCAATGTAAATTCCGACCGGCGCGGGGATCGGCGCGACCAGAGATATGACCGCCGGGATGGTTCGCGAGATCCGAGTCGTGACAACAGCCGCGGCCAACGACGCAGCGATGATCGCGACAATAGAGGCGTGCGCGGCGAACGCGGCGATCGACCTGAGGCACGGGCACCACGGTCGGACCGGGCGACACCAACCCGCAGTCGCGGAGACCGAGCAGGTCGGTCAGACCGGCGCCCGAGCAGAGCGGCCGAACAACCCCAAGCCCGGTCACAACCGGCTGCCCGGACCGACAAGCCGTCCAGACCGCCGCGCGCGGAACCCGCCCGCAGCACTTCAAGAGAAACCAGCCGGAGCAGTCGCGAGCGCCTCAAAGACAACTAGCGTCACAAGGCGGGTCGCCGCGCGCGCCACCTAATAGTTAATAGAATTGTAATCATCGCAAATAGCCTATATCCTGTATTCTCGAGTAAAATTTCGAGGAATTTTGGCGATGGCGACCGCATTTAGCGACATTCAACCCGACGAATATACACCGTCGGAACAGCATCCACAGCATGGCGTCATCATTGGCGGACCAGCTGCGCGGGCGAAGCGCATTGAATATGGCATCCTGCTTTCCTCGATGGTGCTAGGCTCTCTCGGCGCTTTGTACTGGACTCTCACACATTCCACCGGCTGGGTCGAATGGTCGGCCTTTTTGTTCGGTTTCGTCCTGATCAACATGGGCGTCGGCATTGGCTATCACCGTTACTTCACCCACCGCGCTTTCGAAGCCGGGCCGAAAATGCGACTCGCGATCGGCATCATGGCGCAAATGGCCTGTCAGGCTTCGGTCCTGAAATGGGCAGCCGATCATCGGCGTCATCACGCTTTTTCTGATGATGTCGGCGACGTGCACAGCCCCTATGTCGACGGCCACGGCAAGAAAATGGGAAAGCTGAAAGGTTTGGGCATTGCCCATTTTGGCTGGTTGTTTGACAATACGACGTCCGACATGAATATCTATGGCAAGGGCCTGATCGACGATCCGCAGGTCTTATGGTGCCACAAGCATCGCTGGTCGATTGCGATTTTTTCCAGCATCGTTTTGCCGGCTCTCTGGGCGCTGGCATTTGGCGGGCCGGAATATATCATCGGCACGATCCTGATCGGCGGCTTTTTCCGCAACTTTTTCTTCCTGAATTTCGTCATGGGCGTGAACAGCATCGGCCATGTCTTTGGCTCGCAGCGGTTCAAGACCAAGGACGGTTCACGGAACAACTGGTTCATGGCGTGGATGACCTTTGGCGACGGATGGCACAACAACCATCACCAGCATCCGCGCGCGGCATCATCGAAAATTGCATGGTGGGAATTCGATCTCAACGGACAGATCATCTATGCTTGGGAGAAAATGGGTCTGGTCTGGAATGTCCAGCGGGCGCCAGACTATATTCGCAACGACAAAGGCGAATGGGTACAGAAAAAGACCAAGGTCGCAAAAGCTGATCTGGCGGAACCGGAAGTCATGTCAGCCGACGATGGCGGCATTATGTTCCAGACCAAAGCCAAACAGCATCATATTGAACCGGCTGAGTAGCGGGCGAAAAACTGTTCGGCTAATGTGATCGCAGGGTCAGCGTTGCCGAGATCGTTCCATTGCCAGCAGGGTTCACGTTGAGCGCCTCGACCGCGATACCTTCCCGTTCGATCCGCGCCAGCCAGCCGAAGAGCGCCGTAGGCTTGGCTGATTCGACCACCATGTTTACCCGGTTATCCGGCTGCGGCGTAACGGAAGCCACCGCAATGCCCGTCTCACCCGCGCTTTGACTGACGAAGGCCTCGATCACGCCGCTGAACTTGGCCACTTGCCCGTCCTCAGGTTGCTGGAGCGCCGAAACCTTGGCGTCAATCCGCGCCTGCCGCTCGACTGCATCCACATAGCGCTCTTCCGCCGATGCCATCGCGCCGAACATAGGCCGAGCGATACCATAATAGCCGACCAATCCCGCCAACAGCAGACCGGCAATACCAACCAAAATCTTTTCCCTTTGGCTCAGACCGGCAAACCAGTTTCTTGCATTGCTGATCATGGTGCCCTCACCGTTATATCCGCCTGCGCCGAACCCGTAGCATCGGTGCGCGGGGTCGCGGTAATGATGAAACCCGCTTCCTGCAACGCCAGCAGGGCGGGATTGATATCCTCGTTGCGAACCGCGGACAATGTCGCTGACACGATCCCGTTTTCACCATAAGACATGCGGATGATCGACACGTTGGGTACCTGCTGCAGCGCTAAATAGAGCGCCGAAGCCGGAACAGGGAACATGATATTACCGCGATTTTCAGCAATCAGCCGCTGGTCGAGCGCGCGTTCGGCGCTATCCGGATTCTCCTGCTCGCCAACGACGGCAGCGGCACTGGCCAGAGCCGCCTCGTCCGCAGCACCCGCCGCCCAATGATATTGGGCCAGCTGTACCAACGGAATGGCAAGCGAGACGACGACCAGCGCCGCCGCCATCCAGCCGAGCCAACGCTTTTGCTTCGCATCCATCGAGCGTTGGGTCTTTTTCGCAAAGGGTCCGCTGCGAAAATTGAGATCGGCTTTTCCGGAGGCACCGAGCAGCATGGCGTCAAAGGTTTCGCCGGTCATCGGCGTGATGACCCGGTCGGCAAATAGAAATTCCCGGAGCACCGAATCATCGGTGGCGATAATATTGTCCGCACGGACGACCTGGTCAAATCCGAAATCCGCAGACAGTGCGCCGTAACCGATAACCGGCAGTAACCAGCCCGAAGGAATGATCGCCTCGGGATCAATGTTCAAAGCCCGCAGATGAACCAGTCCGGCCGACAATATATCCCGACCCACCGAAGCCGTCACCACCCCGCCTTCACCATCGACAGTAGCGACGATATGAACCTTCTCCCCTTCCAGGCTTTGCACCTTGGCAGCCATGGTCGCAGCGGCAAGCGCCTGGCTTTCATTGGTGCCGCTGATTGCTTCGTGGGCCATGATACTGGTCAGATGCGACGGCACCAGCGCAATCACCCGCGCATCCGCTTGTGTTTCATCCGGGCCATCATCGTGCAAAGCCGTGGGCGGGTCCGGATCGCAGCCTCGCGCCTGCACCGCGCCATCGGCGACGTGCCACCAATAAAGCGCCTCGTTATCCGTGGTCGGAAGGGCAATCAGAAGAAGATTAGGGTTCACGCGATGCTGATCTTATTCGGCGTAAATATCGGCATTGTCATCTTCACCACCCGGTGCGCCGTCAGCGCCCAGTGAGTAAAGATCAAAACCCGGGCCCTGACGGCCGGGATTGTCATATTGATAAGGCCGGCCCCACGGATCGTCGGGCAGTTTCTTGATATAGCCGCCCTTACGATAGCGTGCGGTGGTTGCCAGCGATGCAGGGGGTGCAATCAATGACTGCAGCCCGTCGGACGAACCGGGATAGGCGAGATTGTCTAGCCGGTACATTTCGAGCGCCTGACCGAGCGTTGCAATATCCGCGCGCGCCTTCTGGACCATCGCGCGGTCCTGGCTAGGCAGCACATTGATCACGACAATCGTCGTCAGCAGGCCAAGAATGAAAATCACCACCATCAGCTCGACCAGCGTAAAGCCATTGCGTTTTTTCTTCGATTTTTCGTCGACGGCCAAAGCCTGGTCGGTATTTTTAATCTCTGTCGTCATAGTCATTCCTTTGTTCCGGTCCTATAGTCCGGCAAGATTCTGAAGCTGCAGGATCGGCAATAATATCGCCAGTATCACCAGCGCGACCAGCCCGCCAAGCGCCACGATGATTATCGGTTCGAGCAAGGACAAGGCGGTAGAACTGAAATTGTCAAATTCCCGTTCCAGATATCCAGCCGCCCGGGCCAGCATGTCATCAAGCTGCCCTGATGCTTCCCCGCTGGACGTCATATAGACCAGCATTGGCGGGAAAACCCCGGTATTCTTAAGCGCCGTCGACAGACTGCCGCCGCCTCTGATGGCTTCGACCATATCTTCCGAAGCCTTGCGCAACACGCTGTTGTGGATTGTTTCGGTGGCCAGCCGCAATCCCTCGATAATCGGCAAGCGGCTGGCAACCATCGTCGACAGTGTTCGTGCCAGACGCGCCGCGTGCAAATCCCGCAGCAAGCGTCCGAAAAACGGCAAACGCAACAGAAAGCCATCAAAGCGATATTTGAGCTTGGGCTCCTTGAGCGCGCGCCAGCCAATCAACAGCGCCAGTCCGATCAGGATTGCAATCGCCCACCACCAGTCGGCCAGAAAGCTGGATATGCCAATGACAATGCGCGTGATCATCGGCAGTTGCTGGTTCACATCGTCGAACTGTTCAACCACCTTGGGCACAACCGCGATCATCAGCAGCGCGACCACGATGATCGAAACCAGAGCCAGTACCGCCGGATAGGCCAATGTGCCGATCAACTTCCCGCGCAATTCGGCTTGGCGCTCGAGCAGATCCGCCAATCGTTCGGTAATATCGGGAAGCGTGCCGGAACTCTCCCCGGCGGCGATCATCGCCCGATAGAGTGACGGAAAGCTTTTCGGTTCGCGGCGCATTGCCTCGGACAATCGCTGCCCTTCGATCACCCCGCCATGCACCGTTGCGATCCGCTGCTGCACATGCGTTTTTTCATTCTGGTTGCCGATCAGGCGCAATGCTTCTTCGAGCGGACTGACCTGCGCCAGCGACGACAATTGCCGGGTGAACAACGTGAGTTCTTTCGAAGTCAGTTTTTTCGGCCCGAATAGTCCGGCAGATTCCCTACCTTGCTTGCCCGATTTGCCCTGCGCCGCTTCCATCTTGACGACATAGAAATTGCGCTCGGTCAGCTTCGCTCGCGCCGCGTCATCGCTAGCGGCGGACAGCCGTCCGGTCTTCTCCCGCCCCTTTGGGTCAATGGCGGTATAGGCAAATTCAGGCATCTGCCGCTTCGCTTTCGCGCCGGGAGATGCGGATCGCTTCTTCCGGCGTGGTCAGTCCTTCGCGGACAAGCGCTCTCGCAGCGATGCCCAGATGAGGCTGGTTCCGGAACGCATGGGCGGAGATCGCGGCCTCATCGCCACCGTCATTGATCAGCTTGCGCAAAGTGTCATCAATACGGATCGCCTCGAAGACGCCGATGCGGCCCTGAAAGCCGGTCTGGTTGCAATGTTCGCACCCAGTCTCGCGGTAAACGACCGTGCCATTGTCAAAGCCGAGCAGAGAAGCCAGACTGCCATCGACCTCTATCGGCGTGCGGCAATGTTCGCAGAGTTTGCGCACCAACCGCTGGGCAATCACCGCGCGCAGGGTCGAGGCGAGCAAAAACGGCTCCACCTTCATATCGCGCATCCGCGTGATCGCGCCGATCGCATCATTGGTGTGCACGGTGGACAGCACGAGATGACCGGTCAGGCTAGCCTGCACCGCAATTTCTGCCGTCTCCCGGTCACGTATTTCGCCGATCATCACCACATCCGGATCCTGCCGCAGGATAGCGCGCAGGCCAGCAGCAAAGGTCAGCCCCACTTTCGCGTTTACCTGCGTCTGGCCAATGCCCTCGATCGCATATTCAACCGGGTCTTCGACAGTCAGAATATTACGGCTGCCGTCGTTAAGCTGCTTGAGCCCGGCATAAAGCGTTGTCGTCTTGCCCGAGCCGGTCGGACCGGTGACGAGGATGATGCCATTGGGCTCAGAGAGCGCATCAGTTAAAATCGCATGGGTGCTTGGCGACATGCCGAGCAAATCGAGGGAGATTTCAGCGCTTTCCTTGTCAAGAATTCGCATCACTACCCGTTCGTTCGCCCGGTTGGGCAAGGTCGATACGCGGACGTCAAGCAATTTCCCGCCAAGCGTCAGGCTGATCCGACCGTCTTGCGGGATACGGCGCTCGGCAATATCGAGCCGCGCCATTACCTTGATCCGGTTGACGATCACACCGGCGACATGCGGCGGCATCCGCAGCTTCTCCGTCAAAACGCCATCTACCCGCATCCGGACTACCAGCCCGGTCTCATAAGGTTCGATATGGATGTCCGAAGCGCCCTGCCTTGCCGCTTCGGCGATGATACCGTTGATCAGCCGGATGGTGGGTGCATCATCAGCGCTGTCGAGCAGGTCCTCGGCGCTCGGAATATCGCCCGCAATATCGTCCAGTCCCTCGCCCGCCAGCGCCATATCGCCGGCCATGGCCGCAGCTGAGCCGTCCATCGCATAATGGGCGCTGAGCAGCTTCTCGAACGCCGGACCGTCGACCGGTTCCACGTCGAATGGCAGCGCCAGGAAACGCCGCACCTCCAGCAAAGTTGACGGATCGGCCCCTTCGCGCATGGCGATCAACAGCCGTCCCCCGCTGCGATCCTGTATCAGCAGACCATGATCACGAGCATAAGAATAAGGCAGATCCTTATCGATCATTGGCATCACCAGTCCGCCATCCGCTTCGGAGACAAGTGCTTTTGTTCCCCGGGCGATCTCCATCATGGCTGCCCGCTGGTCTCGCTCGCCGGCAAGGGCGCCTGCTCGATAATGCCACTATCCCTGACCGCCGGCATATCGCCCGGCGCATAGATGATCTGGTCATCCGGACGCGCCTCGATCGATGGCGGCACGGTGCCGAGATAATCGCGCACCAGGGCGTCAATCGAAGGCTCCCGGTCAGGATTCCGGCTGAGCTGCCGGTCGCGGATATAGCCATAGCGCGCGCTCGAGAAGCGCCGTGCGTCATTGGGATCTTTCAGGATCGTCGGACGAATGAAAACCATAAGATTGGTCTTGACCCGTGACTTGCCGCGCGACCGGAACAATTCTCCGAGCAGCGGGATATCGCCTAGAAATGGTACTTTCTGGATCGTGCGCCGTTCGTTGTCGTCGAGCAAGCCGCCCAATGCGATAATCTCGCCATCGCCGACGGTCACGGTGGTATTGATTTCCCGCTTGTTGATGATCAGCTCGTTAAAATCATCGGAAACCGGTCCGGCAATCGAACTGACCTGCTGGCGCAATTCCATCCGTACTTCATCGCCAGCATTGATCTGCGGCGTCACTTCCAGCTCGATCCCGACATTCTGCCGCTGGATCGTGCGAAAGGCATTGTCGAAATTTCCAGACAAAGCCTCTCCGGTCGACACCGGTATTTCCTGACCGAACAGGATGCTGCCCTTGAGATTGTTGTTCACGGTTAGCGATGGCGTCGACAGGACGTTGCTGTTGCTATCCGATTGCACCGCATTGATGATCGCCCCGAGCACCGCGCTGCCCCCCAGGCTGGTCGCAAAGCCGCCAAAGCCGCCGCGCGCAGCCAGCACGGAATCCGCCGCATTCTGCCGCAAAGCATCGCCAACCGAGCTGTTGGTTGTCACCGTGGTCGCGGTATCGGTAGTGGTGGTCGTTGTCGTGTCAAACTGGTCGGCCAGCAAACCGCCGGCGACATCTACAATATTGGGAGAGGCATTGGAAAAATTGGTCACCGCAAAGGGTACGTCTTTCCCCCCAACCAGCCATTGCACGCCCAACTCGCGGGCCAGGGTTTCCGAAATCTCGACGATAATCGCTTCGACGACCACCTGTTCCTGCCGCGTGTCGAGCTGCCGGATCAGTTCGCCAATCATCCGCTGCACATCGGGATTGGCTGCAACGATAATCGCATTGGTCCCTTCCAGACGGGTCACGATCGAGGGACCGCGGCTGGCAATGCCATTGCCGCCGCCGCTAACAGCGGGTGCCGCCGCGCCTTCGCCGCCACTGGCCGGCGCAACCGTTGCCGAACTACCGCCTGTGCCTGTGCTGCCCAGCAAATTCTCGATCACAGGCAACAGATGCTCGGCATTGGCATAGTCGAGCCGGTGAACGCGTATCTCGGTGCCCGATTCCGCGCCCTTGTCCAGTTCGCGTGCCATTTGCGCAAAGCGCGAGACCGCACCCGGGTCACCGCGCAAGGCAATGCTGTTGCTGCTGTCGATCGGCACCACGGTCACCGGTGCACGCAGGCCCTCGCCACCGCCCTGAGCGGCCAGCGCCTGCAGCGAGGTTGCGATTTCACGGGCGCCAGCATTTTTCAACGTGATGATGGTGCTGGCGGCGCTGTCGCGGTCGATCTCTCCAACCAGGCTGCGGATGCGGCGGATATTGTCCGCATAGTCGACGATCACCAGACTGTTCGCGTTGCGGTTCGAGGTGATCGATCCCTGTTTGCTGACCAGCGGACGCAGGGTTTCCAGCGCTTCGGTCGCGACAATCGATTTAAGCCGTACTACCTCGGTCACCAGTTGGTTGCCCTCGGCGCCACGCGACCCGATCCGGCTCGGCTGCGAAGCAGCGCCATCGGCGGGCTGGATGCGATAAGCGCCACGGGTCGTGGGTATTGCAACCAGATTATTGGCGCGCAGCGTCGAAAGAAAAATCTCGAAATATTCCGAGCGGCTGAGCGGACGGTCGGTGACCACCGAAACCTTGCCCTGCACCCGGCTATCCAGAATGAAGGTGCGACCGGTCACCTTGGCTGCATCCTGCACAAACGCCCGAATATCGGCATCGCGGACGTTGAGCGTATGCTGGGCCGTCGCCGGTGCAGCCGACAGGCTGGCGCAAAGCGTAAAGGCGGCCATCAACCGGGTGAAAAAACTACGCATTACTGGGCTCCCAGATTGACGGCGACCGGAACCGTATCGGCTCCACGCTCGACTTCGACGGACAAGCGAGCGCCAGGCCGGATTTGGCTTTTCAGCGTTTCGATATCGCTGGTTGAACCGACCGGATTGCCGTTGATCGACACGATGATATCACCATTGCGGAAACCGGCGCTCTTGAACAGCGCACCATCTCCCAAAGGAGAAATAACGATACCGGTAACCCGGCCCTGATCATTGCGCGGTGCCAGCGATGCGACACCGGGTATTTCATTGCCGCCCAAAGAGAGAGAAGCAGGGGCGACAGGATCGTCGGTGCCGACGGTTTGCGCGGGGATCGACTGGTCGAGATAGAGGCTCTCGAGCACGCCACCACGATTGATGATCACATGATCAAATTCAACACTGTCCAGCGTGACACCGGACAGAATCTCTTCGCCGACGCCGTAATTTGTCTGCACGCCGTCCGGGCCGGACAGGATCGCCGAACCCAGTCCAGAAGCCTCGTTCATGCGAATACCGAAAAGTGTCAGCTGCAGCGAGGTCACGACATTGGCACTTTGCACCGCATCGCTGCGGAAAAACGGGTCGAAGCTGCTAAACAGGGTCAGCCGCGACTGCGGCGACAGGACCTCGACGTCATTTGCACGATAATCGCCGACAGGACCCAAGGGGGTCAACACCAGCCAGATCAGCCGGACCGCCTGGATCAACAGCAAAACTGCCAATATCAGGAAGAGAAGCGGATATGGTCCCCTCTGGCTATACCAGCGGGTCACCGTGTCAAATCTGTCCGACAAGCTATTACCCACGAATCCCCGCAACCTTTGAACCCCCGTCGCGCTATAGCGGTTTCACGACCGTTCGACGACTCATTGGTGACCAATATATTACAGCTTCAACCCGGTTCGTGCAAAGCATCAGGGCAATTGCATATTCAGCAGCGCACCCAGTTCATCGAGTGCCTGCCGCTCTGCGGACACTTTGATTGCCGCCATGCCCAAGGCTGCTGCGGGTTTGCAGTTGATCCCGAGATCATCGAGATAAATGCAATGGGCCGGATCGACGTTCAAAGCCTCGCACATCATCTGGTAGATGCGCGGATCGGGTTTGCGGACACCGGCCTTGCTGCTTTCGATAATATGGTCAAAACGCTCCATGATCGCAGCGACCGCCGCCGCCTTTTCATCACTCATGGCCATGCCCGCGCCTTTGCCGGCAGGAACATTGTTGGTGATGCAGGAAATGGCAAATCCCTCGGCTTTCAGACGGTCCAGCGTGGCCACCATATTGGGCCGCACATCGCCGGCCAACACAGCCAGCACATCGGCGCCGCGCAGTTCGAAGCCAAGCGCCTTCGCCTCTTCGGCAAAGGCCTGATCAAAGCCCGCACCATCCAGCTCCGCCCGCTCGAACTTCGCCCAGGCGTTGTCGTCGGGATTGGCGCTGTTGATCCGGCGGACGCTGTCTTTCGGCACGCCTTTTTCGGCCTCCAGCCGGTTAAACGCTTCAAATGGCGACGAGGTAATGACCCCGCCGAAGTCAAAAATTACAGTCTCATATTTCATGCAACAGCAGCTCCAAAAATCGATCCGATGGCGGCGGTAGCAGCCATGGCAGCAGCACCCCAGAAAGTCACGCGAACAACGGGACGTAGGATTGGCGCGCCGCCGAGTAAGGCACCGATCGCTCCCAGCGACGCGAGCAAGAATAGCGCCGCCGCAGACACGATCCAGATCAGCGCCTCGCCGGACAGAACGGCGGCAAGGATGACAGGCAGCAATGCGCCCGCCGCGAAAGATACCGCAGACGCGGCTGCGGCCTGCAATGGTCTGGCGACAAAATTTTCGGTCAGGCCAAGCTCGTCGCGCAAATGGGTGCCCAGCGCATCATGTGCGGTCAGCTGATCGGCGACCTTTTCGGCAAGGTCAGGCGTCAGGCCGCGATTCTTGTAGATCGTTATCAGCTCGATCCGTTCGGCTTTCGGCTGGTTTTCCAGCTCCCACGCCTCCTTGGCCCGCTCCGCTTTTTCGCTGTCGGCTTGCGAACTGACCGATACATATTCACCCGCCGCCATCGACATCGCGCCCGCCACCAGCCCGGCAAAAGCAGTGAGCAATATTGTCTGCTGGGAGGTAGCGGCAGCCGCCACCCCGACCACTAGACTGGCGGTCGAGACAATCCCGTCATTGGCCCCGAGAACGGCAGCACGCAGCCAGCCGACCCGGTCAAGCCGGTGTGGTTCCTTGTGAATTCTTGACAATCGCCCTTCCTATTTGTTCAGATGTTCCAGCTTCAGACCCGGCCGTTTCCAGCGCGTCTTGACCAGCTTGCCAGTGGCCGACAGGCAAATCCACGCATCCATCATATCCTCGCCGCCAAAACAGATATTGGTTGTGAAAATATCCGGCGTCTCGACAAATTCGACCAGCTCGCCTTCTGGTGAAATCACGCTGATCCCACACTCGCCAATCGTCGCAACACAGATATTGCCGCATTCCTCCATCGCGAGGCTGTCAAAAAACTTATAGCCTGACGGACGATAGAGCGGAATACCGGGACCGCCGGGTCCGGCATCAGCTGCAACCTTGCCGGGTGAGGTGATGTTGAATTTCATCAGCCGGCAAGTGAAAGTTTCGGCAGCATAGAGCGTATTGCCGTCCGGCGAGATACCGATGCCATTGGGGTTGTTGGACGGAAAGATCACCTCTTCCAGATGACTCCCGTCAGCCTTGGCGTAGAAAATACCGACAATGTCATGGCAGCGTTTCCCGTAATCGGTCTTGCCATGGTCCGTGAACCAGAAGCCGCCATGAGCGTCGAACTGGATATCGTTCGGACCGCGCAGGATACAGCCGAAATCGCCATCATTATAGAGTGTCTCGACTTCCCCCGTGTCAGGATCAACCCGCTGGATGCTGCCGCCAACATAGTCTTTTGCGATACCGGCGGGGGTGAGGAATCCATTTTCGTCCTTATATTCAAAGCCGCCATTGTTGCAGACATAGATTTTGCCATCCGGTCCCATGGCCGCGCCATTGGGGCCGCCACCGGTTTTAGCGACCAGCTGCTTGGTGCCGTCCGGCAAGACGCGAGTGAGCTGCTGCGCCTCGATCTCGACCAAAATGACGCTGCCGTCCGGCATCGCGATTGGCCCTTCTGGAAAGCGCAGACCCTCGGTGACTATCTCCATGACTATTCCCTCTCAATATTTGTCACAGTCATTGCGGGAATCCGGCGACAAGTCTAGTGCTTAGACAAACGGTTTCAGGAGCAACTATGTCCAACGCATATCCCAAAAAATTGCAACTCCACATTGATGGCGAATGGATCGATGGCGAGGATCGCGACATCCATCAAGTCGTCAATCCGGCGACCGGTGAAGCCATTTCCGACTTGCCCAAGGCAAGAAAAGCCGATCTCGACCGCGCACTGAGCGCAGCCGACCGTGCCTTTCCGATCTGGCGTGATACCTCGGTAGCCGAGCGCGCGGTAATATTGCACAAAGCCGCCGACCTGATGCGCGAACGGGCACCGGAAATCGGTCGTCTGATGACTTACGAACAGGGCAAACCGCTGGCTCAGGCGATTGGTGAAGTCACTGCTTCTGCCAACCATTTCGATATCATGGCCGAAGAAGCCAAGCGCTGTTACGGTCGCGTGCTGGTGCGCCCGGCAGGCCAGAATAGTTTCGTCAAATATCAGCCGGTCGGGCCGGTAGCGGCGTTCAGCCCCTGGAACTTTCCGGTGTTCACGCCGGTACGCAAACTGGCCCCAGCCATTGCCGCCGGCTGCTCGATCATCCTCAAACCGGCGGAAGAGACTCCGGCCAGCCCGATCGAGATGATCCGCTGTCTGGTAGATGCGGGACTGCCCTCCGGCGTGGCGCAGGTCGTCTTTGGCGATCCGGCCCAAGTTTCCAGCCATCTCATCGCTTCGCCGGTGATCCGCAAAATCAGCTTCACCGGATCGGTTCCGGTCGGCAAACATCTGATGAAGCTGGCCGCAGACGGGATGAAGCGCACCACGATGGAACTGGGTGGTCACGCGCCGGTGCTGGTCTTTGACGACTGTGACCTGGAAAAGACGCTCGATCTGGTGGTGACCGGCAAATTCCGCAACGCCGGGCAGGTCTGCGTTTCACCTACCCGCTTCTATGTCCAGTCGGGTATTTATGGCCGCTTCGAAAAGGCCTTCACCGAGCGCGCGCAAAAAATCAGTGTCGGCGACGGATTTGATCCTGTCGACATGGGCCCTCTGGCGAATCCACGCCGACCAAGCGCCATGGGCGAGATGATCGAGGATGCGCGGACCAAGGGTGCCGACGTCCGGCTCGGTGGTGAACGGCGCGGCGACAAAGGATATTTCTTTGATCCGACGGTGCTGTCGCACGTCCCGCTCGACGCCAATATCATGAACGACGAGCCGTTCGGCCCGGTCGCGGTGATGCGGCCCTTCGACACGCTCGACGAAGCCATCGAACAGGCCAATCGTCTGCCGCTCGGTCTGGCTGCTTATGCTTTCACCAATAATCTGCACACCGCCAATATGGTGGGCGACAAGATCGAGGCCGGTATGGTTGCCATCAACAATCTGACCGTCAGTCCCGGTGACGCACCCTTTGGCGGGGTCAAGGAAAGTGGTCACGGGTCGGAGGACGGACCCGACGGACTAAAAGCCTATATGGTGACCAAAGCTATCCATCAGGCCTAGGCAGCGGACTTTATGCCATCTGCTGCACATCGATCGCCAAGCTCCAGCCTGAATTTTGGAGACCGCGACAGCATTATGCTGGATTCACGCGAAGCCGCGAAGCCGCGAAGCCGCAAATAGAAGACGTTCCCAAATCTTCTTCGCGGCTTTGCGTCTTCGCGTGAGTCCTATAAACCAATAGCGCAGCTAAAGCTGCGGGTGAGCAAGGAGAGAGAAACATGAAGAAACGCACCGGCGCGCAGGTTTTGGTCGATCAGCTGGTCATCCAGGGCACCGACCGGATTTTCACCGTCCCCGGTGAAAGCTTCCTTTCCGTCCTCGACGCCCTCCACGATTGCGGCACGATCCAGACCGTCTCTACGCGGCAGGACGGCAGCGCCGCGTTCATGGCCGAGGCCGATGGCAAGATGACCGGCGCGCCCGGCATTGCCTTTGTTACCCGAGGTCCCGGCGCGACCAATGCGAGTATCGGGGTCCACACCGCGATGCAGGACAGCACACCGATGATCCTGTTCATTGGCGATGTCGCGCGCGATGACCGCGACCGCGAGGGCTTTCAGGAAGTCGATTTCACCGCGATGTTTACGCCGCTCGCGAAGTGGGCAGCCCGGATCGACAATGCCGCGCGAATTCCCGAATATATCGCCCGCGCCTTTGATACCGCCAGTTCGGGTCGGCCCGGCCCGGTGGTGCTCGCGCTGCCCGAGGATATGCTGCGCGACGAGGTCGAGGCACTCGATCGCCCCAAAGTAGTCGCCCCCGCCCAGCCACTCTGTCCCGACGCGATGACCACGCTCACCGACATGCTGCGCGATTCGACCGATCCGATCGCGATCATCGGCGGCGCTGGCTGGAGCGAAAAAGCCAAGCATTATTTCGCTGAATATGCCGAGCGCATTGGCCTTCCGGTGGCGGTCGCCTTTCGCCGACAGGACAATTTCCCCAACGAGAGCCCGGTCTATGCCGGCAATCTCGGCTATGGTCCCAATCCGAAGCTAACCCAAAGAATCAAAGACGCCGATCTGATTCTTGCTGTCGGCGCCCGGCTCGGCGAGGCGACGACCGACGGCTATACGCTGATCACCCCCGATCATCCGGATCAGATACTGGTACACGTTCATCCCGATCCCGACGAACTCAACCATGTCTATCGCACCGACCTGCCGATCTGCGCAGAGATGGACGAATTCGCCGAACAGGTGGCGCTCTGGCAGGATGATCTGCTGAGTTTTGACGCAGGCAAGGCGGCGCATGACGATTATCGCGCATGGTCCACCCCGCATCCGACCGCAGCGAAACTGGACCTGGGCCCCTGCGTCGCAGCGATGCAAGAGCAATTGCCCGCCGACGCGATCATCTGCAACGGGGCTGGCAATTTCTCCGGCTGGTGGCACCGCTACTGGAAATATGGCGCCTATCCGAGCCAGCTCGCCCCGACCAGCGGCGCCATGGGCTACGGCGTCCCGGCTTCGGTCGCCGCCGCCCTGCGCTTCCCCGACCGCGTTTCCGTGGTTATCGCGGGCGACGGCGATTTCATGATGAACGGCCAGGAACTGGCCACCGCGGTTCAATATGACGCGAACCTGCTGGTGCTGGTGATCGACAATGGCAGCTTCGGCACCATCCGCCTGCACCAGGAACGCGAATATCCGGCGCGGCTTTCGGCAACCTCGCTGAAAAATCCCGATTTCGCGGCTCTGGCGAAGGCCTATGGCGGATGGAGCGCAACCGTGGAGAGCACTGAAGAATTCGCGCCCGCCTTGGCCGAGGCGATGAAGCGCAAGGGCCTGCGGCTCCTGAACCTGAAGACTGATGTCGAGTTTTTGACGGCTGCAGGCGCTACGGTGAGCGGGCTGCGAAGCGCGGACTAGCCGAACACCGACCATCCGGTCTGTCGGACCAGTTCCTCCAGAGCGATGCCGCCAACCCTCGATGTCCCTGCCCTGTTCAGACCGGGCGACCAGACCGCAATGGTCCCCTGCCCCGGTGCGACCGCCAATATGCCGCCGCCCACGCCGCTTTTTCCGGGCAGGCCGATGCGATAGGCAAAGTCGCCGCTATTGTCATAATGGCCGCTCGACATCATCACCGCCAATATCCGGCGGCAGCGCTGACGGGTCACAACCTGCTCACCGGTCACCGGATCGCGACCCTCATGGGCCAGAAACAGCGCCGACCGCGCCAGCTGCCGGCAGGTAATCGCGATCGCGCAATGGCGAAAATAGGCGGCGAGCGTCTTTTCCACCGGATTGGCCATATTGCCGAATGCCGCCATAAAATGCGCCAGCGCCCGGTTGCGAGATCCGGATTCCGCTTCCGACAGGGCGACGGCGCTGTCGATCTGGATCGTTTCATCCTGTGCCAGACGACGCAGCATGGTCAGCAACTCGACAATTGCCGGCTCCGCACCAGCACTGTCGGCGCAATAATGTTCGACCAGATGATCGGTGGTGACGATAGCCCCGGCATTGATCAGCGGATTGCGCGGAATCCCCTGCTCATTCTCCAGCTGGACGATCGAATTGAACGGGGAGCCCGACGGTTCCCGACCAACCCTTTCCCACAACCGGTCACCAACCGCCTTGAGGGCCAGCGACAGGGTGAATATCTTGGATATGCTCTGCATCGAAAACGGCTCGTCGGCGTCGCCGAGAATTTCCATCCGGCCATCGGACAAAGCTACAGCGAGTCCAAATTTGCTCGGGTCGACACTGGCCAGCGCGGGAATATAGTCCGCTACCTTGCCGGTTCCGATATCCGGCGCAATCGCCTGTTCCACCGCGGTCAGGATTTCGGGCCAGACCGGATTGTCTTCACTCACCCGCCATCTCCAATATCGCCGTCCACTCATCCCCGGTCACCGGCGCGACCGACAGCCGCGACTGCTTGATTATTGCCAGATTCTCCAGCTCCGGATTCTGCTTCATCGCCTTCAGCGACACCGGCTTGGCCAGTTTGCGCACCGGCTTCACCTTGACCACCACCCAGCGATCCGGGTCGGTGGTTACATCGGGAGAAGCCTCCTCACTCACTTCCATAATACCGACCACTTCCAACCCCTGCCGAGAGTGATAGAAAAACACCTGATCGCCCTTTTTCATGGCTTTCATATTATTCGAGGCCTGCGCATTTTTCACGCCGTCCCAGGTGCCCTCGCCCTCGGCGACCAGATCATCCCAGCCATATTCATCCGGTTCCGATTTCATCATCCAATATTGCGGCATTTTTCACTCCTTCTATTCAAACAGGATGTTAGCCGACCCGGTGCCAACAAAAAAGGCCCCGCAATCATGCGAGGCCTCGTCTGTCGTTGGATATCCTGACCTATTTCGGCATCAGGACCGCATCGATGATGTGGAGCGTTCCGTTGCTCGACTTCACATCGGCTTCCGTCACATTGGCCTTGTTGCCAGCGCCGTCCTCGAGAACGATCTTGTCGTCGTCCATGGTCGCCTTGATCACGCCCCCCTGCAAGGTGGTAAGGCTCGCGGTGCCGCCGCCATCGGTGATCGCCTTGGCAATATCGGCAGAGGTCATATTGCCCTCGACCAGGCCGAATTTCGTAATGCTGACCAGTTCATCCTTGTTATCCGAATGCATCAACTCGCTCAGCCGTTCCGCATCCATCTTGTTGTAAACTTCATTGGTCGCGGCAAAAGATGTATAGGCACCATTGCCGTCAATCTCGGCGCCAACGCCGGAAAGGCCGAGCAATGTGCTCGCGGTGCTGAGGTCGGGATTGGCCTGCAGAATAGCGATCAGATTTGTCGGTTTCGCCTCGTCGGCGATGCGCGCGTCGAGGATTTCCTGTTCCTCTTTGCTCAGTTCCGAAGAACAGGCCGGCACCATTGCCAACAGGGTGGATGCCAGAATGATTTTGGGGGCGTTAAACATGAATTTCCTTTCCTGTGATCAATCCGTTCGCCGCACGCTGCGATCAAACGGTGATGAAATTCGTAAGCGCGGGTTACTCGTGCCCGCAGCAGAAAGAAACCCACAAAAACCCCAGTAGAAAAGGGCTCCACCAGTCGGTGAAGCCCTTTCCGATCCATCCTAGTTCAAGGGGATGAATTTATCCCGGCATGACAACAGTATCGATCGCGTGGATCACACCATTGGATGCCTCGACATCGGTCAATATAACGGTCGACTTGCCGCCAGCCTCGTCTTCGAGAATGACAGAATCACCATCCAGCGTGGCTTTCAGCATTCCACCCTGTGCAGTGGTCAGCACCGTTGTGCCGCCGCCATCAGTGATCGCCTTGACCACATCAGCTGCTTTCAGTTCGCCAGCAACCACATGATAGGTCAGCAAGGCCGTCAGATCAGCTTTCTGTTCCGGGGTCAGCAACGCGCTCAACACGTCCGGATCGACCTTGGCAAAGGCATCATTGGTCGGCGCAAAAACCGTAAAAGGTCCCTCGCTGCTCAGCGTCGCCGCAAGATCAGCCGCCGTTACAGCAGTGACAAGCGTCGAAAAGTCTGGATTGCCAACGGCAACATCGACAATCGTTCCAGCATCGGTAGTCGTAGCCGAATCCATCATCGCGTCGGCGGAACCTTCATCAACGGCAGCCTGAGGGGCTTCGGTCGAGCAAGCCGCAAGCGCGATGACAGCAGTGGTCGTCAATATTATTTTGGGGGAAATACGCATGAGAAGCCTTTCAAAATTGCAAATGCATCCCGCCTGCCGCGCGGCGGCCGACGTTGGATGATTACGAGATGGGCTATTTCGGGATAGGTTTATACCTGTCCTTTGAGGCGTATCGGAAAGCTCAGTCCCTGCCGAGATGAACAAAGTCGCGGTCGAAGCTCTTCAGACTGGCGCCGCCGTCGACATAGACTATCTGTCCGGTGACGCTTTTGGCGTTCGCCAGATAGAGGACAGTATCGGCAATATCATCCGGCACCGGAAGCCGGTCGAGCGGCATCATCGCGGTGATATTGGCCAGTTGGTCTTCGCCATATTCCCCCGCCGTCAGCGTCAGCCCCGGAGCGACACCATTGACGCGGAGCTTGTCGGCGCAGGCGACCGCCAGCGAACGGACGGAGCCGGCAAGCGCCAGTTTCGAAAGCGTATAGCTCAACTGGTCGCAATTGGGATTTCGGATACGCTGATCCAATATGTGAATCACGCAGGCCCGGTCGCTGTTTTCGGGCCGTCGGTGATGGAGAGCGGTCGTCAGCAGCACCGGAACCAGGCTGTTGACCCGCAAATGCTCCTGCAGATCCTTTTCCAGAATCTTGCCGACATTATCCTGTCCGAATATCGAGGCGCTGTTGACGATCAAATCCGGCGTCCGGCCAAAGTGAGCGACGACCTGATCCAACAGCGTTTCAGCGGCGCCCTCTTCGAGAAAATCCTGCTGGAATCCGGACCATTCACACCCCGTTTCCAACAGCTTACTCGCCAGCCAGTCTTCGGGGATGGCATCGCTATTGCCATGCAGCGCCAGCGCATAGCCGGCATCGGCCAGTCGCCCAGCAATCGCTGCACCCACCCGTTTCACCCCGCCTGTGACGATTGCCAGCGGTCTGGTCATTTTCGGCTCCGGCATAGCGTGATGCCGATCTGCTCCCCTTTTTCGGAAATCAGCAGTTTGACGATTTTGACCGTGACACGCAGAATGTCCGGATCCTGCAGAAACAATGTTTCGATGATATGATCTGCGACCGCCTCGATCAGCTTGAAATGGACACCTTCTGGCAGCGCTTCGGTCGCGGCATGTTTCAGGTCCATGTAATTTTTAGAATGATCCAGCGGCGTGTCCGCTTCATAGCGCTCCCGTACCTTCAACTCCGCCGCGATTGAAATGCGCAAGGGTTGCGGCAAATGGGTTTCTTCGGAATAGATCCCGGTGAGCACGTCAACATCGAGATCGTTGACTTCCAAAAGCAATGTGTCTGTCATAGATAATATCTGACCATGTTAGCGGGAAAATGGCAAGTCAGGCGGACCAGCGGGCAAAAATCGCGGTCGGCAGCAGCAGTCCCCGCGCCTCTTCACGCACCGCCAATTCACCGACCTCGATCGTTCCGCCGAGGTGAGCCAACTTCTCGTTGAGCAGCGAACCGAGCGCCAGCGCCGACATGCGTACAGCATAGACCGTGAGGAAAAAGCAGCGGCTGTCCTTGTCGAGCAGCTTTCCGCAATTCTCGACCAGCCCGGCCAGATGTTCTTCCAGTCGCCAGATTTCGCCATCCGGGCCACGGCCATATTTCGGCGGGTCCATCAGGATTGCGTCATAGCGCCGTTCGCGCCTGACTTCGCGGGCGGCGAATTTGGCCGCATCGTCGATGATCCAGCGGATCGGACGATCGGTCATCCCCGAAAGAGCGGCATTGTCACGCGCGGCGGTCACCGACTTCTTCGACGCGTCGACATGCACCAGATTGGCTCCGGCTGCCGACAGCGCGAGCGTGCCGACGCCGGTATATCCGAACAGATTCATCATCTGCGGCGATTCGAGCGTCTGCAGATTGCCGCGGAACCAGCGCCATACCGGGTCCATATCCGGGAAATAGGCCAGATGCCGGAATGGTGTGCACTGGGCGGTGAAGCTGACTTCTTCCCAGTCCATCTGCCAACCTTCGGTCGGAACATTGCTGTTCAGATGCCAGCGGCCTCCGCCATCCTCGTCCGAGGCGGGAATGAACTCGCCATCCGCCTGCCAGTCGTCATTGGCCGGTACCCACATCGCCTGCGGTTCGGGGCGGATGAAATGATATTGGCCGTAACGCTCCAGCTTGCGGCCATGACCGCAATCCACCAGCGTATAGTCGCTGCGCGGATCGCTGATCATCAATAGCGGGGCGGGACTGGTGTCAGCCATCGGTCGGCGTGGCGTTGGATAGGATAAACTCTTTTACCGATTCATAATCGCCCGGCAATCTGGTATATTTTTCTTCCCGGTCAAACAGATCACCAACCCGGCGTGGCAAGGCCGGACGAATGCCGGTTGCCCGTTCTACTGCATCGGGGAATTTCGCCGGATGGGCGGTCGCCAGCGTGACCACCGGAACCGACGGATCGAGATCAACATTCTGCGCGGCGGACAGACCGATGGCGCTATGCGGATCGATGATCTGACCGGCCTTGTCCTGAGCCCAGCGCATTGCCAGCGACATATCGTCCGGATCGACACGGTGGCTGGTAAACAGCGAAGCTGCTGTTTCCCGCATGCCGGGCTCCAGCTGCATATTGCGGTTTTTTTCAAAGGCAGCCATGCGCGCAGCGGTTTTGACACCGTCACGGCCTTCCAGATCGAACAACAGCCGCTCGAAATTGCTGCTGATCTGGATATCCATCGAAGGCGCAGCCGTCGGGGTAACGGTTCCGGTGGAATAATCGCCTGCGCTTAGCGCCCGGTGCAATATGTCATTGACGTTGGTCGCCACGATCAACCGCTCGATCGGCAGCCCCATTTTCGAAGCAACATAGCCGGCGAAGACGTCGCCGAAATTGCCCGTTGGTACGGAAAAGGCGATCTTGCGATGCGGCGCACCCAATTGGCTTGCGGCGTAGAAATAATAGACGACCTGCGCCATCAGTCGCGCCCAGTTGATCGAATTGACCGCAGAGATCGAGAAGCGATTGGTTACTTCCTGATCGGCAAACATCCGTTTAACCATCGCCTGGGCATCATCAAAGCTGCCGTCGATCGCGATATTGTGGACATTGGGGGCCAGCACCGTGGTCATCTGGCGCCGCTGCACATCGGAAATCCGGCCATCGGGATGGATCATGAAAATGTCGACCTTGTCCCGACCCGCCAGCGCATCGATCGCGGCAGATCCGGTATCGCCCGAAGTCGCACCAACCACCGTCAGATGCTTGTCCTGCCGGGCGAGGAATTTCTCGAAGAACAGGCCGAGCAATTGCAGCGCCACATCCTTGAAGGCCAGCGTCGGACCATGGAACAGTTCGAGCAGCCATTGCCGTCCGTCAAGCTGGACCAGCGGCGTCACCGCAGCATGGGAGAAACGGCCATAAGCTTGATCGCAAAGATCGCGCAGTTCCGCTTCGTCCAGCGCATCGCCGACAAACGGCTGCATCACCCGGACGGCAATCTCCACGTAGGAAAGGCCCGCCATCGCGGCAATCTCGCCCTGACTGAAAGACGGCCATGATTCGGGCACATAAAGGCCGCCATCACCAGCCAGTCCGGCCAGAGTTACTTGTTCGAAATTCAGTGCGGGCGCAGCGCCTCTGGTAGAGATATAGACCATGATGGCGAGCGGGTTAGGACAAGTTGCCGGATTGGGCAACGCCCTTGTTGCGACCGCGCAACGCGATAAGGAAAATGACCAGCGCTATTCCGGCGAAGAGAAACCATTGCACCGCATAAGACAGATGGTTGTTGGGGACATCTTCCAGCGCCGGCGGCTGGCTTTTCTGAAGCCCTGCAACCGGTTCGCTGGCCACCAGACGGATGATATATTGGCTGTCCGGGGCAATGATGCCGTCGACAATGCCGCCTGCCCATTCCGGGTCATCGGGCCGGGTGGACCAGCCAGCGACGATTTGAGCGCCCGGCCCTTCCGCGCCTGCGGTGCGGCACTGGGCTATATGGGCCCAGCCCGATTGACCGTTGGCGCTGCGCCCGCTGGTCGATCGCCAGCCTATCACTTCCAGACAATTGACGGTCGATTTCCGAAAATAGGGGGCATCTTCCTCGTTCGGCACGGCAGGATAGGCTATAGGGGGCATCTCCGATGCCGTGGCATAGCTCGCCAGCAGCCCATTCTTCCAGTCGGCCCGCTGCAATTGCCATATGCCGAGTCCGACCATGAGCGCCACGGCGGCCAGCACAAATATCGTCCCGACTATCGGCAGGCGCCTGATCATGGACCGTCGCTGCCGTCGATGCTGCCTTCACGGGCCTGATTGCGATGTTCGAGGATCAGCAGCAATGCTTTCGACACGCGCAGCGATCCGATAACCGCAGCAACGGTCAGCGGCACCCAGAGCATGATATGCACCCAGAAGGGCGGATGGAAATTCGCCTCTATCGCGAGAGCCAGCCCCAGAACTATCGCTCCGACGATCAATGTCAGAAAAGCCGCCGGTCCGTCTCCGACATTATACTGGCTATAGTCGAGGCCGCAGGCGCGGCACTTGTCAGAGAATTTCGTCAGATTGGCGAACAGCGTCTTCTGGCCGCAATCGGGACAGAGACCAAAAAGGGCAGCAGGAAGAACATCCGGCTGCCCTTTTGTATTTTCGGTATCGTTCAACGTCTTGGCCTAGTGAACCGGTGCGCCCCAGCCGCCCCAGACATAGACGACGATGAACAGGAACAACCAGACGACATCGACAAAATGCCAATACCAGGCAGCCGCTTCAAAACCGAAATGCTGTTTCGGCGTGAAGTGGCCTTTATAGGCCCGCGCCAGACAGACGATCAGGAAGATCGTGCCCACCAGAACGTGGAAGCCGTGGAAGCCGGTCGCCATGTAGAATGCCGAGCTATAGTTGATGCCGGCAAACGGGAATGGTGCAACGCTATATTCATAAGCCTGAATGAACGAGAACAACACACCCAGGATGATCGTCAGCCAAAGACCGGTGATCATGCTCTTGCGATCACCATGGATCAGCGAATGGTGCGCCCAGGTGATGGTTGTGCCGGAGCATAGCAGGATCATCGTATTGAGCAGCGGCAATTCAAAAGCATTGAGGACTTCAATACCCTTGGGCGGCCATTGCAGCAGAGCCGCAGCACCCTCCTGACCAATATAATTGGTGGTGATGCCGTCAATGAATTCGAGCGGCTGGGGGAAAAGGGCGAAATCAAACCAGGCCCAGAACCAGCCGACGAAGAACATGACTTCCGAAGCGATGAACAGGATCATGCCGTAACGCAGGTGCAACTGAACCACCGGTGTGTGGTCGCCCGCATGGGCTTCCTTGATCACATTGGACCACCAGGAGAAAAATGTCAGCGCGACAGCGGACGTGCCAATAGCAAAGAGCAACGGGCCGAACGAATAGATATCGCTGTGCATCCAGCGGATACCGCCAATGGCCATGACAAAGGCAGAAAACGAGCCGACTAGCGGCCAGATGTCTGGCGGCAGAATGTGATAATCATGATTTTTGGCACCGGCCATAATATTTCCCTAACCTTACTCTCGAATTTCTCTTAGCTATCGCCCGCACCGGCGTCTAGCGCCTGCTGGTCGACGGAACGGTAAAAAGTATAGCTAAGTGTAATTTCCTTGATATCTCTAGTTTCCGGATCGTCCATGATCGCCGGATCAACATAATAAAGCACCGGCATCCGCACCGTCTGCCCCGGCTTCAGCACCTGCTCGCTAAAGCAGAAACACTGGACCTTGTTGAAATATTGTCCGGCCAGAAGCGGCGTCACATTGAAAGTGGCAGTACCCACAACCGGCTGGTCGCTATTGTTGGTGGCAATGAAAATCGCCATGTCGCGGGCGCCGACAGTGACATGGTCAACCGCCTGCTCCGGCTTGAATGACCAGGGTAGCGCCGAATTTACGTTGGAATCAAAGCGGATCGACATGACCTTGCTGGTGGCCTGAACCGTGGCGGCCTGTGCTTCACCAACGCGCTGGGTCGTGCCGGCATAACCGGTCACCCGGCAAAAAACCTCATATAGCGGCACCGCTGCAAAGCCCAGACCAAGCATGCCAAGCCCCATCAACGCAGCCATCACGCCGCTGCGAATATTCTTGTTCGAAAGCGTGGCTTGCGCGGTCGACATCAGGAACCGCCGCTGATTTTAACGATGGTGATGAAATAGAACAATATGACCATGAAAAACAGCAGGCCGGCCAGGATGATTGCCCGGTGCTTCTGCCGCGCCTGATAGACTTTCTGCTCTTCCGGGCTCATCGGCGCTCTGTCGGTGTCTTGCTCACTCATGCGAATATCATCCGGTCGGCGACAACGGCTGCGAACAGGGCGAACAGATAGAGGATCGAATATTTGAACAGGCGCTTTTCAGCCGCCATATCTTCCGGCTCGGTGGTTTCGCTGCGTCCGACCTGCCAGGACAGCGCGCAGAATATCACGCTCAGCACGATCGACGCGCCGCCATATACCGCTCCGGCCAGACCGAAAGCGAAGGGCGCGATGGCAACGGCTGCGAGCACCAGACTATAACCGAAAATCTGCTTGCGGGTCGACTGGCGACCGGCGACCACCGGCATCATCGGCACCCCGGCCTTGGAATAGTCGCTGTTCACGAACAGCGCGAGCGCCCAGAAATGCGGTGGCGTCCAGAAGAAAATGATCGCGAACAGCAGGAACGGCATCAGCGTCATGTCACCGGTCACCGCAGCCCAGCCGATTGCCGGCGGGAACGCACCGGCGGCGCCGCCGATAACGATATTCTGCGGCGTGCTGCGTTTAAGCCAGATGGTGTAAACCACGGCGTAGAAGAAGATTGAAAAAGCGAGAAATATCGCGCTGAACCAGTTGACCGCAACGCCCATCAGCAGCACCGAGAAGACCGACAATCCGATGCCGAAATGCAGCGCGGTTTCACGGTCCATCCGGCCTGCCGGCAACGGACGGCCCTGCGTCCGCTTCATCACCGCATCAATATCGGATTCATACCATTGGTTGAGCGCGGCCGAAGCCCCAGCACCCAGACTGATCGCGAGGATCGCCGTGAAGCCGATCACCGGGTGGATAGTTCCCGGCGCAGCCAGCAACCCGCACAAGGCGGTAAATATGACCAGCGACATCACGCGCGGCTTGGTCAGTGCAAAGAGATCCTTTGCACTCGCCAAGCCCTGTATACTGTGTGACGCGGTGGTCATATTTTTATCCAAATTCCCGAATGGCCCTCAGATCACTTGATCTGGGGAAGGGTTTCGAACTGGTGGAACGGCGGCGGGCTGGTCAAAGTCCATTCCAGCGTCGTTGCGCCTTCGCCCCAGTAATTGCCTTCAGCCTTGCGGCCTGCCAGCAACGACCAGCCGATGTTCACGAAGAAGATCAGCACGCCGACCAGCATCACGGCATAGCCGATCGAACTGATTTGGTTCCAGTAAGCAAACTGCTCCGGATAGTCAGCATAGCGACGTGGCATGCCCTGCTGTCCGAGGAAATGTTGCGGGAAGAACAGAATGTTCACGCCGATGAAGAATATCCAGAAGTGGAGCTGCCCCAGCAATTCGCTGTACATCCGGCCCGACATTTTCGGGAACCAGTAGTAGAAACCGGCGAAGATCGAGAAGACCGCACCCAGCGACAGCACATAATGGAAGTGGGCAACCACATAGTAGGTATCGTGAAGGTTGTCGTCGATACCGCCATTAGCCAGCACAACACCGGTCACGCCACCAACGGTGAACATGAAGATGAAGCCAAGCGCCCACATCATCGGGGTTTTGAAGGTCATCGAACCGCCCCACATGGTCGCGATCCACGAGAAGATCTTGATGCCGGTCGGCACCGCGATCACCATGGTGGCTGCGGTGAAATACATTTTCACGTTAACCGACATGCCGGTGGTAAACATATGGTGCGCCCAGACCACAAAGCCGACCACGCCGATGGCAACCATCGCATAGGCCATGCCGAGATAGCCGAAGACCGGCTTGCGGCTGAAGGTCGCAACGATATGGCTGACCATACCGAAACCGGGCAAGATCATGATATAGACTTCAGGGTGACCGAAGAACCAGAACAGATGCTGGTACAGCACCGGATCACCACCACCGGCAGCATCATAGAAGGTCGTACCGAAGTTACGGTCGGTGAGCAGCATGGTAATCGCTGCAGCAAGCACGGGAAGCGCGAGAAGCAGCAGAAATGCGGTAACCAGAACCGACCAGACGAACAGCGGCATTTTGTGAAGGGTCATACCCGGTGCGCGCATATTGAAGATGGTGGTGATGAAGTTGATCGCACCAAGAATGGAAGAAGCACCCGCCAAGTGAAGCGATAGAATCGCCATATCCACGGCCGGACCTACCGATCCGCTGGTCGAGAGCGGCGCATAGACCGTCCAGCCTGTACCCGCACCATTGCCGGTGCCGCCGGGGACAAAAGATGATCCGAGGAGCAACAGAAACGCAGGGACGAGCAGCCAGAAGCTGACATTGTTCATCCGCGGGAAGGCCATGTCCGGCGCGCCGATCATCAGCGGCACGAACCAGTTACCAAAGCCACCGATCATCGCTGGCATGACCATGAAGAAGACCATGATCAGACCGTGCGCGGTAATCAGCACGTTCCAGAGGTGGTAGGCCTGATCCATCGACGCTTCGCTGCCGTTAGAAATGCTGGCCCAGGCTTGCAGATACTGAATGCCGGGCTCGGCCAGTTCCAGACGCATCAGACCGGAAATCGCGCCACCAATGATACCCGCGACAATCGCGAAGATCAGATAGAGAGTGCCGATGTCCTTGTGGTTGGTCGACATGAACCAGCGCTGGAAAAAGGCCGGCTTGTGATCCGCATCATGTGCGTGATCATCGATATGGCCATCTGCTGTGATTGTTGTCATTGCTCTAACCCTCAGTTGGTCGCAGCAGCTGCATCAGCAGCCGCAATTTTGGTAGACGCTTCATCGGCATCAGCGTCGGTTGCAACAGGCTCTGCCGCCGCACCCTTCACCGTGCCGCCATTGGCGAGAACCCAGTTGTCGAATTTCTCTTGCGAGAGAACCTCAACGGTGATCGGCATAAAACCGTGCCGCGCACCGCAAAGCTCCGAACACTGGCCGTAATATACGCCCTCGCGGTCGATCTGCAGAACCTTTTCGTTGATCCGGCCAGGAACCGCATCAAGCTTGAACCATGCCGAAGGAATGGCGAAGCTGTGAATAACGTCGGCTGCAGTGATTAGCAGCTTGACCGGCTTGCCCACCGGGATGACCATGCGGTTGTCAGCGGCCAGCTGGTGCGGCTCGCCGCGTGCTTCGGCTTCTTCTTCGGAAAGCATGTTGGAAATGACTTCGAAATCGCCATTGTCGGGATAGCTGTAACCCCAATACCACTGATAACCGGTCACTTTCACGGTCAGCGCATCTTCTGGCGCCGGTTCGAACTGGCGGGCCAGCAGGCTGATCGAGGGGACGGCGATGACCACGAGGATAAGAACCGGAATGACCGTCCAGATAATTTCGATGAATGTATTGTGCGTTGTTTTCGAAGGCTCGGGATTGGCACCGCGACGAAAGCGGAAGACAACCCAGAACAAAAGGAAGAGAACGAGTATGCTAACGCCGAACATCATAGGCACCAGAATCGCGCTATTGATCCAATGCGCGGTTTGGCCGGTTTCGCTAAACTGCTCCTGGAAATCAATGCCTCCATCGACTGGCATACCGATGCCTGGAGTAGGCTTCATCGGGGTATAAAGGGCTGGATCAAGCCCTGATGCGGGCGCTTCCGCCGCGGCCGGTGCATCCGCCGCTTCAAGTCCGCTGGCCGCTGCCGGTTCTACGGACGGCGCTGCTGGCAACGCGTCCTGCGCCGACAATGCTGTTGGCGTGAGAATCAGGCCGATGGCCAGAATCCAAGCTTTCACAAAATGAGTCATATATCGCTCAACCCTATCTTACCCCAAGTTTCGGTAGTTTTCCGGCTTTGGCTCGACAAATGGAATCAGTGAGCACGGCCAGAATTAGTCCGATTGGGGCGGCTTATAGGGAGGGTTGGCGCAAGCCTCAAGCTACCGAATAGATATTTTTTAAGTTTTTTGACCTTAATTTTTCTGGCAATGCGCTCCTATTGTGCCCATTTGGACAGAATGGCAAAAAACAAGCTGGGATGAAACCGTGACAGAATCAGAGATTTTAGCAGAATTCCGTAGCAGCGACGCCTTGCTCGAGGGCCATTTCATCCTCTCCTCCGGACGCCATGGCGCACAATATTTACAATGCGCACGACTGCTGATGAACCCCGCACGCGCAGCGCGCATGGCGGAAGCCTTGGTAGCGCAAATCCCCCAGAGTATCCGGCGATCTATCGATATCGTTGTCTCACCGGCAATGGGCGGCGTGATTATCGGCCATGAAATGGGCCGGGCGCTCGGTCTCGACGCATTGTTTCTCGAACGGCCCGAGGGTACGTTCGAACTGCGCCGCGGTTTCCGTCTGGAGCCGGGCCAGAAAGTGCTGATGATGGAAGATGTCGTCACCACTGGCCTGTCGTCGCGCGAAGCCATTCAGGCGATCCGCGATGCGGGCGGCGATGTGATTGCCGCCGGCGCGCTGATCGACCGGTCCAATGGCGCGGCGCAATTCGATGTCCCCTTCTTTCCGCTGGTGACGCTGGATGTGCCATCTTATGCTGCCGAAGAGCTGCCGCCCGAGCTGGCTGCCATTCCGGCGATCAAGCCCGGCAGTCGCGCCGAGACACCGGCCGCGTGAACGTCGCCCGGCCACTCAGACTCGGCGTAAATATCGACCATGTCGCGACGATCCGGAACGCCCGCGGTGGTGATCACCCGGAACCGGTGCGCGCGGCTCTGGTCGCAGCCGAAGCGGGCGCGGACGGGATAACCGCTCATTTGCGCGAAGACCGGCGTCATATCCGTGATGATGATCTGACCGTCCTGATGGACGAACTGACCATCCCTCTCAATCTGGAAATGGCCGCAACCGACGAGATGCTGGCCATCGCGCTGCGCCACAAACCACACGCCGCCTGCATCGTCCCGGAAAATCGCGAAGAGCGAACTACCGAAGGCGGGCTGGATGCAGCGGGCATGCACAACAAGCTGGCTGATTTTGTCGGGCAGCTGCGAGAAGCGAATATCCGCGTCAGCCTGTTCATCGAACCCGAACCGCGCCAGATCGAGGCCGCCATCAGGCTCGGCGCACCGGTTGTTGAATTTCACACCGGCCATTATGCCGAAGTCACCGGCGCCGAGCGCGAAGCCGAACTGCGCCGGATCGCAGATGCAGCGGCACTCGCAGCGAAAAACGGCATCGAACCCCATGCCGGCCACGGCCTGACCTTCGACAATGTCATACCGATCGCCGCAATCCCGCAGCTCGCGGAACTGAATATCGGCCATTTCCTGATCGGCGAAGCGATCTTCAGCGGGCTTGACGGGAGTATAAGACAGATGCGCGAACTGATGGACCAAGCACGGTGAGCGCTGCGTCATGATCATCGGCCTCGGCTCAGATCTCTGCAATATCGAGCGGATCCAGAATTCTCTCGACCGTTTCGGCGAGCGCTTCGAAATGCGCGTCTTCACTGAGCTCGAGCGCGCCAAGGCGGCGCGGCGGCCGCATACTATTGCCGGAACCTATGCCAAACGCTTCGCCGCCAAGGAGGCTTATTCCAAAGCCGTCGGTACCGGCTTTCGCGCTGGCGTCTTCATGCGGGATATCGGCGTTATCAATGCCAAAAGCGGCGCGCCGACACTCGCCCTCACCGGGGGCGCGAAAAAACGGCTCGACGCCCTGACACCGGCGGGATATGAGGCAATTGTTCATCTCACACTCACCGACGATCATCCATGGGCGCAGGCATTCGTGATCATCGAGGCTCATCCGCTGTAGAAAACACGCTTTTCATCGACCAGGAAACCAAAGACAATAATATGGCTATAGATAATACCGCCGGCAGCGGCTCCGCAGAGAAACCGGAAAAAGAAAAAACCGACTGGTTCGGCGAAATCAAGAGCATCGGTCTGCTATTGCTCGCCGTGCTCGCGTTTCACAGCCTCGTTGCCAAGCCCTTCTATATTCCATCGGTATCGATGATGCCTGGCCTGCTCGTCGGGGACCGGCTGATCGTCAGCAAATATGCCTATGGCTGGTCCTGGGTATCGCCGACTTTCCATGTTGTTCCGCGCGTGTCCGGCCGCTTGTTCGGCAGTCTGCCCGAACGCGGTGATGTCGTGATCCTGACTCCGAGAGAACAGAGCAGCGACTATATCAAGCGGGTGATCGGCCTGCCCGGCGACACGCTCGAATTGCGTGGCGGTCAGGTATTTCTCAATGGCATTGGTGTACAGCAGAAGGTCCAGCCCGACCTGCAACTGCCGATCGATGCCAATTCGCCGTGCGGCACCCATGAATTTCCCGGCGCACGCGGCACCGACGCGGCCGGAAATGCGGTCTGCAACCTGCCGATCCTGCGCGAGACCCTGCCCAATGGCGTCAGCTACAATATTATCGATCTGGGGCCGCAATATACCGATGACGTGGCACCGGTCGAAATTCCAGAAGGAGAAGTCTATCTGCTGGGCGACAATCGCGATCTTAGCGCCGACAGCCGGGTCGCCAGTCCGCTCGGTCTCGGTGGTCCCATTCCCTGGGAGAATATCGGTGGACGGGCCGAATTCATCACCTTCTCGCTGGATGGCACCACAACGCTCAATCCGCTGACCTGGTGGGGCGCCTTCCGCAGTGGGCGCGCCGGCATCAGCCTGCGTCCTGACAAGGCAATAACAAACACCAAACAAACGTCAAAATAAGTAGAAGTCTAGAGCTGCAGGCCTGCGGTCTCGTCGAGGCCGGCCATAATATTGAGATTCTGCACCGCTGCGCCCGAAGCGCCCTTGCCGAGATTGTCCAGCCTTGCGATCAGACGAGCGTGATATCTTTCGGCATTGCCGCAAACGAACAGCTCCAGCCGGTCGGTCGGGGCATCATTCTCGCTGATCAGCAGTTCCGACAAGTCGCCCCTGCCCTGAACCGATACAATCTTCGAGTCAGCATAAAAGGCGCTAAGCTCTTCCAATAATTGTTCCGCGCGCACCGATCCCATGGCTCCGAGATGGAGCGGTATGTCGACCAGCATCCCGCGGAAGGCGCGGATCACTGACGGCGCAAAAATAACATCATGGGTCAGACCGGCGTAAGTCTTCATTTCCGGCAAATGCTTGTGGTCGAAGTTCAGGCCGTAGCTGCGGAAACCCAGATCGGGTTCCTCCGCAAAGCGCTCGATCAGCGCCTTGCCGCCGCCCGAATAGCCGGACACCGCGTTCATCACAAAGGGCCAGTCGGCCGGCAGCAGCCCCTTTGCGATCAGCGGCGCGATCAGCGCCAGAAAGCCGGTCGGATAGCAGCCCGGATTGGACACAAGGCGCGCATTGCCGATAGCATCCCGTTGTCCGTCACGGAATTCGGCAAAGCCATAAGCCCAGCCATCGGCAGTCCGATGCGCAGTCGAGGCGTCGATGATCCGCGTGCGATCATTGTCGACCAGCGCCACCGCTTCCCGCGCCGCATTGTCCGGCAGGCAGAGGATGACAAAATCACTGTCGTTGATCGCTTCGCGCCGCGCCGCAAGATCCTTGCGCTTCTCGTCCGGCAGCCGGACCATGGCAAATTCTTGCCGCCCGGCAAGCCGGTCAGCAATCTCGAGCCCGGTGGTGCCCACCGCTCCGTCAATAAAAACAGTCTTCGTCATCGTCAGCCTCAGGAAAGTCTTTTGCGCGCCAGTACCGGCTTGTCCGAAATTTTGGCGAAGCGGGCAACCGCGTCTTTCAGCGGTTCGATCACGACCTGCATCGCGTGTGAAGTGGCGTGGATCATCCGGTCCTTGTCGACCATCAGGCCGACATGGTCGGGAAAGAACACCAGATCGCCGCGTCGCAGTTCTTCGTCTTCGGCAATATCCTCGCCCAGCGCCGCCAGCTGCTGATCGGTGTCGCGCGGTGCGGCAACGCCGGTCAGCATCAATATCATCTGGATCAGACCCGAACAATCGAGACCGTCACCGCTGCGGCCACCCCAGAGATAGGGCGCGCCGATCAGCTGCTCGGCGAGCGCGGCCGTGCCGTTGCTGCCGTCGAACACGACCTTGGTGCCGATCGCCTGGACATGGCGGACATGGACAAAGCCCTTGCCGGTCTTGAGAAAATTGCCGCATTCGCTGGCTTCGCCGCAAGCGATCCGCGCGCCCATCGGCAGCCGCTTCATCACGCCCGATTTATAATCCGGTTCGATGAAGATCAGCGCCGCGCGGGCAAAAATCAGATGGGTCGGCTCGGGTGTCTTCTTCTGATGCTGCAGCGCATGGACCGGCACATAGCCGACATAATTGTCATGGCCGCAATAGCCCCATGCCCAGTCACCGGCGATATCCAGCACGTGGAAATCCTCACCGTGCAGCAATTCGGAAATCGCTTCATGGTCCTTGCCCGGTTGCTTGCGGAGCATCGCCTTCGGCGCGGAACAGCGCATCGGCATCGCCGCGGCATAATGCGGCGCGAACAATTTGCCGGCCAGCGCGATATCCGCCAGGTCGCCGCGGTGCGCGGTGATCCGGGGATCGAAATCCCCTTCCGGACCATTGAGCACGAATTTCGCGTGCGCGCCCGTATCTGCAGTTTCCATGTCCATGCGTTTAGAAATCCCACTAGCGATCAAAAATGTCCGTGACTCTGCGGCTTGTGTGCCATGTGACAAAGCGATGACAATCGACGGCCTTTAGACGACCCAGTGGCGTTTAATCAAGCGGTGTCGCAGAAGCGTAGCGTCTCAGCCAAATTTCCACAGTCGGGTGGGAGGCGGGCGGTTCGGTCAACCGAAGCGACCGAACCGCCCGCAGTCAAAACACTATGCGGCTTCCTTGATATCGCGCAGCGTAACATCGAAAGACAAATCTTCTCCAGCCAACGGATGGTTGCCGTCCGCCTTCACGGCTTCGTCTCCAACAGCGACGATATAGAGCGTGATGGCCGAACCGTCCTCCTGCTGTGCCTGCAGAGCCATGCCCGGCTGCGGGTCAACGTCAGCCGGAAGGCTCTGTCTCGGTATATCAACGACCATTTCTTCGCGCCGAGCGCCAAAGGCATTATCGGAATCGATCGCGACGGATTCCTTGTCGCCTACTTTCATCTCGGTGAGCTTTTGTTCGATCACAGGAAAAATCGCGCCGTCGCCGATCTTTATTTCCTGCGGCCCCGAGGCTTCGGTATCGCCGACTACTGTGCCGTTGCTTGTGCGAACAGAATAATCAATTAATACTGTATCGCCTTGCTTTGCATTCTGCATGGGGGTCCTTTCTACGGAGATTGGGTGGACGGTATCTTTGACCCGTCTCGTTTCCACGCATCCATTCGATACGCGATTCCCTTAGTATCGCGATGAAGAGCCCCCTAGTCAAACCCAGTGCTTGCCGACCTTCATATTGGACTTCTAAAGCGGCGTGCAATCGCCCGGAAACGTAACGGCGCATTCTCTTTGAGCCCTGCGACATAATTCTTCGCGCGAAGAAACAGGAAAACAGCCAGCTATGTGTCAGACGCTTCCAGCCGATAGCTGGTACCCGCAAACGGGAAGGGCACGGCGACTTGGCTGCTCATACGCCAACGTTCTCCGTGAAGGTACCAAGGATGCCAATGAGAACCGACATGCCAAGAGTGCCAATCACCATCCTACTTAGCGTGAAGTCGGTTCCAAATAATGCTTCGATTCCGATCAGCACCGGAAAAATGACCCAACCTAGAAAAAAATACAGAACACCGCGCTTCGGGTTAAAATCCCATGTTTTCGCGGGAAGGTTCTGCCTGTCGTAGAATGCGACAACGAAAGTCACGCATATCCCGACCCCATAAGCGAGTTGCCAAAAAGGCGCCCAGTCTTTTTGGGAAGTACCTACAATATAGGTAGAGGCCCAGCCCAAAAGCAGCAGCATGCAGAACGCGCCGCCGCCGAACAATTTACGAGGGTTCATCTCTTTAGTCCCAACCGCATCCTCCGTATTCTCTATCAAACTCCCACATCTGCACGTGGGTCACGAGGTGCTTACCGACTTTGTGCGACCGGACTGCCGGCCTCGACTGTCTCGTTGGGCGGATCGCAATCCAATCCTTTACCCGCTGTCGTCTACTGCCCGTAACGTCCGTGCAAATAGCGCCAGCTTGCCCGCAGGCCCAGCGCTTCGCCGCCGATCGGACGCCCCGGCTTGGCCGCTGGCCGCCAGGCGAAAGTGTCGAAATGCGCCCACGGCACCGATTCCGGCGCAAATTTCTTCAGGAACAGGGCTGCGGTGATGCAGCCGGCGAAGCCACCGGACGCGCTATTCACGCAATCGGCGATATTGCTGCTCAGCATCGCATCATAGCCGGACCAGAGCGGCATTTGCCAAAGCGGATCGCTTTCATCCTCACCAGCCTGCAGCAGCCCGTCCGCCATCTCCCGGTCATCGCAGAACATCGCAGGCATATCCGGACCCAGTGCAACGCGCGCCGCGCCGGTCAGAGTCGCGAAATCGATCATCATTTCCGGCTCTTCCTCGCCGGCCAGAGTCAGCGCATCGCCCAGCACCAGCCGTCCTTCGGCATCGGTATTGGTAATCTCGACGGTCAGCCCCTTGCGGCTGTTCAAGATGTCACCGGGGCGCACGGCGTTCCCATCGACGGAATTTTCAACCGCGGGAACCAGCAGGTGCAGGCGCACCGGAAGCTTCGCTTCCATCACCATACGGGCGAGAGCAATCGCATGTGCGCCGCCGCCCATATCCTTTTTCATCAACAGCATGCCGGCGCCGGATTTCATTGAAAGGCCGCCCGTGTCAAAGGTTACGCCCTTGCCGACAATCGCGATTTTCGGATCGCCTGCCTTGCCCCATTTCAATTCGAGCAACCGTGGTGCATGGGCGCGCATCGCTGCCTTGCCAACGCCGTGGATCATCGGAAAATGCTCTTCCAGCGTATCCCCGCGCGTCACTTTCAGCTCCGCGCCGTGCCGGGCAGCCAGCTTGTCGACGATATCTTCCAGCTTGTCCGGCCCCATGTCGGCAGCCGGGGTGTTGACCATGTCGCGGACCATCGCCGTGGCTTCGGCCTGCCGCACGGCTTCATCGCGCTGACCGATGGCGTCGTTGACCAGCAGTACGCTCGGTCCCTGCCGGTCGGGCAGTTCCTTGTAGCAATCAAACTCGTGCTGCGAGATCAGCCAGCCGAACAGCGCACCCTTGGCGCTGATATCCTGCAGGCGATAATTGCCCTCGGGCAGGCTGCTGCCGAGCCTGGCCAGCGACCAGGCGTCGAGCCTGGCTTGGTCCGGCACACCGGCAACCACCGAAAAGTCGGTCGCCATCGATTTGTCATCACTCTTGCCGCCGACCGGAGGCAGCAGCAGATAGCTGTCGGGTTTGCCGGCAAATTGATAGGCGGCGGCCAGCGCCCGGATATTCTCCGGTTGGCCTTTTAGCCAACTTTCGAAATTGCCCACATCCACTAGCTGGATATTGCGTGCGGTTTGGCCGGTGTCGGCCTCGATCAATGCCTTAAAATCAGTCATTTGATCGCTATAGCCACAGATCAGGCCAAGCGCGAGAGTCTATTCGGCGGCAATCGTTTCGGTCTCGAGCTGCTTTTTTGGCAGACGGGCGATGGAAGCACCCGGTCTGGAAAAGACCATCACGCCATCATCCACGGCCTTGTGGCGCAGATTGACGATGTCCTTCGGAAAATTCTGATTGAGCCGCCACGGCTTGCGGTCGCCCTGTTTCGGCAGATTCTTGATCGCGCGCTGGACATAGCCCGAACTGAAATCGAGCATCGGTTCGGTGCCGATCAAGCCGTCAGCCGGCAATGTTGGTGTCGCAATCGGCGTGCCGTTTTTGTCCATATAGTTGATCAGGCGACAGACATATTCGCTGGTCAGATCGGCTTTCAACGTCCAGCTGGCATTGGTGTAGCCCATGGTCATCCCGAAATTGGGAATGCCGGAGAACATGACGCCCTTGTAATTGATCTTGTCGCCAAATTTGACCAGTTTACCGTCAACCGAAATGGTCGCGCTGCCGCCGGTGAGCATTTTCAGGCCGGTCGCGGTGACGATGACATCCGCGTCGAGCGTCTTGCCGGATTTCAGCTTTATGCCGTTTTTGGTAAATGTTTCGACATGATCGGTAACGATCGATGCCTTGCCCGATTTGATCGAATCAAACAAATCGCTGTCCGGCACCAGACATAGGCGCTGGTCCCACGGATTATAGCTGGGCGTGAAATTCGTCATATCGACGTCCGGTCCCATTTCCTCGCGGACCATTTCCAGCAGCCGGCCTTTGAACGCCGCCGGTTTCTTGCGCGCCAGATTGAACATGAAAATGCCCATCAGCACATTTTTCCAGCGGGTCAGCAGATAGGCCAGCTTGGCTGGCAAGAATTTGCGGAACCGCAAGGCCCATTTATCCTCACCCGGCCGCGATACGATATAGGTAGGAGAACGTTGCAGCATGGTGACATGCTCTGCTGTTTTCGCCATCGAGGGAATCAGCGTTACCGCGGTTGCGCCGCTACCGATGACCACAACTTTCTTACCGGAATAATCCAGATCTTCGGGCCAGAATTGCGGATGGACAATCGGTCCGGCGAAATCCGCTTTGCCGGGAAAGTCCGGATTATGGCCTTCCTCATAGCTATAATAGCCCGAGCACATATGGAGAAAATTGCATTTGACGGTGTCGATCGAACCATCACCGCGCTGGAGGCTTACCGTCCACAAGGCCTCTTCGCTCGACCAGTTGGCATCGACGACCTTGTTGTTGAACAGAATCTTGTCCTGCAAATCGTATTCGTCGACGGTTTCATTGAGATATTCGAGGATCGACGGCGCGTCGGCAATCGCCCTGCGCGCGGTCCAGGGTTTGAAATTATAACCCAAAGTATACATGTCGCTGTCCGACCGGATTCCGGGATAGCGGAACAGGTCCCAGGTTCCGCCAAGCCGCTCTCGCGCCTCGACGATGGCAAAGCTTTTGCCCGGGCATCTTTTGGTCAGGTGAACCGCCGCACCGATACCGGACAGACCGGCACCGACAATCAAAACGTCAAGAATCTTGTTTTCCATTTCACTACCTTACTGACACGATTGTCAGTTGGCAAGTGAGTGGTTTTGCCAGGGTCTGGCCCCGGGTTATTCGTTGATCAGAGCCAAGCTGCGAAACAGCTTCTGGTCGAGCGTTTCGTCGAAACGGCAGCCGATCTGACCATCCTTGCACCAGATCGCGGTCGCGGTGATCGGGCTACTGCCTTCGAAGCGCAGCCAGACACGGCTGCCCTCGGCAATCATGCTATCGCTGGCAACCCGGCAACCATAGATCGAGACATCGAGCAGCTCGCCTTTCTTGGCGTTTTTACCATGCTGCCGGATAGCGGTGCGCTGAATCTGGACCGGATGGCGAAACGCCTTGCGCTGTTCGATCAGCGCCGGTTCCACCCTGCGAAATTGCGAATTCATATATCCCATGGACCACCCCTTGCAGAGGGGATTAACGAATTCTGCTCAACAAAACGTTAAGCAACGAAACGCAGGGCCAGCGGCGCACAAAGACGCGCCGGAGTCATTCTGCGGCTTCGAGCGCCTGCTCGCTGTCGCCAACCCCCTGCTGCGAATTGGGCCCGTAAAAGCGCAGGACCCCGTCATCGACCGGATCCTCGAGCAGCACAGGCTTGTCGAACAGATAATTCTGGTTGAGCTTCCACGGCATCGCGGTGCTGTTGCGCGGCAATTCGCTTATCGACCGCTGGATATAGCCGGACGAGAAATCGAACAATTGCTCCTGCTCCAGTTCCTTGTCCAGCACCGGGTTGGCGATCCGCGTCGATGTCGCGTCCATGTGGTTGAGCAACCGGCAGGCAAATTCCGAAACGATGTCCGCCTTGAGTGTCCAGCTGGCGTTGAGATAGCCGAACACGATCGCCAGATTGGGAATGTCGGAGAACATGCAGCCCTTGTAATAATAATGATCGGGCCAGTGCACCGGCTTGCCATCAACCTCGAAAACAACCTTGCCGGCGACCGCCAGCTTCAGACCTGTCGCGGTGACAATGATGTCCGCATCGAGCGTCTCGCCGGATTTCAGCTTGATACCGCTCTCGGTTACGGTGTCGATATGGCCGGTCTTCAGATCGGCCGTGCCGGCAGCAATCGCCTTGAACATATCGCCGTCGGGAACCAGACACAGGCGTTGCTCCCACGGACCGTAAGGCGGCGTATAATCTTCCTTCACATATTTGTCGCCGAGCACTTCCTTCATCGGCTTTTCAAGCTTGTCGATGACCTTCTGCGGATTGTCGCGCGCGGTGCGGAAGGTGAGATCCTGCATCTTCACATTCTTCCAGCGGGTAAGCTTATAGGCCCATTTATCTGGCAATATCTTGCGCAGGCTGTTGGCGAGCCAGTCTTTCGACGGCGCCGAAGCATACCAGGTCGGCGTCCGCTGCAGCATCGTTACATGGCTTGCTTTTTCCGCCAGCACCGGGACCATCGTCACCGCGGTCGCGCCGCTGCCGATAATCACCACCTTCTTGCCGGTATAGTCCATATCCTTGGGCCAGAATTGCGGATGGACAACGTCGCCCTTGAAATTCTGCAAGCCCTCTATCTGCGCGTCATAGGGATTGTCATAATCATAATAGCCGGCACCCATATAGACGAAATTGGCATATAATGTGGCCTGGCTACCGTCCGACTTCTCGGCGGTCACGGTCCAGCGCGCATCCTCGCTCGACCAGCTGGCGGACAGCACCTTGTGACCGAAATGAATATGTTTCTCCAGATCATGCTTGGCCTTGATCCGGTGGAGATATTTGATGATCGAGGGACCATCGGCAATCGACTTCTGCTCGGTCCAGGGTTCGAAACTGAAACCCAATGTGTGCATGTCGCTGTCGCTGCGGATGCCGGGATATTGGAACAGGTTCCAGGTCCCGCCGATGTCATCGCGGCGCTCGACAATCGCAAAGCTCTTGCCCGGACATTTATTCCGCAGATGCACCGCCATACCGATGCCGGAAATACCCGCACCGACGATCAACACGTCAACCGATTCAATTGCAGTGCTGCTTTTTTCCGCGATTTTTGTAGCCATTGCCGTCTCTCCCAGCTTTTTTGTGGTTATGCCATTTGCGGACGCCAGTTGCAATTGGCAATTTAACTGGCCGGTTAAGTAGTCTTGGCACTCTGTCGAAGAACCGGTTAAACAGCCGCGATGACAGAGAAAAACAGCATCCCGATCACTCGCCGCAAGGTAACCGAGGAGAAAGCCGGTGCCATAAAGGCCGCGGTCGCCAAGGCCACCGCTATCGGCCCGGATGGCGAATCATCCCGCATCGCCACCATCGACGATGCAGCGTCTTTCCACGAATTTCTCAGCAACCCGCAGATCCACGCGCCAATCTACACATTGCCCCGCCCGCTCACCGTGGACTCGGTCCGCGCCTTCATCGCCGACCATCGGCAGCAGCGCGCGCAAGGCACCGGGCTGTTGTTCCTGAATTTCGACGAGCAGGGCCGGATCGGCGGCTATAGCGATATCTGCGTCTGGCCCTACTGGGCGGCCGGCGAGCTCGGCGGCGCTATCCACCCCGACCGCCAGGGCCAGCGCCGCGGCGTCGACGGCGCACGGCAGAGCTTCGCCTGGATGTTCGCCGCGCTCGGCCTCGACCTGATCTGCGAAACCGCCGCCCCCGACAATCACCGCACCGCGCATCTGCTAGACGGGCTAGGCTTCCACCGCATGGGCGAGATAACAAGCAACCGCGCCGACGGCACCACAAGACCCTCGCTGGTCTGGGAAATGTCGCGCGCGCAGTGGCAGGAAAAACACCTTCTCCCGTGAGGGAGTTTGGGTCGGCTTCAGGTAAAACATGCCCCCAGCATGTTTTAGAAGCGGTCCGGGGGATCGCTTCGACCTGGAGCCGCCCCAAACTGGATACGAAGCCTTATCCGCAGGATTAGGCGCAGTTGGATGAGGGTGTTCGGATAGTGGGCTGCTCTGCAACGATGGCCCGGTACGCCCTCACCCAGCTCCGGCTAAATTCGCAAAGCTCATTAAGCCTGCACATCCCTCTCCCGCACGGGAGAGGGTACTTAACACCCCGACAAAACCATGATAGCGCCCCCACCATCGAAACAATCTTCCTCTTGATCGGCCTCGCCCTCGCGGCCACCGGCCTGACGCTGATGATCCGCAGCGATCTGCTGTTCATCCGCAACGGCACCCGCCGCGTGCCCGCCCAGATCGTCCGCCACCAGCTCAAGAAGCGCGGCAGCGCGACGCTCTATAGCGCGGTGCTGCTGGTGCCCGACGAGCGCGGCGGCTTTATCGAGGTCCGCGACCCCCTGACCACGCCCTTCCCGACCCCGGTAATCGGCGAGCGCCTCACTGTCGTCCACCCGACCGGCCACCCCGGCAAAGCGCGCATCCCCTATCCGTGGTTCCGGGCGGGGGTGTACGGGGTGCTGGGTTATGGGTTTGTTATGTTCGGGCTGGCGGTTACCGGGTTGGGGTGAACGAGTGTTAATGGCATCTTTTATTCTTAGTTGTGGAAGCCTTGGAAAGCAGCAATGCTCCAGCATTACTGGATCGATCTGAATTTAGACGAAAATTGCCCCAGCGGGATCTCGAGAACCAGTTAGGCTAGGAATATCTACATCTTCGATGACGGCCATTTCTACGGCTAAAACAGCTTGCGAAAATGCTGACTTAAGGGATTGCCCGGAAGCTAGTGCCGAATATAATTGTGGGGAAAACACCGACGCTGCAATATCGGATATCGGCAAATCCATTGTAACGACAAATTCAACATGCTCGCTCAAAATTCTTGCACCAAATGAGCTCAAACAGGAGTTCAAAATTAGCAATTTGGGGGCAAAATCTGTCGAAGAGAGCGCCTTGGCAATCAACTCATAGTCACCGCGGGTGCTGAAATCCTCAGGCTCATCAGTTTCATACTCTGGGATGCTATTGTCGTCAAAAATTACTCCTTCAGTATTTCCATGGCCTGAAAAATGTACAACCTCGGGCCGCAACTCATTCATACCGTCCAAAATAGTCTGAATGTCGGCAGCTGGACGATGTTCCAATTTTACATTTTCTCGGTACCTGCTGGCTCGGATTGCACGTTGTACCCGAGCAAACTCAACATCGGTGCGGAGATTGCTGGAAGGGTCCGGGTTTGAAGTAAGAAACAAAACTGTCAGAGTCTTTTTCTTTTTGAGTTTAGTTTTGGTGGCTCTCTTACGTGGACTAACTGTTGTTTCAACATTTCTAATCTGGGCGATCAGTTTTTCACGCCGAGTTTTATCGTCGGCTAGTTTTTCGATCTCCGATACGTGACCGCGAAGACTCTCAATTTTTTGATACAGAACACGGGATCCATCACCTACTCGACCAATGTTAGCTATTTTTTCGATAAAGTGGTATTTTTCAAGGTAAGTCAGCGCATTCTGTACCTGCTGTAGCTTACTTCCATCAATGCCTATAGATTGCGCGATTTCCTTTTTGCTGCGGGGTCTTTTATGGCGTCCATACATGTTTTTAAACACCATACGACGAATCTTATCGGCACCTAGTTGCTTGCCCAATTGGGCCAAACTAGCTTCATAATTTCCAGTAAGATTAATAGTATCTGTGGGCTTACTCACTAAGCGCCTTTGCTTTCTGTCTTTTTACCACTTAACAGGCGACTAATTGTAGATTGACTTACACCCAACGCAGTCGCCAATTTCGACTGCGAATAGCCGTTGTCTATTAACTCTACCATCTTGAGTTTTCGGAGCATTTGAAGCTCATCTCTGATTTCGATCATTAAATCATCACTATTCATTTTGATGCTCCGATAACTCTACCGACTTCCCCCTTAAAACTGCTTTTGCAATTCCTTTCGGCAACAATCTACTCATCGACGCCTCGCTAATATTTAGGATGGACGCTATATGAGATTGCCTCACGCCTTCACGAAGTAATTGCAATATTAAAAGCATCTTTATATCTTGTAACAACAGAGACTGATCGAATTCTTTGCTCATTTTGAATTGCCTTTCTCCAGCCGCTTTTTCTCTGCGTAGATAGTTTGACTAACGGCAGCCGCTGTGGATCCAACAACTCCGGCAGTCACTTTGGGAGTCAAACCTGTTTCGCTAAGGAAAAGTATTCTTTCCTTTTTGGTTTCAAGATGACTGACAGCTGAGAGAGCCTGAAGTTTGATAATTGTTTCGATCGCATCCATCAATTCGGAGTGGCGTTCTTCGATAGTTTGGGTCATACTTCACCTGCCTTTTTGGCCCTTGAAATCGTAACATTCACAGTGTTTGCCGATGTCCCCACAATTTCCGAAATCAGCTTCGGCGCCAAACCAGCCTTGTGCAAAAAGAAAATCTTGTCCTTTTGGATTAGTATTTCTGCAGTTGCTAATGCAGCTTGAATTTTTATCAGCGAGTCCATTTTTTCAGAAAGTTCGCTCAAACTACTCATTTGTTAGACTTTCTGTATTCACCCTCAGGAATCGGATAAACATGCACAGGCCTAAGGTCGTTACCATCACCCACTTTAACTATGATGCCCGCATCAACCCATTTAGCCAGCGTTTTTGAAAAGTTTCCGCTGTCTAATCCCAATTTCTTGGCAATTTCGCCCTGTGTGACATCGCCGGTGCAGAGGTTAAACGCCTTTAGTTGCTTTTCGCTTTTCTTAGTTGGCGCAACCAAAGCTAGAAGATCGGCAATAGAAAACGTTTGACGAGCGACAGTCGCCAAAATTGCTTTTAGATATATTTCATCGTTCGTTTTCATATGAGCACCTAAGTTTATGATGCATAAGCCGCTTTAGCCTATGATGAGTCGACCAGTTTGCAATAAGAAATGCGATTAGCTTCAATAAAATACTGTTATAAGTAGTGGATAATTTCCACAAACTTCGCATCCGCCTTTCCTACATATCACCAAATAGGTTATATTCACTCCATTTAATAAACCATATCCAACCCGCAGCACCCCTACGCTGCGGTCGGGATGGTTTCTTTGGAAGGAGTAGAACTTATGACGTTTCAGGATGAATTTGCGCGGCGGCTGAGCGCGGTGCGGGGTGTGGGTGATGGTGGCGGTCCTTCGACAGGCTCAGGACGAACGGATGAGAGGGAGAGTCGTCATCCTGAATTTATTTCAGGACCTCCAGAGGCTGAAACGGAAGATCGGGGGGAGAGGGACGGGGTCCTGAGCCGTCAGGCCATCGAAGATAAACGAGTTCAGGATGACGAGGACAGCTCGGTTCGGGGTGACGAAGATGTGCAGGTACAGGGTGAAGAACTGACACCCCCACCCCGCTTGCGAGTATCAGGTCGATCAGTCCCCCGGACTGATCTGGAACTGCCGGGGGCAGTTCCACCTGATACTCGCGAGCGGGAGGGGGAGACAACCCGCCATGACGGCTGGCACCGCGAACTGCGGGTCAAATTCCTCGAAGCGCTCGCCCAGACCGGCAATGTCCAGGCGTCGGCCTATTTTGTCCAGCGCACCCGCCAGTCGGCCTATGACCTGAAACGACGCGATCCGGATTTTGCACGGGCGTGGCTGGCGGCGCTGGTGCTGGCGCGGGAGGAGGCGCAGGACAAGTTGCAGGAGCGGGCCATTGAAGGCGTCGAGGAGGAAGTCTTCTACCATGGCGAAGTAGTGGCGACGCGGCGGCGTTATGACAGCCGGCTGCTGCTCGCCCATCTGGGGCGGCTCGACAAGATCGCCGCGCAGATCCCGGCGCAACGCGGGGCGGCGCGCTTTGGCGATATGCTCGACGCGATCGGCAAGGGCGAGGACACCGCGCCGCTGATCGCCACGCCGACCGAAGACGAACTGGCGATACAGGCCGCCGAAGCCGAAGCGCGCGGCTGCCCCGTGCCGGAGGAAGAAGAAGAGGGCGAGGAATTTTACGCCGTCAGCTTCCCCTACCAGGACGGCCCGCCCGACTATTACCGCATGACCCCCGAAAAAGCCGCCGAAATGCAACGCGAGGTCCCCGGCCTGACCACCACGCCCACCGGCACCCGCGACGAAGCGGTGATCAACGCCCTGCCCTGCCACGCGGAAGCAATGCACGCCTTTCGCCGGGACGGGGGGGAGAAAGGAAAAAATCTATAACAGTGTAAAGTTTGTAAAGTTCGGATGGGGATGAAGGTGATTAGAACACCGTTCGTCCTGAGCTTGTCGAAGGACAGTGCGCGGTCGAAAGAGGTCCTTCGACAGAGGTCTTTCGACAAGCTCGGGACCAGCGGTCGGCAACCACGCTACAGCCCGTCAATAGGCCGGGTTATGCTTGTACAGAAAGGACTCGATCGACTGCAGCAATTGCAAGCGGTCGGCGCCGCGGGTGAAATAATGGTCGGCCAGCGGCAGCGAGACAAAGTCCACCGGCTTGCCCTGTTTGGTCATCTGCTTGTACATTTTTTCCGACTGGACATGGTCGACGGTGACATCTTTCTTGCCATGGATCAGCAGCAGCGGGGTCTTGATCCGGTCGACGCCGTAGAGCGGAGAGACCTCCTTGAAATCGGGCGTCATTTTCTTCCACTGGTCGCGGTAGAGCTTTGCGCGGACCGAGCTGCCGAAATCATTGACCTCGCGGCGAAGCTCGGACACGCCGGAGATGGAGATGGCGCAGCGATATAGGTCGGGGTCCTTGATGATCCCCCACATCGCCGCATAGCCGCCGTAGGACGCACCGACGATGCAGACTCGGGCGGGATCGGCGATCTTCTCGTCGACCGCCCATTGCACGGCGTCAGAAATGTCATCCTGCATGGCAAAGCCCATCTGGCCCTGGCCTTTCTTGAGGAAGGCATCGCCATAGCCGGTAGAGCCGCGGAAATTGGGCTGGACCACGGCATAGCCACGGTCGGCGAGAAACTGGGCCCAATAGTCATAGACCAGGCTGTCATGGCCCCACGGTCCGCCATGTGGCATGACGATCAGCGGCAAGTCCTTGGGTTCGCGGCTCTTGGGCAGGGTCAGCACGCCCTCGATATCCAGGCCATCGCGGGCTTCATACTGGATATATTTGGTCCGGGCGAGCCGGCGGTTGCCGATCGCCTCGTTGATCGCGGCAAATTTCGAGAGGGCACCGGTGGTGGCGTCGAGGAAATAGAGCAGGCCCGGATTGTCCGAGGTGCCGATACGGACCAGCATCCTGCTCTGGTCGCGGCTGACGCTGATGATCCGGGCATCGGCGTTGACCGCGGCCTCGTCGAGCAGCTTCTGCGCCGCCTGCATCGCGGGGTCGAGCCACTCGACGGTGTCATATTTGTCGGCCAGCACCACGCCGAGCATCTTGGCGCCGTCATGCGACAGCTTGACGTCGGCGATGTCCGCCTTCTCCGATTCATAGACGGTTCGGACGTCCTCGTTGGTCAGGAAATTGCGTTCAACGATCACCGACTTGCCCTGCTCGTTCTCCTTGATCAGCAGGCCGTTGTCGGTGCCAGGCACGAACATGAACGGGACGTCGAGAACCTCCTCTTCGCCCAGATCGGCGCGATCGACGGTCTTGAAACTCTTGCTGCCCTCCTTGGCATAGAGCAGCCGGGAGGTCTGGTTGTGATCGCTATAGCCGACGCCGATCCGTATATTGCCGCTGCGATCCGCACCCCAGTCATAGACATATTCCTTGCCCTTGACGACGCGGCGCGTCTTGCCGGTTTCGACGTTGACGCGGTAAACTGTGGGCCAGAACTCGGCATCGTTCGAATAGATGGATCCCTGGGCAGCTGCCAAAATCTCGGTCGATCCGTCGGATGGCGTCCAGATGACGTCGCCCGCATTCTGACCGCGTCCCTTCCACAGCAGCCTGGTTACCTCGCCGGACTTGCGGTTCACGGCAAACATCCGCGAAATATACCAACTGTCCGTTTCCACGCGCTGCAGACCGTAGATATTGACGAGAATATTGTCATCGTTGATCCAGCGGATGCGGCTGATCTCGGTCTCGTCCGGGACCGCAAACATCATCGTCTTGCTATGGTCAAAATCGATCGACGAAACCAATATGCGCTGCTCGCCGTCAATGGCGAAAAGGCCGGCGAAGTGCAGGCCGTCGGGCGACAGGCTGGCCAATTCGATGAACGGTAATCGTGCAAAGGCTTCAACCGGCAGCTGCTGTGGCGCCGGAGCGGTTTTCCGCACCGGAGCGCTATCGGCTTTCTCGACTGCCGCGACATCCGGCGCAACCGCTGCATCCGGCCCGTCAGCGACCTGCCCATTTGCCGCCGTCAGCAGCGCCGCTACCCATAAACCAATCATTCCGAGCCCCCTCAGGAAATTCCCTTTGGAAAAGAGCTTAACAATAGTCGGCCGCTGTTCAACTGTAGAAACAGAAAAAGCAGATATTTATTCGGAAGCGACCCCGAACAGATCATGCTCGTCGGCGTCCTCGATCACTACGTCGATGATGTCGCCGACCGCCAGGCTGCCGGGAACGTTGCGGAGGAAGACATTGCCGTCGATCTCGGGCGCATCGGCTTCGCTGCGGGCGGTGGCGCCGATGTCGCCGTCTTCGTCGGGCTCGCCGATCTCGTCGATGATCACCGGCAAAGTGCGACCGATCTTGGCCTGCAGCTTGGCGGCGCTGATCCGGGCGGTGACCTGCATCAGCCGCTGGTATCGCTCTTCCTTGACCGCTTCCGGCACCGCGCCGTCGAGGTCATTGGCCGCTGCGCCTTCGACAGGCTCAAAGCGGAAGGCGCCGACACGGTCGAGCTGCGCTTCCTCGAGCCAGTCGAGCAGATACTGGAAGTCCTCCTCGGTCTCGCCGGGAAAGCCGACGACGAAGGTCGATCGGATGGTGAGATCGGGGCAGATGGCGCGCCAGGCGTGGATGCGTTGCAGCACCTTGGCCTCGTTCGCCGGGCGCTTCATCCGCTTGAGCACATTGGGCGCGGCGTGCTGGAACGGGATGTCGAGATAGGGCGTGATCTTGCCCTCGGCCATCAGCGGGATAACCTTGTCGACATGGGGATAGGGGTAGACATAGTGGAGCCGGGTCCACACGCGTTCGCCGTCCGGAGTGCGCAGATCGCCAAGCGCGGCGGACAGGTCGGTCATGTGGGCGCGGACCTCGCGGCCCTGCCCGGTTGGCCCGTTCCACTGGCGCGGTTCATGGCGGATATCGACGCCGTAAGCCGAGGTGTCCTGGCTGATGACGAGCAGTTCCTTGGTGCCGGCCTCGACCAGCTTCTCGGCCTCGCGCAGCACAGCGTCGGGACGGCGGGACACGAGGTCGCCGCGCAGAGACGGGATAATGCAGAAGGAACAACGGTGGTTACAACCTTCGGAAATCTTGAGATAGCTGTAATGGCGCGGGGTCAGTTTGAGGCCGGCTTCAGGGACCAGATCGACGAACGCGCCGCGTGCCGCCGGAGCCGCAGCATGGACCGCTGTGACGACATCCTCATATTGATGCGCGCCGGTGACGGCGAGGACATCGGGAAAGCGCGCGGTGATCACGTCGGCCTCGTTGCCCATGCAGCCGGTGACGATCACCCGGCCATTGGCAGCCATCGCCTCGCCGATCGCCTCGAGGCTCTCTTCCTTGGCGCTATCGAGGAAACCGCAGGTGTTAACGAGCACGACATCGGCGCCGGCATAGTCGGCCGACAGGTCATAGCCGTCGCTGCGCAGCTGGGTGAGAATGCGCTCGCTGTCGACCAGAGCCTTGGGACAGCCGAGCGAAACCATGCCCACTTTGGGCGGAGAAGGGATTTGGGTAGCCATAGCGAGGGCGCTTTAGGCGCGTTTTGCGGGCGAGTCACGCCAGATGTGCAGCGACCGCGACTAGACGCGATTGGCGGGGCGCTTGTCGAGCCGTGGCAAGAGGCGTATAAACGGCGGCAATCCGCACGGCATGGTCCGGCTGACCTGACCTTCGCGGGGCAAACAGGGAGGATGATATGAACATATTCGACGTGAACTGGATCGCGGTGGTGGTCGCCGCTTTGGCCGGCTTTATGGTCGGCGGTATCTGGTACGGGCCGGTGATGGGCAAGAAATGGATGGGCGCGGTCGGGCTGACCGAGGAGCAGATCAAGGGTGGCAGCATGGGCAAGATCTATGGCGGTGCCTTCGCCTTCAGTCTGGTCGCTTCATGGACTTTGGCACACACGTTCGCGACCTATGCGGTGGATCTCGACTTTGGCGTGAAAGTCCTGACGGCCTTTGGCATCGCGCTTGGCTTCATCGTTCCAGCGATCGGTACCAACTATCTGTTCTCGCAAAAGAGCAAGACTTTGTTCTTCATCGATGCCGGTTACTGGCTGCTTTTCTACACCGCCATGGGCGTAGTGCACGCGTGGTTTGGTCAATAACTAAAAGAAATCACAGCAATATCGTAATTTAGACGGGGAAGAAAGTCACCGGGGTCGCCAACAAATGGGAGGGAGAGGCAACGCCCGGCTCATCCTAACAATGATCGAAGCGGTCGAGGGTTCCATCTAACATTGAAAAAATGCGACAAAGCTGAACAATATGCTCTGTTCATGCGTAGGCTTTACATCAAGGATGCAATAGCTGGAGCAAAGAAATGGAACTGGTCGACATATTGCGATGGACCGCGAGCATTAGCGGCATGATTGCCGCGGCAATGGTCTCGCTCAATGCCGGGGCCAAGATCAGCGGATGGGGCTTTGTGCTGTTCTGCGGCTCATCCATAGTCTGGGTAACCAGTTCGCTGCTCGACGGCAACAACCCGCTGGCGGTACAGAATATCGTTTTGCTCGGGATCAACCTGTTCGGTGTCTACCGCTATCTGTGGCGCAAGCCGCAGGAAAAGGCGGCGGATTAAACGCGGAGCGCGGCTCAAGCCCGTCCGGCGAGCGTATCAGCGATGATCCGCCAGACCCTCGGGTTGAAGCCGAGCCCCATATGCCCGCCATCGACGCGGATATTGCGGGCCTGAGAATTATAGATATCCTTGGCGATGTCGGGCCCGACAATGCCATCGCGGTTGGAATAAAGTACCGTCAGTGGCTGGCTGAAGCCGATTCTGTTGCGTTGATGCACCTCCCGCTCGAACTGGTCGAGCCGGATCTTGGCCGACTTGGCATAGCGTTGGCCCGGCGTGGTATATTTGGGACCACCGATGATCGGCGTGCCCATGGTGATAACCTCGCGCACCAGATGCGGCGACAGGCGAGCGGTTTCCCTGGCGATGACACCGCCCAGCGACCAGCCAATGAGAGTGAAAGCCTGCTCACCATTGGCGGCGAACCGCTCCTCGGCGATAGCGGTAAAGCGCGCAACATCGCTGTCCACAGAACCTTTGTTGCGGCCTAGCGACCAGTCGGCGACGTCATAGTTGATCCGCGCCAGAAAGCCTTCCAGCGGTCGCATCGACAATTCGCTGCCCCCGTATCCGGGTATCAGATAGATTGGCCGGCCATCGCCGCGTGGTGCCGTTACGAGACGCGGCCATTGCAGGCCGAAGCGCATTAGATCAAGCGGCAGCGCCAGTTCACTTAATTGCGCTAACCTGTGAGGCGGACGAAGTCCGGTGGGCATTGATATCGTGTCGGCCATCAGCAAACTCCGTGAATGAGCAGCCAAGATAGTCGTTTATCTCGCAGGTGCAACATGAACTAACGGCCAGGCTTGTTCAGGCGTCTTCCTTGCCCGGCGCCTCGGCACCGTTGCCGGGAATAATCTCGACGATGATATCGCCGGCCTCCAGCAGACTCGCTTCTGGCTCCCAGAAACCGAATACCGCGTCGCCCCGATAGATACGCACGCCAAGACCGGTGCCGACCACTTCGCTCATCGCCATGCCGACCTCATTTTCGGTAACCGACCGCTGTACAAGTTTGACACGACCGGTGGCGGAAGCAAGATCGCTGAGATAGTCGGAAATCTTGGCGCCTTCGCAACTGCCAGCGAGCAGCAGGCCTGCAAAACTAACCGGGTTGATAACAGTCGTCGCTCCGGCTTGACGTGCCAGCAACTCGTTGTCCGCCGCCTTGATCGAAACACTGATTGGCAAATGATAGGCGAGATGCCGGGCGGTGAGAACGATCAATATGCTGGTGTCATCGCGTCCAGCCGAGACGATCATCGAACGGGCCCGCGAGATTTTGACATTCATCAGCGCATTATCTCGGGTCGCATCACCATTGATCACAGCGCAGCCAAGCTTTTCGGCTTGTGACAAGGCGTCGTCGGAGGAATCTATTACGACAATTTCTTCCGGATTGGTGCCGCGCGCTAGCAGTTCCTGCACCGCTTCGCTGCCGCTTGTGCCAAAGCCGGCGATCACGATATGGTCATGCAAATTGCTTTGAATCAGTTTCATGCGCCAATTGTCCCAAGTTCGTTTGAATACAAAATTATAGGCCGTGCCGACAAAGATTAGCACGACGAAGATTCGAATAGGAGTCACAACAAGCGCATCAAACATTCGCGCTCGTTCGGTTACCGGAGCGATATCACCATAGCCGGTAGTGGTGATCGAGATCATTGTGAAATAGATAACGTCCAGAAAACTGACATCGCCATCATAGCTGTCCTGCAAGCCATTGCGGTCGAAATAATGCACCGCCACAGCCATGCCAATCAGGGCGAGAACAAAAGTGACACGCCACGCAATATCGGCCCAGACCGGCAGGCTCGAGCGCCGCCGCAGGGTAAAATAGTCGGTAATCTTGCGGTTGCTACTTGCCATGGCCAGTTCAGCCGCGTTTCGGCAAATGGATGTTCGGATCTACCGGCTTGCGATCCTTGCGGATCTCGAAATGCAGCTGCGGCTCCTGAACATATCCACTTTCGCCGGCGAGGCCGATGGTCTCACCCGCTTTGACATTCTGGCCGCGCGTTACATTGAGCTTGTCGGCATGGCCATAAGCGGTAACCCAGCCAGAGCCGTGGTTAATCAGAATCAACCCCCCAAATACACCGATTTCGTCGCCGCTATAGGCGATCACACCGTCGGCTGAGGCGCGGATGGGCGTGCCACGAGGGACGCCGATGTTGAGGCCATCATTTACTTTACCACCGCCTTTGCTACCGAAACTGGAGATCACCCTGCCATCGACAGGCCACTGGAACAGCCCGGAGAAGTTGGCCGGCGTAGCAATGGTGGTATTGGGCGTAATGGCTTTCCGCCAATCGGAAGCTTCTCCCGCTGCGGCGCCATTGGCCAGCGCTGGCTGGCTGCCCGTAACAATATCGTCAATCTCCAGATCGAAAGCAGCCGCGCGCTGCTCGATACTCAAGTTGGCCGGATCGCTGGGTGCGGTTGCAGGCAGCAACAGCTTCTGCCCCACACGCAAAATATAGGGCTCTTCGAGCGCGTTCAAGGCCACCACGTCTCGCCATGGCGCGCCGTAGGCTCGGGCAATAGCGATACCGGTCTCACCCGAATTGACCGCGTGATATCGCCCGCCACTGATCTTCAGTCGCTGACCGGGATGGATGACATAAGGCTCTGCCAATCCATTGGCAGATGCAATGATTTGCGATCCCGCTCCGGTCTTGTTGGCAATTCCGCGCAACGTGTCGCCCGGCTGCACAATATAAGTCCCCGATTCCACTCGTTGCGCGTTCGCTGTTACGGGACTCGCTTGCCAGGTGGAAAGCGGTGCTTGCTCCGGCGGCGTGCCAAAAATGGCAAGATCCGCATCCAATTGCGGCTGGGGCGGCGGTGGAGCATAATCGTCATGGCCTGGAGGGATGCAGGCGGTAACTCCCAGGAGCGATATCAGGATCGCAATATGACGCATAAAGGCTCCCATTAACTAACTCCTCCCTTTCGGAAATGCTGTTAGCAGCAAAAGCGCAACTTGCCAGCCCCGCCGGCCAAAGCCTAGTAAATTCTCAGGTTACTAAAGCCCTATCAGGGGTATAGTTTTTTCAATCCAGCCATTGATTCATAGTGGGTAAGGTCCAGGTGCAGCGGTGTGACGGAGATATAGCCATCGGCGATCGCTTCCAAGTCAGTACTGTGCGCAGGCGTCTCCACCATCGGTCCGAGACCGAACCAATGATATTCGAAACCGCGCGGGTCGCGGTTGCTGACAATCTGCAGCCGGCCGTAGTCTCGGATTCCCTGCGACACGACCTGCACACCCTTGACATCGCTCGCCGGGACGGCGGGAAAATTGATGTTGACCAGCGTCCGGTGATCCATGCTCTGCTTGATCAGGGGGCGCAGCACACGTTCGCCCCAATTTACGGCAGCATCAAACGGAACATCTTCGCCCAGATCGCCCCGTGCATAAGCCTGGCTGAGCGCGATCGACGGAATCCCCGCCAGAGCACCCTCCATCGCGGCCGACACAGTACCCGAATACGTAACATCCTCGCCCAAATTGGCGCCGCGATTGACACCTGACAGAATGAGATCGGGCGGCCCGTCTTTCATGATCTTGGCAACAGCCATCATCACGCTGTCGGTTGGTGTCCCGTCGACAGAATATTGCTGATCGCCGCGCTTCCGTATTCGTAGCGGTCGAGTAATCGTAAGCGAGTGGCCAGCGCCGGAATTCTCGTCGGAAGGCGCGACTATCCAGATATCGTTGGAAAAATGCGAGGCGATATCGAGCAGGATCTTCATCCCCGGCGCATCGAAACCGTCATCGTTCGTCAACAATATACGCATCACGCTGGCTCCAGTTTGTCGATCCCACCCATATAAGGGAGTAGTGCCGAAGGGGTTGTCACAGAACCGTCGGCCTGCTGATAATTTTCAAGAATTGCGACCAATGTCCGGCCGACAGCAAGACCTGAGCCGTTGAGAGTGTGGACAAATCTGGTGCCCTTTTCTTCCCCTCCGGGCCGGAAACGGGCATTCATGCGCCGTGCCTGATAGTCACCGCAGGTCGATATACTCGAAATTTCGCGGTAAGTGTCCTGACCTGGCAGCCAGACTTCGAGATCATATGTCTTGCGGGCTGTCGCGCCCATGTCTCCGGCGCACAGCAGCATTTTGCGATAGGGCAGTTCCAGCGCCTTGAGGATCGATTCCGCCGCTTCGGTCATCCGGTGATGTTCTGTGTCGCTTGTGTCCGGATGCACGATGGCAACCATCTCGACTTTCTCGAACTGGTGTTGACGAATCAGACCTTTCGTATCCTTGCCGGCCGACCCTGCTTCGCTGCGGAAACAGAGGGTAAGCGCGGTCAACCGAATTGGCAATTGCGCTTCATCCAGTATCTGTCCGCTCACACTATTGGTCAGGCTGACCTCTGCGGTCGGGATCAGCCAGTGACCATTGGTGGTCTGAAACGAATCCTCGGAAAATTTGGGAAGTTGCCCCGTACCGTACATGGCCTGGTCGCGAACCAGTACCGGCGGCGCGCATTCCTGAAAGCCGTTTTCCAAGGTCTGCTGATCGAGCATGAATTGTCCGATCGCCCGTTGAAGACGCGCCATCTGCCCGCGCAGAAAGGCAAAGCGCGAGCCGGACATTGCTGCAGCCGTTTCAAAATCGAGCCCGAGCGCCGGACCGATGTCGCTATGTTCCCTCGGATCAAAATCAAAGTTGCGTGGTTGTCCCCAGCGCTCGACCTCGACATTGTCGTCCTCGTCTTCGCCGGGCGGGACTCCGTCAGCGGGTAAGTTTGGCAGCGCAGCCAGCAATTCCTGCAGCCGGGCGGAAGCTTCCCGTTCCTTTTCTTCAATCTCGGGCATTTTGCTTTTTAGCTCGGCAACTTCCGCCATCAACGCTTGTGCGGCGTCTTCGTCGCCCTGCCCCTTGGCTTTACCAATCGCTTTCGACGCTTCGTTACGACGCGCCTGCCCGTCCTGCATCTGGGTTTTTAGCCCGCGGCTTTGCTCGTCCAGGGCGAGAATATTCTGCGCCACACCCTCTACTCCACGTTTTGCCAGTGCAGCGTCAAAACCTTCCGGATTTTCGCGAATATATTTTATATCATGCATGGGCAATGCCTATGCCGAGCGTCTGTTTCACTTGCAAGACTGCAAAGAAAAAAGCGGCCAGATTGCTCCAGCCGCTTTTCATAGATCTTGGTGTAATCTGCTTAGGCGGTAACTGCCTGCTTCGCCTTGCGCCGGCGGGCAAACAAGGCCGCTGCCGCTGCACCAAAAAGCAGCACAACTGGCGGCGCCGGAACATCCGTCCCACCGGTCGATCCGCCGGTGCTACCGCCGGAAGAGGAGCTGGAACTGCTGCTCGAGGAGCTGGAACTCGAGGATGTGCTGTTGCCACCAAAGCTTGAAGAGCCGCCTGTAGCCCCTGAACTTGAAGAAGTTGAGCTTGAACTGCCGGAAGATCCTGAGCTGCCTGACGATGCATGATCATCACCCCCGCCGGAACTGGATGAGCTGCTTGAGGAACTGCTGGATGAACTCGAGGATGAAGAACTGCTGCCACCGGTCGACGTGCTGGTCGACCCACCCGTGCTGGTAACGCCACCCGTTGACGTACTGGTGGAGCCGCCGCTGGTTGAACTACCGCCCGAGGAGGTGCTGGTCGAGCCACCGCTGCTGGTTGAAGAAATCACGACTGTACCGCCGCCGGAACTGCCACCGCCGAAGAAACCACCGAAAAAGCCGCCGCTTCCGCCACCGCTGCTGCCACCGATAACAACCGGGATTGAGCCACCACTGCTACTGATTGGCGGAGCCGGTGGAATGTAGGGAGGCAAAGGGATGGCCTGTGGTGCCGGGGTCTGGGCAATCGTGACCACTGACGGTTGGCAGGCCGTCGTCGTCTTGGTCACCGTTCGGCGGGTACGCTTTATCTTGCGGGCAGGCTCGCCCCTCTTGATCGTACGGGCACGAACCGGTTTCTTTTTTGACATTTTCTTAACGTAAGGAGCTGCCGGCGCCTCTGAAACATGGACTGCACCGCCACCAATCAAGGCCCCCCCGCAGGTGCAGGCGCATAATTTTGCCAAAGCCATACGTACCGACATAATATCATCTCTCTTCCGCTGTAGACTCGGTCAGAAAGCCAGCTTCTCACAGCCAATGCCTCTTTCCGCAGTCTCGACATGCATCAGAAAGACAGAATAAATGGTAAATAACAATCGTATTAACGCTGTTTCCAAGTGCCAAACGGCAAAATATGTTAACAGTTCGTATCCATCCACGGTTAATGTCCCGAAATGGAACTCTTGCGGAAGGTTTTCTTGCAATATCATGAAAAATGCCGCCCTTTTTTGGAGGGAACATCGGAGAATTTGACCCCATTCAGCCACATGAGAATTTGTTCCCCGCAACCTTGTTCATGTCCAAAATATCCCAATTTCCGGATTATTGGGTAAACTGCGATTTTGCGCCTTGTTTCCAATAACTACGCTGGGTATAGGCCCGCGCTATATATGGTCCGGCCTTCCGAAACTCGGGTAGGGCATGATGTTTGGAGAGTATGTTGGCATCCTCGGTAAAAAAAGCATCCGCAAAAAATGGCGCAAATGGAGAAGATCTAGTCCTCCCCAACGGTTATGAACCGAGCGAAGACGAAGAGTTCATGAACGAACGCCAGCTCGCTTATTTCGGGCAGGCCCTGAAGAAATGGAAGCAGGAGATCATTGACGAATCTAAGGAAACTCTGGCGCATTTGCAGGATGGCCCGATTCAGGAAGCCGATCTCAATGACCGGGCATCGAGCGAAACTGACTGGGGGCTGGAGTTGCGAACCCGTGATCGTCAGCGCAAACTGACATCGAAAATCGATTCGGCACTGCGGCGGATTGAAGAGGGTGAATATGGTTATTGTCAGGTTACCGGCGAGCCGATTTCGCTCGACCGGCTGAAGGCCAGGCCGATAGCAACGATGACCGTCGAAGCGCAGGAAGCGCACGAACGGAACGAGAAAATCTCGCGCGATCAGTGATATAGTTTCCTGCAACAGCGGCAAACCGGACAATCCGCGCGTCACGCCGTTGGTAACGACGTGACCTGACAGCTGCATCACGCCCGCTTTCTACGATAAACAATCCCAATTATTAACGAAATTTGCACCAATTTCACCGTAGTACTTCCTATGCGACACATGCTTTTACAATTACCGACCACGGGAAACTCATGAAAGAACCATTTGACGATAGCCTGAAAATGAACAGCCAGGCCCTCGGTCATTCGAAACGGGAGCTTGATCGTGACAGCCTGTTTCTGAAGGCGGCATTGAGCTTCGTGGATGGAGATGACTGCGGCGAGGTGCGGATTCGCAATCTGTCAGCAGGCGGCCTGATGGCCGAAGCACCGGTACTCGCCAAGCGCGGCGACAAGGTACAGCTGGAGCTGCGCAATATCGGACAGGTCACCGGACATGTCGCATGGGTTGCCCAGGGTAGATTTGGCGTCGCATTTGATCATCCGATTGACCCAAAGCTCGCAAGACAGCCGGTTGGACAAAAGAAGTCGGACGTGCCGCTCTACCTGCGTCACCCGACCAAAAAAAACTTCCCTTCGCGCAATGGACAGCGTTCCCGCTAGCCTGCGGATCAAACTTTAACATTAAGCTTGATTAGAATAACTTCCCTGCATAGGACGATTTAATCAGTCGATTAAACGGGAGCAGGACATGGCCGGACCATTAACAGGCATCAATATCATTGAGTTTGCCGGAATCGGCCCCGGCCCCTTTTGCGGCATGATGCTTGCCGATCAGGGCGCGACTGTCACCGTTCTCCATCGTCCCGGCCGCGCTCCGGATCCGCGCCTTGCTCTTTCCCGTTCCCGTAAGCTCGTCGAAATTGACCTGAAATCGGATGAAGGCATCAAAACTGCCCGTGATCTGGTGAAAGACGCCGATGGATTGATCGAAGGCTTTCGCCCCGGCGTGATGGAACGACTCGGTCTGGGACCGGACATATTGCTCGCGGACAATCCCAAGCTTGTCTTTGGCCGGATGACCGGCTGGGGCCAATATGGGCCGCTCGCCTCTGCGGCGGGCCATGACATCAACTATATTTCCATTTCCGGTGCCTTGCATGCTTTTGGGCGGGCTGGCGAAAAACCGACACCACCGATCAACATGGTTGGCGATTTTGGCGGCGGCGGCATGATGCTTGCCTTGGGCATGGTTTCAGCTCTTCTCCATGCCAAAACGGGCGGCACGGGACAGGTTGTCGACTGCGCGATGACCGATGGTTCTGCCGCATTGATGGCAATGATTTTCGACTTTCACAATATCGGCCAATGGCAGGATGAGCGGGGCGTAAATTTGCTCGATACCGGAGCACATTTCTACGACACTTACGAGACGTGCGATGGCAAATTCATCTCGATCGGGTCAATCGAACCACAATTTTACGCAGAACTTCGGCAAGTAGCGGGTCTGGCAGATGATACGGATTTCGACGCACAAATGAATCCAAAGCAATGGCCTGTGTTGAAGGAAAAACTCACCGCTCTGTTCAAGACCAAGACCCGCACCCAATGGTGCGAATTAATGGAGGGAACGGACATATGCTTTGCACCTGTCCTGTCGCTGTCAGAAGCCAAGGAACATCCGCATAATGTCGAAAGACAGACCTTTGTCGACGTCGGCGGATTGAAGCAGCCGGCACCGGCGCCGCGTTATTCGGTTACGGTATCGGATCCGCCCAAACGTCCGGCTTGAGCCGTTCCGGCGATTCTGTCGGCATAACGGGGGCCAATCGGCAGCTGTTTGCCGTCTTGTAAAATTACATAGCGCTTGCGTCCTTTGCGCCGAACCTCGGCGATACAGTCGCGCCGAACGATGGTGGACCGGTGAACGCGGACAAACAGGCCGTCCGGCAAAAGACTTTCCAGCGAGCGCATCGATTGGTGCACCAGAAAGCTCCGGTCCAGCAAATATAGCCGCATATAGTCGCGTTCCGCCTCCACCCATTCGATATCCGAAACAATCAGCTGCAGCGCCCCGCTTCCATCCTGCACCCACAGACGTTGAACGACATCCGGTTCGCGGTTGTTATCAATGCGCGCGCGATTGGCGATGGCGCGCTGCACCGCTTCGCGCAGCAGCGATTCCTTAACCGGCTTCAACAGATAGTCGGTTGCTTCCAGTCGAAACGCCTGAACGGCATATGTGCTGTGCGCTGTCGTAAAAATAACCTCTGGAATCGGAACAAGAGTCTGGCAGAACTCTGCAACTTTAAGTCCCGAAAATTCCGGCATGTCGACATCGAGCAACAAAATGTCAGGCTGTCTCCGCCGGATTTTCTCCACAGCCTGACGTCCTCCGCTGGCCATTTCTATCTCGCCGAAGAGTCGGGTCCGTTCGCACAGTGCCTTGAGCCGGGAACGGGCAAGTGGTTCATCATCTACAATCAGAACTGATGGCGGCTCTGTGGCCATTCTCATATATCCTCGAAAATCAGGGATGGATGGGGTAGAACGATGGTTGCAATGGCCATACCGTCCTTGCTGTTCGCCAGAAGCAGGGACGCATTTTGACCATATAATGCTCTCAGTCGCCCCTGGATGTTGGTGAGGCCTGTGCCGGTACCAACTGCGCGATCCTGAGGTTGTGCGGGCAGAATTTCAACCCGACCGTCATTGGCGACGCTAATCCGCAAGCGATCACCCTCGATCTGTACGGAAATGACGATATTGAGCGGCTGATCCGCACCTGACACACCGAATTTGACGGCATTTTCGATCAACGGCTGAATGATCAAGGCCGGTATGCTCCAGTCATTTGCAGCCGGCTCGATGTCGACAAAATAATGCAGTCGCTCGGGAAAACGCATGCGTTCTATTTCGAGATAGCGAACCTGCTGGGCAATTTCCTGCTCCACCGTGATCATATCCTGCGCGCCACCGGTCAACACCGCCCGCATATAGTCGGCCAGGTCATCGACAAGCTTCTCCGCCTGTTCATTCTGCCGATCAATAATCAGGCTGCTGACCGAGTTGAGTGCGTTGAAAACAAAATGGGGATTTAGCTGGTAACGCAGCGCCCGCAATTCACTCGCCCGGTTAACCCGCTCCAGCTGTCGACTGTGCACCATCATCCGCTGTACATCCTTGCTGTGCGACAGGGCCTGATACAGGGCACCCCAGCTGGCCAGAATGAAATAGCGGGTAAATGCCTCGTCCAGAACATAGGTCCAGTCGAAGGAAGCGAAATCGACGGGATTGATCAGATAGGAAAAGTCGAACAGCGCGGCGTCATGGTCGAATACTATCTGGTCGAGAATAGCGATATAATTGGCGAGGATCATGGTCGGCAGGGTAAGCATGAATATCGCAGCCCCCATGCCGTTGCGGCGCACGGCAATCAGCAGGCGATAAAGCAGCCAGGTGAAGGTGATGCAGATGCTGGTCATCAGGATGCGCTGGACGAACAGAGCATCTGCATTGGTCTGCGGCACATATAGCACGCGGCTGGTTACGAACAGAAAATAGGCGCTCCAGACGCCAAAAATCGACTTTATCGCGAGATCGCGATTGACGGGAAACAACCGGTTAAAAAGAGAAGGCTTTTGGGCCTCGGCATTTCGTGCCGGTCGAATGGAAGAGTCCGGCTTCACGAATCCGGAGTGCTGTTAATTTTGTCGATTCCCCGCCGGGTACGCCAATATGTCGCAAAACTGGCAAGCCAGTGGCTGCCGGAATAATGCGGCGTCCGCACGGATAGCTCTCCGGAATTGCCGTGCAGATTGGCCGATGCGAGCAGCGATGCGCGCCGGGGATCATTGGCTGGAAGCGCCGAAGCCATGCCTTCCAGCGCCCACGCCCGCGACAGGTTGAGGCCGTCCAGATGCACCAGCTTTCCGTCGGTCGGGTCGTTGACAATGCCGACGGCCAGCCAGTCGTCGCTGCCATCTTCTGGAATGTTCGGCAGAAAGGCCGACAGCCAGCGGGCATATTCGCCACTGTCCATCACCCGCCGCATCAGATCGGCAACCATCAGACAGGAAGACAGGAAATCCTCGCCCGAAGGTTCATAAGCCATCGGACAATCGCGGTCATTGCGGTGGAACCCCAAGGCCTTGTTCCGGACCAGACTGGCCATTTCAGCATCACCGCTGCGCGCGGCCCAATCGAGAAACAGGCCAAAGGCAAAGGCGGACTGGTTGTGGGTCCCCAGACGGATCGGATAAGCGAGTTTCGGCAACCAGTTCTTGATATTAGCGACGATCAAAGCCTCCAGCGGCTGCAATCGGGCAAGCCAAACATTCGCCTGTTCTGCCTTGTCGCCTTTACCATATGCAATCTCCCGCAATTCGGCGGTCAATTGCAAAAACCACGCGATGCCGTAGGGCCGCTCGAACGCCGTCCGGTCGGCACTTTGAAAATAGGCTAGTTCGCCGGCAATTTTTTCGGATGTAAAATTCGCTGCCAGCGCTGCGGCGATCTCGTCATCCATTTCGGGAACAAGGCCCTGCCCCCACAGGCGGACCAGCAACCAGTGTCCGTGGACAGCGCTATGCCAGTCGAAACAGCCGTAGAAGACGGTCGTCAGCTTTGCCGGCTCCGCGACATCGGCGGCGCTGTTCAGGACATGACTGATCTTGTTGGGATATTGCTGGTTGATGCAATTGAGCGCGGTCCGCGCATAAGCCTGTTCCGCGCTACGAGGCGTTAGGCTGTTATCTGACGGGTCGGGCGCGGTATTGCGACGCTCGAAAACGCCGCGTTCATCTGGCGCCGATGCTTCTTCTTCCTCAGCTGAAGAACAACCTGCCAATATCGCGATCATCAGCGCGATCAGTGCTTTTCGATAGATCATCCGACGCTCTCCAAAGATCAATTTCCAATAGAGATGAATTGACCCCTTGGCAAAAGACTATAGGGCAAAATATCTTTTCCGCCATTGCCAGTTCCGGCCGGGCGATTTTTAGTGGAACAGATAATATCACCACACAACCAGCAATATTCCTGACCGGCAGCCCCTTGCGGCATATTACGACCATGTCGCTGACCGCCAGCATCGGTCTGCTGACTATGTTCATCGTCGACTTTGCTGATCTATTCTACATCGCGCAACTGGAAGACAGCGCTCTGACGGCAGCCATGGGATTTGCCGCCACGATCCTGTTCTTCGGCACCGCTTTCTATATCGGCCTGATGATTGCCACGAGCGCGCTTGCCGCTCGCCATATCGGTCAGGGCAATCCGGAGCAAGCCCGTCGATACCTGACCAATATATTGGTTCTCAGCACGATGTTGATTGTGCCACTGGCGATACTGTTTTTCGTTTTCGCCCCCGACATTCTGCAACTGGCTGGAGCGGATCGGGCGGCCAACCAGGCTGCGACTGGTTATATCCGGATCGTCGCCCCGTTCATGCCATTCAGTGTCGCAGCAATGGTCTGCTCCGGTTTCCTGCGCGCTCATGGTGCAGCGCGGCGAGCGATGAACGTGACCCTGAGCATGGGCATCACCAATGCCATTCTCGACCCGATCTTCATCTTCGGCTTCGGCTGGGGAATCAATGGCGCCGCAGTCGCTAGCGCCTGTGCCGCTATTGTTTCGGCGATCTTCGCGATTTGGCCGATCATCAAGAGTTATGGCGGCTTTTACCGTTTTACACTGCCCCAATTTCGCACCGATATCCGGCCGATCATGGCAATCCTGATCCCGGCTATCCTGACCAATGTCGCCACGCCGATCGGAAGTTTCATCTCCTACCGTATCATTGCCGACTATTCCAATGATGTGATTGCCGGATTTGCTGTTGTCGGGCGGGTCGTGCCGGTTGCCTTTTGCCTGATGTTCTCGTTGTCCGGCGCTGTCGGACCGATCATCGGCCAGAATTTCGGCGCCCTGAAATTTGACCGGGTGCGGGCAACGATCCAGCAGGCGACCCTGTTCGCGATCGCTTATACGCTGGTGATCTGGCCAATCCTGTATCTGCTCAGCGGACCGATTAGCGATGCATTCTATCTGGTCGGCGAAGGGCGGCATGTATTCTGGCTGTTCGCCGTCTTCCTGACCCCCCTGTTCTTCTTCAACGGTATGCTGTTTATCAGCAATGCCGCCTGCAACAATCTCGGTCATCCCAGCTGGTCCACGCTGATGAACTGGCTGCGCAACACGCTGGGCCTTGTCCCCTTTCTCTGGTTTGGTCGCGAATATTACGGGCTCGACGGAATCGTCGTTGCCCCCGCGATTGGCGGCATAATTTTCGGCATCGCCGGATATAGGGTTGCGCAATATCTAGTGACTACGCAGGCTCGGCGGACTGCGTTAACCCGTTAACATCACGCCCAGCTGCGTCCCATCATGGAACAGCATGTTCATATTCCGCGCAGAGCCTGCGATAATCTGCTAAACTCCGCTCCATCTGCCCGTTTGGGCCCAACCAGGCATTAACAACTCGTGCGCGTACCTCCACCCTATGTTCCACCTCTGAGCAGCAATATCCCAGACTATGGGCTGGGTAGGTCGATTCCAGAACCGCTAGCCATGGCGCAAACTATTGCCGCCAACGCAGAAGCCAGTGACGAGACAAAAGGTGCCAAGCTTCCATCACCAATAAAGCAGCGCAGATCCTTTGCGAAACTGTCGATCCGCGAGCAAATATTGACCGCGTTTTTCCTGATCAGCCTGGTTCTGATTCCGGCAACCATGCCACAATCAAGCGTTGATGCGCAGCAGTTCAGTCCCAGCGATCCCCGATTGCAGTCGGTCGAGCGCGCGGAAGAAAATTTTGCCGGCTCCGCCTTTTATTTCATCGATCCCGATTATGCGATCCCGCAAAATTACGGCGGTTTCGGCGTTGATCCGCTCGCGGATTCCGGGACCGGAACGATTGACGGTTTATCGGACATATCCGGCAATAATCCGGATCGGGCGTCGTCCGCACATCTTATCCGGCAAACCGCTTTTCAAGGCTCAACGATAGATGATAGCCGAGCGCTATACTGCCTGGCGCAGGCGATTTATTATGAAGCTGGAATGGAGCCCGATGCCGGCCAGCGCGCCGTTGCTCAGGTCATTTTAAATCGTGTCCGTCATCCCAGTTATCCGGGAACGGTCTGCGGCGTGATCTATCAAGGCAGCGAGCGGGCAACCGGTTGCCAGTTTACCTATGCATGCGACGGCTCGTTGCGGCGGAAAGCGGCGAGCTTTCACTGGAACCGCGCCAAGAAGGTTGCTGCCGAAGCGCTGGCCGGAAAAAGCTACACGACCGTCGGCACCGCCACCCATTATCACGCCAGCTATGTCTATCCTTACTGGGCACCCAGCCTTCGATTCCTGGGGACCGTAGGCGCGCATCGTTTCTACAGCTGGAAAGGCAATGCGGGAAAAGCCAGCGCCTTCAGCCAGACATACCGGGGCGGAGAGCCCTTGCCGGTGCCGAAACCGCGTAATCATGCTGCCGGACGCGACACCACACCCGCCAGTTCGCTTGATCCGATTGCGCTGGAAAAAGCCTATGAAGCGGGAAGGCGCAAAGCCGAAGCTGAAGCCGCCCAATCGGAAAAAGCTGCAGCGCAACTGGCTGACAATGCCCGCAGGCATGACCGGCCTGCTCCCGGTCTGGGTGCAACCGCAGCCCGCTCTTATCAGGCACCCGATTATAGCAGCGAAGCGAAAGCCAGAGGTGGCGACAAGGCTTTCGCCGGACAGGACTTGCCCGATGCCAGCCAGATCAAGCCGGAATTTCGCAATAGCGGCAGTTGGAAGAAAAAACCTGGCGGCTAAATAGACGTGGCTATTCCCGATAGTTTCGCGGGCAACCAACAATGGGTTTCCCTTGCCATCGCCCTTGACTCCCGCCTAAAGGCACTCGATTTTATTGGAAATGAAGCGGAGCGCTCTGATGGCGACGAATTGGACGGCAAATAGCTGGCGGGATTTTGAAGGGCTGCATATGCCTGAATATCCAGACGCCACGAAACTCGCGGAAACGGAAGAACTGCTTGGCAGCTATCCGCCGCTGGTCTTTGCCGGCGAAGCGCGTAGCCTGAAACAGGACCTGGCCGAAGTCGCCGCAGGCAAAGCGTTTTTGCTGCAGGGCGGCGATTGCGCCGAAAGCTTTGCCGAGTTCCACCCGAACAATATCCGCGACACATTCCGCGTCATTCTTCAGATGGCGGTGGTGCTGACTTATGCGTCAAAGCTGCCGATCGTCAAAGTCGGTCGCATGGCCGGTCAGTTTGCCAAGCCGCGCTCCTCGAATGTCGAGGTCCAGGATGGCGTCGAACTGCCGAGCTATCGCGGCGATATTATAAACGGCATCGAATTTGACAGCAGCCAGCGCGATCCCGATCCCGAGCGGATGATCCGTGCCTATAATCAAGCCGCAGCAACGCTCAATCTGCTCCGTGCATTCTCGACCGGCGGCTATGCCAATCTCAAGCAGGTTCACGGCTGGACCCATGATTTCATGGCGCGCAGCCCCTGGGCGAAAAAATTCGAGGAAATGGCCGACCGGATCGGCGAAGCGCTGTCCTTCATGGAAGCCTGCGGCATCAACCCGGACACCGTGCCGCAGTTGAAAGCCACGTCCTTCTACACCAGTCACGAAGCGTTGCTGCTGCCGTACGAGCAATGCCTGACCCGTCAGGACAGTCTCACCGGCGACTGGTATGATACCAGCGCTCATTTCCTGTGGATTGGCGACCGCACTCGTTTCGAGGGTTCTGCCCATGTCGAGTTCCTGCGCGGCATCGGCAATCCGATCGGACTGAAATGCGGCCCATCACTGACACCGGACGCACTGTTAAAGATGCTCGACACGCTCAATCCCGCGCGCGAACCGGGACGGATCACGCTGATCACGCGCTTCGGCCATGACAAGATCGAAAGCGGCCTGCCGCCTCTGGTCCGTGCGGTGAAAAAGTCTGGCCATCCGGTCATCTGGTCCTGTGATCCGATGCACGGCAATGTCATCAAGGCAGAGAGCGGCTACAAGACTCGGCCGTTCGACCGCATCCTCAGCGAAGTGCGCGGCTTTTTTGCCGTGCACCGAGCAGAAGGCACATTCGCCGGCGGCATCCATTGCGAGATGACTGGACAGAATGTGACCGAATGCACGGGCGGCGGCGTCGCAATCACCGATGCATCGCTCGGCGATCGCTATCATACCCATTGTGATCCACGCCTCAACGCCGCACAATCGCTGGAGTTGGCCTTCCTGCTCGCAGAAATGCTGAACCAGGAACTGTCCGACCGCTCACGGGAAGCCGCTTGATCATGGTGGGAAAAACAAAGCCCGAACGGATGCGTCCGGAAGATTATGCGCCTGGAGAATCACCAATGCGTAGAGGAGCCACCTACGTCCGCAAGGAGATCGTCAGCAAAGGTGTCGGCTTTGGCAGCGCTCTTGCGATTGCCATCAGCTTCACCACGCATAAGTCGATCCTTTGGGCGATCATCCACGGATTTTTCTCCTGGGCCTATGTGGTCTACTACGCGCTGACCCGATAGGCCTATAGACGCAAAGCCTATTAGCGTGACTTTTCCGCTTCGGCAGACTATCAAATCGCATTGAATGCAATCAGCGGAGAATGTGATGATCCGATCACTCTCATGGATATTGGCGGGCGCAATGACGGTTTCTGGCTGTGCCGGACCGATACAGACCCGCGTTCAGACACATCAGGTGATTGCCGCACCGACACAGAAAAAATTCACCACCTCTCCCATCGATGCCGTTGCCAATCGCGATCTGGCGGTTGCCCGTGATCTGGTCGCTAAATCGCTCAACGAGAGAGGCTATGGATCTTCTCCGGATGCATCCATCCTGCTCCATGTAGCGCTTTCCGACCGGCCAGCCGATATTGCTATCGATGCGGGCGCGAAAGATGCCGAACAATCGATAGCTGCAGCAAAAAGCCAGAAAAGCTTCCAGTCGTGCAAGGATCACGAATATCGACTGACGGTTAACCTGTTCGATCAGGCCCTTGGGAAGAAGCTCTATTCGGGCAGCGCCGCAGAATATCATTGCAACGGTACGATAGCGCAGTCCCTGCCTTTTCTGATCGATGCCGCCCTGTCCGGACTGGGCCAGGAACCGGCCGAGAGCCCGCGCAGCACAATCCGCACCCGCCAGGGCATTGAATGATTCAGACGGCTTGATCCTCGAGATCGGGCGCCAGGGGTAGAAGCACGGTAAAGCAAGCACCGCCATCGCGGCGGTTTTCCCCTCTGACGTGACCACCGTGCCTTGCGATCACCTTGGCCACAAAATTCAGCCCCAGCCCGGCTCCTTTTATCGATGAATTTGCCATTCGGTCATCGCTGGCAAAACGTTCGAACAACTGGCCCAGGATCGCCTCGGATATTCCATCCCCCTGATCGGCAATGGCGACTGACACGAAGGGTTCTCCATCCAGTTCGGTCACCCGGATATTGATGGTCACGACGCCGCCATCGGGACTATATTTTATCGCATTGTCGATCAGGTTGACGAAAGAGCGGTAGAGGCTGGAGGGCTCAACATGGACAAAGGCGCCATCCGACTGGTCATCGACTTCGCATCGGATGCTCCGCGCGTGTCCGAGGGGCCAAAGACTGTCATTGGCCTCCTCGACCAGTTCGGCGAGCAATATATCCTCGCCGGAAAATTCGCTGGATTCTATCAGCGCCAGACCGACGAAATTGTCTGCGAGCGCCAGGGTGCGGCGCGCGTGTCCTTCGATCCGGCCGTTGGTTTCATCCGCCTCCCTGCCATCGAGAAGAGCCAGAATAGCCGCCTGGGGCGCGCGCATATCGTGAGAAAGGAGTTGCAACACTTCTTCTCGCTGCTGTGCGGCATTGGCCACTTCCGTGATATCCGCAAGATAATGGATATACCCTCTTAACAATCCCTCATCCGACGCCACAGGCGCGCGACGCATGGCGAAAATTTGTCCGTCGCTCGATGTGAATTCTACATAATCCTGCTTTGTCGGCCTGCTCTTCTGATCGAGATAATCCTTAACCTCCTGGCGATCATCGGCTGAGACAAAACGATCGAGCATGTCATCGAGCGCAAGGTCCTGTGCGCCGTCTGCCATACCGGACTGCGCCAGCCGGTTAACAAATGTCACCTTGCCCCTGAGATTGGTGATGAACATCGGATCGGGAAGGTTCTTCAGCGCATCGCTAATGAACCGCCGCAAATCACGGACATGGGAAATCGCATGGGTCAATTGTTCCGCCTGACCTGTGATAATATCAACAGGGCCAAGTTCCGTCCGCATAATCGGTATATCGACGCTTGAGCGGCCGAAATGCTTCAATTCGCTATCCATAAAATCGCTCGTCGCCTGCAACCGGCGCCAACCCCAGACGGGGTATACGATCAGCACGCCCAAAAGAGCGGTTCCAGGCGCGAACCAGAGCGAGAATTGCATTAGCACCGCACTGGCCAGCAGGATCGTCAATATCAGGGCAAACGAGACAATGATCGTGGTTCTCGGACGCCACCGCCAGAATCCGAGCAGCAATATCCAGACCGGCAAAAGCGATAGTCCCAGTTGCAGTGCAAAGGAAATTGGCAGGATGAAATCATCGCGCACAATCGCGCCATAAAGATTGGCCATGATTTCGACCCCGGCAAGGGTCCCGCCATCACCAAGCGGAACGGGATAGTGATCGCCCATGCCGATCGCGGTCGCTCCGATCAATATGATCTTGTCTTGGAGGAAGGCAGGCGGGACCTGTCCATTGGCCAATGCGGCATAGGATATGGATTGATATACGCCGCGCTCGGCAAAGGGCATCAACAGCTTTTGATCACAATTGTCCAGCCGGTCATAAGCGGGAGAGGATCCACCCTCGACCGCCTCGTAGATTTTTTCCATCAGATGGGGCCAGTCTGTCCCCGAAGGCTTGTCACCGAAGCACAGATTGGCGCGGCGCACGACCCCGTCGGAGTCGAAGACCAGATTGACATGTCCCACTCCAGTTGCAGCATCTGTGAAAGGCGCAATCGGCTGTCTCACGTCATATGCGGCACCATTGCTGCCGGGAAAAACAAAATGCAGTGGCAGGAACAGGTTGGTAAGCCCGGCCATGGCCTGTGCCAGCGTTTCATCTGTTTCGGGTTCGCCGGGCTCACTGAGCAAAATATCGAAACCGATCGCCTTCGGTTTGCCAACCGCCAAATGCTCGAACAGTTCGGCATGCCGTTGCCGTGGCCACGGCCATTTCCCAAAAGTGGCGAGACTGTCTTCATCAATCTCGACAATCATTAAATCAGGGGAAGGTGTCGGCCGGTCTAGGCCGGACAGCTGGTCATAAACGAGATTGTCGAAACGCGACAGACTGTCCCAATAGCCCAGAGCCACCACCATGCACGATGCCAGCAATGCCACAGCCAGCCATTCAACACCGAGTCGCTGGCGCAATCTCATTGGCGAATTTGCCTAGGTCGAGAATCGGTCAAGAGCCGGCCCCAGACAGCTAGTTGGCCACGGTCATTTTTTCGAAATCGGTCCATTTCTCGATCGCTTCCGGATCGTCGGGATCGCTGGAAAACTGGATCACACCGACGCGCCAGTAATATTCCCCGTCTGCCAGATCCGACAGAGTGACAGTATCGGTCGACAGCCCGGCTTCATCGATGATCGGCACAGATGTCTTGCTGTTTTTCAGAATCTGGAGCCGATAGAATCTTGCCCCCTCGCCTTCGCCAAACCATTTGAAGCGATAGCCGAAATCGCCAGCGTCGGCGCTGCCGCCCAAAGTGCTCAGTTGACGCTTGAAGCTATAGGTTTCCGGCATGCCCTCGAAACCGTCTGCAGCCAGTGCAGTTATCTTGGCGAAATAGCGTCCGTTCGGGATCGTCGGCAGATCCAGTACCGCGCCCTGCACCTGTGCTTCCGCAACAACATCCACAAAACCGGCATCGGATGCGATGATGATGCGATGACCTACGGCTGCATCGCGCGGTTCGACGGCGAATAGCAATGCCGCCTCCGACTGCACTTTTGCGGGATCCAATAGTTCCGGTGGTGGCAGCAATTCCGCTTTCGCAAGCACTCCGCTCACCGTCGCGGCTGCGCCGGTACCGGCGGTTATTGAAACCAACCTGGCGCCATTCAGACTTTCGCCCGCTGCCACGACTACCTCGCCCTCAACCGTTTCGGAAAAGGCCGTGCCGGAAACTTCATCCACTCTGGTGCGATAATCGGTGCCGCGCACGGCAGAGACCGCAACGGGGGTGCGAACACGATAACGGTCGGCCTTCTTGCCCAGAGGCACAACTTTCGAGCGGATACGCCCCTTGTCCACGGCTATTTCATAATCAATGCTGTCGGTCAGCAGGATATGGCGCAGACGGGTAATCCGGACATGGCTGTTGGATGGGAGGGAAACTTGCGATCCATCTTCCAGTTGCAGTGTCATGAAACTCCGCGCTGCCGTCTTTATATTACTGCCCTCACCAATATTCAGTCCGCGGACCGGTGTCAGATTCCGGCCACTGGAAGCAATGGAAACATTTCCACGAAACGCGCTCAATTTGGCCTCGCTCGGGCGATATTTCAGCAAAGAGACAGGAATGCGCAGGGATGTACCGACCGGCATCCGGTGCGGATCGGCGATACGGTTGAGCCGCTGCACGGCGACATAGTCGGACCATTTGCGCAGATAAACGTTCGCCAGCCCGAACAGCGTGTCACCACGCTTCAAGACATAAGTGATTTGCTCTGCATCGGATTTTTTCTGAGCGGCGGTTTCATTGGGTGCAAAGGCTAAAGCGCAAATGAACAGCGCGACCAACAGGCGAAGGCCTGATGAAGGAATCCAGTCCCGGAATTCTTCAAACACAATTACCCTCCGTTGCTGAACGTCTCCAGTCTGTAGCCATAGCCGAAAACCGTGAAAATCCGAAACCCGTTTTCCGGTTTCAGTGAAAGCTTGGATCGTATCCGCGAAACATGCATGTCGAGAGTGCGGGTCGCGAGATGCGCGTTGGTGCGCCAGACAGTCTCCATGATATATCGCCGCGACAATGTACGGTCACGGTTGCGGAACATCAGATCGGTAAGCTCGAACTCTTTTGCGGTCAGCGCGATTTCCTTGTCGCCATGCCTGACCGTCTGTTCGATACGATTGAGCAGATAGTCACCATATTCAGCCGTGGTTTCCATTGCCGACGCGCCGCTATTTCTACGCAACAGCGCATTGATCCGGGCCGCTATGACATTCTTGTCTTCGGGCTTGGTAATATAATCATCGGCACCGGCATTGAGCGCATCGCTGATATCCTGCTTCGCCGTGCGGCTGGTCATCATGATCACGGGCGGACGGTCTTCAACCGCACCCTCCATCCATTGCAATATTTCCAGGCCATTTTTGCCGGGCATGTTCCAGTCGAGGATTACGAGATCAAACGTATCGCGCAACAAGGCGTTCGAAAGTGCCGTACCATCGGGATAACCAGAATAGACATAGCCCTGCTCGTCGACGATTTTTCCCAGAAACTCGATAATTTCGGAATCATCGTCCGCTATCGCTATACGCATTTCAACTCTCCCAGTGGCCATCTGGCCTTGATACGGTAACATTGCTTTTAATCATCGCTATATGATTTGGGTTTTACTATCATTTACAGGAGATTTACCAGATGTTTGGGTGCCTATTTACAACCGTTTACATATTCGCTTCTTGAATGACGCTTGATACGGGACCCGGTGATGGGGAGGCACTGCCATTTCTGAGGTGATAACCGGCAAAGCGAATTGGCAACCTCCGCAGACCGGACACAGTTATTGCGGCATAAAACCCACCATGGTCGGGATTTTCACCGCTATTCGGGCTCACTTTTAACCGGGTCGAAGTGTTCCTGACCGATCACGACCAAGGACCACCCCCTCCCCGAAACAATTGTCACGAAAGCGACGGCTTGGGAAAATCCCGTTTACAAATAGCCGAAAAGTCATAGTGCAGCCTTCTTGCGACGGAATCTGGAGACTAGAATTCCCAATCCAGCTCCAGTCTGAATTGCACATCGGGTGTTTTGCGGGTCAACGGAGCAAATACCGACCATTCAAAGGACGGGACAAGGCCGCCTTCTTCTGAAGCAACGCTGAAAACCGGTCCCAGCCAATGTCGGCCCTTAGATTCACCCGAAAGTTTACCACCGCTTTCCAAGCCCAGTGAGAAATTATCACCAACGACATGATCAAACCGGCCGACATAGCTGGTTGAGAGCTCCGACCAGTCGCCCGGCTCACCGAATATGATCAAATTGCCGATAAGGTCGATCTTGTCGCCTTCATGTTCCGCAATAAGATAGGTTTCAAATCCGACATCGCCCGATCGATCGAAAAGACCACTGCTGATGCCGGAGCAATTCTCGCCCGGCCATCTAATGTGCAGCCTCAGCCCCACAAATTAAGTCGTCGAAAAATTTCGGTATTTGGCAAGTTAACGTGGAACTGGTCGCAAATGCAGCGGATAAATCCGCGGGCCATCATCTTGTTATGAAAGTTGGTTGGGGTGGCAGGAGCCCCAGCCAACAATGACATAAGCTCTTGAAATATTTGGTTTCTTTCTCTTACCCCGTCGTGGTTCGCCACGACAGGGTGCCACGGAAGGATACCACCACCCATGTGCGGAATACAAAACGTCACTCGCAAGCACGGCACCTATTATTATCGCCGCCTCATACGTTTAGGGCTTGATAAGCCTTTTCGGTTAAGGATGTCCCTCAAGACTACGAATCGAAGGCATGCAGCGTTACTCGCTCCAGCGCTGACTTTGATTTGCGAGAGGGTCGCGATGAACATGATGACGAATATTAGGAGCGACGGACTGACCAGCGCTCAGCGGGCGGAAATCTATCGCCGCCAAATGCTGATTGAGCGCGATCGACTCGAAGTCATGCACGCAAACCTCCACATTATTCCTCCAGAAGATCACGACGATATAGACAAAGCGCTCTCGCTGCGTCTGGGCGCTAGCGAATCAGCAGCAAGTGACGGCGTCGTAAAAGGCAAAATCGATGATTTCCTGATCGCCCGGATAGATCCCGACGACGACGATGAACCCATTGTCATCATGGCTTGGTCGGACCTTGCCGAATCAATTCAGCAGGATGGCGCTGAGGAGGCAGCCGTCACAAGACTGGCCGAAATCGGCGTGGAAGAAACTGTATTGCGTGAAGCCATGGCGCGCAAAGTGGTCAATCAGGCGCGCATTGAGGCAGTCCGGGAATTCCGCCGCGTTCTCGCCGATCCAAGCACGGCTTATGCTCCGGTCCAAGTGGCGGGTTATGAACCAATAAACCCTCAAAATTCTTCACCTACCGTAACTTCTCACCAGCCTGTAGCTAACGAGTGGGTCACCATGACACCAAGCGAAGCAGTGCTCAGATTTTTTGAGCATAATCCGCGCACAGGCGGCAAGGACGGCAATTCGCGAAAAAAAGGCGAACCTTGGACCTTGAAAACGCGCAACCAGTTCGAACTTCCTGCAATGCTTCTCGAGCAGGTCATGGACGGGCGAGCGCTGGCGACCGTCACGCATGACGATCTCGTCAAACTAGACCAGTGTTTCGAAAAGCTGCACGGCCCCTCCTTTCGTAAATCCCCCAAGCATCGCGATATGACGATCTGGCAAATCATCGACGAAACCGAAGCCAAAGTCGTTGCTGGTGAAGAAGCGATGAAAAAAGAAGCGAAGCGGAAAGGGCGAGTTACAGATACAAAAATTAAGCCGGCCGAGCACCTTTCTCGAAAAGAACTTGGGTTGGGCGTTGTTACGACCAACCGGCATTGGGGCTTCCTGCGCCAGCTCACTGGCTGGTTTAACAAACACCACCCATTGGGACGACTTGACTATGGAGCATTCATTATGAACGACACTCGTAACCAACGTGAACTACAATCGGTCTATACCGTGGAGCAAGGCAGGGAGATTTTCAATCTCCCGCCATGGACAGGTTCAAAATCACATGCGCGGCGTATGCAGCCAGGCGATTTGCTCGTTCACGATGCGTGGTATTTCGTGCCCCTGATCGCGTGGTATTCAGGGATGCGCCGCGATGAAATTTGCGGCCTGGACGTCAATGATGTGGAAACGGAAGATGGTTTTTGGTTCTTCAACGTTCGCGCCAATGACGTGCGCCGGGTGAAGACCATTAGTTCGGCACGCAAAGTGCCGGTGGCGAAGGAATTGCAGCGATTGGGCTTGATTGATTATGTGACGGCGCTACGCGAAGCGGGAGAGAAGACCCTATTTCCGGAGCTAGTAGCTGAGAGCGGCTTGGGCCAGATGGGCGATGCCTATTATAAACGTATTTGGACCAAGATAGCCAAGGAACTAGCATTTCTTAAAGGCGGCCAAGCAATGCACGCATTTCGTCACACCGCGATAGATTCAATGAAGGGTGCTGGAATCCCATCTGAAATCAGAGCAGATTTTGCTGGCCATGCTCTCAAAGGGGAAACTGAAGGACGTTACTCGAAGGCGCATATGGCACTGTTGCGTAATGCCGTAGCAACGATACCGGAAGTAACGAAGCATCTGGACCCCTTCCCTGTTTCTTTGCTTCCTGCAAAACTTCGTGAGCCAAGAAAAGCGCGAGTAAAATAATATTTGCCGCCAGAACTGCATAATATGCCTTTGGCGACTAGGCTTATGGAGAGCTTGAAGACAATTTAGGCGCCGCTGCGCACCTCGTTGCGCGGGATCGTTCGTTTTTACCGGCAGTAGGTTTGAACATTCGTTTTGACTGGGCGGTCTGGAAAAATGTTTCCAGACCGCCCCGTTCAACTATATTATGCTGCCTCGGCGAACCGTGACGAGATGCTGGCGAGCAGGTTCCTCTGTTCGTTACGCAAAAATCGGCGCGACACCCGCATTTGACCTCTGGCGGAGATAGCCTGCAATCAACGCAGCCAGTATTGACGGAAAGTATAAGTCGATTGTCAGATTTCGCCCGGCTTTCCATAAGTGCATCTACGGCGATCATGTTCTATGGTCGCTTCCGGCCCAACTACAGTCGGTCCGAAATTACGCGCAATTGTTGCCGTCTCCTCGACCCATTCTCGATTCTGAAAGCTGCCGTCCAGCGCTCAGAATTTGCTCGCGCCAGAACTGCAATTACTAGGTGGATTCGCGACTGCCGGCTTTCAATAAGCTAATCTGAAAAGAGGACCATGGCCTGCGGCTTTGTCTGGACCGACGTCGGAAATGCCGGAGTCGAACTCAGGGCATGTCTGCTCCGGATTCAGAGGTAACTTTCAACGCAGCGACCGAGTAAATCGATTGGTCACCTGACCTTGTAGGCTAACGAAGCATGGGAGACTAGATGGCGAGGTGCTCCGGATGAACTAGAGGGAAGCGGGTTTTTGGTAAATTTACGCCTAGGTAAATGACAACGGACGGCCTCCGAAGAGCCCGCCCGTTGTTCTTGGCATCATGCTGCTTGGTCAGTCTGGCATCACGGCCGGTTCATCTGCAAATTTCAGCTGCAGCAAATATTCGCTGAGCGCTCGGGGGCCATTTTCCCAAGCGCGCGTCCCCCAATCGCTCCACCGATCGACGCGGTGGCAAAGCCAGTAGTAGAACCGGTCCCGCGCATATTGATCCCGGAAGGTGAGCGACCACAAGGTCCGGCGGAGCGGGATGTTCGGCCCCAGTCCATCACCGACCAGCCTAATGGCATTAAGCTTGCCGATCATCACCCGCTCAAACCGATATGGCAGCCGGTCGGCATAGCGCTCCAGTTTCTGCAGCGCTGCTTCCCATTCGGGCGTCATGGCTTCCGGGTCGAGCCCATGCCATCGCTCCAGCGTCGGCAGGCCGACCGGCAGCGGTTGGTTCCTCAGGCTGCGTGTATTGGCCAGCATCAGCAAGATAGCAAAGGCTTCCGGGGTGAGTTCGGGAAATAGGCAACCGCCCCGATCATACGTCATGAGCTTCTTGTCGATCAGCCAGCTTTGGTAGAACCGGGCCCTGTCATGGTCACCAAATATGTCAATGGCCTTCTCCTCAACCCGAATGATCCGGCGTTCCGTGATGACCAGAAAGGTGAGCAGGAACTCCAGTTCGAGGTCAATATACGGAAGATGCTCGGGCATCGCCATGTTAAAGCGCTTGACCCACAGACATTCACGAACAGACGCCCACCGGCTGCCATCTTCATCGATCAGAACCTGATCGCCTGTGGTTTCACCTGGAGCTGCCATCCAGTATCCCCAAGGCAGATTGGGATTGCGGCGTTTTTCGTATGGAATGTTCTCGTCCATCTTACTTCTCCCCTGCATCAAGACCGACAGGCGGCACGGTAAAGCTGCTCGTATCGATGGGAACGCCCGAACCCATCTCGCCACCAGCCGCAGCCAACTGATGCGCGAGATTTGTGCACTGGGTGAATACGTAATCCTCGCCGCGATAAGTCTGCCCGTTTTCAGCCGACATATGGATTTGGTAGCAGCCAGGAACCAAATCGTAGGATTTGTCGCAGGCGAACCCGAACCACCATAGTTCTTCACTGAATGGAGGATGCTCCTGCTTGCCGCGCGGATGGCGGACCCGTTCCCGGGGCTGCTGTGAAATATGGCAGACAGAAACGCGTTCGTCCGCTTCTTCATCGCAGGGCGCGCTGTAGTTCAGGCCGCCGTGAGGCTGAATGCCAAGGTCTGCTGGAACAGCGCGGTAGTCGAAGCCGAACAGAGGATGCTCGGTGTTTACCGCGACATAGCCTGATAAAGTGCCAAGCCGGGCGCGGAGCATTATGCAGGGCATACCGGTGGCTTTATCAGTCCATGAAAGCTTATCGGGTTCATCGCGCCACGGCCCCTCCTTTCTTGGCTGAAGCGAGGGAACATGGAATAGCTGGGCCGGGACGATGGAAGTGCCCGCGATTTTATAAGGCTTGTTGGGCTCGGCCTTTGTCGGCGCGCGATTATTGGTTGGCTTCTTCGCCATGATATATTTCCTTTAGATATAAAAAAAGCCGCAACGACGAAATGTCGAGCGACTTGGTTGATGATGTGTGCAGCGTTTTGCCCGCTGCAGGGTCTTGGTGAGTTTACTACATGATTTCTGCTCCTGCTGTTATTGATTGATGATGCCGCGCGGCAGACGCTGCCCCGAAGGTCAGTGGCCGCTACGCGAATGCCTGTTCTTTAAAATATCACGGGACGCAGGTCGTCGACGCAGCGCCAAGCCTGAAAGGCCGCAACCAGGTTCGCCTGATCCGGATCCTCAGCAAGGCAATTGAACACCCAGGACAGCCACAGCGCTTGAGCGTGGTCTGCTGCTCGCCGGGATTTTTCTGACGGCCCGGCCATCTTGGACGCCAAAGTTATGCCAAACAGTTCGGCGCTGACCCTGACATATTGGCCTTCTGTCCGGTGAACATGGATCTTGCGGTGGAGACCCAGATTGAAGATCGGCAGTGCATCAAGGACATTTTTCGCAAAGTCGGCTTTGGTTTTTGGCCGGTGAGACCCGCCCGGAGCTTCCAGAACCGCGCAAACGCAGTCGGTCTGTTGATCGAGCAGCTTCGTCATTTCCAGTAAAGGAGCGGTTCGATCCTTATCCGGATATGTATGATGATGGCGCGTGAACAATATGTCATCACCAGGCTGGAAATTGACTTCGAAGGCACCAAAGGCGCGTATGAACCGTTCGGTGTTGCGGCGATAGGGATGATAGACGACGGAGAAGGTGACGATCCGCTCCGAATATATGGGAAGTTTCATAAAAATTATCCTGAAATGCCAAGCGGGCGGTCATCCTGAGATGCCGCCCGCTTGAGGATTGGTTAGAAGATATTGGTAGAGCCAGTCGTCAATAGAGCGCTGCCCGTGATCACGCCGGCTCGACTTTAAAAATGTCCACGCTCGTGATGGAGCGTAGAATAGAAGCTACGCTGCCCGGTAGATCGGACAGGTATAATTGGCTGTGCTATCTTTGAGCTGAGCCCAGGGCTTGAACGTTCGCCTCAGAAACTCGCTCTCCGGGTTCGCGCTCGTCGCTGCATTTGCCAGCGCCAAACTGCATGCTGGAATGGCGCAGCGGATCAGCCCGTGGGATTTGAGATGGCGCAACATGATGATCGCTGTCGTCATGACGTCAGCCAGCACCTGCTCCTCGACATCCCCCCACATCCCCTTCTCGACCAGCTCGCCGATGGTTTTGGATGGCGACGGCTTTGCCGGTATCGAGCAAGCTGCTGCATATTCCGGAAGATGAACCGATTCCGCGCGGATCGAGACGGCGCCGCATAGATCGATCCTACGGTCAGAGACTGGCGAGAGTTCGCGCAGCTGCCCGGGCATGATCAGATCAAGCTCACCAGCGGTTCGGCGCAGAACGGCCAGATCCTTATGCTCCCCGCCCCATGTCACCAGCACAGCGCCTGGTTCCTGGTCCAAGGCATCAAAGAAAACAGAGACCATTTCCTTTTCGCTGTGGTCATTGGCAGAGAGAACAATCGGACCTTGGATCTCGGGAATATCCGAACCCCGCTTGAAGCGCATCACGCACCAAGATGCCGCCGCCACGCGGTGAAACGGCCAACGTATCTTTTCCTCGGCGTCTTTGCCTTCAGCTACGCCATATCCGTTATGGCGGTCCCGGTCATAGCCATATTCAAAGTCAGCAACGATATAGGTGCGGGTTCTGTCGTGATGGGCTGCACTGCCGCGCGCTGCAAATAGATTGGCTTCGCGTGACAGCTGTCGTTCAATTTCTGTTGGGTTGGTCATGAGTATATTTCTTTCATAAAAAAAGCCCGCCGAAAGGCAGGCCGTGGTTGTTGAGGCTTGTGATTAATTTTTACCGGTGACGCTCAGTTGCGGTCATCGTTTTAGCTCCGAACAGTGGAAGTCCCTCGGTTCGGAACCAGCTGCGTTCAACAGCCAGCTTTTCCTCTGCCATTTCTTTGCACCAGATGCGGCGCCCAGCATCCCACCGATAACCTCGAGCCTTGAGCTTATCCTTTGCAGAATATGGCGCGCGCAACGCTTCAACGAGCACGGTCGGCGTCTCGGCAGCTTGCAGCAGACGCTGCAGATGGCTCTGGACCGGACTGTCGCCTGGCCCCCGCTGACGCTGCTGCAGCAACCAGAACAATGACCAGACGTCTGCCTCAGCCCTATGGGCATTGGTAAACCAGCCATGCTGAGCCAGCAGATGTTGTTGCGAGCGTCCTTCGTAGCCAAGCTTCAACCAGTCGATCTCGCTGCAGGAACAAGCCCAGGCCTTGCCTTTCAGTTTTGGATAGCGCTGCTCGATCCAAGCCAAATCAAATTTTGCGTTCTGGGCGACCAGCAGATCCGCTCGATCGAGGAAGCCCAATGCTGCTGCATCATCAATCTGCTTGTGGGCCAAATGATGATTGGCAAGGCCGGTGATCAACGTGATCTCCGGTTCCAGTTCTATTCCGGGATCTTGCAGCCAACTTACCGGCCCCATGTGCCCGCTGACCTCTCCGTCATCATCCACCCACACCAGCATAATCGCGAGTTCGATCAGCTTGTCTTCATGAACGTTTAGTCCCGAAGTTTCAGTGTCTAAAATTGCAATGCATCTGCCATCGGGCGGCACGCCGTCTTCCGGCATATGAGAAAAGCGTTTCGGGACGGCGCGCAGCACGCGGTAGCCTTCTTCACGGTCAAGCCGTCTGGAAATTTCCTCCAGCTCTGATTGGTTTTGTAACATGTTCATTTTGGTTTCTCCTGTTGGGAAACCGGCGAGGCTTTGCCGAGCGCTACTGCTCTTTTTTCCTCTCACCTGCCGGCTTCACCGGCAAAGCACTTTCAATGTATTTTTTCTTCTACAACACAGATGTCCGCTGAAGCGTCAGCGGCCCCAAGAATTATTGTTACGGATAATTAGTTTACGTCTACGCTCCCACTGAGCTTCACTCTCGTCAGGTTTACGAAAGGACCAGTTTTTATACTGGCTGAGAAAATGTCCCGGCGTATCGCGCAAGGCCTGCGCTTCATACGGTATGAGATTAAATATCCGCCTGCATTCTTCGGCTCCGCTCTTAGGATCGCGCTTATCGGTTCTTGCCCGCAGATGCAGTTCATCGGCAATATAATCGGCCATTTGTTGTTTATTGGTAGCGCGCGCGGAGCGCCATGTAACAATTTCCGGCGGTATATCAGTATCAAACTTAAAGCGGTCTGGCCGCAGGTAAGATACTGCTATTAAGCGGTTGAACGTCGGATCATCTTTTTGTTGCTCGTAAAACGCCATAACCCAGTGATCCTCTGGTTTGGAAATTTCAACCTTGCCCTCCTTAACAATGATCCGATCTGAATGCATAGCGGCGCAAAACCATTTTCGTTGCTCCATTTGTATATGCTCGATTGCTTCGAGCCGCATTTGTGTTTCCGATAAAAGCAACGCCTCAGGAGTTTTTGAAAAAGCATTAAACAGTGCAGGATCATCGAGATAGCGATAGCCGCCGCGTGTTCCCCGCGAAGAGGCCAGAAGCAAGGTGTTTCGATCCATATTGTCTAATATTCGGCTGGCCCTTCCTGGCAATGGATCGTTCAATTGTTTGTTTCGTGCCGCCTCCCGCGCGATCTGATTGCGCATTCCTAAAGTCTCAATTTTGGAATCTGTGAACAACTCAGCTTGCTTGCGCCGCTTTTGTTTGGCTGCTCGCTCTTTATCCCGATAAATCCTGAGTTTTGGAACCAAATCGAGCCAAATTCGGTGTCGTTCTAGAATCCCGCGATGACGTTCCCTTTCAATCTTGTCGCAGTGTTTTTCACCGGAAGACTTTTGCTGGTCTTCGAGCTGCAGCCCAAGTTCAGCGGCCAAAAATACAGTGTTGGCAATTGCAGCAGGTTTGCCAAAAATTCGAACCGATGAAAGTTTCGCTGCGGCAAGACGAAGCGCATCAATCTGCGCTCGCCGCGCAGTTGATCTGATGGCGATCATGTTTTGAGTCTCTACGAACATCAGCCGCATACCTTCGTAATATTCAATCCGGCCAAGCCGCTTCTTAATCTGGTATCGCTTTGCCAACTTGCCCTTGATATCAGCTTTGACCTTTCCATTATCTGGCTTGAACCTGCTCCATATAATTGCCAAAAATTGTGTGGATATTGTAGGTTTTGGCAGCAGCTTGCCCGTGTCCGGCGATCGCTTGCGGCGGGCTCGTCTCGCTCCGATGGCTACAGCAAATTGCTTGGCAACGGATAGCTCCTCTTCAGCCATTTGACGTTGCCTGCTTGCTAGATAATTGTAATTTGCGCCCTTTTTGCCATCACGATAATCTTCCTGTCGATGAAGATTATCGGTTTGCATGTGAGAGGTGAGTTTTTTTGCTTCCTGGGAAAGGTCCCATCTTGCCGCCGAGTTTTCCTTTTTCGCATCGGTGGTTGGCTTGTCGAAGCGCGGCATTACGAACGGCCTGATTTTTAGGCTTGGACAAGGCGGAACATAGGGTGTGCCGAACTTGGCCTGCAGCTTGCCTAACGCTGCGTTCGAGTAAGCCTTTCCTGCTGCAATTTTTAAAGATTTCTGCTTTCCATTTTGCGGCACGGTTTCAAGAACAGCTGTGTTACCAACTTTAACATAGCGAAGTCCTACTCGCGCCAGCCTACTGTGGAGATCAGGCCAGTCTTTCGCATTTTGTATCCGGGGTGCTGCAAGAATGTGCGCAACTCTTGACATAGGCCATTCTTCACCGGCGAGGTCTTTTGGTCCCGCTTTGTTGTTATCAAAGATAATTTCATGCTGGCTCTGGATGCTATGAATGAGCTGATGGTCAACCTTCCCATCAGCATTTTTGATTATTGAACCGCGCGCGTCTGCAATTTTTATGTCTGAGAAGGTATGATAGACGCCGGTTTCGTCTGCCACATATCTCCTGTTCGGTTCGGGCCCGAGGCCCTCTTGATATTCACAAACAGCGATCGCGATTTGTGCGGCTTCTTTCCACCAGCCGTATCCAAAACTTACATTGCCGCCAGTTGCGGCATTGATAGAAACAGAGAGATGATGACCGTGGGAGTTTGGGGTATCACCGTGAAATGCGCCTACTGACGGACATTCTTCGATTCCCATTATACGGCAGATCGTTGCTCGCTGACGCCTCATTGATGCGCTGTCGACCGCTTCGCCTTTGCGATGGCTCCATGTCATGTGCCAAAGGCGGTCGAGACCTGCGCCAGCTGCATATACGGCCATATCTCTGACATGATCTTGGACCTTATTTGAAGACAGATTGTCGGCGTATCGCTCTACTATACGATGCGACCCCTCACCTTCCGGGTCCATTATTGCATATTCACCAACTCGTTCTGCGGTCACAAAAGCATGATGGTGCTCGCCCGAGGCAGCGAGCCCGATTATGTATGAGGAGCAGCCTATCGCGATATCAAAGCTGCGCGCTTGTTTTGCCGCTCCGCCTACAAGATCTTTTATTTGATCGCGATATTGCCAGATTTTGATGATCATGGCGTCGGCTTACGCCAGTCAGTGATCGCAGAAGAACGATTGTTGATCTCGCGGTCGGTCAGTAAATTGACGATCTCCCGAGAAATTTTGACCAGATCGTGATCTATCTCCATTCGCTCGCTGTTTCTCTCAATCATTGTGGCGATTGCATCGCTCGCTTGCTGGATCAGACGGGACATCTCAGGGGTTTGGATTGGCCTACCATCGGATTGCTTCGGGATAGCTTTACGCAACGAAGTAAGGGCCCGGATAACGTCGCAAATTGTGAATAGATCATTCTGAACGAGATTTACTGTAACCAACAACCTCGACGTTATGTCGTATACGGGATCTCGGAAGCCGTTTGACAATAAGATGCGCTCGCGGCAATATTCAGAGGTTGAGGCACCCTGCGCTGACTTTTTAACGAACTCGACCTCTTCTTTGCTTCCAAAATGGACAACGATACGGGGCCGCGAAGTGCGAAGGTCTTTCCGCTTCGGCTTGGAACCGCCTGACATCAGATTTCTCCTCCGCTAAAATCTAGTAACGAACTGAAAACCTGCATGCCGTCACGAAGCGTAGCGACACGATGGCAATAAAATGTGGGAATCCCACATTCATCCTGCTTAAGTTTAGGCCCCTTTTGGACATGGTTTCTCATGGTAAAGGGACCTGTAGTTCGCGCATCGCTTTAATCAGATAAGCCCGCTCTGTCGGGCCTCGGTTTAAAACCTCATCTACGGCCGCTTTGTCTGACGCAAGAGCACCAGCGTTCTCGAGGACTTGTTCTAGGCTCTCGTTAAACCGGATGCTTCCAAAGAATTTGTTTGCTTTGCCAGCACCATCCTTCTTGAAATAAAAGTCGAATTTGTCCGGCATTTTAGCGACTGACCCGTTGGTAGCATGCTCCACATATTCGATATGCGGTTGAACGGCAGAATCGCTGGGCGCATAATTCGCAGGTTGGTATGATGGTTCTTTAGACACCTTGTCCAAAGTTGCTGCCCCGCGATCCTGAGTTGCGGTCGGCGTTGGAACGTCTTCAAAACGCTTGACCTCTTCCCCCTCGGTCAAATTGTTTTTCATTTGATCATGGTCCTGATCGGGCAAGCTATTTTGACCCTTGGGGGGTGGAGCCTCATCAGTTATTGCCAAATTCTCTGGAGCTTTGCCGAGATCCGAACGTTGGTTGTGCATATCGGAAAATTCCGACTTTAGTGAGCTTCCTTCATCCAGGACTGCTCTGCTCGCTTCAGGATCTTGCGATGCATCATTCAGTTTACTGGGAGAATATTTGCCGCTGATCAATTCTTCCCGGTTCCGGCAAAGCCAATTGATCCAGTTTTCAAGTTCAGCAGGTTCATCGCTGGGCAAGCGGCCGAAAACTTTCATGACGGACTTTGCCATGTTTTTTCCGTAGGCCGTTCTTCCGGACCGGAGTGTCCTGCGTAGTTCGTTGAGAATGTAGGCATTGGCTTCCGGTGGCAAATTTGGAAAACCTGGTTCAGGGTCAGAACCAATTTGAGAGAATTTACCCGTCGGATATTGGCGCTGCAGCTTTTTAATACGGCGACGTTCTTTTGCAGCTTTTGATAGGGGTTTCCTCTTAGTAGCGGGCGGTGAGACTTGGCCTTTGGCGTTCTCATCCGGATAGTTTTTGTCCATAATATACCTCGATTACATAGTTATCTAAAGGTTATAGGACGTGGTAAAAAAACACCCAAAGGTTCTGGTGAATAATTTTTTCGGATAATTTTGCTTGGCTAGTCGCAAGATAGATTCCGCACCGTGGACAAAGGACTATGTTTCGCAATTTATGGTCGATATTTATTGGAAGCGGGTGGCCTCCTGGGGGATCAGTAGTGCGATAGGATGGCTACTTCGCGCCCTCGTTTAGGTCATTCACATGTAGCTCCGGCGGGGCCGAAAGCGGTCACGGGAATATTTGCAAATACTGGAATTCGTTGACAGAACTCGCGATGCGCCAGATCCTTTCTGCCATCTTTAAATTCTCGGTGCCAGCGTCTCAATGATTTTGCATTCCCCTACTGTTCCATGCTGACAAGCACCAATCAAGCGATCCAGCTCAGAACGTAGCGTGGTCAGGTCGTCAATTTTCTGATCAATCTCGGCAAGGTGCCTGCTCGCAATATCATCAACTGCTTCACAGGATTGATCTTGATTGTCCGATAATTCCAGCAATTCGCGCAGTGCCTTCAGGGTAAAGCCGAGATTTCGGGCACGGCGGATGAACGGAAGCCTGGCGAGATGGTCGCTTCCGTAATCCCGGTAGTTTGAAGTCGTTCGTGCTGGGGGCGGTAACAGGCCGAATTTCTCATAGTTGCGGACGGTTTCAACTTTTGTCTTTGTCGCCTTTGCCAGTGCTCCAATTTTCATCGTTTGATCCTATAGTTACTACAGGGTGCATAAGTGTCGGCGAATCAAATTTTGTCTATGAAAAATCAGGCCTGATAATTGCTGCGCCGATGCCTGTGGAACCGGGGGTCCGCTGGGGAAGTGAAACTTCGCAGAGTGCACCAATGATTTCGCAATTCTCCGCTCGCCCACCGGAACAAGATATCGCAAACGCCAAGAGCGAATGCCGCAATCCTTCAAGCTGGCTTATCTTCATATCAATTCGTTCAAGATGCGATTTTGCGATGGTCGATGCCAGAGTGCAATCCTGTTCTGGACTATCTGATAGACTTAGAAGCGACCTAATTTCAGCAAGGGAAAAGCCGAAGCTGCGGCTATGCCTTATAAAAGATAGTCTTTTTACGTCGCATTCAGCATAGGTGCGTCGCCCTGAATCTGTCCGCACAGGTGGGGGCAATATCCCGATATCTTCGTAATACCGAATGGTATTCACTTTGGTGCCTGTGCGATTTCCAAGTTCGCCAATCATCATCTTTGCCAAAATAACCTCCTAATGACTTGCATTTGCAAAAACTGCTTGCTTCTACAGTCACTAGAGGTTGTAGAGCAACCCTATGAGTAAGAATGATGAAGATGGCTGCGCCTGCGCTGGTGATGCCGTAAGGGCTCAGGATGATCCAGCATACCGGCGTGCTTTGTGGATTGTTGTGATCCTCAACATCGGGTTTGGGCTATGCGAGATTATTGGCGGATTTGTTGCTGATAGTCAGGCACTCAAGGCAGACGCGCTCGATTTTCTGGGTGATGGCTCAATCACGCTGATCGGGCTTTTCGCACTTGGGTGGACAGCGCTTGCGCGTTCGCGTGTGGCGCTCGTCCAAGGCATTTTTCTCGGACTGCTAGGTATAGGCGTGATCGGGTTTGCCATCTGGCGGGCTATGAGTCCGGGAATGCCAGAAGCCGGTATTATGGGGGTAATTGGTTTTGTCGCGCTCGGGATAAATATAGCGTCGGCTTACGTTCTGTCACAGTTTCGTGATGGTGATGCAAATGTTCAAGCCATATGGCTGTTCAGCCGCAATGACGCGATCGCAAACGTCGCTGTAATAGGTGCTGCCGGTCTCGTGGCGTGGACCGGAAAAGCCTGGCCCGATATCGCCGTGGCTGCCGTTATTGCGATGCTTTTCATTCACTCAGCATACCAAATCATACAAAACGCGGTTGCCGAAATGCAGCTTCAAAATGCCTGAGAGAATTGCGAACCTAATGCGTCATTTTGCTAGAATATCATTCATTCTGATATCGCTCTTGATGCTGGCCGCCATTTCTATTCCGGCTTATGCGCAGGTAAAAATTGCCGAGGTTGAAACGCTGTGGCGATTGCTGGATTATATTGCGGTCGATTATCCCGGCGCAGTAGATAAAGGCAAGGTGACAAACGACGCTGAATATTCCGAAATGGAGGAGTTTTCGGGAGCTGTCGTCGACGGTTTGGCAAAGCTGCCACCAAAGCCGGGTCGAGCCGACCTGGTTGCAAAAGGTGACGAGCTTAATGCGGCCATTGATAATAAAACGTCTCCGGATAAAGTCGCGCGGCAGGCACGCCTGCTGGCAACGGAGTTGCTACGCAGTTATCCTGTTCCACTTGCACCCAAAATTGCACCAAACATACAAAATGGCAAACGGCTATATGCTCAAAATTGTGCCAGTTGCCACGGCATGTCTGGTAACGGCCAAGGGCCGAATGCAGAGCAGCTCGACCCCGCTCCTATTGCTTTTACCGATGGCGCTCGAGCAAGAGAACGCAGCCTGTTCGCACTTTATCAGGTTATAGGTCAGGGGCTTGACGGGACAGCAATGCAGAGTTTTGCCGATTTGCCTGCTCAGGATCTTTGGGACATGGCCGCCTATGTGGGCGGCTTTGCATTTGCTGAGGCATCCAAGGGAGAAGAGCTTTGGGAAAATGACGCGTCTATTCGCGCTCTGTTTCCTGATCTCGCAGCTCTGGCAAGCATGACTCCTGCCAATCTTGGAAAGCAGATTGGACCAGAAAAAGCAGATGCGGTGATGGCATTCCTGCGGAACCACCCGGATGCCATTGGGGCTACCTCAAGCGGTTCTCTGGCACTATCGCGGACCAAACTAAAAGAAAGTTTTGCTGCTTATCAAGCAGGCAGAAAAGACGAGGCAGAAACTCTAGCATTATCTGCGTATCTTGACGGCTTTGAACCTCTGGAACCTGCGCTGGCCTCTCGCGATCCCTCTTTGCTAAAAGCCATTGAACGCTCGATGGCCCGTGTCCGCGCTGCTATCGGTGACGATCTTCCTGTAGCAGAGGTGGAGAGCCGGATCGACGCGCTTGATCGGCTTTTTTCGGAAGCAGAGTCCGCGTTGGACGCCGATCAAGCCAGCCAGGCATCGGCTTTCGTAGGAGCCTTCACGATATTGCTGCGCGAAGGGCTGGAGGCATTACTGATCGTGGTTGCCATGATTGCGTTTCTGCGCAAAGCCGAACGTCCCGAAGTCATGTTGTATGTGCATGGGGGCTGGATAACGGCGCTTCTCGCAGGCGGCATCACATGGTTCGCTGCCACCTATCTCATAGGTATCAGCGGCGCTAGCCGTGAACTGACCGAAGGCTTTGGTTCGCTATTTGCAGCGGTAATCCTGCTTTTTGTGGGCTTGTGGATGCACGGCAAGTCCCGCGCCGATGAGTGGCAACGCTATATCCGCGAAACAATGAGCAAAGTATTGTCGCGGGGATCTGCATGGTTTCTCTTTGGGCTAGCATTCATTGTCGTTTACCGTGAGGTCTTTGAGACAATACTGTTTTTTGCGGCGCTCTGGACTGCGGACAATGGTATGATCATTCTGGTTGGCTCTGGAGCCGCGATCTTTTTGCTTATGGCCATTGCCTGGGCAATGCTAAGCTACAGCCGGAAATTGCCGATAGGTAAGTTTTTCGCTTACAGCTCAGCATTGATGGTCGTGCTGACAGTGGTTCTCACCGGAAAAGGAATTGCTGCGTTACAGGAAGCCGGTTTCATAAGCGTGACTCCGCTTCCTGATTTTCTGCAGATTTCGATGTTGGGAATTTTCCCTGCGGTTCAGTCTATTTTGGCCCAGATTGTGGCAATGGGAGTCATCGCTATCGGCTATTGGTATAATGCTAGGAAGACTTAATTCTTCGTGATTTTTACTAATTCTTAAACCGATCAAAGACCACAAAATTTGATGATATTACATATCTAACTGCATGAAATATTGGAAATGTTGTTCAAAAGCACTTGATGAACTAACGAGATAATGTATTGGGCGGAACCATGAATGAACGCAGCGGCATAAATGAAAAAACGTCAGGGCTCTTTCGCCTGATGGCGGTTTTGCTCGTTCTGATTATGTCGAGCATGACGGTAGCCGAAGCAGCTGAATGCGCCAGCGAACCACAAAACGCCGAACTGATGTTGATTTCCGACGCCGGACACTCGGATGAAGCCCCTTCGGATAATGACGCCGGTAAACATGGAATCTGTCCGCATGGTCATTGCCATAACGGCAGCGTTACCACAGAACGGTTGCTGGGCTTCGACGGTTCAGTGAATCTGGTAAGTTCCAGCTTCAGCAGCAATGCCGATCAATTTGCGCTGTCTGCGCATTCATCCCGTTTAAAACGACCACCTCGCGTCTGAACTAATTCTGACTTGCGCCAGACTCATGGCGTTATTTCAATTAGTTAAGCGAGGATTTCTCAGAAATGTTGAAGAAAATGGCGCGCCTGCGCCTCTGTGCGGCAATGATATTTGCCGCGAGCCCTGCCACTGCCGCTCTGGCCGAGGATCAGAGTGTTAGTTTAAACGAGGCCTTAGTGCGCGCTGGAGCTGAATCGCCTGCCGTGCAAATTTCCCAAGCAGAGATTGATATCGCGCGCGGAAACCAAAAACAAGCGAGCCTCGGACCAAATCCCGAGGTCTCGGTAGAGGTTGAAAACGTCGCCGGGAGCGGCGTTTTCAAAGGCCTGCGTTCAACCGAATATACAGTTTCTGTTGGGCAAAGATTGGAGCTCGGCGGTAAACGCGGAGCCAGAACACGTGCGGCGCGAGCGCAGACAAGCCTGGCAGAGGTAGAAGCTGCTATCTCTCAGGCCGAATTGGCCAGCTCCGTGCGTTTGGCATATACAGAAGCAGTTGCTGCTCAGAGCCGCCTTGACTTTGCAACGCGCGTCGTCGGTCGCAACCGGGAGCTGTCAAGAATTGCTAGAATCCTCGTTGAAACTGGCCGTGACCCGCCGCTTAGAGCATTGCGCGCTGACGCTGCGCTTGGCGAAGCGGAAGCAGCACTGGAAGCCGCAAGGGCAGAGGAATATTCCGCCAGATTGCTACTTGCATCGCTTTGGGGCTCGCAAACACCACCTCAGGAAGTTGAGCCGGTCTGGCTCAGCGGCGGTGACGTAGAATTTGAGGCCGACCTGTCCCAATCCCTACAGATCAAAGCCGCAGAAGCGAACCGGGACGCTGCCAGTGCCATTGTCACGCGCGAACGCGCAAATGCTGTTCCGGATCTAACGTTAAGCGGCGGCGCCAGACGTTTTGAAGAAAGCGGGGATACTGCGTTCATCGTGGGTGCTTCGATTGCCATACCGTTTGGAAATCGCAACCAGGGCAGCATTCAAGCGGCAGAAGCGAGCGTTCGCGGAGCTGAGGCGCGTCGCGCTTTGCGGTTGGTAGCGATCAACCGGGAATATAATATTGCCAGCAATCAACTGGAAGCAACGCAAAGCCGGGTGGAAACTCTGGAAAGCCAGACACTGCCCCAAGCTGAAGAAGCATCAAGGCTGGCCCAACTGGGATATCAATACGGAAAATTTACCCTGTTGGATGTCCTGGACGCTGCAGCAGCAAGAGACACGGCTGAACTCGGCCTGTTGGAAGCCAAGGTAGCGAGAGCGGAGGCGGTGATTACACTGCTGAGATTGGCGGCCAGATAGATGAGAAAACTGGAAGTAGATCACGTCATAATATTGGCTGGCATCTTCACCATGCTGACTGTTCTAACCGGCCTGTTCATGCTGACGTCGATCGCAATAGCGGTGCCAGATTGCGTCACTACAGAAACCAGTTTTTCCGGTGACAGCGGGCCTCCACAAAACCAGAGTTTGACTGCGGGACGGTCACAAAATTCGAGCAGGGATATATAAAATGAACAACAGAAAATGGATCATAATCGCTGGCCTGGCCATCGCGTTTGCGGTTGTGCTGGGAGTAATTTTCAATGGCTCAACCGGCGGTAGCGCGGAAAATCAGGGCGCTGCCAACACCACAGAAGAAAATCATTCCGAAGAAGAGGGCGTTGTCGAAATGACAGAAGAACAGCTGCGCGCCTCTGAAATCGGAATATTCGATGTGGCTCCAAGTTCGCTTGATGCCGAGATTATTGCGCAGGGTAGTGTTGCACCGTCTCCCCAAGGGCAGGCCATATTGAGTGCAGGCGCTGAAGGCAGGGTCACGAACATCAAAAAGAGGTTGGGAGATGCGGTTCGGCGCGGCGAGACAGTAGCTACCATAGAGAGCCGCGAAGCCGCCGCAATTAGTTCCGAAGTTACATCGGCAGCTTCTCGGGCCGCGCTTGCCCGGTCGCAGCTGAACCGTGAGCAGCGCCTCTTCGATGAGAAAATCACCGCACGGGCAGATCTTGAAACGGCGAGAGCAGAAAATCAACAGGCTGCCGCAGAAGCAAGACGGGCAAGCCAGGCGGCCACTGCGTCAGGTGTCAGCGGACGATTTATTGCTGTGCGCTCACCGATTGGCGGCCGAATAACGTCAAGCCCGGCAATTCTCGGCTCCTATGTCACCGCACAGGATGAGCTTTTCCGTATCGCCAATCCGAACCTTATTCAAATTGAGGCGGCAGTTCCTGCGGAAGATGCGCGCAAGATCAGCACTGGAGCAGCGGCCACGGTCGAAACGCCCGAGGGTGAAATCTCCGCTCGGGTATTGGCGGTTACGCCAGCTGCCGATCCGGAAAACAGAGCGGCCATTGTCGTGCTTGCCCCTGCTTCAGGCGCCAGACTCGTCCCCGGAGAATATGTGCGGGTGCGGATACTTCAGCAGGCGACAAGCGATCAGTCTACGGCATTGATTGTTCCCGCAGAGGCTGTCCAATCCGTCGAAGGACGCAACGTCGTGTTTGTAAAGACCAAATCTGGTTTCCGTGCACGGTCCGTTACGACCGGAGCGAAGAGCGGCGGTAGAATCGAGATTGTCGACGGTCTCAAGTCCGGCGAACAAATCGCCGGTAAAAACGCCTTTCTCCTGAAATCTGAACTTGGCCGCGGCGAAGCAGAACATTGATTAATACATTCCCATTGGAGCAACGGCTATGATTGCACGTCTCGTCGAAATGTCCGTCCGCAATCGGTATCTTACCGTATTGTTTCTTGCTGCAGTCGCGGCACTCGGAGTCTTTAATCTGGTTAATCTGCCAATTGATGCTGTCCCTGACATCACCAATAATCAGGTCCAGATCAACACTGTCGACCCTACTCTCTCACCGCTCGATATTGAACGCTTGGTGACTTATCCGGTTGAAACATCGCTGGCGGGCATTCCGGGACTGCAGACGACCCGATCCATCTCCCGGAACGGCTTTTCGCAGGTTACGGCGATATTCGACGATAGCGCCGACGTCTACTTTGCTCGTCAACAGGTGGCCGAAAGACTGACCACTGTTCGCAATAGCCTGCCGGCCACTGCCGAACCGGCAATGGGACCGGTATCCACAGGGCTTGGCGAGGTTTTGATGTGGACGGTCAGCTACGAGCCATTTGAAAAAGGAAAAGCTGCGGGCGGTTCTGGCTGGCAATCTGATGGTTCATACCTGACTCCCGAAGGTGAACGCTTGAACGATGAAGTCTCAAAGGCGGCGTATCTACGCACGCTTCAAGACTGGGTAATCGGACCGCAATTGCGCAACGTCAAGGGCATCGCTGGTGTTGACTCGATTGGTGGTTACGCCAAACAATTTGTCGTTACCCCCTCGGCGGCTCGGCTTTCTTCCTACGGTATCGGTTTTGACGATCTTTCCGAAGCGCTTGGAAGGGTCAATCTTTCTGTTGGCGCAAACTTCGTTGAACGCGGCGGAGAGGCATTTCTGGTGCGGGCAGACGCACGACTCAAATCGCTGGAAGAAATTGAAAATTCGATCATCGCGACACGCGAAGGCATTCCTGTTCGCGTCCGTGACGTTGCATCCGTCAGCAATGGCGGCGATTTGCGAACCGGCGCGGCAACCGAGAATGGCGAAGAAGTCGTTGTCGGAACCGCATTGATGCTGCTTGGTGAAAACAGCCGTGCGGTTGCCGCTGCAACCGGTGAAAGGCTTGCAGAAATCGTCAAGACAATGCCTCCCAACATAAAATTAGAAGTCGTTCTGGACCGTTCGAAACTGGTCAATGCGACTATCAGCACGGTTGAAAAAAACCTGACCGAGGGAGCTTTGTTGGTTATCGTCGCGCTATTCCTGCTCCTTGGCAATTTCAGGGCAGCGCTGATTACCGCGCTCGTCATTCCCGTTTCCTTTGTGATGATGGCAATCGGCATGAATCGATTTGGCGTTTCGGGAAATCTCATGAGCTTGGGCGCTCTTGATTTCGGCTTGATCGTTGACGGCAGTGTTATCATCGTGGAAAATTTCCTGCGCCGGATGGCAGGCCGGCAACATGAAGAAGGGCGACTTCTATCTCTAGGCGAACGACTGGAAGAAGTGATCGCATCAACAAGAGAAATGATCAGGCCTTCGCTATTTGGCCAGGCGATAATTTTGCTGGTTTTCGTGCCATTGCTCACCTTCCAGGGTGTTGAAGGAAAGACCTTCTCGCCGATGGCCATCACCGTAATGCTTGCGCTCATATCGGCGTTTATTCTCTCACTGACCTTGGTCCCGGCATTATTGGCTCTGCTGATAAGCGGCCGTGTTTCTGAAAAAGAGGTTCGGATGGTGAGCTGGAGCAAAAGCAAATACGAACCGGCATTACGAAAAGCACTGAAATGGCCCGGACGGGCAACCTTGGCAGGCCTTGCCGTATTTGGACTGTCGATCGGTATGTTCGGCTTTCTCGGTAGCGAGTTCATGCCGCAACTCGACGAACAGGATCTGTCCCTTCAATCGATCCGAATACCGTCCACTTCGCTGGATCAATCTGTTTCAATGCAAAAACAGATCGAGCGGGAGATTTCCAAATTTCCACAGGTCCGCTTCATGTATTCAAAAACCGGAACAGCTGAAGTGGCCAGCGATCCCATGCCGGTCAATATTTCCGATGCATTTATCATTTTGCGTCCGAAAGATGAATGGCCCGACCCGTCGCTTTCAAAGACAGAGCTGGTGGAACAGATGGAAGCGAAACTAGCCAATCTCATCGGCCAGAATTACGAGTTCAGTCAGCCCATTGAAATGCGTTTCAATGAGTTGATTGCAGGTGTGCGGGGTGATGTTGCCGTCAAGGTATTTGGCGACGACCTCGAGCAGCTGTCGGCCACTGCCAATCAGCTTGCGACCGTTTTTTCGGGTATTGAAGGTTCTGCGGATGTCCGCGTCGAGCAAACCGAGGGCTTTCCGACATTGGACGTGCAATTCGATAATTCGGCAATTGCAGCCCATGGTCTCACCGTTGATGAAGTGGCCGCAACCGTCAGCGCCGCATTGGGCGGCGCCGAAAGCGGGCTGGTATTTCAGGGCGACCGCAGGTTTGATATTGTTGTGAGGCTACCTGGCGAAGTGCGTAACGATATCGACGCTATCGGAGCGCTACCAGTTATTTTGCCGGAAAATGGTTTCGGGAAAAGGTCGTCGGTTCCACTCCGATCCTTGGCTACCCTGAAAGAAACCGAAGGCCTCAATCAGATCAGCCGGGAAAACGGACAGCGGCGCGTTGTTGTGCAGCTCAATGTTCGAGGCCGCGATGTTGGCTCCTTTGTGAACGAAGCGAAGTCCCAAATTGAGCGCGATGTCGCTCTACCATCAGGAGTCATCCTCGAATGGGGCGGGCAATTTGAAAGCCTGCAGGCCGCTCAGGCAAGAATCAATCTTGTTGTTCCTGTCATAGCGCTGTTGATCTTTGGTCTGCTGGTCATGGCTCTCGGTAACTTCCGTATGGCTGCCGCAGTATTTGTCACAGTCCCTCTGGGAATTGCAGGCGGGATATTCTCGCTAGCAGCAACGGGTCTGCCATTCTCTATCTCGGTTGCTGTGGGCTTTATTGTTCTGGCCGGCGTGGCGGTGCTCAATGGACTTGTGATGATGACCGCCATTCAGGGGCGTCTTGAATCTGGCGTGGAATTGGTTGAGGCCATCTACTCTGGCGCAGTCGAACGCTACAGGTCCATTCTGATGACAGCCATCGTGCCGTCATTGGGCTTCGTTCCGATGGCAATCGCGACTGGCACAGGCGCTGAGGTGCAAAAGCCGTTGGCGATCGTGGTTATCGGCGGTTTGATCACCGCAACGATTTTGACGCTTTTCGTGTTGCCCGCCGTGACACGGTTGATGCTTGAGCGCGAATTTCCCGATTTGAGGCCGCATATCAAGCGATTCACGCCCTCTTTGGACAAATTTCCAATCCTGCAACGTTTCCGTCCAAAGCCAGAATGAGAAGGAGTGCATAATGCAAAAGCCGCAACAAATATCACTCATGCGGATTTATACCGATGAAGCCGCAATGCATGGGGACGAGACAGTTGTTACCACCATTATTGATCGGGCCAGATCTTATGGCCTTCGCGGAGGCACCGTCCTGAAAGGAATATTGGGGTTCTCCTCGTCTTCCATTGTTCATGAACATCACGCGTTCGGAATTGGCGATAATCCACCGGTGGTGATCGAAATAATCGATGCCCGGGCACGACTGGAAGATTTCTACACTCAGCTAGACGATCTGCGGGGGATCGGGCTAGTCAGCCTCGAAAAGGTTGATGTTCTCACGCGAGCGGCAGAACAGAAATGACCGATGAGCACAGCAAGCATTCGGAAAATTCGGATCACTCGCACGGAGGGCTAATCGACAGGCTGCTTGGTGGCCGTGCAGAAATGGTATTTGCAGGCCTTTGCGGTGCAACCCTTCTTGCCGGATGGCTGGGACCAAAAATCAATCTTCTGCCGGCGAATATTGGGTTCTGGTTTTTGGTAGCGGCCTATTTTTTCGGCGGCTATTTTACGATATTGGAAGCCTTCGAAAAAATCAGAAATCGAAAATTTGAAATAGATTTTCTCATGATCGTTGCCGCCGGCGGGGCGGCGTGGCTCGGGGCATGGGCAGAGGGAGCATTTCTATTATTCCTGTTCAGCATCGGCCATGCACTTGAAAATTATGCAATGGCCCGCGCGCGCAATGCCATATCCGCACTGTCTGACCTTGCTCCCGAGGAGGCGGTGGTCCGCAGGGATGGAGAGGAATTGCGATTGCCCGTGGCCGAGTTGGTAATCGGCGATATTGTAATCATCCGCTCCAACGAGCGACTTCCAGCAGACGGTTTTGTTGTCAAAGGGGCGAGCAGCGTCAACCAGGCTCCCATAACCGGTGAGAGCGTCCCGGTCGACAAGCGTCCGGTCGACAATGCTGCAGCGGCGGCCAAAGCAGCCGATAAAGTCAAATCCGAACATAGGGTTTTCGCCGGATCCATAAACGGAAGCGGTAGCCTCGAAGTGCAAGTCACCCGATTGGCGTCGGAAACCACATTGGCCCGGGTTGTCGAAATGGTGAACGATGCGGAGACGCGTCAATCGCCAACGCAGAGCTTCACCAATAAGTTTGAGCGGATTTTTGTGCCGGTTGTCATTCTGCTTGCAATCGCAACTGGATTTTCTTGGTTGGTGATAGACGAGCCAGTCTCCGATAGCATTTACAGGGCGATGGCAGTCCTCGTTGCCGCCAGCCCCTGTGCGCTGGCTATTGCAACACCCAGCGCTGTTTTAAGCGGGATTGCCCGTGCAGCGCGGGGCGGCGTTCTCATAAAGGGCGGCGCGCCTCTCGAGATGCTGGGTAAGCTTGATTCGATCGCTTTTGACAAAACCGGGACCCTTACGATTGGCGAACCGGAGTTAGTCGAAACGGTGCCTTTCGGAGAAATTGGAGCAGACGAACTCATCGCTATTTCTGCCGCTGTCGAAGTGCATAGTGATCACCCTCTGGCGCAAGCTATTGTGCGTGCTGCAGAAAAACGCCTCGGATCATCGGATCTGATCGCTACAAATTTTCAGAGCATAACGGGCAAAGGCGTTACTGCCAAAATCAATGGCGAAAAGGTCTTGATAGGAAAAGCGGGGCTGTTTCTCGACGATGATCAGGATTCGCTTCCTGAAGATGTCGCCCAAAAAGTCACCGAAATGTCTTCACGCGGTCGCACCACCATGATTGTCAGGCGTGGCGGCAAATTTATTGGCGTTCTCGGCCTCATGGATACGCCCCGCGCTGCAGCGTCCGAAGTGATAAACAAGCTCCGGTCTATTGGAATCTCACGGATGATGATGATTTCTGGCGACAATCAGAAAGTCGCCGACGCGATCGCCCTGGAAGTAGGTCTTGACGAAGCCTTTGGTGACCTAATGCCGGATGACAAGGTCGAGAAAATTGCTCAACTGAGCGATCAGGGCGGAGTGGCGATGGTTGGTGATGGTGTGAACGATGCCCCCGCGATGGCAAATGCGACTGTTGGAATAGCCATGGGAGCCGCCGGTTCCGATGTCGCGCTTGAAACGGCAGATATCGCGTTAATGGCAGATGATCTGGCAACATTGCCTTTTGCCGTTGGTCTCAGCAGATCGACAAGTAGCATTATCCGTCAAAATCTTTGGATCAGTCTCGGCGTGGTGGCCGTATTGATCCCGGCAACACTCTTCGGCCTGGGGATCGGCCCCGCTGTCGTGATGCATGAAGGATCGACGCTTGTCGTGGTCATAAATGCCTTGCGGCTGCTGGGATATAAGGAAAGTTAATCGGTGCGGCCATCATGCCGGTCGTGCTCATGGATGGAAGAGCGAGAGCCTGTTGAATATCAGATTTGAGCCGAGTTTAATGCAATCAAGCAGGGTTGACCCAAAACGCAAAAAACGAGTGAAGATATGAGCGTTCGTCTAAAGATATTTCAGCGCGGTTTCGAATTGATACCATCATTCATTCTAGCCGGAATTTTCTTGGTATTCTGGTCGAAGGTGGCGAAAGGTCATTTAGATGCAATAGATAGAACCCTTTTGCTTGCTTTTCGATCGCCGAGAAATTCGGATATACTGATGGGCCCGGACTGGCTGCTCCAATTTGTCCGCAATATCACCTTTTTGGGAGATTCAACCTTCCTGCTTCTGGTCATATTTGCCGTATCATTCTTTCTGATCGCCAAAAAAGCCTATTTCAATGCATTCTTGTTGCCCGCTTTGTCTCTCAGTGGATTTTGGGCAGTATCCTTATTAAAAGATTTTTTCGGCAGGCCGCGACCTGCGATTGTAGAATATCTTTCTGTTCCCAATTCAGCGAGTTTTCCAAGCGGCCATGCCGCGAACTCGACTATCGCCTATATCCTTACCGCACTGGCGCTATTTAAACTCGTGCCAGGCCGATATGCACGTTTTTCCCTGATTTGTGGTGCGCTATTATTGGCTGTCTTGATCGGCACGTCGAGGATTGCCTTGGGCGTCCATTGGCCAAGCGATGTGCTGGGCGGTTGGATTTTTGGGCTCAGTTGGTGCTGTTTGTGGCTATTGAAAAATAGTAGAACAGATGCGCAATACATCTAAAACCACTGCCACGCCAAGCCAACGCGATGAACACTCAATCAATCGCTGACGGGGGACATAATCTATTGCGATTCAACAGGTCCTTTACAAAATTCAGAATATAGGGTAGCCCCCTATGCTATGTCACATACATCGGATGATAAAAAGCTTCTGGCGCGCGTCAGCCGCCTTAAAGGGCAACTAGAAGCCATTGAGCGGGCTTTGGAAAACAAGGCTCCTTGCGGTGAGATACTCAATCTTGTCGCCTCGGTTCGAGGAGCCGTAAATGGGCTTACCGTGGAATTGATTGAGGATCATGTCCGCGAACATGTCTCCAATCCTGAAACGGACACTGATGAAGCGCGCGCTCAAGGCGCGACAGATCTGATCCAGGTTATCCGGACATATTTGAAATGATAACCTCCGAAGCTGCAACTCAAGCCGGACACGAACATGATCACGTATTTTTAGGCCAAAATCACGAACGGAACGAACGCCGGACCTGGTTCGTTATTGCCCTGACCAGCGTGATGATGGTTGTCGAGATTGCAGCCGGGACAATTTACGGTTCGATGGCGCTGGTCGCCGATGGCTGGCATATGTCCACGCACGCCGCTGCGATGCTGATCGCTGCGCTCGCCTATCTATATGCACGCCGCAATGCCAAGAACCCCCGCTTCACATTCGGCACCGGCAAGGTGGGGGACCTTGCAGCTTTCGCCAGCGCAATTGTTCTGGCGTTGGTTGCGCTACTGATAGGATGGGAAAGTGTCGTCAGACTGGCAAATCCGATCCCGATCAGCTTCCCCCAGGCAATCTTCGTGGCCATCATTGGCCTAATTGTGAATCTGGTCAGTGCTTGGTTTCTCCGCGACGATCATGATCATCATCATGGGGACAGCCATCATCACGATCATAGCCACGATCACGACCATCATGCTGAACACCATGGCCGGGACCAAAATCTGCGCGCTGCTTATCTCCATGTGCTGGCTGATGCTCTAACATCGGTATTGGCAATAATTGCGCTGATAGCCGGCAGCATCTACGGATGGATATGGCTTGACCCGCTCATGGGTATCGTCGGTTCGCTTGTCATTGCGCGCTGGTCATGGGGTTTGATGCGCGATACCGGCTCAACGATGCTGGATTACAGAAAAGCGGGCGACCCAGTCTCAGCAAAAATCCGCTCGATCATCGAGGAAGCTGGAGACAAAATCTCCGACCTGCATGTCTGGCAACTGGGTCCAGGACACCATGCCGCTATTGTAGCAGTCATTACGGAAAGTGATACAGCCCCCGCTGTTTATCGCGAGAGACTGGCCGAAACCGTGGGGCTTTCTCATATCACCGTGGAAGTGAATCCAGCTTAGACGGCTGGGAAAGCGCATTAAATGGAAAACCTGTTTCTCATTGTAGCTCTTGCTGTGGGCTTGGCGATGGACGCCTTTGCGGTGGCGGTTGCTCAAGGGGCTGCAGGACATAATTCCATGTTTCACGCCACTCGAACGGGAATGGCATTTGGCGTAGCGCAGGGCATCATGCCATTTCTGGGATGGGCCCTTGGAATAGCTTTTGTTTCGGAGATCAGCGCTTATGATCACTGGATTGCTCTCATTCTGCTCAGCGGTTTAGGGTTAAAAATGCTTTGGGAAGCGCTGGGCAGGAACGAAAGAGATGCGGTGTCCAGTCTCTCAGGCTGGGCGCTGGGAACGGCTGCGATAGCAACGAGCATAGACGCCTTTGCTGCCGGCATCATGCTGCCTGCTCTTGGCCTTCCGGTTTTACTGGCCTGTGTTATTATTGGGACAGTTACAGCTTTGCTTTCCAGCTTGGGCGTGATGATCGGCGGAATGGCAAGCTCGCGCATCGGGAGACATGCCGAAGTCGCAGGAGGCGTCATTCTCATTGGCCTGGGAATCAAAATCTTCGTCGAACACTAGCTACCTTGGATAAAGCCAATTGATCTGAGATTATATTTTCAGTGTATCTTGGCTGCGACTGCAAGTTTGATACGCTGAAATTCAGCTTTCAGTATCGAGAACAGATCGCGGGAACGACAACAACTGGACGCATTTCAGACTGGCGGCTTCCAATGTTCGGTTGTGCGAAAGCAGAGGTCATCGGTTTGTTCACTTTAACGACCTCCAACGATTTAATTTCGATCTTCAAAGTTATAGCAGTTTACCTCACAACATCGAGCCAATATCGGAACCAACCGATGGATAGGCGCTCACCATTTTTTTCAGGTCGCTGGTGGTCAAATCAAGCCGCATCGCCAGACTGAAGAAATTGATGATTTCGGCATATTCCGGCCCCAGCAAATGCGCGCCCAATATCTTGTCGGTTTCATCGTCGATGATGACTTTGGTTGCAGCGCAGGTCTCCCCCACCCGAAGATTGGAATACCAGCCGCTTGTATCGTTTGTCGCGATGCGCAGCTTGTAACCGGCCGCTTTTGCTTCTTCTTCCAGCATGCCCACGCGCGCCAGTTCGGGTATCGTAAATACCACTGTGGGAACGCCTTTATAGTCCGGTTTGGCATGATTGCCTTTCAGCATATTTGACGCAGCCACCTTGCCTTCAAACACGGCCACCGGCGTGAGCGGTGCACCTTTGGTGTCCGCCGCATCACCCGCTGCATAAATTGACGGATTGGAGATGCTTTGCAGAAATTCATTCACTTTGACGCCGTGGGCGCTGGAATCGACGCCCGCCTTGTCCAGATCGAGATAGTCGATCGCAGGAACGCGCCCCGCGCCATGCACGATCAGATCAACCGAATATTTTTGCGTGTTGCCGTCGACATCAAGGGTAGCCGAATAGCCGCTACCTTCTTGGGCGATGGAGACGAGACTGGTCTTCTGAACCACCTCGATTCCTGCCTCTTTGCTTCGCTCCAGCAATTTATCGACAAGATCGGGATCAAATCCCTTGAGCGCACGCTCGCCGCGATCAATGATCTGAATGTCGCTGCCCGCGCGCGCCGCGATATGAGCGAACTCGAAGGAGATGAACCCGCCACCGACAAACAAGATCTTTTTCGGGAGGCTCTCCAGTTCCAGAAACTCTGTGCTATCAATGAGATACTGCGCCCCAGGCAAATCAATTTTTCGGGGCTTTGCACCTGTAGCAATCAGCACCTTCTTCGCTTCCAGCAGCGTATTACCGCTAATCTCGATTTTATTTTTGCCGATAAATTTTGCGCTGCCGTGCAACGTGGTGACACCGTTCACATCGAGTCCAGATTCTATTTTTGGCGGCATTTTTTCCGTGAATGTCCGCTTGAACGCCATCAGGTCCGACCAGTTGATAGCCAGGCTGCCGGGCTCTATGCCCTTGCCCTTCATCAAGGAAGCAGCGTCGAATATTTCGGCGCCGCGCCTCAACATCTTTTTGGGGTCGCATCCTCTAAGGGCACATGTGCCGCCATAGGGTAGCTCGTCCACGACTGCGACTGACCAGCCAGCTGACGCACATTTGTTAGCCGCGGTGACGGCCGCCATGCCGACGCCCAGAACAACAAGATCGAATTTTTGTGTTTCCATTTGAATCCCTCAATCTCAGCAACAGGACGCGATTGCGCCAGATGCCTGAGCCTCCTGAATGGGCGGACACGGAACGGTGCCAAAGGAGCAGTAGACACAGCAATCGCCCGCATTGGGTCGCAAAACAATCTTGCACCCCTTGCAGTCATAGAAGAACTGACAGGCATCGGTCGGCATGGTCTCGGTTTCCTGATGCCCGCAATCAGGGCAGGTCAATCTGGATTGAGGCTGCATCAGCGATCCGCTCCATCAGCCACTATGCTGGCTGGATAACCGGCGTTGGTCGATGCAGAAGCAATTGCGGATGCATTTGCCAGTTTGGGATCAAAGGTCACTGTTGCGGTTTTTGCCTGAAAATCGACATCGACAGAAGACACGCCGCTGACCTTGCCCATCGCCTTCTTGACTGTAATCGGACAGGCGGCGCAGGTCATTTTTTCGATATCGAATGTTTCAGTTTTTGGGGCATTCTGAGATGCCGCTTCTGCAACGGCTTGAGCACCGGACGTCGGCAACAATGCCACCGCTCCCAGTCCGCCTGCTCCAAGAGCGACAACGACTGTAAAAATGATGTAAGCAGGTTTCATAATCTTTCTCCTAATAAAAATACGGTGCCCACCAATCGATTGTGATGGATAGAGCGATGAGCAATGTTCCCACCCAGAGAGCGGTTTTCGTGACGATGGTGGATTGTGGTCGGGCACAATATGAGCCTTCTTCACAGGCAGGTTTTGTCCGAAAATAGACATGCCAAAAACCCGCAGCCAGAAACCCGAGGGTCACTGACACAAAATACCACTTATAGGGTTCGAGCGCAGTTAGATTTCCGATCCACGCTCCGCTAACTCCAAGTGTTACAAGGACGAGTGGTGCGATGCAGCAGGACGATGCCAATATAGCCCCGGAGATGCCGCCAACAGCCCACCAACTGCGTTTGTCCGGTGATGGAGCAGGCATTTCTGTCTGGATAGTCCCTGGCAAAATATACTCTTTCATTGCGATTGATCTTCGATGGAGACGACTATACTCTCTGTAGTAACTACAGGAACAAGGACTTTTTATGCAACCATCTGTCAAGCGCGGAAAACTGGCGAAAATCGCCGGATGTAACATCGAAACGATAAGGTATTACGAGAATATCGAGCTGTTACGCGCCGTAGATCGCACGAGCAGTGGTCACCGGGTCTATTCGTCCGATGATCAGGCGCGGTTACGCTTCATTCTGCGCGCACGGGAACTCGGTTTTTCAATTGCAGAGCTGAGAGGCCTGCTCGGCCTGGTCGATTCCAACGAATATACGTGCGGCGAAGTGCTGGCCGTAACCAACAATCACATTACCACTATTCAACAGAAAATATCCGACCTGAAACGTTTGGAGCAAACATTGTCGGACATGGCGCAGAAATGCGATGGCGGAGAAGTCCCGGACTGCGCCATCGTTGATGCAATGTTTCACTGAATATGGCTCGGCCTTAGGCCCGCTATCGGGTTATGGCAGCCCAGACGCTAATGTCTTCAAATGGGCGCGTATCGGACCGACTGCTATTGGGCCGTTGGCGATATGGCGGCTTCCAATGTTCAGTTGAGTGGAAGCAGGCACCGCTTGCTAGTCTACGGTTAGCATCTCCAACCATATAGTTTCAATCTTCGCAACTACAGCAGCTCAACTCTCAATATTGATCCAACATCAGAACTAACAGACGGGCATCAGAAAAAAATGGCTTTATAGATAACTACTCGGACGTTTGTAATGATGTGAGCATTAGCGTTAGTCGGCGGGATTTAGCTCGCCTTCAAATTTTGGGACGGCGCGCGCCGAGGCTTCTGCATCTGTCGTTGCCTTGCCATTTTGATTGATATCGTTGATCAACCATTCCATTTCTTTGATTTCTCTCCGTTGGGCTCTGATAATTCCATCGGCTAGCTCGCGCACTCTTTTATCTTCAATATTGGCGCGCTCACTTGTCAGTATGGCAATGCTATGATGAGGTATCATCGCCTTTTGCCACGCCTGATCGGAAACCGTATCCTGCGATCGGACAAGAAACAAGGAGCCGGCAAATATGAGAACTGCGCCGCCCAATATCATCGCATTCTTGCGCTTATCATCATACATGCCAAGCATAAATAACAACATGATAATCGCCATCGCAGCGCCCATGTAGATTGCCATCCATGTGCGTGTCTCACTAAAATATACGTGGTCGAATGCATAGGTGTTGAGATACATCAGCCCGAACATCGCAAGCGTTGAAGTCAGTATCATGACGATGAAACGTGTGTATTTACCCATGTTTTCCTCTCCCTATTTTTATCAGGCGCAAGTGTTTTTAATACGGCCAGACTACGCGTGAGTAGTGTGAAGGTTCCGGCCCTTACGACTTCGCCGAAACGGCCATCGCTTAATGATGAGTAACAATCCAGAAAGAGCCATAGTCAGGCCGCCCAATGCAAAAATGACGAGCCACCAGCTGTTGAAATTCTCATGGTTTTTCCAGTCCATGATATGCAGACCCCAGAAGAAATCATAAACACGCCAAGTTGTGCTACGCACCGCTGCAATCTCGCCAGTCGATAGCGGAATATAGACAGAAACGTCATCCTCGGTATCAACTCGCCAAGCAGGAAGCGCGCCTCGATATTCTGTGGAGCCGGTCACAACCTTTTCGACGGCCGCAATATTGGGGCGACCGGTTATCCAAGCGCGAGACGTTATTAACCCGGCTTCTTTTGACGTTATTTGGCTACGTTTGATGCCCGTTTTGGCATCGTAAAGGAATGTCTCGCCTCGCCCATTTTCAAGTTCAGCAACAGGCCTGCCTAAGACACTACGGTATCGCAAGGAAACCACGTTCCCCGATATTTCGCGACCCAAATTTTCAGGTGTCACTAGCCCAACAAGGCTATTGAGTTGTTCAGGCTCTCGCGCGACAAGATGTTCGCTGCGGACCGTCTCGATTGGCACAACGCTCATAATAACGCCGCTTGCAAACCAGAGCAGCAACTGTGCACCGATAAAGAGCGCGAGCCATTTATGAATTTTACTCGCCCGTATATGGGTCTTTTGTGTCACGCTATCTCCTCCCAAAAAGGCATCGGTTTTATTGCTGTCTTGCCATGCTATTTCTTGGGCGTGCGGGAAGATGAGTGATATTGAGCAATTTTCCAGCTTTCGTCTCGTTTCACGAGAACCGCAGTGGCAACGCCTTGCCTTTCGATAATCCGGCCATCCTTTAGCACTATCGTATATGTATAGGTTTCCCAGGCGATTGCTGTTTCACCTATGACAGATATATCGATAGTCTCATTGTTGAATGTAAAGCTCTCAAACTCTTTGAGTTCAGGACTGAGATGATGGGCAAGATAATTGCTAAAGCTGCCCTCCGCTTTTCCATTTTCAAATACCAGCGCGTCATCCGTGAATAGGCGGGGCATATTGGTATCATCGAGACTTTCTATGCCGCTTCGATATGCTTCGAGCGTGCTTTCAGGTGTCCCCATCATAGATGCAGATTCTGCGTCTTTATCGTGCGCCACAGCTTGATAAGAAATTGTAGAAAGCGTCAAAATTAGCGCCAAACCAATATATTCCATACTCCCCCCCCCTAAAAATATTAGAACCAGAATCTAATCCCGATAACATAATTGGTGACGCTGGGATCTTCTCCGCCCGCCCGCGCGTATCTGGCGCTTTGCCCAACTTTCCATTCCTGTTCGATGCCGATATAGGGCGCAAACTCGCGGGCAAATTCATATCGTAAGCGTATTCCCAGTTCAGCAGCATCGATCCCCGCGCCAATCCCCAATTCAGGAACATCCTGCGCCGCAAGATTGAGTTCTGCGCGGGGTTGCAGGATCAGTCGCTGCGTTATGCGCTGGTCATATTCAGCCTCGAAGCGCGCAGTCAAATCGCCCCGGTCAGACAAAAATGCTGCCCCATCGATTTCGAACAGGTAAGGCGCAAGACCCTGTATTCCAATAACTGCATAGGTCCGGTCGCGCGGCGCAAAATCCTGCCTCACGCCCGCTTGCAAATCGAAAAATGGTGCAATGGCATGGCTCCATAGCGCCTGCACCTCTGCGCTTTCTATCTTTTCGCCGAAATTGCCTTCGCCTTCGCTCTTGAACCAGAATTTGTCGATATCGCCGCCATAATAGCCCTGACCGTCCCACAAGTAGCCGTTCTTGCCATCTCGCACACGATATTCAGCGCGATCAGCCATCACCCAAAGCGTTTTCATGCCGCCATTTTCCGCCGCCAGCTGCTTCCTGGAGCCGCTCATAGCGTCAGCTCCCCATATCGCATCGGCAGCACGCGCAGGCCCTCTACCAGCTTCGGGAGGAGGTGTTTCGTCAGCCATGGGCGCCGTCATATCGGCCATGTCATTACCTGGCATATCCATAGCTTCATGATCCATCTGGCCATGATCCATTGTCGAATGATCCATATCCGCCATCGCTGGCTGCTCGTCCATTTGACTATGATCCATGCTACCATGGTCCATCACCATTGGCGCTTCGGTGGGGACCGTGTTGGGAGGGCCGGGCTGAATTTTTGCAGGCTTGGCTTTTGGCGCAGCCTTGGCTTGTGGTTTGGCAAGCGCGGGCTTCGGCGCAACAGACGCAGGCTTGGGTTTTAGCGTTGGCTTTGGTTCGGGCTTTGCTTTTGGCGCGGGCATTGTCATCCCTGGCATGCTCATGTCATGGCCTTGATGTTGCGCCATTGCAGGTGCGGATACACCGACCGCGAGAATGATTATCAGCGATTTCATGCGTCCGCTCCCGATTGTGAGGCAACCGTGACAATCTGGAACATCCCTGCGTGCATGTGATAAAGCAAATGACAGTGAAACGCCCAGTCGCCCGGTTCATCGGCGGTCAGGTCAAAACTGGCGCTGCCGCCCGGTTGAACAATCACGGTATGCTTGAGCGGTTGGTTCTTTTGACCATTGACCAGTTCAAAGAAATGTCCGTGCAGATGGATCGGGTGCGCCATCATCGTGTCGTTGACGAGTTTCACCCGAACGCGCTCATTATAGGCGAAGCGGATTGGTTCATCGGAGACGGCTGAGAATTTCTGGCCGTCGAACGACCACATATAGCGTTCCATGCTGCCGGTTAGATGGATTTCCATGTTGCGCGAGGCCTTGCGGTGGTCCGTGCTCGGGATCAGAGCCGCGAGCTGCTTGTAATTGAGGACACGGTGATCGACTTTGTCGAGTCCGATTCCGGGATCGCCCATGCGGTCCGCCGCATTCATTGAAACCATGTCTAGGCCAGGACCGACTTTTACATCGGACGGCAGCATCGACGTGTCGCGCATTTTCATACCGCTCATGTCCACACCGGCCATGCCATCACCGCCGCTCATATCCATCCCGGGCATATCCATCTTGGCCATCTCATCAGCGCTCATCTTGCTGTGATCCATTTGCGAATGGTCCATGCCGCTTGCTGGCGCACCACCCGATGCTCCATGATCCATGCCCGCCATCCCCATGTCAGCCATCGTCAGTATTGGCGGATCGCGCAGGGCCGGGACTTCGGCGCGCATTCCTGCACGGGGAACCAAGGTAGCAACGCCCATGCCCGAGCGGTCCATAGATTCTGCTACGAAGGTGAAGGCCTTGTCCGCGGTTGGCTGGACAACGACGTCATAGGTTTCTGCAACCCCGATCTGTAATTCATCGGTTTCTACTGGCATGACATTTTGGCCATCGGCCTGCACCACCGTCATCGGCAGGCCTGGGATCCGCAGATTAAAGAAGGTCATTGCGCTGCCATTGATAATCCTAAGCCGCACCCTTTCTCCAGGGTTGAAAAGCAGTTCTAGATTATCGGCAGGGCCGTGCCCGTTGATAAGATAAGTATAAGTTGCCGCCGACACATCAAGTATGTCGGTGGGTGACATCCGCATTTTGCCCCACATTCGGCGTTCTTTGCCGCTCAATTTGCGATCATCAGTGGCAGTGGTTTTCTGATAGTCAAAATAGCCATCAGCATGTTTCAGCTTCTTCATGATGACATGTGGGTGCATCGGCGTAAATTCGCTGAGAAGGATGATATATTCGCGATCAAAAGCTACCGGGTCTGACCCTGCAGGATCGACGATGATTGGGCCATAATGCCCCATCTGTTCCTGCAGCCCCGAATGGCTGTGCCACCAATAGGTGCCGCTCTGGCGCACCTTGAAGGGCGCTGTGAAGGTCTCGCCGGGCTTGATACCGGGAAAGGACACGCCCGGAACACCATCAAACTGGAAGGGAAGCAATATGCCGTGCCAGTGAATTGAGCTATCCTCATCGAGGTTGTTGGTAACATTCAGTCGGACATCCTGCCCCTCGCGTAACCTTACCAGCGGCCCCGGCACGGTGCCGTTCACCGCGATTGCATGACCGCTGCGTCCGCCCGTTGAAAATTGACCGCGTCCGATGGCAAGATCAATGCTTGAGCCTGAAACTTCGTCAATGCCCTTACGCACCGAACCTGCCATTGCTCCGCGTGCCCAAGCAGGCATGGAAGAGGAAAATCCGACCGCGCCGCCAGCAAGCAGAGCAGATGAAAGGAAGCGGCGACGGGGAAGAGAAAGCATATGTGATCCTGATTACTAAACCGATATGCTTCTCAATACGGAGGAGACTCCTTCACCCCTCAAATTTTTCAGAAATTTCTCGCAGGCGATTGCGGGCACGGTAAATTCGCGTTTCGACGGCTTTCTCAGATATTCCGAGAATATGCGCCGCCTCGGCTTGGCTATTCTCGCCAAAAGTGACCAGAACAAACGGCTCACGCAATGTCGCTGGCAAGCGAGTGATCTCTTTTTGCATGACTTCAAGCGCCTGACGCGCCTGCAATTCTGCACTTGGGTCAGGTGCATCGTCAGCTACTATCATGCCAGCTTCATTGTCGCTGTGAAATTCAAAAAACTGCCTGATCCGACGTTTACGCAAAAGATCGCGGCATTTATTGACTGTAATCCGGGTGAGCCACGGAGAAATGGGTCGCGACAAATCAAAGCTGGCGAGCTTGAACCAAGCAGCTGCCAGCGCCTCCTGAACGGCATCTTCGGCATCTGAACTGTTGCCCATCATTCTCAGGGCGATATTTTGCAGCCGGGGCGCTTGCTGGTTCATCACACGGTTGAATGCAGTTTTGCTACCTTTTGCAGCCTCTGCGATGAGCGCATTTTCCGGAACTTGCGCGTCAGACTGCGACTTTTGCACTTAATACCCTGCGGTCAGCGAGTTTGATACCCGCTCGTCAAACGCCCTTTGCTGGTCGGGATTTAACAAAGCGCGCATCTTGAAGAGATGTTCGACAGTGACTTTTTGTAACAATCCCATTTGAACATGCACCGCTTCAATCGCGGTAGAAACCTTGGGGCCGTATTGATGTTCTTCTTCGATGGCAGCGGCAAGATCGGCATTGGCCGATCGCAGCGCGAGGTCCAGTGCCTGCCGCCTGATCCCGAAATCACTTTCCAGCTCTGCAAGCTGCTTCTCTTGTGCCTTATCAAGATCAAGCTCTTCGTGAACGAAGCTGTGGACCCCAACATTTTGGTCGTCGCTTTGGCTCCAGTGTTTGGCACCGAGGGAACCGATCCAGCCTGCGCCAAGCGCCAGCAGGACGAGAAGGATAATTTGTATTGGTCCGAATTTCATATGCTCATCACCGTCACTGTGAAACGTGAAGAAGGTTGGCGGGCGAGTAATCCGCACCGCCAATCAAAGGGCTGGTTTGGTTCATCGCCAGCGCAGGCTGATCGGCCGTTCCAAACCCAGCGCCCAGCGCGGTCACGAACATCAGCGCCGCCAGTAGACTTTTCTGGCGCGAAAGCCGGCTGCTATTCATTTCGCCGACACGGAGCCAGACATCATTGTGGAAACCATCATCGCTTGCCAGCGCCTCGGTTGATTGATCGGCCCGCAAGCTTGCAAGCATCGCATCAAGTTTAGTGTCAGATAGCGGCATTGATATTATCCCATTTCGTCGTTTCTGTTCTTTATACGCATGCTGGACAGCTTTGCCCTCGAAATTATTTTTGAGGGGTGGCCATTATCGCTGCGTATTATTGGTTAGCGGTCATCAAGGACACGGCAATGCGCGACCTCAAATTTTTTACAGGAAGGGCTGAGATGCCAATTAAGAAGTTTCGCAAATTTATGATGTGCATTGCAATTGGTCTCAGTTCGCTCAGCGTTCCTGCTCTTGCGCACGGCGATCCGACCGAGATGGGCGCTGGTCCGGGAACTGGCGCAGACCATCATGAAAAAGCTAACGGAGCCGGTGAAGCTGCGCAGAACGCCGATATGCAGGATATGATGGATGATGGCACGATGCCGATGATACCCGATGGATCAGCCCCCGTGGCGCCGGAAGGCAACCACTTAGAAGGTATGGGTGACGGCCATGGAGGCATGATGGATCATAGCGAAGCGGCAGATAATAGTAATAAGAGCTTTGGTGAGCGCCTGTTCATCTGGCTGGGCAAACTTCATACGGTTGTCATCCATTTTCCAATTGCCATGATTGTTGCCGCGTTTGCAGCCGAAGCGTTTGGTGTTGCGCGCGGTAAGCCTGACTGGCGTTCGGCAGCGCGAATTATGCTCGTCATTGGTGCCCTGGGCGCAGTAGCCGCAGCGTTTTTTGGCTGGTTTGCTGGTGGTTTCTATCTTTATGACCGCAACCTGATCCTCACCACGCATCGCTATCTAGGAATGACCGTCGCAATCGGATCGGTGCTGTTGGCATGGGCCGGGCTACGCCGTTTTCACCACAATCGCAGCGAAGAAATACTGTTCGCCGTCTTGCTGGGCCTATTGACGATCGGCGTGCTGATTCAAGCGTTTCTGGGCGGCACATTCATGCATGGCGGCATGAATCATATGAATTTCTAAACACGCCAAGCTCCAAATCGAGCAGATGGCTCGTTATTACCCGAAGGAAAGATAGATGTTCAATCACATCCGCAAACTGAAGAAAAACCCGCTTTTGGCATCGGTGCTCTTTGGCTTGCTCGCTGCCTGCACCAGCGCCGCTCAAGCTGCCCCGCTTGTGATGTTCCGCGACCCGGGCTGCGGCTGCTGCGAAAAATGGGCCGAGCATATTGAAACGAATATGAAACAGGATGTGGAAACACGGAACAGCCTAAATATGAGCGCTGTCAAAGACGCGAACGCAGTGCCGGAAACGTTGCGATCCTGTCATACCATGATTGTTGAGGGATATGTTATCGAAGGGCATGTGCCCGCCGATGCTATTGCCAAATTACTGCGGGAAAAACCTACTGGAGTGAAGGGCCTTGCCGTCGCTGGAATGCCGGTCGGCTCGCCTGGAATGGAATATCAAAACCAAACCCAGCCTTATCAAGTTATAGCGTTTGGCGACAGCGGCCAACGCGTTTTCGCTAGTTACAATTGAAATTTAAACCAAGAAAGGAAATATCATGAAAAAGCTTACACTATTTTTGGGAGCCATGGCTCTGACGTCTGGCGGGGCGGTATTGGCTCATGACCATACGGCACCGAAAGCCGGCGCGCCTGCGATGCAGAAATGCGAAATGATGAAAGACGGTATGAAAATGCCGGGCATGATGATGAAGGGTGCCGATGGCAAAATGTCCTGCCAGATGATGGATCACTCGAAGATGGACCACAGCAAAATGGATCACTCTAAAATGTCAGCCCCGGATGCGAGTGACAAAGCGCAACCAGCTATGGATCCGAAGATGGACCATTCGAAGATGGATCATAGCATGATGGAGCCCAAAAAAGACGCGCCTGAATAAGAGAATAGTCTGGCTCGGAGCTCCGCTTTACGATTCTTCGGGCCAGACTATTTCCCCATCTTGCCGAACAGGTTCACCAATTCCGCAACTTTCTCTTTCTGGTCAGCTTTGCTGCCCGAGGTCAAAGCTTCCTCGACGCAATGATTGGTATGGATTTCCAGAATTTTCATTTTGGTAGAGCGCAGGGCGGCTTCCATCGCGGAGAATTGCTGGAGGATATCGATACAATAGCGATCATCTTCCATCATTTTAGCTATTCCGCGCGCCTGACCCTCGATCTTTCGCATGCGCACGATTTCTTTGGTGAATTTGTCTGTCATGATGCCCTTATGCCAAATTTTGGAGCGTGATCAATCTAAAGAAGCGGCGGCATCAACCTTGACACTTCGCCGCCTTACTACTATACCCCCCTATAGTATATTTTGTTAATGATCAAGAGGAGCTAGAAATGACGCATGTTTCAAACCGCAAACAAATCCTCATATGGGGCTGGACCCTGAGCCTGTTTTTGCTTTTCAGCTACCTCATCTGCATTGGCTTTGGTCTTTTAGCGCCGCAGTCAATGCATATGCATGAGTCTTGGGCGCCGTTGCTGCCCGGATTTGAGTGGCTGACTTTGCAAGGTTTTCTTGCAGGCGCGGTCGGTAGCTTTCTCTATGGATGGTATATTGCATTGTTGGTTATCCCGCTGCGCGCGTGGATAGGCCGCAAGGTTGCAGGTGCTGATCATGTCTGAGAATGATAGTGAGACCGCCAAATCGTGCTGCTGCAAAGACAAAGAGACTGCTGTAGGGACTGTAAAAGACCCCGTATGCGGTATGGATGTTGATCCGAGCAAGAGCGAGCATCATGCGCATCATGCGGCTCGGGATTATCATTTCTGTTCAGCCGGATGCAAAACCAAATTTATCGCCGACCCAGCGCATTACCTCACTGGAAAGCACCGCGAAGTATCAGAAAATGTTCCAGCGGGCACGATCTACACCTGCCCGATGCATCCAGAAATTAGGCAAGAAGGACCGGGTTCCTGTCCGATCTGTGGGATGGCACTTGAACCCGAGACCTTTAGTCTCGATACTGGCCCCGATCCCGAATATCTCGATATGCGCAAGCGCTTCTGGGTCAGTGCGTTGTTTTCCATCCCGCTTTTTATTTACGCGATGGGCGACCTTATTCCGGGCAGGCCGTTTGAAGGTTTATTTGAGCCGGGAGTATCGCAATGGTTGCAGCTTTTGCTGGCATCGCCAGTAGTTCTGTGGGGCGCGTGGCCGTTCTTTGTGCGCGGCGTGAATTCGCTTAAAACCATGAACCTCAATATGTTCACGCTGATTGGTCTAGGCGTGGCAGTTGCCTATGGCTTCAGTCTGGTTGCGACGCTGTTTCCTAGCATTTTCCCGGCAGCATTCCGCGGCCATGATGGGGGCGTGGCTGTCTATTACGAAGCAGCGGCTGTCATCACGACCCTGGTGTTATTGGGGCAAGTGTTGGAACTGAAAGCGCGCGGACAGACATCAAGTGCGTTGCGCGCGTTGCTTGAACTGGCACCGCCAGTTGCGCTGCGCGTTGGCGCGGATGGCTCGGAAGAGGAAATATCTCTCGACCTGGTGCAGAGCGGCGACAGCTTGCGCGTCCGTCCGGGCGATAAAGTTCCCGTTGATGGCACCATTGCCAAGGGGTCCAGCACGATTGATCAATCAATGATTACGGGGGAACCAATACCGGTTGCGAAAGCTGAAGGTGATGTTGTCACCGGCGGCACGGTCAACCAGACTGGCAGCTTTATCATGACCGCCGAACGCGTTGGTAAGGATACGCTTCTCGCCAAGATCGTCCAGATGGTCGCCGAAGCACAGCGCAGCCGTGCTCCTATCCAGAAACTGGCTGATACGGTTGCTGGCCTGTTTGTGCCCGCGGTGGTTCTGATCGCTATTGCCACTTTCATTATATGGTCCATTTGGGGGCCAGAACCGGCGCTGGCCTATGGCTTAGTCAACGCGGTCGCGGTCCTTATCATCGCTTGTCCTTGTGCGCTTGGCCTTGCCACGCCGATGTCGATCATGGTTGGCACCGGCAAGGGCGCGCAAAACGGTATTTTGATCAAAAATGCCGAGGCGCTCGAAACTCTCGAGAAGATTGACACAATCGTGGTCGATAAAACCGGCACGCTCACCGAGGGCAAGCCTAAACTGGTTTCGGTCGAACCGGAAAAGGGTTTTGACAGCGACGAAATGCTTGCGCTTGTGGCCGCAATCGAAATGGCGAGTGAACATCCGCTGGCAGCCGCAATTGTAACCGGCGCAAAGGAAAAGGGGCTTTCGTTTGATGCGGCAACCGATTTTCAGTCGGTGACCGGCGAAGGGGTTGAAGCCAGCGCACGCGGTAAGCGCGTCGCCATCGGCAATGAAAAAATGATGGACCGGCTCGGTGCCGAGAGCGCGGACCTGATTGCCAAGGCGCAGGACGGCCGATCACAAGGGCAAACCGTTATGTTTGTGGCCGTCGATGGCAAACCGGCGGGTCTTATCGGTGTCGCCGATCCGATCAAACCGACCACGGCAGAAGCGATCAAAGCGCTGCACAAAGCCAATATCCGCGTGGTCATGTTAACCGGAGATGCCGAAGCCACCGCGCAAGCCGTTGGCAAGATGATAGGGATCGATGAAATCCACGCCAATGTGTCACCCGAAGACAAACACCGGGTCATCAGCGAGCTTCAAGCGGCGGGTAAAATAGTCGCAATGGCAGGAGACGGCATCAATGACGCTCCCGCTCTCGCCAAGGCCGATGTGGGAATTGCGATGGGCACTGGCACCGATGTGGCGATGGAAAGCGCGGGTATCACGCTGGTCAAGGGTGATTTGGGTGGCATAGCCAAGGCACGCCACCTCAGTCAGCTAACAATGGGTAATATCCGACAGAACTTGTTCTTTGCGTTTATCTATAACGGGCTTGGTGTGCCGGTTGCGGCAGGCATTCTCTATCCGTGGTTCGGCATCTTACTCAGCCCGATGATCGCGGCGGCGGCGATGAGCCTATCGTCTGTTTCGGTAATCGCTAACGCCTTGCGCTTGCGCCGCAAAGCGCTGGCTCAGTAATATTACCTATGAGCGTAGAAGGGATGGCCTGTTATTGTCAGTTGGTAACTGGTTGCAAGATGTCTCCGATTTTCGGGGCGGCTGGTTTTCAATCAGGAGAGCGAAATGAAGTTCGATGCCATTAAGCTTGGTTTAGCCACTGCAATTATCTTCGGAGTTGCGTGGATATTATGCAGTCTTTTTGTCATCTTGGCCCCTGGCGGTATGATGCAAATGAGCGGTCATATGGTCCACTCGAATTTTGAGGGTATGGGCTGGTCATTGCATTGGACAGGCTTTTTTGTCGGGCTTGTCACGTGGAGTGTTTTCTCCGGGCTATTCGTCTGGGCGATTACCGCTACCTATAATCGCTTGCTTGCTTAGCGACGACGGATCGAGGTGCCAATCATGCGAGATGTCGCCTGTAATCCAAACCATAATACATGATCAAACGCGCTGATTGACGAGCAGAAGTTCGAGCGAATAATTCCTCTGACCCCAGTATTTACTGGTGAAAATATAATGTCGCGCCGCCGATTTCGTCCTCCATGAGGGCAACTACACAAAAAGGAAATTATACATGAGAACTCCCTACCTTGCCACCGTCGCTGTTTTCACCATGCTGACCGGCTGTGCGGCCTACGCAGCGCCCCCGGAACCGAAGCCCGCCATGCAGAGTCATGCCATGCCGATGGGCGATCATTCCGCGCATCAACAGATGATGGAGCGAGCCCAGAACGCCAAGACGCCTGCAGAGCGAGAAAAGCTCATGACCGAAAACATGGCCATGATGAAAGCCCATATGGCGTCTATGAAGGCCAAGATGGCCGAAGGCGGTATGATGGCACAGGGAAAGAAGCCAATGGCGATGGACCCGGCACATAAAGAAAAAATGAAGGCCAAGATCGCCGAGGGTGGCATGATGAAGATGGACCCAGCACATATGGAGAAAATGAAGCAGCATATGGGTATGATGCATGAGATGATGGAAAGCCTGATGATGCAGCAGGAACTGATGATGCCGCCAAAAAAATAGCGCAAAGGACCGCGGTCAATTAAGCGGGAAGAAGCCAAGCTAGTGAACAAGCCGGGTTCTTCCCACTTTCTATGCACTATTCCCGCATTGAATAGTTTGCCGCCGAGCTTCCCGTTGCACATTGGTAATAGCGGCTGGTGGTTATCAGCCTTTCAGAAAGACAGTCGCAATGCCAACCGCTCAAATTGACCATTTTTCAGATATACTTTGCGTATGGGCCTATGCCTCCCAGAGCAATTTTGATCGGCTTACAGCAGAGTTTGGTGATCGGATAACTATCAACATCCATTTCTGCTCTGTATTCCCGGATACATGGACAAAAATCGCGTCTCAATGGACAGACCGGGGCGGTTTTGATGGTTATGCGAACCATGTCCAAGGCATCGCCGGGAAATTCGAGAATTTGCCGATTCACAGCGATACCTGGGCAAAGACACGGCCGCGCTCATCGGCGAGCCCACATCTGTTCATCAAGGCGGTGGAATTGATCGAGCAAGAGGGCTTCATATCCAAAGCCCCTGTTGCTGAACGACCATCCATCCTCGCCGCGCGGGAACTGCGCTCTGCCTTTTTTACAAGAGCAGAGGATGTCTCGGATTGGGATGTGCAACGAGAAATAGCAGGGCTCTTGCATGTCGATTTTGACAATATATTGAATAAATTCAAAACCGGTGAAGCCATTGCAAAGCTCACAAAGGATTATGACCTTGCTCAGCTACACGGGATCGAGGGCAGTCCAACATATGTGATCAACGAAGGCCGCCAGAAGCTGTTCGGAAATGTCAGTTACGGTGTGATTGCAGCAAATGTGAACGAAATGTTGGCCAGTCAAGGTGTGGATGCAGCGAGCCTGTGCTGATGAACCGCACGAGGTTGGCGTAGGTCCGCGAACAACAAGGTTCTGTAAGGTAATAGGTTATTCCGGTTATTCGCCTAGAAAGGGCATTGTCAATGTGGCTTCAGTATCGCGAAAGTGGGCAATTCACATTACCGTGGGACAGTGGCGCAAAGACTTGCCTCACCGCCATCATCTCGGTCAAAGATTGGGTTGACGGGGATCGGAAAACACCGGACACTCGGTTCGTGTTTAAACAGCTCTTTCTATTCGTTCTTCTTGGACTTGCCTTAGCTGGACAGGGAATCGCCAGTCCGATGTCCTGCCTATCCCTAGCGAAAAGCGATGCTGGTAGTGTGGAAATGTCCCATTGCAGCGAACCGGGTATGAATGAAACGTCCACAAACGGCAATGAATCCAAGGATTGTTGTGGGTCAGATTGCGCGGCGATGCTGCAATGTTCTCAGACAACTACGACTTTTCTAGCTAGCCCAGCTTTCGCCGAAACAATCGCCGTTAAAGCTATGTCCCACACGCGCCGTCTGTTTGGAAACCCAACTGGCATGCATAGCATTCCCGAGATAAAGCCTCCCATTATTGCTTGAACGCAGATCGCGAATACCGCCTTTTTTAGGGTGACGATATTCTTGCGATCTCTGTCCGATTTCTGTGAAATTGCTCTGGCATACCGGCGAGAAGCAAGCCCGCAAACTTTCGAACATCTAACCTCCAAGGTTAAAAATTGCCGCCACCGATGACGGCATGTTCGCCCTACTATTTTAGTGAGCAAGCATAATGAAATATCGACCGAAAACCCGCCAGGCAAGATCCCGGCGCCCATTGTTGGCATTGCCGGCCTTAGCGCTATATGTCCCCGTCTTTTCCCTTCAAGCCGAACCACTCACGTTCGCAGAAGCGGTCGAACTGGCAGAGACAGCGACGCCAGCAATAGAGGCCCGGTCGCTCGTTGTTGAAGCGGCGCAGAGCGCCGCGATTGCGGCCGATCAACTTCCAGATCCGAAACTCAGCGTCGACATAATGGATCGGAGAATTGCTGGCCCATTCGAGATTTCTCCGCGGCCGGGTCGTGACGGATTTCCCAGGCAAAGGATCGGTATCAGCCAGGATATTCCCAATGGCGCAAAAAGACGCGCCCGGGCAGGTCAGGCGATGGCGGACATAACAGTGGCTAGAGCCAATAAGGAAACTTTGGTTCAGGATGTGCAGCTTTATTCTGCGCTTTCCTGGATCGATCTCTATTACGCCCAGCGGCGGCTCCAAATACTGGAAGTTTTGCAGCAAAGCCTCAATGAAGTGTCGGCAACGGTTGGCGCGCGCCTTGAATCAGGGACCACACGTCCAGCTCAAGCGTTCGAGCCGGAACGGCTGATCGCGAAACTAGCTGACCGGCGCTCGCTGCGTGCCGCTGATATTGAAAAGGCACGGGCAATGCTCGCTCGGTGGACCGGCGTCGAAAGCCCCGAAACCGAAGGGACGCTCCCTGAATTCACCATTGACCGGGATGCTCTTGTCAGCACGATCAAGGAGCTACCCATTCTGGACATTCAGGATGCGAAAGTCGAACGGGCCGACGCCGACGTGGAACTGGCGCGGGCGAACAAGCGACCCGACTTCAGTGTGAATGCCTCTTATGTGCATCGCCGGCCGGAATATGGCGAATATGTCTCGGTTGGTGTAACGATCGATCTACCGTTATTTGCAAAAAAGCGGCAAAACCCGATCATCGACGCGCGAATTTTGGAAGCCAGCGCAGCCCGGCTGGAAGCCAATGATCTGGAAAGGCAATTGCACGCAGAGCTCTCCAGCGATCTCGCTGCAAACCGGTCTTACCGGGAAAACTGGGAACGGTCCAAAAACACACTTTTACCCTTGGCCAAAAAACAGGCTGAACTGGAACGGGTTAGCTACGGCGCCGGCCGCGTTGATCTGGACACGGCGCTCAATGCAGCCGTGACCTTCGCAGAGGCGGAAATCGATCTGCTCGACCGGGAAGCCACGTTGGTTCGCGACACAGTTCGCATCAAATATACTTATGAGAGGAACCAGCCATGACGCTGACATCCATCCAAGACAATAAATGGCGCGTGCTTGTTCTTGCTACGGTTCTGGCCGCGGGCGGTGGCGGATATTGGCTCGGCACTGGCGGGGCGGGCGATAGCAGTAAAACCGCGACTACGCAGGGCGACGGGGATATCCTCTATTATTATGATCCGATGTTTCCCCAGCAAAAATTTGACGCACCGGGCAAGTCTCCGTTCATGGATATGCAGCTTGTTCCCAAATATGCTGGCGAAGCCAGTGATGGGAATGCCAGCGAGCCGGGGATCACCATTTCTCCGGATATTGCGCAAAATCTGGGTATCCGCACCGCTGAGGCGTTGGTTGGAAAAATTGAGTCCAAGCTCCGTGTAACGGGAACAATCGAGTTTAACGAACGCGATATCGCCATTGTTCAGGCCAGGTCGGGCGGATTTGTCCAGCGCACCTATCGCCGTGCTCCCAGCGACATTGTGCCCGCTGGAGCTCCCTTGGCTGACATATTGGTGCCCGACTGGGGCGGCGCACAGGCAGAATATCTTGCGCTAGCACGAAGCGGCAATGACCACTTTGCCACAGCGGCAAAGGAACGGATGCGGCTGCTGGGCATGCCAGACGATCTGATCCGCCGGGTAGAGCGAAGTGGAAGGCAGCAAAGCGTTTACACGGTGTCCGCGCCCATCGGCGGGGTGATCGAAAGCCTGAGCGTAAGAGAAGGTATGACCTTGGCTGAAGGCCAGCCGCTGGCACAGATTAACGGACTGAATACCGTATGGCTGAATGTTGCCATTCCCGAAGCAAGGGCCTCGGAAATACGGGTAGGGCAGCGCGCCGTTGCTGAACTGCAAAGCTTCCCCGATATGGAGTTTGCGGGCAAAGTCATTGCGATTTTGCCTTCCGTCGAAAGCGGCAGCAGAACGCTCACCGGACGGATCGAACTAGCCAATAAAGGCGGACGACTTCGTCCCGGCATGTTCGCTACCGTAGATATGGGTGACACGGGCAGTCCTGCTATTCTGGTCCCCACCGAAGCGATTATCGCAACCGGAACGCGCAACTTGGTAATGCTAGCGAATGGCAAGGGTCGCTATCGCCCGGCAGAGGTCAAAATAGGCCGCGAAGGCGGCGGACAGACGGAAATATTGGCCGGCCTATTACCAGGTGAAAAAGTAATTGTTTCTGGCCAGTTTCTGGTCGATTCAGAAGCGAGCCTTTCAGGGATCAAAGTGCGTCCGATTGAGGGTGAGCAGAAAAGCGCGCCCAAGAAAATGTCCGGCTATCAAACATCCGGCAGAATTGAAGCGATCACAAGCGGCGCGGTCACCTTGTCGCACGAACCCGTGCCTGCCCTCAAATGGCCAGCCATGACGATGGACTTCAAACTCGCCAAACCGGGTTTGTTGCGCGGCTTTAAAAAAGGCGACCGCGTGACCTTCCGCTTCATGCAAATGGAAACCGGATCAACCATCACCAGCATTAGCCGCGCAGAGGCCAACCAATGATCGAAAAGGTCATACGGCTCAGCGTAAATGCGCGCATATTTGTCCTGCTCATAATGGCGGCATTGCTGGCGTCGGGTATCTGGGCCGTCAGAACCATGCCGGTCGATGCCCTGCCGGACCTTTCCGATGTGCAGGTCATTATTCGCACCCCCTATCCCGGACAGGCTCCGCAGATCGTCGAAAATCAGGTTACCTATCCCATCACAACCACAATGCTGTCGGTTCCGGGGTCACGCGCGGTGCGCGGCTATTCATTCAATGGAGACAGCTATGTCTATGTGCTGTTTGATGACAGCACCGATCTCTATTGGGCACGTTCGCGGGTTCTGGAATATCTCAATCAGGTTCAAGCCGATCTGCCGACCGGCGTTGTCCCGACGCTGGGGCCAGACGCAACCGGTGTCGGCTGGATCTATGAATATGCCCTTGTCGACCGAACCGGGCGCAATGACCTGTCCCAGCTTCGCTCGTTGCAGGACTGGTTCCTCCGCTATGAATTGCAGACCATTCCCGGCGTTGCGGAAGTCGCGTCCATTGGCGGTATGGTGAAACAATATCAGGTTGTGCTTGATCCTGACCGGATGGTGTCTCTGGGGATTGACCAAGACAGCGTGATCAAGGCGATCCAGAACGCAAATCAGGAAGTCGGCGGTTCGATCGTGGAACTGGCCGAACGCGAATATATCGTGAGGGCCAACGGCTATCTGGAAAATCTAAATGATTTCCGGGCCATTCCCTTAAAAACCGCGCGCGGCGGTATTCCCGTCACCTTGGGTGATATTGCGCGGATTCAAATAGGCCCCGAAATCAGACGCGGGATAGCAGAACTGAACGGTGAAGGCGAAGTGGCTGGCGGCGTCATCATCTTGCGCTCCGGTAAAAACGCCCGCGAGACTATTGCCGGGGTGAAAGCGAAGCTTGCGACGCTCAAGCAGAGCCTGCCGCCCGGAGTCGAGGTTGTGACGACCTATGACCGTTCCGAACTGATCGACAAGGCGGTCGATAATCTCACCACGAAATTGCTCGAAGAATTTATCGTCGTTGCAATTGTGTGCGCATTGTTCCTTTGGCACGCGCGCTCTGCGCTCGTGGCTATTCTAACCCTACCGCTTGGTATATTGATCGCATTTCTGGTCATGCGCTTTCAGGGGATTAACGCTAATATCATGTCGCTTGGCGGAATTGCCATTGCCATTGGCGCGATGGTCGATGCCGCCATTGTCATGATTGAGAATGCGCACAAGCATCTTGAAAAATGGCAGAATGACAACCCGGACGCCGAAATGCCGGGCGAAAAGCGATGGCAGCTGATCGTCGATGCAGCGGTTGAAGTTGGCCCGGCGCTTTTCCTCAGCCTGCTCATCATCACCTTTTCATTCCTGCCGATCTTTACCCTGGAAGGGCAAGAAGGACGGCTATTCTCCCCACTGGCATTCACAAAAACCTACGCGATGGCGGGGGCTGCCATTCTCTCGATCACCTTGATACCGGTTTTGATGGGCTATTTCATTCGCGGAAAAATACCGTCCGAAGAGAAAAATCCGATCAGTCGCTTCCTCATGAAAATCTATAGGCCAGCACTCGACTGGTCGCTCAAAAGCCCGAAAAAACTGCTCGTGATCGCGCTGCTCATCTTTGCTACCAGCGCTTGGCCGATCAGCCAGCTTGGCGGCGAGTTCATGCCGCAAATGGATGAAGGCGATTTGCTTTACATGCCCAATGCCCTGCCGGGGCTATCTCCGGCGAAAGCCTCAGAACTGCTTCAACAGACCAACCGATTGATAAAATCGGTGCCTGAAGTGGAAACAGTGTTCGGTAAGGCTGGGCGCGCCGATACAGCAACTGATCCTGCTCCGCTAACCATGTTCGAGACGACCATCCATTTCAAGCCGAAGGAAGAATGGCGCGCGGGCATGACGTCGGACAAGCTGATTGAGGAGCTCGACAAAGCGGTCAGGGTTCCCGGACTGGCCAATTTCTGGATTCCGCCGATCCGCAACCGTATCGAAATGCTCTCGACGGGAATTAAAAGCCCGATCGGGATCAAGGTGTCGGGTGATAATCTCGATGCAATTGACAAGGTCGCCCAGAAAATCGAGGCTGCTGCCAAAAAGGTTGAAGGTGTCAGTTCGGCCCTGGCGGAAAGACTGACCGGCGGAAGCTATATCGACATTGATATCGACCGCGCGGCTGCCGCCCGTTACGGACTCAATATTTCCGATGTCCAGTCTGTCGTATCGAGCGCAATCGGGGGCAAGAATGTTGGCGAAACCGTCGAAGGGCTCGCCCGCTATCCGATAAGCGTCCGCTATCCGCGGGAGATACGTGATAGCCTGGAAAACCTGCGAAATCTTCCGGTTCTCACGCCATCCTTGCAGCAGATTACCTTGGGCACGGTCGCCGACATTGACATCAGTTCCGGTCCGCCGATGCTGCGCAGTGAAAATGGGCGGCCATCAACCTGGATATACGTCGATACCAGGGGACGCGATCTGGTGTCGGTGGTTGCAGATTTGCAAGCGGCCATTGGCAAGGAGGTTGATCTGCCACCGGGTGTTAGCGTGGCTTATACCGGGCAGTTCGAGTATCTGCAACGCGCAACCAATCGGCTGATGGTGGTCGTGCCCGCCACTTTGGCGATCATCTTCTTTCTGCTCTATCTGACCTTCCGCCGTTTTGATGAAGCGTTGCTGATCATGGCAACATTGCCATTCGCATTCACCGGCGGATTATGGCTGCTCTATGCGATGGGCCTCAACCAGTCGATTGCAACTGCGGTTGGTTTTATCGCGCTTGCCGGCGTGTCAGCAGAGTTTGGCGTGGTGATGCTGATCTATCTGAAACAGGCACTGGAAGCGCGCGGCGAAAAGCCGGACGCAGAGCAGGTGAAACAGGCAGTGCGTGAAGGCGCATTGCTGCGAATACGGCCAAAGGCGATGACCGTAGCGGTGATCTTGGCAGGCCTTTTCCCGATCCTCATCGGCGAAGGCGCCGGGTCGGAAGTGATGCGCCGGATTGCCGCTCCGATGGTCGGCGGCATGCTGAGCGCGCCTTTGCTTTCGCTATTTGTTGTGCCCGCAGCATATTATCTGCTTCGCAGACGCGAGGCGGAAAAGCTGAAATGATTTTGACCCAACTTCCTACATTGCACAGTTTCCCGACCGCAGCGGGTCCTGTTTCGCTATTCAAAACCGGAGTTGTCGTATCATGAACTTTGACAAGCAACCTGAAGTGCACGTCGCGATTTTCGGCTTTATGACCTCCTTCATCTGGGAGTTTCTGCAGATGCCCTTTTTTGATGTCGGACAGGCAACCTATTGGGAGAGGACATTGGGCTGCACGCAAGCAAGTTTCGGCGATGCCGGGATCCTGCTCGTCGCCTATTCGCTCGTCTCTTTGCTCAAACGAAATAGATACTGGATGTTCGATCCAAAGATCTGGATGTTGGGGGTCTATTTGGGAACGGGTCTGACAATCACGCTAGTCATCGAAATATTCGCGACGAAGGTGCCGCGCGACTGGGATTGGGGTTGGCGCTATAGCGACCTTATGCCGGTCATACCGTTTGTAGATGTCGGCCTGATCCCTATTGTGATGTGGATCGTTATACCTTCGATCACACTCTGGTTCGCGAGAAGGCAGCCCCAAGTAGACAGGAAAGATCCATGACTGATAAAAAAGACGCCGAGCTATATCGGGACCCTTATCGTGCGCTTTCCCGCTGGGACAATGAAGGTGGCGCACAAACCGAAGAGGATAACCGGACATCGGAATATCCGCACATAGGTAACGCCGAACTCGTCCAGCTTAGAGTTCGCGTTATTGCACTGGAGAATATCGTGTTGGCTCTGCTTTCGGAAAGCCCAGATAAAACCCATGAAAAAGTTCGTGCATTGGCAGAACTTATTTCACCCAGGGAGGATGCGACACAACATCCTCTGACAACGGAAGCGGTATCGCATATGAACCGCTTTGCGGACCGGGCAGCGCGATTTAGAAGTGAATGGCGATGAACGACCACGGGAGCGCTGTGAAAACCGGTAAAAAAACCTCGTCCTACAAAGCGGGCAGCCTGACATTGGCGGGAACAGTGGCAATGGGCACCGGTGTTATGATCGGTGCGGGGATATTTGCTCTGACCGGGCAGGTTGCGGAATTATCCGGCCCATTATTCCCGCTGGCTTTCCTTATTGCCGCCGTGATCAGCGGATTTAGCGCTTATACCTATATCAAGGTGTCCAATAAATATCCTTCCGCTGGCGGCATCGCCATGATCCTGCAAAAGGCCTATGGACCCGCGACAGTGACGGGAGCCGCTGCGCTAATGATGGCCTTCTCGATGATCATCAATGAAAGCCTCGTTGCCCGGACGTTCGGGACTTACACATTGCAACTCTTCGACGTTGGCCGCGATTCCATCTTGGTGCCGATACTCGCTATCGGCCTGATCATTTTTGCCTTTCTCGTCAATATCGCAAGCAACAAGATTATCGGGTCGATTTCATCGGTCACTGCAATACTCAAAATCGGCGGCATATTGATATTCTCTCTCGCGATACTTTGGGCCGCTGGTTTCACCTTTGAATCTGCGCAAAGTGCGCCAGAAAGCGCGGCCTCTCCGACCGGATTTATCGCCGGGATTGCCCTCGCCATTCTTGCGTTCAAGGGCTTTACGACAATTACCAACAGCGGCGGAGAAGTTGTCCATCCTGAAAAGAACGTAGGTCGTGCGATCATGATCTCGCTGGCGATCTGTCTGCTCGTCTATATGGCGGTGGCCTTTGCGGTCGGCTCGACGCTTGGCATTGATGAAATTGCCGCGGCGAAGGACTATGCGCTCGCTGAAGCGGCCCGCCCGGCCTTTGGTGACTATGGTGTTTGGTTTACCGTTGCCATTGCCATTATTGCAACGGCATCGGGACTTCTTGCCAGTGTGTTTGCGGTCTCCCGCATGCTTGCGATGCTGACCGATATGGAGCTTATTCCGCACCGTCACTTTGGCATGCCTGGCGGCATTCAGACGCATACATTGGTTTATACCGTCATAGCAGCAGGCTTGCTGGCCGCATTTTTTGATCTGGGCCGTATCGCATCGCTTGGCGCGATTTTCTATCTGGTGATGGACATCGTCATCCACTGGGGTGTGTTCAGATATTTACGTAAGGATGTAGGAGCCCAAGGATGGGTATTGCTGAGCGCGATATTTTTCGATGTCGTTGTGCTCGGCGCTTTCCTGATGATGAAAGCCAACAGTGATCCGTGGATTATAGTCATCGCATTTGTCGGCATCGTTATCATCGTCGGGTTCGAGAAATATTATTTGTCAAACAAGCGAAGTTTAACCGACGCCAACACGCATGGAGGGCATGGCAATTGAATGTCGGCTTTTGGTCAAAATCAATTTTTGAGTAATGGTCTGTTCTTGGGCGCATTTCAGATCGTCTGCGATTGGGCCGATTGCCGACGGTCCGGTTCTGTGCAGCTGGTCCGACTAGCGGACAAAAACGCAGAGCGATTGCAATGTCAGCTTCCGCACCAGTTTCGGTCATTAGAATTGATTGGATGGAACATAAAAGCGGCTGGTCGGCAAACGCCCCTTTTTGGAGACATTCGCAGCTGCCCGGCTTTATGTCCGCTTCGCGCCCAATTGTCGTCATTCCGAAGGCTGACGCTGGTTCCTGGAAGCTGTCATTGCCTGAAGTCGATGCAGTCGCACCATAATGGCAATAACTGGGTGGTGACCCGCGAGTCCATTTTATACAATTCAACCAGATGCCTGCGCGCTAGTATCAACGATGGAACGACATTCGCGACCCGCCGTTCCAACGCCCCGTCGACCTCCCCGGTCGTCGGGGTTTTTTCTATAATGGAGATGTCCGCTTCTGGGTGGAAAGCGGACTGTCTGTTTTAAGAGCCACAATGCGTGAAGGCAGATGCTCCTTTATCGGTCGAAGGTGACTGTTTGCGCCAAATACTAACGGGCCTAGGCACCTTTTGTTATTGGTCTGAAATTCGTTGCCCGTTGATATCAATTTCATATTTTTTAGCGTGTTTTCCTCGCCAGAGAATGAACAGACCCGAAATCACAATCAATGCTGATCCAACCATCATTGAATGGCTTAACTGTTCACCAAAGAGCGCAATGCCAAGGGCAATACCAAAAAGGAGCCGCGTATATCTGAACGGGGTAACGGCTGAGACCTCACCCGTTCGCATTGCTTTCATCAGACACGAATAAGCACAAACGCCCGCGAGGACTGCCCCCAATATATAGAGAGACATTTCGAAGTTAGGCTGGACATATAAAGTCGCTTGCCAAACGGACACCAAAACCCCGGCAAGAATGATCGACAAAAACCCGTATAATCCGAGAATCCACGTGCTCAGCGATGCCGGCGCGGCGCGGCTAGCCAAATCGCGACCCGCGAACCCTATCATTCCCACGACAGCCAAAATTGAAAGCATGGAAAAGCTATCGGTCCCTGGCTGGACGATAATCACGATCCCGATCAATCCAAGGATGATTGCCGTCCATCTTCGCCATCCTACCTTTTCACCAAAGATCAATGCCGCCCCTGCCACGACAACAAGCGGCGTTGCCTGAAGGATCACGGTAGCGGCCGACAGTGGGATCAAAGCAATGGCTAGCACGTAGAACAATCGCCCGACGACCTCAAAGAAAACGCGGACGAGCATAGAGCGTGAAACGACTTCCCGGACAAAGAGAGGATCATCGTTGAGCTTGATCACACAGGCAAATATGAACGCCCCGCCTAAGCCAAACATGATGAGAATCTGACCGACCGGTAGTGTAACAGCCGCCGCTTTGACAAATGCATCCTCTATCGCAAAAATGGCCATGCCAACGACCATCCAAATGCTACCAAACAAGTTTTCATTATGATCGCTTACGTTTTTGATGGTCACAGTTTGCCCAATTTAATATTTCGATTTGATGACAGGATCGACGATTGCCAATTGGCCGATTTCCGCCTGTTTCTCGATGGCTAAGCTTCCTGATCCAATCACAGTCTATGCCCACTAATGATTCATCTGTTATCCAGTTATGGGCTCGATGGCCAGTGTAGCGGCATAAGCTATTGGACAGGATATTAATGACTATTTGTCACTAATGTCATGCTGCTTGCAATATAGGTGCAGGCCAATTCCATCTCTATATTACCACCGGCTGGAGATATCCCGCGACCTACAAATATGCTCAGATCGATGACGGGGCGTCAGCAAATATGTTATTTCATAAGGATACAAGCATGCAACATGAGACTAGCGAGCTTATCAAATCAGGAATTAGGCTCAAGTGCGGGGCATGTGAAAAAGGAAGCTTATTCAGATCCTATCTAAAATTCTACGATAGCTGCCCAAACTGCGGATTAGATTTAACAGTTGCCGATACCGCCGACGGCCCAGCTTTTTTCGTTGGTTTCTTTACAATGATTGTGATCACACCGTTAATCCTTGTTGCAATCCTGTCATTCGATAGCTGGATCGCCAAAGCAATCGCATTCATAATCGGTATTTTAACAGGGGTCATAGTTTGCTTACTTCTTCTTCCACCAGTTAAGGCAATATTGCTGAATTTACAGATTGAACATAATTCGGGTGAAGGATCTGTAGCAAGCTGACGGACGGGTTTTACGACAAGCTTATTTTGTCGCGCTATCGGGTTGCGGACACAATTTAGTATCATCGGTTTTCATTGTGGGAGCAGGCACAATCAATGTTTTTTCGATATAGTTCGACAATCCATCGATAAAAACCCGTGATTTCGAAGGTAAATGTTGGCGGTTTGGATAGACAGCAAATATAGCACGGTCGTCCTGAATGACATTGTTCATGAGCAGCGGCTTGAGCCGTCCTGCGGCTAAATCATCGCTAACCAGGAAATGCGCCAAACGCGCGACGCCCATTCCTTGCAATGCCGCTTTCTTAACTGTGAGGCCTATTCCTGAAAAATTGCTCTCGATAAATATCGTCTCAATTTTGCCATCAGTTCCAAATTTCCATTGGTCATTTGTGGTGCCTCTTGCGTGTATGGTTAGGCAGCGATGCTCAGACAGCTCGCTGGGCAAAGCTGGCGTGCCATGTTGCTCTAGGTAGTCAGGAGACGCGCAGACGACCCAAGGATCATCGATAAGCTTGCGGATAATGAATGAATTTTCGTCAGGCTTCGCAAAAAGAATAGCGACATCAATTCGTTCGCCGAGTAAATTAATCCCACCATCAGCCTGCATCAGGGTAATGGAAAGGTCTGGAAAGTTTTGAGAAAAGGTTTTCAAGAACGGGACAATAACGTGCATTGAGAATGCATCGGATGCAGCGACCCGCAATATTCCTCTTGGATTGCCACTTAAGTCGCGGACTGCGCTCTCAGCGTCATCGATAGATTGGAGTATCCCCTCACAGCGCTCGAACAATGCCTCACCGGCCTCAGTTAGAGACAAGGCTCTCGTTGTCCGGTTAAACAATCGGACACCAAGCCGTTCCTCAAATCGGCTAATCTTTCTGCTTACACCAGAAGCGGTAAGTCCAAACCGCCGCGCTGCGCCAACGAAGCTTCCTGTTAGCACGACCTCAGCGAAAACCGACATTTCTCCAATGGAATCCATACAATAGCATGTTTACGTTTGATGATATTAAGTCAACAATCAAGTTTGGGCTAGCGGGGCCGGGAGATCAGCGAGCAGACTAAGGATGAAATCGTAGCGGGTCTTGGACTTTTCTCACTTTGAACGCACGAAGATCGCGTCCACTTTCGAGCGGACGCAAACACCTCAGGAGTGGCCGGGATTGCGGCGGAAGCTGACATTACAATCGCTCCGCGTTTAATGTCCGCTAGTTGGGCTGGCTATCCAGAACCGGACAGTCCGCAATCGGCCCAACTACAGACGGAGCGAAATGCGCCCAAATGACGTCATTCCCAAGGTCGACGCTCGTTCCTAGAAGCTACCATCGCCTGAACTCAACGCGTCCGGGAATTAATGGCAACAATCGGTCAGTATACCATGCCGACACCAAGAGCACCATTCACTGAGGTCCGCTTTTCTGCGGCGCGATAGCGGCAGTTTCAAAAAGAACTGATTGAAGAACGGGAAATTTGAAATTCCCGGGTTGAAGGGAAAAAAGAATATAGCCGCATGCGTCGGCATATGGAGTCCTGAAAAATGAAAATAGTAAAATTTATAAACGACTTGCAGTCGATCACGATGCCTAAGCCAATAAATGATTATGAAGAGGAGAGTGGAAAATCCCGATATATAGAACTTCGGGCACGTCCGCCGTAAGCGGACAAAGGCGCCTCTCAGGCGCTCTGGGGGACGCAGACCTTTTTCTGCGTCCCCCAGTGGCTGCTGAGCAGCTTGTCAGCAATTATCTTGCATGCTCTTTACAGTTTCTTAATTGTCTCCCAGTTATGGCGAAGCCACGGGGCCGGGCTCGGCCTCCGCTTTTCCCCTCTACCCCCTAATTCAATAACCCTTTCATTACTCGGGTATTGATTTGTAGGTGTTCGCGTCTTGCGAACTATTGTGATTGCCGCTTCGGTTTTAACCGATCAATCGGTGACCCAGGCTTTAGGCAAGGTCTGTATATCAAAAATTACATTGGCATCTCCGATCGTGCCGATGACCGGGACCGACAACTGCTTCCGCGTCGTTCGCTTTCCTAGATCCTTGCGGGCGAGGTCGAACCCGTGCTCGTGGTAGGAACATTCGCCATCGCGTATTTCGACATCTCCGTTTATTCTTACATTCATCTCAAGCGGTTCGCTAGTTTGAAGCACGAGACGGGCCAAGGCTCCTTCTTTCCAAATTCTGCAGTCATCATACACTGTGGCTTCGCCCCATCCGCTTGCGTCGAAAAAGCTGATTTTCATGTCGTCCAGCCGATGCTTGGAATTGTATTTTGACTTATCTATAGCGACATAGATTATGTTCCAGTCCTGTTCAAAAGAGTATTCGGCAATGTCGAATTCCGCTTCTTTGGTCAGTCTGCTGCCTCCCATAACCAGTGTATTCAACCCCGGGCATGGCGTAGCAATGGAGGCACAGAATTCGTTTTCAACTGCGAGCAAGATATCATTTACACCGCATTGGTAGTCGGATGGGTTAACTGGAATGGTATAGTTCATAAGATTCTTTCCTTTGCGGCTTTGCCGCGCTGAGTGGTTTCGAACCACGAAGCTGGAATTTTTCCTTTCAACTTCATGATTCAAATTTTCTGCTGTTCTGAAAGAATTACTCTCTTCTGAATTACCTATCCCGATGCTGTGCTGCCCCGCATCTTACGTCTGACCCGATAGCAGGCCCTAACCCCCTACCCTCGCCTCGAGCCAAAAATGCTAGTTGCCCCGCATTCTCTGGGCCAACATCGAATCCAAGTTAACGGATGTCGACTAGCCGATGGATAGACCATCTCGGCCATTGCCAAATCCACGAATGCCGCCTTTTGGATATCCTCGGCAAAAAAGCAGAAGATCAGCCGCGCCATGAAATGATTCATATTGACGCGCCGCTCGGCGGTGGCCCAATTTGGATTGTCTTGTAGCAGCGTCAAATACAGCCGATTGAGCCGGCTGGTCGCTCAAATGTCGAAGGAACTTTCGCGGATCTGCTTGACCGTAGTGATACCCGCGAGCGGCAGGAAAAAGCCGAAATGGTTCGGGAAATCAACATAGTCGCAGTCCACGGTTTCGCCACCGGTCAAGTCCTCGGCATGCAAAGTCTCGCCATCTGTGGCGAGAATGAATTTGGCCTTGGCAGATTGCGTCTTCGGGCTTTCCCGCAGGGCTTTCAGCGTGCCGTCGACCGTGCCTGTGTCGCAAGTTGCAATATGGATATGATTGCGCTGTAAGACCGCGCCATCCATATTGCTCTGGTCGCTGTTACCGCTTTTCAGCTGCTTGATCGTGGTGGCTTTATTCCCGAACGCAGCCAGAAATTGATAGGAAAATTCAGCAGCATCAAAGGGCTGTTCGGCCAATTCCGATATGGCTTGTTCGATTTCAACTGCATTCATATTGCAGCGCTAACTTGGAACGGCAACGGCTGGCAAGAAAGAACGGCTAGAGCATTCAATTATTCATACGTTGCTGGGTCGTGATTATCGAAAACAACAGTTTTATTTCGGGCGAATGCAAAATGTCATCGTGCGAATTTGAGGATATCAAGTTGTGCACAGGGCCTTGAGTCCCTGATAGTGAACGGGCGCCAACGTATCTATCATCTCTAACAAAAAGCTAATATTCTTTTTGGTTTCCGCTACAAGAGAAGGGTCGAAGCTTTTCCCGGTTGGGTGGGACTGGTCGTTCACAAACTTGTAAATTGCTGTTTTTTTGTGTTCATCAAAATGCACCCCCTCAAGCTTCCGATACGAGCTTTTTGAGGAGGGTGTGTAGAATTCGAGAAACGTCTCTAGCACTTTGCGAGCGATATTGGGCAGATGGTATGCATTAGCGATAGTGCCATCGCACGTGTAGCTGTATAACTGCTTAAATAAGTAGTGATACTCAGTAGAATAGTCGCGAAGCAGAGGGTCGAGCGGGATGATAATCGCGTTGCGGGCGTCGGTGTTATCGTTGCAACGGATCATATAGTGCCGAGCAGCCTTTTTGTTTTGATTGTGCCAATTCAGCAGTAGCCGAAGAAACTCAAAGTTATGAGTGAGAATGAATACTTGTTTGGCATTCTTTACGCCGTTTTTCAGGAACGAAAATGCCTGATAGATGGCCGATGCGTCCAGACTGGAAATTGGATCGTCTATTACCACGACGCCTTCGCTCAAGTTGAAATCCTGATCGCCGAGTTGCACAAGAAAATACACGAACGCGATTGCAGTTTTTTCTCCCTCGCTCAATCGTTTAGCGGGCTTGCCGCTGCGCTCGACCCGGTAACCTTCAACATCGGACTCGAACTTAAGGTCACTGCGGCCCAAGAATGTGCGGACATTGCTGGTCAGCTCGGCGCTTGCTGCGTGAGAACTAGAAACCTTAGCGCGCTTTTCTTCGAATGAGTCTTTGAGGTCGCTCAGACTTCGGGGATCGGCAAAGCCTATTGAACCATCGACTAGCTTCGTGATCTCATTTGTCACGATATCGATCTTGTCTTGCAGATCCTTCACTGGCACTTTTATGCTTGAGATATAATGTGCTTCGATGCGCTCACGTGCCGCAGCCAAGGTTTCGGCGAAGGCGTTGGTCTTGGCGTTGTTTTGGTCAACAAGGGAGCATAACGCATCGATCGCGGTGAATAATTTCGAGCAATCTATACAAATATCGACCTCGTAAGAGACAGCGCGACGATCTAGCTTCTCAACCAAAATGTTCGTCAATTGAATAAGCTGTGCGCGAGCTTCGTTTGCAGCAGCCTCAAACATTGCAGCGGCACTATCTACTTGATCGCGAAGTTCCGAATAAAACGCCGGTTTTGGCGGGGGGTTCATGTCATCGATGGCGCGCAGAATATGTCCGGTAAGAGCACGTATCGCCATTACATCGGCTTTTAGTCGCTGGTCCTCGACTCCGAAATGCTTTGCAAGCTGGCTTAAACGATCCGGTGGAAGCTGCTGTGAGCAGAACTCGCACGAAGTCGACGCATGCTCGCGGTGGATAGACAAGCCTTCTTCCACCCATTTAGCGATAGCGGGCTGTTCACTCAAACGCGCAAGAGCGCTGCCTTGCGCGGAGCGCATCGTAAGGGATCGTGTCTGCTCGACGGCAATCTCTACCCATTCCGATAAAGGCCGGGCACTATTATCAGAGAGTAATGCAACCACTGGTTGCCTAAAGGGTTTGATCAAGTCCTGTTGTTCTTGACGGACGCTCGTGCGATGAAGCTCCAGCTCTCTCTTTGACAGCGTTATTGGCTCTGTAATTTTATCAAATGCCTTTTCTGAATTTTGCTTACGATAGTTCCGCAATGCTGTTCCGCTCGTGGCCTCACTAATTGTTTTTGCGACCTCGGAAAATAGTTTTCCTTTGGAAACTTCATCCCTTTGGATAGTTTCTTTGAATTCCTTGATTTTCAGTTGGCGCGCATCAAATATCGCTTGTTCAGCTAAGGCTTCCTCCGCCAGAACCTTGTTTTCCTCTCCTACTATCAGAATGGGCCGGAGTGGGCCTTTAAACTGACCGATGTTTGCTTCAATGAAATCGGCATTGAAGACGCGGATCTTGCGGTTGTATGCAGTCCCTTGATTAAGTTTTCCCGTCTCGACCTTGATCTCGTATGTTAGTTCCGGATAATCGGGGTGGTGGGCTTGATTCAGGGCTCCCAGTAGCCGTGTCAGCGTAGTTTTCCCCGAAGCATTGTCGCCGTAAATACAATTGTAACGCGCAAAATCGGGAAGATCGTTCGCAGCGATGAAGCTATCAAAAATACCGAGCTTCGTGATTTTTTTGATGGATTTTAGCATCTAACTTACCTTCCCGTCTAACGCCGGAATGATGAAAGGCTGGCCGTGATCGACTTGCACCTCGATGCTAGTCTCGCCGTATTCTCCTGGGGCCGCGAGTGCAACAATGAACCGCGACGATAACTCACTTGGCTCGTTTTCCGGCGGAAGGGTGTGGCGCTCTGGCAATCTGCGGAAAAGGGTCGTGTGATAAATCCAGATATCGTTGCCACGCAATAGCACCATGAGCTGCTTTACACGGCGACGCAGGATGATTTCCTCTGTGGACGTTATCGTATCCAAGATGCTGCGCTCACTCCAAGTCAATGAAGTGAGGGCCGCAATCAAATCCTCGGCGTATTGAGCCGTCATATCGGTGAGTGGAACCATGATTTCACAGACGAAGTCGTTGGATTGGTTCGCCGACTTGATTAGCAAACCCTCATCCATTGTCACGGTTGCAAGGTCGTAATCGAAACGAGGGACAAGCTTCTCTTTACGAAAGTCGTTAAGGACGGCCTCAAATATATTGTGCTCGGAAGCTGGTAGAATGTTTGTAACGGGTTGGCTCATCGAAATCTGTTCGCGCCTTACACCCAGCTCTTTCGCCAATCGATCGAGCGTTTTTACTGATATCGGTGCGTTTTCATTTTCAATTTGACGCAACTTCCGCTCACTGATGCAAATTGCGTATGACAGTTCTTTTTGTGTCGAGTTCTTCTCCAAGTTGGAGCGCAACTCTTTAATAAGATGACCATTTGGTGTAACTTGTTTCATGCACATTTCCTTTTAGTTCGTCTAAAAGCGCAATAGCAAGCTATTTGGGTGTATAGTCGGCATACCATCGGCAAAGACCGGCATGTAACCGGCAACGGCTTGATCGGTGACCACCATGTGTTTGTGACCTCCTGAACGACATGCGTTCTGACGGTCGAAACATGATGGGTTTTATCAGGTGGCAGCAACTTCACTCTAACGGCAATTGTTGATTAATCGCGCAATCTCGAACAGTCATTCCACCGACTGCCAAATTTTGATCTTTTCCCAACCTATAACCGAGCTGAATTATATGATTATAATATGAAAAACTCGAAACTTATTTGATATCCAAATTAGACATCATCCAAACCAAATCCATGGTGAGCTGTTCTACTCTCAGCGCTTGGCCGGCTATTGACCAGTAAATTATTTTTCAAATTTCCTTATCACGGTCCGAACCTGCGAAGGGCTCCATTCGCCACCTTGCGGAGCACGACTAGGCCTTTGCAGTATGTCCCATAAATTATGTGGATAAATCAGTGGAAAAACGCAAAATCGCGGTTGCCGACTTGATTCGAAACGGCGCGCGAGTCATGGTGCAAAATCAGAGCCACGAGAGGGTGCCACGGCAGGGTGCCACGGGGTTTTGACTCGCAGAGAAACCAAAGGTTTTTCAGGCGCTTAGCTGTTAAACAAAAGTTGGTTGGGGTGGCAGGATTCGAACCTGCGCATGGCGGCATCAAAAGCCGCTGCCTTACCACTTGGCGACACCCCAATATTGCCGGTCCGCTTGTTATCGGGCCGCGCTGATGAACGGGCCTATTATCCAGTTTGCCCGCAGGGGGCAAGAGGCAGTTATAACTAAGCCTCGAACAATTTTTTAACCCAGCCCTGATCATCCGGCGCAACCCCGCGCTGGATGTCGACCAGACGCCGTCGCAATTTTTCGGTCAACTGCCCGGGGCCGCCGCTACCGATGGTGAATTCACCGTCGGTAGAGCGGACGGTACCGACTGCCGTGACAGCCGCTGCCGTGCCACAGGCGAAGGTTTCGATCAGCCTGCCGCTGGCTGCATCGGATTCCCATTGATCGATGGCATAAGGCTCTTCCACCACCGTCAGCCCCTCTTCGCGGGCGAGGGTGATGATCGAATCGCGGGTGATACCGGGCAGGATTGTTCCGCCAAGCGGCGGCGTGATCAGCTTGCCATCATCCATCACGAAGAAAAGATTCATGCCGCCCAGTTCTTCGACCCACTTATGCTCGGCTGCATCGAGGAAGACGACCTGGTCGCACTGTTTCTCGATCGCTTCGGCCTGGGCCACCAGACTGGCAGCATAGTTTCCGCCGCATTTCGCTGCGCCGGTGCCGCCTGGTGCTGCGCGGCTATATTGTTCGGACACCCAGATGCTGATCGCTGACGCACCGCTCTTGAAATAGCCACCGGCGGGCGATGCGATCACCAGATAGAGATATTCCTTGGCCGGGCGAACGCCTAGAAAGACTTCACTCGCGAACATGAACGGCCGCAGATAGAGCGAGCCGCCCTCGACCGAGGGGAACCATTCGCGGTCGATATCGACCAGCGCCTCGACCGAATCGAGGAACAGCTTTTCCGGCAATTCCGGCATCGCCATCCGCCGCGCCGATGCCTGAAAGCGTTTAGCATTTTCTTCCGGGCGGAACAAAGCGGTCGCACCATCAGCGAGACGATAGGCTTTCATGCCTTCAAATATTTCCTGGGCATAATGTAATACCGAGGATGCGGGATCCATCAGGATCGGCTCCCGCTTAGTGATTTTGGCATCATGCCAACCATCGGCTTCGGTGTAGCGGATCATCGCCATATGGTCGGTAAACAAAGTGCCGAAGCCCGGGTTCTCCAGAAGCTTCGCCCGCTCGTTGGCATGCAGCGGGGTTGCGCTGGGCTCGAGGGTGAATTCGAGGCTTTTTATGTCTGCCATTTTTTGCCGCTTTCGCTGTTATTCATACCACCATTGGAAGAATTGGAAGCATGTTTCAATTGCCTTGCAATCCCCTAATCAGCCTGTCAAGATACGTCAACATGACTGACGTATCTCGCCCTGCCATTTCCCCCGGAGCCTCACCGCTTTTTCTGCGCGAGGACGAAGTCCGGCGTGGCGTCGAACTGCTCTATTTCGGCTATACACGACTGACCAATGCAATCGATCAGGAGCTTGGACAACAGGGGCTCGGCCGGGCGCATCACAGGGCTTTATATTTCATTGCGCGGCAACCCGATCTGACCGTTGGCGAGCTACTCAAATTGCTGGCGATCACCAAACAGTCGCTTGGCCGGGTGCTGAAGGAATTGCAGGACCGGGACTTCATACTGACATCGCCCGGCATCGTCGACCGTCGCCAGAAATTGCTGCGCCTGACCGCCACGGGCGCCGAACTGGAGGCGGAACTTTTTCGCCAGCTGCGGGAAAAACTTTCTTCCGCTTATGTGTCGGCCGGACAGGAATCAGTGACCGGTTTCTGGCATGTTCTGGAAGGTCTGGTGCCGGATAGCGACCGTAAAATGGTATTCGATCTGCGTGGAGATAACGGCTGAGGCCGGGCGTTGAGATCGAACTGCGTATCGCGGGTAGCGCAACCAATATCCGCCATTGAATTATCAAAACTCTGATCAGATTGCCGTTTGGAGCCTCAGGCTTCGCCGATCGTATCGACCATCGCATGCTTGATCGCATCCTGCGGGCTTTTGTCACTCCACAAGACGAACTGGAAGACCGGGTAAAAACGTTCCCACTCTTCAATCGCCAGATCGACAATCGTCTGCGCCTGGTCAAGGCCCAGCATGCCGCTGCCGCCGAGCAAAGTAGCATGACGGAACAGCAGAATATTATTGTTCGACCAAAGATCGAAATGCCCCAGCCAGAGCTGCTCGTTGATCAGTCCGAGCGTTTCGTAAATGACCGTGGTTTTATCGTCCGGAACCCGGATTTCCGGTAGCAACAGAATTTGCAGGACGTGATCCTCGTTCCGCCAGATAGCGCGCATCTGATAACTGGTCCAATTGCCCTTTATCTCGACGGAGAGTTCGTCGTCGCCGACATGATCTACCGACCAGCCGCGCGCCTCGAAAAATGCCGCCAGCATGTCCACGGGCGGCGCTTCATCCTGATCAAGCTCTTCCCATTGGTCGTCAAGCATCGCGGTTCCAGATCCTTTGCAGATACAAGCCTAGTGGCCCACTCGCCGGATCAGGGCAAGGCAAGCAGCCGCCGGCCTTCACATTGTTTGTGGGAACGCTGTGGATAATGAACGGCGATTGATTGCTGATCAGGGTGGCGGTCAGTCGTCGGTTTTGGGAGTCGCTGCCTTGGGTGCAGCCGCTTTTGGTGCTGCTGGCTTGCGTGCGGCGGGCTTGACGGTGGCCGCGGTTTTGGCCGCCGGTTTTTTTACAGGCGCAGCCGTGCCCTTTTCCAGTGCGTCGATACGCTTTTTGAGCGCATCAGCTTCGGCCCGGGCCTTGGCGGCCATTTCCTTGACAGCTTCAAACTCGTCGCGCGATACAAAGTCCATACCGCCGAACCATTCCTTGGCCCGCTCTCTGGCGCTGGATTCAGCTTCGCGGCCGACGCCGGCCACAGTGCCCGCAAGCCCGTTCAGGACTTTGGAAATATCATCGAAAAAACGGTTCTGGCTTTGCATTACATTAAACTCCGTCATGGCCCCTCGAAGCCTGAAAAAAATATCACACTATATCTGGGTTCTCGCAGCCGGAACCACAAGGGTTTCCGCACCGGGGTTCAACCATTCAATCTGCTTGTTGAGCACTGCGGCAAAACATAGCCATGCAAGATAAGGCACCATCAGCCACGCCGCAGCCTTGCGGACACGGCCAAATACCAGGGTTGTACCCAAAGCCAGCAGGAATATGATGACCAGCAGCCAGAAGGCTGCGCCGACCTGATGCATGCCGAAAAACAGCACCGGCCAGAACAGGTTGAGCGCATATTGAACAAGATACAGGATGATAGCCGGTCCTCGCAACGGCGCGCCGCGGGCATGCAACACCATCGCGAAGGCGGTTCCCATCATCACATAGAGCAAGGCCCATGCAGCACCGAATACCGGTCCGGGCGGTTGCGCGTCCGGCTTGATCAAGGCCTGAAACCAGCGATTTTCCTCGCCGGAGTTCGCGAACTGGCTAAAGGCAAAACCCAGGAGTACGGTGATCGGCACGACAAACAATATCCAGCGCAGCAAGGACATTCGCAACTGGCCTTTTGAAGCAATCTGATTCATGCGCGCATCATCCTTGGTCGAAAATTTCACGAATCGTCCGAGCCGCTTTCCGCCCGAAGCTCGTTTGTTCTAACAATTTCCTGACATTTGGCTAGCGTTATGCCGCCGAATGCCAGGGGCTGCAAAACCGCCTATCTACGGTCCCCGCTCTTGGTTTTACACACCATCATCGCCATGTTGGCTGGACGGCAATATCCGGATGGAAACGGAGCAAACCATTGATTGTTAGAAATAGGACGGGCTGCTAGGCGCTTTCTCATGAACGATAAAACCAATTCCGTCGAAAACGACACCCCTCCCGCACCGCTTAAAAAAATTGGAAACCTTCGGATGGTGTTCGATCGCGCCATCGCATATCCGAAGCAAATTGCCTTTGCGTTGCTGGCTCTGTTCGTTTCCGCAATGGCCACGCTGGCGATACCCGCTGGCTTCAAAACCATTATCGACAAAGGCTTTATGGCCGGAAACGGTGATATCGCTCCCTATTTTCAGGGCCTGTTGGGCATTGTTGCGGTTCTGGCTGTCGCAACGGCCTTCCGTTTCTATTTCGTCAGTTGGCTCGGTGAGCGGGTAGTCGCCGATCTACGGCTTGCCGTGCAAGCCAACCTGCTGCGTCTGGCCCCCGGTTTTTTTGAAGAGAACCGGCCATCGGAAATCGCCTCGCGAATGACCTCCGACACCGCGATCATCGAACAGGTGGTCGGAACCACCGTGTCTGTCGCCTTGCGCAATATCGTGATCGGCATTGGCGGGATCATCTATCTCTTCACGCTTGCTCCTGCGCTGACCGCCGGACTGCTGCTTGCTATTCCGGTTATCATATTACCGATCGTGTTTATCGGGCGGAAACTGACCAATGTGTCTCGCTCCAGTCAGGACCGGGTGGCGGACGTCGGCGCAATGATTTCCGAAGTTCTGGGCGCGATGAAAATTGTTCAGGCCTTTGGCCAGGAAAGGCGCGAGCATGAACGGTTCAGCGGCGCGGTGGAATCCACTTTCGATACCGCCAAACGCCGGATTCGGCTGCGCGCGGCGATGACCGCGATCGTTATCGGCCTGATCTTCACCGGCATCACTATGTTGATGTGGCGCGGCGCGATCGGCGTTTCAGAAGGAAGCATTTCCGGCGGCACCATTGCCGCCTTTGTAATCACCGGCGGCCTGGTAGCGGGTGCCTTTGGCGCACTTACCGAAGTCTATGGCGATCTGTTGCGCGGCGCCGGCGCAGCCGGCAGGCTGGCAGAATTGCTGTCCGAAAAGCCGGGCATTGCCGCTCCGGAAAATCCGATTGCCCTGCCGGTGCCATCGCGCGGACAGATCGCGTTCGACAATGTGACATTTTCCTATCCAACCCGCCCGGACACGCAAGCGCTTGGGAATTTTTCACTGACCGTGTCGCCAGGCGAGACAGTCGCCGTGGTCGGACCGTCCGGTGCCGGCAAATCGACTTTGTTTCAGCTGGCCCAGCGTTTTTACGATCCACAGAGCGGCTCGGTGCGCATCGATGGCGTCGCCCTGCCATCGGCCGATCCATCTGAGATCAGGCAGCGCATGGCGCTTGTGCCGCAGGAGACGGTATTATTTGCCGCCTCCGCCCGCGACAATTTGCGCTACGGCAAATGGGAGGCGACTGACGACGAGATCTGGGAAGCGGCCCGCGTTGCCAATGCCGAAAAGTTTCTCCGAGCCCTGCCCAAGGGGCTGGACAGCTTCATGGGCGAAGCAGGAACGCGGCTGTCCGGCGGCCAACGCCAGCGCATCTCCATCGCGCGCGCGCTGCTCCGCAATACGCCGATCCTGCTGCTCGACGAAGCGACATCGGCGCTCGATGCAGAAAGCGAAAAGCTGGTGCAGGATGCCCTTGATCATTTGATGCAGGACCGGACAACGATCGTTATCGCCCATCGTCTGGCCACCGTAAGATCGGCCGACCGCATCATCGTGATGGACGAGGGCCGGATCGTGGAACAGGGCGATCATGACAGCCTGATCGCCAGGAACGGGCTATATGCACGCCTTGCCGATCTGCAGTTCAGCAACGTGGAAACGAGCCGTTCAAAAGCGGCTTCCTGATTGCCTTGCGAGCGTTCTGAACCCTATTGTTCTGACGCTGTAATTTAGCCGGTGTTTCCGGGTTTTCGAAGGCGGCGCCAGAGGAAGACGGCAAGCAGATCGATCACCAGCAAGCTGGAAAGTGACGGTGTGATTGCCGCCGAGCCTGCCTCTTTCCCAAAAGCAAGACTGACGATGATTTTCAGGATGGTTCCAACATTGATAATAAGCAGACCGTACCATGGATTGCGTTGCCAAAAGGCGTAAAACAGCAGCAATAGAAATACCAGGATCGCCAGAATCAGCGCAAACAACGGCAGCCTGTTCTCGTTGTTCAGAAAAAGATCCGCCTCCCATTGTAAATAGTTCTGGATCGCGGGGTCTGTCGTGACGGGAGCCGGAAACCAGAACAGGCTGGTCACTAGCAGCAACATGAAGCCAAGCGCATGCCAGGCCTTACGCCGATAGGCATAATATCCCGCAGGAATGATGAACAGGGGACGCGCATACCAGGAGAAGAGATTCTGGTGACGCTCCCACACCCATGCTCCCATGTCCTCTCCCGACAGATAGGCAGACATAAATAGGGCCGCTGAACAGGCGAGGACTAGCCCGATTAGCGTCAGAACCAGCATGTCGAATTTTGCCAATCTCGTGGTTGTCATCGCCTGCCTCTGCGCGTTCCGGTGCTTGTCAATCGACGGAATCGAACCGATGCAATTCTTCTGTCAAAATACTTATCGGCCGGCATCAGGCCGGCTGGGTCGATCCGTGCCCATAGAACAAAAAAAGGGCCGCGACAGAATATCGCGGCCCCGTATCTGTTTCTGGCAATAGAACCTAGTTCGGTGAACGACTTGCCTTGCCGAAGCTGCCATATTGCTCGTTACCGACAAAGCCGAATTTGGTCACGCCGCTATCCTTGATCACCGCCAATGTACGGTCGGTTGTCAGATAGGCGCTCAACGGATCGGGCTGGAACTGCAGTTCGGGCTCCGGAACCATCGATTTCGTCTGTGCCAGATATTGTTTAACCTGGTTCAGCGTAACCGGGGTGTCATTCCAGATGACCTCGTTTGTCGCCGTAATTCCAAGACGGTTTTTTATCGGATCTACCAAGGGTGGATCTTGCTGACTGTCATCCGAGACCGGCAGGTCGATTTTTACCGCGTGCGTTTGCACAGGAATTGTGATGATGAACATGATGAGAAGAACCAGCAAGACGTCGATGAGCGGCGTCGTGTTCATCTCCATCATTGGTTCGCCATCATCGCTTCCGCCACTCATAGCCATTCGTGCGTCTCCTTAACCTTCAATAACTCTAGTTGCCGGTCGAATTATTCGACAACGATCGGAGTGGAAATAAAGCCCACTTTTGCAAAACCGGCGCGTTGCATGGTGTAAATTGCGCCGCCGATGCATTTATATGGTGTGTTGATGTCACCGCGAATATGGACTTCCGGCATATCTTCCGGCGTCATGTTCTCGACTCCACCAAAGGATTCAATCTGATCCTCCAGTTGTTTCACCGCTCTGGTGACAAGTTCGGTAGAATCCACCGGGGTCGTGTTCCAATACACGCGGCAGTTGCCGCCTGGAGTGGCTCCTGAATATCCTTCATCACCCGGGTCTCGTCCTGCGGCATCCGTTGTCGTGATCGACAGCAGCACATTTTCCTTCTTTGTCGTAGTAACTTCAAAGGGAAGTACCGGGAGTTCGAGTTCTACGCTCTGGATAACCACCGGAACCGCGATCAGAAAAATGATCAGCAGCACCAACATAACGTCCACGAGTGGGGTAGTATTAATATCGGATAGAGGAGTTTCCTCGCCGCTACCGCCCCCAACATTCATCGCCATAGGATTTTATCCTCTCAAAACTAAACATCTGAAGGAAGCGAAAGCCTCCTCGTCGTGCGTTGGCCGGGTTGCTGCGCCAGACGCGGCAGTCAACCCGGCCTCCGGCTTATTTCTTTGCGACTGGTGCAGCTGGTTTTGCAGCAGGCTTAGCAGCAGCAGCAGTTTTTGCGACTGGCTTAACGCCGCCATCCGAAGCCATATAGCCCAGAACGTCGTTGGAGAATGCAGCCAGCTGTTCGGAGATGCGCTTGTTGCGTCCCTGCAGCCAGTTGTAAGCCAAAACGGCGGGAACAGCCACACCAAGACCAAGTGCGGTCATGATCAGTGCTTCACCAACAGGACCAGCAACAGCGTCGATCGATGCCTGACCGGCGATGCCGATTTTGATCAGGGCGCGATAGATGCCGATAACCGTACCGAACAGACCGATGAATGGCGACGTTGCACCAACGGTAGCCAACCATGGAAGGCCGGTAGCGAGCTTGGACTTGATCAGATCCTGCGACCGTTCGATCGATCCGTGCAGCCAGTCATGCGCTTCAACCGGGTCGGTCAATTTGGCGTGATCAGCGTCTGCCTTGATCGCGTCGTCTACGATCTGACGATATGCGGAGTTCTTGTCGAGCTTGGCGGCGCCTTCCTTGAGGCTACCGGCACGCCAGAATGTCGCGCGCATCGCATCACCCTGTTTCATGACTTTATTCTGTTCGAACAATTTCGAAAACAGGATGTAGAAAGAAGAGACAGACATAATCGTCAGAATTGCAAGAACAGACCAGGCGATAACACCACCCTGCTGCATTGCTTCCCAGAAACCGAAAGCGTTTTGTGGTGCTGCGGAACCAGCGGCCAAAATTTCAATCAACATTTTAACATTCCCCTCAGGATAAACTAATTGCAAAAAAACTGTTGCGGGAAGGACAACTCGCGATGCCCTCCCCAATTTACATTATTTGGGTATCTGCCAACGAACGGCGTTGGAATAATAACCTGTCGTCTCATTACCGTTCGCGTCCAGAGAAGGTCTGAACCGCGCACGGCGCGTCAGGTTTTTGCAGGCAGCTTCGTCAAGATCGGGATGGCCGCTAGAACCGGTGATCTGACAATTAGTTACCCGACCATTTGCGCCTACGGTCAACCGGAAACGCGTTGTTCCTTCACGCTCCTCGCGCAGAGCCCGCGAAGGATAGTCATTTGCATTGGCCCAGTTACCAGGATTGCCACGTGGCTCTGGATTGGCCCGCTGCGGTGGAGGCGGAGCAGGAGGTGCCGGCGGAGGCGCAGCAACGACTGGAGCTGGCCGCGGCGGAGCCACAGGCACTGCCTGAATCACCGGACGGGGAGCAACCACTGGTGCCACGATCGGCGGCGGCGTCACCACCGGAGGTGGTTCAATCGGCTGCTCTGGTGGCGGCGGTAGCTCTTCCGGCTCTTCCGGTGGAACTTCTTCATCAATGTCAATCATATCCAGCTGCGATGCAACCTTCTTGACGGCAGTATAGGCTAGCCCAGTGACCAGCGCATAGCCAAGTAACAGGTGAATGATTACGACAAGAACGATCGATATGATCTTGTTCGAACTCATCTCTTGGTCAGCATAAGCCATTCAGAAATGTAACTCCTTTTTCCCCATCACAAGGTAGTGTACTCCATTGCTGAAGTTCCAGACAAAGATCGAGAGGTTTGGAAACCGTCGCGACCCTTATTATCCCCATGACAACTTTTCGTTCGCTTGAAAGCCATCTTAAATTTGTTTTAACGTGCTAGTTCGGCGCAGGCAATCGCTTTGTTGGTTCAGGGTCGATTAAGCTGTTAAAGAACTAAGATAAGGGCTAAAAACTGCCATCCTTTTAACGCTGAGTCAGGGAAAATCATGCGCTTTTTAACGATATTCGCCTTCACGCTGTTTTTGTCCCAAATCGCGGACATTCCAGCGTTTGCGCAGGTTTTCGAGGATGGCGACACATTACAATATGCCGACATAGCCGACCTCAGCGCGGACACTTCGATTATCGCCCATGTAACGGTTAAAAAAGCGATTAAAGTTGCCCCTGAACGCGCGCCAAATGCGCCCGCGGGCACCCATCGTTTTTATATAATAGCATCAACCAACGCTTTGATTCGCGGTGACGGAGGGGTCGGCGAAACGATTCGTTATGTAATAGATCTGCCGCTCGACGCTCGCGGACGGGCACCGAAGATCAAGAAAAAGCCATTCATCATATTTGGCCGTCGTGCGCCCGGCGGCGGCGACAATGTGCAACTGGTAGCGAAAGACGCGCAAATCGCCTGGACACCCAGCCGTGAACAGCGGGTCCGTGCGCTGGTCCGCGAACTGGTCGCTTATGATGCCCCGCCTTCTATCTCCCGGATCGCCAGTGCCTTTCACGTGCCCGGCACCATCATCGGCGAAGGTGAAACACAAATCTTCATGGAAACGGATAACGGGTCGCCGATTTCGATCACCGTGCTGAAACGGGCTGGCCAGCGGAAATTCTGGGCCGTGTCGCTGGGAGAAATTGTTGACGAGGCTGCGCGCGCGCCCGTCAGAAACAGTTTGCTCTGGTACCGCCTGGCCTGTTTCCTGCCGCGCCAATTGCCCGCCAGCGCATTAGCCGGCGATTCACCGGCCAATGCGCAGCAGGCGCGCAGCGATTATCAGATGGTGCTGGGCGACCTCGGCAACTGTCCGAGATCACGCCAGCCCTGACCTGCCTGAACTAGTACTGGTATTCGGCCAGGGCGGCGCTAATAAGGCGCCAGCAATCTCCCATGAATCGCAAAGAGGCTTATCACCATGACTGCTCCGCTACGCATCGCGCTCGCTGGACTGGGCACCGTCGGGACCGGCGTTATCCGGCTTATCGAAGAAAATGGTGCGATGATCGCACAACGGGCCGGTCGACCCATTGTCGTCACCGCCGTTTCTGCCCGCGAGCGCAATCGTGACCGCGGCATCGATCTGACCTCCTACTCATGGTGCGACAAGACCGAAGATCTCGCGGCGCATGATGATGTCGACTGCGTTGTCGAACTGATAGGTGGTTCTGACGGCACGGCGCTGGAACTGGCGCGCAAAAGCCTGGCCTCAGGCAAGTCTTTCGTCACCGCCAATAAGGCGATGATCGCCCATCACGGCATGGAACTGGCCAAGGCTGCGGAAACCGCGAATCTTTCGCTGCGTTATGAAGCCGCGGTTGCCGGCGGGATCCCGGTGATCAAGGGATTGCGCGACGGCGCCTCGGCCAACCGGATCGAGCGCGTCTATGGCATTCTTAATGGCACCTGCAATTATATCCTCACCGCGATGGAAAAACACGGCCACGCGTTTGACGATGTGCTGAGAGAAGCGCAGGAAATCGGCTATGCCGAAGCCGATCCCAGCTTTGACATCGACGGTGTCGATGCCGCTCACAAGCTCGCCATATTGGCGGCACTGTCGTTCGGCAAAGCGCTCGACTTCGAGGGCGTGGAAATCGACGGCATTCGCCATATCATGGCGGCGGACATCGGTCAGGCCAAGGCTTTGGGCTATCGCATCCGTCTGCTCGGCATGGCCCGCATCGATGACGGAAAACTGTTCCAGCGGGTCAATCCCTATCTGGTGCCGGAAAGCCATCCGCTGGCCCATATCGAAGGCTCCACCAATGCGGTGGTCGCCGAGGGCAATTTCTCCGGTCGCCTGATGTTTCAGGGTGCCGGTGCCGGCGAAGGGCCGACCGCCTCAGCGGTTGTGGCCGATCTAATCGATATCGCGCGGGGCGATGCCGGCACGGTTTTCGCCGCACCCGCCAGCAAAATGGAACCCTGCGAACGCGCCGAGAGCGGCAACCGGATCGGCAAAAGCTATGTGCGCTTCATTGTCGCAGACAAACCCGGCGTCTTGGCTGAAATCACCGCTGCCATGCGCGACGCCAATGTGTCGATCGAGAGCCTGATACAGACCGCGAAAACCGATGAAGGATCGGTATTGATCTCTATGGTCACCCACGACAGCCGCGAGCGCAATGTTTCAGAGAGTCTGGCAGCCCTGTCCAGTTCTACCAGCTTGCAGGCGGCGCCAGTTGTAATGCATCTGCTCAGCGATCAGGATTGATCAGTCGCCGGCCGACGGTGAGAGCGGCCTGATCATCGCCTGTTTGACATAGTCCGCGTCGGGCAAACCCGGAGATACGGCCTGCAGGATACTGCCGGCTGCGCCTGCTACTCTGCTACCACTTCCGCCAATACTGACGCTGAGCACCGACAGCCCCCTGAAGCAATTGCGTTCATTCATGGTCACATGACAGCGCCCCTGCTGGACAATGCCGGCATTGCCGTTTGGCAGAGGCTCGCGCATTCTTTCTCCTGGTTCTGTAGTCAATTCGGGAAATGGAAGTCTTTGCAGCCGGTCAATTTCGGGGGTGCCGCAAACGACAATCTCGTCATCAGACCGGTAAAGAAGGCAGCCATCGGCATCAACGGCGGTCAATTGCCGCGCATGTTCCATCATTTCAATAATACGGTCGCGAGGCAACCCAGCTTGCCCCATCGCAGTAGACGGGATCAGGAAAAGGATAAGAATAACCTGTCTCGACATTGCAATATTGCTCCCCTATCGAGAGTCCAAATTTGCACCTTATAGAAGGACTAATCGAGAATATGCCACAAGCAAGCGACATATTGGACCGCGTACTGGTTATGGAAATGGTACGCGTCACAGAAGCGGCAGCCATTTCAGCGGCCAATCTGATCGGCCGCGGCGACGAGAAAGCAGCCGACGCTGCTGCCGTGGAAGCGATGCGCGCTGCGCTGAACGAACTGGACATATGCGGCACGGTTGTAATCGGCGAAGGCGAACGCGACGAGGCTCCGATGCTGTTTATCGGCGAGAAAGTCGGACGCGGATGCGAAGGCGATTCGCCCGCCATTGATATCGCGCTCGATCCGCTCGAAGGTACGACGATCACTGCCAAGGCAGGAGCCAATGCGCTCGCCGTTCTTGCGATCGCGGAAAAGGGCAATCTGCTGAACGCTCCCGATGTCTATATGGACAAACTGGCCGTCGGGCCGGGCTATTCTCCCGACATTATCGATCTCAACAAATCGGTCACCGAAAATGTGACTGCTGTCGCCAAGGAAAAAGGCGTCGAACCATCCGAAATTATCGTTTGCGTTCTTGATCGGCCGCGGCACGACAAGATCATCGCTGAATTGCGCGGCATCGGCTGCGGAATCATGCTCATCCCGGACGGCGATGTCGCTGGCGTAATCGCAACGACAGACGAAGATACGACTGTCGATATGTATATGGGCAGCGGAGGCGCTCCAGAAGGCGTGCTCGCGGCAGCCGCACTGCGCTGCGTCGGCGGCCAGTTCAAGGGCCGCCTGTTGTTTCGCAATGACGACGAACGTCAGCGCGCCTATAAATGGGGCATTGAAGATCTGGACAAAGTCTATGATCTGAAAGAACTGGCCAAAGGCGATGTGATTTTTGCCGCAACCGGCGTCACCCATGGTTCGCTGCTGGAAGGCGTCAAGAAATTGCGCGGCGGCAAGATGACCACGGAAAGCGTTGTCATGCGCGCTTCTTCCGGCACCGTGCGCTGGGTGAAGAGCGAACATCGCCAGAGCTGACCATGAAGGGCGCAGGGCTTCTGACGCTAAAGCGTGTTGCGTCACAGGCCAGATGGGCGATTCTTGCTTTGCCATGGCTGATCGCCGGGTGCGTGACACCGGTTGAATATGGAGAAATTCCGCATTCCGCCTATGTCGCACCCGAGCGATGCAATCCGGCGGCGACTGATCAGGTCGACAGCAATGACAAGCCGTTTTTCTTCGTCACCAGCCGCCTGCCGGACTGCCTCACCGAGAATATCAGCCTGCTGAATCATCGCGGAGACAAAATACGCTATGGCCGCTTCGCCGGACCGCGACACGTCGAGCGGGAACCGGGCAAGACTGTCCGCACCATTCCCCTCGCCTTTTCCGATCCCGGGCAATGGTGGGCTAATCTCGCCAGCAAAATGAAAGCTGCGGACGGACGGGTGCTGCTCTATGTCCACGGCTATCGGGAAACATTCTTCACCAGTTCACGAGATACGGATCAAATTGTCCGGTTAACAAATTTCAAGGGGCCAGCCATCCATTATAGCTGGCCTTCACAAGGCGCCATTTTCAAATATCCGGTCGACGAAACCAATATGTACTGGGACGAACGCAATTTTCGCAAATTTCTGATGCAATTGGCGCAGCTGGAAACGACGAAGGAAATCGTCCTCATTTCCCATTCGCTCGGCGCGCGGCTGGTTCTGCCATCGGTGGAATATGTCGATCGCAATGTCTCCAACGGCGATTCGAGCGTCATTTCCAATATCATTCTCGTCTCACCCGATGTCGACACCCAGGATTTCGAGCGCGACATTGCCGAAGAGATATTGTCCGACCGGCGGGTCCGGAACGACCGGCGGATCACCGTTTATGCCTCGATCAAGGATCGCGCCTTGTCGCTGTCTGATGGCTTTCACGGCTATCCTCGCCTCGGCTATCCGAGATGTTTTGATCCCTTCAAGGCGGCGGATCTCAAGGCGAGAAATCTTCCCGAACGCTGCTATGCGGCGCATCCAAAATATTCGGAGGTCGTCGACAAAGCGGCTCTGACAATAATCGATACCACCGCCGTGAGCCGCGGCAGAACCGGCCACAGCAACTATTTGCAGAGCGCACCCGCCTGCCAGGATTTCGCCGCTGTCGTCAACGGCGAAAGGAAGCCTGAAGGACGCCAGCCGACCCATCTCGGGCATGTCTTTACCCTGCCGCCGATCGCCAAAGACGACAAAACCGATCATCTCGCGATTTGCCGCCGAACAGAATGACAGTCAGCAAAACCGATGCGCTGCCCAGCCTGCTGGACGACATCCGGGCCTGTACAATCTGCACTGGCCTGCCGCTCGGCCCCAAACCGCTGCTGCAGGCAGACAGCGCGGCACAGATATTGATTGTCGGACAGGCACCGGGCAGCAAGACGCATGAAAAAGGCCGTCCCTTCGATGATGTCAGCGGCAAAAGGCTGCGCGAATGGCTCGGCGTGACCGAAGAGCAATTTTATGACCCGCGGCTGTTTGCGATCATCCCGATGGGCTTCTGTTTTCCCGGCACCGGTAAAGGCGGTGATATGCCGCCCCGACCGGAATGCGCGCCGGCGTGGCGCAAGCCGCTCATGGAAGCTCTGCCAAACATCAAACTGACACTGATACTTGGTCAATATGCAATGAACTGGCATCTCGGAGACCGCAAATCCCGAACCCTCACGGAGACAGTAAACCGCTGGCAGGAATTCTGGCCAGACCTCTTGCCCCTGCCCCATCCCAGCCCGCGCAATATCCGCTGGTTCAAAGCCAATCCTTGGTTCGAGACGGATGTGATACCGGTGTTGCAGGATCGTATAAGCGAACTGGTCTAGAATATCCCCATGGCCAGGCCTGCCGATAACGTGGCACCCGTCTCGGCACATCGCTGGCGGTCGGTTTCGGAAATCGTTTTCGGTGCCAATATTTCTTCTTCTGTCTGCGCATGCGTGCAGACAATCAGACTGTCGATCACTTTCTTGAGCCGCCAGCCGGTTGCGATCCGCTCGACTTGTTTTTGGGCATTCTCGCCATCCGATCCCGCGCAGATCATCGCCGCATAAGGCCGCCCCTCAATTTTTCCGAGCAAGGGATAATAACAGCGGTCGAAAAAGGCCTTCATCACCCCGGCAATCGCCGCCAGATTTTCCGGCGTTGCGAAAATATAACCATCAGCGGACAGCATGTCATCCGGCTGGCAGTCTTCGGCTCGCATGACGCGCAAATCCGTGCCCTCCTCGCCTTGCCCGGCCTTGGCGGCAGCCTCGACCATCTGGGCGGTGCCACCAGTATAGCTGCAATAGACGATCAGAAGCTTTTTCATCATCATCTCTCTAGCAAGCAACAGACCGATTGTCAGCGCCGCAGCTTTCACGCATAGCGCCGACCATGAATGCAGTATTGAACGTAGAAAAATCCCTGTCCGGCCAGAGCTGGCGCTGGCGCAGCACCAGCGCCGACGCGCGCGATCCGGGGTTCCAGCCCGATGATCTGGTTACCCAGTTGTTGCTCGCGCGCGGGGCCAGCCGGGAAACACTGGAGGTCAACCGCGATCCGACGATCCGTGGTTTCATGCCCGACCCTTCGGTTTTTCAGGATATGGACAGGGCGGCAGATCGCCTTGCCCTTGCCATCAGGAATCAGGAAAAGGTCACGATATTCGGCGATTATGATGTCGATGGCGCAACCAGCGCCGCCTTGCTGATCCGCTTGCTGAGAGATCTCGGGCTGGAAGCGGGTTACTATATCCCCGATCGGCTGATGGAAGGCTATGGCCCGTCGGGCGAAGCTCTAGTGAAGCTTGGCGAACAGGGTAGCAATCTGGTGGTTACCGTCGATTGCGGGGCAATGGCTTTTGAAGCACTGGACATGGCGCACAAGGCCGGCGTTGAAGTCATTGTAGTCGACCATCACAAATGCGCAGTGGAACTTCCCAAGGCGCTCGCACTGGTCAACCCCAACCGGCTGGACGAGAGCGATGCCGGCGCAGAACACGGCCATCTCGCGGCGGTAGGCATGGCGTTTCTGCTCGGCGCGGCGCTTGTCAGGACGCTTCGCAAACAGGGACTTTTCAAGGATCGTGCCGAACCCAAATTGCTCGAACTGCTGGATATCGTTGCCCTTGGCACGGTCGCCGATGTCGCGCAGCTGCGCGGTCTCAACCGCGCCTTTGTCGCGCAGGGCATCAAGGTCCTCGCCGGACGGCAAAATATCGGTCTTGCAGCCCTGATCGACGCCAGCCGGCTCAAACGCGCACCGATCTGCTCCGATCTCGGCTTTGCTCTCGGTCCGCGGATCAACGCTGGAGGGCGGGTCGGCAAGTCCGATCTCGGCGTGCGATTGCTGATCACGCAAGATCCGGAAGAAGCGCAGTCCATCGCCGCAGAACTCGACCACCTCAATCAGGAACGGCGCGCGATCGAGGCCCATGTGCTTGAGGAAGCGGACGCCATGTGTTCTTCGCAGCAAAATCAGGCTGTAGCGGTGCTCTCCGCCAAAGGCTGGCATCCCGGCGTCATCGGCATTGTTGCGGGGCGGATCAAGGAAAAGCTTAACCGCCCGGCGATCATCATCGCGCTGGACGAGGATGGCGTCGGCAAAGGGTCAGGCCGGTCCATTTCCGGTATCGATCTGGGCGCCGCTATCATCGCCGCCAAGGACAGCGGGTTGCTGATCGCTGGCGGCGGTCATGCGATGGCTGCCGGCATCACCATCGCAGCGGACAAGGTCGACGCCTTCTCGGAATTTCTCAACGACCGGCTCGCGGATAGCGTCGGCAAGGCGCAGGATGGCAAGGCCTTGCTGCTTGATGCCGTGCTGTCGCCCAAGGGCGTCAATCCGACCATGGTCGAGGCGATGGACGGGGCAGGCCCCTATGGCATGGGTTGGCCGGCGCCGCGCATCGCCACCGGCCCGGTGCGAATCATCAAATGCGATATTGTCGGAACCGACCATGTCCGGATGATCGTCGCCGGTGATGACGGCGCATCGATCAAGACGATCGCCTTTCGCGCAGCGGAAACTGATCTCGGCCAGCAATTGCTCAGCGCTCCACGGGGACGAAAATTATGGATAGCGGGCCGCGCCAAGATCGATGACTGGGGCAGCCGCCCAGCGGCGGAAATCCATCTGGAAGATGCCGCCTGGGCCGATTGAGCGGGGGTTGAGCACGCACTCAGCCGGCATTCCGGTTTACGCCGCAACTGTTATAGCGGCCCCTTGATCGGCAGCGTTCGGCACCCGGAAAGCAACAAGCTTAAGGCGCTCTGACACTGCACCAGGAAATAGGCCCCATATTCCGGCGAAAAGAGGGTTGACCAAAGCCGAGCACCCCCCTAATGGCCGTGGCTCGCTGACCAGCAATTGGTATGGCCCCTTCGTCTAAGGGTTAGGACGCGGCCCTTTCACGGCTGAAATACGGGTTCGAATCCCGTAGGGGTCACCACGACTTGCTTGTGGATTGAAATCAGCGCTCGTGCTGTTCGATGCAGACGCTATACCACAGTTCCCGAGCACATATCCTTTCGCCCAATCGCGACACCTCTCCATCGAGCTTCCCGCTGACTAAGCTTTTGCTATCAGCGCGGTCCGGACAGCCTGTTTGCAGGAAATATGATTTCCAGCACCTGTCATTTTCTATCGGGCATCACCGCGAAAACTCGGCTTGACCAACTTGCACCAGCATGGGCTTTGAAAATGGCCGGCAATCCAACCTGTCTCATAGGGTAAAACAAGGCCGATACTGTTGCAAATCTGCGATAATCAACCTAGAAACCAATAGACTATATGCGCCGCATGATGGAATAAATTCTTACCATGAAAACGAGTATATCCGGATAATGTCAGATTCGAAAAAGCGGGCTACGATTGTTGATGTTGCGACGGCTGCAAATGTCTCGATCAAGACCGTTTCGAGAGTTTTCAACGATGAGCCCCATGTCCGGGAAGTCCTGCGCGACAAAGTTTTAAAAGCTGCAGAAGAGCTTGATTATCATCCCAATATAATGGCGCGAGGCCTAGTCGGGCGGCGATCTTACCTGCTTGGTCTGATTTACGAAAATCCCAGCCCCAACTATGTAGTGGAACTGCAGCGCGGCGCACTAGATCGCTTGCATGGTGAAAAATACCGTCTGCTGGTATTGCCGGTAGAGTCGGTCGATAAAGCGGCAGGCAAGATAATGAGCATCTTACGGGCTTCAGCGCTCGACGGCGTCGTCCTGACTCCCCCCGCCTCCGATCATCCGCAAATCCTCAGCGAGCTAAGCCGTCACAATTTTCCTTTCTCCCGCGTTGCCCCGACCCAGTCACTGGAAATTGGCCCCAGCCAGACCACCGATGATGTAGAAGCTTCACGAAAAATGACCGCCTATTTGCTGGGCCTGGGCCATAGGCGTATCGGCGTGATCAAGGGGCACCCGACCCACCCGTCCAGTGGCGCGAGGCTCGAAGGATTTCTCGACGCCCTGAAATCTGCCGGCATTACCCATTCACCGGATCTGATAGAGCAGGGTTATTTTACCTATGAATCCGGTCTCGCTGCCGCACATAAGCTGCTCGATCGCCCCGATCGCCCAACCGCAATTTTCGCGCAAAATGATGATATGGCCGCTGCCGCAATCATGGCCGCACGTGATCTGGGCCTCAGTGTGCCGGATGATGTCTCCATTGCCGGATTTGACGACAGCGCGATCGCCCGGATTGTGTGGCCCCGCATTACCACTGTTCACCAACCGGTTTATGACATGGCACGCGATGCAACTGACGCGCTCATCGCCAAACTCGACAACAAACCATTCGAGATGCTGGAAACCCATGCTTGCGAACTGATCGTCCGGCAATCGACCGCGCCGCCTGCAGCCCAGCCGTGATCAAGCGCCGCGAACGTCTGAGCTACGCTGCAGGCGATGTCGGCTTCAATCTGATCTGGCAGTCGATCGAGCTGTATCTGCTGTTTTTCTATATCCAGGTTCTGCACCTGCCGCTCGGGGTTGCCGCCGGTATTTTTCTCGTCGGCGCTGTCATCGACTGGCTGGTCGATCCCATCATCGGCGCCGTCGCCGACCGCATGGCAGAGCGCTATCCGATGCGATTGTGGGTATTGCTCAGCGGCCCGCTGATTGCCGTAGCTTTGTGGCTGGCATTTCGATCACCGCCGCTGGAGGGAAATAGTCTGGCGCTGTATGCCGCCGTCACCCATGTCGGATTGCGATTCGCCTACGGCTGCGGAAACATCCCTTATGCCGTCCTGACCGCGCGGATCACCGATGACTCGTCGGAGCAACTGAAACTGACCGGGCTCAGAATGCAGGGCGCAGCGCTGGGCGGCCTGACCGCGGCGACCATCTATGCGCTGACTTCCGGAGGCGACACGCCGTTCCTGATCGGTGCTTTGATCCTTGGCGTGCTGGCTCAGCCATGTTTCATCATTACCTGGCTTGGCGTCAGGGAACGGGTTGCGCCGCCGCCAATGGCGCCCCTGTCTCCGGGACAGGAAATCTCGCATTACCTCACATTGATAGGCCGCAACGAAGCGCTACGCCGATTGCTACTGACAATCGTGGTTGCCGGATTGAGCACCACCGTGACGGCAAAGTCGATCCTGTTTCTGTTCGACCGCGATCTCGGCAATTCGGAATGGGGATATTGGGCCGCGCTTTTGCCATCCGCCGCGCTGTTGATAACGGCACCATTATGGGTTGTGCTGTCATCCCGGATCGGGCTGGTCAGCACCCTGATATGGGCGGTCCTGTTGCATGTGATAGCCCTGGTGATGCTGGCGATATTCTATTCGCATGGTCTGGAAACAGCCACGGTCATTCTGGCCATCGCAATTGCGTCAACCTGCGGAATGTCGATCATGTTCTGGTCCATGGTGCCGATCGCTATTCGCGACATTGAAACACTGCCCGACGGAACCGGCTGCGCGGCCCATGTCTATGCATTGTCCAATGTTGCCCGCAAGCTCGGCCAAGCCCTTGCCCCGCAGATTATCGCTTTAAGCCTGGCCCTGACTGGCGGCGCAGATGCGACGGCCAAGGGCGGAGCGGTGTTGCCGGGGATGATCCTGGCTGCGCTCATTTGCTGCGTCGCTGTTTTCCTCTACCGGCCAACCAGCGAGCGACGGGACCGCGGTCAGCCCGCCTAGCGCCCGAAACCGGATATCGAGGGCGCGTGGAAAGCGGGACGGCGATGGTTGCCCGGGGTGATCAATGCCTCGAGAAACTGATCATGCGTCGGAGCAGCAGTGGCAAGTTGACCCACGGCAGAACTCACCTGCCCCATCACATCCCGGACATCCGCAGAATCCGGGACATCCACCAACGGGTCATAATTTTCGGGCGTTATGCCCATGCCGCGCGCGACGAAAAACCAGCTGAGATCGTGGAACAGCTCGCGCCGCCGCGATATGATCCGGCCGTTTTTGCGGAACATCTCGATCTTCGTGATCAGGCTGTCGGGCAGCGGCGCGTGGCGGACCTGATCCCAGAACGGCTCGCCGATGCGCTGATTGGGATAATAATGGAGCAGCAGAAAATCGCGAATATGCTCATATTCGGTCAGCGTCTCCCGATTATAGGCCGCCTGCAGCGAAGGATCGAAATTGCGGTCGGGGAAATAGTCGAGTAGCCGGTTGAGACCGGTCACGATCAGATGGATGCTGGTCGATTCCAGCGGCTCGAGAAACCCGGCGGATAATCCGATCGAAACGCAGTTGCCGTCCCAGAATTTCTTGCGATGGCCAGCGGTAAATCCGATCACCCGCGGATCGGCCAGCGGCTTCCCGTCCAGCGATCCGACCAGCCGTTCCTCCGCATCGGCATCGTTGATGAAGGCACTGGAATAGACATAGCCGTTCCCGACCCGGTTTTGCAGCGGGATACGCCATTGCCAACCCGCCTCTCTGGCGGTCGAAATCGTATAGGGCGTCCGTGGCGCAACCGCTTCGCTCTGCACGGCGACAGCGCGGTCGCAAGGCAGCCAGTTGGTCCAGTCCTCATAACCGGCGTTCAAACTCTGCTCGATCAGCAGTCCCCGAAAGCCGGAACAGTCGATGTAGAGATCGGCCGACACCGTCGATCCGTCATCACAAAGCAGTTGATCAATATGACCGCGATCGTTGAGCGTCGCACTCTGGACCTTGCGATCGAGGCGCACCACGCCAAGCCCCTCTGAAACCTTGCGCAGATATTTGGCGACGAGGCCTGCATCGAAATGCATGGCGTAGGAAAGAGCTCCGCCGGGAAACTGGCCGTCAGCGGGCGGGAAAAGGAATTTATTCTGCTCGGCCAGCGCAATCGACGGGCAGAAATCAGCGACCGTGTCATCATGGCCCTCGGCCTCGTTTTTCCACCAATAATGGTGAAAGGGCCGGCGGTCGATGGTGACACCGAAATTGCCGAACGGATGCCAATAGCTATGGCCGACCTTCAGCCAGTCACGGAATTCGATGGCCAGCTTGAACGTGGCCTGGGTCTCTTTGACAAAATCAACGGGATCAATTTCGAGCAGCTGGAGAAATTCGAAGATCGGCGGAATGGTTGCCTCGCCGACACCGACAGTGGGGATAGCGGAAGACTCGATCAGCGTGATTTCGGTGTCATCGCGGGAAAAAATGCGCCCCAGCAAACAGGCCGCCGACCAACCGGCCGTGCCACCCCCGACTATAGCGATTTTTCTGATAGGCTGCGCTTCAGTCATGACAGTTTCCGCACTCCCAGGGGCCGGACTGTCACTTAGCAGTAGTCAGGCCCGCAAACAAATAGGCAAAAAAACGGGCCGGCATCATTGGGGAAGCCGGCCCGTATCCAGGGAGACTAGAACTTGAATTTGCCGCCGACATAAATCCTGCGCGATCCCGATTCATAGCGGAATGGCAATTCCGGGAACTGCAGATAGGCGGACTGGTCTGCCTTGGTCAGGTTGATCCCTTCGACAAACACGCCGAAATTCTCGTTGATGTCGTAGGAAATCTGCCCATCAAGCTGACCATAGGAACGCTGGTAGATACCGAGCGTGCGGGTCACGCCGCCATCACCAAAGCCGAAGTTTCCGACAAACTGTTTCGACCGCCAGGTGTAGGATGCCCGGGCTGCGAAGCCGTCTCTCTCGAAATAGACCTGAGTGTTGAACGAATGTTTCGAAACCCCCGGCAGGGCCAGATCGGTATCGAAGTCGTTGAACCCGTCGGTCTTTGTGTCCGAAAACGTGTAGTTGGCGGTGAAGCCCAGGCCAAAGTCGAAGGCATATTGCCCGGCAACTTCGAACCCGCGGACCCGTCCACCCGTGCCGTTCGCCGGCTGGCTGACTGGTCCAAGGCGGCCACCCGCCTGGTCGTTGACGAAGACCGGAACGGTCTCTGTCACAATGAAGGAATCGACCTCTTTCCAGAAGGCACCGACCGATAACAGCCCCTGCCGACCGAAGTACATTTCATAGGCCAGATCGAACTGATAGGCGCGGAACGGTTCCAGCTCGGCGTTACCCCGTGACCCGTTGGTAAACAGGAACAGGTTCTCGGTCGGCGACCCGACAGTGGAATCACGGGTGAACTGTGTAGAGAATCCGCGACCCAGGTCGTCGAGCGCTTGACGGGCAACCACGCGTGCGGCCGAGAAACGGAGTTTCTTGTCATCGGCAATATCGACAACCGCATTGATGCTCGGCAGGAAGTCGGTGCTGCTGCGGACGATTGTGTCTGTCTGGAAATCGCGCAACACGCCATTCCAGCTGTCCGTACCCCAGTAGCTGGGATCGGCACTGGACGGCTGGTTCTGGTCCACCCGCAATCGTGTGTTCACTACCCGCAGGCCGACGTTGACATGGTAGGGATCATCCGGTCCGCCCATGTCCGCCATGATATAGCCGGATTTGGTTTCTTCCTTGACCAGATAGGCCTGCAGAGGATCCTCAAAATAGCTGATCGGTGTATCCGGATATAGGCCTTGCAACCAGCCGAGAGCGTCGGTCATCTGCGAACGGTCCTGGACCGAAATGCTGTTGCCCGGAATATTGCCGCCACCGGCGAAATTCTTGATTGTCTCTACCCGTTCCGGATTGGAGAGAAAGGACTGGAACGGCGTGATCAGCGCCGGAGAATTGCCAAAGCGCGAACAACCGGCAAAGGCAGCCGGTTTATTGGCCTCGGGCAGGTCGCAAATTTTGTAACCGATCGCACCGTCCTGGAAATAGCCATAAGGCGTCCAGTTATACTGGAAATTGGCTTCCCGTTCCGATTCGGGGATCGCGGTCGCATCCAGCTCGCCCTTGCCGGAATAATCTGCAAGATAGCGACCCGAACCAAATTCGACGGTACGCTGGCCATAGCGGAAACCGGCGCTCAAAGTGATGGTATTCTCATCGCTATTGTCCACATCATAGGCGAAATCCGCCTTGATCGAATGGCCGTCTACTTTCGACCGGTCGCCAAAGGCCCAGTGAGATTTGAAATAGCCATTGGCTGGATTGGTAAACAAATCATCAGCGGTTCCGGCTCCAAAACCAAAAGTCGGAAAATCACCATTTTTATAGGTAAAGTCCCAAGTCGCCGGCGCCCCTGGATTGCCGGGAACGCCATCAATCAACGCCCCGCCCGGATCGGTCTGGCGAATGCCATATTGGGTATAGCGAACATCAGCATTGGCGACTTCGCGGTTGAGATCCGCAGTCGAATAATTGGCCGATATATTGGCGCGGAAATTATCGCCATTGTCCCAGTCGATCCCGAATTGCAGATTGTCGGACTTGATGTTTGTCACATCGACCAGCGAAATAACCTCGGCAGAATTCGCCTGCACGGTGCCGCTTTGCAAAACGCCATTGCCATCGATCACCGCGTCCGGACTCAAGGATAACAGCTCACCCTGTCCGAACGGGAATTTTGCCGAGGCTTCGCGGGTGTCCACTTTCAGATCGGAATGGATATAGGTTGCACTCAGCTCCAGCTCGTCAGTCGGGCGATAGTTGATACCGAGCGAGGCACCCCAGCGCCGTCGATATTGATCGCGGTCGGTTATGTAGCGATATTCCGGAGCATAATAGTTGGTCGGCGTGGTTGCCGTATCGCGGCGCCCGTCTGCAAAAGCCCAGTTGCCGCGATTTTCACCGCCGAGCACATTATGATGGTCATTGGTCTTGTCGTAGCTGAACGATGCGATGATGCCGAGCTGGTCGTTGAAATTATAACCCGCAATCAGGGCGCCCGTGGGTTCCCAGCCGCTGATTTCGGTGCCCTTGTTCATCCGGGCGTTGCCGGCGATCGTGAACCCGTCTTTCATGTCCAGCGCGCTGCGCGTTTTCAGATTGACGATACCGCCAAGGCCGCCTTCGATGAGCGAGGCATTGGGCGATTTGAACACTTCGACACCGCCGATCAGTTCCGAGGGCACCCCTTCCAGCGAGTCATTGCGGACAAAATTGCCCTCGCCGACCTTGAAGGTTTCCTGACCACTGACAAACAGATCGCCGTTGAGGAGCGTCAGATTTTGCTCCAGCCCGCGGATACGGACTTTCGTACCCTGACCGTTTTCGCGATCGATCTGGACGCCGGGAAGGCGTTGCAGTGACTCGGCAATATTCTGGTCCGGGAATTTCCCGATATCTTCAGCCGTCACCGATTCGATGATCAGATTTGAATCGCGCTTGGCAACAAGCGCATTTTCCAGCGAAGCGCGAAAACCGCTGACGATGATGATATTCTCATCCGTCTCGGCGGTCTCCGCTTCCGGCGCAGGAGCGGGCGCGTCCTGAGCCATGGCAATACCGGCGCTTCCCATTGCATAAAAGGAAGCAGCAGCCATCAAACTACGACGAGATATATTTCTGGTACCGATCATTCTGATATCCTCCCGAATGTAACGCTTTTCCGCGAAATCATCCATTTTAAATCATCTGCCGCCATTGCGACGGACAGATACGTAATAGGGCTATGTGCACGCCCCAGTTGCGCCAATAGACTCAGACAAGCCCATCTCGCATATTGATCTGCAAGAAATTGATAACGCTGTCAATGCAAAAATGACAAGGTTGTCAAATTATATTGATAACGTTGTCAAAAATATGTATTGGCCGGTTGGAAGACTACTCGAAAGTAGCACAGACCTTGTGGGAGGATATGGAATTGACCTTGAATGCGCGCCACAGAATCGCCAGTTTGTTGCTGGCCCTGACGATAACCGCGGCTTGCGCCAGCACGCCCCCGCCGGCAGATAATATAGCGACAACGCCGGATGATTTATCGGCAACAGTTCACACTGAAATCTGGCCGCGGGCCGATTGGCCTTATGCCGAAGATGCCGAGGTGGAATCGCGCATCGCATCGCTTCTCGCCCGTATGACGATCGAGGAAAAAGTCGGTCAGGTCATCCAGGCCGATATCGCCAGCGTCACGCCGGAAGAAGCAAAGCGCTACCATCTCGGCTCGATCTTGAATGGCGGAAATTCTGCACCGGGTGGCGACGAATTTGCGCCACCGGAGAAATGGCTGGCACTGGCCGATGCCTTTTATGATGCATCGGTCGACACCAGTGGCGGACGCACCGCCATCCCGATCATCTGGGGCACCGACGCGGTGCACGGCCACAGCAATATCGTCGGCGCAACGCTCTTCCCCCACAATGTCGGCCTCGGCGCGATGCGCGATCCCGACTTGCTAGAGCGGATCGCGCAGGCCACCGCTCTTGAATTGCGCGCGACCGGAATGGAATGGACCTTTGCCCCGACCATCACCGTGCCGCAGGATGGCCGCTGGGGGCGGGCTTACGAAGGCTATTCCCAGGACCCCGCGCTGGTCGCCAGCTATGTTGGCCGTTTTATCCGGGGCCTGCAGGGCGTGCCCGGCGACCAGTCGTTTCTGGACGGCCCCTACGTACTGGCCAGCACCAAACATTTTCTAGCGGACGGCGGCACCTTTGAAGGCCGCGATCAGGGCGACGCGCGGATCAGCGAAACCGAATTGCGCGATGTCCATGGCACGCCTTATGTTCCGGCGATCAACGCCGGCGTACAGACAATCATGGCGAGCTTCTCCAGCTGGAACGGCAAGAAGATCACCGGCCACAAGGGCCTGCTGACCGACGTGTTGAAGGAGCGCATGCGCTTTGGCGGTTTCGTGGTCAGCGACTGGAACGCCCACGGCCAGATACAGGGATGCACCAACGCGAGCTGCCCGCAGGCGATCAACGCCGGTCTCGACATGTATATGGCTCCGGATACCTGGAAACCGCTCTATCACAGCTTGGTGAAACAGGCGAAGGACGGCACCGTGCCCATGGCCCGGCTGGACGATGCGGTCGCCAATATATTGCGGGTCAAGATCCGTGCCGGACTGTTTGAAGCCGGCCGCCCGTCGAGTCGCCCCTATTCCGGACGCTATGATCTTCTCGGCGGCGCGGATCACCGCGCGCTGGCCCGGGAAGCGGTGCGCAAGTCGCTGGTCCTCATTAAGAACAATGACCAGATTCTTCCGCTTTCCCCGAAGAGCCATATTCTGGTCGCCGGGGACGGCGCCGATGATATCGGCCGCGCTTCGGGTGGCTGGACGCTGACCTGGCAAGGCACCGGCATCACCAATGACAAATTCCCCGGCGCGACGTCTATCTGGCAGGGCATCAAGGATGCGGTCACCGCTGCCGGTGGCTCCGCCATCCATGCACCCGATGGCAGTTTTACCGAAAAGCCGGATGCGGCAATCGTGCTATTTGGCGAAACGCCTTATGCCGAATTTCAGGGGGATCTGAAAACGCTGCAACTCAAGTCCGAACTACGGGGGCCGTTGGCGACGATGCGCAAATTGAAAGCCCAGGGCATCCCGGTCGTTGCCGTCTTTGTCACAGGGCGGCCTTTGTGGACCAACCCGGAGATTAACGCGTCCGACGCCTTCGTCACTGCCTGGCTCCCCGGTTCTGAAGGCGGCGGCGTCGCCGACATGCTGTTCCGTGACAAGGACGGAAAACTGGCCCATGAATTTCAGGGAAAGCTTGGGTTCAGCTGGCCGATGACCGCCGAAGCGCTCGGGCCACGCCTGTTCGATCTCGGCTTTGGCCTGACCACCGATATAGTTTCCAATATGCCTGTCTTGCCGGAAGTCTCCGGCGTCGCAGAACAGGAAACCAGCGCCGGACTGTTTTTCGACAAGGGCCTGCCCACCGCTTCCTGGTCGCTGGTCGTATCGGACGGTGAGTCGGACCGGACCCGCATCACCACCACGCCGGTAGAAGCCGTCGATGGCCGGGTAGAGGTCCGGGCGGTCGATCATCTGACTCAGGAGGGCGCGCGTCAATTTACCACCGATGGCAGCGGCCCTGCCCTCATCGAGCTGGTGACTCATGCGCCGATCGACATCAGCCGCGAAACCAATGGCGACGTGCTGTTGCTGGTGACGATGCGCTATGACGAAATAGCGAGCGCGCCGATCAAATTCTCGATGCGATGCGGCCCCGGTTGCGGCGGCGAGATCGCGCCAGGCGGCTTGAATGCGCTCAATGTCGGCCAATGGCAGACTGTTGGGGTATCGCTCAAATGCTTCGCCAATGCGGGGGCCGATGTCAGCAAGCTGGATGCACCTTTCCAGATTTCCACGACCGGTTCGGCCAAGTTCAGCTTGTCCCGGGTTGCGGTGGGCACGGTGGCCGACACGATATTGGACTGCGAATAAATATAACCAACAAAAATAAAAGACAGGCAGGAGAGAGAAAATGACAGTTCAGGCAACAAGCGCGCAAAGCGCAGGGCCACCAGATGGTTCAAAGCTGGAAACGCGCGGCGTCCTGATATTGGTGGTGGCAATTTTCTTCCTGTTCGGCGGAATAACCAATCTCAACGATGTCCTGATTCCAAAGCTGAAAGGCCTGTTTTCGCTCAACTACGCGCAAGCGATGCTGGTGCAATTCGCCTTTTTCACCAGCTACGCCATTTTCTCCATTCCCGCTGGCCTGGTGATGAAGCGGCTGGGTTATTTCCGCGGTATCGTTCTGGGTTTTGGCATCATGGCGGTATCCTGTCTGCTGTTCCTGCCCGCGGCCTATTCCGGTCTGTTCGGATCCTTTCTCGTCGCCCTGTTCATGCTCGGCGGCGGTATCACTTTGCTGCAAGTGGCGGTCAATCCGCTGATCCTTTCCCTCGGCAGCCCGGAGACCGCGCATAGCCGCCTGACCTTCGCACAGTTTTTCAACTCGGTCGGGGTCTTCCTGATGGTCCGCTTCGGCGCGGAAATCATTCTCGGAGAAACTGCGGAATCGGATGGATCGACACTTACGGGAGAGGCGCTGAAAGCCTATCGCGTCGCGGAGACCACAGTGATCGGTCACAGCTATATCGGCCTAGCCATCGTTCTGGCGCTGATTGCCGCTCTTTTCTGGTTTGCCCGCAATTTTATCGAGCGCCAGAAGGTTGAAGAAGTGAAGATGACGGGCAGCTTCGCCTTGTTGCGTAACAACGCGCGACTGCGTTTCGGGGTTGTCTGTATTTTCCTTTACGTCGGCGCTGAAGTCGCAATTGCCAGCATCATGATCAACTATCTCGGGGACGCGAGAACGCTCTCACTCGATCCCCGGTCTGCGGGCATCATGCTCTCCTATTACTGGCTGGGCGCCTTGATCGGACGCCTGATGGGCGGGTTTCTGCTCCGCCTGACCAAGCCGGGCCTGTTGCTCGCGCTTTTTGCAGCAGCGGCAATATTGCTCAATCTGACATCGGCAATATCCAGCGGGGAATTGGCGGCCTATTCGCTAATCGCGGTGGGCCTGGCAAATTCGATCATGTTCCCGACTATTTTCAGCCTGGCGACAGAGGGTCTGGATGCCGAAGCGCCGCAAGCGTCCGGACTGCTCTGCACCGCGATTGTCGGAGGCGCATTTGTCCCACTGCTGACCGGCGTTGTTGCTGATGCTGGGGGTCTGGCGGTAGCGCTGATTGTTCCGATTTGCTGCTATACGGTGATCGCATTGTATGGCCTCTATGCTGCCCGGAAATAGGTTTCTGACAGACAGATGCAGGTCGTTGTCGCCTGCGGCTCGGGCTGGTAAAGGTGCCATTTGACAGATGGGAAAATAGTGTGACCAAAACTTCAGAGACTAGCGGCATATCATCCCGCTTGCTGCTGTTCGGAGCCACTGGCGATCTGGCCAAGCGCATGCTCCTGCCCTCCCTCTTTGCACTGCACGAGGATGGCCTGATCGCGTCCGACCTAGGGATTGTCGGGACTGCGCGCAGCGAGATGTCGGACGAGCAGTTTCGGGAACTGGCCGCGCAGGCTCTTTCTGAATATCTGCCGGAAGACCGCAAAGGCAACGGGCAGTTGCAATCCTTTCTGGAGCGGCTGTCCTACCAAACGTTAGACGCGACCAAGACGACCGGTTTTGACAAATTGAAGGATAAACTGGGTGATATCGCAGGTGGGCTGGCCATATTTTTGTCCACCGCGCCGTCTTTGTTCGAGGCGACGATTGCCGGGCTCAAATCCGCAGGTCTCACCGGAGGCAACGTCCGCATCGGTCTGGAAAAACCGCTCGGCAATGATCTTGGGTCGTCAGGAAAGATAAATGATGCTGTCGCCAGTGCTTTTTCCGAGCAGCAGACGTTCCGCATCGACCATTATCTCGGCAAGGAGACGGTGCAAAATCTGATGGCGTTGCGCTTTGCCAATATGCTGTTCGAGCCATTGTGGAACTCAAACGGTATCGATCATGTCGAGATCACCGTCTCGGAAACCGTTGGTCTCGAGGGCCGCCATGGTTTCTACGACGATACCGGAGCCCTGCGTGATATGGTGCAGAACCATATGCTGCAGCTGCTGGCTCTCACCGCGATGGAGGCGCCCGCCAATCTCGACGCGACCTCCATACGCGACGAGAAAGTAAAGGTGCTGCGCAGCCTGCGTCCGGTGTCAGCGGAAGAAATGGTCCGCGGTCAATATGGCGAGGGCGCGGTCAAGGGCGGCCCTGTGAGCGGCTATGCCGAGGATTTTGGTGGCAGTTCTGACACAGAGACCTTCGTTGCGATCAAGGCGCATATCGACAATTGGCGTTGGCAGGGTGTGCCCTTTTACCTGCGTACCGGCAAACGCCTGTCCGAACGGCGCAGCGAAATCGTGATCCAGTTCAAATCCGTCCCGCATAATATTTTTGCAGAGCGCGGCGGCAAGCTGAATGCCAATCGTCTCGTCATCCGATTGCAGCCCGAGGAATATGTGCGGTTGCAGGTCATGGCCAAGGAACCAGGATTTGATCGTGACGGTGTTGTTCTGCGCGAGGTCCCGCTAGATCTGTCCCTGTCGCAGGCTTTCTCGAAGGCGCGCAAGCGCATTGCTTATGAACGGCTGCTGCTCGATCTGATCGACGGCGATCCGACCCTGTTTGTTCGCCGCGACGAGGTCGAAGCGCAGTGGCGCTGGGTCGACGCCATCCGCGAAACATGGAACAAGAATGACATGAAACCGAAATCCTATGGCGCGGGAAGCTGGGGGCCATCGGCCGCCATCGCCTTAACCGAACGCGACGGGGTGAGCTGGCATGAGTGAGACGCAAAATACCGTCGCCCCAATTTGCTGGGCCGCAAAGGCCGATGTCGAATCGGTAGCGGACCATGTCGCAGCGATCATCCAGCGGGCCGGAAACCACTGGCTCGCGGTTCCCGGCGGCAAGACGCCGCTGCCGATTTTCGAGATATTGTCCAGACGCACCCTGCCTTGGGGAATGGTCTCGCTAATGTTGACCGATGAGCGCATCGTTCCGCCGAACCACCCGGCGAGCAATCAAGGCAAGCTGGAAGCGGCTTTCGATGCGACTCCCGCCCATGTAGCAAAACTGGAACCAGGCTCGTGCCTGCCTCTATTTGACCTGGTCTGGCTCGGCATGGGCGCGGATGGCCATATCGCTTCGCTATTTCCCAATATGGAACCCGATGCAGCAGGCACACCCGCTATCATCCGTACACGCCCCAATCCGCTGCCACCCGAAGCGCCGTTTGAACGCCTGACGCTTAACTTGGCGGCTCTGATCCAGGCGAAGGAAATCATGCTCGTGGTGCGGGGATGCGACAAGAAGCGGGTGCTCGACGAAGCGATCGCCGGCGAGCATGACCTGCCGATCGCCAGACTTTTCGCTGCTGCCCGATGCCCGATCACCATTTTCTGGAGCCGAACATGAGCCTTCATCCTGTCGTCGAAAAGGTCACCGCGCGGATCATCGCGCGTTCTGCATCCGCCCGGAAGGCGTATCTCGAACTGATCGACCGCGCCCGCGACGCAGGCGTGCACCGACCCACCCTGTCGTGCGGCAATCTCGCCCATGGTTTTGCCGCCAGCGGCGATGACAAGCCTGTCATCCGTTCGGGCAAGGCTATGAACATCGGCATCGTTACCGCCTATAATGACATGCTGTCGGCCCATCAGCCCTATGGTCGCTATCCCGAGCAGATCAAGATTTTCGCGCGTGAAGCCGGCGCAACCGCTCAGGTCGCCGGCGGTGTGCCCGCCATGTGCGACGGGGTCACGCAGGGGCAGGACAGCATGGAGCTGTCGCTGTTCAGCCGCGACGCGATCGCGATGGGCACCGCGGTTGCCTTATCCCACGGTATGTTCGAGGGCGCGCTGCTGCTCGGCATCTGCGACAAGATCGTACCAGGCCTGCTGATCGGCGCGCTGCGCTTCGGTCATCTGCCGACCATCCTGATTCCCGCAGGCCCCATGCCCTCGGGCCTTGCCAACAAGGAAAAGGTCCGCGTGCGGCAGCTATATGCCCAGGGCAAAGTCGGCCAGGAAGAACTGCTCGAAGCGGAAAGCGCCAGCTATCACGGGGCAGGCACCTGCACCTTCTTCGGTACCGCCAACAGCAACCAGATGATGATGGAGATGATGGGGCTGCATATGCCGGGCAGCAGCTTCGTCAATCCGGGCACCAAGCTGCGTCAGGAACTGACCCGGGCGGCGACGCATCAACTGACGCGCAATGGCTGGGCTGGCAAAGATTACCGGCCGTTGGGCCACTGCGTCGATGAAAAAGCCATCGTGAACGCCATTGTCGGCCTGCTCGCCACCGGAGGCTCGACCAATCATGTGATCCATCTCCCCGCCATAGCCCGCTCTGCCGGAATATTGATCGACTGGGATGATATGGATGAGCTGTCCGCCGCGGTGCCGCTGATCGCCAGTGTCTATCCCAATGGCTCGGGCGACGTGAACCATTTTACCGCAGCCGGCGGCATACCTTATGTCATCCGTGAGCTGATTGGTGCTGGCCTCGCCCATGATGATATCAAGACCGTTTACGGACGCTCGCTGTCCGATGGCGCGAAGCAGCCGGTCATGGACGATGAACAACTGGCATTTGTTGACGCGTTGCAACAATCGGCCGACGACACCATCCTGCGCCCGGTCAGCAATCCCTTTCAGGCGGACGGCGGCATGAAGCTGCTGCAAGGCAATCTCGGGCGCGCCACCATGAAGGTCAGCGCGGTTGATCCCGGTCGCTGGACGATCGAAGCGCCAGCCCGCCTCTTCCATGACCAGAATGACGTGGTTGCCGCGTTCAAGGCGGGAGAACTCGACCGGGACGTCATCGTCGTCGTCCGCTTTCAGGGACCGGCCGCCAACGGCATGCCGGAACTGCACAAGCTAACCGCGCCGCTCGGCGTTTTGCAGGACAAGGGCTTCAAGATCGCCTTCATCACCGATGGCCGGATGTCGGGGGCCAGCGGCAAGATACCTTCTGCCATCCATATCTCGCCTGAAGCCTATCACGGCGGTCCATTGGGCAAGCTAAAGGATGGCGATCTCGTCCGGGTCTGCGCGGCGAAAGGCGAGCTCACCGCCTTGGTAGATCCCGCAGAGTGGGAAGCCCGCGAACAGGCTGCGGCACCGCCACCCGCGATGGGAACCGGCCGCGAACTGTTCGCGATGATGCGCCACCACAGCGACCCGGCGGAAAAAGGCGGCTCGGCGATGCTGGCCGAGGCGGGGCTGTAAAAATGACCGAGATCGTCGTAGCCGATATTGGCGGCACACATGCCCGTTTTGCCATCGCGGAAATCAAGAATGGCGCGATTGAGTCGCTGTCGCCGCCGACAACCTTGACCACCGCCGACCATCCGAGCTTCCAGATCGCCTGGGAGATATTCGGCGAAACTCTCGGCCGCCCGCTTCCCCGAGCTGCCGCCATTGCCGTCGCCGCTCCGATCAATGACGAGTTGATCAATCTGACCAACAATCCATGGATCATCCGCCCGCCCCAGATCCGGGAAAAGCTGGCCGTCGACCGCTATACGCTGGTCAATGATTTCGCTGCCGTCGCCCATGCCGTCGCCTTGCTCGCCCCCAACCAGTTCATGCATATCGCCGGACCGGAAGTGCCGTTGCCGCAATCCGGCGTGATCAGCGTAATCGGTCCCGGCACGGGTCTGGGCGTGGCGGCGCTAGTCTGTGAGAATGGCACGACTCAAGTTCTGGCAACCGAAGCGGGCCATTGCGATTTTTCCCCGCGCGATGCTGTCGAAGATCGCATCCTCCAGACCCTGCGCGCCAAACATGGCCGGGTGTCGGTCGAGCGCATTGTCTCGGGACCAGGCCTCAGACCCATATTCGAGGTCCTGTCGGAAATGGAAAACCGGCCGATGCCCGCCGGGGATGACAAGCTATTGTGGCAACTGGCTCTGGGGGGGCATGACAGCATCGCCATCGCCGCACTGGATCGTTTCTTTCTGGCGTTGGGATCGGTCGCCGGCGATATCGCGCTGGCCCATGGCGCCGGCGCAGTCGTGCTGGCCGGTGGTCTTGGTCTCAGACTGACGGATCATGTCGCCGCGTCCGGCTTTGCCGACCGTTTTACGTCGAAGGGCCGTTACCGCGGGTTGATGGAAAGCCTGCCGGTCAAGCTGGTCACCCATCCCGAACCGGGCCTGCTCGGCGCGGCTGCGGCTTTCATACAGGAACATGGCGGATGACGGATCAGATCAAGCCGATCGAGCAACTGATGCGCCGAACCAAAATTATTCCGGTGCTGGTCATCGACGATCTTGCGCGCGCGAGACCATTGGCCGAAGCGCTGGTGGCCAGCGGCCATCCGGTGCTGGAAGTGACATTGCGGACGCATTGCGCGCTCGACGTCATCGCCGAAATGCGCAAGGTCGCCGGTGCCATCGTCGGCGCAGGCACCGTTACCAATCCCGATGAGCTTGCTGCGGCAATCGACGCAGGAGCCGAGTTCATTGTCTCCCCGGGGCTGACCGACCGGCTCGGCCAAGCCGCGATCGCCGCCGACATTCCGTTCCTGCCCGGAATCGCCACCGCCGGTGATATCATGCGCGGTCTGGATCTTGGCCTGACCCATTTCAAATTTTTCCCGGCAGAGGCATCGGGCGGCATTGCGGCCCTAAAGGCATTGAGCGGGCCATTCGGGCAATGCCTGTTCTGCCCGACCGGCGGGATCAGCCAAGCCAGCGCTCCCCAGTGGCTCGCACTCGACAATGTTCTGTGCGTGGGCGGTAGCTGGGTGGCGCCGTGCCTATAGGCAGAGCAACGTCCACCCGCCGCTCAAGCCCGTTTCCACCAGCTTGGTGGAGGCGGCATCTCACCCTTTCCGGCTAGAGCCCCAATACCCGTTTGGCGATAATGTTCCGCTGGATTTCGTTGGTGCCGCCGTAGATGCTCTGCGCGCGGGTGCCGAAATAATTGGCAACGCCGGGCGCGGCAAAAGCGGCATCGCCGGTCCACTCGGGACTTACGCTATCCTCAAACTTCCGATTGCCATGCTCGGCGGCGGCCTCCAGAAACAGGGTGGTGATTTCTTGCGCCAGATCGGTCGCCATGATTTTAAGGATCGAGGCTTCGTCGCCCGGCGTACCGCCATCCCGAACCGCGGTCAGCACTCTGAGCACGGTGATTTCCAGCGCATCCAGCCGCGTTTCCGCCTCGCACAATCGGCTCGCGAAAAAGCTGTCATCGATCAGCCGCTGATTCCCCCCAGTGGAGATTTGTGATGCGATAGCCCGGATATCGGCCAGTTGCTTCCGCTTACCGCCAATGCGGGCATAAGAGGTGCGCTCGTTACCGAGCAGATATTGCGAATAGGACCAGCCCTTGCCCTCCTCGCCAATGCGATTGCCAACCGGAACCCGGACATCGACGAACTCGCACTGGCTGAGATAATATTTGCCGTCGATGGTGATAATCGGCTTCACGGTGACGCCGGGCTGGTCCAGCTTGCAGCAGATGAAGGTGATGCCCATCTGCTTTTTGGCTTCGCGCGAGGTGCGGGTCAGCAGGAAGATCCAGTCCGCATGCTGCGCAGCGGATGTCCAGATTTTCGTGCCGTTGAGAATATATTCGTCGCCGTCCCGCACTGCGGAAAATTGCAGGGAAGCGAGATCGGAGCCGGCTTCAGGTTCACTATAACCTTGCGCCCAGCCGACCGAACCGTCGCGGAGGCCGGGCAACCACTGCGCCTTTTGTTCATCGGATCCAAAGGTATAGACAACCGGGCCGACATAGATGACGCCCATGGGTGTTACCGTCGGCGCGCCAGCCTTCTCCAGCTCTTCGTCAAAAATATATTGTTCCTCGATTGACCAGCCGGGACCCCCATATTCTTCCGGCCAGGCACTTGCCAGCCAGCTCCGCTCACCCAGCGCCATTTCTGCGCGCCGCACCTCAGCCGTGGTCAGACTCGCGCCGGAAGCCGTCTTTGCCAATATGTCCTGCGGATAGTCTTTTTGAAAATAGGTCCGGATCTTTTCGCGAAAGGATTGCAGTACAGGATCGTGACCTAGTTTCATGATTGCGCGCTCTTTCCTCTGGTGCCGTGGTTCGGATTTCAATGGCGATGACTGTGCACTAATCTGGCAAAAAGTGAACTGCCGCTGTGATTCAAAATTTGCGAAAAATTATACCGCGCCCTGCTGTCACATTTTCAACGCGGCGCGCGAGTCCGATGCACAGAAGACGGTGATAGCCCATTCATTACAGCCAAGAACCTGCCCCTTTCCTACAGTGTCCCGATTCTGATAAAAGGATGAGATGATCACAACACGACCTGCTTTATCTCGCACGGCTGCACGACGTCGGCGCGCTTTCCGGCCCCTGCAGCCCTGCTCCGTTCGAAGGGAAGCCGCCAACCCGACGCCAGAATAGCCCCTGTCCGCGAACAAAGCTTTTTCCGCTTTAGGGGGTGTGACCCGTGTGACCCTGATTATTATATCTTGGGAAAAAGGAGGACGACCCGGACAATATATTCGCAAAAAAGCCCGGCTTTGCTATTGCCGCCCGATGTGTATCATTTCCCTCGCGTGGCAGGCCCATTCCCACTGGAAACTTGTCGCGATCGGCAATCGGGACGAGATGCACGCCCGTCCCGCCGAGCCGCTCGCTCGCTGGAAGAATCACAATCATCTGTTAGCCGGACGAGACGCTCAAGCTGGCGGGACGTGGCTGGGTGCATCCGAACGAGGCCGCTTTGCCGTGGTCACCAATCTCAGCGGCTATGGAGCGCCGGACAGAAGTCTCGCATCCCGCGGCGATCTGTTGAAAGATTTTCTGGTGGGTGATGGTCGTTATTCCGACCTTGATGCAGTGCCGCTTTCGGACTTCAACCCGTTCAACCTGATCACCGTCGAGAATGATAAAGCTGTGGTCCATTCTAACCGACCAGATGCCGTCAGCAGGCGTCTCGAGCCGGGCATCCATGGTCTCTCCAACGGGTCCTTGGAAAATCCCTGGGCGAAGGCCAGGCATCTCAATGCGGCTTTGGAAGCCTGGCTGCAGAACAGGTCTCAGGACCCCGCCGATTTACTTGATCTTCTGACCGACAGATCAACATATCCGCTCACACCAGTAGCGGTAGGCCAAGCGTCCACGCAACTGGAGCCGGCCAGTTCCGGAATATTCATTCAGAACCCGGTCTACGGAACGCGTTGCAGCACGATCATCGCGATTGACCATGCGGGCAATGGATCGATGCAGGAACGACGCTTTGATGCCTCCGCCAAGGTAACCGGGGAAGATCGTCTGTCCTTTTCCTGGCCTGGCTAAAATCCTGCCGGAAGCGGGTATAGAAAATCCGTGCATGCCGCTTTCCGGATTTTCGGCTATGCCGCCTGAATGGACCTGCCGATGCTGAACAAGATGCCGACAATATTTGGACGACTGTCTTCTGACAGTTTGCGCAGCTATGTCTCCTTCTTCCTCGGACTGTCTGTATTTGTTATCGGGACTCTGGCCACCTATGTCGCGCAAAGCGCCGACCGGCCGGTTAGTGCCGCGCTGATCTATGTGTCCGCCGTGACCATAATCGGCGCAGTAAACGGGCTGCGCGGCGGACTACTGGCTGGCATTGGTGCCTCCGTCTTCTACAACTTCTTTTTCAGCGAACCTTTGCTCGATTTCGGCGTCACCACTTCCGACGAATATATCCCCCTGCTGGCCTTTAATCTGAGCGCCCTCCTGTCTGGCGCGCTGGCCGGTCGGATCAACGACCGGGCGCGCGCCGCCGAAATTGCGCAGCAGAAAATCAACCTGCTGCTCGATATCAGCAACCAGTTGCAGACCGCCGTGCATCTCGAAGATATCGACCGGGCGATCGTCCAGACCGGCATATTCGATTCATCTAGGGAATTTGAAATCTATGCACTCGGCGACAAGGACTGGATCGCGGTCAAGGGTAAAGAGCGGTGGCTGGCGGAGGCCCGGTACGCCTTCAGACAAGGCGAATTGCGGGATATCAAGGATCAGAAGATCGCCTATCTGTTGTCATCATCCCAGCGCCGAGTTGGCGTCTTGATCTGTACCCGGGATGCACAAAAATCCCGACGCTTGAGCAAGATCGACTTTGACGCGGTGCTGAATTTGCTAAGCATGGCAGTAGACCGCTTTGTCCTGCTCCACCAGAAATCCGAAGCGGAAGCGATGCGCCGGTCCGAGGAATTCAAGACCGCATTGCTTTCCTCCATCTCCCACGACATGCGCACCCCGCTGGCGGCAATCTCTGCATCCGCATCGAGCCTTGCCTCTTACGGTGACACACTGCCGGAATCTTCGCGCAAGGAAATGCTGACGATCATCCAGGACCAGTGCGAACGATTGAACCGCTACACCACCAACTTGCTCAATCTGGGCCGGCTGCAAGCCGGCATATCGCCCGACCAGTTAGAGAGCCTCGATTTGGTGGAAATGCTGGGTTCAGCGGTCAATACCGTGAAAATGCATCACAGCGGGCGCGAGATCATCAAAAGCCTGCCCTTCGATGGCTGCACAGTGCGCGCCAATCCGGTGATGCTGGAACAGCTGTTCTACAATATTCTGGAAAATGCGATTCAATATAGCCCCGACAAGGCGCCAGTGCTGATAACCGGGCACAAGCAGGATGGGCGGGTCGAAATTGCCATATCGGATCAGGGGTGCGGCATTCCGGTTTCCGAACTGAACCGGGTGTTCGACCGCTTTTACCGCTCGGCGGAAAATATACGCAAGGAAGGCCACGGCCTTGGCCTGTCCATCGCATCCGGTTTTGCCCGCGCTTTCGGAGGCGATATATCCGCGCACAGCCCGCTGGAAATGGGCAAGGGGACAAAAATAATCGTAAGACTTCCCGCGTCCGCTTCCCCCTCAGAAAGCAATGACCAATGAACGTGAAAATATTGCTGGTCGATGACGAGACCGCGCTCATCCGATCGCTGCAGCCTGTATTGATCGCGCAAGGCTATGGCGTCGATTCAGCCGGGACGGCTGCAGAAGCGCTTAAGAAGGCGAAAGAGACGGTGTTTGACATCATCCTGCTCGACCTCGGGCTGCCTGATGCCGACGGCAAGGAAATCATCACGAAGCTGCTCGATCTCAACGCCCTGTCGATCCTTATTCTGTCCGCCCGCCATCAGGAAGCGGAAAAGGTCGCGGCGCTGGATCAGGGCGCCGATGATTTCATCAACAAGCCGTTCAACATCGAAGAACTACTGGCGCGAATCCGGGCTGCCGTGCGGCGGAGGAAGAACGAGGTGGTCAAGAGCCAGGAGTTTGAATCGCGGCACTTGCGGATCGACTTTCTCAAGCGGAAGGTCTTTCTGATGGGCGACGAAATCAAATTCTCGCCGAAGGAATTCGATCTGCTGGAGACATTGGCGCGCCATGCCGGACAAGTTGTCACCCATCGCCAGCTATTGCTGGCAGGCTGGAATGACCCCACGGTCGATACCCAATATTTGCGCAGCTATATGGCTCTTATTCGTCAAAAGCTGGAATATGATTCGTCGCAGCCGGAATATCTGCTGACCGAACCCGGCGTTGGCTACCGGCTGGATATTGATCTCGAACATTGAAGGTTGGATGACGCGGACTTCGTCGGGGTGAGCGGGTGCCCGCGCCATCACAGAGGGCTTCTTTTGGTTTTTGATGTCCCTGATCGGGACGTGGCGGTTTTACCTGAACCATAACGCTGCCGTTACAATGGATTTTATATGCCCCTCCATCCGGGATATCGCATATAAAATCCGTGGTAATTGCTTTTGGAAAAAGAACCTAGAAGGCACTTGTAACAGTCAAAAGGTTTTCCCAAATGTCCCAGTCCCGCGTTTCAATAAACTTGATCTCGATGCCGCTGCTGGTTGCGGCCCTCAGCCTCTCCGCCTGCAGCAAGAAGGCACCGGAAGGCCTGCCACCTGCACCCGGTGACAATATCGATTATAACGGCGCGGCCAACGGTCCGGTCAAGGGCAGTCAGGAAGATTTCCTCGCCAATGTTGCTGCGGACAGAATCTTCTTCGAGACCGACCGCAGCAATGTCGACAGCGAGGATCAGCAGATATTGCGAAGCCAGGCCGCTTGGCTGATTGCCAATCCCGGTGCTCGTATTCGTGTGGAAGGCCATTGCGACGAGCGCGGCACGCGCGAATATAACCTGGCGCTCGGCGAACGCCGCGCCAATGCCGCGAAAAACTATCTGTCGACGCTAGGCGTCGAGCTCTCGAGAATATCGGTTGTCAGTTATGGCAAGGAACGGCCGGACGCTCTGGGCTCGGATGAAACGGCATGGAGCCTGAACCGCCGCGCAGTGACCGTCACCGTCCGCTAATTGCCGGACTGGAAAATATCAGGACGACGAATTTTATGCAATCATGATCCACCGGCAATATCGTCGGTGGATCATGAGACTAAGGACTGGTGCTAGCGAGGTCCTTTATTCTTGTAGCGATCACCGGCGACCACGCCTTTTAGAAGCTCAGGCTGGATGTCACGATTACTGTCCGTGCTGTGCAAGACGGACACGTCACCGGTGGTCTCGGCAATCACAGCCAGCACTTGCGAAAAGTTTAAGGCATTGGCTTCACGCAATTTCCCCCACAAGTCGCTCTCGGTCATTTTCGCCTTCTTGAGCTGGTCATGCTGAATTTCATCACCGATCATAATAAGCCGCGGCCGGTTATCAGCCCAAAATTGCAGGCCGGGAAAATGGGTTCGCAATATCGCCATTACGATCTGAAGACCGAACAGGAAAACCAGCGCCGCCACCCCGTGGGCGATGGGCGGATTTTTGGAAAGAATGACAGAGCCCAGAACCGACCCGATAGCAACCGTGACAGCAAAGTCGAAGCCGCTCATCTTCGAAAAGCTGCGGACACCGGCCAGCCTGGTGAGCAGAATCACGGTAAGATACATTATCGTGGCGGAGAGCGCGATAAGCACCACCTGTTCCCATCCTGTAGTCGTCCAGTCACTCAACATCTGTATATCCCACGGTGCAGTTTACGTTATCAGGCAACTTCCTGCTTCTCTTCAGGTTTGCGCTCGTCAAAAATCTCGGCGAGTTCTTGCGCTCGTTCATCGCTCAGATCTTTCTTGGCAGCAGCGAAAATTTCATTTTCTTCCTCATCCATATGATGTTCGAGCCGCTCCTTGAGCGTCTTGAACCGGGCCAGCCATCCGGTACTGGTAAAATCCATATCGACCAAATCCTCGAAATAGTCGTCCGCTTCCTTATGTTCGGCCACCGAATGGCGGCCCTTGTCCTGCAAGTCGGGTCGAGCGAGCATTTCGGCGTATAGCGATTGTTCTTCGGCATTGGCATGAGCGGAAACATCAACCCGCAGCTGTTCGAAAGACTCGCGGCGTTCCTTGGTATCGCCGCTTGTGTCGGCCACACGCTCGAGCATTTCGCGATGACGGTCATGATCCTGCTTCAGACGGGTAAAAATATCGGTCATATTATCTCCACTGGTAATATCCTGCAGACAAGACGCGCAGATCGACATTTGGTTCCATCATGGCGATGGGGACCAATCTGCTGATGCGGGGCAAGACCGAATATTCGTAGCTGATCTGGATGCCAAAGAACGGCAGGAAAGCTGGCCATCAGCGCCGATCAGCAAGTAATTTAATAAAAATGCAGTTTGGCGGGAACCAAAGTTGATCCCGGCCGTTGTTAAGATCGAATGGATGTTGACCCATGACCCGGCGTTGCTTTCATTCCTCAAAAACCGGCTGGGAAATTTGGCCTTTCGTATCCCCCCGTTTACCAACGGACAAATTTCCCAGCACCCTCCCCCAACTTTTGCAATCGACCGGATTCCCCGGATCAAGCAACGTCGGTTTAATGCTGGCGATTAGCGCAAAAAAAATGGCCAGAACGCGATGCCTGGCCATTTTTATCTGTCAGTCTGGAAAAGACTATTTTTCGGAAGGCATCTCGACATCCACGTCGGGAACGTCGACGGTGACTTCTTCGGTGCCAACTTCAACATCGGCAGTCTCTACGTCGATCTCAGGCAGATTGCCCGCATCGCCGGAAACATCAACGTCCATCGTCGGCATTTCGCCTTCTTCGGTTACATTGGCTTCACAGGCAGAAAGCGCCAGTCCTGCGGTCATTACAGCAGCGATTGCAATTTTTTTCATTATGAACTCCCTTAAATGGTTCGGTATATGTAACGCAGATGTTCTACACAAGGTTCCACGATATCCAAAGTTTATTCCCGACCGAGTCGCATACGAAATGCGTCGAGATGAAAATAGCTGGAATCAAATTGACTGATCTCGGCGAGCCTAGCTTCGTCCTTGAACAATATCCATCCATTGTCCCGTTCCAGCAGACCATCTCGCTCCAATTGCCGCAACACCCGATTGGTATGGATGGGGGTCAAGCCCAGAGCATCAGCGATAATGGTCTGGGTTAGCGGCACGCGAAACCCGTCGCTCGTACCCGCCCCGGTAATCAGCACCCGCCGATGGAGTTCGAGCAGGAAATGCCCGATTCTTTCCCGGGCGGTCTGCTTGCCGTTTCTGACGATTTGTTCGCGCAAGAACGCCTCTTCCTGAACCTGCATCCACCAGAATGCGAGTGTCAGCTTCCCGGATTCGGTCAACAGGCGCCGGAATACGGCAGGCCTGACCGACAGGCCAGTCAAACTAGTCACAGTTTTGACAGAATGATCCGCCTCGGCCGCCACCAGAACCTGAAGGTCGAACATGTCTCCCGGCAACAATATGTTCAATACCTGACGCCGGCCGTCCTCCAGTGTCTTGTACCGGATCGCCCAGCCCTCCTTGACGATCAGTACACTGTCCATTTCCTGGCCCGCGTCGATAATTTCGGTATTTTTGTCGTAATGCCGCTCCCGGCCGTCGATCTGCATAATGACCTGCTGATCAATCTCGTCCAGATCGGCGTAAAAAGAAATGCGTCGGAGGAGGGCTTTTTGCGCCACTAGCGATATCGCGCTTCGTCAGGAGCAGGAAATGTGATTGTGCAGATCAGGCCGTCGACCGTCCAGTCCCGTTCAATCTCTCCGCGCAAATTGCGGGTGATGCTATGATCAATAAGCGAGGATCCAAAGCCGGATTCGGACGGAGCAGTCTGTGACTTGGGGCCACCACTTTCCGACCAGCGCAATTCAACAATATCGTGCCCATCCTCGTCAGGAAGAATGGTCCATTTGATCTTCACGAGACCCGTATCTGCGGTCAAAGCACCGTATTTGGCCGCGTTGGTGGCCAGCTCGTTAAGCACGAGCGATATCGAGACCATCGCATTCTCTTCAAGAATAATATCGGGTCCAAACCAGCGCACTCTCGGATAGGTCTTACAAAGGTCCCTCACCAACGCTGCAAACGATCCTGTCACGAAATTGGTGTCGAGCAGGATTTGCTGGGCCCTGTTCAACGCGCTCAGGCGATTCTTGATCCGTTCAATATAATCGTCAATCGACGTCGCCGAATTTTTAGTCAGCATCATGATCGATTGCAATGTAGCAAAAAGATTGCGTAGCCGGTGATGGAGTTCGCGTGTGTGTAGCCGCAACTGTTCCTGCTGATCGACAGAATGGGTAATGTCTTTATTAACCCCGGTTAGCGTCGGTCGGCCGTTCGCTTCGAGATAATCACCATATCCCTCAACCCAGCGGATTTCGCCCGACGGCAATATGATACGAAAACGCGCTTCATATTTTTCGCCTGGCGCCGCCGCTGCACTCATGGCTTCGTTGACCGTATCTCGATCTTCCGGATGGACTCGGGCCATTGCACTTTCCACTTGGGTAAGTGCCTCGCCTGCATCCCCTCCCCATATTTTCATATAGGCGCCGCCCCATTCGATCATTCCCGTCTCAAGGTCGAGCCGAAAGCTGGCGATATCACTGAGGGCGAGAGTGAGGTCGAGATTGGACCGGTCGATGGCAGCATTTTTTTGCGCCTGTTCACGCAAACGGATCTCGCGACTCAACTCCAGTTCGCTCATCACGATAGCAGCCATGTTTGTCAGCTGATTGAGTTGGTTCTTTGTGACCCGGAATCGCGGGACCGTGTCTGCAAACCATAAGGCCCCCAGAACCATGCCATTCGGGGCGATCAACGGCGCACCGGCGTAAAATCGAATAGAGGGATCACCGCTGACCATAGGGTTGCGATCGAATTGCGGTTCAATCGATGCATCTTCAATGACCACGGGCTCGTGACTGTCGATCATCTGTGCGCAAAAGGATATATCGCGGCTCGCCTGTGTTTCTGCCAGACCTACCGCCGATTTGAAAATCTCCCGGTCTGCATCGAGCAGCGAGATTGACGCTATCGGCGCTGAAAAAATATCGGCGACCAGCTGCGTGATACGATCGAAGGCGATCGTCCGGGCATTATCCATTACCTGATAGCTGCGGAGTGTCGCCAACCGTTCGACTTCCATTGTCGGTTCCAACTCTTCAGTCATTCTGGTCACCCGCCTTCATGTCTAACCCTTTTTTGTCACTGACCCTGAAGCCGTCATGTTACAAACGATCAACTTGCGATCTTGTTGCATGCTGGTGGAACCACAGCGGCAAACGACCCCAAAGTCCAAAATGGATGAAAATAATCCAAGCGGAGCCTTTTGCATGAATTATGATGCTCGTGAAGAATTATTCGAAATGATTGAAAAGATCGGCACCACCATGCCGAAAACCGTAAATGATGAGGATTTGCAGGCCGGCCGGTTTCCGAATATTGGCCCCGGGCGTTACACTCCTGTCACCAGAAACGCAAAAAAGGCTGCGGAATCTAAATCTCGCAGCCCTTCTATTTTCCATCTTCCAGACAGCCTAGCGACGGGCCATCAAAGCGCCGACGATAAGCCCGAGGCCGGCGGTTGCAGCAATGCTTACGATCGGATTATCTTTGAACGTTGTTTGCGCTTTTTTGCGCCCCTTTGAACCGGCTTCGACGGCGTTAGCGCGCGCTGCATCAAACTTTGTCTTGGCGTTGGCACGCAATTCTGACGCGTTTGCCTGCGCATCGGCCTTGACGGATTTCGTCAAGGTTGCCAGATCATCTCTCAATGTTTGCAGATCCGATTTCACCGCGCCCATTTCTTCTGAATAATTGCCTGTCATTTCTTTTTCTCCATATTCTGTCTAATGATCTAATGGTAAGCCAACGAACGACAGCCAGATTGGTTCCGGATCACGACCACAAGCCAAAAATTTAAATGGCACCTGCCTAATGAAATTATGATGGAACCCTATTTCCAATCATGCGTAGGGAACCCATCACGGAGATATAAAATATGTCACTAGCTCAAAATCTGAAACCGCATCTTCCCTATCTACGGCGCTATGCGCGGGCTCTAACCGGCAGCCAAAAGAGCGGCGACGCATTTGTTAAGGCAACACTGGAAGCGATTATTGCCGATCCGGAGCCCGTTCCAGACGATAATGATGTACGCGTCCATCTATACCGTGTCTTTGCCAGTATCTGGGAGAGCGCGCATGTCAGGGTGACGGACGATCCAGACGACAGCACGGCACAGAACCGCTTGAACGCTATTCCCCCGATCAGCCGACAAGTGTTGCTATTGACCGCGCTGGAAGGTTTTTCTGTTAGCGAAGTCGCAAAAATTGCCGATGTGGGTGAGAATTCGATCAATGACCTGCTCGACGATGCTATTGCCGAGATTGACAAGGAAATCCGGTCCGATGTGCTGATCATTGAGGACGAGGCTCTGATTTCAATGGAATTGCAGCAGATCGTATCGGGGCTGGGACATCGTGTCTGCGGAACCGCGACGACCCACAAGGGAGCACTGGAAGCCGTTGCAAAAGCAAAACCGAGCCTAGTGCTCGCCGATATCCAACTGGCGGACGGAAGCTCGGGCATTGATGCTGTGAAGGATATTCTGGAACAGATTTCGGTTCCGGTGATCTTCATTACCGCATTCCCCGAGCGCTTGCTTACGGGGGAACGTCCCGAACCGACATTTCTGATCACCAAGCCATTTCAACCAAATGCTATTCGCGCTGCAATTAGCCAGGCACTGTTCTTTTCGACCGCGAAGCAGGACGCCTGATTTTAATCGCAGTTCCGATTGAAGAAACATTGCGCCACACTGCGGTTCAAACCAGCGAACCGGCAGTGTGGCGCTTTAATTACTAGCGTTCCCGGTCAAAGGATCGGGCAAGCTACGCTAAAATTTTGAAAATTTTGCTTGTGGGCGCCAGCCGATTTGGCTGTCGGCAAAAGATGCCTGAGTTAGGGCGCTATCTTCTCAACCGCGCCGATGATATTTTCCAGCGCCGTAGCGGTGAGATTATCATGGCCATCAGAGGCAGCGGTGAAACGCCCCTCTTCCAGAATGGCTTCCAGCGCCTTGCGCGCCCGCGAAACCCTGCTTTTCATCGTACCGACGGCACAGTTGGAAATATCTGCAGCCTCTTCGTAGGAATAGCCGCCAGCGCCGACCAGAATGATCGCCTCTCGCTGATCATCTGACAATTCCATCAATCCCCGCTGCAAGTCAGCGAGATGCAACGGTTCCTGCTGTGGCGCTGGAGCCGATAATATCCGCTCTGCTACCAGTTCGTCGTAGTTCGCGCTGAACTTCTTACGGCGCATGCTCGAGAAAAAAGTGTTCCGCAAAATTACGAATGTCCAGGCCCGCATCGAAGTGCCGGCAATGAACCGGTCCCGCGCAGCCCATGCTTTCAAGAGAGTGTCCTGCACAAGATCATCGGCCACATCGCGGTCACCCGACAGACTCCTGCCAAAAGCGCGCAAATGCGGAATGGCTTCCGTCAACTGCTGCTTGAATTGCGCCGGCGGTAACGCCTGGGGCTTATTCATTTTCGTCCGGCCGGCTGGAGTTGACGTCGCTATTGTCGCTATTGTCGTTCTCTTCCAGCTGATCCAAAAGCGCCAGCATGTCGTCGGGTAGTGGCTCGTCCAGAACACTCGAATACATGTCCTTGAGCCCAAGGCCTAATCTCTCTTGCATATCTTCCTTGCTTTTCACCGGCACATCCTTTGACCTTTGCCCTGTATCACCAGACTCCGGAGACTCTGATGTATCAGTGTAATTTTTATCCTGGCTTGCCAAATCATGCCTCGTGTTTTCCTTGCTCGAAGACAGAACACCCGATGTTCTGAAAGGTTGCATATAAATATTTCCGGATAATGTCCATTGGCGCGGAGCAATCTCTGTTATCCTGCGTTACATTGAAGTTATGAAAGAAAAATACAACATCTGGAGATTCTCTCGATGACGGATGGCGCTGACAATAAATTAGACCTGTAGATGGAAGGCGAAGGAAGCCGGGAACGCTCACGTCGTTTTCAGTCAGCCCAGCACGCATTTGCACAAACCGGCGATGTGGAAGGAAAGGCCAAAAAAGCAGCGCGTGCGTTGGAGAGTGATGAAGCGGAAGAGCCGAAAAAGCTCGAAAAGCCGCTGCCAAAACGAAGGCTGAGGACTGAAGCCGGTCGCCGTCCGGTAACATGGAGGCAGCCATCCGGACAAACCGCCTGGCGTTCGCTTCCTCTCGATTCTAAAAGATTATCCGGCTTTTGTGATGCCAAGAGAATTGAAGCTCTGAAACATCGTTCGAGCGACATTGGAAACAGTTTCGCCGGCCAGAATTTCCGAAAGATCGGTCCGTGCAAAGCCTTGCTGCGCAGACCAAAACCGCCCAACCACATGCAGTTGCGCAAATTGTCTGGTTCGCACCTCACGCTCATCCACTATGGTCACTCCGCTATGCCGCTCATCTTGCCAGATGCGGTGCATGAGAACGTTTAGAGCGGCCCGGTCACCTTCTATGCACTGCATGAAGTTGCACCCGTTACAAGCCAGTAGCCCGGTTATTGCAGCATGCCGACTATTTTCCATCGCAGCATTTTCGATCGCCAGAAAATCGCCCTGATCGATGCCGGGCGTCACGGTGCTGACAAAAATATAGGAGATAATCGGACGGGAGGCCACACATGACTTTCTATTGGCGGCGCTGTTCAAAGCCCGAGCTATCGCTACCAGATAGACTAGGCGCGATTGTTTCGCGCTGTCTTAACTTAGATTAGCCAACGTGTTCCTCATTCGACAGGTTGCTGATCGTCTAGCAGATCGGGGGAACCGTCATCCGATCGCTCTGAGTCCACCAGTTTCTCGACATGATCCTCCGGCGATACGTCAAACGCATCTTGAGCCAGCACTCTCGTCGGCTTTTCCCTGCTCGCCTTTTTAACGGGCTCGACTTTACTGACCGCATCCATCATTTGTGGTGGTCCATTGTCGAAGCGCAATCGATAGATCGGCTCCGGCAGGGCAAAGCCGCATTCTTCCAGTGCATTTTTGGTTACCCTGATGGCTGCGCCTCTAGCTTTGTTGAAATCGCTATTCCGCTGGTCAATCCAGCCATGAAAAGCAATCAGGATATTCGAATCACCGACTTCCCTTATTTCTGCGGTCGCTTCGGGATCGTCCAGAACAAAACTTTGGCCATTAATGGCCCTCAAACCCGTTTCGATGGCCGCTGCCGGGTCATCATCCGCATCGACGCCCAGTTCGAAACTGAACCGACGTTGCGGATTGCGGGTAAAATTCAATATCTCCGCCTTGAACACGGTGGCATTGGGAATCCGCAGATGGTTACCATCCAGAGTCATCAAAATCGTCGCGCGCGAGGTCAGCCGTACGACGCGGCCCTCCTGCTCGCCGACCCGCACATGATCATTGGCACGAAAAGGCTGGCGAATGCTCAGCATGATGCTCGACATATAATTGTCGACAGTGTCGCGCAGGGCAAACCCCACTGCCAGACCGATTACGCCGGCACCGCCAAGCACTGCGCCGAGCAATGCCGTCGCGTTGAGAATATCGAGGCCGATAAATATCCCGACCATGATGAAAAGAACGCGGACGAATCCGGAAATCAGTTCGGCCAGAAAGATATTCGGCGTGACGCGTTTCCAGAACCCCATGCGCGAAGCGAAAAAATGTCCGAGCAAGCCTACAAATATGGTGACAAGAAACGCAACCCCGATAAGCGGAAGCGCCGAAAGGAAATTCTGCAAACTGGCGCTGAATTTGTCGACAACCGGCTCAACGTTTCTGCCGACAGAAAGGTCGCGTTCGAATTGTGATTCGACCGTGACGACACCAGATACGCGCTGGGCAATGGCCTTCGCCCGGTCCGCTGATGCATTATCGGCTATTGGTCCGGACAGGCGAACGACGCCGGCATCAACCGCAACCGCTACACCGTCCAGCCCCTCAATTTCCCGAAAAATACCGCGCAACCGGTCCGCGATAGCAATATCGGTACTGCTGTCCGCCGCGGGATCGATGGCCGGTTCAGGATCATCGACCGGCTCGGGCAATTGCACCTGCGCACGCGCACTATAATCTGGAAAACCGCCGGTTACGGGCGCGGCGATCGCCATCGCCAGTAATAAGGCGGTCAGGAGCCCGCGATATAGAGACATAATATTCCAATCAGCAACATTCGCATACGCCATCGCATAGCAAAAGTTCCGGCAGACGGGAAAAATTTAGTTTGGAACCGACCGGCAGGTCCGATGTTGGTTGTTCATATTCAATACGAAACGAGGATGATATGACTAACAACGCCACCACGGACATTTTGAATGACGTTTTGGAAACTCTGATCGATTCCACGCATGGCTACGAAAAAGCGGCCGAGATTGCGGACCGGACCACGTTCAAGAATTTCTTCTCGCGCCGCGCGGCGTCTCGCCGCGCAATGGCCGCAGCTGTTCGCGAAGAAATTGCAAAATCCGGTGGTACACCGGAAAGCGACGGCACGATCTTGGCCTCCGCCCATCGGGTGTTCATGAATTTGAGTGCTGCCGTGCAGGACAATGACGAAGCCGCAATCGAATCAGTCGAGACCGGCGAAGAGTATTTGCGCAAGAAATTCGAAAAAGCGCTTACGCAGGATGATCTGTCGGTTTCGGCTAAGACTTTGCTGCGCAACTATCAGGGTGAACTGCGAGCAGACGGTCGCCTAATTGACCATCTCGAAGACGCGACTTCCTGAACAACGCACTTACAATCATATTTAAACAAGGGAATTTATCATGGAATATGGAATTGTTGGACTTCTGATTTTGGCTTTGGACATCTGGGCGTTGCTCAGCGTCTGGGGTAGCGGATCTTCGACCGGCGGCAAGATTATCTGGTCGCTGATCATATTAATTCTGCCGGTTATCGGCCTGATCTTGTGGTTCTTCGTGGGACCAAGAGGTTCTGCGCGGGCAATTTAACCACGCTGAAAACTGAACATTTACATCAAGCCCCGACATACGTCCCTTGTGGATGGATGGCGGGGCTTTTGATATAGAGTCAGGCGCGCAGCTCTGGCGAACCATCAGGAGACGATCATGGCAAAGGAAACATCCAGCACGAACCTGGCGAGTGAGCGAACGGATCTTGCCGAGGATCGTACCGAATGGGCTGAAGATCGCACGATTATGGCCAATGAGCGGACCTTCGCGGGCTGGATGCGCACTGGCCTGGCGGCGGTCGGGATCGGCCTCGGTTTCAATGCCCTGTTCGGTAAACTCGAACCGCTTTGGGTGCCCAAGGCCATCGCGACATTGTTCATGATCATCGGAATTTTCATTTTCTGGGTAGCCCAGCGCAATGGCTGCGCGGTGCAGGACCGTCTCAATTCGCATCATGCTACCCCGGTAAAACCTCACAATATGCGTATTGTCTCGGGTTTGATGGCGTCAGGTGCTATTGCCTTGATTGTCGCCATCTGGACGATGAACTTCGACCGCTGATTTGGCGTCAGACTGCAACCAATTTGCTGCTCGTCCGTAAATGGAGTGAACAGCAAATAAGGGAAAATGACATGCGTTATATTATCAGAACTATCGCCGCCGGAGCTATTTCGGTTGCCGCTCGAATCATCATCAAGAAAATTCAGCAAAAAAACGAAACGAAACCAAGCGAAACGGCTGTATAACCTACAGGCCAGATCGGTTGGCATTGTGAATTTTTAAACGATACCCGCGAACACATCATCGGACCGCTTCGGGTCTAGGATATCATTGTCCGCCAGCCAGGCTTGTACGGCGCTGACATCGGGAGTCTGATAAAGTCTGAGTTCACGGCCCGACTTCTTGAGGGCGTCTATGGTAGCGATCAGCGAGTTGGTTTCCTCTAGCGAGTGACGGACGTCACTTTCTTCTACCCCCAGATGCTCCGCCAGCAGATCATTCCGAACGCTAGCTATCTGACTGGGCACCCGGTTATCGTCAACGTCTGAAGCATCGATAGCGACATCACACTCGCTGTCAAAACCAAGCGAACGATTGTTAAAATTTGACGACCCTACGCGAATATACTGGTTATCGACGATCAATATCTTGGCATGAACATAGATTGCCCTACCTGCAGCGTTGAACGGGTGGAACATACGGAACCGGTCATATTTGTCCTTTGCTTTTATCGCTTCAAAAAGACGCGCCCGGGTGGAGTCCATAATCTCTGATTCAAGCCAGCCTTCCGCGCTTTGCGGATTGACAATCACGACTTCCGGTCCGTCCGGCTCCGAAAGTCGCGCAGCGATGGCAGCGGCGATTCTGGCAGAAGCAAAATATTGACTTTCCGCATAGATAAAATGTTTCGCGGCAGCGATTAGATCGAGAAACAGGCTTTCGATTTCGTTGATGCCCCGCTGATCGTCCATTTTCGGCAAAGTGCGCGCGATGGCGATCGGGCAATCGGTAAAATCCGGATCCAGATCCGCAGGCCAGCAGTCGGCTGTTGCGGTGACCGCTTTGGTCGGCTTGCCGCCAGCAGCCTGCCAATGCTGCACGGCATATTCCGCTAAAGCACCGGCAACGTCTCCCTGAACCACCATCGCCGCATCATGCCAAGGGCCGGCATCATTGCCATCCGGCTGGAGGCGATGGTTCTGGCTGTCATTGTGCGCGCGCGTATCCCAGCGATTATTCGTGACATCTATACCACTGCAAAACGCTGTATCTTCGTCGATGACGATGACTTTTTGATGATGCGCTGCTCCCACGGGGTGGTGGGAATCGAGTTTGAAATGCACTCGTGGGTGAAAATACCAGCGAATAAGCGTCATCAGTCCGTTTACGCGAAAAAAGGATTTCAGAGCCCCAGTATCCCAGCGCAGCACATAGATCTCAAGATCACGATTATTCTTGAGCAGCCAGTCGAAATAGGCACCGATCTTCAGGGGCCCCTCCGGCTGTTCCGCCGTGTCATGCATCTCCACCCGTTCGTCAAAATCCCAACCCAGCAGCATTATGCGCTGTTTGGCCTGAGCGAGCGACTTTCGCACCGCACGAAAATAGTTCTCGCCATCGATGAGAACTGCAGAGCGGTCTGCATATTCGACGCGCCAGCAATTTTTCCCTGGCTTGAATATTTTCGACATAGACGACCAACCTTTCCAGCGGGATCGAGTTCCCGGTTGCCTACCGTTATATGCAACCGTTCTGTTATTTGCGCGTATATAGCGCATGAACAGCCAAGTAGATCAGTCGTTTAATACCCTTCAGATATTAGCCGCGCAATTGCGTTCGATGTGGGAAGGCATTGTCAGCCTCCTGCCTAATCTGGTTATCGCCATTCTGTTGATGATTTCAACATGGATTATCGCCAGGTTCGCAACAAAAATTGCCGATCGCTTGACCAAAAGAACATCGATGCGGCCGTCCTTGCGTGAGCTGGTCGACACATTGGTGAGAATCGCAATCTGGATGGTTGGCTTGCTAGTTGCCCTGACGATTCTACTGCCTGATCTAACGCCCGGAAGTCTGATCGCCGGTCTCGGCATCGGTACGGTCGCCATCGGCTTTGCCTTTCAGGATATTTTCGAGAATTTTCTCGCTGGGATTTTAATCATGGTGCGGGAGAAAATGCGGATTGGCGATTATATTTCTTGTGAAGGCATTGAAGGCAAAGTGGAACAAATTCTACTGCGGGAAACGCATATCAGGAAGCTGTCAAACGAATTGACCATCGTGCCAAATTCTGTTCTCTTCAAAAATCCGGTCGAGATACTGACGGACCGCGACCGGCGGCGGCATTCAGTTGTGGTGGGCGTTTCCTATGACACTGACTTGGATGAAGCGCGCGATGTTATTCGCGCAGCCGTCGAATCTACAGACCTCGCTGACGGCCAGAAACCAGTCGACATATTTGCCTGCGAATTCAACTCCAGTTCCGTAGACTTCAAGCTTCGGTGGTGGTCGGGTTCAGCCCAGCGCGACATGCATGACAGCCGCGATCAAGTCATCCGGTCCGTAAAACGCGCGCTGGACGACGCGAACATCGAGATTCCGTTTCCCTACGTCACCCATACATTCAAAGAGCCCATCCCTTTGGCCTCGCAGGAAAATCAATGATATTTCACCGCACACAGCAGAAGCGGACGCAGGCTGCGGCACATTTTATTGGTGCGGCGCGGAGAAAGCTGATGTCTGATTCTTGGTCATTTGAGAATCAACTCGAGTCAGTGGATGTCCATCTCGATAACGGTACTCAAGTCTGTCTACGGCGCGTCCGGCCTTCAGATATGGGTGAGATTGAAAAAGGCATCAGCCAGATGTCCGACCAGAGCCGCTATTTGCGTTTTTTCTCTGGATCCAAAACCATGCCATCGTCGGTGATCGAACGGTTGGCGAGTGTCGATGGAATCAATCATCTCGCATGGGGGGTGATCAATATGGACGAGGAAGGACATCCTGCTATTGCGGCTGCGCATGTTTTTCGCGACGCCGATAACGGCGACACCGGGGAGTTCGCCATTGCGGTATTGGACCAATATCACGGACTGGGTGTCGCCAGGATCCTTATGACAGCGATATTTCTCGATTGCTATTGCGAGGGCCTGAGGCAGTTGCGGATAGACATGCTCCGCGACAATAAAAAAGCCTATGGTCTGATACGGTCGGTCGGTGCCACGCCCAGCGCAATGGAAGGGTCTGTCGCTCAATATAGTCTGGTCATCAAGGACGCGATTTCGGCTCTGCAGAAAATGCACAGCCCGACCGCCATACCGGATATACTCACCGCTTTTTCGGCTGTTTGAACGGCGAGCCATGTCGCAAAACAAGGCTAGTCAAAGAATATTGAAAACCCTGCAACCAACGGATCGTCGCCGCGTTGTATAATGTAATCTATGGGCGATGTTCGAATTCACCTTCGACCCAAAGGTTTGCGCCGGATAATGCGATCACGACGAGTAGTGTATGTCGTCGGTCGCGTTATCCGGCCTTTCACATATGCAGCCTCGATATCGGGAAATTACCCGCCTGACCTGTCGACAACCTTTTGCGACCTGGCTTTCAGATCTTTTATATCCGGTTTGTGGACAATAGTGTCCAGCGCTCTGGCCAGAGCATCTCTTGACGCGTCTGCGGCGGCCAAAGAAAACAAATCGGGCCAAGACTTTGCAAGCGCCAGCAAACACAACTGGATACGCTGCTGAACCTCAACCATAGCAGCACCGTCCCGCGCAATTTTGATAAAGAAATCGGTGAACAGGTCTCCCACCTCCATCTCCGGGCCGTGCACTCTTGAATATTTGGCATCTTCGGGCTCGGCACTGGCTTCCGCCAGGACTTCGAAACAACGCAGGCCGCTATCCAATACTGAAATGGCGGTGCCCGGATCGTTCACCGCGGGAGATAGTGCGCGGGAGGCTATTTCGGACAGAACCACCAGTCCAAAGCGAGGGTCCTGATCGAAGCTGCGGTCATGTTCGACCAATATGCCATCACGGAAGGGTTGCAGATCGGCTGCCTTCGCGCCTTCACCAGACAGATAGAGCAATGGCCGAGCCGGATATATAAGCTTGCCCGGGTGAATGGTCAGATAAACGGTCACATCTTGTTGCTCGGCGGCTTCCTGCAGCTGACTCATATCAATCGAAGTCACAACACCGCTGGCGATGTCGCAACTGATCGGCAAAGCGTCCTGCGGTATCTCGACTGGCCGCTGTGCGTTCAGATAGGGGTGCTGGCCATGCCAGCGCAGTGCTTTCGAGGTGGCCTGCTCCACCCGCTCGATAAGATCATTCATTCGCCCAAAGGTGGAAAGCTGCTGTATCCAGTTGATCAGGGTTCCGGAAATGACCACAATTACGGTGATCGTCGCAAAAAACAGGATGATACGGCCCCGATCATCATAATAGCCAGAGGACAATCCGATGATGCCCACGATGCTGAACAGGAACGTGCCCAAGAAGGTCGACAATGCATTTTGTGACCGATCATCGGCAAGCATGAGAGCGATGGTTCTGGGGGTCGCGGTGCTGGTGGCCGACCCATAAGCCGACACCATGATCGACACAGAAAAAGTGATAACCGCCAGCATGCTGGACGCCAGAATCGTTAATATGTCACCAACCGATCCGCTGGCGATCTCGAGGTCGGCTTCATAAGGGATCAATGGTCCCACCCACTCTGCGGCAGCGGCAGCGGCAATCGCGCCAACGCTGAAAAGCATCGCCCGGAACCAGATTTTTTCCGGCAACCGCGAAATATATTTCTTCAATGCCAATATCATGAGCCGCTCTTTTTCATCTGTTTACTGGGTGTGGCCTTGGATACCCGCGATATCCGATCCCCGTCAGTGCCCCAGGCCCCATTCTGAACATATCGACCGTTAGCGGGTTTTTCTCACCCCTGCCAGCGCGGCTTGCCGTCTTCGGGCAACGCCTTGGCAATAGACTGGATCACCAGAAGTCAAAACGACAGATCAGGTCTTTAATTTACTATCGATCGGCATTAGGCAGCGATGCTATTGATTATGCTATAAACATCACACGACAGGAAATAATATGGTCGGCATGAAGACGGTAACCGTGGCACTCGCTTTGTCCATTTTATTGGCAGGCTGTTCGGGTGGTGGTTCTGAATCCGGGGACCCAGCATCCGGCACAATCGAAACGACCGCTTCCGAATCAACACCGCTTGGCGATAGCGGTCCACCGGGTGCTGACGACGTCGCAACACTGGACGGCGTTGCCTATACAAGCCTGACCGGCGATCCCGCCGCTGGCAAATCCGCCTTCATGCAATGCCGCACCTGCCATGTGGTCGATCCGGGCATGAACCGGGTCGGCCCTTCACTGGCAAATATTGTCGGCCGCAAAGCCGGTTCCGTGGCAGGCTTCAGATATTCCGAAGCCAATGCCAATAGCGGCATCACCTGGACAGAAGAAAAATTATTCCAGTTTCTGGAGAAGCCCCAGCGGGTCATGCCGAAGACCAGAATGATTTTTGCCGGAATGCCCGACGTGCAGAAACGCGCCGACGTCATTGCCTACCTTAAAAACCCCGACTGATCAGGCTTTCCAGCATCCGGCCAGATGGTCGTCAGTCATCCCGATCGCCTGCATATAGGCATAGATGATAGTGCTGCCGACAAAGCTCATGCCGCGTTTCTTGAGCGTTTTTGATATGGCATCGCTGATCGGGGACGTGCTCGCCATATCGGAAAAATACTGGGGCCGGTTGACCTGCGGCGCGCCATCCAGATGGCTCCAGAGCCAAGCATCAAAGCTGCCAAATTCCTCCTGAATTTCAAGAAACACCAGCGCGTTCTTGCGGGCCGAGTAAATCTTGAGCCGGTTGCGGATGATGCCCGCATCTTGCCGCAGCGCTTCCAGCTCGCCATCTTCCATTACAGCGCAACGTCCAATGTCGAAACCGTAAAAGACGCGGCGATAGCCGTCGCGTTTGCGCAGCACCGTCTCCCAGCTCAGGCCAGCCTGCGCGCCCTCCAGAATCAGATTTTCGAACAGCAGCCGGTCATCGTGAACGGGCACGCCCCATTCGCGGTCGTGATAATCGCCGTAGAATTCCTTGCCCGGCTGCCCGCCGAAGCACCGGTGTTTTCCGTCCGTTCCTATCACTGTCATGAGACAGGGTTAGCGGCAGGGCCTATGTCGAGCAATTCTATTCGGCAGGCTGAATTTCCGGTGCGTGCCCCTTGTCAGCGGTCCACCAGCCGATACGGCGCTTGATCCGGTTCAGCAGACGAGGGACTGGCGCATTGCGATCCATCCACTCCGCATATTCCTTGTAAGCCGGGTCGCTCAGCAGATGCTTTTCTTCGGTCTTGGCACGCCAGTAATATACTCCGCTAACCACCGCTATCAGCACCGTATTGCGCACAAAATCTGTGAGACTGCCCGAAGTCACCAGGAACGGCATGGTCGCCAGCCACCAATAGGCATTTTTCGCAACATAGGCGGGATGCTTGGTCCAGCTGTAAGGACCGTGCGTTAGAATGCCTCGATGGGTCAGGTTGGAAAAGCGCAGGCCGAAGGCGACCGTTGCCAAGGCGTAAATCGCGGTAAGAAAAACCAATATTCCACCCCAGATCCAGAGGATGGTTGTCTGGCCTTCGAACCAATAGGCCCAGTCAGCGGTGTTGATATGATAGTTGAGCGGCCCGTCATCGCCCATGAGAATGAACGGCGGATAGCAGATCAACGCGGCAACCCAGCCCGCCATATAGGGATTTGCCGTGCGGATATGCGCGTCTAGCGGCTTCATTGTCAGCAGATAGCCAACCGTTGCAAACTGGACGTCGACCACAAACATCGCGATGATCAGCCAATGGGCGATCGCCACCGGATTGCCGGCCAGTGCAACGAGATCAAGCCGGACCAGATCGGCGAAACCGCCCGGTACGATCGAGAGCATGAAGGCGAGAAAAAATCCCTTCACCGCCCAGGCGCGTAAGTGGTGGAAAATCTGTTCCCGATCAAATTCGCTTCTCCTGCCCGTTAGCAGTTGTCCAAAATGCCAGGCTCCGTCACGCGGTTCGATGGTAAAACGGTCCATGAACAGGACATAGGGGATCGACAGCACGAACAACCAGGGTGCGGCTGTTTCCATTATTTCCATCGAGAATTGATACTGGCCGGTCCAGTACCAGCGCCCGACGCAGTATATTGTCGCGATAATCCCCCAAGTTGCCCAGAGGCCGGCGAGCTTCACCAGACTAACATCGAATGTGCCTTTCAGTGGCTTCGGATTGTCCCAGTCCATCCCGGTGGAAGACCGCAAATGCACCTTGTCCATCAGTAATGACCAGATTACCATAGGCACCGCGCATGCCAGGCAGGCGGCGAGTGCAGAATAGGGGCCGTCCAAGCCATATTGCCGGGCGATCAGGACCCAGGATGCCAGTCCGATCAGGCCAGCCACGCCTACGCCATGGGAAACCGCCGACTGCGGGCGCGGATCATCGCTTCTGAATTTTTGTCCAAACATGCGCCTCCTGTAACCAATATTGGTAAGCAAGCGGTGAACAAGACGATTTCAGCCAAATAATCCCAGTATGAGCCTAGCAAAATCGCCGCACTTCCTCTATATCTCCCTGTAAAGGTGGATAGAAATAATTTGATGGCAAAATACGGAAATCGCATGAAGAATATCGGGCTTTCGCTTTCGGTGGTGTTCCTGGTGGCTGCTTGTACCAACGGTGATGACGCACAGGCAACGGGCAGCACGGCTGAAGACGTGCAGGCTCTCGCCGACATTTCTCCGATAGATCGCAAGCCTTTCGAAACGACCGCAATCGCCAGCTTTGATGAGCCGTGGGCGATGACCTTCCTTCCCGATGGCCGGATGTTGGTCAGCGAAAAAGCGGGCAAGCTGCAGTTGGTCGATGTCAAGGGGCAGAAAACCGAAATCAGCGGTGTACCCGAGGTTGCATACGGCGGTCAGGGCGGCTTTGGCGACATCGTGCTCGCTCCGGATTTCGCGACCAGCAATATAGTCTATTTGAGCTGGGTGGAGGCCGGGGACAGCGACACTCGCGGTGCCGTAGTAGGTCGCGCCACGCTGGATCTGGCTGGCGAAAAGCCGGCGTTGAAAAATCTCAAAACTATCTGGACTCAAAAGCCAAAAGTGACCGGTAAGGGGCATTATTCCCACCGCATCGCATTTTCACCCGACGGCAAATATCTGTTCATCGGTTCGGGCGACCGGCAGAAATTTGATCCTGCACAGGACATGGCCGCCAATCTCGGCAAGATTGTCAGACTCTATCCGGACGGCAGCGTGCCCAACGACAATCCTTTTGTCGATCAGGAAGACGCACTTCCCGAGATATGGTCGCTGGGCCACCGCAATATTCTGGGTCTCGCTTTTGATAAAGAGGGACGGCTCTGGAATCAGGAAATGGGTCCGAAAGCTGGCGATGAACTGAACCTGGTTCAGCGCGGTGCCAATTATGGCTATCCGATCGTCTCGGAAGGCGATCATTATGATGGCAAGAAAATCCCCAACCACGACACCCATCCCGAATTCGAGGCGCCAAAAACAGCCTGGATACCGACGATCGCACCAAGCGGATTGATCTTTTATTCAGGCAAGATGTTCCCCGCATGGCAGGGCAGCGCGTTTGTCGGCGGCTTGGCTAGCCAGGCGCTGATTCGTGTCAGTTTCGATGGCGATAGCGCCAAGGAGGCCGAGCGCTTTCTGATGGGTGCCCGTATTCGCGAAGTGGAACAGGGGCCCGACGGCGCAATCTATGTGCTCGAGGACGGCGAAGGCGGCCGGATGCTCAAGCTGACGCCCACAAAATAACCCTTTGCTGCAAAGAGCCTATTGCGAGGCGGCGGTGGTCGTTCCTGACAAGTCGCTCAGAAATTGGCGCACGCGCTTTGCATTGGCGCCAAGATCATGCACGCCGACGCGGCTGACCGAGCGCATGTCGATGATGCTCGCTGCGCCATTTTCCGCTGAACGGGCACGAATGACGACATCATCCTTGAACCGGAACAGCGAAATCGTGTCGGTTGCTTCCAGCTTGCCAGCAGCCGGATCGACGCTGACCACTTTCCAGCCGCGATCTTCTGCCAGTCTTTTGGCTTTCTCGATCACCTCGGCAACTGGCTCGTCAATACGCACGGAGCGGATGTCCGGATAGGCATCCTGATGCACCGTTGCCCAGCGTTGGCGCGGGTTCATGCCGCGCATGTCACTGTCATCCGCACCAGGGATATTGTCCCAATTATCAGCCCTCAGGGTCAAAGCGGTGAACTGTGGCGGGTCAGCAAGATCGGTGGTGATATCGTGAATGGCGGGGAGCGTAGCAATAGCGATAACATAAGGTATCCAGAACCCCAGGAAACCAAGCGTTGCGATCATGCCCAGTCCCAGTAAGGGCCAGCGCGTCTTGCGGCCTTTACGCCGGTTCAGCATGATGAAGACTATTGCCAGAATGAGCGTGAGCAAGGCTACCAACAGAATCCATGGTATCGCTGCCAGACCGGCTTGCCAGCCCCAGACACCCATGCCTCCGCCGACAGCGGCAACGACAAATGCCAGTGGCGCGCCCAGGCCGAGCAGCAGTATGAGCCAGCCCTTGGGGTCGCGGCGCAGCGACTCCAGTTTGACCGGCTTGGCTGGTGCAGCCGCCGGTGGAGTTTTGCCAGTCGATGGTTCGGTTGGCTTGTTCTGGTCCATAACGCGCAAACTCCCTTAACAGATCAATCTTTTAGCTGGCGCTTCGCGATCATGCAATTGCAACCTATGTGGCTCGACATTTACCTCAAAGCGGAGTAGCGCGCGTTTTTCCTGATAGACGAGACCCACGAATTGGCCACCATCATTCCTCTCGCCGAAATCGACCCGCAACTTGTCGAGGCCCTGCTAGACTCCGCCTTTGGCTCGGACCGGCATGACCGGACCGCCTATAAGTTACGCGACGGCATGGACATGCTCGAAGGCCTGTCGCTTGCCGCGGTGGATCAGGAAAAGCATGAATTGCTCGGGTCCATTCAATGCTGGCCCGTCGCACTGACCGACGAAACCGGCAAGAAACACCCTATGATCATGGTCGGTCCGGTGGCGGTCTACCCGGATTTTCAGCGCGAGGGTATTGGCCGCGCGATGATGGCGGCACTGCTACAAGAAATTCAGCCCAATGATCCGCTGCCACTGGTGATGATCGGCGACCCCGAATATTATGAACGCTTCTTCGGATTCACGGCCGAGGGCACCAGCGGTTGGATGCTGCCGGGGCCATGGGAACCCTCGCGGTTGCTTGTGCGCACCAACGCGGCACAGACATTGCCGAAGACCGGCACGCTCGGCCCCTGGACAAGATAGCGAGTCTAAGCCTTTACAGAAATGGCGCCGGGCAATAGTCCGTTTACATGCCCTACACGCCACCTCCAGAACTTGCCTCGCTGTCCATCGCCGAAATTGCGGAATTGGCCGAAGCGCAGAAACTCCCCCCCGTCGATCAATGGGATCCGCAAGAGACAGGTGATAGCGAGATGCGTATCGCCGCCGACGGCAGCTGGTATCATCAAGGCGATCCGATCAAACGGCCAGCGATGGTGCGGGCTTTTTCCAACATTTTGCGGCGCGAAGCGGATGACAGCTATGCAATGGTCACACCCTACCAGAAGCTGAGTATCATCGTCGACGACGCACCTTTTGTCGCGGTGGAATTGGAAAGCGAAGAAAGCGGCGCCGAACGGACGCTAGCGTTCAGGCTAAACACTGACCATCTGGTGGTTGCGGGTGCAGATCACCCGCTCCGATTTGGCGCGGACAAGCCGCAGCCATATTTGACAGTGCGCGACGGGCTGGAAGCGGTGCTGGCAAGGCCGGTCTATTACGAGCTCGCGGAACTGGCGCTGGAAGATGGTGCCGATCCTCTCGGCATCTGGTCCGCAGGAGCATTTTTCCCGATAGCGACCGATTCATGACATTGCGCGACCAGCTCGAGCAGGCACTGGTGAAGGGACATGAGAATGATCTCGATCATCTGCTCTACAACGAACGGGACCATATCGACAATTTAAAGATTCTGCGTGACGCAGCGGTGCTGATTGCGGTCACCGATCGGCCCGATCCGGGCGTGATTTTCGTCCAGCGACCTCAACATATGCGCAACCATCCCGGGCAGGTTGCCTTCCCTGGTGGCAAGATCGATCCCGGCGACATCGACCCGATCGACGCGGCGTTGCGCGAGGCGCACGAGGAAGTCGCGCTGGATCGCAGCCATGTCGATATTATCGGCCTGACCGACAGCTTCCAGTCTGGCAGCGGTTATAACATCCAGCCGGTGCTGAGCGTCATCCCGCCCGACCTCCCGTTTGTCGCCGATCCTGGCGAAGTCGAAAGCTGGTTCGAGGCACCGCTCGAATTCCTGCTCGATCCCAAAAACCGTACCACTCATGAAGGCACTTGGAACGGTCGCAAGCGCCATTATTATGAAATCTACTGGCAGGATTATCGTATCTGGGGGATTACCGCAGGGATTTTGAATAATCTTGGAAAAAGGCTGGACTGGTGACCATGAAGATGCCGTCGGCAGAATGGACAGAAAGACGCGGCCTCGCAGAGCTGATTTCGGCGCTGGATGGTCAGGCACGCTTTGTCGGCGGGGCGGTGCGCGACACATTACTGGGGTTCGCGGCCGAGGATATTGATGTCGCCACATCGCTGCTGCCAGAAGATGTGATGGAGCGACTGACTGCCGTCGCGATCAAGACCGTTCCCACCGGTATCGCACACGGTACCATCACCGCCGTGCTGCCAGATGGGCCGGTCGAGATCACTACATTGCGGCGGGATGTGTCCACCGATGGGCGGCGAGCCACAGTCGCCTTCAGCGATGACTGGAAAGAAGACGCAGCGCGCAGGGATTTCACGATCAACGCGCTTTCCGCCGATCCGCAGACGCTGGAGGTTTTCGACTATTTCGGCGGTCTCGAAGATCTGAAAAATCTTCGTATCCGATTCATAGGCTCGGCGGCAGAGCGGATCGCCGAAGATCATCTGCGCATCATGCGCTACTTCCGGTTTCTGGCGCGCTTCGGCCAACAACAGGTTGAGGACGATGCATTCAACGCCTGCACCGCCGCAGCAGCGAAGCTCGAGACACTTTCCCGCGAGCGAGTGGCGGACGAGCTGTTGAAACTGCTTGCCACCGAAGACCCCCGATTTGCGGTAAGCCAGATGCTGGATGCCGGGATATTTGAGCATATCATCGCGGAAGTCGCCCCGGATTCGCCGAACATATTTGGCAGGCTCATCAAACGCGAGCAACGGCATCAGGTCGCACCCGGCGCTATCCGACGGTTGGTGGCTCTGCTTCCCAGGGATAAAAACAGAGCCAGTCAAATAGCCAAGAGCCTGAAGCTGTCCAAAAAACAGCAGAGAGCGATTGGAGAACGACTTGCTGCCGGAATTAACGAAAACACCAAAGTTCAAGCGGCGAGTCTGACGGACATCCGCGCCTTTGCCTATCGCACAAGCGCAGACACAGCTCGCGATGCGGCGCTCCTGTTCGCGGATGATAGCGCCCTGCCCGAAATGCTGGCACAGCTTGAAGGCTGGCAGCCACCTGTCTTTCCGCTAACCGGCGGCGACTTGATCGAACAGGGTTTGAAGCCCGGTCCGATAGTTGCGAAGAGTCTGGCGAAAATCGAGGCGGTGTGGATTGCGAACGGATTTCCGGATGAACAGTGGGTTCGTAAATTCCTCGCAGATCAGGATGTAACGCTACTGTGATGAACCGGAAAAACCGGTGGTGACAAAATTGATATTTGCGGCAGGAAAAACTATCTTGAATAGTGCCGATAAGGAGAGACGAACCATGACGGACAATGCGGACAACAAAGGCCTGGTCGGGTTGATCCCCTCCCCGCGCAATGATGCCCCCACCCATTGCACGGCGGCAGACTATGATCGGCTCTATCAGGAGAGTATCACCGATCCGGACGGCTTCTGGGCCCGTCAGGCAGAGCGCCTGGACTGGCAGACAGCTCCCGCAAAAATTGCCAACTGGGCCTTCGATCCCGTTTCAATCAAATGGTATGAAGACGGTGTGCTGAACATCTGCCACAACGCAGTCGACCGCCATGTTGCTGCCGGCAAAGGCGATGTCACCGCGCTGATTTTTGAACCCGACGATCCGAAATCCCCCGGCCGCACGATCACATATGCCGAACTGCAGGCCGAGGTCATCAAAATGGCTAATTGTCTGAAAAAACTGGGCGTCAAGAAAGGCGACCGGGTGACTATCTACATGCCGATGATTCCCGAGGGCGCCATTGCCATGCTGGCCTGCGCCCGCATTGGCGCGATCCACAGTGTGGTATTCGGCGGCTTCTCCCCGGATGCTCTGGCCGGTCGGATAGAGGATTGCGACAGCAAGTTCGTGATTTGTGCGGATGCCGGTCGGCGCGGCGGCAAAACTGTGCCGCTGAAGACAAATGTCGATGCCGCGCTGGAGAAGGTGTCGGTCGACGCCGTGCTGGTGATCAACCATACGGACAGCGATGTCAGCATGGCCGCAGATCGCGATCACTGGTATCATGAAATTTCGGGCGACGTCGCTGCGGATTGTCCCTGTGAACCGATGAACGCAGAAGATCCGCTATTCATTCTCTATACCTCCGGCTCTACCGGCAAGCCCAAAGGCGTGCTGCACACGACCGGTGGCTATGCGGTCTGGGTCGCGACGACCTTTCATTATACGTTCGACTACCAAGCCGGTGAGGTTTTTTGGTGCTCGGCCGATATCGGCTGGGTGACCGGACACAGCTATATCGTTTATGGCCCACTGATCAACGGCGCGACCGAGATGATGTTCGAAGGCATACCCAACTACCCTGATTTCGGCCGTTTCTGGGAAGTGGTCGAAAAGCACAAGGTCAATATATTCTACACCGCTCCAACCGCTATTCGCGCGCTGATGCGCGAAGGCGACGGACCGGTTAAAGCCCATGACCGTTCGTCAATCCGCCTGCTCGGCACGGTCGGCGAACCGATCAATCCGGAAGCTTGGCGCTGGTATTATGATGTAGTCGGCGAAGGCAAGTCACCGATCATCGACACCTGGTGGCAGACCGAAACCGGCGGCATCATGATCACTACTCTGCCCGCCGCGCATGGCATGAAACCGGGTAGCGCCGGCAAGCCGTTTTTCGGTGTCCAGCCGCAACTCGTCGATGGAGAAGGTCAGGTTCTCGACGGCGCGACCGACGGCAATCTGTGCATTACGGCGAGCTGGCCGGGGCAGGCGCGCAGCGTCTATGGCGACCACGAACGGTTCATCCAGACCTATTTCAGCACCTATAAGGGCAAATATTTTACCGGCGACGGCTGCAAGCGCGATGCCGATGACTATTACTGGATCACCGGCCGAGTCGATGATGTGATCAATGTCTCGGGCCACCGAATGGGGACGGCAGAAGTTGAATCCGCGCTGGTCTCTCACCCCAAGGTCGCCGAAGCGGCAGTCGTCGGCTATCCCCACGATATCAAGGGACAGGGCATTTATTGCTATGTCACATTGAATGCAGGCGAGCCCTCATCCGAGGACCTGGTGGCCGAACTACGGCTTCACGTTCGTAAGGAAATCGGGCCGATCGCCACACCCGATCATCTGCATCTGACCCCTGCTTTACCCAAAACCCGGTCCGGCAAGATCATGCGACGTATCTTGCGTAAAATCGCCGAGAATGAGCATGGCGCTCTCGGTGATACATCGACGTTGGCCGATCCGAGTGTGGTCGATGCGCTGGTTGAGGGCAGACTGAATAAATAAATATGTTGGCCTGCGAAGGCAGCTATCCGGCTCCACGCGGTCAGGCTTGGCGCATATGGGAGATGGGCCCCTGCCTTCGCAGGGGCACTCGATTTCAGCTAACCATCAAAGCCGACAAAAACAGCGGCCTCGTCCACCGATTTGCGCGTCGATACCACGGCGTTGGCCGGAAAACTCTCGTCCGGCCAGCCCAAGGCTATGCTTTTCATTATCACCTGATCGTCGGCGATCCCGGCGTGCTCGCGGACGACAGGCGATTGCATGATACCCTGGCTGTTGATGACGGTGCCGAGACCGCGCGACCATGCCGCGTTCACCAGCGCAGTCGCTACCGCACCGCAGTCAAATGGCGTGTCATCGCTGCCATCCACCGCACGGTCATAAGTAATGATCACGCATACCGGCGCATCGAACTGCCGGAAGCCCCGCATAACCCAGTCTTGCCGGGCGTCCTTGTCGTCGCGCTCGATTCCCATCGCCGAGAATAGCTGCTTCGCCACGCCAATCTGCCGCTCGCGATGCTCGCCCGCGAATGCCTGACCTTGACGGAACTCGCGCGACTGCGGCACACCGGCCAGCATCCGTTCGGTATTGCCCGCACGAATTTTCTCCAGTGGTTCGCCGCTAATGACGTAGAAATTATAAGGCTGCGTATTCATCGACGATGGCGCGCGCATCGCCAGCCCGAGGATCTCCCCGATCAGCTCTTTCGGCACGGGTTCCGGCTTATACCCGCGTATGCTGCGGCGGCCGAGGACAACTTCGTCAAACTGCATGGGAGTCTCCGTTTACAAATATCCATCGCTGGCTAGCGGACAAATGCCGCTGTGCAAACCTCGATCCTCATCATTATGGCAGCTATTGTCTGTTGCAAGCGCATGTGCGGCGAGACCGTCACTCTATTTGGGTGCACAATTGCGACAATCTGTTAAGCCATAGCCCATGAAAGAACATTTTGAACGCCACAAACAGGCATGGACCAGCGAAGAGATCCAGAAGCTTCACGCTTTTGCGAAAAAAGGCATGACGCTCAAAGCCATTTCCAAGGCGCTGACCCGCAGCGAAGAATCGATCCGCGCACGGTCGAAACTGGACAAGGTGAAAATTGCCAAAAAACGCTGATCTTCGGCAATAGTTGACGCCCGATATACAGCCTGGCCTTTAATCTGGGCTGGATACAGAAATTCTGGATCGCAGCAACAGAGTAGCCTGAGCGTATAAATTTGAATCACGATGGGCACGCGCCATCAATTGCGCCCCATCGACAACAGCGAGGCAAGCGTTTGCTTCTTCCTCAGGGTTTCCGATATCTGCTATGCTGCCATCTTTGAGGCCGAGTTCGAATGTGTCGGTTAGCCAGGCTAGATTGGCTTGATGGAAGGTCATCAGATCGTCGACAATTTCTATTTGCAGGCTCTCGCGGTCGATATTGAGCGCAATCGACATACAAATAGACTCTCCTTCCTCAATGAAGGAACCCGTTTCTATAATATAGGCCATCAAGCGATCGCCGGCGCGACTTTCATTGCCGGCTGTATGGTCCAGGAACGAGTATATCTGACCAGAGAAACGCCTGAATATTGCGCCTATCAGCTCCGACTTTGACGAGAAATGATAATAAATGCTCGACTTTTGAATCCCGACGTCACGGGCGATCTGATCTAGGCTAACGCCATTATATCCTCGCTTGCGGACTGCTTGGGCAGCGGTGTCCATGATCGCTATTCTGGTACTCATCCCGCGCCCATAACAGCAGGTTCAGGTTATGTAAAATATAGTATGTCTGCCGTGAATTTTAAAAATATCGGACATTAATGTTAACGATAACCCCCTATTCTTGGTTGACTACCAACCGGTCGGTCGATACGGGCTCGAAAGTCGAGTATGTGACAGGAGTAAATATGCGTGAGTACAAAGATATAATTTCTATGGATGCCGACCGTGGCAATCCAAATGATCGCTACCTCAAACAAATTAAAGCACCGGCTTCAAATATCGAGATAGACGAGAGTCGTAATATTGATCCGGCCAGAACGGCTGCGCTCTTGTTGAAAAGTCGCGCCGTCGCAGTGGAACAATTACGAGACAGCAAACTTCATATCGACGATATCTCCTGGCACATATTGCTGGATCTGATCGTTTCAATGGACACAAAGAACCCGGTCACTGCACTCGACCTGGCGAACACACTCAATGTGACAGACGCCATCATGCTAAGATATGTCACTCATATGATGGATGCAGGGCTGGTCGAAAAACATGCCGATTGTGGGGATGTAGCGCAGGTGCCGTTAAACCTAACCGCGGCCGGTAACGCGCTCAGCCGCGATATATTGCAGAAAATCGGTCACGAGCTCGTCAATTTCTGACGCCTTGACCCGGTCACTATGCAGCTTTTATCGCGCCACTGACCCGTTCAATATCCGCAATCTGGCAGAGTTCTCCGATCGCAATATCGACATGAATGGCAGCGATACTCGCCTGAATAGTGTCAAGTTGCGATAGAATCTGCTCGAGCTGGTCGATCCATTCCCGCAAGTCTTCCGTTTCACTGCTCATCGTTTTAAACAATTTTTCCTGCTGTTCTTATGGCACCAAAATCAGACCGGCACCGTTTGACTCGTTTTGCTGGATCAAGTCAACCATTTCCCGACTACGTCAGGAAACTGGCTCCAAATTTGGAACATTATCGATGTGTATAAATCATGGTATAGTCCGAATAAAATGTAAATAGCTATGTTTTCATGTAAAATAACTGCTTTCCAAAAATCACACCGGGCCGGTCCCGCAAGGTGCCATCCTCAGGAATTTCCGACTTCTGGACAGCCGCATCAATCAAACTTCCCGCTCTTTGGAAATCCTGTTGGCGGCAAGCGGCCAGCCGCGCCGCGCGCGACCCGCCACATCGTCAGGTCATTTTCAGTCCGCGTCCGGCCGCTATCGCCGCCCATGGCCCAGCTCAGACCTTCTTCCAGCCTGAACACGATCGCATCCGAAAGTCCGCCATCCTTGTAGCGTTGCAGCATCACGCCCTGCCCCTTGGCCATTTCCGGCATTTCAGACAGGGAGAAGACGACCAGCTTGCGATTCTCGCCGATGGCTGCGACATGATCGGCATTGTCCGGAATTGGACGGACCACGAGCAGACGGGCGTCGCCTTTGAGGTTTGCCACCTGGCGGCCCTTCTTTGTTTCCGCGACGACATCGGCGATATTGGCGACGAAGCCGCGCCCCCACGTCGAAGCCAGCAACAGCCTGGCCTTCATGTCTGCGACCATTAACGCAATCGGTTCGGCACCAGGCTCGAGATCGACCATTGATCCGACCGGCTCGCCAAAGCCCCGCGCGCCAGGAAGCTTGTCCGCGCCGAGCGTATAGAACCGCCCGTTGTCGCAGCACATCAGCAGCTTGTCGGTCGTCTGGGCGTGGAAGGCATATTTCGGACCATCGCCTTCCTTGAATTTGAAACTCTCCGGGGCGGAGAGGTCGGCGTGCCCCTTCATGGCCTTGATCCAGCCGCGCTGCGACATGATCACGGTGACCGGTTCTTTCTCGATAAAGGCTTCGAGTGAAATTTCCCGTGCTGGTGCCGCCTCGATCAACATCGTGCGCCGCGCCCCCAGCGCGGTGTCCTCGGCATAAAGTTTGCGCAGGTCCGCGAGGTCTTTTTTCAGTCTTGTTTTTTGCCGCGCCGGACTTTCGATCAGCTTTTCCAGTCCTTCCCGTTCCTCGAGAAGCTTGTCGCGCTCGGTCCGCAATTCCATTTCTTCAAGCTTGCGCAAGGAGCGCAGACGCATGTTGAGGATCGCTTCGGCCTGACGGTCGGTCAGCTTGAACTCGTCCATTAACATCGGCTTGGGTTCGTCATGGTTGCGGATAATCTCGATTACCCGGTCGAGATTTAGATAGGCAATGATATAGCCGCCGAGCAGTTCCAGCCGCGCATCGATCTTGTCGAGCCGGTGCTGCGAACGGCGGAGCAGCACTTCGATCTGGTGAACAATCCATTGTTTCAGAACTTCCGTGATGCCCATCACCTTGGGTACCCGGTCCTTGTCGAGGACATTCATGTTGAGCGAGAAGCGATTCTCCAGATCGGACATCCGGAACAGCGCGTTCATCAGGTCTTCGGGGTCGACCGCGCGGCTCTTCGGTTCCAGGACGATCCGCACCTGCTCGTCGGATTCGTCGCGGATATCGGCGAGAATCGGCAATTTCTTGTCGGCAATGATCTGGGCAATCTGCTCAATCAGTTTGCCCTTCTGCACTTGATAGGGAATTTCGGTGACGACAATCTGCCATGCGCCGCGCCCTTCGGCGTCTTCCTTCTCCCATTTGCAGCGCACCCGCATCGCACCGCGGCCACTCTCATAAGCGGCGTCAATTACGGATTTTGGATCAACCAATGTGCCGCCAGTCGCGAGGTCAGGCCCCTTGATGATCGCCATGATCTCGGCATGCTCGGCCTTCGGAGAATCGATCAGCAGCGTCGCCGCGTCGATAATTTCATGCACATTATGCGAGGGGATACTGGTCGCCATTCCCACGGCGATACCGCTTGCGCCATTGGCGAGCAGGTTCGGGAACAGGCCGGGCATCACCTCCGGCTCTTCATCCTCGCCATTATAGGTAGGCTTCAGATCAGCGGCATTTTCGTCGAGGCCGCTCATCAGCTCAATCGCCGTGCGGGTTAGCCTAGCTTCGGTGTACCGATAGGCGGCAGCATTATCGCCATCGATATTGCCGAAATTTCCCTGACCGTCGACCAGCGGATAGCGGAGCGAGAAAGTCTGGGCGAGGCGGACCATCGCATCATAGACCGACTGATCGCCATGCGGATGATATTTACCGATAACATCGCCGACCACCCGGGCGCATTTCTTGTACCCCTGCGACGGATCAAGCTTGAGCAGCCGCATTGCCCACAACAGGCGCCGATGCACTGGCTTCAGGCCATCGCGCAAATCCGGCAGCGACCGCGCGGTAATCGTCGACATCGCGTAAATCAGATAGCGTTCGGACAGCGCCGCATCAAAGGGCGCTTCAACTATCGCATCAAATTCATCTTCGGGTTCTTCGGGCGGGGCTTCGGTTACATCACTCATGCGAGAAGCGATAGCAGGCTGGATTCATGCTTGGTAGTGGGAAAGTTGCGGAATGATGATTGAGAAGTTCCCCGGCGAAGGCCGAGGCCCATCTCCCATGTCATACGCTTGAGGCCGAGGAAGTGTGGAGGCGCCAGAGGAACGGATACGATAATCAGCGTCTCGAGCATTTCATAGCACATGAGATGGCCCCGTCCTTTGCCGGGGCACTAGAATTCGCTTCAATTGTCGGGCTGCTCGCTCCGATAATAGAGAAAGGCAAACCACAAGGCGACCGCGCCGAGCAGGTGCCAGATCGCATGGCCTTGCAACAGACTTTCGGGCGTACAAAGCTGGCCGCGCTGGTCGAGGTTCCAGATTGTGAAAGCGACAATATTGGCGACAAGACCTGCCACATAATAGCCGGTCCGGACTTGCGGACGCAGCGGTCTTGCAAAAACAAGCTCCAGAATGATCGCGGCAAAGAGGACAACGGCAAAGAGCCAGCGGCGGACCTCCGGCAGCGCATAGAGAATTGCGACAAGCACCGCACACAGCAGCCCGTAATAGATCATTGCACGCCGGTCCGGGATGTCCCGCCATTTCGCCAGCGCGCTGATCAGGAAAAATCCGCTGATCAGATACATGCCAAGGACGTCGAAAAACTGGCCCCATAATGTAAGCGTCGCGTGAAGCAGGACGGATCCGATCCCGACGATGATCGCGGCCACCCCCAATATGCTGGCGGCCAGCGGCAAAAAAGCTGACATCCAGTCTCGCGACCGGGCCATCAAGATCATCAGAAACCCGACAAAAGCAAAGCCGAAAGATGAGATACTGTTGGCCGGTTGCAACAGCAGCGCTCCGCTCCGCGGCATTTCGCAAAAGCATCTGGTTTCGGTGCAAGTTGCTACTGGATAGATCGACCAGTCAGGCCCGATCAGGTTGAGCGAGACGAGGGTTACAGCCGCAGCCAATACTGTCAGCGCGAAAGCAACACCCAGCTTTCCAGTGATGCTGGTCATAGCGAGAGCCACTCTTCCGGCAAATCCGGACCTTCCCGTTCTAGATCCTGCTCGCCAGCCGGTCCCGAGATACAATTGCAACCCGTGTCCAAAACGTCATCGATGGTGGCATAATGGGGCATTGCGATCGCATTCTCTCGGTTCGTTCGGTTAACTATCATGAAACGGGATTGTTTGCGCCGCAAGGCGCTTTCGCATATAGGAAGGCTCGGTTGCCCCGATCCGTTCAATCCTCCATGATTCGAACCATCGGGGCATGATTTTTTGTCGCTCTCTTTGCGAAGTGGAACCAAGCAATGTCCCGTCGTCGCCAGATTTATGAAGGTAAGGCCAAGATTCTTTACGAAGGTCCTGAGCCAGGCACTATCATCCAGTATTTCAAGGATGATGCCACGGCCTTCAATGCCGAGAAAAAAGGCACGATCAACGGCAAGGGCGTGATCAACAACCGGATCAGCGAGCATATTTTCACCCTGCTCGGCCATATCGGCATCCCGAGCCACTTCATCCGCCGTCTCAATATGCGCGAACAACTGGTCAAGCAGGTCGAGATTGTGCCGATTGAAGTGATCGTCCGCAATGTTGCCGCCGGTTCCCTTTCCAAGCGCCTCGGCATCGAAGAGGGCACACCGCTTCCGCACACATTGCTGGAATATTGCTACAAGGATGACGCGCTCGGCGATCCGCTGGTCGCCGAAGAACATATCGCCTGTTTCGGCTGGGCCAGTCAGGAGGAAATGCAGGACATTTCCGCCATGGCTATCCGGATCAACGACTTCATGGCCGGTATGTTTGCCGGAATCGGTATCAGACTGGTTGATTTCAAGCTCGAGTTCGGCAGAATTTTCGAAGGCGATTTTTCGCGGATCATCCTGGCTGACGAAATCAGTCCCGACGGCTGCCGTCTGTGGGACATCAAGACCAACGAGAAGCTCGACAAGGACCGGTTCCGCCGTGACCTTGGCGGGGAAGCCGAGGCTTATCAGGAAGTTGCCCGGCGTCTCGGACTGTTCCCGGAAGGCGGCAGCGAAGTGACCGACCTCAATAGCGAACGAAAGAAGCGCGGCAAGTAGCGATCCGCCCTGCTTCGCCGAACAATATGGCAAGCTTCAAATTGATCAGCGATGACGACGAAAACCTGCGATGGTTTACGCCAAATTAACCATTGAACTGATAGCACGGACCTCATGTGGAACCCATGTGAGGAATTATTCCGATGCGCCTTTTGATTTTGCTCGCCAGTACAACGATGCTAGCCGCCTGCGGCGGTGCCGGCCCACAATCTGCTGGCAGTAGCGCGCCTCCTACCGGAAGCGGAGGCACAGGCGGCGGTACCGACGGCGATACGGCCCACACATTTGCCGACCCGACCGAGGCAAAAACCTATACGGCGATTGGCTCTTCGCACAGTTACCAATCAAGCGTTGATGATCCGGGTGGAAACGGCCAGCAGCGGACCGTTCGTCAAACTACCCAGGTCGGACAAATATATCAGGGTGATGCCACCACGGTTCGCAATTCCAATCTGACGATCGCCTATGATCCACGGGATGCGATCTTCAACGTCAGCTTCACCAATGGACTTGCGGGAACATCGGGCGCCAGTCGCTTCCAGGATCCCCTGCATCGTACAAATTTTGGCGGTGCTGTTGAACCTCAGTTTGGCACTCCAAATTTGGCATCGGATATGTGGGGAATTCCAGGAGTCCAATATCTTGAATCCGGTTCTTCAACAAACGTCGCCCAGGCGCGGCCTGTGGCCGGTGGCCCCGACGAATTCCTCTTTGACCTGATTGATCAGACCGAAGCCGGCACTTACGATTCGACAACATTTTTTTACCAGTTGCCTGGAACCGACACGCAATATGTGACCTTTGCCGGCTATCTTAGAAACACCGCAGCGGTAGCTTATGATTTCGACACCGGCTTGACCACCCAGGTGAGTACTCTCGAGAGAGGCGCCTTTGCATACGGTCAAATAACGCCCAACGATGCAGTGCCCACCAGCGGAACCGGTACATTTGATGGTACCATGCTGGCGACCATGGTCTTCAACGACCAACCGGACATCACAGGTAATTTCGATACCTATATGCAGTGGATCGCCGGCTCCGCATCGACGAGCGTCAATTTCGGCGCCAATACATTTTCGCTGTCGCTGGATGGCTCCGTTGGCGCGCCCATGTTCGATGGTACCAGCGGACAACAAAGCGTGCTGGAGGGAGCGAAATTTTTTGCCAATGGCGGCGGCGACATAAATCTTGTCTCGGCTGGCGGATTCTTTGGCCAGTTCAACGAGGCCTGGTTTGTTAATCCGGATAATTCGAGGCTCGATCTGGTGATCGCCGGATCGAGCATCAACGGTGCCTTTTATGGTCCGAAAGCGGAAGAGCTGGGCGGCGGTTATCGAATCGTCGGCGGAACGCCGGATGAACGGATCGACATTCTGGGAACTTTTGTCGGCAAGCAGCCTTAGAGGCGGGGATGCGTAATTCTGCCACTCTCGTCAAAGCTGTAGCTGTATCCTGCGTGGCAATTGCGGGATTCGGTCAAGCACAGGCAGCCGTGCCGCTGGTCATATTGGCCGATGGTGCTGCCGAGATCGCCCCCGGTTTCCAGCCTGTCTGCGATACGGTTGGCCAATGCAACCTTCGCGTAACGCCGGAGCAGCTATTGGCCAAGGCGGAAGCGCTGGTTCACGAGAAAAATTATCAAGCCGCGCTGCCTCTGGTCGATGCGCTCGGGCAGGTCCCGGAACTGCGAATGCAGCAACGGTTTCTCGCCGGCTATATCGCAATTGAAACGGGCGACGTCAAAGGGGCGATAAAGAAATTCAGAACGATTCTCGATGAGAATCCTGGTCAGACACGGGTACGGCTGGAACTGGCGAGAGCCTATTTGCTGACCGGCAAGGAAGCGAGCGCAGACTATCATTTCCGGTTGGCGCAAAATGATGAAAATCTGCCGGACGAGATCGCCAAAACCATTCGCAATACCCGCAGCATTTTGCGCGACCAGCGGATCTGGCGATTCAGTTTTGATTTCGGCTTCGCGCCGGATACGAACATCAACGGCGCTACCGATGCAGAAAGCATCGACATCAACTTCGGTCCGATAAAACTCCCCCTGCAACTTGATGACAATGCCCGCGAACGTTCGGGAATCGGCCAGACTGCAGGCTTTTCCGGCGGCATTCGCGTAAAAGCCAATGACCGTCTGGCTTTGCTGTTCGATGCTGACAGCAAGATCGTCAATTATGCGGGCAAAGCGGCTGATGATATCGTCATTCAGGTCGCCGCCGGTCCGGAACTCCGGGTTGCACGCTACAGCAGCATCTCTCTCCAGGCCGTCGGACTGCAGCGCTGGTATGGCGGTAGTCTCGCCACCCGTGAATATGGTGGCCGGTTCGGATATCAGCAGGCCCTTAGCGAAGGACAGAGACTGGGCGTCGAACTGGACGCTCGGCGTACCGAATCCCAGATCAGCAATTCCTATAGCGGCTGGCAACTAGGCGCGAACGCCACTTACGAGCATCTTGTCGGCAAGTCGCTGATAGCATCGGCCAGTGTGTTCGCCCGACGCGATCTCCTCAATGCCGACGGCTTTTCGAGCTTCAACTATGGCGTCAATCTGGGGCTGGGCGGAGAATTGCCGTTGGGACTGAATGCCGGTGTCGCGGCGAGCGTCAGCCGCTCTGCATTTGATGCGCCTTTGCTGCTCTATTCTACTGAAAAAAGACAGGATTGGCGCGGATTCGCCCGCGCCTACATGGGCAGCCGAAAAATCAAGTTTCTCGGATTTTCTCCATCCGTTGACTATGTTTATTCGCGTGTGGACAGCAATTATGATCTGTATGAAATGAGCCGTCACCGCGTTAACTTCAAATTCGCCCGCTATTTCTAAAATGATAAAGCGGAAATCGGCTGTGCGCCTTTTCCAATTTTCCTTCTAACTCTTGCCCCGGCTAATCTTGGCGCTATAGCATGGCGTTATTGACGACAGCAAAACGCGAGGGCGCAGGATGAAAGTCAGAATATTTGTAACGCTGAAAGATGGCGTATTGGACCCTCAGGGCAAGGCCATCCATCACGCACTGGAAAGTCTCGATTTCTCCGGGGTCAACGATGTGCGCGCTGGCAAGCTGATCGAACTCGACATTGACGAATCCGTCAGCCGTGAAGAAATCGCAAAAATGTGCGATAAGCTGCTCGCAAACACCGTTATCGAAAATTATGATATCGAGATGCCAGAAGCGGTATCGGGGACTATTTCCTGATGCAGTCTGCGGTGATCGTCTTTCCCGGCTCGAACTGCGACCGCGACATGGCCGTCGCACTGGAAACGGTATCGGGGCAAAAGCCTCATATGGTATGGCACGGAGACAGCGAACTGCCGCCGGGTCTGGATGTCATCGCTATACCAGGCGGCTTTTCCTATGGCGACTATCTGCGATCGGGCGCCATGGCTTCCCGTTCGAACATCATCAAGCCGGTCATCGAAGCAGCCAATCGCGGCGTCAAGATATTGGGCGTGTGCAACGGCTTTCAAATCCTCACTGAAACCGGCCTGTTGCCCGGAGCACTGATGCGGAACAGCAATATCCATTTTGTCTGCAAGGACGCAGCACTTGATGTCGTCAATAGCGGCACGATTTTTACGTCGGGCTATGACAGCAATACACCCATCACGATCCCGGTAGCCCATCATGACGGCAATTTCTTTGCCGATGATGAAACGCTGGACCGGCTGGAAAACGAGAATCAGATAATATTCCGCTATCACAACGACATCAATGGCTCCTCGCGCAATATAGCCGGTATCATCAATGAAGCTGGTAATGTCTTGGGGATGATGCCGCACCCGGAGCGGGCAATCGACAAAAAGCACGGCGGGACAGATGGGCTGGCGTTATTTGAAAGCTTGCTAAGCTAAAACCGGCTAGAATTTTGTTCGGATCGCTAGCGGTTTCGAATCTCGACCTCTCCAATTCATCAATACCGTCCGGCTTTCGGACTTAGAAACCCATATTCGGTGAAGATAGCGACACGGAGCAGTGGCGGTAGAATCATATCGGGCATAGACTTGCCCAGTCGGTCGACACCGATGTTATCCGCACAATTGTTATCCGCACAATGAGCGGAAAAGCCCGGCTACACCGCAAGCGATGCTCGACCTGCTCCCCGACATGTTAATCCGGATTCTTCATCCGAAATATTTTCCGAAGGCTGCTAACCATATCAGGGGAACGCGACTGCCTGGAATAAGGCCGGTCACTGTCACACCATTGATGCGGAAACGAAAAAGGGCCGGTCCGAAGACCAGCCCTTTTCACAATTGGTAGTAATGTTGGTATTAGTTACCGGAACCAGGTCCGTACATAACTTCAACACGACGGTTCTGAGGTTCACGAACACCGTCTGCGGTTTCAACGCGAGGACGCGATTCACCGAAGGCTTCGCTCGAGATAACGCCGCCGCCAATGCCGCGCGATTCAAGATACGCACGAACTGCAGTGTTGCGGCGCTGGGACAGACCGACGTTGTAGCTGGCGGAACCAGATTTGTCAGCGTGACCAGCCAGCATGACCTGAGCCGAACCACAATCACCATATGCGGTAACCGCATTGTCGAGAACCGAAGCCGCTTCTGGAGTGATATCCGACTGATCCCAGTCAAAGAACACAATATAAGGGCCAGGCGCACATACTGCCGGTGGTGGTGGCGGTGGTGGCGGTGGTGGCGGTGGAGGTGGCGGTGGTGGAGGCGGTGGTGGCGGTGGTGCCGCTGGTTCGCCGCCGAAGTTGTAGATCAAGCTACCCAGGATCGAGTGGGTCGACACATCGGTCGAAACGTCACGACCGAGAGAGTCAACCAGATCGATGCCGGTTGTGTTGAAATAGCGATATTTCAGTCCAACATCCCAGCTGTCGCTAATTGGAGCGCGAACGCCAGCAATAGCCTGCCAAGCGAAACCGGTATCGGAATCGTCGAGCCAAGGCGTAGCAATGATATTGGTGAGTTCTGTACGAGCAACACCTACGCCGCCGCCAACAAAGCCCTGAAGTCCATCATCTTCACCGAAATCAACCATGCCGTTCAGCATGAAGCTGAGCGCGTTGACGTCGCCGTTTGTATCAATGAAATATCCGGCACTTCCGGAATTCCCGAGACCAGGAATGAACGCACCGCCGAGAACCGGGGTCGTACCGATAAGGTCGCCGGAGCTAGCCTGCTTGTAACCGACTTCAGCTTCAAGACGGAATGATCCGAAATCATAACCGACTATTCCGTCGAAATCATATCCTGTGTCGTGATCGATGCTAGCAGTATCCGAGATACCACCAATATCAAGATCGACGTCTTCGACAATCATCGCACCGCCCTCGACACCGACATACCACTGGCCATCACGGGCCAGAGCAGGTGTTGCGAGCGCTGTGGAGGCAAGCGCCATTCCTAAGGCAAGCTTCCGCATTTATATTCCCCTTCTCAATTAGGTTCTAAATTCACGCCGCTTTCTACCCGCTTGATCTTGCCAGTGCAAGCAACCAAATTGCATAACTGTTGCGAAAATGTCGCCATTTTCGCCATTTACCTCAAAAAATAGGCCGCAAACTCGGTAGGATAGCGGAAATCCGCTTGCCAGCGGGTTGTGAAAGTCGGTTTCACGGGCCGGGCACTAGAATTCCTTGCGCCACAAGAGCGGCCAAAATCGAATCGATAGCCGAGCGCGCCTCAATGTCAACGACGCTGCCCGCTTCCGGATTTGGGATGGTTTGTGTCAATTGCCAGGTATCGCGATAAACAGCAAAATTTTCGGTTGATTCGATATAGACCCGCATTAATGCGAGCGGCGTGATGAACAGCCAGCCATTTCCCGTCCAGCCGGCGATGTGATCGTCATGGTCTAGCCAGTCATTTGTAGCGCCCGGTGCGACAAGCCATGACTGTCCGGGAACCGGCGCAATATTCGCAGGATCGCTCTCGATCGCCTGCACGATCGGATGAATCAAAAAGTCGATTCGGGCGAGCGCCTCGTTGTGAAATAATTCCTTATGCGCCTGTCCCGTTGCCAGTAGCGGAATTTCGAACCGCGCGGTCTCCAATATTGCCATGATATTGCTCCTTCCAGAAAGGTTGCGAAGACGAAAATTGATAGGATCAAAGTGGAACTTCAAAAGCCAGAGCGGCGGATCGACCAGAGGCGCCTATCTGGAAGATTCTAACGTTGATATTATTGATATTATTTGTAACAAATGGCTGTATCTGCGCCGCTGAAATGATCGCGCGCTCCTCCGGCAACTCCATAAAAACAGAGGCCGATGAACCGTCGACCGGCGCCAGTTCAACCCGGTATTTTTCGACTTCCTCGGCCAGTGGTACTTCGACATGGTCGGGCCAGATTGCTCCTGCGCGGGATCGACGGGTCCAACTGATCTCAAGGTCGCCACCATCAAGAAAATTCCATCTCGGGTGGACCGGGGACCAAGGCATCAAAGCCCGGCCCGGTGACGCGATTGCCGCAGAGACGGGTACGAGATCATCTCGCCCCAGCGCAAAGACGGCAACTGGGGCGGACGGCGTATAGAAAGCAGGGCCGATTTCCAGCATCGACCCGCTGTCGAGCAAGACGAAGTCTTCATCGGCGTGATGGTTTTCTATTTCGGCCTCGGTGCCGCCTAGCCCGCGGATCAGTCGGGAAAGACGAAAGCGACCCTCGCCCAGGGAAACGGCCGCAGCGAACTGGATGATTTCCTTGCCGATCATGGCAATATTGCTCCCGGCCAGCAATTGGGCATCGTCTGCATTGACCAAATGCATTGCCGGGTTCTGCAAAGCCACTTCGATTTGACTGACCCGATCGATCAAAGCCGGATTGGCGGAATCGAGCGGTCCTGCTGTGGTGCCGATGCCTGTCGGCGCGGGTATCTGTCCGATATATGCACCCGGTGCACCATCCGCTCCGGATGCAAAAAGCTGCGCGTTTCTCCATCCTGCATCACCGGCCGCAGCGGCATAAAGCCTGGCGGAGCCCGACACGGTGCTCGGCGCGTCGACGGCAAAGGGTAAATCCACAAGCACCAGGCGAGTCAAACCGGCGCGGACATCGGGGTCCGCTATGTTTCTGCCCTGCTCCGATTCGACATAAACCAGAGCCTTGTCCGGGCTCGCCCGCGTCAGCGAAAGCTGTACCAACCCCGGGATAATCTCGCATTCACGAATGCGCCAAAGACCGTCATAACCAACAATTTCGACCAGCGTGGCTGGCCGGTAGGGATAACTGTTCAACGGCAGCGAAACATGTAAAGTCGAGCGTTCGTCATATTCCGACCACAGGTTGGTTGCGGCGATTTTCTTGGCCTGATCCGCAGATATCGTCGCCGGAAAATCTTGCGCAAGCGACGTCCTGCCAGCACCCGGGCGGAACGCCGACTGGATGCCGGACTGATAGTCGCGCGCCGGATCATAATAGCGGACAGACAATTGTCGGGGTGCAGTGGCAATTGCCGCGTTGCGCTTTGCGGGTGGCGCAATTTCCTGCTTCCCGGCCGCTCGGACAAAATCACCACCAATTGTCAGGACGGAATCCGCGTCTGTAGTGTTGCGCGTCAAAGTTCCCATTTTATCGATGGCGCTCGGGTCAGAGGAGAATGACAGCGGTATAGAATCGGTGAGAGCCCCCAGGGCCGCTTGCCGATCTTCACCACCGGCTGCGAAACCTATGAGCATATCAGACGATGGCATCGCTATGCGCTGACCCGAAAGATCTGCAATGATTTCAGCGATCGCTACCGAGCCGTCGTCGGCAATCACTTCAAAAGTGAGCGACGGGATCCGATTGCCATATTCGGTCAGGTCCATGTCTTCGAAAACCGCCAGCGCCAGGCCGCGATAGGCGGGCGTCCCGCCATTGCCTTCCGCGCTGGCCATCAGACCATCGACCGGCTGGTCCTCGCCACCGGGATGAAAGACAAATTGGGTTCCGGTTTTGAAATCTCCGGCGACGCCCCGAAAGATTTTCCCGTCCGCCCATATCCGGCCAATGGTTCTGATCCTGCGACTGGACAAAGCAACGGCGAAACAGGCCGAATAGCTGTAGATTGTCGCACTAGGACGTCCCTTGCCGCCGCCTTCGCGGCTTCGGGTCTCCTTCAGATCGGTCGCCCAGATCACCGTCCCGGCCACCCGCATCTTGCCAAATATCCGGGGCACCTGAGATCCATAGCTCGATGTCTGGACGGCCAGCTCCTGCAGCCGCGGTCCTTCCCGTCCCTTCGGCTTGAACAGGATATTCTGGTCGATTTGCTGGCCAATTATGGCCCCGATAGCACCGCCAACGGGCCCACCGAATACGGTGCCCACGGCGCTCAATACCAATGTTGCCATTCAATCCTCCGCCAGTCTGAAAATCGAGACGATCGGCCATGGCGCTTCACCGGGGCAGAATACGACCTTACCCAGTCCGGCGTGGGCGTGAACAAAGCCATCCTGAGCCCGGATCAGAAAATGCCACTGGACCGGACTGGGCCGAACAAGAACGATATCGCCTTCGCTCAGATCGGATTCCGGCGGGAAGCGCAAAAATCCGGTATCTGCCATAAATTCGCTGATCGACTGCTCGGATCCGCCCCGGAGAGAGTAGCCGTTGGGCGCGTCGCACTCGAAATCGCCAGCCAGCAGGCATTGCCGGGCAAGGCCGATACAGTCCAGCCCGGTCTCTTCATCGCGACCATGCAGGCAAAAGCGCGCGCCACAGAGGGACATAGCCTTGTCCGCCATTTTTCGTGATCCTTCTCTGGGGGATATCATGCGCCGGGATATCTGGTGAGCAGATCATTGCCCGGCAAATAGGGTTCGCCGCGGAAATTAATATGGTTGCCAAAGCGATCCCGGCAGGTTGCGAAATTCTTGTTGCAGCCCTCGGTAAGCAACACTCTTGCGCCCGGCGCAACGGCTTGGTCGGGCAAGTCGGCCAGCCTGACAACAGCCGCTTCCCCGTCGATAATCGCATAGCTCAGTCCACAATTCGGACCATCGAGAAAGCGCAGAGAACCGAATGCAAAATGGGCTGCGGTGCCATCCAGCATATCGATCGCGATTCCATCGTTGCTGATCGTGATGATCCGGCCTTCCCGCTGATGACGGTGCAGGCTGAGCTTGCATTGACGGTCACAAAATTCGGCCCGGCAAGTGGGCGATGTCAGCGGCGCAATTGGTTCATCGAAAAAGGATGTGGCACCCAGCATTTCGACGGTAAAATTATCACCTGTTCTCACAATTTCACCAAATTCGCCGCATATCAGTGGCAAAGGTTCAGCATCCGGCTGATCCCAGTCAACCAGTGAAATATACAGCAACGCGCCATCCCAACGCCCGGCATCGAGATCTTTTTCGGCAATGGCTGCGCTTGTCATCACCCCTGCGATTTCGACATTGTCGATTTCCAGACTGTCAGACAACGCGATTGATGAAGGCACCATGCCCGGCGCCGCGCGATAGTGAAACGCATCGACCACAAGATCGCGGTCGTGGGAAGTGAAGCCGAGGGCCACGCCGTCCGAACGCTCCAGCCGCCAGAGATAGGCGCTAGTCGTGACCTCCCGGTCCAGCCAGTCCAGACTCATGACGGCTCCCGGACTTCAACGAGCAGCACCTCGGGAATATCGCCGGCCAGGAACGTCACATGGCTCACGGTCAGCTGGTCCTTTTCGAACCGAACCGGCACGTCGAACATAAAGCCGGCGGTGATATAGCTATCTTCGGCGGGCGGGCTATCAAAGTCGACCGTTCCCGCCTGCCCCAGCGACCAGCCTCCAGCAATCTGGCCGTTGACGGCTATCTGCAGTGTTTCCGGGTCGGGCCGTGTGATCCATCTTTGCTGCGGCTCGTCGGCTGGAACACCGTAATTTTTCACCAGCTTGAACCCGGTTCTCTGTCCATCGCCCTTACCGAGAAACTGATCGGTCGGCGTTGGCTCACCGACCATGTCTCGCGAACTATGGTCATAGGGATCACGGAAGCGAAAGGCCTTGGCTGCACCCCGTCGCGCGCGGAAGAAGGCGATCAATGTCCGCAACTCTTCCTCGCTCCTGACGCCTGGTCCGACGTCAAATTCCAGTCGCGCATCGGCCCAGTCGCTGTTGCGTGTCTCGTGACCGGAAATGGTCGTCACGATATTGGTCGAAAATCCGGGCGACACGCTGGCCCCCTGGCCAATGGCAAGCGGAAATTGCACGTCGTCGAAGGCGTTCACATCCTCCTCCTCTTCCTGAAAATAGGTAAAGCCGTCCCGCGCCACTTGCGGCAGCGCCCAGACGAAAATCTCCGCCGTGCCCCTCGCGCGCGCATCGGCGATGGCATCGACCATACGGCTCCAGATGAACCGGTCCGCCGGTTGCAAAACGAAGCCGGTAAAATATTGCTGCTGATCCATCGGATAGCCCAGCCTCTGGGTCGCCAGTTCAATACCGGCCTTCGTGGCCGACCGATTGCCGGCGATCACCCAGTCATAATCCTCCAGCTGCAATATGTCGAAAGCGGGAGCCGCCCAGCCCACGGGCAGATTGGCCCGTTTGGCCTCCGACGCCTGCTCATCCAGAATCGTCGGCAAATAGGCGAGCAACAGGGTCTCCACCGGCGTCGCCCCCGCTTCCTCTTTCACGGCGTCGAGCAGAGCGGCGGTCGACGCTGCCAATATTTCTCCGGCCTGATCCAGCATGGCATTTTGCGCCGCGGTCTTCGGGCCATCAACGCTGGCAATGCTGACCGAATTCTCGCCAAAGGTCTCGCTGGCAGCATCGTCATAGAGACAGATGCGCTTGTCCGGCATGATCCACCACCAGGGTTCGCCCACTTGAAAACGGATCGCCGCGCCCGCATCCCGGACAATCGCGGTGAAGGCCCGCGCCACCGCTTGCAAATAGGCCATGGCATCGCCGTTGGCAGGCGAAAGCAGGGTCGAGGGCGGGTCCCAGCCGGTCAGCGCCGGATCACCATTTTCCGCCCGCTGTTTCCAGTCGTTCCAGCAATGCGCATCGAAAAGCTCGTAGGACAGCGAGAGGATCACCGAAAAGCCCATCGCCTCCGCGCGAGCGACCAGATCACGATGCCAGACCGCCGCCGGCTGGTTGATTGCGGTAAATTCCTCACCCGCTTGCGGCGCGGACAGGCTGACATAAAGCCCCTCGCCGACCGTCTCCAGACGGAAATAATGGCTCATGCCCAGATAGTGATTGATCGCCCCGCGGTAGCCCAAGGCCCGCGTCATCCGCAGCAAGCGTTCCGGCGTCTGGTTGAAACTGTCGTCATAGGCGGTGGCTATCGATAGCCCGTTTTCCGGCACCATGATGTCTCCGACTTCAAGCACCGCGCCCTGGCCATCGGTCCGGATAGCGCTCATTTCAAGCCAGCCTATTTTCGGCGTGGCATAGCGCGCGCCCTGGCCATCATAGTCCAGCGGAATGATCGAAATGAACAGCCGATCGATATCCTCCGGATAAACCGGTTCGGACTCACCCGGCAGCAGGAACCCGCCTTCAACCTTGGAGAATTCTATCGAAACCTGCGCATCGGTCGGCGTGCCGCTGGCATAGTTCCACAGCCGCACATACCAGGATTTGGGATCACCCGCCGCATTGCGCCCCTCAATCGTCAGTGTCGGTCCGTCGATCGCGTCGAGCGGCATGATCCCGGACGACCGCCAGTGAAATTCCCATTTGAGCCGCGAATAATCACGCTCCGTTTCATAAGCGAGCAGCGGATGGTCGAGCGTGTCTTCGCTCTCCCAGATCAGCCCAGCAAGATCGTCGCTATTGTAGAAAACCGCGTCCACGCGCAGCGCATCTGCTGCGGTCGTCACCACTGATGCCATCATCGGACGCGGGAAATTGATCGTCCAGAAGCGGGGATCGAAGCGCTGGATGAAGCTGCTCCGTTGTCCCGTTCTTTTCTCTGCCAGCCAGAAGCCCATGATCAGCCCGCCTTCGCGGTCAGCGCATTGCGCACCGCCCGTGACACTTGCCGGCTCGACCGGCGCATCTGGTCCGGTGCACTGCTCTGGCCATTATCGGAGATGTTGATCGTAAGCCTGATATTGGGCGCAGCGCCGACAGAAGCCGGCTGCTCGATCCGTCCCGCTGCAGTCGGCACGAAAATCTCCGGCCCGCGTTCACCTACCATATAGGCGCGACCGCCGCTGACCGGTCCACCGGTCGCCCGTCCCGGCGCGCCCAGAAATGCACTAAGCAAGGATGTTCCGATATTAAGCAGACCGCCACCGGAACCGCGCGAACCGCCGCCAAACAGGCTTTGCAAGCCGCTATTGATCGCGGCGCCGGCAATGTCGTTCATCACCGAAAGCGCGACCCGGCGCAAATCTTCAAACTCCAGCGATCCTCGGCGAAGGGCGCGGCTGAGCGTGGACTCCAACGCGGATCCGGCGCGTTCCAGGCCCGATGCAAAGGGACCGTCAAGCTGACCTTTCATATCGGCCACGTCTTTGGCAAAACCGGCGGTATCGGCGCGCACGCTGACCACCAGCCGTTCGATTTCTTCATCCATCGGGGAAAGCCTCTTTCAATGTTTCGAGTTGTTGGGTGCCGAGCGGGGCAAGGCCGCCGGGACCGGAATCACTGCCGGTGAAGGCCACAAATATCGCCGCCAGTTCGGCGGGTGTTGCCTGCCAAAATTGTTCGGGTGTCCAGCCGAGGACCGCGGAGACAGTGCCGGATAGTTGGCACGCCGAGACCGCGAACGGACCGTACTCCCGCGCAGGCGGGAGTCCATCTCCCGATGGTGCCGAGGCGATGACTGGAGATGGCCCCCGGCCTGCGCCGGGGCACGCGTCAAGCAGCACGGCCCGCCAATATCTGCTTCAGCAAAATCTTGAGCGCCGGCGTCACTTCCGCAAGGCCAAGCTTCACTATCCCCTCACCCAGCCGATTGCGTGTCAACTGCTCGGGACGATCACTTGCGACATGCCAAAACAGAGTGGCGATTTCCGACAACAACAGCCGCCCGCCCGCTGCCCGTTCGACAAGATCGAACAGCGAACCCAGTTCTTCCTCTGCCGCCACCAGCCCCGCAAAACTGGGCCGCAGGATCAGGTGTATACCATCGATCACGATTGCCGCCTCGCCGCGCATGACGTTGGCTAATCGGTCAGACACTGGCGACTGCTCCGGAGCTCTCGAGGCTCAGCGTGTAACTGCGCTCACCGTTGTAATCGCCGCTATAGTCCAGCCGGGCGACGAGAAAATCGCCCTGCATCCGTTCGCCGCCCTCGAAGCTGAGTTCATAGGCGTCGATGATGCCGCCCAGCGCATGATTCTTGATCCGCATCTCCGCGTCCGATCCAGTGAACACCCCGGCCCCGGACACCGAAACCGAGCGTATCCCTGCACCCGAGAGCAATTGCCGCCAGCCACCGCTATCCTTGCTGGTGATCGCCACCGGTTCGCCGTTGATCGACATCTGCGTGGTGCGCAGACCCGCGATCGTCGTATATCCGACAGGGTTCTCGCCATCGCCAATTTTCAGGAGAAAGGCGCTGCCTTTTTCTGCTGCCATGTTGTGGTTCCTTTATGTTGTGCGTGTTTTGTCTCGCGGCGGTTCGCTGCGCGTTGGCTATGTTTTTAGTCTCAAGCGCCGGGCGGGCGCGTCCGCGCCCTTGGCTATCGCGCCAATAAGGCGCGGCGGCCAGTCGGCCTTGCCTCGCTGCGCTCGGTAAGACACTAACCATCAGTTGGGGAGCCGAACCGACGCGAAGCGGAGGCAAGCGCGACCGCGCGCTTGGCTATCGCGCCGATAAGGCGCGGCGGCCGGTCGGCCTTGCCTCGCTGCACTCGGTAAGACGCTAACCATCAGTTGGAGAGCCGAACCGACGCGAAGCGGAGGCAAGCGCGACCGCGCGCCGGGCGATAGCCCGCCCGTCGGAGGCGTTCGCGTAGCGAACTGCCGTGAGACAAAATACGAATCCCGCCCGGCGCTTGAGGTTAAAAAAATCCCCGCGCTTGAAATCAATCTATCCCTTCAAAACCCTGGCCCGATACTCGACCAGCCCGCTCCAGGGGCTGATCGCGCTGCGCACAATTCGCGTTCGGCGGAAATTGAACGTGACAATTTGCCAGCCATCCGGATCGATCAACCCCATCTCCAACGCTTCTTCGACCAGCGCCATCACCCGGTGCAAACGCGCCGCTGTCTCGCCGTCATCATGAATGGTCAACCCAAGACTCAGTTCCCGGCCAACACCATTTTTGTGACTCCAGTCCAGCGAAGCGCCGGTGGCCAGCGCGATATAAGGAAAAACGGCGCGCGACGGCGGTCCGTCGAATATCCCACTGATCAGGTCCGCCAGTGCCACATGACTGCTCAGCTGCGTTACCAGTGCCTGCTGTACCGCTTCCAGCGCGCTGCTCATCGCGCAGCCCGCATCAGAAATGCGACGTCGCGTAGAGTGCTATTCTCTGGCAGCAGTTGTCTCAGTCGCCGGGCTTCCACCTGGATTCCGTCAGCGGTTTCAGCGACTTGCATATCTTCAGGCAATTCCGCCGCAAGCACCGATTTGATTTCGGATTTGGCATGGTCTAACCGCCGTTTGGCAATGCGCTCGCCGCGTTTCTGCAATTTCTCCATCATCTCTTCTCTTCCGCCTGCAGAATGGTTTTCGGGATCAGCCGGTGTTCGAGAACGACATTCAAGATCGTCAATATCCGGTCACCCCAGACCAGCCGGTCGCCCGGTTTGATCACTTGTGTTTCCCGCAAAATGAACCGCCAGCGCGGCATCGCCGAACGGCTCTCGGCCTCGCTGGCACTACCGCTGTGCATCGCCTCTGCAGCGGCCCGGAACACCCCGATAGTGAGATATTCCGGTTCTGCAGACGCCTGCGCATCGCGCCCGGCAGTCTGCCGTTCAATCGATATGCACTCGCGCAAGGTCCCTGAAAATTCCTGTCCCATCATGCTATCCTCATTCTCCGAAAGGGTCGCCACAAAGCGGTCACCGCGCTCGGCGGACCGCCGGCATCAACCCCGTCACGATTGGCGTAGAAATAGCCCGCCATGCGGACGATGCCCTGGCGCAACGCCGCAGGCAGTTCGTCCCAATCCGTCGCCAGACCGGCGCTATAGATCACCCGGATCCGGGAACCGCCATTGCTCTGCTGCAGCCTGATCCAGCCGACACCGTCGCTGTCGATGTCGACGGCATAATCTGCGGCCGGCAGCACCGACGTCATACCGTCTGCCGCGACTTGCTCGACAGTCGTTATCGACTGCACCGGCAATCGTTTTAGTTTTTGCCAGGCCTGCTGCGCCGGCAACTTGTCGGTCACCGATCGGGCGACCAGCATCTGACCGGTAAAATCCTCGCACAAGGACGTTGCGCTGCGCAAAAATGCGTCGATCGCGGATTCATCGGCCTGATGATCGATCCGGACAAAATCCCTGACCTCTGCGATCAGCGCTGCCGGCAATTCCGGCCAGTCTGCAATGGGGAAGCTCACGGTCGCGGCATCCTTTCACTTGGGTTTGAAATATATACCCGTGCCGGATCGAGAGGGGGAGCAACCGGCACGGGCGCGCTGCGCCGAAGCGCAGCAAGGGCTTCAATCAGGTAGATTCAAGACGCGCTGAACTGCATCAGCTTGATTGCTTCTGAATTCATGATCTGCCCACCAACCCGCTTGGTAGCGTAGAAATGCACAAAGGGCTTGTTGGTGAACGGATCGCGCAAAATGCTGGTCGCGCTGCGTTCGGCGATCAGATAGCCGGCGCGGAAATTGCCAAAGGCAATCGACAGGCTATCCGCCGCGATATCGGGCATGTCCTCCGCCTCGACCACCGGATAGCCAAGCAAAGTCGCGGGCTGCCCATTGGCCAGCGAAGGCTGCCACAAAAACGCGCCGTCGGCGGTTTTGAACTTGCGAATATGCGCGAGCGTGCTGCTGTTCATCACAAAACTTGCGCCCTGCCGATAAGCGGGACGCAGCGTGTGGACCAGATCAACCAACACATCTTCGCTGTCGAAACTGCCCGACGCGCCCGACGGCACATATTGCAACGATCCAAAAGCGCGGACATCGTCATTCTCGTCGGTCACCGCCGCATTGAGAAAACCGCGCGGCTGGTTCACGCCCGATCCGCCGATAAAGGCCGCGCCTTCGGCTTGCGCAAATTCGCGGGCAATTTCGTCGGCGAGCCAGGATTCGACGTCAAAGGCCGCATCATCGAGCATCGCCTGCGACGCCGCCGGATTGGCATAAAGCTCTCCCGTGGGTGGTGCGATCTCGTTAAAGTCCGGCGTATCCGTTTCCGGACGACCCGCCGTTTCGCTGACCCAGCCGGAGGGCGTGCCGCCGGCCGTCACCAGTTTGCGATAGCCCGCCGTACCGGTCTGTACGACCGTCGCGATTGACCGGATCGGCGAAATATCCTTGAGCGTCGCGCCGATCAGCCCATCAATCTCCTGCGGCACGGCAAAGCCGCCTTCGGGACCGGATGCACCGGAGAAGCTTTTCATCTCGATGCCGCTCTGGTCACCGCGCCGGAGATATCTGGTCACGAAATCCCGCGCGGCAGGCGAAGTCGGCATCCCTTTCGCGCCATCCAGCGCCGGTCGCGCCGAGGCCTTCGAAATATCGGACATCTGTGTCTTCAGCCCATCCACATCGGTGCGCAGCGATTTGATCTGGTCGCTCTGGCTGGCGACATCCTCGGCCATCAGCACCGCGTCAAAGGACGCTTCGAGCGGGTCGGCCTTGGTTTCGAATTTGGGAGAATCTGTCATGTTTTTCCTTTCCTGTGGGCAATAAAAAAGCCGCCCGGTGAGGGGCGGCTCGGGGTTTTCGAATTGTCCTATTTTATTCAGACAAGGCGTCAGCAGCTTTCTGCAAATAGGGCATAGTCGGTTCCAGAACATAGCCTGGCGTTCTCTCGACAATCTCGCGGAGCCATGCGCCATGACCGCTGCCGTAGACCACGATCACGCGGTCACCCGGCTCGGTCACCTGCACCAGCTTGTTGAAAATCTTGGCATTGCGCATGAACCAATAGGCTGCGAGTTCCGCGCCGGTTTGCTTCTCGCCTTCACCGATGGTCATCACATTCCAGTAAAATTCATCCGGAAAGCGGCCACTGTTCCAGAATTTCAACAGCTCGGGAATTGATTGGCTCTTTTGCTGCTCTTCAAATTCCGCAATCAGCACGCCATAATCCGACATTGTTGCGAGACGCTTGGCATCGCCCGTTTCCTCCGCCTGCTGATGGACGCGGTCATAAGGAAAATAGTCGGGCTCGCCCTCTGATGGCTGTTCATCGATCGCATAAACTCTGTCAATATCGGCAATATGGGCAACCCGATATCCGATTTGCACCACCTCGTTGCGTTCCTTGGTCAGATCCGCCGGTTTGAAACCACTATAGCCTGTATCCGCATAAGGCGGCTCGGCCGACGCTTCGACCGCGACAACCGTCGGTCGGAATGTCTTCAAGGTCTCCGCCAGCGCCGCAAGCTCCTTTTGCCGCTGCGGTGTCAGCACATCATCAACCTTGGCATTGTTCAGATCGGCACCGGGATTGGCAAAATGATAGGCGCCCAGCACCAATACCCGCACGGGTTCACGGATGTCATCGGCTCCATCCTCCGCAAGCGCGGGTTGCGCCGCGAAGCAGAGCGCGAGCAGAAAGGCTGCAAGATTTTTCATTAATGTCTCCCAAGTGTATTGCTTATCTAATACTCTTAGCCAGGCTGGTATCAAGTTAAATCGGCCAGTCCGTCCCAATGGTGGACACGCGCCCATTGCTGCATCGGATAGGTGACCAGCGATATTTCCGCGACATCGAGGTCGATCAGCTCACGCGGCTTCTGGCCGGAGCAGCGGTTGACGCGATAGCCGAAACTCAAACCCTTTACCGCGCCGCTCGCCAGACCGGCAGCGGCATCGCGCCCGGCCCGCGTTGCGGTCGATATCAAGCCAATAACCCGCAATCCCCGCCGGTCTTCGCTTACATGGTCGATCCGGCCAATCTGCTGGCGCGGATCATGTTGCCATAGCAAAGGCAGGGTTTTGGCCTCGTCCAAATCACCAAAGGCACCCGGCCGAATGATATCCCCGCCCTTGTCGAGCCGGTTGAAGATCGCGGCATAGCCGGCAAAGCGGAGGATACCGGGAACCACTGAAGGACAATCCGTTCGCCCTGAGCCTGTCGAAGGGCGCTGTGCGGCAAGAGGTGCTTCGACAAGCGCAGCACGAACGGGGGTCTGCACCACCATCACAACACCAGATGCCCCAGCCCCAACCGCATCGCGATACCGACCAGCAACAACGCCAGAACCCCGCGCACGATCCAGCGGATCGCCGCTTTCCACGCGCTCGCCTTGGCGTCGCGCCAGGCGCGGAGCAGCTCGCGTAGCTCGTCAATATCATCCTGCGCCGTGGGATCGGCCAAGCCCAACCGGTCGAGCACCCGCACCGCGCCGCTGTCCGTCGCCTCCTCGACAATCGCGCGCAAGGTCACCAGATCAGCGCCATCGCCTTCCGCCTGCGCCATCAGGCGGGCGAGCATTTCGTCGTTATTCATTTGATTTGTACCTTGGTTCGTAGGATCAACCTAAAATGAAGAGACTGCTTCTCAACTTGTCCATTTTGTTTTTAGCCGGACTTATCGGATTGTATTTCTATCTGGATTCCACAGATTTCTTCAGAATAGATGATTGCTCGGACAGCGGCGGCAGCTGGCATTATGATATACGCGAATGCAGCCACACCGAAAATTATACCGGCCCGCGTCCCAGCTAGAAATTATCCCTGCGAGCGAACACCGAACCGACGCGAAGCGGAGGCAAGCGCGACCGCGCGTCCGAGCTTATGCGAGGATAGCCAAGCGGGCGGATGCCCGCGCCCGGCGCTTGAGGTTAAAAATAAAAACTCCTCACACCCCCAGCATCGCCCGTTTCTCTTCGGGCGACAGAAAATCCGCCTCGCAAACCTGCTTCCACAACCGCTCGCGATCTTCAGACAGTGCCGGGATCTGGTCGCGGTCCACCGCCAGCTTCGCGTCCGGCCACCAGGCAGCCAACGCCCCCGACAGCCCGTCCAATATCTTCCCCGCCAGCGGCAGGATCGTCAGCCGCCACAAAGCCCGGTTCGCCTCGCGATAATTGGCGTAACTATTATCGCCCGGCAGCCCAAGCAGCATCGGTGGCACGCCGAAGGCCAGCGCAATCTCCCGCGCAGCCGCTTCTTTCAGCGCGACAAAGTCCATGTCCGCCGGAGTCATGCTCATCGATTGCCATTTCAGACCGCCCTCGAGCAGCATCGGCCGCCCGGCATTGCCCGCCCCGGCAAAGCTCGCATCCATCTCGGCCTTCAGCCGGTCAAACTGTTCGCCGGTCAGCGCCGATCCATCGGCACCCGGATCATAAACCAACGCCCCCGAAGGCCGCGCCGCATTGTCCAATATCGCCTTGTTCCATTTCGCCGCCGCATTATGCACCGCCACCGCTTTTGCCGCTGCACCAAGACAACCCAAACCATAATGGTCATCGGTCGGGTGGAAGCCCTTCAAATGCACGATCGCCGGACGACCCATCGCATCCTGCGCCGGAAAGCGCGTGCGATGTTCGCCAGCGCGATAATTATAGGCGACCGGCCAGCCCTTGGCATCGGGCTCGACGGTAATCCGGTCCGGACGAAGCGCGTAAAGCTCCGATGGCTGATCATCCTCGCCCCGGATCACCTGCACATAAGCATTGCCATGCAGCAACAGATGCGCGGCGATCGTCTCGAGCAACGACTGGCTGGTACCCGGTCCACCGACCAGCGCCGCAACCTTTTCGTCCACCGGCAACAGCGGCGCACCACCAACGCCCTCCGCGACAATCCGCACCGCCCGCTGGGCGATGGCATTCTCGACATAGGCCTCGCGCACCCGGCCCTCATATGAAAATGGCGCGTCCCCCGAAAGAGCCGCGCCACCATAAGTGCCGATATAGGACCGCCCCAAAGGCGGCCGCGATGGTCCACCCCCGCCCTTGAAGGCGAGCGCGATATTTTCCCAAAATGTCATATCTTTCTCCAGTGCCCCTGCGCAGGCAGGGGCCCATCTCCTGCATTATCTCTAATTCGCTCAGGAATAGGTGAGCGCTCAAGTCAAATCTTGGCGCAAACCTGCACCATCGCGGATGCCGAAGCTTCTCGAGATGGACCCCTGCCTGCGCAGGGGCACATCACCGCACCCGCGGCTCTCGCGCTTTCCCCAGCATCAACTCCGTCAACGCCCAGACCAGCGCATCGGCCCGATCCGGCGAACGCCCCGGCCCTTCATAGCCGCCGCCAATCAGCAGCCCGCACATCTCGTCTTCGAGCTGCGGGAACGCGCCCACATGATGGACGCGCGCATTCTCGTACAACGCCGCCACCGGCTCCGCCCGCGCCGCCTTGCCGCGCGAGGCGTGGACCAGCTTCACCGGCAACGAAATCTTCGCCGCCTGCAACACCGATTTGACCATCGCGCCGCCCTGATTGGCTTCGGCGATAACCCGGTCGGCTTTCCAACAGTCGGCGGCCCGCGCCACCGCCCGCGCCCAAGTTTCCGGGCTTGCCTTTTCCACGCTGCAATCAGCCAGAATATAGCCTTTGCCATCCGCGCCCAGTCCGGCGACGATTATCCCGCAAGCGTCGCCGTTTGCCGATGCAGGCGGATCGACGCCGATCACAATCCGAGATAATTCAGGCCCCGATGAAAGCCGGCACTCCTCGATCATCACCCTCGTCCAGAGCGCGCCTTCGACATCCTCGATCAGCTCGCCATCCAGTTCCTGCCGTCCCAGCCTTGTCCCGCCATAATCCGCAGTCATCGCGGTTAGAAACGCAACCGGCAGATGCAGGTCATTATCCAGTGTCCGGCCCGTACTGACCGCAATATCTCCACTCACCAGCGCCCGCAACAGCGGCACGGGCCGCGGCGTGGTCGTCGCGACCAGCTGTGGCCGGAAGCCCAGGCGCAGACCCATTTTCAGATTGTCCCAGGCCGCTTCCGCCTGCCCGGCATTGTTCATCCATTTGGCAATCTCGTCGCACCAGCCGTGGCTATGTTGCGGTCCGCGCAATCCCTCCGGTTCGGCAGCCGAATAGAGATGCGCCTGCGCGCCATTTTCCCAGGTCAACCGCTTCAGCGACGGTTCCCACACCGGCCGCTGCTTGGGCGGCGCGATCGACAGCAGCCCGCTTTCGCCTTCGACCATCACCGTGCGGGTCTCGGCATAATTGGCCCCGACCAGAGCGAAACGGGCGCTGCCATCGCCTTCGGCAATGCTGCGCACCCATTCGGCTCCCGCCCGGGTCTTGCCAAAGCCGCGCCCCGCCATGATCAGCCAGATCGACCAGTCACCGGCGGGCGGCCTCTGTCCGGGCCGTGCCCAGAAATCCCAGCGGTACAGAAATTCCTGCTGCTGCCAGGGGTTCAGCGTGGAGAAAAACGCGTTACGCTCCCGCGCCGTCCATTGGGCAAAAAGCTCCGCTTCGGAAACATCATTCATCATCGTCGGACGTCGGCTGCTTTCCCTCTCCTTCGGCCAGCGCACGGCGGCGGAGCAGCTTCATCCGCATGTCCCCGAGTTTGCGGTCGAGATCGATACGCATCTGCTCGGGGTTGATATCATCCTCCATCGCACGGGTCAGCGCGACCATCTGCTTGTGCGCCAGAAGTAATTTGAGGCCGATGCCGTCATTATATTGCGTGACCGTCGCGACCTGCTCCCCGTCATGGAATACAGGTTTCTCGACACCGTTGCGTGCGCGGTCGAGCAGATCCATTTCGAGCAGTTCGTAGCCGGCGGCGAGCGCCCGCATCCAGGCGTGCAGAAACTCCGGATTCCGCTCGCGCCAATTATATACGGTCGAAACCGCCACCCCAGCCGCCGCCGCCGAGGCCGACACATGCGAACTGGTGGCGAGATTTTTCAGAAACTTCACCTTGCGCCTGTCGTCGTAAACTCCCCCGACTTTTGATTGTGCCATAATATACTCCGTGCCGGACCGACGTGAATCGTCCGGACAAAAAAAAGAGCCTCACGGTCGGAACGGCCCCGCCTGTCCGGCGTGGTCATCCAGAACCGGTTGGCCCGAATCACAATTTCGCGATGTTCCTGATATGTACCGATATAGCGTGACGATGTCAAGATATTTTTACCTATTTGGTAAATATCTTCCGAGATCGATCGTCGGAATGACCTGCTCGCTAATATAATCCGCGGCCATATCCGCCAGCTCCCGGCCAAGATGCCAATCCAGAATCTGCATATTGGGAATGATCGGCGGGCTCACCAATAGATCCTGCTCGCCGAGCATTTCCTTCGATGCCATCCGGCTGGCCACCACCATCGAACGCGACATGATCTCGACAATCGAGGGAAACTCGGTCGCTCGCTTGCGCCGCAGGATCACGTCCCGCAGCAGGCTCCAGCGCCCGCGAATTTCATTATAAAGCGCATCCGTGCGCCAGACCTCGTTCGGGTCACCCAGCGACACCACGATATTCGGCCCGGCTTTCAGTCCGTGCATCACCTTGACCGGCACATTGTCGAGCACGCCGCCATCGACCAGAATATGCCCATCACCATCAATGAAAGGCGGCAATATCGTCGGCAGCGATCCCGAGGCGCGGACGCATTCCCACAACGGCCCGCGCCTGTGAATATGGAGGCCGTTGGTCGACAGGTTGGTCGAGACGCCGAAAAAATTTATCGGCTGGTCGGCAATATCCCTTGTGCCGTAGCGGGTTCTCAGTTCGCTATCGAACACGGTCGGATCGAGCAAAGAATAGATCGGCAGGGTTAGCCGCCGCATGGCTTTGGCATGAATGAACATCGCCTCCATCTGGTCGAGCGTTTCATCCACCGACATGCCGCGCGCGATCGCGCCGCCCATGGCTGCACCAGCGCTCGCCCCGCCGATAAAGTCGATCGGGATATCGGCCTGTTGCAATGCCTTGATCACGCCGAGATGGGCGCAGCCCAGAGCGCCGCCGCCTGCGAGCACCACGCCCACTGCCCGGCCGGTTAGGAAACGGGCGACTTTGGTAAAATCCGCACTTGTGTCGAGCGCAACATGGTGGTGCAACTTGGGAGCGCGCGGATCGATCCAGTCGCCGCTGTGGCTGATCGCCTTGCCGGCGTTCGACCGAAGCAACAGCAGCGTGCGCTGCGGTTCCGCGATCCAGCCCATCGCCGCTGTTTCCATCGCATTGGGTTCGGGGTCCGCCTGGCCGGGTCGTCCGACCATCACCAGCGCATCGGCATTGCGGCACACCATCTGCCCCCAGTCGTCCGATCCGCTACCGTCGATCAGGACATAGGCGCTTTTGGCTTCCTGCTCCGCAAGCCATGACTGATATTCGTGTGCATCCGCCGCCTCGCTCGTTGCCCGGTCAATCGGTATCACCCGCGTATCCGGCCGGACCACCGCTTCGAAGGCATCTGCCATCCGCGCCAGAAATCCGTCCGGCATCTGGCTGTTCCCGGCGGGCAGCATGGCTATTACCCGCGGATTTTTTGCTGTTACCGAAGACGTCCGGGCCGTCGCTATGGCCAATCGTTCGGAAACCAGCTTCAGCATCGCGGCATATAATTCGGGATGCTGACTGGCGATGTCATCAAAGGCTCGTCGCGAGACTTCCAGCACTCTGGAATCGCGAGTGGCGATGACGTCGGCAGTACGTTTGCCACCGGCAAAAAAGGCCAGCTCGCCGATTGCTTCGCCGGTTTCGATATGGGCGACGATCCGGGTCTTGTTGACCACCACCCGGAAGCGGCCGGCTTCAACAAAATATAGCGCGTCCGCGTCATCTCCCTGAAGAACCAACGCTTCGCCGCCGGCAACCCGTTTCACCACCGAAGCCGATTGCAGCGCATCCAGCGCCTCCGGTGACACGTCCCTGAAAAGAACATGGGTCCCCAGGTCCGGCAGTTCTGTAGGTTCAGCCACGCTGTTTCCCCCATCGGTGCGACCCGAACTGATCCGTTATCCTGCCATATCGACCGACAATCAAGTCAAACTGTTTATGCCAGATGACACATCAGGCCGCGGCTCGGCTCCACCTCGTTTGCCAGCATCGACAGATAAGCGGATTGCAGCGCATCACGTCCTTCCAGATTCTCGATCTTGAGATAGGCGCTGGCACCGGTCACGAATGCGGAAAATTGTTCGTCGACCCGCGCGCGGAACGCCGCCGGACCGATTTCCTTGATCAGGACTTCGGCTGCGGTCGGCGCAAAGAAAAGCTCCGGCTTGGGACCAGGCAGATCGTCGGCTCCGCCACGCTCGGCAATATGGGTCACGCCAACCAGGGAACTGAACTTCAGCTTGTCGCTCCAATGATCATGGATAGCGGCCAGCAACTGGCCACTCCCGGCGAAATCGACCGAGACTGTGGGCATGGCCGCGTCGGCTGCCGACAGATTGTCATAAGTGACCACCTCGTCATAAAGCCCCGACTTCTCGACAAACGCCTTGTTACCCGCCGATGTCAGGCCGATGCGCCGGATCGATGGGCTCAGGCTTTTGGCGACCATCGCCAGACCCAGCGAGGTTTTCGAGGAGGCACTGGTCATCAGCAACGCCTCGGCGCCGAACCAGTCATTCGACCGCATGAAATGCTCGATAAGGAAACTGGTGGTGAACAAGGGTTGGAAAATGGCCCGCTCCGCCTCCAGCGCACCCTCGTCCGTACCAAGCCGGTTATATTGATTGTAGATGATCGCCAGTCCCTGCCGGTGCTCGGCTCCGTCGACGAAGCCGCCGTCCTGCACATGGGTCGGCGTGACCAGCAAATGGCTGGCCATCGGCAAATAGCCATAGACACGCTCGCCCACCGCAATATCGGCATTTTCCGATGCCACGACCTTGGCAAAGCCCCAGACCGGAACAATGCCCCATTCGGCATCACCGGTCGGAAAGAAATTCCAGTAGCCAAAGCCGTCGCCAACCACAGCATAAGTGATGTTGTTGGCCGTCAGGGCATATTTCTCCACGGCCAGCAATATCTGGCCATCGGCCAGAGACGGCGTACCGCTTTCATGCCATTGCGATTGCGCGAGTTCGTTTTTCTTCACCCACAGGCTTTGCATCATTCAGACTCCATCCGATTTTCCGGTTCCGGAGCAGCATAAGGGCTCGCGCCCATTTGGCAAAAGCATTTGCCAAAAACCGTCCGCCTGCTAATCCTGCCGCACGGGATAGAATATGCGCCAGCGCGCCATCGGGGAGAAGTTTTGTGAGTACAGCACCGGTTTCAGGTTTTGAAGCGGCGATCGTGCCGATTACCAACATATCGGATTTTATTTGGGGCGGCAGTTGGGCCGGGGTAGAAATTCTGCCCATTCCGCCGATGGTCGTTATTTTGCTGGGCGCCGGCGTCTATTTCATGATCGGCCTGCGCGGCTACCCGATACGCCGTCTTTTCCCCTCGCTGGCCGGTCTGTTCAAGAAGTCGGACAAGAAAGGAGCAGGCGAAATATCACCCTTCGCAGCTCTGTCTACTGCGCTTTCCGGACAGGTTGGCACCGGTAATCTCGCCGGCGTCGCCACTGCGATCACGCTCGGCGGCCCCGGCGCAATCTTCTGGATGTGGGTGACCGCCCTGTTCGGCATGGCTCTGGCCTTCGCCGAAGGTTCGCTGGCCGTGCGCTTTCGTTCGCAGGCCGCCGACGGCACCTATCGCGGTGGCCCGATGACCTACATCGCCATCGGCCTCGGTCCGAAGTGGAAATGGCTCGCCATTCTCTTCTGTCTCGGCACCCTCTTTTCCGCACTGGTCACCGGCAACGGCATTCAGGCGAACAGCCTCGGCGACAGCGCCAACGAATTGTTCGGCGTGCCGGAATGGATCGGCGGCGCAGTGGCTGCGGTGGCGGTCTTTGCCGTGATCATCGGCGGCATCAAGTCAATCGGCAAGGTTGCCGAAACCATCGTGCCCTGGATGGCCGGCGCCTATCTGATCATGGCGCTGATCGCCCTCGGCATCAACCTGCCCTATCTTCCGGAAACCTTCGGCCGGATATTCGATGGTGCCTTTAACACCCAGTCGGCGACCGGCGGCTTCCTCGGCGCGGCGATCATCATGGCGATTCGCGCCGGTGTCGCGCGCGGCCTTTTTTCGAACGAGGCCGGACAGGGGTCGACCCCGATTGCCCACGCGGTCGCACAGACAAATGATCCAGCGGCACAGGGCCGGTTCGCGATGATGGGAACATTCATCGATACGGTGGTCATCTGCACGATGACCGCGCTGGTCATGCTGACGGTCGCCGGTGACTTTACCTATACCGATGCTGACGGCGTCAAACAGGCAGTCGAGCACGCCTGGCAGTCGGATCTCAACGGCTTTGCCATGACCTCCGGCGCCTATGCAGCGGCCTTCCCGCTGCTCGTGTTCGGCATTCCGATCGGCACATTGGTCGTATCGGTCGCGCTGATCCTGTTCGTCTTCACCACATTGCTCACCTGGAGCTATTATGGCGAACGGGCGATCACCTTTCTCTATGACCAGTTGCCGGGTGCCAGCCTCAGGGGCGAAAAAACCCTGCATATCATCTGGCGCGTCCTGTGGTGTGTGGTCATTCTCATCGGCTCGTTCGCGCCGCTGCAGCTGGTCTGGCGTCTCGGCGACATTTCCAACGCCGCGATGACGCTGCCGAACATCATCGGTCTGCTGGCGCTCTCGGGTGTCGTCTTCGCGCTGGCCAAGGGCGATCGCTCCGCCGGTACCGATCATGGCCGCGAGACCCCCAAGGAACTGACGGAAGAAATCACCGGCGCGCCTGGCCACTAAGGGGGAATATTCCATGACGTTCAAGCGCCGGGCGGGCGCATCCCCACCCACGGCTCGGTATCATATCCAACAAACCGAGCGAAGCGAGGCAAGCGCGACCGCGCGCCCGAGCTTATGCGAGGTTAGCCAAGGGCGCGGATGCGCCTGCCCGGCGCTTGAGGTCTAAAAAACATGCTAAAAAAACTATACGAATGGATGCTCGACAAGGCTGCCCATCAACAGGCGCCCAAATGGCTGGCCGGGATCAGCTTTGCCGAATCCAGCTTCTTTCCGATCCCGCCGGACGTCATGCTGGCGCCCATGTGCCTGGCCAAGCCGGAGCGGTCGTGGTGGTATGCCCTGATCTGCACCGTCGCATCGGTGCTCGGGGCATTGCTCGGCTATGCGATCGGCTATTTTGTCTTTGAAACCGTCGGCATGCCAATCCTCGAATTTTACGGAGTGATCGACAAATTCGACGTATTTGCCGAGAATTTCAACGAACAGGGCTGGGTCGTGGTGCTGCTGGCCGGGTTCACGCCGCTGCCGTTCAAGGTGATCACCATTGCCGCCGGCAGCACCGCTATGCCGCTGCATATCCTGATCGGCGCAGCCATTGTCGCCCGGTCCGCACGCTTCTTTCTGGTCGCCGCCCTGCTCCGCTATTTCGGTCCGCCGATGAAAGACTGGATCGACAAGAATTTTGCCCTCGCCACCACCGCCGTCGGCATTCTCTTCGTCGGCGGCTTTGCAGCCGTGAGCTGGTTCCTCTGACAAGCAACAATAGCTTTTAGCGCCACAGTATTTTTTTCTGTGGCCTAGCCTACGATGATTTCCTAAAGCCGGAAGATGAGCACAAGACAGGTTTCCAGCAGCGACGATCCCGTGATCGAGAATATCGACCAGTTGATCAATCCGATGGTCGAAGGCGAGAAGCCGAAGGATCGTTGGCGGATCGGGACCGAGCACGAGAAATTCGTCTATTCCACCACCGACCATCACGCCCCCAGCTATGACGAGCCCGGCGGGATCAGGGACCTGCTGTTCGCCATGCAGGAGTTCGGCTGGCAGCCGGTCGAAGAGGGCGGCAAGGTCATTGCCATGTCCGGCACCGACGGAGCGATCAGCCTAGAGCCAGCGGGCCAGCTGGAACTCTCGGGGGCACCGCTCGAGAACCTGCACGAGACCTGCAACGAAACCGGCCGCCATCTGCAACAGGTCAAAGCGATTGGCGAGAAAACCGGCACCGGCTTCCTCGGCATGGGCATGTGGCCGGACAAAACCCGCGCCGAATTGCCGATCATGCCCAAAGGTCGCTACCAGATCATGCTCGACCATATGCCGCGCGTCGGTAACCTCGGCCTCGACATGATGCTGCGCACCTGCACGATCCAGGTCAATCTCGACTATGCCAGCGAAGCCGATATGGCGCAGAAATTCCGCGTCGGACTGGCACTGCAGCCGCTGGCCACTGCCCTGTTCGCCAATTCGCCGTTCACCGAGGGCAAGCCCAACGGCTATCAAAGCTTCCGCAGCCATATCTGGTCGGACACCGATCCGCACCGCACCGGCATGCTGCCGTTCGTGTTCGAGGAGGGCTTTGGCTACGAACGCTACGCCGAATATATGCTCGACGTGCCGATGTATTTCGTCTTCCGCGACGGAAAATATATAGACGCCGCCGGCCTCAGCTTCCGTGATTTCCTGAAGGGCAATCTCTCGGCGCTGCCCGGTGAGAAGCCGACCATGTCCGACTGGAATGACCATCTCTCAACCGCATTTCCCGAAGTGCGCCTGAAAAGTTTCCTCGAAATGCGCGGTGCCGATGGCGGCCCGTGGAACCGGATTTGCGCCCTGCCCGCCTTCTGGGTTGGCCTGCTCTATGACCAGAATGCGCTCGATGCCGCCTGGGAACGGGTCAAGGGCTGGACCATGGACGAACGCGAAGCGCTGCGCAACGGCGTCCCGAAGCTGGGCCTCGACACGCCGATCCCCAATGGCCAGACGTTGAAAGATCTCGCCGCAGAAATTCTCGACATATCGTCAGCCGGCCTCACTGCGCGCAACCGCCTGAACACTAGCGGCGACAATGAAAGCGGCTTTCTCGACCCGCTCCGCGAAGTGGTCGCCAAGGGCAAGTCACCGGCAGCACAATTGCTCGACCGCTATCACGGCGAATGGAACGGCGATGTCAGCCGGATCTATGACGAGATGAGTTTCTGATCACTGACTGCCCGCAGCGTTTAGCTTTTCAGCTTTAACACCCTGAGCAACCGGGTCGACAAATAGGCGGCAGCGATGCCCAATCCAATCGCGACCGGTGTGATCCACCAGCCCATGAGTTCATGCGTGCCCGCAGGAACTTCCGACAACGCACCGATGACAACCGAATCCCCCGATTCATTCGCCCAGAACCCTACAGCGTCCGGATCAACCAGCTTATATAGTCCGATGATCAGTAGAGTTGCGGACAGACTATAGCCGACTATGCCCGTCGCCCAGCGGAGCCCGGTCGTCGCGCCGCGCTTTACCTGCTGAATGGCGCGAAACCCCTTCGGCGGCGGAGCGCCGTCCAGAATATGATCGACATATTGGCTGGCCAGATCGCGCGGCTGGCCGAAGCCTTCCAAAATGGCGGAAGCATCGATCATCTGACCGTTCCCTTCGCGCATTTCCATCACATCATAGATGTGACTCTCGATTTCGCGCAGCACGTCATCGGCATCTTCCTGGTCGAGACGGGACAAGAAGCGCATGAGCGATTGCAGATAATTGTGGATCATTTCGCGGTCTGACATTCTACTCTCCTTTCGGGCGGATCGGTCCCGGCCCGGGGTTGTTCAATAAGGTTTCAATATCTTCAATGGATTTGCGCCAGCGGACGGTAAGGTCGGCCAGTTTCTCCTCACCCTGCATGGTGAGTTTGTAATATTTGCGAGGCCTCGTTTCGCCCTCCTGCTGCCAATGGGCATCGACAAGGCCATCCCGTTTCAGCCGGTCGAGTAACGGGTATAAAGTTCCCTCCGTTATCGCCGTCGTCTCCAGCGATTGCAGCATGCCGAGCAGCTCGAGGCCGTAAAGCCGCCGCTCTTTCAAGACCGCCAATATGACCAGCTCCAGCGTTCCCTTGCGGAGCTGGGCATCCCATTTCGATTCGATATTTTTTTCGGTTTCCATCATTTGACCTTGCTTAACATTGTTACTATGTATTGCAAGGTATAGTCTATAGCAAGGCTAAAATTCGAAAGCCGCCTGTTCCGCATCATCGGGTGTCTCGTCCGTTTCTGCAGCCCCTTCCAAATTGCCCAGCGTCAACCCGAGCAGCCGCACGCCATTTTCCACCGGCATGATGCTGGCCAGCAGATCGCGACCAATGCTGGCGAATTCATTCTTGTCCGCGACATAATGATCTACCGAATGGGACCGCGTCACCTGCCGGAAATCGGCGTATTTGGCCTTGAGCGTCACTGTCCGCCCGCGCGCTTCGGCTTTTTCGATACTGTTCCAGACGATATCGATGATCGTCTCGAACGCGTCGTGCATGTCATTGTCGCTGACCAGATCATCGCCATAGGTCCGTTCGCCGCCGACCGATTTGCGGATCCGGTTGGATCGCACTTCCCGGTGATCGACGCCCCGCGACGCGCGGAACAGATAGCCGGCTGATTTGCCAAAATGCTGGCTCAGAAAATCCTGCGATTGCGCCCGCAGATCGGCACCGGTGTGAATATCCAGCTTCGCCATCCGTTCCGCGGTCTTCGGCCCGACGCCATAGAAGCGTCGCACCGGAAGTCCGGCGACAAAATCCGCCCCCTGATGCGGCTTGATTACGCAAATGCCGTCGGGCTTGTTCTGGTCCGATGCAATCTTGGCGATAAATTTATTATAGCTGACCCCGGCGCTGGCGGTGAGACCTGTCTGCTTCCTGATCTCGGCGCGGATCATCTCGGCGATCCTTGTCGCATTGCCGATTCCCATCTTGTCTTCGGTAACGTCGATATAGGCTTCATCCAGCGACAGCGGTTCAACAAGATCGCTGTGCATGCGAAATATCGCCCGGATCTGCTGCGACACTTCGCGATAGACCTCGAACCGGTGCTTGACGAAAATCAGATCGGGACAGCGCCGTTTAGCGGTGACCGAAGCCATCGCCGACCGCACCCCGAACACCCGCGCTTCATAAGATGCCGCCGCAACCACACCGCGTTTGGAAGATCCGCCCACCGCCACCGGCTTGCCGCGCAATTCCGGAAAATCCCGCTGTTCGACGCTGGCAAAAAACGCATCCATATCGATATGGATGATCTTGCGCTGGAGCAGATCGGGAGCGGAGTCGGACATGGCCTCAGTCTAGCGCCTGTTGCTCCGCTTGGGGAGCGGCTACATTTCCTCGTTTAGCAATTTTCGATAGCTTTCGATCAGCGCGTCGCCGACATCGGCCCGAACCGTCTCCGAAAAACCGGCGCGCATACCACAGCTCATGACACCCGCTGCTTCGGGATATTTTTCATAATCTGGTCGGCCGCCGGCAAAAATTTCCAGCCGCTCGCCAAATATCCGAAAGATCGGAACCGTCTTTCCCTCAGACACCGGAATATACCAGCCCGATTGCGTATCGAAATACAGATGCGAAGCGTAGATACTACACAAATGCGCATTGGCACCGACCGCGCTTCCCCTGATCGCATAAAGCCCGTCATCGCCGCGTTCGATCAATATCTCGGTCATCGAGGCGCCGACCAAAACCAGTGCGATCCGTGCGACCAGATCCGACCTGGCCATAGCCCTTGGCAGCGGCAGCACATCGTCGACAAACAACGCCGCCTCACCACGAGCCAGCCAATCTTGCTCACCCCGCAATCCGATCAGCGCCCCCTTACGCGCACTGTAGCTTTCACGAATGCAATCGACCGGATATTCCGCCGCGCCACAAAGATTGCGCTGTTTCAGCCAGGTCCGCCGGCTGGCCCGGACACCGGCGTCCTTGGCCTTGGCCCGCTTGTACAAGACGGCAATCGCCCGATCCGCCGCGCGCAGATCATCGGCATATTCGCCGCAGATTTCCTGCTCTACCTTGTTGGCCGCCTTGCCACAGTCAAAGGAGGGTTGCGCTGCCGCAGCCTTCTGTGCAGCATTTGCAGTCAACAATTGCTGCGCTTCCTCGGCGGTCAGCCGCACGTCATGCTTCCCGCCGCGCAATATTACAGCGCCATGGAAATCGCTGTTCGCGAGATAAGGCAACTGGCGGGGTCCGATCACCGTCCCCTCGATCCGGGCACCGGCCAGATCGACCGCATGCAGGCCAAAACTATGCAGCATGGCATCGGTGAAATCCGTTCCCTTCGCGCTCATCTTTGCGCCGCCTTGATAGACCGGACAGCCGTCCGGCACCGTGATACCGCATTCGAAGGTAAAACCTGCCATATTGGCGCCGTCGATATTCCAGCCCTCGACACTGCCCTCGAACCAACCGCCGTCGAAATGGCCCATCGAAAAATCGGCACCCTTTGCTGTGACATCCTGCAAACCGGCGTTGCGAAACAGCACTCCGGACATATGAACGCCATTCATATTGGCGCCGCTCAGATCCGCTTTGATGAATCCCACACCCGGCGCCAGCGCACCCGCAAAATTTGCGCCCGACAGATTGCTTTCATCGAAACAGACACCGGGAAATGATGCGCCGCTGAAATCCCAGCCGGAAAAATCACCGCCTTTTACAATCGGTACTCCCGCTATCCGGTGGTTGATCAAGCGCAAGAAATCGTCCAGTGACTCTATCTGTCCGCCATCGATTTCCTGCCAGGCAATTTCCGGTCTGGCTTCACTCCAGATATCACCCGAAACCGAAGCACAGCTGGCTTCCGCAGCTGCGGCTTCCAACCGTGCATCCGCCGTTCCGGCCAGCGTCAACATGACCAGAGCAACCTTCGGAAACCATAGCTTCATCATTCCGTTTTCCCTCGATCCCAGAGCCCGGCAAAAGCTCAAGCTGTTCATTTACACTATAGCCACACCCGCCTGATCTTGCCATAGGCCACCGGTGCAACGCGAAGCTCTCCCCTTTCCCATAGGCCGCAAAGAACTCATTATCATGATGGCGAGCCTGATGTCGCTGAACGCTCTGGCGATCGACATCATGTTGCCTGCGCTCGGCCTGATCTCCGACGATTTTGCCTTGCCCGATGTCAATGACCGACAATGGACCATCACCTCCTATATTTACGGCATGGCGATAGGCTCGATTCTTTATGGCTCGCTCGCCGATCGCTTTGGCCGCAAGCCGGTGCTGCTGGTAACCATTGCCATATATACGGTCTTCGGCATTTTATGCGCTCTCGCATGGGATTATGATTTACTGTTGATTGGTCGCTTCATCCAGGGGCTCGCCGCCTCTGCCATGGGCGTATTGGCGAACAGCATCATCCGGGATCGCTACGAAGGCGATGCAATGGCCCGGTCGATGTCCACCATCATGATGGTGTTCATGATCGTTCCCATCACAGCACCGCTGCTCGGCCAGATGGTCCTCAATGTCGCGCCGTGGAAGGCAATATTTCTGGTATTGTCCACCGCCGGGCTAGGGACATTTCTTTGGGTCAGCACCCGTCTGCCAGAGACTCTGCATCCCGATCACAAGACCCCGATCAAGGTCAAATCAATCGGCGCGGCATGGTATGGCGTTATCTTCAATCGCAACAGCTTTGGCCATGTCATCGCGAGCGGCCTGATGATGGCGCCGCTGTTCGCCTATATCGCGTCGGCCCAGCAGATATTCTTTGATATATTCGATGCCGGTGATATTTTTGTCTATATTTTTGCATTAAACGCAGGTGCAATGTCTGTCGCCAGCTTCACCAATTCCCGCATCGTGATGCGCTTTGGCGCGCGCCGGGTGTCGCAATCCGCGCTGATCTTTTTCATTCTCGTGTCGATTGTCCATTTTGCTCTCGCCGAGGCCGGGCTGGTCAACCTTTGGGTCTTCATGGCGTTGCTGGTGCCCTCGATGGGAATGGTCGGCTTCACCGGCGCCAATTTCAGCTCCATCGCGATGCAGCCGTTCGGCAAGACCGCTGGCGTCGCCTCCTCGTTCCAGAATTTTACCCGCTCGGGTCTTTCGGCGATGATAGGCGCAGCGATCGGACTGCAATTTGACGGCACGGTCCTGCCCCTCGCCACCGGCTTTCTGGTCTGCGGCGTGGCATCCCTGACGTTTATCTTCTGGGCCGAGAAAGGTGTATTGTTCCGGCGTGTTCAGACTGGCGTAACCACCAAGGATCTAGTGCCTCGGTCCTGACCTACCCATCATCGGCAAGGGAATAAGACTATGTCCATTTTTACCCCTGGAAAATTAACGGCTAGCCTGATTCCCGCCGCCATGGCCTTTGCCAGCCCGGCGCTGGCAGCGGACTCAATCAACGGCGACTGGATCACCCAGGACCGCGATGCGGTCATCAAGATCTCCAGATGCGGGACGAGCGTCTGTGGCCGCATCTATAAATATCTGGTCACCCCGCCCAATGGCGTCGGCCAGAAGGACATCAACAATCCCGACAAGAAACTGCGCAATCGCACTTTGCTGGGGATGGCGATACTGACCGGATTCAAGCCCGACGGCGATATCTGGCGGGGCAAGGTCTATGATCCGAAAAGCGGTCGGACCTATCGCTCGGAAGTCAGCCTGAACTCGGCCAACAGCCTCAAAATGAAAGGCTGTGTCGCCTTTGTCTGTCAGGGCGAGAACTGGACCCGGGCGAAATGATTTTTTAACCTCAAGCGCATCCGCACCCTTGGCTATCGCGCCAATAAGGCGCGGCGGCCCGTCGGCTTGCCTCGGCTACGCCTCGGTTAGAAACTGACCACAATTGGGAGAACCTAACCGACGCGAAGCGGAGGCAAGCACGACCGCGCGTCGGCCATTCGCCCGCCCCGTCGGAGGCGTGAGCGGAGCGAACTGCCGCGAGACATAATACATGCGTCCGCGCCCTGCTTCTGAGGTAAAATAAACATCCCCTACTCCATCTCCGCGATCCACTGGCTCAGCAACGCCACGCCCTCGTCGTGGACGATCGAGCGGCCGACTTCGGGCATGCTGACACCCGGATCGAGGCTGTTCAGGCGATAGATCATGATGCTGCCCTCCGGATCACCCGGCGCGATGTCGAAATCATGCGTCCCGCTTCCCCGCCCCGCAGCGACAGGCCGCTTGTGGATACCATAGCGCACCGGCATCTTTTCCTCATAAGTCAGGAACAGGCCGGAGTTGCTCGCCGAGCCGTTGACGTTATGGCAATGGGCGCAATTGACGTCGAGATAGCCGCGCGCGCGGTCGTTTAGCGGGGCGCTGGTCTCGCCCCAGACCGGCACGCGATACTCGACCTTGGGCGTCCGGTCGATCAGTCCGAGCCGTGCAAATTCCTCAAGCTGCCCGTCATCGGTCAGATTGCGCGCCTTGGGTCCGATCGGTGTGACCGCTTCCGATAATGCATGACATTCCTTGCACTGGTTCTTGTTCGGAACGGCATAGCTTGTCGACCGTTCCCGGCCCGACGGATCGGTAAAGGTCACCGGAATCCGCGCGCCCGCGACTTTCAGCTTTGCCTCGGTCTGTTCTTCATTCCAGACATAAGGTAGGGCGAGCCAGCCGTCGGCCCGGTGCAGCAGCACCCTCGTCTCGAGCAGCATCGGCTTGCCATCCCGCTCGTAGCCGAAGCTCTTGATCAGCGCCGATCCGACCGGAAAGTCGAGCAATCCGTCGCCCTCCGCCTTCGCCTGCTGCCCCTCCGGCACATAGATATACCGGTATTTCTCCGCATAATCGGTGAACAGGGGGGTATTGAGCGTATAAGGCGTCACCCGGTCATTGGGCTGCCAGCCGGCTGCATCCTTGAAAAACCGATAGTCCGACAGCACCCGCGGCAAGCCGTCGGACAGGATCACCCCGTCCGCGACTCCCGCAGGTTCACGTGCCCCTACCGAGAATGTCAGCGCCACTATCGCGCACGCAGAAGCCAGCAAACGCATTATTTGATCGCGTCTTCCATTGCCTGCGGCAAGGTGATCGGTTTCAGCTGCCGACCGTCAAACGGTTCGTTGGCTCCCGCGACGAGAGCAGGCTTGGCCTCGGCGAGCGGCTGGCCGGGCGTGGTCAGGCCCAGCGTCAGGATCGCAACATCATCACCGATCAGAATATTCTCGCCCGTGCCATCCTCGATGATCGGCGGAATCGCCCCGCCAAAGGCGGCCTTCAACTGCGCGCCGCCGGTGAAGACCGGATTATAGCCTGCCCGGCCATGATTATTTTCGAACACCCGCACGCCGATTGGCTTGGGGTTATAATTCGGGTCGTCCTGCCCCTTGGTATAGGACACGATCAGCACATTGCCGGTGCCGTTCTCGGCAAAGCGGTTTTCAAACACCTCGACCTCATAATGCGACATCACCATGACCCCCATGCCGGCAGGGACCTCCGCGACAATATTGCCTTCGGGCGCGAAATTCGGGGTGTTGTTGTCGACCACGATATTGTCGAAAACCCGCACGTTGCGTCCACCCTGTTTCGGGATATTGGGCAGATCGAAGACCAGGATGCCGCCGGTATTGTTGACCGCGACATTATTATAAACATCGGCGCCGACGCTATTCTCGATCTCGATGCCGGCGACGTTGAACTTAGCCACGCTGTTGCGGACGATGATATTCTCCGACTGGCCGACATAGATGCCGGCATCGGAAGAGCCAATCGTGACCACGCTGTCGACCAGGACGTTGCTGCTTTCTACCGGATAGATCGCATAGGCGCCATTGTCCTTATGCGGCCCGCGGGTCCATTCGACCCGGACCTTGTAATAGACGATATTGTCCGCGCCCTTCGACTTGATGCCGTCGCCCTTGCTGTCCTCGATCGCGAAATCGCGCAGCACCACATGGTCGGATGTCACCAGCAGGCCTTCGCCTGCGCCGAGCTGTCCGGCAAAGTTGAGCACGCTCTGGTCCATGCCGGCACCGCGCACCGTAACATTGTCGACATCAAGCGACAGGCCGTCGACCAGATCGAATCGACCAGCACCCAGTTCGATCACATCGCCCGGTTCGGCGAGGATCAGGGCTTCCTGAAGCCGTTCCTGCGCATCTGCGCCGGGTTCAACGGTGACGGTTTTTGCAAGTGTCGGGGCGCTCAGGCAAAGCGCGGTGGCAACCATTAGACTGCGTATCATATCTCTCTCCTCCAAGAACGAGCCATGATGCCGCAAAATCCGGTCGATGCCAAGAGCATTGACATGAATGTCAGTAATTTTGGAAAGCCGAAGCCCGGACTTCGGCCCTAGCCCTCGGCGAGAATCCATTCGATCGCCGCGTCGGCATGAATCTCGGTGCTGTCATAGATAGGCAGAATATTGGCCTTGGTATCGATGATCAGGTCCAGTTCCGTAGAGCCCAGCACCACCGCCTCGACATCGCCCTTGGCGATATTGGTGATATAGGTTTTCATCGTCCGCTCGGACTCGCGCTTGGCCTCGTTGAACATCAATTCTTCGTAGATGATCCGGTCGATCTCCTCGACCCGTTCTTCGTCCGGCGGGGACAGGACTATGCCTTTGCCAACCAGACGCTTGCGATAAAAGCCCTCGGTCATCACATTGCGCGAACCGATCAAAGTCGCCATCTTTATGCCATCGGCAACCATCTTGTCGCCCACACAATCGGCAATGTGAATGATCGGCACACCGACTTCCGGCTGCACCTGATCATAGATTTTGTGCATCGCGTTGGAACAGATAAATATCGCGGTTGCCCCGGCATTTTCCAGCCGCTTGGCCGACCGGGTCATCAGACCGGCCGCAGCTTCCCAGTCATCGTCCGACTGCAGCCGGGCATAATCGCTGAAATTGACGCTCTCGATCAGCATGTGCGGGCTGGTGAAGCCGCCCAGCCGCTTTTGCACGATCCTGTTGATCCGCGTGTAGTAGCTCGCAGTCGATACCCAGCTCATCCCGCCAATCAGGCCAATTTTACGCATTGATGTTACATTCCCTGAAAAAACCGAAGTCGGCGTCTAGAGCGCCTTTACGATTTCCTCGCACATTTTCTTCGCATCGGAAAGTAACATCATGGTCTGGTCCATATAAAAGACCTCGTTATCGACTCCCGCATAGCCGACGCCACCCATCGAGCGCTTGACGAAAAAGATCGTCTTGGCTTTTTCGACATCGAACACCGGCATGCCGTAAATCGGCGATCCCTTGTCGGTTTTTGCCGCCGGATTGACCACGTCATTCGCGCCGATAATGAAGGCCACATCGGCCTGGGCAAATTCGCTGTTGATATCTTCCAGCTCGAAAACCTCGTCATAAGGCACATTCGCTTCGGCCAGCAGAACGTTCATATGGCCCGGCATACGACCGGCCACCGGGTGAATCGCATATTTGACGCTCACGCCCTGTTCTTTCAGCATATCGCCCATTTCACGAAGAGCGTGCTGGGCCTGCGCCACGGCCATGCCATAGCCCGGAATGATGATCACATTCTCGGCCTGCTTCATCATATAGGCAGCATCCTCGGCCGAACCGCGTTTCCACGGGCGGTCGATTTTCGCTGCGCCATCGCTGGAGGCTGCTTCCGCACCAAAGCCGCCGGCGATCACGCTGATGAAGCTGCGGTTCATCGCCTTGCACATGATATAGGACAGGATCGCACCGGACGAACCCACGAGCGCGCCGGTGATGATCATCGCGGTATTGCCGAGGGTGAAGCCCATCGCCGCTGCGGCCCAGCCGGAATAGCTGTTCAGCATCGACACGACCACCGGCATATCCGCGCCGCCGATCGGAATGATCAGCAGGAAGCCGATCAGGAAGCTGAGGCCAACAATCGTCCAGAATATCGCGCCCGTACCAACGGTTGGCGCAATCGCGAAATAGGCGGTCAGTCCGATGATCGCGCCCAATACGCCCAGATTAATGACATGACGCAGCGGCAGCATGATCGGCGCACCCGACATATTGCCGTTGAGTTTCAGGAAAGCGATAACCGAACCGGAGAAGGTAATCGCACCAATGGCAACGCCCAGACCCAGTTCGACGCGGCTGACGGTCAATATTTCACCCGTCGCGTCCAATATGCCGAATGCACCGGGATTGAGATAGGCGGCGATACCGACCAGCACGGCGGCGAGACCCACAAGGCTGTGGAACGCGGCCACCAGCTGCGGCATATCGGTCATCGCGATACGGCGCGCGGTGAAGAAACCGATCGCGCCACCAATGGCAATGGCGCCGGCAATTTCCGGCAGGCTGGCAATGCTGTGGGTCCACAAGGTCGTGACCACGGCAATCAGCATCCCGGCCATGCCGAACCGATTGCCGGTCCGGCTTGATTCTGGCGATGACAGGCCACGCAGCGCAAGAATGAAAAGCACACCCGCAATCAGATAGGCAGCTGCAACCCATGGATTTACCGGTTCACCGGTTGCGGCAAGCGCTGGGGTCGATGCCAGCAACATCGTCACCCCAGCGAAGGCAGGGGCCGCTCTGGACATTAAACTGGCCGCTGCTTTTGCAGGGGCGAAGCGCACAGAAGCATCCATTATTTGCGCTCCTTTTTCTTGTACATCGCGAGCATCCGCTCGGTCACGGCAAAGCCGCCAAAAATATTCACGCTGGCCAAGACAACGCCAACCAGACCCAGCCATTTGGCGGTCTGGCCCCCATCAGCCTGCGACCCCGCCGCCGCTGCAATCAGCGCGCCGACGATGATCACCGAGGAGATCGCATTGGTCACCGCCATCAGCGGCGTGTGCAAGGCCGGTGTCACCGACCAGACCACGTAATAGCCGACAAAACAGGCCATCACGAAAATTGATAAAATTGATATAAAGTCCATGAAAGGAGCCTTTGCTTAATAGAACCGATATGAAGTTGTGACTGCGATACCGAAAGGTTGCTTTGGCATTGAACGTTGAACGGAGATCGCCATCTTGCCATCTTTTTCTTCATGTGCGGTCAAACGTGCGCCAAGGATTGTCACTTCTTTAGGTAACTCGCTTGAACTGATAGAGACCGGAGCCGTTATACGGTCGAGCGAAGACGCGGATCCAAAAGCAATCTGAAAATTCTCTTTTCCATAAATGTTGAAAAAATTCCGCCGTTCAATTGCTACAAAATAATCCGCGCCAAAATTCCGCGGCTCAATTCTTTTATAGGCTATCGGCGGGATAGCCTTCAGTTTTTTAGGCCACTTGCCTCCAAGTGCCACTAAGCCCTTTTTTGTTTGGCTGAACCTACGGAAATAGGATTCAAACTCCCCGTTTCCATCTTGATCGACCAGACAGGTTTGGGCCTTTCGGCTAAACAGTTTTTCGGGATATACCTTGTGTTCGCAAAAGGCGCTTAAGGAACCTGCCGTTGCTAGTACAAGATGATCGCCCGCGCCCAATTTGGTTTTTAGCTTTTTTGGAGCAGCACTTAAAAGTTCGACCGCCCCTTGGGGTATTAATCGTTGCTTCAATACAAATTCGCCACCACCAAACCATTGCGTTTCCGTGGAGTAATCTTCAATTGGTTCGATATTCCAAACAACACTGAGCGAATTTGCAGATGCAGCCGAAGCCCAAAGAAAACTGAGGGAAACTGCTAAAATAGTGTATTTCTTCATCCCAACAACCGCCCGTTCACAACCTTGCCATCCTTGGTAAGCCGGATGCCAATCGTTACCTCGTCATCATCGGGAAGCACAGGCCGCCCCGCCTCTTCATCCCAATAGGCGCTGAGGAAATTGTAAAGATTGCGCGAGAAGAGCGCCGAGCTGTCGGCTGCCATCATCGCCGGAATATTGCTTGCGCCGATAATCTTGACGCCATGTTTCTCGACGACCTTGCCAGCGACAGCGCCTTCGACATTACCGCCCTGTTCGGCTGCAAGATCGACAATCACGCTTCCGGTCCGCATCGTCGCGATCTGCGCGTCCGAGATCAGGCGCGGCGCGGCGCGGCCGGGGATCAGCGCGGTGGTGATCACGATATCCTGTTTGGCGATATGGCTGGAGACCAGTTCGGCCTGCGCCTTCTGATATTCCTCGCTCATTTCGGTGGCATAGCCGCCCGAGCCTTCGCCCTCGATACCCTCGACGGATTCGACGAAAATCGGTTTCGCGCCGAGCGACTGGATCTGTTCCTTCGTGGCGCTGCGCACATCGGTTGCGCTGACCTGCGCGCCGAGACGCCTTGCGGTGGCGATCGCCTGCAATCCGGCGACACCGACACCCATGATGAAACAGCGCGCTGCGGACACGGTGCCCGCTGCCGTCATCATCATCGGGAAGACGCGGCCATATTCGTTCGCGGCCATCAGCACGGCCTTATAACCGGACAGATTGGATTGCGACGACAGAATATCCATCGATTGCGCGCGGGTGATCCGCGGCATGAATTCCATTGCCAGCGCATCAATGCCCAGCTTGGCATAGGCATCGACCCGCTCACGTTCACCAAAAGGATTAAGGCTGGCAACCAGCCACGCGCCTTTTTTCATGCCTTTTAGCGATTGCGGATCGGGACCTTGTACACCCAGAACGATGTCCGCGTCCTTCAGAACTGCAGCGCGTGTTCCGATTGTCGCGCCCATATCGGTATAATCCGTATCAGCGACAGCGGCAGACACGCCCGCACCCTTTTCGACGGCCATATTGGCGCCCAGAGCAGTGAACTTCTTGACTGTCTCGGGTGACGCACTCACCCGCGCCTCGCCGTCGGCGAGCTCCTTCAATACCGCAATTTTCACACTAGATTCCAATCCGTTAGGAAATGAGTATAACCACCAATATGGCCACAATGGCGGTCAGGATCGTGCCGACTTTCAGCATCGACAGAAACTTTGTGTAGGTTTCCTCTGCTGCGCCAAGATTATTATTCGATGTCATGATTTCCCCAATATTATCGTTCCAAACTGGCGCGAGGTGTAACCCTATATGGGCAATGGCTCAAGTCCTACCCACCGTCATTTTGGATAGAATATTTATCGATCCTTTAATCGGCTCTTTACCGGTTGCCGTTATGAAAATGCTTCATTGTGGGACAATCGGGAAAAAAATGGCACAAAACGGCACAAAGTTACTGCTGCTTATCGACGATGAGCCGGCGCAATGCCGGTTGATTTCGGCATTGGCCTCGCGGGCGGGATTTCGCACGATTTATGCGCGCGATGCGGAAACGGCGATTGCCACGCTCGGCACGCAGGACGGGATGATGCTTGACGCGATCATCCTCGACCATTGGGTACCGGGTTCCGAAGCCACGGAACTGATTATCGAACTGAAAGCGCGCCGCCCTGCCCTGCCAATCCTGATGCTGACCGCCGTAGGGTCGATTGCGGAAGCCGTCGACGCCGTGCGCGCGGGCGCCACCGATTATCTGATCAAGCCGGTTGCCCCCGAACTGATGCTGCAGGCGCTCGATGCTGCGGTCGAATCGTCAAAAGATGCTGGTGAATTGCGCCCGCTCACCGAAAAAATATCGGTGCCGCTTGAGTTTGAAGAAATTGTCGGAGCGGCCCCGGCCTTTCGCGCCGCGCTGGCAATCGCCGCCAAGGCTGCCCGCGCCCGGGTGCCGGTGCTGATCGAAGGCGAAGGCGGCGTTGGCAAGGAAGTCATCGCCGATGCCATTCATGCGGCCAGCCCGCGCGCGAAAATGCCGATGTTGAAGCTGAATTGTGGTGCAATTACCGGAAATCTGCTCGATTCGATTCTTTTTGGTCATGAAAAGGGTGCTTTTACCGGCGCTTTTGACCGCAAGATCGGCCTGCTCCAGCAAGCCGAAGGCGGCACGATTTTCCTCGACGAGGTCGACCGGATTCCGCCGGAAACCCAGGTCCGCCTGCTCCGCTTCCTGAAACATTCGGATATCCAGCCGCTGGGCAGCCCGAACAGTTTCCAGCTCGACGTCAGGGTTATCGCAGCAACCAATCGCAAGCTGGAACGGGAAGTCGAAAAGGACAATTTCCGTGAAGACCTCTATTATCAGATGAATGTGGTCCAACTGACCATTCCGCCGCTCCGCGACCGGACCGGCGATATTCCTGCACTGGCGCGGCATTTCCTGGCGCGCCTCGCGCTCCAGCCCGGTTTGCGCAGCCTTGGCATTACCGACGAGGCGCTGAATCTGCTGCGCAGCTATCGCTGGCCCGGCAACGTCCGCCAGTTGCAGAGCGTGCTGTTCCGGGCCGCGGTCATGTGCGACCATAATGCGCTAAGCTGCGAGGAATTTCCGCAGATCGCCTCCTTTGTCGCCGAATCCGGCGATGCCGAACCGCATCTGATGAACAGCCCGGAAGGCATTGGCATCACGCTCTACTGCGAAGATGGGAATTTGCGTCCGCTGGAAGAAATCGAGGCCGATGTAATCCGCCTCGCCATCGGTCATTATCGCGGACGGATGACCGAAGTCGCAAGGCGTCTGGGCATCGGTCGTTCCACTCTCTATCGCAAGCTGGCTGACCTGGGCATTGATAACGCAGCATAATTTCGATACATATTGTTGGAATTTGACATTTTCGGCCATTTCCAACAGCGGCAAGTCCTGCGGGAAATCAGCGCCTAATCCAATATCAGCATTGATGTTTGCCCTCGCTGGTCTTAAGTCTGGCTGATATGAAAAACATGCTTCCAATTCTTCCATTCGGTGCGGCTCTGACGCTGGCACTGCTCCTTTCGGCCTGCGGAAAACAGGAAGCGGTCGGCGATGTTCCGTCGAGCGAAGAACTGGCGCAGCAAGCCGACGCCGCAAGCCAGGCGATCCGCGACGAAGCGGCGGCTGCAGAAGGCGATGGCGCAAAAGCGGCAGTCGACCTCGCCAGCATGGAAAGCTATGCCAACGCCTTGCGCGGCTACACGATCATGGTGCCCGCCGGCTGGACCGTCGATACGGCAGCCAGCGACGACAATGGCCGGGTATTCACCGAGACGCAAAGCGGCTCAAAACTGGCGGTTAGCTGGGTTGAAAATCGCGAAGACGCGGCCTGGAGCAAAGCCGTTGAAGCCATCGAGGATGGTAACGAGGACATGGTGGGCGGAGCCATTGGCAAGAATGAATATCGCGCTTCCGGCATATTGACCAACGGCCTGAAATCCGGTCAGCGGCTGCTCCGCAAGCCCGACGGCACGATGGTCCAGGCGGAAATCACCTATGCCGCCGATCAGGCCAAGGCGACAGACCCGCTGGCCTCGGCAATATTGGATAGCTTAACGCTGCAATAGCGCTGATTTGGCGACAGTCTAACGGTTGAGCTTGGCGTCCAGGAAGCTGGGCGTCGGGCCATTCCAGCCGTCATCGGCTTCATTGCTATCCTGAACCACAGGTGGCTTTTTCTCTTGGACTTTAGCAGCACGCACCGGTTTTTTCGGAGCATCGTTTTGCCGCGGCTTCTTCGGCCGATCATCCTGCCGCGCTTTCTTCGGCGCATCATCCCGTCGCGGCGCTTTGCCTTTTGCCGACTCTGCCCGATCAGGTTTCTCAGCAACTTTCTCGGCCGCTTTTCCACCAGCCTTGCCCTTGCGCTCTTTGCGGACCGGAATTTTCATGCCGGTCAGTTTTTCGATGCTTTCGACATGCTCGCTATCGCTGCGGGTAATGAAGGTTATCGCAACGCCGGTTGCACCAGCGCGGCCGGTACGACCAATCCGGTGGATATAGTCATCCGGATGCCATGGAATATCATAATTGATGACATGGCTGACGCCTTTGATATCCAGACCACGCGCGGCAACGTCGGAGGCGCATAATATGTTGATTTCGCCCGATTTGAAACGGTCCAGTTCCGCCAGACGCGAACTCTGGTCCATGTCGCCATGAATCTGCCCGGCATCAAAACCGTCCTTGCGCAAGCTCTGGCACAGGTCGCGAACTTCGGTCTTGCGGTTACAAAAAATGATCGCGGTTTCAACGCCTTCATTGTCCAATATATCGACGATCAATTTGCGCTTGGCTTTCGGAGCAACTTCTATCAGCGATTGATCAATCGAAGTATTCGCCGTTGCCGGGCGCGAGACTTCGATATATTTTGGATTGTTGAGAAACTGGTCGGACAGTCGCTTGATAGGCGGCGGCATCGTCGCCGAAAACAACATCGTCTGGCGGGTCGCTGGCAATTTCGAGCAGATTGATTCGATATCCGGAATGAAGCCCATGTCGAGCATCCGGTCCGCTTCATCGATGACCAGCAATTCGCAGCCTGACATCAAAATCCGTCCGCGATCAAACAGGTCCATCAAGCGTCCCGGTGTCGCGATCAATACGTCGACGCCTTTTTCCAGCGCCTTGATCTGGTCACCCATAGAAACGCCGCCGATAAGCAGCGCCATGCTGAGATTATGGTTCTTGCCATATTTCTCGAAATTCTCGGCAACCTGCGCAGCCAGTTCGCGGGTCGGTTCCAGGATCAGCGACCGCGGCATGCGCGCACGCGAGCGGCCATGGGCGAGGATGTCGATCATCGGCAGCACGAAGCTCGCCGTTTTACCAGTGCCCGTCTGGGCAATGCCGATGATATCTTTCATCATCAGGACGGAAGGGATGGCTTGCGCCTGAATCGGCGTCGGTTCGTCATAGCCAGCTTCGGCTACGGATTTCAGCAGTTCTTCAGACAGGCCGATATCGGCAAATTTCATAGTGGTTCCGGAAAAATATAGGATGCAACCTTGCACCCTGTCTCAGCCTCTCGGGCTGTGCCGGGCAATGATCGCATATCCGGGATTTGTCAAGCTTTCTCGCTTGGTCTAGGGGGCCGGGACCAGTTCGCGGAACCGATCAATCTCGCATTTGGCTCCGGTTCGCGAGTGGAGGATATCGCGACCGGCGCATATTTTGCCGTCCTCGGTTTTCTCGACATAGAAACCCGAATAGAAACTGCGCGCCTGGCATTTATCCTCGAGCTGGGCCCTGATTCTCTTTCGGTCTTTGGTGATCAGGTCGAGGTAGCGATCCGCAAACATCTGCACGCCGAGAATATTGTTCATCGGCAGGCATTTGCCCATTTTCTTTTCGCGATAGGTCTTTTCCACGGTCTCGCGTGAAAAATCCGCCATCGGCGCCAGAGGCGTGGGCCGACGGCGAGGAACGCGGATGATCACCCGCTTTTCGATTCGGACCTGTGCAAAGAGCAGCGGCCGCTCCGCCACATGAACCATAGCTGCGTCTGCCGACGGAATGTCTATCGGCTGCATCTCGCGCGCATCTGGCACAGAGAGCAGCAATATCGCTGTAAGTGACAGGCTCACCATAATCCCTTAACTAACCCTTCCCTTGCCTATATCAGCAGTGATTGAATATTGCATGAACTGAGAATTTGCCACCTATCATCAACTTCGTGCAAATCCCCCGTGACGGCTGCACTCTGATGGCGGATAGATGACACGACCGCAGAGGAACATGAATATGCCAAAAAGGGCAGAATGGCTGGAACAGATGCAGGCAGTCGTCGGCGCAAAAGGCTTCACCCGCGCAGTTGACGACATGGCGCCGTGGCTCACCGACTGGCGCGGCCGATATACCGGTGCGGCACAAGCCATGGTCTCGCCGGCAAATACGCAGGAGACGGCGGAAATAGTCAGAATCGCGAACGAACATGCTGTCGCTATCGTTCCGCAAGGCGGCAATAGCGGCATGGTCGGAGGGGCGACGCCGGACATCGGCGGTCATTCGATCCTCCTGTCACTACGCCGCATGAACCGGATTCGCAGAACAGCACCGAACGACCAGCTAGTGGTCTGTGAAGCCGGTGTAATTCTCCAGAATCTGCACGAAGCGCTCGCAGTCGAGGGGCAAAGATTCCCGCTGACCCTGGGCGGCAAAGGCTCCGCCACGATCGGAGGCCTTGTTTCGACAAATGCCGGCGGTACTCAGGTACTGCGCCACGGAACCATGCGCTCGCTTGTCGCTGGAATCGAAGCCATATTGCCTGACGGCAGTATTTTTGAAGGGCTCGCGGCACTGAAAAAAGACAATCGCGGTTACGATCTGAAGCAATTATTCGTCGGCGGTGAAGGGACCCTGGGTGTTGTCACCGCGGCAACCTTGAAAACCGTACCCGCTCTGGTGGATCGCTGCGTATCCTGGGCTGCGGTCGACAGCACCGACGCCGCCTATCAGCTATTCCGGTTTCTCAACAAACGGACGCCGCAATCACTGGAAGGTTTCGAGATCATTCCGGAAACATGCCTGAGTTCGGTATTGCGGCACATTCCCGGCACCCGCTCGCCACTGGAGGGGAACCATCGCTGGCATGTGCTGATCGAGATCGTGCGCGATCAACCCGATGCGCAGGATCCCGGATCGAGCACCGAGAAACTGCTGGCAGAAGCAATAGAACGGGATTTGGTTGAGGATGCAACTCTCGCGGCCAGCGAACAGCAGGCTGAGGATTTCTGGAAAATCCGTGATTCGATTTCAGAAGCCGAGCGCGCCAATGGCCCGGCTCTGCAGCATGACATCAGTGTTCCGGTGCCCGGCATGGCCCGGTTCATCAGTGAGGCATCACCAGTCATCGAGGCGAGATTTCCCGGCACGACAGTTGCTGCATTCGGCCATATGGGAGACGGCAACGTCCACCTCCACGTCAAGGCACCAGCGGGGGTGCAGCCACAAGAATGGATGCGGGACTATGCGACGCAAATAACGCCTCTGGTCCATGACCTCGTGATCGCCGCGGGTGGCTCGATTTCGGCAGAGCATGGAATCGGGCAGAACAAGCGTGCGGAACTGGAGCGACTGTCTTCCGATGCGCGCCTCTTCATGCTGCGCGCGATAAAAACAGCGATCGATCCCAAGAACATTATGAACCCGGGCAAACTCGTTCCCCTTGCGTCCGATCAGTCAGGCTCTTAAAGCGCAAGACAACTATTCGGTTTCAACAGTAATTTTCGGAGAATATGACTATGGCGAGCACGCCGCAAGCACAAGCACTGCCAATGTTCTACAAGGACCTTGTCCCGCTCAATTCCAACGAACATGCCAAATGGAAAATCAAAGGGCTCGACAACGCATCCTTCATGCAGTCGCAGCACGCCATTCCGATTACCACCGATGAATTCATCAATGCAGCGCGCAACTATCCGATTGTATTTTCGGTCGGCGACAATAGCGTGCCGCTGATTCTCATGGGTCTGAACGAGGGCGTAAACACGTTCATGAACGACGAAGGTCAATTTCGTGAACCTGCTTATGTTCCTGCCTATGTCCGCCGCTATCCCTTCATGCTCGCAAAATTGCGTCCGGAAGCTGAAGAGCTCTCGCTATGCTTTGATCCGACCGCCAATGCGGTTGGCGACTTTAAAGAAGGCGACACGCTGTTCGACGGCGATCAGCCAAGCGAGACCACCAAGAATATTCTGAATTTCTGCGAACAGTTCGAACAAGCTGGCCAACGGACCGGTCAGTTCGTCCAGGAACTGGAAAAGATGGGATTGTTGATGGATGGTGAAGTTTCCATTCAACAAACGGGCGTTGAAAAGCCCTTTATCTATCGCGGATTCAAAATGGTCGACGAAGCCAAACTGCGCGATCTCCGCGGCGATGAACTGCGCAAGATCAACCAGAACGGCATATTGCCTTTGATCTACGCACATCTCTTCTCGCTGCAGATCATGCGCGAAGTGTTCGCCAAACAGGTTGAAGCCGGTAAAATGCCACAAGTGACCGAGGCACCTTCCGTACAGGTTTAACCATTCAAGCTATCCTGCTTCGTCCGATCTGGCCGAAGCAGGATAACGCTATCGGTAATTTTCCGCTTCCAGGGTCTTGCAACTCAATACAACAAGGCCCACATGGTCGGTGTAGCGGTTCGCATCCCCCGATCGGATCGTTACAGGCATTCCTTCGGAATGCCACCTCCCTGAACCTTGGCCACCTCGCCGAACCGGCGAGGTGGTTTTTTTATGGAAAACCCCTCATTCTGCTGCTTCGATCTGATGCTGGCCTGACAATTGTTCAGCGAGCATTACGCAGCAATTGCGGATCAATTCCGCGATCGTCCCGGCGGCCGCTATCGGTTCGCGCATATTGTGATCAAGATATAGCGACCGATCCACTTCAAGCTGAAATGCATGGATATTGCGCGAGGGTCTGCCGTGCCGCTCCAGAATATAGCTGCCCGAATAGGGATGGTTCGTCTGCACAAGATGGCCGTGCATCCGGAAGTGGCCTGCAGCCAGTTCGACATAGCGCGATTCGCAGCTTCGCCCGAAGCGGTCACCCAGAACAAACCCTATATTGTTATGATTCTCGTCGAATATCGATGGCATGCTGTGCAAGTCCAAGAGGAGCGCGCAACCAAAAACGGATCGTATCTGCTCGAGAAGATTTGCCACCATCGCGTGATAGGGCTCGTGATCCTGTTCGATCCGGTCAATGACATGCTGATAGGGCCATTTATTTCGCCACAAATTCCCCGCACCGTGCAGTCTACGCGGTAACAGGCCCAGGCCGCCCCTCACCTTTTTGCTTTTCTGGGCTGTCTGCGACGGATCCATCCCGATCACCATGTCCGGGTCGATTTCCGTGCGATTGCGGTTGAGATCGACCCATGCTCTCGGCTTTCGGGCAATGATCGACGGAAATCCGGAGGCAATGGCTGATGCCGCGAGCCGGTCCGAATAGCGATCTTCCAGCCGCAGCAAATGAGAAGCCGGAACATTCAGATTGTCGAGAAGTTCGGGCGGATATTCCCGACCGGAGTGAGGCACGCTGACCAGAACCGGGAAGCCGAGCGTAGTGACATTGGAGAGGGAGTAAGCCGGTACCGGGGATAATGTTTTGCCGGAAATCGAATTAGCCATGCTTACCCCCGAAAAAATCGGCTTCCATCGCCGAAATAATTATCACCTCCGGAAAAAAATTAACCGATTTGCACTTATATACCGGCCTCGGCATATAGGCGGGCCTGTATTCAGGCATATTCAGGAAGGCGTGACAAAATGATTCGGATTCTCCTCGCGGAAGATGAACAGGCGATGCGTGAGCATCTTACACGGGCACTGGAGAAAGCCAACTATGAAGTTGTCGCTGTAGACCGCGGAACTGCTGCAGTACCACTGCTCGATGAGCAGAAATTCGATCTGCTTTTGACGGATATTGTCATGCCGGAAATGGACGGAATCGAATTGGCACAACATTGCGCCTCGGTCTGCCCGGAAACCCAGGTGATGTTTATTACCGGCTTTTCCGGCGTTACATTGCGCGCCGGACAGTCTGTTCCGAAGGCCAAAATATTGTCCAAGCCCTTTCATTTACGCGATCTGGTTCTGGAGGTTGACCGGCTGTTTGAGCCAGACAGTATGAGTGACTTGAATTAGGCCTTGCGCCAGCCGAAGCGGCTGGCTAGACGGCCTCCAGCGTGGGCGTATAGCTCAGTGGTAGAGCACTTCGTTGACATCGAAGGGGTCGGGAGTTCAACTCTCTCTACGCCCACCATTTTCCAGACAATTTGATATTCAGGCAGCGAGAGCGATCGCGCTGCCGGTGTCCTGGCTCGGTGGATGACCATACCAGCTCGTATAGGCGCGGGTAAACGCGCTCAGTTCGCTATAGCCGAGCTTCGCGGCTATTTCGGAAAGATTGCGCGTCCCTTCGAGAAAGTAGAGATGGCAGGTGTCCCGCCGGACCTGCTCCAGTAGCTGACGATAGGACATGCCTTCGGCGACCAGTTTACGTCGCAAGGTCCGTTCCGCCATGCCGAATGTTATAGCAGCCGCGTCGAGGCTGAGACCGGATTTATCGAGCAGATATAATAGATATTCATAGGTCAGTTTCGCGAGATTCTGCCGCTCGAATCTGGCCCGCGCGAAAAATGCCTCCTGCCGCCTGACAGCGGAGACAATCGCGGGATTGTGACGCTGTATCGGCATGGTCATCGCCATGTGATGATATTCGAGATAGGTGGACGGTCGATTGAAATGGCAGGGAATCGGCACGCTGTTTGAATTTTCGGCGGGGAAGCCCCTGAACCCGTCGGGCCGGCGGTGGGAAAAATGTGCGGCCTTGACGGTTTTGAATCGCCCATCGGCTAGCAATTCTCCGCATTGATGGACCAGCGCAAATATGATGTGAACCAGATCGGGTGAAACCACCTTGTCCTGATTCCACACCAACCGGTCACCGGAAGAAAGCGGCAGGAGTTTTACCACAGGTTCGTCTCCGCCCAACCGCTGCTCCGCAACAAGATCGAGCAACGCTTCACCGAAGCTGGGCTGAAAAAAAGCGGAAAAACCAAGGTCGGAAAAGCCCCGTGGCACCATCTTGTTGCCGATCTCCGAATGAATGTCCGTACAGTGGAGTTCTTCCTGAGCCGCGGCACAGAGACTGGAGATCGAGTCGTCACCCAGTTGATAGCCGGGATCCCGTAATTCCGATTCGGAGCATTGCAGTGCACATAAAAGCTGCGGCTTGCGGGCCTGAAGAGCATGACAGCTGAGATAGGCACGATAAAGAAACGGAGCCGCGATCTTCAAACTTGTGGATGCCGGATATTCCATGGCTCCAAGCTAGGAGCGGAAATGCATTTTACTCAACTGGCTTTCGACAAGGATGTAAATTTGGCGACGAAAATGTCGATTATGGCTAATTCGCGAGCAAAAGCAGTGTGTTCAGTATCGGATGACCGACGCACCCCAGGTAAATCCGCCGCCCATGGCTTCCAGAACCAGCAGATCTCCGGCCTTGATTCGACCGTCTCGCACAGCGGTATCCAGAGCCAGCGGGACCGATGCCGCTGAAGTGTTGGCATGCATATCAACGGTCTTGATCACTTTTTCGGGAGCAAGGTTGAGCTTTTTAGCGGTCGCATCCAATATCCGGGCATTGGCCTGGTGCGGGACAACCCAGTCGACATTTTCAATCGATTGGTCAGTTTCTTCCAATACTTCTTTCAACACCGAAGACAGATTGACCACCGCATGGCGAAAAACCTCACGGCCTTTCATTCGCAACTTGCCGACCGTCCCCGTGGTACCGGCGCCGCCGTCGACATATAATAGCTGATTATGGGCGCCATCGGCGTGCAAGCGGGTAGCGAGCACACCTCGCTCGCCCTGCTCCGCCGCCAGCACGATTGCACCGGCTCCGTCACCGAAAAGAACGCATGTTCCACGGTCTTCCCAATCGAGTATCCGGCTGAAAGTTTCCGCACCGATAACCACTGCATTTTGCGCGCTGCCGACCCGGATCATGCTGTCCGCCACCGAAAGCGCGTACAGAAAGCCGGAGCAGACCGCAGCGACGTCGAAAGCAATGCAGCCATTACAGCCCAGAGCATCTTGAACGATGGTGGCGGTTGCCGGAAATGTCTGGTCGGGCGTTGCCGTCGCAACGATGATCAGGTCAATATCCGGGCCGCTGAGTCCAGCCGCCTTCATCGCCTTGTCTGCCGCCTCGATGGCAAGACTGGACGTAGTCTCGTCATCCTCGGCAATATGACGGAATTTTATGCCGGTACGCTCGACGATCCACTCGTCGGTTGTATCCACGCGCTTGGCCAGTTCGGCATTCGAAACGCGGGTGCGTGGCAAAGCCGAACCGGTTCCTTTGATGACAGACCGTCTGGCGGCGTTGTTCATTTTGCTACCTCGGCTACCGGTGATGCTACACTGATTTTTTTCAGATCTTCGCTGATCCGTTCGAGAATGCTGTCCTCGACTAGACGAGCCGCGACCTCGACGGCATTGGCCACGCCCTTTGCATCCGCGCTGCCGTGGCTTTTGACCACCACGCCATTAAGGCCCAGAAATACCGCCCCGTTGTGATTGTTGGGATCAAGATGGCCTCGCAACATTTCGGTTGCCGGACGAGATATCAGAAAACCGATTTTCGATCGCAGGCTGCTCAGGAAACTCTGCTTTAGCAGATCGGTGACGAATCGCGCCGTGCCCTCGAGGGCCTTGAGCGCGACATTGCCGGAAAAGCCATCAGTCACGATCACATCGACTTCACCGGTCGAAATTTTGTCTGCCTCGGTAAAGCCCAGAAAATCCATATGCAAACCGCCCGCGCTTTTCAGCGTCGCAGCGGCTTCCTGAATCGTCCCGGTACCTTTTGCCTCTTCGGTACCGATGTTCAGCAGCTTTACCTTGGGACGATCAAACCCGTGCATGATGCGGCTATATGCTGCACCCATCACGGCAAATTGTACGAGGTTACGACTATTGCACTCTGTATTGGCGCCCAGATCGAGCATCACAACGTCGGTGTCTTTCATCGTCGGCAGCAACGCCGACAAAGCTGGCCGGTCGATACCCGGCATCGTGCGCAGCGCCAGCTTGGCGATCGCCATCAGGGCGCCGGTATTGCCAGCACTGACAGCAGCGCTGACCTCTCCGGTTTTCACGGCATTGACTGCCATGCCCATGGAAGTTGTTTTGGAACCGCGCAGCGCCTGTCCCGGCTTGTCATCGCCGGACACGACGTCCGGCGCGTGCAGGATTTCGGATGCCGCGCTGAGATTGGGGTGATCCTTCAGCGCTTCGCGAATCTGCGCCTCATCGCCGACGAAAAGGAACTGAAAGCCTGCATGGCGGTGACGCGCGAGCGCGGCACCTGCAACCATGATGCGTGGGCCTTCATCTCCGCCCATCGCATCAATCGCGATTCGCGGCCTCATTCCCACCAGTTATTCCCCTTGATTGTGCGTCAGAAGTCGACAGACTAGCTGATTAAAGATCAGCGGCCAAGACTTCACGGCCATTATAATGGCCGCAGCTTCCGCACATATGGTGCGGACGCTTCAATTCGCCGCAGTTCGGGCATTCCTGATAGGCTTCGACTTTCAAAGCATCATGAGACCGGCGCATACCGCGTTTCGACGGTGTAGTTTTTCTTTTTGGTACAGCCATTGCTAAGCCTGTTCTTTAAATTTAATATCAAATGCCTGCATCCAAGCCAAACATTCCAGTCTCCGCATTTTGGAGAATCACCTGGTTGAAGTTCAACAGATTGCACGCGAAGGGGCGCGTATAATGAAATTCCTGTGCGTTGCAAGCATTGTGCTTCTATAGACGGCCTATAATTTTCACATATTTGGGGGACAAGATGATTTTACCGATAACATTGACCGTGGCGGGCGCAGCAGCGCTGATCAACATCTGGCTTATGATCCGCGTCGGACAAGTCAGAACCAGCGAGAAAGTCAGCGTTGGTGACGGCGGCAACGAGAAAGTCATCCGCCGCATGCGCGCGCACAGCAACTATATTGAAAGCGCTCCATTCGTTATGCTTCTGGTAGCGGTTATCGAGCTTGCCAGCGCAACCTCACCCACTTGGCTGTGGATCGTAAGCGGCCTCTATCTGCTCGGTCGCGTTGCTCATGGCGTGGGTATGGACGATGGAAAATTTGGCAAAGGCCGGATGGTTGGCACGCTTGTGACCATGTTGGTTCTGCTCGGGCTTGGCGTTTACGCGATTAGCATACCCTATCTGTCGGCATAAGGAACTGGGTGCCGAACAATGGGACTGTTTGGACCGAAAAGGCCGCTGGATATTGACGAGTGGGATTGGCAGCTTGCCAGTTTCAAATGGCTGACAACGGAGTTTGGCGGGATAGAGAAGCATCCCGCCAACCGGCTGGTCCTGCCAAACGAGACATTTTTTCCAAAAACGAGCGCAGACCCGTCCCGGAAAGCCCAACAGATTTTTGAACAGGTTAAGCTTTTGTCCGGCATGGGCGACTGGCCGACAAAGCTGGTGCAAGGCGATCAGATGCGCGAGATGACTTTGGAGTCAGGCCAAATGCTCAAACATGACAGTCATGCGCCAGCAGGGGAATATCAACTGCTGAAAGCAGCTGACGGTCAATATTACGCGCAGATAAGCTATAATCCCAGCCAGCTTGGCGATCCCATCAAACTGATCGCGACCTTTGCCCATGAACTATCACATTATCTGATGAGCACTGCAAAAACGGCGCCGCCGGGCGGTTGGGAAGTTCACGAACTCACGACTGATCTTTGTTCGGTTTATCTGGGATTCGGCATCTTCATGGCCACGAGCGCATGGAATTTCGAAGGCAGCAACGACGGCTGGCAATATGAGCGGCAAGGCTATCTGAACGAACGTATGCTGATCACGGCAATGGTGATGTGTGAAACCTTGGCGAAGCGGGACCCCCTTGAAGCGCTACCTTTCCTGAAACCCCATCTTGCCAAAGACACAAAGATGGCCAATAAATATGTTCAGCAACGCGATCTTGTCGATGAAGTTATGGCAATCGACCTGTCATTATTCGCCGTTGAAGAAACCGAGGCTAACGAGAGCAGCAGCTCCTAACGCGCCGCCAGTACATCATCCGCCACAAAAGCGTTGGTCTTGCGCTCATAGCCAAATTGGCTGGTCGGCCCGTGGCCCGGAATGAAGGTCACATCGTCACCCAATGGCCACAGCTTCTGGGTGATCGCATCGATCAAGTCCTGGTGATTACCGCGTGGGAAATCGGTACGGCCGATCGAACCCTGAAATAGCACATCACCAACCACCGCCAGCTTTGAAGGCTGATGGTAGAAAATCACATGACCCGGCGTGTGGCCGGGACAATGAATCACATCGAGTACCAGATCACCGACTGTCACCTGGTCACCGTTCTTCAGCCAGCGATCAGGCTCGAAACTTTTGGCCTCCATGCCATAGCGCGCGCCATCGCCTTCGAGTTGATCGATCCAGAACCGGTCATCTTCGTGCGGGCCTTCAATCGGTATGCCCAGCTCTTCGGCGAGCATGCCCGCCTGCCCGCAATGGTCGAGATGGCCGTGAGTCAGGATGATCTTTTCAAGATCAACCCCATGCTCCTCGACCGCCGCTTTCAACCGGTTCAAATCGCCACCGGGGTCGCTCAATGCGGCCTTGTTGGTCTTGGTGCACCAGAGGAGCGTGCAATTCTGCTGGAGCGAAGTGACCGGAATAATCACGGCCTTGAGGGGTGCATCTGTCATGACAAGCTATTTGGCGGCGCGATGCACAAGTTGCAAGGCCCCAAAATGGAGAGGCGCTAAAGCCGCCGTCCCGTCCAGACCACCCGGCCGATGATATTAACGCTTTCCGCGCTGACATTCTCCCAGTCCGGATATTGCGGATTATCGCTGCGGATCGACAGCTTCCCTGAAGGTCCCACGGCAACACGCTTGACCAAAAGAACGTCATCCATGCGCAGCACATATATGCCGTCCCGCAAGGGCCCGGAGGCGGCGCTATGGTCGACCATGATATCATCGCCATCGCCCAGGGTCGGGACCATCGAATCGCCATCAACGGCGATCAGCGACAGATGAGCCGGATCTATGCCCAGTCGCCGGAGCCATTTGGGCCCGAAGCCCATCGATTCAGCATATTCATCATCCGCCAGTGATCCGGAGCCAGCCGAAGCACCTATCTGCAATTGCTTGATCCGAAGCAGTCCATCGGATGCAACCCTTCCTGCCCGGCCGGATTCGCGGATGGCAGGAGCCCCAAGCAACCGTTCTTCCACGCCGAAAAATTCCGCGAGCCTGCGCCGAACTTCCTCATCCAGCTTTTTCGGCGATCCGCGGCGGAGATATTGCTGAATATAGGCGGGGTTTTTGCCGATCATCTTTGAGATCGCAGCGAAATCATTGCCGTTTTTACGGATCAGTTCTTCGAGATTGGCGCGTGGGTCATCGGACATAATGGCGAGACAATATAGGTGCTGGCCGAAATTGGCAATAGGATTTTTCCTAGACATGTAGGAAATCCCATTTCAAATAGGATTTTCCCTATTCAACGAGTCGCTGGATCGAGCGGCCAGGAGCGAGAAGGAGATTACCGGTGCCATTATTGCGGAAAATCGAGATATTTTTGCGTGAAACTGACATGTCCTGGACAAAATTCGGGCGATTGTCGGTTCGCGATCCCCGCTTTGTTCAGGATCTGCGCAACGGGCGGCAGCCCGGCAGAACCATTTCGGAGCGGGCAGAAAATTTCATGCATTTGTGGCGGGCCGAACATGCCGGTTGAGCAAGCACGCCTGAAAGCCGGTCGTCGCGATCCTGGCGCGTCGCTTACCCGTCAAATAGAAGCGCTGGCTGACGGTCGCGCTCGCGTCACGCTAAAACGAGAACGCCCTTGGGCAAGCATTACCTTCGCCGGCACGCGGTACAGTTTCGCAATTGACTGGGAGGGGGCTGTCGAACCGGACGAAATACAAAAGCTGACCAAGGCCCTGCCGGACCATGAATTTTCAATTCCGGGATATTTTGTCGCAGACATGTTGGTCACGGATCAATCGGAGATGCGATTGCTGGTCGAGGCCCTCTCGATCATCGATCCCGTCCAAAACACCCGGGACTAACGACCGGGACCAATGTCAGTCAGCGATGGGCCGTCATCTTCTCCAATGTGCCGAGCGCAGCCTTCAATGCCGCATCCATATCCGCTTGTCGTCCGGCCTGCGCATCGATTGCGGCAGATTCGACCGACCGCAGCGGTGGAATGGCCACCGGAGCCGGTTCTTCCAAAACCTCTGCAGATGAATCCGTATTCTCGGGCTTTGGTGCAGTTTGGGAATCCCCTTGCGGCGTAACAATCCGCTCGCGCATTTCCAATATGTCGAGCCGGCGGAGACCGGCTTCCAGACGGTCCGCCAGCTGCGCCAAAGACAGTGCGGACAGATCCTCGCGGGCTGCACTCGATGCTTTCGACTGAGCGTGATCTTCGGGCTGATTGGGCTCGGACGCCTCTTCGACTACCGAATCCAGAACATTTTCGCCTGCCAACGGATCAGATTCTACGATCGGCGAAGCGGATTGCTTCACCGGTTCTGCGACTTCTTTCCCGGCCTCGGACTGGTCGAATCGCTTGATTGATTCGGCAAGCGGCACTCCCAGATCGGAAGATGCAAAAATCGGCTGACGAACCGGTGCATCCGGATGACGGTCAGCCGCTCTGACGTCTGGCAGGTCCTTCAGCTCGGTCACCTGTCCCGGCGATTTCTTCGGCTTCTTGAGAAATTTGGTCAGCGACTTGGCCGACAGGTTCAGCTTGGGTACTGAAAAGCGCGATTTGCTTTCCCGTTCCTCGGCGACTGGCTCCCTTGTCAGGTTTTTGCGTAGTGCCAAGCTCATATCGGAGTTTCCTTCATATGATTTCGTCTTGTGAGTCAAAAAGAGATACAGAGCAGATGCGGATATCAGGCCCGCCACAACAGCGATCAGCCCGCGCGCGGTATTTCCCAGCGGCGGTGCCGCGGCGGGGATGAATTCCGACAGTCCGGTCGCTCCGACGATATTTTCAAGATAAACATGCGGCAAGGTGGCGATCACCAGCGCTGCCGCAATTCCGCCCGTGAGAGCCATTGCGGGTTGTTTAAACCGAGCGAAATCCTGCTCTATCTGGTCCACATCATTCTCCACCATATCAGGCCGCGCGCTCGAAAGATTTGCGCTCCATCAACCTTTGGTAAACAGGGGTGTAACGCAAAATGTTTGACGACCAGTTACGATCCGCCTCAACAAATTTTCTCGCAGCTTCAATGACTTGCGGCCATGATGCGCTATTTTCCAGCAAAGCACCCAGTTTTTTCGCAATTTTTTCCGGATCACCCGCCGGGAAAAGTGTGCCGGTGACGCCGTCTTCAACCAGTTCCTGGTGCCCTCCGACATCCGACGCCGCCACGAGTCGGCCTTGCGCCATCGCTTCCAGCGGCTTGAGCGGTGTGACCAGTTCGGTAAGCCGCATCGCTTTGCGCGGGTAGACCATGATATCCATCAGGCCATAGAAACGCTCTACTTGTTCATGCGGAACACGGCCGGTGAAGGTCACCGCAGACCCGATTCCCAGCCGCTCGACCTGTTTTTTCAGAGCCTCTTCCATCGGGCCTCCTCCGACAAGCAACAGATGCACATCCGGATGGAAGGCCTGAAGGATAGGCAAGGCGTCGATCAGATCGTCGAGCCCCTCATAATCATAAAAGCTGCCGATGAAGCCCAGCACCGGTTTGCCGGTCAGATCCAGTTCGGCGAGAAGCGTTTCATCGCGCGCCGGCGGCTCCCCGAACAGTTCCAGATCGACGCCATTGGGCGACACGGTTATTTTTTCGGGCTTCACGCCGCGTCCGATCAAGTCGGACCGCAAGCCTTCGCAGATCACGGCAACCGCATCGGCGCCGTGGACAACGTGATTTTCGAGTTGCCGCGTGAGCCAGTAGCGCGGGCTGTTTTCCTTACCGGTACCATTGCCGACCGCCGCATCTTCCCAGAACGCCCGGATTTCATAAACCAGCGGCAGACCGGTCTTCTCGGCGACGCGCAATGCAGCCAGTCCGTTGAGCGCAGGAGAATGGGCATGCAGGACATCCGGCTGCCACTCGTGGACGACCTGCCCGATCCGTTCCGCCAAGGCCGCAACTTCGCGCCATTCGCGTATCGGGGATGGTCCCTGAGCATCGGCCAATGTTCGGAAGAACTGCAGATCATCAAATTCTTCGACCGGCTGCTCCGCTACATAACCATGCTGGTTCTGCCGAACACCAGTGACACCGGCCACGGTCAGGCCGCTGGCAATTTGCGCCTTCATGATCGCCCGAGTGCGAAAGCAATAGCCGCTGTGCAGCGGCAGGCTGTGATCCAATATGTGCAATATCCGCGTCATGGCGAAAAGCCCTGCCAAAAAAGGATTAACGTCCCGTCAACCCAATAGCTGTATCGCGCAATCATAGAAGAGCGTGTTTTCGCCGCTCGTGCCGGGATATATTGGGTAGATGATAGACAATTTTTCTATCGCTTTGACGCATGGACTGTTGCTCATCGCCGCTTGGCGTCTGATGCACCGTGACGATCTCGATGTCGAAGCCCCGCCGGAACCCGACGAAGCATCTGGTGGTTTTTCGAAGCAATCCAGTGACAACGGATCATGGCCCGATGCGTGATCTCGTCTTTGTCGGATATCTGGTGGCGCTGCTGTTTCTCGCCTTCAAACGGCCCTTTCTGTTCACCCTGATCTATGCCTATATCGACATCGTCGCCCCGCAACGGCTGAGCTATTTCATGCTCAACTCTGTGCCCTTGTCTCTGATCGTCTTCGCCCTGGCCTTGTTCGGCTATATGTTTGCGGACAACAAGCAGGACAGCCGATTTTCCTTCAGGCAAGCGATGATGATCCTGTTACTGGCTTATTGTGGATATACCACGGTGCAGGCAGAAGTGCCGGACGCGGCACTGGAAAAATGGGACTGGGTATGGAAGGCACTGGTCTTTGCGATATTCCTGCCGCTCACCCTACGGACCAAGTTGCGACTGGAAGCACTGGCGCTGTTCATGGTGTTATGCGCCGGTACATTGATCATTACCGGCGGAATCAAGACATTGGCCTCTGGCGGCGGCTATGGCGTGCTGGTGCTGCTGGTCGACAATAATAGCGGCCTGTACGAGGGATCGATCATCTCAACGGTCGCGATCTGTATCATTCCGCTGATTCTCTGGCTGGCGCATTACGGTACGATTTTTCCACCCGACTGGCGCGTGAAAATATTTTCCTATTGCCTGATCTTTGCCGCCCTGCTCATCCCCATCGGCACACAGGCCCGGACAGGCCTGGTGTGCATCGGGGTATTGGCAGTGCTGCAACTGCGTTTCGCCCGCTACCGATTGCTCTACGGAGGTCTTGCTCTGGCGCTCGGTGTCATGTCGATTCCGTTTCTACCGCAAAGTTTCACCGAAAGAATGGCGACGATCGAGAATTACGAAGCCGACCAGTCGGCATCCACCCGGCTCGCAGTATGGCGATGGACATTGGATTATGTGAAACAGCACCCTTTCGGCGGCGGCTTTGACGTCTACCGGATCAACAAGCTGACCTATGAACTTTCGGAAGTGGACATCGAGCAATATGAGCAATGGGATATTGATCCTGACGATGTCGACGCCAGACTTATCGAAGACGAGTCACGTGCGTTTCATAGCAGCTATTTCGAGATGCTCGGCGAACAAGGCTATCCCGGGCTGATATTGTGGCTGATCATCCATGTCGGCGGGCTGTGGCGGATGGAGATGCTGCGACGAAAATATACCAAATCGAAGAAGGAAAGCGAGCAATGGGTGGCTCCCCTCGCCACTGCCTTGCAGCACGGTCATATAATTTTCCTCGTCGGAGCGTTGTTTGTGGGCATCGCTTACCAGCCTTTTGTCTATATGCTGGTTGCACTGCAAATCGGGCTCGACACCTATATGACGCGTCGATCGGCAGAGGCCCAGCAGCTACCGCTCGTCAGGCAGGTGACCGGTGCGGCAAAACCAAAGACCTTGTCGCAACCGCGGCGCCCTTTCACTAATTGAGTGACGCCTAGGGGCCCGGGCTGTAGGATCGGCGCATGACGCTCACTGTTTCTGCCACCGTCGAAAGATGGCCTGTCGCGGGTGAATTCATCATCAGCCGGGGAGCGAAAAAACATGTCGATGTGGTGCTATGTGAAATTTCCGATGGCCCCCATAGCGGCGCGGCGGAGGCAACTCCGATCTATTACGAAGGCGAAAACGCCGCGCAATGTGTCGAAGAAATCACGCGATTCGCCGTCCGGTATCCGGATCTTGATCGCTCTGTGCTGCTCCAGAACATGGCGCGTGGCGCCGCCCGCAACGCCCTCGATTGCGCGCTCTGGAGTCTGGAATGCCGGAAATGCAATAAAGCCCTGTGGCGAATGGCCGGATTGCCCGAACCCGCCCCACTGACGACAGCTTTTACGATATCGCTTGGGCAGCCGGAGATCATGGAAACGCACGCCCGTCGGGCCGCAGCAAACGGACACGACCTGTTGAAACTGAAATTATCGGGTCAGGACGACATCGAGCGGGTCGCCGCCGTCCACCGAGGCGCGCCCAATGCCCGCCTGATTGTCGATGCCAACGAAAGCTGGAACGATCTCGACATTGCCGCCGAAGCCGAGCGGCTGGCGCAATATTCTGTCGAACTGATCGAACAACCGGTCAGCGCCGGCCGGGACCATCTGCTCAGCGGGGTGAGATCACCTATTCCGCTTTGCGCGGACGAAAGTTGCCATACCAGCGCCGATATCGAGAGAATTGCAGCTTATTATGATGCCGTGAATATCAAGCTCGACAAGGCTGGCGGGCTGACCGAAGCAATGGCCATCGCCCATGCAGCGCAAGCCACAGACATGAAAATCATGGTCGGCTGCATGCTCTCGACATCATTGGGTATAAGGCCAGCCTTCGCGCTCGCACAGCTTGCGCATTGGGTCGATCTCGACGGTCCGCTATTGTTGGCTAAAGACCGGGCCGATGGCTTCCGGTTTGAGGGCGGGAAAATATTTCCCGCCCACTGAACGGACTAGATACCGTCGAGACGTTCGATTACCGGAGCGGCCGCCATACATGGTGCAAGCTTAGGACCACTTGCGCGGAAATGATCGGATTTCCCATGCGCATCGAGAGCCGCCTGATCGACGTAGCGTTCGAGCACCTTATATTCCTGAGGGTTTTCCTTGCTCTGGAAGACCGAATAAAATTCATTGCCCGGTTCGTTTGCATGAACCGCAGCCATCAGCTCGGAAAAAGCGGCTTCAAAATCGGCATTTTTGCCTTCGGCCACGGTCAATGTTGCGATGACGCCTATTGCTGCCATGATAATCTCTCCCTGATAGAAAAAGGGCCGGCGATTTCCCGCCGGCCCACTAAATTGTGATTATTAGAAAATTTCGAACAGTCCGGCTGCGCCCTGCCCGCCACCGATGCACATGGTGACCACGGCATATTTCGCGCCGCGGCGTTTGCCTTCGATCAGCGCATGGCCGGTGCAACGTGCGCCGGTCATACCATAGGGGTGACCAATCGAGATCGAGCCGCCATTAACGTTGAGCAGTTCGTCAGGAATACCCAGCTTCTGCTGGCAATAGAGCACCTGCACGGCGAAAGCTTCATTGAGCTCCCAGAGGCCGATGTCATCCATCTTGACGTTGAAGCGTTCGAGCAGTTTCGGGATCGCGAAGACCGGACCAATGCCCATTTCATCAGGCTTGGTGCCCGCAACGGCCATTCCAACATAGCGGCCCAGCGGGTTGAGGCCGGCTTTCTCGGCCGCTTTTGCTTCCATGACGACGCTGGCAGAAGAACCGTCGGAAAGCTGCGATGCGTTACCGGCAGTGACAATATTGCCGGGGCCGAGAACCGGCTTCAGGCCTTGAAGGCCTTCCAGCGTGGTCGATGGCCGGTTGCCTTCGTCCTTGTTGATCGTGACTTCGACATGGGAAATTTCTTTGGTTTCCTTGTCCTGCACACCCATGGTGGTGGTGACTTCGACAATTTCAGCGTCAAAATGGCCAGCTTCCTGGGCTGCTGCGGTGCGCATTTGCGACTGATAGGCATATTCGTCGCACGCGTCGCGGCTGATGCCATAACGCTTGCCAACCACTTCAGCGGTCTGCAGCATCGGCATGTAGATATCTTCATGCATCTTCATCAGTTCGCGATCCGGTTCCACGCGCATTTCCGGCGTCTGCACGGTAGAGATCGAATCCTGTCCGCCGCCGACAACCACATCCATCATGTCCAGCGTGACCTGTTTGGATGCCGTGGCAATCGCCATCAGACCAGAGGAACATTGGCGGTCGATTGTCATGCCGGGCACTTCGATCGGGAAGCCTGAACGCAGTGCAACCTGACGGGCAAGATTGCCGCCCTGTGACCCCTGCTGCAGCGCGCTGCCCCACACGACGTCGTCGATGGTTGCTGGGTCGATACCGGCTCTCTCAACCGCGGCTTTTGCGGAATAATGTCCGAGAGTGGCGCCGGTGGTGGTGTTGAAAGCGCCCTTATAGGCGCGGCCGATGGGGGTGCGGGCGGTGGAGACGATGACTGCGTCACGCATAATGCAATTCCTTTATAGTTAAAAACCGGAGTCGGATTTTGAGTCTATTGTCCTCGTTAATCGGCCAATTAACAAGGAATTTTTTCTGCGGCCCGCTGCCGTTACGGAACGCTAGTCGTTGCTGACTGGCACCGGATAGCCGCCTTCAGGATAGGGCAGGATCATCTCCCCATCCGGCGCCGCTGTGAAAGTCGTTTGTGTAGGATAGGCGAATTCCAGACCTTGTTCGTTAAATGCCTGCAATATGGCCAGACCGATTGTATGGCGGCCCTCATAAACCACGTCATATTCGCTGCTCATGATATCAAAATCGAGCTCGAAATTAATAGAACTATCGCCAAAACCGACAAAGCCGGAGCGAATGAAAACCGCGTCATTATCCTCGACAATTTTTTTCAACAGTGCTGGAATCCGTCGCGCCTCATCCGGTTTGGTCTGATAAATCACACCAATGCCAAAGCGCGTCCGGCGCCTCGCGAGGCGGGTCATGTTGACAATTTCCTTGTCGAGCAAATTGGTGTTGGAAATGATGATCTCTTCGCCGGTAGTCGCTCTAAGCCGCGTACTCTTCAAGCCAATTTTTTCAATCGTTCCGATCGTATTATCATAGGTGATCGTTTCCCCGCGACGAAATGGCTTGTCGAAAATAATAGACAGGGCCGCGAACAGATCGGAAAAAATGCCCTGGGCGGCGAGACCGATAGCGATACCGCCAACCCCGAGACCGGCAATAAGACCGGTCACATCGACACCGAGATTGTCGAGGATCATGATCGCAGCAATGGCAAAAAGCACAAAGGTAACCAGCAAGCGAATCAGCGTCATCGCATTTTCGAGCGTTTCATGCTGATCCGGGTCCTGCGACGTCTTGCGGACGATCAAACCAAGAATGACCTCCCGTAGCCAGATCGCAACCTGCAGAACCACTGATATCGTGAAAAGAACATGCACCGCACGTTCAAAACTGGAAGGCGCATCCGCAAAACTCACGACAAGCTCCGCAGACACCATCAGCATGAAAAACTTGCTGGTTCGGGCAATCGCCTTACCGATGATTGTACGGTAACCGACCAGATCGTGATTGTTTCGCACATAGCGCGCAGCAAATCGCTTGATGGCGCCAAGCAAAAAGAAAATTAATGTGCCAACAGCGACGGCAATGATGAGTTCTACGTAGTGGTTCGAAAGCCACTCAGACCCATCGTTAATCAAGCGTTGCAAGGAAGCGCCAATATCCGGAGCGGGTGGCAACAAGGCAGGTTCTGTTGATTTGGTCATAGGCATCCAGCTAGGAGGGAGTTTCGTGAATAACAACCCGTGCATGGCAATCTGGTTCCGTCGGGTCAGTCAGCCACCTGATTTTCGCGCTCCGATAAGGAATTCTACATTGCCCTTCGGGCCGGTGATGGGACTCTCGGTTATCCCCAGAATATCCCAGCCGCTTGCTATCAACCAATCTCGAACTTTCGTACATGTCGCACGGCGCACCGCCTCGTCGCGAACCACGCCTCCTTTGCCGACGTCACAACGCTCGGCTTCAAATTGCGGTTTCACCAGCGCCACCAATATAGACTGATCCTTGGCAAACTCTATCGGACGTTCGAGTACTTTTACCAAAGAAATAAAACTGGCGTCGCAAACGATGATATCGACTTTCTCCGGCACATGCTGATCGGTGAGAATCCGGGCGCTCGTCTGTTCGTGCACCACCACCCGGTCATCCTGCCGCAATTTCCACGCGAGTTGGTTGGTCCCGCTATCTACGGCGTAAACCTTTGCCGCGCCACCGGTGAGCAGCACATCGGTAAAGCCGCCGGTGCTGCTGCCTACATCCATGGCAGTCATTCCGCTGACATCAATGTCAAAATATCGCAAAGCATGATCGAGTTTGATGCCGCCGCGAGACACCCACGGATGGTCTTTGCCCTTGAGCTCAATCGTGGAATCGCTCGCTATCTTATGCCCTGGCTTGTCTATTTTCTTGCCCGCCACTGTCACCAGGCCGGCCATGATATAGGCTTGAGCCTTGGCCCGGCTTTCGGCGAGACCACGATCCGCCAATATCTGGTCAATGCGTTGCTTGGCGGCTTTGGGTTCGGACTGGGTCATCGAAAATCAGGACTAGCCTAGCGACGCGCTTTTGGCCATATTCCTTTGCTATGAGAAACATATATTCCCCGCTCGTCTTTCCTCTGGTCGCGCTAACGCTTGCGGCCTGCTCGACCGCGCCACCCGAGCCGGCGCCCGCCCCGCAACCTGCCAAGCCGATCGCAACGCCGTCCCCGGCGCCGGTGCAGCCGCAAGGCGAATGGATTGACTGGCCGATCACCGCAGGTGACTGGGTCTATCGAAAGGATAGCCGCGGCTCGCTCGCGCTATTCGGCCAGGCCGACAAAGACGCAATTTTCATCATCCGCTGCGATCAATCGCGCCGGCGATTATTCCTGTCACGCACCGGCAGGGTCGGTGAAAGCGCCAAGATGGTCCTGCGTGCCAGCGCCGGCACGCAATCCTACTCGGCAAGCGATAGCGGTGGGACGCCGCCTTATACGGCAATTTCAATATCGCCCGGCGATATAATGATGGATCGCATAGCCTATAGCCGCGGCCGTTTTGCCGTCGAAACCAGCGGTCTGCAATCACTCGCCATTCCGGTATGGCCGGAGTTCAGTCGTGTTGTGGAAGATTGCCGAAGCTGATCCGCTGCAGGTCAGGCCGGAACGCGCAATTGTGACAGCAAAATAAAAAAATTCAAGACTTGTTCGGAAACCGGCGTTGATTCACATTCACTGCGTCGAACAGCGGAGAAGTTTCAATGCAACAGTTCGTATTACATTCACAAGCGAAAGGAGGTGGTCCGATGTCTCATGGTTCAGCACAGGGGTCGGAAAATTCCGTTCGGGGGGCAAATCTGATCTAGCGATCATGCAACCCGGCAGCGGCACTTCCTACCGCTGACCCATGTTCAGAGGCTGTTGGTCCATATGGATCGGCAGCCTCTTTTCATTGCGCGCTATCCGATTTTTCGAGATATTCTTCGCGGATCATGAAATCGCGCACACCGATCCGTACTTCCCGCAAGAACTGGATAAGAGCGAATGAAAGCAGGCTTATTGCAATAACGAATGCACTCCCGATGGCCACGGAAAGATCGAAGCCGGTCAGTTCCATGATGAACAATATGCCGATCAGCCCGCAGGCGGTTATAGCGCTGATAACGCTCAGGAATATAGCGCTATTGACGACCTTGAGACGCACTTGCAAATCTCCCAGTTCCGCAACGACAAGCTCATGGTCCTTTCCGCTGGTCGACTTGAACAGCTCCTGCAAGTCGCGCGACCGGTCGATGATCCGCGCCAGACGGCCAGCGAACAGATTGAGCATGGCTCCGATACCGACCAGCAAAAATGCGGGAGCCAGGGCCGTTTGCAGCACAGTGACAATATCGGCACCGGCGATTTGGGAAAATCCGTTCATGCTTTCATCCGTATCCGCAAGGTCAAACCATCCGTAGGCCGCTCGTCCCATAATGTCAGTACAAAGCGATGTGCATCGGCGCGCGCACGAGAGAGCACTGCTTCCGGCACATCGTCACTCGCAAAAATCTGGTCCGCCTGCCCCAGCCAGCGCGCCTGACGCAAGGTCAGGTCATCGGGATCCGCGCTCGCCAGTTCCAGATCGATGACTTGCGACCGGGACTCGTCGTGCGGCTGGTCCAGCCATGCCTCCAAATCTTCCAATTCATGATCGACTAGCACGTCCAGTGGGCCGCCGGGGTCGAGCACTGCATCTATGGCTTTGCGTCGCTTCGCGCCATCCGGCCACGTCTGCTGTATCCGTCCTCGCGCATCGAGCAAGGCGGTTGCCAATGTTCCAAGGCTGGCTGGCAGCAATTGCTCCAGCCGCTGCCGCAGCGCCTTGGCCAGTCCCGCCGAGGCTCCGCCCGTACCAATGGCAAGCAGCACGGGATCGCGATCAATGATGGCAGGCGTGGTATAATCGCACAACGCAGACCGGTCGACGGCGTTGACCAGCAGGCCTCGGCCTTTCAGACGCACTACCGCTGCGGTTGCCTCATCATCATCTTCCAACGCGACCACCGCCAGCGTCAGGCCATCGGCATTTTCATCATCGGTGATTACCGCTCCGGCACGCTCATAAAGCCGCTTTTTGGCGTCCGCCATCTCGCCACGTCCCAGGAGAAGAATCTTGCGATCCTGCAAATTAACGAAAATAGGCAACTGGTTCATCGCGTTCACCTAATATGGTTGGTCACCCCCGGCGGTCGCGGGCGTGACGCATTATTTCAGCCAGTCGGGTACATGCTCCGCCGCCATGATTGTCGCCGGTTCGATTCGTTCGGCAACCACAGCATAGCGATCACCATCGACCAGCACTTCCGGCACCAAAGGGCGGCTGTTATAAGTATTGGCCATAGTCGCACCATAGGCCCCGGCCGTCCGAAAAATCCCCAGATCATCCGTTTCGACCCGATCGACGGTCCGTTCCTTGGCGAATATATCGCTGCTTTCGCAAATCGGGCCAACGATCGAAGCGACCATGGTCTCGCCGCTTGGTTCAACCGCTTCAAAATCATGCCAGGCGTCGTAGATCGCAGGCCGCATAAGATCGTTCATCGCCGCGTCGACAATGACAAAATCGCTGTTCACGCCCGGCTTGATCCGGATGACCTTGGTGATCATGACGCCGCTATTCCCGGCGATGACACGGCCGGGTTCAAACATCAGCGTGACATCCCAGCCCTTTGTTACCCGCGCCACCATGGCGCCATATTCAGCCGGACTCGGCGGATTGTCTTCAGGCTTATATGGCACACCCAGACCGCCGCCCAGATCGACATTGGTGATGACATGACCGGCACCCCGCAATTGCGCGACCAAGTCCCCCATTCTCGCATAGCATTTTTCCAGCGGATCAAGGCTCTGTAACTGGCTGCCAATGTGCACGGCGACTCCGCGCAGGTTCAATCCGTCGAGTTTGGACAGCCGCGCGTAAATATCAGGTGCGACATCAATCCCGACCCCGAATTTGTTTTCCTTCTTGCCAGTCGAGATCTTGGCGTGGGTGCCAGCATCAACATCCGGATTCACGCGCAATGTTGCCGAAGCTTTTTCGCCACGGGCTGCCGCGATTTCCGCCAGCATCTGGCCTTCTTCTTCCGATTCCAGATTGAACTGGCCGATGCCTTTCTCCAGACCGAGTGTCAGCTCTTCCCGGCTTTTCCCAACCCCTGAAAAGACAATATCCTCAGCCTTCATGCCGGCCGCCAGAGCACGTTGCAATTCGCCGCCGGAAACGACATCCGCGCCATAGCCCTGATTTGCCAATATCCGGAGAACCGCCAGATTGGGATTTGCTTTTACCGCAAAGGCCAGATGGATTTTGCCGGCATCTTTCAGCCCTTCGCGAAACACCCGCGCATGGCGTTCAAGCGTTGCGCGCGAATAGACATAGACCGGTGTCCCGACCTCTTCCGCAATTTGTGACAACGGAATATCTTCCGCGTGCAATTTACCATTTTTGAGCTGGAAATGGTCCAATATCATATACTTTCAAACGTGTGGAAGGGGAGTTAGCCGGGAGGCGGCAGATCGAATTCGTCATCCTGCCGTTTTTCTGACCGGCGGAGCAGTTCATCGCTACGCTCCGGCATGGCCTGGCTCGACGGGACCAGCAGGTCTTCGCCGCTGGGTGTTTTCATTTCACCATAGACAGGAGGCGGCAGAGCCTCGCCTTTCGCTGGCTGTAACGCGCCACGGTTGCCGCACGCGGCCAGGATCAGGGTCGCGCCGGTCAGCAACAGGATCGAATGGATTTTGTTCATTTCAGCTCTCCGGCCCCAATGTTTTTTTGGCCTTTGTAACCTGAACCCTTACTTGATCAGATGCCGTCCCGCCATAGCTGGATCGGCTGGCCACAGAGGCATCAACGCTCAACACGCTGAACACATCGGCACTGATCCGATCATCGATGGCCTGAAACTGCTCGAGCGTTAGATCGGCGAGACCACAGCCCTGCTCTTCAGCAAGAGATACTACCGCTCCGGTAACGTGATGGGCTTCGCGAAACGGCAGCTTGGCTTCCCGTACCAGCCAGTCGGCGAAATCGGTCGCCGTCGAAAAGCCCGATTCGGCCAGAGCCCGCATCCGGCTGCTGCTGAATTCCACTTCGGCAATCATGCCGGTCATTGCGGCGATCGACAGGCCGAGCAGGTCATGCGCTTCGAACACCGGCGGCTTGTCGTCCTGCATGTCTTTTGAATAGGCCAATGGCAGGCCCTTCATCGTGATCACTAGCGCGTTCATCGCACCGGCGATCCGTCCGCAATGGCCACGCACCAGTTCGGCGGCATCGGGATTGCGTTTCTGCGGCATGATCGATGAACCGGTCGAGAAGCTGTCCGGCAGTTTGATGAAACCGAAAGGCTGGCTCGCCCAGATCACGAACTCTTCTGCCAGTCGGGAGAGATGTAAGCTGCACTGGGTAGCCGCCATCAGATAGTCGAGCGCAAAATCCCGGTCAGAGACCGAATCGAGACTGTTCCCTGTAGGGCAATCGAAGCCGAGCATCGAGGCCGTTTTCTCGCGATCAATCGGGAAACCGGTGCCAGCCAAAGCTGCGGCGCCGAGCGGGGATTCGTTCATCCGCTTGCGCGCATCGGCAAACCGCGAACGGTCGCGCCGAATCATTTCATAATAAGCCATCATATGGTGACCGAGGCTCACTGGCTGGGCTGATTGCAAATGGGTAAAACCCGGCATGATCGTTTCGGCATGTTCTTCGGCACGATCTACCAGTGCCTTTTGCAGACTCGCCAAGGCGTCATCGACCATGTCCATCGCATCGCGGACCCAAAGTCGGAAATCGGTCGCGACCTGATCGTTACGAGAACGGGCAGTATGCAGACGGCCCGCTACCGGGCCGATAATTTCCGAGAGCCGTGCTTCGACGTGCATATGAATATCTTCGAGGTCAAGATCTTCGGGCACGCCGTCTGTTTCATACTCCCGGGCTATCTGATTCAGGCCGTTGATGATTTGGATCGCATCTTCCGCTTCGACGATGTCCTGTTCCGCCAGCATCGCGACATGCGCCAGACTGGCGCGAATGTCATGTCGCCATAATTTCTTGTCGAACGGGATTGACGCGTTTATCTCGCGCATGATTGAAGAAGGGCCATCGGCAAACCTGCCACCCCACATGATATTGGAATTTTTTGTGCCTTTTGTGATGCGAACCGTCCTGTTCATGATCTTGGGGTTGAATCTAACGGCTTGCGATAGAGACTCGAGCGAAGCGGGGCAAGAATTTGCTGGCGCCAATGACGAGGAAGCGGGCAATGCCATCGAGAGCGGCAAGGCGATGGTCGGCAAATTGGACATTTCCCAGCGCGGCAAGGCTATGGTCGGCACGTCTTTCCAAACACCCGATGGAAGCACCGTGCAATTGAGCGATTTTGTCGGCAAGCCGCTACTTGTCAACATTTGGGCGACTTGGTGCGGGCCGTGCATCGTGGAAATGCCAATGCTGGACAACCTGGCTGCGCACGAGAAAGACCGGCTTAAGGTGCTGGTTGTCTCGCAGGACATTCAAGGCGCGGAAAAAGTGGTCCCATTTTTCGAACAAAACGATTTTAAAGAGCTGGAACCTTATGTCGATCCCGAAAACGGCCTGAGTTTCGGCTTCGGGTCCGGCGTTATGCCGACCACCGTCCTCTACGACGCGCAAGGCAAGGAAGTGTGGCGGGTTATCGGAGCCATGGATTGGGACGGTGCGAAGGCCGCTGCATTGCTGGAAGAAACGCTGGCAGAAGATTGATTGCACCTTCGATCAGACCACGAACCGACGACGGTTTTCGCGGAAATCATCAATTTCGAGCGCCGCCGCCGATTGCGTTTATGTCCAGTTCCGTTAGTCTGAAGCATCTTTGGCTTGATGGAGAATGTGATGAAACGCAGAAAAATACAAATGCTAGTACCGGTGCTTGCCGGACTGACCCTGCTTTCCGCCTGCGGAGACACTGGCGAAACAGACGCCGCTTCGGAAACAGCCAATGTCGAACTGGCCAATGGAATGACCGTCAAAGCACAGATCGAAGCACGACAGGCGCAACTCAAGAATATCGGCAAGGCATTCAAGGCGATTGGTGACCAGCTGAAAGCCGACAGTCCTGATGTTGCCAAAATTCAGGCCGCAACGGCGGTTGTGCCCAAAGAGGCCGCTGGCATGGTCGACTGGTTCCCTGCAGGCACCGGCCCGGAATCAGGCGTAGAAACTGATGCCCTGCCAATTATCTGGGAAGAAACAGCAGATTTTAACGAGAAGGTCGGTGCGATGCAGGAGGCCGCCGCAAAACTCGATGCTGCTGCTCAGGGCGGCGATGTCGCAGCAATCGCGACTGCTTTCAAGACCACGGGCGGGACCTGCAAGTCCTGCCATGACAAATATCGTCTGGACGACTAGCGCGCCATGAATAGCGATCCGGCGCGTATCTTGGTCTGGGACTGGGCCGTCCGGCTGGTCCACTGGTTGATGGTGGTTCTTGTCCCCCTCCTCTGGTGGACCGCGGAAGAGGGCTATATGGACTGGCACAGAACCATGGGGCTGACCATGTTCGGTCTCGTCCTTTTTCGGCTGATATGGGGGTTCATCGGGACATGGACGGCACGTTTTGTCCCGATGGTGCGAGGAATCGGCGCTCTAAAATCCTATGTCGGAAAATTGCGCAACGGGAGATATAACGCAAGCTTTGGCCACAGCCCGTTGGCCGTGTTCGGCGTCTTTGCCTTGCTGCTAGCGCTTGTCACCCAGGTCGCGAGCGGATTATTTGCCGTGGATGTCGATGGCCTCGAATCAGGGCCACTTGCTGTGCTGGTTTCCTTCGATACCGGCAGGCAGATGGCCGAGGTCCACGAATTCAACTTCAACCTGCTGGCGGCACTTATCGGACTGCATATCACGGCGATCGCTGTCTATCATTTTGTCCTGAAAGCGAATCTCGTCGGACCAATGATCACGGGTAGCCGGTCCCGAGCTGACTTTGCCGCCACAACTCTGCCCGCCAATCGAATGCCATTCTTTCCAATGATAGGCGCAGCGGTCTTGTCGCTGGCCAGCGTTATCGCACTATTGAATTTCGGCTGAAGCGAATCGCCCTAGCTAACTATCCCCGATCCTGCGTCGGGGTGGTGGTGGGCGATGACGGGCTCGAACCGCCGACATCTTCGGTGTAAACGAAGCGCTCTACCAACTGAGCTAATCGCCCCCATGACAAGATACATATTGGCATCGTCGAGGTCAGGCGAGCGCCATTGCCAAATCGCAGCGCCTTTGGCAAGCCTATTTGCGTCCCTTTGCTAACAAGATGAGCTGAGGCAGGTTTTCTATGCTGATTTTCGATGATCATTTCGCCATTAACCAGAACCCTAGCTGACTCCGCGATTCGCGAGTTATACATCATTATCCACAGCATATAATGCATGTATTTCAGTGCCTTAAAAAGATATTTAGCAAAATCCACGGCTTGTCGCTGTCAATCGATATATTTCATTTTTTTTACAGCGCCGCCCTTGATCGACTCATGCAGAGGCGCTTACTAAGGAGGCTCGGCTGGTGGCTGAGATCGTCATAACTAAGCCTAATTTGAAATATAGAGACCATCGTTGAAAACGTGTTTTCAGCTACGCAGATTTGTGCCCGATTGATTCCCATGGCTGGGGGTATTGAAGGCTGCTGAATTCAGGGTCTGCGGTCAAGTATTGGCGTCGTGGTCACGCGCCACGGGGAAGATGTCGGGGGATGCTCGTGAGTAAAAGTGTACAAAACCGGAATAGCGGACTGTCTGTAGACGCTGCTGTTTCTGGGAAAACTATTATTTCTAATGATCTGGAATCTGTATGGCTCAAAATCTGTGCGGGTCTGCGCCGTGATCTGGGTGCACAAATTTTTGGCCAGTGGATAAAGCCGATCAAACTCTCTGTTTTTGATTCAGAAACAGGATTGTTGCAGTTGGAACTTCCTTCGGAATTTGCAGCCACCTGGGTCCGCGATCGCTATGCCGAGCGTCTGCTGCTCGCATGGAAAGCCCATCACGCTGCCGTCACCGATCTTGCATTTCAGGCCCAGTCCGGGACTGCAAAAATTGCACAGATTTCGCATATCAATGGTGCTGCGGCACAGGCAAATATCAGAGCTGTTCCGGAAAGCAAATTTCGTCTGGATCTCGATCCCCGGATGACTTTTGACCAGTTTATCGCCGGTCACTCGAATGTTCTCGCGCTCAACGCCGCACAACGCACGGCCGCAGCCGAAAAGCCGCTTTTTAGTCCGCTCTATCTCCAGTCGTCGACCGGCCAGGGAAAGACGCATTTGATGCACGCTATCGGCCATGCGTTTCGCGAAGAATTTCCGTCTTCGACCATCATCTACATGTCCGCCGAACGGTTCATGATCGAATTTGTTTCGGCCATGCGGCGCAACGAGGGCATGGAATTCAAGGCATCGCTGCGCGAAGCGGATCTGTTGATGATCGACGATATCCAGTTCATTGTCGGCAAGAATTCGACGCAGGAAGAATTTCTGCACACGGTCGATTCGCTGATCAGCCAAGGCAGACGCGTTGTCGTGGCCGCGGATCGCCCTCCGCAAGCTCTTGATGGTGTCGACCAGCGCCTGCTGTCGCGACTGTCGATGGGCCTGGTAGCGGATATCCAGTCTGCTGGCCTCGAACTGCGCCGCGACATTCTCGACCATCGACTCGCCACCATGCCCCACCAGAATGTGTCCGAAGAGGTTGTCGATTTTCTGGCCCGCACAATCAGTCGCAATCTGCGCGAACTGGAAGGCGGTCTCAACAAGCTGCTCGCTTACGCGCAACTGACCGGTCGCGAGATCAGCCGTGAACTGGCCGAAGAGCAATTGTCGGACATATTGAGCGCCTGTCGCCGCCGGATCACCATTGACGAGATCCAGCGCACGGTGTGCGAATATTACCGGCTAGATCGCAACGAAATGTCATCAAAACGCCGCGCCCGCGCGGTTGCCCGCCCGCGCCAGGTTGCCATGTATCTGGCAAAAGTCATGACCCCTCGCAGCTATCCCGAAATTGGGCGGAAATTTGGCGGCCGCGACCACAGCACGGTGATCCATGCGGTCAAACTGGTCGAGCATTTGCGCGGCGAAGATAGCGAGATGGACAATGACGTCCGGATGCTCCTCCGCCAGCTTGAAAGCTGAATAGCTGACAAGCCGAGCGGTGACCGTTCTATTTTTTCTCGGGAGCTATCGAAATCCGGACCCGTTCGCCGCTGTTTCCCGGAAAGTCGGTGAACATGGCTTCAACCAGATTCGGCACGAGGTAGGTCAGGTTCTTCGACCGTGACAGGGCTTCGGCCTTGCCTTCGAACAGACGTTCGCCATCGACCGCACGGTCGATCTTCATATCCAGCTCGGTTGTGTACACGGTAAAGCTGCGGACCCCGTCATAGCCGGAAAAGCCGTAGCCTCCGTACAGGAACGGATCATGGAAACCGTAGCGATAGCCGGGGCGTCTGTAATATCCGCCGAATCGTGCAGAGGGATAAAATGGATCTGGGTCGGCAACCACCTTTTCCCGGCCCTTATCGATTTCATAATCCATGCTGACGATCAACTCTGCCGCTGCGGGGTCTTCACTGCGCCGATAACCAAGGTCTAGCATCTTTTGGTCAACCAGCATTGCATATTGGCCGAACTCAAGCCCGCCGGACAAATCAGGGTCAGCGGCAACCACTATGAAACTTTGGCCCGTGGTGTCAGGAAGCGCTACGAAGCGCTGGACATCGGCACGAAACGGCGTCGCACAAGCCGCCAGCGACAGAAGTGCGAGCGGCGCAAATAGGGAAATCCCCTTGCGGTTGAAGACTTGTGTCGCGAGAATAGTCATATTTTTTCCTTCAAATTACCCACCATCTTGGCCGCAAGATAGAGAAGCCGGGCTGAACCGACTTTGAACGACGACCGATTGACGCCCTACGGCCGACTTGAACCCTTTCGGGTCACCTGCACAAGGCAAATTACGCTTATCTGCGGACCCTCAGGAAAAGATACCGGCCGTGCGGCGGACCAATCGCCCTGATAGCGCGAATCAAATAACGATCACGCAAAAGAAAACCCGCCACAATCGGGCGGGTTTTTCTAAACAGGTCTGAAAGGTCGCTTAAGCCGTTTGCAGCGCAGCAACCCGCTTTGTCAGACGGCTGAACTTCCGCGAAGCCGTATTCTTGTGGTAGAGGCCCTTGGTGACACCGCGCGCCAATTCAGGCTGAACGGCTTTAAGAGCTGCTGCTGCCACGTCTTTATCACCAGCCTCAACTGCAGCGTCTACGGCCTTGATCTTGGTGCGGATCTGGCTCAGGCGATTTTTGTTAATCGCGGTACGGCGCGTATTGCGACGGATACGTTTTTTTGCTTGCGGCGTATTAGCCATGAAAAAACCTCAAAATCTGAAATTAAATGCCGGTACTTATCGGATAACTTCCGGCTCAAGAGCGCGGCCAATAGCGTGACAGCCGATTCTCGTCAATAGCTTAGTGACCGGCTTATTTCTGACATCGCGAGCAGTAAAAGGTCGACCGCCCGCTGTCCACGCGCCGCAGCACCGGCGCATCACATTCGCAGGCCTCTCCTTCCCGTCCATAGACACGCCAATCTTTGGCGAAATAGCCCAGTTCCCCGTCCGGTTGCACGAAATCGCGCAGGGACGAACCTCCAGCCGCGATGGCCGCGATCAGAACCTGCTTTATCGCAGCGACGAGCCGTTCATAGCGCGGCTTGGAGATCGCACCGCCCTTCAGACTCGGTGATATTCTCGCCATATGCAGCGCCTCGCATACGTAGATATTGCCGAGTCCCGCCACGGTACGCTGGTCGAGCAACAATTGCTTGATCGGGGCCTTGCGATCTTTGGTAGCCGCTTTCAGATAAACACCGGTAAAATCGTCACTTAGCGGTTCCGGCCCCATCGTCACAAAAGGCTTATAGCTATCGAGATCCTCGATTCGCACAATGTCCAGCGAACCGAATCGGCGGGGGTCATTCATGACCATCCGGTGACCGGCATCGGTCTCTAAGAGCAGATGGTCATGCTTCTCCAGTTCCGCTGGATTTATCCGCCAGCGACCTGACATGCCGAGATGGAAGATCATCACATCGCCACGATCCGTTTCGATCAACCCGTATTTGGCGCGCCTGCCAAGCGAGGTTACCACCGATCCGGTCATCCGTTGCCGCAAGTCCACAGGGATCGGCCAGCGCAAATCGGCGCGACGTGGTTCTACCAGAGTCAGGCGCTGGCCTTCAAGCACCGGCCGCAAACCGGCAACGGTCGTTTCCACTTCGGGCAGTTCGGGCATGACGTTCCTTATCCGCTACGATCCAAAGGGCAGCTATAGAGTGATTGCAGTGCTGCCAAGGCTCGTCTACTCGGGATTTCAGAGAAAAATTCAGCACGGACACAAAATGGCTATCGAAAGCAAAACTGTCTCCTTCGGCTATGAAGAGGTCGACGAGAGCGAAAAGACTGGCAAGGTGGGCGCGGTTTTTTCCAGCGTCGCCTCACGCTATGATGTGATGAACGACGCGATGAGCGCCGGGACCCATCGTTTGTGGAAGGACCGCTTCGTGCGCCGCGTAAAACCGCGCGCTGGCGAAACCATCTTGGACATGGCTGGCGGCACCGGCGACATTGCCTTTCGTATGGTTGACAGCGGCGCCGACATCACGGTCGCCGACATCAACGCAGAAATGCTGGCCGAAGGCGTGGAACGTGCGCTCGAAAAAGATGAGACACGTCTCGTCTGGAGTCAGCAGAATGCCGAACAGCTGAATTTCCCCGACGGCCATTTCGATGCCTATACGATCGTCTTCGGGATTCGGAACGTGACCCATATCGACAAAGCTCTCGCCGAAGCCCACCGCGTGCTGAAATATGGCGGGCGTTTCTATTGCATGGAATTTTCACAAACCAGATGGCCGGGTTTTGACAAGGTCTATGAAACCTATTCCCACCATATCCTGCCGAAAGTCGGCAAGGTCCTGGCCAATGACGAAGCCAGCTATCGCTATCTTGCCGAATCGATCGCTAAATTTCCGCCGATGGAAGAGTTCCGCTCGATGATTCAGGCTGCCGGATTCAGCCAGACCAAAGTGGAGCCGATGATGGGCGGCCTTGTCGCGATCCATAGCGGCTGGAAGGTCTGAGTAGACACGTAGGATGACCAGTTCCCGCACCCATATATTCCGCCTGCTCAAATGGGGTCGCACTCTCGCCAAACATGGCGCGCTACGCGATCTGGAGAAGCACAAGGCAACACCGCCACAAGTCCGGCGCCTGTTCCGCATTGCACGGATCGGTACATTCCAGCCGAAAGAGCCTAATTATTCGGCGGCGCTGCAGGCCATTGGCCCGGCGGCGATCAAGCTCGGGCAAACACTGGCGACTCGCCCGGATGTTATTGGCGAGGCTGCCGCACGGGACCTGCTGCAATTGCAGGACAGTCTGCCACCGGTACCGTTTGATCTGATCCGCAACGAGATCGAGCTAAGCCTCGGCAAATCGATCGACGAGCTCTACAGCCATATAGATCCCGACCCCGTGGGAGCGGCTTCCATCGCGCAGGTTCACCGGGCAACGACGCTCGAAGGCAAGGATGTTGCCGTAAAGGTGTTACGTCCCGGTATTATCAAGAAGTTCACCCGCGATATCGAAACCTACGAATGGGCCGCCGCCCATCTCGAGGCTCTCGGCGGCGAGGCAAAGCGTCTGCGACCGCAACTGGTCATCGCCAATTTCCGCCGCTGGACCATGCGCGAACTCGACCTGCGTCGCGAGGCGGCAAGCGCGTCCGAGCTGGCCGAGCATATGGCCCAGGTGGAAAAATATGAGATTCCCGCGATCGACTGGGACCGCACGTCTGGCAGGGTGCTGACGCTTGACTGGGTCGACGGGATAAAAATCTCGAATCGCGAGGGGCTGATAGCAGCGGGTCATGACCTTGATGCGATCGCAAGCCGGCTTGTACATACGTTTCTGAAGCAGGCGATTGAAGCCGGCTATTTCCACGCCGACATGCACCAGGGCAATCTGTTCGTGAAAGCGGACGGCACAATCGTTGCCATCGATTTCGGCATCATGGGGCGGATCAACAAGAAAGCACGCGTCTGGCTGGCGGAAATTCTCTACGGCCTGACGACGGGCAATTACCGGCGCGTCGCAGAAATCCATTTCGAAGCGCAATATGTCCCCGATCATCACAGTATGGAGGATTTCGCTACCGCCTTGCGCGCAGTCGGCGAGCCAATGCGCGGCAAACCGGTCAGTGAGCTGTCGGTCGGCGATATGCTCGACGGATTGTTCGCTATTACCCGAGATTTTGACATGGAAACCCAGCCGCATCTGTTGCTGTTGCAAAAGACAATGGTGATGGTCGAGGGCATTGCCACCGATCTCAACCCGACAATCAATATGTGGGATGCCAGCGGACCTTATGTGAAGGAATGGATCCGCGGCGAACTGGGTCCGGAAGCGGCGATTGCCGACCGGATCAACGCGGACGTCGAAACATTGTTCATGCTTCCCGACATAGTCCGGCGGCTGGATCAGCAGCTCCCTCGCCAGGGCGGCGCACCGCCCCCACCACCTGTGGCTGAAGTCGAACTAATCTGGGAAAAGCGCAAGAAGGGTCAAGGCGGTGGATTTTGGCGCTATGCTCTGACGGCGGTGATTGCGGGAGCAGGAAGTGCCGGCACGCTTTGGTTCTACCTTAACATATAGGTTTAAGACGGCGGAGGCGTAGCGTCTTCATCTCTGATTTTGTTTCGCAGATAAAAATATCCGCCAATAATGCCGCCGAGCAAAAAGATTCCAGCCCACCAGAAATCAAGCAGCAACTTGGCCATTCTGGTCCAGAAGCCTACCTGCTCTTCAGCGTCCTGTCGCTTTTTGGCTCTTTGGACTCTCGCAATCTCTTCCGCCTCGCTTTGCGAGACTGTGACATTCACCTCGATCAGGTCGCTTGGATAGCGGTTAAGTATCGTACCGTCGGTAGCAAGAACCGTTATTTCGGCTGACAAGGGATGCGTGCCTTCTCTTTTCGGAGTGACATCCCAAGTCCACACCTGACGCCGAGATCGGCCCATTTCGAGATCGACCGAGGTATCCGGATCAATATCAAATGCCCTCCCGATCAATCTGGCGCGCATCTTTGCGCCGATTTCGATTTCAGCGGTCGCAGCCTCACCTTCCTCACCCGCCCTGGTCTCTATTTGTGGCTTTTCTTCCGCTGGCCCAATCGCCAGACGGACTTCTCTGGCTCTGCCCTTTACCATATTGCGGGGCGGATCAAATGCGGCGACACCCTGATCAAGATCAGCAATCTGATCTCGGTAATTCTGACAAAGCTTCGCCAAAACCCTTTTGCGGACTTCGCGGCACCAAATCACCTGATCAAGCTGATTGTCTGCAGATTGAAGGGCCGCTGAATCAGTCGGCACCTCTTGTGCTGGCCTAGCTTCTTCTGTTTGCTCTCCAGCATCAGAATTCGCTGCAACATCCCCTTCAGCATCGGCAGCATCGGCAGCATCGGCAGCACCTTCCGTTGCGTTCGGGGCTTTGTCCAACGAAAATTCGCTGGCCACTTCCGAGCTATCTGCAGCTTCCTCTGTATTGTCAGCAGCACCGCCACACGCCGTCAAACCAAGGACGGCGACAAGAGCGATTGATGTCGTAAATTTCCTGAACTGCACGTTGCGCCTCCAAATGGTATTTTGGAATGCGGCCCTCTGTTTTCTTTGTCACCTGATATCAAAAACTGGCACCATAATCAAATGGGTTGCATGGCGATCAACCAAAATGCAGAAGACAGGGCTATGACCAACCCCAAACATATCCTGCTGATCATTGGCGGCGGCATAGCGGCCTACAAGGCAGCGGAACTCATCCGGCTGATCAAGAAGGCGGGCATGACCGTCCGCTGTGTGCTCACCGAATCGGGCGCGCAATTTGTCACTCCAATGACGCTGGCAGCCCTGTCTGAAAATGAAGTGCACACAACACTGTGGAGCCTCAAGGACGAAGCCGAGATGGGGCATATTCAGCTTAGCCGCGAGGCCGATCTGGTCGTCGTCTGTCCGGCGACCGCCAATCTGCTTGCAAAAATGGCGGGCGGGATAGCCGATGATCTGGCGACGACTTTGCTGCTGGCGACCGATACACCGGTCATGGCGGTCCCGGCGATGAACGTGCGAATGTGGCAACATGCCGCAACCCAGCGCAACATTGCCCAGCTCAAAACAGATGGCATCATCGTGATGCAGCCGGATGAAGGCGCTATGGCCTGCGGCGAATTTGGTCCCGGAAGGCTGCCGGAGCCAGAAGCGGTGATGGCGCAGATAAGCGCGCTGATGGGATCACCCTCGCTAGTGGCTCAAGACTCCGGGCTGGGCCGCAATCCGCTCGACGGCCAGCCCGCCTTCGCTCCGGACCGGCGCCGCCCGTTGCGCGGCAAGCGTGTTCTTATTACTGCAGGACCAACACACGAGCCAATCGATCCGGTGCGTTACATCGCCAACCGCTCGTCTGGCCGTCAGGGCTTCGCCATTGCCGCTGCGGCCGCCGAAGCTGGCGCGCAGGTGACATTGGTGGCCGGGCCGGTGCATCTGACCACACCGGCTGGTGTTATGCGGGTCGATGTCGAAACCGCGATCGAGATGGAACAGGCCGTGCACGACGCGCTGCCCGCCGATATCGCAATCATGGTAGCCGCCGTCGCGGACTGGCGGGCAGACAGTCAGTCCGAACAGAAGATCAAGAAAAAAGGCGCAGCACCCGCGCCGCTCAATCTGACCGAGAATCCGGACATATTGGCCGGTCTAGCCCGCCACGAACAACGGCCCAATCTGCTCATCGGCTTTGCCGCCGAAACCGAGAATATTGCCGAGCACGCCCAAGCCAAATTGCTCAAGAAAGCCTGCGACTGGATCGTTGCCAATGATGTTTCCGGCGACGTAATGGGCGGGGCGGACAATAGCGTTCATATCATCACCAAGTCCGGCAACGAAATCTGGGAACGCCTCCCAAAACCGGAAGTAGCCCGGCGTCTTGTAGCCAAAATCAGCGAGGAAATTGCCTGATGTTCGAACCCGTCGATATTGCCGTCAAACGACTGGATCACGCCGGCGATCTTCCCTTGCCCTCCTATGAAACCAGCGGCTCGGCCGGCATGGATATTCGCGCTGCGGAAGATCTCACGATCGCGCCGGCTCAGCGGGGACTGGTCGGGTCAGGCTTCGCCTTTGCCATCCCTCACGGCTATGAGATCCAGGTACGCCCACGCTCCGGACTGGCCCTGAAAAAAGGTGTCAGCATTCCCAATACCCCTGGTACGATCGACAGTGACTATCGCGGAGAATTGAAAGTCATCCTGATCAATCACGGCCGAGAAGACTTCGTCATCCAGCGCGGCGACCGTATTGCACAGATTGTGATCGCGCCGGTGCAGCGCGGCATTCTTAAAGAGGTTGACCGACTCGACGAGACTGCGCGAGGAGAAGGCGGTTTTGGTTCAACGGGAGTTTAGGAAATGAGCATTTCAACGCTAATTCTAGCAGCAGCACTGCAGACCGGCTCGATCGCGAGTTCAAATATACCGCCAATTCCTGACAATTTGAACACCGTACCGGTTGCAGAATTCAGATATCAACCGGAATATACTTACAGGGAATCTCTCAAAGCACGAAAGCTAACCTCCGGTTGTACACCATCGGAAAAAGTATCCGGCGGAGGAAATTATTTCGTCGAAGTGCTGTTGTTGGTAGACGGCAAGGGCAGTCTCCGCCGGGTGACACCGATCTCGATCCAGTGCCCGGCTTTGGAAGAATATGTCGCGCGCTATTTTGCCCGCGCAGGCGCGAATAACATGAAACCTACACCCGATAAAAAACCCGCCTGGCGACGCAGCGTCCTGAAATTCTACTGGTAGGCTATTGGACCTTTCAGACGAACAGCTCGACCGTTATGCCCGCCATATCGTGCTCAAGGATATTGGCGGAGCAGGGCAGAAGAAGATATTGGACGCCCATATTCTGGTCGTTGGCGCGGGCGGTATCGGCTGTCCCGCCATTCAATATCTTGCAGCGGCTGGAATCGGGGTGCTGACGATTTTCGATGATGATATCGTGTCGCTTTCGAATTTGCAGCGGCAGGTTTTATTTGGCGAAAATGATGTCGGGAAAGAAAAAGTCGAAGTTGCCAAAGTTGCCGCGCAACGCATCAACCCCGATGCCAAGATTTTCCCGATAAATCAACGACTTACCGCGCAATATTTTTCCGGAGACGCTGCAGCATTTTTTGCCCCGTTCGACGCGATTATCGATGGGTCTGACAATTATCAGACCCGCCTGCTGGTCTCCGATCTCTCGGTCACCCACCACGTACCGCTGGTTTCTGCGGCGATCGGACAGTTTCAGGGACAGCTCGGCACGTTCCGCGGCTGGGAGGAAGACAAGCCTTGCTACCGCTGTTTCGTCGGCGACGCGCTCGACCCCGATGATTGCGACAATTGCAGCGAAGTTGGCGTGCTCGGCGCAATGGTCGGCCTGATGGGCAGTTTCGCGGCGATGGAAGCGATCCGCGTGGTCACCGGTTTCGGTCAGGACCCCGCCGGAAAACTCCAGCTTTTCGACGGCCTCGCGCCCTCGATGCGCAGCATCAACCTGCCCAAGGACCCGCATTGCAAAAGCTGCGGCACACAGCCGCCAACTTGATCGGTCGCACCCTCACAAGAGCCATGCCTCCACCATCTTATTCGGCCGTGAACGTCACCGTCAACGCATCGGTATACTCGCCTGCAGCAGGCAACCCAACGGGGGCAGCCACCGTTATTTCCAGTGGTACGGCCCGCTCCGTCCGACTGGAACCGTAGTTGAGGCGGCTCGACGACCCCGCCGCAGACAGGTCGATCTCTTCCCCCTTGAATGCCAGATTATAATCAATACCCGGTGCGCCGGCATGATGCGCCAATTTGCCGTGATTGGCAGACTGGAAAGTGACGGCTACATCTGCATTGCTCATGATGTCGAAATTGACTGCCGTCCGGGTGGCGTGTGACAGGTCCCCCAGGTCGATGGATGTTTCACGAATGCCTTGCGGAAAATCGTCCGACCGGATTTTCAAAACCGATGCGACCGGAGCCAGAATTGCCAGCGGCGCTTCTGCCACCAGATCCTGAATACCGTCGCCGGCCCTGAACAGCCGAACCATCACCTGGCCGCTATAGGTCCCGCCGCGCACGGCTTGATTGGACGGGATCGAGACGAATAATGTAGCCCCCTGAACGCTACCACCGGCAGAAAATTGACCATTAATGCGCGATGTTTCCGTGCCTTGAAAGTCAGCGCTGAGAAAAGATGGGCCACTCGAGGTTTTGAGCAAGTCATAATAGAGCGGGTCACCGGGACCGCTTAGGGCATTGACGCCTCCACCGGAGATCGGCGCAGCAGTCAGAAAAAACTGGCACGCCGCACCGCGATGGCCGACGGTTATGGTGACGGTTTCGAACGACTCTCCGTCCTCAAACACTTCATATCCACGGCCATAAAGTCCGCGCCAGTCGACACTGTTATCGACCGTCAGTTCCAGCGCACATGGATCGTTGGCAAGTTGGGTGTCATTTTGCGCAAAACCAGGCGTGCCGTGGAACAGCAGACTGGCTCCGGTCAAATAGGTGAAACGTTTCAAATGTCGATTAGTCATCATCCTCTCCTTCCGCTTCAAAATCCAGATCATATGCCAATACGGCTTTCAATTCGTATATCCCGGTGACATCTTCCGGGATGATTACCGCTTCTGTTGCATTTTGCCCATCCGCTGTGACTGTGATGTCATATGTTCGCCCGGCTTCGACACCCTCCAGGAAGAACCGTCCCTTGGCATTGGTGAAGATTTGGGTCCCCGCATCTTCTTCCAGGAGGGCAGCATCACGGGCCAGGCCGGTCACAAATACTAGAGGATCCCCGTCCCGATCAACCATGTTGCCGACAAGGGAAACATTTCTGGCGTTACCCACTTCAAGACTATAGCCGCTTCTATATCCCGGATTGACCGAGAATACCTGGCCACCCAAAGAGGTGCCTGCCGGTGCATCGGGTGCATCGACTTGCAAGGACCGGTTGAAATAAGGCGTTATGGTGGTCACAACCGCAGGTCCCAACGCGCCGCTATAGGCAGAATAGTTCGTTTTACTCGAGCCAAATCCCGTTCTTGGTTCGACAGCGATCTGATAATCTCCCGCCTTCTCGTTGGCCTTGAAAATGGCGAAACTATTGCGGACGGGGCGACTGATCGCAAACTGCCCATCCGCCATGACCAAGGCCGATCCAAATGTTACTTCGGTGCGCAAGTCCCGATCACCGTCGCTGAAATAATTGCGGGCGGTTTGCTGCACCGAAGCTTCAAACCGGTTGCCTACATAAGATGCCCGGCCGAACTGACGGTCCGAACCATCACGGCGCTCGGCACCGGCGCTAAACCCGAAACTGTTGGCACCAACGGACGCGAGCCGGTTATACTCGACCCGCGCTGCATTGTCTTCGCTCGTGTAAGAGGATGTCAAAGAGGATCGACCCAGCGGTATCGAAAGCGCCAGCCTGAACACGGGACCGCTGCCTTCGTCGCTCCTGCGATATTCGGCACTTGCCGAAACCGATCCGAACGCAAGCTGGTGCGAATAGTTGGCACCGGCATAATAGCTATCGCGCTGTCCGTTACGATACTGGTCATAGCCACCAAAAAGATTAAGCCGGCCATCCTGGGAAATTTTCTGGCCAATCCGAAACCGGGCCTGTGTCGAGATGAACGATCCGGCAAAAATCTGATTCAACGTCCGGTAATTTTTCCCGGTCAGGATCACCGAGGCATCGACGGATCGGTCACGCACAACATCCGCATCACGCCAGCGATATTGCAGAGACAGCTGGCTGTTGTCGGGCTTTGGATCGCGAATATTGGTGGATGAGCTTAGTCCAAATGTGCCAAGCGGCGAGGCCCAGACCAACTCTGCCCCGAGCAGATCAAAATAGCGGTCCCCCTCCCAGTTTGCGCCAATGGTGAGCGCGGAAGACAAGCCGTAGCGCAGATAGGCGGTGCCATTGTAATTATTGTCATCATAACGCCGGATTCCGTTATCGTCCCGGTAGGGCAATCCCAGATTTGCCGCGAAGTCGAACAGACCGGGCGCGAGCAGCTCGAGATCGTAAAATGCAGGAAATATCCGCACTTCCGTTTCTCCGCTGGCATAGGTGATCCGCAGCTCGATGTCATTTCCTGCCGAAGATATCAGCGGAAAATCCTTCAAATTATATCGCCCGCTACGCAAGTCATATGTCCGAACCGGCGCCCCGTTGAGCAGGACTTCAACCCGGGCGGGCCGGTCCAGTTCAAAGGCTTGCTCCGGCGACGGACGAATATTGAGATAGGGATCGATACTATAATTTCGGAAGGCCGATATCCCGGCGATGCGCGGCGCATTTTGAAACGGCCTGCGGCCAACGCTCAGGTCGCCAACCTCGTAACGGACCAAAGTATCGCGATCATCATAAGTAAGCCGGAAATCGCCGCGCGATAATTTTCTGTCGAGGGTATCATCATAACGCAGTTCGAGCTCGGCCGCGACGCCGTGGACATTCACGGCAAAATCCATATCGGCGACAAAACGGGAGAACCCCGTGTCCGAAAATTTGGAATCTTCGACAATGGTGGTTCCGGCTCGAACGGAAGCATAAGCCGAAAAATCGCTTTGTTCGACCAGTTCAATATCGGACCGGTTCCGCAATGCACGCAAGTTCAGACTTCTGACCGTGCGAATAGTGGCGGGTACTTCAATCCGAAGCACCAGTTGGGTGCTATCGAATTCTACCTGCAAACCCAACTCGCGTAGCTGATCAAATGTAACGCTAACCTTTCCAGCTGCAAGGGATTTCAGTAAATCGCTGCTTTCGTCGACAACGACTGGGGCGAGGACTGTCTGGACGAAATTTGCGTCGACAGATCCGGGCTGGGTGTCGTTGCCTGGTGTCACCAGATATTCACCGACATTGATACCCTCGATCAGGACCGCATAGTCATCTGCACCCAGTGCGGGGCGTTCCTTGCCAAAAACCTGCTTAAAAATATCGTCGATCGAGCCCTCGGGCTGCTGTACCGGTTGCTCTGCCGTGTCTTCGGACTGACTTTCTGGCTGTTCCGCCAAGCTTTCGGCCTGGCTGGCTGGCCGCTCTTCCGCCAGCGCGGCAGTATCCTCACTATCATCGACCGGCACCGCGGATTTCGCTTCGCCGCCGGCACAAACTGTAGCCGCTAGCGCAAGGCAGGATGCACTGGTGTGAAATAGAGCACGCATGTCGCTGGATACGATCTAGTTAAAGACCGTATATTCGGTGCGGAACTCACCTTCGACCGGACCAGGTGCGATTCCTTCTGGCCATGGCAGGCGAATGACTCTCTCGTTACCGACCAGAATATTCTGATTTGCCAACTCCGCCACTTGTTCTCCTTCCAGCGTAACCGGTGTGCCACCATTTTGCGGGCGCACCACCAGAACCGGCTTGTCGAGGATTGCGCGGCGCGTTCCATCGCTCAGGATTTTCACTTCCAGCCACGTCTCCCCATTCTCGTCCTTGACGGGTGCAATGCCGGTAAGGGTGGCCGAGGGTTTGGATTGAGGAGGAACCACGTAAAGCGCGGCTTCATAGCGATAGTTCATGCTGACATTGACAGATACGTCGCCCTTTTTCTCGTCTCTGAACTTAATCGGCAGCTGGCTTGAAACCAGACGAAAGGCGAGTTCTTTGGCGGGGACGGGATCTCCGATCCAGCGAACCTTGAAGCTCTGGCTGGCCTTGGGGGCAATCACCATCTGCGGGGGCGTGATTATCAAATCATCATCTTCAGGCGTACGGTTTTCTGTTCCGTCAGGCTTTTGATCACGGGTAAACGCGCGAACTTCGATCGCTATCGGAACATCATGGGTGTTCGTCAGGATCACCGATTGTGTCGCTCCAGCCCCGGTGGGAGCAAGCTGGATCACGATCGGCTTCATGTCGTAACTGAATGCGGGCGTCAGAGCTACAAACATTGCTGCGGTCAAGAAAAGTGCCGCGAGCTTCAAAAAATTGGACATCAAAATTTCCTCCACCGAAAAAACAAGTGGCCGGTACACCAACGGCACACCGGCCACTTGATCATATTTGGATCAACACGATCAGTAGTTAGCTGCGAGCGTGATGGTCAGTTCATCTTCATAGGTGCCGGCAACGGCATATTCGCTGATGCTGTCAAAGCTCAGATCGAGATTGCCGGTCCGTGTGCCGCCATTGACCAGGATGTTGGCCCAATCATTGTCGGTAACGATGACAACCGGGCTGCCCTGCATGGACGCCGAATTTGTCGTTGTGGCTCCAATGCCAATACCCAGGAAGCTTGCTTCAACATCATAGTCGATGTTCACGGCTCCGCCGCTTTCCTGATGCTCCATTCCGCCGTTGGCCGATTCCAGGGAAACGGTATAAGGCGAGTTGCAGCTGTACAGGATGGTCAGTGAACCCTGGTTGCCAGTGTTCAGCATATCCACAGCAAAAGTTCCGCTGCCTTCAGGGATCAGCTCGCAATTGCTGTCGACTGAACCGGACAGGCCGATGACGTAGGATTCGCTATCCTGCGCAGCGGCAGGTGTAGCAATCATCAACGCTGGAACGGCTGCTGCCGCTGCTAATTTGACAAGATTTTTCATTTCAATTCTCCGTTTTATGGGGAACACCCCCGATTATGCGATTTCCGGTGTGAAAATCGCTCTCAGCGGCCGGAAATTACGGCAGCATCGACCGGCCTCGAATGCTGCCGACGGGAATTTGGAAGCTGGAGAAAGGCATTTTACCGCAAATCAGGGCAACAATCGTTGCCTAACCGAGGCCACCCTGCTAAATCTAGTAGGGTGAGCTTGTCTCACAGTTCGGGCAGTGTTCCCGTGAACCTGTCCGTTCGGCCTACCAGTGATTTGACACCAATCATGGTCGCTGGTGGGCCCCCCTTTCTGGGAAACACGGTCGCCCGGTCTCCAAGAAACTCTTCAAATTTCTTTTCTTATCCTTTCATGCGCGAAACACGCGGGCATTCACATCAAGCGGGTCGCGCTATCGTGCTTGCCGATTGAACCGGCTCCTCTTCCTAAATCCAAACCTGCACGGTCAGTGTGACTGATGCAGCGTTACAGCTGCGCCGGGCAGGCACATTTTCTTGTTTGTCGATATCTTTGTCTGAAGCCCGGGCAGATTCCCGGCAAGCACATTTGCAGGACCGATCCCGTGGCAATGTGCGGCAGCCTCGAAGTCGTGAAGCTGACGAAAAACGTTGCTTATCATAACAAGTCTCCTCAGCATGCATTTTCAGCATGCGTCCGCTAAACTTGCGACCCTGTTCCAACTACTAACGTCAGTACGAAAACTACTGACGAACAACCTGCTGCTTATTGCCAAACTAGTTAACAACCCCATCAAGCTGGCGTGCAACTATCATCCACAAAATGCATGGGATGGCAAGTGATTCAAAACGCTAGATTTAATCCCCGCTGGGCGAATCGGACAAAATTCTGTTATGAATCAATGCTGAAAGCCCGACCACGGATTTTTTTCTTTGCGTCACTGGGCGAGTGATATTGTAAGCGAGATGTCGGATTTATACAATTTCCGTTAATATTGTTGGTTAACTCCAATAGGATGGCAGCGGAATCCGAGACCGAGTCGCGACGATTTCAGAACCCCGATTCGATGGTTCACACGCTCGGGTCTGATCCCCACTATGCGAAAACAATGGCGGGATCGCCGGCACCCCTTCCGGCGCAATTTGCGCTTTGGCCAAAATCGGCTAGGACAAGCAAAAAGACAGGGAGGAACATCATGACATTACCGGTAACCGGCCTCGCCGCCGCGATTTGCGCGTTGCTGCTGATCTATTGCGCCTATGCAACGGTGAAAGTCCGCATCGCCAACCAGATCGGCTTTGGCGATGGCGACAATCCTGATCTGCTCGCCGCCCGGCGCACCCATGCCAATCTGTCCGAACATGCGCCGATCTTCCTGATCATGCTCGGCATCCTCGAACTGGCCAACGCCGACCATCGCGGCATCACGATTATCGCGGCGGTCTTCCTGATCGGTCGTGTCGCGCATATCGTCGGCATGGCCCAGCACCACAAGGGCGGCTCCCCGCGCTTTCGCCAACTGGGCGTGCTGGCAACCTGGCTGACCACCGTCGCGCTGGCGTTGTGGATTCTCTTTCTGTTCGTAACGATGCATGTCTAGAGCGTGCGCCCTGTAGCGGGCACGGGTAACCCCTGACTATTTGATGCATTGAGGCGCCAAAGCCGGTCGCCTAGCTTCCCTCCTGATAATATAGGAGAGAGATTAATGGCATTGGTATCCGTAGTAGGCGCAACCGGACGACAGGGACTGGCGCAAATGAGACAGCTGGCCGCAGCAGGCCACAAGGTCCGGGCGCTTTCGCGCAGCGAGAACCCCGACCTCGGCGGCAGCAACGTCGCAGACGAAACCCGGGTCATTGATCTTTCCGACGAATCGACATTCGTACCGGCGCTGGAAGGGTCCGACGCGGTGTTCTATACCCATCCCCTGCAATCACCTGGCGATCGTTCGGAGCTTGTCGGCAAATTGGGATCGGCGGCTGTGGAGGCCGGTCTCGACCGGTTCGTCTGGAATACATCGGGCTGGATCCCCGATCAGCCGGGAGAAGCCCATACCTATGGCGACAATACGGCTGCGATCAACGCGCTGTTCCGTACCGGCATTCCGGCGACCGTCTTTGGATCAGTGCTGTTCATGGACAATTTGCTGACCAACTGGGCGCGCCCGTTCATCGTCAACGAAGATCGCTATGTCTATGCGCACAAGCCGCATCTGACCGCGAACTGGATCAGCCTCGACGATGTCGGCAAATGCATGACGGCGGCGCTGTCCCGCCCCGATCTTGAAGGCGCCTGGATGAATATCGGCGGCCCGCAAGCGCTGAAACCGACCGAGGTCACCGAGGCGCTGTCGCGCGTGTTCGGCCGGGAAATAAAATATGATCCCTGCACGCCGGAGGAATTCGGGGCGTTGCTGGTCAACGCTCTCGGTGACAGCATGGCGGAGGCCGAAAAACAGCCGATGCGCGACTTTATCGCGTCCTTCTATCACTATAATAATGATTCACCGACCCAGCCGTTTCTGGTCAACACCGATTATATGCACCGGCGCCTGCCAGAGGTCGAGTTTGAGACGCTCGAACAATGGGCAGCCCGGCAGGACTGGTCCGACAATGCGCATCGGCCCTCCGCTGGCTAAGTCCCGAAACGCTTTATGGGCCCCGTCCATTCCGCATCTGTGGCTGGCGGGGTCCATCGTCGTTCAATTCCGCTTGAGATAGGCTCCGCCGCTACCATCTGCCGGCACCAGCCGGTCACCGCTAATATTCAGCCGTAGCTCGTCAAACGGCGGTTTTATCAACACGCGCTGGTCCAGTTTCACTTCAAAAACGCGCGCATCGCGGTCCGGCGCAACATCAAAGCGGGACGAATATTCGCTGCCGTTGTGCCGCAAGGTCAGCTTGAGCGACCGCAATTGCCGTTCCTCGGCTGCGGGCGCAAAGGCGAAGCCCAGTTCATGACTGTTCGCCGTCTCGACGCTGCCATCGGCGAAGGTAAATTCGGCATCGACGTTCAACCGCGCATTGGGCCGCTCGCGCCGGTTGACCCAGATGCCGACGCCCTGGGTCCAGTCGACTTGGCCAACGCGCTCATTGCCCGCATATTCGGACGTATAATCCGACAGGAAGAAACAGTCGGCGGGCAGCGATGGCGGTTGGAAGCGCGCGGCCTTACCGGCGGCACGCGCGCTTTTGGCCAGAACCGCGACCGCGCGGCCCCAGTCCCGCCTCGCGCTACGCGCAGAAATTTCGAGATTGTCGTCCGGGTCGGACAGATCGCGGGCGAAATAGGCAGCGATCGCCTCTGCATAAGCGTCCCGCAATTTGCGTTCGCTTTCGACCGCGGCTGCAAAGCGTTGCAACGGGGTCAGGCCTTCCGGCAGGACATGATCGCCGGAAGACGCATAATAGCCGCCGGTATCCAGAAAAGCGCATTGCCACTTCGCCCGGTTTTGCAGCCGGGTGGATTCGCTGGCATAAGCGGCGTCCGCTTCTTCGCGGCCCCAGGCAAAAGCGGCGCCCAGCGCAAAGACCGGCGTGTCCTTGCCGAACCGGTGCGGGCCGAGGATCACTTGCCCGCCCGCCTGCGTCCATTTGCCTTCGCTGTAAAGATCGAGACTGCCAACGATCAGCATCCACCTATAGCTGCCATCGGCCTTAAGCTGGAGCTGCGCAGCGGTTTCCATCACCCCGCCAAGTCGATAATTTCCCGCCAGTCTGCTCGCCGCCGCCTGATCCTCGCTTTCGCTGGCAGCTTGAGCGAGCGCGACCTGTGCCATGGCAAAGGCGCAGATTGTCGACAGCACATAGGTTGACAGGTTTCGCAAAATCGGGCTCCCTGTGTGCCGCGGTTTATTGGAGGAATTCTGGCGCATGCTAAAAGCTAGCTCCGTCCACGTCCCGTACCGGCAGATGCTGCCAGTCCTGAGGATCGAACATCCGCATATTTACTCCCATCCGCTCCGGCGGCGCGGTGATCGGCGTCCAGTGGGTGTGCGAGCCGCAGGTCGCGCAATGCCATGTGCTGATCATCCTGTCGCCCTGGACATAGGAGGTTAACGCAGCGGAAGTCGCCTCGACCTGCACATCATCGGGGTGCCAATAGCCGCCGATCCAGCCGGTCTTGCGGCACAGGGAACAATTGCAGCGGGTCACCTGTTCAGGCGGGGCCACGACCGTGATCTGGACTGCGCCGCAATGGCAGTGGCCATTCATGGCCGCGCACTCTTTATCGCCCTTAACACAGCCCGTGCGACAAGACCTGCTCGACCCATTCCGGCACCAGTTCTCCTGCCTTGCCCATCCGGCTTTCGTGGAAATGAAAGCTGCCCTCCGACGGATCGAGATTCATCTCCAGCGTTTGCGCGCCGTGATAGCGGGCGGTCTGGACAAAGCCGGCGGCCGGATAGACCGCGCCCGATGTGCCGATCGAGACGAACAGATCGCACTGGGCCAGCGCTCGCTCGATCCTCTCCATCTCGTAAGGCATTTCGCCGAACCAGACGATGTCCGGGCGCAGGCAGCCGGCTTGATGGCAATGCGGACAGGGCGGACCGCTCGCCATCACGCCGTCGAACGGGGAATGGGCATCGCAGGCCAGACACCAGGCGCTGTTCAGCTCGCCGTGCATATGGAGCAGACGTTTGGAACCGGCGCGGTCGTGCAGGTCATCGACATTTTGCGTGACCAGCAGCAGTTCGCCTGCCCATGTCTGGTCGAGCTTCGCCAGCGCCTGATGCGCGGCATTGGGCTGCACGGTCTTGAGCTTGGCGCGGCGCTCGTCGTAGAATTTCTGCACCCGTTCGGGATCGCGGACAAAGGCCTCGGGCGTCGCGACATCCTCGACCCGCTGCCCCTCCCACAGACCATCCGGCCCGCGAAAGGTGGCGACGCCGCTCTCGGCGCTGACGCCGGCGCCGGTGAGGATGACGATATTGTTGAAAGTTTGTAGCATATTGTCCTTCTTGGTCGTGCTGAACTTGTTTCAGCATCCATTTCGTCTCATAGAAACTGCTTAGAGGATAAGTGGATCCTGAAACAAGTTCAGGATGACGAGATCGCGCTCAGGACGAACGGGAAGATACAGAATGACAGCCATCGGAATTATCGGCAGCAAGGGCCGCATGGGACAAGCGCTGGTCGCGGCCATCGCGGAAGCGGGCCACAGCCATGCCGGCGGCGCGGACCAGGGCGATGATATCGCGGCGCTGGTCGCGGCGAGCGATGTGCTGGTCGACTTCTCCTCCCCCGCGGCGCTGCAGACGACGCTCGATGCCTGTGTCGCGACAGGCACGCCGATCGTCATCGGCACCACCGGACTGAAAGATGCGCATCATGCCGCCATTGATCAGGCCGCGATCAAAATCCCCGTGCTGCAAACCGGCAACACCTCGCTTGGCGTCAATATGCTGGCGGCGCTGGTCGAGCAGGCGGCGAGCAAGCTGGGCGATGACTGGGATATCGAGATCGTCGAGATGCACCACCGCCACAAGGTCGACGCGCCTTCGGGAACCGCGAAATTGTTGGGCGAAGCCGCCGCGCGCGGTCGCGGGATTGATCTGGCGGCGCATAGCGAGAGCGGCCGCGACGGCATCACCGGCGCGCGCGCAAAGGGCGCGATAGGCTTTGCAGCATTGCGCGGCGGATCGGTCGCCGGCGATCACACGGTCATATTGGCGAGCGACGAGGAACGGATCGAACTGACCCACCGGGCGGAGAACCGGATGATCTTCGCGCGCGGCGCAGTGAAGGCGGCTGGCTGGCTGGTCGGGCAGAGTGCCGGGCGGTTTGGGATGGATGGGGTTTTGGGGTTTTAGATCTACAACCACAAGCCAGCGTCACCATCTTCTTCGGCTGCTGAGTGTAAAAACCTCTGGATCGTGCAAATGCCGGCGGGAAAGACTGCGGTAATTTTCCTGAATACTATATTCTCGATATAAGGCTTGCCTGCATAATCTTCAGTGATATCAATGAAATATTGGAATATGGGGCTCAAATGCAAAAACTATTCTTGATTGGCTGCGCTTTTTTGTGGGCAGCACCTGCGCTTGCCGGAGAAGAGATTATTTTTGCACCGCCGGGAAACTGGGTCAGCGAACATTCCGTAGATCTGGACCGGGACATATCCAACAAGGAAGCTGGCGCCGTCATGATGGGGATGCAACAGCAATTGCGTTTTGCCGAAGACAGTGACGAAATGTTCATTGGCAGCCAGATCCTCATCCAAACCCCGCAGGGGTTGCAGGGGATGGGCACGATTTCCATTCCCTGGTCTCCGGACGTTTCAACGCTGATCATCCACAAACTGCATATTCTCCGGCAAAAGGAGATCATCGATGTTCTGGGGAGCGGGCAAACGTTCACGATTTTGCGCCGCGAAGCCAATCTGGAATCCGCTGCCCTGGATGGCATCCTGACCGCTGCCATTCAACCTGAAGACATGAGGGTCGGCGATATTGTGGACATGGCCTTTACCATCCGTGCGCATGATCCTGTTCTCAAGGGCCATTCGGAAACCATGGTGGAATTCTACAACAATGCTCCTGACACAGAATTTTCGCTGCACGCCTTCTGGGACGATGGTTCCCGGATGCGCTGGCAGAAGAGCGATGCCCTGCCCGAGCCAAAGATCACGAAGCAAAAGAACCTGACCCGTTTGACGCAAAAGCTGTCGGGGACTTCCAATCTGGTACATCCGGACAAAGCCCCCGCTCGCTATGCCCCTGTACGCACGATTGAATTTAGCGACTTCGGCGGGTGGAACGAAATTTCGGCGCTGATGGCTCCGCTTTATATCGAGGCGGCAAAAATCCCGCCTGGTTCGTCCCTAATGGACGAGGTCGACAAAATTCGCGAAGCGAGCAACGACCCCAAAATCCAGACCGATCTAGCCCTGACACTGGTGCAGGAACGCGTGCGTTATGTCTATCGCGGCATGAACACCGGCAATCTTGTTCCGGCGGATGCGCTCTCGACCTGGAAGAGAAAATTTGGTGATTGCAAGGGCAAGACAGCTCTGCTGATCGCCATTCTTGCAGAACTTGGAATCGAGGCCGTGCCGGCCGCGGTGAGTACCTCACAGGGCGACGGACTGGACAAAAGACTGCCGTTGGTCGGGCATCTCGATCATATTCTGGTCAAGGCGAATATTGCCGGGAAGACATACTGGCTCGATGGAACCCGGCAAGGGGATGCCAACATCGACAACATCCAGACACCCCCGTTTCACTGGGCATTGCCCGTTCTGCCTGAGGGTGCGGAGCTGGAACCATTGAACCGGCAGCCTTTGGATCAACCGAATGAATTTACCGATATCTGGATTGATGCAAGCGCGGGCACGTCGATGCCCGCCACCGTTGAAATCAAGACCGCGCTGCGCGGGGACGACGCCATCGCCAGCAAGACTGTCCTGGAGCAGCTTTCAACCGAAGACCTGGACAAAGCACTGCGCAGTTACTGGAAAAGCAAGTTCAATTTCATAGAGCTTTCGGATGTTGGCAATGATTTTGACCCGGCAAGCGGTGAATATCGCTTGACGGCATCGGGAACCACAACGCTGGACTGGGGGTGGAAAGGATTTCGGCTCGACTCTGCCCGGATGGGCTGGGTCGTCGATTATGAGCGCGAAGACGGCCCCAATATGGACGCGCCCGTTGCAGTAGCATATCCCCATTTTGTCGCCCATAAGCTAACAATAGTCCTGCCTCACGACGGTGCAGGTTTTTCTGTGACGGGCGAAGATGTCGACACCATCACCGGAAGCTATGCCTTCAAACGAGCCACAAGGATTTCCGGGGATGAACTGGTCATGGAATCGAGCCAGCGCAGCCTGGCTGGCGAGATGTCTTGGACCGATGCCATGGCCGCGGCGGAGACCATAACCGCATTGAGCAAATCCTTAATCTATGTGAAGCCCCCGTATAACTACCGACTGACCCCGGCGGAAATTGCAGCGCTGGACGAACGAAAGCCGACAACCGCGACAGATTATTCCGTTCGCGGCAACGACTATCTGGACCTGAGGAAATTTGACAAGGCCATCGCGGATTTCACCAAGGCGGTGACCCTGGACCCGGAACATGCTTATGCCTGGGCCAATCGCGGCATCACTTATGCGCATATGAAAAACGCTGCAGCTGCAAAGGCCGATCTTGACAGAGCGGAAAGCATTGATCCCCGGGTTGAGGTCATCTTCCACGGCCGTGCGGTTCTGGCACAGGCTGCCAACGATATCCCTTCCGCGATTGCGGCCTTGACCAGAGCCATTGACCTGAAAGCAAAAAATAGCTGGGCGCTCGAAAGGCGGGCCGACTTGTATTTTTCCCGGGGAGATTATGACAGGTCGATGGCGGATGCCCAGACGCTGCTGGATTTTGATCCGACATCCGTGAGTGGCGCATATTATAAGGCAAAAAGCCTCTCACAGAAGGAACGTTATGAAGAAGCCCTGTCTTTTCTGGACAGTAGCGATCCAAAAATATCAGGCGACATGGATTTCCAGCTCATACGGGCGGAAATTCATGTGCAAATGGGGGAAACCGAAAGTGCGCGCGAAATATATGCCCAAATCCGCAGCGGTGCGGAGGGGAATGGCAGACAGTATAATGCGCTTTGCTGGAGTCTCGCGACGGTGAATTTCGATCTGGAAACTGCCCTTCTCGACTGCAATGCAGCGCTCAAGCTCGAACCCGGCGAACCCGCCTATCTCGACAGCAGGGCCATGGTCTTTCTCCGGCAGGGCAAATATGAGGATGCGATTGACTCTTATGATCAGGCACTGGAAAAATCTGCCGATTTCGCCGTTTCCCGATATGGTCGGGGTCTTGCCAAGCTAAAAAAGGGCGATGTGGCCGGCGGCGAAGCGGACCTGAATGAGGCGGAACGTCTGCAACCCGGAACTGCTGCATACTTCAAGCTTTTTGGTTTCGACCGGCCCTGACAGAAGCCTGCCTGAATGACGCCGCCAGCGCTAGGCCCCGCTTGCGCGTACGACCGCCATTTCGGGCGCGTCCATTACCGCGCCGACATCAATCGGGGCGTGCTCATCGAATTGCGCTTCCGCATAGCCCGCATTTTCTTCTTCATAGCCACCATCCGAACCGAAAGTCTCATCGTTCCACGCCTGCAGCCGCTCCAGCCGGAGGCGGTCGATTTTACGGGCGGGTTCCGCTGGCGTCAGCACGCGTGCGCCTTTTTCATAGCGGCCGATTTCATAGCTGGCGTCAGCATATTCTACGGGCTGTACCGCGGACGTTTGGACAGGGACATGGGGCATCTTGTACGCGTTTTGCCCGAGAGCATAGCGTTCGACCGGGTCCGCAGGCAGCGGGGCGGCAAGCCGACCATGCATGGATTGCTCGGTGACGTGGCCAAGGGCCAGTCCCGACACCAGCGCCAGCGACACCCCGATCGTCGTGTAGGAAAATTTCTCCATCAGCGTCTTTTTTCGATTCCCCATGCACCAGTTACGCGCGGCCTTGCGATCCGTTCCCGGTGGAGTGGGGTTGAGCGGCGCCGACAACCGCTTTCTGCTCTCCGTTGCAGAAGGAAATGGGGACCTCACGCCCGGCTTGCCAACTTACTCCGGACCCCATAAGCCCGCTCCATGGATTTTGATGATCAGCTGCAACGCTATTTCGGCACCGCCGACCTGTCGGCGATCCAGCCGGAGGCGATGGACGCCGGTATCGAGCATATGCGCGTCGACTTTGGTCTGGAAAAGGATCGCGGGCGGCGCTTTGCCTTATGGGCGGTGCTTTATATGCTCGGCACCCATCTGGATCTCGACAAAGCGTTCGAGGACGAGGCCGACCGCAATTCGGCGCGGGACTTCATGGATATGATGGACCGGGTTCAGGGCGACTGAGCGCACCGCTCGCTGCGCCAATATCGTTCACCACCCTTCGGACCAGTCACGCGTGGACTTTTCCCGGGCGATGTGAAAGGGGTGGCGGCTTGTGAATTAACGGGAGAACGAGCGTGTCGATGAAGAGCTTATTTGATGTCAGTGGCAAAGTGGCCGTCGTGACCGGCGGATCCAGCGGTATCGGCGCGATGATGGCGCGCGGCCTGATCGAAAATGGCGCAAAAGTCTATATCACGGCCCGCAAGGAAGAACGGCTGATGGCGATGGCCGCCGAGCTTTCCGAACGGGGCGAATGTATCGCCATCCCGGCCGACCTGTCCAATGTCGAGGGTATCGAGACGCTGGTCGCCGCGATCAGCGAGCGCGAAGACAAGATCGATATCTTGATCAACAATGCCGGCGCGAACTGGAGCGCGCCGATCGAGGATTTCCCGGAAAAGGGCTGGGACAAGGTGATGGACATCAACATCAAGTCGATCTTCTTCGCCACGCAGAAATTCCTGCCGCTGCTGAAGGCTTCCGGTACCGCGGACGAACCGGCGCGGGTGATCAATATCGCCTCGATCAACGGCATCCGCAATTCGGGCATGCCGACCTATGCCTATACCGCCAGCAAATCCGGCGTGATCAATCTGACCGAACATCTGGCCACGGATCTCGCCGCCTATAATATCAACGTCAACGCGATCGCGCCCGGCTTCTTCCCGAGCAACATGACCAAGCAGATCGTCGAGAATGACGACATGACCAAAATGGCGATCTCGCAGATTCCGCGCGGCCGGATGGGCGCACCGGAAGATATCGCCGGCACCGCGCTCTACCTGTGCTCGCGCGCATCGTCCTGGATGATCGGCCAGACGCTGGTGCTCGACGGCGGGATGATTTCACGCCCCTGATCCGGACTGGCCTGGCAGTGCTTGGGATGATGATCTGGCGTTACCCGTCCCGTCCTTCCCTGCCCGCCGGCCTTTCTGTTCAGTAAAGCGCAATACATATATTTTTAAGGCAGGACACGACCGGGGGGTTGCCGTCGACGGGGCGGAACAGCGAAAAGGCCCAGATCATGTCCTGCAAAAATATGGCAACCGCCGGCCTGATCGCCGTGACCAGCTGTCTCTGGTCCGCCAGCGCCGCCGCCGAACCGGCACCCGTCCTCGACACGCCGGAACGGATCAATATTCTCGTGACCTTTGGCGAAGACGAATGTCCGGTGGCGGAAGGCGACGAAATTGTCGTCTGCGCCCAGCGACCCGAATCGGAACGCTATCGCATCCCGCCGGAATTGCGCGAAAGCGAAGAGGAACAGTCTGGCGAACAAAGCTGGTCGTCGGTCGTCGCCTCGCATGACGATGCCGCCCGGCCCAGCCGCCCGGGCAGCTGCTCGGTGGTCGGTACCTTCGGATTTACCGGCTGCCAGGCGGCGATCATGCGGCAATGGTTTGACGAGCGCCGCACGGAGCAATGAGGGCATCAACCCGGTGACGGCAAAGGCAGCCCACAGGCTTGACCGATGCTTTGCCTTGCACCCGCGATTGTATTTTCATCCCTGAACCGCCATGACGGCGCGCATGAAAAAAGCCGATATCTTCGAATTCTACTCCCGCCTCGCCGCCGACAATCCCTCGCCAGAGACCGAACTGAATTATGGCAATGTCTATCAGCTCGTGGTGGCGGTGGCCTTGTCGGCGCAGTCGACCGATATCGGCGTCAACAAGGCGACGCGGCTGCTGTTCGCCGAGGTCAAGACGCCGCAGCAAATGGTCGATCTCGGGCTCGACGGACTGAAAGAGCATATCAAGACGATCGGGCTCTACAATACCAAGGCGAAGAATGTGATCGCGCTGTCGCAAATGCTGATCGACGATTATGGTGGCGAGGTGCCAGCGGATCGCGACGAGCTGGTCAAGCTGCCCGGAGTCGGGCGCAAGACCGCCAATGTCGTGATGAACTGCGCCTTTGGCGCCGAGACATTCGCGGTCGACACGCATATCTTCCGGGTCGGCAACCGCACCGGCCTCGCGCCGGGCAAGACGGTACTGGCAGTAGAGAAGAAGCTGGAGACGCAAACCCCTGCCCCGTTCCGGGTGCATGCCCATCACTGGCTGATCCTGCACGGCCGCTATATCTGCAAGGCACGCAAGCCGGAATGCTGGCGCTGTCCGGTCGCCGATCTGTGCCGCTTCAGGAAGAAGACACCGGCACCGGAGGGCTGGACCGGCAATCCGTAACATTGCGGATGACATTCAGCTTCGCGAAATGTGACGATATGTAAATTGTCGGACAAGATGGAAACCATCCACAGGAGAAGAACATGCGCCTTCAGACCACGATCATCATCGCTTCCGCCCTTGCCGCCGGCAGCGTCGCCTTTGCCGCTGAAAAAGCGTCCGGGGATGACAAATATGAGATCAGCGAAATTGGCGAGCCGGAAAGCTGCATCACCCGCTCGAATATCCGCTCGACCGATGTAATCGATGACCAGACTATCGATTTCAAGATGCGCAACGGCGATATCTACCGCAACGCGCTGCCCCACAGATGCAGCGGCCTCGGCTTCGAGGAATCCTTTTCCTACAAGACCTCGACCAACCAGCTGTGCAGCGTCGACATCATCCATGTGCTGGCCCAGACCGGCGGCCGGCTCGACACCCGCGGCGCCTGCGGTCTCGGAAAATTCCAGAAAATCGAGAAAATTCCGAAGGAAGAAAGCGAAGATTAAGCCGCCCGCCGGTCGCGATTGCCGGACGCAGAATAATCTATTGGCAAAGCGGCAAATCCGCTGCTAGACGCGCAACCGGCGGAACACCGCCCCGGCACCCGTAGCTCAGCTGGATAGAGCGCTGCCCTCCGAAGGCAGAGGTCACTGGTTCGAATCCAGTCGGGTGCACCAGCTTTTCGTGACGTTTTAACCGTCTGAAAAGCCTGGGAAAACCGAGCATGGTTTGAACCAGCAGGTAGCCTCTCCAAAACCATTTTGAACGCTTGTGACACACTGCTGACACAAGGAAATGAAAATGGCCTCAATTACCAAGCGTGGAGATAGTTGGTTTGTTCAAATTAGACGGAAGGGATTCAAGCCAAGATTCAAATCCTTCGTCTCTCATTCAAGCGCAGTCCAATGGGCACGAATAGAAGAAGCAACAATCGACAACGGACATGGCCGCGATCAAGATACCAACACTTCGAATCTCACCGTCAAAGAGCTGCTTGCGAGATACAGCTCGCAGGTCAGTTCAAAGAAGAAGGGAGTAGAAAGTGAGCAGCTACGGCTGGCCAAAATGCAACTTGCGCCATTCTCCCTATTCAAAGCAACCAATCTTACTCCAGCCGCTGTCGCTTCCTATCGAGATGACAGGTTACTCCAAGTAAAGCCGTCAACGGTGCGTAGAGAGTTAGGCATCTTGCGAAGCGCGATAGAGACAGCGCGACTAGAATGGGGCGTTCCTATTCGAGAGAATCCTGTCGCTTGTGTTTCGCTGCCTACTGCAAACGATGCCAGAGAGCGTCGTGTCAGCGAGGACGAACTACAGAGTATTTGGCGTGCTTTGGAAAAGGGCCGCAACCCCGTGATCAAGCCGATTGCTATGTTAGCAATAGCGACGGGTTTGCGCAGGGGCGAGCTACTTAAGCTCCGATGGAACGACATAGATTTTAGAAACCGAACAGCAAAGATTCGAGATACCAAAAACGGCTCCGACAGAACCATTCCGCTAAGCAATATCGCGGTTAACATCATAAATGAGTTGGATAAGTCAGACGGAGCAGTTTTTCTAATTACCCCCAACGCACTTCGCCAAGGTTGGAGCCGAGCCTGCAGTCGCGGCCAAGTTACTAACTTACGTTTCCACGATCTCCGGCACGAAGCTATTTCAAGATTTTTTGAACTTGGACTCAGCGTTCCTGAAGTGGCGCTGATCTCAGGCCACAAAGATGTCCGTATGCTGTTCCGCTATACCCATTTGGTGCCGCAACAAGTGAATGATCGCATAGACGAATTGACAGAAACCCGCGCTCAGAAACTTTACCTAAGTCATTGATCCTGAATCAGAATTTTTCGACAATTCCTTTGATTATCAATCACTTGACTTTACCTTCATCGTAGCGTATAGATAGCGTAATGAATAGGCGATCCACGTACATCCGGATGGCCTATTCATTCTGATCAGCATCTCAATCCTTCTCGATAATTAGTTAGGCCCTTTAGGCTCAACTCTAACAGAAAAGGATGTACCCGATGCCTAATACACCTAACCTAATTACTGAACCCCGCCCCGATTTTCGTGAATTGTCTGATATGGGCTTTTCATCTTTCATTCTGCCAAGAGGGAAAAAAACTCCGAGCATGGCTTGGAAGGGATATCAGCAAACTCGCCCTTCGGCCGAGGAAATTGAGGACTGGCAAGGAACGATTTCAAATGTCGCGATTGTGACCGGCAGAATAAGTAATCTGGTCGTTGTCGATGTAGACAGCCCCGAGGCTCAAGCACTCATCGACAAGTTTGAGTTGCCAAAGACTCCTACCGTTCTAACCTCGAGGGGGCGTCACTACTTTTTCAAGCACCCAGCCGTCGAAATTAAAAATAAAGTGCGGTTGATGGAAGTCGAATTGGATATTCGTGGCGAAGGCGGATACGTCGTCGGCCCTGGCTCAAAACATCCGGACGGTACAATCTATCAGTGGGAGGTTTCACCGCAAGATTACGATATTGCGGAGCTACCGACAAAGTTACTGAATGCCTTTACAGAACCGCGAAGCAAGACTGAGTTGGCTTGTAAAAAACCGACAACAGAGTTTCTTGAGGTTGGAGTATTCAATGTTTGGTTCAATCGCGAGATTAACGAACAGATCACCGAGCTGCGTGGCGCCTCTGCGGGCGAACGGAACGACACCCTCTTCCGCGTTGCAGTAGCGCTTGCGAACCATGTTGCAGCTCTGGGCCTCGAATGGGCTTTGGTTGCTGACGCTCTTCGGCCGGAAGCATTATCAACAGGACTCACCGGCAACGAAACCGACAGAACTCTTCAGAGCGCTTGGGAAACGGGTAGTAAAACACCCACAGAGTGGCTCAAGATCGCTAGGAGTTGGATATTTGTTGCCAACCCAAATTGTTTTTGGTCACCCGCCACGAGACAGGAATTGAAGACGGTTGCGTTCTCAATGCAGTTTGCGGAGAAGAGGCCATATTCCAAAGTGAATTTGGCAAAATTCCTCACGGATAACGGTCTGATTGAAAAGGTTCTAGACTTTACGTTCGAGCCGAGCCAGCCAAGCGGAGTCTTTGCTCAGAAGGGCGAGAACTTCTTCAATGTCTATCGCGCACCAATGATCGAAGCTGCCGAAGGTGACTGGTCACCACTCACAGAGTTTCTTGAATATCTGATTCCAGTGGCCAGCGAGCGGGATCACCTGACTAAAATGATTGCATGGTCAGTTGCGAACCCAGGGGAGAAGTTAAGTTATGCGCTGCTGCTTCAATCAAAGGAGCACGGCGTTGGCAAAACCACGCTAATTGAAATTTGGCGCAAACTTCTTGGTGACGAGAATACCAGAAAGACGAACTCCGAGGAGATGGATGGCGATTTCCAGTCTTATCTTAAAAATACTCTTCTAGTCGTGCTTGAAGAGCTGAACTTGGGTCGGGGGATCGGTGCCTATAACCGGCTGAAGGATATGATCACAGGCGAGACTGCTGTTGTTAACGTGAAGTATCTCGCTTCACGTGAGATACCAAACTACGCAAATTTTGTATTCCTTTCGAACCTGGATGCGCCAATTTTCATCGAACAAGCGGATCGGCGCTTCTACGTACTCGATACCCCTGCCGAGCGCCGCCCAGCTGAATATTGGACTGAATTCTACGGTTGGTGGAAGAATAATCTTGGCGTGGTGAAGGCCTATTTTGATTCCATAGATCTCACCGACTTTGAGTCCAAGGCAGTGCCACCCATGACGCCAGCTAAAGAGCGGCTAATGAGACAGAGCGAGGCCCCCCTTGTGCAGAATTTGCGAGAGCTGATTGCAGACATGAATTGGCCTCTACGGGAAGTCTGTACAATTGATGATATCAGGCGAGCGATGAAAGACAGTAACCTGAAACGCGAAACATCGCAGCGACTGAGCATGGCTCTCAAAGAACTTGGGTGCATACCTCTGGGCCAAATTCGTGTCCCAGCCGGAAGGGCGAGTCTCTGGGCATTAGAACGTCCGAGATATTGGGCTGAGGCAAGTCTGGAGGAGCGGCGCACTGCTTATGAAAAGCCTGCAAGCCACTTCCATTTGTCGGAGGAGGCAGCGTGACCGTACGTCTGTCTGTCTAGGATAGTTGAAACAAACCTTATCATTTAACTGATCTTTGATTGTTTCAATTTTATATTATATACTCAAACATTCTAGACAGACAGACAGAACCATCAATAGATACAAAAACTGAAAAATATTCACTGCGATTTTCCAATAACTATTGCACATCTTGGGTTTGGGCATAAAAGTTGGCCATAGTTATGCTTCAAGCAAATCGATAGACGATCCGATAGCTCTCCAAAAAACCGTGTGACCTTTCACAGGAGCCAACAATGCATAAGATATTAAGCCAGATTCCGGCTAGAATTTTAGAAAATGCAGAAGGCGCGCTAACTCAAGCCAATACCCACGCTGTATATTTTGATCCTGGTAATGAGCATTGGGCACAAATGGCGATCCTTCATGCGGCGTTAGCAGGCGAATTATTCTTAAAGGCGATAATTGCTAAGGAGCATCCCCTCCTGATTTTTCGAGATTTGTATCATCTCGACCAACCACAAAAACAGGATATCAGCCTCGACGAAATTATTACGAACGGACGCACGTATAACTTTGAACATCTACCCCGCTTACTCTGGGTTACAACTGGCGAAAGAATCAATGACCCGAGCAGCTTCGAGAGACTTAGAACCGCACGAAATTCAATCCAGCATTTTTGTCTACCTGACGGAGTCGATTTGAAAGCTCTATCGCTTGAATTTCTCTACAAAAATATCGATCCATTGATCAATAAGCACTTTGGAATTAACTCGATTGAATATCATGAGGACCATTCGGTGAGCTATGACTACGTTGTGAACTGCTTGATAGCTCACGAATTGAAGTTTTCGTTCCCGACAGATTTCTCGGTCACTGAAATCGACATACCTGATGAGTTATCCAAAACCAGCAAGGAATATCAGAGCTGGTTCGCGGGAGCATTGCCGTAACGCAAGAAGATACGCCATTACTCTTCAAATAGGACGCTAAAGAAAGCTTGATTGCGCTTCTTAGCGTTCTCCACAAGTGTGTCATACCCCATAGCTTGGATGAATATCTCCTCATTATCGCGATAGCGGAAGAATATTTTTGGATTCCAATCATTTTTGAAATCATGCTTCCTTAACACAGTATCTAAAGTCGAAGTGATGTCTGCGATGATATAAGCAAACCTTCGTACAACACCTTCGAACGCGAAATGAGTACCATCGGTTTTCGATATGCCGCCTGCTCGAGTAGCCTGCTCAAGTGTATTAATCACCTGTAGCACGGGGTCATTCTTATCGTTGCCGAAACGATAGTCATTCCGACTAGGCTTCTTAAATTCTACAATCGTAATGGTCGTTCCATCATTATCACCAAGCACGAGACTCTCATCGAAGAATGCCAAGTCTGAAACTTTGTCGCCCTGTTTCCGCCTGCCACCATGCATTGTTCTGTCGCTTGATACATAAGGCAAAAAAGCCAGAGCATCATCAATCAGCCAAAGATTATGTTCGAAATACTCCGTCTTTATGCTGTCAGAGAAGCGCTTGAAAATTAGATCATGGATTACGTCTTCTGGCGCGTGCTTGCCGCTGTCACCATATTTTCTAGCGGTTTCCACAAGCTCTATAACTTTCTTGCGATGGACAACGTACTCAGCAAGCGCCTCCTTATTATTATTATCGATCTTTTTGACGATATCGCGAATGTTTTCAGTGTATTCATCAGAACTTTGTGCGGCAGACGCGATCTCTCTGCTTAGGTCGCGTGAGGCTCGATACCTATGAATGGCAAGGTCAGAAACGAATTGCTGGTTAGTCCAGTTGTTCGGCTTGCTTAAAACATAGTCTGATATTGATTGGCCTTTCAGGCCTATACGCAAAATTGGGTTTTCCCTAAGAGCCTCATCCAACCTCTTTGCTTGCGTCTTTTTAATTTTGTCAATTTGGGTTTTTTCACCCTTTTGAATTACGCCGCTGACTAAACCAACTATTTCCTCAATGACTTTAGGACTTAACGCGATGCCGGTCCTAGCGTCATTCAACCGGCTCTCAAACGCAGCGCTTCGAACGACCGCTATTACGATATAGTTCTGATCATTCTCATCCGTGAAATGTGGCTGCCCTAAAATATTGCTGAGGTCACGCGGCTTTCCTACAATCCGATCTGCTGCCGCGAACAGTAAGCAGTGATTTTTGAACGATCTTGTTTTCGGTATCTTCGTTAGAGAGTATTCAATCTGCTCATCTTTTCCTTCGATTTCACAAGTGATCTTACCGGACTCCGCCTCAACAAAAATATCTTTAAAGCGGCTGGTGATATCCTCCGGTTCATGGTCGTCATAATTAATCGTTATTTTGGGGAGCCATTTATACAAAAAGAACGGCAAAAAATGGCTACCAATTGCATCTGATACATCTTCCTTCGTCAGACCAGCTATCTCATCATTCCAATTTTCCAGCGGAACGTCGTACTCGACCCGCAGACCATGATGTTTGAAATCAGGATCTCCATCGTGATAAATGAGTTCATTCTTTTTCGTGATATCAAATTGAAATGTCCTACTCTGCTCACTGCCTTTTTCCTCATAGCGCGACGAGTAAAGTATTCTGGAATATACCTTAAAAGCTATAAACCGACCAAAGCCACGGCCTTTCTCTTTTAACTTCATCCCGGAGAATGGCGTTCTGAATGATTTGTAATTCTCATCATTTAAGCCAATCCCGTTGTCAGTAATTCCAATAAGAAGCTTTTTAGGGTCGTTCAGGTTGGCAATCGATATCTCAACCTCTCCCTTTGCTTCCGCATCGGCCTTAAACCGAGTTTCAATGCCATGCATTGCGTTGGAAACCGCTTCTAAAACGGGTAGCAAAAAACCATGCAAATCGTCGCTAATATGAGTGCGCTCTAAAACCGCCTCCATATCTGGTTTGATTAGGGTGTCAGTTTGTATTGTTTTCATGTTTCCACTCTAGCTATAGTTTCGCTCAATGCCATAAGAATGAAGTTGCACAACAACAGTATAACATCACCTTTAGCAAAGCTGAGATTTTGGAAAAATTTCCATAAAGCCGTTTTTGAGAAACATAGATGGGTGAAGCATCCTATTTAAATGGGGGTGCCCATCTCAACCAAACCCAGTTTAGCCATTGTCGTCTCATCAGACCTTTCCCATGCCATGCTCTCCCCTCTAATATCTCTCCATTAATCTGGGTCGCTTTAACTGTACAATCGCCAACCCTTCTAAGGCTTTGGGGCAGGTCGTTGGAACTTTTGCCCCCCCAATGATACAAGAATGAACGCGCTAGAGTTTATACTTATTCCCCGTCAGCGCAAATGTGGACCGATACACCGACCATGGAGTTGTTCCGGATGCCATACTCTTTCTCTGCCTCTCCATGCTATTCTGACCCTTAGATCGCGAGACATGACTGTAATTTAAAACGCTATAAAGGCCGCCATCGAAGGAAAATATACGGGACTATTCAAGAAAATGTGCAATAGCTAAAAGTTGTTATTCTGTTTCTGAGGTGTTTTGTGTCGCCAAAGCTAACTAAGGCAGGACCGTCCCGCCCGATATTTGCTATCTTTGAAGGTGGAGGAGCAAAAGGCGTTGCGCACGTAGGCGCGCTGAAAGCAATTGAGCAAAATGGCCTTGATATTGTGGGGGTCGCTGGGACTTCTGCCGGTGCGCTTCTAGCAGCTATGACTGCTATTGGCTTTGAAGCTGATGATATCATGAGCGGGAATGATCCAGCAGCGAATATCATCGTAAAAAATGGAGAAACGCCTACTAGTATCCTTGGAGACAAAGAATGGAAGCGGTTTCGCTACCTTCTGAAGCGAGGGAAGTTTTCTCTGATATTCACCGGATTGTTCGGCGTTATCATTGGCGCGCTGATCTCGCCGCGGATAATGGCAACCATTCTCGGGATCAGCGAGAATCTTGGACATTTCTCAACAAAGAAAATTGAACAATTTGTAAATAGGGTCATTCGTGAAAGGCTATCTAAAATTAAGTCTGAAGCCGGGCTCGACTGGGAAATATCTGATCAAATCACGTTTGGCGAACTTGGACGAGGATGGCCGACAGTTATTCCACTCAAGATAATTGCCACCGATGTCGACAACGGCACACTTGAGATTTTTGATGCTTTCTCCACACCAGACGTAGTTGTTTCTCAGGCAGTTGCAGCATCGATTGCGATACCGTTGGTTTTCAAGCCCGCTAAAATTCCAAGTTTCCGATCCGGATGCTTTGCAGATGGCGGCCTGGTATCCAATCTTCCAATATGGGGTTTTGTTGAAGAAAAGCTGGGGTATGAACGTGAACACTATGAAGATCCACCTGTCCCGATAGTCGGTTTTAGTTTGAGCGCGCCAGATACTCGGGAGCACGGCGCTTATTCTCCGACAAGCTTATTTCCCTATATTCGCCACATTATCAATGCAGCATTGCAAGGGAGCCAAGGCACAGCAAATCGCTTTCTGGAGGACGAGGTCATTATTCCCCTCGAATCCCCTCTCGATATGCTTGCTTTTGATGCTGATTGGGAGATGTTCAGGCGTTCTCGGGAGGCAGGTCGAGTTTCTGCCAATAATCATTTGCGCTTCATTTTGAAAATAAAACCTGATCGAATTGAAAATGAACTGAAAATCATCAGGACTAACACTCTAAAACTCCTAAACAAATTACGGATTAAGAATGGAAAGCCTCGGCTTGAAAAGATTCGCGTAAACTTGATCCGGCCGTTTGGTACTCATTCGCTTCGGGTGATGGAGAGTTTAGATATGGCAGAAGATGCCGACGACAGGCTAATACTGGATCGAAGAGGTCGGGGCTCTGCAACGGCATTTCGTGAGCGTGGATTACGAGTATTTAGATTTGGCAATAACCAAAGCAAGCCTGAATTAGATTATATGACAAAATACGAACGGGCATTAGTTAGGAACTCTGTAAAAACAGTTATTTGCGTTCCGATTTTCAAGAAAAGCACGGCTTGGGATATCGATGAAGTAGACCGCCCTGAGCCAGCCGGTGTCTTGACCATCGATAGCGATGATACCATATATAAAGAGTTCCAAGATAACAATTTATGGGATATGCTAGTGCAGCAAAGCGCGATTTTATACGCTGCTGTGAATTCGGAGGTCGGTAATGGCTAGAAGCGTAAAAAAATCTGTAGGAAAGAAAGCGGTCACGCTTCAGGCTCAAGCTATGCCCCAAAACGTTGCTGGCGTCGGCTTCAAAAAGAAATTTACCGCTACGGAGTTGAAAAAAATTAAAACCAAACGAAGCGAGATGAAAAAGAGATTGTTTGCCGTCGGATAACGCTCACAAGGCAGACCAATTTCAATTCACCCCAAAACAAACAACGGCAGATTTGGTGTCTTTCTGCTAACTTGAAAATGTGAGATTTTTAATAAATATTCTCATACTGCTTCTGGCCACTATCAAAGATAGGTGCTGTCCCCTCAAATGAGGAGTGTCCTACCCTTCCAGTACAGTTATTACTGCAAATATGTACCGACACATCGCTGACACACTCAGGCACAAAAAAGATACACCTTATAATAGGATACTTGCTATAGGGTTCACGCAAGCAATCATAAGGTTGGAGTAATGCGCTATCTGATTACGCACCCGTAGCTCAGCTGGATAGAGCGCTGCCCTCCGAAGGCAGAGGTCACTGGTTCGAATCCAGTCGGGTGCACCATGTTTTCAGGTACTTAACAAATGTTGGTGAATTTTAAAATTTGAGAACTTACCAATAACTCACCATCCTAATTAAGCCTCCTCCTCCAACTCTTCAGCTGTGACCTCTAATGCGACGGATAGTAGCCGCCGCACCGATGTTCGGCGTTAGAGCCTGTGAGGGCTTGATCTGGCGAGAATTGAGAATTTATGTGACCCAGCCAAGCAATTTGGGCACTGCGCAGGCAGTCGCCCCTAAGGTTGGAAAAGCCAGATGCGGCCAGTGTTCGACCTAACGATCGATAGTAGCGGAGAGGCTGTGACCTAATCCAGCTTCGAATCCGCTATTCGGTCTCAGGGCCGAATATTAGAAAACCAGGGGCTATTCACGTTGCTATAAAACAGCCCCTGTTCCATGCTGAAGATATCTGACTACCAGATCTCCGTTCTCTATGCCTATCATCGCCTGACCGATTCGAGAACTTACGAGGGATAAACACTGATAATATCCTGTCAAAAGTTAAAAAAATAGCCCCGCATAGACACCTTGGAATGGAGCGCGGGGCTACTCTTTTAACGATATTATTCAAGTAACCGTGAGATCAATAGCTACGTTCGAACTCGTCGATTTCGCGTGCGACTTCGTCCTCAGCACGGCCATATTTTTCCTGGATTTTACCCGCAAGAATTTTGCGATTGCCATTAATCTGGTCAAGCTCGTCGTTCGTCAATTCGCCCCATTTCTTCTGGACGTTTCCTTTGACTTGTTCCCAGTTTCCTTTGATCATATTCTCGTTCATAATTCTCTCCATTGATGTTGGTGATAACTAATCAATTGTTGAGGGTCATTTATGTTCCCGGGTTTCAAAAATTTTGCAGGATTTATCGCATCTAGAGTGGGAAAAATGCTCCGCTAGTTTGACAAAATCCCTGTATATTAGTGTTTCAGAATGCCCCGGGCTGAGTGATTTCTAGTTACCTTAAATGTGATCGCTCCATGAAGCTCATTGCCGGGGTAACCAATACGCCGTGCACGAATATTGAAATACAGATCACTAGTGCAACTATTTCCCAGAGCAGTGATCCCGATCCGAAGTTTCCGTGGTTCAACGCGAAGGAGAGATAATAAGCCGATCCCAGGCCCCTGATGCCAAAGAACGATATTATAAGATTGTCCAGAGAGGGCTTGCGTAAACCAATCAAGCTGCACCACCCAATTATCGGTCTGATGACCAGTATTGTCACAATTGCAAAAACAATTACCTCGATTTCAAGCGAACTGAACAAGCCCCCTTTTGAAATCATTCCACCAAATAAGACCAGCATGAACATCATCAGCAAACGCTCTGTTTCATCTGCGAAATCGTGAAGTCGCTTGTTGAATGCATGACCATCTGATGACTTGCGGAGCATCAGTCCTGCCAAGAATACGGCAAGGAAGCCATAACCATGCGCGAATTCAGTCAGAGAATATACAATCAGGGTCACCCCCAGAGCAACGAATCCGTCACCGGTCCGAGAAAGCCGTGTTGTCTTTGGCAAAGAGTAAATAATCTTGCCGATCAGTTTTCCAGACAGAATTCCGATTATCGCGCCGACTAGCAAACGAAGTAAAACATCATCTATAATCCAGCCAGACCAGACATCTAACCCAAACCCGGCAAAACTGGCGGCGATGGCCAGGTGCACGAAGGGAAACGCCAGAGCATCGTTGAGCCCTGCCTCGGCAGACAGCGAAAACCGCACGTCGTCTTCATCGCTTGATTCAATAGATGTGATTTGAACGTCACTCGCAAGAACCGGATCGGTCGGAGCAAGGCAAGCGCCAAGAAGCAGCGCAGCAGGTAAGGGCAAACCGAGATAATATCCACCCAGAAATGCCAAGACAACAATCGTCAGCGGCATAGTGATGCTTAAAAGCCTGATCGGGATCTTCCAGCTCTCCAGACTAAAGGAACGGGAAATTTTCAACCCTGCTCCCATCAGAGATATAATGACGATAAACTCTGTCGCCATTTCAATGATAATCGGTGTTTCGACGGGATGCGGCGAATATCTCTCGAACGGAGGAAACGAAAATAGAACAAGCCCCGATATCACGCATATTATCGGAAGAGATAGCGGCATCTTTTTCAAGATCAACGGCAGCCAAGCGACCATCATGATCAATATGCCGAAACCGAGCAACAGAGGCAGATATAGCTCCACAACATCCTGGCCAACCGCATTTTGCATCATGGGGTCCGAAGCAGAGGTGCCGCCTGTCATCAAGAGTAAGTGGTCGATTGGATCATTCCCTTATTGGCATTGGTCTGTTCAAACGCCAGAACACAGTTCTAGGCTCACTTAATACGATCCTTCATCAGCGAAACGATTGTGTCCAAAAGCACGAATATCACTAGCGCCAATCCTGTGGTCATAGCAGCAATCGCATGATAGCCAGCGCCGACGGCTATTCCGATCGCCCCTGCAAGTCACATACCGGCGCCAGTTGTCAGGCCGGATACCGGCTTTCTTTTCGATAACCTCGTAGTGGGCTGAAACCGTCAATCAATCAGTGCCTACATGCGACTGTGTGCGTACGCTAAACTCGGGTGTTTACGCCAATAAGATGCAGCACTAACAATATCGCAAAAATGATGGCGGCTCCATACGCTAAGTATACGGCGAAACCGGCGATACCGCCGAAACCCAGCGCAGCAGCGACGATAGCAATAATCAAAAATATGATCGCATATCTCAACATAAATGTTTCCCTAGACATTGTTTCGGAAGAACAACCTGTTGATTCACATTTGGTTCCACTCAGGCTCAAAATGACTTCGAAAAGCTCGGTGCACGGTGAGCCAATGACTCCAAATATACGAATGTCTCTGGCTTTCTTGTTACAATTGCTGACATCGCAGGATACTCGTCTCTTGGTGAAGCGCCTTATTCCCGCCCGGTGGCGTGACAGGTTGGACCTGAGGCGCCTGCCAGCTTCGCAATCCCTTCAATCGGGGCTATCGACATATTCGTCTCCGCGCTATTTTCAAACTTCCGCAACAGCCGGATCCCATTTCGGTTTCAAGCCCTAGACCGATCCGAGAAATCAGATCTTAGCATCCGACAAAGGTCGTTGGAATATCCAGGGTCATGACTCATTAACTGAACGAGAAGATGACGCTAGTTACGATTGCGATAGCTGACATGAAGGTGCGGACGCATCGGTTATATTCGGTGAAGATACATCTCACCTCCTTGTCGCTTCCGAATATATTCTAGATTTTGTGACGCTGACAGTAGAGGGGTTTGTCGAAGTCGGCGGTTATGATCCGCACCGTTCGCGACGGGATGTCCTGGACCTGCGGGACCGCGCGACATCGGTCAATGTCATAACCGCTGTCCTCGATCATCTATATGTGCAGCGCGGGATAACCATTCAGGTTTCAGAGCGAGCAGCAACACCACGACCATCGCCGAACCGGTGACTGACATCAGCCAGTATAAGACCGCGAAGCCGGGGCGATCACCCAGCAAGCTCAGTAGCAGAGCAATAACCAGTAATGTCCAGCCGACAAATCTGGTCGCGCGACCTTGCAGTGGTTTTGCACCTCGACCGAAAACGGTTGCCGCATGTTTTTTCTGGCTCAACGCCAACAAGATGCATCCGGTCAGGTTGATCAGCGCGGCTAGGCCAAGCAGAAGGATAGATACCATTGCAGTTACTCCACCGAATTTACAGCAATGTCCGGCGAGGGCGACGTCTTCGTCTTTTTCGTGCTCGGGAGGGATCGGGCGTCTCGCATCTTGCCTGTCAGGTAACGAGCGGTGAGCATGGCAATGAGTGCAGTGACCAGCAGGACCAGATCGACACCAGCCACCGATGCAAGCCCTTTCTGGAGGGCAGCGATCAGGTGATCACCCGTGGTTGCCCAGTTCAGGGCAACAGCCAAGAATGCGAATAGCGCTATCCCCCAACATTGATCGATCCAGGCGCGCTCCTTGCGCAGCGCGGCATGCGCAAAAGTTACAAGCCAAGTGTAGAAGAAAAACCGGACTTCCAACCCGGCGCGGTCGATACCAAGTGCAGTAGTATCATGAGGCAATATTCTGTTGCTCAACAGATACGCTCCGGTCGCGATGATGATGCCCGTAACCGAGCCGACGCTGATTGTTTCCACCAGCCTTATCTTGAAGGGTTGTTGCAGATTTTTATTCCGCCGAGATGCGACCCAGAACAGAAACCCCGTGGCAATCAGAACAAAGCCGGACAGTCCGGCTATAAAATATAGCCAGCGGATCGGCCAGTGATCGAAACGAATCTGGTGGAACCCCTCAAGCCAGGTCCGGATTTTCTGCACGGGTGTCGCCTGGAAGTCTGCCAGAACTGTTCCGGTTGCGCCATCGAAGTTCACGCTATCCCGGTGCGCTTCGGTGCGATTGGACGGAAAATGTCTGCGAACCTCGATATAGGCGTTGGCATCTCCGTAATGGCTGACATCGATGCGATCGGCTCTAGCATCGGCACCATAGCGTTGGGTCCAGATGGCTTCTGCCTTTTCGACCAGCGGGGCGATCGGCATCATGGTCGCTGGCTGGCCTGCCGCATCTCGCTGAAAATAGGCATAGTCATCTGCTGCATAAAATAGTTCGACCGCTCGATTGGACGGGTCGGCAAGCTGGACGAAAGACATCGGTATAGAGGCGTACCAGCCGGCGAAAATGGCAAAGCCCGAAAGGCAAATCAGAAAATGAAATGGAAGGAATATGGTGCCCGTGACATTGTGCAGGTCCAGGGTCGAACGGCGCAATTTCTTTTTGGGCCGGAAGGTGAAGAAATCGGCAAAAATCTTGCGATGGATAACGACCCCTGTCACCAGCAGCACCATCATCATCAGCGTAGCGAGAGCGACGACAATATATCCCACGGCACCGGAGTGAAGGCGGTAGTGCATGGGATAGAGAAAACCGGAACCTCCGAGCGATGTCTGCTCACCCAATGCTTCTCCGGTGCCGGGATGAAAGCGTTCATTAAATCTGTCCGCCTCTGAAAATTCGGCATGGACGTCGAAGAACGGTACACGCGCTTCGGGAAGATATATCAGCAGGTTCGTGATTTTCCCGTCCGGCCGCGCCGTTTTGACTTGGTCGATGATATGGTCGGCATCGATATCTTGTGGCGAGGCGGTAATTCGCGTCTCCGGCTGCATCCACCGATCGATCTCTTTGTCGAAGACCGACAGAGTGCCCGTCCACCAGATTGTTATCAGAAGTACGCCAAGGACAAGCCCCGCCCAGCTGTGCAACCAGGTCATCGCTGGCCGGAATCCAGATTTTTGCGTCATGCGTCCAATATCCCGGGCGAGAGCATACCCGCGGTGACGATCGTAAGCACCGTCAGCCCCAGCACCGCTAGCGGGCGCAATATGCTGGTGCGATCGGCAAAACCCCACATGACGATCGCGATATAGAATATATAGCTGAGCAAGGACGTCGCCAGCATGGCATCGGCCAGTGACACACCAACCGTATGCAGGGCTATCCCGGACAGGCCGGCAATGCCGGAAGCAAGAAACCACCCCAACACGCAAATCGCAAAAACCCGTAAGGTCATCGCGATACCATATCCGATCCGCCGTCTAATCATCCCGTTTTCCTGCGGCATCGATTAGCGGACCGATATGCTTCTCGTAATCCCGCCAGCGACCACTGGACGAGCTGTATAAAGGCTTCCGGACCTGCCAGCGGCTGGGTGTCTGCACGGCGCGGTTGTTTTTGTGAAAATCCAGAACAGCGGGAGTCCAGTCCAGTCCCATAAATTCTAGGAGCCGACGCGACTGTCCATCAATATCTCGGACCAGCTCTTCATAGCCTATTTCGAGAATTTCAAGTCCGGTTGCCTTGCGCCAATGATCCATCAAGCGCCTGTAACCCTGCCAGTAATAGGCAATGTCCTCGAGTGAGGTCGCCCACCGTTGTTCCGGCGTGAAATTCTCCGAGTAGATCGACAGGCCACAATCGCGAATATCGCGCTGACAATTGATGATCCGCGCATGGGGAAGAGCCAGAGCGACCAGACCGAGATGCCAGAAATTGAGCGGTTGCTTGTCGATGATCCGCGATACATCGGACGGAGCAAGCTGGTCGATCCGTGCGAGGAAATCGCAAGCGAGATCTTCGTTACCCTCGCGGGACAGCTCCAGCGCTGCCTCCGGCCAGGGCGGATCGGAACGGCCCAGCTTATCCGGCAATCCGGTCGCGATGTCGGTGAGATAATCAAGTTCGCCAGCCCCATGAATTCGGGGATGGGCCGAAAGAATCTGTTCGGTCAGTGTTGTACCGGATCGCGGCAGGCCGACAATGATGACCGGCCTTTCCTCCGCAACACCCCAGCCGGCTCTTTCCCTGTAAAAATCAAGCGAGAAAATTTCTGTCAGCTGGTCTATACGGCGGTCAAACGCTTCGCGGTCGAACGGACCTGCATCACGTCTGCGCGCCGCATTTGCCGCATACAGGGCGGCAAAAGATTCATCATGATTTCCGGACCGGCCGAGCGCCTTGCCCAAAGCATAACCGATCAGCGCCACTTCGCGATCATCAGTGGCTTCCAGTCTGGCTCCAGCTTCCGATATCGCACTGGCGAGCACTTCTCCTTCCGCAACGCCAAGCAGTCCGGACAAACCTTCGGCATTATTCGGGTGATCCTTCAACAACCGTTGATAAGTCTCGGCTGCTTCTGCCCGGTTACCCTTGTCTTCGTGGCAGGAACCAATGCCGAGCAATGCCCTGATCGAGACCGGGTTGAATGCCAATATGGCCTCGAACACCTTATGTGCTTCGTCGAGCTGGCCATCTTCAGCCAGCGTCTCGCCGAGAAGGACGAGCGGAATGGCGTTGCGCGGCTCGCAAGCCACAGCCTGCTTGAGGCAGGCGATGGCTTGCGCACGCTGATGATTACGCGATAAAATCCGGGCGAGGCCGATATAGGGTGCGGCGATGGCCGGATCCGCCTTGGCCGACCGGCGGAAAGCCTCGAACGCACCGGGGATGTCGCCTGCCTTCTCGCAAACGACCCCTGCCTCGTATAGATCTTTGCCAGTCCGCTGCATCTACTTAGAGTTTAACACGCAACGTCACATAGGCCGAGCGGGGATTGCCAAATCGCTGTCCCCCACCTGGCGTCCCATTATCGAAGCCGACGGTCTCGCGATATTCCTCATTGAGCAGGTTGTGAACATTGACCTGTACTTCAAACTGGTCGCTCAATGGGTAGGAGAGATTCGCATCGACGAGCGTGTAGCCGTCATACACGATGCCGTGCCGTGGCGCCTCTCTTTTGGAAATTGTTCTCAGGCCGGCCCCGATCCGCAAGTCGGCAAGGGGGCCGGATGGCACCGTATAGGCTCCATAAGCACTGAAAGTATGGCTCGGCGTCAAGGCGACGGTATCGCCTACATCCTGGCCGTTGCCCGGGTTGATCACCTCGGTGATTTTGGCATCAACATAGCCATAGGAGATGTTCAGGTTAAAATCGGGAGTCACGTTGATAACCGCGCCCAGTTCAAATCCGTTATGCTCCTGCTCGCCCGTCCCGATGACATAGGACGAGCCACCGGGCGCATTGTTCGGATCCGCTGTGGCGACATTCTGGCGTGTCAGCATGAAAGCTGCAGCCGTCAGATTGACTCGTCCGTCCAGAATTGCACCTTTGAGTCCGATTTCGTAGTTGGTTGCAGTTTCCGGCGAAATAGGATCGCTTGCTGCGGTCGGATCAGCATAGTCCTCGCCCGCCCGGATCACCTGCCCGAATTGAGGGATAAAGCTCTCCGCATAGCTGACATAGGCATTCAGACTATCGGTCAGCCCATATGTGCCGCCGATACGGAAAGAGACGTCTTCGGCGGTATTGACCTGATCCCGTCGATAATCCTTTTGCTTATAATCGTCATATCGGACGCCGGTGACAATGGTCAGACGGTCGGCCGGTCGAATACTTGTCTCTGCGTAGACCGAATAGAGATCGGTCGCGGTATCCGAGAAGGGCGACAGCACGATCGCGTCGAAATCGGGCACTCCGTATGTAGCGCTATTAAGGTCGGTCACATCCGCAAAACCAAGGACGCCGCCAAAGCCCCAATGGTTGTCAAACTTTTCCCAGCGGTAGGACCCTCCGACGACCCAGTCCTGACGCTGACCGAAGGCCTCGAAATCGCCAACCAGCTGTGCATCGCCATAGGCAACATCCTGGTCACGAAAACCACGCGAGAAATAGGTGTAGGCAAGCGTGTCACCGTCTGTGAATCCGCGTCCTCCGGCGTAATTATAGCCATTTTGACTGGTCTGGTATTCGAAATCGGCATTCTGGTAGCTGCCGCGCAGAACGAGCTTCAGATTATCAAGAAATTCATGCTGCAACTCGGCGTCATAATAGAGGTCTTCGCCGCTCTGGTCGGAAGGAACGCCGAAATAGGTTGTTTCGTCGATGGTGTCCGGCACGGTGCCATCGGCATTCACTGCAAAACGGGATCCGGGAACACCGTCGCGTTTGGTGTAAGCCACCGAGAATTGGGCGCGTGTCCTGTCGCTGAAATTCACGTCTACGACCGGACGGATGGCTATGGTCTCGGTGCGTTCTGGTTCCTGCGGACTTCGCTGGTCTTCATAGGCGGCGGTTATCCGGAAGCGAATGGCGTCCGAACCTGTAAGTGATGCTAAATTCGCATCGACTTCACCGCGATAGGTGCCGTAGCTTCCGCCGCGGAGCGTAAGATTAAGAAAATCGTCTGCTTGCGGCGATTTTGTTACCTGATTGATAACACCGCCGGGAATGACCGGTCCCAAAAGAATGGATGTCGGGCCTTTGGCGACCTCAATACGTTCAATATAGGAACTGTCCCGTCGGCCCGCGCCACGACTGCCACCTTCTGGCCGGTTGTTTGTCAGCACCGTGCTCTGCAGTCCGCGAATATTGTATCCGCCGCTGCCTGGGAGCAGTTCTGTTTGCCGCCGAAAAACATTCGGCAGGGTTTCCAGAATATCAAAGGGGTTAAAAAAGCCGCGTTCATCTATTTGCTCCCGGTCGATGATGTCGATCGAAAACGGCAATTCAACAGGGTCGATTGGCAGTCGGTTGACGAGTGAATTCTGAAAGCCGGTTACCACAATCGTGTCGCTATCAGAAGTTTCTTTTGAAGTGTCAGCTTCCTGAGCATGTACGCTCTGAGCTAGAAGTAGAAAAGCAAATGATACACCGGTTGAAGTGAAACGCAGGCAATTTTTCATCGGGGCCCCCTTTTTTGAATTTCCAACGCCCTAATGATAATGCAAATGATATGCAATAAGGAATTCGAGGGCTACGTAAAATGGTTGTTCTGGCTTGCCTTTGCGACCATCAAAATCTAGTAATTGCGAACGAATCGCAATAAGCGACGTGACGGGGGACTGCGAAAGCAAGGACAGATCAATGACTCGCCATTTTCCACCGCCGGACCCGATTGTCGTTACACACCATATGATGGTGATCGAGGCTGCGCGCTGCTGGCGGAATGCGAAAGATCGCGGCCAATCGATTCAACCCTGCCTCTATCGGATACTTGTCCCTTATGATTGCGTAATGCTTGCACCGGTATTCGATAGTCTGATGACATTGTGCGAAAGCGCTCTGAGTCGGCGGATCACCATTGGTGAAGCGCTGTCATTATCCGATGACGAACAGATGTTGATTGCCCTGCTGGATGGATCGAAACTCTGCGACACGTCCATCAACTGCGCGAAAGACGCAGCCACTATCTTCAATTGTGCTATATGTTCGACGCGGATTATGATGAGTCTGGCGTGGGGGCCTTGTCGATGGCCAGTTCGCGCATCAATCGGTTGTCGAGCTTGAGCCAGTAGTCGACCTTGTCGGTTATGTTCGTACTAGCCAGCGCGGCAATCTCGATTGTAAATTTGGTTGCGGATCTGTTGCCCGATCTCGGCGGACTTTTGCAAAGCCTGCTGCAGATCGGCTTCTCGATCGGGGTTGCCATCGCCAGCTGCTCAGTGATTGTCCTTATCTATGCCTATGCAACAAACCAGAAGCAGGAAGAATGGCGGTGACCTATCCCCGGATCAGTCATCGCCACTGTTTTGTGGATCGCGGCAACGTTGGGATTTTCATTCTATGTCGGAAATTCCGGAAATTATAATGTCACCTACGGCGCGCTTGGCGCAGTTATTGCCTTTCTCCTCTGGCTTCACCTATCAGCTTACATCCTCCTGATCGGCGCTGAGTTGAACCAGATGCTATCCTCCCGCGCTGGCAGACACGAGACTATCGTAGAGGTCAAAAGCAGCATGCTATGCGCGGGCGAGTCCCAATATTAATGACAAGTGTCAAATTAAGCCAAGCGCCAGCTCTCCAGTAATGGAAGAACCCGCCCTTTTTCAGCGTGATAATAAAGAAATATTTCCATCAACTCCTCGTGATGGAACGGAACACTGCTTTGACTGGTTAATTGAGAAAGACAAAGTTGAAGATTGATCGATACATAAATGGTTATTTACCTCTGCGGTCGTCGCCTTGATAACTGAAATCCCAGATTTGGGAACGATTGTGAAACGAGCCTGGTCGCTCAGGCGGTCAAAGGAGGGCCTCGAGAAATAATCGTTGGGAAGGGATCGGAAGAACGACGGCTAGACGCGGCTACCTAGACGTGTGGTCTCCACGACTATCATAAACAGTCGGCTTATTAGGATAGTTGCAGGAACCTCCGACCCGCTTCCTCCTGCCTAGAATGAAAGACAGACATTTGGCCTTGAAACGATCTTTAGGAATGGGCAACCTCATCTTCTACGGCACTGGTACGATCCTCGGTGCCGGTATTTTTGTGGTTGTCGGCGAGGTTGTAGGGGAAGCGGGTGTCTTGGCCCCGCTCGCATATCTGGCAGCCGCACTGGTAGCTTTCACGACAGCTCTTTCCTTTGCCGAGCTGGGGTCTCGTTTTCCTGATGCAGGTGGGCCGGTTGAATATACCGAGCAGGCATTTGGGGGTCGCATTCTACCTGATGCTTGTGGTTGGCTACTGATCGCGGCCAATATCGTCTCGGCGGCGACTATCGTAACAGGCTTTGTAAGCTATCTCAATTCCTTTGCCAGCGTCCCAAGTTGGATAGCGACCCTCGGTCTCGTCGTTACAATCACATTGGTAGCAGTAATCGGAATAAAACAGAGTGCTTGGTTCATGACTGTCACGACTGTCATCGGCATGGCGACCCTAATCTTCATTCTGTGGGTAACGCGCGACAGTTTGTTGGCCGGCGCTGCGAAGATGGCCTCTGCATCCGATCTGGGGCTGGATGCGCTCAGCGGTATATTTGCTGGCGCATTTCTTGCTGTCTACAGCTTCATCGGATTTGGCGATATGGTGCAAACTGCCGAAGAGGTGAAGGATGTCGAAAAAGCGCTGCCGCGCGCGATGATAATCTCACTACTCATAGTGTTTGTCTTCTATCTCACGATTTCACTGGCCTTGGCCGGCAGTAGCGATATTGCCGTGATTGCTGATTCAAAAGCCCCGCTGGTCGAAGCGGTGGCTCAAGAAGGCATACCGAAGCTGCCGATCGCCTTCGCCAGTTTGTTCGTAATAGTGAATGGATCCTTGGCCCAGATCGTCGCTGCCAGCCGGCTAATGATGGATATGGCGCGCGATGATCGTAGCGGAATGCCCAAGATGATGGAGATGGTCAATGATCGCACGAGTACGCCACTGGTCGCGACAGTTGCGAGCGGTACGATTGTACTCGGGCTGGCAATGTTTTTCCCCCTCAAGGCGCTGGCGAGTGGAACCAGCGTAGCCATACTGCTGGTTTTCACGGCAGTTAACGCATCGCTCTGGTGCCTCAAGCGAACCCGGCAGGCCGATAACATGACAAATATTTGGAAGGTTGTGCCAATACTCGGTACAGTATTTTGCGCGCTAGCGATTATCGGGCAGATTGTCTTGTGGGTAATTTAGCACTAATCGTCCCATGTACGAATGGCCCGCGTTTGTCCGGGGAGTCCAACGGTGACTGAATCCCGTTTTCAGTGCTTCGCAAGCAACATTAACGGGCATTGCTTTTCTTACTTGAGCAGCGGCGCGAGAACATAGCTCCCTGGAATTATTTCTTCATGCACATCCCGAACCTTACATAAAGTGAATATGCATCTGTAAGCGAAAACAGCTTCGATTGGTTGCCTGCGGCCAGACAAATCGGTCAAGGATACTGACATGTTTTCAGTAGACCGGGATTGGGCTAGCTAATGCCAAATTGCCTTGAGAGCCCAATCGCGAAACTCTAGAAAAAACAAGCGAACTTGCTTTGCGGGTCCCGTCTGTAGTCACATTCAAATTCTTCTCGAAATATGAAACCATTCCCATTGCTGCACGTTGGTGCGGTTATGGAAAAGAAGCATCAACCTGAGGAGCCTTGCCCTCCAGCAGACGACGGGGAGGCGAAAGACACCAATTTAGACCCGGAAAAGGCACGTGGCGGTAGGATCATCCTAAATACGCGACGCCGCCGGATCATTTTTACCGGCGGGCTTGTTGTTTGGGGTTTATTCATGATCGTTGCAGCTTTTCTAGGCAATAGCTGACCCAGAGCAGGAACATCCCAGATACTGCTACTGAACCAATTCAGATTGTTCGCCTATCTCAAAATGAGACCCGATAGATTCGAACCTCGATATTATTCAATTCTGTAGCTGGCAGGCGGATCACTCGCCGGAAAGCTTTCCTTGAGCGCTTCATCAATTCGTTCTTCGATCGCTGCGCGTTGGCGCTCCGGTATGGCGGAAAGGTCCGTCGGCAATCCTTTCGAACAATCTTTCTCTTTCACTGAATTTCGATCCTGCCATGAACCGGATTTGTTTTCGCTATCTGCTTCAGCAAGATTGTCATTGCCGCGCTTGCTATCTTTAAAATGGGCCTTGTTCATAATTGTCTCCACAAGAATGTTTGTATTGCACATGATAGTTTACGGACGACTATCCAGATCGTTCCCCGGAATCCGCTGAACTTAGCAGCTCTGACTATGAGGAAGCCCCTTGAGGCGAACTGCGAGTAGCAGTTCGATTTCCGTCGACCCTAATTGTGACCATGAGAACCGCGGCCGGTAGCTGTGGCCGGTGATTCTCGTCTTTCTTTGCGAGCGACTGGGATCAGTTTTTAAAAGGATCATCCCGTCACAGCATATCAGATCCAAACGATCCCGCGGTCTGCGCAACTCTCGATGCCCTCTTGCGTTGACCCAATAGAAAGGAGCCAATGATGAGTATCAAGGAAAAGCAATTGCACGAGGATGGTCTGCCGGGAGAGGAAAGTACGCTGGAGCCCGCTCCTGAATGGGAGCCGCGTTATCCGGGCTCCGGGCGGCTAACAGGCAAGACTGCGATCATCACCGGAGCGGACAGCGGCATCGGTCGAGCCACCGCAGCACTGTTTGCGCGCGAAGGGGCAGACGTTGCAATCGTCTATTTGAAGGAAAGCGACGACGCGCAAAAAACAGTGCGGATAATCGAAGACGAAGCGCGCAAGGCACTCGCGATCGAGGGGGATTTGGGCGATCCTGCTTTTTGCGAACAGGTCATCAATAAGGTGATCAGTTCATTCGGTAAAATCGACATCCTTGTCAACAATGCCGGTGAACAGCATCCGGACAAGGATATACGCGAGATTACTGACAAGCAGCTGCGCCGAACGTTTCAGACCAATATTTTTGCCATGTTCTACCTCACGCAGGCGGCACGCAAACATCTGCAGAAGGGTTCTGCAATCATTAACTGTACGTCGGTGACGATGTACAAAGGCGCCGCGCCCCTGCTCGACTATGCAGCGACCAAAGGCGCGATCACGGCCTTTACCCGTTCGCTTTCCGAGAATCTGATTGCGGAGGGAATCCGCGTCAACGCGGTTGCGCCCGGTCCGATCTGGACGCCGCTCAACCCCTCTGGCGGCGCCACGGAAGAAATGTTGGACGGATTTGGTAAGGATACGCCAATGGGCCGCCCCGGTCAGCCAAACGAAGTTGCCCCGAGTTTCCTGTTCCTGGCTTGTCAGGATTCCAGTTATATGTCCGGGCAAGTGCTTCACCCCAATGGTGGCACCATTGTCGGAAGCTAGTGAGCTCGCTTAATTTGCTTCACCCGATTTCAGAATAACCGCAATATAGAATGACAGACAGCAATTCTGGAACCGTGCGTGTTTGGCTGGTCGTATTCAAATGCTTGCTACCTCGATAAAAGTGAGGCGATCATTACCGATCAGGGAAGATTTCTCTTGAGCCTGTTTTGCTCGATCACAGGTCGGCTTTCCGCAGCGTCCGGGCTCTTCTGCTTCTGTGGCTTGAGATTCCCGTTACCACGCTTTTCATCGACATCAAGTTTGCCGGTTGGTTCGGTCGGCGGAACCTGTTTGCGGTTGTCATTCTGATCATTGCTGTTCTTGCTCATTTTAAGTCTCCATTAGAAGCCGGGTGCGCCCACAACCGCTCCCGGCCTGCTTCAGATCGCCGGAACACCGATTTAACCGGTACTTTTCCGGACTTTTTTCAGAACTACCGGTAATCCGGTCGATCCTGATGCTACCTCATGGTTCGTCAGTTTTATATTCTACCATCGACCAGAGGGATTCAGGGCTTCAGCACCACCTTGGTCCATTCATCCTGATTATTCTTGAAATTCTCATAGCCGGTTGGCGCTTCCTCCAGCGGCAGCCGGTGACTGATCAGAAAGGTCGAATCTATAACTCCCTCCTGAATCTTTTCGAGAAGATCCTTGGTATAACGCTGAACATGGGTCTGCCCTGTCTTCAGTTGCAGCCCTTTTTCCATCAGCGCTCCCAGCGGGAACTTGTCGGTAAAGCCGCCATATACGCCAGGCATGGAAATTCGGCCGCCCTTGCGCACCGCCAATATTGCCTGCTTGAGAGCGGCTGCGCGGTCGACGCCGACGCCGATCTTTTGCTTGGCAATGTCTATCATGTTGTCGATGGCAAAGCCGTGTGCTTCCATACCCACCGCGTCGATCACCGCATCCGGGCCAATGCCGCCGGACATTTCCATCAGCGCTTCGCGAACGTCGGTCTGATGAAAGTCTATCGTCTCGGCACCCAGATCCCGGGCTAGTTTTAGCCGGCCCGGATTATGGTCGATGGCTATTACCTTTTCCGCACCCATGATCAACGCGGACTGAATGGCGAAGAGCCCGACGGGCCCACATCCCCATACGGCGACGATATCGCCATTCTCGATATCGGCGTTTTCTGCCGCCATCCAACCTGTCGGCAGGATATCCGACAGGAAGAGCACCTGCTCGTCCTCAAGACCGTCGGGTATAACGACCGGACCAACATCGCTGAACGGCACCCGAGCATATTCTGCCTGCCCGCCGGCATAACCTCCGGTCAGGTGCGAATAGCCGAACAGTCCACCCACCGCCTGACCGAACATCTTCTCGGTGAGATCCTGATTTTCCACCGGATTGCTGTTATCGCAAGCTGAATATTGCTGCTTGCCGCAAAAATAGCAGCTTCCGCAGGAAATCGTAAAGGGGACAACAACCCTTTGGCCTCTCTCCAACGTAGATTTGGGACCTACCTCTACTACTTTGCCCATGAACTCGTGGCCAATAATGTCGCCTGCCTGCATGGTTGGAATAACCCCGTCATAAAGGTGCAAATCTGATCCGCAGATCGCGGTCGAACTTATCTCGATGATCGCATCCCGGGGGTTGAGAATTTCCGGATCGGGGACATTATCTACCCGAACGTCGTGGGTTCCGTGCCAAGTTAAAGCGCGCATCATTCGCTCCTTTCTTTGTAATGACGGGCATTGGCAATCTCGCCAGTCTCCATGAACATTTTCAGGCGTTTCAGATCGCGCCTTGCCTGTATTTCCGGCTCTCTGGCAAACAGCTTAGCGATCATTTTGCCGATTGCTCCTCCTGGAGCCTTGTAAGCAATAATGGCTTCAACCCACGTGCCACGCTCAGCCGGCGCATCCCTGAACTTGACGCGACCCTCGGTCTCAATGTCCGACCCCTTGACGGAACGCCATGCTATCAGCTCATTCTCGCGTTCTTGGACAATTTCAGTTTCTACCTCGACAGACTGTCCGGCCGGTGCCTTGATCGTCCAGACGGCCCTCCCCACCTTCCCGGTAGGCTGGACATCTTCTATGTTTTCCATGAACTTCGGCAAATTCTGAAAGTTACGCCAAAAGGTATATAATTCACTGCGTGGCCGATTAATCGTGATAGTTTTGCCTACGACGTCATATTCGCCGAAACTTCTTCTGTTGGTGCGCCCGGGAGCGTTGTCGTGCGGTCTGGCCCGCCGGTTGCGCCGGTTTGCCACATAAGCGCTGCCAACGGCGGCGATGGCGCCGACGGCTAGAATGGCAGCGGCGCCCGTTGAGACAATGCCCTGTTTAATTGTGCCGGAAGAGGTTTCACTCATAATCGTCTCCGTAGAAAATTCTTGCTGCTAGACATTTCTACGGATGACTTTTCTGATGGTTCCGTGAAAATATCTTTCCTAATAAATTCGATTTTGCAGGCAGCGACCATCGCTTGGGGACACTTCCCGGAAAACTTCGCTCGAGGTTCATGATCTGTTGAAGGTGTTGAGCATTCCGGAGAGAACGCACGTTGCAACCATTTATCGCCTAGGCCGTTCAATCGAGATGGATAAAGGAGGATTAGATGTCACTTACTGCAATTGCGTTGAACTGTTCTTTAAAATCCGACTCCCGAGAAACATCTTCTACAGACCAAATGATCGACGTTCTCAAAAAGAAGCTGAGAAAAAACGATGTTGAAACAACCGAAACGATTCGATGCGCCGCCTATAATATCAAAGCGGGGGTAACATCCGATGAAGGCGATGGAGACGACTGGCCGGAACTGAGAGAAAAAATTCTCGACCATGACATCTTAATTTTCGGCGGACCTATCTGGATGGGCCAGGTGAGCAGCGTCGGCAAGCGCGTGTTGGAACGGATGGATGCGTTCATGTCCGAAACCGATGAAGCCGGGCGCATGCCGAGCTATGGTAAAGTCGCGGTCGCCGCGATCGTCGGAAATGAAGACGGCGCGCACCAATGTACTGCCCAGTTATTTCAGGCGCTGAATGATGTAGGGTGGACCATTCCTGCGGTCGCAGCGTGCTACTGGGTTGGCGAAGCAATGGCATCAACTGATTTCAAAGACCTGGAAGAAGTGCCGGAAAAAATTTCGAAAACCGCAAATATGGTGGCTGACAACGCGGCCCACCTAGCTGACCTGCTCGCAAAAAGCCCCTACCAAGGACATTAAAAGACCCTGAAACCCATAGCGAATAACCTCTGATGAGAGTTTTCTGTGTACAGATTGGCCTCAGGCCGTCGGAGATTTGCCATGAATATAGTTACATTTCCCGCGGACCTCGCCGATCAGGCCAAGAGCGTATTATCTCTGGCGAGTGACAGAAGCTTGACCGTGACTACGGCCGAAAGCTGCACCGGCGGTTTGCTTAGCGCGCTGCTAACCGACATTTCCGGACTGGGGCATGTTTTCGAGCGCGGAATTGTGGCTTATTCCGAACAGTCAAAATGTGACCTCCTGAATATTGACAAGGCGCGAGTCGACGAATGGGGGGCCGTAAGCAAAGAGATTGCCGTTGAAATGGCGAAAGGCGCATTGGAACGATCCCAAGCCGATATCGCCTTGGCAATTACTGGCTTTGCCGGGCCGGCCGAAGACGACGAGGAAGAAGGATTGGTACATTTCGCATGTGCACGCAGAGGACGGGAAATCGTGCACAGGGAAGAACATTTCGGACCGCTTGGTCGCGACAAAGTACGCAATGCTGCAGCATCGGTAGCCCTTTCCCTCATGGAAGAAGTTGCGAGCACATAATCCGACACTCCAACACAATGTCTTTATTCCTATAGGCCATCGCCCAAGCCCTAACCTATCGGCGAGAAAACCGGGGGCCAGCTTTGATAGTGATCATTGAGGGAACCCGACTACGCTCAGGGCGTTACAAGAGCTATGGCCGAGCCTGAAAAGATTTCTGCGATATTGCTTCCAGCGGAAAAAAGCCGAGCGCACTGCGAGGCTCCAGCGGATGTTGAGACCATGCCCTGGCACTTTCACTCTTTACCGGGCCCGGTCATCACTACCGCCATCCACGCTGGGCACCACATCCGCAGCGAAATGCTCCCTTGGTTGGAAATAGGAGAGTATGATCGATTGCGGGAGGAAGACCCGTTGACTGATTATTTCCTCGGTGTCGGAGATGGCATATGTCGCGCCAACCGGTCCCGTTTTGAGGTGGATCTCAACCGACCGCGAGAAAAGGCGATTTCTACCAATCCTGAAGATCAGTGGGGCCTCAAGATTTGGAGCAGCGATCTCCCCGACGCGCAAATAGAGAAATCCCGGCGATTGCACGACCAATTCTATCGTATGATGCAGGATCATTGTGACGCGATGATTGAACGCTTCGGTAGGATATTGGTGCTCGATATTCACAGCTATAACCACCGCCGGGACGGGGATGGGGCGGACCCCGCGCCGCTCATGGAAAATCCCGATATCGATCTGGGTGCCACCACCATGGACCATGATATCTATGGTGAACTGCTAGTCCACTTTGCCGAAAGACTCCGATCGGTACCCGTCATGGGCAAGAAACCGCAGGTCGGAGTGAATGTGCGGTGGAAAGACGGAGGAAACTTCCCGGAATGGTTGCACGAAATTTACGGTGCGAAGGCATGCGTGATTACACTCGAATATAAAAAGTCGTTCATGGACGAATGGACCGGCGAAGCCAGCATTCTGCCATTGCAGCATTTGAGAGAGGGATTGGCCAGAGCGGTCACGATTGCGCGCGCGTATCTGCACAAAACGGCGGAGCAAATGTCATGAACCGAGCAACCCAACCTATCTTCCAAAGCGAAAAATTAAATTCTTCCGTACCATGCCACCTGTCGCCGCTCGAAAAGTGGATTGATAGCGAGATGGCCCGGATGGACCGCCAGATCGACTGGCTGACCCGACTGACTCCGGTCAATATCAATGCCATCAGATCGGCATTTGTCGCGTCTGGCTATCGTCATATGCCCGACAGCGAATATGGCGAGGGCCTGACCAATGACGCGCCGGTTTTGCGGCGCCAGTTATTCGCGCTGTCGATGGAAAAAATAGAAAACCCACTGATTGAAGCGCTGCTGATGGAAAAGCAGCGCGAGCTCGACCGGCAGATAGAATTGGTGCGGATGCGCGACCGGGAGGGTTTCATCTTGGCTAGCGTTGACCTCTTTGGCAGCGTGGATGAACATTTGCTCGATCAGGCGCATGATATAATGTTGAAAGTTCCACTGACGATCCCTGACGAGGCCGATGGTGATGCCGATGCCGTCGCACATACCGCCCGGAAAGCCACTGCATTTTACAGGTCGCTGAATCCCGGGTTTAAATGTGAAGTGATTATCGACTCTAATCCGGGCACGTCCCTTTATACAAGTTTTGGTAACCTTCACATTGCCACGGACTATCGTATTCCCTCCGCCCGGATCGATCCGTTAATCCAGCATGAAATCGGAACCCATGCCGTCACCCGCCATAACGGGCGATGCCAGCCATTGAGAACGCTGGCAGGAGGCTTGGCCGACTATGACATTTTGCAGGAAGGCTTGGCCGTGATGGCTGAATATCTCGCCGGATATCTGCCTGCCGATCGGCTTCGAAGCCTCGCGGCGCGGGTGATTGCGGCCCATATGGCTGTTAACGAGTTTAGTGGCGCCGACATTTACGCCTGCCTGCACGACGAATTTCATATCGACGATGAAATGGCCTTTGACACGGCTCTGCGCGCCAAGCGCGGCGGTGGCCTGACCAAGGATGCGCTCTATCTGAAAGGGCTGTCAGAGCTCCTCGCCTATTTGCACCATGATGGCGAAATCGAAATATTGTTCCTTGGAAAGTTCGCGCTGAAGCAATTGCACAGTCTGGAAAAACTTTTGGAGCAGGGCATTGTCCGGCCACCGGACTTAATCCCCCAGTTCCTGACCGACGCGGATGCGCGGAAGAGATTAGACCGCGTTCGGTCAATGGCTTTGACTTCTTTGTATCAGGAGAGTCCAGATCATGGCGAATAAGAAAATCAGGATCGGCTTCGTAGTCAACGATGTCGCGACTGAAAAGGACGATTATACCACGATTCGCCTTGCCCGAAAGGCGGCGGCCCGGGGTCATGACGTGGCTTTGATCGGGATTGGCGATTTCATTTATGACTGGCGCGGAACGATCTGTGCCATGGCCACAATTGCCAAAAAAACCCGGTTCAAGAATGACAAGAATTTTCTCGCGCATCTGCAAGACGATGATGCTGCGCGAGAACGGATCGAGCTGGAAAAATATGATATATTGATGCTACGCAGTGATCCTGCGGAGGAACTGGGAAAGCGCAGTTGGGCGCCCTCTTCAAGTTTGCTGTTCGCGCAGATTGCGGCAGATCACGGCGTGATCGTACTCAATGATCCGAAGCATCTGACTGATGCTGTCAACAAAACCTATTTTCAGGGTTTTCCGGAAGAAATCCGGCCGGCGACCACGATTACGCGCGAACCGGAGGAAATTATCGCCTTTCTGAAAGCCCATGATAACAAGGGCGTTATAAAACCTCTGCAGGGGTCTGGCGGCCAAGGCGTGTTCCTGATCGACGAGGACAACCGGAAAAACCTCAATCAAATCATGGAAGCGGTGATCCGCGATGGTTATGCAATTGTTCAGGAATATCTGCCCGCAGCGAGCAAGGGCGATTTGCGGATGATAACGCTCAATGGTCGTCCACTCGAGGTAGATGGTCACTATGCCTGTCTCCACCGCTTCAGCGAGACCGACGATCATCGCTCCAATATCTCTGCTGGCGGAAGTGTTGAGCTGGTGAAGCCCGATGCGGTCGCAATGAAAGTCGCAGAAATCGTTGGGCCAAAGCTGATCGACGACGGCATGTATCTGACAGGTCTAGATATTGCGGGAGACAAGATGATGGAAATCAACGTGGATACGCCTGGCGGACTGAACTATCTCGAAGATTTGAGCGACGTCAATTTTTCAGGGGCGATAATCGATGATCTGGAGCGCAAGGTTCGCTTGCAGAAACAATATGGCGGCAGTCTCAGCAACAGGCAGCTGGCAGTGCTTTGAGGCAATTTCGTTTCATGCCAAGTACTGGCAAGCGTGAAACTCGACCCCCTGTCAAAAGCACGCGGTCTGCGGTGAGGATGATCCGCAGATCAATGAACTATCGCCAACCCGTAATTTTCTGCCGACGAAGCCAATTGGGTCATTCTGGAAACCAATGGAACATTTTCGGTAATGCCTCGCGATCCAGTGTCCCTCAGCAGTGCAGACACGATGGCGGATGTTAAACGACCTAGCTAACCTCCATTTGTCTCGATCTCGTTTGGCCGACTGCAAATCTCGTGCAAAGCAGAAAAGACGCGAGGAAATCGCCAACGCCCTCCACAAGCACATGTTTTTATCTTGGATAACATAGCTTCGCGGCGACCGTAGTGTTTCTAGGAGACGGTGGGACGGGCCTGGAACGATAGAGGGCACAACGGTCGAGACCATCTGGGGGCATGAAAGCCTATGGTTCAATCACCATGGCTAATATCGACACTGATGTTGTGCAATCTCCACGGACGCTTTGGTGGCTCGATGCCAGCCATGATGTCGTCTGCCAACCCTGGTTCATCGATCTGGACAAGAATATAGCGACCGCTTTCGCGCATTCTAACTCTTGCCTCAGGATATTTCTGTAGCAAGGCCAGCTCTAGGTCGCGCGCGTCATCGGCAATATCGTTACTGTCGAGCGCGCGCGGCATGCCGTCGATAAGTTCGGCTGTCGAAGTGCGCAGATTTTTGATCCCGTCGCGCAATATTTCGAACGATATGAAGCTGGCCGCGACCGCGTCGGCCCACCACAAACCAAGACCTACACCGAGAACCCCAAGGATCCCGGCAAGTCCGGTTGTCCAGTCCGCCTTCTGCATCAACGCGTCGGTATGCAGTACTTTGTCTTGCATTTTTTTTGCCAGAGGCTGCTTGAGTCGTCCGAGAATTACCGGCGGAACGACAGAATATATCAGCGCGGCAATCATCGCCCATCCCAGCCATATATCATGACCGAACATGGTGATCAGACCAATGGAGGGGTGTTCTTGGAGAATGAGCGTTTTAATCGATTCAAATAGCAGGAAGCCGCCAACCGAAACCAAGGCCACTGCGGAAATCAGGAAAGCCAGGCTGTTGACACGCGAGTAGCCGAACCGGAACTTGTCATTTGGTGCACGGCGCTCAAAAAACGCGGCGACAATGAATACGATCGCCGGAATCAGGCTGAGAAGGTCTTCGATCCAGGCCGATTTCATCGCCTGACTCGAACCCATGGCGAAATACATGACCGCGACGATTGAACCGATCCACAACAGGGTCCAGTATTCCAAACGGATTGCGCGGCGCATTTCAGAGCTGATGTCGGGAGGAACGCCGGTGTCAGTCATGATGGCGTACCGCTTTTTCTACCAGCATGATCCAGCGATTTTCACCGTGAGGCATGCCGGCTCGCGTTGCGGGTTGGTCGGATGGGACCTTTCGGTTGCCGATGGCCGCACTGAAGGTTACCGTTTTCTGCAACGGCGAGTTTTTCGGGAACGAACCAAGGATCAGGTCGATCTCGCCATTTTCGAGTTGATCGGTCAGTCGACTAGTTTCGTCACGCCGGAGCCTCGCCGTTGCCCCGGTAATTCTTTCGAGACGATCGATAATGATGGCAGTCTCCTTTGGATTGCTGCCGCTGACAATCCCAACGTCAAAACTTTGCGAATTCAGGATCTGCTTTAACGTCCCGTCTGGATCGGTTGGAATATCGCCGCATGCCGTAAGAAGGATGACAAGGCCCAGTGCGGCCAACTGATTTTTACTAGGTAGAAAATGACGCAAATTATATTGCTGAAAGGACATAGCTGGGCCTCATATCGTGGATCGAGATATAACGCGCATACAGAGTTACGGGTTCCAAAAAATCTTGGGAGAGCCCACTCGCAACCAAATACGGCAATAAGTGTTGGGTGAAGAGCCGGATAATTCCGAAGAATAAGGAGGGAGTCTTCTAATGGCGCGTCACGCAACAATTTTTCTGACAAGCGAGCTTCTCAGCGGCTTCATTGAAACAGCGCCAGAACCGGTATTTATTAGACAGGGAGGCGTTTGATGGCAGCGCGCGCGTACTGGAAAGGTCAGATCAGGATTGCCTTGGTTTCGATTCCTGTCGAAATCTATCCGGCGACCAAAAGCGGCGCACAGATTTCGTTCCGGCAAATTCACGAGCCTTCGGGCAAGCGTATCAAATATGAAAAGATCGTCCCCGGCGTAGGCCCCGTTGACCGGGATGACATAATCAAGGGCTTCGAATATGAAAAAGACAGCTATGTTCTGCTCGACCAGGATGAAATTGATGCCGTGAAGCTGGAGAGCAAGAAAACACTGATCCTGACCCAGTTTGTCGATGCGTCGGACATCGATGTGCTCTATTATGAGAAACCCTATTTTGTCGTGCCGGCGGACGACCTGGCTGAGGAAGCCTATGTAGTGCTGCGAGATGCACTGCGGAAAACAAAAAAAGTCGGCGTCGGTCAGCTGGCGGTTCGCGGGCATGAGCATGTAGTCAGCCTGAAACCCTGCGGCAACGGCATGGTTCTGGAAACATTGCGATATGCAGACGAAGTAAAAAAAGCGCATGGGTATTTCGAGGATATTGAGGATATCAAGCCCGACAAGGAGTTGCTGAGCCTTGCGGAAAAACTCATCGAGGACAAGGCTGCTCCATTTGATGCCGATGAATATCGTGACCGCTATGTCGAGGCACTGAAGGACCTGATTGACAAAAAACGCAAGGCGGGCGGCAAGAAAATACTCGAGGATGTCGAGGAAGGCGCGGAACCGGGAGGCAACGTCATCGATCTGATGGCCGCGCTCAAAGAGTCGGTCGAGAGCGAAGGAAGCGGCAAGAAGCGCAAATCGCGAAAATCGGCATGACCAATGGCAAAGAAGCCCGATCCTCTTTCCGCCTATAATCTTAAGCGCGATTTCACCAAAACCCGCGAACCCGCTGGAAACCTAGCGAAAGCGGAGGGCAATCGCTTCATTGTCCAGAAACATGCAGCCACGCGGCTGCACTTTGATTTCCGGCTGGAGATTGGCGGCGTGCTCAAAAGCTGGGCGGTGACCAGGGGGCCGAGCCTCAATCCCGACGACAAGCGGCTGGCTGTCCGGACAGAGGATCACCCCCTATCCTATGCCGAATTTGAAGGCACGATCCCGAAAGGGGAATATGGCGGCGGCGCCGTGATGCTGTGGGATCTGGGAACATGGGCACCGGTAAAGGGCGAGTTCGCTTACGATCTAGAGAAAGGGCATCTCCATTTTATTCTGAAGGGCCAGCGGATGAAAGGCGAATGGCTGCTGGTACGGATGCGGAGAAGGAAGGACGAAAAACGCGAGAACTGGCTGCTGCGCAAGATCGACGATGAATATGCGGGCGGCAGCGATGATCTGGTCGCGCGCGAGCTTACCAGCGTGAAGAGCGGTCGCGTCATGGCGGAAATCGCAGCCGACGAGGAGGGCCAGTTTTCGCTGGAGGGCAAGAAAGGCAAAGGTTTTGATGAGGCGATGAGGGAGTCCGCGGGCCACAGCAAAACGAAAAGCAAGGTCCGGGCGGTGAAGAGAAAAACCGGTCGCGGCGCATTGCCAGAATTTCAGAAACCCCAGCTGGCGACGTTGGTTGATACAGTGCCGCCCGGCAATGACTGGCTTCACGAGATTAAATATGACGGGTACCGCTGTCTGCTGGCCGTAGCAGGCGACAAGGTCAGGATTTACACTCGCTCCGGCAAGGACTGGACCGACAAGTTCCCTGGAATCGCCGAGGCCGCGACCGGGCTTAATCTGGATTCAGCACTGATCGATGGTGAAATCGTCAAGCTGGACCGCAACGGGAACCCCGACTTTTCCGCCTTGCAGAAAGCGCTTCAGGCAGAAACGGGCGGACTCACCCTGTTCGTCTTTGATCTGCTGGAGAGTGACGGCGAAGATGTGACACAGCTCACGACGATCGAGCGAAAGTACCGGCTGGACGCTCTGATCGGGGACGGCAATGCTGCAATCCGTATGGCCGATTATATCATCGGTGCAGGAGAGAAACTGTTCGATGCGATGTGCGCGGCGGGTCAGGAGGGCATTATCTCCAAACGCGCCGAGGCGCTCTATCACGGTCGGCGTTCCAGAAACTGGCTCAAGATCAAGTGCACCCGTCGGCAGGAGTTCATAATTATCGGCTGGCGGCGATCGGACAAGAAAGGCCGCCCTTTTGCTTCGCTGCTGCTCGCCCAGTATGAAGGCGGTGAACTGGTTTACAAGGGCCGGGTTGGAACCGGATTTTCCGAAGATGTGATGGAGGACCTGGCGGGAAGGATGAAGCGTCTGGCGCGCAAAACCCCTCCGGCGGAGGTGCCAAAAGCGGACAGCCGGGACGCCCATTGGGTGACGCCCAAACTGGTAGCCGAAATTGCCTTTGCCGAATTTACCGGGGACGGCCGGGTGCGGCATGGTAGTTTTCTGGGATTGCGTAGCGATAAGTCCGCCAGCGACATTGAACCGGAAAAGCCGAAAATATTGCTCTCAAGCGAGGACAGGCCCATGGTCAAAATTTCCAGCCGCGACAGGGTCATATTCCCCGATGCCAAGGCTACCAAAGGCGACCTCGCCGATTATTACGAGAGCATCGGGGCGTTGATGCTGCCCTGGGTGGCCCATCGCCCGATCAGCCTAGTGCGTTGTCCTCAGGGCCGCGCGAAAAAATGCTTCTTCCAGAAACACGATGCTGGCAGTTTCGGCGAGCATGTTAGGGCAATAGCAATTACGGAAAAAGATGGTGGGGTTGCTGATTACCTCTATGTTGAAAATGTCGCCGGTATTCTCGCCTGCGTCCAGATGGGGACCATCGAGTTTCATGGCTGGGGATCGCGAATTGATCCACTCGAGAAACCCGATCGGATGGTTTTCGATCTTGATCCCGACGAGGGGCTGGACTTTGCCGACGTCAAAAATGCGGCCAAAGATATTCACAGGACGCTCGCCGATCTCGGCTTGGCGAGTTTTGCCATGCTTTCCGGCGGGAAGGGTGTTCATGTGATCGTACCGCTCAAGCCGACAGCGGCATGGCCAAAAGTCAAGGATTTCGCGCGCCGCTTTTCAACGGCGCTAGCACAATCAGAACCGGATCGTTTTACGGCAACCATGTCCAAGGAAAAACGGAAGGGTAAGATATTCATCGACTGGCTCCGTAATCAGCGGGGGGCAACTTCCGTAGCACCCTATTCGGCACGCGCCAGGGTAGGAGCGCCGGTGGCGGCGCCAGTAAGTTGGAATGAACTTGGCGACTTTGACACTGCCGGACAATTCCGAATCCAGGATGCCGACCAGCTGATTGAGCGGGCGAATAGAAAAGATCTGCGAAACTGGTGTCATAGTAACCAGATTTTGCCCGAATTATAGATCGAGCAGCGCAAACAAGGCGATGAAACCGCGAGTTATCGAACCGGCATAACTGCCAAACTAGCGGCGGGCATTATGCGGGGCGTGATGCGGAACCATTGCGCCTAGGCCCACTAATTCGGCAAAGCCCAGCTTTTTGGCCAATTTTCCGTTGGTCAACGCAGAATCAACCATAGAAAAACCGTTCTTCAACAATCTGGCCATCGCGCACTGTATAGGAGGCAATTTCGCTGAAAGGCCGGCGCATGCCGGTGGCAAGGCGGGTGATTTCCATGTCTATGAAAAGCGCAAACTGATCGCCGGTGATGAACGGGCCGTCGATCAGGAGCTCGCTAATCGCATTGGCTTTCAGCCAGCTGGTCAATCTCGCCAGAGCTGCCGGCTTGCCAATCGCAATAGCCGGATCGGATTTTTCGATTTGGTCGGGTTCCAGAGCGACAATGTCGCTGGCCCAGTATTTCTCTGCCGCTGCCAGAAACTCGCTGGCTGCCATCATCGTGATATAGTCATTTGCAATCTCGGCAAGGCTTTGCATGGTCTTATCCCCGGCACAGTGGAGGGATAGCCCGGCGAAAGACGGGTCGCATTATCATTCGCCGGGGCGGGTGTCGGATCTATCGCAGATTGCGGCATGACGGCCGCTTCCTCGATGGTCAGGCCAAACCTAATTGCGGATTGTATATTCCTGCATGGTTATCGATCCCATGACCTTGCGGAATTTCGCACGATTACCGGATTCGGCATCGAGCTGGGCATTGGATCTTGTGTCAAAGGCTTCCCATTCCTTGTCGCGCCGTTCTATATCTGCGCCGCTGGGCCAAGATGGAAAGGTCTGGCTGAGATAGAGATGCGGTTCGCCATCCCGGCGGTCGTTATTAAAGTAAATCTTATAGGCAGAAATCCATCCTTTCGATTTTGCGAATTCCTGATTCTTTGCCCATTCTCCGGCGAGAAATTTGGCATAGGCCAAGGTGCCGCCGTCCTCGACATAGATACCTGTCAATGTCGTATAGTCACCAGCCATCAGCGGGAATTCATCGGCCATGGCCGGGGCCGCCAACATCACCGGTGACGCGATCAGAACGGCGGTCGCCATCGCCATGTTTTTCATCAATTTCATTTTTCTTCTCCTGTTATATGCCGCCCCGGTATTGAGGCAGCGTCTTCAAAAACCGGGTTTGCTCAGGCGATTATCCCTTGCGGTAAGGAGGGTCTTTCGTCTGCGGGCTGCACAACGCTCAGGCCGTCGCGATCAACGACGGTTGCCGGCCGGCCGAAACCGGCAAGCAGGCAAATGGCAATTCCAGCCGCGATCGAGATGGTGGCAACCAGAAAGGATGTGTCGTAGCCGTAATTATCGATAATCTGGCCATGTGTTCCAGCGCTGAACGACCTGACCAGATTGGGAATCGCCATGAACAAAGCATATTGACTGGCGGCAACAGCAGGATTTGTCAGGTTCATGAACCATGCAAAAAACAGCGCCGCTGTTCCGCCAAAAGCGCCCCAAAATATGGTCAGATAGGCTTGCATCGCAAGCGTTCCGAAATCGTCTGGCAGAGCGAAATAGGCCGCCAGATTGGCCAGCAGCATCAGCCCGGCAAACGCGATAAACATATTTCTTGCGCCGTTCCGGCTGACGAGCGGCCCCATGAGAAGCATCACCGCCATCACCGTCAGAAAGCCTGCAATCGAATAAAAACTGCTATAAAATTCGCTGCTCCACCCCAGTTTGGCTACGCTAAAGCTCGGGCCAAAAACATCGGCGAGACCAGCGCTAGAAACTATCGCTCCAGCGCCTGCGAGAAAAAGTGCGGTGCGCCAGCGCAAGAGGCCGGCGAAAACCTGGCGGATCATGGGCAGCCATGCTTCCGCGGCACGTGACAGATTCGCGGGCGAAGCCTCCCCTGTTGTCCACGGCAGCAGCCGTTCTCCCGGACGCTCGCGGAGCAAAGTGACAGCGACGGTGAGCATGAAGATCAAAAGCGCGCATGTAGCCATAGCCAGCGCGACTCCGCCATATGCGAGCATGAAGCTGGAAAGTGCTGCCGTCGCAGATATGCCTATCACCTGCCCACCAGACATGAAGGCATTGGTCTGTTCGCGCTCTTCCTCCGGCACCAGATCGACCGCCATGCCGTCAATCGCGACATCATTGAACGTAGCGCACAAGTTCAATGTGAAGCCAAGGCCGGCAAGCAACATGATGTCCGACGCGCCGGGATTCAGCGCAGCGGCGGCCATAAATATGATCAGCATGATCGCTTGCGATCCGATGATCCACGCCCGCATCCGGCCCATCGGGCGGTAGCAGAGACGGTCCATCAGCAGTCCGTTCACCAGTTTCAGCGACCAAGGGAAAAACACAATGGCAATGAGCGTGCCGACCTCAGCCGCGCTCGCTCCATTGGCGGCCAGCCAAGCGGGGATTGCTGTCATCATCAGCCCAATCGGAACGCCTTGCGATATGTAGAAAAGGAAAAAGGCCCAGAGGCGCAGGCGCCGGTTTTCGGAAAGGGCGGGGAGCCTCGTCAAAGCGATCATTTGGCCGCTTCCTTTCGCACTGGTTGATGGTAGATGCTGCGCATGGCCGTCCCCCGCTTGCCACAGACGCAGTTCTCCCGCTGGCGGAACCGATGGTTTTCGGAACCGTCAAATTGCTTTCAACTTGTCTGCGATTTCAGTGCGCTATCGATGCGCCTGAATGTAACTTGGGGTCAACAGCGCTACCGTCAAAAAAGCGTCAATAGCGACCTACTGTCCGCTGGCCGGTGCCGGTAGCAGGTCCGGCCAGCCATATTTTTCCCATGCCGCGACCAGACCGATGCTTTTGGCAAAGGCCATGAAGTCCGGGTGCATGCGAGTCTGGCGAATGGGTTCGACGTCAGCCCAGAGAGACATCAGGCCGACCATGTTCGGCGGCGTGATCTGCGTTCCCAGGGTTTTGAATACCATCGCCGCATAGCCGATCCAGATTGCCGGCCAGACGATTGTCGGGTCACCCGGGTCAGGGAATGTGGCGTGCATCATTTCCAGAAGCTGGCGATATTGCTGCCGGTCCTCCTCCTTGCCGCTATGGATACCCTTCGCGGCAAGCAGCCAGTAGGCATCCATCGCCTCTGTCGTCATTGGCGCGGTCCCCGCTGGCGAGAAAATGACGCTGTTCATCAGCAAGCGACACTTCTGATATTGCTGGACCGCCAGATCATGGTCGCCCGCTGCTGCGGTGGCCGCAGCCAGATGAAGCGAGGGCTGGCCGAGGTCGGCCATCCTTTGTCCGGCATCGATTGCGGCGCTGAAATTGCCGAGGTTGAGATGGGCGACGCACAACATTGCGTAATTCCGGCCATCGACCGGGTCCTGATCAATGGCGTCCTCGATATAGGGCAGCCCTTGGGCGGTTCGCCCGCAATAGAGAAGGAAGGAACCCAGTCGCATGGCCACGGCCGGATTTTCCGGCTCGAGTTCATAGGCCTTGAACGCCAGTTCCAGGGCTCCGACGGCGTCATTCACGGTCCATTGATACAGGCCGAGCATGGCATAGGCGTGGCCCTGACTGGGCGCGAGTTCAATCGCTTTCCTCGCGCATTCGGCCATGCGCCGTGCTTCGCTCAATTTGTCGAGGCAGGGGGTGTAAACGGCGGTATAGACATGGGCTTCGGCAAGGGCGGTCCAGCATTCGGCAAATTCCGGTTCCAGTTCCAGCGCCTGTTCGAGCAACTGGATCGCGGTGTCGAGCACCCCTTCCCCGATGGCTCTGCGCGTGAGCGACCTGCCTTGCAAATAGAGACCGTAAGCTTCCTTGTTCTCCGTCATCCGGCGGATAGCGGGCGCGGCGAAATCCAGATCAAGCGCGTTGCCCAATTCCCTGGTAACCTGACGGGCCACCTGCGCGCGCGTGGCAAAGATATCATCTTCAGTGCCGTCATAGCTGTAGCTCCAGCTCTCGAAGCCGGTTTGGCCGTCGATCAGGCGCACGCTGATCCGCACATTGCTGTCCTGTCGCTGCACCGATCCCTCGACCAGATGCGACACGTGCAATTGATTGGCTATCTCCGGCAGGGACAGATCGGTCTGTTTAAACTGGAAAGACGACGTCCGGCCGGCGACCAGCAGTTGCGGGACCTGACCGAGAGCGGTGATCAGTTCATCGACGATACCATCCGCAAAATAGCTCTGGTCATCCTTGCTGTCGAGCGACGCGAACGGCAATATGGCCAAGCGTGTCCGGCCGCTTTGCCGGTTCGCCATGATGACGCGGGAGGAGGCCGGGTGCCGAACCATCCATGCGTCGAGCAACCGGTCATGATCCGCCGGATTTCCTTTCGCTTTCAGATCTGCCAAAGCGTCGCTGATTTTCATCTGCAATCGCAGTTCGACGGTCTGTCGGCGTTCGGATAGCCATTCCTCGAATGCTTCACCAAATTCCAGCTGATCCAATATCTGCTGGCCGCCGATGTCTATAAGCAAATCTGTCGCCTGTGGCCACCGGCCCTCGGCCAGCGCCTCCTCCAGATCGTCGAGATCGGACCGCACGTTATCCGCTTTCAGACGGATCCGGCCGCGCGAGACATGCAGCAAATCACAATGGGCCGTTGCCAGCAGCTTCCTCAAATCGAGTAAAGATTGCCGTAAACTTGCGCGTGCCTGTGCCTCAAACCGCCCCGGCCATAAAATCCTGCTCAGAGTATCGCGCTCAATCGGCTCATCTGGTGCGAAGCAAAGCATCGCGAGCAAAGCCCGCGCGCGACGATTGGAGATGACGATTTCCGCGCCGTCAGGAGTCAGAAGCTGGAAGCGGCCAAAAAGCAAGGCGCGCACTGCTAGTGATGGCTTCGATGGTAAATCTTGCTCCGTTTCAAAACCCGACACGCAATGCCCCCCGCATCATGGCAGCATGAACGTGAAATGGAGCCGGTGCAATAATTCAATAAGCGGCTCCGGCGCCTCTCGTTCACGAGAATGGCAATTAGACGGAGCACAGTCGGATCATATTATGTGGCAGCATAACATCAGCTATGCAGCCCTTCCTCCACCAACGAGAGAAATAAGCCTATAGTAAGCTCAGTGTACACTCACTCATTACGTCAGATTTCTGTGACTGATGCTGAAAACCAATAACTCAGCCTGTCGAACCAAAGCGTCGACCATTTACAAAGCAACGGATCACCCGCGAGTGATCCCGATCTTGCTCGGTCATTCAAAAATCGAGCACATGGTTCGCTATTTGGGTATCGACATAGAAACGGCTCTCATTCTGGCCGAAAAACAGAGATATGACTATGCTCGGACACCAGTCATTTGAGGGCTGGTGTCCGCTTTGGGCAGGTTCGTGATCGACTGCTTATCCCGCAATAGCCGCGTCTGAGGTCCAATGTTAATTTTGTTAGACTTTGAACCTATTTTTCCTCGGCAATCGCATCACGCAAACAATCCTCAAACACATCCAGCCCTTCATGAACAAGCGCATCTGAAATCGTCAGCGCCGGTAGGAACCGGAATACATTTCCACGCACACCGCAGGTCAAAGCAATTAGCCCCTTCTGATAGGCCGCCGTCACTATGGTTTTTGTCAGCATGGCGTCTGGCAAGTTGGCATCACCGTTTTCTACTAGTTCAACCGCGATCATTGCGCCGCGATCGCAGCGTACATCACCAATCCGATCGGGAAACTCTGCCTGCAACGCAAGCAACCGTTTGCGGAAAACCTGGCCGATATGGACCGATGCCTCGACAAGGCCTTCTTCTTCGATCACATCGAGAACAGCCAGCGCAGCAGCACAACCGATCGGCGAACCGGCATAGGTACCCCCCAGGCCGCCCGGTTCGGGCGCATCCATAACTTCCTGTTTCCCGATCACCGCAGCCAACGGGAAGCCGCCCGCCAGACCTTTGGCAGCGGTCATCAGGTCTGCTTCCACTTCCGCATGTTCGGCGGCAAACAGCTTGCCGGTACGGCCAAAGCCGGTCTGAATCTCGTCGAAAATCAACAGGATGCCATGCTGGTCGCAAATCTGCCGAAGCGCCTGCAGAAAAGCGTCGGGAGCCGGATAAAATCCGCCTTCGCCCTGCACCGGCTCGACGATTATCGCGGCACAGTCCCGCGGTTCGATATCGGTCTTGAACAGGATCTCCAGCGCACGTAGCGAGTCTTCCGTGCTGATTTCGTGATAGGGAACCGGAAAGGGCGCGCGGTAAATTTCGCCGGGAAACGGGCCGAAGCGGTTCTTGTAGGGCGTTACTTTCCCGGTCAGGCCCAGAGTCATCATCGTCCGGCCGTGATAGCCGCCGTCAAACGCTATGATACCGCGCCGGCCGGTATGGGCCCGAGCGATCTTGATGGCATTTTCCACGGCCTCTGCGCCGGTTGTCACGAACATGCTCTTCTTGGGGCTGTCGCCAGGTGCGCATTCGTTCAACCGCTCGGCGAGCATCACGGCGCTTTCATAGGGCGTGACCATGACACATGTGTGGCTGAACCGCTCGAGTTGTTCGGTCACCGCTGCATGGATCTTCGGGTGCATATGACCGGTATTGCAAACCGCTATCCCGGCCCCGAAGTCGACATAGCGCCGGCCTTCGACATCCCAGACTTCCGAACCACGGGCACGGTCAACGTAAATCGGCGCGGCATTGCTCTCGCCCCTGGCGATGGCCGCGTTCTTGCGCGCCTGCCATGCGGCATTGCCAATCACTTCACTAGAGCTTTCCACTTTGGCTGATATATTCATTGCCCGATGCCTCCCAAGCACAGATATTTGATTTCCAGATAATCCTCGAGCCCGTATTTCGAGCCCTCCCGACCAAGGCCGGACTGCTTGACGCCGCCGAACGGTGCCGCTGCAGATGAGACTATCCCCTGGTTGATCCCGACCATTCCATATTCAAGCGCCTCACCTACGCGCCAGACTCTGCCGATATCGCGGCTGTAAAAATAGGCGGCCAGGCCATATGGTGTGTCGTTGGCCAAGGCGATGACCTCCGCTTCACTGTCGAAGGGAATGAGCGTCGCGACGGGACCGAATATTTCGCTCCGCGCAATCTTCATATCATTGCTGATATTGTCGAGGATTGTTGGCTCGAAGAAAAGGCCGCCCGTCTCGTGACGACCGCCGCCAATCAATATCTGCGCGCCTTCATTGCGGGCACTCGCCACCAGCTTTTCGACCTTCTCGACGGCGCCGATGTTGATCAAAGGGCCGATATCATTCCCGGCGTCTTCCCCGGGCCCGACCTTCATCCGCTTCACGCATTCGACCAGCTTTTGCGCCACTTCCGAATGGACCGAACGATGCACAAAAATACGGTTTGCGCACACACAGGTCTGACCTGCATTGCGGAATTTTGATGCCATCAACCCTTCCATCGCCGCGTCGATATCGGCATCATCGAAAATGATGAACGGTGCGTTTCCGCCGAGTTCGAGCGATGCTTTCTTGATCGTCGGAGCGCATTGTTCCAGCAACAGCCGGCCGACTTCGGTCGATCCGGTAAAGGATAGTTTCCGCACGATGGGACTGGATGTCAGGGCTTCACCGACTTCCGCCGCCCCGCTTGTCGGCACTATGTTCAGAACGCCGGGCGGGATACCCGCTTGTTCAGCCAACGCCGCAATAGCCAGCGCAGAAAGCGGCGTGTCTTCGGCGGGCTTTGCCACCATCGTGCAGCCCGCTGCGAGCGCGGCCGCGACCTTGCGCATCAACATGGCATTGGGGAAGTTCCAGGGCGTTATCGCTGCGCAGACGCCGATTGGTTGTTTCACGACGACCGTGCGCACATCGCCGGAGGCATGCGGAATGACATCGCCGTATACGCGCTTTGCCTCTTCGGCATACCATTCGAGATAGCTCGCACCATAGCGGATTTCGCCCACTGCCTCCGCCAGAGGCTTGCCCATCTCGGCGGTCAATATATCGGCCAGCTCATTTTCATGGGCGAGCATCAAAGCATGCCATGCCATAAGCTTCTCGGCGCGCGCATTCGCAGTGAGCGCTGACCATGAACCAAAAGCTCTGTCTGCCGCTGCAATGGCCCGCTCGGCATCAGCCGTCCCGCAATCTGCAACATCTGCAATTTTGGTCCCGTCGGCCGGATTGTACACAGCAAAGCTTTTGCCACTGGCAGAAGCGGACCAGTTACCGTCAATAAACGCGTCATGCTTGAGATAGGCGCTAGAAATCATGTTCTGAGATTCTCCGGATGGTGCCAAAAATGCGTTTTGCCGCTTTGGAGCGGGCAGTGACAGCGCCAGTTGGCACCAAAACATGGTGCCAGAATCCTTCCGTCATTTGCGGTCCAATATCGCCGCCGGAACGAGCATGACCACCATGCTGAGAACGAGCAGGACGAAGACCGCATAAAGCATGTCCGCATAGGAAAATCCTGCAGCCAACATTTGGCCGACAACCAACGGCCCGGAAGCTAGACCGACTTTTGAAACAAAGCCCGCGGCCGCCGCGGTTCGCCCGGCTTTGTCGAACTGGGCCGCCATCCCCAGCAGATAGGCCATGACCATACCCCAGGTAATGCCCGTGCCGCAATTGGCCAGCAGATACATCACCGGATTGGCGCTCCACAGAAAGGCGGCCGTACCCAGCAGAGTCAGCAGCATGACGATAGCGAGGGGCCAGAAACGGCCAAACCTGACACCCATGAAAATGACCACTAGCGGCCCGGCAAGCGCCACCCAGGTGGCGAGGCCGAGAGCCGTCGACACATAATCCCGGTCGAGACCGTAATCGATACCCAATCCGATGATATAGGCGAGAAGGCCCATATTGGCCGTCTGAAACAGGAAGATCGCAATGAGCGTAAGCAGCAGCGGTTTCCAGCTTATCGGTCCGGCAATTGCTTTGCTCCGCCCATCATTCGCCGGATAGCGATCCAGAAACGGCAGCATGAACAGGGTGGCGAGGCTGAACAGGATGAGCGCGATAAACAGCACCGACGCGCCATATATCGGCACCAGCCGCGGCAATGTCATGACACCCAGCCCGCCCAGACCGAATTGCACGAACAGCAATATGCCGAACGTCCGGTCCGGGTTCGCCACGCGGGCAATCACCCCATAGGAGAGGCCGACCAGCAAACCCCCGGCGATGCCGTGCAGCAGCCTTATCCCAATCATTGCCACTGGTGACACGATCGCCATCGAAGCCAGATCAATCGCGATCAAAGCCAGCAACAGACCCGTCGCAAAAAAGCGCCACGACACACGCTTGATGAGGAATATGGCAACCAGTGCGCCGAGCGCCGCGCCGTAAATATTGGCTGCGGCCACATTCCCCGCCTGACTGTCGGTAAAACCAAGACCGTTTTTCAGCCCGTCAACGATCGCAGCCATGATATTGACGTAAAACAGGCCTGCCGTAGCCAGAAAGGAAAGCATGATGCCTGCGAGCACGCCATCGGGCGGTGCTTTCGGCCAGCGGCGTGCGCTATCCTGAGGCTCGATCATATTGATTACTCGCAAAAGGGGTGGAGGCGGTTGGAAGCTCTGGCGGCACTGCGCCAGGCAAAGGCCCCGCCATCGCTGACATAATAATAAACTGGGCCGTTCGGCATCAGCGCAGCTGACAAGCCGCCAAATCCGGAAAGAGCCGGAATCCACACATCACTCTTGCAACCGAGTGCGATGCCCGCATTCCAGGCCCAGAAACCGCTCTGATAACGCTGCTCGTCGATCACCGCGCGCAGCCCGCGATTTTGCGGATCACGCTGGAGCGCTGCGTTCAGCATCTTGGCGTCGAGAACAGGCTCACCCTTGATGGTGCCGCCGCGTTGCAGGAAAGTTGTCACCAGTGCGATATCGCTGCGCAACAAGGTCATGCCCCATCCGCTGAACGGCTGATGTTCGGAATCATAGCTTCTGCGGATGCTCATCATCAGCGGGCTCATGCCCAATTCGCGCCAAATCGGCTTGAGCAGATCATTATAATAATCGGCATCCGGGTAGCCGGTTGTTTTGCGGAGAAAGGCGTTGATTGCAGTGCCGAGAATGTAGGTGTCGCCGGTTCGGTAAACGAATTTTTGCCCCGGCTCCTGACGGCGGTCGAACGCGGTGCAGGCGGTGTTTATTTTTTCCTCGTGGCTGTCGGCGAGAAAGAAGCTTCGCATTTCCGCCGATTGCTCGTCCACCTCGTGCCCGTCGGAATTATAAACGCCGGTTGCCATGTTCAGCGCATCGGTGAAGGTAACCCCGCGCCAGCGCGCGCCATTACAGGCAGGAACATGATCCGAGATCAGTGACTGCATCGCACCGGGATGCAATTTTTCCAGCCGCATCGCCCCTATGCCCGCTGCCAGCGACTTGGCCCAGGAATATGACGGCAGCACCAGTGAATCGCAATAGAGATAGCTGCCAAAACGCGTCTCGCACCCGCCGGTATAATGTATGCCGTCCGCTATATAGCCGAACGCAGTCATCGCTTCGGGTGCCACTTCATCCTCGGACCCGAACATCCCTGCGACACCGGATGGCAGACTATCGATCGAGCGCCTTTCCAGTCTCGCCGCCTTCTCTGCATGATAGGCTGTCACCACATCTTCGGAATGCGCCATAGGCTGCGGAACATAAGTGACGGGCGTAGCACCCCATGCGTCGAACTGTGTATAGGCACAGGTCTCCGATCCGATCTGGTAGACGAAATGCGATATCGTGCCTTCGCTATTAAAACGAAAACTGGCCAGACCATTGTGAATGCAATTGGCGTTGCGTTCCATCAGCGCAAAAGGCAAAACCGCTCGCGTCATTCCCTTGTCTGCCGGATCATCCCAGACTTTCCCCGGCGTGAATATCCATTCCCAGTCCGGATGGTTCCCGGCGATCGGCGTCCGTACCAGCGGGACCAGTTCATCACCAATTTGCAACAGGTCGATTTCGAACGGCGGCAATGTGCTGATGGTCTGGCTCGTCGCAGCATAGTCAAATTCGTCTTTCAGCAACGTGAAGTGCGACATCGCTGCGCCACCGGAACGTAGCCGTCCCGCAAAACCGTGCGTCGGCTGTGTGGCATCGCCCGGACGGTAGAAGACATCGGTAGCAAAAGGCCGGTCCGGCGTAGTGCCGCGATCGAAGGGTTCATCCGGGATGATTATCGAAAGATCACCGGGCGACGGCCGTGCAACCACCCTGATATTGTCGACCCAGCAAATGTCATTGTCGGCGTTCCCGGCAATCCGGACGCCGATATAGCCTCTGTCCGTTCCGGTCTGGATATCGACAGTACCGCTGACGGGATGCAGCGACAGCCCGTCATCCTTGCCATCCTCGATGCGACCAATTTCATACCAGCTTTGCCCATCTGGCGAGAATTCGATCAGGCAACTGTCATTCCCCTCCAGACCGCTCGCGGCAAAAGACGCGCCAATGCCTATCCGGCTCACACCGGAAAGCGCAAAGCTGCGCACCGCTGCGGCATCGCGCACAAGCTGCAACGAAGAATTATCGGCATAAGTTGTAATTTGCGCTGAACCGCGTCCAGCTGTGATCGCCCAGTCGCCTTCGCTCTCTTCGAAATTTTCGGCTAGCAGTTCCTGCGAGTAAGCTGGCGTCGAGGGCATCGAAACCATCATCGCAGCTAATAATCCTATCAGGGCGCGGCGCAGAAAAATCATGTGTTCAACAGCTTCGCCAACGGAGCAAGCTGATTTTCATAGGCTTTCCATTTGCCGACCGAAGACGCGTAAATAGGCTGACGCACCTGCGCTGCACTTGCGGTAGCCGAGGGGCTTTTATTCTGGTGGAATTCCAGACAATCCGCGTGCCACTCCAGACCAAGAGCAGCAACAAGCTTGCGGCTTTCCTCTTCCTGATGAGTGACCAATTGCCGGTAATGCACGTTGATAATTTTTCCGGGCAGGACCGCTTCCCAATGCGCCATCAGCCGGTCCTTGGCGCGGATATAGCGGCCGATGTCCTCCAGATCGTAGGAAAAGGGGTAGCCCATACGAAATAGCGTCTTGTACATGGCATAGCCGACATCCATCGGGTCGCGGACCAGATTGATGATCCTGGCCGCCGGCATGGCCTTGGCAATCAAGCCGATATAGAGAAAATTCAGCGGCGTCTTGTCGATTATATACGGGCTGTCGGGTAAACGTTGAGTGGTCGAATTCCGGTAGGCTGCCGCCAATTCCTTCGGGTCGATCGCCACTGACCGCCGAACCAGCTCTTCCTTGCTTTTGGCACCCGCGCAAAGGCGAGTGATCGCCAAGGCCAGATCGTTCACTTCACCGACACTGTTCACTTCCGGATGGCTGCTCAAGATGCGATCGACCAGCGTCGTGCCGGACCTCGGCAGACCAAGAATGAAAATTGCGCCTTCACCATTCGAACGTTCACCGGATCCGGCGAAGCAATCCTTGTCGAAAACGGCGGCGATATCTTCCATTGTCGAGATATCATCGTCGACCCTATAAGCCATCTGACGACGACGGGCACTTGCTCCGCGTGACAGATAAGCGAAAGCCCGGTCATATTCGCCGATATCTTCCAGTTCCTTGGCCAAGGCATAGCAAAGCTGAATTTCACCGGCGACATTTCCCGAAACTTTGGACAAACGCGCTAACAGGTCGTCAATATGATTGTCCTCAATCGTCTGCCTGCGGACGGTCGCCCGGTTATAACAGGCGTCATAATCGCCCGGCGCAGTTTCGATCAGCTGGTCGAGCAGTGTTTCTGCGGAGTCCATTTCCCCGACCGCGATTTCGGCTGACGCAAAATTATATAAAATCGCCGGGTCATCTGGCGCCAGAACGCGCGCTTTCGCGAGCGTTTCGCGTGCAGCGGCATGGTCGCCCAACTGTGTCTCCATTTCGGCAATCCGGCCAAGCAGCCCCGCATTCTGCCTGGCTTGGCGTTTGGCTGTTTCGAGCTGAACCCGGGCGTCAACAATTTCGCCCAGAGCGCTGAGCGCTTCCACGCACATCAGCTGCGCTGCCATATCACCGGGATCGACTTTCAGGACCAAATTAACATGCGCAAGCATGCCATCCCAGTCATTGCGCATCTGACGCGCACGGCTGGTAATCAGCAATGCTTCGCGATGCCCGGGCGCTTCATTCAACAGCGCAGCGCAGATGGCTTCTGCGGCTTGCGGCTGGCGTTGGCGAAGCAGGCGGTCAGCCTCCTGGAGACGACGCTGGAAATCGGGGTTCATGCGCATAAGGAGAATGAGGCGACCATTATGTTTATCATGCAGGCCGCCTCCTCTCAGAACGTATAAGTTGCCGAAACGCCGATTGTCCGCGGAAGCGATATCAGCTGCTTGTTGGCATTGCCGAAATAGCCGCTCGCCGGTGCCGTTCCCATATAGGCCTCGGTAAATATACCTGTGATGCCCTCTTCGTTAAAGATATTCTTGACCCATAACGAGCCGGTCAGATTCTCGTTGGAAAGCGACACGACCGCATTCCAGAGCGAGAACTCCTCAAGCGGCACGTTGAAGGTCGGAGATACGCCGACACCGTTGCGCGAGCTTGACTGATAATTGCCATCCAGCCGGGTATAGAGCGACCAGCTATCCGAAACTGGTGCGGTATAGTCCACCGCCCAGTTCAACATATGTTTGGGCGCTCCGGGCAGGCGGGCACCGTCTACCGCTATCGGCGTGACCGCGTTGTCGGGAGCGAAGAAGTCTGAGGTCAGTTCCGCGTCCGTGTAGGTATAACCCAGAGTGTAATGGACGCGATCACCGATATAGCCGTCAACCTGCGCCTCAAGCCCCATGGTTCTGGCTGAATCACCGTTCTGGACGGCAAAGAAGCCCCAATTGGTTGTCGCCGTATTCAGCTGCGGGTCTTTCCAGTCGACATAATAGAGGCTGAGATCATAAACGATACCCGACCTCTGGCCCTTCACGCCGATTTCATAATTGACGACATTGTCGGCCTCATATGTCTGCCAGTTCGGATTTTCGGCAAAGGTACCCGTCAATGGAACCGCATTGGTGCCGCCGCGCCGGTATCCTTCCGATATCGTGGCATATAGCCGGTCACGCTGGCCAAATTGCCAGGAGATATTGCCCTTGAACAGCACGTCATTTTCGCTGGTTTCGAAGAAAGCCGTCGTTGGCGCGAACACGCCAGTGAAGAGCGGCAGGTCGATAAAGGTCGTGTTTTCCGACTTGTTGTCGAAATAGCGCACGCCACCGGTCAGATCCAACGTGTCTGTAGCATGCCAGGTCAGTTCACCGAACACAGCCAGCTCTTCGAATTTTTCGTCTCTGCGATAGTCGAAATCCTTGTCGCCGGTGACAAACGCCGCGAAGGCCGGGAAGGATGCGTCATACCAGCGCTTGAATCCGCGCAAATAGCTTTGCTGTGTCGACTGGGTTTTCTGGTCGCGATAGAAACCACCGACGATGAAATCGAGAGGTCCTTCGGTATCCGACACCAGCCGCAGTTCCTGGACAAAGGCTTCGTCGGCATAGCCGCGAACCGCCGACGCCATTGGCCGTGGATAATTATAATAGAAGCCCAGAAATCCGGCTTGTGCATAGAATCCGGTATTCTCGCTGACGCTTTCACCTTCACGGTCATAATAGGATGAAGACGAGGTCAGGGTCGCAAAACCCAGATCCACATTGATTTCAAGCGCGCCCATATCATCATTGCTTTGCGCCGGTTCCAGCTGAACCGCACCCTGTTCATAGCGCTGGTAGGGGCGTCCGAAACCGTCGCTGTTGACCGTCTGCGCGCGGCGACCACCAACGTCATCATCCTGATGCGTATAGAGCGCCTTGATGCTGACAGTGTCGCTCGGTTCCCACAAAAGTGTCGCGCGAACCATCCATTGTTCTACGGTATCAGCGTCCTTCGCGACGCGATATTGGGCGTCGGGCGCAAGAACACCGTTGGGCGCGACCGGTATGCCATCCGCGTCGAGTTCGTAGACGTTCACATAATCGGTAATGCCGGGATAATCGGCCCAGCTGCCGACCACCCGGAGCGCCAACGTGTCACCCAGCGGTACATTGAGCACGCCATCGAGCGTATAGCCCAGCTTGCTCGTTCCATCGACGTTCGAAAGCGAGCCGCTGATCGAGCCACCAAATTCGCCAAGTATCGGATCGCGGGTAATATAACGGACCGTGCCACCGAGCGCCCCTGAACCATAAAGCGTACCTTGTGGCCCGCGCAACACTTCGACCCGTTCGAGGTCGCGGAGCAGGAAGTTGGCAAAAATCGGTGTGTCGTTAATATAAGTCGAGACCGATGCAACCGATGACACCGAATAATCACCAAGACCATTTCCGTCGACGTTCAAACCGCGAATGCGTACCTGGTTGACGGTACCGGCGCTGCGTGCACCCCGGTCAACGACACCCACGCCGGGAACGGAACGAAGCAATTCCGCGCTGTCGAAAGTCTTGGCCGCTTCGATTGTATCGCCGCTGATCGCAGAGATATTATAAGGCACGTCGATGATATTTTCCTCGCGTCGCGTTGCGGTCACGACAATGACATTGCGCTCCTGCGTTGCGCCATCTTGCGCCACTTCCTGCCCATCTGTCTGCGCCAGTGCGACATCAGGCAGGCACAGGGTCAAAGCTGTGCCGCCCATTAACGACATCATCCCCCATTTGCGTTTCACATTCCCGGTCATTGTCAAATTCTCCCTCGTTCGAATATTTTTACCAAGCCATTTTTGGCGATGTTCTTTGCGTAAATTCAATTTTCTGAAGCCTCGTCGACAGAGTTCGACCGACTGGCATTTTGCGATTCCGGCAGGCGCAATTCCCCGAGTCCGCCCATCGCCTGCTGCCGGGCTTCTCTGCTTTCATGCAAAGGGAAACGCACCGGCGCATCGCGAAAGCTTTTGAGCACCTGGCCCAGACCATGCCATCCGCGTTCGCGCGCACGCCGAACCTGCTCGAAATCGATCTCAAAGGCCGAAACCTCCCTCTCCGTGCCACATTCGTGGAGGAGTTCACCGCCGGGGCCATAGAATACCGAACGGCCGTTGCCCTGCTCGCCAGCGACATTCACGTCGATAAAATAGCATTGGTTTACTGCGGCATTAGCGCGCGCGATGGAAATCTCGACATCGCGGTCAATGGTATTGGTCATGGTCGGCAATATGATGACTTCCGCGCCCATTCCGGCCAATGTCCGCATCGCTTCCGGGAACCACATGTCATAGCATATCGCGATCCCGATCCGTCCGGCACCGGGCACATCGAACACCACCGAATCGACGCCCGATGCAATGTCTTTTTCATAGGGCAGGAAGGGAAACATCTTGTCATAGCGGGCGACAATCTCGCCCTGCGGATCAATAACCAATGACGTGTTGAAAATTTTATCGCCGCGCGCTTCAAATTGAGAGCCCGGTATCAGCCACTTGCCGGTTTCGCGTGCGATTTTCCGGAATCGCTGTTCGGTAGGCCCGCCGGCTGGTTCGGCATTTTTCGGGCTGGCGCCGTGAACCGCCAGCTCGCCGCAAACTATCATATCCACCCACGGAAACCGCTTGGCAATCGACCGAAACTCGGTGTCGAGCAGATCGATATTATTGTCCTTGCCACCGGCAAGCTGAATGGAGGCTATTCCCAATGTCGACATAAGGGCTTTCTGCGTTCACGCGAACCTCTCAAGACGGACGGTTCGCTTATCCATCCCTAGTGATTACAGAATTTTGACAATTGCATTAGGTCCAGTTCACAACCTTTTATAGTGCCAGTTCTGGCTTCCCACGGTTGAAATCACAACTGTGGCGGGACAATAAGGGCCGTATCGACCGTCCGGCCATCCTCATCGAGCCAGGACAGGATATCGCCCTCGATCCTGATGGGAAAACTCGCTGCTTCGCCATAAGCCCAGCGATCCCACTGGCGGAACCAGCGGTCGCCCTCGATCCACCACTTGCCGGCATCACGGTCCTCATTGGCATATCCGGCTCGGCCGACCAGCGCTCCGTCGTTCAGAACCTCGATCGTACACGGCTCACCATATACGGTCTTATACAATAATGTGAGACCGGGAATCAGACTGTTCAGCGCGCCATTGTCCAGCCTCGATTGCTCTTTATCAGGCAGGCTCTTCTCTCCGTCGTTCAGCTCCCGCATGATCTTTGACAACAATTCTACGCCCGGACGGATGCTGTTTTTTGGAAGGCTGGTAATCCCCAGACGAAACATATTCTTATGCCCGGTCTGATGAGCGAAATAGTCGACGACCGGTTCGATCAGCATGCCCTGTGCTTGCGCCGCTTGCACCAGACGGTCGGCGTCGAGCCTTTCCGGCCCGCTGACCCAATAGGCGGTGCCGCCGTCAACCGGTGGAATGGCAATGGATTCCGGACGATAGTGGTTCAGGGCATCCCGCAGCTCAATCAATCGTTCCTCACAGGTCCGGTTCAGCCGCCCCAGCATGGCATCGTAATGGCCGAGAGACAGGAAAAAGGCCGCTGTTCGCTGGTTATTCGGAGATGGCCGCTTTGTGGTCAGGCCGCGGAGACGCCGTGCAGCGGCAATAACGTCGGCAGGACCGACCAGATATCCGATCCGGATGCCCGGAGACAGCAATTTGGAGAGAGCCGATACGTAGAGGACACGCTCACCACCGGCCATCGCGCGCAGAGCGGGCAAGGCATCGCGAAGATAGTTCATTTCGCATTCGAAATCGTCTTCGATGATCAGCAGATCGTGTTTCTGCGCTGCGGCTAGCAAAGCCTCGCGGCGCGGCATCGACAGGGTCACGCCGGTCGGGCGCTGACGGCTCGGCGTAACATGGACCAGGTCGCATTCCGCTATCGTGTCACTGACAACCAGACCCTCTTCATCAACTTCCAGATACCGGGTGTCGGCACCACGAAGACCGATAAGTTCGCGCATCGAGGGCAGTCCCGGTTCTTCCATTCCGATCGAAACGCCGGGTCTGGCAAAAAGCTCGGTCAGCAAGTGCAACGCCTGCTGCTCACCGGCGGTGATAAGAATCTCATCGGGCTGCGCGCTTATGCCGCGACGGGGAAGCAATTTGGTACGGATCTCCTCGACCAGCATCTCATCATCGGAATCGCCGTTGTCGATTGACCATTTATCGATTTCCTGGACACCCAGCGCAAACCGGCTGGCTTCGCGCCATTCGGCCACCGGGAAGAGCGAGCGGTCATAACGCCCGTCGATGAACGGATAGCGATATTTTTGCCAGTCAGGAGGGCAACGGAATCCGCCGGCAGCGCCAACCTGCGCACGAATTTTGCTGCGAGCAAAGGAGACCGTTCCATCATCACTTCCCGCGTTGGCGACGACTGTCGCAACCTTGGTCACTGGCGCAGGGTTTTCCGCCACGAAAAACCCGCTACGCTCTCGCGCAACCAGATGACCCTCGGCCACAAGTTGCTGATAGGCGAGCGAAGTCGTGTTGCGGGACACGCCGATCTCGCCGGCAAGCTTTCTCGAGGAGGGCAGCTTTCTGCCCGGCGTCAGAACCGACGCACTGATCGCCTCAATGATGCGCGTGCGGAGCTGCGCCTGCAGGGACAAACTGCTCCCCGGATCAAGCCGCAGCAGCAATGCGATTGATTTTGAGTTAGACGATTTTTTAATCATGGGACAAGCGCTCGGCCGGAATGAGGATGGGGAATCTCAGTTCTAAGAAATTTCCGCTCAGCTTTCATCATAGAAACAAAAGCGGATAATGAAAATCATTGGTCAGTGATCGGGGACATACTGTTCTCATCCGATAATCGACGCGATCGAGTTAAATAGAGAACCCTCGGTTTCGGGCCAGAATCCCGTGCGAGGACAACATGCCGTCGAATCGCAACTTTCGGCAAATATTCTGAATACCGCGAACGTCGCCATTGGTGGACGAAGCCGGACCGTCTTGAAACGCGAGCCGCAATGACCGCTTTGTGGGTATCGCAGGTTAGATGCGGCCAATACGCTACCGGCCCAAATGCGGAGAGTCCTGTATAGAACTGCAGCGAGACTGGTCGCGCATCCCGCAGCTGGGTGGTGCGGCCACAGCCCGATGTAGCACGCGCCCGCTTCCCGTCCATCCAGAAAGCCGCGAAGAACCGGGCTGAACTTCCGATTCGGCAATATAGCCCCTATCAACAATAATAGTGCTTATTGTTTAAACAAGTAACGGCGGCAACCTGTTGTCTGGCTTACTGGCTGATTATTTTGTTAGGGCATTTTTGCTAGGCGCAAAATATTTACAGTCAGATACCTTCCTACCAAGCGCAAAAGCGCACCAGAAAATGAGGAGGGATATCGGAATGGCGAAAACCGCTTTGCGTGCAGATTTACTTTACAGAACATCTATCGTGGCGGCCATGTTGGCGGCACCCACAGCGGCCTACGGACAGGCAGCAGCGCCGGGCGCCGGTACACAGGCACAAAACGGCTCGGTTGCAATCCAGGCCGGTAACAGCCTCGCCCCATCGATATTGAGTCAGTCCGCTATCGAATCAGCCGACTCGCCCGAAGCGGAAATCAGGGAACAGTCGGGCGGGCTTCAAGCGATCGTCGTGACCGCCCGTCGCCGCGAGGAAACGGTCCAGTCGATTCCGGTCTCGGTCCAGGCAATCACCGCCGAGGAAATCCAGCAGCGCGACCTGTCGAGCCTGGAGAAAATCGCCGCAGCGACTCCCAATTTCACCATCGCCCGCGCCTCCAATGGTGCCGGCGCACAGCTGACTCTGCGCGGGATCGGTTCGTCGGCCACCTCGATCGGCATCGAACAGTCGGTCGCGATCGTTGTCGACAGCGTCTATTACGGCCAGGGCCGGATCATCAACGAGGGCTTTTTCGACCTTGCCCGGGTCGAGGTGCTGAAGGGCCCGCAGTCGCTGTTCTTCGGCAAGAATGCGACCGCCGGCGTGATTTCCCTGACCACCGCCGATCCGGGTCTGGATCCGGAATATATCGGCCGGGTCGGCTATGAATTTGCCGCCGAGCGCGCCTTTGCCGAAGCGATTATCTCGGAACCGCTGACCGATACTCTGGGCGTGCGGGTGGCCGTTCGCGGTTCGCGCATGTGGGGTGGCTATTATAAAAATCAGCAGCAGACGATCGATTATCCGACGCTGGATGTCGCCACCGGCGGCACCAACCCGCACACTGCGGCACCGGCGGCAACCGAAGCACCGCAGGAACGTGAGCTGATCGGCCGCGTAACGCTAAAATATGAACCGGATGACCGCCTGACTGCCAAGCTAAAGGTTTCCGGCAGCTATAACCGCACGGTCGGCAATGGCTGGAACTATGTCGCCACCAATTGCCCCACGGGCCAGACCGCCAATGCCCCCAATTATCCGTGCGACGGCGGCTTCGTCACGCACCAGAATGATTTTCCGCTCGACATTGCGCAGGACTATCCCTTCGCCCGCGATGACGGCGCGCTCTACAATAAATACAAGAGCTGGGCGGCGACCGGATCGCTCGAATACGCGCTCGACAATGTGACGATCAGCTCGATCACCAATTATAACTGGAACAACAACAAATTCGCCTGCGACTGCGACTTTCTAAGCGCCGGCGTCTGGGCAACGGAAGATGCCACCTACCATGCCTTCAGCCAGGAACTGCGTGCGCTGACCGATTTCGACGCGCCGGTGAACCTGATGGTTGGTGCCCTGTACCAGAAGACCAAGCGCGACTTCTACCAGGCCGTGATGTTCGCCAATCTGGAAGATTCGAGTGCATCGGCAAGCAACCGCTACATTGCCTATTCCAAGGAATCGGAAACCGAGGGCGAGACCCTGTCCGGCTATGGTCAAGTGATGTGGCAGATCACCCCGACGCTGGAAGCCACAGGCGGTGTCCGCTATATCCACGAGACCAAGGAAAGCAGATTCACCCAGCCTTATGTGAATACCGGGTTGCAGGGACTTTTCCTGCCCGAGAGCGCGGCGGTCAACGGCACGATCTTCGGCGACCAGACGTTCAACGACTGGTCGCCCGATTTCACCCTGCGGTGGAAACCGGCCGATGATATCATGCTCTACGGCGCCTATCGGGTCGCTTATAAATCGGGCGGCTTTTCGAACAGCGCGATCAACTCGGCCCTGTCTCCCGATCCGGAAGGCGATCTCACCTTCAACCCGGAAAAGGGCAAGGGCTATGAAATCGGCATCAAGTCCAATCTGGTCGACAACCAGCTGCAGGCCAATCTGACCTATTATAATTACAAATATACCGATCTGCAGGTCGACTTTTTCAACAGCGCGATCTTTGCTTATATCACCTATAATGCAGGCAGCGCGCGCAGCGAAGGCGTCGAGCTGGAGCTGGAATATGCGCCTTACTCGATCCCTGGCCTGCGTCTGCGTGGCAATCTGAACTATAATGAAGCGCGCTACGAGGATTTCATCGCGCCTTGCTATGGTGGTCAGTCGATCGCTGCGGGCTGCTCGCTGGTTGTCGGTGGCGTGCCGTCGCAGGATCTCAGCGGCAGCGCCACTTCGGCGGCACCGGACTGGACCGGCACCATCGGTGTCTCCTACGAGACCGAAGTGTCGTCCGATCTGAAATTCGGTACCAATGTCGATATGAGGTACAGTGACTCCTATATCTCGTCGAGCTTTGGCGACCCGGGCACGAAGCAGAACTCCTACGCCATTCTGGATGCCGGCCTGCGCATCGGCGCGGCGGACGATAGCTGGCAACTAGCCCTGATCGGGAAGAATTTGACCAATAAATTCTACTTCACCGGTGGTGGTACGGCCCCTTCGACGGGTTCGGGAACCGGCACCGCAACGGCGGTACCAGGCGACAATATCGGCTACGGCGCTTTCCCGCGGACGGTGACCCTGCAGGGCACGGTACGCTTCTAAACGGCACGTTGACACAGGCATGGCGGTCTTTGCGGATCGCCATGCCGCTTCAAAAGGAGACTGGATCATGACTTCAGCTGCACCCCGATCTGCGACATCGCCCTCCCGCGAGCAGCGAATCTCCGACATGCTCGACAAGCAGGACTGCACCGAACTGGTGCATCGTATGGCCCGGGCGATCGACCGCTGTGACGCCGAGCTGGTCGATGAACTGTTCCATCCCGACGCCACCGACGATCACGGTAGCTACAAGGGCAGCGCCAGGGATTTCACCCCCTGGGTAATGGAAGTCTTGTCGGGGATGCATCGCACCCAGCATATGGTCGGCAACATCCTGATCTCGCTGGACGGCGATACCGCCTATGGCGAAAGCTATTTTATCGCCCATCATGCGATCCCTGCCGAAGACGGAAGCGACAATTTCATGATTGCCGCCGGCCGCTATCTCGACCGTTTCGAGCGGCGCGATGGCGAATGGCGCATGGCCCATCGCGGCGCGGTCTATGACTGGAGTAGTATCAACCCGTCCACCGATATCTGGGATCGCGCCAATATGCCTGACTATAGTTTTGGCGTCAGCGGGAGAGAAGATCCCTCCTACGCCCATTTGGCCCGCTAACCCGAATATGATATTATAAGCCGAAAACCGGAATAATTTTAGGAGATAGTCCCATGACCGATGTCATCACCAAAGATCGCTCCGCCGCCTCGCTCAAGGCCGCGACCGAGAAGTTGCGCGATCCCGAGTTCCGCAACACGCCGATCACGCCGGATCGTTATTATTCGCAGGAATGGGCTGACAAGGAATGGGAAACCATATGGACCAAGACCTGGCAGATCGCCGGTGTCGCTGACCAACTGCAAAAAGCGGGTGACTGGATCACCGCCGATTTCGGACCGGAAACAATCGTATGCCTGCTTGGCGAAGACGGCGAGACCCGCGCTTTTTACAATGTTTGTCAGCACCGCGGTATGCCGCTGGTTACCGGCGAACAGGGCAATGCCCGCGGCAAGCGTCTGACCTGCCCCTATCACGGCTGGGCCTATGAATTTACCGGCAACCTGAAATCGGTGCCGGACGAGGCCGACTTCCTGCAGGGTTCGCCTTGCGGAAAGCTCAACCTAAAACCCGTACAGTGCACGGTGTGGGCCGGTTTCATCTGGATCAACATGGACGAGAACGCCGTTCCGCTACGCGAATATCTCGGTCCGATTGCCGAGCAGATCGAAACCTATCCGATGGACAAGATGAAGCGGACCCACTGGGTCACGGTCGAGGGTAATTTCAACTGGAAGCTGATCCAGGACAATTTCAACGAAAGCTATCACGTGCCCTTCGTGCATCCGCAGACGAAATTCGTGATGGAATATTCCCACCACCACTGCAAATTCGATCTCTATCCGGAAGGCCATGCGCATATGATCATGCCCGGCGCCGGACCGACCAAGAATCTGCGCGGCGGCGAAAAGGAAACATTGGAACAACTGGCCGAGGAACTGGAATTCTGGGGCCTCGATCCGGATGATTACCGGCAAGGCAAGACCGGCGAGATCCGGCTGGCGTTACAAAAGGCCAAGCGCGAACTGGGCGCGGAAAAAGGTTTTGACTTCTCCGCCTATCAGGACTCGCAGCTGACCGATCACTGGCATTATACGATCTTCCCGAACCTGTCCTTCAGCCTGAAGCCGGACGGCAATATCTGGCTGCGCGCGCGGCCGCACGAGAGCGATCCGCAGAAATGCTATTTCGACATGTGGTATATGACGCTCTTCCCCGAAGGCACCGACCGCTATTATTCGCAGAGCATGGCCGAGTGGGTCGACACCTCGGTGCCCGCACCGCACATTCAGGGCACGGTCGAGGAAGTCTCGATGGGCCCGGGTATCGATCAGGATGTCGAGGTCTGGGAAGTCCAGCAACGTGGTCTGCACTCGCGCGGTTATGAGCGTGACTATCTCGCCTGGCAGGAACGACGGGTCCGCTACTTCCACGAGAATCTTGAAGCCTGGATGGCGAAATAGGCCAACGGAAAATCAAACGCACCGGCGGCGCTCTGCGCCTCGCCGGTGCGGCTATCGCGCCGCCAACGGCTAGCCCTTCTTCGCGATGCCCTTCGCCAATATCCCATTGGCAATATCCGCAATCTGGACCGCCGATTTCTCTTCGCTCCAGATCCCGTAGCGCATGCCGAGGAAAACGTTCATCCCCATGATCGCCCAGGCATGAGCCTCCTCCAGTCCGCCGCGAAAATCGCCGGCGGCGGTGCCCTCCTGCAACCGTTCGTAGATACGCATTGCCGTTTCTTCATAATGTGACCGGTAGCTGGCCGGATCAACAAATTCGGCTTCATCGATGATCCGGTAGATTTCCTTATGCTCGCGGGCGAAAGTCATGAAGGCCTCAAGCGCCAGTTTTTCGCGTTCGAGGGCGTCCTGCCATTCGGTCATCGCACCCGCGGCGTGGGTCTTCACCCGCGCGCTCATGTCCTTGACCAGAGCGCTGAACAGCTCGTCCTTGGAATCGAAATAGGTATAGAAACTGCCGAGTGCTGTTCCCGCCCGCTGGGTAATCCCGGTGATCGAGGCTTCGTGGAAACCCTTCTCGCCAAATTCCAGCGCCGCCGCATCCAGCAATTTGCGTTTGGTCTTCAGCCCCCGTGCGGTGCGCGGCTGTTTGTCTTTAGACTCAGTATGTTCTGTATATTCAGTGGCCATAATGTCACGGCTAACCGCATTTATCCGGATAAGCAAATTTCAAAGTTGAATAATGGTTCAACTTTCAATATAGCACGCTCGACGACCTGGAAATGCCAGGCACATATTCAAGGAGGATGCTTTCATGAAATTTCAGCACACCGTTAGCTATGCAGCGATCATCACAGGTCTGGCGGGCGGGCTAATCGCTCCTGCCACGGCCAATGCCCAGACATCCGAATCGGCCAGTCAAGGCGGCGATGATGGCGTTATCATCGTCACAGCCCGCCGCCGCGAAGAGCGACTGGTCGACGTTCCGCTCTCGATCACATCGATCAGCGGCGACGAACTTGCCGCCACCGGCGTTCAGGATATTACCGAAATTGGCCAGGACGTTCCGAACCTGACACTGGAAGTTTCGCGCGGAACCAACACCACTCTTACCGCCTTCATCCGCGGCGTCGGCCAACAGGACCCGGTCGCGGGCTTTGAAGCCGGTGTCGGCCTCTATGTCGACGATGTCTATCTCAACCGGCCGCAGGCTTCGGTTCTGGATATCTATGATGTCGAGCGGATCGAAGTGTTGCGCGGACCGCAGGGCACACTCTACGGTCGCAACACCATTGGCGGCGCGATCAAATATGTGTCCAAACGTCTGCCAGACGATGTCGCGGTCAAGATCCGCGGCACCTATGGCTCTTATGATCAGGCAGACCTGGTGGTAACCGCTTCCGCGCCGATCACTGACAATCTGCGCATCGGCGCCAGCGGCGCCCGGCTCAGCCGCGGCGGCTTCGGTGAAAACCTCGTCCAGCCCGGTGTCGAAAATTACAACAAGGATGTCTGGGCCACGCGCGGCAGCATAGAATATGAAAATGACGGATTCTTTGTCCGTTTGTCGGGCGACTATGTTCGCGACGAGAGCGATCCGCGTCAGGGCCATCGTCTGATCCCGAGCCTGCTGACCGGCGCCCCGGTTCTGGATGATGTCTATGATACAAGAGCGGGCCTGACCGTACCCGATCAGCTGGTGGAAGCTTATGGCGGCGCATTGTTGATCGAAGCGCCGGTGTCGGACAATATAACCCTGAAAAGCATCACCGCTTACCGGAAAGACAGTTCTGCTTCCAATATCGACTTTGACAGCCTGCCGTCCGAAGATCTCGACGTTCCGGTCATATATAAAAATGACCAGCTCAGTCAGGAATTCCAAATCCTCTATGAGAGCGACAGTCTCAACGGTGTGCTTGGCGCTTACTATCTGGACGCCAGCGCATTCAACGTGTTCGACGTGTTGCTGGCAACAACCGGCGCCATTCCTGCGGTTGGCCTTCCCGGCCTGAACGCCCAGACACTGGGTGACGTTGATACCAAGACTTGGTCGATATTCGGTGATTTCACCTATGATGTTTCCGATCATCTCAGCCTGTCGGTTGGCGGTCGCTACACCAGTGACAAGCGCAGTTCCCGGATATTGCGGACCACGTTCATCAGCGGTCTGTCCGACCAGTTTGACGGTGCCGGCGTTCCGATTGCGGTGACCTCGGACTTTTCCGGTAGCGACACGTTCAAGGAATTCACCCCGCGTGCCTCGGTCAGCTGGAAGCCGGACGAGAATAACAATATCTACTTCACCTATTCGCGCGGCTTCAAGGGCGGTGGGTTCGATCCGCGCGGCCAGACCAGCGCGACTCCGGACTTTAATCTCGACGGCACGGTTTCCGCTACCGAGATTTTCGACTTCCTGCAGTTCGAGCCGGAAACAGTCGACAGCTATGAGCTCGGCTGGAAATCCTCGCTGCTCGACAACCGCCTGAACATCAGCGCTGCACTGTTCAAAGGTGACTATAAGGATGTCCAGATACCGGGCTCGGTCGGTGTTGATACAACGGGCGATGGGATCAATGACAGCTTTGCCGGCATCACCTCCAACGCAGCCAGCGCTGACGTCAACGGCTTTGAATTTGAAGGTCGGGCGCTGGTCGGCAAGGATTTTGCGGGAGCCGGCAGCCGCTTCAACTTCAACTGGGCAATCGGTTATCTCGACGCGAACTATAACACCTTTATCGATGTATTCGGCAATGATGTCGCCGACCAGCGCGTGTTCCAGAACACCCCGGAATGGACCGGCAGCGTAGGCTTCAATCTCGGTGTACCAGTCGCGAGCGGGATATTGAACCTGAACAGTTCGATATCCTTCCGCAGCGATGCCAGCCAGTTTGAATCGCCCAATCCGTTCCTCGATCAGGACGGCTTCTCACTGGTCGACGCCAGCCTTGTCTATAATGATGACAGCGACCGTTTCACAATCGGCGTCCATGGCAAGAATCTGTTCGACAAGCGCTACAAGGTTGCAGGCTATAATTTCGTCGCCGGCGGCACCAATGGCGCACCCTTCGTGTCGACGCTGGGCCTTGAAGGCACATTGACGGGCTTTTACGGAGATCCACGGCGGATCTTTGTTACCGGTGAGGTCCGGTTCTAGGGCGCAAAATTATGGCTGAAGACAATCGGCAGGCGGCGCCGGCACCAACCACGCCGCCTGCTGCCTATAGCGACCATTTCTACCGCAGCGCAGACAACCGGCTGGACCTTTATGCCCGCATCTATGACGGGGAAGGCCCGCCGCTGCTGCTGATGCACGGGCTCACCCGGAACAGCGGTGATTTCGACGCGCTGGCCGTGCATCTGGCCGGACAATATCGACTGATCGTCCCCGACCAGCGCGGTCGGGGACGGTCAGCTTATGACCCCGATCCGGAAAATTACACGCCAGCCGTCTATGTTGATGACATGTTTGCGCTGATCGACGGCTTGCACCTGGGCAAGGTCGGCATGATCGGCACCTCGATGGGCGGACTGATGGCGATGATGATGGCGGCGATGGCTCCCACACGGTTCGACAGCCTGATATTGAACGATATCGGCCCCGCCGTTGAGGCGACCGGCCTTGCCCGCATCCAGAGCTATGTTGGCCAGCTTGCGATTTTTGACAACTGGCAGCAGGCAGCCAAACATTGTCAGGCGGTTCAGAGCGACAACATGACCGGCTATGACGCGCAGGACTGGATGATCTTTGCGCGACACACCTGCGAAGAAACGCCCGACGGTAAAGTCCGCTTCGCTTATGATCCGGCCATTTCCGAGGGCCTTTCGGGCAGCGAGCAAACCGTTGTGCCGCCGGATCTCTGGCCGACATGGGATACGCTTTCCGCCCTGCCCACGCTGGTGATCCGGGGCGCGTTGTCAGACATACTTTCCCCCGCAACCGTCGCGGAGATGAAACGCCGGCATCCCGATCATTTCACTGCCGTGGATATAGAGAATCGCGGCCACACGCCGATGCTGGACGAACCCGATGCGCTGGCAGCAATCGACCGCTTCTACGCCGATCTTGAACATTAAATGGCGGGGCAGCAAAACATGAAAAGCCGGACGACTTCACCCAATATCGCGCTCGGCATGTTGCTGCTCGTCTATATTTTCAATTTCGTCGATCGCCAGATACTGGCGATCCTCGCCGGGCCGATCCAGGCAGACCTCGGGCTGAGTGATACGCAAATGGGGCTGCTCGGTGGCATTGCCTTCGCCCTACTCTACTCGACGCTCGCTGTGCCGCTGGCGTGGCTAGCCGACAAGACCAGCCGCAGCTGGGTGATCACCGTTTCGCTGGCGATCTGGAGCGGCTTCACAGCGCTAACCGGACTGGCGCAGGGCTTCTGGTCAATCTTCCTGACACGGCTGGGCGTCGGCATCGGTGAAGCCGGCGGCGTTGCACCCTCCTATGCGCTGATTGCCGATCATTTTCCGAGCGAGAAGCGGGCGCGGGCGCTATCCATCTATTCGCTTGGAATTCCGTTGGGATCGGCCACCGGGGTGATCGCGGGCGGTTATATTGCCGCCACCGTCGACTGGCGTCTGGCCTTTTTTGTCGTCGGGCTTGCCGGCGTGCTGATCGCGCCCCTGTTCAAATATTTCGTCCGCGACAAGATTAAAGCGTCAGTACCTGCAGACCAGACTGTGGCTCCTTATAGTTTCAAGGGGACCGTCGGTCTGCTGGCGAGAAAAAAAGCTTTCTGGTTTCTCGCCTTTGGTGCGGCTTCCAGCTCGATGCTGGGATACGGCATTGCCTTCTGGTTGCCCAGCTTGCTGCAGCGCAGCTTTGGCCTCAGCCTGATCGATACGTCCCTATTCTTCGGCGCGATCCTGTTGATCGGGGGGGTCGCCGGCGTACTCGGCGGCGGCATGATCGGCGACTGGCTGGGACGGAAAGACAAGGCGGCTTACGGACTGGTACCGGCGGCGGCCTTCCTGCTCGCGGTGCCATTGTTCGCCGCCGGTATCATGAGCGGCTCGGCGACTTTGGCCTTCATCCTGTTCCTGATCCCGCAAGCACTCGCCTATTTCTGGCTTGGTCCCGTATTGTCGGCGGTCCAGCATCTGGTGCCGGCGGATGCGCGCGCCACCGCTTCGGCTTTATTCCTGCTGATCAACAATCTGATCGGTATCGGCGGCGGGATTTTCTTCCTCGGCGCCCTGTCCGATGCATTGATGCCGATCTACGGCGAAGAGGGATTGCGCTATTCGATGCTCTATTCGCTCACATTTTATGTCATCGCGGCAGTGCTGATGGCCCTCGCCGCCAAACCGTTGCGCAGCGAGTGGATCGCGGAAGGCTGAGCGAGAGGGTTCGATTACCTGACTTCTATTCCCTCAATCGCTCATGATCGCATTATGTTTCAGTGTCTGTTTTTCCAGCGCCGCTTCAAACGCTTTCTCCAGCTTACCCATCATTGTCGGAAATCCCGCGCGATCGACAAAGGCAAGTGGATCACCGGCTTTCTGACGCTCCCGTTTTTCTGCCAAGCCGGAAAATTCGGGATGATTGGTCAGGAAAATATCGGGTTTCCAGTCTTTGGTTATCGCGAATGTCTTGCGATAATCCGCGACTATCCCCGGATATTGCGGTGGTCCGACCAGCCGGTTGGCAGCGACCGTCGCCGAACAGAATATTAGCGCCTGATAGGTTGCACCGTCCTGCGCAACCGGCATGGTCCAGGTCGTGCAGCCGCGGCTATGCCCCGGCGTGATATGCGCGGTCAGCGTGACATCGCCCAGGGTGAGCGTCTCGCCGTCGGCAATCGTCCGGTCGACCTTGACCGGCGGCGCGTTCATCGCGCTGTCATCCTCGGAACCCAGATAGAACCCGCCTTCCAGCGCAGAGCGATCCTCTTCGCTTGCGATCATTTGCGCGCCCGTCAGCTCCTTCAATTCCGCCAACCCGCCGCTATGATCGAGATGGGCGTGGCTATTGAGGAGGATTTTCACATCGGCCGGGTCAAAACCGAGCGTGCGGATCGCATCGGCGACATATTGCCCCTCGCCCGGCATCCCGCCGTCAATCACGATATGACCGGCGTCGGTCGGGATGAAATACATGCCGAGCCCCTCGGTTCCGACAAAATACAGACCCTTCTTGCCGCTGCCCATGATTTGATAGGGTTTGACAGCGGCGTACCAGCTGGGGAAGTTTTGCTGCCAGTCAAACTGTTCCGGAATCTCGTCATCAACCATATTGGCGATGCTATCCAGCGGCGCTGTATCGGACCTGTCTGTTTCAGCCGGGGCCATAGCTGCATCCCGACCCACCGGGGCACAAGCCACCAGCGTTCCTGCCATTAATCCCGCTATCCACCGCATGTCTCTCTCCTCCGTTGCACCACGTGCTAAAGGGACAAAGATGAATGCGCAATGTCCGCGCTATCTTTCGAAAAACCGCGCCGTTTCCTCGTCCATCGGGAACATCAGCTCGATTCTGGTCTCGCCGGCTCTGATGTCCTGTACCGATCCAAATTGCGCGATCACCGAGAAGAGCGACAGACGATTTTCGCCAAGCCGGAAAATCGTCGGGATCACCGCCTGATTGAGATTGATCGATCCCATATCAGCCTTTCGGACCCGTTCGTGGCCAGACAGACGACTGGCCAGCGCGGACAGTTGATCGTCCCCGCCGAGATCCAGAATCTCGGTGCGCAGGCGCGAAAGGGACAGGATCGCGACCTCGTCCCAATTCTCGATCAGGTCGAGACTCGCGCATTTGATCAAAATGTCGACCAGGTTGGCCGGTCCGCCGGGGCTGGCCAATGCGAGGATCATTTGCGCTCCATGATTGCTGCTAACGATATTCCAGTGGCGGTCAATGGCATAGCCGGGGAAAGGATCATGATGATCGAGCATTTTGGTGATCGCCTGATTGACCGGCGCCAGTTCGGGGGCGTCATCGGACAGACTGGGATAGGCCGGTGCAAAGCCGGCCGCATTAAGCGCCTGATTGGCGGTGGGACGCGGCAACTGCAAGGCATCGGCGAGGCGCAGCACCATCTCACGGCTGGGGTTCGACCGGCCGGATTCAAGAAAGCTCAAATGACGGGCAGACATTTCCGCTTCCAGACTGAGGTCGAGCTGGCTGAAGCGACGCGTCTTGCGCCAGTCCTTCAATATCGCACCAAATTCCGACGGCATGATCATCTCCCTCATCCTGTCCCTGCCCGCTGCCGATAGCATGAAACGCGCCGCGTGCACTTACCCGGGAGGTAATTGTTTTGATGACCGCCACATGCTTTACCGGCGATGGAACAGAATGAGGAGCAGATCATGTCACCACAAGCCACCGGCCGCTACATCCGTATCGTCGGCAGTTTTTCTATAATCGTCGCCATAATATTCGCCTTCGCCGGAGTGAATGATTTTACCGGCGCCAATGATATATTCTTCCACCTGGCATCCTCTGGCGGCAATGGCGTCGCCGGGCTGGACACCCTGGAAGCGAAGATGGCGATGGCGATTGCCGGCGGTGTCTTTGCCGGTCTGATGGCCATGTATGTTTTTATCACCGCTCCTGGTGTCGAACAGGACATCGAGTTGATCCGCAAGGGGTCGATCACCACATTTCTGGTCTGGTTCCTCGTCGACGGCGTCGGGTCCGTCGCTTCCGGCAATCCGATGAATGTCATACCGAACTCTATATTTCTGGTCGTCTATCTGACGCCGTTGCTGCTGGTGAAACGAATGGGCTGAAACGCCTGCTCGAACCGCAGGTGCTCCGCCGTTAGCTTCGCCCGTTCACATCTTTGACCCACGGACCAAAGGGCGAGTTGCCGAGCATCGCGACCTGTGTCTGGGCACTGGCCTGGTTGATTCCCAGTTGCGGCTTGGCACCCGGATGGACGGGCAGGCGCAGCGGTCTTTTGCCGGACGCCTTGGCGATCACTTCGGCAATCCCGCGCGGCACGTCCATTGGATCGGTCGAACCGCCGCCATTGCGCAGCGCGCCATCAACCAGCGCCTGATAGGCGGCCTTGCGCTCCTCGTCGGCGCGCTCCAGCATCGGCGCGGTATATTGATTGCCGTTCTCCCAGATTTTGGTCGGGAAGCCGCCGGGCTGAACGATGGTCACATCGACGCCATGCGGGACCAGCTCATAGGCCAATTGCTCGCTCATCGATTCCACCGCAAATTTCGTTGAACTATAGAGTCCCATGCCCGGCACCATCACCCGGCCGAGCTGCGACGAGACGTTGACGATCAGACCGGATTTCTGCGCGCGCATTTTCGGCAGAGCCGCGCGAGCGACCCGCTGGTATCCCATCACATTGGTATCGAACATCAGTTGCATCGTCTCGATATCCTGCAGTTCCACCGGCGCGCCAGTGCCGATCCCGGCATTGTTGATAACGACATCAAGCGCGCCGCCGTTGAGCCGTTCGGCCTCCGCGACAGCCTTGCGCACCGAGTCATCCGACAGCACATCCAGCTCGAGAACCGTGATATCCAGGCTCTTGTCCTTGGCGGCTTTGGCCAGAGCCTCCCCTTCGGCGCGCGGCAGATTGCGCATCGTGGCGAACACCTTTGCGCCCAGCTCCGCATAATATATCGCACCGAGATTGCCGAAGCCGGAGGAACATCCGGTGATCAGCACCGACTTGCCGGTCAGATCCGGTTTGCCCTCGTCGGCGGCAGCGCTCGCGGCATTCGCCGTGCCAGCGGTTAGCGCAACGCCGGTTGCGGCAGTGGCAGCAAGCAACTGGCGGCGGTTGAGAGATGGTGCATGGGTTTGTTCGGTCATTATCGGACTCCTCAATATCAGATTTCATGCTACACGATCACAAAATAAGTTCCATAAGGAAACGGAAAAGCAGGAGAGCGATATGCAGATTTCAATAGCCAGCGAAGCGGTGGGCGCGGTTGTCGAGGATGTCAATGTCACCAGCCTGAGCGATCAGCAATTTGCCGATATCCGTCGCGCCTTTCTCGACCACGGCACATTATTTTTCCGCGACCAGAAGCTGACACCGGATGATCATATCGCCTTTGCGCGACGCTGGGGCGGGATCGACCTCAACCGCTTTTTCAAACGGCGTGAGGGCTATCCGGAAATCGCCGAAGTGCTCAAGGAGCCGGACCAGCAGCTCAATATCGGCGGCGGCTGGCATACCGATCACAGTTATGATGAAGCGCCGGCCATGGGATCGATCCTCTATGCGCTGGAAATCCCGCCTAGCGGCGGTGACACGTTGTTCGCGGGCATGGCGGCGGCTTACGAGGCGCTCGATGATGCGATGAAAGACCGGATCAAGCACCTTAAGGCGCGCCACGGCAATGCCCATGTGTTCGGTGAAGAAAGCCCTTATCGCAAGGCGGTCGGCGACCGATATACCAATGCCGAACAGGCAGGACAGACGGCGATCCACCCGGTGGTGCTGGCCCATCCCGAAACCGGTGTGAAGGGCCTCTATGTCAATCCGGGCTTTACGCTGGAGATTGTCGATATCGAGCCGGCGGAAAGCAGTGCGCTTCTGCAGGAACTATATGACCATATCATGCAGGACCGCTTCCACCATCGCCATGTCTGGCGCGAAGGCGATCTGGCGATGTGGGACAATCGGTCGACTTGGCATTATGCGATGAACGACTATCAGGGACACCGGCGCTATCTCAATCGGATCACGATCGAGGGTGTCTCCCTCGCTTAGCCTGTCCTTAGAAGCTCAGACTGCGAAGCCGAGAGCCAGAAATGCCATGGTTCCAAGCGCCAGCGAGACAAGAGTTTTTTGGCGATAGGCCTTGGCCAGCAGTCCCACGATCAAGCCACCGACAATGACCAGAAACAGAGCAATACCGGCGATCAGCTGATAGGTTTTGAAGATCGCGGGGCCGTGGCCCTTGTGCAATTCCATTAACGCATATTGCAGTCCCGGCTTGTGCAACGAGGCCTGCAACCCGTCAGGCGTCTGGTTGAGCCGCGCAAAGGTCCGCGAAGTCGGTCGGGTGGTCATATTGCCATCACGGCTGCGAACGCTTTCGATATCCAGATGGATATTCTGGGCCGCGAGAATGGTGGCTATATCCTGTTTCAGGGCCGGGCTGTCTGGATCGAGTTGCGTGTCCGGTGGCAAAACAAGATCGATATCCTCGATCGACGGCTCGACACCGGCCAGCTTGAGCGCGCCGGTTGTACCGACCATTAAAAAGGATGGTGCCAGAAACGCGGCAAGGAACAGATGAACCAATATCAACAGGTTCCTCGTCTTTACTTTATTCACTCATCTATTCCTGAACGTTTGAACCGGTTGGTCAATTTAGAGAAGCCTAGAAGCAGTTTCTGCCGGTCGGAGCAACCGATCATTTCGCCGAGCAGCCCGTGAAAATGCTCGGGTTCGCGCTGCATCGCAGCGGTGGTCAGATCGAGCATCAGCATTTCGTCATAGCTCGTCTGCTGACAACAGGGGCGGTGCACGGCCATCGGTTCGGGCCAGCAATCGTGCATCAGTTCGATGATATGGGCAAAATGGCCTGCCGCAATTTCATCACCGAGTTGCCTAACCAGATAGGGTTTCGGATTCTGGCGCTTCTTCCACGCCAGAACAGCAATCCGCATGGCGACAACTATCCGCATCTGCGCAGCGGGCAAGGCGGCGATCTTGGGGGTCGCGGCCAGCGATTGCGCAAATGCGGATATCGGCTCCGGCATCAATAGTCTGCTGATGCCGGAGCTGTCTGTGCAGCGGATTGAACGGGTTGCTTGCTGGTAGCATCCCGGATCAACGCCCGCGCTTCCTTGATCGCAGCTGCCTCCGTCAATTCGCCGTCGGAAATTTCCGTGCCCATCGTCAACAGGCGCCCGCTGATCACAGTTCCCGTGTGCGGCTCTTCTTCAACGGTGACCCCCCCATTGGCGGCAATTGCGGCATCCCATTCGGCCCGCACCTGCTGCCAATAGGATTTGGTTTTCGCCCAATAATCATCCGCCGCGCTGACGCTATAGCCGTCAAATTGCATATAGGTGTTGAGCACTGATTCCTGGACATAGGGCACGGCCTTGCCGTCAACCGTCTTCATTTTGGTGTTATCCTGCCAGTGAATCCAGCCGCCGGGCATCGGTTGGTGCCGGTTGATTGCCTGATAATGGTCATAGACCGGATCGCGCACGGCATCGCGGCGCGCCAGGGGCCGGGCGGTCCAGTTGCTGGTCCAGTTGCGGAGACCATTGACCGTCTGCCATTTGCCGAGACCGCCGTAGCGCGGGCTGTCATCCACCTGCCAGACGGTTTGCGACCAGCTGCCCTGACGCTCTGATTCCGGAACATCCTTGTTCACCCATTTGCCGGCTTCGGCATAGACCAGCACATTCGCAGGCTCATAAATCCAGTCCTGACGCCAGTGTTTGATGATAAATGTTTCGCCTTCATGTTCGGCGACCAGAAGGTGTTGCAGCACGATTTCCCTGCCGGTGTCCTTGATCACGCGCACGCTTTCGTGCCCGCCGGAAATCTTGGCCTTGATCGGCTCATAATCGTCCCGCCAAGACGTGGTTTCTGCCATGTCGAATCTGACCTTATAGTCTCCAGCCATGGCCAAAATGTCTGCGCGGTCCTGTTCAAAGGCCGTCTGCGCTGCGCTGGCTGCAACCTGTTGCAGATCGCTACTGGCCAGAGCCGGCGAGGTTGCCATTGCCAGAGCGAACAAGGCCGCTCCCAGTTGCGTGTACAATTTACTCTTCATTGTTATTTCTCCCCCTGGAAAGTTAGAATGATATACTCAGCGAAACACTGGCGTTGCGACCCGGTTGGGTGAACGCATCAAGGATGTTGGATGTTGCCGCCAGTCCTCTCACGTCGCTCCACAGCGCATATTTCTTGTCAGTAATATTGAAGATACCGGCCCGGATTTTGGCATTTTCGGTGATCCGAACAAAGGCAGTCGCATCGAGAATCGCTGATTCTTTCGGACGGAAACAGGCAGCGCTGCAAACACCGACGGTCTCGTTCGCTTCCTTTTGCGCATTATAGCTGAGGATCAGTTCCCCGCCGAACGCGCCTGTCGGCTCGCGATAGCCCAGACCCAGAATCGCGTTGATCGGATCGACCGTGGCAAGAGATGTCGAAGGACTATTCGGAGAATTTACCGTGCCATCGGCAAAGGCAATTGCAAAGCGCGCTCGAAACCCGCTTTCATCTTCGTAGCTGGCTTTGGCTTCGACACCTTTGACGCTCACATCATCAAGATTGACGAACTGGTATATGGCGGGGTCGCTTGGCGTGAAGCCGCCGCTGACCACTTCCTGACTGATGAAATCGGAATAGTCTGCGGTGAAGGCGGTCAGCGAGAGGCTGACGGCATCGGTGGCGTAGCGAATGCCGGCCTCGAAACTGTCACTGGTTTCCGGGCCGAGGTCCGGGTTGGCCAACGAAGAATAGCCGAAGGCCAGATTCTCAAAGAAATTATTGACCTGACTCGGTGTTGGCGCCCGGAAACCACGCGCATAATTGCCGAACAGACGGACATCGCCCAATTTGACCACCGCTCCGAGCTTTGGTGAAAGCTTGGACCCATCCTGGGCACTGGGGGTGAAGCCTGGCAACAGCGGATCGTTCGTCGGATTCAGATCGTAGAAATCATAACGCAACGCCGGATAAAGCGTCAGCACACCACCGCCGAGCTCGATCGCGTCTCCCAGATAGAAGCCGCCCAGCGTGAAGTCGGTCTTGGGAAATGCGCGCGTCGGGAAGACTTCGCCGAACGGCGGCTCGGTGCCATCGCGTAGACCGTCCTGTTCAGTCTTGCTGATATCCCCGCCAAAAGTCAGCGTGTGCTTGACCGAGCCGGTGTTGAAGCCTGACCGGAAATCGGCCACTGCGCCAATGACTTCATTGTCAAACGTGTTCAGCCGGTCGCGGTCGGGACGCGGTGTGGCCGAGGTTGCCGTGCGTTGTTCGCGGGCAAATTGCCGATCCTGACCATTCTGCCAATAGGCGGCCAGATGCGCATAATCGATAAAGCCGTCGTTCTCTTCGCCAGCGTCATAGGTATAATCGATCGAGACCCGACTGCGCTTCGTTTCATCCTGCGCGGTCAGATTGTCGACGATCCAGCTTGGAGTCGGACCAAATAGAAAGACCGGTCCGCGTCCCGACAAGATGTCGGAAGAAATTTCCCGCTCCAGATATTCGCCGGTCAGGCGCAGTTTGTGCGCGCCGTTTTCCCAGACAAGCTTGCCGAGAAACGCATTGGACTCGCCCTCCTGTGGATTGGGGGTAGTCCGGCTTGCATCTTCCGCATCAATCGTGCCCTTATTGTCGAGCTCTTCAAAATCCCGCCGGGAATAAGCCAGCATCGCCGAGAAATCGCCTGCCTTGCCAGCCAGCGCCACGGTCTCGGCAAATTCCTGGTCCGCCGAGCTATAATGCGCTCGGGCAAAGCCGCCAAAGCTGTTGCCATCGCTGATGAAGTCGACCGGATCGGCGGTGATGAAGCTGACCGCACCGGATAACCCGTCACTGCCGTATAGCGCCGACGCCGGGCCGCGGAGGATTTCGACCGACTTGATCAGGCCGACATCGGTGGCATTGCCGCGCCCGACTTCCTGCGCGCCGAATGTATAGCCCTGGGGAGAACGGATGCCGTCGACCTGGATCAGCACCCGGTTGCCACCGATACCGCGAATGTTAAAATCCTCATTGCCCGCCCGGCCCGTTGTACCGAGAGCCGCGCCGAATCGCGCCGGTGCACGGCGCACCGAAACGCCTGGCTCAAACCGGACGATATCGCGGACATCGGTCGCCATTTCATCGGCAATCTGCTCCTGTTCTATCACAGTAACGGTAGCGGGCGCATCCTCGACCTGTACCGGCGAACGGGTCGCCGTCACCGTGATTGTGTTGTCATCCTCGAAACCGGACGCATCATCACCCGCGGCCATCGCCGCCTGGGAAAAGCCTAATGCCAGAAAACTGCATGTAAATGCGGCTCCCCGATGACGGAAGTTCGGTTTCATAAATTGAGCCCCTGTTTTACTGATAATGCGAATGATTCTCATTCTTAATTAGGGGGCTTAATCCCGGACTGTCAAACGGTAATTGAAATTTCCTTGAAAATGGCATCCAGTCGCGCCAGCCACCTTGCAGTTTCGGCACTGGTGGGGCAATCAGCGTGGCATGACATCGGGGATCAGGAATTTCAGCGAATGGGTTGGCCGCTGGCTGGCCTGGATCAAAACCGGACCGATCATCGCGGGACTGCTGGTCGTTATCACCATCGCGGCGATACAATTTTCCGCCATAGCGGGATTTGATCGGCTCGGCCTGATGGTTTTTGACAGCTACCAGAACGCCGCGCCGCGCGCTTATCAGGATGCTGGTGTGCGGATTATCGACATTGACGAGGAATCGGTCGAACGGCTGGGGCAATGGCCATGGTCGCGGACCGAAATCGCAAAGCTGACACAAAGACTGTCCGATGCCGGCGTTGCGGCAATTGCCTTCGATATCGTCTTTTCCGAACCCGACCGGACCTCTCCGCGTCAGATTGCCGAGCGCTTGCCGCAAGAAAAAGGCAATACAGATCTGCTGCGCTCACTCTCCGGCCTGCCCGATAACGACGATATATTGGCGGACAGTTTTGCCCTAGCACCAGTGGTCGGCGGATTCTTCCTGTTGCACGAGGATCGTGGCGATCCGATCGAGCTACCGACCGGCATGGCAGTCCTCGGATCATCGCCCAGCGAACAGATGGAACAATATCAGGGGACGGTGCAATCCTTGCCGCAGTTGCAACAGGCCTCCGCCGGTCTGGGATCGCTGAGCATTGTCGGAGACGCTGACGGAATTTTGCGCCGAGCGCCCCTGTTGTTTTTCCACAAGGGCACGCTGGTGCCCTCACTATCGGTCGAGGCCTTGCGGGTAGCGCAACAGGCGGGATCGATCCTGGTCAAGACCAGCGATGGCAGCGGCGAGACCGCTGGCGCGCCCGGAGCAATCGTCAACCTGAGGGTCGGAGATTTCGAAGTACCGACCACGGCCGCTGGGGAATTGTGGATGCATTTTAGCGAACCGGCTCCCGAACGCACAATCCCGGCGTGGAAACTCCTGTCCGATGATATATCGGAAGAGGAGATACGTACAGCAGTCGAGGGACAGATCGTCTTTATCGGGGCAAGCGCGACCGGACTGCGCGACCTGATCTCGACCCCGTTGGCCGAGAATGAACCCGGGGTAATCGTTCACGCCCAGGCAGCCGAGCAGATGATATTGGGCGAGTTTCTAACCCGCCCCGACTGGGCCCCGGGGATGGAATTTTTCCTGATCCTCCTGCTCGGCGGCGGGCTGGCGCTTTTGCTACCGGGCGCGGGCGCGATGATCGGCGCCGCAATCGGAACCGTCGCAACGCTAGCGGTTGCCGCCGGTAGCTGGCTGGCTTTTGACCGGTTGCACTATTTGCTCGATCCGACATGGCCGATCATCACGCTGATACTGGTTTACGCGATACAAACCCTGCTGAGTTTCCGTCAGGAGGAACAGCAACGGGCCTATATCCATACTGCCTTTGACCGCTATCTGTCGCCCGAGATGGTCCGGCAGATTGCCGCCAATCCTGAACGCCTGCAACTCGGCGGCGAAGAGCGCGAGATGACCGTCCTGTTCTGCGACATCCGCGGCTTTTCGAGAATCTCGGAGCAATATGATCCGAAGGAAGTGATCAACTTCCTGACCGGCTTCCTGACCCCGATGTGCAATATATTGCTGGCGAAAAAAGCCACCGTCGACAAATTTATCGGCGACGCCATTCTCGCATTCTGGAACGCACCGCTCGATGATCCGGATCAGTTCCGCAATGGCGCACGGGCCGCGCTGCAAATGGTCCACAGTCTCGAGCGGCTCAACCGCGAACTCCCGCAAAAGCCCGGACAGGTCTGGCCGCCGGATGTAAAAATCGGGATCGGCATGAACGCCGGCCTGTGCTGCGTCGGCAATATGGGGTCGCAGCAGCGGTTATCTTATACGTTGATCGGCGACACCGTGAATATCGCGTCCCGCTTTGAAGGGCTGACCAAGCAATATGGTGTACAGATCCTGATCGGTAGCGCACTGGCCGCGCATCTGGACGGCTTTGCCCTGCTCGAACTGGACCGGGTCAAGGTGGTGGGGCGCGATGCGTCGGATACGGTTTACGCATTGCTCGGCGACGAGACGCTCAACCGGAATCCGGCCTACCGAATATTGCAAAGCCGCCATGACGAATTCCTGACCCTCTACCGGTCACAGAACTGGGCCGGCGCCAGCGATATCCTGGACCAGCAGGAAGCGACATACAATGACGCGGGTCTCTCCGTGCTCGTCATGGTTTACCGTGAGCGGATCGAGCAACTGTCAAAAGGCCCGTTCAATGCCGACTGGGACGGTGTCTTCGAAGCAACCAGCAAATAGTTCACCCGGTTCTTAACCCTAACAAGCGGCCCCGGCTACATCCGGATTTATGCACTCGTCACCGCCGCTGCCGGGCAACAATAGCCCGACACCGACGCCGATGATCGCGGCTGGTATCAGCGCTTTCAGCAAACCGCTTTTGCCGGCACGGGCGACTTCCGGTGCGAGCGCATCCTGCAATTTCGACAGGCCGCTTGCCGAGAGCTTGAACGGACCAATCGGTTGCGCGCCCGGCCGGGGGATATAGGCCGCAAGGATCGGTTGATCCAGCGTTACGGTTTTTCCAGCCGCGCTGACTTCTGCCAAGCCGATGTCGAGATCACCGCTGCGATTGGCACCCGGTCCGCGCAGAACCACAAGCATAGCGCTGTCCTTGTCGCCCTTCACGCCGTCCAGAAACGGTTCCTTCTTCGCAATTTCTACGGCTTCTTTTCCAACCACGCCATCGAGAGCGGTTCCGCGGATACCGATGGTACCGACAGAGCTGCTGACCGACGCGGAAGATTTCTTGGACTTGCGCCCCGACATGAAACGAAAGGCGCCCTTGCTGACGGTCGCGGTGAGGGAGCGTTCTCTGCCCGGATCGTAGACAAAGCGATCTATCGTCAACTGGGCGTTGGACCCGATGGTCAGGCTAGACCGGTCGAGCAACAATATCTGCAATTTGCTCTTGCTCTTGGTGCTCAGCATATCGCCCCACGCCAGCCGCTGGCGGCGCGGTATCTTGACTGCTTTCTTGATCGTCGCGTTGCTCATCCGGACATCACCGACAACGGTCGCGGCGATCCCGACTTGCACTGGCGCGGAGGCAGCGGGGGTCAGAGCCAGGAATAACAGGGCCGGGACAAACAGGGCCGCTTTGAACGACAGGGATTGAAAGGATACCATGGTCTATTCCTTGTCCGCCAACGGGCATAATTTCATGACATCGGCCCACAGCTCCGGAGCAAAATTCTTTTGCTTCAATTTGCCGAGTTCAACGGCACCGCCCATTTGATCGTCGATCTTGCAGAGGTTTACCGCGTGCAGCAGGCGCGCGCTATCCGATTTGGGATGAAGCGCCAACACCCGTTCGAGCGTGGCAATGGCTTCCAGAAATTCTCCGCGCGCCGATTGTTCCTGGGCAAAGGCAATGCCTTTCGCCTCGTCAACCGCGACTTCCGCCATCGCATCCAGTTCGGGAAGTGTTTCCGCATAAACGGCGGTGACCGGCTGTGCGACGATGATGATCGCAGCTATCAAGCCCTTGAAATATTCGTGTTGCAAAGCCCGCTTCTCCTCTTTCAACCGGATTTCTAGCATAGATCCCAATGGTTTGCTATCATCACCCCCGGTCGTAGCTGCGTAAAAAAGTCCAATACGAGAAAACTGCATGCAAATGCGGCTCCCCGATGACGGATGTTGGCTCGGTTCGGGTGTCGGGACTGGAATTTCGGACAGATACGCGGGGCCGGGACCCCCTTGAGCCGTAGCCCTATTGACTGATACTCAACTTATGTCATATATATTCAACTAGTGGAATATAGGAGAGGCACTATGTCCCTGAAATATGCAATTCTGGTCTGTCTGTCTGACGGACCCAAATCCGGCTATGATATCGCCAAGCAATTTGAGGAAAATACCGGGTTTTTCTGGCGCGCGCGACATTCGCAAATCTACCGGGAACTGGGAAAGCTAAAGGACAATGACCTCGCTTCGGCCGAGGAAGTCCCTCAATCCGGCAAACCCAACCGCATCGTCTTCACGATCACCGATATCGGCCGGACAGCCTTGCTCCGATGGTCCCGCGAACCCTCCGAACCACAAATATTGAAGGACGATTTTCTGGTCCAGCTTTATGGCATTGAATCGATCGATCTGGACGCTCTCCGCCGAAACCTGTTGCTGAGATTGGAGCGGCATCAGGACCGCTATGCCGAATATCTGGTAAAGCAGGAACTGCTGAAAACTGGCAATTCTCTTGGAGATCTGGGACGCCAGCTTGCGCTCGATGTTGGCATCCGATGGGAACATGAATGGATGGACTGGTGCACGAAGGCACTGAAAAAGCTGCATCCCGATGCGCTGTCCGAGATAACAAATATTATTCCGATGGGCATAGGGGAGACAAAAAATGCTGAGCGATAGGCGACGCGCATTGCTGATATTAAACGGGGCAGGATTGCTGATATCTGCTGCGTTAAGCGGTTGGCTCTATTTCTTTTTCTTACTGGGAGCGCTCGACCTGTGGCCACTGTTTACCGACATTCCCGTCGAAATAGGCGGTGATCGCCGCGCCTGGAACATGGCGCATCTCGAAGGGATCACCAATGGCCTGATCCTGATCGCGCTGGCCGCTTCAGCCCCCTTTGTGCAACTTGGACCAAAGGGCCAGAGCTGGCTTTTCTGGTCCTCGCTGACTTATGCATGGCTGTTCACGCTGCCTGCCATTGCCAATGCCATATTCAGTACCAGAGGCCTTGAATTCGGCGGCGGCCCCTTTGGCGGCGATGTGACCATCAACAATGTCATATATCTCTTCGGCTGGCCGCCGATCCTTGCCGTGCATATCGGTTTCGGCCTGTTCGCCTGGGGCGCATGGCGAAAATATAAATCCCTGGATTCGGGCGCGTGATCACACAGGAAAAAACACAACCGCAGCAGGGAGACATCATAGTTCGCTCCATTCCCTTTGCCTTTGCTGAGAATATCGATCCGGCATGGCATCCCGCGCGTCGGGAATGGAGTCATATGGCAAACGGGGCTTCGCTGACTATGCCCTATCTGGAACCTTTCCTGATCAAGACCGTCAGAGAGGCTCTGAAAAATGCGAGCAACAAACAGCTGAAAGATGATGTCCACGGCTTCATCGCTCAGGAGGGCAATCATTTTCAAAACCATCGCCGCTATAATGAAATATTGAAGCGCCATTACCCCGAACTGGCCGATGTCGAAGACGAAATGACGGCAGACTATAAGCGTCTGCAGTTGCGAAGCTTGCGATGGCGCCTGGCCTATACCGCAGGCTTTGAAACTATGACGATGGGTATTACCGAATGGCTGATCGCGGATCGGCGCGACCTGTTCAAAAATGCCGATCGCTCCGTCGCGTCGCTCATCCTTTGGCATATGGTGGAAGAAACCGAACACAAGAATGTCGCCTTTGATCTCTATCAGTATCTATATGGCCAATATTGGCCGCGTGCCTGGGGCCTGATTTACGCCACCTGGCATGTCGCATGGTCGAGCCGCAAGGGTTACAGGCGCATGTTGAAACGCGATGGCTTGTGGAACAATCCAGCCAGTCGGCTGCGTCTCTGGGCTATGGTGCTGCGCTTCTTGATCAAGACCTCGCCGGCGATGCTGCGGTCACTGGTGCCTGGCTATCACCCGAGCAAAGTCAAAGACCCTGACTGGGTAGCCCGCTGGACGAAGGCTTACGCGGGACTTCCGGGAGGAAAAATTCCCCTGCTCGACACAAATGATCCGGACATTCCAGCGCAGTTTACGCATTAACCGGCGTTCCAGAATCTACGCAGCTAGGATGGCGTGAATTTGGGTCGGGTCCGGTTGGCAAAAGCGACCAGCGAGAGCATCACCGGCACTTCCACCAAGACTCCGACCACAGTTGCGAGCGCCGCACCGCTTCCCAGTCCGAACACGCCGATCGCTACGGCCACGGCCAGTTCGAAGAAATTGGAAGTGCCGATCAAAGCGCAGGGAGCCGCGACATTATGCGGGACTTTCCAGGCCCATGCAGCGGCATAAGTGACGAAGAATATGCCATAGCTCTGAATGATGATCGGCACCGCAATCAGCGCGATCAGCAGCGGCTGCGCCACAATGGTCTGCGCCTGAAAGGCGAATAGCAGTACCACCGTGAACAATAATCCCAGCACGGAAAGCGGTTTGACCCGTCCGGTAAAGGCGGTGATGGCCGCTTCCCTGTCACGGGACCGGGCCAGCAAGTGCCGGCGAGTCAGGGCGCCGGCAACCAGCGGGATAACGACATAGAGCAGCACCGAAAGCAACAGGGTTTCCCACGGCACCGCAATGTCGGTGACGCCCAGCAACAGCGCGACAATGGGCGCAAAGGCAAAGATCATGATGATATCATTCACCGAGACCTGGACCAGCGTATAAGCGGGATCACCTTTGGTCATTTGCGACCAGACAAAGACCATTGCCGTGCAGGGCGCGGCGCCCAGCAGGATCAGGCCGGCAATATATTGCTGTGCATCATCGGGCGAAATCAGGCCCGAATATATATATTGGAAGAACAATACCGCCAGCGCCGCCATGGTGAATGGCTTGATCAGCCAGTTGACGATTATGGTTATGAACAGGCCCTTGGGCTTTTTGCCGATATTCTTGAGGCTGGCAAAATCGACGCCGACCATCATCGGGAAGATCATAGTCCAGATCAGCACTGCAACCACCAGATTGACCGAGGCATATTCCAGCCGGGCGAGAATGGCGACCGCATCGGGCGCGACATTGCCGATCAGCAAGCCGAGCAATATCGCGGCGCTGACCCAGACCGACAGCCATTTTTCAAACAGGCCCAGTCCCGCATCGGCAGCGGTTTCAAGCGGTTGCGTTGTCATTTTTCAAACCTCGGCTTTTTCAGCACCAATTTCGGCGAGCCGGTTTTGCAGGCTCATTTTGTCGATACTGTCCAGCGGCAAGGCCAGAAACAGGCTGATCCGGTTGAACATCATGCGATAGGCTTCGGTGAACGCGGCGCGCATTTCTGCCTCGCTACCGGAAACCGCCGCAGGATCAGCTATGCCCCAATGGGCTGTCATTGGCTGGCCCAGCCAGATCGGGCAGGTTTCACCGGCGGCATTATCGCAAACGGTGAAGACAAAATCCAGCTTCGGCGCATCTGTTCCTGAAAACTCGTCCCAGTTTTTCGAACGCAAGCCTTCGGTCGGATAGCCCATTATCTTGAGCAAATCGAGCGAATAGGGATGGACTTTGCCGGCCGGATTGCTGCCCGCGCTAAAGGCTTTGAATCGCCCATGGCCTTCGCGTTCCAATATCGCCTCCGCCAATATCGACCGGGCAGAATTGCCGGTGCACAGAAACAGGGCGTTATAGACCCGAGCGCTCATTACAGATCGGCTTGCGATGGCGAACAGCAGCTGGTTTCCGACGCATTATCTGACACCGCTGACAGTTCGGGCTCATCGCCATAAATGACAGATTCACCGTTGGTGTAAAAAGCTTCCCAGACAATTCCATCGGGATCAGCGATCCAGCTTTTCTCGGACTGGGCGTAGCAGCAGGTGGTCTGACCCTCTTCCAGCACCGGCGCATCGGCCTTGCGCAGACGGGTGAAGACCTGCTGCAATTCATCCTCGCTTTCGGCCTGGATGCCGAGATGTTCGATGCCCTTGGTCGCGTGATTTTCCGACGAGATGGCAAAATTCACTCGCGGATCATCGAGCATCCATTTGGCATAATCATCTTTGGTCACCGTCGGCTCGGCGTCAAACAGCGTCGAATAAAATTTGATCGAGGCATCGAGATTGTCGACGCCGACATGAATATGCATCCGTTTCATTGGCAGAGCCTTTCAAGCTGGTTGGTCAGGGGGGCGCAATCATCACCGGAACAACAATTTTCCAACAGGAACGCGACAAGGCCGTTCATCGTCGGGAGATTGGCGCGATAAATTATCAGCCGGCTATCGCGCTTTGAAGAGACAAGATCGGCGCGAGACAGGATCGACAAATGCGAAGACATGGTGTTTTGCGGGACGTCCAGCCGCTTGGCTATCTCCCCTGCCGGCAGCCCGGTCGGTTCGTGACGCACCAGCAGCCGGAATACATCCAGCCGGGTATTTTGGGCGAGCGCGCCGAGCGCCTCTATTGCCTTAATCGAATCCATATATCTCTATATGTAGATATATGGATGGTGTGTAAAGTGGAAATGGTTTATCAGTGGCTACTCCGGCTTTTCGCAGAAAATGGCGATTGTAGCCTGTCGCCTTGGACAGGCGCTTGTCGAAACCTGCTGCCTTCATTAGAGACGGGAATCAAATCTCCCTTACGCGATGGAAATATCGATGACCCTGAACGGCCCCGCCTCGCACAGCTATTTCTCTCAGCGGCTCAAGCTCCATTATGCCGACTGGGGCAATGAGGACAAGCCGCCGCTGATCCTGCTGCACGGCGGCAAGGATCACTGCCGCAACTGGGACTGGACGGCGCAGGCTCTGCGCGACGACTGGCATATCATCTGCCCCGACGTGCGCGGCCATGGCGACAGCCAATGGAGCACCGACGGAAATTATGCCAATATGGCGATGGTCACCGATCTGGCACAGCTGATCCACCAGCTCGACCTTTCGCCAGTCACCATTGTCGCGCACAGCATGGGCGGCAATATCGCATTGCGCTATACCGGCCTCTATCCCGATACGGTGCGCAAGCTGGTAGCGATTGAAGGCCTTGGCCCGAGCCCCGAATTGCTCGCTGAACGCGAGAAAGTCGGCCAGCTTCAGCGCATCCGCAATAGCATCGAGGAAAAGCGCAAGGCCGCCGGCCGACAGGTCAAACGCTATCCGACTTTTGAAGACGCCCTGAAACGCATGCAGGATGCCAACCAGCATCTCTCCGACGAACAGGCCCGCCATCTGACCACCCACGCGGTGATCCGCAACGAGGATGGCTCCTATTCGTGGAAGTTCGATCCCTATGTCCAGCACTGGGATAGTATCGACCTGTCGCAGGACGCGATCCACGAACTGTGGGGCAATATCAGCTGCCCGACCCAGCTCCATTATGGCGCCGACAGCTGGGCCAGCAATCCGGAGAAAGACGGCCGGATGAAATATTTTGGCGACAATGTGACGGTGAAGGAATTCGAGCAGGCCGGTCACTGGCTACACCATGACCAGTTCAAGCTTTTTGTGGAGACGCTGAACGAGTTTCTGTGACTGCTTGATCGACGTCTCGATCATTGATCATGGCTACAACGGACTTGTTTTTACCAACGCTTCGGATCAAGGGCGCTGTCGCCGCGTTTTTGAATATTTCTATCAGTCGTCACCGTAATTGACCTTAATTGCATAATTGCAACATGTTTGCATTATGGCGCGAGGAGGCGGTCGATCATGAACGGCGCGATATTCTACGCAACCCGATATGGCAGCACGGCGCAATATGCCGAGTGGATTTCTGTGGCGACCGGCATATCGGCGTTTGACGTGAACAAGACCGACGCCGATCCATCCGCTTACGATTTTGTCGTCATCGGCTCCCCGGTAATTTACCACAAGCTCCCGATCCGAAACTGGGTCATCCGGAAAATGCCATCGATCGAAACGAGGCCAGTCGTTTTTTTCACCGTTGCCGGCGCGCCGGCGGGGCCAAAGCTCGAGGGCTGGATCGCCAATAGCCTGCCCAGGCGCTAATTCAGCGGATGCACCATTTTCCCCTCCGTGGCCGGCAAAATCCCAAAGGCCTGTCCTGGTTTGACCGCATCATGCTTGTCATCGGCGGACTGACAAACCCCGATCGAGGTGCAGGTCGAGAAGAGCTGAAGGGCTTTGACTTCATGGATAAATCCAGCATTAAACCGACGGTTAAGGCGATCCAGCGTCTGCAATCGCGGGATGCGGTCCGGCCAGAGACTGATAATGATCAACCGCAACAGAAACGAGAACAGATATGACTGCCAGCCAAGCCCATGCGCGCTATTCCCGCCTTTCGATTTTTCTCCATTGGGCGATGCTACTGCTGATCACCTCTGTCTATAGCTGCATCCTGTTGCGCGAATCATTTCCCCGGGGCAGCGACCTACGCGAAGGCCTTAAGATGTGGCATTTCATGCTCGGTTTATCGGTGCTGGCGCTGCTGATCATCCGGATCGTCGCCCGGCTACTCTATGCCAAGCCGCCGATCAACCCGGGACCGCCGGCGTGGCAAATGCTGCTCGCCAAACTGATGCATTTCGCGCTTTATATTTTTATGCTGGCGATGCCGGTGCTGGGCTGGCTGATCCTCAGTTCCGCCGACAAATCTATTCCCTTCTTCGGGCTGGAACTTCCCGCGCTGGTTTCGCCGGACAAGGTGCTGGCGGAGCAGGTCGAGGAAATCCACGAGACGATCGGCACGATCGGCTATTTCCTGATCGGCCTGCATGCGCTGGCGGCCCTGTTCCATCACTATGTGGTCAGGGACGATACGCTTCGGCGGATGCTACCCGGAAAACGCTAACAAGTGCCCGCGCGACGACACCGTCTGCCTAAAAATCCAACGCTCATGAAACCATTCCCTGCAAAGTAGCAATCCGGTCCGCCTCTTCCGCCGGCTTGTCCTTGCGGATACGGTGGATGCGGGGAAAGCGCATGGCGAGGCCGGATTTGTGGCGAACGCTTTCGTGGATGGAGTCGAAGGCCACTTCGAGTACCAGCGATTTCTTCACCTCGCGGACCGGGCCGAAGCGGTTCAGCGTATTCTGCCGGACGAACCGGTCGAGCCATTTCAGCTCCTCGTCGGTGAAACCGGAATAGGCCTTGCCGACCGGCAGCAGCTCGCCATCCTCGGTCCAGCAGCCGAAGGTATAGTCGGAATAGAAGGACGCGCGCCGCCCGTTGCCGCGCTGGGCATACATCATCACGCAATCGGCGTTCAGCGGGTCGCGCTTCCATTTATACCAGTGACCGGTGACCCGGCCCGCCAGATAGGGGCTCTCCCGGCGCTTGAGCATCACCCCCTCAATCGCCGCGTCGCGGGCCCCGGCGCGCATCGCCTCCAGCGCGGCGAAATCATCGACCTCGACCACCGCCGACAGATCGAAATGGTCGCGATGGAGTTTCGGCACAAAGCGCTCGAGCCGTTGCCGCCGTTCGTGCCAGGGCGACAGGCGCAGATCGTCATCCCCGTCCATCAGCAGATCATAGACCCGGACAAAGGCGGGAAATTCCTGCCGCATTTTCTTGGAAACGGTCTTGCGACCGAGGCGCTTCTGCAGCGCATTGAAACTGGCAGCCTCTCCGCCCTGGTCGGTGCCCCGCACCAGCAATTCGCCATCGACCACACCGTCGCGATCAAACGCTTCGACGATGTCGGGAAAGCTGGCGCTGATATCATCGCCGCCGCGGCTGTAGAGCCGGGTTTCCCCGCCGAGATGGACCGCCTGCACGCGGATACCGTCCCACTTCCATTCGACCGCAAATTCGCCAAGATCGAGGCTATCGCCCTCGAACGGATGCGACAGCATGAAGGGCCGAAAGAAGGGTGTCGCCGAAACATCGGGACGGTCGCCGCCCTGCTCTGCCCACTGAAACAACGCCTCATAAGGCGGGTCGAGCGCGTGCCAGAGTTCCTCGACATCGTCGAGCGCCACATCAAAGGCCTGCGCGAAAGCGGTTTTCGCCAACCGCGCCGATACGCCTACCCGCATCCCGCCGACCGCTAATTTAAGCAGTGCATAACGGCTGTTGCTATCCATGCTGTCGAGCAGAGACGCGACAATTTCGGGTGCGGTGCTGCGATTGGCGGCGGACAGCGCCTGCACCACATCGTCGATCGTGGGGTCGCTCTGTTCCCGCCCCTCCGCTTCGGGCCAGACCAGCGCGACGGTCTCGGCGGTATCACCGACATGATGGCGCGACAGGCGGAACAGTTCGGGATCGATCCGCGTTCCCGCGAGATTGCGGATGGTAGCGGATTTGACCGCTGGAAAGTCGAGACTGTCGGTCAGCGCCGCCAGCGCCCAGCCACGATCGGGGTCTTCCGTCTCGCGCAAATAGGTCGCAATCGCCGCCAGCTTGGCGTTACGCGATCTGGTGTAGATCAGACTGTCGATCAGGGCGGCAAAGCGGCGCATCAGCCGTCATCCCCGTCTTCACGCCCGACCATCGCCAGCGCCCGCGCCTTGATCTGGTGCAGTTCGCACCAGCGCAGCAGGCCGTCTTCGCTGCCATGGGTGATCCAGGTTTCCTTCGGCGCCAGTTCGCGGATCGTGCCGGTCAGTTCTTCCCAGTCGGCATGGTCGGAAATGACCAGAGGAATCTCGACCCCCCGCTGCCGCGCCCGCCCGCGCACCCGCATCCAGCCCGACGCCATGGCGGTCACCGGATCGGGCAGCCGACGGCTCCATTTGTCGGTCAGCGCCGAGGGCGGCGCGATGATGATCTGGCCGCGCATCTCCTCCTTCGGCGTGTCCATCACCAGCCGCAATTCGCCGAGTGACACGCCCAGTTCTTCATAAAGTTCGCACATCCGGACCTGCGCGCCGTGCAGATAGATCGGCTTGTCCCACCCCGCCCGGCGCAGCTCGGCAATCACCCGCTGCGCCTTGCCCAGCGCATAGGCGCCGATCAATATGCTGCTGTCAGGCTCAGCTTCCAGCCGCGCAAAAATCTTGGCGATTTCGCCCGCGATCGGCGGATGCTGGAACACCGGCAAGCCAAAGGTCGCCTCGGTGATAAAAATATCGCACGGCACCAGCTCGAACGGCGCGCAGGTCGGATCGGGACGGCGTTTATAGTCGCCGGTGGCAACCACCCGCTCGCCCTGATATTCCATCAGCACCTGCGCTGACCCCAGCACATGGCCCGCCGAATGCAGGCTGAACCGCACCCCGCCGCGCTCGAACCCCTCGCCATAGCCAATCGGTGTCCCCGCCTCGGTCCCATAGCGCAAACCCATGATCGCCAGCGTCTCCGGCGTCGCCCACACATCCCCATGCCCGCCGCGCGCATGATCGGCATGGCCATGGGTGACCACGGCGTGCTTCCGCGGTGTGGACGGATCGATCCAAACATCGGCCGGCCGAACATAAATGCCCTGCGGATGCGGCTCGATCCAATGTTTTGCTTTTGCCATGGCCTAATAGCGTATCGGGTTGGGAAAGGTTGCAGTCAAAGGAAATTGGGGGGCTCAGCCATAGTTAACCCCTCGTCTTCAGAGTAGGGGATCAAGGGGTGGTGGCGATGCGCCAGCATCGCTCGCGTAAGCGAAAGAGCGGGTTCGGACCTCAATGGGACGAATATCGAAAAGCAATGATCCGACGAGAGAAACCACCCCAACCCCTCCTTTTAAAAGGAGGGGCTAAAGATAGGGCTTGGAATTAAGTGCGCTATCAGCGTAATTGCACCGCAGTTACGCATCATTTAAGCGCTCAAATATGTTCCGCGCCCACTGGCTACCAAGCGATCATCGCCATCCAGAATGCGCGTATCTGCGGTACTTATCGTCTTTCCCAGCTTGATAACCTGCCCAATGGCACGAAGCGGGCCTTTGGTGGCTGGACGGTGATAATCTATCCTCAAATCGGCAGTTGCCTTTGCGGAGCCGCCCGCAGAAATAATCGTGTATAATCCGCATAAATCGATCAGGGATGCGAGAATGCCACCGTGCGCGGCCCCGATCATGGGATTGGATATAATCTCATCCCGCCACGGCATTTCCAGTTCCAGCTGATCGTTGTTTTGCTGCACAATCTGCAGGCCCAACCAGCGATGAAAAGGTGCGATTTGCAACAGGTGAGCAAGGTTGTCTGGATCATATTTCATGCCACGGCACCGCGATTGTGGGTTGCATTGAGGAACGAGATTATAGCCGAACAAAAGGCATCATTGCGGTCACCGGCAACCATGTGGCCAGCATCTGCAATGTCGGTTAAAGCCGCGCCGGGAACCAGTGTCTTAAAATGGGCTACGGCCTCTTCAGACACCATGTCGCTGGAACCTCCACGTATGAGATGAACAGGCAGTGTCAACTTCGCGGCCGCTGAACTTAATCTGTCGAATCCATTGTCTTCGGCATCAGCAGTGTTGTCCCGCGTATGGGTCACATGGTGGATAAAATTAGGATCCCAATGCCAATAATATCGCCCATCTTCCCGTTTTCGTAAATATCTATCAAGCTTGCCTGTACCAGTACGTTTCTCTCGCTGTGGCATATATTCCGATATTATTCGCGAAGCTTCCTCTGGGGAGGAAAATCCATCTGTCATGTGGGCCTGCATGAACCCCACCACTCTCGACACCCCGACGGCTTCCATCTTCGGCGCGATATCAACCAAGGTGAGTGACCTAAAACCCGCAGGGGCAAGCTCGCCCGCAGCAATCATACCCGCAATTCCGCCGAGAGACGCGCCGACTAATGCTGGAGGATTATTAAGCTGCTTCGAAATAGCGGTCAAATCACGCGCAAAATCGCGCATATCATAAGCACCGTCCGATGCCCATTCACTGTCCCCGTGACCGCGCATGTCGATGGCCGTCGCGCGGTAGCCAGCATTGGCGAGTTCATCCAGCACCTTCGCCCAGGCATGACGGGTTTGGCCGCCGCCGTGCGCCAGTATTACCGGAAAGCCGGATTTTAGCCCAGCCACGCTGGCTGTAATCTTTAGGCCGTTGTGGCCCTCAAAAATACTCTCTTCATGGTCCATGGCGATTTTATAGGCTGTATAACACCATACAGTAAAGGGCTTTATATTATATTTAATTTACTATATAGCCGCTATCATGACAAACGAAGCAGCTACGATAAGCATCGACGCGCAGGACGACTTTCTGAACGAGAGCGATGAATTTGCGTTTCTGCTGGAAGAAGTGCCGCGTGTACTGCGTAAAGCATTTGATGAATCGAATGCCCAGTTTGGCTTGTCCCGCACCCAGTGGAGAACCTTGGCCTATCTGATCAAGACCGAAGGGATGACACAGACCGAGTTGGCAAATTGCCTGGAACTGGAACGCGCTACTATCGGATTGACGATTGACCATCTCGAAAAGCTGGAATTTGTTGAACGTCGATCGGCAGAAGGTGACCGGCGTGTCTGGCGGATATTTCTGCGTCCAAAGGCAATAGAGATCATCCCCGAGCTTCGGAAAGAAGCCGACGCCGTTTACCACAAAATGTTAAAAGGCATTTCCGAGGCAGATCTGGCGACCATACGAACCAACATGGAAAAAATGGCTCGGAATCTAAGAGCATGATGAACAGCTCACAATCTCAAATCTGACTGTTTCTGATCCTTCTCTCCCGTTGGATCAGATGGAGCGAGTGGCTGGGGGGCCATTCGCTCTTTTTTTGGTGTAAGGAATCAAAAATTGCAGTGACAACACATCTTCTGAAAATCCCAAAACCCAGATATGCTGACCCAAACCAATAACCTCCCTTTCCTACCTCACCCCACCAATGTTAAAATCCGAATATGGACAGAACGCTCGCAGATACGGCCTGGAACCGACCCAACCATCGCCCTTCCCCACCTTTAGATTTTCAATTCTATAACCCTGTAAAGTGTGTAAAGTTTGAAAGATTATTTCGCGCGCCGCAACACACTATGTGACTCCAATGTGATATTCTCCCTAGACCAATCACATTATGATGTGATACTCGACTCCCAACATCACATTGAAAGGCCGAGTCTATGAGCAAAATCCTGATCGAACAACTCACTGCACTGATCGAATCCGGTGAGGAAACCCGTGCCGGCCTCGCGCGCGCTGCTGGTCTTCATGCCAACAGCCTGCGCAGCCTGGGGCAGGATGACTGGAACCCGACGGCGGAAACGCTCGGTAAGCTGGAGACCTATCTGGCGCGCGGTGCCAGCGGCGTTATGGCGACCCCGGAAGAGATTATCAACGAGGCGCGCAACGGGCGGATGTATATCTTGGTCGATGACGAAGACCGCGAAAATGAAGGCGATCTGATCATTCCGGCGCAGATGGCGACCCCCGATGCGGTCAATTTTATGGCCAAATATGGCCGCGGGCTGATCTGTCTGGCGATGACGCGGGACCGGGTCGAGGAACTGGGCCTCGACATGATGAGCGCGAACAACCGCGGTGCCTATGAAACCGCTTTTACCACATCGATCGAGGCACGCGACGGTGTCACCACCGGGATCAGCGCCGCCGACCGCGCGCGCACCGTTGCGGTCGCGATCGACCGGACCAAGGGCAAGGAGGAGATTGTCACCCCCGGCCACATCTTTCCCTTGCAGGCCCGCAATGGCGGCGTGCTGGTCCGTGCTGGCCACACCGAAGCGGCGGTCGACGTCTCCCGGCTCGCCGGTCTCAACCCAGCTGGCGTGATCTGCGAGATCATGAAGGATGACGGCGAGATGGCGCGGCTTGATGACCTGATCGAATTTGCCCAGCATCATGGCATGAGAATCGGCACGATCCGCGATCTGATTGCCTATCGTCTGCGCCACGACCATCTGACCGAACGCCGGGAAGAAGCGCGCTTCACCAGCCGCTGGGGCGGGGAATGGAATGCGATCACTTTCTATAATAGCGCAACCGAGAGCGAGCAGATCGTGCTGCAGAAAGGCCATGTCGATCCCGACAAGCCGACTCTGGTACGGATGCATGCGACCACGATCTTCCCCGATCTCTTCGGGCAGGACACCGGCCGCGCCAATATGCTGCAGGAATCGATGAAGATCATCGGCGAGGAAGGATCCGGCATTATCGTCTTTATCAGCCCGCGCATACCCGATTTTTATTCGGCCCAAGTCCGCAGCCTTGGCGGTGGCAAGCCACCACAGATGGATCAGTTGCGCGATTATGGCGTGGGCGCACAAATCCTCAGTGAACTGGGTGTGCATGATATGGAACTGCTGACCAACACCAGCCATGATATGGTCGGGCTAGATGCCTTCGGCTTGCGGATTGTCGGACAGCGGGCGGTGCCAGCCGAGAATGCCGGCGAAAACAGCAAGGAACTGGAGAAGGCCTGACCGGCTCGTCATCCTGAACTTGTTTCAGGACCTCCATCGAATATCCATCAGATCCTGAAACGAGTTCAGGATGACGAAATTGAAAGAGACATGAAATGGCAAAATTCCTGATCGTCGAAGCGCGTTTTTACGACCATCTCAACGACATGCTGATCGAAGGCGCGACCGATGCGCTGAAGGCGGCGGGGCATGAACATGAAGTGATTACCGTTCCCGGCGCGCTGGAAATTCCCGGTGCGATCTCGATGGCCATCGACAGCGATCAATATGACGGCTTTGTCGCGATCGGCGTGGTGATCCGTGGTGAGACCTATCATTTCGAAATTGTTGCGGGTGAAAGCGCGCGCGGGATCATGGCGCTAAGCATGGACGGCGCAGCGATCGGCAATGGCATTATCACGGTCGAAAATGAAGAACAGGCGCTGGCCAGAGCGGACAAGAGCCGGAAGAACAAAGGCGGCGAAGCGGCGGTAGCGGCTATCGCTATGTATGAATTGGGAATGAAGTTTACGGCCTAAAGCGGCGGCGGGCACAAGCTTTTGTGCCCGCAACCACTGTAGACTATCGGCGTTACTCGGTGCCGGAAACCGCAGCTTTAAACTCGTCTTCGGTCATGGTGATCGAAACACTATCGGCCTGTGCCATGAACGCAGCGACAGGCAATTTCACGGCCTGGCCGTCATGATCGACGGTCACATATTCCGCGTCGCTTTCCTGAATGGTACCGATGACCGCTGCACCGGTTACGCTTTTGACTTCGGTGCCTGGGGTCAGGCTGGCAAGCAGCCGGGCTTTGGCATCGGCAGCCGCTTTTTCAACGGCGGTATCCAGATCAAGCTTTGTCATCGTGATCGACAGGCCGTTTTCTGCTTTGGCAAAAGCCTCAGGCGAAAGCGCAGCCTTGTTCTTGCCGGTATCGAGAACCACGGCTCCGCCGGCAACGGACTCTACCGTACCCACTTCACCGCCATTGGGTCCGAAAACCTTCATGCCGGTCTCGACTTCGACAGCCGGAGCGGCATCTTGCGCCAGCGCCGGAGTAGCCGCGAGCAGCGCAGCGCCAGTTACGAGGGTCAGAAAATTCTTCATATGTTACTCCTTGGAATTACTAAAAATAGCATTTTTTCATACGGAAAGCTGGCTAAAAAACGACAGCCAGTTTTGTTAAGGCGATTGAGGCGAGACGACGCATGGGCAGGATGAAAGACAAATATGCCGCTATCGGGCACGAAAGGCCGGCTCCTAAAGAGCCAGCCCCTGCGCCGGTCCCCGAGCCAATCAGGCCGCTTTTTGGGTGCGGTTATGCAGGCCTTCCCGGACCTCCTCGATAATCTTGGCGCTGAACGCGTCGAGGTCACCGGGATTGCGCGACGTAATCAGGCCGTTGTCGACCACCACTTCGCTATCTTCATATTGGCCACCGGCGTTGATCAGGTCCGTCTTGATCGAGGGATAGCCGGTAACCTTGCGACCCTGCACCAAGTCCGCCTCGATCAGCAGCCACGGCGCGTGACAGATGGCCGCAATCGGCTTACCGGCATTGAAAAAGGCCGTCACAAAATCGATGACCTTGTCCTCTACCCGCAAAATGTCCGGGTTCATCTGTCCGCCGGGCAGTACGAGTGCGTCAAAATCGCTTTCTTTGGCCTGGTCCACGGTCATGTCGACTGCGATGCTTTCGCCCCAGTCCTTCTCGTCCCAGCTTTTGATCGAACCGGATTCGAGCGACACGATGGTGATTTCTGCGCCAGCGTCGGTGAGCTGTTTTCTGGGTTCGAAAAGCTCGGATTTCTCAAAACCATCGGTCGCCAATATTGCTATTTTTGCGTTTGAAATGTTCGTCATTTCTGTCGTCCTTTCGTTGGGGGTTATGACGAGTCTACGCGGCGGGAAGCGGATTGGTTCCGGCTTTCCGGATGTCGGGCCGGATGCCGGGCCGGATGCCGGGCCGGATGCCGGGTCGCCTGCTTTTCCTGTCGGATAGGTTTATGGCCGCAATCTGTAGCCATCCCTTTTTCTCCGTTTTTTCCACCGGTTAAACGGAACCAAATGAAGGACAGGACGTAATCACTATCAGGAACCGCGCTCCGCCAGTTCGTCGAGCGCACCAGAATGAAAGGAAGACTTTAGCATGACGTCAACAATCAAATCTGCAGAACTCCGCGAAATGAAAAGCGATATCAAAAAAGCGGACCGGGCCACGATGGCCGAGAAGCTGGGCGAAGCGCTGGCATCCACCTATGTGCTCTATCAGAAGACCCAGGCGGTCCACTGGAATGTGACCGGCCCGCAATTTCACGGTGTCCACAAACTGACCGAAGCCCAATATGAAGATCTGGCCGCCTCGATCGATGAAATTGCCGAAAGGATCCGGGCTCTCGGCGCGAAAACGCCGGTTGGCCTGTCCACCTATATCGAGAATAGCGCGATCAAGGATCAGGTAAAATATGGCGATGTTGAATCCATGCTCAAGCAGCTGTCGGAGGATACGCTCACTGTGGCCGACCAGATGCGGGAATTTGTCAAAACTGCCGAAGAGGCCGACGATGTTTTTACGGCAGATCTGCTGACTGCGCGGATCGGAGTGCTGGAAGAATCGTCGTGGATGCTGTCGGCCAGCATGTAGCCCGCCTCCGCCATTAAAATTCAGGAAGAATCTATGAAAAAGCAATTGGACAAAACCAGCGCCCGTCAGGGCTTTACCACCCGCCACATGATCATCGTACTGGGTGTATCAACCGTATTCGCGATCATCGCGCTAGCCGTTGTAACGGGATTTTTCTAACCCACTTTCAAGTTTGCAAGTGCGACTTGCCCGCTCCTGCATCATGCAGGGGCGGGCTTTTTTATTGGCGGGACGATCGACTGATAGCCATTGCCCTCATTTCCTGCCGGAGCGCCTGAATTTCTGCCAGTATCTCATCCCTCTGGGCCGCTTGCTCCTCGTCCGCTTCCTCGTGCATCGCATTGACGATGATCGCAATAAACAGGTTGAGCACGACAAAACTGGTGACCAGCACGAAAGGCACGAAAAACGCCCAGGCCCAGGGATAGACTTCCATGATCGGGCGGACGATGCCCATCGACCAGCTTTCCAGCGTCATGATCTGGAACAGCGAATAGAGCGAGGAGCCGATCGATCCGAACCATTCGGGAAAGGCTCCGCCGAACAGTTTTGTCGCCATCACCGCTGCGATATAGAAGACCAGGCCGAGCAATATGATCACCGTTCCCATCGAGGGGATTGCCGCAAACAGCCCCTGCACCACCTTGCGCATTTTGGGCATCGCCGAGATTAGCCGCAGGGCACGCAATATCCTGAGCGCGCGCAAGACCGAGAGACTTCCGCCCGTAGGCACCAACGCCACCGCGACAATCACAAAATCGAAGATATTCCAACCATTTTTGAAAAACCTCATCCGGTAGACAATTAGCTTGAGCAGGATTTCAACAACGAAAATCCCGATCGCGATAGCGTCTATTGCGCTCAGCAAAACCCCGAACCGCTCCGTCAGCAAAGGCGATGTCTCCATCCCGATGACGATTGCATTGATGACAATCACCGCCATGATCGCATTCTGAAAACGCGACGATTCAATCACTATCCGAAGTCTTTCGATCACAGGCTATCCTCATTGATAAATGCTGCTATTTGCAACCGGGATCATTTGGTCGCACAACGGTCGCCAATCAAGGCAAGCTTTGCGTTGCCCGCGATAGAATATTGCCGATGGTCGCGCCTGGCTATTCCGGCTTCACCAGCTTCAATATGAACCGGTCGGTCTTGCCTTCTCCTGACTCGTAAATCGCGAACAGACTTGACCAAATTCGTCTGTTCTATATTTTAGAACATATCATGAACAATATCGATTCGGATTCGGGTCAGGCTCTTGAGCCTTCACCGGACAAGCCTTCTGCCGTGCCTCTGGCGACACCAGCAAAACCCTCTGTCTTGCGAGCACGGCTCGCCAAGATATTGGCGACGTCTGGTGTCAGGACAGCGGAGGATGATGGCGCGCCGCCGCATTTCGGCTTTGGTGTCGACAGCATCGACACAGCCTTACGTGGTAATGCGGGAGTCGACGGCCTACCGCGCGCGGCACTGCATGAACTGCACGCAGCGAGCAAGGATGACCGGACCAGCACAGCGGCGATGGCGCTGCTGCTGGCCCAGCGTTGCCGGAACCTGGTTCAGGCCTCGGGCGGGAATGAACGGCCTATCCTGTGGATCAGCGAAAGCGGCGAGGCAAGACGGCAAGGCCGGCTCTATCCACCGGGACTGGCGGAACTGGGCATTGATCCGGACAGCATCACCCATGTCGATGCGCCCGATAGCATCGCGGCGCTGCGCGCGGCCGCCGACGGTGTGCGATCTTCGGCGATGGCAGCGGTGATCATCGAACTCGCGGGCAAGAAACCCAAGGGCCTCGACCTGACCGCCACCCGCCGCCTGTCGCTGTCGGCACAGAAATCGGGCGTCCTCGGCCTGTGTCTGCGATCGGGCAGCGATCCGGACAATCCTTTGCCGACCGCTGCCTTCAGCCGCTGGCAAGTGGCTACTGCACCTTCCATCGCGCTGGAGGCCAATGCTCCGGGCCACAGCGCTTTCGATATCACCCTGCTGCGCCATCGCAGCGGTCTTTACGGGCTGAGCGCCCGACTGGAGTGGAACCGTGACGAACAAATCTTCCGCGATCAGCAAAGCGAGCAGCCAGGAGAACAGAGAGCGCCGGACATTGGCGCTGTTCCTGCCTTGGCTGCCGTCCGAGCGGATCATTCGGGCACACGGGCCGCCTGACCAGCCATTTGCCCTGACCGCAAAAATTCGCGGCGCGATGGTGATCATGGCGGCGGACCGGCAGGCCGTATCCTTGGGTCTCGGCCCGGGCATGAAGCTTGCCGACGCAAGGGCGCGGGTGCCGGACCTGCTCGCCTTTGACCATGAGCCGCTGGCCGACGCGGACCTGCTGTCGCGGCTGGCCGAAGCCTGCGAGCGCTATACTCCGATGGTGGCGGTCGAGCCGCCTCATGCGCTGATCCTCGATATTACCGGCGCGGCGCATCTTCACGGCGATGAGGAAAGGCTGGCGCAGGATGCCGAAGACCGGCTCGATGCAGCGGGTTACAGCAGCCAATGGGCTTTGGCCGGAACAGCCGACGCCGCGCTGGCGCTGGCGCGACATGGCCTGAAGGAAGGCGCGGAGGCGCAGCTACCGGTGGCAGCGCTGGCCATGGACGACAAGGCCCATCAGGCGCTGGAGCGGGCGGGGCTGTACAAGATCGGCGATATTGCCGAACGCCCGCGCGCCAATCTGGCAGCACGGTTCGGAATGGAACTGACGGTGCGGCTGGACCGGATTCTCGGGCACGAGGACCGCCCGATCGACCCGCTGCGCCGGATCGGCAATGTCGTTACCGAGCGCCGCTTTGCCGAGCCTTTGACCCATATTGACGGTGCGCTCACCTGCCTGTCGGAACTGTTCGCCGAAGCCTCCGAACGGCTCAACGAGCGAGGCCTCGGTGCGCGGATGATCCGGATGATGCTGTTCCGCTGCGATGGCGATATCGCAAGGCTCGGTCTGGAAACCGGTGCCCCGACCCGTGATGCGGCTTTGTTCAAACGCCTGCTGCGCGAACGGATCGATGCGCTCAATGACGAACTTAACCCCGGTTTCGGCTATGATCTGATCCGGCTGAGCATTATCGCTTCGGAGGTGTTGGCGCCGCAACAGTTGCGGCTCGAGGGTGGCGAAGACCGGCAGGGTGATGAAGTCGCTCTGGTCAGCCAGCTGAGCACCAGACTGGGCCGCGACCGGGTGCAGAAATTTGCTCCCGCCGACAGCCATATCCCCGAACAGGGCCTGCTCGCCCTGCCCGCGCTCAACGCTCCGCCGCCCGTGCCATGGCAGAGATTGTCTCCCGACAATCCGCCGATGCGGCCCTTGCATATGTTCGACCCGCCGCAGCGGGTGCAAGTGATCGCCGAAGTCCCCGACGGCCCGCCCTATCGCTTCACCTGGCGACGCAAGAGTCACCAGGTGATCCGCTATGAAGGGCCGGAGCGCATCGCCTCGGAATGGTGGCAGCGCAAGGACGGACAGCAACCCGGCAAGGGCGGCCTGACCCGCGATTATTATCGCGTCGAGGACGCTCGCGGCCGGCGTTACTGGCTGTTCCGGCATGGGCTTTATGGCGAGGAGAAGGCGAACCCGGACTGGTATGTGCATGGGCTGTTTGCGTAAAATCGGACAGATAGAGATCGCGTCATTGCGAGCGCAGCGAAGCAATCCAGTGCGGCGTTCAGAGGCTCTGGATTGCCGCGTCGCCTGCGGCTCCTCGCAATGACGATATTCGCCGAACTCGCCGCCTCCAGCCATTACAGCTTTCTACGTGGCGCTTCCTCCCCCGCCGACATGGTTATGCAGGCGATGGCGCTCGGCATGACCGGCATCGGCATCGCTGATCGCAACAGCGTCGCCGGAGTCGTCCGGGCCCATGCGGCGCTACGCCGGGCGCGCGAGGATGCGGCGGAAGAAGGGCTGGAGTTACCCGCGTTCAAGCTGATCGTTGGATCGCGGCTGGTCTTTGCCGATGATACGCCGGAAGTGATTGTCTATCCCCGCAACCGGCGCGGCTGGGGGCGGCTGACACGGCTGCTCTCGACCGGCAATTTGCGGGCGGAGAAGGGGGATTGTTTTCTCTATGCGGCGGATTTGCTGGAATGGTGTGACGAGGACTGGGCCTTAATCATCCTCCCTGAAGCGTCAGCTTCGGGGAGGGGGACCGTCAGCCAGAGCGCAGCGGCGGCTGATGGTCCCCCTCCCCACGCTTCGCGCGGGGAGGACATATTTCGTGCGCTCCATGCGCTCACCCCCCATATCTGGCTGGGCGCGGTCATGCCGCGTTCCGGCCCGGACAAGCGCCATCTCGCCCGGCTGCACAACCTCTCTGAAGCAACCGGCATCCGGCTCATCGCCACCAACAATCCGCTCTATGCAACGCCCGAACAACGTCCGCTCCACGATATCCTCACCTGCATTGCCGAGAAGACCACGATCGACAAGGCGGGGAAAACGCTCGCCGCCAATGCCGAGCGGTTTCTCAAGTCCCCGGCAGAAATGGCGCGCCTGTTCCGCGACTATCCCGAGGCCGTTGCGGAAACCCAAAAGCTGCTCGAACGGGTCGATTTCACGCTCGACGAGCTGAGCTATCATTATCCCGAGGAACCGGTGCCCGAAGGCTGGACCCCGCAAAGATGGCTGGAGAATCTGACTTGGACAGCCGCGCATGCGCGTCATGGAGAGACCCTTCCGGAACGGTTGCGCGCGAAGGTCGATGAGGAATTGCGGCTGATCGAAAAGATGGACTATGCGCCCTATTTTCTGACCGTCCACGATATCGTCAAATTTGCGCAGGATCAGGGCATTCTCTGTCAGGGGCGCGGGTCGGCGGCGAACAGCGCGGTCTGCTATCTGCTCGGCATCACCTCGGCCGATCCGATGGAGCATGACCTGCTTTTCTCGCGCTTCATCTCGGAGGAACGCCGCGAGCCGCCGGATATCGACGTCGATTTCGAACATGAGCGGCGCGAGGAGGTGATCCAGTATATCTACGCGCGCTATGGCCGCCACCGCGCCGGGATCGCGGCGACCGTGATCCATTACCGCTCGCGCAGCGCGATCCGCGAGGTCGGCAAGGCGCTCGGCCTGTCGGAGGATATTACCAGCCGCCTGTCGAGCACGGTCTGGGGCAGTCACGGCGGCAAGGAGCCCGACAAGCGTTTTGCCGAAACCGGGCTCGACCCGGACAATCCGGAAATCCGGCGGCTGGGTGATCTGGTGCAACAGATCCTGCAATTTCCCCGCCATCTGTCGCAGCATGTCGGCGGCTTTGTGCTGACCCAGGACCGGCTCGACGAGACCGTGCCGATCCACAATGCGGCGATGGACGACCGCACGTTCATCGAGTGGGACAAGGATGATATCGACACGCTCGGTCTGATGAAAGTCGATATATTGGCGCTCGGCATGCTGACCTGCATCCGCAAAGCCTTTGATATGCTGGAGGACATTAACATCCTCCCTGAAACGCCAGCTTCGGGGAGGGGGACCATCAGCCAGAGCGAAGCGGCGGCTGATGGTCCCCCTCCCCACGCTTTGCGCGGGGAGGAAAAATGGACGCTGCAGAACATCCCGCACGAGGATCCGGCGACCTATGACATGCTGTGCAAGGGTGATAGTATTGGCGTGTTCCAGGTCGAAAGCCGGGCCCAGATCAACATGCTGCCGCGGCTCAAACCGCGCGAATTTTACGATCTGGTGATCCAAGTGGCGATTGTCCGCCCCGGTCCGATCGAGGGTGAAATGGTCCATCCTTATCTGCGGCGGCGTTCGCGTCTCGAAAAAGTGACTCTGCCTTCGCCCGATCCGCCGCATGACCCGGACGAACTGAAATCCGTGCTCGGCCGCACCTTTGGCGTGCCTCTGTTCCAGGAACAGGCGATGAAGCTGGCGATCGTCGCTGCCGATTTCTCGGCCGCCGATGCCAACAGGTTGCGCCGCGCGATGGCAACCTTTCGCAATGTCGGTACGATCCATCATTTCGAGGCGAAGATGATCGAGGGCATGACCGCCAAGGGCTATGATCGCGAGTTTGCCGAACGCTGCTACAAGCAGATTCAGGGGTTCGGTAGCTATGGTTTTCCCGAGAGCCACGCGATCAGCTTTGCCCGGCTGGTCTATGTGTCGAGCTGGATCAAATGCCATCACCCGGCGGTGTTTGCGGCGGCTTTGCTCAATTCGCAACCCATGGGATTTTATGCGCCCGCGCAGCTGGTCCGCGACGCCCGCGAGCACGGGGTGGAGGTGCGGGAGCCGGATGTAAATTTCAGCGACTGGGAGAACCGGGTGGAGAAGAACTCCCCCCTCCCGCTTGCGGGAGGGGTTAGGGGTGGGCCTGATATGCCTGACAATCCCACCCCTAACCCCTCCCGCAAGCGGGAGGCGGATATCTCCCTGCGCATCGGTTTCCGCCAGATCGACGGGTTCCGCGAAGCCTGGGCGGAACAGATTGTCGCCGCCCGCCCGTTCCGCACGATCGAGGAACTGGCCCGCAAAGCCAACCTCCCGGCCCGCGCGCTGCGCCTGCTAGCCGACGCCGATGCCTGCCGGTCGCTGGGGCTGGACCGCCGCAAAGCCCTGTGGGAAGTGCGCCGGACTCCAGTCAATACATTGCCACTGTTCGAGGCCGCACAGGCAAAAGAACTGGGGCAGGAAGCGGATGCGCATCTGCCCGCCATGACCAAGGGCGAACATGTCGTCGCCGATTATCAGAGCGTCCGCCTGTCGCTGAAAGGCCATCCGATGGAATTCCTGCGCGAACGCTTGCGGGAAATGGGCGTGCTCAGCTGCGCGGAACTGGCGCGCGCTAAAAACGGGTCGCAGGCAAAGGTCGCCGGCGTCGTGCTGATCCGCCAGCGGCCCGGCAAGGGCAATGCCGTGTTCATCACGCTGGAGGATGAAAGCGGGGTTGCCAATCTGCTGCTCTGGGCCAGCCGCTTCGAAAAGATGCGCCGCCCGGTAATGGCCGCCCGGCTGATGCTTGCCACCGGCGAGGTCCAGCGCAGCGTTGAAGGGGTCACACATCTGATGACCAGCCGGGTCGAAGATTATACCTTCATGCTGGACGAAATAACCGATCGCGACAGGCCGGATATTCCCATGGCCCGGGCCGATGAATTCAAAAGACCCATCTATCGCAACGAGGACCGGCGGGCCGCGCGGGCCGCTGCCGACAAGCCGGGACCAAAACCCGCCTACCCGCGTCATGGCCATCCCCGCAACGTCCGGATATTGCCGAAATCAAGGGATTTTCATTGAACGGCGAACGATAGTCTCCGTGCGAGCGGATCACCCGTTGACCGCATCCAGATCGAAAGGCGCTTCAGCCACCGCATCCTGCTGCGCGAGACAGGCTAGCAGTTCCACCGCGGTCATCGGCATGCCGAACAGATAGCCCTGCACCATATGTGTTCCGACCCGTTTGGCGATGACCAGCTGGATTTCATCCTCAACCCCTTCGAGGAGGCAATCAACGCTGAGCGTTCTCGCCATTCCCACCAGCGAATGGAGAATCTTCTCGGTCATCGGATCAGCCACATCCTTCATGAAAGACCGGTCGACCTTCAGCTTGCTGATCGGAAGCGTCCGCAAATAGCTGAAATTGGAATAGCCGGTGCCGAAATCGTCAAGTGCCAGCGGGTGACCAAGCGCAGCCAGGCGCAGCATATTGCTGCTTGCTTTGTGCGTATCCGCCATCATCGCCGTTTCGGTGACCTCGAATTCAAGCAAGGCCGGGTCCAGTCCGCTGGCTTCAACCTGCGCGATAATCTGGGCGATGATCGGATCGGAAATAAGGTCATGCCCCGAAAGGTTTATCGAGAGCGGAATCGGGTCTTGCCAGTTTTTCAAGGCAGCAATCGCCTGTTTCAATACCGCGAGGGTGATATTGGCAATCAGACCGCTTTCCTCCGCAACCTCGATGAACCGGGTCGGCATGATATCGCCGATGACCGGACTATTCCATCGGGCAAGCGCTTCCGCCCGGACAATCCTGTTTTGCCCCAGATCAAATTGCGGCTGGAACAGCAGTTCGATTTCGGTATCGAAATCGGCAACACGCAGCGCCTGTTCGATCCTGAAGCGTTCTGCTGCAACCTCGGCATGTTCCTCGGAAAAAACGATCACCCGGTTCTTGCCGTGCTTTTTCGCGTGCAGCAGGGCGTAGTCGGCATCCCGGATAAGCTGGGCGTCGTCTTCCACTGGGTCAATCTGGTGACAGCCGATGGAAGCGGAAATCTGGACCAGACGATCCTCGATCAGATATACCCGGGCGACATATTCCAACAGGCCCCGGCACCAGGCTTCAACAATGCACGGCTCCGCGCTGTTGGGAAGTATGATATTGAACTCGTCACCCCCCATACGACTAAGATGCGCCTTGGCCCCGCAATAGTCCTGCATGCGGGTTGCGACTGCTTTCAGCAGCTCGTCACCGATCAAATGGCCGTAACCATCATTCACCGCCTTGAATCCGTCCAGATCGAGCAAGACAAGCCAGGTGGCAAAGCCAGCGCCTTTATCGTCCTTGCTCTTCTGGAAGGTTTCGAAGAAGGCCCGGCGGTTCGGCAAGCCGGTCAGACTGTCCGAAAGCGACAGATGCCGCATTTCCTCGCTGAGCTTCTCCGCTTCTTCCAACCTGTTTTCCGCTTCATATCTCGCCAAAGCGGTGCGACCGACCGCACGGCGCAGGAAGAAGGTGATGGCAACGGCAGTCATTGACGCAGCGGCTGTGACGAAAGCATAGTTGATCAAAAGCTCGGGTGCATTTTTCAACAATGTGTAGAATAGTCCGGCAATCACAGCGGCTATCGAGACCAACGCCTGCTTCATACTGCTGCAGGCCAGTGCGAAGACCATCACCATGATGATGAAATAGACCAGATCTGCCTGGGCAAATTTGATCTCCATCGCGATCATGACATTTGCCAGCATGAACAAATTGGCAATTGTCGTGACTATATGGAGATTTGCGAAGGCATGAGGCTTGCGCAGCCCATACCAGAAAAATGCGAGGACGATGCTGGCGATAGTCGAGGCAGCGACAATAGCCAACAGATCTGTTCCACCGTGCACGCCGAAATGCATCAGCGTCATCACAGCATAATAGGCGGCAGCAACCCCAAAATACCCCCGAATCATCGGGCGGTAAATTTTGGCTATGAACGGAGTAATATCCGGACTGCTCGAGATGGATGCAATGGTCATATGTTCCAGCGCTAAGCATATCCAACTAAGATTAATAATCTGTATTTAGTTCATTATGTTCCAATAGTTAATGTCGCCCGTTTTCGGGATTGGTCAGCCGTCGGCCTCCTTTCGAAGCGCGTCGCATAAAAATCGGTACAATATCAGTCACCGGAATCGACCGTAGATCAGCGAACCAGATCAATGGCAGCAACACACCACCGCATGTCGCCAGCTTCAACGGCGATCACCCAGGCAATATCCGGATATTGCCGCAGTCACGGGATGTCCGCTAAGCGGCAACTGTCTCGAACTGGCGTTCCCCGCTGCCGAAGACGAGATAGAAGATCAGGCCAAAGGCCGCCACGGCCGCCGCCACCTGAAACACCAGCGCCCATGATCCGGTGACGTCCAATATCCAGCCGCTGACCAGCACGCCGATTATCCCCGGAATGGTGCCGGCGGTGTTGGTAATCCCCATCAGAGTGCCTGCATGTTCCGGCGCGATGTCCATATGGTTGACGAAAAAGCCACTCACCGCAAAGGCGCCAAGCGCGCTGCCAATCGTCATGATCGTGATCGCGGTGACCGCATCCTCGGCCTGCCCGACCAGCAGAAGCGCGATAATACTGCTGCCGAAGCCAATCAGCATCATCAGCTTGCGCACGCGGGTGATCGTCATCCCGCTGCCGATCAACTTGTCCGCAACGACCCCGGACAGGTTGATGCAGATGAACAAGGCAATATGCGGCATCATCGCGAAATAGCCGACCGAGCCATAGTCGACGCCCAGCCCCTTGGTGACAAATGTCGGCAGCCAGGCAAGCAGGACATAGAACCACCAGTTATTGCAGAAATGGGCGACGATGACCGCCCAGACCGGCATATTGGTCATCAGCGCGCGCCATGGTGTGGCACCGGCGGGCGTATCGGCAATCGTGTCGGCGGCGATCAGGTCCAGTTCGGCCTGACTGATGCCGGCCTGCTTGCGCGGGCTTGATGCGATGCAGAAATACCAGATTGCGCACCAGATGAAGCCGATGCCGCCGAACAGATAGAACACCCATTCCCAGCCCCAGGACGCCACAATAACCGGCGTTGCCAACAGCGCGAAAACCGTACCCAGCGGAATGCCGCTGTTAGAGAATCCGGCGGAGCGCGAACGTTCCCTGACCGGTATCCAGCGGGCGTAGAGCGCGTAAATGGCCGGAAAGGTCACCGCTTCGCCCATGCCCATCAATATCCGGGCGACGATCAATACCGCGATGCCCAGCGCAGCAGCCGGAGGGGCGACCAATGTGAAGAGTGACCAGATCAGTACCCCGAAACCGAGCACGACCTTTCCGCCATAGAGGTCGGCCAGCTTGCCGCCTACGACCTGGGTCAGCAAATAGCCGATGAAGAAGCTCGACAGCACCAGGCCCTGGGTCGACAGGTCCCAGCCGTAGGTTTCGACCATCGGAATGATCGCAACCGAAATTGCAACCCGGTCCATATAACAGATGAAAATGGCCAGAAAGGCCATGAAGGCCAGTTGATGGCGTTTTTGCATATGCATCCTCCCCCGAAGCGCCGCCTGCCGCGTTTATCCGTGCAGATCGACCGGCTATTGTCTTGCATATCCGGTGACAATTCCCTATAGTATCATTTGTAACTATAACGCGCCTGTGCGCACATTCATCGCAAGGAATTTCTGTGGCTGATCTGTTTGAAAATCCCGTCGGTCTCGACGGCTTTGAGTTTGTCGAATTTTGCGCGCCCGAACGCGGCGTGCTCGAACCGGTCTTTGCGGTCATGGGCTTTACCGAGATTGCCCAGCATCGTTCAAAAGATGTGCATCTGTGGCGGCAGGGCGGCATCAACCTGATCATCAACTATGAGCCCAAATCGGCGGCCTGGTATTTCGCCCGCGAACATGGCCCCTCGGCTTGCGGCATGGCTTTCCGCGTGAAAGACGCGCGCAAAGCCTATGACTATCTGCTCGAAAAAGGCGCAGAGCCGGTGCACGTAGACACCGGCCCGATGGAGCTGCATATCCCGGCGATCCGCGGCATTGGCGGGGCGATCCTTTATCTGGTCGACCGCTATGATGGCGGCGAGCGCGGCGAAAATCTGTCGATCTACGATATCGACTTTGAATATCTGCCCGGCGTGGATCGCAATCCCGTTGGCGCTGGTTTCCAGATCATCGATCACCTGACCCACAATGTCTACGGTGGCCGGATGAAATATTGGGCGGATTATTACGAGACCCTGTTCAACTTCCGCGAGATCCGTTTCTTCGACATCAAGGGCGAATATACCGGCCTGACCTCCAAGGCGCTGACCGCGCCCGACGGCAAGATCCGCATCCCGCTCAACGAAGAAGGCGAAGGCGGCAAGGGCCAGATCGAGGAATTCCTGCGCGAATTCAACGGCGAAGGCATCCAGCATATCGCGCTGATCTGTGACGATCTGATCGCCTGCTGGGACCGGCTCAAGCAATTGGGCGTGCCGTTCATGACCGCGCCGCCAAATACTTATTACGAGATGCTCGACGGCCGCCTGCCGGGCCATGGGGAGGACGTGAACGCGCTGCAAACGCGCGGCATCTTGCTCGACGGGACCACAGAAGGCGGCGAACCGCGTCTGCTCTTGCAGATTTTCGCCGAAGCGCAGGTCGGACCGGTTTTCTTTGAATTCATCCAGAGAAAGGGCGATGACGGTTTCGGCGAGGGCAATTTCAAGGCCCTGTTCGAAAGCATCGAACGCGATCAGGTCTCGCGCGGGGTGCTCAATGTAGAGGAGCCGGTATAATGGCCGCACCCAAGATCAACGGCATCCACCATGTCGCCTATCGCTGCAAGGATGCGAAGGAGACGGTCGATTTCTACCAGCGCGTGATGGGCATGGATTTCCAGCTCGCCTTTGCCGAAAATGAAGTGCCGTCGACCGGTGAGTATGATCCCTATATGCATATTTTCCTCGACGCCGGCGGCGGCAATATCCTCGCCTTTTTCGAACTGCCCGAGCAAAAGGAAATGGACCGCGACCAGAACACACCGGCCTGGGTCCAGCATATCGCCTTCAAGGTGAACTCGCTCGACGACCTGATGGCGGCCAAGGCCAATGCCGAGGCCGAAGGGCTGGACGTGCTCGGCCCGACCCATCACGGGATTTTCAAGTCGATCTATTTCTTCGATCCCAACGGCCATAGGCTGGAACTGGCCTGCGATATCGGCACCGAGGACGAGATGACCGAATTGCGCCGTGTCGCGCCCGCGATGTTGGAGGAATGGAGCCGCACCAAGAAAGCGCCACAACATGCCGCATGGCTGCACGAAAAAGCCCGCGACGAGCATTAGTTTTCACATTGAACAAAGCCGTTCTCCTGCGTAGGCTGGAGTCGATCTCCCGAAGTTTCCGTTAGAGGCAATAGTCGGAGATGGCCCCCGTCTTCGCGGGCGAACAGAGCAGGATGAAGGAACGCATATGAAATTAGCTACCCTGAAAAATGACACCCGTGACGGCCGTCTTGTCGTGGTCTCGAAAGATCTGACCCGCTGCTGCGAAGCGAGCAATATCGCCCCGACCCTGCAGGCGGCGCTCGATGACTGGGGAAATTGCGCACCGAAGCTCGAAGCCTTGTACCGCGATGTCGAGCATGAAACGGTGCCGTGCGAGCGCTTTCACGAGCGGCTTGCCGAATCCCCGCTGCCCCGCGCCTATCAATGGGCCGACGGCAGCGCCTATATCAATCATGTCGAGCTGGTCCGCAAGGCACGCGGCGCCGAAGTGCCGGAGAGCTTCTATTCCGATCCTTTGATGTATCAGGGCGGTTCGGACGCATTCCTAGGCCCGCGCGACGATATCCCGCTCGGCGATCCGAAATGGGGCTGCGACATGGAAGGCGAAATTGCGGTCATCACCGACGATGTGCCGCCGGGTGTCAGCGCCGCCGACGCCGCAGATCATATCAAGCTGGTCATGCTGTGCAACGACGTCAGCCTGCGCGGCCTGATCCCCGGCGAGCTGGCCAAGGGCTTCGGCTTTTTCCAGTCCAAACCGCCCTCGGCTTTCTCCCCGGTCTGCGTGACGCCCGATGAACTAGGCGATGCGTGGAAAGGCTCGGTCATCCATCTTCCGCTGCAGGTCGACTATAACCGCGAACCCTTCGGCCGCGCCAATGCCGGCAAGGACGCGACTTTCAGCCTCGCCGATCTGGTCGCCCACGCCGCCAAGACGCGCCCCTTATGCGCCGGCACGATCATCGGCTCCGGCACCGTCTCCAACCAGGGCTCCGATGGAGATCCCGGCAAACCGGTCAGCGAAGGCGGCCTCGGCTATAGCTGCATCGCCGAAATCCGGATGATCGAGACGATCAACACCGGCGAGGCAAAAACGCCATTCATGAGCGCGGGCGACACGGTGAAAATCCAGATGCTGGATGCGGACGGCCATTCGATCTTCGGCGCGATCCGGCAGGACGTTGTGGCGGTTTGATGGGGTTGGTTTTTGAGTGATTTGGTGTCGCCTTTTTCCGAAATCGGACGTTGCCGATCTTTTGCAGCTGATCGTCTCAGGCGTGCTTTTTGACTTCTTTGGTTAGCCAAGCAGCGTGTTCAGCAGAAATTCCCAGTGCATCAGCGATTTCGCCATCAGTTATCGCCGGCCGCTCTTTCAACAAATCTTCGATTGTCCATTTGAAGCTCGGTGAATCTGCGTCGACATATATGGGTGCCGTGCTCAAATCCCGGCCAATAGCGAGTAATCTCTCCTGGGTGAGGAACAATTCGGGCCATTCGCCCTTTTCTGCTCTGTTGAGCTGGTCTTTTGAGATACGATTTAAGAAATAGTCATCGTAATATCTATCATCTTGACCCACCATCCAAAGAGTTTCGCAGCGGTTACATTTAGAAATATACAACCACCATTTTTTCTGGCCGTAGCTCAATATCTCGGTCAGATTTGCAAAAAACCGTTCATCATCGCCATCGAAGCCCATTGGAATAAAATCCAGATCTCGGACCTTTGGGCACTCGCAGCTCTGCTGGCTGTCAAGCTTCTTTGCTACTGCTTGCCTGACAGTCCACACTTCGTCTTTGTTCGAAAAGTCGCAGGATATAAGCCTCAGATAAAGCTCGTTCCCAAGAAAATCTTCCAGATCATCTTGCTTGTAGAGCCACTCTTCAAATGCGGCCCGTTCGCCGTCTCCTCTGGCGAATTTCCACAGCTCGCTGGTGAAGTTTATTGTCATAACAACGTGCGTAGATTGGAAGTGGTTTCAAAGTAAAGCCCATGCCTCTTTTGCACCGACTGAGAACAGCAGCTCAGACCCTCCAAATGCCCAAGAGCCCCCTCAAACCGGCACCGCTGTCTCATATTTGATCCGCTCCATCGCAAAGCTCGCCGACACATCGGACAAGGGCACCGCCTTGATCAGTTTCTTGTACACCCGGTCATAGTCGGCAACATCGCGGACCAGCAGTTTGAGCATATAGTCGACTTCGCCGGTCATCCGGTAGAATTCGACCACCTCCTCGATTGAAGAGGCGGCGGCGGCGAATTTCTCCAGCCATTTGTCGCTGTGATCGCTGGTGCGCACGGCGACAAACACGGTCATGTTCAGGCCGACCGCTTCCGGATCGACGATCGCCACCCGGCGGGCGATGATGCCGTCCGCCTCCATCCGCTTGATCCGCCGCCAGCAGGCGTTGGTCGAGAGGCTGAGCTGCGCCGCGAGATTTTCCAGCGACAGGCTGGCATCGCGCTGCAAGGCTTTCAGGATATTCCTGTCATTATCATCAATATTTTTGGCTTCTACGGTCATATCCAGAATATTATCACATTATTCTTGCAGTAACACCAATAATTGACAGGGATTTCCCACCCGGTTCGCTTCATATGCGGATGCAGATGATAACAAGGGGAAATATGATGCTGGATATTGCAGGCCGGGCGCACGAGGACAAATTGCAGTCGCTGTCGGCGCTGATCGGCAATACGCCGGTGATCAAGATTCTGGCGCGCTGCGAAGGACAGGATGTCACCGTCTATGCCAAGGCGGAGATGTACAACCTGTCCGGCAGCATCAAGGACCGGATGGCACTGGCGATCCTGCAAGACGCGATTCGGCGCGGCGAACTGCTGCCCGGCCAGACGATTGTCGAGGCCACCAGCGGCAATAGCGGCATTTCCTTTGCCGCGATCGGCAGCGCGCTCGGTCATCCGGTGACAATCTTCATGCCCGACTGGGTCAGCGCGGAACGGCGTGCGCTGCTCGCGGTCTATGGCGCCGATGTGCGACTGGTGTCGCGCGAAGAAGGCGGCTTTCTCGGTTGCCTGGCCGCTGCCGAGAAACTGGGCGCGCAGGGCGCCTATATGCCGCGCCAGTTTTCCAACCCGGTCAACGCGGACGAACATGCCGAAGGCACCGGGCCCGAGCTTTGGCAGCAGGTTGCCGCTGACGGCGGGGCGCTGGGCGGATTTGTCGCCGGCGTCGGTACCGGCGGCACGGTCATGGGCATGGGCCGCTATCTGAAGAGCCGCGACGCCAGCCTCGCCGTCCATCCGGTCGAACCGATTGAATCGCCCACATTGTCGGTCGGCCACAAATGCGGCCAGCATCGGGTGCAGGGCCTGTCGGACGAATTCATTCCCGCGATCCTCAACCTGGCCGAGCTGGACGACGTGATCGGCGTGCATGACGGCGACGCAATCATGATGGCGCAGCAACTGATCCGCCAGCTCGGTCTGGGCGTCGGCATTTCCAGCGGCATCAATCTGGTCGCTGCCATCCGCGTGGCCCTGAAGCAGCCGGTGGCCAGTGACGGCACGCGCAAGGCGGTGGCGACGATCTTCGCCGACAGCAACAGCAAATATCTGTCAACCGATCTGGCGAGGACGGAGCCCTGCTGCGAGGATTACTGGACGCCGGAGATAGAACTGCTGGATATGCAGATCATCCGCTGAGCTTCGCGACGTTGCGGTCATCTGCCGCAATGACATCGACCGCCAGCCCGATCAAATCGGTATCTTCTGGCGCATCGGGCAATATGCCGATCGCCGGCAAGCCCTGCTCATCCTCCAGCCATAAGGACGCCGCGCCGCGGCTGGCCTTGCCATAAGGCATGACATAGCTTTTGATCACCGCCTTGCCGTTGAAATAATGGTCTTCCCTGACATGGTCCGGCTTCGGAATGCGGACAGGCTCTGCAATCCGGTCGGGTGACCAGCCGCCAGCGACCGGCTGTGCTGCGTAGATACCCACAGATTCCTTGTTGATCACACCGCCATTGGCCGAGATCATGCCCGGCTTGCTGCCATCCTTGCGCAGCGCCTGCACCAGCGCGACAATCCCGTGCGCGCTATAGCTGTTGCCCGGCCCGCCAAAGAAACTCAGCCCGCCTGTGAGCGTGTAAGACGATAGCGGGCGGTCGGGCGAACCGAGCGCGTCCATCGCCAGCGAGACCGCGACCGGGAAACAGCTGTAAATATCAATGGGGCCTAGATCTTCGGCCTGCACTTCGGCCAGTTCCAGCGCCTTGGGAAAGGCAACCTCCATCGCCGGCGAGATCGAAAGATCATCCTGATGGCTCATCAACGGCACGCTCGCGTCGGAGCCGCTGTGCAGATAGATCATCTTGTCTTCGGCGATCCCCAGTTCCGCGGCATAACCAGCCGTGGTCAGGATCACCGCCGCGCCCAGTTCGACCGCATCCTGTGCCACCATCCAGCGGCGATAGGGATCATTCAGCCGGTAATTGCCATGATCGTCGGCCAGCAATTCGGCTGCCGTCCAGTTGCGCGCAAATTGCGCGTGGTCGCGCGTGAGCGACACGCCGGCAAAGGCTTCCCACAATTCAGCCATGCCCTTGGCATAGCTGACCCGGTTCATCCCCAGCCGCGCGCGCCTTGCATTTTCGACGATTCCATAAGCCATCGGCATGCTGATAATCCCCTGCCGCCATTCATAGGCGGTGAGCATCTTGTCCTGATCGGTCTTCAGATCGACCATTTCGCGGGTCGCCGGCTGGCTCCAGTCGAGTTCGTGGCCGCTGCGCCGGGCCCGCTTGACAGTGCCCATATTTTCAGCGCTGGAGAGCATTACCGCTTTATATTCGCCGCCATGGACCTGACAGGCGAGCTTGTTCAGGTGCTTTTGCGGGCTCTGTCCCCCGATGTCGCCATAGAGAAGATGGGCAGGGTCGAGGCCGGACGCCTTGGCCACTGCTTCGGGCAGATTCTCGGGCGAGCCGCAATCATGCGTCACGCCGCTGTCGTAGAACAAACGAATCGATAACAGGCAGTCGATCGACGCAGCCAGTTTTTCTCCCGCTCCGCTGTCGGCCAGCGCCTCTGCAATCGCAGCCGACGCAAGGTCGACCGTCGAGGGCCATTCAAGCCCTTGCGATTGCTTCAGTTTCGCACCGCTAGCCTCACCGACACCGATCAGTACCGGTGCCCTCGGATCTGCCATTACCATCCTAATTCCCTCAAAATAAACAGTTCATCAATCGATTAAACATGATAACAGCATGCTGGAATCATGCACTAGCTAAAATGGAGAATATTGGATGAGCGGCTGGCCGGAACTAAAATGGGATAGTGAACCAACGGGGCCGCTCAAGGGTTTGAAGATCGTCGACATGTCTACGGTGGTTCTCGGCCCGTTTGCCACCCTCAATTTTGCGGATATGGGCGCGGACGTCATCAAGATCGAAAATGGCGACGGTAAATTTGGTGGCGACATGATGCGCCATGCCGGAGACAATCCGACCGGCGACCTCGGTCCGATCTTCACCTCGCTCAATCGCAACAAGAAATCGATCACGCTCAATGGCAAGAATGACGACGACAAGGCGGTCATCCTTGAATTGCTCAAACATGCCGACGTGTTTTTCCACAATGTCCGGCTGGCCGGCATGGAACGGCTCGGTCTGGACTATGAAAGCGTCAAGGCGATTAATCCGGGCATCGTCTATGTCCACTGCGCCGGTTTTGGCCAGGGCGGCGAATATGAGAAGCGGCAGGCCTATGACGATCTGATCCAGTGCGCGTCCGGTTTCGCCAGCCTGTTTGAAATGCGCGGCGACAGCGGTCGTCCGCTCTACATGCCGTCGCTAGTGGCCGACAAGACCATTGGTCTGTTCGCCGTCAACGCCACGCTCGCAGCGATGTACCACAAAGAGAAGACCGGCGAAGGGCAATTTGTCCAGGTACCGATGTTCGAAGCTTTCACCTGGTTCAACATGGTCGAAAATCTGTGGGGCGAGACCTTCATTCCCGGCAATGGCAAACTGGCCTACACCCGCTCGATCAACGAAAATCGCAAACCCTATCCGACAAAGGACGGTTATATCGGTCTCGTTCCCTATAACGACGCGCAATGGCGGAAGTTTTTCGAACTGGGCGGCAAGCCCGGCGTGTTCGATGAACCCCGCTTCGCCGATTATACCCAGCGCACCAAGAATATCACCGCGCTCTATGCCCTGATCGAGGAAATTGCCGCGACCAAGACCACCGACGAATGGTTGCCGCTGCTCGACGAGCATAATATTCCGGCCATGCGCTATAACAAGATGGAGGACGTTCTGACCGACCCCCATCTGCAGCAAGTAGGTTTCTGGCAGGAACGCGAGGGTCCGAAAATCGGCAAATACCGGACGATCACCCATCCGGTCCACTATTCCGCCAGCCCGGCCAATATCTACGCCGACCCGCCAACTCTGGGCGCGGACAATGACGAAATACGCGGCGCGCTTGGCATGCCCGCCAACGACGAATGATAATGATAAAACAGGACGAGGTTTGAACCATGAATTTTGATTTTTCCGACGACCAGAAATTTCTCCGCGATGAAGCGCGAAAATTTCTCGAAGCTCAATGCACCAGCGCGCATGTCCGCGCGGTGCTCGATGACGAAGACATGAGTCATAATGAAGGCGTCTGGAAACAGATTGTCGAAATGGGATGGCTCGGCGCCGCCATTCCCGAAGAATATGGCGGGCTTGGCCTCGGCATGCTGGAGCTGTGCGTGATTGCAGAAGAGCTGGGCCGCGTTCTGGCGCCTGTGCCGTTCGGATCATCGGCCTTTTTCTTTGCCGAAGCACTGAAGCTTGCAGGCAACGAAGAACAGAAGCAGGCGTTGCTGCCGAAGGTTGCCGACGGCAGCGTCGTCGGCTGTATCGCGGTCAGCGAAGGCCCGGGCGAAATCAAGGCCGGCAATATTGCCACGCGCCTGAAGGATGGCACGGTCTCCGGCAAGAAAATCCCGGTGACCGACGGCGATGTCGCCAGTCATGCAATCGTGCTGGTCAAAGACGGCAGCGGCGAGAGCCTCGTCATTGTCGACCTCAACCAGAGCGGTGTATCGCGGACACCGATCAAGACGCTCGAACCAACGCGTAGCCATGCCACAATCAGCTTTGAAGGCGCAGGGGCAGAGTTGCTCGGCGAAACCGGCAACGGCTTGGCTCTGCTCGACCAGATCAACGACCGGGCCGCAATTTTAATCGCCTTTGAACAGCTGGGCGGCGCATCCCGCTGCCTCGAAATGGCCAACGACTATGCCAAGGAACGGGTCGCATTCGGCCGCGCCATTGGCGGCAATCAGGCGATCAAGCACAAGCTGGCCGACATGTATGTGAAAAACGAAGTCGCCCGTTCCAACGCCTATTATGGCGCATGGGCCTTGTCCAGCGATGCCGCGGAACTGCCCGAAGCGGCGGCTGCCGCGCGGGTTGCGGCATCAGAAGCCTTCTGGTTTGCCTCGAAGGAAAATATCCAGACCCACGGCGGCATGGGCTTTACCTGGGAGGTCGACTGCCATCTCTTCTACCGCCGCGCCAAATTGCTCGCCGTTCAGGCGGGCAGCCCGGCCGTCTGGAAAGAGAAGCTGGTCAGCGCGCTCGAAGCGAAGAACGATTGAAAGGAATAGACTATGGACTTCAACGATACAGCAGAAGAAGCAGAATTTCGCGCCGAGGCACATGCGTTCCTTTCGCAGCATCTGAAACCAAAAACGCCGGGCGCGCTGCGCTCCGGTGGCCGCGAGGATTTTCTCGCCCGTGCAAAAGCGTGGCAGAAAACCAAAGCGGAAGGTAGTTTCGCACAGATCACCTGGCCCAAGGAAATGGGCGGCCGCGGCGGCACTGTGATGCAGCAGGTGATCTGGGGACAGGAAGAAGCCAAATTCGATGCGCCGACCGGCCCCTTTGCCATTGGTCTTGGCATGTGCGTCCCGACCGTGATTGCGTTCGGTTCGGACGAGCATAAGAAGCGCTATGTCCAGAAAGCGCTGATGGGCGAAGAAATCTGGTGCCAACTCTTCTCCGAGCCAGCTGCCGGATCAGATGTCGCCGGTCTCAAGACAAAAGCGGTCAAAGATGGTGACGAATGGATCATAAATGGTCAGAAAGTGTGGACGTCCGGAGCCCATTATTCCGATTATGGTATCCTTTTGGTCCGTACCGATCCCAATGTGCCCAAGCACAAGGGTCTGACCATGTTCATCGTCGACATGAAGCAGCAAGGCGTCGATGTCCGGCCGATCCATCAGGCATCGGGCGGCAGCGAATTTAACGAGGTCTATTTCACCGACGTTCGCATCCCCGACGCCGACCGGCTCGGCGAGCCCGGCATGGGCTGGAAAGTGGCGCTGGTCACCCTGATGAACGAGCGGCTCGCAGTCGGTGGATCTCCGGGGCCCGACTGGAAGGAAATCATGGATTATGCGCGCTCGGCCGGCACAATGTCCGACCAGGCGTTCCGCGCCAAACTGGCCGACTGGTACGTCGCGGCCCAAGGGTACAAGCTGACCAAATTCCGCACTCAGACCGCCTTGTCTCGCGGCGAAACACCGGGGCCGGAGAACGCCATCGGCAAGATCATCAACGCCAACCATCTGCAGGATATCTGCAACAGCGCGATCGAAATGCAGGACCATTTCGGTATCATCGTCGACAAGGACGAAGCGCCATCCGATGCGATTTTCCAGGAAAGCTTCATGTGGGCGCCGGGTCTGAGAATCGCTGGCGGCACCGATGAAATTCTAAAGAATATCATCGCCGAACGGGTGCTTGGTCTGCCGCAGGATGTGCGGGTCGACAAAGACAAGACCTTCGCGGAAATGAACTAGGAACCAGATGATGACCGAACAACCCGTCCATGTCGTTGCCAATTTCACCGTACAGGATGCGGCGAAATATCGTGAATATGAAAAGGGATTTTTCCCGATTCTCAAACGGCATGGCGGGGAGTTCATCACCTATGATGACGGCAGCGTCACCTTCGAAGGCGCGGCTCCACCCGAAGGCCGGGTGGTGATGTTCAAATTCCCGAACGAGACAGCGGCCACGGCCTGGTATAATGATCCGGAATATCAGGCTTTGTCCGAACATCGCCGCGCCGGCACAACACTGCAGTTCCTCACTATGGTGCACAGCATTCCGCCGCGCAATTAGGCAGCGGTCATAAATCCGCTTTGAGCGGACGCAGAAAATCTTGCGTGATCGGGACGGTTGGAAATGCTAGCGCTTGTCCAAAGCAACACTGGCCAATCCAAAAAGGAATGATCCCATGACCGACAATCTGCCCGATTACACGCCCCCAAAAGTCTGGAAATGGGACAAGGCCAATGGCGGCCGCTTTGCCAATATCAACCGCCCGATTGCTGGCTCGACCGAGGAAGTCGAATTGCCCGTCGGCAAGCACCCGCTGCAACTCTATTCGATGGCGACGCCCAATGGTGTGAAAGTCACCATCATGCTCGAGGAATTGCTCGCGCTCGGCCACAAGGGCGCGGAATATGATGCCTATTTCATCAATATCGGCGAAGGCGATCAGTTCGGCAGCGGCTTTGTCGATATCAATCCGAACAGCAAAATCCCGGCGCTGATGGATCACAGCACCGACACGCCAACGCGTCTGTTTGAATCCGGCTCAATGCTGCTTTATCTTGCCGAAAAATTCGGTGCCTTCCTCCCCGGCGATCACAACAAGCGCACCGAAGCGCTGAACTGGCTGTTCTGGCAAATGGGCAGCGCGCCCTATCTAGGCGGCGGCTTTGGCCATTTCTATGCTTATGCCCCGGTGAAGATCGAATATTGCATCGACCGTTTTGCGATGGAAGTGAAACGCCAGCTCGACGTGCTCGACCGCCATCTTGCCGACAATGAATATATGGCCGGCGACGAATATAGCATCGCCGACATCGCGATCTGGCCCTGGTATGGCGCCCTGGTCAAGAATGTCGTCTATGAAGCATCCGAATTTCTCGACACCGCTTCCTACAAGAATATGAACCGCTGGACCGACATGATCGCCGAACGTCCGGCCGTGGAGCGCGGCAAGATGGTCAACCGCACATGGGGCAAGCTTGAAGGCCAGCTACGAGAACGGCATGACGCCAGCGATTTCGAATTGCGCACGCAGGACAAGCTGGAACCGGACGGCGAAGCCGCGGAATAACGGCTTCGTCTAGCGCGTCAGGCTCGCATAGACGCGGCTCAGGAAGCTTGGCAGCATCATTTCATTGGCCTGAAATTCCTCATCGAAATCCGCCGTCGGTTTTGCGGCCATGATTTCCGTCAAGCTTTTGCCATCGTTGATCAGCGCCTGCACGCGGCCCTGGATGATGGTCAACACCTCGATATAGCGGGCCAGCTTGGCGCGGTCGGTGACCGGCCCGTGTCCCGGGATGACGATAGTATCATCATCGATCGTGTCGTGGATCGCCTGACAGAAAGCGATCATCCCGGCGAGGTCTCCGCCATTGTCGGCATCGATGAACGGATAGCCGGCGTTGTTGAAAACATCGCCCAGATGAACTGCATCGACGCCGCGGAAGATGACCGCCGTATCGCCGTTGGTGTGCGCCGGGCCGACGTGCAGTAGGTCGATCTTCTGGCCGTTGATATGAAACTGCATGGTCCGGTCAAAGGTGATGTCGGACAGAGCATGTTCGGGATAGGCTTTCTGCTCGCCGGCAAAGGGTCCGAAATTGACGATCTGGTCGTCGAGCATCATCACCCGGCTGTTGGACTGGCTGACAATCCAGCTGCCTTCCTTGCCGAGAACCAGATTGCCGTCAGCATGGTCAAAATGCCAATGGGTGTTGACCACGAAATCGACATCTTCGCTGCCGATTTCCTTCAGCGCCGCCTTGATCTTCGGCATCAGCTGCGGGAACTGGTCATCGACGATCAGTGTGCCGTCCTTGCCGACCGACACCGCAATATTGCCGCCGAGCCCGAACAGGACATAGAGTCCGTCGGCTACTTTCTGGGTTTTGATCTCGGCCTTGTCAAAATCCCAACCGAAAGCTTTATAGACTTGTTCAGGGTTCATCACCGGACCGTGCTCGGCGGGATCGGCCGCTTTGCTGCCATGCGCCAGTACAGGCGACGCAATCGCGAGTGATAGAGCCAGTCCGAATATTCCAATAGCCTTGGTCATGCGATCCTACCCCCTGCGTTGATTATTGCTTCAAGATTCCCGCCATGATCAGATCGACCGTCTGCTCGCGATAAGCATCGCGCATCCGTTCGTCGAAATCCTCGCGGCCATAGCAATATTTCCAGACCAGCTTGCCGGTAAAGAAACGGTCTGCCGCTCCGGTAACCGCCGAATAGAAGAGATCGGGATCGACTGTACGAAACACGCCGGACTTGATGCCTTCACCGATAAAAATCTTATAGGCGTCGGAAAGCGGTCTCAGATATTTGTCCGCGATTTTCCGCGCGCCTTCCGGCGGCAGCTCGCGAATCAGGCGCATGGTCAGACGGTTGAGATAGGGGAATTCGTGATAGGTATCGATCACCGCGCCAATGTGGTGGCGTAGCTTGTCTTCCGGTGGCCACTCCTTTTCGATCAGCAGACCGACCTGAACCAGAATATTGTCCATGTCGCGTTCCAGAATCGCTTCGAGCAGACCATCCTTGTTGCCGAAATAATATTTGACCAGCGCGCTGTTGAGGCCGGACAGGACCGATAACTCGCTGAAGGAAATATCAATCGTATCGCCATCACGCATGATATGGCTGGCGGTCTCGATCAGTTTGTCGCGCGCGCCGGCGTCATTTCCCTTGGCCACCATTTTATCGACGGTCATCATTCACTCCCCTAAACGCACTTCGTCACTAATTTGTCACTTATAAGCAGGTTCTTCCCACCATGGAAAGCTGTCTGGCAAGTCGCTGGACACTTTATCCGGATAGTTGGGGCTGCGCTTCTCGAGAAAGCTGGTAATACCCTCTTTCGCATCGGCGGATTTCGCCCGATTATAGATGATCCGGCTATCGACCTTATGCGCTTCCATCGGGTGCGCGGCGGCGGGCAATTGCCAGAGCATCTGCCGGGTGACGGCTATTGATACAGGTGCCGTATTGTCGACAATCTCGCGCGCCAGTGCATAAGCGGTGGGCAGCAATTCTTCCGGTTTGTGAAGCGAACGGACAAGACCGCCCTTGAGCGCTTCTTCGGCATCGAAGACCCGTCCGGTCAGACACCATTCGAGCGCCTGCGCCCGGCCAACGAGATTGGGCAGGAACCAGCTGGCCGCACCGTCGGGCGCGATGCCGCGCCGGGCAAAGACAAATCCGAAGCGCGCGGTCTCGCTGGCGAGCCGCATGTCCATCGGCAACAGCATGGTCGCGCCAACCCCGACTGCAACGCCGTTGATCGCGCCGATCACCGGCTTGAGACATTGATAAATGCGCAGGATCAGAAGACCGCCACCGTCGCGGACGCGGGGATCGGAATAATCCTCCACCGGCTCTTCGCTGGCAAAAGGTTTTCTTCCGTCTTCCGGTGTCAGATCGGCACCGGCGCAAAAGGCGCGGTCGCCCGCTCCTGTCACCACCACCGCCCGCACATCATCATCGGCATCGATCCGATCGAAGGCGTCGGTCATTTCCTTGATCATCGTTCCGGTGAAGGCGTTCATCTTTTCCGGCCGGTTGATCGTGATCGTCGCGATATTGTCGGCGACGTCATAAAGGATCTGCGTGTATTCGGTCATGAACTTCTCCATCAGATACAAAAAGGGCCGCGAGTTTCTCGCAGCCCCCTTATTTTCTCAGTCTAGCGCGGTGCCATCCGGATGGCGCCATCGAGACGGACATCTTCGCCGTTGAAATATTGCGTCTCGATCATGCACATGGCGAGAGCGGCATATTCGTCCGGCTGACCCAACCGCGGCGGATGCGGCACCATAGCGCCCAGAGCATCACGGACATTCTGCGGTGCACCAGCGAGCAGCGGGGTATCGAAAATGCCGGGCAGGATGGTGTTGAGGCGGATGCCTTCGCGGGACAGGTCGCGTGCGATGGGCAGGGTCATGCCGACAACGCCGCCTTTGGAAGCGGAATAGGCCGCCTGACCGATCTGGCCATCTTCTGCAGCCACGGATGCGGTATTGACCATCGCGCCACGGTCGCCGTCGGCGAGCGGGTCGAGCGTCAACATGCCGGCGGCCGATTTGGCGATGCAGCGGAAGGTGCCGACCAGGTTCACCTGGATGACGAAGTTGAAAGCATCCATTGGGAAATGCTTGATCGATCCGTCTTCCTTGGAACGGCTGACGGTCTTGATCGCGTTGCCGATACCGGCGCAGTTCACGAGGATACGTTCCTGGCCATTGGCGGCGCGGGCCTTTTCAAAGCCGGCGTCGACGCTGTCGTCTTCGGTGACGTTCACTTTGCAGAAAACGCCGCCCAGTTCGGATGCCAGCGCTTCGCCTTTTTCCTCGTTGAGGTCGAACAGGGCGACCTTGACGCCTTTGGCAGCCAGACGGCGGGCAGTAGCCGCGCCGAGGCCGGAAGCGCCGCCGGTAATGACGGCGGAAGTGTTGCTATTGAGTTCCATAATCTTGTCTTTCTTCTAATGGCCGTCATCCTGAAACAAGTTCAGGATGACGGTAATTGACATTAACCGAGGCGCTCGATGATCGTGACGTTCGCCTGACCGCCGCCTTCGCACATCGTCTGCAGACCATATTTGCCGCCACTGGCTTCCAGCGCGTTGAGCAAGGTTGCCATCAATTTGGTGCCGGAAGCGCCGAGCGGGTGACCCAGAGCGATCGCGCCGCCATTGACGTTGATCTTTGCACGGTCCGCACCGACATGCTTTAGCCATGCCAGCGGCACAGGAGCAAATGCCTCGTTCACTTCATAGAGATCGATATCGCCAATCTTCATGCCGGCGCGCTGCAACGCACGGTCGGTTGCGAACAAAGGCTCTTCCAGCATGATCACCGGATCACCGGCAGTCACAGTCAGGTTGACGATCCGCGCCCGCGGGGTCAGGCCATGGTCCTTCAGCGCCTGTTCGGAACAGACGAGCACCGCGCTGGAGCCATCACAAATCTGGCTGGCATTGGCAGCGGTGATTGCGCCGCCTTCCTGAAGGACTTTAACAGCACCGATGCTTTCCATGGTGGCGTCAAAGCGAATGCCTTCGTCAACCTTGTGCATTTCCTTGCCTTCGGCGGTTTCGATTTCGATCGGAACGATTTCATTGTCAAATGCACCGGATTCGACTGCCTTGATCGCTTTCTGGTGACTTTCCAGAGCGAACTTGTCGAGATCCTCACGGGTGAAACCGTGCTTTTTAACCATCATTTCGGCGCCCATGAACTGGCTGAACTGGATACCGGGATAAGCCGCCTGCAACCCTTCCGACATATTGGTTCCGAGGCCGGCATCCTTGAACAATTTAAAGGTCGAACCCATGGGAACGCGGGTCATGCTTTCGATACCGTGCGCCAGAACCATATCCTGGGTGCCGGACATGATGCCCTGCGCCGCGAACTGAATGGACTGTTGCGAAGAGCCGCACTGGCGATCGATCGAAACCGAAGGAATACTGTCGGGCAGCCTCGAGGCCAGAACCGCGTTACGGCCTACGTCACCGCTCTGCTCGCCGCCCTGCATGACACAGCCGGTGATCACATCTTCAATGGCACTGGTATCAAAATCATTGCGGTCAGCAATCGCGTTCAGCGTGGCAGCGCCTAGATCCACCGGATGCACACCGGCCAAACGGCCGCCGCGACGACCACCAGCGGTACGAACCGCGTCTACAATATAGGCATCTGCCATAGTCTTATTCCTTTGATTGGTTGAGAGTCGAAAATTTAACTGACCGGTTAAACCGCCAATGCGCTAGCGTCAAATAAAAAAGCCGGTCATCACAATAGTGATAACCGGCTTGGTTTGAGACGTATCAGCGCCGGTCAGGCAGGCACATTGTCTTTCTTGACCGTGATCACCTGCGGATAGGTGAATTCGAGCAGGCCTTCCTTGCCATATTCGGCGCCGAAGCCGGACTGCTTATGTCCGCCAAATGGCGCGAACGGAGAAAGGTGAAGAAATTCATTGACCCATACAGTACCGGTTTCCATCTGCTCGGCAACGCGAACACCTTCATCGGGATTGGCCGTCCATACAGCGCCAGCAAGACCATATTCGCTAGCATTGGCGCGGCTGATTGCTTCATCAGTGGTGCTGAATTTCATTAGCGGCATGACCGGACCGAATTGCTCTTCGGCAACAATCCGCGCATCTTCCGGCGGGTTGTCGAGGATTGTGATCGGCACATAATAGCCCGGGATATTCTCGTCTTTGACTTCGCCGCCGACCAGAAATTTATAACCGTTATCCTTGGCATCCTGAACCAGTTCCAACACCCGTTCATATTGCTTTTTGTTCTGCACCGGACCGACAGCCGTGCCTTGCTGGGAACCGTCGCCAACCTTCACATTTTTCGCATAGGCAGCGATTGCCGCACTGAGCTCATCATAAATATCCTCGTGGATATAGATGCGTTTCGCCGCGACACAGATTTGGCCGGCGTTGGTAAAGCTCGACCAGAACAATTGCTCGGCGACTTTCTCGACATTGGCGTCGGGCAGGACGATCGAGGCGTCATTGCCACCCAGTTCCAGCGTGATCCGCTTGAGATCCTTGGACGCGCCTTCCATGATCTTCTTGCCGGTTGCAGTCGAGCCGGTGAAGGTGATCTTGTCGATATCGGGATGCGAGGTCATCAACGGCCCCAAGCTGTCTTCACCGGTAATGATATTGACGACGCCCGGAGGGGCCAGGTCCTTGATCAGTTCGGCAAGACGCAAGGTGGTCAGCGGCGTGAACGGCGATGGCTTGAGCACGATGGTGCAACCCGAGAGCAAAGCGGGCGCAATTTTCTGCACCGCCATCATCACCGGGAAATTCCATGGCACGATACCGGCAACAACGCCGACCGGTACGCGGCGAGTGCGGCTCAGGCGCTCATCCGTGTCCTCGTTAATCTCGTCATCCATATCCAGCGTAGCCTGCGAACCGGCCATATAGGCAGCGCCCATGATTTCGCCCTGCGCTTGTGCATGGGGCTTGCCCTGCTCGGCGGTGAGCAAGCGGAACAGTTCGTCATTATTCTCGTTGATCACACCAGCAATAGCCTGAACGACCTTGCGACGCTCGTCGATCGGCTTTTTCGACCAGGTCTTGAACGCTGCGCGAGCGGCGGTAACCGCCTGGTTGAGCTCGGCTTCACCACAAGCTGGCACCTGACCGATCACTTCTTCATTGGCCGGATTGACGACATCCAGGACATCCGCCGTGCCGACCATCTCGCCATTGATCAAATTCTTATATTGGGTAACCATTTCGCTCTCCTTTGGGATCTGCCATTCATTCTATTTGAGTCGCTTATAATCTATTGTATATAATCTATTACAGGGCGTGGCGCGCCCATCATTTTGATAGACTATAACGGATCGGCAGGGTTTTCAGCCCGCCAACAAACGTCGATTTGGCGCGCACCGGTTCGCCGGCCAGTTCAAGCGTCTCGATCCGGTCGAGCAGTTCGTTGAACAATATCTTCATTTCCATGCGCGCCATGTGCAGCCCGAGACATTGATGCGATCCTGCACCAAAAGCTATATGGCGGTTCGGTGAGCGGCTCGCGTCAAATTTACGCGGCTCGGGAAACACGCTTTCATCGTGATTGGCAGCGATATAACTGATCATCAGCCAGTCATCTTTGGCGATTTTCTGGCCGCCAAGCTCGGTTTCCTCGGCAGCGGTGCGCATGAAATGCTGTACCGGAGTTGTCCAGCGGATCGCCTCCTCGACAATGCCGGGCAGCAGATCGCGGTCGGCCTTCAGCCGGGCAAACTGTTCAGGGTCGCGAGCCAGCGCCAGCATCGCACCCGCTGTGGACGCAGAAGTCGTGTCGTGGCCAGCGGCTGCCAATATGATGTAATAGCCAGCCATATCGCGGTCGCTGAGATGCTCGCCGTCGACCTTTGCATTGGCGATCACACTCGCCACGTCGTCGGTGGGATTGGCGCGTTTTTCGGCGGTCAATTTCGCGAAATAGGCCTCGAAGTCGGCGACAGCGCCGACCACCAGCTGCATGATCTGCTCTGGCGTCATATCGGCCATGCCGGATTTGTTGAGATCTTCATCCTGCCCGCCGAACATCTGCTGGGTGAGGAACAGCATGCGCTGCTCGTCCGCCTCCGGCACGCCGAGTATCTGCATCACGACATGGAGCGGATAAGGCGCGGAGACCAGAGGCACGAAATCGGCTTCGCCCCCTGCATCGACCAGCCGGTCTACGGTGACCTTGGCCAGCGCACTGATTTCATCTTCCATCTGCCGGATATTCTTGGGCATGAACCAGTCTTGCGTCAGCCGTCGATATTGCGGGTGGGTGGGCGCATCAAGAGCGACCAGTGAACGGACCAGATTGGGATCTCCACCGGTGATTGATTTGACAAAAACGCCGCTGTTTTTGTCGCTGAACGTAACGCTGCGCGGACTGTTGAGAAACAGCTTGTTATCCTTGCTGATCCGCATGACATCATCATAGCTTGTCACCAGCCAGAACGGATCATGGACGTCGTCATTGACCACCCGTACAACCGGTGTTTCGCTACGGAGCTTGTCAAACCGGTCGAGCAGACTGTCCCAGTCGACATAATTGGCGGGGTCGACGATCGCCAGCGCATCTTCGCCGGTCAAAATTGCTTCTGCTTGCGTCGTCATCACACGATCCCGCTTTCCTGCTTGCCCCAATATTCGTCGCGCAACAGCCTTTTGTAGAGCTTGCCGGTAGCATGACGCGGCAGCTCGCTGCGGAAATCAATCCTGCGCGGTATTTTGACGCCGGAGAGCGACTGCCGGAGATAGGCTTCAAGCTCCTGCGCCAGTTCCTCTCCTGCTTCCGCCATTTCCATCGGCTGCACAACCGCAACGACCTTCTCGCCCATATCCTCGTCAGGCGCGCCAATAACGGCGGCATCGGCAACCTTATGATGGCTGACCAACAGATTTTCGATCTCCTGCGGATAGATATTCACGCCGCCAGAGATGATCATGAAGCTCTTGCGGTCGGTCAGATAGAGGAAGCCGTCCTCGTCGAGCTTCCCGACATCGCCGAGCGAGGTCCAGCCGTGGGCATGGGTTGCGCCCTTGGTTTTTTCCGGATCATTATGATATTCAAACTTCGCACCGCCTTCGAAAAAGATCTGACCTTCTTCGCCGATCGGCACTTCGTCACCATTTTCATCGCAAATATGGATCTGGCAATTGATCGGTTGTCCGACCGAACCCTGGTGCGCCAGCCATCCTTCGCTGTTGCAGAAGACGAATCCGTTTCCTTCGGTGCCTGCATAATATTCGTTGAGCACCGGCCCCCACCATTGGATCATCGCTTCCTTGATCGGAATCGGTACCGGAGCAGCGGCATGAATTGCGCTCTTGATCGAGGACACGTCATATTTGGCGCGAATGTCCTCCGGCAGCTTCAGCATCCGGACAAAATGGGTCGGCACAAATTGCCCGGCATCACAGCGATATTTTTCGATCAGCCGCAAAGCCTCTTCGGGATCAAATTTCTCCATGATCACACTGGTGCCGCCAAGCGACTGCACCGCAAGATTCCAGCGCAGCGGCGCCGCATGATATAGCGGCGCGGGAGAAAGATAGACGCAATCCTTGTGCAGGCCGAAAATCATCTCGGCAAGCGCTGCAAGGGCATTGCGCCCGGCAATATTTTCATCTTCCGGCAAAGGCAGCCTTATGCCCTTGGGCGTTCCGGTGGTGCCCGACGAATAGAGCATGTCGATACCAGCCCGTTCATCGGCAATAGCTGTATCCGGCATTGCTTCCAGCGCGGCTTCCATGCTCCGCTCGCCTTCACCGCCGAATATCAACTGGCTGATCGATGGGTTCAGGACCTTTACCTGATCGAGAACCGGCAGCATCTGCTTCGAACCGATCAGCATCTTCGCCCCGGAATCCTTCAGAATATAGCTGATCTCGTCGGCCGTCAGGCGGCTGGAGATGGCGACCTGGATCAGGCCCGAACGCTGAGATCCCCATGTGACGGGAAAGAATTGCGGATGGTTTTCCATACAGATTGCGACCGTATCGCCAATCTGCAGACCACGAGACCGATATAGCTGGGCTATCTGGTTGGAGCGCTTGTCGAGTTCGCCATAAGTGATGACTTCGCCGGATCCGGCCATGATGACGGCCGGCTTGTCGGGATTTTCCTGGGCGTGCAGATAAGGATGCATAGGTTGGCGCTCTCCAATTGACCGATCAGACATTATGCCGATTCGCAATTGCAGCACCATGGTTTAATCGTGCAGTTAAATCAATCGATAGTCACACCGGCTGACGATAGAAAGCAGCGACAGACCTTAATTCTCTACATAAATGTCCACCGGCACGGCCAGATCGGCAAACACCCGGCCGATCGGCGCCATGCTGGTCGCGCCTTGCTCGATTTCCGATTCGAGCATCGTCTGGCTCGCCGCGCCCTTGAGCAGGACCACCACGGTCCGCGCTTCACAAATTGCTGCCTTGGTCAGCGTGACCAGTGGCGTGTCGCCATCATCGGGGAGCAAGCCAACCACCAGTTTTTCCGGAGGGCCATCCAGCGCCTCTTCCATATCTGCGCTTTCCATGATCCCGGCGGTGCTACCGCCTTCACCCATGCCGAGCCAGACAAGATCCGCAGGCCACTTGGTATCGCGCAAGCGCGCATCGGCAGCAGCGCCGGCCATTTGATAATCGTCGTGATCCGGAGCCAGCGGCAGCACGCGCGCGCCACGGGTGAGGAACAATTGCGCAAGTTTTTTTACATGGCTGCGCGGATCATCGAGTGGCACCAGCAGATCGTCGGTCGGAATAATTGTAACATATTTCCACTTGATCGGCTTTTCAGCCAAAGCCTCGAGCACTGGCATGGCTTCATCGCTGGCCGGCAATGCCAATAGCGCATCACCGCGCGCGTCGAGAGCGCTCTCGATGATGAACTGGATATCGCCGGCGACCGCTTCGACCATTTCATCGCGGTCATCAAAATCCCACCATTCCAGCATGGACTCTTCCTCTTCCGGAAGGTCGTCCATGTCGAAATTTTCTAATGCATCTTCGAGTTTGCTCATGTTTCTGTCCGTCAGCCAAATTTTCTCGCGCTTCTAACCCGTGTTCCAGTCGAAACAAAGGTCAAACATCAGATTTTTCCCGTCGTCCGGCTAGTTTGCATGTGGCGCGGCCAGCGATTCCTCTAGCAACAACCCCGATGGCCGCAATATGGTTAGCGAGGCCGGCGCACCGCTGCCTTGCTCGCGCGCGCGGATGTCGACCTGGATGAAGCTCTGGTCTTCGGTCAGCTTGGCATCCTGTGCCCATTGCCATTGCCAGCCGCCATTTTCGACCGAACCACTCTGCTTGCCGAGCGATGGCGGTCGCGGATCGGTCAGTATCTCGACCGCCCGGTTGCGGACCACCGATTGCGCGACAACCCGCCGTTCCAGTTCGGCTGCATTGTGGGTGGTAAAGGCCTGCAGCCGGATCAGGGCCAGCGCAGCGAGGCTGAACACCGACAGCGCAACCAGCATTTCAATCAGGGTAAAGCCGCGCTCGCCCCGCCTATTCACGGCGCCGCTCCAGCCAGCTTCACATCGCCCATCGGAGCGATCAATATGCGGCGGTTTTGCGTGTCCCCCTGCAAGACAAGCTCGGCCTGCTCGCTGGGCAGGCCCGTGCTTTCAAAACTGATCATCATCGGGCCGGTCTCGCCGGTCGCCGCGGTCACGCCGCTAGACCAGTTGGTTGACACAAACGGCTTGTCCTCGATCACCGACCAGCTGCCCTTGCGCCGTTCGAGAAAGCTGTAGCCGGAAGGCGTGACCTGCACCGCCATCGGCCGCGACTGCATAATCGCATTGTCGCGCAGCGCCGCCGTGCGTGCGGCAAAGCGCTGGGCATCTTCTTCGAGAGCGCTGCTGCCGCTCGGAAAAGAAAAAACGACGATCGACGCCATCAGTCCGATGATCAGCAGCACGACCATCAATTCCACCAGCGTGAAACCCGCGCTATTTTGGCTGGTGATTGGGGTTTTCTGTCGGATCATTATCGTTCATTTAGCGAGTTGAGCGGAGCGAGTCTTGCAGAATCCATGAACCCCTGCAATGACACGGACATAAGAAAAGAAACGCAGGGCAAGGAAATATTCAATGACTGACGTCGTCCTCTACGAGAAAAATGACCGCATCGTTACAATCACGCTGAACAAGCCGGAAACGCGCAACGCGCTGTCGAAAGATTTGTGCGGGGCGCTGGTTGACGCGATCAACAAGGCCGACGCGGATGCCGGCGTCAGCTGTGTCGTGCTCGCCGCCAACGGCAAGAGTTTTTCCTCCGGCGGCAATCTGCACGAGATCAAGGCGATGACCGCCGAGCAGAATATGACTCCGCTGGAAATCGAGAATTGGTACAAGACCGGCATCCAGCGCATTCCGCTTGCTTTCTCGCAAATTTCGGTTCCGGTGATCGCTGCGGTCAACGGCCATGCGATCGGCGCGGGCAATGACCTGACCACCATGTGCGACATCCGTATCGCCGGGGAAGACGCGATTTTCGCCGAGAGTTTTCTGCGCGTGGGGATCATCCCAGGCGACGGCGGCGCCTGGCTGCTGCCGCGGATCATCGGACAGGCGCGGGCCAACCAGATGCTGTTTACTGGTGAATTCATCAATGCCGCCAAGGCGCTGGATTACGGCCTGGTGTCCGAAGTGGTCGCCAGCGACAAGCTGCTCGCGCGCGCCTATGAATTGGCCGAAATGGTGGTCGGCCTGCCGCCTCTGGCGATCCGCAAGACCAAGGAACTGGTCCGCACCGCGCAAAGCGTGACGCTGAAAGAAAATCTCGATCAGGCGGCTTTGTTCCAAGGTGTATTGCAGCAACTGGACGATCACCGCGAGGCGATTGATGCGATTTTGGAAAAACGCAAACCGGTGTTCAAGGGGGCGTGATTGCTGGGGAGAGTGATCTCCCAATCGTGCCTGTAGGAAGTTTCGGGAGATGGCCCCTGCTTACGCAGGGGCACCAGAAGGAGAGAGAATATGAACAAGACCGCTATTTTGACGATAGCCCTGATGTCAGCTGCCCCCCTATCCGCCGCTCCTCCGCAAGGCACCGCAACCGAAGCGACCAAGACGGCCAATGCCGAGGTCGCCGCCAACCTTCCGATTGCCGACCAGACCGACTTCGAAAATGCCAATCGCGGCTTTCTGGCCAAGATCGAACAGGACCAGATCCTCAACGAGGACGGCTCGGTCGCATGGGACTCAAGCCAGTTCGATTTCCTGCAGGGCGCCGCTCCCGACACCGTCAATCCCTCGCTCTGGCGGCAGGGCAAGCTCAACAGCATCCACGGCCTGTTCGAGGTTGTGCCCGGCATCTACCAGATTCGCGGCTATGATCTGGCGCAAATGACGCTGATTGCCGGCAAAACCGGCTGGATCGTCATCGACCCGCTGACCACCCCGGCGCCAGCGAAAGCGGGCCTTGCGCTGGCCAACAAGACACTCGGCGACCGGCCAGTGGTGGCGGTTATCTTTACCCATAGCCATGGCGACCATTTTGGCGGCGTCGCCGGTGTCGCATCGACGGAGGACATTCAGGCGGGCAAGATTCAGGTCATCGCCCCGCATGGCTGGCTGGCCGAGTCGGTCGGTGAAAGCGTGATCGCCGGAACAGCTATGAATCGGCGCGTGCAGTTTCAGTTCGGCACCGCCCTGCCATCCGGTAAAGCGGGCCATGTCGGCGGCGGTCTTGGTCAGAAATTGTCGAGCGGTGATGTCTCTCTGATCCCGCCGACCCGTTCGATCAGCAAGGATGGAGAGACCCTGATTGTCGACGGCATCAGCTTTGACTTCATGGATGCCGGCGAAACCGAAGCGCCAGCCGAGCTGGTTTTCTATCTACCCCAGTTCAAGGCCCTGCACACCGCCGAAGTCGTCACCCGTACCTTTCACAATGTACTGACCCCGCGCGGTGCGCTGGTGCGCGATACGTTGAAGTGGAGCAAGGTGATCGACACTATGTTCGCCAAATATGGCGACAAGTCGGACGTCATGCTGGCTTCTCACCACTGGCCGACATGGGGTTCTGACAAAGTCCAGACGGCACTGAAGAACCAGCGCGGCATCTATCGCTATGTCCATGACCAGACCATGCGGCAAGCCAATCAGGGCGCAACGATGCACGAGATTGCCGAGAATATCGGAGAGCCGGATTTTGCCAGGAACGACTTTGGCGTGCGCGACTATTACGGAACGCTCAACCACAATAGCAAAGCGGTCTATCAGCGCTATTTCGGCTGGTGGGACGCGGTACCGGCCCATTATCACGAACTGCCGCCGGTTGAGGCCTCGAAAAAATATGTCACGGCAATGGGCGGCGCCGCGAAGGCTCTGGCAATTGGCGAGAAAGCCTTTGACGCCGGCGACTATCGCTGGGCAGCCACCGTCTTCAACCATCTGGTCTTCGCCGATCCGGCTGATAAGATGGCCAAAAAATGGCTGGCCTCGACTTATGAACAGCTCGGTTTTCAGGCAGAGGCCGGAACCTGGCGCAATATCTATCTGGTTGGCGCCAAGGAATTGCGCGAGGGCAACAATGTCAAAAATTCGATCAGCACCGCCAACGAGAAAGTGCTAAGCGGCATCCCGGCGGTCGATCTGTTCGACGCCATGGCCACCCGCTTCAACCCGGCCAAGATGCAGGGCGATGGCGGCATTATCCGCTTCTGGTTCCCTGACCGCAAGGAAGCGGTGAGCATCGATCTCGGCAAGAGCGTGATGTTCCCGCGCGGCGAGGATTATGCAATCACCGCCGACGGATCGGACACGCAAATCACGATCAGCCGCGCCCTGTTCACGAAATTGCTGATGCGTCAGGTCAATCCGATGGAGTTGATCCAGAAGGAGGAGATGGTGATCAGTGGCAATGCGGCCTTGATGACAGCTATGTTTGGCGCGCTTGATGAGGTAAACCCGCAATTTGATATTGTGACGCCGTGACCGGATCTGCGCCAATCACCGTTCGTCCTGAGCCTGTCGAAGGACGCTTGCCAGGGTGCTTCGACAGGCTCAGCACGAACGGGTCTGCTGTAATAAGGATTACCCATGCAAAGATTTAACTTCCCCGTCGTCCAGCCCGATCCGGCGCTTGAAGATCTGCGCGGCGAATTGCAGGCCTTTCTGAAAGAAGAGCGCGACGCCGGTAATTTCCGGCCTGAACCGGAATGCTGGATGGCCTCTGCCGATCCCGAATTTTCAAAGAAAATGGGCAAGCGCGGCTGGATCGGACTGACATGGTCGAGCCAATATGGCGGCCACGACAAGAGCGCTCTCGAACGCTATATCGTCACCGAAGAAACCTTGCGCTCGGGCGCACCGGTTGCTGCCCACTGGATCGCCGACCGCCAGCATGCACCGATGTTGCTTGCCCACGGCACCGAAGAGCAGAAGTTGGATATACTGCCCCGCATCGCCGCCGGCGAATGTTATTTTGCCATTGGCCTCAGCGAGCCGGGCGCCGGTTCCGATCTCGCCAATGTCAAAACCAAGGCTGAGAAAGTGTCTGACGGCTGGAAAATCAACGGCCAGAAAATCTGGTCCTCCGGCGCCCAGATATCGCATTATATGGTCGCCCTTCTGCGCACCTCTCCCGCAGAGGGCCGCAACCGCCATGTCGGCCTGTCGCAGATCATGATTGACCTCAGCCTGCCCGGTGTAAGCATCAATCCGATTGTCGATTTGTCGGGTGACGCACATTTCAACGAAGTCTATTTCGAGGATGTCATTGTCCCCGACGACTGCCTGCTCGGCGAAGAAGGCGGCGGCTGGAAACAGGTAACCGGCGAACTGGCGATGGAACGCTCCGGCCCGGAACGCTTCCTGTCCAGCTATATCACACTGGAAACCGCACTATATCAGCTTACCGGCAAAATGGGGTCGGACAGCCATGCCCGGCTCGGCAAGCTGATCGCCAGCCTCCGCACGCTGAAAGGCATGTCCTGGGGGATTGCCAATCTGCTGAAACAGGGCATCTCGCCAGAAACCGAAGCGGCGCTGGTCAAGGATCTCGGCAACCGGCTGGAAAATGATCTGACCCAGCAAGTCCGCGCGATGCTCAACGACCTGCCCGCCGAAGACTGGAGCCCGGACATGCGGCGGATCATGAATATCGGCGTGCTGCGCTCCCCGCCCAATACGCTGCGCGGCGGGACCACCGAAGTGATGCGCGGGATCACCGCGCGGCAATTGGGGTTACGCTGATGTCCGATACCATACATATCTATCCGTTCGTCCTGAGCCTGTCGAAGGACAGCCACCGGCAACAACCGCACTTCGACAAGCTCGGTGCAAAAGGATCTATTCAAGGCGTCCTGTTATCATGATAAACACCGAAGGCATGGTCGCCGAAACGGCCACGAAAATCTACACCGACCTGTGCGGTCGTGAAGTCCCGCACGACGCCGAAGCGGGCAATTATCCGCAGGCGCTCTGGGACGCACTCGCGGAAAATGGCCTGCCGCTGGCATGGGTCAGCGAAGCCAACGGCGGCTTTGGCGCGGACTATGACGAGACCTTCGGCGCGATCTGGGCTTCGGCGCAGGCAGCCTCGCCGGTGCCCTTTGCCGAAACATTGATCGCCAACTGGATGCTCGACCGGGCCGGTCTGGCTCCGGCCGACGGCAGCGCCAGCTTCGCGCTCAGCGGCCATACGCCAAGCGCCGATATCCCCTTTGGCATGCACGCCGACAAGATTGTTCTGTTCGACGAAGCGCATCACGAGATTTCTTTGTTCGACAATCGCGTGGCGGTGCGCTCGCCCGAGGAAGCGCTTTCGCCCGACGGGATGACGCAGTTCGTCTTTTCCGGCCATGTGGTCGAGCAATCCGCGAAAACGGATCTTTCCCGCCGGGCGGTGGAAGCACTGATCCTGACCGTCCGCGCCGTACAAATGGCTGCAGCGATGGAGAGCGCGCTCAATCTCTCCATCGAATATGTCACGCAGCGTGAACAATTCGGGCGGCCGCTGTCGAAATTTCAGGCGATCCAGCAGCAATTGGCCGTAGCCGCTTCTGAATGCGCCGCCGCTACGATGGCCGCGACCCAGGCGGCTAGCGCCATCGCTCGCCATAGCGATGATCCGGAACAGGCCTGGCACGAGGCAGTCATCGCCAAGGTCCAGATCGGCCATAGCGTCGAGGCGGTCACCGTCCCCTTCCATCAGGTTCACGGGGCGATGGGCTATACCCAGGAATATGACCTTCACCATTATACCCGCCGCCTTTGGGCGTGGCGCGATGCGCTCGGCAATGAACATCTCTGGTCGAAACGGCTCGGAGAGACGCTTGCCGTAACGTCGCCAGATGATATCTGGAAAGGCGTGACAACCGGGCAATGGGTTGCTAGTTAATCGCGCGATTAAATGATTCCCGGAAGGAAGCAGACATGCTTCCAATTCTTCCAAAAACAGGAGCTAAGTCCATGAAAACACGCATTACCGAGCTATTCGGCATTGAACATCCGATCATCCAGGGCGGCATGCATTATGTGGGCTTTGCCGAACTCGCTGCTGCGGTGTCCAACGCCGGCGGACTGGGCATCATCACCGCGCTGACCCAGCCTTCTGCGGCGGCGCTGGCGGACGAAATCGCCAAATGCCGCGACATGACCGACAAGCCGTTCGGCGTGAACCTGACCTTCCTGCCTGTCGTCAACTCGCCCGATTATGAAGGCATGGTCAAGGCGATCATCGAAGGCGGCGTAAAGGTCGTCGAAACCGCCGGCAACAATCCGGTTCAGGTGCTGCCTGCACTACACGACGCCGGTATCAAGGTGATCCACAAATGCACCGCCGTCCGCCACGCGCTGAAGGCCCAGAGCATCGGTTGCGACGCAGTCTCGGTCGATGGCTTCGAATGCGGTGGCCACCCCGGTGAAGACGATATTCCGAACATGATCCTGCTGCCACGCGCCGCCGATGAACTGGACATTCCGTTCGTCTCCTCCGGCGGTCAGGCCGACGGCCGCAGTCTCGTTGCCTCGCTGGCGATGGGCGCAGAAGGCATGAACATGGGCACCCGCTTTATCGCCACCAAGGAAGCGCCGGTCCACCAGAATGTGAAAGACGCGATTGTCGCGGCGAGCGAGCTCGACACCCGCCTTGTCATGCGCCCCCTACGCAACACCGAACGGGTACTGACCAACCCGGCGGTCGAACGTCTGCTCGAAATCGAAAAGGAAAAAGGCGCGGATCTGCAATTTTCCGACGTTATAGAGCAAGTCGCGGGCGTCTATCCCAAGATCATGAAAGAAGGCACGATGGATGCCGGCGCGTGGAGCTGCGGCATGGTTGCCGGCCTGATCAACGATATCCCGACCTGTCAGGAACTGATCGACCGGATCATGGCCGAAGCGGACCAGATCATCAATCAGCGGCTCAAGGGGTTCATGGCCGGCTAAAGCATCCGTCTTGCTGTTAATTGACTATTGGCGAATTTCATTTACGTCTTGGTTTTTAACTGAAGCTGGAGCATCCGAGACATGGCAGAACCTTTTTACATACGGGCAAAACGCGTTGTTTCGGCGGGGATTGAATCGGCTCTCGATCAGGCAGAACGGGCCAGCGGCACCAGCTTGATGCGGGAGGCCATTCGCGAGGTCGACCGGTCGATGAACAAGGTGCGCAGCGAGCATGAGGATGCCATCGATCGCCAGAACCAGGCCGTCGGCCAGCAGAAATTATCGGCACAGCGCGCCGAAGAATGGTTGGGCAAAGTCCAGTTCACTCTGGAAAAAGGCCGCGAGGATCTGGCCGAAGCCGCGATCATGCAGCAGATGGAATTTGAGGCAAAGGTCAAGCATTTCAAGAATCTGGAAGCATCTGCCGCGACAGATGCCAGCCGCCTCGATGCTTTGCTGGAAGAACTCACCGCCCGCAAAGCCGTCATGGAAGATGAACTCGCCGCATTTGAAAAAATGGTGAGCGAGAATAGTGCCGCCAGCGCTGGCAAGTCCGAAACCGACCAAAGCGTCGACCGGACAGTCGAACGTGCCGAAGCGACATTTGACCGCACCATGGAAATGGCCGGGGGTGTTAATGGCACTTCAAAACATGCCGCAGAAATCGGTAAGATGCAGCGGCATTCCGAAGTCGAAGAGCGTCTGGCTGCGATGAAAAAAGCGATGAAAGCCAAAAGCGGCAAAGGCGACAAAAGCAAATAGACCGGCCAACGGCTTCCGGCATTTCCAGACCGCAGACGCTTCATTTATACCGGCCTCCTATAGGCTCAAAAAAGCCCCCGGAATCGCTTCCGGGGGCTTTTGTCTGATTATGGATTGCTCATTCGGTTCAGCGAGAAATCGCGTTGCCGATAACCGCCCCGATAATTCCGCTGGTGACCGCGATCAGGACGGCATCATTGCCGGACCGGACCCACTGGTAACCGCGCGGTGCATTCGACAGCCGGTAGGCGCGCGGATTGTCGATGACCCGGTAATTGGTTGCATAGCGCCGGTCGAACTTTTGGCCCTTGGACCAGTTTCTATGGTTCTGCTTCACTGCGACCGATGCTCTGGTATAGCGTGCAGGAGCCGCTTTCTGCTGGGTGACCGTTCTGGTGACGGTACGCTTGCCCTGCTTGTTCACGGTCGTCTTGTGTGTAGTCTTCTTCTGCTGCTTGGAAGACTGGTGCGGAGCAGCCTGAGCCTGAGCGGTAACCACTGGGGACACCGCCATTGTTGTCACTGCCAAAGCCATCAGAAACTTTTTCATCTTCAATTCCTTTTTCTATCCGGCGCCAACTGCGGCGTCACAAACAGAAATAGGGGAAATCTGTCGCAGGCATTTGTCAGATTTGAGCTATTTTGTACTAGATTGTCGCAGAAGCCTGCTTTCGTTCATCTGGCAATCAGCTAGCGGAGCCTTATTCCCGCCAGAGAGCCAAAACCGACCGCAACGCCGTTACCAAAGCCAGGGGCTGATCGAGCATCAGATGATGTTCTGCTTCGGGTATGGCGATCATCGGCACATGATCACCGCCCAGTTCGCGGAGATAGGCGGCGCTGTCGCTGTCGAAAAGCTTGCTATTCTCGCCGTAGATGATCGCCAAACGATGCGGCAAATCGACGACGCGTTGGGGGGTATGCGCCCATTTCGCCATATCATTTTCATTGCGATGGAAAACCATCGGATCAAATTTCCATGACCAGCCTTGCGCCTCGCCATCATCGATCCGGCACAGCGAATGATAAGCCATATAGTCGAACAGAAATGGCTGTTGCGCCGGTTGCGGCGGCGCCAGAACGAAACGCCCGCGCGCCGTATCATAATCGGGATAGATTTTGTTCGGCCGGTCCGACCGTCCGGAACCCGGCGGGCCGCCACCCCCTTTAAAATGGGCGGCCAGCTTCTCCGGCCGCATCATCATCAGATCACATATGATCAGACCGCCAAAGCGCTGCCCTGCCATTTCCATTGCGGTGAGGGCAACGCCGGAACCAAAACTATGCGCAATGATCTTCGGCTTTACCGGGCCGGAGAACAGATCGAGTGCTTCAGCCAGCGCGATCATGCCCTCGGCACGCTTGTCGCCATCACAATTTTCTGGGATCTCGCTATCGCCCATCCCGGCAAGATCATAAGCGATGATGTCATAATCCTCGGCCAGAAATGGCGCGATAAACGCGAAACAGCGCGCGTGGGCGAGAAAGCCGTGGGTCATCAGCAGCGGCGGCTTGCCACGCGTACCCCAGCGGAAATAGTGAACTTTGCTTCCGTCTACCTCGGCAAAGGATTCTTCACGCGGCACCGCCATTGCCTCGGTGAACCATTGTGGTACCTGGCAATCGCCAGCCCAGATATCCACGATATCCGCGCTGCCGTTGGTTTTCTCATTGCCCATCAGATGTACTTACTTTCCCTGCCAGTTGGGCTTGCGCTTCTCGGCAAAGGCCATCGAGCCTTCGCGCGCGTCTGCCGAAGTGAAGACAGAGCCGGTAATTTCAGCCTGCTTCTTCCAGGCCTCTTCGCTGGTCCAGTCGTAGCTTTCGTTGATGATCTTCTTGGTCGCCTTCAACGCCAGCGGACCGTTGGCCGCCACCGTGCTCGCCAGTTCGATCGCCGCATCAATCGCGGCACCTTCGGTGAGGCGGTTGACGAAGCCGACTTCATAGGCGCGCTGGGCGGTAACGAAATCACCAGTCAGCGCCCACTCCATGGCGATCCGTTTGCCGACGAGCTGCTGCAGCTTGATAACACCGCCAGCAGCAGCGACGAGGCTACGCTTGGCTTCCGGAATGCCGAATTTCGCGTTCACGTTGGCGACACATAGATCGCAGGCCAGCGCCAGTTCCAGACCACCGGCGAGCGCATAACCTTCCACCGCTGCAATCAAGGGTTTGTCCGGTCCTTTTTCGGTGATCCCGCCAAAGCCATAGCCTTTGACCGCTGGCGTTTCGCCGCGCAAAAAGCCTTTCAGATCCATGCCGGAGCAGAAGGTTCCACCCGCACCGGTGAGGATACCCGCGTTGAGGCTGTTGTCATTGTCGAGCTGTTCCATCGCCGCGCGAATGCCTTCGGCTGCCGCCTTGGTCATCGCGTTTTTGGCATCGGGGCGGTTGATGGTGACGATGATGAAACCGTCCTGGATATCGGTGAGTACTTCAGACATATTATTTCTCCTTTGTAGTGGACCCAGCAAGCGCTGGAACCGCATTCAATCAGATTTCAAATTTCTCACGCGAAGACGCGAAGGCGCAAAGAGGTATTTCTTCGTGGCTTCGCGTCTTCGCGTGATAATTTCTCGTCCTTCTTTTTCCGCTACCGCGGATGTTTTTCAATCAAACAACAGGTTAGCCAGTTTCGACCTCTGGTAGGCGGCATCGCCGATCAGCGCTCCGCCCATGATCGCCTTGCGCCGGTGCAGTTGAGCGTCACAATCGTGGGTGAAGCCGAAGCCACCGTGGAACTGGATCGAGCGGTCGGCCGCCGTCGCATAGCTACTGTGCGCCTGTGCCGCTGCCATCAGAACGGCGACTTCTCCGCGCCCCTGCTCGCCCCAGCTGTGCGCGGCGCTGTACAGATGCGTGCGCGCTTTCTCATATTCGACATAATTATTGACCGCCGGGTGTTTCAGCGCCTGAAAGCTACCGATGATCTTGCCGAACTGTTTGCGGGTCTTGAGATATTCCAGCGTATAATCGATCACCGACTGCGCACCGCCAGTCATTTCGGCGGCATGGATAAGGCCCGCTGCCAGCTCGATCTTCTCCAGCGCCTCACGGGTCCGGCCAGCTGCGAAAAGGGCATCCGCCGGGACAGTGACGCCGTCGAGCGTCACTTCATAGCTGCGCGCGGTTTCGTCGATCACCGTTTCGCGGCGCAACGCACCGTCCGTCAGCGCCGATCGCTCGATCAGAGCAAAGCGCACCGCGCCGTCAATCTTCACCGAAGCGATGATCAGTTCCGCGCTGTCAGCCCAGAGCACCAGCTGTTTCTTGCCGGACAAGGTCACCTTGCCGCCGCTCTCAAAGCCCGTAGCCTCGATATTGGACAGGTCCCAGTCGCCATTGTCTTCGCGCAGAGCCAGCGTTGCTGCTGCACCCGCCGCGATTTTCGGCAGCCACGCGGCTTGCTGCGCTTCGCTGCCACCGGCCAGCAACGCCTGTGCCGCCAAGGTGGTCGAACCAAAAGGCGTGCTCATCAGATTGCGGCCCATCTGCTCGGCAATCGGCACAACCTCGGCCATCGAAAGGCCGACCCCGTCATGCGCTTCCGGTATCGCGATTGCCAGCCAGCCCAGCTCGCCGATTTCTTTCCAGATACCAGGATCATAGCCGAGATCGTCGTCTATCAGAGCGCGGACCTTGTCGACCGGGCTTTTGTCGCGACAGAAATTGGTCGCGACGTCCATCAGTTCAATCTGCTCTTCGGTGGTCCCGATTGTGCCTAAATTATCCATTTTATCCTCGTCTCTCATTCCGTTCGCCCTGAGCTAGTCGAAGGGTCTTTATAAAGGGTGCTTCGACAGGCTCAGCACGAACGGGTTAAACCGGTCCATTATCGCGTTTTCGGCAATCCCAGCGCATGCTCCGCGACAATATTGCGCTGAATCTCCGAGGTGCCCCCGCCAATCGTGGCCGAGAAACTGTTGAGATAGCTGCGATGCCAATAGCCGTCGTCGACCGCATTTTCGTCGCCAACATAATAGCCCGCCTTGCTGCCCTGAAAGGCAAGCGAGAATTCGGTCAGTTCGCGGATCAGTTCAGTCCGCGCCAGCTTGTTCATCAGCGGCAGCCCCATCGGTTTGTCCTGCATAAGCTGCGGCATCCGGCGGCGGGTGTTGTTGAGATTGAGCGCCTGGATATCGATCATATATTGCGTCATCTTGTCGCGCATCACCGGATCGTCGAGCAAAGGCTTGCCGTTGCGGACCGAATTTTTCGCCAGCTCGACAATCTCCATCACATCCAGTTCCTTGACGAAGAAGCCGCCGACCGGCTTGACCTTGGCACCGCGCTCATATTCCAGCGTTTTCATCGCCATCGACCAGCCATTGCCTTCGCCACCAAACAGACAGTCGGCAGAAATGCGGGCGTCGGTAAAGAAAGTCTGCACAAAGCCATATTCGCCGGTCAGCTTCTTGATCCGGCTGGTGCTGATCCCGTCGATCTTCATCGGATTGAGGAAGAAGCTGAGGCCCTTATATTTATTCTCTGCCTCAAAATCGGTGCGCGCCAGCAGAATCATATATTTTGCGCGGTCGCCGAGCGAGGTCCAGATTTTCGAGCCATTGAGCACATAATCGTCGCCATCTTTCACGGCCTTCAATTGCGCGTTGCCAAGATCTGAGCCATTTTCCGGTTCCGAGAAACCCTGGCACCAGATGTCTTCGGCGCTGAGCATCGGCTTGATATATTTCTGCTTCTGCTCTTCGCTGCCGAGATCGAGGATCAGCGGCCCCGCCCAGCCGTTGCCGATCGCGTTGAGCATGATCGGCGCGTCATATTTTTTCATCGCCCGGGTTGCTACGCGCTGATATTCACTGTGCAGACCGCCGCCACCATATTCCTTTGGCCAGCTGGCGCCGAGATAGCCCGCTTCATAGACTTTGCGCTGCCAGTCGCGGAGGAAATCAAACTGCTGATCGGTCGACACTTCCATGAAGGTCAGCGGCAGCATGAAGCCGGGATCCCGCACCGTATTTTCCTTGAACCAGGCATCCGCCTGTTCGCCATATTCCTTTAATTCCGCTGCGCTTGGTTTGTCGGCCATGGGTCCTGCTCCAGATTTCTTATCAATAGGGCCAGTGGTTCGGTCCTAATGCCTACGATATTGCTTGAATCACTGGCAGGTTAATTGAACGATTAAATTGCAAAAAGCAATGGCCGGACACTGCTAAATTCGACTGCGGAGAGAAATATGGTCAGCGAAACTTTTACCGGACAGAAACATGTGATGTGCCGGGCCTGCCACGCCCATTGCGGATTGATGGTGGATTTCGAGAACGGCGTTCCGGTCAAGACCCACGGTGACAAGGATAATCCGGAATTCGAAGGCTATAGCTGCATCAAGGGTCGGCAACTGGCCAATTATCACAGTTTCGATACGCGGCTGCTGACCAGCTACACCGGCATGAAAAACGGTGAAAAGCAGGCGGTGCACTGGCGCGATGCCGCTCGGGATATTGCCGGGCGGCTGGAACGGATAGTCGAAGAACATGGCCCCGACGCAGTCGCTTCCTATGTCGGCACTTTCGGATATAACAACGTCAATGCCCATGCTTTCATGCTGGCGCTGATGGAATCAATCGGCTCGACGTCGGTCTATGACAGCGTCACCATCGACCAGCCGGGCAAGGGCATTGCCCGCGCCCTGATCGGGCCTTGGCTGGCGGGCGCACCGCGGGTCGGTGACTGGGACGGGCTGATGCTGATCGGCACCAATCCGGTTATCTCGATGAACGGCGGCCTCGGCATGAACCCGGCGAAAAAACTGCACGATGCGAAGAAGCGCGGGATGCAGCTGATCGTGATCGACCCGCGAATCACTGACAGCGCCCGGCAGGCTGATATCCACCTGCAATGCCGTCCGGGTCAGGATCCGATCCTGCTCGGCGCGATTGCCAAGGTGGTGATCAACGAGGAGCTATACGACCAGGATTTTGTCGCCGGCGATGTCGACGGGTTCGAAGCGCTGAAAAAAGCCGTACAACCTTTCGATGCTGGACCAGCCGCTGATCGCGCAGGCGTCGCCGCAGAGGATATCGTCCGTGCAGCCCGCATGTACGGCAGCTGGAAAAAGGCCAGCATCAGCGGAGGCACCGGCACCAATATGTCGGGCGGCGGCAATATCACCGAATATCTCAATCTCGCCCTGACCTCGATCATGGGTCACTGGCTGCGTGAAGGCGATCTCAACCGGCGCACCGGCGTCTTTACCAAGCCCGCGCCGCCGATCGCTGCCACACCCGGCCCGATACCGGCCTGGGGTTTTGGACGAAAGCTGCACAGCCGCGATCTCGAGCAAAGTATTTCCGGCATGCCGACCTCGGCGCTGCCTGACGAGATACTGACCCCCGGCGACAAGCAGGTGAAAGCACTGATTGTACTCGGCGGCAATCCGATGCTCGCCTGGCCCGACCAGTTGAAGACTTTCGAAGCGATGAAGGCGCTCGATCTGCTCGTCTGCATTGACCCGCGTATGTCGAAGACCGCAGAGCTGGCCGACTATGTCATCGCCCCCAAGCTGCACTATGAAGTACATGGTAATACGGCAGCGCCGGAAGTCTATGGCGGCTTCGGCGCCGGCTGGGGTTTTGAGAATAATTACGCCCAGGCCAGCCCGCCAATCATGGACTCCCCGGAAGGCTCGAACCTGTGCGAGGAATATCAGTTCATCCACGCGCTCGCCTCCGAGATGGACAAGACGATCAAGGTCAAGTCCTGGGCGCTGCTTGCCCATCCCGACGAGCGGGAAGAGAAAGCGACGGCTTTCCCGCCGGGTGAAACACCCGATCCGATCAGCGCCTGGAGCGCGTCGCTCAATGGTTGCCCCTCCGATATTGCCGCTCTGTACGAGGATGAAGAGGTGCAGAAGGGCACGATCGTTGAAGCACAGGCGCTCTATGTTCAGCCCAAGCCGGATGGTTGGGAAGGCAAGCTGTCGGTCGGCAACGCGGCAATGATGGAAGAGCTCGCCGGATATGCCGCCAAGCTGGGGGAACCGGTTGACGATGGCGAATTCCCGTTCCGGATGATCGGTCGGCGGATGACTGCGATTCACAACAGCAACTGGCACGAGGATCCGGTGCAGCGCAAACGTGTGCCGCATCACCCCGCCTTCATGAATCCAGCTGATATGGAAGCGCTCGGACTCTCCGAGGATCAACCGGTCGAGCTGGAATCGGCCCGCGCCTTCATCAGCTGCGTTGCCAAGGCCGACAGGACCGTGCGCGCCGGCTGCGTGTCCACGCCGCACAGCTGGGGCACCAACCCGGACGAGAACGAAGACCCGCTCGGCGCCGGCGGCAATACCGGACGACTGTCCTTCAACGACCGCGATTATGACAAGCGCACCGGCATTCCGCTGATGAGCGCTATTCCGATCCGGGTGCGGGCGAAACAGACTGCGGTGGAACTAGAGGCGGCGGAATAATTGCCATTAAACCAAATCCGTTCGTGCTGAGCCTGTCGAAGCATCTGGCTTGACGCGCAGGGCCCTTCGACAAGCTCAGGGCGAACGGTTACTTATAGGATTCCCAATATGACCAATCCCCTGTTCGATCTCACCGGCGAAGTTGCCGTCATCACCGGCGCCGGCCGGGGCATTGGCGAAGGGATGGCCAAGACTCTGGCCGATGCCGGATGCAACGTCGTCTGCGCCTCGCGCAGCATGGACGAGATCAGCCGGGTGGCCGATGAAATAAACGTCAGCAACAGCAGTGGCCGCGCGATCGCCCATGCCACCGATGTTACCAGCGCCGAGGATATGAATGCGCTCGCCCAGCGCGCCGTTGATGAATTCGGCAGGCTGGATATCTGGGTCAACAATGCTGGCGGTTCGCTGGTCTCGGCACCGCTAACCGAACTGGATGAAGCCGAATGGGAAAGGACGCTGGCTACCAACCTGACATCGGTTTTCCATGGCGTCCGCGCTGCCTGCAAGCATTTTGGCGAAGGGAGCCGGATCGTCAACACCTCGTCGCTCGCGGCGGAGGACCCGTTCCCCGGCAGTGGTCATTATAGCGCCGCCAAGGCCGGTGTTCTGATGCTGACCAAGACGCTCGCCCATGAACTCGGCCCGAAGACGCGCGTCAACGCGATCCTGCCCGGCTTCGTTCCAACCGACACGGTCAAGAAGGCGCTGAACATGACCGACGAGGATTTTGTCGGTTTTGAGAATACACTTGGCCTGCCCGCTGGACGGCTTGGCACGCCGCAGGACATCGGTGCGCTGACGCTGTATCTTTGCGCACCGGCTTCCGAATGGCTGACCGGCCAGTGTATCAGGATTGCCGGTAAACCTTGAGCAGCTTTTGCTGCATATATTTTGACGGGAAGAAACCGCTTTATCCCGCCAAAACTTGATGTAGCGGAGGATTTGCTGCACTCTCCCTGAATATTTCCACGGGGAGGAGATGTCATGAGCACAGGCGAACAGGCACAGATCGCACCGGTAGCGGTCGCCAGCGATCTCAAGCTAAGCGACCTTCGCGCCGCACTGGCAGCGGGTTGGGATGATTTCAAGGCCTATCCAGCGTTCGGACTTTTTTTCGCAGCCATCTACGTGAGTGCGGGCATGTTCATCTACTTTGCCCTTTTCGTGAGGGGCGAAGTCGCATGGCTTGTCCCGGCTGCGGCGGGATTTCCGTTGCTCGCACCTTTTGTCGCCGTCGGCCTATATGAAGTGAGCCGTCGCCGCGAAGCCGGCCTGCCGATGAGTTGGCGCGCCGTTCTCGGAGCATTGCGCGGGCGCGGTGACGAACAGATATTGAGCATGGGTGTTATCCTGTTCGTCGCATTCGGCTTCTGGCTGATGGTTGCGCACGGCATATTTGCCATTTTTCTGGCAGAATCCGGCATAGGATCAGAATCTATCGCGCTGCTGGCGACTGGCGCAGGGCTAATGATGTTGCTGGTCGGCGGTTTCGTCGGCGCGTTGATGGCGCTGGGCTTCTATGCGATTACCGTCATCAGCCTGCCGATGCTGGTCGATCGCAATGTCGACTTTATCACGGCGATCATTGTCAGCCTGGCGTCCGTGCGATCGAACAAATCTGTCTTGCTGATCTGGGCGATATTGATTGCGGTTGCGCTATTTGTCGCCATGCTGCCGCTTTTCCTGGGCCTGCTCGTCGTGCTGCCGGTGCTCGGCCACGCAACATGGCACTTATATCGCCGCTTGACCGACGTGTCCGGCGCACAGCATCAGCAAGCTGGTGAAACAAGCGCTGGTCTAGGATCGGGATCTAGACAGGCTTTCTGACCATCAGCACATCGACCGGAGACCAGCCCATCATTTCGCTGGCGCGGCTGCCGATGGTTGCCATGATAAAACCACCCCGACCATGGGTTCCCAGCACCAGCAGATCAAAGTCGCCGCTATCCAGCATATTATGCACCGACTGGTGTAGATTGCCTTCGACGAGATGGGCGGTGACACGTGACGCATCATTCTCCGACAGGTTCAGGTCGGTCATGAATGCCTTCAGTTCCTTTTCCGCACCGGACAGCATTTCATCCGCGACGCCGTCAGATTTCAGCCATGCTTCGTAAGCCACATGATAAGCGTGGACGAGCTCGATTTTCGCGTCGGGAAAAAAGTCCAGCGCGGTGCGAAGAGCATGAGCGGAAAAATCGGAAAAATCGGTCGCTACCAGGATCCGGCCATAGTTGGTGCGCGGGCGTTCTTTCACGATCAGCACAGGAGCCTTGGCATGGTGGACCAGATGATCGACCGCAGTACCGAGGAAAAAATCGGATATATTATTATGCCGCGCGGCACCGACAATGATCAGGTCGCTGTCCAGTTGCTCCGCCGTTTCGCCGATCACCTGGGGTGGCTTGCCGTAATTTATCGCCAGATTGCAGCCCTCGGCATCTGCGCCATAGTTGCGCAGCAGAAGCGTCTCGACTTTCGCGATATCAACCTCTGTCTTGGGGCTGCTCACAAATAGCAGGGTCCGCGCCGCATTCCAGATGTCGGCGAGCAATTTCGCCCGCGCAAACGGCCGGTCGGCCCTGGCCGTCAGATCGGTGGCAACCAGAATTTTCGTCGGTACGGGCATGGAATATAGCTCCTGTTAGTTCAAATGCTTGACCATCAACATCGTCAAAACCGATGGAGTATAGCCGTTAATCAATGACAATAGCTGATCTCCAGTCGAACGACATCAGTATCTGTACGGATATATCATGATTGAAGCTAACAGCCGACAATCAAAAAAACAGCAGCATTTCCGATAGAAATTGCTGCTGTTTTTTTGGAGCATAGTCGGACAGACTGTCTTCACGCCGGCCCGATCGCACTCACCGATGATCATGCCATCACGATAAGTGTTCGTGGGAGAAATCCTTGAGCCCGAAATAGCCGTAATATCTGCCCATACCAGTCCTGTTAACGCCTCCGCATGGCAGAACATTCTCTGAATAATGCGAGAAGACGCCATTAACGGTGACGCTGGCGGACGAGGTTCTGGCACCAATCCAGAATCCTTCCTAGCACATAAAAAACCGGTATTGGCTAACCCAATTCTTGTTCGATAGCCCGGGCCACACCTAATTCTGCTTGCCGTCGCCCAATCCAAAAATGACAGAATAGCAGGCAAGCTGCCACCGCCAATGCAGTGATCCCAAGCCGCAATATATCGATGACTACCGCCCCGCTGTGGAAGGACATTGCCGCATATCCTGCGATCAACCCGACAGGGGCTGCGATCCTGGAAAATTTTGCAAATCTCAAATTCAGTTCAGCCTGCGCAACACAAAATCTTGCATGCTGGATGGGCTGTATTGCCGAGATACGCCAGAGGCCGTTGCGCGCCCTCAACATCCATATTTGCACGCCAATCAGAACTAGCGCACACAGGCTCCAAAGGCTGCCAACCAGCCAGTCATCCGCTGTGATGGTCGAATATACCAATATCGCAAGCAATCCGGACAGCATCAGAAGCTCCAGGCCGACCGTGAACCATGTCATGATGTTGCGGCGCCTGGTTTGCTTTACCAGAGCATCAATAGACGTCGGGTCCGGAGCATTTTGAACGTCCTCCTGCCAGACGGTTTTGAGATCATCCATGTCGATGGTCATTTTTGTTGCTCCATAAGTTTTGACAGGCCGGCTCGTGCCCGGGTCAGGCGCACGGCGACGGCGCCTTCGGACAAGCCCAGGGTTTCGCCAATTTCCCGATTGCTGAAATCTTCGAGGTGCAGCGTCACGCATTGCTGCAGCCCTAGCGGCAATTTACCTATCGCACGTAGCAATGCGCGCTTTTGATCCCGATGCTGCGCCTCTTCTTCAGGTGAATCGTGATCGCTGATGTGGGTATCTTCCAGCAGGTCGGTCGTCGGTCTGCTCATCTTCCGGCGGATATGGCTCACCCCGATATTATGGGTTATTCTTGCGATCAAAGTTCGGTGCGAAGCCTCGCCGCGGAAAGTCGGTAACGCCCGCCAAAGGGCGAGCGCTACTTCCTGATATAATTCCTCCTGTCGGGACGGATCCCGCTCATAAGTCCGCAGACTATTCCTGATGAACGAAGCATATTTGTTCAGCAGTGCAACAAGCTCGGAGTCCTGTTTGAGGTTCAAACGACAGCTGCTGCCGCTCTGAGTTCATGGCTCCCTTTTACAGCGGCAGCCGCTATGTAAAGGCTCAAAATCCAGAATGGCGTTATGATTATGCCGGTGACCGCGACATACAGAATTGTGCCGCCGAGATAGGGGTTCAATAGCGCAACAAGCGGTTCGGCAAGACCGCTGCCATAAATTATGCCCAATGCATTGCTCGTGATCGCAAAGGCCTTGGCGAAGAGGCAGCAAAGCGGGAAGGCCAGCAGGTGGAGCGGTGATTTTGCGATATTTTTGTCGCTAAACGGGTTCAGATAAAACCAGTTGAACGAAGCCCGAAGCGGGTGGTTCAGATAGTGAGCCGATACCCGGCTTTTGTTGTTCATAGCCCAATATAGCATCCCGGACGTACCGAGCAAAAAGGCAATATTGATCCATATCATATTCATCGCCTTATAGGCTGTGGCGCCATCACGCACAGCCGGATTAAATTCCTCCGCCAGTCCATTGGTAATTGCGAAATCCGTCGTCCAATAGTCGCCATAGGTCAGCGCGACAAACAGACCTGCGTAAATTGAGATGATTCGTAGCATTGCCAAACTATCCTTGTTCAAGATGTAGATATTGGGATAGTCGCCAGCCGTGCAAAAACATTACAAAGAAAATTTCCCGCTCTGCCCACCGGCTAGCGGCATAACGGTTCGACCGAATTATACACCTATTTGACGAATGGGCAGACCGCTGGCGTTGAATGACTATACAGCACAGGTTCGTTGGCGCGCTGTCACCGCTAATATGCTGCCAGATGACGTTGGCTTGGCTGACATTGGCAATATGGCCGCTCTAGTTGAAGTATTTCCAATTTTATGAAAAATTTTTTCAAGCTCCGGTCGCATGACCTGGCGATCGACCTCGGCACGGCCAATACGCTTATCTACGCGCGGGATCGCGGCATCGTGCTCGACGAACCGTCCGTGGTTGCGCTCGAGACCAATGACGGCGTGACCAAGGTTCGCGCAGTCGGTAGCGATGCCAAGCTGATGATGGGCAAGACACCGGCCAATATCAAAGTGATGCGGCCGCTGAAGGACGGCGTGATTGCCGATCTTGATGTCGCGGAGCAGATGATCAATCATCTTATCCACAAAGTGCACAGCAAGAAGACCGGGATATTCCGGCGGTTCGATATTGTGGTCTGCATGCCGTCCGGATCGACTAATGTACAGCTTCGCGCTCTACGCGATGCGGCCTCAAATGCCGGTGCATCCGGCATATATTTCATTGAAGAACCAATGGCCGCGGCGATTGGCGCCGGGCTCGCGGTGACCGAACCGGTTGGCGCGATGGTGGTCGATATTGGCGGTGGCACAACCGAAGTCGCAATATTGTCCTTGCAAGGCCTGGCTTACAGCACATCGGGCCGCATGGGCGGCGACAAGATTGATGATGCCATCTCTTCCCATATCCGCCGCAAACATAATCTGGCGATTGGTGAATCCACCACGGAGCTGGTGAAGCATGGCATCGCCAGCGCGATGAGCCCGGACGGCGAGGGACGAATCATGCATATCAAGGGCCGCGACCTGGTCAGCGGAATGCCGAAAAAAATTGCCATTTCCGAAGCCGAGATTGCCCAGGCTATCGCCGAGCCGGTCGGGCAGATCGCCGAATCCGTGCTCAATGCGCTGGAGCATAGCAAGCCGGAACTGGCGGCGGACATCATGGAACAGGGCATTGTCCTGACCGGCGGCGGCGCGTTATTGGGACGGATTGACGAATTTATCTCCGAGAAAACCGGACTGGCGGTCACGATAGCCGATGATCCGCTGACCTGTGTTGCCAATGGCGCCGGCCAGGCGATGGAAGATCCGCTTCTTCGCAACGTGCTGACACCCACCTGAGACCAGCATAACGCAACGCGCCAATGAAAAAGGGCCCCGGAACCAGTCCGGAGCCCTTTTCACTTATATTGTTCGGTAGGCCTAGCCGACCACGATCATCACCAGCGATGTTGCGATCAGCGCCGGTGTTTCAATCCCGTCAATTTCGACAACAACATTATAGGTGAGCAACCAGCGGCCCGGCTGTTTCTCAACCGCGTCTACCAATGTGTGACGACCGCGAACCTTGGAACCGGCACGCACCGGGTTCAGGAAGCGCACTTTGTCGAAGCCGTAATTGATTCCCATGACCGTGCCTTCGAGGCCCAGCGTCGTGCCGTAGGACAATTTTGGCAGCAAAGAGAGGGTTAGCAGACCATGCGCAATGGTGCCGCCAAAAGGTGTCGCCTTGGCTTTCTCTTCGTCGATGTGGATGAACTGATGATCTTCGGTGCAGTCGGCAAATGTGTTGATCCGGTCCTGATCGACCAAGACCCAGTCGGATACGCCGACCTCCTTGCCTTTCCAGCTATCCAGTTCGCTTGCTTTGATTGTTGGCATATCGTTTCTCCTGTTCGGGGGGTCTTTTAGCCCTTCATGACTTCCTGCATCCGGCGGAAGAATTTGCCGCCCTGGCCGCCGCCATTGGCATATTCCTGCATACCGGTTTCGTCCATAATCTGGTCGATATTGGCGGCGATCGATTCAGCGCTGCGGTCCTCAACCGGCAGCCAGATACCTTCTGTTTCAAAAATTTTCGCCGCAGCATAGCCACCGGCGCCAGCGGTCAATATGGTCTTCGATGGCGCGCCGTCGCTGCAAAGATAGACAACAGCAGGGGTGACCGCTTCAGGGACCAGAGCCGCCAACGCTGCTTCCGGCATAATATCTTCAGTCATGCGAGTCGCGGCAACCGGCGAAATACAGTTGGTGTGAATGCCCTTGCCGGCGCCTTCCTGGTGCAGACTGTTCATCATGCCCACGAGAGCGAGTTTCGCCGCGCCATAATTGACCTGGCCGAAATTGCCATAGAGTCCGGTCGAGGATGTGGTCATCACGATCCGGCCATATTGGCGCTCCCGCATATGATCCCATACCGCCTTGGTGCAATTGGCGCTTCCGGTCAGATGGACGTCCATGACGAACTGGAAATCTTCGATCGACATCTTGTGAAAGCTTTTGTCGCGTAGCACGCCGGCGTTGTTGACGAGAATGTCGACATGGCCCCATTTGGCGATCGCATCGGCAACCATTTTTTCAACCGCAGGCATATCGGTGACGCTGCAGCCCGCTGCCATCGCTTCGCCGCCTTCGGCTTCGATTTCTGCTACAACCTGTTCGGCCACGCTAGCGGAACCGCCGGTACCATCACGCGCGCCGCCGAAATCGTTGACGACAACTTTCACGCCGCGGCGCGCCAGTTCCTTGGCATGTTCGCGGCCCAGACCGGCGCCAGCGCCGGTGACAATGGCGACGCGGTCGTTAAATTCTACAGTGCTCATGGCGAGTCCTTCTTTAATTGAATGATTAACGAAACCGATGCGCAATCAGCCCCGGCGAGTCAAGCGGCAAGGCCGCTATTTTGCAGTCGTTTTCGTCCTGGCCCTGCCTGCCGTAGCGGCAGACGAGGAAACGCGTTTTTTCGGCTTTTTCGGCTGTTTGGACTTTTTGGCCTTGGCCTTGCTGGAGTCCGCCGCGACCTGTTTTGCAGCTGCCGCCAAAAGGTCGGCGAAACTGTCCGCAATACAGGTCGCGTAGAACTCCGGATCGGGCATGATATTGCGATCCGCCAGGAAAGTCAGAATGACATTGCCGTTATAACTGGTCACGACATGGAACAACCCCTGCCCTTCGGCAAGAATTCCCATTCCGAACGACTTGACCAACTCGGCGCCGGCAAAATACATCGGCACCATCGGCCCCGGTACGTTGGTGACCACCGTATTCACCGCCGGATTCAGCCTCTCGACCAGACCTGCGCGGACCATCATCTTGGTCCCCGCTGCGGTCAGCCCTGCCGGCATTGCACCGGATAGTTCCATCAGGGTCTTTGCTCCCATCGCCTGGGTCATAGCCTTGGAACGCCGGGTTTCCTCCATGATGAATTTCAGACGGTCACCCGCATCGGCAAGATGAGTGCCTACGCCAACCTGCATCATTGTGACCTGATTGCCGGCGCTATCCTTGTCGTCATCCGTCCGCACAGAAACTGGAGCACCGATTTTCAATGTCTTGTCGGGAAGATCGTCCTTGGCTTTCAGATATCCGCGCATTGATCCGCTGACCACCGCGATCATCACGTCATTTACCGTTGCGCCGGGATAGGCCTCGCGGATTTTCTTGATGTCGGACAGGGCGAATTCCCGCCCGTCAAAAACGCGGTGCGGACTCAGCTTCTTGTTGAAGCGTGTCTTGGGAATAGAGCCCTTCGCATCGTCACGCTGACGAAACTCGCGCTGCACTTCGAACAGTCGTTTCGGCATGGGTATCAGCTTCTGCAGATTCTGCAATCCGCGAACCGGATTGGCGATGTTGTTGAACTGAGCCTTGGCCAGCAGAGCGATCGGATTCGGGTCTTGTTCCGGTTCAAACTGCATATCGAATTTGCGCGGTTTCATCTCGGCGTCCAGATCGTGGAGCGCAAGCGTCATCTGTAGCCCGGACTGTCCGTCAATCGCGGCATGGTGCATCTTGTGCATGACTGCGAAGCTGCCTTTCGGCACGCCCTCGACATTATCGAGCCCCTCGATAACCGTATATTCCCATAGCGGCTTGTTCATATCCATCGGTCGGGCGTAAATGCGTGCAGCCTGGATGCACAATTGCCGCCAGTCGCCGGGTTTGGGCAAAGCGATATGGCGGACGTGAAATTCGAGATCAAAATTGGCATCATCGACCCAGTAGGGATGATCAAGATCGAGCGGCACCCGCACCAGCTTCTGCCGGAATATCCGCGCGCCATCGAGACGCCCTTCGATATAGCGCAATATATCCTTGAACCCGACCTTGCCGCCGGGCGCAGTCGAGGGATCGTTAATCAGCAACTGGCCGATATGCATCGGCGTGTTCGCGGTTTCAGTATAGGCAAACATCGCATCCAGTGCGCTTAGCTGTTTCATGACAATTCCCTCAAGACGCTGTAATTCAATCAGCATAGTGCAAATATGTCTGATATGCGAATCCGTAAAGCACCGTAAGAACATGTGGCTCCGACACTGAATACGACTGACTGAATTGCACGGCCAAAATCGCCAATAGGATCCTGGAGCTACCCGGCCGGTTAATCAGGATCCGTGCCAGTCCTTGACCAGATATTGCGGCGGAACAGCACGACCCCAGTAAAATCCCTGCCCCTGATCGGCACCCAGGAGCCTCGCCTTTTCCAGATGAAAAAACGTTTCGATCCCTTCGACCACTGTTTTGGCTCCGCGCATATGGCAAAAATCGATGATCGATCCCAGAACCGTGATCGGAACGCGATCGTTGCAGAAAGCCCAGAAAATTTCCTTGTCCAATTTCAGTTCGGCGAACGGGATTTCGGCGATCCGGTCGAGATTGCTATGACCGGTGCCATAATCGTCTATCGATACCTTCAGCCCATATTGAGCCAGCATCTGGCAGATTTCGGAAACGACCTTGATATTGGCAACCCGATTCTCTTCGGTGATTTCCATGATCACCGATCCGCCCAAATTCGGAGACCTGTGCAACCGGGCAAAAAGCGCATCGACAAAATCTGACTGGGTGAGCAATATCGCGCTACAGTTGAAGGAGACAGGCATGATTTTGCGGGACCTTCGCAGCGAGCTAGCCAGTTTCATCACCTGATCGATGACGTTCATCGTCGCCTCGATCTCGAGAGAAATTTCCGTCGCGGCGGAAAAAATAGTTGCCGGACTGATCGCACGCCTTGTTTTCAGACGCGACAAGGCTTCATAGCCGACGATACCTCCGTCATCCAAAGCATGTTTGGACTGGAATTCCACGACAAGATTATCGAGCAGTCTGTCGCTGGCAATCAGCGCTTCGATATATTCCGAATCCAGATTGATCTTCTGACTGTCTTCCGCATATCGATCAATCAGTTCGGCCAGCATATTGGGCTCGAACGGTTTCGGTATCGTCGCAACGATTTGCGAATTGGCCGCCGTCATCGAAGCTTCGCTGCCGTGGTCCCATTGCGAGTCTGTCCCGGTCATCAGAACAAGCGGCAATTTGCGCAACAGGTTGGCATTGCTCCGGGAGAGCATTTTCTTGTCGGCGACGATGACATTGGGAGCAAAGGCTGTTGCACCGTTCTCATCTCCGGGAGAATAGATACAGGCTACGGATATTTCGCGCTGCTCGAGGTCATCCTGCAAAAAACGCGTAAATGCGCTCTCTTCGTCAATGACGAGGACTCGCTTGTTGGACATGATTTGGGGCTTTCGGTTAGTGAAGATCCGTTATCGGATCTCGAGGTGATTGCGACCCTGTCTGCTCGAGCTTTTCCTGCTTGGCCCGGTCTTCGGTACGATATTTGGAAAGATAGCTGATCCGCAGCCCAGGCAAACCGGACTTCTCGATGGATTCCTGCCAAGAGAGAAATTCTTCGAGTGACAGATTATAGCGATCACACGCTTCTTCAAGAGTGAGCAAACCACCAGTTACGGCCGCGACCACTTCGGCTTTTCGCCTCATCACCCATCTGGTCGTTTTACTTTTCGGCAAATCATTGAGGCTCAGGGCTTCACCGAAAGGACCGATCACTTTCTCCGGTTTTCTCTGCCGATCAATTTCCATAGACCCTCCCAGACGATGCGGCGACCCCGCCGATTCATTACACAAAGGCTCAATTCGACCAGCACTTTGCGTTACAATCGTTTACATATGAGCGACAAAACATTGCCATACGGTCAAGGAATGTGGTTAATACGTTAGAAATACTTGAGAATAATATCTGTATTTACACTTATTAGCATTTCGCCCTAAATAAATTTATTTAAATAATGTATTTACAAAGAACAAATACAGAAAACTTGTTATATTTGTTTAATGATTAAATGAACCCGCACACATAAAAGAAGCCCCGGTGTAAGGGACACCGGAGCTTTTGAAGGCTGGTTTGGCCAAATTGAGGCCGCTTGTTGGGGATTCACGGCTCTTGGAATTCTGCTTTAGTTGCTGATCACCATCGCGGTTTTGACAGGTTTTCCCGATTTTGCCGCGGCCATGATTGTCACGCTGGCACGCTGGGCCGAGTCCTTGGCCTCTGCCGTGCAGGCGCCGTGATCCAGCACATCGGTCAGGTTTTTCGAGTCAACGCTACCGCAAACCTCGCGAACAGCGCCCTTCAGACGACCCTGCAAGGTCGATTGTCCATCCTCGCTGCTCAGATCCAGGTCGGCATATTCGACCGTTGCTGTCCGGGTGATCCGTCCCTGAGCATTGGCGCTGGCAGCAAAGCCTGTTGCGGCAACGGCGATTGCGGCAGCGGCACAAAGGGACTTGGTAAAGATAATATTCGACATTTTCTCACTCCTCAAAATTTTTTAGGGCGTTGCCGGAAAAAGGGGGCCGGCTCTGCCCGTTAGGGGTGAGGTCGGGAGCGGTATATCCATCCTGCCGGGGAAGGGCTGTCTGGAGAGACGTAGGGTTATGCTCCCGCCTCGCATTTATAGGTAGCTGAGCAATGGTGGGCGAGCATCCCGCGTTCGATAAACCGCCATTTTGATCGGCAAACGGCAGACGGCTTCGACCAACGACAATCGCTGATCGACAAATGTACCTAAAGGTAACTTATGTTACGAATCAATTGGTTACAGATGACACCGAATCATGCTGTATTAAGACACTAAATCAGCCCGGAGAGCGGGCTTGACGGGTCCGCATACATTCTGCGGCCCATCCGGCCGGACAAATAAGCCTGCCGTCCAGCCTCGACCGCAAGCTTCATCGCCCGCGCCATTCTTATCGGTTCTTTCGCTTCGGCAATCGCCGTATTCATCAGCACGCCGTCACAGCCAAGTTCCATGGCAACTGCCGCATCGCTGGCAGTCCCGACACCGGCATCGACCAACACGGGGACATTGGCGCCTTCGACGATCAGCCGGATGGTCACCCGGTTCTGGATACCCAGGCCCGACCCGATCGGCGCGCCAAGCGGCATGATCGCCACCGCGCCCGCGTCTTCCAGCTGCTTCGCGGCAATCGGATCATCAACGCAATAGACCATCGGCTTGAAGCCTTCCTTGGCCAGCACTTCGGTTGCGTCGAGCGTCTCGCGCATATTGGGATATAAAGTCTTCGCCTCGCCCAGCACTTCCAGCTTGACCAGATCCCAGCCGCCAGCCTCGCGCGCCAGCCGCAAGGTACGGATCGCGTCCTCGGCATTAAAGCAGCCGGCGGTGTTCGGCAGATAGGTGATTTTCTTCGGATCAATATAGTCCATCAACACCGGCTGGTTGCGATCCATGACATTGACGCGACGCACGGCAACGGTGACAATCTCCGCACCAGAGGCTTCGACCGCAGCCGCGTTTTCGGCAAAGTCCGTATATTTGCCGGTACCGACGATCAGGCGGGACTTGAACGTCCGTCCCGCCACCGTCCAGCTGTCGTCCTCGGAGCCGCCGCCGACGAAATGCACGATTTCCAGTTCGTCGTCCTGCTCGACCATGACCTCTTCCAGTGTCGATCGCGTCACGATCAGGCGATTGCGTTCAACAGCGACCTTGGCCGGATCGAGATCAAGCGAACGCACAAGATCGGCGATCGAGCCACCAGCAGCAATCTTGTGGTCATCGCCGTTCAACTTGATCTGAATTTCAGCCATTTCGGTAACTTTCATGTCTTTGATCTCGCTTTTCAAAAACGAGCCATATAAAGAGGGCGCTCCAGTCGCAACCAAAAGCCTGTGGGAAGGACCAATATCTTGGCGGCCAAGACCATCTATGTATTGAACGGGCCCAATCTCAACCTGCTCGGCATGCGCGAACCGGAAATCTATGGTTCGGAAACGCTCGACGAGATTGCAGGACAGATCGAGGACCATGCACAGACGCTCGGTTTCGACGTCGACATTCGCCAGAGCAACCATGAAGGCCATCTGGTCGACTGGCTGCACGAAGCTTCTGCGGAAGGCGCGCATGCCGTGATCGTCAACGCCGGCGCACTGACCCATACATCACTCGCCCTGTTCGACGCGATCAAGGCAATCAGCACGCCGGTAATCGAGGTGCATATATCCAACCCCGCCGCGCGCGAGGAATATCGCCACAAGAGTTTCATTGCACCGGTTGCAAAAGGGAGCATTTGCGGCTTTGGTGCTTTCGGCTATCAATTGGCGCTGGACGCTGCCAGCAAATTTTAACGACGTTATAAGGACGAAATATGTCTGCAAAGAAAGAAACGGGTGAAGGCATGAATGTCGACATCAAACTAGTCCGCGATCTCGCCGCGATACTCGAAAAAGCCGGCCTGACCGAGATTGAAGTCGAGGATGGTGACCGCAAGATCAAGGTCGCGCGCGGCGGTGGAACCTATATATCCGCGCCTGTCGCTGCCGCGCCGGCTCCTGCCCCCGCAGCAGCCGCTCCGGCCGCGGAAGCTGCTGCCCCTGTGGATGATCACGCCGGTGCGCAAAAATCGCCGATGGTCGGCACCGCCTATCTCGCAGCCGAACCGGGCGCCGCCAATTTCATCTCCGTCGGTGATAAAGTTGCCGTGGGCGATACTTTGCTGATCGTCGAAGCGATGAAAGTGATGAACCCGATCACCTCCGAAACCGCCGGTACGGTCAAGGCGATCCTGGTCGAGAACGGCCAGCCGATAGAATTCGACCAGCCCCTCGTCGTGATCGCTTGAGGTTCGCAGCGTGACCATTGAAAAAATCCTGATTGCCAATCGCGGGGAAATTGCTCTCCGGATTTTGCGCGCAGCCAAAGAACTTGGCATCGAAACCGTCGCCGTCCACAGCACCGCAGACGCCGACGCCATGCATGTGCGGCTCGCCGATCAGGCGGTCTGCATCGGGCCGCCACCGGCAGCCGACAGCTATCTGTCGATCCCGGCGATCATCTCGGCCGCCGAGATCAGCGGCGCCGATGCAATCCATCCCGGCTATGGCTTTCTTTCCGAGAACGCGCATTTTGCCGAAGTCGTCGAAGCGCACGGCATTAAATGGATTGGCCCCAAGCCGGAACATATCAAAATCATGGGCGACAAAGTTGCCGCCAAGAAAACAGCCGGCGATCTGGGCATTCCGCTGGTCCCCGGTTCCGATGGCGCCGTCAGCGAGATCGCGGAAGCCAAGCAGGTGGCGGCGAAAGTCGGCTATCCGGTGATCATCAAGGCAGCTTCCGGCGGCGGTGGCCGCGGCATGAAAGTGGTCAACAGCGAGACCGAACTCGAAACCCAGATGAAACAGGCCGGTACCGAAGCGAAAGCCGCTTTTGGTGACGCCACCGTCTATATCGAGAAATATCTCGGCGATCCGCGCCATATCGAATTTCAGGTCTTCGGCGATGGCCGCGGCAATGCCATCCACCTCGGCGAGCGCGATTGTTCGCTGCAGCGCCGCCACCAGAAAGTGCTCGAAGAAGCGCCCTCTCCGGTGATCAGCGCGGAGCAGCGCGAAGCCATGGGCAAGGTCTGTGTCGATGCGATGAAGGGCATGGGCTATCGCGGCGCCGGAACGATCGAGTTTCTCTACGAGAATGACGAATTTTATTTCATCGAAATGAACACCCGCCTGCAGGTCGAACATCCGGTCACAGAGATGATCACCGGAGTCGATCTGGTTCGCGAACAGATACGCATTGCCGATGGCCGCGATCTTTCGGTCAAACAGGAAGATCTGGTATTCAGCGGCCACGCGATCGAATGCCGGATCAATGCGGAAAATCCCAAAACATGGGCTCCCTCGCCCGGCAAGGTCACCAGCTACCATGCGCCCGGCGGCATGCACGTGCGGGTCGATAGCGGCCTTTATGCCGGCTATTCGATCCCGCCTTATTATGACAGCATGATCGCCAAGCTGATCGTCTATGGGCGCACCCGTGACGGCTGCATGATGCGGCTCGCTCGCGCGCTGGACGAAATGGTCATCGAAGGCGTCCAGACCACCATCCCGCTGCATCAGAAACTGGTCTATGACGAGGAATTCCAGTCCGGTGAATATACCATCAAATGGCTGGAAGAGTGGCTGGAGAAGGATAATCTGAAAGATATCTGATCGGTCGACCATGCTTTGATCCTGGCAAATTTCTACTATGTTTTCGGTCGGTTATTGTGCAGAAACGCAACGGGTCTTAATCCGTGCGAGCAAGAAACCTGCTCCATTGAAAATGTTCTGGAGATTTCTTAATGCCTACCAAGTTTTTAATTTCAGCGATTTTGACATCGGGTTTTCTGCTGTCCAGCGCGGCAAATGCACAAAATCAAACAGGCACGAACGAAGTGCATCCTGCTGTAATAGCAATGCTGGAAGATTATAGTGCTGAGTCGAAACAACGATTCCCCTGGCATTATAAGACCGATCAGCGCTTACGGTTTCGCGCCGCCAAGCCCTTTCAGGAGGCCGGAAGACAAAGTCATGCGCGGGCTGCATTCGGCTGGCAGATGATCTCCCGGCGTCTCACCGACAAAATGGGCGCCTATCCCAAATTTGAACTGTTTCTCGGTATCACTAGTGCCGGTAAGTTAGAGGGCGTTATATTTGGGGATGCGTTCTCCTCGTTAAGAAGCGATGAAGCCGGAGCAAAGCAGATTGCGACATTTGAATCCATCAGCATCACCGCTTCTGGTGTCGGTGAACTCGTCGAATTGCCACTGGGGCCGGTCCAGAGTGCTCCCCTTGCCGGAAAATCGCACAAATTATGGTTCCGCAAATTTGAAGCAAGCAACAAAGCCTATCGAATGTTCGGAACGCTGCCAGACGAAAGCGAGCTTAGACTTTATCATTCGGCGTCCGGCAAAGAAGGCTCAATGAACTACTGGATCGGGAATAATGCCAAAACTACAGCATTCACGATCGGCTATTTGAAAGAAATGATCACAACCGTCCGCAACACCGAGCAAAAATAGCTGGGCAACTTTTCGATTCATATCGCAGAAGTTAAACGACGAAGTGGAATCAGTCGGCTTCATGCCTGCACGATATCGTTCAGGTTCAACACACCTTTCCTGAACATTACAGGCCAGTTCAGGACTCTGACAGGGTTAATAGACTATCACCTGTTGCACAGATGCGGCAAATGGAGTCGCCAGCAACAGGAGTAAGCCATGCGTATATTTATAGTCACAGGCCTGATGGCGGCCACGATGTTGACGCCCGCCGCGGCATCCGCCGCCGAAATTGCACCCAGTCTCAATAGCGCAGCCGGATTGACCCCCGGATTGACCAAGGTTGACCTGACCGGCGCAGTCGCCCTGCAGCGCGAAGGCCGCAGCGAGCGCCGCGCCAATCGCCAGACCAACCGAACGGGTGACCGCGGACAGCGACGGCCACAAGCGCGAGACAATCGCGGAAAGGCAACGATTAGCCGGCAAGCCCGGGAAACCCAGAGAGCAGCCCGCACCGAACGCTCTGCCGATCGCAACGTCAATCTCGCAACCCAGCGAGAGCGGAGGGCCGACCGGCAGCGCGCTGCCAGCCGGCCGGAAGCCCAGAACCGGCGTACGGCGCAGCAACGCGCTGCTCGACGGGGCGACACGAACCGCAACGGTCGGGTCGACAGACGCTACGACCGCAATCGCGACGGCCAGATTGACCGGCGCTATGATCGTAATAACAACAACCGCGTCGACCGGCGGGTAGACCGCAACCGGGATGGCAAGATCGACCGGCGCTACCGGGATAACCGCCAGACCAAGAACAACCGCAATTATAACCGCAACAATCGCAACTGGAACCGCAGCTGGCGTCAGGACCGGCGCTATGACTGGCAGCGCTATCGTCAGGCCAACCGCAGCTATTACCGGCTGGGCCGCTATTATTCGCCCTATCGCTCACATAGCTACCGGCGCTGGAACATCGGCGTATTTCTGGAGACCTCCTTTTACGGATCGCGCTATTGGATCAACGACCCGTGGCGCTATCGTCTCCCCACCGCTTATGCGGGCACCCGCTGGATCCGTTATTATGACGATGTCCTGCTTGTCGACACATATAGCGGCGAAGTCATCGACGTGATCTACGACTTCTTCTGGTAAAGCCAAGCAATCCAAACGAAAAACCCGCTGCCTGCAATGGTGGCGGGTTTTCCAGTTCCAGGCGCGGTGGCGCCACTCATCCTGTTAGACCTTTCGCTCTGAACGCAAAAATCGCTATTTTTCGTCCATGCTCGAATTTTTACATCCTTGCGCGCGTTTCTTGAGGTCAAATTAATCCTTTTGTTCGATTGAGACGAGACTGATTAGCAGGGTCAAATGTGATAAAAAATTTCCTACGGACATTGTCGAATGAAACGGTCAAAGAGTTGGAGCCGGAATCCGTTCTTGGCAGCAAGCCTGACGCTTCTGCCCGGCGGCTTGAAATACTGGATGATTTCGAGCAAGCGGGAATAAATTGGCTGTGGGCAACGGACGCACAGGGTAACCTGATATATTTGTCGGAAAAAGCTGCAGAAAATTTGCATAAGCCGCTCGATGAATTGCTCGGGATTCCTTTGGTTTCCCTGTTTAAAAACGATCCCGCCAATCCGGATGAAAAATCCGACCGTCCATTCAAATTCCATCTTAGCAAGCGCAGCAAAATCAATGATCTGGTGGTCCACCGGATCCCCGGAACGCTCGGCGAACGAGATCGGCCGACATGGTGGATGCTTTCCGGACATCCGAAATATGATGATGAAGGGGTGTTCCAGGGCTATCGCGGCAATGCCAAGGATGTGAGTCTCGAATATCAGCGCAAGCTGGAAGATTCACGCATGGCTGAATTTGATTCACTGACCGGGCTTGCCAACCGCCACCGCATGAATAACCGGCTCAATGGCCTGCTCGGCGCTTTCAAAACCGCCAACCGCAGTTGCGCGATCATGATGCTCGATCTGGACCGCTTCAAGCAGGTCAATGATACGATGGGCCATCCTGCAGGTGATGAACTGCTCAAGCAGGTTGCCAAACGTTTGCGCTCAATTATCGGCGAAAGCGGTGAGATCGGTCGCTTGGGCGGCGACGAATTTCAGATCATCCTTCCCGATCTGGATGATCGCGGGAGGCTTGGAGAAATAGCCGAGAAAATCGTGAAGATCATTGCGCAGCCCTATCCGATAGACGAGAAAATCGCGACAATCGGTACCTCGATTGGCATCGCCATTGCGCCCTATGACGGTATCGAGAAAGATGGTCTGGTTCGCAGCTCTGACCTCGCCCTATACGCCGCCAAAAATTCGGGCCGTGGGCAGTTCCGTTTCTTTTCCGCCGAACTGAAGAATGACGAGGACGAGAGGCGTATTCTAGTCGAAGACTTGCGCGATGCGCTCGTCAATGATCAGGTCGAACTTCACTATCAGCCAGTGGTTCGCACCGACGATCATATGGTTGTCGGATTTGAAGCGCTGATGCGATGGGTCCATCCGGAACGCGGTGAGGTTAGTCCAGCCGTCTTCATACCGATCGCCGAAGAGTTGAATCTGATCAACCAGCTGGGTGAATGGGCGCTCCGCCGCGCCTGTCAGGATGCGCTGCTTTGGCCTAAATCCGTCTGGGTCGCGGTCAATGTATCGGCCGTTCAATTTGCCAATAGCGGTTTTCCCGAAATTGTCATGAATGCTCTTGCGACAAGCGGTCTGGACCCGAAACGGCTCGAACTCGAACTGACGGAAAGTGTCTTCATGGGAGACAGCGATACCATCGACACGACCTTCAAAATCCTGAAGCAACTAGGCACGCGACTGGCGCTGGACGATTTCGGTACCGGCTATTCTTCGCTTAGCTATCTTCGCTCGGCGCCATTTGACAAGATCAAGGTCGACAAGAGTTTTGTCGATTCCTGCACGCAAAAGGACAAGAACAGCGCCAAGATAATCGCTGCCATTATCGGACTGTCCGATGCGCTTGGTATGGAGACCACCGTTGAAGGTGTCGAAGCCTTTGACCAGTTCGGCCTCGTTTGTTCGCAGGGAGCGCGCTATATTCAGGGATGGATTTATTCCAAGGCCCTCAAGCCGCAGGAAATAGAAGACAGACTGGGTAGTGGAGAATTCCGGATCGAACCCGACGGGCCGGAATTATACCGGCCTGACAGGCGGACAGTGTTCCGAAGGATCGGCGCGATCCATGAAGATCATCGATATGAAGTGGTCATGCGCGATCTCTCTCAATCCGGAGCGATGTTTGAAGGATTGCTCGGCGTGCCATTGGGTACGAAGCTGGTGCTCGATCTGGGTGAAGGGCAACTGGTTGTTTCTACCGTGACACGGTCCAATGAGTCGACCGTTGCTACAGAGTTTGAAACACCGTTGGTTAGCGATGGTGCAGGCGGCTTGTGCACTCGCCACCGCGTCTCGCCTTATGATCTGTGTGCTGCCGGCATGCCGCTCGCAGCCTTGCCACCGGGAAATTATCCTCTGGCCCCGGACGCTTCCTCCCTGTCCGGAAAGCCCGAATTCATGCAAGTGGCAATTGGAGGCTTCTGATCGGCACAGGACTATCGCCCTGACCGTTGCGATACATGGAAGGGGACTAGAACTTAACTTCCGGCCGACGCAACTTCATTTCCTGTTGCATCATCGCTCGCCACCCAGCAGAAGTGTCCACGATTGACAGGAGACACCGGATGATACGCACGCTCAGCCTGATGATATCAACTCTGGCAATGGCAATGCTGCCCGGATCGGCCAGCGCGCAGGACCAGATCATTCGCGTAGGCAATTTGCTGACCGATGCCGCCTCGCAGCCGAGCGGGCCCGCGACCATAATTGTCCGCGATGGCAGGATCGCCGAAATCCGGCGCGGGCCGGACCCCGTGGGCGACGCCGGTGCCACCGTCATCGACCTCAGTTCCAAAACTGTGATGCCCGGCATGATCGACCTGCACGTCCATCTGACCGGTGACCCCGGCGGCGACTTCTGGAAGGAAACCACCGAGCCGACCGAATGGGGCGTGGTTGTCGGTGCCAAAAATGCTCTGGTCACTGCGAAAGCCGGTTTCACCACCGTGCGCGAAGCCGGTTCTTCGCAATATAGCGCCTTCTCGTTGCGCCGCGGCACCGCCGAGGGCATCATAGCCGGCCCGCGCATCATCGCCGCCGGCCCCCCACTGGCGATCGTCGGTGGCCATGGTGATGTGTCGGGCTTTACCGAGGACGTGAATGACTTGCTCACCAGCGGCTATAGCTGCACCGGCGCGGTCGAATGCGCTGCCAGGGTCCGCAAGGCCTCGCGGGCCGGCTCCGATATTATCAAGATTACCGCCACTGGCGGTGTATTGTCACAGCAGGGACGCGGGCTTGATGCACAATTTACCAGCGAGGAAATGCAGTCCATCGCCGACACCGCCCACTCGCTCGGCCTGAAAGTCATGGCCCATGCCCATGGCGCGCGCGGTATCGAGGCAGCGGCGCGCGCCGGCATCGACACCATCGATCATGGCACATTTGCGGATGAGGCCGCCCTCGAGGTGATGAAAGCCAATGGCACCGTGCTGGTACCAACACTGATGGCGTTCAAAGGCGTCAGCGAACGGCTCGGCAAGGGCATTTATACGCCGGTGGTCGAAGACAAGATTCGCATGACCATGGGCCGTGTCGGCAAGGCGGTGACTCTGGCCAGGAAAATGGGCGTCCCGATCGGCTTCGGCACCGATGCCGGCGTCTATAATCATGGCCGCAATGCCGAGGAACTGCAGCTGATGGTCGACGCCGGCCTGACCCCGCGCGAAGCCGTCGCCACTGCCACCAGCATCGCCGCGAAAACGCTGAATATGGAGAATGAAATCGGCCGGATCGCGGTCGGCTATTCCGCCGACCTAATCGCCTTCGACGGCAATCCGCTGGACGATGTCCGCGCGCTGGAAAAGGTCGACTGGGTGATGGTCCGCGGCCGCATCATCGACTAGGGTCCGGCCATGGCCAGGGTCTTTTCGAAAAAGCAGACAGAAACATATGCCAGCCCGCGACGGATGGCCGAGGTTGGCCGGCGCGTTACCGGCACACTAAATGCCCATCCCCGGGTGCAGTGGCTGGAAAGCCCGCATGTCCAGCTCTACGTTTACCAGAATTTTCTCAGCGACGCCGATTGCGACCTGCTGATCGGGATGATCGACAGCGACAGTCAGCCTTCGACGCTCTACAAGGGCACCGAACGCGAGGGCTATCGCACTAGCTACAGCTGCAATGTCGATCCCGCCGACCCCGATATCCGGCGCATCGACAAGTCGATCTGTGACCTGATGGGTCTGCCGCAAACGCATAGCGAGATCCTCCAGGGCCAGCGCTACCAGCCAGGCCAGCAGTTCAAGGACCATCACGACTATTTCCACCAGAGCGAGTCCTATTGGCAATATGAAGGCCCCAATGGCGGCCAGCGCAGCTGGACCGCGATGGCCTATCTCAACGAGCCGGAGAAAGGCGGAGCGACCGCTTTCCCCCAGCTCGAATATGAGGTCGAGCCGCGCCGGGGTATGCTATTGATCTGGAATAATATGACGCCTGAGGGGATGCCCAATATCAACACGCTGCACGCCGGAACGCCGGTCGAGGAGGGCACCAAATATATTATCACCAAATGGTTCCGGCTCAACCAGTGGCGCAAGGCGTGATTCCGGCAACGGCTTATTCTCCGATCAACCGCCAACCGGTTTCGACCAACGACATCCAGGATCAAGCGAAGTCGTTGCGGGTGATACTTTAGCGTGTTAGCTGGCCATAACAGTTTTTGGATAGGAATATGAAATGATCAAGAAATCACTCTCCCTTCTTCTCGGCACCAGCTTGCTGGCAACCGGCAGCCTCGCGATTGCCCAGCCGCTTGCCGCCACCAGCGCAGCAGCAATGGAGCATCACGAAGAAGCAGAGATGACCGAGGGCCAGAAGATGAAGGCCCTGTTCGCGAAGAGCGACGCGGAAAGCCTGAAGCGCAATCCGATCGGCGCGCTGTTCCGCGGTGATGAACGTTATGCCGACCAGCTTGGCGATTATATCAGCGACGAATATTTCGCCAAAGAGAAAGCCGCCGAGACAGCCGAACTGGCGGCGCTGATGAAACTTGACCGCAGCAAGCTAAGCGCCACCGACAAAATTGCCTATGACGTGTTCAAGCGCGACAAGGAGCAGGCGCTCAAAGGCTATAGCGACGAAATCATGGCCCTGACCGTGGTTCGCCCGGTCAATCATTTCAGCGGGTTTCATACATTCTACCCCGACTTTGCTTCCGGCAAAGGCGCGGCGCCTTTCAAGACGGTCAAAAATTACGAAGACAATCTGAAACGCCACCAGCAGTTCATTGTGATCGGCGACCGCTCGATCGGGCGTTTCCGCGAAGGCATGGAAAGCGGTGTGGTCGAAACCAGGCTGACCATCACCAACGTGATCGAACAGCTCGCTACCCAGATTGGTCTGGGTCTGGAAAACAGCCCGTTCATGGCACCAACCAAGAATTTTCCGGACGACTTCAGCGACGCCGATAAAAAGCGGCTGACCAAGGAATATGCAGCGGCGACCACCGACATTTTTGCCAGCTATCAACGCATGCATGATTTCCTGAAAAATGAATATCTGCCGGTCGCCCGCGACGAAGTCGGCCTGTCACAGATGAAGGGCGGCGCGGTTCTTTATGAAAACATGATCGAGAACACCACAACGCTGCCGCTCAAGGCCGACTATATCCACAATCTCGGTCTCAGCGAAGTCAAGCGGATCAAGACCGAAATGGAAGAGATCAAGGCCGAAGTCGGCTTTGACGGAACCTTGTCCGAATTTTTCGAATTCCTGCGCACCGACGAACAATTCCACCCGGAAAGCCGCGAAGCGCTGACCCAGGCCTATTATGACATGGGCAAGAAAGTCGACGCGAAAATCGGCGAGCAGTTCAAGGTTCTGCCGAAATCGCCGCTGGAAATCCGCCCCTATGATGAATCGGTCGAAAAGTTCCAGGCAGGCGGTTCCTACCAGAGCGGCACGCCCGACGGCTCGCGTCCCGGCGTCTTTTATTTCAACGCCTATGACCTGCCGTCGCGCAACACCTCGGGCATCACCACGCTCTATCTGCACGAAGGCGCGCCGGGCCATCACTTCCAGATTTCGCTGGCCCAGGAAAACACCGACCTGCCAAACTTCATGCGCTTCGGTGGCAACACCGCTTTTGTCGAAGGCTGGGCGCTCTATTCCGAGAAGCTCGGCTTCCCGATGGGGCTCTATAATGATCCCTACCAGCGCTTTGGCCATCTCGACGACGAAATGCTCCGCGCGATGCGTCTGGTCGTCGACACCGGCCTGCACAGCAAAGGCTGGGGCCGTGACAAGGCGATCCAATATATGCTCGACAATAGCAGCATGGGCAAAACCGATGCGACCGCCGAAGTCGAACGCTATATCGCGATTCCCTCGCAAGCCTTGGCCTACAAGATCGGCGCGCTGACCATCCAGCGGCTGAAGAAAGAAGCCCAAGACGCGCTTGGCGACAAGTTCGATCCACGCGAATTCCACGATCAGGTGCTCAACACCGGCGCGCTGCCGATGACCGTGCTGGAGAGCAAAATCCGCGACTGGATTGCTTCGCAGGCGTAGATTTTTGCTGCACCGTCTCCCGTGAGGGAGAAGGATGCGCTGACTTGGCAGCCTGCTGCCTAGTCGCTGCTGGATGAGGGTGTTCGATCTCGGGCTTGGCACGCTCCATCACCGGCAGAACGCCCTCATCCAACTATGCCTAATCGCTGAAGCGACAAGGCGTCGTATCCTTCTCCCTCACGGGAGAAGGAATGTCCCTGCCTTCCGTCATTGCGAGCGCAGCGCGGCAATCCAGAGCCGCGCGCACCGCACTGGATTGCTTCGTCGCCCTGCTCCTCGCAATGACAGGCTCCGAAATGGGTGGACTTGTTGCACAATTCCCTGTCCTACACCGCGTCGACTGTGATAATCCCTCTTCATGCCGGATCGCAAAACTCCCGACAAAACCCGCCGCTTTCTGCGCCTTTTCCACCAAAATCTTTTTCTCCTTTAGGGGGTGTGACCCGTGTGACCCTGATCTTCTTTGCAACGGATATTTTATGACCGACACTCTCCCCACCACCGCCCGCGATATTCTTGCCAGGCTGATCGCCTTTGACACCACGTCGCGGAACAGCAATTTGCAGCTGATCGCATGGGTCGAGGATTATCTTGGCCAGCACGGCGTCGCGTCGACCCGCGTCGTGAATGAAGATGCGTCCAAGGCCAATATCTATGCCACTGTCGGGCCCAATCTCGAAGGCGGGGTCATCCTCTCCGGGCATAGCGATGTCGTACCGGTTGACGGGCAGGACTGGGACAGCGATCCTTGGGTGGTGACGGAAAAAGCTAATCTGCTGCACGGGCGTGGGACCTGCGATATGAAGGGATTCATCGCACTGGCGCTCGCCGCCGTGCCGCTCTTCAAAAAGGGCGCAAAGCCGGTCCATCTCGCTTTCAGCTATGACGAGGAAATCGGCTGTCTCGGCGCGCCGGCAATGATCGAGGAAATGGCGGCCAAGCTGCCGAAACCGGCGCTGGCGATTATCGGCGAGCCGACGATGATGAAGGTCATCACCGGGCACAAGGGGATTGCGGTGCATGAAGTCGAGGTGCTGGGTCACGAAGCGCACTCAAGTCTTACCCATCTCGGTCTGTCCGCCAATATGGTGGCGATCGAACTGATGCATGATCTCGCCGAACTGGCGCGCGGACTTTGGGAGAATACCGATCCAGCCTCTCCCTTCATCCCGCCCCATGCGACGCTGACCATTGGCAGGATGGAAGGCGGAACTGCGCCAAATATCCTCGCTCGCCGCGCGCATTTTATGTTCGACCTGCGCTGCCCGCCGGATGTCGATCCGGAGGCCATACTCGCACCGTTCCAGGCCAAGATCGCGGCACTCGATGGCGAGATGCGACGCGCCTTTCCCGAGGCGGGTGTCACCATCACCCGTTTATCCAACGCGCCACCGATGACACCGGCCGGTTCTGCGGAAGCCGAAGCCTTCGTGCGCCGACTGACCGGAGACAATAGCCCGTCGGGTGTGGTCTCTTACGCCGCCGAGGCCGGGCAATTCCAGCAAGCGGGATTTGCCACCGTGATCTGCGGCCCCGGATCGATCGAACAAGCGCACCAGCCGAATGAATATTTGGCGGTCGAGCAGTTTGAACGCGGCGCGGATTTCATGCTGCGGCTGGGCGAGGCGCTCGCTTGAAGGGGCGAGGAGATTGCCGTTCGCCCTAAGCCTGTCAAAGGACGAGTGCGCGCAAGCCGCTCATTCGATAGGCTCAGGACGAACGGATCGCTGTCACTCCGGGTTAACGTTACGGCATCGCCGAAATTTGTAAAATCGGCAGAAAACAGCTATATTGGGGAAAGAAAAGGATTGCTTCATGCCCGCTGTAAAAGCTGCCAGACCGAATGAGATATTCACTCCCGAGGAGTGGAAAGCGCTGACCCGCGTTTCCCGCTGGCACGGCCTGTGGCTATCGCTGCACGCCTGGCTGATGGTGGCTTTGGTCGCCGGGGGCACCGCGCTGCTGTGGCAGTGGCACTGGCTGGCCGGACTGCTTGCAACTCCGTTGGCCATATTTCTGATCGGCGGGCGACAGCTCGGCCTTTCGATCCTGATGCACGAAGGCGCCCACGGCCTGCTTCACCCGAAACGCAAAATCAATAATTTCGTCGGCCAGTGGATCACGGGCTCGGCAACCGGCAGCGATCTGCACAGCTATCGCGCCTATCATCTGACCCATCACCGCTTCACCCAGCAATCGGAAGATCCCGATCTTGGCCTGTCCGCTGCATTCCCGACGACGCCCGCCAGCATGAAGCGCAAGGTCATCCGCGACCTGACCGGTCAGACCTTCTTCAAGCAGCGCAGCAACCAGTTCGCCGTGGCGTGGGTCGGGTTGAAAGCAATGATCACTCCGTTCGTCCTGAGCCTGTCGAACGACGAGAATGCGCGCCGTGCGTATTTCGACAAGCTCAACACGAACGGAAATGGAAAACGCGACACGTCGGCGGGCACTCCGCTCAACCGCAACGGCGCTGCTGGCGTGGCTGCGCCGGTGATCGACCTTGATGGTGCCAAACGGACCACAAGGACCGTCGGGCGCTTCCTGCTGATCCAGCTTATCGTGCTGCTGGTCAGCCTCGCGACGCTGGGCATCATCCCTTTCCTGATCTGGCTGGCCGCGCTGGCAACCACATTCCAGCTGATCCTGCGCATTCGCAATATCGCCGAACATGCCTCCACCACCACCGGCGGCGATGATCCGTTCAGCCACGCGCGGACGACCAAAGCCAATATACTGATGCGGATGACGCTAGCGCCCTATTGGGTCAATTATCACAGCGAGCACCATCTGTTCATGGGCGTGCCCTGCTATAATCTGCCCAGAGCGCATGATCTGCTGATCGCCAAGGGCTACGGCCCGCGGATGACGATCGCCAACAGCTATGGCGAGGTTTTGCGGACAGTGACCCGGCCGGTGGCCGCCTAGCGCTTCTGCAGGCTCGTCTTGATCTCGGCCAGATCGGCGTCGAGCTTGGCGATTTTATCGAGCATCAGCTGGTCGATCTTCTCGTGCAGCCGAATGATGTCGATTTCGGCGCGCAGATTGACTTCATAGTCGTGCGCTGCGGCGATCCGGTCCTTGTTGGAGGCCCGATTCTGGCTCATCATGATGATCGGCGCCTGGACCGCGGCCAGCGTCGAGAGCATCAGGTTGAGGAAGATGAAGGGATAGGGATCAAAGGCGGCGTCGAACCGGGTCAGGATCTCGGAGTTCAACAACATCCAGCCAAGCAGGACAAGTGAAAATGTGATGATGAACCCCCAGGAGCCACCGATGGCAGCAACCCGGTCGGACAGGCGTTCCCCGAAACTGGACTGTTCGTCGGCCAGTTCGGCCGCATCGTCGGCGACAATCTCGCGCGACACGATCGCTTCCAGCACCGCGCGTTCTTCGGAAGACAGAGCCGCCAACGGCTTGTTGAGCAGCTCCTCGCTGAGCTGCTCGACCGTACGCTTTGCCATCTCAAACTCCCCGTTGCCGTACCTATGTGCCGGACATGATCCTAGTCCCGGACGAACCGGCGCGCCGAGCGGTCCTTGTGCGTGTCCGCCGGATCAAAGACCTCGCCGTTCATCGCTATATAGACGCCGTGCGGCAGGGTCTGGGTCGCGGCGAGGGCAAAGCCGACGTTGAACTGGGCGTCGCTGACCCGCAAGGACGCCGGCTGCATCGAACCCGTCAGCACGATCGTCTTGCCGCTGATGTCGGCCAACACGCGCGCCGTGTCGACCATCGTGTCGGTGCCATGGGTCACCAGTATCTTGTCGGCATCGCTTGCGGCCACCGCTTCGTGAATAGCGGCGCGATCCGCATCGGTCAGCTCCAGGCTGTCCTTGCGCATCAGCTGCGTCACCCGGTGCGCAACAAAGACGTTATTCTCCTGCAACATGTCGGGCAGCGCCGTCGCGCCGATCTGATATTCCGACAAGGCATCGAAATAGACCTTGTCAATCGTCCCGCCGGTGGTGAAAATATCGATCATGAAGCGGCCAAAGCCTCGGCAATCAGCTTGCGGCTATTGGACAGGCCATAGAGCGCAATGAAGCTGCCCATGCGCGGGCCCTGCGAAGAGCCAAGCAGAGTCTCGTAAAGCGCCTTGAACCAGTCGCGCAGATTGTCGAAACCGCCTTCCTTGCCGATGGCATAGACGATATTCTGGATGTCCTCGGCCGGTGCATCCTCTGGCAGCGCCGCCAGCTCGCGGTCCAGCCGCTCCAGCGCCGCCACTTCGACGCCTTCCGGTTTCCGCCGGTGCAGGGTTGGGGCGATGAAATCCTTGTGATAGGCCATCGCATTGCCGATCAGCTCGTCCAGATCAGGATAGCGCTCCGGCGTCGCGTCCGGCGCATATTGCCGCAAATAGGCCCAGATCTGTTCGCGATCCGCATCGCCCATCACGCCAACAAGGTTGAGCAGCAGGCCGAAGGTGACCGGGATCGTGTCCGTCGGCACATCGCCGTTGTGGACATGATGCACCGGATTGCCGAGGCGTTTGTCCGGCGTCTGGTCATGCCAATTCGCGCGGAACTGGAAATATTCGTCCACCGCCTTGGGGATTACGCCCATGTGCAATTGCTTGGCCGACTTGGGCTCGCGGAAGATATAGAAAGCAAGGCTGTTCTCGGAACCATAGCGCAGCCATTCGTCGAGGCTCAGGCCATTGCCCTTGGACTTGGAAATCTTCTCGCCCTTTTCGTCGAGGAACATCTCGTAGATCAGCCCCTCGGGCTTGCGCGCGCCCAGTACCTTGGCAATCTTGCCGGATTGCACACCGCTGTCGGTCAGGTCCTTGCCGTACATTTCATAGTCGACGCCGAGCGCGGTCCAGCGCATCGCCCAGTCGACCTTCCACTGCAGCTTGGCACCGCCGGAGAGGATATTATGCTCGATCATCTCGCCGTCATCCTCGAACCGGACAATCCCCGCTTCGGCGTCGACGATCTCGACAGGCACCTGCAGCACATGGCCGGTTTTCGGGCTGATCGGCAGGATCGGCGAGTAGGTCGCCTGCCGCTCCTTGCCGAGGGTCGGCAGCATGATGTCCAATATCTGCTGGTTGCGGGCAAGGACCAGCTTCAGCGTCTCGTCGAAAGCACCGCTTCGATATTGCTCGGTCGAGGAGAAGAATTCGTAATCAAAGCCGAACTGGTCAAGAAAATCGCGTAGCATGGCGTTGTTATGTGCGGCAAAGCTCTCGAACTTTTCAAACGGGTCAGGAACCTGGGTCAGCGGCTTGTGCAGATGTTCGGCCAGCATCTCCTGATTGGGAACATTGGTCGGGACCTTGCGAAAGCCGTCCATATCATCGCTGAATGCGATCAGCCGGGTCGAATTGCCAGTCAGCGTTTCATAGGCATGGCGGACCATCGTGGTGCGCAGGACTTCGTTGAACGTGCCGATATGCGGCAGGCCCGAGGGACCATAGCCGGTTTCGAACAGCATCGGCTCGCCGTCCGGTTTCGGTGCCGGTGCGCCGCGCTCGCCGCGATAGCGTTTGAGCAGCTTGCGGGCTTCCTCGAACGGCCACGCTTTGGAATTTTCTGCTGCTTCGCGATAATCGGTCACAATTTGTCCTTCTCAGTCAATGCTGCGCAAATAGTAGCCTTAGCCTATATGGCAAGGTAGAACGCAACAAAAGCGGGAGAATGAACATGGAAATGCTGATAACGGGGGTTCTGCTGTGGAGCCTGGTACATCTGATGAAGTCGGTGACGCCGGGCCTGCGCGCCTCAATCCAGAGCGCGATCGGTGAAGGGCCGCACAAGGGTCTGGTGGCCCTGTTGTTGCTGGTTTCGCTCGCCCTGATGATCTTCGGCTGGCGCGCGACTCCGGCAGAATTTGCCTATGATCCGCCCGCCTGGGGCCGCCATGCCAATATGACGCTGATGTTTGTCGCGATCCTGCTGCTCGGCGCAGCACAAGGGGCGTCGCGAATCCGGCAATGGATCCGCCATCCGATGCTGACCGGTGTGCTGATCTGGGCAGTCGGCCATCTGCTTGCCAATGGAGACAACAAGTCGCTGGTGCTGTTCGGCGGTCTCGGCCTCTGGGCACTGGTCTCGATCATCACCGTTTCCCGCAACGAAGGCGCATGGGTAAAGCCCGCCAAGGTCGCTACAGCAGGCCGCGAATTGCTGAGTCTGGTGATTGCGGCGATACTCTATGCCGTTCTGCTGTTCCTTCATCCGTGGTTCGCTGGCGTACCGGTCGTCGGCGGCTAAATGGTCGCGCCACTCCCCTATCCCGCGCTCCACGCGAGCCATAGCGGCATCTGGATTTGCTCGAGCAAGGGCGAAACCCGTGCGATTGGCAAGGGCGAAGCGATTGGCCGAGTCGCGGAAACGCCGCATATCCTGCTCAATGCCCCGCTTTTGGGACAAAGGCTCGGCTATCCCGATCTGTCCGGGCTCGATCTGCTTGAGCTGTACGCCTTCATCCATCCGGCGCAATTCATCGTCCCGACGCCGGCGGGCCTTGCCAAGACACTCGGCCTGACCCCGCCGGATCAGGAGGCCGATATAGCGGCTCTCTACCGGCAAGCCGCAAGCTTGCTATTAGAAGGATTGAAAGCACCTTATTGGAAAGAACGCGAGGGCGCATGGAGCAGCGCGCAGGCGCTCTACCGTCTGCGCTGGCCCTGGGCGCAGGAAGTGGGCAAGCTGCTTGAAAAGCCTGCGCAGGCCGAACGTTGGCTGTTCTCAAAACTGGATGAATGGGAGGAAGAGGCGCCGCGCCCTGCTCCCAGATCAATCAGCGTGGACAAGCAGGAGACACTCGCCAGACTCGACGCTCTAACCGGGGAAGGATCGGAAGAGCGTGAAGGCCAGAAAAGCTATGCTACCGCGGTCAGCGAGATTTTCAATCCGCGCAAGATCAAGGGCGCACCCAATATGCTGCTGGCGGAAGCGGGCACCGGGATTGGCAAGACACTCGGCTATCTGGCGCCCGCCTCGCTCTGGTCGCGCCAAGCCGGCGGTGCAGTATGGATTTCAACCTTCACCAAGGCGCTGCAACGGCAGCTCGACCGGGAAACCCGCCGTATCTATCCGGACGAAGAAACATTCCGCAAGAAAGTCGTCGTGCGCAAGGGACGGGAAAATTATCTCTGCCTGCTCAATCTCGAAGACGCCCTGCAGGGCGGTTTTGCGGGAAGAGCGGCGATCCTTGCCCATCTGGTTGCGCGCTGGGCGGCCTATAGCAAGGACGGCGATATGGTCGGCGGCGATCTGCCGGGATGGCTGACCACCCTGTTCCGCCGCAATGGCGCCACAGCGCTGACCGACCGGCGCGGCGAATGCGTCTATGCCGGCTGCCCGCATTATCGCAAATGCTTCATCGAAAAAGCGGCGCGTGCCAGCCAGCAGGCCGATATCGTCATTGCCAATCACGCACTGGTGATGGTCAACGCTGCCCGCGGACGCGAACAGCAGAATCCGCCAACGAGACTGATCTTTGACGAAGGCCATCACCTGTTCGACGCCGCAGACTCGATGTTTGCAGCGCGGCTGTCCGGGCAGGAAACGATCGAGATCCGCCGCTGGGTGATCGGACCGGAAACGAAAAACCGGGGCCGCCGTCGTGGACTCGCCGCGCGCTTGGCCGATCTCGCGTCTTATGACGAGGAAGGCGGCCGCGCGATCGAGAGCGCCCGTCTCGCAGCCGAGGCGATGCCCGCAGACGGATGGCTCCAGCGGATTGGGGAAGGCGAGGCTTTCGGCCCGATCGAGGCACTGCTGCAGGAGGTCCGCGCGATGGTCTTCGCCCGCGACGAAAGCCAGAGCGCCGATGCGGGCTACGGGCTGGAAACCGAACTGACCGATGTCGAAGGCCCGATGATCGATGCCGTCGCCAATGCCGCAACGGCGATGGATGCCCTGTTGAAGCCTCTGGTGCGACTGGGCCAGCGGATCGAGCATCTGATCGAGGAAGGTCCCGACTGGATGGACGCGCCAGCGCGGGCACGGATGGAAGGCGCCTTGGCGAGCCTCGGCTGGCGCCGCGATACCTTGTCCGGCTGGCTCTCTTTATTGTCGCGTATCGGTGGTCCTGCCGATCCCGATTTCGTCGACTGGCTGATGATTGACCGCTATGAAGGCCGTGAATATGATGTCGGCATCTGCCGCCACTGGCTCGATCCGACCGTCCCGGTTACCGAGGTCGTAACCAAGCCGGCTCATGGCGTGATGATTACCTCCGCGACATTGAAAGGTGGCGGTGGCTGGGAGACCGCGCGGGCGCGCAGCGGCGCTGTACATCTTGCCCATGCTCCCCAGGAATTCGAAGTCGCCAGCCCGTTTGATTATCCCAATCAGGCCAAGGTCATCATTGTCACCGACGTGAAGCGCGGCGATATGGCGGGGCTTGCTGGTGCCTATGCCCAGCTGATCGAAGCATCGGGCGGCGGTACGCTCGGCCTGTTCACTGCGATCAGACGCTTGCGCACGGTCTATGCCCGGATCGCCGACCGGATGGCGCAGAGCGGATTACCGATCTACGCCCAGCATGTCGACCCGATCGATACCGGCACATTGGTCGACATTTTCCGCGATGATCCGAAAGCCAGCCTGCTCGGAACCGACGCCCTGCGCGACGGGGTCGATGTGCCCGGCCAGAGTCTGCGGCTGGTGGTGATGGAGTCGGTGCCCTGGCCCCGTCCCAATATCCTCCATCGTGCCCGGAGACTGGCCGGTGGCGGCACCGCCTATGACGACCGGATCATTCGCGCACGACTGGCACAGGCCTTTGGCCGGATCATCCGCCGCTCCGACGATCATGGTCATTTTGTCATCCTGTCATCCGCTTTCCCGTCGCGCCTGCTCAGCGCCTTTCCCGAAGGAACGCCGGTCGAACGCATGCCGCTGGAACAAGCGCTGGCCGAGATCCGCAGGGCAAAATCGCAAATGCCGCAATCCGGTCTTCCAACTGAAACAAGTTTGATGCATGACAATCGGCAATGAAAAAACTCACTCTCCTGCGCCACGCCAAATCCAGCTGGGACGATCCGGTCGACCGCGATTTTGACCGGCCACTTAACGAGAAGGGCAAGCGCGCTGCGGCGGTGATGGGCCGCTTCATCCAGCGCAAAAGATTGACCTTCGATCAGATTCTCGCCTCCCCCGCCGTACGGGTGATCGAGACGCTCGAAAATGTGGAGGAAGCCAGCGCTCTGGCGATGGAGCCGACCTGGGACCGAAAAATCTACCTCGCGTCTTCGGCCACGCTGCTAGATGTGCTTCGCGGCGCACGACCGGAGGCAAAGCATGTTCTGATGGTAGGTCATAATCCCGGTCTGGAAGACCTGATTTTCGATCTGGTCCCCGACGACGGAACCTCGCCAGCCCGCGACGAAGTGGAAACAAAATACCCGACGGCCACACTGGCCGAAATGACGCTCGCTATCGATAGTTGGGCCGATATTACCGAAAAATGCGGCACGCTCGACCGGTTCACCCGGCCGCGTGATCTCGATCCGGAACTGGGACCAGATTACGACTAAGCGTGGTTAAGGGCGTTCGTCAGCTGATCGCGAATGGACTTCAGTTCCACCAGAATCAGGCTGTTATCCTCATGGCTATTTTCCACCAATGGCAGTGCTGCGGAGACAGATTGCGGTGCATCCTCTACCATTTCCGGTCCCCTTCGCCGCGCGGCCAGAAATTTGCGGGCGCCCTTGATTGTATAACCTTCTTCGTTGAGCAGACGGCTGATCGTTTTGACGATCGCGACATCTTCTGGCCGGTAATGGCGCCGTGAACCAGCCCGCTTAAGCGGGGTCAATATTGCAAACTGGTCTTCCCAATAGCGCAGTATATGGGGTTTGATGCCCAGTTCCTTGGACAGTTCACCGATCGTGCGGAAAGCGCCTTGTTCCTTGGTCATACTCTACTCCCCCGGTTCGCCGGGTCCATTAACCTGCAGCGATTATCCTGTCACGCATCGTTTGGCTGGCGCGGAAGGTCAAAACCCGACGCGGCGCGATCGGCACTTCTACGCCCGTCTTGGGGTTGCGTCCGGTGCGCTCTCCCTTGTCGCGCAATACGAAGGTACCAAATCCTGAAATCTTGACATTCTCGCCATCGACCAGCGCCTCGATCATATGGTCAAGAATCGATTCCACCATGACAGCGCTATCGGCACGCGAAAGGCCAACCTGCCGGTTCATCGTATCGGCAAGATCGGCGCGGGTCAGGGTGCTGGTGTAACTCATCACAAAATCTTTCAGTAAGAGTTTGAAAATTCACCAAAGCTATAAATCAAATCTCGGCTTTTGTAAATGTCGACAGCAAACTTACCAGTGGATTTCAGCCGATTAGCCCGATAAGCGGAAAGCATGACAGACAAACATCCTCAACCCATCGCCCTTGCCGACCTGCTTAACCAATGCGGGGCTGGCGGATCCGGAAATCCGGTCACCTTGCCGCAAAGCTGGACGCAGGGACGCACTGCCTTCGGCGGCCTCTCCGGCGCGCTTGCCTATCAGGCCGCCAGCCATATCGAAGCTGACCTTCCGCCGCTCCGATCGGCGCAAATTGCCTTCACCGGACCGCTATTCGGCACGTTGACTGCGGAGGCCGCCATGCTCCGGCGCGGCAAAAGCACCGCTTTCGTGCAATCAGAGATCTTTGGCGACAAGGGTCTCGGCCTGCACTGCAATTTCATTTTTGCAGCGCCCCGTCCAACCGAAGTGAAGACATCCGACATTATCGGGCCGGCCTTTCCCCCGCTACCCGGAGACACCGATCTGCACAGCGGACCACCGCAATTTTTCACTTCAAATATGGAATATGTCGGGAAACGGATCGACACCAGTACCAAGACCAACCGCCTGACCCGCTGGATGCGGCTGAAACAGCGCGACGGGCTCGATCCTGTGGCTGAAATCATCTGCATGTGCGACAGCCTGCCGCCTTCAGTGATGGGTTTGCTGGACAAGAACGCTATGGTCAGTTCGATGAATTGGCAGGTTAACATCATCGCCGAGAAGCTCTCGACCGAGAACGGCTGGTGGCTGATCGATTCCCACACCCACCATGCCGATCACGGCGCGAGCAGCCAATATATGAGTATTTGGAACAGCCGCCGCGAACTGATCGCGACCGCAATGCAAAGCGTGGCTTATTACGCCTGATGGGAGCGAGCACGGACCAGCCGGCAAAACCCAGTCTCGCCGTTATCGGTACCGGTATTGCTGGTCTGTCTGCCGCCTATTTGCTGAAAGACAAATACCAGGTCACCGTTTTTGAAAGCCAGGCGCGGGCCGGCATGGGCGCGCATAGCGTCGATTATGTCAGCAATGACATCACCCGACGGATCGACATCCCGCTGCGGATATTCTGCCACGGCTATTATGACAGTCTGATCGCGCTTTATGACCATATTGGCGTCGAGATGCTGACCAGCGATCATAGCGGTATATTCTCCAACGAAGCGGGCCATGTCATCCTGCATTATGGCAACGTCCGTTGGGGCAAGGCGCGGTTGTCCCATTTGAAAGGCCGCAGCTGGCTGAGCCCGGCGGCCTGGACCATCGGTCTGCAGAGCCAACGGTTTTTTGCTCGGGCGAAACGAGATATGGACCGAGCCGATCTGACCGAGATGTCCTTCGGCGAATATTTGCAGCAGTCTGGGGCGGGCCGCGAATTTGTCGATACTGTCCTGCTGCCGATGATGTCGGTGACCTGCACTTGCGACTATCAGGCGGTGCGCGATTATCCGGCCGATCTCATGCTCGAATATCTGACCTGCGGCGTGCACGAAATAGGGATCATGAGCGCGGCAAAGGGCGTGGGTGATATTGTTCCGCGCATGCTGGTCGATGTCGAGTTGAGAACGAACAGTCCAGTTGCCGTGATCGAACCGGACGGGCAGCAGCTTCGAGTGGCAACAAAAGCAGGCGCGGTTCAGCATTTTGATCAGGTCGTGATCGCCGCTCAAGCCCATCAGGCCGCAGCGATGCTATCCGGATTTGATGACCGCCGGGCTTTGCTAAATCGCATCCCATTCGAACGATCGACCATGAGCGTGCATACCGATCAGGGAATCCTGCCGGCACCGGCAAAGGGCCTGTCCCCGGTCAGCTATCATGTCCCACGCGATGCCGGCCGCGCCGAAGTGTCGGTGGATCTGACCAAGGCGATTGCCCGCCTGTCCGGTCAGGAAACCATATTCCAGACCTGGAACCCGATGCGCAGAATCGCCCCAAATCGCGAACTGGCCAGAGTTGATTTTACCCGGCCAACGGTGACCCGGGACAGCCGCAAGATCGTCATCGCGCTGCGCGAATGCCAGAGCCAGCCCAGCAACAGGCTATGGCTATGCGGCTCCTATATGGCGGAAAAAATTCCCCTGCTCGAGGCTGCGGTCGATTCATCGGTCGTGGTGGCGGAACATCTGGGTGCTGCCATACCGTGGAAAGCCAGCGCTCCCGCTGCGGCCTGAGCGATGGCCGAATTTCACGATCTGGCGGAAGTGGCGCTCAATCGCGAAGGCCGGTCCTGGGGCAATCTCGGATATTGGCAAAGCGAGACGGAATATTCTGACGCGTGCCGCGCGCTAGCGCTGTTGCTGGGAGAAAAGGCCGGGTTGGACCACCAGTCGGTGGTCTTCGATGCCGGCTTCGGTTGCGGCGACCAATTGCTGCTCTGGCTGGAGCATTTTCGCGTGGCTCGGATTCGAGGTGCGAACCTGTCCCGCAGCCAGACAGAATATGCTAGGGCCAAACTTACAAAGGCGGGATTTCCGGCGGCCGCGACGGCTATCATGCAGCGTGACATCAACGATCCCGAAGCTTGGACAGCTGCATTGGGCGAAAACAAGACCAGCCATGTCCTGGCCCTGGATTGCGCCTATCATTTTCCCGATCGGGTGGCGTTTATAACGCTGACGCACCAGCATCTCGCGCCGGCGGGGCGGCTCGGGCTGACCGACTTCATATTATCGGATCAGCACCGGACCGGTTCCTTCACGCACCGGTTGCTGCGCTGGATGCTGAAACGCTCGCAAATTGCAGAGGCCAATATGGTGCACCGGGACTTATATCTGCGCCAGTTGCAGGAAGCGGGTTTCAGCGAGATCGGCATCATCGATATCAGCGACCATGTCATGCCCGGCTTTGCACGATTCATCCGGAGGTTTCGGGAAAGCGGAAAGCTTGGAAAGCTTGGAGCGTCAAGACGGCTCAAATATGCAGTGACCGGCCGGTTTCTCCAATGGGCCTATCGCCGGTCGATTTTACGCTATTGCCTGATCAGCGCCACAAAAACCGGAAGATGAGCGGGTAGCTACCTTTTTTGGACCCACCCTTGCCTCGCCCCCCGCCGCAACCGGCGTCGAGGGCGTGCTATTCAGCGGCATGATGCTCCTCATCAAGCCGGTCTTATGTATATGTGTGTAAAATATGCCGATGTTGGTGCCTGCCCGTAGGCGGATTGTTCAGCTACGCGCCGACGTTGCGGAGCGCCTCTGATATTTTTTCCTTGAGATTGAGCAGGGTCGCGAGATTGACTTGCCGGCCTTCGGAAGCAACCGTGAAGATGCCTGAAACCAGGCTATCTATCTCGGTCAAAATTCTGGCCAAGTCGGAATGATCATCGGTGCCGACAACATGCAAGCCGTCATCTGTCAGACCGGCCAGCTTCTCTTCCAGACTGCGCCTTCTGGCGATTTCGTCCTGCAGCTCGTTTTGAATATCGGCCAGCGCCATGCTGCGGATAATGACGCGCTCGTCGAGAACATTATTGGTTCGCCGGATTTCAACTGCATCCTGCTTCTTGCTCAGTTGCGATGCCATCCGCGCGCAAAGCACTTCAAAATCGATAGGCTTGGTGACATAGTCATCCGCTCCGGCCGACAAAGCCTCAACGACCGCTTCCCCTTCGGTACGGGCGGTGACCATGATGACCGGCAGCGATTTGGTTGCATCCATATCGCGTAGCTGTTTCAGCACCTCGACGCCGTTCATCATCGGCATCATATAATCCAGCAAGACGATATCGGGGATTGATTCCTCAATGGATTGAAGCGCCGCTATACCGCTGTCGACGGCAGCAGCGACAAAGCCGGCCTTGCCCAGCCGACGGCACAAAAGTGCCCGGTTCGCCTCCACGTCGTCGACGACAAGAATTTTCACAACGGCTGGTTCGATTGGATGTTTATTCTGCATCATCAAGGCCTGCTTCCAATTCCTGTGGTCAAAATCGAGGGAGAATCGTCTGCGTCCTTGTCGGTAGTTTCCTGATCGATTTTGTCACCAAAAGCCCCGATACTGGCGACCAGTTTTCTCGGGCTGATGCCATTTTTTGGCAGGATTTTGGCGACCTTCCCTTCAAGCTTTGCGCGTTCCTGATCGCTCAGAAGCTTGCCCGTGACGACGAAAACAGGTGGTCGGGTTTCGACGTCCATTTGCGATATATGATCCAGAAGCTGAAAACCGTTTACGTCCGGCATCTTCAGATCCGTAACAACGAAATCAATTTTTTCGTCAGCCAATATTGCCATCGCCTTCGATCCGCTTTGAACAGCGCGCGTGCTATATCCCATCTGCGCGATTGCCCGTTGATAGAGATGGACAGTGCCTTCATCGTCATCGACGATGAGAACACAGCCTTTCTGGCGCAGTGAATAGAGCGATAATATATCGGAAAAATCTACCCGGTTAACCGGCTTGACGAAATGATCGCAGGCGCCTTTTTCCAACGCTCGGCGGCGATTATCATCGACGCTGACGACAATCGTCGGGATTGAACTCAAACTGCTGTCGGCTTCCAATGCATCGAGCACCTGCCAGCCGTCGATTTTCGGCAAATCGATATCCAGGAATATCAGATCCGGTTGATAAATTTCTGCCTTCTCGAGCCCCTCTTCGCCGTTAGCAGCAGTGATCACATTATAGCCGGCTTGCTCGACCAGCTTCGACAGCAGCCTCTGTGCGCTGGGTTCATCTTCGACAACCAGGGCCAGTGGCAAGGAGCTTGACCGATACCGCTCCTGCGCTTCGAGAACGTCGATATCCAGTCGTTCAATCGAAGCTTGTCCTGGCGCATCGGGCAAGGCATTTGCCTTGACCCACATGCTGAATGTCGAACCCGTACCAAGCGAACTTTCGACTTTGACATTACCGCCAAGCATTTCAGCGAAGCGCCCGGTAATCGACAGGCCGAGGCCGGTTCCGCCGAACAGTCGCGTGGTTGAGGAATCCGCTTGGGAAAATGGCTTGAACAGCCGGTCCATCTGTTCCTGCGACATGCCGATGCCAGTGTCGGAAATCGAGAACATGATATCATCATCCTTCTTTCTAACGACGATGACAACATGACCATTTTCCGTAAACTTGCAGGCATTGCTGCCAAGATTGAGCAGACATTGACGCAGCTTGGTGGAATCAGATCGCATCATCCGGATCGTCTCATCCATCTGTATCATCAGCTTATTGCCTTTGGCTGCGGCAATTGGCTCAAGCATGGCAACCACTTCGTCCATGAGTTTCCCGAGGTCAAAATCGTGATATTCAATTTCCATACCGCCAGCTTCGATCTTCGACAGGTCAAGTATGCCGTTGATCAAGCCCAATAGCTGCTGGGCGGAGCTGTAAATCCATTTGATATCGTCAATGGAGCTGTCCATTCCCGCCGCGTGCAATTCTTCCTGCAGCACTTCGGTATAACCGATGATAGCGTTTAGCGGCGTCCGCAGTTCATGGCTCATATTGGCCAGAAATTGCGATTTTGCCAGATTTGCATGCTCGGCGTCATCCTTCGCTTTTTCGAGCCGTTCAGCAGATTGGGACAGTTCTCCGTTCCGCTTTTCAATCTCGCCAAGCATCCCGTTGAAACTGCGGACTATGACATTAAAATCAGGATCGGCATCGCTGGCCAGACGGAGCGAAAAATTGCCGGACCGGCCGATACGTTCCATCGACTGGGACATGCTGGCAAGAGGACGAAACACCATCGTCCCCAGGAAGCGCGCCACGAAAAATGCCAGCGTGATGCAAATGATGAACATGATAATGGTGCTTGGTGCACTGTCGGCGATAATGGTCGTCAAGGTCTTGCGATGCGCAGCAACCCGCAATTCTCCCACCATTTCACCATTTGCCATAACCGGAGTGATGATCTGTTTATCCCCCATATTGCTTTCCAACGATCGGTCTGCACCGGCGGAAACGATCGACTCTTCGTTGGCATAAGAAGCAATTTTACGTCCGGACGCATCATAAGCGCCGACCCAGAGCAGATCGTTGATACCGCGCACGGAACTCAGGCTCTCGTTCGCGGCGATCTTGTCATCAAACAGGATCGCGGCGCTCAGATTGGCCGCAAGCACTTCGGTAACCTGATTATACCGCTGCTGGGCGGCGATCTGGTTGTTATAATATTGCAGTCCCAATAACCCGACAGAAGACATCAGCAACGCAAAGGCTGCGGTTGCCAGAGTGAACAGCGTCAGCTTCGAACGGAAGGACATGTGCCTGAGCGCGGCCAAATGAAATAATTGCATCATTGCTTCACCCTGGAAGCCAGCCGCAGCAATTTCGAACTGATCGCTATGCCCGATTGTCGCGCCGAACCGGCATTCACCTCGAAACGGATCTGATTGCCGAATTTCACCAGACCGATAGCGCCACCGGATCGAATGAAATCATGGTCATCGCCGATCAGCAACAGGCCGCGCTGTTTGATGCGGCCAACATGTGCAGACGAACTGGAACCGATATAGGCGACGTGACAAGATGAGAGATCAGAAGCTCCCGGATCGACATAGCGGACGCTGATCTTCCGATTGCCAACCGGTTTGTTATTCAGCGCGGCCACATCGCTCGTCGCGCTCATTCTGCGAGCGACACAAAGGTTTAGCAAACCGCTATTGCTTCCGCTGGGAAAACTGACGAAGCGAAGCACATTGTAAATAATAGCGGCTTTCAGACCATTGGAGCGGCTCGACTGGGCATGCAGCGGTTGCGCTATCAGCATGGTCAACACAGTTGTAGCTATTCCGATTTTTAAAAAGCGGTGTGTCATGTTCATCCCCCGCCTCCTCAAAACCGCACCCGGGCCTGTAACGAGGCAGTCCTCGAAACATATCCGGCAGGGGCAGGAAAGTCCGTTTGATTGAATTCCAGCCGTCGTTTTTGCAGCAGATTTTCTCCGATGAGCGACAGTTCGACCGTTTCGATCGGCCGGTAAGTCAGGCGTATATCAGCGCTGTTATAGCTGGGCACATTGTCTCTCAATGCGCCGACATGCCGGAACTGGCTGTCGAAGGAAAAACTTTCACCGAGATCAATGGCATTGCGAATGCTGAACTGGTTTTCGGGCGACAAATTTTGATCGATAACGGTTCTGGTTGCCGATAATGCTTCTGCGGTCAGCCCCGTCCTCATGTTCAAGTGCGAATAAGCGAAATCGACTTTCCACCACGGCGTAATTCTGCCCGACATGGCAATCTCGGCGCCCCAGGTTTTCGCCTCGCCGTTATTGGCAAACACCAGCGGGACCTCCACGCCAAGGGGAAATGGAAACGGGTCCTGAAAAATCAGATTCGGGCCAATCTGGTCCAGTGTCACGACGCTGGAATAGACGGTTCTATATGCTGCAACATCCAGCGACCAGCCCACCGCAATTTCGGCTCTGAAACCAAGCTCATAAGAGATCGAATGCTCAGCCTTGAGGTCCTGATCACCCAGAAGCACGGGATAGAGGGGTATAGAAATCGGGTTATTGGCTGTGCCGGGAAGTTCTACAGTCAGCCGAAGTTCTGCGTCCCGTTCAAAACCGGATGGCGTGCGCGTCGCTCTGGAAACACCCGCCCATATTCCAAAATTTGGCTCCGGATGGAACATCATTCGTGCACTCGGCTGAAGCTCGATCCCGGTGAAGTTGTTATACTCGATCTTGGAGCCGATGGTGAGGCTCAAACGATCGGGAACAAGAGTGATTTCGTCCTGAACATAACCGCTGAGCCACTTGTCGTTGCGCTTCTCGTTGCTAAACGCAAAATTGGTATCAGAGATCAATGAGTCCGTGGAAGCACGGGCGCCGAGGCCCAAGTTGATTTCATGTATGTCATTGGCTTGCCAGCGCAGGCCCAAGTCGAGATCGAACACATCCTGCTGAAGATCTCCTCCATAGGCCGTTCTCTTCACCCTATCGAAATAGGCTTGAACCGACCAGTCCAGGTCTTCGCTGCTTTCATGCGTCCATCGGCCCAGGATATGGGCAGCAGAAAAGTCGCTCTGATAACGGACCAAGTCATATCCGGGGTTCAGAAGATCGTCCCTGACGTTCAGAGCTGGAATCTCGAACTCGCCGTCCGAATATTCCGTTTGCAACGTAAAAGCATCCGCTCCGTTTGGCTCGTAATCCATTCTCGCGCCGACGGCTTTAGCTTTATAGCGACGGGTCAGCTTTGTACCATTCTCGTCGAGCAAGCCATCGGTATAACTAGCATTTGCATATAGCCGGTAGCTGATATTGTCTTTCAAACGGCCGCCGTAAGAGCCATTGGCTTGCTGTTTATCAAAGCCAATCCGGACATCCGCCGTGCCACCTTGCACGTCACTACTATGTTTCGAGATGATGTTGATAACGCCATTCACCGCATTGCTGCCCCACAATGTGGCACCAGGTCCCCGAACAACTTCGATCCGTTCAATATCGTCGAGGGCCAGCATTTGCTGATCCCAAAGAACCCCGGACAGGCTCGGTGTGTAAATGGTGCGTCCATCTATCATAACCAAAAGCGAATTGCCGAAGCGACCGCTGAAACCGCGAGCGGTTACAGTGATGGCAGAATTCTGGATGGTCGCCACTTCCACGCCTGGAACCATGCGGAGCAAATCCGGAATTGAGCTCGCAGCCGAACGGCGAATATCTTCCTGCGTGATAATGAAAATAGCCGCGGCGGCGTCACCCATTTTTTGACGTTTCTTGGCAACCGATGTCGCCTCCAAAGTCAAAAGATCCTCAAGCGGGATATCAAGCAGCGAATTGTCCGATCCGGATTGATCCGCAGCATCCTCGACGGTGATCGCATCATCGTCCGACACGTCGACCTGTGCATGTGCCGCAGTCGCGGACACGGAAAAAAGCGCGATCGACCCGATCGTCGATCTGGTTAGTTTTTTCATCGTGATAAGAACACTCGCGATTGTCATCATTGCCCCGAAGCCTGCATCGGCTCGAATGCCTGCTGTTCCAGTAAACGGATAAACTCCGTCTCTTTTAAGGGTTTGGACAGAAGATAGCCCTGGACATGGTCACAACCCATCACCCGAAGGATGGCGAGCTGCTCTTCGGTTTCCACCCCTTCCACTACCGACTGGAGGTTCAGTCCGGAGGCCAGCGCGACAATGGCATGTACCAAAGTCCGCTCGTCTGTTCTTTCGACCAGCCCCGTCAGCAGCGACCGGTCGAGCTTCAATCGCTGGAACGGCAGCTGGGTCAATTTTGCGAGGTTGGAATAGCCGGTGCCGAAATCGTCCATTGCCAGTGACACGCCAATCGAACTAAGCCGCGTGAATCGGTCGGCGGCCATTTCCATCTGCTCCATGAAAGCGCTCTCGGTGACTTCAAGCTCCAGCAATTCAGGCTTGGCCTTCCAATAAGCCAGCGAAGCTTTGACGAGCGCGGCAAACTCCATCTGACGCAGCTGGTTTGACGATACATTGATGGAAATCTTGATCGGAATGCCTTCCTCCGACCATTTTGCTATGTGCTTGATCGCCTCGATCAGCACCCACTCGCCAATTTCGTTGATGATGTTCAGCTTTTCGGCAGCAGGGATAAAAGTATCGGGCATTATCATACCTGAAGTCGGATGGTTCCAGCGGATCAGGGCTTCTGCGGACGAGATTTTTAGCGTGCGGGAGTCGAAAACCGGCTGGAAATATAATTCAAACTGGTCTTCCGCCAAGGCCTTCCGCAGGTCTTGCTCAAGATTGGAAATTCTCAGGGCATCGTCATCAATCTCCTTCGAATAAAAGGTGATGCAATTTTTACCATCATTCTTCGCATGGTACATGGCGGCGTCCGCAGCGCGCAGCAGCGCGGTAAAATCGAAGCCGAATTCCGGGCTCATGGCAACGCCGATACTGCAGCTGATCGAAATGCTCTTCGAGCCGAGCTCGAACGGCTCTGCCATCGCCCGCAATATCCTTTGTGCAATTTTTCGCGGCAGTGCGCAGGATTCAAAATGATTCAGGAATATGGTGAACTCATCGCCACCCATTCGACAGATGACCACATCTTCGACCGGCGCGTCATCGAGATTGACTTCCCGCATTGCCAGGTGAAGCCGCTGCGTCACCTTTTGCAGGATGACATCACCGACACTGTGGCCAAATGTATCATTTACATATTTGAAGCCATCCAGATCGAGATAGAATATCGCGCTTAGCGCTTGCGTTTCTATATTTGCGGCGAGCTTGTCCTCGACCAGGCGTTGAAATTTGATGCGATTGAGCAATCCGGTCAGCGGGTCTTCAAAGGCTTTGACGAGCAAATGCTGTTCAGCGGTATCGCGCGCAACATTTGCCGAACGCAAATCCGCATAACGTCGCAAGGCGAATATGCTCGAGCATATTGAAAACAGAATGAAACCGAGAATGATACGATCAATGGCATGGGTAGGATATTGAAAAGCCCAATCGCGAAAACGGCTTTCGGCTTCGCTCCCCGCGATCATGAACCAGCTGCCCGCCGCCAATAACGATAGCAGGACAGCATCACGGCTTGCTGAAGAGAGCTCTCTCCAAACCGACAAAAAGCCAAGACTAAACATATGTTTCACGCAATAATCTTCCCTACCCTTTGCGTTAACGGGCGTTGTCGCAGGCAATTCAGCCTCTACTGCCATTCAGCTCAATCTAAGCGATTGAAAGGGACACAAATTGCCGGCAATACTCCGGCGGAACAGGGCCGAAAATCTGCTCCTGCCGCTCTGGATCCGAGGCCGCGCACTCGCTACCGCCCGTGATCATCGCATGACGAACCCGACCGGGGCGGTATGCTTCAGTTGATTGCCGGCCAAAGCCCGGGGTAGATTTGGAAAAAACTCCATCCGCAATTCAATCGCGATCAATTGCAGCAGACGAGATTTGCAATGCTATTTGCCGGGAGATCGAAAAAATCCGGCGATATTAACCGTTAAGCTATTGCCCCTAATCCCTCGCGACCTGTTTCACCTGTACGTCCGGCGCATTTTGCCATCCTCCACCCAATGCTTTAAACAGACTGATTTGAGCAGCGAGACGGTCTGCTCCAGCTGCGGCAGCAGCGGCGCGCGCGGACGCCCTGTCCTTTTCAGAATCCAGGAGCTGGAACAAATTGTCCGCGCCATAATCATAGCGCAAGCGGGAGATATGGGCGGCGCTTTCGCTCGCCGCCACAGCCTTGTCGAGGGAGCGTTCGCGGGCGATTGCCCCGTCCAGGCGGGCCAAGGCCTGCTCGGTTTCCTGAAGCGCGGTCAGAATGACCTTGTCAAACTGGGCCAGTGCTCCGTCAGCAACGGCTTCGGATTGTCGCACCTTTGCACGGGCGGCGTTGTTGAACGGGAAATTCCAGCTGATCAGCGGTCCAATGGAATAGCCAAAGGAATCGCCCTCGGCCAGATCACCGGTCCCGTTCGCACCAAGCGAAATGCCGCCCAGCAAGCTGATCGACGGGTAAAGCTGCGCGGTCGCCACGCCAATACGAGCGACATCACCGGCCAGTTGCCGTTCCGCCGCCCGGATATCGGGACGGCGGGCAAGCAGTGTACGACCGTCGCCAACCGGAATTGCCATATTGATCTTTGGCAAGGCGTTGCAGGCAGCGGCCTCGCTGTCGGCCTGGGCTGGAGGATCGCCGGTCAATACGGCAAGCGCGTATAAGGAAGCGCGGCGCTCTGCCTCGAATGCGGGTATCTGCGCGCGGGTTTGTTCCAGCAGCAAGGTGGCGCTGTCAACGTCCCGGCGATTGGCGCGCCCACCCTGCAGCAGCCGCTGCGTAAGATCTTGGGTTTTTTCCTGCAGCTTCGCTGTTTCCCGGGCAACCTGCTCCTGAACCGCGAAAGAGCAGACCAGCATATAGGTCCGCGCGGTTTCGGCCGCAATCGCAACACGGGCAGCATCGAGCGTCGCCTGCGCGACCTGCGAGTCGGATCGGGCAGCCTCGATCGAGCGGCTGACACCTCCGAACAGATCGACTTCATAAGAAGCATCGAAGCCGACCGAGAAATAGTCATATGTCACCGGACCAGAATCGCCCGCCGAAGTGCTGGATGCAGCCGAACGGTTCCGGGTCGCCGATGAGCTGGACGTCGTGACCGGCAGGCGTCCTGCACCGGTTTCGGCGAGCAAGGCGCGAGATCTTTGCAAATTGGCAGCTGCAATGCGCAAGTCGATATTGTTGCGCAGGGCCTTGTCGACCAGTCTGTCGAGCACTGGGTCATCAAATAATCGCCACCATTTCTCCGGCAGTTCGGCGACGATGATATTGGGATTATTATCGGTTTCGGCCAGCGTGGCAGAGCTATCTGACAACGCCGCTGGTGGCCGGTAATCCGGCCCTACAGTGCAGGCAGACAAGCCGACAACCGAAAGCGCTATACCGATTTTCCTTAACATTCTCCGGTCTCCGTGGCGGATTTTAACTGCCCGTCGCGATCAGCCTTCGTCCTGGATAACCTGTCACCCAATTTGCGTGCGATGACGTAGAAGCTGGGCGTGAACAACAGGCCGAAAATCGTTACGCCGATCATGCCGAAAAACACCGCCACACCCAAAGCCTGGCGCATTTCTGCTCCTGGTCCGGAGCCGACAACCAATGGCAGCACGCCAAGAATGAATGCAAAGGACGTCATCAGGATCGGCCGCAAACGCTGCGCCGCTGCCTTGCGGGCCGCTTCCAGCAATTCCATTCCCCCATCTTCATTCTGCTTCGCAAATTCCACAATCAGGATCGCATTTTTGGCAGCGAGACCGATTAAAACAACCAGCCCGATCTGGGTCAGTATATTATTGTCCAATCCCATTAGATTGATGCCCAGGATGGCTGCCAGCAGACACATCGGGACGATCAGAATTACTGCAAGCGGCAGCACGAGACTTTCATATTGCGCCGCCAGCAGCAGGAAAATGAAGATAACGGCCAGGCCGAATATCAGCGTGGCCGTATTGCCCGCCTGTTGTTGCTGGAAGGCCAGTTCCGTCCACTCGTAGTTAAAGCCCTGCGGCATTATTTCAGTCGCCAATTTTTCCATCGTTTCGAGCGATTGCCCGCTGGAAAAGCCGCTGACGGTATCACCCTGCAATTCTGCCGATGGATAAAGATTGTATCGCACAACGCGGTAAGCGCCGCTGTCGTTCTTCAGAGTCATGACTGCATCGAGCGGCACCATATTGCCCGCGGCAGACCGGGTTTTTAGCCTGCCGACATCACTGATCTGGTCGCGGTGGGCGGCATCGGCCTGGGCTGTCACACGAAAAGTACGGCCAAGGTAATTGAAATCGTTAATATAGGTCGAACCAAGATAGGTGCCCAAAGTCGAGAATATATTCTCGACCGGCACGCCCATCTGCTCCGCCCGTTCCCGGTCAATATCGGCAAACAGCCGGGGGGTGTTGGTATTGAAGGTCGTAAAGGCAGAAGTCAGGCCATCCTCCGCATTGGCCGCCGCCATCATTTTCATGGTGACGTCCTGCAGCGCTTTCAGTCCTGCGCCACTGCGATCTTCGACAATCATTTTCCAGCCACCGCCGGTTCCAATGCCTCTCACCGGTGGTGGCGGAACGATCAGGATATTGCCGGCGGTAATTGATGACAGGGCACCTCGCAATTCATTGGCGACAGCGTCTGAATCGGCGCGCTGATCATGGTCTGTCAAGGGAATGAACATGGTTGCGGCATTGGGAGCGACACTGAAGGTTGCTCCGTCCAGTCCAGCCATCGCGATAGTCGCTTTGACGGCCTTGTTTTCAAGCGCAATTTTTTGCGCCTCCGACAGGATTTCATCGGTGCGTTGCAAGGAAGCGCCGGGCGGCATTTGGACGATACCAATCAGATAACCCTGATCCTGAGCCGGAATGAATCCGGTGGGCGTTTCGGTAAAACGCCACGCCGTCATGCCAATTAGCAAGGCATAAACTACAGAAACGATCAGCAGCATACGGACGGCGCGTCCCGTCAGCCGGCCGTAGCTTTCCGACAATTTGTCAAATCCGCTGTTAAATCCTCTGGCAAAACGCGCCGGGAAGCCGCGCCATCCGTCCCGCAGTTCGGTCTCTTGCTTTGGCTTCAACAGCAGCGCCGCAATAGCCGGAGACAATGTCAGGGATACAAATGCAGAAATGATTGTCGCGCTCACGATGGTCAGCGCGAACTGCTGATAAAACTGTCCGGAAAGACCCGGAATAAATGCGGTGGGAATGAAAACGCCGGCGAGAACCAGAGCGATCGCTATCAGCGCGCCCGACACTTCACGCATGGTTTCGTGCGCAGCGGCCAGCGGGCTCAGGCCCTGTTCGTCCATCAGACGCTCGACATTCTCGACCACGACAATCGCGTCATCCACCACGATGCCGATCGCCAGGACCATGCCGAAAAGCGACAGGTTGTTGAGAGAAAAGCCGAAGGCGGCGAGCATCGCCAGCGACCCGATCAGCGATACCGGAATTGCGATGATCGGAATGATCGCCGCTCTCCAGCTTTGCAGGAACAGCAGAACGACGATAGCCACCAGAATGATTGCCTCGATCAACGTACTCTGCACAGCCTCGATGGACGCTTCGATATACTCCGTCGGATTATATGGAATTTCATAGGCCATGCCCGGAGGGAAGCCATCGGATACCCGTGCCAGTTCCGTTTTGACCGCTTCCGCGGTTGCCAGCGCATTGGACCCGGGCAACTGGGTAATACCGACAGCCGTCGTCGGCTTGCCTTTCAGATAGGCATTGATGCTGTAATCCTGGGCCCCCAGCTCGATTCGTGCGACATCGCGCAGCCGGGTCAGACGGCCCCGGTCATCGCGCTTGACGATGATTGCGCCGAATTGCTCCGGGGTGGTAAGCCGTCCTTCGGTCTGAATGTTCAGCTGGAAAGCGGTGCCGCCTTCGTTAAACGGTGGCTGGCCTATCGAACCGGCCGATACCTGGGCATTTTGCGCGCCGACGGAGCTGGTAATCTCGTCAACGGTCAGATTGCGGGCTGCGGCCCGGTCAGGGTCGATCCACACACGCATATTATAATCACGCCCGCCGAATTGCCGGACCCCGCCAACACCGGGAATGCGCAACAGACGGTCAATGACCTGCAATTTGACATAGTTGGAAACATATTGCTGCGACAGCGATCCATCGCTGGAATAGAAGGTCGATACCAGCAATATGTCCGGCGAATTCTTGAGGACGGTCACACCGATTTGGCGGACTTCGGTCGGCAGCCGCGGTTCAGCGGTGGAGACCCTGTTCTGGACCAGAACCTGTGCCTGATCGACATCGACCCCCTGTGCAAAAGTCACGGTGATCGACACATTGCCGTCACCGGTGGAAGAGGACGACATGTAGATCATGTCCTCGACTCCGTTGATCGACTCTTCCAGCGGTGCCGCAACCGTTTCTGCCAGGGTTTCCGAAGTCGCGCCCGGGAAAGTAGCGCTAACGATGACAGTCGGTGGCGCGATTTCGGGATATTGCGCGACCGGCAGGCTCGGATAGGCAACGATACCGAAGATCACGATCAGGATCGAGAGCACCGCGGCAAAGATCGGCCGGTCGATAAAGAAATGGGAGAATTTCATTATTAGACCGCCGGCTTGGCGTCAGTTGGCGGTGGTGCTTTTGCCGGGATCGATACAGGGGCGGTATTTTCAGACCGTGGCTTCATTTCGATAAGTTTGGCTTTTACCTCGGTTCCCGGTCGTAATCCGGCGAGCCCGTCGAGCACGATTCTCTCGGTCGGCGCGATTCCCTCACGGATCACCCGCAACCCTTCGACCAGCGGCCCGGTTTCGACAACGCGCTGGGCGACCTTGCCGTCTTTTCCGATGACGTAGAGCAGCTTGCGGGTCTGGTCGGCGACAATCGATTCATCGGGCACGAGCAGAGCCTGATAGGTCCCGGAGCCGAGCAATCGGGCTCTGCCGAACATTCCCGGGACCAGAAACCCGTCCGGATTCTGCACTTCTGCATGCGCCCGGATTGTCCCCGAATCCGGATCGATCGCATTATCGACAAAGGTCATCCGCCCGCGCCATTGGTAACCGCTGTCATCCGCCAACTGGATTTCAACCGGGTTCTGCGCATAGCGTGAAGAGCGCCGCTCACCCCGTTGGTCCTGGCGGATATATTTCAGGTAAAAACTTTCCGCGCCTTCAAAGCTGAAATAGATCGGATTGACGGTTCCGACCCGGGTCAAAAGCGTCTGGCCGGCAACCACGGTATCGCCCAGCGCCACCCTCTTGTCGGAAATCCGGCCGGTTATCGGCGAACGGACCATCGTGTAGGAAAGCTGCAATTTTGCTTCCTTGAGCTGCGCAGCAGCACCACTGCGAGATGCAACCGCAGTGCGATGAGCAGCCTGCTTTTGCTCATATTCTTCCTTGCTCACTGCCTCGAACGCAAGCAGCTCCCGCGCCCGCTCCATCTCCGTGCGCGCATTGGCCACACTCGCTTCATTCTGATTGATCCGCGCCTGCGCCTCGGCAACCGCATTGCGGAACGTCCGCTGGTCGATCACGAACAGCAATTGCCCCTTCTGGACCTCGACACCTTCCCGAAACGCGATGCGCTCGATCGTACCGGAGACCTGCGGCATGATTTCGACATCCTGCATGGCTTCAAACCGGCCGATAAACTCGTCCCAGTCCACAACCTCCCGCTGCAGCGGTACTGCCACCGAAACAGTTTTCGGCGGCGGTGCCTGAGGCGCCGGCTCGCCACAAGCGACGACCAGAAACAACGACATCAGCCCCATGATGGATTTCATAGAGATGGTCGTCTTGTCATGGCTTGCAGAAATCATGGCGGGAAGAGATCCAATGAACTGTTATATGATAGGAGGGGCGGTTTCAACCGGTCAGGTAACTTTATCTATGCTGCAACGCAACATAGATATAATTTGTCCGCTGTGGCAAAATCTTTGCTCGCGCATCCAGTGCCGCCGATGCCACTCTGCCGAAGCGCCGACGGGGAGTAGAGTCCTTGCCCAACTGCTCTCTTGGGCAACCTAGCAGCAAGTCTGAACGCCTCCATTACTTCGACCGTAAGTGTCATCCGGGGGCATCAACTACAGGATTGCAGGGACATATAGTCGACAATGCCCGCTTTTGTGTCCTCAGCCGGGTCGAGTTGCCGTATCACTCAGAGCCATTGCATTTCCAATCCCACAGGAAACTGCGAAAATATGTGGCAAGGTCCCAAATCGCACCTCTGCGAAGCCGCCGTAAGATTGCGTTTGGCAGCGAACGGGCGCGAACAACCACAATTCGTTGAGCGTAATATTTAGTAGTTTTACGGGAGTTTTTGGCAAGCTTTGACGAACACTTGCGAACCTATATCTGGTGCCAGAAGAGGCATCGAAATTGATCATTAAATCTTTGATTATTATGCATTAATTAAACTTGGCATTCGAAATGGCCCCCAATATGGCCCCCAATTTTAATTTTCTCTCTTGCGCAGCGATGCTGATTTTGGATCATATTCGAATTTCGCTAGCGTCCCTTCAACAATCTTTTCGACCACTTCCTGAATAGTGTGCAACGGCACCAAAAACCATTCTCTAGGCCTTACCGGATTGCCAAACCGATCCTCTATCGTGATGTCGAATTGAGCATTGGCAAAAAATTTGTGAATCAGTTTTTCCAACTTGCTGCGATTGATATTGAACAACTTGTAAGTTGCGACGATTTCGACACTTGCCAACAGATAGGTGGCCTCTTTTGCTGCCCCTGCAATTCGGCTTTCAACCTTGCCGCCAGTGACCCCAATTTTGTGGATCAGTTCGCGATTCTCTGCAATCATCGGATGGTCGGACTGGCTACGCAAAACGTAGATCGTACCGCTTTCCGAGTCACCCTCCCCTTCTTGGTCCGCAAATAACGGTCCGGCTTCCGGCTCGGTTATCCTTCGACCAGCGTCGTCCTTGTAAAGCGCCCGCTGCAATGATCGTCGGAGTAAATCACTTTCGGTTCCGTTGGAATAAATCACTCGCAACCGAGCATCATATTCACCATTCGGGGCCTTTATCGTTTCGCCGACTTCCGCGACGTATGCTACTTGACCGCCCAGAATAAAGAACTGACCCTTCACGATATCGGATTTCAAGAACCCGGCATCCTTGACAAATTGCCGCGTTGATCTGGCTCCGCTATCCAAATCTGCTTTGACCTGTTCAAACAACGGCTCGAATTTTTCGAAATCGGCGCATTTCTCTCGATTGGCGATTTCCTCCGCCGCCCGCCGTTCTTCTCGCGACTGGACATGGCGCAATTGCGTAATATCGCCGTCCTTGCTGGTTTCGACACCAAGTTCCGACAGCAAAGCATCATCATCCAAATCTTTGGGAGAGGCCGCGCTAGCCCATGCTGCGGTATCAAGCAAACCCGGTGCATCCATATCGGCAAGTAACTCCCGGCATTCTTCCAGTTCGCGCAATCGGTCCAGCCGGACTGCGTATATTCGTTCGAATATATCGCGTTCCTCGCCGTGCTGTGGCGCACGGCCATTCTCCTCATGGAATTTCAGTACGTCTTCAAACCCCGCAATTATTCGTTCTTCGCGCACTGTATAAGTACGCGCTTTCTTTTGCTCGACCTCGACACCCAGTTCAGCCAGCAATTCGTCATCAGAGAGATCAACCATTGTTAGATTTCTCTCGGTAACGGGCAAAGGCGGCGATGCCTTCGGCAAGGCGTCTTTCCCAAGCATCTTGAGAATTGATGTCGGGCAGACGTCCGCGCTGTTTTTTGAAAATCAACGCGCGTTCTGCGAGGTCGCGAGCTTCATCCGGGGAAATATTTACCTTCTTGGCGGCGATGACCGAGGCTACTTGCTTCAGCGTGGCTTCGCTCATCGACTTGGCGAGCACGGCATAGGCCGCTTCAAAAGGATTGATACTGTCGATCAGATCAATATCCAGATCGCGCACATCCATCGCAAATTTGCGTACACCGTCAATCAATGCGGTATTAGCCTTCAACTCATCACCTTCCTGTGCATCGCCAGTGGCCAGCGCTTTCGCCTTTTGGGTGAGGTTGAGCGCGGCAATGGCATGTTGGCGAACTGCCTCCTGGTCATCATCGCTGAGTTCAGGATAGCGATCCCGGACAATCTTGCCCATTTTGAGCTGAGTCAGTTCTTCCGGTACGGTTTCTTCATCAAACATGCCGCGTTCAAGAGCGGTCTTGTCCTGCACAAAGGCAGTGATAACCTCATTCAAATCTTCGGTGCAAATGCGGTTTGCTTCTTCGCTTTTCGGCTCGACCAGACCATTGATCTCGAAATGGAACTGTCCGTGTTCTTCATTGAAGCCGACATTGGTTTGGCCCTCGACATAGCCGCCTTCGCCATAATCATAACCATCTTGCGCCCCGGCATTTTTCGGCGTGAAGTTGAAGCGCGGGGCCAGGACCTGTTCCATCAACAAGCTCGCGGCAATAGCTTTCAGCGTATCATTGATGGCATCGACGACCGCCGCTTCGGAAGCATCCGGCTCAGCGATCAGGTTGGTAAAGCTGGCTACGTCCTTGCCCTTCGCGTCGCGGGTAGCACGGCCTATAATCTGGATGATTTCGGTCAGGCTGGAACGGTAACCAACGGTGAGCGCATGTTCACACCAGATCCAGTCAAAGCCCTCCTTGGCCATGCCCAGCGCGATAATGATGTCCACATGGTCACGGTTGTTCCGCTGCGATGTATCTTTCAGCGCCGCAGATACCCGGTCTCGCTTGACCGGATCATCATCCACCAGATCAGCAACCTTGATTATCCTGCCATCGGGCAATTCGATCAGGTGAAAGCCGGTTTCCGGATCAGCGCCCTTCCAAGTGCCGAGCGCATCCATGATATGCTCGACTTCCTTGATCTTTTCCTTGGTACTCTCCCGGCTATTGACCGAGGGAATATGGACGATGGTTTTGCGCCCCGGATCGAGCACATTTTCAATCGCGCTCAAATATTGGCCGGTGTAGAAATAATAGCCGATATTGAGCGTTTTCAGATATTCATATCCGTTGAGCTGCTCATAATATGTGTAAGTGACAGTATCGAACTTCGCTTCGTCTTCTGGAGCCATCACCGCTTCGGCATCCCCGCGAAAATAGCTGCCCGTCATCGCGACCATATGCACCTTGTCGCGCCCGATATACTCGCCGAGCTGGCTCCCCAGCCGATTATCGGGATTGGCGCTGACATGGTGAAATTCATCAACCGCAATCAGCCGCCCGTCAAAGGCTTCCACACCCAGCTCATCCGTAGCAAATCGGAACGTCGCATGGGTACAGACCAATACCTTGTCATCGCTGGCGAGAAATTCACCGACTGCTTTCACTTTGGATTTTGCAACGCGCGGTTCGTCGATTCCGGGCGCGTTGCAAAGATTCCATTGTGGCTTCACCTCCCAATCAGCCCAAAAACCGAAATCACTCAACGGTTCATTGCCGAAACTTGCGCCGATGGTCTTTTCCGGCACAACGATGATCGCCTGCTTGCAGTTTTGGTTTGCCAACTTGTCGAGCGCGATGAACATTAGTGCACGAGATTTTCCGGACGCTGGCGGGGATTTTATGAGCAAATATTGCTCGCCCCGCTTGGCATAGGCGCGTTCCTGCATTGGACGCATGCCCATTTCGTTTGATTTGTTGGAAACGCCGGTGTGAGCGGTTTGAAAAGTGACCGCTGGGATGGGTTTTACGGTGGTCATGTTAGCCACACCTTCAAAAAATCGTCATAACGGAGCATCAGTATACTCCCCATTCACGCCCGCTTTTAAACTTAAAGTAAGCATTTATTTTTTTGCTGGCGGCGACGGCCTGTTGTTGTTTGCGTTTGTTTAGTATTCGAAGTGCAAACTGGTCCGGCGCGCGCCTTTCAAAAAGTAGACATTTATCATCGTATTCTTGAGGGCCTCCGTCGCCCGGGATAGGAAGCGTCAGTTTGTCCATACTATTGTTACTAAATGACAATGTACAATGGCGAAGGCCCTCAGACTCGTATTCAATTTTCAGATCTTTGAGTGGAGTATCCCGAGACACGTTTAGGGCCGGTACCCCAAAAAAAACTCGCGACATACGTTTCAGCATAATTTGATTACCACGAAGATTGGGTCCTCGGTTCTTAGTAACGTTTCTTTCTTGAACCCAAAACCTTCGACAGGCCCGTAATTTGGTAAGGTCTTCAAGTGATAGTCCACCTCTAACTTCGTTTTCAGGCAAAACATCATCTTCTGTAACGTTCGGGTGACTAAGGTTTTCTGATGAATCATAAATCTCTTGATAGTCTAGCAGTAATCTTTGGGTCAGCACATCAGAATGCTGCCAGAGTCTATTAAACCAACCCGAAAATTGACCAACGATGCGTAGAGCAGATTTGTCCTGAATATTGCTTTTTCGATTGCTCCTAAGAACAAGGCCCGCTTCATGACCTCGTGATAGGCCGGAATAAGACAGGTTGCCCGATCCCGCTATTACAGAACGAGTACGTTTTCCATCGAACATGAAAACTTTTGGATGAAAAGGTCTAAGCGGACGACATTTACGACTTATGCTATTTTGCCCATCGACTATTCTTATTCGCCGGGAATCCAGTTCCAGTATTTTTGCGAGAGCCGCGGGATCAGTCCTAAGATAATCGAAGGACGTAATCCACCGCATTCTTTGCGGTATTAAGGTTCCTAGATTGTCGGACGAAACCGCCCTGAGGAACGGCTTCAATCCTGAAGATGTAATATATGCCACAGCGACATCGAGTTGCACGTTTTCATCTGAACTCAAATTTCGCTTAATTTGAGCCAAAGTTGTGGATTTATTGGGTTGAATTATTGCTTCTATGTTCATGTAAATCGCCCCAGACCTTGACTATAAAATTCGAAGAGTTTGCTTAGTCGTTCGGTATCATTTTGGAATTTTCGACCCGCATAAATTCTTTCTATAACCTCGTCATTATGTTCGTGTGCTCTAACAAGGTTGTCAGGCATCTCACCGGGTTCATAGAGATCGGCGATTGTTAATGGGTAATGCTGCTCACGCGCCATTAAAATAGCCTGTGCAGAATTCCCCAAAATCTCCAAATTTTGAGCCGTTAGTTTCGGAATTGGGAAAGTATTCCACCCGATTGTGTTTGAGTATCTAAAATCAGTTTTCAACTTTCCGCAGACTGCCCCAATCCAAACGAGGTGAAGACGAGAAGCAATCATTGCAAAATTCCACATCGGTGCATCGTATATTGCAAATGCGCTGTCAGCCACAATCGTCTCGTTGGAATCCAAATCTATTGGTAGGTAGCGTCTCCGTTCCGAACTAACCCTGGGTATGATAAAACTATGGCGCTTAGCTATTCCCTGAATTTGGACAAATCGATGCGCTTTTTGCGCAAATGACCTGGTCGAAGCAGCTCGACTCTGCGACCTTTCAGCGGCTACCTCGTCGAAGCGGCGGGCCAACGGTGGGAAACTCGACGCACGCTCACTTTGACCATTTGCCCAAATACAATATCGAATTTTCCCACGGATCATATCTTCCGAACCAGTAAAGCGCTTTATGAATTGCCGCGCTTGCGGATGGGTTTCCAAAATCTCCGCACGTTGGCTCGCATCCATTAGAAGGTGGCCACCATCACGAGGCATGTTTCCGAATAACATTTCTCCTCGGTTATCACTCGGTTTCTTCCTCTTCTCGATAAAGACTGACGGAGCATCAACAAGGTACGGGCTTATATTTGACACATCTCTTTTTACAGAGTTTCCGCTCTCATCAGCTGAAAACAAACTCGCTCCCTTTGTTGCTGAGGATGACATCCCAACAATGACGACGATAACTCCAGCATTATGACTGGCAAGATTAGACCATTTGAATGAAGTATGAGCGAAAAAAATTCGCTGCCCTAACCGAAACATTTCCTTCCAAAGAATAGGAACTTGTTGCCCTTGGCAGATTGAGTTGGTTGACACGAAGGCTGTCGAAGTGTCGGTTTGAATCGCATAAAATGCAGCTTTAGCGAACCATGCAGCAACATAATCAAGAGATTTCCAGTCAACGGAAGTCCCCGCGAATACTGCTTTCAAATCAGATTTTTGTTCACTCGATTGCCATTTACTACCAAGATAAGGTGGATTTCCGCAAATGTAGGTTTCACCACCTTCATTCTCGAAATCAATTTTTGCCTGATCCAATGGAGCCCCATATAAATCATCGGCAAAAATCTTGCTGCCGCCTTTCCCAGTTGGCTCACAGACGGTTAGCCAATCAAGCCGCAACGCATTACCGCAGGTGATCCAATTCTCTGCATTGAGCGGCAGAAACTCGGCCAACGCCTCCTGTTGTCCACGATAAGTCACATCGCACTGATATTCAGCAATGATCAGCGCCAGTCGCGCAATCTCGGCTGGAAAATCGCGCAGTTCTATACCGCGATAGTTGGTCAGCGGAATGTCGCTGCGCCGCTCCGGCTCGCCGCGACGTTCGTTAATAACCGCCTCAATGGCGCGCATTTCTTTATAGGCAATCACCAGAAAATTTCCCGATCCACAGGCCGGATCGAACACTCGGATTTTCGCCATCCGGTTTCTTAGATTGAGTAGCTTACGTCCATTATCTCCAGCTGCTTCCAACTGCGTCCGCAAATCGTCAAGAAACAGCGGATTCAGCACCTTCAATATATTCGGTACGCTGGTATAATGCATCCCCAGCGCGCCGCGTTCTTCATCATCCGCCACCGCCTGAATCATTGACCCGAAAATATCCGGATTGATCTTCGTCCAGTCGAGGTTGCCGATATGGAGCAAATAGGAGCGCGCAATCCGGCTGAAATGCGGTGCATCGGTGCTGCCGGAAAACAGCTGGCCATTCACATAGGGAAATCCGTCGGCCCAGCGCGGGATATTTGCCGCAGCCCGTCTAACCAGTTTCGTATCCATCGCGCGAAATATCTCGCCAATCACTTCATGCGTGTTGGATGCGTCGCGCGCGCTCATCTGGTCAACTGTGGCGGTGAATAGACCGTCACCGTTGAAAATATCGGTATCTTCGGCGAAGAAACAGAAGATCAGCCGCGCCATGAAATGGTTCATATCGGGGCGGCGCTCTGCGGTGGCCCAGTGCGGATTGTCTTTCAACAGTTCGACATAGAGCCGGTTGAGGCGGCTGGTCGCGCGGATATCAAACGAGCTTTCGCGGATTTGCTTAACGGTGGTGATACCTGCGAGCGGCAGAAAGAAACCGAAATGATCTGGGAATTTCTCATATTCGCAAGCGATGGTTTCGCCGCTGAACAGATCTTCAGCCTGTAACGTCTTGCCATCGGTCGCAAGAATGAACTTTGCCTTGGCTGCGGTTGTTTTGGCGCTATCACGAAGGGCGGCCAGCACCTCGTCAACCGCGCCATCCTCGCATGTCGCGATATGGATATGATTGCGCTGCAATACGCCTTGTTCAACGTCGCTGCTATTGCTGTTCCCGCTGCGAAGCCGCTTGATCGTGGTTGCTTTGTTCCCGAATGCCGACAGGAAAGCGAAAGGAAACTCGCCCGCGTCAAACGGCGCTTGCGCAAGTTCCGATACGGCTTCTTCGATCTCAACTGCGTTCATATATTGGCGTTAACTTGTAATTGCGATTGCTGGCAAGAAAGAACCAGTGCGATGCTTATTTCACCGTTCCGCGCTGTTCTGAAATTATCGCCAGCAAACGCCTGACTTCGGGTGATTGAAGCAGGGATTCAGGGGAATTTTCTTCGCAATTTAGCCCCCGGATAAGTTCAGCCTGTCGGTGGGGCAATACGAAGCCGTAGCTGTTCAGCGTCGTCAGCATTTTTTCATGTCCCAGATTCTGTGACCAAGACTTGAAAACTTCAGTGGTTGGCGCGATCCGCTCACCAAGCTGGACCAATGTATTGCGAAAACTGTGCGGATTGAAATAGGGCAGGCCAGCGGCTTCAAATGCGGCCCTGAAAATATCTCGGACCGGCCCCGTCGTTTTCCAGCCGTCCCGGCTCAATCCAATTGGAACAAAGCCGCCATTTTCTCCCAGTCCAATTTCGGTTTTCGGAAAGAGCGGATCGCCCTCTCCCCAAAGCAATTCGTTGCGTAAATGCTGGCACCAGTCAGTGACAATCTGCAAAGCATCACCGCCCACTGGAAAGAACCATGTCGAAAAGGTTTTTGATCCCTTCGTCCGGACATCGCGAGCATCCTGATGAGCAACGCCTTCCACCAGATCGACATGCCTCAGTTTGAAAGAAGCGAGCGCGCCATCCCTTGCGCCCGTCAGAATGGCGAAAGCAACCAACGCCCGGTTGCGTTTTTCTATGCCGGTCGCGGCTGGCATGATCGACAAGACATGGTGGATTTGATCCAGTGATGGCACCGGCTTGTGACGCGCTGCCTTGGCAATGCGCACTTCCTTGTCACTCAGGTTGAAATAGTTGGCGTCATCATAGGCTATTTTCGATTTGTAACCCGGCTGACCAGCGAGCCAGATAAAGAACGTCCGCAATGCCGATAGCGCAGAATGCACCGTTGCGCGGCTCAATGGTTGCTTGGTCCGAACATTGATTTCTTCGGCCAACTTGTGTTTGAATGCTTTTGCCTGTTCGCGGTGAAATTTTCGAAAGTCCTTGAAACCGTTCGCCTCTTCAAAGCGCGCCAACGCCTTTGCCACGCCGTCAATCGAACTTTCATCGCGGCGCATTGCTTCTTTCAGATATTGGAAATATTCCCGCTTGATCCGGGTGTTTGCAGCATTGTATTTTGCCATGGTTTACGCCTCCTTTGATTTGTCACAGTTTGGGGAAGGGCTTGCCCGCTCTATTAGGCTTGCCGATACCTCCCTTATCTGGACGTCCAAATTGGGCATGACAGCGCCAATTCTGTCTTTGCGCGTCCTTCGGTGCATTACCGTCCCGCAATCACCGCAAAGGGCGCTGAGATTGCCTGAAACGGTGGTCATCGGCTTATATTCAATCATCGCCAAAGCTGGCTCGCGCGGTTCGCGGCATTTGAAACAATAGAACCGGCCAGCGCCGCACGGGCGCTTCGCTGCCTTGCGCCGCTTTTCCAGCCAGTAGCGCAATTCGCTGCCCAGCATCAACGTAGGACGCGATTTGCCGATTGTCGGAAGACCCGCCTTAATCCAGGATCGGACTGAATTTTTGTGCACGCCAAGTGCAAGTGCAGCCTCTTCGACACTATAGGACCGGTGCAGCTTTGCCAGCCGTGGGTTGATCCGCTTTGCGGACATGGCGAACCCTATTCGCCGTCAATTAGGCGACGGATAGATTCGGTTTTAATCAGGTGCCGACGCCCGAACTTGATTGTCTCCAAGCGACCTTCTTTGATAAGTTCATAAATTGACGTGCGGCCAAGTCCCAAAGCTTTCGCTGCGCCTGTGATTGATATTGTGACCGGTTCCATTGCCTTGCTCCATTAATTACTCCGCACGGGTATGTGCATGTTCAGGAACAGTTTGAATCGAGGAAATTTGGAAATTTGTCGGCCCAAAAGGGCTATAAGGACTAAATCTATTTATCGTCTTTTTTTATGGAACCCATAATAGATGCCGCTCGCTTTCGTATTTGGCTGACAGCGGGGCTGTTGCCCGTTTCAGAAATGAACCAATTTGCAATCATATCTTCGATCCGGGCTTGCGCTCCATCGCCTTCTGGCAAGCCGTCAGGATGTTGAGCGACCGATACAATATGGGCCATGGCCCCTTCCCAATTCCATTTTGGTGGGCGACCAATTGACCGGCCTGGATCACGACTTTCTGACACTGAGAAAGCCGGTGCCTTCATTTCTATATTTGGCAACAGCAGTTCAATTTTGCGCGCTTCTAATTTTATTCCGCTAAATTCAAATTCATAGTCTGCGTTTTCAAACTCACTGACATACCATTCTTCGGTCGGAAATAACATTTCAGGTTTACTATTGTCGCCGGGTATCCATTCCGCTTTCAATGTACCCATGTTCCAATCAATCTCGGTCGCATACATGAAGAAGCCCGGATCGATTGTGCCTATTTCATCTAGGCTACTCCAAAAACTAGGCTCATCATCAACGCGATCACTATGCTCTTTACCCACCAACCGCTTGGCGAACTCTGCTGAATATTCTTCTCGAATTGCAGCGTCCATTTTTGGCCCAGAAAATTCTTTTACGGTTGAATGAAGCCCAACGGTAAAAGTAAAAACGTTGGTGTAGGGCTGCACTTTCAGGCCATCGGCGTGTGCTTCGATTTCTTGATCAAATAACATCCATCTTAAGAGCCGGTGCACCCAAGGGCGAGGAGCAGCTTGGGATAGAAAGTCGACCGTTTCCGATAATGATATGAGCTTCATTCAGCCCCATTAGCACGAAGTGGAAAATTCACTATATCTCCACCAACTCGCAACGTCTCCAGATAGTGACTCCACCATTGCGCCATTTGCACCCGTTCATCCCAATGTTGGCCACGATGATATGCGCCCCGTGTCGCATTCCCATCCTTGTGCGCCAACGCTCGCTCAATAGCATCAGTACTCCACTTGCCGCTTTCATTCAGTAACGTGCTCGCCATCGACCGAAAACCGTGCGCCGTCATTTCTTTGCCGGAATATCCCAGCCGCCGGAGAGAGGCATTGATTGTATTTTCGGACATCGGACGATTGCCCGGATAGAGCGAGGAGAACACATACTGTTGCCCTTCGCTGATGACTTTCGCTGATTCCAGCAATTCCAATGCTTGTAATGACAGCGGAACAACATGCGGGTCGCGCATTTTCATTTTTTCGGCTGGTATCGTCCAGATTGCCTTTTCCAGATCAAATTCTTGCCATTCGGCGCGACGCAATTCACCAGGCCGCACAAACACATGGGGGGTCAGCTTCAGGGCTAGGCATGTTAGCGGCTGGCCTTGATAGCCATCGATGGCGCGTAATAGCTCACCGACGGCCTTTGGCTCCAATATGGCGCTATGGTGCGTCACTTTGGGGGCCACCAACGCGCCTTTCAACAGATTGGACGGATCGGCGGTCGCGCGTGACGTTGCTACGGCATATCGAAACACCCTGCCCGCAAACGATCTCATCCGGCGCGCCGTTTCCAAATGGCCTTTAGTTTCGACCTTTTGCAGAGTTTCGAGCAAGTCGGCTGGTGTGATTTCCGTTATTGGTCGGTTGCCGAGATCGCCTTCGAGCAGCGACAACAGCCAGCGTGTTTTCTTGATAGTGACAGCCGCACGGCCTTCCTTGGCCGATTTGTCGATAAATTCGTCGGCAATTGCCTTGAACGTGTTCGCTGCAGTTCGTCTAGCTGATTTTGCCTGTTCAAGTTTAACGCTTGCAGGGTCCGATCCGTTTGCCAGCAACGTCCTCGCTTTGTCGCGCCGATTCCGGGCCTCTTTCAATGTTACATCCGGATAAACGCCCAAGGAAAGCTTCTTTTCCTTACCCAATATCCGGTATTTGAGTCGCCAAAGCTTTCCCCCGCTAGGCTGAAGCAGCAGGAACAACCCTCTTTCATCAAAAAGCTTGATTGGTTTCGCGCCATGTTTAGCGGCTTTGATTGCTGTGTCAGTTAATGCCATCTGGGGGCCACTCCTATTGGTCAAAATACCAATGGCCCCCAACGTGGCCCCCAAAAGAACGCGATTGCACACGAACACGGGCGGACGCTAACGGTCATTTAAGGAGTATTTTTAGCAGTTTTACGGGGGTTTTGCAAGCTTTGACGAACACTTGCGAACGTGTATCTGGTGCCCAGAAGAGGACTCGAACCTCCACATCCTTGCGAATACATGCACCTGAAGCATGCGCGTCTACCAATTCCGCCATCTGGGCCCATGCAAGCGGCAATCGTCTCGATACCACCTGACAGAGGCGGGCGATTAGCCGCTTGGTGGCTCTGCTGTCAATGATTCATATCGGCTAAATCGCCTCATCACGGGTCGGGGGTGAGCGGCATATGGCGAACCCGCAGCAACAGAGCCAAAATTATGCTAGACTATGCAGGGAATCGGATGTTGCTTCACCCGCCTTGCTGGGGCAGAGGCAAGATAGAAACCAAGGCACGAGTGGAAGATGGACATGGATCTCGACGGACAATTGATTTGCATATTTGGCGGAGGCGGTTTTCTGGGCCGCTATGTAGCGCAGGCGCTGCTAGAGCGTGGCGCACGGCTGCGCATTGCCGAGCGTAACATCAAGAATGCCATGCATATCAAGCCGCTCGGCAATCTCGGGCAGACGCAATTTGTCAGCGCCGACGTCACCAAGGCCGACAGCGTTGCCCGCGCGGTGCATGGCTGCGACGGAGTGATCAATCTGGTTGGCATATTGAACGGCAATTTCGAAGCGGTCCATGTCGGGGGTGCGCGCAATGTCGCCGACGCGGCCAGCAAGGCGGGATGCCGGACGTTGCTGCACCTCTCGGCGATCGGCGCGGACAGCGCCTCCCCATCGCGCTATGGCCGGAGCAAAGGCGACGGCGAACAGGCGGTTCTAAAAGCTTTTCCCGATGCGATCATCATCCGGCCCTCGATTGTCTTTGGCCGGGAAGACCAGTTTATCAATCGCTTTGCCGCGATGATCACGATGCTGCCAGTGGTGCCGGTGATCGGCAGCGCGACCAGATTCCAGCCGGTATTTGTCGGCGATGTTGCCGATGTTGCGGCGGAGGCGCTAAGCCACCCGCGACATTATGCCGGACAAACCTACGAGCTGGGCGGTCCGGAAGTGATCAGCATGGGCGATCTCAACCGGCGCATCGCCAAGATGACAGGCCGCGAACGGACCTTTATCGATGTGCCGGATATTGGTGCCCGGATATTGGCGATGCTCCCGGGCTCTCCGATAACATCGGACCAGTATAAGATGCTACAGAAAGACAATGTCGTTGCCCCGGGCGCCAAGGGACTGGACGCGTTCGGCGTGGCACCGACCCCGCTCGCAGCAGTCGCCAGCGGCTGGATGGAAAAATATACCGCGCACGGCCGCTTCGGCGCGCGTGCCAAGGCGATCTAGGCACAGCCAAACAAAGGCAGGACTAGAAAAGCGTCAGCAGCGCGATGCCCATCACCACCCGGTAGACGACGAACACCATCATCGACGCCTTGCGCAGGAAGCGCATCAGGAAGGTCATGGTCGCCAGCGCCGCCAGAAAAGTCAGCGCGCCGGTGATCAGCGCTTCCTTGAGCAATGCGCTGCTCGCCCCCATCAGATCGGGAATGATCAGCACGCCGGCACCGGCCACCGCCGGAATCGACAGCAGGAAGGAAAAGCGCGCGGCCTCTACCCTCGTATAGCCCAGGAAGCGGGCGGCGGTCATGGTCACGCCGGAACGGCTGGTGCCGGGGATCAGCGCCATCGCCTGCGCCAGGCCGACGATGATGCCGTCCTTCAGCGTCAGGTCCTCGAAAGATTTGACCTGCTTTCCGAAACGGTCGGCAATGCCGAGCAAAATGCCGTAGACGATTAGGTTGACGGCGACCAAAGTCGTGCTGCGGAATCCGTCAAGATAGCCGCCGGTCTTCAGGAACAGCCCGACGATAACGGCGGGTATCGTGCCGATGATGATCCACCAGAACAGCCGCTTTTCGGCTGGCGCCTGACCAATCCCGATCGTGGCCAGACCGCCCTTGCCCAACGACCAGACATCCTTGAAAAAATAGGTGATGATCGCGAGCAGCGAACCGACATGCACGGCAATGTCGATCATTGGCCCCTGATCGGCATAGCCGGTGAACACCGGCAGCAGGATCAAATGACCGGATGAGGAGATCGGAAGAAATTCGGTAACCCCCTGCACAATCGCGAGGAGCAGCATTTGAATGAAGGTCATTGGACAGCCCGTAATATGGTTTTGCGCTCAATAGCTTTTCAATTTGTGGTTGTCGTGAGGAAAATATAGGTCCGATAAATTACTAGTTCTTGTTGCAACGCTATTTTGTCAAAGTACTCTGCATTCCGAAACCACTATTAGGGCATAATGGCTGTCCTATATTGGAGATTTCGCGTGACTCCCGCCGGTTTTTTGGTTATTTGGCTCGCCATACCCGCCCTACAGGGTCGTTGGTCACCATCACATATTAGGAAAACGAGTATCCGGCATGGCAGAAAGCCCGCAGAAATTGGAAATGCTGAAATTTGTCGAGGAGGGCCAGGTCTATCCCGAAAAACGCGACCCCGATCTGCGCGCCGAAGACTTTCAGGAAATTGCCAACCGCTACGCGCCCGCCAAAGCCGCCGAACAGGCCGCCCGCTGCTCGCAATGCGGTGTTCCTTATTGTTCGGTCCACTGCCCGCTGCACAATCATATCCCCGACTGGCTCCGCCTGACTGCCGAAGGCCGGTTACGCGAAGCTTATGAAATGTCCAACCTGACCTCGACCATGCCGGAAATCTGTGGCCGCATCTGTCCGCAGGACCGGCTGTGCGAGGGCAATTGCGTGATCGAATTTTCTGGCCATGGCGCGGTCACCATCGGCTCGGTGGAAAAATATATCACCGACACCGCATGGGAAGAAGGCTGGGTCGAACCGCTGGTGGCGGGCCGTCCAACCGGCCAGTCGGTCGGCATTATCGGTGCCGGCCCAGCGGGCCTCACTGCCGCCGAATATCTGCGCGTCGCCGGGCACGAGGTGCATGTCTATGACCGCCACGACCGCGCCGGCGGATTGCTGACCTATGGCATCCCGGGTTTCAAGCTGGAAAAAGAAGTGATCATGCGGCGGGTACAGCGGTTGAAGGATGGCGGCATCGTCTTCCACGAGAATTTCGAAGTCGGTCGCGACGCAACGCTGGAAGAATTGCGCGACAGGCACGACGCGATCCTGGTCGCGACCGGCGTCTACAAGGCCCGCGAAATCCAGATGCCGGGCGTCGGCGCGCCCGGAGTCGAGGAAGCGCTTGATTTTCTGATCGCCTCCAACCGCAAGAGCTTTGGCGACAAGGTTCCGGATTTCGATAACGGGCGCTTCAACGCCGAGGGCAAGAATGTCGTTGTGATCGGCGGCGGCGATACCGCGATGGACTGCGTCCGGACGTCGATCCGGCAGGGCGCGAAATCGGTCAAATGCCTCTATCGCCGCGACCGTGCCAACATGCCGGGTTCGCAAAATGAAGTGCGCAATGCCGAGGAAGAAGGCGTAGAATTTGTCTGGTTGTCCGCTCCCAAGGCAATCGAAGGCACCGACCATGTGACCGCGGTCCGCGCCAGCAGAATGCGGCTAGGCGCACCCGATGCCAGCGGCCGTCGCTCACCCGAAGCCGAACCGGACAGCGATTTCACACTCGACGCCGATCTTGTGATCAAGGCGCTGGGCTATGACGCCGAAGACCTCCCCGGTCTCTTTGGCTCACCCGATCTTTCTGTCACCCGCTGGGGGACGCTGCGGGTCGATCACAAGTCGATGATGACCAATCTGGACGGCGTATTCGCCGCCGGTGACATTGTCCGCGGCGCCAGCCTGGTGGTCTGGGGCATAAGGGACGGCCGCGATGTCACCGAACATATGCACCGATTTCTTAAAGAGAAGAAACTGAATAAAAAGGCGGCAGCATAGTCCGCAGACGGAGCAATATCATGAAGCTACTATTCTCGATTTTTTCTGCCTCTCTGGCCCTTGCTCTGAGCGGGCCTGCCGCGGCGCAAGATATGCCGACTACCCCGGACAATGTGGAGCAAAGGGAGGTTGACCCGGCCCGGCTCGCTGCGGCCAAGACCACGGTCGACTATCTGTTCCCGCTCGGCACCTATGAGCGGATGATGAAGGGCACGATGGACCAGATGCTGAACAGCATCATCAGCCAGGCTTTTGACCGCCCAATGGCAGAGACCATCAAGAGCTATGGTGGTGATGATGCGGCGATAGAAGGAATGGGGGATACGTCCATCAATGACATGATGCTGGAACGGGACCCGCATTTTAAAGAGCGAATGCAGATATCGACCAAAGTGACGATGGATGAGATGGTAGACCTGATGACCAGCATGGAGCCGGCTCTCCGCGAAACCCTTGCCAATATCTACGCTCGGAAGTTCACGACCGGTCAACTGGCCGAGATGAACGCTTTTTTCGCCACCGATACCGGCGGCGCCTTTGCCCGCGACTATATGATGGTCTTTGTCGATCCGGAAATGATGCAATCTATGATGAGCTTCGTACCGGAGATGATGCAGGCGATGCCGGCGATCATGAAAAAAGTCGAGGCAGCGACTGCCCATCTTCCGCCTCTCAAGACCGCGCACGAAGCGCAGTCACAGGATGACGACGAATGATCCAACATTATCCAACCCCCGAACATGAACGCCTCGCTCGTGAAGGCATGTACCGCCCCGAATTCGAATCCGACGCCTGCGGCGTAGGCCTGGTCGCGGCCACCGACGGCAAGCCTTCCCGGCGGGTTGTGTCTTCCGCCATCGATGCGCTGAAAGCGGTCTGGCACCGGGGCGCGGTCGATGCCGATGGCAAGACCGGTGATGGCGCCGGCCTGCACGTCGACCTGCCCGAGCGCTTCTTCGACGATGCCATAGCCGACAGCGGCCACAAGGTCCGGCCCAACCGGCTGGCCGTGGGCATGATCTTTCTGCCGCGCACCGATCTCGATGCACAGGAATCCTGCCGGACCATTGTCGAGGCGGAAATCATCGAAGCCGGTTATACCATCTATGGCTGGCGCCAGGTGCCGGTCGACGTATCAGTGATCGGCCAGAAGGCGCAAAACACCCGACCCGAGATCGAGCAGATCATGATCGCCGGGCCGATGCCCGACCGACAGGACGCGCGCGAATTCGAGAAGAATCTCTATCTCATCCGCCGCCGGATCGAGAAAAAGGTGATCGCCGCGCAGATTCAGGATTTCTATATCTGCAGCCTGTCCTGCCGCTCGATCATCTACAAGGGCCTGTTCCTCGCTGAATCGCTGTCGGTCTTCTATCCCGACCTGACCGACGACCGGTTCGAAAGCCGGGTGGCGATTTTTCACCAGCGCTATTCGACCAACACCTTTCCGCAATGGTGGCTTGCCCAGCCGTTCCGCTGTCTTGCGCATAACGGCGAGATTAACACCATCCGCGGCAACAAGAACTGGATGAAAAGCCACGAAATCAAGATGGCCAGCCTGGCCTTTGGCGATCATAGCGAAGATATCAAGCCGGTGATTCCGGCGGGTTCGTCCGACACAGCGGCGCTCGACGCGGTGTTCGAAACCATCTGCCGCTCCGGCCGCGATGCGCCGACCGCAAAGATCATGCTGGTGCCGCAAGCCTGGCAGAATGATCCCGATATCGATCCCGCCCATCAGGCGATGTACGAATATATGGCCAGCGTGATGGAGCCGTGGGACGGTCCTGCGGCGCTGGCGATGACAGATGGCCACTGGGCCGTAGCCGGAGTGGATCGCAATGCCCTGCGGCCGCTGCGCTATTCCGTGACCGCCGACAATCTGCTGATCATCGGCAGCGAATCCGGCATGGTCGTGGTTCCCGAAAGCCAGGTGGTCGAAAAAGGCCGGCTGGGGCCAGGGCAGATGATCGCGGTCGATCTCGATGGCGGACAATTGTTCAAGGATCGCGAGCTCAAGGACCGGATCGCGTCGGAGGAACCCTATGCCGATCTGGTCAAGGGTTTCCAGACCGTTGACGATTTGCCGTCGGCACCAGAAAATTCCGGCATGGGCTATTCCAAGGAAGAGTTGATCCGCCGCCAGACCGCGGCTGGCCATACGCTGGAGGATATGGAAATGATCCTCGCGCCGATGGTCGAGGATGCCAAGGAAGCAATCGGCTCGATGGGCGACGATACCCCGCTGGCGGTGATCAGCGTCAAGCCGCGCCAGATCAGCCACTTCTTCAAGCAAAATTTTTCCCAGGTCACCAATCCGCCGATCGACAGCCTGCGCGAACGCCACGTGATGAGCCTGCGCACACGATTCTCCAATCTGGCCAATATCCTGGAGCAGGACAGCCAGAATGAAGACGTGATGGTGCTGGAAAGTCCGGTGCTTAGCTGCGCTTTATGGGAACGGCTGAAACTCGGCTTCGGCGACGCTGTAGCGCAGATTGACTGTACCATGAGCACCAGCGGCGGGGCGATCGAATTGCGCGATTCCCTCGCCCGCATCCGGACCGAAGCGGAGCAGGCGGTGCGCGCCGGCAAGACCGAAATATTCCTTACCGACGAGGATATTGACGAGGACCGGATGGCCATTTCGATGATCATCGCGACCGCGGCGGTGCACACGCATCTCGTTCGCAAGGGGCTGCGCTCCTACGCCTCGGTCAACGTCCGGGCAGCGGAATGTCTCGACACCCATTGCTATGCCGTATTGATCGGGGTCGGTGCCACCACGGTCAACGCCTATATGGCGGAAGCGGCAATCGCCGACCGCCATGCGCGCAGCCTGTTCGGCGAGCTGAGCTTTGACGAATGTCTGCAAAGGCACAAGAAGGCGATCGACGAAGGCCTGCTCAAGATCATGTCGAAAATGGGTATCGCGGTGATTTCCAGCTATCGCGGCGGCTATAATTTCGAGGCCGTCGGCCTGTCCCGCGCCCTGTGCAACGATCTCTTCCCCGGCATGCCGACCAAGATATCCGGCGAAGGCTATGCGTCTTTGTTCATCAACGCACAGGAAAAGCACGCCGCAGCTTTCGAACCAGCGGTCGTGCGCCTGCCGGTAGGCGGCTTCTACAAGCAGCGTGATGGCGGCGAGGCCCATGCCTATGGCGCCCATATGATGCACCTGCTGCAATCGGCGGTCGCCCATGACAGCTATTCTTCCTATCTGCAATTTTCGCAGGCGGTGCGCGAGATGGAACCGATCTATCTGCGCGATCTGATGGAATTCAACTATGCGCCGGAACCCGTTCCGATCGACGAGGTCGAAGCGATCACCGAAGTCCGCAAGCGTTTCAACACGCCCGGCATGAGCCTCGGCGCGCTCAGCCCGGAGGCGCACGAGACGCTCGCCATCGCGATGAACCGGATCGGCGCGAAATCCGTGTCCGGCGAAGGCGGCGAGGAAAAGCGCCGCTACACGCCGTTCGAAAATGGCGACAATGCCTCGAGCCCGATCAAGCAGGTCGCATCCGGTCGCTTTGGCGTGACCTCGGAATATCTCGGCGCCTGTGAGGAGATCGAGATCAAGGTCGCGCAGGGCGCCAAACCCGGTGAAGGCGGCCAGCTGCCCGGCTTCAAGGTCACCGAGTTCATCGCCAAGCTGCGCCATTCGACGCCCGGCGTCACCCTGATCTCGCCGCCGCCACATCACGATATCTACTCGATCGAGGATCTCGCCCAGCTGATCTACGATCTCAAGCAGATCAATCCGCGCGCGCGTGTCTGCGTCAAGCTGGTTTCCTCGGCCGGTATCGGCACGATTGCCGCGGGCGTCGCCAAGGCCCATGCCGATGTCATCCTGATTTCCGGCAACACCGGCGGCACCGGCGCCTCGCCGCAGACCTCGATCAAATTTGCCGGCACGCCCTGGGAAATGGGCCTGACCGAAGCCAATCAGGTGCTCACCCTCAACGGCCTGCGCCACCGGGTGAAGCTGCGCACCGATGGCGGGCTGAAGACCGGCCGCGACATTGTTATCGCCGCGATCCTCGGCGCCGAGGAATTCGGCATCGGCACGCTCAGCCTGGTCGCGATGGGCTGCATCATGGTCCGCCAGTGCCACAGCAACACCTGCCCGGTCGGCGTCTGCGTGCAGGACGAAAAGCTGCGCCAGAAATTCACCGGCACGCCGGAAAAGGTGATCAATCTGATGACCTATATGGCCGAGGAAGTGCGCGAGATATTGGCCCGCCTCGGCTATCGCTCGCTCAATGAGATCATCGGCCGCACCGAACTCTTGCGGCAGGTCAGCCGTGGCGCGGAACATCTCGACGATCTCGATCTCAATCCGATCCTCGCCAAGGTCGATGCCAAGGATGACCAGCGCAGCTTCAACATCGACACGCCGCGCAACGAAGTACCGGACAGTCTCGACGCGGAGATGATCGATGACGCGAAGCCGGTGTTCGAGCGACGCGAGAAAATGCAGCTCACCTACACGGTGCGCAACACCCACCGCGCCGTCGGCACCCGCTTCTCCGCCGAAATCACCGCCAAATATGGCATGAGTGCGCTCAACGAGGATCATGTCCATATCCGCCTGCGCGGATCGGCTGGCCAGTCGCTCGGCGCATTTCTCTGTCAGGGGATCACGCTGGAAGTGTTTGGCGATTCCAATGATTATGTCGGCAAGGGCCTGTGCGGCGGCAAGATCGTCGTCCGCCCGATGGTCAGCTCGCCGCTGGTCAGCCAGGACAATACGATCATCGGCAATACCGTGCTCTACGGCGCGACCGCTGGACAGCTCTATGCCGCCGGACAGGCGGGCGAGCGGTTCGCCGTGCGCAACAGCGGCGCGGATGTCGTGGTCGAGGGCTGCGGCGCCAACGGCTGCGAATATATGACCGGCGGCAATGCCGTTATCCTCGGCCCGGTCGGCAGCAATTTCGGCGCCGGCATGACCGGCGGCATGGCCTTCATCCTCGATATCAATGACGATTTCGAGAAGCTGGCCAATGGCGAGAGCATCCTCTGGCAACGGCTCGATAGCGCCTATTGGGAAGCGCATCTGCTGTCGCTGGTCGAGCGGCACCAGAAGACCACGGACAGCAAATGGTCCGAAGCGATATTGCGAGACTGGGACCGCTGGCGGGATCGCTTCTGGCAGGTCTGCCCGAAAGAAATGGTCAGCCGGATCGCGCATCCGCTGTCGGACAGCGAGGCGATGGAAGCGGCGGAGTAAATTTGTGAGTTGGAAAATTCAACGGGCTTATTGGATCTGGAAAGTCAAACGCGAGCGGGGCCTGTTCTTGCTCGTGTCAGGCCTCGCGGCTATTTTTGCTATACTATATTATATCCATGCGACGGGATTCTGGGCAGCGACAAAAAATCCACCTGAATTTGTCTCGGGAACTTTGGTGAAAATCTGGCAGCCATCGGTCACAGAAGTCCCCACTTACGTGACGTTATTGAAAGTAAAGATGGATGACGGCAGTCACGTGCAATTAAAGGGGACAAGCAAGTTGATCGTCGATTGCTCAATCGGAGACAATGTCGAAATACTAAAATATACGAATGAAAACGACAAAAGTTATTTTCGCATTGGCCCGAGAGCGTGCCTTGGGGCCACTTAGATAACGTTCTTATCATGCTCCTTGCACCATCCTATCCTTCTCCGCATGACAAAACGCAGAAATGTAATTTCTGGATTAGGAGTGCTAGCCGTGTCTAGCTGCATATCTGCGTCGCCCATGCGAATTTGAGAAGGAAAACTCATGCCCAAAATCACCCCCAATTATCTCGAAATGAAAGCCAGCGACCTGCCCGCCAGCAAGGCCTTCTACGAAAAGGCGTTCGGCTTTGCCTTCACCGATTATGGACCGGGCTATGCCGCTGTCGAGGGCGGTCCGGTCGATATCGGGCTGGCCGCGGGCGCCGAGCCGCCGGCTCCCATGCCAACGTTCGAAACCGACGATCTGGAAGCTTCGCTGGCGCAGGTCAAAGCGGCCAATGGCGAAATCGTCAAAGAGATATTCGCCTTCCCCGGCGGACGGCGATTCGAGTGTCTGGATCCGGCAGGAAACCGGCTGGCCATCTACCAGCCGGGCTAGGCTCGCTCCCGTTACAGACCATTGGCGAACGGCGGATACACATGGTTGCAGCGATGGGATAATGCAGCGGACCGCCTGCCATGGGACATTCGGTATAACGTGCATCAAAGCTCTTCCCCAGAATCATATTCGCGACTAACACCATAGTCATGTGGCAGCTGTACCAATTCCCCCTATGTCCGTTTTCCCGCAAAGTCCGCTTGCTGCTGGGCGAGAAGTCGGTTGGCTATGAGCTTGTCCGCGAATCACCATGGGATCAGCGCGACGACTTTCTGGCGATGAATCCAACCGGCCGCACACCGGTGATGAAACATAGCGAGCGCGACATCCAGCTGATCGATAGCGTCGCGATTTGCGAGTATATCGAGGAGACGGTCGAGAAGACCCCGATGATCAACGGTACGGCGGTAAACCGGGCCGAGATCCGGCGTCTGGTCGCCTGGTTTGACGAGCAATTTTACGGCGACGTCACCGCGCCGATGATGCACGAGCGCATGCACAAGAGGCTGGTCCGGCGCGAGCCGCCCGATGCGAAAATCTTGCGCGAAGCGATGCGCCGGGCGAATTCGCATCTCGACTATGTCGACTATCTGATCGACCACCGCAGCTGGCTGGCCGGGGCGACAATGAGCCTCGCCGATCTCGCGGCAGCGGCGCAGATTTCCGTTGCGGACTATCTCGGGACAATCGACTGGACCGGGCACGAACAGACCAAGGCCTGGTACAGCATGTTCAAATCCCGCCCGTCCTTCCGGCCCTTATTGTCCGAACGGATGGAAGTGATCGCACCGCCGCCCCATTATGAAAAAGTGGATTTTTGACGCGCCACGGAATGCGATAGCGTTCCGCAGCGTCAACCCCGGACTTGATCCGGGTTCTGGTTACGACAACCTCTAAAGCGTCTTGATCATCAACACCTTGTCCATGCCGGGCGCAAAGCCGTCTTTTTCCCGGCCGGTTTCGATAAATCCGAATTTCTCGAAAAAGGGCGCGATTCGTGGCGTAGTGGAAAGGTCGGCTTCGCTATAGTCGCCGGACCTGACAATTTCCTGCAGCCGATGCTCGGTCAGCAGCCGTCCGAGACCGTCGCCGTGGAGCGCCTGATCGACCATGCCCCAGGTAAAGCGCGCCTGCCCACGCGCCTCCTTGGCAAAGCCACCGCAACCGACAATCCGCCCGTCCTTTTCGATGCAGAAATACTGCCCATTCGGCCGGTCGAGAAATTCGACAAACAGGTGACGCTCTGTCGGATCGAAAAAATCTGGGACATTGCTGTCAAACAGGGCAAGGCAGGCGTTCTTGTCGGCCAAATCATAAGGCCGGACATTGGCCATCAGCTTTTGACTGCGGTCATCAGATAGTTGAGCGACAGATTGTCCGACAGCGCAAAGCCTTTCGACGGACTATAAGACAAGCCGGTAGTATCTAAGACTTCAAGCCCGGCAGCATTGAGAAGCTTCTCCAGCTCGTCCGGCGTGATGAACTGCTCGTGATGGTGGGTCCCGCGCGGGATCTGGCCAGTCCGCTCGGCCAGTTCGACCAGCAGCAGGTTGGACAGCGCCGTACGATTGGGTGTCGAGATGATCATCAGCCCGTCATCGGCCATGGCCTTGGCCAATCCGTCAACAAAAGCCTGGGGATCGTCGACATGTTCGATCACCTCGAGCGAGGTCACCAGATCAAAGCCACGGCCCGTAAAATCCTCGATCGCTTCATTGCGATAGTCAATATCCAGCCCCTGCGGTCCGGCATGCGCTTTGGCCACCGCGATATTTTCCGCTGCCGCATCCAGCCCGGTCACGCGCGCGCCGAGTCTGGCGAGCGGTTCGCAGAGCAGGCCGGCACCGCAACCGACATCCAGCGCGCTCTCGCCGGAAAGCGGTTTCAGCAAGCTGCTGTCGCAATGAAAATGCAGATCGATCGCGTCGCGTATATAGCCAAGCCGAACCGGATTCAGGCGGTGCAACATGGCCGACGACCCCTTCGGGTCCCACCAGTCTGCCGCTAGCGCACCGAAATGCGCGGCTTCTTCGGGCTTGATTGTGCTACTTGCCTTTGTCATGCCCCCTCTTTATCAGGCTTTTCAATCCTGTTCAGGCCCTTTTTATCGAAAGTTTTACCGACAGCAGCATGGCACGCATAGTGATGAAATTTGGCGGCACCTCGATGGCCGGAATCGAACGTATCCGCCGGGTGGCGCAGATCGTCAAACAGCAGTCCGACGCCGGGCATGAAGTGGCAGTGGTGGTATCTGCCATGGCCGGCGATACCGACCGGCTGGTCAATTTCTGCCGCGAAGCCAGTTCGCTTTATGATCCGGCAGAATATGACGTGGTCGTCGCATCGGGCGAACAGGTGACGTCAGGGCTGCTGGCGATTGCCCTGCAGTCTCTGGGCGCAAAAGCGCGCAGCTGGCTGGGATGGCAAATGCCGATCCATACGATCGAGGCGCATAGCAAGGCCCGGATTGATTCGATTGACGCCACGGCGCTGAGCTCAGCCATGCAAAGCGGCGAAATCGCTATCATTCCCGGTTTCCAGGGCATTAGCGACGACGGCCGGATCACGACATTGGGACGCGGTGGATCGGATACCAGCGCGGTTGCGATAGCGGCAGCGGTCAAGGCCGACCGCTGCGATATCTATACCGACGTCGATGGCGTCTATACGTCCGATCCCCGGATCGTGACCCGCGCGCGCAAGCTGAAGACGGTGACCTTCGAGGAAATGCTGGAACTGGCCAGCGTCGGGGCAAAGGTTTTGCAGACCCGCTCGGTTGGCCTTGCGATGAAAGAAGGCGTGCGCATCCAGGTGCTCTCCTCCTTCACCGACGAAAACACCAATTTTACCGCCGACGACTTGCCCGGAACAATGATTATCAGCGAAGACGAAATGGAGACGGACGATATGGAAGGCCAATTGATTACCGGCATCGCCCACGACAAGAATGAATCCAAGATCACCCTGACCCGCGTGCCCGACAAGCCCGGCGCGGTTGCCAATATTTTTGCGCCGCTCGCCGATGCCGCGATCAATGTCGACATGATCATCCAGAATGTCGGCCGCGAGAAGGGCGAAACCGACGTGACCTTCACCGTGCCCAGCGCCGATCTCGATCAGGCGATGCAGGTGCTGGAAGGCGCCCGCGAAGGCATCGGCTTCAACCGCCTGATCCCCGACAGCAATGTCGCCAAGATTTCCGTCGTCGGCGTCGGCATGAAGAGCCACGCCGGTATCGCCGCCACCATGTTCAAGGCGCTGGCCGAGCGCGGCGTCAATATCCAGGCGATCACCACATCGGAAATCAAGGTCAGCGTGCTGATCGAGGAAGATTATACCGAACTGGCACTGCGCGTGCTGCACACGGCTTATGGCCTAGATGCAGAGGATGCGGCCTGATCATTTTCCCTACCCTTCACGGGAGGGACCAAGGGAGGGAAATTCTTCGTAAGACCATTTCCCACTCCCAACCCTGTCCCCTGAAGGGGACTGGGCTTTAGAAAGAAATATAATGACCCAATCTAACCTCCAGCATCTCATGCAACGCGGCACCGACTTTCTCGGCTGCGAGACCGCGATCATGTGCGGAGCGATGTCCTGGGTATCGGAGCGCCATCTGGTCAGCGCGATTTCCAATGCCGGCGGCTTTGGCGTGATTGCCTGCGGCGCGATGACGCCAGAGCTGCTCGACACCGAAATTGCCGAAACGAAAAAGCGCACCGACAAGCCGTTTGGTGTCAATCTGATCACCATGCACCCCGATCTGATGGATCTGATTGCCATTTGCGGCAAACATGCAGTGACCCATGTTGTTCTCGCTGGTGGCCTGCCACCCAAAGGCAGCCTGGAAGCGATCAAGGAAACCGGTGCAAAAGTGATTTGCTTTGCCCCCGCGATGGCGCTGGCCAAGAAATTCGTCCGTTCCGGCGTTGATGCGATCGTCATCGAGGGCATGGAAGCGGGCGGTCATATCGGACCGGTCTCGACCTCGGTACTGGCGCAAGAAATTCTTCCTGAAATAGCCGATCAACTGCCGGTATTTGTCGCAGGCGGAATCGGCACCGGCGAAATGATCGCCGCCTATCTCGAAATGGGAGCCAGTGGCGTGCAGCTCGGCACGCGCTTTGTCTGCGCCCATGAGTCGATCGCCCATCCCGATTTCAAGAAAGCCTTCATTCGCGGCAATGCCCGCGACGCGATCACCAGCGTCCAGGTCGATCCGCGCCTGCCGGTGATCCCGGTCCGCGCGCTGAAGAACAAGGGCACGGAAGAATTTACCCGCAAGCAGATCGAAGTAGCCAAACTGCTCGATTCCGGCGCGATAGAAATGGGCGAAGCACAGCTACAAATTGAACATTTTTGGGCAGGCGCGTTGCGAAAAGCGGTCATCGATGGCGATATTGAGCACGGAAGTGTCATGGCCGGGCAGTCTGTCGGAATGGTCAAGGCGGAAGAATCCGTGGCCGAAATTATCAAATCGTTGGTCGAGCAAGCCGAAACCGCACTGGCACGGTAGCGCTGTATAGAGGCTGGCGAACCATCATCCGTCTTGCCTTGCTAACACAGTTTCGGCATAGCTTTCCGGATGACCGAACATGCTTCCAATTCTTCCATTTCTGACCTGCCCACCGCACTGGAAACATTGCCTTCGGCCAGCTATAACCAAGGCCTAACCCCCCTCCATCCACCGCAGAAAAGCCTGATCCGGGTCAATATGATCCTGCGGGCGCTGTTCCTGCTGATACTCGCCTCGGTCGCCGAAACGCTGCTCTATATGCATCATGAGGTGCAGCCGGGAATGGTACTGATTCCCGCGGCACTCTTCGCGATTTTGCTGACCTTCGTTCTGCCCAACCGTATCTATCGCCGCTGGGGCTATGACATGGGCGACGAGCAATTGCGGGTGCTCCGCGGCTTCCTCTGGCGAACCGACACAATCGTCCCGTTCAACCGGATTCAGCATATCGACGTCGCACAGGGTCCGCTGCAGCGGATGTTCGGCCTCTCGACCCTGATCGTGCACACCGCCGGAACGCACAACAGCATCGTCACCCTGCCCGGCCTCGCCACCGCCGATGCCGAGGATATGCGCGAGACGATCAAGGGCCATATCCGCCAAGACATGATATGAACGACGAGGCGACAACAACGCTGGATCGCGATGCAGCGCCCTTTCGGCGGTTGCACCCGCTCAGTATCATCCTGAAATCACTGTCTATGCTGGGCCGGAATATCGTCGCGATATTCGTCCTCCATTTCAGTCTGTTCGATCAGAATTTCTTCTACACCGGGCTCGCCGCACTCGCGCTGATCTCTCTGGTCGTCGGCGTCACCACCCTGATCTGGTCACGCTTCACTTATCAGGTCACAGAGCGGGAAATCCGGATCAAAAGCGGCCTGCTCAACCGCAACAACCGCTCGATTCCGTTCGACCGGATTCAGGATGTCAGTCTCGAGCAGAAGCTTATAAGCCGCTTGCTGGGTCTCACCACAGTTGCGCTGGAAACCGGTTCCGGCGGCGGCGAAGACGGCCAGCTCGATGCGCTGTCGCGGTCTGACGCAGAGCAACTGCGTGACACGATCCGCGACTATAAAGCGGGATTGCGCGCAGCCGAGACCCCGGCGGAAGACCATCCCAGCGCAGCCGACACACTGCCGCTATTTGCGATGGACAACCGCCGCATATTGATCGCCGGACTGTTCAATTTCTCGTTCGTCCTGCTGGCAATTCTCGGCGCCCTCGCCCAGAATCTGGATTTCCTGCTGCCCGACGGATTCTTCGATCCGCGCAGCTGGATCGATGCGTTTCCGGAACAGGACACGATCAACGCTTTTGGTTCATGGACCCGCATCGGCGGCGCGCTGGCCGCTATCCTGTCGCTGGTGCTGATAGGCTTTGTCAGCGGAATCGTCCGCACTTTCGTGCGCGAATATGGCTTCCGGCTGGGCCGGGTCGATAGCGGACAGCCCGGTTTCCGGCGGCGGCGCGGGCTGTTCACCCTGACCGACATGGTGATGCCGATCCATCGGGTTCAGGCGGCAATCCTGCAGACCGGTCCGGTTCGCGCGCGCTTCGGCTGGTATCATCTGAAATTCACATCACTGGCGAGTGACGCCAGTGGCGAGACGGACCATAGCGCCGCGCCCTGCGCAAGTCTGGCAGAAATTGAACCGATCCTCGATGAATGTTCCATTCGCCCGGCGCCCGCCGATCTGATATTTCAAGGCGTCAACCCGGCCTTCTGGTGGCGCAGAGCAATCATGGCCTCGCTGCTGTTCACGGCGATCGCCTTAGGCACCGGACTGTTCGTCCATTCCGGGCTTTTCGGAATCATGCTGCTGGCAGTCCCGGTCAGCCTGATCAATTATCTCAACTGGCGACACCATCAATATGCTCTGACCGACAAGCAGTTATATGTGCGGTCGGGCTGGTGGCGACGCAGATTGACCATCCTGCCGCTTCGCAAGATACAAACCGTCGATGTCAACCAAAGGCCGCTCGATCATCCGCTCGATCTCGCGACACTCACCATCGGTATTGCCGGCGGCTCAACGATTGCGCCGCTCGCCATCGCCGCCATTGCTTTTCAAACCGCCATGGATTTGCGCGCCCGGCTGCTCCGCCTCCAAAATCAGGCTTGACTAAAGCCGCCGATCATTCACGATAGTTGCCAGAGATATTATCACGACAGTTTCGGAGAGAAAATGATGCGCAGAACAAGTTTGGCCATGCTGGCACCACTGGCGATGCTGGTCAGTGCACCGGTTTACGCACAAGCGGATGCCACGCAACAATCAACCGAGCTGCATGATATCATCGATGCTTATTGGGCCTATCAGCTGGAACAATATCCGGAATTTGCATCCTCGCTCGGCGTCGACGATCCGATTGGCCGAGTCAGCGATGCCAGTCTCGAGGCCGAAGACAGCCGCGTCGCAAAGGCCAAGGTCTGGCTCGCGCAACTGGACGTCATTGACACCGCGACCCTGAGCGAAGACGACAAGACCAACTATGGCATATTGCGCCGGTCGCTCGCCGAACAGATCGAAGCGAACAGCTATGGCCAGCGCACCATCAATTTCACAAACCGCGGCGGCTGGCACCAGAATTTTGCCAGCATGCAAAACAATCTGCCGTTCCGCAACGCGCAGGATTACCAGACCTATGTCAACCGTCTGAAGCAATATGCCACGATCAACGACCAGTCGATTGCAGTCGCCAATCAGGCCCTCGCCGGCGGCTATGTCCAGCCTTGTGTGTCGATGGTCGGTTACGAAACAAGCATCTCCGGTCTGATCACGGATGATCCTCGCGAATCCCGCTTTTTTGAACCGTTCAAACGCAAAGTGCCCGACGGCATGAACCCCGAAGTTTTTGAAGGCCTGGCGGGAAGCGCCATGGTCACCATCAGCGCGCTGATCAATCCTGCCATAAAGAAGCATCTCGACTGGTATATGGAAGATTATGCCCCGAACTGTGCCAAAGCGCCCGGGGTCTCGGCCCAACCGGGCGGCGCGGAATATTATGATTTCCGCATCCGGCAGATGACGACAACGACCAAGACTGCCGACCAGATCCACAATATCGGCCTGAGCGAAGTGGCACGGATCCGTACCGAGATGGTCGAGGTCGCCAAGGAGGCTGGTTACGACACGCGCGAAGCGTTTATCGAGCATCTCCGCACCGACCCGCAATATTATGCCAAAACACCGGAAGAACTGATGGAAAAGGTCGCCCGCGTGAACAAGATCATCGATGGCAAAATGCCCTCTATCATCGGCAGGCTCGCGCGCCTTCCTTATGGCATCAAGGAAATCCCTGCCGAGACCGCGGAAGGCACGACGACCGCTTATTATAATCCCGGTTCGCCGGACGTCGGCATTGCCGGCTATTATTATGTCAACACGTCGAAGCTCGACCAGCGGCCCTTCTGGGAAATTCCGGCGCTGAGTGTGCACGAAGCCGTACCCGGCCATCATCAGCAAATCGCGTTGCAGCAGGAACTCGACATGCCGGACTTCCGCAAGCATGGTGCCTTTTTCACGGCCTTTGTCGAAGGCTGGGGTCTCTATTCCGAGCGGCTCGGCATCGAGATGGATCTCTACGACACCCCAGCCAAGAATATGGGGCGGCTGTCCTACGAGATGTGGCGCGCCTGCCGCCTGGTCGTGGACACCGGCATTCACAGCAAGGGCTGGAGTAAACAGCAGGCAATCGATTTCATGACCGACAATACCGCGCTGAGCGAAGCCAATATCGAAGCGGAAGTGAACCGCTATATCAGCTGGCCCGGCCAGGCTTTGGCCTATAAAATGGGCGAACTGAAGATCCGCGAGCTACGGAGCAAAGCTACAAGCGAGCTGGGTGATAAATTCGACCTACGCGAATTTCACGATGTTGTTCTGGGACAGGGCGCGGTTCCGCTCGATATGCTCGAAGCACAGGTGAACCGCTGGATTAAAGGACAGAAATAGATGAAATTGTTGCGCGCCATTTTGAGCGTAATCGCCCTGTCCGCAGCGGCGCCCTCGCTGGCACAGGCAACGCCGGAAACCATCGCGAACGAGGTGTTGGTTGCGTACCAGAACGGCGATGTCGACGAATTTACCGAACTGGTGACGGCCTCCCCGTTATTGGAGAACACCGCCACGCTTAAAGCTCAAATAAAAACAAATATCCAAACATTGCTAGATATATACGGACCCGTTGAAGGATGGGAACTGGTGCAGGCAAAATCTGCCTCGGACAGATATGTCGAGAACAGCTACCTCATATTCCAAAACGAATATGCTACGCGATTAAAACTGTCGTTTTACAAGCGTTCTTCTGGATGGATTATCGCCAGTTTTACAATCGATGACGGCATCGGCAACTTGCTGGAAGAAGCAGATTGAACCAACGCAAGCGATAAAATTCAGTCGTCCTCTCCAGGGGTTTCATCTGCCCCTGGTGGCACGGCAAGATCATTGGTGACTTTCAGCGCGTCGGCATCCTTTGCATCGAGCCGTTCTCTGGCCGCATCGGCCGCTGCTTCACGCGCTTCCCGCTGGGCTTCGATTTCCAGCAACCGTTCTTCCACGGCATCGGATTCGGCGTCGATCCGGGACAGGCGTTTCTGCCGTTCTTCCTCGATCAGCTGACCCCAGTTGACGGTATCATCAATCTCTTTTTCGGCATAGGCCTGCCTCAGCAACGCTTGTGTACATCCTGTGAAGCCACCCGCGCCGGTAGGCGAACAGCTGCTGGTCCCGGAAGCTCCGACATATTCGTAGGATCTGACCCGTTCCGACCATCCCTGATTCTTGGCATCGCCCAGACTGCCGCTTCTCAGGGTTTCGGGAATCCTGTAACGGTCACCCTCATCCTTGCGCGCGCAGACGACAATCTCTTCAGCACTGCTTTGCGGGCATGGATCGTCACCATAGATGACCAGCTGATTGACGCGGTCTCCGGCCTGATCCTGGGCCTGCGCCGGAAATGCCAACAAGCCTGCACCCGATAGCGCGGCGGCGGAAATCAAAATTTTCTTCATCATATTGTTCCTTTGTCCGCACCGTTCTGAACCGGTGCTGAAGCGGGTTGCGCTTCCTAAATTCGTTTCGACAATCCTATCGCAACCCGGCAGCCCAGCCGGATCGCAGCACTCAGAACCGGATAGCCGGGCGCGTCTTCCGCTCCTGATGCAATTGCCGTTGCCTTATGCTCCAATTCCTCTTCGCGAAACTCCGCAATCATACGGGTCAGTTCAGGCTCGCTTTCTGCCTCAAGCGCATCAAGCTGCTCCTGATAATGTTGATCAATCTCGGTTTCGACCGCCGCCGTACAGGCCATGGCAGCCCGGGGGCCCATCGCTGCCGTTGTCGCGCCCAGCGCATAGCCGGCAATTTTCCAGAAAGGCTGCAGCGCCGTGGGCCGCACTCCGCGCTCGGCGATCATCTGGTCAAAAGCGTCGAGATGCCGCTGCTCCTGCTCGGCCATATGATGAATCTCGCTGCTCTGCGGCGCATTGTCACCCATGACCGCAAGCTGGCCTTTGTAGATTTGCGCCGCGCCATATTCACCGGCTTGATTGACGCGGATCATCGACGCGATATCGGGTCCGTTTTGTCCCAATTTCGTCTCAGACATGGTTGGCGCCCTTTCGCTGCTTCGCAAGCATCATCAAGATGAGGATAGCACCACTCACTGACAAGAGGAAATTATAGCCGGCCAGCGAAATGCCGAACAGCGACCAGGGAGCGACATCACAACGGACGAGCGGCGCATTCATGATCGAATCTAGCATATTGCCACCTGTCGCAAGATTGGTCGCGCAGGAAGTAATCCCTTCCCACCAGCCATATTCGACACCGGCGTGAAAGCCGCCGATCAACCCGCTGATCAATATTGTCATCGCTGCGGCGACCACCATCAGCATCGATCCGGATTTGGAACGCAACATCAGCGCAAAAAAGGCGAGGATGATAGCAGCAAGATGCGGCCACCTTTGCCACATGCACATTTCGCAGGGATAAAGGCCAAAGCCATATTGGCCGATCAGCGCACCGCCCAGCAAAGCTGTCGGAAGCAGGAAGGCCAACCAGGCAGCATTTCGGATGGATGCCATCAGAAGACCCTAGTTTTTCGCAACCAGTGTTTTCTTGGCAGGCTTTTTAGCAGCCTTGTTCATCGCCACTTTCAATCCCTCGGGTCCGAGGCGGCCAATGGTCTGCAGAGCATAATGCAGTTGGAAATCCTCGACTCCCTGCTCTTTCAATTCTTCTGCAGTCTGCTTGAAGCGTGGATCTTCCTTGCTGTCTTCTTCGAGGACTTCGTCTTTCAACTTGATCTCGTTGACCAGATGGCGGCGCAGATCGGATTCCCGAAAGCGGGGCCGGGTATTATAATCCGGGTCAGACAATTGCGGCACATTGATATCGGGTTCGATCCCGCCTTCCTGCACCGATTTTCCCGATGGCGTGTAATAGCGCGCTGTCGTCAGGCGCAATGCGCTGCTGTTCGAAAGCGGCAGCAATGTCTGTACCGAACCCTTGCCGAAACTGCGCTCGCCCATGACCAGTGCGCGATGATGGTCCTGCAAGGCACCGGCAACAATTTCCGAAGCAGAAGCCGAACCGGCATCGATCAGGACAATCACCGGCAGGCCGCCAGCGGCATCGCCGCTCTTGGCGAAATAGCGTTCAATATCGGATTTTTCGCGTCCGCGCTGCGATACGATTTCTCCGCGCGACAGGAATACATCGGAGACAGACACGGCTTCATCGAGCAAGCCGCCGGGATTGGACCGCAGATCCAGCACATAGCCGAGCGGTTTCTTGCCGAGCGACTTGTCGATGCCAACAATAGCAGCGGCGACATCGGCGCCGGTGTCATTGGAGAAGCTGTTGATGCTGATCACGCCGATCTGATCCTTGATTTCCCAAGTAACCGGCTTGAGATCGATAATCGCGCGTTTCATCGAAACATCGAACGGCTTGTCACGGCCGGGACGGACGATCGTGATCGTGATCGGTTCGCCGGGCTTGCCGCGCATTTCCTCAACGGCTTCATCGAGAGTGCCGCCGTAGATCAGTTCGCCATCAATATGGGTGATATAGTCGCCCGCTTTCACGCCCGCCTTGTCTGCCGGCGTATCCTTGAACGGAGCGATGACTTTCACAGCGCCGTCTTCCAGCGTCACCGAAAGGCCCAGGCCACCGTAATTGCCATCGGTCTGGGTCCGCAGATTTTCGAAATCACGCGCGTCGAGAAAGCTGCTGTGCGGGTCGAGACTGCCAAGCATGCCTTCAATAGCGCCCTTGATCAGATCAGCGTCGTCGACCTGATCGACATAGTCATTCCGCACCCGTTCAAAGACGCTCATGAACTGCTCCATCTCGCGATAGGTATTTGCGTCGACGGCCGAAATTGCAGAAGTTGTCGCGGGCAAAAGCGCAACGGTCAGCACAAGGGCGGCGGCTTGCAAAACGGGCTTTTTCATCAATAGTGTCCTGTCGGTCTAGATCGGCGTCAAATATAGGCTGGAATCGTCTGTAAAGCAAAGCAGCTTAACCAATAATGACGGAAGCCTTCGACCAACAACGCTTTTCGAGTCGTTTTGCCCTTTTTCAGCCAACCAGAGCGGCAATATCAATCGGCCTGCCATTGCGGCGCAGTTCGACGGTGACGGTGGGATCATCGGAAGCGGAACGCCCGACCGGAGCGCCCTGCACCACCCGGTCGCCTACCGCGACGCTGCTCGTCGCCATATTGGTGATCAAACTGGTCCAGCCGGCATCATGTTCGATGATCAGGATGTTGCCATAGCCCCGATAGCGGCCTGAATAGGCCACCCGTCCCGCTGCCGGCGCTACTATCTGTGCACCGGGATCAACAGCGATCGTCAGGCCGCGCGAGCGATAGCCGCTATCGGATATTTCACCGAGGCCGGTGACAATTTCACCAATCACGGGCAAGCGATACGCATTGGCGACATTGCCATTCTGCTTCGTCTGCTTAACCAGCGGCTCTTTCCCCTGACCGGGCCGCAAAACGGGGCCCTCCAGTCCAGCCAGCGATTCGCGGACCACTCCGCTTTCGCGAATCTGGTCCATAAGATCCAATATGTCCCGCGCTTCCTCACCGAGAGCCAGCGCCTGGTCCTGTTCGATCCCCGCATCGTCGGAGAATCGCGCGGCCTCGATCCGTTCGCTGGCTTCCAGACTGGCCAGTTGCCGTCGCCGTTCGGTCAGTCGCCGCTGACTTTCGTCGAGCGATGCAATCGCACGGGCGGCCTGCAACCGAAGCTGTTCGCCTTGCCTGACTTCATCGCGCAAGCTGGCGGTGCGCCGCTCGATTTCCGGCATCACACCCGATAGAATCGAGCGCATGTAAATAAGTTCGTCGAGCGAACGCGGTTCTACCAGAGCAAGGGCGGTCGGCTTGCGGGTCATCATCTGCAGCGCAGCGGTGAGGCGGATCATCGGCCCCTGCTTTTCCGCCAGACGCGCACGCTGGCGCTGCTGAAGTTGGGTAACGATGGCGATGCGCGTCCGCGCTGCCTTGATATCCGCTTCTGCGGACTGGATACGCGCGGCGAGAGCGGCAGCTTCGGCGGCGATCCGGTCGGCATCACTGCTGGCCGCTTCGGCCTGACGGCGCAAGGCATCGCTACGCTGGCGGGCGCGTTCGGACTGTTCGCGCGCAGTCAACAGGCTGCGCTGCCGTTCCGAAAGACTTGGCCCAGGGGTCTGCGCTGAAAGCAGCGCTGCTCCTGCGGTGCCCAGGCCGAGAAAACCTATCAGGGCGAGAATGGAGCGGATCACCATGTTCATCCTTCCCGGTGATAGGGATGGCCGGCAATGATCGACGTCGCCCGGAACAGTTGCTCGGCCAGCATCGCCCGCGCCATCATATGCGGCCAGGTCGCTTTGCCGAAAGAGAAAAAATGGTCAGCGCTGGCGCGTTCGTCTGCGCTCAAGCCATCAGCGGCGCCGATGAGGAAACGCGCCTCGCGCGCTCCGTCATCGCGCCAGGCTGATAACAGATTGGCAAATTTCTTCGAGGTCCAGTTTTCGCCCGCCTCGTCCATAGCGATAATCCTGGTAACGCCCTGCTGCAGCTTTGGCGCCTTGCCGCCCTGATCGGGCAACTCGCTGATCTTTACGTCCCAGCCGATACGCTTCACATAGCGGTCGACGAGTTCCGCTTCCGGGCTGCGGCCGATTTTACCGCGGGCGACGATATGCAATTTCATCGCCCGGCAGAATCAGGCTTCGGCGGCTTCCGCCGCATCGCCTTCCTCGTCGACAGCCCACATCCGTTCGAGATTGTAGAAGCTGCGCACTTCTGGCCGGAACAGGTGCACGATTACGTCGCCAGCATCGATCAATACCCAGTCGGCATTGGCGAGGCCTTCGATTCGGGCGGTACCGCCAGCCTGTTTGACCCGCTCGGCAAGCTTCTGGGCAATCGCGGCAACCTGTCTGGTCGAACGCCCTTCAGCGATCACCATATGGTCTGCAATATTGCTTTTTCCTGCCAGCGGAATGGAGACAACATCCTGCGCCTGATCATCGTCGAGCGATTTCATGACCAGCGCATGGAGCGCGTCTGATTCGGCCTTTCCTTCCTTGGAAGTGGCAGATTTCAGAGCTTTTACCTTCGGTTTCGTCAACTTAAATCCTAATCTTCTGGGCCGATCAGCCGGTGTGTCACCGCGTCGCGGACGCGGCGATCATCATATTGCTGATGCCAATGGGGCCGAGCCATCCGGATCGCGGTGGCTGAGCGTGGGTCGGGACGATAGCGCAGGAATGTCAGCGCCGGCGTACTCCAGTTGGTCCAGTTACCACGTTGGCTCGCAGGGTGGACGAAGCGCCGCAGCCAAGCCATTGCGGGAGCCGCAAAGGCATCGTCATCATAGCCGGTTCTGGAAATAACTGCAATCGGCAATAATCGGGCGATCTTTCGCCAGTCTTTCCAGCGGTGAAACTGGGCGAGATTATCGGCTCCCATGATCCATATAAATCGCCGTTTCGGGTAACGTTGCACCAGTTTACGCAACGTATCATAAGTATATCTGGTGCCCAGTTGTTGTTCGATGGCAGTGGCCTGAATCTTGCTGCGCCGCGCCATTGTTTGGGCAGAGGCCAGCCGCGCGTTCAACCCGGCCATGTCTTTGGCCCCCTCTTTCAGCGGATTGCCCGGCGAAACCAGCCACCAGAATTCGTCCAGATCAAGTTGCTGCATAGCAAACAGGCTGATCGAGCGATGGGCCCCATGGGCCGGATTGAACGATCCACCGAGAAGGCCGGTGGTTTTCACCGAATCACGTTCAAGGGCGAACCTGCCCGGTGCCGCGCACCACCCATTTATAGGTGGTCAGTCCTTCCAGCGCGACCGGACCACGTGCGTGAAGCCGTCCGGTAGATATGCCAATTTCCGCGCCCAGGCCGAATTCGCCGCCGTCGGCAAACTGGCTCGATGCATTGTGCATTACGATCGCGCTGTCGGCCCGCAGGATGAACCGTTCGGCCAGATCTTGGTCTTCGGTTACAATCACGTCGGTGTGGTGCGAGCCATGTTCGGCAATATGGGCCAGCGCCTCATCAACGCCGTTGACCATCGCGATGGACACGATCGGGGCGAGATATTCGGTATCCCAGTCTGCCTCTTCTGCCGAAACGATTCGCTCGTCCAGTTCGAGCACCGAATCATCGCCACGTATTTCACAGCCGGCATCAAGCAGCGCACGAACCAGCGGGCCGGGCGCCGGATAATCCTGGTCGATCAGCAATGTCTCCATCGCTCCGCAAATACCGGTCCGCCGCATCTTGGCATTGACCGCAATGGCGACGGCCTTGTCTTGGTCGGCATCCTTGCCGATATAAATATGGTTGATGCCGTCGAGATGCGCCAGCACCGGTACCCGTGCTTCATCCTGCACCCGTTTGACCAGCGACTTGCCACCCCGCGGAATGATGATATCGATCAGCCCACTGGCCTTCAACATAGCGCCCACCGCAGCACGATCAGTTGTCTGGACCAGCTGGATCGCGTCCGCGGGAAGTCCCGCTTCGACCACGCCCGCCGCCATCGCATCAAAAATCGCGCCGTTGCTGTGGATTGCTTCCGATCCGCCGCGCAGAATCACCGCATTGCCTGAACGCAGCGTCAGGGCAGCGGCATCGGCCGTAACATTGGGGCGGCTTTCATAAATAATCCCGATGACGCCGAGCGGCACCCGGACACGCTCCATCACCAAGCCGTTGGGCCGTTCGGTACGGTCGATGACTTGTCCGACGGGATCTGGCAGGTTGGCAACCTGCTCCACTGCTGCTGCAATAGCTTCAAGCCGTCCTTCATCGATCATCAGCCGGTCGATCATCGAATCACTCAGCTCCCGATCCCGCGCGCTTGCTACATCGCGCTGATTGGCAGCCAATATGGTTTTTTGATTGGCACGCAAATGCCGCGCAGCGGCTTGTAGAGCGGTGGCTTTTTGTGCATCGCTCACGCCGGTCAACATTGAAAATGCAGAGCGCGCCTTGCGGCCCATGTCGGTAATCAGTTGTGCAGGTTCTGTCATAAGCGGCTGCTAGCATGGCGGCGGCGGCAATTTAACCCAGAATCGCGAAATAGTTACCGCATAAAAATTTGTATCAGGGCAAGAATTGATTCGTCTTAACGCTCCAGTTGACAACAAGTTCCAATGATTCCCGCAATTCACCCCACGACACGTTCGACTCGTCACGAGTCACGCCCTCGCGATTCGCCAACTTCGTAAGCCTCTGTTAGCAAATGAATGGGGATTACGAATAACAACGGCGGGTCATGCACACAAAAAATACCAGACAGGGGCTGAAGGCCCGGCTGGACCATATGTTTACGGATCGCGAACTTTTCATGCGATCGCACGGACAGGTCCGCTTTATCACAATATCGGCGATATTGCAGAAACGCGTGGTTTATTCCGTCGCATCTGCACTGGCGATTTGGCTCTTGATTACGCTGGCCATGATGTTCAACCAGTTGACAGTCACCGGCGAACGTTTGGCGCTCGCTGAAAAAGAAGCCTTGGTCAACAGCACAGAAAGCCGCGTGGCCAGCTATAAACGGTCTATCGACGGCGTCGCCGCCGATCTTGCGCAGCGTCAGGACGCGCTCGACCAGATGACAGAACAGTTTGTCGGCGAGCAACTGGAAGCAGTCGAGCCAGCAACAGAAGACCAGCCAGCGGAGCAACTTTCCGAGAATACCAGGAAAATCAGCGCCGCTTTCCCCGAAGCGGCCCATCTCGCAAAGCTGGAAGCGCGACAAATTGCTTTTGCCCGCCGGCTGACAACAGCGGCGATGCAACGGACCGCACAGGCCGCTGCGGCAATTCGCAAATTCGGCCTTAACCCGGACAAGCTGACCAAAAACTCCACGGCGGCAATGGGCGGCCCCTTCATTCCTTTCTTCAACAATGATGATCAACAACTGCACCCGACGCTCGAACGGCTTAATCTGGCGCTTCAGAAAATGGATGCTCTTGAACGGACGTTGATCGCTATCCCGTCAGGCAAGCCAGCCAGCAGCGGCATGGTTTCCAGCAGCTACGGCTTCCGCCGCGATCCCTTTACCGGCGCGGGCGCGATGCACAGCGGCATGGACTTCAAGGGACCGCTTGGCCAGCCGATCCTCGCAGCTGCTGGCGGCAAGGTTACCCATGCCGGCTGGAAATCCGGCTATGGCAAGACTGTTGAAATTACGCATGGCAACGGATTGTTGACGCGTTACGCTCATATGTCAAAAATTGCCGTGACCGCTGGCCAAAAGGTCGAACAGGGATTACAATTGGGAGCAATGGGAAGCACCGGACGCTCGACCGGTACGCACCTGCATTTTGAGGTGCGGCTGAACGGGCGCGCAATCAACCCGCGACCATTTTTAGAGGCGAATACAGATGTTCTCAAGATCAAAGCCATCGCGCGACAACGCGCCAACACCCCGAAACACAGCAAGTCAGGCGCCAGCGGTGGCTAGAAGCAGTGGCAGCAGCGGATCAAGCTTCTCGATCATCGGTGACGGTATCGTCATCACCGGCAATATTGAATCCAAGGTTGATTTGCATATTGACGGCGAAGTGATTGGCGATGTGAAATGCCTGTCGCTGGTTCAGGGCCCATCCAGCAAAATCAAGGGCGCGATCGTTGCACAGAACGCCAGCCTGTCGGGCGCGGTCGAAGGATCGATAGATGCCGGCGATCTTGCCATCGCCTCCACCGCACGCATCGGCGGTGATGTGACTTACGAAAATGTGACGATCGAACAAGGCGGGCATGTCGACGGCAAGTTCAAACACCGCAGCAGCAAGTCACCCAATCTCGCAAAATCGACGGTGAGCATGAACGAAATGGCGATCCCGCTGGAGCTGACTCCGGGCGACCGAGCAGTCTAACCTAACCATCATGCGCTAGCGTTTGACCAAAAACGATCCCTGAAGTTAATTTCTCGGTGCCTGCCTCCGGTAGCTCAGCGCTTCGGCCACATGGATTCGACCGATGTCCTCCACACCGGCGAGATCAGCGATGGTACGGGATACGCGCAAGACTCTAGTATAGCCGCGCGCCGTTAGCCGCATAGCTTCCGCAGCTTGACCCAACAAAGCCTGCCCCGGCTCGTCCGGCGTGGCATGTTTTTTCAGTGCATCACCGTCTATTTCACTGTTGGTTCGCGCTTCCAGGTCATCAAAGCGCTCGCTCTGAATGGACCTCGCTCTGGCAACCCGCGCAGCCACCATGTCCGAACCCTCGGCTGGCGGAGGCATGGTAAGGTCTGCTGCTGACAAAGCCTCGACTTCGATATGCAAATCAATCCGGTCGAGCAGTGGCCCGGAAACTTTTGCCTGATAATCGGCCGCGCAGCGGGGCGCTCTCGAACAAGCCAGAGCGGCATCGCCAAGATGCCCGCAGCGGCACGGATTCATCGCCGCTATCATCTGAACCCGCGCCGGAAAGGTGACATGCGCATTGGCCCGAGCCACACTGACCTCTCCGGTTTCCAGCGGTTGCCGCAGCGAATCGAGAACCGCTCGCTGGAATTCGGGCAGTTCGTCGAGAAACAGCACCCCGAGATGGGCCATGCTAACTTCCCCGGGGCGAACCTTTAACCCGCCACCGACCAGCGCTGCCATAGAGGCGCTGTGATGCGGTGCGCGAAACGGTCGCTGGCGCGACATCTGGCCGCCCTCCAGCGTCCTGGCGACCGACGCCACCATCGACACTTCCAGCGCTTCGGATGGTGACAAGGGTGGCAAGATGCCCGGCAGACAGGAGGCGAGCAAAGATTTGCCCGATCCAGGCGGTCCGTTCATCAACAGATTATGGCCGCCGGCGGCGGCGATTTCCAGCGCTCGCTTCGCCGTTTCCTGGCCCTTCACCTCTTTAAGGTCCGGTCCATAATCCGGTTCGAGTGCAAGCCCGGTTTCCGGCGGGGTCAATATCGACTGGCCCTTGAAATGATTGAGCAACGCTAGCAGGTCTCCCGGCGCCAGTACCTCTACATCACCGGCCCAGGCCGCCTCGGATCCCTGCAGCGCGGGACAGATCAAACCCAGATCTTTACCAGATGCATAGAGCGCCGCCAGCAACACGCCCGGCGTGACGGCAAGCCGGCCGTCGAGTGATAATTCTCCGACCACGACATAGCTCGCCAGAGTCTCGGCATCGATAATTCCCATCGCTCCGAGCAGTGCCAGCGCGATCGGCAGATCATAATGCGAACCGGCCTTCGGCAGATCGGCGGGCGACAGATTGACGGTGATTCGTTTGGGAGGCAGCGACAGGCCCATGGCCGCAATGGCGGCACGCACGCGCTCCCGGCTTTCCGCGACCGCCTTGTCCGGCAGACCGACGACGTTGAACGCAGGCAATCCGGGTGCAACCTGACATTGCACTTCCACTCCCCGCGCCTCCAGTCCGAGATAAGCCACTGTCTGAACCAGCGCCACCATCATAGCCGCCCCAATTTCATGACGGGAATAGTGGCAATGACCAGAGATTGTGTCGAGCGGCATCCGCTGGATGTCCGCAACGGTCAAGACCGGTCAGGCGGGCATCGGCGAATGGTTAATATCGGGTAACTAGGACCCGATACTTTGTGGCAAGCGCCAGCCTCCAGAGAAGCAGCATGAGTAAGAGTAATCAAATAGCCATCCCCCGAAATCGCAGCGATTCGACCGGTTCGAACGGTGGTTTCCTTGTCAGCGCGTTCCTGCTTGTCGCGCTGCTCCTCTTCCCGGCTCAGCCCGCGATCAGCGCCAGCAGCTATATCGTCACAGAGACGGTCGAGATTTTCGAATATGATCTGCACGAACCGGAAGCGCCGGCAGAACCAGCCAGCGCTGCCTATGGTCAATATGGCCCATTTCGCGTTATCGCAGCAGACACAGTAGAAATGACCGGAACCGTCGACAGCTACACACCCGCATTATTCCGCCAGATGATGAGACATTTCCCGGGCATCAAGCGGATTGAAATGCTTGATTGCGACGGTTCTGTCGATGAAGAAGCCAATCTCAGGCTCGCCCGGATGATCCGTAACGCCGGTATCAGCACCAATGTACCGGCCGGCGGCTCGGTCCGCTCCGGTGCGGTCGAACTGTTTCTCTCCGGCGTCCGGCGGACTGCACATGGTAATGCCGAATTTGTCGTGCACAGCTGGATGGATGAAGATGGTCGCGAAGCAAATGACTATCCGGCCAATGATCCGGTCCACTTGGAATATCTGGATTATTATGCCGAAATGGGTGTTCCCAAGGGCACCGCACAAGAATTTTACGCGCTGACCAACAGCGTTCCCTTTTCGGAGCAATTGCATCTGTCGCGCAATGATATGGCCCGCTTCCAGATGGTCCACTAAACTCCGTTATGCTGCCTTCCGTTCATGTTTCATGCATGGGCAGGGAACAATAATCTTATCCACGCGCTTTAGTTGACAGAGCGGACTTGCGACTCCGCTCGCAAAGCACCAAGTGGAACGAGATGACCGACAAAATGACCAACAAGCGCTGGAAATATACTTCGGGGTCCCGATTCGCGCTCTCTGTGATCGGCTTCACGCTGATTCTGCTTTCGCCGATCATTGGCGCAATTCCTGGTCCGGGTTTCATCATCGTCTTTCCGATCGGCCTGGCGCTGGTCCTGCAAAACTCGCGCTGGGCGAAGAAACGCTATGTCGATTTCAAACGCCGCTTCCCCAATTATGGCAAATGGACCGACTGGGCGATGCGCAGACGGCACCACAAGACCCTTCCCGAAGATTTTGAGCTGCCGATTTTCGGCAAGGTGAAGACCGGCAATCGCGACAAGAAAGTTTAGGGCCACGGCCAGGTAATTACATGGCAGCGGGCCGGATTAGCTTTCCATGGCATCGCTATGCTTACGCTTCCCTTCCTCGCGCAAAACCAAATCGCCTGAAACCACGCTCCTCGTAATTAATTAGGTCCCGGTGCTAGTGCAAACGCTTGACTTTCCGCGCCTGCCTGCCTAATCGCAGCCACAACGTATCGGCCGCAGCTTATGGCGGCCTTTTTTATCGAAATTTTGACGTAGGATAATCGCGATGAAGCGTACATTTCAACCAAGCCGTCTGGTCCGTAAACGGCGCCATGGTTTCCGCGCCCGCAAAGCCACTGTCGGTGGCCGTAAAGTGCTGGCTGCCCGCCGTAGCCGTGGCCGCAAGAAGCTTTCTGCCTAAAAGCAAATGACCGCCCGTGCTACGCCTGTCGAAGCACGCCCATCGCCGGATCATCTGGATTTGAAGAATCCTTCAGCCGATTCGGCGCCCGCTGATTCAAACCAGCCTATCGAAGTGATTCGCAAACGCGCGGATTTTCTCGCTGCCAATCGGGGCAAGCGTTTCGTTACCTCCAGCTTTGTCCTGCTCGCGCATCGCCGCCGCTCCGATCACAGCATCGGAACGGATCATATCCGCTATGGCATCACGGTCACCAAGAAAATCGGCAATGCCGTGGCGCGCAACCGGATGAAGCGCCGGTTCCGGGCACTGCTGGCGCAAAGCTTGCCGGGTAATGGCATCGCTGGCGTCGATCACATCATGATTGGCCGCAAAGCCGTTAAAGAAGCAGATTTTGCCGCCATGAAGGGCGATCTGGAAAAAGGCCTGAGATATCTGGCCAAAAAGCTGGGCTAGACATGTTGAAATCAGTTTTCATCTTCTGCGTACGATGCTGGCAATGGGGCCCGTCGCGAGTTTTGCCCCCGACTTGTCGTTATCTGCCGACCTGCAGCGCCTATACGATCGAAGCGATTGAGAAACATGGTGCAATTAGGGGTAGCTGGCTGGGGGCTAAACGGCTATTGCGCTGCCATCCTTGGGGTGGCTCGGGTTTTGACCCGGTGCCTTGATACCCTGAACACCGATCCTAATTACAACAATTGGCCGAAAGCGGGACGAGATAGTGGACGACAAGCGCAATATCATCATGGCGATACTCCTCACGGGGATCATCCTGTTCGGCTGGCCGTTGCTGATGGAACAGTTTTTCCCCGATATGGCCAACAAGAATGACGCTGTGGAACAAGCTGATGTTCCGGCGACCGACCAGGTTGCAGGCAGCACCAGCGCTCCGGCTGTCATTCCGGGCACTGACGGCGCGGGCATCGTTGCCGCGGCCGCGTCGGACAAGATCAGACCGCTGGCCACTGTTCTGCGCGAGAATCCCCGGGTTCTGATTGAAACACCGCGCCTGAAAGGTTCGATCAACCTCAAGGGCGGGCGCATCGACGATCTCACACTGACCGATCATACGGTCGATATGAGCAAGGACAGCGACCCTGTCCGGCTGTTTGCGCCATCCGGAACCGAGAACGCCTATTTCAGCCGCGTCGGCTGGGCTGGCGATGGTGTCGCGGTCCCTGACGACAACACGATCTGGAACGCTGACCAGAGCCGGCTTACTCCGGAAACGCCGGTTACCCTGAGCTGGTCCAACGAGACCGGGCAGACCTACACGATAAAGCTCTCGATCGATCCCGACTATCTAATCACCACTGAACAGAGTGTCGCCAACCGTGGCGAGAACGCAATCGCGCTCAAACCCTATGGCCTGATCAACCGGAAACGGGACCTGAACAATGTCCCGGCCAATGAAGCCAGCACCTGGACTATCCACTCCGGTCCCGTCGGCGTCTATGAAGGCGCGGCCAATTACGACGTAGACTACGAGAATCTGGCTGGCGAGGAACCGGGGTTTTTCGTTAGCCTGTTCGGCACCTCTGCGGTGGCCGGAACCAATTCCTACGACAAGGAAGTTAGCTGGCTCGGCTTTACCGACAAATATTGGCTGGGTGCCTTGATCCCGGAGAATATTAACGATGTCGACGCGAAATTCCGCTCCGGCGGCGGCGATATATTTCAGGCTGAAATCGCGAAGAAGAGCGCCCAGATCATTGGCCCTGGCAAACAGCTGACAACCACGACGCGGCTTTTCGCCGGCGCCAAGGAAAATGCGCTGCTGGAAAAATATGAAGCCGAATATGGCATCAAGAATCTGGACCGCGCCATCGACTGGGGCTGGTTCTACTGGTTCGAAAAGCCGCTTTTCTATCTGCTCAACTGGTTGTTCGAACTGGTTGGAAACTTCGGCGTAGCAATCATCCTGATGACCTTCGTCGTCCGCGGAGTCATGTTCCCGATTGCACAGAAACAATTTGCATCCATGGCGCAAATGCGCGCGGTGCAGCCGAAAATGAAGGCTATTCAAGCGAAGCACAAGGACGACAAACAGCAACAGCAGCAGGAAATCATGAAGCTGTACAAGGATGAGAAGGTCAATCCGCTTGCCGGCTGCCTGCCTATCTTCCTGCAAATTCCGATCTTCTTCGCACTGTACAAGGTGCTGATGCTGTCAATCGAGATGCGTCACCAGCCCTTTGCTCTCTGGATCAAGGATCTGAGCGCACCCGATCCGCTGACGCCGGTCAATCTGTTCGGCCTGCTGCCGTTCGATCCGCCGACATTTCTCGCAGTAGGCGTTTTGCCGATCCTCATGGGCATCACCATGCACTTCCAGTTCAAGCTGAACCCGGCACCGATGGATCCGATGCAGAAGCAGATATTCAGCATCATGCCATGGATATTGGTGTTCATCATGGCGCCATTTGCCGCTGGTCTGCAGCTTTACTGGACCGTATCCAACATCCTCACCATCGCGCAGCAAAAGTGGCTCTATTCCCGTCACCCGCAGATGAAGGAAATGATGGCAAAGGATGCCGAAGAAAAGGCGAAAAAAGCCGCCGCAGACAAGGCCGAGGCATGACCCTGCACCACGTCATTTTGGCGAAAGCTGCAAGTCATAACGGCTTAACGGCAAACAAGTTTCGGGCCTGCGATCACATCGTTGCTCGCCGGAACGGCGTCTAAATGGAGACTCCGCTCAACCCGAAGCTGTTTTCCGGCCCAATCAGTTTTCTGAAAAGCGCGCCGCAGCTGCAATTTCTGCCCGACCCGAAGGTACCGGAAATCGCTTTTGCCGGCCGGTCGAATGTCGGCAAGTCGTCGCTGATCAATGCGCTGACCAACCGCAACGGTCTCGCCCGGACGTCCAACACGCCCGGACGGACCCAGGAGCTCAACTTCTTTGATGTCGGCGATCCGCTGATTTTCCGGATCTGCGATATGCCGGGCTATGGCTATGCCAAGGCACCGCCGAAAGTGGTGCAGAAATGGCGCTTCCTGATCAACGATTATTTGCGCGGACGGGCTGTCCTGAAACGGACCTTTGTTCTGATCGATTCGCGGCATGGCATCAAACCGGTCGACGAAGAAGTCATGGAAATGCTCGACAAGGCGGCGGTCAGTTACCGGGTGGTTCTGACCAAGGCGGACAAGGTGAAGCAGGAACAGCTTGATGCCACGGCAGAGCAGGTGGCGGCCATCGCCAAAAAGCATCCCGCCGCCCATCCGGACCTGCTGCTCACCTCTTCTGAAAAGAAACAGGGCATCCACGAACTCCGGCTGGCCGTTCTGGAGGCCGTGCAGAGCTAGCGGCACCCAAAACTATTCTTCTGCGCAACGCTTTTCTATACACAGACTTCCATATTTGGTTATGGGACAGAATATGAAACTGATAATCGGAAACAAAGCCTATTCCAGCTGGTCGATGCGCGGCTGGCTTGCCTGCAAACAGTCGGGTCTATCCTTCGAAGAATTGATTGTTCCGCTGTTCGGCGACGATTGGGACCATGTCCGCGAAAGCGAAAATTTCGCGCCCTCCGGCGGTAAAGTTCCGATATTGTGGGATGGCGAAACAGTGGTCTGGGACAGCCTCGCGATTATCGACTGGCTTGCTGACAAGACCCACCGGGACCGCTTCTGGCCCAAAGACGAGACCGCTCGCGGCATGGCTCGGTCAATGGCCGCCGAAATGCACTCGGGCTTCATGGCTTTGCGCCGGCAATGCCCGATGAATACGCGGAAAATATATGAAGGCCTGGACTTGAGCGACGACGTCAAAGCCGACGCCGCGCGAATCATCGAACTCTGGGCGCAGGCACGCGCCCGCTTTGGTAGCGGCGGACCGTTTCTGTTCGGCACTTATGGCGCGGCCGATATCATGTATGCCCCAGTGGTTTCCCGCTTTCAGACTTACGGATTGCGTCTGCCCGGATTTGCCACCAGTTACATGCAGACCATACTCGATCATGAATGGACTGCGCAGTGGATGGCGGCGGCGGAGGAAGAACCATGGGTAATCGAACGGCTCGAACAACCGAAATCAGCAGAAGCCTGAGCGCCCGCATATGACCGCACCAACAGCTCTCGAACTGGCAAAACGACTGATCGAACAGCCCAGCATCACTCCGGCAAGCGGCGGCGTGTTTGAAGAAATGCAATCGATGCTGGAGCCGTTGGGATTCGAAGTGACTCGTTTCATTGCCGGCAATCCGCCAGATGGTCCGGTGGAAAATCTATTCGCCATACGCAAAGGAACCACGGGCTCCCGCCATATCGCCTATGCCGGGCATCTGGATGTCGTTCCGCCGGGTCAGGGCTGGCAAACCGATCCTTTTGTTCCGGAGGTGCGCGGCGATTTGCTCTACGGTCGGGGTGCCGTAGACATGAAGGGCAGCATCGCCGCCTTCGTCCGGGCACTGCACCAGTTGCCGGGCGATCTCGGTACGATCAGCCTGATCATCACCGGCGATGAAGAGGGACCGGCGCGCTTTGGCACAGTCGCCATCATGGACTATATGGCTAAACAGGATATCGTCCCCGACCTTTGTCTCGTCGGCGAACCGACATCGGTCCACAAGCTTGGCGACATGATGAAAATCGGTCGGCGCGGCTCGGTTAATATGTGGATCACGGTAAACGGCATGCAGGGTCATGTTGCCTATCCGCAGAACGCCGACAATCCGATCACCAAACTCGGCAAGATCCTGAGCGAAATTGACTCGCTTCAACTGGACGAAGGCACCGACTGGTTCCAGCCGAGCAACATCGAATTCACCGACCTGCACGTCGGAAATCCGGCGCATAATGTGATCCCGGCCAAGGCCGAAGGCCGGCTATCGATCCGCTTCAACGACCGTCACAGCGGCGAGAGTCTAAGCGCGATGGTTAAGGAGATTGTCGAACGGCATGGCGGAGAATTGAAACCGATTATTTCCGGCGAACCCTTTCTGACACCGCCGGGCGAATTCTCGAATATCGTCGCTAGCGCGATCCGTGAAGTAACGAGTGTGGATCCCGAGCTGTCTACGTCAGGCGGCACCTCCGACGCCCGCTTTCTGGCGAAGATCATGCCGGTGGTCGAATTTGGCCTGTGCAATGCGACCATGCACAAGCTCGATGAAGCAGTGGCAATTGATGATCTCGAACAGCTGTCAAAAATCTTTGCGTTGATCGTAGCCCGCGCGCTGTCCTGAGGCGCCGGGCTCAGCGCCGTCGCCGCAGGATGATATAAAGCGCGCCTGCCCCGCCATGGCGCGGATGCGCGCGCCGCACCGTCGCAATATGCGCATGATGCCGGGACGCTGCCAACCAGTCGGAAATCGCCGCACGGATTGCCCCGCGACCGCCTTCACGGCGGCGTTCGTCATCATTGCGCGCCTTGCCGGTAATCAGCAATATCGCGCGATGGCCAGCCGCGATACTGAGTTCAAGCGCGCCGTCGAGACGCCCGTGGGCGGACGACAGTGTAAAGCCGTGCAGGTCGACGGTAACATCGGGCTGCACCATGCCTTTGGCGAGACGGCGATCCCAGCCGCCATCCAGCCCATGGCGCGTCGGCACCGGCTTCTGATCGCGCAGCGGGACGGTTTGAGCGGATGCACCGCCAAAGCTTGCTGCGGTGATTGGTCCGGAGATATCGCGCGGACGCTTGGCGACCGGCAAGCTGTCTATCCGCTTCACCCGGCCCTGATCGAGCGGTTCGACGCTCTCGATAAATTTCTGCCAGAGCGCCTTTTCACCGGCGGTAAGGGGCCGGTCCGACACGGACTATTGACCCGGGTTCGGGCGGGCTGCAACGAGCCGCGAAACCGTTCCTTTGGGCAGGAACAGCAACGCCTGTCCTTTTGAAGACATGCCACCCGCGATTCTGGCCGCTTCTTCCCCGGCACCCCAGAATGTATCAAAGCGGTTGGCGCCCTTGATCGCTCCGCCACTGTCCTGCGCGACCCAGAGACCATCGGCAATATCATGTTCCATATCGAGGAACACCGGCGCGCCCAGTGGCACAAACATCCGGTCAGCGGCGACCGAAGTCCGCGCGACCACCGGATGGCCCATCGCACCCAAGGGTCCCGGACCGGTCAGTTCCTGGAAAAAGACATAGCTCTTGTTTTCGCGCATGATCTTCATGCCTTCTTGCGGATGCGCCCGCAGCCATTCGACAATACCCTGCATATTGGTCTTGCCGTCGGCGAGCAGCCCGCGCTCCCGCATCACCCGGCCGATACCGGTATAGTCATGGCCATTCTGCCCGGCATAGCCGATCCGCATGACGGAGCCATCCGGGAGAGCCAGTCGGCCGCTGCCCTGTATCTGCAGAAAGAAGAATTCGATATAGTCCTGAGCCCAGGCGATCTCGAGCCCCTGATTGGCGATGGCGCCATCGTCAATAGCGGCCCGATCTTCGAACGGCACCAATTTGGTTCCGTCGACCTTGCCGCGCACACGTTTATCTTTCAGCGCTTCGGAGAACAGGCCGAGATCGACATCGATCAGATTCGGTGGCCGTCGATAGATCGGGACCTGATATCTGGCGTTATTGATTCGGGATCCGTCAATCTGCGGTTCGAAATAGCCGGTTGCAAATGCCTGGCCATCGCCAACCTGCACCGTTTCGAAATAGGATGAGAAAAAGCGGGCGGCATCCTGTTCCTGCCAATCCTGAGCGGCAGAGCAGGACAATTGCCAGTCGGTACCCCTGGTCAGACCGCTATTATCCTCACGCCGAACCAGCGACGAACAGCTGGTTCGATAGGATTTCAGCGCAGATGCAGCTTTTGAATCCGTAAGATTGAGGCTCGCGATATCCGGCCCCAGCGCGATACCGGAACCGGTAGCGCGTGTCGGGTCATCTCCGATTCTCGCGAGTTGTGCGGGATTGACGGGTTGAAACCTTGCCGGCGCGCCATTTTTGTAAGCGGATGGCGGAACGGTGGCCTCTGGCAGATCGCCGACAACCCATTCGCTGTCCTGTGGTGCTGCACGGCTTTGCGCGGCCCCTTGAGGAATGATCGACATGGAACAGGCGCTGACCATCGCCATTGCCCCGAAAAGCGCCCCGATTCTCATGACCATGTTGCTCGCCGACCGAGGGTCAGGCCTCATCGGTTTCGTCGAGCAGCCAGTTCGGATCTGCGCTGGATAGATCGCGGCTGAAGGTCCAGACATCGTGGGTTTCGACAGCATCGGATAGCGAACCGCCAATCAGATTGCCTTTTTTGTCTTTGACCACCGCAGCGATATCCGCATCAAATTGCACCGTGATGCTGGCGACAGGCCGACGATATTCCGCCGCTGAAATGCGCGCATTGTCGATTCGCACCAGCTGGTTTTCCAATATTTCGCCGCGTTTTTCCCGGGCGTCGATGACTTCGGCGAAGCTTTCGTAAACGTCATCGTCACAAAGCAGTTTCAATTCTTCCTTGTCGCCCTTCCAGAAGGCTTCCAGAATCATGCCGTAAGCCGCTTGCGAACCTTCGATGAACCGGCCGACATCGAAATTGCGGTCGGCGCTCAGGATTTCACGCATCCCGGCTTCAGCGCCGCTATCATAAACCATATTGGGTGTTCCGGCAGTTGCGGGGACGATATCCGGAACATGTGGTTTGGCATCCTCCAGGGGCCGGCGGTCACTGGCGCGCGGATCAATGTTGCGAGGCATATGTTCCTGCTCATGGCCACTGCGCTTGCCCAGCACCGAATAGAGGCGCAGGCCGAGAAAGGCCGCTACCATTGCCAATAATATGATTTCGATGGTCACTTCAGTATCCAATCTTTTCTTTGATCCTATACATAGGGGGAAATAGGGGCGGTTTCAAATAGCATTCGTGAAAAAGCCGCTTTGTCACAATTGGTCAGCCCTTTCTATCGGCCAATTTGTGAACCTGCGCTTACAAATACACCGGCAAGGCGAGCGGCTGAATAGCGGTTTACTCTTTCATTGCCCTTGGTTCTTTCCCCTGCTAGGCGCGCAGCGAACGGCGCGGCAATATGCGCCTAAGGACATGTTTGACCGATTTTCCGAAAGGACAGGCCCGATGGCTGATGAGAATGAAAAAGACGAAAGCACGATGGAACCGAGCGGCAATGTGACGACTCCGGATCCGCTTGCCAATGGCGCTGACACCCAGCCACAAATCGGCGTGATTTCGCAATATGTGAAGGACCTGTCTGTCGAAAATCCGAATGCGCCGGACGTCTACCAGTGGAACGCGCAGCCACAGATTGATGTGCAGTTCAATATCGGCTCCTCGCAGGTCTCCGATGAAGTCCATGAAGTCGAACTGAAAATCGACGTCACCGCAAAAGCGGACGAAGGCGTCGCCTTCGCCATTGAGCTGCTTTATTGTGGTCTGTTCGGTCTGCGCAATGTTCCCGAAGATCAGGCACATCCGTTCCTGTTTGCCGAAGCTCCGCGGCTTCTTTTCCCCTTCGCCCGCGCAATCATTTCCGATGCGGTGCGCGATGCCGGGTTCCAGGCCTTGTTGCTCGAACCGATTGATTTCACGGCGCTCTACATGCAGCAGCGCGAGCAGATGGCGGCACAAGCGGGCGAGCAACCGGTTGGTAACGCCTAGGCAATCTTGCTAGGACAGTAGGCATGAACCTGCTGAAATCCACCGGTACCATTGCCGGCCTGACTCTGGTCAGCCGCATTTTCGGCTTTGTCCGCGATATCATGCTGGCCCGGATCCTCGGCGCCGGTGCGGCGGCCGATGCTTGGCAGCTAGCATTCCAGCTACCCAATATTTTTCGCCGCCTGTTCGCCGAAGGCGCTTTTTCAGCTGCCTTCGTGCCGCTGTTCAACCGCAAGATGGAAGCGGACGAGAACCGGACAGCGGCGCAGAATTTCGCCGTCGACGTGCTGTCGGTATTCGTGCCTCTGCTGCTGGTCTTTTCGGCGGTCATGATGCTGGTCATGCCGGGCATCATCTGGTTGATCGACGATTTCGGGAGAGGTGGCAGGACCGACGGTTTTTCGATATCGCTGGCCCGGATCACCTTCCCCTATCTCGGCCTGATCAGCGTCACCACATTGTTCGCGGCGATATTGAACTCGCTGAGCAAGTTCGCGGCCGCAGCGGCGGCGCCGATCATGCTGAATATCTGCATGATTACCGCTTTGCTCGCCGCCCATCTGGTCAATGATGGCAATGATCCTCGCCAGACTGCCTATTTTCTGGCAATTGCAGTGGCTACGGCCGGGCTGGTGCAGATGCTCTGGCTCCATTATTGGGCGCGCAAGACCGGCTTCCGCTTTCCCCTCAAGATGCCCAGATTCAATGCCGACGTGAAAGAGTTGGGCGTGCTGATCCTGCCCGCCGTTTTCGGCGCCGGCATCTACCAGATCAGCCGCTTCATCGACCTGTTCTTCCTCGGGCGCCTGCCAGAGGGATCGTTCGTCTATCTGGCGATGGCGGACCGGCTGAACCAGCTGCCACTCGGAATAATCGGCATTGCCCTCGGCACCGCAATCCTGCCGGCGCTGTCGCGCTTCATAGCCAAGGATGATCAGGGCGGCGCCCAGCGTCTGCAAAGCAACGCCATTGAATTGGGCCTGCTGCTCACCATTCCGGCGGCTATCGCCCTGTTTTTCGCCGCCGGGCCGCTGGTCACCTCCTTTTATGTCGGTGGCAATTTTACCGCCGCCGATGGCGAGACCACCTCTGCGGTTGTCGCCGCGCTTGTCGTCGGATTGCCCGCCTATGTGCTGGTTAAAGTGCTGATTCCCGGGTTCTTCGCGCGCAAGGATACCAAGACACCGGTCTATACCGCCGCCATTTCGCTGGTCATCAACATCACGCTCAACCTGATGCTGATTCCGCTTTACGGCATCAGGGGCCTCGCCATTGCCGGTGCGATTGCTGCCTGGTGCAATTGCGCGATGCTTTACACCATGCTCCACCGGCGCGGCCATTTTCATCTGGAATGGACCTTGCTGATCCGGATTGGGCGGATCACGCTCTCGGCCGCCGGCATGGCCGTGGTGCTGGTCTACGCCGCCCCGATTGGCGCAAGTCTCTATGACGGCACGATCTGGCAGCGGGTCGGATCGATCACAGCTCTAGTCAGCGTCGGCGGACTGGTTTATGCCGCGCTTGCATGGCTGACCGGAGCAATAGACCGGGACAAAATTACCATGTTGACCAAGAAGAAAGCGGCGGAAGAAGCCGCAAGCGAAGGAAGTTAAGACAATGCGGACGGTATCGGGCATCCAGCCAACGGGCAATCTCCATCTCGGAAATTATCTGGGTGCTATCAAGAACTGGGTGAAGATGCAGGACGAGAGCGAATGCCTGTTTTTCCTCGCCGATCTGCACGCCATCACCGTCCACAATGACCCCGTCGAACTGGCCGCCAATTGCCGTGGAATGGTCGCGGCGCTGGTCGCCGCCGGTGTCGACCCGGACAAATCGATCCTGTTCAATCAGGCGCGCGTTCCGGCCCATCCTGAACTGGCGTGGATGCTGATCTGCAACACGCCGATGGGCTGGCTCGATCGCATGACCCAGTTCAAGGAAAAGTCGGGCAAGCACAAGCAGCGATCTTCTCTGGGCCTGCTCGGCTATCCGGTACTGCAAGCAGCCGATGTCCTGCTCTATCAGGCCACCCATGTTCCTGTGGGCGACGACCAGAAGCAGCATCTCGAACTGGCTCGCGACATTGCGACAAAGTTCAACAGTGATACGGGAACCGAAACCTTCACCCTGCCCGAGCCGTTTATCGGCAAGACAGCGGCGAGGATCATGAGCCTGCGCGACGGCAATGCGAAAATGAGCAAGTCCGACCCGTCCGATCTCAGCCGCATCAATATGAGCGATGATGACGAGACAATCGCGCGCAAGATGAAGAAAGCAAAGACCGATCCAGAACCGCTTCCCGACAATATGGCCGATCTCGCCGACCGGCCGGAAGCGAAAAACCTGATCGGCATCTACGCTGCGCTGGCCGATCAATCGCAGGATGCCGTTATCGCCGAATACGCAGGTAAAGGCTTTGGCGACTTCAAACCGGCGCTTGCCGATCTGGCGGTGAGCAAATTGTCGCCGATCCGGCAGCGGTTCGAAGAATTGCGCAAGGACACGACGACGATTGACGCCATTTTACGGGACGGCTCGGAAGAAGCCTCGGCATTGGCACGCCCGACGGTGGAAGCCGCCTATGCCGCGCTTGGACTGTTGCGAAACTAGCCACTGTTGCCGCCGCGCCGCTTTGCAGCCGGCGCAATAGACTTGCCTGTATCACCATTTCCGGTAAATGCTAGACCATGGATATTATCTCGATACGCGGCGGCAATCGCCTGTCTGGCACGATCCCAATCTCGGGAGCCAAAAATAGCGCTCTAACCTTGCTGCCATGCGCGCTGCTGACCGATGAACCGGTCACGCTGCGCAACCTGCCAAGGCTGGCCGATGTCGACAGTTTCGGGCATTTGCTCAACCAACTCGGCGTTTCGACAACGATCGAAGGCGCAAGGCCGGAAGATTTCGGCCGGGTGATGACGCTCAAGGCAGGCCGGATCACATCGACCGAAGCGCCTTATGATATCGTCCGGAAAATGCGCGCATCTATATTGGTTTTGGGACCTCTACTGGCTCGCGCCGGAGAATGCCGGGTCTCTCTGCCGGGCGGTTGCGCCATCGGCAACCGGCCGATCGACCTTCATCTCAAAGCGATTGAAGCGCTCGGCGCCACAATTGAAACCACCAGCGGCTATGTGATCGCACGGGTTCCCGACGGCGGATTGCCCGGCGGCGATTTCAGCTTTCCGGTAGTATCGGTTGGTGCAACGGAAAATGCATTGATGGCTGCGGTGCTGGCGAACGGCACAAGCATCCTGAGGAACGCCGCGCGCGAACCGGAAATTGTCGATCTGTGCAACATGCTGGTCGCCATGGGTGCAGAAATTGAAGGCATTGGTTCATCGACATTGACCATCACGGGTGTCGACCGGCTGCACGGCTGCACCTACCGGGTGATGTCGGACCGGATCGAAGCGGGCAGCTACGCCTGCGCTGTCGGCATAGCTGGCGGTGAGGTCGATTTGCTGGCCGCCAAGGCCGACGAAATGGAAGCGACGCTGGACGCGCTGCGGCTCGCGGGTCTGGATATCGATGTCCACGCCAAGGGCATCAAGGTGGCGTCCGATGGCAAGCTCAAGCCACTGACCCTGTCCACTGCGCCCTATCCTGGCCTGGCCACCGACATGCAGGCGCAGCTGATGGCCATGCTCTGCCTCGCTGATGGCGCCAGCGTGCTGACCGAGACGATTTTCGAGAACCGTTACATGCACGTGCCCGAACTCAACCGGATGGGTGCGGATATCGAAACCAAGGGGCGCACCGCCGTGGTCCGGGGCGTCCAGAAACTGACCGGCGCACCAGTGATGGCAACCGATCTGCGCGCCTCGATGAGTCTGGCCATTGCCGGACTGGCGGCGGAAGGCGAAACCCGCCTGCAGCGTATCTACCATCTCGATCGCGGCTATGAACGGCTGGAAGAGAAACTGGCCGCCGTGGGCGCGGATATCGAGCGTATCGGCGGCGATTGACCCCCTCTCGCTAGCACTTATGGCAGCTTGTTTTCGCGGCGCTTTTGCCGTGTAGTCTCCCCATAATCAGGAGAGGACGAGTCCATGTTTTCAGGGCCGATAGAAGACCGTTTGGCAATCCGCGAACTGCACGATGCCTATTGCGATGCCGTGCTGCGCAAGGATCCCGACGACTGGGGTGCTCTATGGACGGAAGATGCCGTCTGGTCCCTGATGGGCACCGAAGTGGTCGGCCGCGAAAATATCGTGAATCTCTGGAACGGTGCCATGAGCCAGTTCGATGCCGTCAGCTTTCTCGGCATACCCGCAAGCCTGGAAGTGACCGGCGATACGGCGTCCGGCCGCTATCAGACGCACGAGATATTGGTAGAGAAGGGCGAGCCACGGGTGGCCGGCGGCCGCTATGATGATGAATTTGTCAAAGTCGACGGCCAGTGGCTGTACAGCAAACGCATATTTGTCGTCGTCGCGCAATTTGGCGGAAACAAGCTTTAGGAGCGTTTGGAACATGGCGAAAATATTGATCGCGGCGCATATTGATGTGGAACCGGCGACGCGCGAAGAATGTTTGAAAAAGGCACAGCCGTTTATCGACGGCGCGTTGAGCCAGGCAGGTTGCCTCTGTTACAGCTGGGCCGCCGACATGCATAATCCTTCGCGCATCGAAGTGTTTGAGGAATGGACCGACGAGGAAGCCCTCGCCCAGCATTTTCAAGATGTGCATTATGCCAATATGCTCGCTCATATTGGCAGCTTTGGCCTGATCAACGCCGTCAGCGCCAAATATCGCGTGGATGCCGAGGGCCCGGTTTATAACGCCGACGGCAAACCCACGCCATCTTTTGACTAATATAAGCAGGAACCAGTCATGAACGAAGCCGTGTCGAAGTCCCTTTTCCAGCCAGATATATTGGTCGATCCATTTGATTTTTATGAAGAAAAACGCGCAAAGACGCCGGTGTTTTTTGACGAGGCAAGCGGCACTTACGTGGTTCTGGACTATGATCTGATCTCGGAAGCCGTTGGTCGTCTGGATGATTTTTCCAACAATTTCAATGCGCTGCTCTCTGGTGGAAAATCCGAAGAAGAACTCGAGAATGACGAGGAATTGCAGGCGATTCAGGCAAAAGGCTGGCCGCAGGTCAATACTTTGCTGACCGCCGACCAGCCGGTGCACACGCGGTTCCGCAAATTGGTCAATCTCGCTTTCTCCATGCCGAAAGTGAACAAGCTCGAAGACAGCATGCGGGTGATGTCGAATGAGCTGATCGACAATTTCATCGACAAGGGCGAATGCGAATTTGTCGAGGAATATGCGATTCCGATGCCGGTCCGGACGATTGCCGTGCAACTCGGCCTCGACGTTGCCGATGCCCATACGATCAAGCGCTGGACCAATGCCTTTGTCGACCGGCTGTCCGGCATGATGACCCGTGAACGGCAATTGGAAACCGAGCGCGAGGTGGTGGAATATCAGCACGCCCTGAAAGCCAATATGGATGAGCGCCGCAAGGAAGCGAGAAACGACATATTGTCCGATCTGGTCAATGCTCAGGTTGATGGCGAGCGCCCGCTCGACGATGCAGAATCCCTGTCGATTGTGCAGCAGCTGATGGTTGCGGGCAATGAAACCACGACCGCAGCGCTTGCCGAAGGCATGCGGCTTTTCGCCACCAACCCGGATCAATATAAGAAGATTCAGGATGATCCGTCGCTGATCCCCAATGCGGTCGAGGAAGTGCTGCGTATGTCGAGCGGTTCATCGGGCATCTGGCGGGTTATGCACCGCGATGCCGAACTGGGCGGCGTGATGCTGCCGAAAGGCGCGATGGTGATGATGCGCTATCACGCCGCCAACCGCGATCCCAAGCAATTCGAAAATCCGAATGAATTCCAGGTCGATCGCAAAAATGCGCGCACCCATCTGGCGTTTGGCAGAGGCATCCACATGTGCGTTGGCAATATGCTGTCGCGCAAGGAAATGACCGTGTCGTTCCAGCAATTCGCCAAGCGGATGGACAATATCCGGATCAAGGAAGGCGCTGAACTCGACTATCCACCCAATATGATGTTGCGCGGACTGGCCAACCTGCCGATCGAATTTGACAAGAGATAGACTGGCAACAACAGGCCAAGAGACAGGAACATATGATGGGCATGATGGACGGAAAAGTCGCACTGATTTCGGGCGGCGCAGAAGGCATTGGCGGAACCGCCGGACGACGCGTCATCGAGGAAGGTGGCTCGGTGATGCTCGCCGATATCCAGATCGACAAGGCGAAGGAGCTCGCTGCCGCTCTTGGTGACCGAGCCGATGCGGTTGAGCTGGACGTGCGCAATCTCGAGCAGTGGCAGGCTGCCGTCGATGCCACGAAGAAACGCTTTGGCAAGATGACGACGCTGTTCAATGTCGCGGGTATTTCGGAGCCGGGGTCGGTTGACGAGGTTGATCTCGAAAGCTGGAACCGCACGATCGACATCAATATGCAGGGTACATTTTACGGTTGCCGTGTCGGACTGCCCGCCATCCTCGATAGCGGCGAAGACGGCGCGATCGTCAATATCGGCTCGATGCTCGCCATGCGCCCCGGCGCCCAGTTTGCCGCTTATTGCGCCAGCAAGGCAGCGGTTACATCGCTGAGCAAATCACTCGCGCTCCACTGCGCGGCTGAGAAATATCCGGTACGGGTCAACACTGTCCATCCCGGCGCGATCGACACGCCGATGTACCAGCGTTACCTTGCCGCTTATCCCGGCCCGCATGACGAAGCGGTGGAACTGTTCAACCGCAACCATCCGATCAACCGGGTTGGCAAGGCGGTAGAAGTGGCCAATGCGATGCTATGGCTGGCCAGCGACCTGAGCAGCTTCACAACGGCCAATGACATCACCGTCGATGGTGGCGGCAGCTACCGCGAATAGACCGGACAAAAAAAGGCGGCCGGAGCGGGCCGCCTTTCGATGCCGGATGTTTTGAAATGCGATATCCGGCGTTATTTTTTGCGAGTTAGCGACTGTTGCTGGCAACAATATCGACAACCGTGCCACCACCCGAACGCTTGTTCAGCGTGATCACATAAGCATCGTCGTCATTCGGTTTTGAACCACCGAGAACATGCTCGCTGCCCCGCAACAGATATTCGGCGTCATATCCGCCCTGTTTTGCCTTGGTATAATAGAAATCTACGACGCTCTTGATCGGCGTCGCGGTGGTGAAGCTGACCACCCGAAGATCGCATTTGCCAGCTGCTTCCTGCACATTCGCCTTCGGATAGACCGCGAATTCCGGCGGCATCTTGTTGGCCCAGGCCATGTCGTAGGTCAACTTTTCCTTGCAGACCGGCTTTTTCGCGCGCGCTTCTTGCAGCTCGGCCTTGTCTCCCAACGTCAATCCTTCATCGTCGGATGTCATCTGCCGGGGTTTGGGCGCAGTAAGCATTTTACCGCCGAGAGCTGCCTTTGCTGCGGCTCTGCCATCTTCGCCAGTCCCCGGAGGCACCGATCCGTCCGCAGCACCATTGGCACCGCGAATAGCATTGCGGTTCGCCTGATCGGTTAGTTCCGGGTCAACGAGGATCGCATCTTCCAGCGCGTCATTCATCGCCGGGTCGGAGGTGAGATTATCGTCCAGCTTTGCCAGTTCTTCTTCGCTGGCTTCGTTGCTGCCACAAGCGGCAAGCGTCAGGGGCAGCGCGAAAGCGGCAGCGGACAGCCATAGGGAACGGGATAGTTTAGACATGCAATTTGCTCCTGAATTTAGGGAAACACATGGATAAAAAGCGTTAATATTCCGTTAGGGAAACTGGTTAATCCGGTGACTATTTGTTAACCTTTTGTCCAGAATCGGGATTTCACCCGAATGTATCCGACCCATCCATTTCCCCGAATCGGATCAGGCGGGACGTCAGAACGGCGGCCTGGCGATTGACTACGGCTTGTTGATATTCGGGATCCGTGACCATTTCCAGGAACGCGCCGCTATTCGGATAATAGGCGATGAAAGAAGAATCCCACTGCTTGTCATCCGGCCCGGTCACCATACATTCCATTTTCCCCCGCCAGATGATCGTGCCGCCCACCCGCTGGAATATCGGGCCGCTGGTCTTGCCATATTCTTGATAGGCCCGTTCGCCGGTCCAACCCTTGCTGGCATTAGGATGATCTTCGGGATATTGCGCCGATTCACGGAAGCGCAGCAGATTGAGCATGTTGATAGGCACATCGCGCGGCAAAGCCTTGAATGCGTCAAAACTTTCGCGTGTGGGGTCAATATAGCGATCTTCGGCCAAGGCCATTCTCCTACTGGAATTGTTTTCTATTCTGCATCCATTGGTCGCGCGATTGTCCCCAGTCGTCAACCCGTGCATCCTGATAAGGTTCGGGAAGCTTCGTCGGTCCGCGATTGCTCGAACCAAGCCGCTGAGCCAGTCTGATCGAGGCCAGATTATCCGGATCGATCGTGTGACAGATATCTTTCCAGCCCAGCGTGTCGACCGCATAGTTCATGCTGGCGACCGCGGCTTCCAGTGCATAGCCTTTACCGGCATATTCCGGTGCTACTCCCCAGCCGACTTCCGTGCCCGGCCAGCTGTCGGGATACCACGGACCGATGCGTCCAATCCATTTGCCGCTATCCTTGAGGATCAGGGAGAACATCGCATAGCCGCGCACATGCCACGCACCGACCATGGCACAGAGGTCTCGCCAGCTTTCAGCCCGGCTTTTGACACCACCGATAAAGGTCATTGTGGATTCATCTGACTGAAATGCAGCCCATTCCTCAAAATCGTCGCCATTGGGCGGACGCAGGATCAACCGCTCTGTTTCAATTCTAATATCATCAATAGCCATGGCCGTCCTCCCGCAAGCAACAAGCCTACTATGAGCTCTTCGATTCGCAAATGCTTGAAATGACGGTGCGCTATGCCTATAATACAGTTATGTTCAATCTGATCTCCATTATCATCGGCGTCATCGCCCTCATCCTCTCCTTCATCGGCTTGGTTCCTCTGCTGGGATGGACCAACTGGCTGATCCTGCCGATCGCTGGCGTCGGTGCGCTGTTCGGGCTGATCTCTTCGCGCACCAGTGGCATGTATTTCTGCATGATTGTCATGGCCATATGTGCTTTGCGACTGTGGATCGGCGGCGGCATTATCTAATCGGGTTCGCGGGTTTTCCCGAGGATAGGATTTCTTGATTGCCGGGTGGGCGCGGGCAGCCTAGTCGAAAAACTATGTCCAGTGCCCCAGCCACCAGCCGTATCGGCCTTATCCAGGCGTTAATCGCATGCATGTTCTGGGGCTTGATGCCTGTCTATTTCAAGCTGCTGCAAAATGTCGACGCGCTGGAGGTTGTAGCGCACAGAATCATCTGGTCGGTGCCGCTTCTGATCGTAATCCTCTATTTCCGGAAAAGCCTTGCCAATCTCGGCACCGCGATGATGGATCGCAAATTGCGCTGGTCAATGCTCGCCAGCGCGTCGCTTATCGCGGCAAACTGGCTGATCTATGTCTGGGCGGTCCACGAAGATCATATTCTTGCTGCCAGCCTCGGCTATTTCATCAGCCCGTTGCTCAGCGTCTTGCTGGGCAGGATCTTTCTCGGCGAAAAACTCTCCCGCAACAAATGGATTGCCCTTGCGATAGCATCAGTAGGGGTTTCGGTCTTGGCGATACAAGCACTCGACACCCTCTGGATCAGCCTGGCGCTGGCGATCAGCTGGAGCAGCTACGGACTGGTCCGCAAGATCGCGGATATAGGCCCGATCGTCGGGCTGACAGCCGAGACCGGTATCTTGTTTCTGCCCTTCATCCTGCTGCTGGCCTGGCTGTCTTTTGCCATGCCTTCGTCAGCGACAAGCCAGCATCTCGGCGATAATCGAACCCTTGACCTGTTGCTGATCGGCGGTTCCATCGTCACCGCCATCCCGCTGCTGCTGTTCGCCTCCGCGGTCAAGAAAATGACCCTCGGGGCCATCGGATTGCTCAACTATCTCGCACCGACGATCCAGTTTCTGGTCGGCGTCCTGATCTACAGGGAGCCGCTGACACCATCGCATATCATCTGTTTTGTGCTGATATGGACCAGTCTTGCGATCTTTTCGACCGATTCCTATCTGGCGGGGAAGGCTGCGCGGAGACCGAAATCCGCCTGAAGTCGCTGACGGTTCATAACTATAATATTTGCCAGTTCAAATCGGCTCCCGCATGAAACGGCACCAGTTGGGAGCCGGCAACTGCAAGATTTTCGGGGATAACCGACCTGCTGCGTGCCAGAGTTACCTTATCTTCGTTGAGCGGCAGGCCGTAAAAATTGGGGCCATGCTCTGACGCAAAGCCTTCCAGCCGGTCCAGCGCGCCCTCTTCATCAAAAATTGCCGCATAGCTTTCCAGCGCATAAGGCGCGTTGAAAATCCCGGCGCAGCCGCAAGCCGATTCCTTGGCGTGAATTTCATGTGGCGCGCTGTCGGTACCGAGGAAATATTTCGGTGAGCCGGATGTCGCCGCCTTGCGTAGCGCCAGCCGGTGCACTTCCCGCTTGGCCACCGGCAGGCAATACGCATGCGGTCGGATTCCACCGGTGAACATGGCGTTGCGGTTGATATGCAAATGGTGGGGCGTGATCGTTGCCGCGACATTGGGACCACAGCTTTCGACAAAGCGAACGGCCTGCTCGGTGGTGATATGCTCCAGCACGACTTTCAGATCCGGCAATGCCGCGATCAATTTCTTCAGCACCCGTTCGATAAACACCGCTTCGCGATCAAAAATATCAATATCGCTATCGGTTACTTCGCCATGGACCAGCAGCGGCATGCCGATCTCCTGCATGCGCTCGAGCACCGGCATGATATGCGCGACATCGGTCACACCGTGCGCGCTGTTGGTCGTGGCGTTGGCTGGGTAGAGCTTCGCGGCGGTAAAAATATCGGCAGCGTGCCCCGCGGCAATGTCATCCGGATCGGCATCGTCGGTCAGATAGCAGGTCATCAGCGGTGTGAAATCGGACCCGGTCGGCAATGCTGCCATGATCCGCTCGCGATAGGCAGCGGCGCTGGCGGCGCTGGTTACCGGTGGCGAAAGATTGGGCATGATGATCGCCCGGTCAAATTGCTTTGCGGTAAACGGCGCGACCGCTTCCAGCATCGCGCCATCGCGCAAGTGGACATGCCAGTCATCCGGGCGACGTATGGTAATCGTGTCGGTCATATAGCTCCGTGCAAAGACTTGGTTTTTTACTCCGCACACCCTACCTAAATGCCATGACCGAAACCAGACTTAATGACCGCGCCATCATCCGTCTCTCGGCAACCGACGGATCAGAAGACATCCGCGCGTTTCTACAGGGACTGGTGACTCAGGATATGACCGCTATAGTAGAGGGCGCGCCGCAATGGTCGGCCCTGCTCACCGCGCAGGGGAAAGTCCTGTTTGATTTCTTCCTGTGGTCCGACGGTGACGACATATTGATCGACTGCGAACAGGAACAGGCAGATGCATTGGTCAAGCGCCTGAAAATCTATCGTCTCCGCCGCAAGATTGAAATCGCCCGGGACGATTCGGTCAGCGTGCACTGGGCCTTGACCGCCGAAGACCGGCCGGTCGACCCGCGATTGCCCGCATTGGGGCACCGCTGGCTGGATGCTGCAGCGGTTGGTGAAGGCGCTGACGAAGCCTACAAAGAGCATCGCCTGTCACAGGGCGTGACCGAAGGCTCGGCAGAACTTGGAAGCGACAAGACATTATGGCTCGAATGCAATGCAGCGGAGCTCAACGGCGTCAGCTTCACCAAAGGCTGTTATGTCGGACAGGAAAATACGGCGCGGATGAACTACCGGCAAAAGGTCAACCGGCGGCTGGTTGTCGTGCCGGTTGCTCAGGCCGACGAAAAACGCCAGCGCATCGCCTATCCGGATTATGAACTGTCGATTGAACATCGTCGTGTTGACGATCTGAAAGCGCTCGAACTCCCCGATTGGCTAGGAAAGGCGCTTTAACAGCTGGCAGACGGGCATCAGCTTGCGCTGATATGCCCGTCCTTATCTCGATTAAATCAAGCGTCGCTCAGGCAGCGTCGCTTTCTTCGGTCGCCTTGGGTTTCATCACCCGCTTTTTACGAGCCGGTTTCTTTTCAACTTCGACCTCGGTTGACTGCGAAATTGCCGGTGGCAGGGCGCTGGCATCAAGGCCGTTGCTCTCGCCATTCTTCTCTTCGGATTTGTTGCGAACCGGCGCGGTCTCGACCTTGCGCGGACGACGACTGCGAACCGGCTTTTTCTCTTCCGGCGCGTCGGTCGTAGCCGCTTCACCCTGATCATTTCGATCATCGCGTTTCGGACGATTTTGCTGTGCCTGCGGCGGACGGTTGCGCTGAACATTACCATCATTATCGCTGTTATCATCCTGGCCATTGCCACGATTATCACTGCGATTGTCACTACGATTGTCCTGGCGATTATCCGGACGATTGTCTCCGCGGGGTTCTTCGCGAGCGATCCGCTGTTCTTCACGACGGGCAATTGTATCGGCATTCACACGGAAATAGTGATCGGCAAATTGATGATAATATTCGGCCTGGACGCGGTCGCCATTGACCTGCGCGTCCTGAGCCATTTTCTTGAATTTATCGAGCATTTGCACAGCATTGCCTCGCGCTCGGTTGTCGATCCGGTTATCACGATCCGATCCGCCACCGCGGTTGCCCTGGGGGCGATTATTGGTGTTCCGGCTGCGCCCACGGCGGCCAGGCTGACGATTGTTCATCAAATTTTAGGCATCCTTATACCGATAATAAACTTGGTCTTTCTCAAGTCATAGCCACACTCGGATGGCGATTGCGCTGCAGACAACCCGTTCACAGCGGCCCATACAAGACAAATGCACGCCGAAAACCAGCAACATTATCGAGTTGGGGGCAGGCCAGAGATTTAGGGAAAAAGCCAGAAATCCTCTGGGCCTACGCGAGTCTTAGCGACTCGATCGATCAAAACCAAGCCCTTTTTACCTGCGGAGGATCAGCAACCGGTCATTTCCGCCAAAATCCTGTTTTAACTCAATGTGATAGCCGCTGTCTGCGGCTATTTTCGAAACCGGTTTTGCCTGGTCAAAGCCAATTTCAAGCATGGCGATTCCGGTTGGCGAAAGCAGTTTTTCCAGCGCAGGGATGATGATCCTATAGTCGTCCAGCCCGTCTTCGCCCGCGAACAGGGCCCGATGCGGTTCGAAACCGGCGACATCCGCGGACAATGCAGCATGAGTCGAGACATAGGGCGGGTTGGCAAGGATCAGATCAAAGCCGGACTCGAACGACCTGGTCCAGTCTGCCTCCGTCCAGTCCAGCAGCAGAAAGCTGGCACGATCCGCCAATCCAAGCGAATCCGCATTATTATGGGCAATTTGCAAAGCAGCAGCACTGGCATCCAAACCAAGACCGCGGGCATCCGGAAATTCATGTAAGGCTGCGAGCATAAGCGCGCCGCTGCCAGTGCCCAGATCGGCGATCCTTTGCGGATTCGCCGACACAAATATGCGGACTGCTTCCTCGATCAGCAACTCGCTGTCGGGACGGGGGATCAAGACATCGGGCGTGATCTGAAAATCCAGACCCCAGAATTCTTTTATGCAGATAATATGGGCAATCGGTTCCGATTTCCGGCGCCGTTCGAGCAGAGCAAAAAATTCCACCGGTGCTTTCAGCTGTGGCAGCTTCAGCAGCAGTTCGGACCGGCCGATCTGCAAGGCATGCGCCATCAGCAATTCGGCATCGAGCCGCGGGCTGTCGGAAATTTCGGACAGGCCCTGCGCAGCTTCACGCAGTGCGCTGGCCGCATCACCCATCCAGATTGGCGAGCCGGCTGGCTTCATCCTCCGCGATCAATGCGTCGACCATGTCGCCGAGCGCCGTGCCCTCGATGATCTCCGGCAGCTTGTGCAGAGTCAGGTTGATCCGGTGGTCGGTGACCCGGCCCTGCGGATAATTATAGGTGCGGATGCGTTCACTACGATCGCCGGAACCGACCATCGACTTGCGCGCTTCGGCTTCCTCGCTCTGCACCGCATCGCGCTCCTGTTCATACATCCGCGCCGCCAGCACCTTCATCGCCTGGGCCTTGTTCTTGTGCTGCGACTTGCCGTCCTGGCACTGCACAACCAGACCGGTCGGCAAGTGGGTGATGCGAATCGCGCTGTCGGTCTTGTTGACATGCTGGCCGCCGGCGCCGCTCGCCCGATAGGTATCGATGCGCAGATCCTCGTTGCGAATCTTGATATCGACCTCTTCCGGCTCCGGCAGGATCGCGACCGTCGCGGCCGAGGTATGAATGCGCCCGCCACTTTCGGTTTCCGGAACACGTTGCACCCGGTGCACACCGGATTCGAATTTCAGCTTGGCGAACACGCCCTTACCCTGGATATTGGCGACGACTTCCTTGAATCCGCCGACTTCCGAGGCATTGGCGGAGATCATCTCGACCTTCCAGCCCTGATCCTCGGCATAGCGCGTATACATGCGGTACAGATCACCGGCGAATAGCGCAGCCTCGTCACCACCGGTGCCGGCGCGGATTTCCAGCATCGCGGGCCGATCATCGGCGCTGTCCTTGGGCAGCAATTGCAGCGCTAGCGCATGTTCCGCCTTTTCGAGCGCCTTTTTAACCCCGTCCACTTCATCGGAAGCCATTGCCTTCATCTCGGCGTCATCGCCGGCGAGCATTTCGGCCAGGCCTTCCTGCTCGTCGCGCAGGTTTTTGACCTTGGCAGCAGCTTCTGCGACCGGTTCGATCTCGGCATATTCCTTGGAGACGGCGACAAATTTATCGCTGTCGAGATCGCCCGAGGCCATCATCGCCTGCAGTTCGGCAAAGCGCGCCTCGATCTGCGCCAGTCTCTGGGGGGTGATGGCCGTCATGCAGTCAGAGCCTCGACGAGACCTTCCAGGACAATATCCCGCTGATCGCCGGTTGCGAGATTCTTGACCGCCGCTACGCCGTTGGCCAGTTCATTCTCACCGATGATGACCACATGCGCAGCACCAGCCGCATTGGCCTTCTGCATCCGCTTTTTCATATTGCCCTTATAGGCCATCTCGCAACTGACGCCGGCTCGGCGCAATTCACCCATGAGTTTCATAGCCGCCGCTTCGCAGCCATCGCCCAACGGAACAAAAACCGCGTCAGGACCAACGGTCGCCGGTTCATTGAGCAACATTCCAAGACGCTCTATCCCGGCAGCCCAGCCTACCGCAGGTGTGTGTGGCCCGCCGAGCGATTCCATCAATCCGTCATAACGTCCGCCCGCCAGTACCGTGCCCTGTGCACCAAGCCGGTCGGTGACAAATTCAAACGCCGTGTGTCGATAATAATCAAAGCCGCGCACCAGACGGCTGTTGCGGGTCCAGGCCACATCGCAACTATCCAGTCCTTCGGTGACCTGGGCGAAAAACTCCGACGCTTCCGTAGTCAGATAAGGGTCGATCGCAGGGGCCGTGTCGACAATCGCGCGGTCATTCGGCGCTTTGCTGTCCAATATCCGCAACGGGTTTTTCTCTAAGCGCGTTTTACTATCGTCCGACAATTCCGCCTGATGGTCCGAAAAATGCTCGACCAGTGCCGAACGCCAGGCATCGCGGCTCTCCGCGTCGCCCAATGTGTTGAGCTGCAAGGTCACGCCATCATCAATGCCCAGCTCTTTCAAAAGCTGATCCGCGAAGCAGAGCAGTTCGACATCCGCCGCCGCTTCACCAGCGCCGATGATCTCGGCATCCAGCTGGTGGAATTGCCGGTAGCGGCCCTTTTGCGGCCGCTCGTATCGGAACAGCGGCCCGTGCGCGGAGAGTTTCAACGGCATATGCTGCTGCCAGCCATTGCTCAGAAACGCCCGGCAGATTCCGGCGGTAAATTCCGGCCGCAGGGTCAGGCTGTCGCCGCCGCGATCCTCGAACGAGTACATTTCCTTCGACACCACATCGGTGGTCTCACCCAGCGAGCGGGCAAAGACCGCGGTCGGTTCGAACACCGGCATTTCGACGCCCTTGAAACCGTAGAGCCGCCGCACGCGTTCGAACGTCTCGACCACGTGGCTGAACCGCTCCTGCTCTTCGCCAAATATATCCTGCGTGCCGCGCACCGGCTGGGGTGTCTGTATCTTTGCCATGGAGAGCGCTTTAGCCAGTGAAGCGGCAAAGCGGAAGTGGCTTATTTACACTTGGGCTCTGGACGAAAGTTGCAAAATCCCCCATTTACGCGCGCTGATCATCAAAGGGATTTTCTGCGCATGCGTCTGGTTGGCATTTTCGGTCTGGTCTTGGCCCTCGGCATTTCTACAACGGCGGCGGCAATGCCGGACAGCCTCAGCAAGCCGAGCTATGTCGCGCCGCGGGAGACGATCCCCGCGCCGCAGGACATCGCCTATCCCGGCACCATGGCTCTGACGGTCGATGCCCGCGATCATGACCAGGGCATTTTCCGCGTCACCCAGACAATTCCGGTGGCAAAAGCCGGTCGCCTGACCCTGCTCTACCCGGAATGGCTCCCCGGCAACCATGCGCCGCGCGGCGAAATCGAAAAAGTCACCGGGCTGGAGTTCACCGCCAATGGTGAAATATTGCCGTGGGTCCGCGATGATGTCGATGTCTTCGCATTTCACCTGACGGTTCCGGAAAATGTCCGCTCGATTACCGCAAAATTCCAGTTTGTCTCCGCCACCACCAGCAGCCACGGCCGCATCGTCATGGCACCATCGATGCTCAACCTGCGCTGGCACCAGGTTTCGCTTTATCCGGCCGGTTATTTTGTCCGCCATATCCCGGTGGAGGCAACCGCCATCTATCCCGATGGCTGGCAGGCAGCGAGCGCCTTGCGCCCGAAATCAACCACCGGCAGCACAATTGTCTATCAAAAGACCGACTATGACACGTTGGTCGACAGCCCGGTTTTCGCCGGAGAGCATTTTCAAACCCACCAGCTGACCAGTCGCGTGCATCTCAATATTGTCGCTGACGATGCAAAATTCCTGAAGCCAAAAAAAGACCAGATCGCTCCGCACATCAAGCTGGTCAAGGAAGCGGAAACCTTGTTCGGCAGCTATCCCTACGACCGCTATGATTTCCTGCTCGCGCTGACCGACGAAATGGGCGGTATCGGCCTGGAGCATCACCGCTCGTCCGAAAATGGCGTGAACCGCGAATATTTTACCAATTGGGACAGCGGTCCCGGTCGGCGCAATCTTCTGGCACATGAACTCACTCATGCGTGGAACGGCAAATATCGTCGTCCCGCCGGCATGTGGACGCCTGATTTCCGGCAGCCGATGCGCGACAATCTGTTGTGGGTCTACGAGGGACAGACGCAATTTTGGGGCTATGTTCTGGGTGCGCGCTCCGGGCTCTATTCAAAGCAGGATACGCTCGATGCCATCGCGGCGATCGCGGCGGGCATGGACCAGCGAGTAGGACGGAGCTGGCGCCCGCTGATCGACACCACTCATGATCCGATCATCGCCGCCCGCCAGCCCAAGCCCTGGTCCAGCTGGCAGCGGTCCGAAGATTATTATAATGAAGGCCTGCTGATCTGGCTCGAAGCCGACCAGATCATTCGCCGCGAATCGGGTGGCAAAAAGTCGCTTGAAAATTTCGCGCGAGACTTTTTTGGCGGCAAGAACGGGGACTGGGGCGTGGCCACCTATGAGCGAGAGGATGTTGTCGCCGCGCTCAACAAGGTCCAGCCCTATGACTGGGACGGGTTTATCGAAGAACGCGTCTATCGGACCAGCACCGAAGCCCCGAAAAACGGCCTCACCCTCGGCGGTTACCGGCTCGTCTACGTCGATAAGCCAAGCGCCTATATACTTGCCAATGACAAACGCCGCAAACAGGTTGACCTCAGCCATAGCCTTGGCCTGATCATGGGCAGCAAGGGGGCGATAAAATCGGTGACCTGGGACAGTCCGGCGTTCAAGGCAGGATTGAAATCAGGGCTCACCATTTCGGCAGTCAATGGCAAGGCCTACAGCGACGAAGCCCTCAAACAGGCAATTGAAGAAAATCGCGGCGGCACCGGCATGATCAATATTTTTGCAAAAAACGGTGAAGCCTACCATAATTTTATGGTCGACCATTCCGGCGGCCTGCGCTATCCGGCGCTCGAGAAAATCACCGGAGAGGGTGTTGATCAAGAAGGCGGCATAGACCGGCTATTACAGTCTAAAACCAGATAAGGATCTCCTTTTCCATGGACATTAACAAAATCCCGATCGGCGATAACCCGCCAGAAAGCCTGAACGTCGTAATCGAAGTTCCGGTTGGTGGCGAACCCGTCAAATATGAATTTGACAAGGCTTCCGGCGCTCTGTTTGTCGACCGTATCCTGCACACGCCGATGCGCTATCCCGCCAATTACGGATTCATTCCACACACGTTGTCGCCGGATGGTGACCCGCTTGATGCGCTGGTCGTGGCGCGTTCGCCGTTCATGCCTGGCTGCGTCGTGCGCTGCCGGCCGATCGCGGTTCTCAACCTCGAAGATGAACATGGCGGCGATGAAAAGCTGCTCTGCGTGCCGATTGACGCGACATTCCCTTATTATCGCAAGATCGGTGAAGGCAATGACTTGCCCGAAATCGTCATGCAGCAAGTCGAGCATTTCTTCACCCATTACAAGGATCTCGAGCCTGAGAAATGGGTCCGCGTTGGCAAATGGGGCGATGCCGAAGACGCCAAACGCGTCGTACTCGAAGCGATCGAGCTGGCCAAAAGCAAGAAATGAGAATCATTCGGACGGTTTTAGGGATGGTGGCGCTGTCCGCACTGGCTGGTTGCGCCACTCCCGAAACCCGCGTTCGCAACGGGCTGATGAGCGCAGGCCTGTCCGCACCGATATCGGCCTGCATGGCGGACCGGATGGTTGATCGCCTGTCGCTGGGGCAACTCAACAAGCTCAATGATCTTGGCAAGCTCGGGAAACGCGAACCGGGCGATGTTACGGTCAAAGAGTTTGTTAAACAGACCCGGTCGCTGCAGGATCCGGAAATCGTCGGCGTTGTCACATCCTCCGGCCTGATCTGCGCGGTCAAATAGGCGCGGCGCGAAGATGACCGGCATCTACATTCGACAAGCAAGTGCCGATGATGCCGCGAGCTTGCCGGATATAGAGCGATCGGCGGCCAAGGCTTTCCTGTCGGTAGCTGGCCTGGAATGGATCGCCCGCGACAGGGTGATGTCCGCTGAACTGCATCAGATTTACATTGATGAAGGCACCGTCTGGGTAGCGACAACGGATAATCGCTGTATCGGATTCGTTACGGCCGCAAGATTTGACGACGCCTTGCACATAATCGAACTGTCAGTCGAGGACGGGCAGCAGGGCAAAGGTATCGGGCGACGATTGCTCGACACAGCGAGGCAATCTGCAACGGAATACGGTCTTCCCGCGCTCACACTGACGACTTTCCGCGAATTGCCGTTCAATGAACTTTTTTATCAGAAGCTCGGCTATCAGACGCTGGATGAATTCGAACTGCCGGAACGACTCGCGGACATACTCAAGGCGGAAATCGAGGAAGGCCTGCCCGGTGAACGCCGCTGTGCCATGCGTCTGGTGCTTTAAATTCATCGATGGGAACGCGCGGCAGGGAAACGGACTAGGACATCTGACAATTATCACGAAACAGGGTGGAAATAGGGACCTGACTGTGCTTTAGCCGTGCCAATTAATCGCATGTCTTGAGACTCAAGGCCTCCATTTTGAAAGGTGCTCACCCTTCCCATGAACATTCACGAATATCAGGGCAAGGAACTGCTTGCCAAACACGGCATCGCCGTTCCCGCCGGCTATGCCGCGCTCACCGTTGACGAAGCGGTCGCCGCAGCCGAAAAACTTCCCGGACCGCTCTATGTCGTCAAGGCACAGATCCACGCAGGCGGACGCGGCAAGGGCAAATATAAGGAACTCGGACCCGACGCCAAAGGCGGCGTTCGGTTGTCGAAATCAATCGACGATGTGCGCGCCAATGCCGAGGAAATGCTCGGCAACACGCTGGTGACCATCCAGACCGGCGACGAAGGCAAGCAGGTCAACCGTCTCTATGTCACCGACGGTGTTGATATCGAGAAGGAATTCTACCTCTCGATTCTAGTCGACCGGGCTAGCGGCCGCGTTGCGATGGTCGTCTCTACCGAAGGCGGAATGGACATCGAAGACGTCGCCCACAATACGCCGGAAAAAATCAAGACGATCACCATCGATCCTGCACAGGGATTCATGCCGCATCACGGCCGCACCCTCGCTTTCGCGCTGGGGCTGGATGGCGACCTCAACAAACAGGCGCAGAAGCTCGGCAAAAAACTGTACGAAGCCTTCCTCGCGATGGATTGCGAAATGGTCGAAATCAACCCGCTGGTGGTGACCGAGGATCAGCAGCTGATCGTGCTCGACACCAAGATGAGCTTTGACGGCAACGCGCTGATGCGCCATCCCGACATCGCCGCACTGCGCGACGAAACCGAGGAAGATCCGGCAGAAGTCGAAGCCAGCAAATCCGACCTCGCCTATATCAAGCTCGACGGCAATATCGGCTGCATGGTCAATGGCGCCGGTCTGGCGATGGCGACGATGGATATCATCAAGCTCAACGGCGCATTTCCTGCCAACTTCCTCGACGTGGGCGGCGGCGCGACCAAGGAAAAGGTCACGGCGGCGTTCAAGATCATTCTCGCCGATCCGGCGGTTGAAGGCATTCTCGTCAACATCTTTGGCGGCATCATGAAATGCGACATCATTGCCGAAGGTATTGTTGCCGCAGCGAAAGAAGTGGAACTGGATGTGCCGCTGGTCGTTAGACTGGAAGGCACCAATGTTGCGAAGGGTAAGGAAATCCTCGCAAACAGCGGTCTGCCAATCGTATCGGCCGATGATCTCGGCGATGCAGCGAAGAAAATTGTTGCACAGGTTAAAGCAGCAGCCTGAGCGACCGGGGAATTAAAGGACGTTCGTCCTGAGCCTGTCGAAGGATGATGGAGTGCGTAATTCCGTACTTCGACAAGCTCGGTACGGACGGAACCTGCCCCTGTGGCAAAATCAACGATGCTGCACCGCAGCGCAAAACTTGACGTTTACGTGAACGTAAGTTAATTGGTTAGTGAAATTCAAAAGAGGAAACAGCAATGAAAATCCTGGTGCCCGTAAAACGGGTCATAGATTATAACGTGAAACCGCGGGTCAAGTCCGACGGCAGCGGCGTCGATCTTGCCAATGTCAAAATGTCGATGAACCCGTTTGACGAAATTTCCGTCGAAGAAGCCATCCGTCTGAAAGAGGCCGGCAAGGCAGAAGAAATCGTCGCGGTTTCGGTTGGCCCGCAAAAGGCGCAGGAAACCCTCCGTACCGCGCTCGCCATGGGTGCAGACCGGGCGATCCTCGTTGTGACCGACGAAGAAGTCGAGCCGTTGGCTGTTGCCAAGATCCTCGCGAAAATCGTCGAAGAAGAAGCGCCGAAGCTGGTTATCACCGGCAAGCAGGCGATTGACGACGATTCGAACCAGACCGGCCAGATGCTCGCAGCCCTGCTCGGCTGGGGTCAGGGTACCTTTGCCAATGAAGTCGATATTGATGGCGACAGCATCACCGTCAAACGCGAAATCGATGGCGGCCTGCAGACGGTCAAGCTGAACCTGCCCGCCGTGGTCACCACCGACCTGCGCCTCAACGAGCCGCGCTATGCGTCGCTGCCGAATATCATGAAGGCCAAGAAAAAGCCGATGGATGAGAAAACGCCAGCCGATTATGGCGTCGACATTGCCCCGCGCCTGACCACCATCACCGTCGCCGAGCCTCCGGTTCGCCAGGCCGGTGAAAAGGTCGAAGATGTGGATGCGCTGGTCGCGAAACTCAAAGCTGTGGGAGCCATTTAACCGTTTGAGCCCATCACCCCCGTTCATCCTGAGCTTGTCGAAGGATGGTGGGACAAGGTGTTTCGACAGGCTCGGCACGAACGGAATGGAACAAGAATTTAAGGAGTTACAAAATGAAAACTCTCGTACTCGTAGAACATGACAATACCGACATGAAAGACGCGACGCTGGCCGTTGTCACCGCCGCGTCGCAACTGGGCGAAGTCCACGCTCTGGTCATCGGCTCCGGCTGCGGCAGCGTTGCCGAACAGGCATCCAAGGTCGCTGGCGTCGCCACCGTCCATGTCGCCGACGATGCCTCGCTGGAACATCAGCTTGCGGAAAATGCCGCACCGCTGATCGCCAGCCTGATGGAAACCCATGACGCGTTTCTCGCGCCCGCCACCACCACCGGCAAGAATATCGCCCCGCGCGTCGCAGCCCTGCTCGACGTCATGCAGATCAGCGACATTCTCTCGGTCGAAAGCGAAGACACGTTCACCCGGCCGATCTACGCCGGCAACGCGATTGCCACGGTCAAATCTTCCGATGCCAAGAAAGTCATCACCGTGCGCGGTACGGCCTTTGACAAAGCGGCAAGCGAAGGCGGCTCCGGCACCATCGAAGCCGTGGGCGGTGCCAGCGACGCTGGCCTGTCGAGCTTCGTCAGCGAGGAAATCGCCAAGTCCGAACGGCCTGAACTGACCTCTGCAAAAATCATCGTCTCCGGTGGTCGCGCTCTGGGTTCATCCGAGAAATTCGAAGAAGTCATCACGCCCTTGGCAGACAAGCTCGGCGCCGGCATCGGTGCCTCGCGCGCTGCGGTCGACGCGGGCTATGTCCCGAACGACTATCAGGTCGGACAGACCGGCAAGATCGTCGCGCCAGAAGTCTATATCGCCATCGGCATCTCCGGCGCGATCCAGCATCTCGCCGGCATGAAAGATTCCAAAACGATCGTCGCGATCAACAAGGACGAAGACGCACCGATTTTCCAGGTTGCGGATATCGGACTGGTTGCGGATCTGTTTGATGCGGTGCCGGAGTTGACTGGGAAGGTTTGACGCTGACGCTTCGCCCGCCCTCTCGTCATGCTGAACTTGTTTCAGCATCCATCGAGGTCGGTGCGCTGTCTTACGAGATCCTGAGCCGTAGGCCACCGAAGGTTATCAAGTTCAGGATAACGAAATACAAAAACCCCCGGCGTGAAAGCGCTGGGGGTTTTTGCTATCAGGCCAATATGATGATTCGATCACTTTTTGTAAGCGCGCTCACGTGGCTTATAATGGGCCCCTTGGTAGCAGAGGCACATACCGAGGCGCCCGAATTTCATCCCTTCTCAAATGCTACCCATATACCTCGGGGGCAAGATATCGGGCTGGGCGTCACCCCAATTCCCAGAAAAGACACTCTGTTTCAGTTGCGGATGAAAGATGATCAGACAGTCGAATCCTGTAAAGCACGCTTCGTAAAGCAAGACTCTCCGCTAGCCATCCAAGGATGCAAATTACTGGTTCAAAGGTTTTCGCTTCCACAAAGCGAAGGAAAAAAACGGCGAACCATAAAGCTTCTTTTTATTTGGCCCAAAAAGACGGAGACCGTTTTTGAAAGCGATTTTGGTGGAGCCATCCCCCTGCTATTGGCAAACTGGATCGACACAGTCGAGATGCGGACGCTTACGCAAACTGGCGGTCGACGCCACGAATTTGTCCTCAATGCCGATATACGTGCGGACGGCACCGCCGCAAATTGCTTGATAGACAATGCGGAAATGAACAGCGACCTGCGCGACATGATTTGTCAGCAGTTTGTTGATCATAGTTTCTGGATACCTGCATTTGACGAGACGGCCGGATTGACTTCAACTCAAGTTTCGCTTCATTCCGAAATTGAAACCGGCCGAGCGCTCTGTTCTTCAGATAAAGGCGTCAGCCTGAACCGCAGAACAGGTGTATTCCGCTGGGCAATGATGGAGGGTGGTACGGGATGCCTGCCCGATTATCGAGATTTTGTGGCTCCACGTGCGAATTGATAAATGACATTCCAACCAATGCGTCCCATCCCGAGGACATATTTCCTCTAAACCGTAAAACTCTCCCCACACCCACACGTCCCCTTGGCATTGGGATTCTCGAACCCGAACCCGGCGGTGAAATCATCCTCCACCCAGTCCAGCGTGTTGCCGATCAGGTCGACCGCATATGGGCAACGCCGCCGAGCTATTTTACTTCGACGGCGGATCAGGGCTTCGACCGTTGGCCAACTCGATAGACGGGTTGGAAGTTGGCTTCACCGCGGCGGTCCTTTTCTACCAGCCGGACGCCAAATGGGCGCGTGGAAGGCATTTGCGGTTGAGGAAGTTTTACCTTGGCACCTGCCAACGAACAGAAGACACCCAAGGTGCTGCCGTGGGCTTATCATTTTGGTCTAAAGCAGGATCAAATCGAGCGCGTGCGCTAGCCTTTGTGCATGTTGTTCGGTCCAGTTGAGAATGACCACTCGACACCAATATCGTGCAATTTGTGACACGACCGTCTGCATCAACATCCAGTTTAAACTGAGTTAGCCCCTCCAATTCTAGTTTGAAAGCAGCCTGAGGATAATCCGAAATCATGACCCACCGGCCATAATTGCCTTTTGGTTGAGGCAGCTGCTTCAATTTTGAAAGTAAGTCAAAGTCCATCCCAAATTTTTTGAACAAGTCGAGTCGGCATATTTTGAACGCTTTGGCGGGTTCCGACAAGTCCCCGATTTGAAGATTGAGGTTCGCCATTTCTTTGACCTCAATTTTTAAAGCGCTGTCCTCCGGGCCATTTGTGAGCATGTCCGGGTTTACGCCGAATATTCGCCAAACTGATTTCCCCTTTTCCATATCAGGGTGAATTGATGCATAAATTTTCGACTTTTCCACGCCATTGCCGAACGAATATTCTCCTGTCCTATTCACCCTTTTGGTGCTGAAGCGGGGTGTAATTAGCACTATTTCCAGAACACCGAATTTCGGATCTTGAATTATGGAAAGGAGAATCTGGCCTTCGTTTTCGCCAAAATGGCGGCGTAACTCACATGAGGAAGCGGTATAATTTAGGCTCCAGGGAGAAGTCGCTTCTAAAGGCAATTCTGATTCAGGCGTTCCGTTTGCAGCCGCAGCCCAAGCTAGCAATAAGGGGATGAAGGGCAAGATCTGTTTCATCCTGCCATCATAACAAGAAAAACAGCGTTTTCACCATGGGTTTTCATTCTCATCATCCTGAGCTGGTTTACCTTCGGCGGCCTTCGGCTCAGGATTTATTTTGCCGTCCGCGCCTACCTCCCGTTCAATGCTGAAACAAGTTCAGTACGACGAGCGAAGGATTATTCTTGGCGCCTTCGTGTCTTCGCGCGACAAAGCAAACCCGTTCTTTTCAAACGAAAGGAAGGGTGGTTTATGTGGAGACTGGCTCGATTCCAGGCTCCGGGTTTGTGGGTGAGGATAGGCACCACATGAAACAGATCGGCAACCAGCCCGATATCCGCAATCTGGAAAATCGGGACGTCTACGTCCTTGTTGATGTAGAGCACCGATCCGCCGTCGACCTAAGAAGACTCGGCATCGCGACGCATATGTGGTTGATATCAATGGAATGAAAATAGCGATATAGTATCATCCGTAACCACTCACCTCTCCCGTACCTCGGCTCACCGCTAAAACCACCCTCTCCCCTTGCGCGCTCCAAAACCGACCCCTAACGGCCCGCCTCCCGATCGATGGATGGGGCGGACGTCAACGGTTGGGTTTCATATGGCCCGCCCGCATGCAGTATCCCTGATACAAGCATGTACGGATGCTGCTCTGTCCTTGGTTTGGCACCACAGGGTCTGTAGCTCAATGGTTAGAGTACCGGATTAAGAATCCGGGGGTAGCGGGTTCGATTCCCGTCTGATCGCAATGGATAGCTCAATGGTAGAGTACAAGACTACGAATCTTGGTGTTGCAGGTTCGAATCCTGCTCCAACGTTGGCCTGAAAAACCAACCCAGCACTCATAATGCTGTCTAAAATACCGGGTTCGGGGACCGGCATGTGAACGGCGCGGCGCCCGCGGCGGGAGGAAGTCTTCGGATGTCCAACCGCCAAGGGCAAAGCACCCGCCACCATGGCAATCGGTTCGGTCTGTCAAAATGGCTGCGCTGGCCCAGTGTCGAGCGGTCTGGTTTTCGAACCTGTCCGGTCCGCGCTGATGCCCGCAACGCCCGCTCTGGCTGACCCGCTGCGCGCCATGCCACCGGTCCCTGAATCTTTTTGATCGGGATAACAAGTCCTGCGCCAATTCCGGTGCTGGCAACAAGAAGGAGATTGGCGTGAGCTGATATTTGCGTGAGTATTATGTTGTATTTGATTGACAAGCTGATGGGCCGGAAGCGGTTGACCATCAACGAAAACGAACGGGCAATCTGGCTCTACAAGGGCGAGGTCAAGGGTATATTGGGTGCGGGCGAGCATGTTCTGCCAAACTGGCGGAAACAATTGCGGGTCGAGCGCATGGCGCTGACCAATGGCGCATTTGTTTCGGCCTATGAGAAGGCGCTGTTTGAGAAAGCACCGGACCAGGCGAACGCGCATCTGACCCAGTACCGGACCGGAACCGGCGAAATTGCTGTCATCATTTGCGACGGACAGATTCATTCTGTCCTCTCACCGGATAGCAAGCTCACCGTCTGGAGCGATGCCGGTCCCTGGGCTGCAGAGATTGTGCAACTGGAAGAAAATCCGATTGTCGCTCCTGCCTTGCTCAGCCGGCTGATGAAGGCGGGAAAGGCAAGCCTGCTCGACCAGGTCCGGATTGTCGAGGTCGACAAGGGCCAGATCGGCCTGCTCACCGTCGATGGCCGGATGGCCGGCGAATTGACGCCGGGTGTCACCGGCTACTGGATGGTGGGTCAGAAAGTCGCCGTGAAGATTGTTGATCTGACACGGCAGCCTCTTGATGTCACTGGTCAGGAGCTTTTGACCAAGGACCGCGTGACATTGCGGATCAATGTCGCTGCCGAATATCGGGTTGTTGATCCGGTAAAGGCGGTGACCGAGGTCAAGGACTTTGCCGATGCGCTGTACCGGGCGCTGCAATATGCGTTCCGGAAAACTCTGGGCGCGATGACGCTCGATCAGATCCTCGAAAAGCAGGTGATGGTTGATGCCGAAGCGGCGACCAAAGTGCGGTCCGACATGGCGGCCATTGGTCTGGAGGTCACCGATATCACCCTCAAGGACGTGATCCTGCCGGGTGACATGCGGGAGCTTTTGAACCAGGTGGTTTCTGCGCAAAAAGCAGCAGAGGCCAACGTCATCAAGCGGCGGGAAGAAACGAACGCTACGCGGTCGCTTCTGAACACCGCAAAGGTGATGGCCGACAACCCGGTCATGCTGCGGCTGAAAGAGCTCGAGGCTCTGGAAAGCATCGCGACCAAGGTCGACAAGCTGACCGTGACCAACGGCACCGCAGGCTTGCTAAACGATCTCGTCAGCCTGTCCGGTGACTAGCGACCGGTCCGGATGGTCGCATGAAAAAGGAGGGCGCGGGGAGAAATTCTCGCGCCCTTTTTTTGCTCTATTCCATCCGCACCAAAACCAGTTCGGATGGTTCTTCGCCTGCGCTGCTTAGATAGATTTCCGCTCGCTTGACGCGGTCAGGCTCGGACAGGTCAAAGGATAGGCTGTGCTGATGATTGTCAGTCGGCTTGGCCAGATTGGTCGCATCCCAAAAATCGAAAGTGATTTTCGTCGCTCCATCGGGCGTGCTCATTTTCATTCGCGGTTGATTGCCTTGCGGACAGTAATGCGTTGCGACGAGTTCCGCCTTGTCGCGATGGTAGAGAGTCAGCGAATGGGTTTTGCCCCGGTTCACCCAGCGTTCAACCAACACGCTTTTGTTGGCGGTCAGTTCAAACTCGATATGGAATTTTGAACCGTCCTGACCTTCCGGTTTCCAGTTTCCGACAAGCGTGGACATTTCTTCAAAGGAGGAAGGAGCGGGTATCAATTTATCCGCAAGCGCAGGGCTGGCAAGTGTGATTGCGGCACTCAGCGCGAGGGCGGCGGCTCTCATGATCATAATAGTCTCCTATACTGTAAAGGATTCCCCGCAGCCGCAAGCACCCTTGGCGTTCGGGTTTTCAAACACGAACCCCGCAGTGAAATCATCTTCCACCCAGTCCATCGTGCTGCCGATCAGGTAGAGCACCGATCCGCCGTCGACGTAAAACAGTCCCCCGGGGGTGACGATCTTCTCGTCGAACGGGACTTCCTCGGTGATATAGTCGACCGAATAGGCGAGGCCTGAACAACCGCGGCGCGGGGTGGATAGTTTCACGCCGATCGCGTCGTCGGGGGCTTTGGCCATCAGGTCCGCAATGCGCTGCTCCGCCGCCGGCGTCAGGTTGATCGCGGCGGGTATTTCGCGGGTTTTGGTTTTCGTGTCGGTCATTTCATTCTCCTTCTCCCCTCCTGTTTACGGGAGGGGTCGGGGGTGGGATTGTAGATGGCTTCAAGGCTCACTGTAGGCCCACCCAGTTTGGCAGCAGCCTCGTCCCCCGGACGAGGCCAAGAGCCGCCGAACTCCCCTCCCGCAAGCGGGAGGGGGATATCTCACAACATCCCCAGTTCAAGCTTCGCTTCGTCGCTCATCTTTTGCGGGTCCCATGGCGGGTCCCAGACGAGATTGACCTCGGCGTGGCCGACGCCGGGCACGCTGCCGACTTGCAGCTCGATTTCGCCGGGCATGGATTCGGCCACCGGGCAATGCGGCGTGGTCAGCGTCATCGTCACAATCGCGTGATTGTCGGGCGTGATCTCGACGCCGTAGATCAGGCCGAGATCATAGATATTCACCGGAATTTCCGGATCGAATATCGATTTCAGCGTATCGATCACCGCTTCGTAGAGATCGCCACCGGCTTCTCCGGCCGGAGCCTCGGTCGGTTTTTGCGCCAGAAAGCCTTCGAGATAATCCTTCTTGCGATTGAGCTTCGCGGCATCGCTTTCCGCTTCGAATGGCGAAGGCGCCATGACGGGTGCCGGTTTTTCCGCGGGAGTATCCACAGCGTCCTCGACCTTCGCCAGTTTCGGCTTTTCCACCGACTCGACTTCTTCGACCAATATTTTGCGTTCTTCGTTCATATCGTCACCTTACCCGAAAATCTTTCTGACCCGATTGATGCCGTCCACCAGCGCGGCGACATCCTTGTCATCACTGTAAATCCCGAAACTCGCTCGCGCCGTCGCCGGTACGCCGAGAGAGTCCATCAAAGGCTGCGCGCAATGATGGCCGGCGCGGATCGCAACGCCGCCTTCATCCAATATAGTGGCGACATCATGCGGATGCACGTCCCCGACCGCGAAACTTAATATGCCCATGCTTTTATCGGGGCCAAAGACCCGCACCGAGTTGATCCCGGACAAGGCTTCGCGCGCCTTGGCCAAAGTCGCATTTTCATGATCCGAAATCACATCGAGACCAATGGCTTCGACATATTGGATCGCGGCATCCAGCCCGACCACACCGGCGATATGCGGCGTCCCCGCTTCAAAGCGGCCCGGTGGCGGCGCATAGGTCGTGCCCTTAAAAGACACGCGATCTATCATCGACCCGCCCCCCTTCCAGGGTGGCATGGCTTCGAGCGTTTCATAAGGCGCCCAAAGAGCACCAATGCCTGTCGGCCCGTAAATCTTGTGCCCCGAGAAAACATAAAAATCGCAGCCCAAATCCTGCACATCGACCGGCAGACGCGGAGCGGCCTGACAGCCATCGAGCAACAGCTTGGCTCCAACCTTGTGCGCGATAGCCGCCGCCCGTTTCGCATCAAGCAAGGACCCGAGCACATTGGAAACATGCGCCAGCGCGACCAGCTTGTGCTGTTCGGTCAGATGATCTTCGATCCAGTCGAGATCAATCTGGCCATCATCGGTCAACGGCGCGACATCGATATGCGCGCCGACCCGCTCGGCCAGCATCTGCCACGGCACGATATTCGAATGATGCTCGAGCTGCGACAGCATGATGCGGTCGCCCTTAGAGACATGTTTGTTGCCCCAGCTTTCAGCGACCAGATTGATACTGTCGGTCGCGCCGCTGGTGAAGACAATTTCATTTTCGGACGAAGCACCGAGAAAGCCGGCGACACGTTTGCGCGCAGCTTCATAGGCGAGCGTCATATTGGCGGAGCGAGCGTAGACGCCGCGGTGGACGGTGGCATAATCCGGGCCGTAAGCGCGCGCGATGGCGTCGAGCACGGCTTTGGGTTTTTGGGCTGTCGCGGCGGAGTCGAGATAATGCCAGTCGGCGGCTATGCCGGGGAAATCCGAGCGGTGCGACACAAGGCTCCGTTCGTCCTGAGCCTGTCGAAGGACAGCTTTCGAACGCGCGGGTGCTTCGACAGGCTCAGCACGAGCGGGAACTGGGTTGCCGGCATCGCTCACGACAAAGCCTCCAACACCTCAAGCGCCTTGCCTTCGATCGCGTCCCGCACCGCATCGTCATCAACCGACACAAAAGCATCGGCAATAAACGCCTGCAGCATCAGCTTCTTCGCCAGCGCCGGCGGCAGGCCGCGCGAGGCCATGTAGAACAAAGCCTGTTTGTCGAGCTCGCCAACAGTCGCGCCATGGGCGCATTTCACATCGTCAGCGAAAATTTCCAGCTCGGGCTTGGCGTTCGCGGTTGCGCCGCGATCGAGCAGCATCGATTTGACCGACTGCGCCGCATCGGTTTTCTGCGCGTGGCGGGCAACATTGATACTGCCGAGAAAACTGCCCGTGGCCGTGTCCGCCAGCACCGAGCGCACCACTTGGTTGGAGGTCGCATTGGGCTCGGCGTGGATAGTTTCGGTAACGATCTCCAGCGTCTGCTTGCCCGACCCGAGAATCGCGCCACCCAGTTCAAAATGCGAGCCATTGCCCAATGTCGCCTTGACCTGAATCCGGCCATAGTCGGCATTATGCGCCAGCACATGGATATTGAACGTCGCCTTGTCGCCAATGGTGACATCGAGATCGACCATGCCGACGCCGTCGATCACCGGCAGTTCGGCAATCTGCCGCGAGATGGTTTCGCCTGCGGGTACGTTGATTTTCTCGGGGCCGGCCAGTTTCGACCAGACGGTTTCAAGCGCCTTGAGATCAGCATAACGCCAACTCTCGTCACGACGCGTAGGAAGCGGAGCAGTCATATCATTATCTCCCGGCTTCCGTCGCGACCGCGGCCATTGCATAGAATTTTATCACGCGAAGACGCGAAGACACGAAGGAGTAGCGGAAAAACGCTGTTTCTTTGCGCCTTCGCGGCTTCGCGTGATTCAACAACATCTGTGCCGCTGACGCGGCAGTTAATTTGTTGAGCCAGCTTGCCTGAAAAAATCATGCTGCCTCCGCGATCGCTTCATAGCCTTCATTCTCAAGCTGCAGCGCCAGTTCCGGCCCGCCGGTCTTCACGATCCGGCCGTTCGCCAGAACATGGACAAAATCGGGCTTCACTTCGTCAAGCAGGCGTTGATAGTGGGTGATCAGCAATACCGCCTTGTCGGGCTTGCGCATGATCGCGTTGATGCCCGAACCAACGGTGCGCAGCGCGTCGATGTCGAGGCCGCTGTCGGTCTCGTCGAGGATCGCCAGCTTGGGATTGATTATACCCATCTGGACCATCTCGTTGCGCTTCTTCTCGCCGCCGGAAAAACCGACATTGACCGCCCGCTTGAGCATATCCATGTCCATCTTCAGCAGCGCCGCCTTTTCCTTGGCGAGCTTGATAAACTCGGCACCATTGAGCGCTTCTTCGCGGCGCGCCAGCCGCTGTGCATTCAGGCTCTCGCGCAGAAACTGCAGGTTGGACACACCGGGGATTTCGACCGGATATTGAAAACCGAGGAAGATACCCGCCGCGGCCCGCTCATGCGGATCGAGTGCGAGCAAATCCTGGCCGTCAAAACTTGCACTGCCTGCGGTCACTTCATAACCGGGCCGCCCGCCCAGCGCATAAGCCAGCGTCGACTTGCCCGCGCCATTGGGCCCCATGATCGCATGGATTTCGCCCGCATTGACGGTGAGCGAAAGCCCCTTGAGGATTTCTGTGTCGCCGACTGTGGCGTGGAGGTTAGTTATTTTTAGCATTGATCGTCCCACTCATTTCTTTTGATTTTGTCCCAGCCACGTTTTCGCAGCGAACCGTTCAGCACCGGCTAGATCAATCTGCAGCTGTTTCTGCTCGTCCAGAGCCTTGCCGTCTGCAGCAGAGCTCACTGCATCTACCAAACTCTGATAAGTTTTGGGGCACGCCAGCCTACCAACAACTACAAAAGCTTGGATACGGTCCTCTTCACTTTTCTTCAGTGTATCGGCGAACGATTGGCCGCCAAAAAAGACTGATGAGAACTTTATACCACCAGCAGACCTAGAGCACTCGATATAGCGCGTTTGTGCCTCTCCCAATTTGGGTGCGAGACCGACCGGCACGGCCACATCTTCACCACTTTCCAAACGAGCAATAACGACGGTCCACGCCTCGACACGAGCCTTCGCCCCAGCATATTCGCGCGACATCTGCATCTGTTGCTTATCCGGCACATCCGTGTCGACTGACCGACTAAGCGATTGAACGGATGCGTCGATTTCCAACGAACAATGTTCAGCTACATCCTCCGAGATCGCAAAGATGTTGCGTCGTTGGAAGGAAGCGACACCTGCCGCCTTGCGCGCGCACTGAATTACGCTTTCATAAGCGCCCTTCGCCGTGCTGCCAGAGGGGGGTGAGACAGCTTGAGGCGGAACAAGCAAAAGGAGCGCCAAGCTGATCACCCCACGCTCCCCTCAAGACTGATCGCCAGCAACTTCTGCGCTTCGACCGCAAATTCCATCGGCAGTTCCTTGAGCACTTCCTTGGCAAAGCCGTTGACGATCAGGCTCACCGCCGCCTCTTCGTCCAGCCCGCGTTGCTGCGCGTAAAACATCTGGTCGTCGGAAATCTTGGACGTGGTCGCTTCATGTTCGATCGTCGCGGTCGGGTTCTTGACCTCGATATAGGGCACCGTGTGCGCGCCGCTCTGGTCGCCGAGCAGCAAGCTATCACACTGGGTAAAGTTGCGGACATTTTCTGCATTCGGACCCACCCGCACCAGACCGCGATAGGTATTGTCGCTGTGACCAGCGCTGATCCCCTTGGAGATGATCGTCGAACGGGTGTTCTTGCCATTGTGGATCATCTTGGTGCCGGTATCGGCCTGCTGATAATTGTTGGTCAGCGCGACCGAGTAAAATTCGCCAATACTGCCTTCGCCATTGAGGACGCAGCTCGGATATTTCCAGGTCACCGCGCTGCCGGTCTCGACCTGGGTCCAGCTGATCTTGCTGTTCTTGCCCTGGCAAAGCCCGCGCTTGGTGACGAAATTATAGATGCCGCCCTTGCCATTCTCGTCGCCGGGATACCAGTTTTGCACGGTCGAATATTTAATCTCCGCATCATCCATCGCCACCAGTTCGACTACGGCGGCGTGCAGCTGGTTCTCGTCGCGCATCGGCGCGGTGCAGCCTTCGAGATAGGAAACGTAAGAGCCAGCTTCGGCGACGATCAATGTCCGCTCGAACTGTCCGGTATTTTCCGCGTTGATCCGGAAATAGGTGCTCAGTTCCATCGGGCATTTCACGCCCTTGGGGATATAGACAAAGGTGCCGTCGCTGAACACGGCGCAGTTGAGCGTGGCGAAATAATTGTCGTGCATCGGCACGACCTTGCCGAGATATTTTTTGACCAGATCGGGATATTCCTTGATCGCCTCACTGATCGACCGGAAAATCACGCCCGCTTCTTCCAGTTCCTGCCGGAAGGTGGTCGCCACCGATACGCTGTCGAACACCGCATCCACAGCAACCTTGCGCGCGCCTTCGACACCGGCGAGAACCTTCTGCTCCTCAATCGGGATGCCCAGCTTTTCATAGATGCGCAGGATTTCCGGATCGACCTCGTCCAGCGAACCCAGCTTTTCCTTCGCCTTCGGCTCGGCGTAATAATACGCATCCTGATAGTCGATCATCGGGATTTCGAGCTTTGCCCAGTCCGGCGATTCCATCTTTTCCCACTGGCGAAAAGCCTTCAGACGCCAGTCGAGCATCCATTCGGGCTCGCCCTTCTTGTCGGAGATAAACCGGACGGTTTCCTCGTTCAGGCCTTTGGGCGCAAAATCCTGTTCGATGTCCGATGACCAGCCGAATTCATAGGCGCTGGCCTTGTCGACCGCTTCCTGCGCCTCGGCATTCATTTCCGCGCGCTCCGCGTCATAGTCGGAAGTTTTGACGTCTTCGCTCATCATGCTTTTTCCATTATTCGAATTTTGGGGGCGACTGGCAAATCCGACAGGCTCGCCAGACTGACATCGTCCAGCGCCTTGCGGATCGTCCGGTTCACAACGCCCCAATGGGGCTTCACCGTGCAGCCGTCCTCCAGCATACAATCGTGATTGCCGTCAATGGTACAACTGGTAATGGCCAGCGGTCCCTCGACGGCTTCGACAATATCGGCGAGGCTGATCGAAGCCGGCGGGCGGGCTAGCCGGATGCCGCCGCCGATGCCGCGCGTCGATTCGAAGAGGCCGGCTGCGGTCAACCGGCTGACCAGCTTTTTCGCCGTCGGCAGGGGAACGCCAGTCTCCTGCGACAGCTTCGTCGCGTTCAGCTTCCCTTCCGCAAGCAGCGCAGCACCACAATGGCGCGCAGCAGCGGACATCAGGACAACAGCATAGTCGGCGAGGTTAGAAAGACGCATATTTCTCGAATCGTTGGGGGTTAAATGTTAAACAAGACTGATTTAGTCTCATTTATCCAACATTGCAAGCGTAGTGCGGGTTCAAGCGATCCCGAAAAGGCCTGAACATGCTTCCAATTCTTCCAATTCAGGTGTCGGACGTAAGCGGTGCTATCTTGCCCTTCAGGTCACCGCGCTGATCGATCAGTCGTGCGATCTCGCCCTCACCGACGCGGAGTCGCGTCGGAGTCACACCGGCAAAAAATTTCACCTCGCGGATCATGTGCGACTGGTCATAAAAGGAATCGACCAGATCCAGCAGCTCTTCCTCATTATGTTCGGCATAGGCGCGCGCAGCCCGCAACGCCCGATATTTGCGGGCCAGATATTTCGGCGGCATGCCATATAGCTTGTTCACCGTCCGCAGGACCTGCCGCGAGCTTTGCGTCGACCGCTCCATCAGCCCGCTGATCGGCGGGGAAGGTTCCGATGACAGCCACTCATCGACCATCTTGGTAAACGCGGCCGTTTCCGGCTTGAGGCGCGGTTTCAGCGCCCGATAGACTTTATCGGCCCAGGCGACCATCTCTTCGGGAGTCTGGCAACCGCGCAGATATTCCAGATTCTTGTCAATTTCCTGGGTGAAGACCTCGGCAGCATTGACCGCCTTGTCGGTATATTCTGCAGCTGATTTTCGGGTAGAGATCGCCCAGCCTGCGGGCAATACACCGACGCCGAACATCCGGAACGGTCCGGTCACGTCGACATGCATCGCTCCTGTCGAAGGCCCCTGCAGCACTGCGCCCTCGTGCGAAAAACTGCTGCCATCGGCGAAGCTTATGACCGCACTGCCCTCCAGCAGAAAGCGCAACTGCGCGATGGCGGCCCTCTCGTTATCTGCAAAACGCGGCTGATCATCCTCGAACAGATAATAGACCGAGACGAGGTCCCGAACATCTTCTGCAGGCGCATAATATCTCAAACTTACCAAATCACGACCCCTCGATCTGTCCCTCCCCCAGGTTCAGATTCCATATGGAATGCGCTTTTATAGCAAAAAAACATAGTTAAAAAAAAGGCCTGACCAAAAAAATGGTCAGGCCAATAAGGAAAAGAACTCCGATACCGTCAAATTATGATGGCAAGAGCCCTTCGGGTCGCCCCATTGCTATGCACTGGTAACGGACCGGCTTTATTGGACAAATACGACAGATTCCGAACATAGTTTTGACATTTAAGGACAATCGCAACGGATCACGCTCGTAATTCAGCTGTTCGAAGCAATCCAGGCGTCAACCCGTTCTTCCATGATGTCGAGCGGTACCGGGCCACTTTTGAGGATCACGTCATGGAACGCGCCCATAGTGAATTCGTCGCCCAGAGCTTCCTGAGCCCGCGTCCGAAGCTCGAGTATTTTCAATTTACCAATCATATAGGCGGTCGCTTGACCGGGATAGACGATATAGCGCTCGATCGCCTTGCGAATATCGCCATCGGGATTGGGCGTATTGTCCGTCAGATATTGAATCGCCTCTTCGCGGCTCCAGCGCTTGTCATGGATACCGGTATCGACAACCAGCCGACAGGCGCGCCACAATTCCATGCCGAGCCGGCCAAAATCGGAATAGGGGTCTGTGTAAAACCCCATGTCCTTGCCCAGTTCTTCGCTATAAAGGCCCCAGCCTTCAGAATAGGCAGTCACTCCGCCAAATTTGCGAAAGGCGGGCAGATCGCCCAATTCGGTCTGGATTGCCAATTGCAGATGATGGCCAGGCAAGGCTTCGTGATAGGCCAGCGCCTCCAGCTCGGTTTTCGACATGCTTTTGAGATCATAGAGGTTCACATAATATGTGCCCGGACGCGAACCGTCGGGCGCAGGCCGCTGGTAGAAGGCCTTGCCCGCCGATTTTTCCCGAAACGCCTCGACCGGCTTGATCACGAAAGGAGCGTTTGGCAGCGTGTTGAAAAATTCCGGCAGCTTCTTTTCCATTGCTGCAAGCTTGCTATTGGCTTCCGCCAGATAATCCTCGCGGCTGGTGAAGAAATATTGGTCACCGGTACGCAAATGGACGAAAAATTCCTGCAGGCTGCCTTCAAAGCCCACATCCGACATAATCTTGCGCATCAATCCGTGAATGCGGGCAACATTGTCGAGACCAATCTGATGGATCTCGTCGGCGCTCAGATCTGTCGTCGTATAATTTTGCAGCCGCTCTGCATAATAAGCTGCACCGTCCTCGAACCGCCAGATACCGTCGCCATCACTGGCCATTGCCTGCTGACGCTCCATTTCGGCAATGAGTTTCTCGTAGGCGGGCTTCAGGCTGTCGATCAGCGCTTCTTCGCCACGGGCGATCAAGTCTGCCTTTTCACTCTCGGCGATATCGAGCGCATTCACCTTCTTCTTCAAATCCGCAAATATCGGTGAATCGTCACCCTCGTCAAACGGCGCACCGGTGATCACATTCCTGGTATCGCTAATGACATAAGGGAACACCCAGTCCGGCACCATGATGCCATCATCTGCCCGCTCGGCAGACTGCGCGACAAGCGTTTCAATCAGCGGACCAGCACCAAAGAGGCGGCTGACATATGCGCCCGCGTCGGCCTTGTTGGCGACCCGGTGGATATTGATCATGAACGCCGGAATCTGGCTCTGCGCACCATTCATCTGGTCAAAAATATAGCTATTGCGACGGAACGGGAAAGCATTGCTGGAGCGCTCCGCCCTCGCTTCAAACAGACGATAGCTCAACTGTCCGGCTTCGCTCAGCTGGTTTTTATCAAACGCGGCTTTCATTTTGGCAAGCGCGGCCTGACCACGTTCATATTGCTCGATCGCGGCGGCCTCGCTCGGATCATCCCATTTGCCATAATCGGCGTCGCGAATACCCCGATAGGCTTTCGACACCGGCGAATAAGCTAGCTCCTGATCGTCATAATCTTCGAAAAAAGCGGACAGTTGTGCGTTGATGTCCTCCTTCGTCTGGCTTGCAACTTCGCCAGTTTGTGCATGGCTTGCAGGCCCAACGGAGACGGCGGTCAATGCCAAGGCAGAAGCGGCGGTCAGCAACAAATATCTCATCCAAAATCTTCCTTATCCGATAGAAATTTCTCCGGTCTTATCATTCTGTTTGGATTTGCACAAATCGGCTTGCACGCGCATCGGCCGTCTCGACCGAAGCCCGTCCCGCAGTTGCCGGTTGCTGCCCGGATTGTCCGCCTGTAGGTTTCGGGCCCTCATGAAGGCACATTCACTGGACGCATTGATCATCGGCGGAGGCCATAACGGTCTGGTCTGCGCCTATTATCTTGCGCGCGCCGGGATGAAGGTCCGGATATTGGAAGCGCGCGACGTAATCGGCGGCGCGGCAGTCACCGAAGAATTTCATCCCGGTTTCCGCAACAGCACCGCCAGCTACACGGTCTCGCTGCTTCAGCCAAAGATTATCGCCGACATGGGTCTGATAGAACGCGGATACCGGGTAGTCGAACGACCCAAGAGCAACTTCCTGCCACTTGGCGGTAGCGAATATCTGCTCCTCGGCGGCTCTCTCGAAGCAACGCAAACGGAGATCGCGCGATTTTCCCAGAGGGACGCGGCGCGCCTGCCGGAATATTATGCCATGCTGGAATCGGCGGCGCAGATATTGCGCGAACTGGCACTGGAAGTCCCTCCGAATGCCGGGGGCGGCGGCCTTGCCATGCTTGCGGGAATAAGGACCGCCCGGAGATTCGCCCGGCTATCTGCACTGGCCCAGCATGACATCATCAAACTGTTCACACTGAGCGCCCGCGAGTTGCTTGACCAGTGGTTTGAAGGCGCGCCGATCAAGGCAGCTTTCGGTTTTGACTCGATTGTCGGCAATTATACCAGCCCCGACATGCCGGGCAGCGCTTATGTCCTGCTCCATCATGTCTTTGGCGAGGTCAATGGCAAGCATGGCCAGTGGGGCCATGTGCTTGGCGGCATGGGACGGATCACGCAACTCATGGCCGAGGCCTGCGAAGAAGCGGGAGTCGAAATCAGCCTCGAAACACCGGTGAAAAAACTGCTGGTCGAGAACGGGGCCGCAGTCGGAATTTGCACTGTTGATGGCGAGCAAATCCGAGCGCCAAAGATCATCGCTAATGTCGGCCCGAAACTGCTCTATGATCAGCTGATCGATGCTGCTGACCTGCCCGCTGATTTCCGCAGCATGATGGCCGGCTACCAGTGTGGCTCCGGTAGTTTCCGGATGAATGTGGCGCTCGGCGGCCTGCCCGATTTCACCGATCTTCCGGGGACCGGGGATCATCTGAAATCCGGAATCATCATGGCGCCGTCGCTCGACTATATGGACGAGGCCTATCAGGACGCGCGGCGAGACGGCTGGTCGCGCAAACCGGTGGTCGAAATGCTGATACCCAGCCTTGTCGACGACAGTCTGGCCCCCGCCGGCCAGCATGTCGCGAGCCTGTTCTGTCAGCAATTTGCACCCGTATTGCCAGAGGGGCGCAGCTGGGACGACGAACGCAACGCAGCGGCAGAAGCGATACTGGACGTTGTCGAAAGCCATGCACCGGGCTTTCGCAAACTGATTCTCGGGCGGATGGCACTGTCTCCGCTCGATCTGGAACGCAAATTCGGTCTGGTCGGTGGCGATATTTTCCATGGTCGCATGTCTCTCGACCAGCTTTGGACAGCGCGACCAGTGATCGGTTCCGCCAATTACAAGGGGCCGATCCAGCATCTCTACATGTGCGGTTCAGGGACCCATCCGGGCGGCGGCGTGACAGGCGCACCGGGCCATAATGCCGCCAAAATGATCCTGCGGGAGCGCGGTTTTCTGGGTCGATGGCTCGGCTGACGCTACGGCAGGCTAGTCAATTTAGCTGCCTATTGCACCCGCCCGCCGAGAGGGATAGCTTCCCCCACTTGGGATGGGAGACTCACTATGCGCAAATCACTGATGTTGGCAGCATGCACGGCTGCTCTGGCTTTATCGGGCTGTTCGAAAATCAACGACGGCGAAGACGGCGCTGCAGAAGTAGCGAACACCGAATATCCCGAGCAGGTATTCTGGGGCGACACCCATCTCCACACCGATAACAGCATCGATGCCTTCGGGTTTGGCAACAGGCTGGACGCCGAAAACGCCCTGAGATTTGCTCGCGGCGAAGAAGTCACGGCCACCAAAGGCGCCAAAGCCAAATTGTCCCGGCCGCTCGACTTTCTCGTGATCGCCGACCATAGCGACGCAATGGGCGCGACCAAGGCAATCATGGAGGCCCCGCGCATTGCCTTGCTGACCAATAAATTCCTGCTCCGCTGGCACGATATGATGAACGAGAGCGACGAGGGCTCGTTGCGGGTAACGGCAGAGCTTATCGATGGTGCAGCCAAGGGCACGTTACCGGCATCACTCACCGACCCCGAAGAATCGCGGGAACGCACAGCCGATCTCTGGGAAAAGCACGGCGAGACAGTCGACCAGTATAATGAGCCTGGAAAATTCACCGCCTTCATGGGCTTTGAATATACTTCGATGCCGGATGGCGATAATCTCCACCGGGTTGTGATGTTTCGCGACGGTCCGAAAAAAATGGGCGATACCATTCCTTATGGCGCGCTTGGTGTGCAGGATCCGGAAAAGCTCTGGGCCTATATGGCCGCCTATGAAAAGAATACCGGCGGCAAAGTGCTCGCCATTCCGCACAACAGCAATGTCTCGAACGGCCGGATGTTCGCGATGAACAAATATGACGGCAGCCCGATTGACGCAGCCTATGTGAAGACACGGGCGTTGCGCGAACCGATTGTCGAGGTCACCCAGATCAAGGGCGACAGTGAAACCCATCCGTTTCTGTCTCCCAATGACGAATTTGCTGATTTCGGTGTTGCTGGTTGGGACCAATGCAACCTGAGCTGCACGAGAGATATGCCGCCAGAAAGCTATGGTGGCAGCTATGTTCGCGAAGCGCTGAAGCGCGGGCTGGAGCTGACTCTTGCCGTCGGCGCTAATCCCTTCAAATTTGGCATGATCGGTTCGACCGACAGCCATACCTCGCTGGCGACGGCGGACGAGAATAATTTCTTTGGCAAGCACAGCGGCAACGAGGCCAATAACAAGGCGCGCGGCCTAGACCCGCAAAACCTCGGGACCCGGGAAGGTCGATTCGGCTGGCATTATCTGTCCAGCGGCTATGCCGCCGTCTGGGCGACGAGCAACACGCGCGAGGCCATTTTCGATGCAATGATGCGTCGCGAAGTTTATGCTACAACCGGTCCAAGGATGCAGGTCCGCTTCTTCGGCGGCTTTGATTTCACCGCTGACGATGTCGCTGATCTGGTCAAAACCGGCTATTCCAAAGGCGTCCCGATGGGCGGCGATTTGAGCGGCGGCGATGGCGAAGCTCCCGAATTCCTGATCAGCGCGCTGATGGACCCGGAAAGCGGCAGTCTGGACCGGATCCAGGTGATCAAGGGCTGGGTCGATACAACAGGCAAAAGCCACGAGAAAATCTACAATGTCAGCTGGAGCGATGCCGATACCCGCAAACTTGGCGCCAATGGCAAGCTGACTGCAGTGCCCAATACGGTTGATCTGACCAAGGGCACCTGGGACAATGCGACCGGCGCACCAGAGCTCGTTACCTTCTGGCAAGACCCCGATTTCAACGCCGATCAGAACGCGTTTTATTATGTGCGTGTGCTGGAAATCCCGACGCCAACATGGCCGGTCTATGATGCGCTGAAATTCAAGCTGACCCTGCCCGATTCTGTGATCAAGATTCAGCAGGAACGCGCCTATAGCTCGCCGATCTGGTACACGCCAACGGCTTAGGCTCGCTAGATCAAACTGTCGGGACCTGTCACAGAGCGGGTCCCGCACGCCTTTCACATGCTGCGGCTTAACTTCATAGGTTACCCGATATATGTTGCGTAAGTTTATCAGAGAACCGCTGGTCCATTTTCTAGGTGGCGCGCTGCTCATCTTTGCTTTCTTCTGGGCTACCGGCAGCAACAGGGACCCGGCGGATTATGCGATCAATATCGACGACACGGATATTGCCCGGCTCCAGGCAGGCTGGGTGCAAAATTTCCGCAGGGCACCGACACAAGCGGAACTGGACAGCCTGATCGACCAGGAGATCGCCGAAGAAATTTACTATCGCGAAGCGTTGAGGCTGGGGCTGGACAAGAATGACCCCGTCATCCGGCGGCGCCTGTTCACCAAGATGCGCTTCGTCGACAGCGAAGAGGCTGCAGACGTCGATCCAACCGATGACCTTCTGCAGCAGTGGATCGACAAGAATCCCGACAAATATTCGCTGCCTCCGCTTTATGATTTCGAGCAAATCTACCTCGGACAGATCAGTGCAGCCGACGCACACGCCCGCATCGAAAAGCTGAATGCCGGAGCGCCCCCATCCACCTTCGCGCAATCTCTGTCTATGCCCGGGACAGTCGCAAGAGCCAGTACCGAAGCAATATCCAGTCAGTTTGGCGATCGTTTTGCAGACCAGCTGGAAAAGCTGGAACCCGGAATATGGAACGGTCCCGTCGCCTCCGGCTTTGGCACGCACGCGGTCAAGATTTCCGCGAAGGTTCCTGGCCAGAAAGCCGGTCTGGACAATATCCGGCAAAGGGTCCTCAATGACTGGCGTTCATCACGCCAAGCCCAACAAAAAGCAGAAGCGCTTGCCCGGTACAAGGCGCAATATGAAGTCACGGTGGCTGGCCGGCCATGAACCGCTGGTTCGCCGTCTTGTCGGTCCTTCTCGCGCTCGTTCTGTGCCCGACAAGCGCCAGCGCCGACGAGTTGCGCCCGGCCTATATCGAGATGACCGAACAATCGCCGGGCCAATGGTCGCTGCTGTGGAAGGCATCGACCAATTCGCGCCTGGGCCAGACCGGTGAAATCATAATTCCGAAAAATTGCGAGGTTGATGGCCAACGCCAGCGCGAATTTGCGGGCAGCAATATTCTCACCCGCCTCTCTCTGCGATGTAATGGATCAATGCAGGGACAGACAATCGGCCTGAGGGGCCTGGAGCTGTCGACCACCGATGCGCTGGTTCGCATTGCCCCGATGGGCAGTGCCATGCAGACCGTGCGCCTGACCCCCGACCAGCCGTCCGCCACCCTGGCCAAGCCATCGGTAATTTCCAATGTTGCTGCAACTTACACAATCATCGGCGTCGAACATATATTGCTAGGCTTCGATCATTTGTTCTTTGTGCTGGCTCTGGTGCTCCTGCTCAAAGGCGGCTGGCTGGTCGCCAAGACCGTGACCGCCTTCACCGTAGCGCATAGCATCACGCTGGTTGGGACGACGCTCGGCTGGCTGTCGCTGCCTTCGCAGCCGGTCGAGGCGGTGATTGCGCTGTCGATCATCTTCCTGGCTATCGAGGTGGTGAAGGCAAAGCCCGATGACCGACGCCTTTCGGAACGCTTCCCGTGGATCGTGGCCTTTCTGTTCGGCCTGCTCCACGGCTTCGGTTTTGCCGGCGCGCTCGCCGAAATCGGCTTGCCAGAAGGCGATGTCCCGCTCGCTCTGCTGACGTTCAACCTCGGTGTGGAAGTCGGGCAACTGGCCATCGTTGCCGTGGCTCTGGCAGTCCTTTACGGCATCCGGAAATTGCGCGGCAACTGGCTGCATCCGGCAAAAACCGCGACCGCCTATGGCATCGGCATCATCGCCACTTACTGGTTCGTCGAACGGATGATCGCCTGAACCGGATCAGTTTTTGGTATCGCCAAGCTGCGCCACCCGGAGTTCGATCTTTTTCATTTCAGCCAGCAGCGACAACAGGTTCATCCGGTCGAATATCCACATCTTCAGCAAGCCTACCGCCTGGAACAGCATCAGGAAACCGGCGGACCAGAGGATCGTCTCCCGGATCTGCTCGGCCTGAAAAGCCTGCCAGCCGCAGTAAAGCGCGAGCAGGAAAAGGACGAAAGTGACCACGGTCACCATATAGGACCAGAAACGCATGGGCCCTTGCATTGTCGCGCCGAGCTGATCGAACAGTCCCCGGCCATTTTCCAGATCGGCCAGAAAGGCTTTATCGTCGGCGTTCAAGGCCGCGCCCAGTTGATCATCAAATTTTGTCATGTCATTCTCCTTCATCAATCTGATTATCGTCAAGCGCAGCTTTCAACTGGCGCCGCGCATGGAATAGCCGCGATTTGGCAGTGCCGACCGGTACATCAGTCACCACTGCGATTTCACGGATTGTCAAACCTTCACTGAAATAGAGCGTTGCCGCCGATCGATGGTCATCGCCGAGGCTCTCGAACGCCTGTGCGATTGTCACCCTGGCTTCACCGACCGGGGGGACCACTGGATCGCTGCCCCCCTCCCCCGTCCAGTTTCGGTGTCGCTGGTTTCGCCTGATACTGTCGGCACATTTGTGGTGGAGGATCGTATAAGCCCAGGCAGGGAATCGAGACGGATCGCGCAAAGTCCGCCAACCCCTGCAAATTCCGGTCCAGGCATCCTGAACTGCTACCCGGGCCTGTTCTTCATCGCGCAGCAACCGGCAAGCGGTTCGCATCAATCGCGGATACCAGCGAGCTGCCAGTCGTTCGCCTGCACGACTGTCTCCAGCCTGCACACGCGCCAGCAGCAACTCGTCATATATTCGCTCGGTTTCGGTATAACGTTCAGACATGCTTTTGGCCTTTACTCCGATAGTCGGAGCAAAGGCCAAAAGGTTCATCTAGCCAAAAATATCTTGGAAAAATTATCCGGCAGGCGGTCTGTGTGCGTCTTCCGACCAATCCTGCCGCGCAGCCCATTCTTCGAGCGTTTCGAATTCGACTTCCGGCAGACGCTGCTGCATGAAGTCGGTGTCCACTTCGAAGGGCCTTGTAACGTTGTTATTGTTATATTCGTAGAATGCGGTGATCCCGGCAGCCATGGTTTCGCGGTTTTCCGGTGGCACATCGTCACCAAAGGCTTCAACCAGATAGTCCCCGAATTCTTTCGGCGTGCAGGGGTCATATTTGATTTCATGTCCGAACACACGGGACAGGGTCTCGGCCACTTCCGGCGGTCTCAGGCGCTGTGGTCCACCGATGTTCATCCAGGACCCTTCAAAGTCCGGCCGGTCCATCGCGGCAACCATGCATTTGCCGACATCGTCGAGGCTGATCCAGTTGGCCTGAAGATCGGCGTTGTGCGGATAGACATAGCGTTTTTCATCGATAATGAACGGCCGCGCCCAGTTTGTCAGCAGATTGTCCATGAACAATACCGAACCGAATACGGTCGCCGGCATGCCGGAACGGAAAATCTCGTTCACCGCGATGGTGTTGTTGCCATAAGTGAAAGGATCGCCCGGACGCTCGGGAATCCAGCTCGAAGTGTTCCAGACAAACCGCTCGGTGCCAGCCTCTTTGGCGGCGGCTGCCACTTTGCCAACCATAGAAGCGCGATCTTCACGGGCCTGCAATGGATGGGTATAGAAAACGGCGTCCGATCCTTCAAAAGCCGGGACCCAGGTCGATTCATCGCTGAGATCGATCTGGCGGCATTCGTCGGCGACATTAGAACCGCCCAGATCCGGCGTTTCACTGCGTGACAAGGCGCGGACCTTGTGACCCGCTGCTGCCAATTGCCGTATTTGTGCAAGACCTTGCCGACCGGTTGCACCCACGACTGATACCAATGCCATGATTCTCTCTCCTTTTGCATTTCGAGCAACGCTAGAGACGAACAGGCAGAGCCCCAATGCTCCATTTTGTCAGGACATATTTGTTAGGGCCGGTTTGCCAGAGGATGCTCGGGAAGCCTATTTGGTCAGCATTGCCTGCCAGCGCTGCATACCGGAAATCCAGCGTTCGGGATTTTCACCCTTCTGTTTGATATAGTCGCCGACAACGGGATGAGGCAATATCAGGAACCGTTCGTCGCCGACCGCCTCAACGCAAATATCGGCGACATGCTCCGGCGTGACGATCCCGTCCTTGGCAACGGTGGAAGTGTCGACACCGGCGATCATCGGCGTATCAACGCCTTGCGGGCAGAGGACAGAGACTTTCAGTCCTTCGGCGCCATGGGTGATCGCCAGCCATTCGGCAAAGCTGACCGCAGCATGTTTTGTTACCGAATAAGGCGCGGAACCAATTTGCGCGAGAAGCCCGGCGGCCGAGGCAGTGTTGAGCAAATAGCCGCCACCACGCTCCAACATCTTCGGCACCAATATCCGCGCAACCCGGATATGGGCCAGTACATTGATGTCCCAGATATTCTGCCAGTCCGCATCATCCACTTCGACACCGCCGCCAGTAATGATGCCGGCATTAGAGACGAACAGATCGATCGGACCGATATCGGCTTCCACGGTTTCGATAAGATTGCTGATATCCGCGGCCAGTGACACATCGGTTTTGATCGCTACTCCGCCAATTTCATCGGCGACTGCCTGCGCGCCGGCGAGATCACGGTCCGCGCAGATGACTTGCTTTGCCTCTTCCGCTGCAAACCTGCGGGCCATCGCCGCCCCGATACCGCTGGCGCCGCCGGTGATGACGATAATCTTGTCTTTCAAATCCATTTTGATCTTGTCCCGCTTGAATAAATTAATCACTCGCTTAAAGATGCGGAGCGGTTAGAACAAGGACAAGATTACCCGCGGGCCGAAGCTCGCCCGAAAGTCTAGCCCGGAACAAAGGAGAGAAAAATGTACAGTCACATGATGGTCGGATCGAACGATATCGACCGCTCGAAGAAATTCTATGATGCGTTGTTCGCAAGCGTCGGTGGTCCCGAAGCCATGATCGATCCAAAGGGTCGCCTGATGTATATCCATAATGGCAGCATATTCATGGTCACGCCACCAATTGACGGCGAGGACGCCACCTGCGGAAACGGCATGACCGTCGGATTTGCCATGGAAAATCCCGAACAGGCCGATGCCTGGCACAAGGTTGGCGTAGCAGCCGGTGGCACTGCGATTGAAGACCCTCCAGGTGTTCGCGACAATCCGGGCATGAAACTCTATCTCGCTTATTTGCGTGATCCGGATGGCAACAAACTCTGCGCGCTGCACCAGATGGGCTGAAGCATATGCCCGACAAAAAAATCCGGATTGGCGGTGCGAGTGGTTTCTGGGGCGAAAGCGCCATGGCCACTCCGCAGCTGCTCGGTGCGGGCGTGGATTATCTGGTCTATGATTATCTCGCCGAAATCACCATGTCGATCATGGCGCGGGCGCATGCCAAGGACCCGGCGGCGGGTTTTGCCGGCGACTTCATCAGCGCCGTCCTGAAGCCGCACGCGAAAACGATTGCCGCGCAGGGCGTAAAGGTCATTGCCAATGCAGGCGGCGTCAATCCGGCGGCCTGTGGCGAGGCAGCGCGCGCATTGATCAAGGAGCTAGGCCTCGACCTCAAAGTCGCGGTCATTACCGGCGACAATCTGCTGGCCGAGCGGGATGCCATTGCTGTCGCTGCGCCAACCGAGATGTTCACCGGCGCGGCTTTTCCGGACAAGGACAAGATTGCCAGCATCAACGCCTATCTCGGCGCCTTCCCGATAGCGCGCGCGCTGGCGGAAGGCGCGGATATCGTCATCACCGGTCGCTGCGTCGACAGCGCGGTAACGCTGGGTGCCTGCATCCACGAATTCGGCTGGTCGGCGAGCGACTATGATTTGCTCGCCAGCGGAAGCCTCGCGGGTCACTTGCTGGAATGCGGGCCGCAGGCGACTGGCGGCAATTATACCGACTGGGAAGACGCCGGCGACATATCCAATATCGGCTATCCAATTGGTGCGGTTTCAGCGGACGGCTCGTTCACCGTCAGCAAGCCTGAAGGAACCGGCGGCTGTGTGACAGTCGGCACGGTTTCAGAGCAGATGCTCTATGAAATCGGGGATCCGCAGGCCTATATGCTGCCCGACGTGGTATGTGATTTTTCGAGCGTCGAAATCACCCAGACCGGTCCGGATATGGTCCGCGTCTCGCCTGCAAAAGGCTATCCTGCGCCGGACCAGTACAAGACCTGCCTGACCTATGGCGAAGGCTTTCGCGGCGGCACCTATATCAGTTTCTACGGCTTTGACGCCGCCCGGAAAGCGCAGAAATTCTGCGACAATGTTTTCGATCGCGCCAACAAGATCCTGCGCGGTCACAATCTCGACGACTATAGTGAAACCAGCGTCGAACTGATCGGCGCGGAAAGCCAGTTTGGCGACTATACATCCGGCCATGAACCGCGTGAAGTCGTCGCGAAAATTGCGGCCAAACATAGCGAAGCCGCTGCAATCGGCATATTATTGCGCGAGCTGACCGGTTTGGGGCTGGCAACGCCACCGGGACTGGGCAGCTTTTCCGGCTCCCGCGCGAAGCCGTCGCCCGTGGTACGGCTGTTTTCCTATCTCACTCCGAAAGATGCGGTCACCATCGCGATCGACGTCGATCGCAAGAAAATCGCGTTTCAGGATGCCGAAGGGGCAGCCTTTGATCCGCGGAACATCAAACGACCGCCACCCCCGCAGGTTGCAGAGGAACCGGAGGCCACCGTCACCATACCGCTGGTCCAGCTGGCCTGGGCCCGTTCCGGCGACAAAGGCAACAAGGCCAATATTGGCGTGATCGCGCGCGATCCGGTCTATCTTCCCTACATCTGGGCAGCGCTGACGCCGGACTCGGTCGCCAAGCGTTTCGCCCATTTCATCGAGGGTGGAGCGGACGCGGCCAGAATCGACAAATATTATATGCCCGGCTCCCATGCGATCAACTTTCTGATCGACGCGGTGCTTGGTGGCGGCGGTGTCGCGAGCATCAGAAACGATGCCCAGGGCAAAGGCTATGGCCAGATATTGCTTGCCCATCCGGTTGCGATACCGGCGGCGCTCGCCAAAAAACTGAATTGAAAAGGACTGAATTGATGATGCAGGAAGCCCGGGATTTCAAGGACGAGAGCGACACGCTTGCAGCCGTGCTCGCCGATGCAGATGATAATGTCTTTGCCACCATCACCCAGTTCAAGGGCTGGACGATAGAGGATGTCATCGGCCACCTTCATATCTGGAACGCGGCCGCGCTGATGACGCTCGAGGATCCGGACGCCTTCAAGCAATTCCTCAGCGATATGATGGGCGCGTTCAAGACCGGCAAGGGTCATGTCGATGTGCAATATGAATGGCTGGACCAGCATGCCGGCGGAATTCGTGGCAAGGCTCTGTTCGACGCTTATTGCGTGTATTATCCAAAGCTGGCCGACGCTTATGGCAAGGCTGACCCCGAGCATCGCGTCGCCTGGGCCGGGCCGGATATGACCACAAGGTCCAAAATAATCGCCCGCCAGATGGAAACATGGTCACACGGGCAGGAGATATTCGACATATTGGGGCAGCAGCGCAAAGACGATGACCGGATCCGCAATATCGCCCATCTCGGCGTCACCACTTATGGCTGGACCTACCGCAACCGGCGTCAGGAACCGCCCGCACCCAAGCCCTTCGTCCAGCTGACCGCCCCGTCGGGCGCAGTCTGGGAATGGAATGATCCGCAAGAGGATAATATGGTAAGAGGCAGCGCGGTGGAATTCTCGCAGGTCGTGACCCAGACCCGCAATATCGACGACACCGCGCTCGAGACGGTTGGCGACACCGCCCGCCAGTGGATGGAAATCGCCCAATGCTTTGCCGGTGGACCGGAAACACCGCCAGCCAAGGGAACACGGAGTGCCGTAACCAGCTGAATGGAGGAGTTGATGACCACCAGCGACCGCATAGCTGCCCTCGCTTCGTTCTTTTCCTGCTCGCCGGAAGAAGCCCAGCGAGTGGATGCCGCGACTCGGCTGGTGCATTATCGGCACAAGGATATTCTCGCCCATCAGGGCGATCTCGGAGCCAAGCTGTGGATCGTGCTCGAAGGCCGGGCCCAGCTGCAGATAATCGGCATAGATGGCCAGACCAAATTGCTCGCTGCCCATGGCCCTGGTGAATTATTTGGCGCCTTCCCGCACGAACGGATCGTGATTTCCGATGTCGTGGCCCAGACCCGGCTATCCGTCCTCGAGATACCCACCGCAGAAATGACCACCCTGTTGCAGGAAGAATCCCGGATCGGCAGCGGCTTGTCGAAAATATTGGGGCGGCAATATAATGCGGTGCTCGACCGGATGGCGGCGCGCATCACCCTGACCGCCAATGGCCGGGTCTATGCCGAATTGCTGCACGAAGCGGGCGAGAAGGGCCGGATAGCGCCACCACCGGTGATCGCCGCGCTGGCTTTATCCGCCCAGACCACACGTGAGACCGGATCGCGGGCGATCAATGCACTGGAACGGCGCGGGATCATCCGGCGCGATGACGAGCGGCTGGAGATCCTGTCGCGCGGCCTGCTCGAAGAACTGGTGGTCTGAACCGCTATCGCTCAGACCAGCGACCACAGACCCATTGGGCCGTGCGCAGTCTGCAATTCACCGATCTCCTCGACCGCATGGCTGCCCGGTTCAAGCGTCAAAACCATCGCGGATTTATAGTCGGTCAGAACCGCTCCTCCGCTGGAGGCGCGCGCCATATCGCCGGTCTGCTCGAGCAGCGAGGCTGCGGGCCTTTGCGGGTCCATGATATCGATCAGCAGACTGATCCGGCTGTCGGGATTATGCTGTAACAGCGAGCGGCTGATCGATAGCATTTCCGCAATATTGGTCGATATCCGATATTGGGCATCCCCGGCAGCCTGAAACGCACGGGCAGCTCCGGCAAGCTGTGACAGCACATCACGATCAAGACCATCCGCCCAGAGAATTGCGGCAATCTCTCTTCTCTCCTCATTCGAGGGCCCGGTGATCGATTGGTGATCCGCCTTGCGGGCAACGGAAATGGCAAATTGATCGTGACCGGTCTCGGCCCAGACCAGATGCTGGTTGCGCGGTGCATCGCCGATGCCGGTGATCGTGAGCGCCTTGGGACGGCTCTTCAACATCCCGGCATTGCGGACGCATTGTCCCATGGCGACCAGATCGGCCAGTTCCACGGCAACCCCGATCGCCCGCTCTTCCTCGTCGGGCAATTCAGCCAGCACGTCCAGCGTAGCCGCTACCTCGGCCAGCGCATCAAACCGGGCAAGCCAATGATCCCCAAAAGGCTCAACCGACAGTTCGCGAAAGCGGTCCGCCGGATAAGGCAATATGATATGCAATTCCGCGCCCGCCTTGTGCAGCGCCTCGGCGATCAATATGTCGGCGCCTGCCGCCAGCGCACCAAAACCGAAACCCGGCCGTTCCCGCGCGATAATCGCGTCAATATCCTGCCCGATAGTCGGGTCTGTTTCGTCGAGCCCGATTATACCGCTGAAATAGAGACTGGGCGGCGGACGATGCCGATCCAGCCAGGCAGCGCCCTTGCCCTGCTCCGCCAATATCAGCTCAAACTGGCCAATGGTCGCGGCATGATCTTCCCAGGCCCGAGGCAGTTTCGCGATCCCGTCCGTCAGCGCCGCGCGGGCACCGGTTTCATCGCCGAGCAACAACAAAGCCTCCGCCCGCGTCGCAGCCCGCCAATAGGCATTTTCGCCTTGCCCGGGATCGCTCTCAATCAAAGCCAGCGTTTCCTGCGCCAGCAACCGCGCCCGTTCCGGCTTGCCCCCCAACAGCGCCAGCGCAGCCGCATTGATCAGCGGATAGCTATCCCGCTCCAGCTCTGCCGCCGCTGCATAAGCCTCGGCCGCGTCGCCATAAAGCCGCGCGCGATCGGCCCCGTCGGAAGCCGTCGCCTGATCCTTGAGCAGACGGCCTTTTAGGGTGAGTGCTTTTCGGTCATCGAGGCGCGCATCCCAGCCCGAGGACTGAAACAAGGCCCATGCCCGCGCAGGATTGCCGGCGCGGGCGATGGCGAGGATTTGGTGGAGGTTGATCATCGAGTGGATAGGAATCTAACCGCCAGTATTGCCGCCGGGATGGCCAATGTCTCCGCTGCCGGGAAAAAAGGGAGCGGAGTCGGTGTTGATATAAAACGTATGTCGATAAGGATAAATCCCCCGATCGGCAGCTGCCACCTTGCCTTTGTAAGAGAATACCGCCAATTGACAATTTGGCCCGACATTGTTCGGATCGAAATTATCAACTTTCACCAAATGCCTTTGATCATTCGCATAATATAGTCTCGGGTTTTCAATAATGTTTTCATCATATTTAGTGATTGGCTTTTGTTTTGGATCAAACGATGCAAAACCTTTTGGAATATATATAATAATCTCTGTATTACATGCATTACACCGAATAGAAGTCGGTTTTAATTCATCAGGATTATTTTCTTGATAGAAAATCGGCCGTCGAGTTTGTTCAGGGTGATCGCCAATATCTATTATGTGCTTGATTATAGATTCAAGATTTTTTTCCGACACATACGGGGTTTGCAAAGCCTGATGGTAGAAAATAGACCCGCTTTGAGTTTTCCTGACATCCAAATATAGTATTTCAGTTGGTATAAATGCTTGTTGTTGCTGCTGTTCTTGCCCGTTTGCCATTTTCTTTCTCCTCTAATTAATCATCTTCGCTAAACGTGCCTTCAATTCGGCATATTTAGTATTATTTCGGTCAAGCTCTGCTAGCTGATTAGCGATTGTGTAAGCATTCCGGACATATTGCTCAGCTTCCGAGTCCCGCTGGTGCTCAACCAATAATTCAGCATAGCTCATCTGTGTCGCCGCCCACTGCTCTGCCCAACTGTGGTTTTTTGGATTATCATCCACCAGCGATTTGACCAGCCGCAACTGTTCGCCGCGATGTGCAAACCCTTGCTTCTCTTGCTTGTTGAAAAAATAGGCATCTGCAAGCCATGCATGTCGATTGGCCAAATCGGAAATAGCCTGCTTGTCGTCTGGAATAAGCCGACTCAGCTCTTCAATATATGCCAAAGCCTGCAAACATTCGTTTAAAACAGTCTTGGGAGCCGCTTTAGTGGCAAGAAGCCGAGCACATTCGCTACCAAAGCTATAGCCTGCATGCTGAACCCAATCTGCTTCCCGGCTCGGGAACCGCATCAATTTTTTTATGAGGCTCTTATTTTTGGCCGTTCGCGATGCCGATTCTGCATAGTCTTTGCCCCAATAGGCCAAATAGCCCAGCCAATTCTCACTTTGCGCATGCCGGAAAATCCGATTGGGGTTATCCAGATCCCTTGCCAGCAAAGCCCCCGTCACCCGATGCGCTTCGGTAAATTTTTTCAGCGCTTTGTCGTAATCTTTCAGCTTCACGTCATCCTCGCCCATCGCGTGCAATATGCGGGCACGAAGTTCCAGACTTTCCGCCGGCATGTTGGACAGATCGCCCTGGCCTTCATAATAGTCCATCGCCCGTTCGTTGACCTTGGTCATCACGTCGAGCCGGCCGACACCCTTCAGCTCGGTGCGCAGATCGGTCAGCATATATTCGACCAGCCCCTCGGCTTCGGCCTGCTGGTGCTGCGCTTCGTTGCGCGACTGGATTGCGTAAATTGTCATCCCCATCATCGCTAGCAGCGCGACCAGCGCGCCGCCCGTGACCGCCATCACGCGGCGGATGCGGCGGGTGGCATCGCGCTGGACCAGCGCGTCGAGCGGGACACCGGCAATACCCGCGACGATCTTCAGAAACCCCAGCCGCCAGCCGTCTCCCTCCTTGCGCAGGTCCGCCGCCAGCGGCTCGGCACCGTCCAGCAAGGGCGGAGGGAAAGACTCCTCCGGCTCACCCCGTACCAGCGCCGCCAGCACCGGCCGGCCGGGGTGCAGCGCCCGGAACAGTTCGATTTCGCGGGCGACCCATTTCGATCCCCTGGCATCGGGCGAGCAGATGATGATCAGCGCCTCGGACCCCGCCAGCGCCTGCTTCACCGATTCCGAAAGATCCTCGGCCGCCGGCAAATCTTCGCGGTCGCGAAAAATCCGCCCGAGACGGCCATTGTCCGCATCTTCACTCTCGCGGTCCCGCAAATGTTGCGGTAGCCGGTAGGTTTCGATTTTCCTGTGGAGTTTTTGCGCGATGGTGGCATCGGCATGGCTGTAGCTGACAAAGGCGCGAAAACGCACCGCTTGCGGATCAGATTTCTCTGCGTCTCCCAATTTTGCCCCGCGATCGAATGTTCAGACGACATTTGCCCGATAGCTTCCGGTGAAAGGTATCGCGATTTCAGATCACTGTCACGGACTAATATTTCTGCAGGATTTCCGCTGACGCCCGGTCACGTTCTTAAATAATGTAGCGCCAGCCCAGATCACGGGAAATTCGATTATAAATGTTCGAAAACAGACATTCTGACGCTCGCACAAGCTCACACCGAGCGCAGCTGGTCCGCCCCAATCGCGACTTTTGTCTTGGCGCCCATGATCTCCATCAGGACCCAGACGCGCCGGTCGGGCGTGATCTTCACCACCTCTGCCGCAAAATTGGCAAACGGCCCCTTGGTCAGGGTAACATGGTCGCCGGGTTGCAATATCCTGGGCGGCAGCAAATTGCCGCTGTCATCACAGCTCAGCATTAGCTGCGCCATGAGGCCAGACGGCACCGCTGCCGGCTTTTCGCCAAAGTTTACCAGCCGCGTCACACCGTAAGTCGACTGAACCCTCCGCCAGAGCCCGTGAGCGACGTCAAAAGCCACGAATATATAACCGGGGAACAGGGGCTTTCGGGTGGTGGTGAACGCGCCGTTATGCTGCCGCGTTTGCTCTTCCGTGGGCAGAAAGGTCTGAAAGCCTTGCCGCTGGAGGTTTTTGTCTGCGATATTGGCACAGTTCGGTTTTAGCTGCGCCAGAAACCAGCTGATCTCACGATCATGGCATGCCATTTCAAACCTCCTACCCTCTTGCGTTTCACCTATCGCTCATGCGCGAACCGATGCAAGTAAGCTTTTCCGAAAATGCTGTGATAACTCAATGACGACCATGTCTCAGACGGAGCGACCGATCGATCGGACGACCTGTTGCAGGAGCATGGTTCAAGCTTGTGCGGGCTGGACGGCTCCGTTATGCAATTTCTAGCTTCAACCGGCGATTGACTATGTTTCGGTCAATATTGGCAAGACCCGAAGCCGCACCGTCGACAACAATGTCCTTGCGTTCGGTCAAACGCGCCATAGCGAGGGCCGTAGCCCCGGATATTTTACTTTAAGACTTGTTAGCAAGCGCAGCAACATGCTATCGTTCAAAAATGAACGGTGTAGATTCCATTCTATCCCTCGAATTTTTAAATCGCTAGGCGCCGGTAGGCGAGCCTAGTGCGGTAGCCTGAGAAAAATCAGCCTGATTATATGACAGACAAACGCAGCAAGCTTCAGGAAGACACGCGCTTTCGTGTTCTTCGTCTTCTCGACGACAATCCCGAAATGTCTCAGCGGGAAATGGCGAAGGCCGTCGGGGTCAGCGTCGGAGCCATGCATTATGTGCTTAATGCGTTGATCGAAAAAGGCCTGGTAAAGCTCGGGAATTTCACCGCCGCAGAAGACAAGCGTCGCTATGCTTACAAGTTGACCCTGCAGGGAATTGCCGAAAAAGCGGCAATGACGCGGCGGTTTTTGTTGCGGAAAATAGAAGAGCATGAGGCTCTCAAGGCGGAAATAGACAGCCTCACCGCAGAGCTTCCTGAAGCTCAACTACCCCGATCCGGCGACGGTCTCAAAAGCGAATGACCGGGCGTCACGAAATTGCCACTCGCACCGTCTATCCGGAAAACGATTGCCCGCGATCACATGAATCGCTCTATCACCTGGTTTTTCGAGCTTCGCGCAACAAGAATATTGGCGTACCGGTCCGGAACCGGCGCGCACAAACCGCATTTGAACATTTAGTAAAGGGAACTATCGGACAATGAAAATTGCAATGATCGGCACGGGTTATGTGGGACTTGTCTCGGGTGTGTGCTTTTCGGATTTCGGCCATGATGTGATCTGCGTCGACAAACTGCCCGAAAAAATCGCTCAGTTGGAACGCGGCGAAGTTCCGATTTACGAGCCCGGACTGGACGCTGTCATGGAACGTAACGTGGCGGCTGGCCGGTTGAGTTTCACGACGGATCTGGCCGCAGCGGTCGACGGCGCGGACGCGGTGTTCATCGCCGTCGGAACACCGACACGTCGCGGTGACGGACATGCAGACCTGACCTATGTCATGGCCGCCGCCGAGGATATCGCCGAGGCTCTGACCGGATATGCGGTGGTGGTGACCAAATCGACAGTGCCAGTAGGCACCAATCGCAAGGTCGAGGCGGTAATCCGCGCTGCCAATCCTGAGGCCGAATTTGACGTCGCCTCAAACCCCGAATTCTTGCGCGAAGGAGCCGCGATCGACGATTTCATGAAACCCGATCGCGTGGTCGTGGGCGTCGAGACCGAACGCGCGAAGGCAGTCATGGGTGACATTTACCGCCCGCTGTTCCTGCGCGAGTTTCCGGTCGTCTATACGGATCTGGAATCGGCCGAGATGATCAAATATGCCGCCAATGCCTTTCTGGCCACGAAGATCAGCTTCATCAACGAAATCGCGGCGCTCTGCGAGCGGGTGGGCGCCGACGTCAAATCTGTCGCCAAGGGCATCGGCCTGGATGGCCGGATCGGTAACAAATTCCTGCATGCCGGGCCGGGCTATGGCGGCTCCTGTTTTCCCAAGGACACCAGCGCGCTGGCACGGATTGGCCAGGAACATGGCGTTCCCCAACGCATTACCGAGACGGTGATCGAGGTCAACGAAGCGATCAAGCGCCGCATGATCGACAAGCTGCTCGACCTGTGCGGCGGGTCGGTCAACGGCAAGACAATTGCTGTCATGGGGGTCACTTTCAAACCCGAGACCGACGATATGCGGGATGCACCTTCGCTGACCATCGTTCCCGCGCTGGTAGGCGGCGGCGCGAACGTACGCGTCTGCGATCCCCAGGGATTGCGCGAAGGCAAGACGCTTCTGCCGGGTGTGACCTGGGTCGACGATGCCTATGAGGCAGCATCCGACGCGGATATCGTGGTGATCCTGACCGAGTGGAACGAATTTCGTGCGCTCGACCTTGCGCGCCTTGCGGGTGGCATGACCGCCCCGGTCATGGCCGATCTGCGCAATGTCTACGATCGCGAGTCGGTTCTGGCAGCCGGATTCACTGAATATGTCGGAGTCGGACGATGAGAACCGCCTTTATAACCGGGACTGGCGGGTTCATCGGTTTTCATCTCGCCGAACTGCTGCTCCAGGAGGGCTGGACGGTCGCCGGCTATGACGGAATGACCGACTATTACGACGTTCGTCTGAAAGAACGCCGGATCGAGTTGCTCAGCCAGCATCCGAAATTCTCTTTTACCCAAGCCATGCTGGAAGATAATGATACGCTGCAGGCCACAGTCGCAAAAGCAGCGCCCGATATCATCGTACATCTCGCGGCCCAGGCAGGGGTACGCTACAGTCTGGAAAATCCGCGCGCCTATATCGACGCCAATATCGTCGGCACCTTCAACGTGATGGAAGCCGCGCGCGCGGTCCCGGTGCAGCATCTGCTGATGGCTTCGACCAGTTCGGCTTATGGCGCCAATACCGAAATGCCGTTTGCGGAGACGCAGAAAGCCGATACGCCGCTGACCATCTATGCCGCGACCAAGAAAGCGAACGAGGCAATGGGCCATTCCTATGCCCATATCTACGGCATGCCGACGACCATGTTCCGCTTCTTCACGGTCTACGGACCCTGGGGTCGGCCGGACATGGCGTTGTTCAAATTCACCAAGGGGATATTGGAAGGCACGCCGATCGACATTTACAACAATGGCGAGATGTGGCGTGACTTTACCTATGTCACGGACCTCGTGCGCGGTATCCGGCTGCTGATCGACGCCGTCCCGGGCGGTCCGGAAACCGCCGTCGAAGGTGACAGCCTGTCGCCCGCGGCACCGTTCCGGGTGGTCAATATCGGCAATTCAGACAAGATCCGCCTGCTCGATTTTGTCGAGGCGATCGAGGACGAACTGGGCAAAAAAGCGATCCGCAACTACATGCCGATGCAAACCGGCGACGTACCCGCCACCTGGGCGGATGCCGGGGTATTGCAGCAGCTGACCGGTTACCGCCCGGATACCGGCTTTCGCGAGGGTGTCGCGGAATTCGTGCGCTGGTACCGTGAATATTACGGAGACTGAGCATGCATCTGGGCCCCATCACTATCGAACGCAAGCATCTTAAGCGGGCTTGGGATTATGCTAGAACGGCGAACTGGCCGAACGTGCTGGCGAACCGGCAGGCACAAGACCGGTATCCGGACGTAAAAATATTCATTATAGGCCCCAACAGATGCGCGACTACGTCGTTTCACCGGTTCTTTCATCGCAATGGCTTGCGTGCGCTCCATTGTCGCATTGGCTCTATGTATCTGGCCAAGGAGATTCGCGACCGACTTGGAGACGACGAAGCGCTAAAGGCGTTTCTGTCCCAGTGGACTGTGTTTTCCGATTTTGTTTACCTCACGAATGACGAGCATTACGAGGCTCATGGTCTTTATGAAACTTATGCCCGGCTGTTTCCCGAAGCATATTTCATTCTGAACGACCGCGATGTCGACCGTTGGATTGCTTCGCGGCTGAGCTTCAAGGACGACTTTCTGGAACGCTATCTGTCGGTGCACGGTGGGACTGCAGAAGATGCGGAAGTGCGTTGGCGCGAAGAATTTTCGCAACACCGTGAAGCCGCGCTTGCGTTCTTTGCCGGCAATCCACGATTCGCTCACGTGCAAATCGGCCAGCAAACGCAGGCTGGTAACATCATTGATCCAGCGATCGAAATGATACGCCCGCATTTCAAACTGGATGCCAGCCTGTGGGAATCTTCGAACGCCTCGCCGCAGGGAAGGAGTTGATGGGCGGTCAGCATGCTTGATTCCCGTTATAGACTGCGTTCGGCCGCAACAGCTTTAGATCTTGTAATCGTTTGAGAGTGTCATTTTGATTCTAAGTTACGAACATCGGTATATTTTCATGCATTGCCGCAAGACAGCAGGCAGTTCGATTGCCGTATCGCTCGCGCGCGATCTAGGTCGGAAGGACATTTTCCTTGGCGGCATTGAAGAAGCGATGAATTTGGGGATCAGTCCGCCGCAACGTATTGTTTCGGCCGCGCTTCGCCAAAACCCTATCGATCTTCTGGTGAACAGAGCCAAAGGAAAAGAGCAATATGCTGCTTCTGTTTCGAAGCAAGCGAAGAGATATTTCTCCCGGACTATAGGAAGCAAGCCGCAGCATGTAAACGCGCAGGCCATGCGAGCGGCATTTCCGGCTGAGTGGAGCAAGTTCTTCAAATTCTGTGTGGTTCGCAACCCCTATGATCTTGTTGTTTCTGATTACTATTGGCGCACCAGTAACGTATCCAACCCGCCATCGTTCGAAAGCTACATGCAGGCGCTTGAACGTGGTGATTCGCTTGGTGGGATTGTGCCCGTCGGCATACATTCGAACTGGCAGATTTACACGATTGACGATGAAGTAGCCGTAGATGCGGTCTACCGCTATGAGCAGCTGCCGCACGCATTGCAGAGAGGGCTGGAGGGCGCCAAAATACCTTTTGAAGGTATTATAACGAGAGCAAAATCATCACAACGCTTGGCCCGCTCAAAAAACTATACCGAGTTTCACACCCCATTGACCCGCGAAATTGTGGAAAGGCTTTACAAGAAAGAAATTGTGGCTTTTGGATATAGGTTCGGCGATTGATCATGTCACATTGTTTCCAGATCACACCAGCGGCAACACTCGCGATTAGCCCCAATGGCTTGACCAAGACGGGTTCCAGCCGGGTAGAAGAAGTAATGGGTCGCGTACATAACGCTGATATCTTCCCACTTGGGGCTTCCTGAAATGATCTCCGTGATTATTCCGACCTGCGATCGTCCGGCGGCGTTCCTGGATAAGGCGATTGAATCAGCAATGGTACAGAGCCATCCAGCACATGAAGTAATCGTAGTCGACAATTGTACCATCGACATCAATCGCGAAGCCTTGCCCGACGACGTCACGGTTTATCGCTTGCCGCACCGCGTCGGCCCGTCCCGCGCGCGTAATTTTGGCGCAACAATGGCCAGTGGCACCCATTTTGCTTTTCTGGATGATGATGATTGGTGGGACGGTGATTTTCTGCGCGAAACATGGGTTGCCCTGCATGCCGAGGAAGCGCGTTGTGCCTGTGGTCGCCTGGATATTTTCCGGGAGAACCGGATTGCGCCCTTTAAATGTACCACCCCGGAAACCTTGACCATACCGGTATTGCTTCGGCAAAATCCAGGGACCACCGGGACAAACATTCTTATCGAAAAAACGCTGTTCTGGGATGTGGGCGGATTTGACGAACAACTGCGAACATCTGAGGACAAAGCTCTGGTGCTGGAAATTTTAAATGCTGACGAAAAGATTGCGATAGCGCCGGATGCCGTCGCGATCATGCGCGATCATCGAGGCGCACGGGCAAGTCAAGCCCGACATTACAAGCTTCTATTCAGCTGGAAATATCGCAGCCTTATCGGATATAGAGGCTTGTGCGGAGAATTATTCCGGCTCCTGAACCCACGGCTGCTCAAAAGATTGGCTCGTAAAACAAACCGGCTTCGGAGCGCGCGATGCGTCTGATCTTCCATATCGGATCGCCCAAAGCAGGATCAACCAGCTTGCAGGTTGCGCTGGCTGCTAATCATGCCTTGCTGGCAGAACGGGGCATCCTGTATCCTGCAATCGGAAGCGCTGCGCATCACACGGATCTTGCGTCCGGCCTCCACAGCCCGGAGGCAATGCGTGACATCGACCTCCGTCGCAACGGGAACGATCCACGCGCCGTAATGCGCAGAACCCAGGCGGCGTGGCAATCGGTTGCCGATCAAGTCGCGAAGCACAGACCCGAGACGCTGATCCTGTCGGCCGAGAATTTCCTGTCGATCGACGATTTTGCCACGCTGCGGGAGTGGCTGGAACGTATAGCGCCAGGTGCGCAGACGACATCAATTACTTATCTACGGGCGCCGGTACCCAACCACGAATCCAAGATTTCACAACGGCTGGGGCGGACGTGGCAGGTGCGTTTGCCAAGCCTGTTGCCATGGCATGCGCGACTCATGCGCTGGAAGGATATTGGCGCGGTACATGTGCGCGACCTTGCGGCTGTAGGCGATGTCCGCACGGATTTCATTGAGACTGTGCGGCAGGGGCTTGCATCGACAGTGCTGATGCCCGGGCGAAACGCCAATGTGAGCTTGACCGGCGAGAGTTGCATCGCGTTGCAGGCGGTGATGATGAATGGCGAAAATGGCGACGCCACTGCATATACTGAACGGTCCCGTGCCTGGCGAGAACGCCTCGCGAAGGCCGAAGTGACACTCGGTGGATCGTTTACGCTACGCCGGGTTTCGGTCAATTCTGCGGTGCGGTGGCTGATACTGGACGCATGGCACGAAGAAGCATTGGCTTTGCGCGAGGACTTTGATTTGTTGTTCGACGAACCGGCGCTTTATGATCGGGCAGAAATAGATCGGGGCCTTGTAGACACCGGAGCCCGAGAGCGCGCATTTGCCGAGACAGACCCCTTGTCCCGCTTTCTTGACAATGATCAGGTAGCGGCGCTTTGGCTTTTGGCGCATGCCGCCGAACAAGGAAGCGCATCGCGGCGGTCCGCCGTGCTGACCAAGATGAAAGGGACGCTAAAAAGAATCGTCCGTAAGGGGTTCCGATGAGCCTAAGAAACTTTTGTCGTACCGATGTCCCGGAAAGCGCGCTTGACCATGAGTAATCTGAATGCCGTGACCATGATCATCCGGACTGTCGGAGAACGTACCGAAGAAGCGTGCCGGGCGTCCATTCGTGCGCAGGGTGTCGACGATGCCCAGATCGTCACGGTGCGCGAGGCCCCGTTTTCGAAAGCTATGCGTGTCGGTTTCGAGACGGGCATCGCGGCGGGTCTGGACTGGACATTTTGCATCGATGCCGATGTTATCATGCGACCGGGGTCCATCGCGGCTATGATGCAGCAAGCCGTGCTGCAACCCGCAAATATCTTCGAACTGCAGGGCTTGGTGCTTGATAAACTTTTCGTGACGCTTCGTGAGGCAGGAAATCATCTGTTTCGCACATCTTTGTTGCCACAAATGATTGAGTTGATTCCCGAGGAAGGTGTTTCTCTGCGGCCTGAGACCACCGCGATGGAAGGCATGAGGTCGCGAGGATATCCCTGGGCACGAGTACCCTACGTTGTCGGGCTGCATGATTTCGGGCAGAGCAATCGCGATATTTTCCGCAAATGTTATACCCATGCCCAGAAACATAGTCATTTGCTCAACGAGCTGCTGCCAAAGATGCGCGCACGCGCGCCCACCGACCACGATTTTGCTGTTGCGATCGCTGGTCTGGCTGAAGGGCTGAAGGCGACCAGCGCGGTACGCATCGATATTGCGCACCGCCCGTTCGCTGAACGGTTCGAAGCGCTCGGTATTGAGGAAAAGTCACCTTGCGGGACGGAGGAGTTCACTCCTGATGCGGTCGAGATGATTTTGCGGGACTATGGGCAGGCCGACGATTTGACCGTCCGGTTCCTGCCCTTTTCGGGGCCGGAAGCGATTGCCCTGGATGGTACAACCCGCCTCACCAAGCCCTTGCGCTGGCGCGCCTTGTGGCGCCGGAAGCAGCAGCGTCACGGCACTGGCGGCGCGGTCCTTCATACGATGGGACATGGTATAGAACAGGTTGGGTTGTGGTTGCAGAAACATGCCGGAGAAAACAGATGAAAATATCAGCTGAGCAGAAGTCGACACCTGAATCCGACATTGAGCCCGCTCGCGAAGGTAGCGGGACGCCACTGCGTATGGCGTTCGGTCTGCTTACACCACGCGAACGGCGCAACGCCTACATCGTTCTAGCGGTATTTCTCACATCGTCTCTGACATTGGCGATGAGTGTTGCGTCGGTCTACCCCTTTCTGCTGGTTCTGACTAACCCGGAAGTGATCAAGACCAATGCCTGGCTGAACTGGTTCAATGAACTGCTCGGCGAGCCTTCTTATATGACTTTCGTATTTCTGCTGGGAATGGCGGCCATAATATTGCTCCTTTCCAGCGCCATGTTGCAGATTCTTCGCGTCTACATGGTTGAGCGCTTCGCGCAGATGCGCATTCACACGATCAGCGTGCGCTTGCTCCAAGTTTTCATGTCGCAGCCGATGATCTTTTTTCTTGGCCGGAATACCGGCGATATGGCCAAAGGCATTCTGAATGAAACCCGCGAGGTCGTTCAGCAGTTTTTCCGGCCTGCCGCCGAGGTGGCGGCGGGTGTGCTGGGGACCCTGTCTGTAATCATCGTGCTTATGGCATTGGCGCCAATGATCACGCTTATTGCGCTTTCGGTCATCGTTGTAGCTTATGCTATCGTCTATCTTTTAACCCGCGGTTTGCTGGGGCGGATGGGGGTCAGCCGAATAAAGGCCAATAGCGAACGATACCGGATTTCAAGTGAGGCTCTGAGCGGCATCAAGGACATCAAGATCGCCGGCACGGAGAAATTCTATCTTTCCAATTACAGCCGTTTTTCCAGCGAGGCTGCGATGATGCAATCGCGCGCGAATGTGATCAGAACGGCGCCACGCTTCTTGGTAGAAACGACCGTTTTCGTGGCGATTATCCTGTTGCCATTATTGTATTTTGATCAGGACACCTTGACCGATGGTAGTTTGCTGACCGGCTTTCTACCCGAGCTGGGGATCCTGGCCTTGGGTGCCCAGCGGTTGATGCCGGAAGTACAGAAAATTTACAATTCGATCAGCACCATGAAGTTCGGCGTGGCTGCGGTATCCAGCGTTCACGCAGACATGTCGATGCAAGGCGATCCAGCCTTGACTGCGAAACCGTCGAAACGCTCCATAAGGCTCAACCAATCGCTGGAGCTTCGCGACGTGCACTTTGGCTATCCAACCGCAGAGGGCCTAGCTTTGAACGAGATCAATCTGCAAATTCGGAAAGGTCAGCGGATCGGCATTGTCGGAACGACCGGCGCGGGCAAGAGCACTCTGGCCGATCTCATCCTGGGTTTGTTGCGCCCTCGTGACGGGCAGGTTCTTGTCGATGGCATCCGGCTTGCTGACGAAGATATCCGAGTCTGGCAAAAGGCAATCGGTTATGTCCCACAGCATATTTTTCTATCGGACGCTACTGTAGCCGAGAATATCGCCCTTGGCGCAAAAGCAGGCCACGCCGACCAGGCTAGGATAGAGGAGGCTGCCCGGATCGCGCAGCTGCACGACTTTATCACCGGAGAGATGCCGCAAGGATATGATACGTCGATCGGAGAGAATGGCGTTCGTCTGTCCGGCGGCCAGCGGCAGCGGATCGGTATCGCCCGGGCGCTATACCGCGACGCCGATCTGATTGTATTTGATGAAGCCACGAGCGCGCTGGACTCGGTAACGGAAGGCGAACTGGTTACGGCCATCGATGCCCTCCCCGGCGAGAAGACGCTTCTGGTCATCGCTCACCGGCTGACGACCGTAAAATCCTGTGACCGGATCATCGTCATGAAACAGGGGTGCATCGTAGCCTCGGGCAGCTGGGAAGAGAATTTGCGCGACAGCCCCGATTTTCGCGATCTCGTTGCCCAGAAGTCCGATTGATTCGATTGCTGGTCCCATTCACATGAGTCTTGATCTGCCATGAAGTTAAATATTACCACCTTGCAGAATATCGCGCTGGCTATCGTATGCGTGTGGATCATGAGTCCGCCATTGATATCGATACCTGCCGTGCGTGTGCTGGCGCTGCTCGCGATCATTCTATGGGCAGTCCTTGAAATAATTCGTCCCAACGGAATTTTTCTGAGGCCCACGCTGCCGGTGCTGGGGGCACTGCTCTACATCGCTTACGACCTGATGCTATGGTTTGAGCCAGGCCAATGGGATTTGCTGTCGCACATTCAATTATATATCCTGCTGACGCTATTGATCGTCTACGAAAGTCGCCGGAATGATCCGAAAAGCCTGGCTCCGGTTTTCTGGACAATGATGCTGACGCTGCCGATCTGGTGGATCAGCACTCTTCGGGGCTTCGAAACATTCGGTTCGCATGCGGCGAGAATCGTTGTCCGGTCGTCAGACGACGCGACAGAATTGTTGCAGCAAGGTGTCGGGGGCTATTCTCTGATCTATTCCACGCTCGTCATAATGCCGATTCTGGTACTGATGATCTTCCGATGGCGCCAGTTCGATATGTCTTCCGCGCCGCGCATCCTTCGCGCTTTCCCACGCCTGTTTCGCCTCCTTCCGTCGGTCATGCTGGCGCTGAGCTGTGTATTGGTCTTGCGCGCGGGTTTCACGATTGCAGTGATCGTGATGGCGGCGACGCTGGTCGTTTCACTGATGTATCTGCGACCGCACTCCGGACTCTTTTTCCTGGGACCGCTGGTTGCCTTGTTGCTTGTTGTTGTGGGGCAGCTCTTCCTGAGCGAGATCATCCAATTCCTGATCCCTCTCACGGAAGGGACGAGTTTCGTACACAAGCTGCGCGATCTCCAGATGTCGTTATATGTCGGAGATTCCACCGGCAGTGTGGCAGATCGAACAGAGCGCTATGCTCGCAGCATAAATTCTTTCCTGCACAATCCGATTTTTGGCGTGCTGGGAAATCAGGGCGTCGGGAATCACTCGGCCTATCTTGACAACTTTGCTCAGCGGGGCCTGTTCTTCGGGGCGCTCTATATGGGTTTGATGCTCTATCTTCCGATCAGGATGCTGCGCCGGCTACCCGGCATGCTCAGCATGACCGGTGGGGTGTTGACCGTCATGATTCTGTTTCCGTTTTTAAACAACGTAACGATGGCGATCGGCGTCGTGCTTTTCATCATGTTTCCGGTTGCCTGCTCGATGACCAGGGAATTCGAGAACAGGCGCAAACGACATAGGCGCACTCCCTCGGCGAGTGGAATGGTGTCTCCGGCATGACCGTGTCGCCCATCTCCATACTCTGGACGTCCAATATCGTCCTGCCAGCCGTCGCCGCCCGTCTGGGTGTGCCCGAAACTCCTTTCGGCGGATGGCTTTCCGTTACCACCAATCGCCTGGCAGGAGTCGAGGGCTTGCGGTTGGGTGTGGCGATGCGCGCGCCCGTGAAAAGCTTTCAGCATATTCACCAGGATGGCATTGACTATTTCGCGCTCCCCCAGGGCAAGGGTGACAGTTATGATATCAGGCAAGCTGATTGTGGCCGAGTCCTGTCTGAATTCGCGCCCGATATATTGCATGTCGAGGGCACCGAAATGGCCTATACCCGGCGTTTTCTCTCGAGTTGGTCCGGCCGCCGGCTGATCTCCCTGCAGGGCGTGATCAACGGACACAAAAAATATCAGTTCGGCAATCTTTCGCTGGGTGATTTCCTTAACCCCCGGCATCCGCAACATCTGGTAGTAGGATTGGCGCTGTTGGCCAATAACCTGCTCAAATTTCGCCCTCGCCTGCGTGGCGAACGCGAGACCATCGCTATGGCCGACCATATACTCGGCCGGACGATCTGGGACCGGGCCCAGGCCAACTGGTTGAACCCAGAAGCCCAATATCATCATTGCCCGCGAATTCTGCGCGACCCTTTCTATGGCAAAAACTGGTCACGCGCCGAATGCGAGCCCTATTCGATCTTTGTCGGCAATGGTGCGTCGGCTCTGAAAGGGGCCCATTTTGCGGTGCGGGCGCTGGCCCAAATCCATCGCAAATTTCCCGATGCCAAGCTTTATATCGCGGGCCGCAATCCATGGTCCTTATCGCGCCTGTCGGCGCAGCGGCTGGTTGGCTATTCGGTCTACCTGATGGACCTTATTTCGGATCTCGGTCTGCGGGACCATGTGATTTTCACTGGTCAGCTCGATGCCGAGAACATGGCCGAGCGGATGCGCCGGTCGCATGTGGTCCTGCTGTCATCGGTGATCGAGAATAGCCCCAACACCCTGGCCGAAGCCATGCTGATGGGTGTCCCGGCTGTGCCGTCCTATGTCGGGGGCGTGCCATCCATGGCGCAGGACGGGAAAGAGGCGCTCTTCTATCGCGCGGGTGATTCGGCCATGCTCGCATGGCAGTTGCAGCGCATATTCGAGGATGATGATCTGGCGGAAGATTTGTCGCAGGCAGCACAGGTCCGCGCCCGCAACACGCATGACCCGAAGTTTATCACCGAAACAATGGTCGACGTCTATCGCACGGTCATTGCGGGGAAGTCAGCATGACCCGCTCGCTCGCACCGGTCGTGCTATTTGCCTATGCTCGGCCCGATCACCTGCACCAGACGCTTTCCGCTTTGGCCGCCGCCGAAGGCGCGTGCGACACCATGCTCTGGATATTCTCGGACGGGCCAAAGAATGCCGCTGCGGAAGAAAAGGTCGCAGCGGTTCGTGCCGTGCTGGCCGAGCCGAAATGGCGCGACCGGTTTCTGGAAGTTCACGTTATCGAGGCTAGGCAGAACAAGGGACTGGCGCGCTCGATCATTGAAGGCGTATCCCAAGTTCTGGATCAGCGCGAGGAAGTCATCGTACTGGAGGATGATTTGCTGGTCGCCCCCGATTTCCTGCATTTCATGAATGGCGCGCTGGAACGCCATGCGCAGACAGCGGAAGTGGGGTCAGTCACCGGCTATTGTCCACTGCCGCAACCGCCGAAGGGCTACGCACATGACGTCTATGCGGTACCGCGTAGTTGCAGCCACAGCTGGGCAACCTGGCGGGACCGCTGGGAAACGGTCGATTGGTCCGGTCAAGGTGCCCCGCGTTTGTGGCAGGATCCCGCGCTGCGGAAGCGTTTCATGGCAACTGGATCAGACAAGCTTGACCGGCTGCGCCGGCAGCTCGAGGGCCGCATTGATTCCTGGTCGATCATGTTCAATCTCTGGCATATTCTGAATGATCGTGTGACCCTTTATCCGGTACGCAATCTTGTGCAGAATATCGGGTTTGACGGCAGCGGAACGCATACTGGAGCGCATGACAGATTCCATACGTCGATTGGCGCGAAGGGCCGCGTTCTTGACCCGACACTGCCGTCCGTGGATTCTCGTGTTTTGGCCGCGTTTCGCAAGATTTATTCTGGCTCTCTGCCTGGTCGTCTGCGGCGTTCCTTACGCAACTGGCGCATACCGGCAGCTATCAATTCGTTAGACTCCTGAAAGAAAGAAAATTCCATGGTGAATACACGCTGGAACAAAAAGCAAACACAATATGAGACTGCAAGCGAACATTATGATCGTGCATATTTTGACGATCAGGCACGGCATGGTTTGTTGCGCGGTCAGGCTAACGCCTGGAAATTCGAACCGTATCTGAAGGACGGGATGGAAATCCTGGATTTCGGCTGTGGAGATGGCGCGCTGCTTACTGTCCTGGGCGGGAAAAATGGTGTCGAAATTAATCCGCACGCTGCCGAAGCTGCAAGAGCTCGAGGGCTGACGGTCCACGCCTCAATTGACGAATATCCCGACAATTCCTTCGATGCCGTGATTTCCAATCACTGCATCGAACATGTCGAAGACCCGGCGAAACAGATTCGCGGTATGCGACGGGTGCTGAAAGATGGTGGCATTCTGATAATCGTCGTCCCCTGTGATCAGGCCGATTTTCCTTATCGGGAAGCAGATAGAGACTTTCATCTTTATTCCTGGAGTGCGGCTAATATGGGAAATCTGGTCAAGACTTGCGGGTTTGACCAAGTTGAAGCCACTGAATTGAAGCACCGTTGGCCGCCGAAATGGCCCTTGTTCATCCAATATGGTGGTTTGCGCTTTTTCCACGCCGCGTCTTGGCTTTGGGCAAGATTGGGTCGAAAAGCCTCGCAGGTCCGATGCATCGCGCGCGCGAAGACCTAATACGGTATGCATGTTCTTTTCCATCTTTCCCAGTTCAATATCGGCGGTGGCGAAATGTCCACGCTGCGACTCCTCAATGCCCTGCGGGCAAGGGGCGCGCAGATCACGCTGGTGCTGACCGAGGGAGGTGGCGACCTGGAGAGTCGTCTGCACCCAGCGATAAAGATTGTGCATCTGCGGCCCGGTAAACGGTCAGGAAATCCCTTGGTGCGGATTCTGCGCGGCGGGCTGGGAGCCGCGGCGGCTCTGCGTCTCGTGTTGCGGCGCTATGACGGGGCAGCGGTAGGCATGACCGGCGCGCCCACCTGGGTCGTCCGGCATCTGGTTCGCGCGCCCTGCAAGCTGCATTTTATCCGGAACGACTTGTCGCAAACGGACAAGACTCCGGAGATTGCCGCGCGGGTGCGGCGTGACCTTGGCGCGTTTACCGGCTTTGTCTGCGTTTCGGATGTGGCACGCCGGTCGCTGGTCGCTGCCGTGCCAGAAACAGCGATCAAGGCCCATGTTATCTACAATATTCTGAATCCTGACGAGATGCGCCAGCGGGGAAAGGACGAACCCGATCCCTTTCCACCCCGCCGCAATGACGCACTGCGCATTATGTCTGTCTGCCGGCTGCAGGAACATGCCAAGGGGCTCGTTCGCATGGTCCGGGTGGCGCGCCGTCTGGCGGACGCGGGACTCGATTTCGACTGGTTTGTGCTGGGAGATGGCCCTGACCGCGCCCGGCTGGAAGCCGAAATCGCGGCGCACGATCTGGGCGGGCATATCCATCTGCTTGGCCGGGTAGAAAATCCCTTTCCCGCATATGCCCATACCGACCTAGTAGCGATGTTGTCGAATTACGAGGGCCTGTGTGGCGTGATCAACGAGGCCAAGATCATGGGCCGTCCGATCGTGGCAACGCGGGTTTCGGGTGTTGATGAGCAACTGGTGGACGGTGATACCGGTCTAATCGCCGAACAGGATGACAAATCCATTTTCAATGCCATGCACAGGATGATGACGGATGATGCGCTACGCGGGGCGCTAGCGAATGATCGCTTGCCCCTCGCGTTGCTGGATGACAACAGCAAAATCGACCGCCTTTGGCGGCTTTTTTTGGCAAAGTGAAAGATGATCCGCGCAAGGCCAGCGCGTGGTAACCAATCGAGGAGTTCGACGTAGTGAAGAATGAACATGAGTGTCCGCCGATTGCCGTAATAGGCCTTGGCTATGTTGGCTTGCCGCTGGCGGCAGAATTCGGGCGTAAGCGCACAGTCATCGGATTCGATATTGATGCCGAGCGCATCACGGCTCTGCGAGCGGGTGAAGATGCCACGTGCGAGGTCGCTGCGGAGGAGCTTGCGCAAGCTGATCAACTCCATTTCACTGCCGATCCTGACGATCTGAAGGCCGCACGCATTTTTATTGTAACTGTCCCGACTCCGATCGACGCGCAGAAGCGGCCCGATCTCTCGGCGCTGATCGGGGCATCGCGCACAGTCGGCTCCGCTTTGAAACCGGGCGATCTGGTCATCTACGAATCGACAGTCTATCCTGGTGCAACCGAAGAAGATTGCGTTCCGGTACTGGAACAGGTGTCGGGTTTGCGGTTCAACCACGATTTCACGGTCGGCTACAGCCCCGAGCGTATCAACCCGGGCGACAAGGTGCATCGTCTCACCACCATCTGCAAAGTCACTGCCGGTTCCACACCGGATGCAGCCGAGGCCGTGGACAATCTATATGCATCGATCGTGACAGCGGGGACTTTTCGCGCTTCGTCCATCCGTGTCGCCGAAGCGGCGAAGGTGATCGAGAATACCCAGCGCGATGTGAATATCGCGCTGATCAATGAACTGGCAGTGATTTTTAACAAGCTTGGGATCGATACCGACGAAGTGTTGCGCGCAGCCGGGACGAAGTGGAACTTCCTGCCGTTCCGGCCGGGTCTTGTCGGTGGACATTGCATAGGGGTCGACCCCTATTACCTGACTCACAAGGCAGCCGAGATCGGCCACCACCCCGAGATCATTCTGGCCGGTCGGCGGCTGAATGACAGCATGGGCGAATATGTTGTCAGTCGTCTGGTCAAGGCTATGTTGCAGCGCGGCCAGCAGGTCCATGGCGCGCGCGCGTTGGTGCTGGGACTGACCTTCAAGGAAAACTGTCCGGATATCCGCAACACGCGCGTAGTCGATGTGATCGCATCGCTTCGCGACTATAGCATGCAGGTAGACGTGCATGACCCATGGGTCGACCCGGCGCTCGCGAAACACGAATGCGGCGTCGACTTGATCGCAGAGCCGGAGCCCGGCGCCTATGATGCCATCATTCTTGCCGTTGCGCACGACGCTTTCGCCGAACTCGGCCCCGATGGGCTCAGGAAGCTGGGCCGCGCACAGCATGTCTTGTTTGACGTGAAACACAGCCTTCCCGATGGCACCAGCGATCTGACTCTTTGATGGCAGGGTTTACAATGTCTGATCTGAGTGCAATCGTCTGTGATCGCTTTTGTCGGCATTATCAAAAAATGTTTTGCAGAAGGAAGTGAACTTGCTCCGAAAAGCGCTACCCAATTTCATTCACCCCGGTGTGCCGAAATCTGCGTCGGCAACGATTAACGCGATGCTGCGTACCCATCCGGACGTGTTGCTGCCGCGGCAGAAGGAACCCAATTTCTTCAACACCGACGAGCGATTTTCCGAGGGCCTCGAATGGTATTCGACCACCTATTTCGCCGAAGCAGAAAACGAGAAGATCATCGGCGACATGTCGATAGGCTATGCTACGGGGTTTGGCTTCGATACCGCAAAACGCATTGCCGAGACGCTCGGAACGGACCTCAAGATTTTACTGACTTTCCGGGAGCCGATAGCGCGCGCCTATTCGCAATATGGAATGTCCCACAACAAGGGTCAGCTCGAACAGATGGGCTTTACCGAAGCGGTTAACCGCGCTCTGGCGGCCGGACCGAAAATCACCGAAGAAGACCGGCTTCGTGCGCGAACCGGAACCTATTATTCCAGCAAATCCGATATGGATGCCTTCCGCTGGTGCATGTATGTTGAGCCCGGTCACTACGCCGATATTTATGAAACCTGGGCGGGCCTTTTCGGAGCGGACAACATATTGGTACTGTTAACCGATGACATTGGCGCCGATTTCCAGGGTCAGGCGAACCGGCTGTTCGAATTCCTCGGGCTGGAAACGATCGCGGTGGAGCCGGACATGAAACGCAATGTCGCAACCGCGCTACGCTATCCGGCGCTGCGTCGGATACTCAATCGCCTCTATGCATTTGGGCCGCTGCGCCGGACCTTGAACGCGCCGCGGCTAGATGCTTTTCGCAAGTCGTTGCGCAAGCGTTTCCTGACCCGGAACTATGTCGAGAATACTCAGGTCCGGGATCCTGAACCCGAGGCAGTGGCGCGATTGCGCGATCATTATGAGCCGCAGATTGTCCGGCTGGAAAAGCTTCTGGGGCGCGACCTCGCGATGTGGCGTTCAAAACATACGCGGGAGACATGCGAGCCGTGACCACAAGCCCGCATCAATCCCCCTGGATCGCCTATGTAGTCCCTTTCGACTTTCCCGAGGGCGGGGCCGGCGCGCGCCGCGTGCTGGGCAATGCGCAGGCGCTGGTCGCGGCTGGCTATCGGGTTACGATCATTTCGGCGCAGATCGACCGTTCGGGCAACGATGCACGGCCCTTTGCACCGGGGATCAGCCTGGCCTCTACCGGAGAGCGCGATGCCGAACATCTCCCGCGCGCGCTGAAACGGGCGCGCTATATTTTTACGGGTAGCCGGACGCGGGACTGGATTGCCAACGCCCCCACGCCGCCCGCCGCCATCATATTGTACAGCGGCTATTCGCCCTATTTGCTGCAACTGACCGGGATGGCCCGGAAGCGCAATATTCCGCTGATCTTTGATGCCGTCGAATGGTATACGGCGAGCAGCACCGCCGGCTTTCTGAAATCACCCTATCTGTGGAACATCGAGTTCGCGATGCGCGTTCTGATCCCCCGACAGGACGGAATAATCGCAATTTCATCCTATCTCGCCGACTATTACCGCCGGCGCGGGCTTCCGGTGGCGCAGGTGCCGCCGACTCTGGATGTCGCGGCGTTAGAGCCATCGCTCGAAAGCCAATCTCCGGATGGCCGTTTGCGACTCGCCTATTGCGGTTCCGCCTCGAACGATCTGCTGGATATGGTCATCACAGCCCTGCTGCGGCTTGACCCCGGGGGGGCACGCATATTGCTGGATATTGCCGGCCCCACTGCGGACGAAGTGTCGGCACTGCCCAGCCTCCGTGGTCGCGATGCCGTGCCCCCCGGCCTGACGCTGCACGGCCGCGTAAGTCATGAGCAATCGGTTGCCATCACGCGCGCCGCCGATTTCAGTATCTTTTTGCGTCAAATCAACCGGGTATCGAGCGCCGGCTTCCCCACCAAGTTCGGCGAGAGCCTGAGCCTGGGGACGCCGGTAATCACCAACCTGACCTCGGATCTTGCCGAGCATCTGCAAGACGGCGTCAACGGTCTGGTAAGTGCATCGCCCGATGCCGACGCCCTGACCATCGTCCTTGAACAGGCCCTGGCGCTCGACCCGGCGCGTCTGTCGGCCATGCGCCGCGCCGCACGTACGACAGCCGAAACCAGTTTTGACTATAATATTCACAGCGAAGCCCTTGTCCGTCTGCTAGCGCAATGCAACGCGCCCGGCCCCGACCGGACCCTTATGGAGAATGATATTCATGTTTGATGATGTTTGCCTGATGATTACCGGCGGTACCGGCAGTTTTGGCAATGCCGTGGTGCGGCGGTTCCTGGACAGCAATGTCCGCGAAATCCGGATATTCAGCCGGGACGAGAAGAAGCAAGACGATATGCGCAAGCTCTATCGCAGCGACAAGATCAAATTCTTCCTCGGCGATGTGCGCAGCCGTGACAGCTTGTCGGACGCCATGCACGGGGTCGACTTCGTGTTTCACGCCGCCGCGCTGAAGCAGGTTCCGTCCTGCGAATTCTTTCCGCTGGAAGCCGTGCACACCAATGTTCTGGGCACCGCCAATACGATCGATGCTGCCCATCGCTCGGGCGTGAAGCGGATGATCTGCCTGTCCACCGACAAGGCGGTCTATCCGATCAATGCCATGGGCACGTCCAAGGCGATGATGGAAAAGGTCGCAACCGGCAAGGCGCGCGCAATCGACGCGGATCGCATGACGATCTGCTGCACCCGCTATGGCAATGTCATGGCCTCGCGCGGGTCCGTCATCCCGTTATTCGTGCGCCAGATTCAGGCGGGCGAACCGCTGACGATCACCGACCCCGACATGACCCGCTTCATGATGACACTGGATCACGCGGTCGATCTGGTGCTGTTCGGTTATGAACATGGCTCGACGGGCGATGTGCTGGTGCAAAAGGCGCCGGCCGCGACCATCCGGGTATTGGCCCAGGCGCTGCTGGAGCTGTTTGACAAGCCCGATCATCCGATCAACATTCTCGGCACCCGCCATGGCGAGAAGAAGCACGAAACCCTGCTCTCGCGCGAGGAACTGGCGCAATCGGTCGATCTGGGCGAATATTACCGCGTTCCCGCCGACATGCGCGACCTGAATTACGGCGACTATGTCGAATCCGGGGAAAGCCGTATCAGCGAAGCCTATGACTATACCTCGGAAAACACGCAACAGCTTGATGTCGAAGGCATGAAACAGTTGCTCTTGCAGCTTCCCTTCATTCGTTCCACGATGGCCGGTGAACCGGCAGATTCCGAGGTTTGATATGCAGGTCCTGATCACCGGAGCAAACGGTTTCATCGGACGCAATCTGGCGCTGCGCCTGAGCGAAGCCGGCCACGAAGTTCTCGGCGCCACCCGCTCCACCAGCGACGCCGATCTGGCAGTCATGGTGAATAAGGCCGAGGCCGTAGTGCATCTGGCCGGCGCTAACCGGCCGGAAACGGACGCGGAATTCGAAGAGATCAACGATCATTATACCGCGCGGCTGTGCGCATTGCTGCGGGACCGGTCGGGCGCCATTCCCATGATTGCGGCGTCCACCATCCAGGTGGATCGCGACACGCCTTATGGCCGGACCAAATCCAGTGCCGAAGCCCATCTGCAGGCGCTGGCCAGCGACAGCGGCGCGCCGGTCAATATCTGCCGGCTGGTCAATGTATTCGGCAAATGGTGTCGCCCGAATTACAATTCGGTCGTTGCCACCTTCTGCCACAATATTGCTCGCGATTTGCCGATCACCATTGCCGCTCCCGATGCCGAGGTGCGGCTGGTTCACGTCGATGATGTGATTGATGGCTGGCTGGCCTGGCTTGCGGCTCCGGGCAGCGGCGCCCAGATCACCGCCATTGCGCCAGAATATCATATTACACTGCAGCAGCTAGCCGACCGGCTCCGCGGCTATCGTGCGATACGCCAGACGCACACCGTGGGAGAGACCGGCACCGGGCTCGGACGTGCGTTATATGCCACCTACATCAGCTATCTGCCGGTCGCGGATTTTGCCTATCCCGTCACTCGCCACGGCGACGAGCGCGGCGTCTTCGCCGAAATGCTGCGCACCGAACATTCGGGCCAGTTCAGCTTTTTCACCGCCGGACCGGGGGTGACGCGCGGCGGCCATTACCACCACGCCAAGACCGAAAAATTCCTGGTCCTCAAAGGCCGTGCGCGGTTTCGTTTCTACAATATGGACAGCGGCGAGACCCATTCGCTGGAAACCAACGGCGAGGAATCGATGGTGGTCGAAACAGTGCCGGGCTGGAGCCATGATATAACCAATATCAGCGAGAACGAGCTGATCTGCATGCTCTGGGCCAACGAACTTTTTGATCGGGAGCGGCCGGACACTGTTTCGCATCCGCTGACTTAATGGTGCAATTTTCAGGATAATATATATGAGACTGATCGAAGCAAAATGGTTGAAAAAACGTCTGGCTGACATGGACGTTCCGCAATTGTCGCCGTTGCTGGAGATCGGTTCCTCCAGCCTCGAATTCCGAACGGTTGCAAAACCCCATATAGAAAAATTTGTCCACGCTCCCCTTCGAGAACGTGGCGTGCAGATTGTAACGACCGATCTTCGCGATGCCGAAGGAGTCGACATAGTCGGCGATATTTTCGATCCGGCTGTCGGTGCGAAGCTTCAAGATATTCGGGCCAAGTCACTATTGCTCTGCAATCTGCTCGAACATCTTGTCGATCCCGCCGCATTCGCCGCCGCCTGCAAGAGCTTTGTTCAACCCGGCGGATATATTGTAGTTACGGTGCCCCACGATTATCCATATCATCTTGATCCGATTGACACCATGTTCCGGCCATCGCCGAAAGAAATACACTCCCTGTTTCCTGGCACCGAGATAGTGGACAGCGAGATTCTGGTGGATGGCGGACGATGGTCCGACTTACGACGAACAAAAACATCATTTCAGTCAATTATATCAGTGGTTGGCGACGTCGTGCGGACGCTAACGCTTCGTGGCGGAATCGAAAGAGCCAAATCGCGTGCTTCGGGTTTGCGCTACCTCATCCGAAATTACAAAATCTCGGCGATTATTTTACGCGTACAGGAAGAGCCATCGCTATGACAAAGAAACTCAAAATCGCCACTATCGTCGGCACAAGGCCCGAGCTAATCCGCCTGTCCCGCGTCATGGCCGCGCTCGACCGGCATTGCGATCATCTGATCATCCACACCGGGCAGAATTACGACTATGAGCTGAACGGCATATTTTACGAGGATCTGGGCCTGCGCCAGCCCGATGTGTTTCTGGAAGCGGCAGGGGACACGGCCGCCGAGACGATCGGCAATATCATTGCCAAATCCGCAAAGGTGCTCGCCGAACACAAGCCCGATGCGGTGCTGGTGCTGGGCGACACCAATAGCTGCCTCGCGGTAATCAGTGCCAAAAGGTTGAAGATTCCAACTTTCCACATGGAAGCCGGCAACCGCTGTTTCGACATGCGCGTGCCCGAGGAGATCAACCGCCGGATCGTCGACCATACCGCCGATATCAATCTGACCTATAGCCAGATTGCACGCGAATATCTGCTGCGCGAAGGGCTGGATCCACAGCGGGTGATTGTCACCGGTAGCCCGATGCGCGAAGTCTTGTCCGCCTATAACGACCGGATCGCGGCATCGGATGTCCTGGCCCAGCTGGGACTGGAAAAGCACGGCTATTTCGTGGTCAGCGCGCATCGCGAGGAGAATATCGAGAATCCGCAGCAGTTCGAGGGACTGGTGGAAATTCTCAACATGCTGCCCGAGCGCTTCGACCTGCCGGTGATCCTCTCCACCCATCCGCGCACCCGCAACAAAATCGAAGCCACCGGGACAAAGCTGGACCCACGCGTACAGCAGATGAAGCCTTTCGGGTTTTCCGATTATAACGCCCTGCAGATGAACGCCCGCGCCGTTCTGTCGGACAGCGGCACAATCACCGAGGAAAGCTCGATCCTCAACTTCCCTGCGCTCAATATTCGCGAAACCCATGAACGGCCGGAAGGCATGGAGGAAGCGGCGGTGATGATGGTCGGCATGAACCCCGAACGCGTGTTGCAGGGGCTGGATATCCTGCAATCGCAGCCGCGCGGAGACGACCGGATGCTGCATCTGGTGCACGATTACAGCGCCGACAATGTGTCGGAAAAGATCATACGGATCATCCACAGCTACACCGATTTCGTAAACCGGGTGGTTTGGCGGAAGGGCTAAAATCCATGCAATTTCGATCGAAAATAGCCAGGCTTCTGGCCGGCGTAGCACACCGGAGCGTTGGATAATCCCGTGCGCTTCGTAATCATTGCCGGATTTGCCGGTTCGCTGCTGAATTTCCGGGGTCCGCTCCTGCAGGCGCTGCTGGCCCGCGGGCACGAAGTGCATGCCATTGCGCCGGGCCTGGCCACGGGAACGACGGAGGCTGAACAGTTGCGCGAGATGGGGATTACCCCGCATGATGTGACGATGGACCGCACCGGCCTGTCGCCGATCGCCGATCTGCGGTTGCTGATCGCCTTGACGAGATTGTTGCGGCAACTGCGACCGGATGTAGCAATGGGTTATACGGTCAAACCGGTGATATGGGGTACGCTGGCGGCCTGGCTGGCGCGCGTACCGCGTCGCGTCGCGCTGATCACCGGGCTCGGCCTTTCTTTCAACGAGGGCAAAAGGGCGAAGCAACGCTTGCTGACGGCATTGGTTTCGCGGTTGTATCGCACGGCCTTGAATCGCGCCGATACCGTCGTGTTCCAGAACCGCGACGATCTGGCGCTGTTTCGCGACCGTGCAATCCTGGGTACCGATGCGAAGACCACGGTTGTCGATGGCTCGGGCATTGATCTCGACCGTTTTTCCCGCGCGCCGCTGCCGGATGGACCGCTGCGTTTCGTGCTGGTCGCGCGGATGATCGCCTCGAAGGGCGTGCGCGAATTTGCCGAGGCGGCGCGCCGCACCCGCGAGCGCCACCCGCTGGTGCAATTCGATCTGGTCGGCGGACTCGACAGCAACCCCGACAGCGTGGCTGCCGAGGAAATCGACCGCTGGCAGGCGGAGAAGATACTCAACTGGCATGGTCAGGTCGCCGATGTGCGACCGCTGATGCGGGAAGCCCACGTGGTGGTGCTGCCAAGCTATTATCGCGAAGGCGTTCCACGCTCGCTGCTCGAGGCGCTGGCGCTGGGTCGGCTAATCATCACTACCGACATGCCGGGTTGCCGTGAAACGCTCGACGGCGGAAACAACGGGGTGCTGGTCCCGCCGCGCGATGCCGAGGCGCTGGCGCAGGCGATGGACAGGCTGGCAAGCGCATCTTGCGGAGAGTTGTCAAAAATGTCAGAGGCGTCACATCGCCTGGCGAAGGAACGGTTTGATGTGCATCGGGTGAACCGGGACATGATCGCAGTGATCGAAGGCGAGACACCGGCGGTGTAAGCTGCGATCTGGTCGGGATCGCACAAGGGAAATATGGCGTGAAAACAATCTATGCTACGTTGCTGGAGGCCGGAGAACCGCAAGTGGATTTCGATCCCTCGATAGCAGCTGTCATGATCGTGGCGTCAAGACGCCATTTGAACCCGGGTTGCTCTGATCCGCGTCGTGCCCGCTTATGATGAAGCGTATATTCGATAGCCTTGGCGCTGCCATTGGCCTCACGCTTCTGTCGCCTGTTTTGCTGATCCTGGTGATTCTGATTCGCCGGCAGATGGGGTCGCCTGTATTGTTTCGCCAGACGCGGCCCGGCAAGGATGGCAAGCCCTTCGAAATGATGAAGTTCCGCACCATGCGTGATGCAAGAGGCCCCGATGGCGAGCTGTTGCCCGATACGGCACGTCTGACAGCGCTGGGCCAAACCCTTAGATCCAGTTCGCTGGACGAATTGCCGGAACTGTGGAACGTGCTGAAAGGCGATATGAGTCTTGTCGGTCCGCGACCGCTGCTGATGGAATATCTACCGCTCTACTCCCCCGAACAGGCCCGCCGGCACGACGTGCGGCCCGGCATCACCGGATGGGCGCAGATCAACGGGCGCAACGCGATTTCCTGGGACGAGAAATTCGCACTCGACATCTGGTATGTTGACAACCGCAGCCTGTGGCTTGATCTGAGAATCATCTGGCTGACGATCCGCAAAGTGATGAAACGCGAAGGCATCTCGGCCGCAGGGGAGGCGACAATGCCGAAATTCAAGGGTTCCGGGTCATGAGGCGGTTGATCGGCGTCTACGGCGCATCGGGTTGCGGACGCGGGATCATGCCCCTTTTGCGGGAGCAATATCCCGAGACCGAACTGCTGTTCATCGACGACGTGCAGGCGCCTGGTCGCGTGAACGGCCACGACATTGTCGACTGGCCCGGCTTTCTCGAACGCGACAACAAGGACAAGTCCGTATCCATTGCAATCGGCGGATCAAAATTTCGCCAAGTTCTTGCGGAAAAATGCGCCGCAGCGACCATTCCGCTGATCGAAGCCCGGGCGTCGTCGGTTGTGCAAATGGACGAAGTCATCATAGGCGCTGGTGCCTGCCTGTCGCCTTTCGTGACGCTGACATCGAATATTTCGATCGGACGCTGTTTCCACGCCAATCTCTACTCCTATGTCGAACATGACTGCGTGATCGCGGACTTTGTCACGTTCGGACCCGGGGCAAAGGTCAACGGCAATGTCACTATCGGCGAGCACGCCTATATCGGTTCCGGTGCGATATTGCGACAGGGCGTTACCATTGGCGCCGGTGCGACCGTCGGAATGGGCGCGATTGTCACCCGTGATGTACCGCCCGGAGAAACCGTTGTCGGCAACCCGGCACGGCCTTTAATCAAGGACTAATCATGCGCATCTATCTGTCACGCCCCCATATGTCCGGTCGGGAGGAGACCTACGTCGCCGAGGCCTTTGCCTCCAACTTCATTGCCCCTCTGGGTCCACAGCTTGACGCATTCGAGGCCTCTGTCCGCGACTATCTCGGTGAGGATCTGCATTGCGTTGGCCTGTCGTCCGGCTCGGCCGCCCTGCACCTCGCCTTGCGTATAGCAGGAGTCGGGCAAGGAGATGAGGTCTGGATCTCGTCTATGACTTTTGCCGGTGGTATTTTCCCGGTCAATTATCTCGGCGCTACACCCCGGTTTTTTGATCTCGACCCGGACAGCTGGACCATCGACATCGTGCGGCTCGGTGAAGAATTGGCCGTCGCTGCTCGGGAAGGCCGCCTGCCCAAGGCCATCGTTCCGACAGACCTCTATGGTCAATCCGTCGATCTCGACGCGCTGGAAAGCCTCGCGGCGCAATATGATGTGCGGCTTGTCCTCGACAGCGCCGAGAGCCTGGGCGCATCCTATCTGGACGGACGCAAGGCCGGTACCGGCGGCGACGCCGCAATCCTGTCGTTCAACGGCAACAAGATCATCACCACGTCGGGCGGCGGCATGTTGGTCACCCGGCACAAACAATGGGCGGACCAAGCGCGTTTCCTAGCAACACAGGCGCGTGATCCCGCTCCACATTACGAGCATTCCACCTTCGGCTATAATTACCGCCTGTCGAATATCTGTGCAGCAATAGGCATCGGCCAGATGGAAGTACTGGATGATCGCGTGGCCCGGCGGCGAGCGATCTGTGAACGCTACCGCACGACGTTATCCCGCCCCGGCATCGACTTCATGCCCGAACCGGAGGGACAGCGCTCCACCCGTTGGCTCACGGCGTTGACCCTGGATCCCGCAAAAACGGGCGTATCTCGCGAGGATGTCCGCCTGATGCTGCTGGAACATCAGATCGAAGCCCGGCCGTTGTGGAAACCGATGCACATGCAGCCGCTATATGCTGGCGCACCTTATCATGGCGCCGGTTTCGACGAGACATTATTTGCGAACGGGCTCTGCCTGCCATCGGGAAGCGACATGACCGATGATCAGCAAGACGAGGTTATCAAGCGGACCCTGGACCTGTTGGAAACCGCCCGGTAACAGGCCGTTCAGGGAGATGGCGGATCAGTCGATGTTAGCCCGGGAAAAAACAGGCCGCGAAATTCTATCGTGAATTTAACTCGATAGAATATATTTGGCCGCTTAGATTTTCTTTGTCCGACCAGGCACGCGCCAACAGGGACAAGCGGACAGCCTCGCATTCAGGCGGAAGCGGACCGACAGAATATGTGCTGGGAGTTTTTGTAAGCGGCTGATCAAAAAATTTGGTCTTGGTGTTTTCGCACTGAAGTGCAATCCGGACATCTTCAAGCTGTTCGACCGGGGAAACATCGTGCTCGATCTTCAGCGTGAAAGATGGCGGCACAGACACAATTCGTTCGGCCAATATGCCTGCCTTGCCCCTTCTTACAAAGAACTCCAGCCGCTCCGGTTCGTCGACAATCTGCGCACGCTCCCCGGCACCATCATTCAACTGCCAGTCGAACGGGGGCATTTCGGTGCTCCAGTCGAGCCTCTGTTGCCGCTTCGCTGAACCGGCGAGCCCGTCAGAAGATGGTTCTGCAATTTTGCGGTACAGCGCAGCCGCTGAATCCAGCTGACCTGCCTTGACCAGCGCACCGACAATGGCTTTGTCGGTATCAGGGTCAACAACCAGCGTATCAAACAGACTCATCCGCAAGCGCGTCAAATTCGCCAGCGCCTCGCGGTCGCCCGAGGCCGCTTTCAGAAACTTGTCAGACCAGCCCGGCTCGTTGCTCATTGCCTGGGCAAATTCCGCGATCGATCTGTCATCCTTCAGCGCTTGGATCAGAATCGGGAACATCGTTTCTTGTTGCTCCGGCGAAACGGTCAGGATCTGATTGAGCACAGCAATGCTGTTACCGAAATCATCTCTCGCGGCATATAACAGCAGCAGGTTGGACTGCAGCATAAGCGTTCTTCGATTGAGTTCGGACGCTGCCAGCAGAATCCTGTCTTTTTTGGCATCGTCCTGCTGCGCGAGGGCCAATATTGTCCACGCCACCGGCGACAATGGCTCCTTTGCCAATATCCTTTCGGCCAAGGGTGCGAGCGATCCATCGGCCTGGCTGTTGAGACGGTCCAAGGCAACACGCTCGAGCGCAAATCCGTTCAAAGGTGAAACGCTTGCGGCCAGGGCAGGTTGATCATTTGCCAGCACATTCGTGAAGGCTTGCATGGCCAGACCACTGCTCAGTAAAACGGCTCCGATAGACAGACCTGTTGCTTTCAGCCAATTCATCTTGGTTGGATCAGCGAGTTGGCCATTGTTCAACTATCGTCTTTTTCACCATAGCTATGCCCGTAGCCGTAACCATATCCGTAGCCGTAGCTCAGGTTGCGATCATCCAGTTTCGTGACAATAGCACCGAATATACGAGCGCCGCTGGTTTCGAGCCTGCTCAGAGCTTGTTGAATCGTCCGGATTTTTCCGCTGTTGGCTTCAACCACAAAGACAACCCCATCGACGACGGAAGCAATTTCAAGCGCATCGGCTAATCCCAGTACGGGCGGACTATCGATGATGATATGATCATATGTTGTGCCAAGCTTCTCGAGCAACGACTGCATCCGCGGCCCAGCCAGCAATTCACCGGGGTTAGGCGGTTTTCGTCCACTCGGAAGAATATCGAACGGGTGCGAGTCCAGCGATACGATGCTTTGCAGATAGTCGTCGCTACCGGCCAGAAAGCCGCTCAGCCCGACACCCGGTTTGGGCACATTGTCGAAAATTTCGTGCAAGCCCGAATTGCGCAAATCGGCATCCACATAAAGCACGCGCTTGCCCAGGTGACCGAGGCTTTCCGCGACAGCCACGGCAGTGAGTGTCTTGCCTTCATCCGGTCGGGTACTGGTGAACATCAGTGTCCCGGGAGCGCCTTTGTCCGTAAGGAAGGTAAGGTTCGTTCGGGTCGCCTGATAGGCTTCGTTCAGTTCGGATTTTTTGTCATCGAGCTGCGCGTTAATGGCATCTTCCGGGATTAGCGGAATGAGGCCCAGAACAGGCAGGTCAAGGACACGCTTCACATCGGCCGGGTTGCGAATACTCTGATCCATTGTTTCACGCAGGATTACCAGTGCTCCGCTGGCAAGGGCGCCAAATAGAAACGCCAGTAACAGGTTGCGGGACAGGGACGGTTCATAAGGCCGCCCGGCAGTTACGGCCTTGTCGACCAATACCATATTGTTTTTGCCGGCGCCGACGACGCCGATCTCCTTGAAACGCTGCAGCAGCGAATCATAAAGTTGACGATTGGTATCGACCTCACGTTTCAATATTCCGTATCTGACGCCCTGCCCTTGCTGGCCCAGATAGCCGGACTTCGCGCGATCAAATTCTCTCTTCAAGGCCTGCTCCTGAAGCAAGGCCTTCCGCAAGTTCGCCTGCAATTCTCTGGATATGTCATTCGAGGCACCCTGCGCCGAAGATCGCAACGATGCCTCTTCTGCTTCCAGCGCAACGATTTGCGGATAAGACGGACCAAATTGCGACTTGAGGCTGGCAAGTTTGGCCTGCACCTCGGACAAGCGGGATTTCAGGACAGCCGATGCACCACCGGAACTCGCTGCAGCCGCGCTCGCCCGCAATGCGCTTTCGGCTTCGATCCGTGCTGCGGTCGCACGGGCCAGATCTCCACTCAACGCGGATAGTTCGGACGAAGCTAGCGTCTGCCCGCCACCTGTAGAGCCATCTTCGCTAGCAATCGGCGTGATGTTAACAATCTCGTTTGCGTTGGCATATTCGATCAATTCTTGTTCGGACAGTTCAAGCTTTTCCCGCATCTCCGAAATTTGATCGCCGAGAAATTTCTGCGCCTGAACATTGGAGCCAAATCTCTTGTCAAAATTTGTTCCCAGAAATTCCTGCGCCCAGAGATTTGCGATTTCTGCAGACAGCTTTGGATCCGGGCTGGAAAATTTGATGTCGACCAGGTTCGAAAACTCAATGGGTTCAATAGAAATATTCGAGAGCAGGATACCCGCTGCCGCATTGTCTGAGGAACCGTTTTCAGCCAAGCCGTAAGCATTTTGAAAACTCTTGTCGCGAGCCAGGTTGCCGGCACTGACAACCCTGTTGGCAAGACTTCGGGACTGGAGAAGCTCATACTGGGTTGCAAAATATTGGCGGTCCTTCGAGATATTCTGCAGTTCCACATCACCGATATTGGTCACGTCAGACTCAATCTGGCTGATCTCGATACGGGCTGTCGACCGGTAAAGCGGCGTCTGCAGCAGCGTCATGATCAATCCAACGACCAGCGAAAAGACAATGATGCCGAGAATCACATAACGCAGGTTGATCGCCTGCTGCCAGAAACGCTCCAGATCATGGAGGCTGATGGAATCCGAAGCCCCCGCTTCCAATTCATCACGGTCACCTACGGATGATCTTGCTTGCTGATTGTTCATTGCCATAATCTTTACTAACCTATCGCCCTACTCTGTCGATCATGATCGCAGTTGTAGAAAGAAGCGGAATATACGCCAGAACAGCCTGGAGGAAGCGCTTTGAAGGGGAATCGCCAACGGAAATAATGTCATTCGGATATATCACAGGATCAGCATAATTGCCCCGTTCGATCGCCTTGAGATTGTAGGCGCCGATATATTTCTGACCGCCAACGGTCCGTGATATCAGAACTTCTTCGGATTTTGCATAATCTGACAAGCCACCCGCGTTATATACGGCCCGGAGCAGAGTTTGCGAATTGGAAGACAGAAGAGTTCCCGGCTTTTTTACTTCGCCCCCGACCGAAATGGTAAGCTCCGGCAGCTTGGTGGGACGAACCGTAACTTGCGGTTGCAAAACATATTCCCCCCTCAACCGGCTTTCGATCACTGTCTCGACTCCGGATGGCGTCAGCCCATCCGTTTCAACGGCACCGATCAGTGGGAAATTGATGCGCCCTTGCTCATCGGCAAAGTAAGTACCAGAGAGAGTTTCGGCACCGAAAACTCGGATTTCCAACGATTCAAGCGGGCGGATCTGATAAGAAACCGCTGCGGGGTTGGCCGGCAGTTCGTTTAATGTCGTCAACTCAACATCACTGGCCAAAGCTAGCGGACCTGATGTTGCGCAGGCACTCAACATGGCCCCGGATACCGCCAAAATGAACAATTGTTTCAATTGGATTTTCATTTTCACTCTCTAAACCACACAACGGAATTCAGCCGTAAACAGCAATTTGCGATTAGGCAACCTCGAACCATCGCTATTTCCGAACGGGTGATGATGCCGGGCTCGCCGGATCTTCTTGAGCACGGGATTCCCCGCTCGGATCAATGTCATATGTAACGGCAGATTATGATTTCCTGCTGAAGCCGAGGGATTCCGGATTGTGCCGGGCGGTAAACAGCAAAGCCACGATCCAGACAGCGACCGCACTGAATATCGGTGTCCTCAGAGGATAATCGACCAAGCTGGCCACAGCCAAAATGGCCATGATCCCGAACCAGAAAAGCAAATGTGCCCGATTTTTGGACGTTGACGAGAACAGCTTCAGTACGTTGGCAATATAGAACAATATACCGGCAACGGCCAGCACAGCCACCGGGGCGCCGCCTTCGATGAGAATTTGCAACCAGTCATTATGCGCCTGGTTGAAATAGCTGGGCATCAGCAATTCGCTTGGTTCGTGAATGAAATACACCTTGTCGAACGTGCCAAATCCGGCGCCGAAAGGCCAATATGTGCCAATCATTTCCAGCAATGTCGGCATCGCGCTTGCCCGCAGATTGGACATATTGTCGGACTCGATAAGACGGGTGACCGCAGGCACGCGATCAGACACAAAGAACAGCAAGACCAGCACGGCACTGAATGCGACGATGGCGATCGAAGCGATGATCGAACCGATTTTATTGACCTGTTTTATCTTGTATCCCGCAGCGTCCACAGTTCTCAGGTTGAACAATATCAAACCGATAAAAAGCGCCATGCCGCCACACAGGAACCCGGCGCGCGAACCGTTTAAAATGGCCGACATGAAGATAATCAGATACATCGTTACCAATGCTATATTGCTATACTTCATCTTGGAGCGAAGAAACCTCCAGTTTTGCGCATATATGTAGCTTATGATTAATAGCGAGACCGCAGAAAATACACTGGAGTGATTGCGGTTGGCGAAAAATCCGACCGCTTCGGATGCATTGGTGAATTCGTAAAAATAGAGCGGCCCTCCGCTAGGGCCGAGTATCTGCAGGATACTGAGCAAGGCATTGCAGAATGCGATCAGGACTATCAGCGAGAGAAAGTCTTTTTTCCGTCCGTTGGGATAAATATGGAAAAGCAGTAGAGCTGCCAGCGGGACAATCAAAGCGGCCAGGGAATTGGCGGTTCGGGAAGGCGAAAAGGATATCGAGCGCCACAAGCCTGCCTGGTCGCCGGCGACGTCCAGCTTCACGATCAAAGCCCGGCCCGGCAATTCGGACCATAGCTGATAGGGCAAGGGTATGAGCTGGATTATCATCCAGAGGCCCAGAATGCCAAGGCCCGCATAAAGCGGCGCAAGCCCCTTAACTTGTTGCGATCCCAGTCGATAAAGTGCGTAACCGGCAAACAGGCAACAGACCGGTCGCAGGACAATCAATTGCACCGCATCACCGCGTGCGCTGCCCCCCAAAAGACAAATAGCGAATATGAATGCGCCGAGCACAATCAACGTGGCGCGGCCCGTCATCTTGCGGCTGGTTGATTTGCCATTGTGTTTCTTGTCATTCATCATGGTCTGAATTTCTAAACTGCAAATGGGAATGGCTGTTGAATTTGATGATAGGGCATGAACTGATAGTCAAATTAATTCACGTCTCTTCGCGTCCCCGGTCTTTGCATCACCAGCATTTCTGGACGGCCGCCCATTTGAGTCCCGGGGGAGTTACCAACCGTGGCTTGGCAAACCGGCAATCATTGTGAACGATGTCAGGGTCAAGCCCGGATATTAAAGCAATGCAGACAGCAAAGGCCCGGCTGTTTTATTTTCCGGGTGCAGAGATTTCCGTTTCGACAGCCAGCGCCGGTGCCGCTGCCACCAGTCCGAGCGGTGGCGGTGCCTTGTTGGCGATCGCCAATGACTCTGAATTGGCAAATCTTTAACGCAGCTGAGCCGCAGCGATTTTCAACAATCTGGAAAAATCAAAAAAATGGAGGACACGGAGGGATTCGAACCCTCGAAGCCCGTAAAGGCTTGTCTCCTTAGCAAGGAGGTGGTTTCAGCCGCTCACCCACGTGTCCACGCAGCTTGGCTAGAGAGGGCGCTATAACCATGGAAAGCGCTGGCTGCAACGGGAAAAATGGGCAGCCGTTAATCACGCCGGAAATTCCGTAACGGAGCCGATTGTGACTGCGGGACTCGGACCGCCGCAGAATCGAGTCCGTTCGTCGTCCGTTCATTGCGTGGTCATAGCCGACAGCCGAGAGCCTATATCTGGCTGGTAACGGGAAGGAGTTTACCCATGTTACGGTTATGCTTGAAGAAATCACTGGGTTTATTTGCTGTCCTGGCTCTCGCCGGTGCTCCGGCTCTGTCGCCCGCATATGCCCAGGTTGAAACCGTCGATCCGAATGACGTGATTGATGCCGACCTGGCCGCGCCCGACTATGACGGGAATTTTGAATCCGACGCATCTCGCCCGACGATGGTCGAGGACGCGCCGATGGACAGCGACATCAATGCCGATATTATCGCCCCCTCCGGTTCGACAACCGCTGCGCAAAACAGCGATATGATCGGCGCGGCGATCGAGGACAGCAACACCTATCAGGATGATGACCTGATCGGCGCGGCTGAAGGCGTATTCGGCAAAGGCGCAAAAGGCCTAGCTGAAGTGATCGAGGACATATTGAAGAAACAGGGCCGGCCTAACGCCTATATCGCCGGACGCGAAGCCAGCGGGGCATTTGTTGTCGGCCTGCGCTATGGCTCCGGCAAGCTCTACCACAAGGTCGAGGGCGAACGCCCGGTCTATTGGACAGGGCCTTCCATCGGCTTCGATTTTGGCGGCAATGCAGCCAATACTTTCGTGCTGGTCTATAATCTATATGATAGCGAAGAGCTGTATCAACGCTTCCCGGCTGGCGAAGGCGCGGCCTATTTCATCGGTGGATTCCATGTCAGCTATCTGCGGAGCGGCGACAAGGTGCTGATCCCGGTACGGTTGGGCGCAGGACTGCGGCTCGGCGCGAATATCGGCTATATGAAATTCAGCAAGAAACAGAAATGGCTACCGTTCTGATAAGGTAACAACCGGCCACCTGCCTTCAATTCAGGCCAGCGACCGGACCTTTTCCATCCGCGCCAGATAGCGCGCCAATATATCAATCTCGAGATTGACCCCGCGACCAGGCTCCAGTTCGCCGAGCGTGGTCACCTGCGCGGTGTGGGGAATGATATTGAGGGTGAACAGCGCGCCCTCTGCGTCGTCGGACACCCCATTGACCGTCAGCGAGACGCCATCGACCGTAATCGACCCCTTGGCAGCAATGAAGGGCGCCAGTTCTTTCGATACGCGAATGAGGACTTCCTGCGAATCACCAGCCGCATTGCTCGACTCCACGGTGCCGACGCCGTCGACATGACCGGTGACGATATGCCCGCCCAGTTCGTCGCCGACCTTCAGCGCCCGTTCCAGATTAAGCTTGCGCCCGGCGGCAAATTGCCCTTGCGCGGTACAGGAAATGGTTTCGCCCGACACATCAACCGCAAACCAGTCCGGCCCCTTGTCGACCACCGTCAGGCAGACGCCGGAACAGGCAATGGATGCCCCCATATCGACGCCGTCCATCGCATAGCCACACTGGATCACCACGCGCAGATCACCCCGCTGGTCAACGGACTCTATGGTACCGATATCTGAAACAATGCCTGTAAACATGCGCGATCCTATTTGCTGTGCCTATTTGCTGTAAACCGAGCGGAACCTAGGCGGCGCGGTCGTATATCTCAAGTATATCCTGCCCCAGGTCACGTTGCTCGGTGCGCCGCCAGTGGTCATGCGCCTCGCTGAGCTTTTCCAGCCCGATATCGGCAATGGATGGCAGGCCGCCACCGATGATGATCGGTGCGCGATAAAGCAATAGCCGGTCGACCAGACCGGCCGTCAGAAAAGAGGTCGCGGTTTTTGCGCCACCCTCGACCAGCAGCCAGTTGATATCGGCAAGACCGGCAATCGCGGCGGGCTCATCCAGATGAAGCCAATGATCCGGCCTGTCCTTGTCAGTGCCGAGCACGACCGGTTGCGGCGAGCGGTCGGCCAGACCGTCGAGCCGGACATCGAGCCCCGGCCGGTCGATTCTGGCCGTGCCTGCGCCCACCAATATGGCGTCACTGCGCGCCCTTTCCAGATGGGCATGTGCCCGTGCCCGGTCTCCGGTAATCCACTGGCTTGACCCGTCGGCCATCGCGATGCAGCCATCCAGCGACATCGCCAGCTTGAGCGTAACAAAGGGACGGCCATTCTCGACGCGGCAGAGAAAGCCAGCCATCGCGCGGCGCGCTTCCGGCTCCCTTATGCCGACCGATACCGGAATGCCTGCATCGCCCAGCCGGTCAATACCGCGGCGCCTGGTCCGTTCGTCGGCATCGAGAGTCGCGACAATCACCCTTTTCGGTTTTGCTTCGATAATCGAATTGCTGCAGGTCGGGCCCCGGCTGCTTTCATGGGCACAGGGCTCCATGGTGACATAGATTTCGGCGCCTTTTGCGGCGGTTCCGGCCTGGGCCAGCGCCATTTCCTCAGCATGCGGACGGCCGCCCGGCTGAGTCCAGCCACGACCGACGATGATGCCGTTTTTGACAATGAGACAGCCGACATTCGGATTGGCACCGGTGCGGCCACGACCTCGCTCGGATAGCGCCAGGGCTGCTGCCATATAATGAGCGTCGCCGGGAGAGGTCAGCATTGCAGACCGGCGGGACGTTCCACCTCTACCTCACCGCGGGCCAGCCGCTCGGCGATCGCGTCACGTTCTATCTGGTCGACATCCATGCCGGACATCCGGCCGAGCGATTTCACCGCTTCGCGCCGTTTGGTTTCCAGCTCGTCTTTCAGACACTGGATTTCCCAGCGGTCCCGCAAAATCTCCTCGTCGGTGCGGTCATTTGTCCAGTTTTCGACATAAATGACCTCCTGCGGTACATAAGTGTAGGTATTTACCTGCGGATCGAGCCAGAAAAGGAACAAAATGAACGACGTGCAGGCAATCGCCATTGCCGCGGGGAGCAGGCGCTCCCCCGGTTCACTCTGGCGAAAAACGGCGACCAGGTCACCAAAGCCGCCGCTAACCGATACATCTTTCAACATTCCCATGCTGTTCAAATAGTGCGGACACAGTCGGTTGACCAGCCCTTCCCGCAAAATTGCCACGGGAATGGCCGGTCAGACCATCCGGCACGCTGATCAGCTGTTGATTTCAAAGCGGACTTTCAACGTCATCCAGCTCTCATAAGGCTTGCCGTCCTTTGTCGCCGGCGTGAATCGCCATTTATTCAGCGCCTGTTTGCGGGTCGCCGTCCAGAAATCCAAGTGCGGCGAATCAATCAGTTCGATCTGTTTCACGCGACCGTTTGTCCCGACCAGCACCCGGACACTGACCTCCCCTTCCCGCTCAAGTCGCAGCTGACCGGTCGGATAGGCAGGCTGGAACTGGCCCGCATAACGGGTGTTCAGCCGTGCGCCGACGATCACCGGTTCAGGCATGATGGTGATCGGTTCCAGCGGTATTTCAATGCCTGTTCCGTCTGATTCACTGCCAAGCGTGATCTCGCCATATTGGATTTTCGGAACGGGAGGCAATCTGACGATCGGGACGTCCGGCGCGACTTGCCGGGTTTGCGGTGCGGCCTTAACTTCCGGTTGTTTCTCTTCGATCATCGGCTCGGGAGGCGTCTCGGCCAATTTCGGAAGGGCAACAAGAGTCCCTTCCGGTCGCTCAGTCACGACAATCGCGGGCATCGCTATCACCGCACCGATTATCGCCGCATGCACGGCGACGGTCATAATGAGGCCTTTCGACCGTGGTGTTTTGTTTTCGTAGACAGATACATAGCTCATGTTCATATCCTCTCAACCATCCTCAACAACGGCGAAGCGGCTTCGTGCCTTTTTGACTATCTCGCCCCAGCACCAATTGTAATGTTATACTATTACATTGCATATTGCAAATGTGGAGGTTCAGCAGCCGGATTTCAAGCAATATGAATATCTAAGCCGCTGTTTTTAAAAGCCTTTCTAGCGCAACTTCGCGGCCGATCAGCGGTAGCAAGGCGTTCATATCGGGACCATGATCCAGCCCGGTCAGTGCCTGCCGGAGCGGCATGAACAATGGCTTGCCCTTGCGCCCAGTCGTTTCCTTGAGCGCGCCGGTGAGATTCTTCCAGAGATCGGAAGATGCTTCCAATTCTTCCAATTTACCATGCGCGACGGCCAGAAACTCGCGGTCTTCCGCTGAAAATTCGGGCTGGGAAACCGGTCCCGTCACCACCTGCCACCACTGGTCGACATCACCCATATCATGCAGGTTCGGCCGGATCACCGCCCAGGCTTCGGCATCCATTGCTTCCGGCAGCCGATCCTTCACATCCTCATAGTCCAGCAGATGCACGATCTTCTGGTTGAGCTGCGCCAGCTCTTCATCGTCAAACCGCGCCGGTGCGCGACCGAAACGGGCAAAGTCGAAGGTCGCAATCAGTTGCGCTACATCGGCGATCGGTTCCACCGGGTCGCTGGTGCCGATGCGGGCGAGCAAGGCGACAATCGCCTGCGGTTCGACATTCTTCTCGCGGAAGCTGCTGACACCAAGCGAACCGAGCCGTTTGGACAGCTTGCCTTCGGTGCCGACAAGCAGCGCTTCGTGGGCGAATTCCGGCGGCTTTGTACCAAGCGCCTGAAACATCTGGATCTGCACTGCAGTATTGGCGACATGGTCTTCGCCGCGCACGACATGGGTGATTCCCATCTCGATATCATCGATTGCCGAGGGCAACATATAGAGCCAGCTGCCATCTTCGCGCATGATAACCGGGTCGGACAAGAGAGCCGGATCGAAATTTTGGTCACCCCGGATCAAATCGGTCCAGGTGATCGGTGTTCCGTGGTCAAGCTTGAAGCGCCAATGGGGTTTGCGCCCTTCCGCTTCGAAAGCCGCGATCTGCCCAGCCGTCAGGTCAAGCGCCGCGCGATCATAGATCGGCGGTTTGCCGCGACCGAGCTGGATCTTGCGCTTTAGATCCAGTTCCTGCGCCGTTTCATAGGCAGGATAGACCCGGCCATCGGCCTTCAGCTTCGCGAGATGTTCTGCATAACGATCAAAGCGCGCAGACTGCCGTTGCTCTTCGTCAGACGCCAGACCAAGCCAGGCCAGATCGGCCCGGATCGCCTCGACATATTCTTCCTTCGACCGCTCGGCGTCGGTATCATCGAGCCGCAGCAAAAATGTGCCACCCTCTTTCTGCGCGAACATCCAGTTGTGCAGCGCGGTCCGGATATTGCCGACGTGAAGGTGGCCCGTCGGAGACGGAGCGAAGCGGGTTTTTATGGTCATACGGTCCTGAATGCATTGGTTATCGGATAGCGCCGGTCGCGGCCGAAATTTCTGGTACCCAGCTTGACGCCCGGCGGGGCCTGTCGGCGTTTATATTCGGCGATATAGAGTAGCCGTTCGATCCGCACCACCGTGTCCCGGTCAAAACCGCGAGCGACCAGATCATTGACCGACAATTCTTCCTCGATCAGGCCGTGCAGCAGCGGATCGAGGATCTCGTAATCCGGCAGGCTGTCGCTGTCTTTCTGATCCTCGCGCAATTCTGCGCTCGGCGGCTTGGTAATTACGGTTTCCGGCATCACCGGTCCATCCGGGCCAAGGCCCAAGCTCGGCTTGTTGCGATTACGCCAAGACGACAGTTTGAAAACGGTCAGCTTATAAGCATCTTTCAATACCGAATAGCCGCCAGCCATATCGCCATAGATCGTGGCATAGCCGACGCTCATCTCACTCTTGTTGCCGGTGGTCAGCAGCATATGGCCAAATTTATTCGACAGCGCCATCAAGGTCACGCCGCGAATTCGCGACTGGATATTTTCTTCGGTAATATCGACGTTGCTGTCGGAGAAACTGTCCTCGAGCATCGCGTCAAAGCCTTCGATAGCCGGCCCGATCGGGATCGTGTCCAGTCTGGTGCCGAGCATGTCTGCACACCCCTTGGCATCGTCAAGACTTTCCTGCGAGGTAAAGCGCGACGGCATCATCACGTTCCAGACCCGGTCCGCGCCCAATGCATCGACTGCCACGGCTGCCGACAATGCGCTGTCGATCCCGCCCGACAGACCGAGCAAAACCCCCGGAAAGCGATTGCGGTTCACATAGTCGCGCAAGCCAACTATCATCGCGTTATAGATATCGGTCGGATGATCATCGAGCTGATGGATGTCGCCCTGCGCGCAAGTCCATGCATCGCGTTCACGCGACCAGTGCGTATCAACGATCGTCTCGTCCCAATCGGGCAGCTGATGCATGACGCTGGCGTCACCGTTAAGCACGAAGCTGGCGCCATCAAAGACAATCTCGTCCTGTCCACCAACCCGGTTCAGGAACAACAGCGGAATTCCGGTTTCCCGCACCCGTTGCGTAGCGACCTGCCCTAGACGCTTATCGTCTTTCTCTATTTCATAAGGGCTGCCATGCACCGAAATGAACAGCTCAGCCCCCTGTGCTTTGAGATGTTCGCAAACGGTCGGAAACCAGACATCTTCACAGATCGGCAGTCCGATTTTGCAACCCTTGAAAATGATCGGTTCGGGCAACGGGCCGGAAGCGAAGAGCCGCTTTTCGTCAAATGTGCCGTAATTGGGCAGCTCGACCTTGTACCGGATATCCCTGATATGTCCGCCTTCCAGCAGCGCGATACCATTATAAAGCTCGTCGTCCTCGCGAAACACTGATCCGACCAGCATCGCCGGTCCCGGCCCTGCGGTTGCCGCTGCCAGCCGGTTGAGCTCCGCTTCCGCGCGCTCCCACAAGGATGGCTTCAGCACCAGGTCTTCCGGTGGATAGCCGATCAGTTGCAACTCCGGGAACACAATTAGATCGCTATCCGGTCGCGCGCCGTGCGCCGCAATCATCGCATCGGCATTGCCGCGCAGATCACCGACGCTCTGCGTCAATTGCGCCATGGTAATGGTAAGCTTTTCCGTCATCCCGCCCTGATAGGAAGGGCCACTGTGCGGAGCAATCGAAATTAACGCAAATACGGACTTTTGATTCGTCCACCATCTGTCTAACAGGGTCACGAAATTGTCATGAGGTTCCGCTGACGATTCTTGCGGGCCATTGAATCGGGGGAACGCAATTATGAAACTCATGTCGGGCAACAGCAATTTGCCGCTGGCTACCGAAATCGCTGAATATCTGGGCATCCCGCTTACCGACGCGAGCGTCAAGCGCTTTGCCGATGACGAGATTTTTATAGAAATCCACGAAAATGTACGCGGTGAAGATGTCTTTGTCGTCCAGTCGACCAGCCACCCGGCCAATGACAATCTGATGGAATTGCTGATCAGCATCGATGCGCTGCGCCGCGCTTCGGCCAAGCGCATCACCGCCGTCATCCCCTATTTCGGCTATGCCCGGCAAGACCGGAAGCCCGGCCCACGGACCCCGATTTCCGCCAAGCTGGTCGCCAACCTCATCACCGAAGCCGGTGCCGACCGCGTATTGACCGTCGATCTTCACGCCGGACAGATCCAGGGCTTTTTCGATATCCCGACCGACAATCTTTACGGCGCGCCGGTGATCAGCGAAGATATCATCAAGCGCCATAGCGACAAAGATATCATGGTTGTCTCGCCCGATGTCGGCGGTGTGGTTCGTGCCCGGGCATTGGCAAAGCGGCTCGACAACGCGCCTCTTGCAATCGTAGACAAACGCCGCGAGCAGGCCGGCGTTTCCGAAGTCATGAACATCATCGGCGACGTCAAAGGCCGCTTCTGTGTCATGATCGACGATATCGCCGACAGCGCCGGCACGCTGTGCAATGCAGCCGATGCCCTGATCGCGGCAGGCGCAACCGATGTTGCCGCCTATATCACTCACGGCGTTCTTTCCGGTAAAGCGGTGGACCGGGTCAACGCCTCTTCACTGCGTAAACTGATCATCACCGACACCATTCGGGCCCCGCAATCGGCGCTCGATTCCAACAAGATCCGGGTGCTGCCGATTGCGCCGCTGCTCGGAGAAGCGATCAAACGCATCGCGGATGAAAGCTCGGTAAGCAGCCTGTTTGACTAGTTACGACCGGAATTTCCAATATCGGGAGACGCCAATGCCAAGTTTCGAACTGCTGCTGAGATATCGCGTTTACATCGCAATATTGGCGATTTTCATCTCCCTGTTCGCCTGGTTTACCGAATGGGCCGACTGGGTCTATATCTGTCCTTATTGCCGCGCACAAAGAACGGTCATCGGGCTCCTCGGCCTGCTCTTGCTCGCCAATCCCCTGCACTGGCTCAACCGATGGATAGCCTCGACTGTTGCCGTACTCGGCCTGGTTGTCGCCGGGATGCAGCATTTCAATGGCTGGAAAAAGATAATGGCGGGTCAATTTACCTGGGGCGACTATTGGTACGCCAATGCCTGGGTTCTGTCCGGCTGTGCGCTGTTCATCATTACCGGGCTGATCCTCTACCTGTGGGCCTGGCGTCCAGTCCCTTCCACAATGGATGACCAATGACCCCCAGAGACATTTACCTTTTAGAACAGCTCGCCGGCCAAAGCTTGCCGATCAATCAGTTTCATTGAGACTCTGTTGGACCAACCGCCAAAATCGATCCTGATTCTGGGGGCTTATGGCTTCATTGGCAGCGCGATTGCCCGTGAACTTTCTGGCACGGGACATCAAGTCACCGGCTTTGGGCGCGATATCTCCTACGGCCGCTCAATTCTTCCCCGCATAAAATGGCACCAAGGTGATCTCGGTCAATATCGCGATCCGGAGAGTTGGTCTGCAATCCTTGAACATGTCGACATTGTTATCAACGCCAGTGGAGTTCTGCAGTCCTGCCCGGGAAACGACATAAATGTCACCCAGACCGAGGCAATAATCGCATTGGCAAAAGCCTGCGAAACATCACGTGTTTCTCGCTTCATCCAGATTTCTGCCTGCGGGGTCTCTGATCAAGCTTCTGGGGCTTTCATGCAAAGCAAGGCGCGCGCTGACCAATATTTGCGGGCGTCTTCACTGAACGCAACCATCCTGCGCCCGGGATTGGTCATCGGACGCAACAGCTATGGCGGAACCGAGCTTATCCGGATGATAGCCGCGATGCCATATTTTGCGCCACGCTTGACAGGCTTCGGTCAAGTACAAACAATATCTCTATCAGAGCTAGTCGAAGCGGTCGTGCGCGCAATCGGCGTTGACGGGGAATTTGCCGGATCCCATGACTTGGTCGAGGAAAAGTCCCAGTCAATGGACCACATCATTGCCCGCCATCGCGAATGGCTGAGCTTCGCACCCGCTCGCTGCCATGTCGCAATCAACCCCAGATTGATGAGGCTGGCTTCGAAAATTTCGGATGGGATCGGTTGGCTGGGATGGCGCTCACCCATGCGGAGCAACGCAATGGAAGCGTTGGTCGGGGGAGTGCAAGGCGACCCGCGTCAAACCAGTGAATTGCTAGGTCGCTCGGCCATGCCCCTGACCAAGACCCTGAATGGATTTCCTTCGGGCAAGCAGGATCGCATCCACGCGCAACTGATGCTGCTATTTCCGGTTTTTCTCGCTGCGCTTGTCCTTTTGTGGTTGGGGTCCGGGATATTGGGTCTGCTAAAGGTTGATGAAGCCGCCGCATTGCTAGCACAATCACAGCTGTCATCCCAGACGGCAGAATTGGTGGTCATCGGTGGCGCATTAGCCGACATCATTCTCGGCCTTGGCCTGCTGTTCCAAAAAACCGTACGCCTGGCACTCGCAGGTACGGTCATTCTCACCCTCACCTATCTGTTTGGCGGAACCGTTTTCACGCCGGCGCTCTGGCTCGATCCATTGGCTCCGCTGATCAAGGCGTTGGCCGCTATGGGCCTGTCCATCACCTGCCTGATCACATTGGACCAGAGATGAGCGTCACTATTCTCTTCGCCCAATGGCTCCATATCATTGGAGCAACCGTGCTGATCGGAACAGGCGCTGGCATAGCATTTTTCATGGTGATGGCCCACCGCACACGAGATGCAAAACTGATCGCGCATGTCCTCGACACGGTCGTGATTGCCGATTTTCTGTTTACCGCTCTAGCGGTCATTGTGCAGCCGATTACGGGTTTCTGGCTTGCATATCTGCTTGGCTGGCCGATTATGACCCCCTGGATTATCTGGTCGCTGGTGCTCTATATTTTCATTGGCTTTTGTTGGCTCCCGGTTGTTTGGCTTCAGATTCGGTTGCGAAATCTGGCCAGAGACGCAGCGAGGAAGCAGGAGGCCCTAACCTCACAATATTACCAGCTTTTCAAAACATGGTTCGCACTTGGTATTCCTGCATTTTCGGCAATATTGGTCATTGTCTGGTTGATGCTCGCCAAAACTCCATTTTGATATTAAGGAACCGAGCATGACCCCTAAAGATATCGATCTCGCGCAGAAACTGGCAGAAGCCGCAGGTGAAGCGATCCGTCCGTTTTTCCGGGCGAAATTCGATCAGGAAACCAAGGATGATTCTTCACCGGTGACCGAAGCAGATCGCGCGGCAGAAGCGGCGATGCGGGCAATCATCGAGGCCGAACGGCCCGATGACGGCATTATCGGCGAGGAATATGGCACCCGCAACGAAGGCGCCTCGCGTCAGTGGGTGCTCGATCCGATCGACGGGACCACCAGTTTCATCGCTGGTCGGCCGATCTTCGGGACTTTGATTGCGCTGATGCAGGAGGGCTTTCCGCTGATCGGGGTCATCGACCAGCCGATTGCCAGAGAACGCTGGGTTGGCGTGGTCGGGCGCGAAACACTGTTTAACGGCCAGCCGGCAAAATCCGCCCGCTGTCGCGAGCTGAAGGACGCCGTTCTCGCCACCACCTCGCCGCATTGCTTCAACGAACTTGAAGCCGATCATTTCATGGGTCTGGCCGGCAAAGTCGCGCAGCGCAAAATCATCTATGGCGGCGATTGCTATAATTACGGTCTGGTCGCCAGCGGCCATGTCGATGTCGTCTGCGAAGCGGGTCTGATGCTCCACGATTTCGCCGCGCTTGCCCCGATTGTCGATGGCGCCGGCGGGATGATGTGCGACTGGAACGGCGAACCGCTGCACGCGGAATCAGAGGGCCATGTGCTGGCGATTGGCGATCATGCGCGGGTCGATGATGTGTTGGAGGCTATTGCCGGTAACCATTGACGGAATTTTCCTCGTGATATCCCTTGCATTCCTGCCGAATCCCGCTAAAGACGCCCTTCCGAAGTGACGCTCTGGCCAGTGTTGGGCTGCCACAAGTGTCCGTAACGGTACCATCTAGAGGAGACCAAAATGCCCAAGTTGAAGACCAAAAGTGGTGTGAAGAAACGCTTCAAAATCACCGCAAACGGCAAGGTCAAGCACGGCGTAGCCGGCAAACGCCACCGTTTGATGAGCCATAACAGCAAATATATCCGTCAGAACCGCGGCACCAAGAAATTGTGTGATGCGGATGCTCGGACAGTCAAGAAATGGGCGCCATACGGTCTGGGTTAATCCCGCCGCAGCGACATTCAAACTTACAGGATATAGAAAATGGCACGTGTAAAACGGGGTACGACCACTCGTACGAAACATAAAAGATTATTGGTTCAGGCGAAGGGCTATTACGGCCGTCGCAAGAACACCATCCGCGTCGCGCGGCAGGCCGTCGAAAAAGCCGGTCAATATGCCTATCGCGATCGTAAAGTTAAGAAGCGGGCTTTCCGCGCACTCTGGATCCAGCGTATCAATGCTGCGGTTCGCGCTGAAGGCATGACCTACGGCACATTCATTCACGGCACCAAGCTTGCCGGTATTGAACTGGACCGTAAAGTAATGGCCGACCTGGCGATGAATGAACCCGCAGTATTTGGCGGCATCATCAAACAGGCGCAGGATGCTCTGGCCAAAGCCTAAGCATCTTCATAATTTCAAAGAAGCGCCGGGGAGCAATCTCGCGGCGCTTTTTTATTGGGTTTTTCGCAAGGGTTGCTAGACGGGCAACGGGAAAAAACGGGACAATATAATGAGCGACATCGAAGCGATCAGGGGCAAATATCTGGAGCAGATTGGCGCGGCAGCCGATAGCGACGCGCTGGAAGAAATCCGCGTGGCTGCGCTCGGCAAAAAGGGCGAGATATCGCTGTTGCTGAAGACCCTCGGCAAGATGACTCCGGAACAGCGTCAGGAACAGGGCCCGAAAATCAATGGCGCGCGACAGGCTGTTGCCGATGCCCTGGCGGCCCGCAAGGAAGCGATGGAAACCGCTGCTCTGGATGCAAAGCTTGCGACTGAAAAGCTCGACCTGACATTGCCGCCACCCGCTGCTCCGAAAGGCAGTATCCATCCGGTTTCTCAGGTGATGGACGAACTGGCCGAAATCTTCGCCGACCTCGGCTTCTCGGTCGCTACTGGTCCGGAAATCGAGGACGACTGGCATAATTTCACCGCGCTCAATATTCCCGAAACCCACCCGGCCCGGGCTATGCACGACACATTCTACTTCCCGCAGACAGATGACAGCGGCATGCCGAAATTGCTGCGCACCCATACCTCGCCGGTTCAAATCCGCACGATGATGGATGTTGCCAAGCAAACCGACGGCGCTGGGGAACCGATCCACCTCATCGCACCCGGCCGTACCTATCGCAGCGACAGCGATGCCACCCATACGCCGATGTTCCATCAGGTCGAAGGCTTGGTGATCGACAAGGGCATCCATATGGGCCATCTCAAATGGACGCTGGAAACCTTTGTCCGCGCCTTTTTCGAGCGTGATGATATTGAATTGCGCCTGCGCCCGAGCTATTTTCCGTTCACCGAACCGAGCGCAGAAGTCGATGTCGGCTTCTCGGTTGAAAAAGGCCGCCGAATCATCGGTGGCGACCCGCGCGGCGACAATGGTGGCTGGATGGAGATACTCGGTTCCGGCATGGTCCATCCGAATGTGATCCGCAATTGCGGGCTTGATCCCGATGTCTGGCAGGGCTTCGCCTTTGGCTGCGGCATCGACCGGCTGGCGATGCTGAAATATGGCATGGACGACCTGCGTGCCTTCTTCGACGGCGACCTGCGCTGGGCCGATCATTATGGCTTTGACGCACTCGACGTTCCCACATTGAGCGGGGGAGTCGGCGCATGAAATTCTCTTTAAGCTGGCTCAAGGCCCATCTCGATACCGATGCAAGCCTCACCGAAATTACCGACAAGCTGACCGATATCGGCCTCGAACTGGAAGGGATTGAAAACCCCGCCGATGTTTTGCGCCCGTTCCGTGTCGCCAAAGTCATCGAAGCCGGACCGCATCCCAATGCCGATAAGTTGCAATTGCTTAAAGTTGACGATGGTGCGGCGGAACCGTGGCAGGTGGTGTGCGGTGCGCCGAATGCGAAAGCGGGCATGATCGGCGTATTCGGGCCTCCAGGGACCTATATTCCGGGTAGCGACTTCACGCTGAAACCCGCGAAAATCCGGGATGTCGAGAGCTTCGGCATGATGTGCAGCGCGCGCGAGCTGGAACTGGGCGAAGATCATGACGGCATCATTGAATTGCCGGAAAGTGCGGCCGGTGAAGTTGGGGCCAGTTACGCCGACTATGCAAAGCTTGATGATCCGGTCATCGATGTTGCGATCACCCCCAATCGTCAGGATTGCATGGGCGTACGCGGCATTGCGCGCGATCTGGCGGCCGCCGGCCTCGGCACGCTGAAGCCGATGGATATCGCCAACATCGCCCGCAACGGCACCGGTCCTAATATCGCGATTGACGATCCGGAAGGTTGTCCCGCCTTTTACGGTTGCACCGTCATCGGTGTGACCAATTGCGCGTCTCCGGACTGGATGCAGGCGCGGCTGAAATCAGCCGGCCAGAAACCAATTTCGGCGCTGGTTGATATCACCAATTATGTCACGCTCGATCAGGGCCGCCCGCTGCACGTCTATGATGTGGCCAAGCTGAAGGGCGGACTGGTTGCGCGCAAGGCGCAGGACGGCGAAAAGCTGGTCGCGCTCAATGACAAGGAATATATGCTCGACGAAACGATGACTGTGATCGCCGATCAGGCGGGCGCGCATGGTATCGGCGGCATCATGGGCGGCGCGACCAACGGCACCGACGAGAACACCACCGATGTCCTGATCGAATGCGCCTATTTTGATCCCGCCCATATCGCCCGCACCGGCCAGAAGCTGATGCTGACCAGCGACGCCCGGCAGCGGTTCGAGCGCGGCGTCGATCCGGCCTTTCTGGAAGAGGGGATCGCGATTGCGACCGCGCTGGTCCAGGAACTCTGTGGCGGCGCGGCCAGTGAGATTACCCGCGCCGGTGAAGCGCCGACGGAACAGCGGACCATCGCATATGATCCCAGCCAGTGCGCAACGCTAGGCGGTCTGGACGTTACACCGGACCGGCAGAAAGCGATATTGGAAGCATTGGGATTTGCTGTCGATGGCGACTGGCAGATCACCGTCCCGACATGGCGGCGCGATGTCCATGGCTGGCAGGATCTGGTCGAGGAAGTCATCCGCATCGAGGGACTGGACAATATCCCGTCGACACCGCTGCCGCGCAAGCCGGGCGTTGCCAAACCGACCGCCTCCCCCGAACAGATGGCCGAACGCAAAGCGCGCCGCGCCGCTGCCGCACGCGGCCTCAACGAAGTGGTCAACTGGAGCTTCATTTCCGAGAAGGAAGCCGCGCCCTTTGGCGGCGGCAACTGGTCGCTTGCCAATCCGATCAGCGAAGACCTGAAGGTCATGCGTCCCTCGCTGCTGCCCGGCCTGATCTCTGCAGCCCAGCGCAACGCCGCGCGCGGCGCATCCTCTATCCGTCTGTTCGAAGTCGGTCGCCGCTATCTGGAAAGCAGCGAGCATCCGACGATCGGGCTGGTTCTGGCCGGCGAAAATCGCGCCCGCAGCTGGCAGAGCGGCGGCGCGACGAAATTCGACGCTTATGATGCTAAAGCGGAGGTGCTTGCGATATTGGACGCCGCTGGTGCACCGACCGACAAGCTGATGGATTTTGGCGAAGCAGGCGATCATTATCATCCGGGCCAGTCCGGCACATTGCGGCTGGGACCGAAGAAGATATTGGCGGCTTATGGTGTACTCCATCCATCTACGACCAAAGCGATGGGCTTCAAGGGCTCTGCCGTTGCCGCCGAAATCTTCCTCGATGCAATCCCGCTGAAGAAGAAATCGGGCCATATGCGCGACGCTTTTGCGCCACCGGCGTTGCAAGCGGTGACCCGCGATTTCGCCTTCATCGTCGATGCGGACCTGCCAGCGGGCGATCTGGTGCGCGCGGTCAAGGGCGCTGACAAGAAGCTGATCACCGACGCGCGGATTTTCGATCTGTTCGAAGGGCCAAGCGTGGGCGAAGGCCAGAAATCGCTGGCGGTAGAGATTACGCTACAACCCACCGACGCGACATTGACCGAAGAGGATTTGAAGTCACTGTCTGACAAGGTTGTGAAAAACGCGGCGAAACTGGGCGCGGAATTGAGAGGATAGTCTTCGCAAATAATTGCAGCGTCAGCTGCACCCGAACTCTTTTGGTTTCACGCGAAGCCGCGAAGGCGTAAAGAATTAGCGGTTGTCAGAAACTCTTCTTGTCTTCGCGGCTTCGCGTGACAAATTTGGAATATAACTCCCGCTGCGCGGGAAAGAAAAGTGAAGAACAAATGACCAAACCCCGCCGTACATTCGCGATCATCTCTCACCCCGATGCGGGTAAGACGACGCTGACCGAGAAGCTGCTGCTGAAGGGCGGCGCTATCCATCTCGCCGGCGAGGTCAAGGCGCGCGGCGACAACCGGCGGGCGCGGTCGGACTGGATGAAGATCGAGCAGCAGCGCGGCATTTCCGTGACCAGCTCGGTGATGACCTTTGAGCGCAATGGCATTGTCTTCAACCTGCTCGACACGCCTGGTCACGAGGATTTTTCGGAAGATACCTATCGCACGCTCACCGCAGTCGACAGCGCGATCATGGTGATTGATGCTGCGTCAGGGATCGAGGCACAGACGCTGAAATTGTTCGAGGTCTGCCGGATGCGCAACGTGCCGATCATCACCTTCGTCAACAAGGTCGATCGCGAAGGCCGCGACCCATTCGAATTGCTCGACGAGGTCGCCGACAAGCTGGCGCTCGACGTCTGCCCGATGAGCTGGCCCACCGGCATGGGCGGGCAGTTTGAAGGCGTCTATGATCTGGTCCGCAATCAGCTGCACCAGCCGACCGGCGACAGCAAAATATATGACGGCGTGACACAACAGTTTTCGGGTCTCGATGATCCGAAGCTGGCGGAAGTCTTGAGCGAAGGCGCGCTTGAGCGGCTGACTAGCGAAGGCGAACTGGCGCAGGGCGGCTATAGCGACTTTGATCTTGAAGCATATCAAAGCGGCGATCTGACACCGGTCTTCTTCGGCTCGGCGCTCAAGCAATTTGGCGTCGAGGAGCTGATTGAAGCCATTGCCGACTATGCGCCCTCGCCGCGTCCGCAACCGGCCGAACCGGCGCCGATTGACCCCGACAGCGATGATGTCACCGGCTTCATTTTCAAGATCCAGGCCAATATGGATCCGCAGCACCGCGACCGGATCGCTTTCATGCGATTGTGCTCCGGCGAGTTCAAACGCGGTATGAAACTGACGCCCTCAGGTCTCGGCAAGCCGATCGCTATCCACTCGCCAATCCTGTTTTTTGCGCAGGATCGCGAGATTGCCGACACCGCCGAGCCGGGAGATATCATCGGTATCCCCAATCACGGAACGTTGCGCGTCGGCGATACTTTATCCGAAAAAAACCAGGTGCGGATCACCGGCCTGCCGAATTTTGCGCCGGAAATCCTCCGCCGTGTGATCCTGCGCGATCCGACCAAGACCAAGCAGTTACGCAAAGCGTTGGACGATCTTTCCGAAGAAGGGGTGGTCCAGGTTTTCTATCCCGAGCTTGGTGCCAACTGGATCATCGGCGTGGTCGGGCAGTTGCAGCTGGAAGTGCTCGTGTCCCGGCTCGAGGCGGAATATAAAGTCGATGCCTATCTCGAGCAGGCCCCGTTTGAAACCGCTCGCTGGATCAGCGGCGACGAGGCGACAGTGCAGGCTTTTGCCAATATCAACCAGAGCTCGCTGGCCAAGGACCGCGATGAAAATCTGGTGTTTCTGGCAAAGTCGGCCTGGGATGTGAATTATCAGCAAGAGCGTAACCCTGATCTAAAGTTCAGCGCGACACGGGAACGCTAATCCGGTAAATCCTTGTCATGGCCAGCAGAACCACGACCCAGAAAGCCTTTCAAGCGATTACCATTGACGACCAAGGCCGTGTCTGCGCCGATATTCCGGAAAGCGCATGCAATCAGGAACCGGGCAATTTCTTCAAACATGTCGGTGCGCTGGCACTGACCAAGAGCGCCGACGGTCTGGTCGATCCGAAGCTGGTGCTCAGCTGGCTGATGACATCGCTGGGCGCGCCGGTGGCGCTGATCGGGCTTCTGGTGCCGGTCAGGGAAGCGGGAGCTTTGCTGCCGCAGCTTTTAACCGCTGGATATCTGCGCAAATTGCAACGCCGCAAATGGGCGTGGGCGGCGGGATCGGTGGTACAAGGGCTGTCAGCCGCCGCGATCGGCCTTGTCGCAATCAATATGACCGGTGTGGCGGCGGGCTGGGCGATTGTCATCGCGCTGGCGATCCTGGCCTTGGCGCGCAGCGTCTGTTCGGTCTGCTACAAGGACGTGCTTGGCAAGACGATCGACAAGTCCCGCCGCGGCACCGCGACCGGCCTGGCCGGATCAATCGCGTCGGTGACGGTGATTGTCTATGCGCTCGCGCTTTCGTTCAATCTGGTCGACCGGATGCTACTGGTCACTGGCGGATTATTTCTGGCCGGCGCGGCGTGGATTGCCAGCGGGCTGCTGTTCGCGACCCTGCAGGAAGAGGCTGGCGCGACCGAAGGCGGCAAGTCTGCGCTCAAGGAAGCGTGGAAGAATTTTGCCTATCTGCGCGACGATCCGCAGCTGCGCCGGTTCATCCTGACCCGCGGTCTGTTGACCGCCACCGCGCTGGCGCCACCGTTCATGATCGCCGTCGGCAGCCAGGCCGGAGAAGGCTATGACAAGCTCGGCTTTCTGGTACTCGCCTCGGCGCTGGCCAGCCTGTGCAGCAGCTTCGTCTGGGGCCGCCTGTCCGACCAGTCCAGCCGCAAGGTGCTCGTCTTCTCGGCATTGGTCGCGACGGTGATCTTGCTCGCGACCAGCTGGCTCGCCTTCGCTGGCACATTGAGCGGTGGCTATATATTGCCGGTCCTATTGTTCGGCCTGATGATCGCCTATCAGGGGGTGCGCCTCGGACGATCGACCCATCTGGTGGATATGGCCGACAAGGAGACGCGCGCCGCTTACACTGCACTATCGAATACGATCATCGGACTGCTGTTGCTGGCAGGCGGTCTGTTCAGTCTGATCGCGCATATGTACGGCGGAGAGGCTGTGCTGGCAGTCATGGCCGTGATGAGCGGGCTGGCGATATCGGCGGCGTTGGGGTTAGAGGAAGTCCAGCGGGGGTGAACGTGTCCCAGATCATCTAATCTATACAGCGGTCGCCCCAGCGAAGACTGGGGTCTAAACCAAGTTGCGGAATCCCACTACCATTGGGTTGGATCCCAGCCTTCGCTGGGATGACGGTATTGATGACAAGCTATCCCCTGAGCAGGAACACCGCGTGCTCCGCCAGCAGATTGGCCATGCCGCGCCCGGTCTGCTTGTCGCCGCTCAGGAACCACTGTCCTTCCTGCGCATATTTGCCATCGTGCACCAAAGCGCGGAAATCGTCGATGGTGACATGGTGGATATTGGGCGTGTCATACCAAGTCTGCGGGATCAGCCGTGTCACCGGCATCCGGCCGCCGAGCAGCAGCGACGTACGGATCCGCCAGTGGGCGAAATTGGGGAAGCTGACGAAGGCCTGCTTGCCGATTCGCAGCAGCTGGTCGAGCATGATATCGGGGCGGTGGGTGGTCTGCAAAGTCTGGCTGAGGATCGCATAGTCGAAACTGCCGTCGGGATAGGCGGCGAGATCGGTATCGGCATCGCCCTGCACCACCGAAAGCCCCTTGGCGACCGCGCTGGCGACATTGACCGGATTGATCTCCAGCCCGCGCGCATCGCAGCCTTTCTCATCGCGCAACGCCGCCATCAGCGCGCCGTCGCCGCAGCCGATGTCGAGCACCCGGCTGCCGGGCGCGATATTGTCGGCGATGATCTGCAGATCTGGGCGGAGCTTGGTCATAGCGCCGTAAACTCCCGGTGGCCCTGAGCCTGTCGAAGGGTGTTTGGAACCACGGGTGCTTCGACAAGCTCAGCACGAACGGTCACTGCTATTTTCATTTCCCTTCCCCCGCCTTCAGGAAGCCATCGACAATCCGGTTCATCTCGGGATTTTTCAGTAGGAAGCTGTCATGGCCGAAGGGGCTCGACAATTCCATGAAGCTGACCGCCGCGCCGGCCGCGTTGAGCGCATGGACGATCGCCCGGCTTTCGCTGGTCGGATAGAGCCAGTCGGTGTCGAAGCTGATCAGACAGAAGCGGGTTTGAGAGCCCTTGAACGCATTGGCCAGCGACCCGCCATGGGCCTCGGCGAGATCGAAATAGTCCATCGCCCGGGTGATGTAGAGATAGCTGTTGGCGTCGAAGCGGTCGACGAAGCTGATCCCTTGGTGCCGGAGATAGGATTCGACTTGGAAATCCGCGTCAAACCCGAAGGTCTTGGCGTCGCGGTCCTGCAGCCGGCGACCGAATTTCTCGGTCAGGCCGGCTTCCGAGAGATAGGTGATATGCGCCGCCATGCGCGCCACCGCAAGGCCGCTGCTCGGCGGATCGTCATCGTCATAATAGGCACCGCCGCGCCAGCGCGGGTCGGCCATGATCGCCTGGCGCCCGACTTCGTGAAAAGCAATATTCTGGGCGCTGTGCCGCGCGGCAGAGGCGATGATCACCGCCGAGCCCACACGCTCCGGATAGAGCGCCGCCCAGCTGACCGCCTGCATTCCGCCCATCGAACCGCCGATGACGGCATGGAGCCGCTCGATGCCGAGATGTTCGATCAGCAACGCCTGAGCGCGGACCATGTCGGCGATCGTCAGCACCGGAAAATCCATTCCCCAGGGCTTTTCGGTCGCCGGGTTGACTGTCGCGGGGCCAGAGCTGCCCAGACAGCTGCCGATCACATTGGCGCAAATGACAAAATGACGATCCGTATCCACCGGCTTGTCGGGACCAACCATGCGCTCCCACCAGCCCGGTTTGCCGGTTAGCGGGTGTTTTGAGGCAACATATTGATCGCCGGTCAGCGCGTGACAGATCAGGATCGCGTTGGAGGCGTCCGCGTTCAGCGTGCCGTAGGTTTCATAGGCGAGATCGACGGGCGCGAGCTGTGCCCCGCTGTCCAGCGGCAACGGTCCCAGCAGGCGAACCTTTCTGTCCAATCCAAAACGTACATCATCAGTCATCAACATGGGGGCTAAGCGGCGAAATCCCGAGCGTCAAATGATAATGCGGTTGACTGGCCAGCCGCAAGGGTTAGTCCGGCGACACAGAACATCTTCAGACAAGCGGATCAAGGTAATGAGTGGACCAAAACCTAAAGACTGGATCATGGGCATTGCGCCCTATGTGCCGGGCAAATCTGCCGGCGCGGATGGCCGGAAAGTCGTCAAACTGTCAGCCAACGAGAACCCGCTGGGCTGCAGCCCGGAAGCGGCTGAATCGCTGAACGCCGCATCAAGCTCGGTTGACCGCTATCCCGATCCCGGTTCGACAAAATTGCGCGAGGCGATTGCCGCCAAACATGGCCTCGATCCGGCGCGGATCATCTGTGGCACCGGTTCCGACGACGTACTTCATCTGGCCGCCAATGCATTCAGCGGACCGGGCGACGAGATCATCTACGTCAAATATGGCTTTGCCGTTTATGATATCGCGGCGCGGCGCTATGGCGGCACCCCCGTGGTGGCCGATGACAAGGATTATGGCACCGATGTCGATGCGATCCTCGCTAAAGTGACCGACAAGACACGCGTCATTTTCATCGCCAATCCTAACAATCCCACCGGCACCTTCACAGCGCGCGCAGAGATTGCGCGCCTGCACGCCGCCGTGCCCGGCCATGTCCTGCTGGTGCTCGATGCCGCTTATGCCGAATATATGGACGAGGATCAGGATGACGGCGCGATGGAACTGGCTAGCAACCAGCCCAATGTGCTGGTCACCCGCACCTTCTCCAAAATCCATGGTCTCGCCGCCGAACGGATCGGCTGGGGCTATGCGCATGCCGATATCATCGGCGCGATGAACCGGATAAGGCTGCCGTTCAATGTCACCGCAGCGGGACAGGAAGCAGCCGTCGCGGCGCTCGCCGCCGATGATTTTGTCACCATGAGCCGCGAGCATAATGCCAAATGGCGGCAATGGTTAAGCGACGAGATGAGCGCGCTTGGCAATCACGGCCTCAAGGTCGTGCCCAGCCACACCAACTTCCTGCTGGTCCTGTTCGAAGGCGCGGTAACCGCCGAACAGGCCAATGCAGCGCTGATGGACAAGGGCTATGCCGTGCGCTGGTTGCCCGGACAGGGGCTGGTCAACGGCCTGCGTATCACCATCGGCACCGAGGCGGAAACCCGCGGCGTCGCCCAGGCCTTGCGCGAGATATTGGAAGCCGCTGACTGATGCTGCCTTTTGCCAATATCGCGATCATCGGAATCGGCCTGATCGGCTCTTCCATTGTCCATGCCGTTCGCGAAACCATGCCGACCGCCCGGATCACCGGCTATGACGGCGATCCAGCGGTGCGGGCGCGGGTCATCGAACTGGGCTTTTGCAACGACGTCAGCGACTCTGCCGGTGCAGCAGTCACCGACGCCGATCTGGTGATCCTCTGCGTGCCGGTTGGCGTGATGGCAGAGGTTGCAACCGAGATCGCCGATGACCTGCCCGATGATGCCATCATCAGCGATGTCGGATCGTCCAAGGAGAGCGTGCTCGCCGCGCTTGCCAAGGCGCTGCCCAATGCCAGAATCATCCCGGCCCACCCCGTCGCCGGCACCGAAAATAGCGGTCCGGACGCTGGTTTCGCGACCTTGTTTCAAGATCGCTGGTGTATCCTCACACCACCGGAGGGCACCTCAGAAGGCGATATCGAGCGGGTCAAGGCTTTCTGGGAAAAACTCGGCGCCAATGTCGAGATTATGGATGCTAAACATCATGATCTGGTGCTCGCCGTAACCAGCCACCTGCCCCATCTGATCGCCTATACGATCGTCGGCACCGCTTCCGACCTAGAAGACGTGACGCGCGGCGAGGTCATCAAATATTCCGCTGGCGGTTTTCGCGATTTCACGCGGATTGCCGCCTCCGACCCGACGATGTGGCGCGATGTGTTCCTGTCCAACAAGGAAGCGGTGCTGGAAATGCTCCAGCGCTTTTCCGAAGACCTGACCGCGCTGCAGCGCGCGATCCGCTGGGACAAGGGCGACGAATTGTTCGACCTGTTCAGCAAGACCCGCGCCATTCGCCGGCGAATTATTGAAGAGGGCCAGGACGATGCCGCCGCCGATTTCGGACGGACGCACGATTAACGGCCTTTAGTCGCAGCGAAGCGATCAGACACACACAAAGCCACGAAGACACAAAGCCATCGCCAGAATATTTTCGGCCTCCGCGCGAGCGCGATCACTGGCAGGCAACGGAAACTTTACAGACGCGGCCGCTTTTGTTTTCCGTTACCTTTGTCCCGAAGCCGCACATTTCTCGCCTTTATTAGTCCTCAGCCGCCTGTCGAGTGTAACCTTTAAATTTCCGTCCGAGCCGGTCTGCTAAAAACTGCGGGCAGCAGCAAACCCGGTGATTGTACCAGGATTGTCAAAGAGCCAGTCCTGCCTGTGGCGCAGGATCATTGCCGATAATAAACGATCAAGCCAGGTGTAGGACAGCGCTATTTGGGTAACGGGTTCAGGGATTTTTGCAACTCTTGCGCCTCCCGTCTCTGCTCCCCGCCGCAGGGCGGGGTCCAGTCGATCGGACAGGACTGTTCCGGGCGCCGCCCTTCGGCGCCGAACAAGCTTCAGAAAAAAGCCGTTCGTGCTGAGCCGGTCGAAAACCATCTTTTACAATGGGATATACAATGCCATTAAATTCGGTACGGTGCGGCAATACCCGGCGGTAACAATCAGTCGGAAAACGCGTTAGGAGTCTGGATTTGGCCGAAACTATAGCGACAAGCGTCGCACATTCGAATAACGGGGCCAACAATGGTGGAACCCCGGACACGGGTTATGGCAGCAAAAATTACCGCAATTATATTCTCGGAATATTGCTGACCGTCTATATTTTCAATTTCATCGATCGCACGATCATCAACATATTGACCGAGCCGATCAAGGAAAGCTTCGGGGTTGAGGATTGGCAAATGGGGTTGCTCGGCGGCCCGGCCTTTGCGATTCTCTATACATTTGTCGGCATTCCGATCGCGCGTTTCTCCGAAAAAAACCACCGGGTATGGATCATTGCCGGGTCGGTGGCCTTATGGAGCCTGATGACCGTTTTATGCGGCTTTGCGACCAGTTTCATCGCACTGTTCATCTTTCGTATTGGCGTCAGCATCGGGGAAGCGGGCTGTTCGCCGCCGGCCAATTCCATCATTGCCGACTATTTCGTTCCCAAGGAACGCTCGACCGCCGTCTCGGTCTACGCGCTGGGTATCCCGTTGGGCGGCATGATCGCCTATGTTTTCGGCGGTTTCATTGTCGGTAATCTTGATGGCCCCACTGTCGCCGCAATGTTCAACAGCTGGAACTGGACCTGGGCGGCAAACGCGCTTGACTGGCAAAATATCGAGGGATGGCGCGTTGCTTTCGTGGTGGTCGGCATCCCTGGACTCATCGTCGCCATGTTGGTGAAAATGACGATCAAGGAACCGCCCCGCGGATATACCGACCCGCCGGAAATGCAGAATAAGGAACAGGTCGGGTTCCGCGAAGTTTTAAGAATATTGTCGAAAAAACCGGCCTATTGGCACGTCACTATTGGCGTTACCATTGCCTCGTTCGTCAACTATGGCGTCGGCCAGTTTTTCGTATCCTTCCTGATCCGTACTCATGAACTGTCGATATTTGACGCGTCGGTCAAAGTCGGACTGGCATTGGCGGTCATGGCGTCAATCGGGACCTATATGTCCGGTTTTCTGGCCGACAAATATGCGGAGCGTTTTCCCAAGGCGCTGGCCTTGATACCGATGTTTGCGCTGCTCGGCGTCATACCCATGCATGTCGTCGGCTATCTGGCGGAATCCTTGTGGCTGGCTGTCCCGCTGATGATGGTCGGACAGATGCTGCTCTATACCTATCTCTGCCCGCTTTATGCCGTACCAAGCGGCGTGGTCGACAGCAGGATGAGAGCAACCGCAGTAGCCGTTACCCTGTTTATCGTGAACCTGCTCGGCTATGGCCTTGGACCACCGTTGATCGGCGGACTGTCGACGATAATGAACGCGACATTCCTCTCGGGGCTGGATCCGGCACTGACGCTGGAGGCCTGCAAGGCAAGCAATCTCGCTGTTGCTGCCCAGACCGCTTGTGATTCAGCAAATGCCGACGGACTCCAATGGTCAATGATCCTGTTCAAGTGCCTGTATCTATGGGCTGTGTTCCACTTCTACATGGCCAGCCGGACCATCCAACGCGACATGGGGCGCTAATATCCGGATCGGATGACGGCGACATTTTGCCAATTGTAGCAAAGTCTCCGCCATCCGGCCCTGATACCAAAAAGGGAACTGCCAGCTATTCCGTGGTCTTGCCGTCGAAATGCTCATGCTCGTTTTGCGCATCGGCCGCGGTGGCATGAACGGTTCCGTCGATATGCTCGGGTGGGCCATAGATAGTATACAGCCGGAGCGGTTCCTTGCCGGTATTCACGACATTATGGCTGGCGCCCTGCGGCACGATGATACCGTCATCAGCCTTTACTTTATTCGCCTTGCCATCGATCCAGATTTCACCACTGCCCTCTTCAATCCTGAAAAACTGGTCGCGGTCGTCGTGGACTTCCATACCGATCTCGTCGCCCGGCTGAAGCGTCATGACCACGAGTTGCAGATTATGCCCCGTGTAGAGCACGCGGCGAAAGTCATCATTCTGCTCCGTCAAAGCTTCAATATTATCGACAAATCCTTGCATCTGTATTTCCTCTTGTTTGTGCGCAGGGTTGCTCGGTCAGACCGTTATTCGTCTGCCCCGCCTTCTTGCATTTCCTGTTCCCAGGTTTCCTTTGCCGCAACCTGGGCAGCTTTACTAGCATCAGCAGTCGCGGCCGCGGCCTTGATCACAGCTTTTTGTGCTGCATCTGCTGCCTGTTTTGCAGCGGCCGTATCGGATTCCAGTCCGGCCATAAGCGATGCGTTAGTTTCGAGAACCGCTGCACTCGTTGCAGCCACGGCCTCTTCGACCAGGTCCTGAGCTTTTCTGGCATTTTCATTCGCCGCCAGATCCAATTTTGTATTGGCCGTCAGGATCTTGGCTTGTGCCCGTTTGACAGCTGCCTCCGCGTTGATCGCCATTTGAGCGGCGGCCTCTTTGTCCTTCTGTGCTTCCGAACAAACCGCCAGTTTTGCGGCCGTCACCGACATTTTCGCTGCATTATTCGCTTCCATCGCCGCTTTGCTGGCGTCATGTTTCGCCGCATCCATGCTTTCCTGAGCGCCTGCCATCCCGTCATTTTCAGATGTGGCGCATTCCGCCTGATCGCCACTTTCTGCTTTCTGGGTGCAGCCTTGAACCGCGATGGAAAGGGCCAGCGCAGTGCTAATGGTTGATATCGTCTTTTTCATGCCATGGGCTCCTTGAGGATGTTTGTGGCGAGATATCATCATCGCCTCGGGTAGGGCCTCCAGACAATATGTGCATAGATTTGTAACTACGTAATTTCCACAAAAGCGGGTTCGCAAGATGCCGGTCGGCTTGCCCGGAAATTGCAGCGCTCCAAATCGATATGGCACACAACCGGCTAAGTGAATTTACGGATTTTGGGACGTAACATTCGCTCGTAATCAGGCGCCACGAATTTGATCAATCCGGATTTCAACACAGTCAGGATTTGCCACGATCAAGTTTCCAAACGCCACCGATGCCATAATTGGAGAAAGACCATGACCACCGCGACCCAAGATGATTCTTCGGTTTTCGCAGAGCAGATATCCAGCAGTCGTGGCTGGGTAATGGCGACCGGGATCATCATGATCCTTGCCGGCACAGGAGCAATAGTCTTTCCTCTGATCACCAGTATTGGCGTAGCGATATGCATTGCCATATTGCTGGTGATCGCAGGAACGGCCCAGATCATCCAGGCATTCAGCTTTCACAAATGGAGCCGGATCCTGCTAGCCGTGCTCGTCGGCATTGTTTGGCTAGTGGCAGGTATCATGCTCCTGATACGCCCAATGGAAGCCGTTTTTGTTCTGACCATATTTGTCGCCGCGGCCTTTCTCGCCGAAGGCATTCTGAAAACAATATTTGCCTTCAAGATGCGCCCGTTGACCGGCTGGGGCTGGATGTTGTTCAATGGCATCGCTGCCGCTGCCGTCGGCATATTGCTCTGGTGGCAGCTGCCATTTTCTGCGCTCTGGACACTCGGCATACTCGCCGGAATCAACATCCTCATCTCCGGCTGGACACTGGTGATGCTCGCAACAGCCATTGGCAAATCAACCGGGGCTCCGGCGACCGCAAAAAGCGCCGCTTGATCAACCAAACCCGATCCCCCCGAAGCCAAACTCAAGGAGAATTACAATGACCAATCAAAGCCATCTTCACAGCTATATTGAACGGGCCAAGAACCGCCTCGACGAAATCGACGCCTCCGTCGCCCATTTTGAGGCACGGGC